>JGI24508J20089_1000004_pt1 | contig 1021855 bp, 1084 predicted proteins | sample LinPmetageLP24_FD_20089 | JGI IMG/M metagenome (IMG submission 20089)
GTGAGAAGAGTGAGAAGAGTGAGAAGAGTGAGAAGAGTGAGAAGAGTGAGAAGGGTGAGAAGGGTGAGAGCCATAATGCTGCTACTTCTGCTCTTGGGATGAGTGCAGGGAGTGCGAATGCGAATGGAAACGGGAACACCCAGCTTGTGGGGTCTGTGGAAAGCACGACTAGTTTTGGGAGGGAGTGGAAAGACGGCGGGATGATTTGAGGACTGCTAGTCAGCGTTACTTCTTCAATATGAACGCGAGACGATGGTGGAAAGACGGTCATACATTTCCGGATGTTTTTCTCTCCCAGTTGGAACGGCGCACATACATCTACACGTACATACATGGCGAGGTCGGGGTATAGTTATGCTTATGGTTCTGAATTCTGTCGAAGATTGGAGGACGGAATAGAAGAGTAGATGAGAGTTTGGGGAGGGTATACCATGAAGGTTTTTGCTTCTTGTTTATTGTTTATCGGGCGATTGAGCGTGCATATCATGGCGGGTGGGTGGTATATATTTACGAGAAACATAGCTAGCAGGGTATCAGGTATGCATTGCAGAAGGAGGAAACAAATTAACAATAAGCACTCGCTTAACACTTAAATCCAAATTGATTTTTATGAAAGAGCTTCTTGTGAGAACAGCTTTGACCAGACTGGCCTGGTATAGTGTGGAATGGAATGGCTTTATCTGATAGCTAAGCGGAATGGCAAGCACGACTACCGACTACCAGCAAGGTAACACAAAGAAGAAATCCCAAGGAACGAGAACGCCTCTGGTCCTCCGTGATCTTTTCTTTTTCCTGTTTTGCGAGCGCCGAAGGGAAATGCTTGGATTATTTTATTTTTGCTGTCGCGAAAGAGTCAAATCTCTGACCAATCCATCATTCGTCTTGCCATTCATGCATAATCATCCAACCCCGTCAATCATTCGTGTCGTAAGTCATCCGTCCGGTTCCAACATTTTCCTACCATGTCCACCCTACACACTCAGACGGCTTTGCAAGACAACCCGAAGTGTGTTGTGATGACGGGCTGGGAAGAGGAAGCAGGTTCAACCACAGGGCGATCATGAGAAGAACTTGCTATACGCAGCCTTCTCCTTCTTCGCGCGCTCAGCAGCAGCCTTCTTCACAGCCGCCAACTCCTTCGCAATAGCCGCATCACCAGGAACAAGCGTATTCGCCTCAGTCAGATCCTTCAACGCGGCTTCCTCATCCTTGAGACCAATCTCTGCTACAGCACGACGGTACAGAGCTTTCGCCTTGTCTGTATCCGAGATACCAGCGACGTCCAAAGCAGCAGATGCGGATCTCAATCCCTCGGCATAGTCCTTAGTCTTATTGGACAGGAGAGCAGAATTGGAGTTCAGCGTGAATCGGAGAGCATCCAACGCAGCCTTCGTCTCAGGCGGCTCCTTCTCAAGATCTGGATCCTCATTCAGATATCTCAGACCTTTCTGGTACTTATCCAAACCGACATTCAGATTCCCGCTCTTGAAGGCCGTGTTTCCGAAACCCTTCAGCGCAGTAGCGGCTTCGAGTATGTACGCAGCGGATTTCTCGCCGGCCTGATCTTCGGGGAAGTCCTCGTAGGGGTCGCCGGTCGAGTCGGGGGCTTTGGTGTCGGCGGCTTCGGCTTCGGCGCCAGTGAGCTCGCCGCAGGAGATGATGGTTACTTCTTTGGTGGGCTTGTCGCCTGGTTGGGTGGGGAGGTTCTCGATCTTGCGGATGATGGATTTGCCGTTTAGGACTTCGCCGAATACGACGTGCTTGCCGTCGAGGTGGGGGGTTGGGACCGTGGTGACGAAGAATTGGGAGCCGTTGGTGCCTGTAGTAAGGGGTCTTGTTAGCTATCTGAGCTCTTGAGCTGCGATTGGAGGCTTGTAGAGCTCTCTGCTGAGCTGTGCGATTGAATTTTGAAAGTGAAAGTGAAGAGAGAAATTGAACATACCAGGACCAGCATTAGCCATAGACAATAAGAATGGCTTCTCGTGCTTCAGCTCAAAGTTTTCATCCTCGAACTTGGTGCCGTAGATCGACTCTCCACCCGTTCCATTGCCAGCTGTGAAGTCTCCTCCTTGGATCATGAATTGCTTGATCACACGGTGAAAAGTCGAGCCCTCATACGAGAGAAGCTTGCCAGCTTTACCTTCACCCTTCTCGCCGGTGCAGAGAGCGCGGAAATTCTCGGCGGTCTTGGGGACAATGTCGTTGTAAAGCTCGAAGGTCACTCTGCCTTCGCGTGTCTTGCCGATGCTGATGTCAAAATAGACGCGGCTGCGTTTGGCGGGTGTTGTGTCGGCCATTTTGAGTGGTTTGAAGGGTGTAAAGCTTGATTGAGTGAGTGTATGGTGGTGTTGTGAGTTAGAAAAGAGTGTTGTAGTTTGGAATTGAATTGAGTTACACCGTTGAATGAAATCCTCAGCCTCGTTCTAGTAACTTCGAAAAGGCGGGACGGTGAGGACAAGCTTAAGCTGGACAGGGATTTGATTGGCCGATCACTTCCTTGCTGGGTGGAAATCTGCCACGTGAATGCAGGAGGGAATTGAGTGGTGGAAAGCTGAATATAGCTTCAAGAGGACATGATTGAGTGTGTATTATGCATGAGAAGTGAGTATTTGTTGAACTGAACTTTATGTGAGCTCAAAAGACCGAAAAAGCCATTGTCTGGGGCATCACGTGTTCAGTTTCCCCTTCCGGCAATGCCTGCAGTCGCTTTTTGACCAGACTAGTTCTGGTGAATTGTTTTAAGAAGATGCTCAAATTCTTCCAGAGCTTGCGATGTTTGGCTTGTCGTTGTCAACATGACAGCACATGCACTCAATGCAATGGAACCGATCACTTCTATATTAGCAAGTAGTTCATCCGCCAATCCTCAGACTACGTCCGTAAAGTTCTACTACGTCTGGTAGAGACCCAAGTTTTCATCATGATGAGTTCCGTACCCTCATGAGTCCGTACATAACTTCCGAAAAAGTCATCCCTCCAGAATGAGTTACATTCTCAAGTCCTCCCTGCAAAATTGATCTTTTGTGCTTCGAACATGACCTCCTCGCAATGCCCACTCGACAAGCAATCGTACAACACAACAATACACGTGCAGGGTGATCTTCCTTTACCTAGAATCGAGAAATCGAAAGTGTTAGTGATGGTTGTGGCTTCATCTTTGAACCCCACAGATGGTCTGTCCTCATTCCTTCAGACCAGCCGCAGGGGTAGTAACAAAGACCAGTCCAGTCTTGTGACGGAGATGCATTTGGTAACGGTGCAGTCTTAGCATTTAACTTTGCGGGCGTCGTTGAGGATATGGGTCCGTCACAACATGCAGCCCCGGAAACTTCGACGTCGTCAAGAAACATGGAGCCACCCATGTCTATGACTACAACGACCCGGACGTCGTCCAGAAATTTGCAAAGCAGTTATAAACCTAGCACATGCTTTTGACTGTATCGTAAATGAGATTTCTTTTACCATGTCAGCAAAAGCACTTGGTTTTAAGCAGTGTGGAGGCATATGTACAGCGAGCATGGGGAGGGTTCCCGGAGAATGTGCCGGAGAGTGTGGAAGTGACGTATGTGTTGGTATCTACGGCTTTCAAGAAGCCGCATGTTAACAAGAAGGTGTATAAATGGCCTGTGAGACCACCTTGACCCCCTTCATATCGAGAATAGATGGTTGTAGGATGTACTGACATGTTGTAGAACCACCATGAGGATCACGCTTTGTTGAGGGAGATGTATGAGAAGATTAGATGGTGGATTGAGAAAGCAGAAATGACCCCGCAAAATTCGAAGGATATGGGTGTTGTGGGTGTCAAGAGTTTTGAGGAGCTATGGAGTTGAACAGGAACGGGAACGGGAAAGTTTCAAATGAGAAGCTGTGTTTTCAAGTTGCTGATATGTAGGCTTAGTGAAACTCAGGATAGCTTACCCAAGACCTAAGACGTCGAATCCAAGTAGATACAAGGCAAACACGAAATTAAGTTTTCGACCTCACTCAAAGTCGTATCGTGGTTTCAGACATGATAGTGATTTCGAAGCTCTATAATGTCTCATTATTTTGGTCCGCTAAGTCCAACCGACATCTCTAAAGTGACCTGTTATTTGTCAATGACTGAGTCCGATCTAGACAATGAGCATAAACTTACAGGGCCATCGTTTACTAAAGCAACTTCCTGTAGGATTTTAGTAGGAATAGCAGGCTGGCGCGAAGGAGCAGTCTGACGTACCATCATCGCTTGGAAAACACCATCCTTAACCCTCTCTGCCTTGTAACCTTGCTGAACCTTCGAAAAGAAGACTTGGTACAGCTCTTTAGCTTGCTCTCCCCCTAACGCTCCATGGAAGTCTGGTTTTGAGCCTTTCTTGGTTGACGCCAAGAGTGTGAACTGTGAGACTAACAAGGCATGAGTACCAACGTCCGCATATCAAAATTTGTGTTACGAACCACAGAGGACCTCGCCGTTGATATCCTGTACATTGTGCTTCCACTGTTGCAGTTAGAATCTTCTTCGGCCAATATCGAGTTGGGTTCATACTCTTCCGCCAGCTTCATCATCCCACAAGCGCATCTTCAAGATCTTGGCGGCGAGAGATTCTGCATCCTTCTCGGTATCGCCTGGAGCTACAGCAGCGAACACCAGAATTCCTTTTCCAATGGAAGAAATGAGTTGTTTGTCAACCGTGACAGAGGCTGATAATACGCGTTGGAGTATGGCTTTCTAACACTTAGCGGATTTCGTATGTGTGATGGAGTGGGGGCCGCTACCTTTCATGATGACGGATTGCCGCAAAAGAAATCCTGAAGGACCATACGAGTAAAGAAACTGCTTCAGAGCTTGGTAACAACCCTTCTAAATCTTCAGCTCCCGTATCTCAAGCGAAAGGGGAGGTAGAACTAGCTGCGTCTCAAAGGCAGAGCAGGGTATCAAAGCTCGGCTGCCAAGGACGAGGATGAAAAGTCTATGAGAGCTGGTGGAGCTCTTAGAAGGAGCGTAAGGCTTTTGACACTTGAAATATGAGCTCCAAATGAGTGGAAATCGATATGAATTACATCGATCAGATATAACGATTTTCCTCATATGCATTCATTGATAACCAGCCCAGAATTAGACTGACATGGGATTGTCGTTTCCTGCCTGTTGCTTCCCCCAGATTTAGCTGCAGGGTCGGCCTTCCTAGCGTGTCCTACAGTAGGCGAACAGGCCAATTCAATGCGACTGCGATAGACCCATGCCAACCAACATCTTCAACCTCAATCACGCAGAAGCCGCCAGACACATCCAACACAATAATCAACACAACCTCCGCTCGCGTCTCGGCGATTCTCACATCTCGTTCTCACCTCACGAGGCGCGCTCCACATCACATCTCAATCTGCGCATGGGGTCTGATAGTCCGAAGCTAGATCCTAGGACACGACTGCACCTGAAGAATCCAACTATACCAGCACCACATTTTGCACCCCCCGCTGACACAAGATGGCGGCACGAAAGCTCCAGCAGGAGATCGACAAATGCTTCAAGAAGGTCGACGAAGGCGTGGCAGAATTCGATGCGATCTACGAGAAGATCGAGCAATCAGGAAATGCCGCCCAGAAGGATAAGCTGGAGGACAACCTCAAACGAGAGATCAAGAAGCTGCAGAGGCTTCGAGACCAGATCAAGACATGGGCCGCAGGGAACGAGATCAAGGACAAGGCTCCTTTGCTGGACAAGCGGAAATTGATTGAGACCGTAGGTTTTTAGCTATGCTATAGCTGTTAGGTTGAGCCGGCTGACCCCCAAACAGAAGATGGAAAACTTCAAGGCCGTAGAGAAAGCAATGAAGACCAAGGCGTATTCGAAAGAGGGTTTATCTGCGGCGGCGAAGCTGGATCCCAAGGAACTGGCGAAGTCCGAAGCTTGCGATTTCTTGAGTCAAGCTGTGGACGAATTGGAGCGCCAAATAGAAACCCTTGAAGCAGAGGCCGAATCGATACAGGCAACACTAAAGAAGGGCAAAGGCCATTCGTCGAAAGCGGAAAGAATTGCTACGATCGAATCGATCACAGAGAAGCATAAATGGCATCAGGGGAGGCTAGAATTGATAAAACGGTCGTTAGAAAACGGCGGGGTGGAAACGAAAGAAGTCAACGACCTGGAGGACAGCATAAAATACTATCTCACGGATGGCATGACCGATGATTACATGGACGATGAGACCATGTACGATGACCTGAATCTGCAAGAGGACGAGGAGAACTACGGCATGAACAATGACAATGATCGTGTATCATCACAAGATACGCAGTCGATACAGGACGAGACGCCGGAGCCTGAGACTAGGACGAATGTATCGAGTGGGAAATCAAAATCTGTACCAGAACCTGCTGTTGCTGTAGCTCGGAGACCGTCAACACAGATCAAGAGTCCTTTACCAGCACTGGCAACATTACATACCGCTTCAACAAATTCCAATGGCACGAATAGTCATATGAAGCCTGCAGCAGTTCCAACGAGAGCACCTGGAGAGACATTAAAGTATGCCTCAGCAGCGGCAGCAGCGGCTGCTAGTGATAAGATGGGAATTGCTCCTCTACCTCCGCCTCCTGAAGCCCTTCCTGCGCCAAGTACGTCGTCCAGTCACCCACCATTACCCTCTCATCGAAGACCTAGTGTTACGGCATCACCTACAGCAGTATTCTCTCAACCTACTAGTGTTCATCAAACACCTGTGACAAAACCCAGCGTCCCAGCAACTTCCCAGGTATCGGATACCCCAACGAGTGCAAAATCACCAGCATTGAGTGCGTCGAGTATCCCTGCCACTTCACGACCAGTTTTGGAACAACAGGATAGCAGGCCTGGGGCATCACGGGGCTCTTCTGGTAAAGCACCAGCGGTGCCAGAGGCCTCGGTGAGCTCAAAAGGTAAGCAAAACCCTAGCCTAAACCAACCTCTAAAGCTGATGTTCCAAGTCGCTCCTCAACAAACTAATGGTATCACGAACGGCACCAAGGGTGCTCCTGTCGAGGATCAGGACGAGTCAATCTTCCATTTGCCATCAGGGTTGGAAGACTTGTTACAATCATTCGAGGGGAATGCACGCCGTTCTACTCTCCCGCCTTCACAGTCATCTCAAAGAATGCTTTCGGCTTCTCTCAACAATTTCCCAGAAACAATGGATGGATTGCCTCCAAGGAATTACAAGCCAAAGAACCCGATCAGGACCCCATCGTACTACCCTCAAGAATTGAATTCTTGCTTCGATGATGCTCGCTTGTACTCCCGTATTGATCCAGATACGCTGTTCTATGTTTTCTACTACAAGCAAGAGACATATCAACAATATCTTGCCGCCAAAGCACTAAAGGATCAAAGTTGGCGCTTCCACAAGCAGTATCAAACCTGGTTCCAGAGGCATGAAGAGCCAAAGACAATCACAGAGGAGTTTGAGCAGGGAACATATCGTTTCTTTGACTATGAGAGCACGTGGTAAGTTACATTTCTTGCCTATTTGCCCATCATGTTTCCTTCCTTCGGACAGTTTCTTGAGAATTATCGCATTCGTGTAGTAAATCTGGCTGCAAAACTCTTGGCAACTCTTCCAATGTCACCCACAGGACCCTCAAAGTCCCTGCTCTCTTACGTCGTTAATTTTGCTAACTCGGACCTCTTTTAGGATGAACCGCAGGAAAGCAGACTTCAAATTTGCCTACAAGTTTTTGGAGGACGATGTATGAGTTATATGACGTGGCGTCAGAAGGATCTCTGCCGGAATGGAAGGCGCATGGATTTTGCTCTGACCGTGGTCGGTCTGGCTGGGATATACGAAGTTTGCCATCCTAATTAGCAAACACTGTGCTCGTCTGACACAAGAAAACTTTTTGGTGGTCCTCACTCACCCTATTATTGTCCATTCCTCCAATTGAGCTGTGCGACTCGATCGTTGTGATACTGATACTTGTATAATTGAGATTCCTCTGCCCAATGGAAAGAGAGCAAACAAGCAGCTGTTGGTTGTCCTTTCTTGCCCCGCGTTTTTCGTTGAAAGAGTTTCCGAGTGATATGTGACTGTTTCCACCCATTGGCTGCTCGAGCTCGCTGTACGGAAAGTCGCTTTCCGAAGCTTGCATAAGTTACAAAGGTATCTCGATTCGACCCCCAACTCGGTGTCGATTCATTGGCGATGGAAGTCGAGGGCGGAAGGGAGGACTTGAATCCACGACAAATGAATTAAGCTCAACAAGCTCGCTTGCATTTTTGAGGCGATTTTAGGAGAGATTCGTTTGCTGTACATATGCGCATGCACAAGCAGCCTGGAGTTGTTGGGCCGCAATGCAGAAGAGCTTTCCCAAAGCTGAGAACTTCTGGTGAGAATAGTCGTGTGGTCCGCATCGCATTAGCAAGAGGGGCAAGGCGGACTTATGTATAAGAAAGAATCAGCTTCCCATGCTCACCGGTCTTTTGGGCAGTAGATCTTGTTTCTTTTGAGCAGGCATATGTGCGTATGTTTTGGTTGCCTCGATTCATTCCAAAACAATATTCCTTGACAACTCTTCCTTTTCCCCCTTCTACAGGGACGGCTGGACACCATCAGATGCACCCACACCCAACTTCGCATCGCCCTCGCCCTCGAGAATCGCTGCTGCCCTTGGTCTCGGTCTTGCCCTCATTATGCGACCCTACGGTTGCGGATCATTTTAGCGGGCCGCTTATCAATTGGCCAGTCGCGAGTTCACACTCTTCTCTTCCGACACTTCTCATACAATATATTTTGGCGACGAAAACTTCTTCACTTCATTTCTCTGGTACGAATGGATAGATGCTAACATTCTGGCAGGAGATTTCCATTTGGTCCCTCATTTCATTCATTGATGAGGACAGAAGAATCCTGCCACACCATCAGTTGCCGTGTCGGGGATGACATCCGAAATCCTCCAGCCTTCTCAACCAGAACACATAGGGGCATTAAGCAGTATTGAGCGACACATACGCCGTCCTCGACCTCCTACAGTGAGCAACTGGGCGTCGCACGGCGAAAGGGGCACCAGCATCCATCGTACGATTGTCCGCAGTCCCATGATCGCATGCACAAAAGCAATTGCTGCCACTGACATTTGCTGGGCTTCTATCAAGCGGCAAGGCAAAAAGAGGGCGACCGATGCTAAGAAACCTAGCTGGTTGCCTTAATATCATCACCGCCCAACCTCAGAAAAATGTCAGTTAAATGGCGCACCACCCAGCCAGCCTCGAATCTCAATCAATGGTTCCCAACGGAACAGCACATCTTGCATACGCTGCTGCACAGTACCATTCATTACCAAAATCCTAAACAATTTGATTGTTGTCGGCCGGGGCCCAGCTCAGGTTGAAGATATAGAGTCATGACCTCCTTGACCTTGCTCACCAGCTTCACTTTTTCCATTGAAGCCTCTCGGCCGCCTCTCCCTCGGGGCGATTTGCCCCAGAGTCCTGGCGAACGACGAGACAAGCAGTGGAGAATAGGTCGCCCGACAATGTGTTGTCGTGACTGTTCCATCCTCACCGGCTGCCAGTGCCCTCAACCAATTCACACGCGGCAGCAGCCCAGCCAACCCATCGCTGCGAGGGAAGTCTGCCTTTTATTCTGCCTCATTGCAAGCGAAATTTAGGCACGATTCCCTTTGGTCAAGTTCAGAAAACTGGTACGCCTCAGCAAGGCTGTAGTCAGCCGGCCGGTCTGTCAACACGCTTATTTCTTCGAAATGCGGCTCTAAGACGCAAGGCTCTGAGCAAATTGTTAGGCCCACAATTTGGGCTCCCCCGCTCCGAATGCCCTTTTCCCATTTACCAATGGATCTGGCCAGTTGCATTCGAGTTTCGCTCTGTCTTGCTATGTGTCATTGGTCCTTTTCGGTGAATGAGTTTGGCATAGCCTTCGTGGCTGCTGCAGAGTTGTAGCTTCACACATAAGTCCGTTGCTCGACATTGGATGAAGCAGGGCTGCAGCGTGGCTTTGCAGCAATGTTCACTCATGTTTTGACTACATGGGTGTTCCCGTCTGCATTTACGTCGCTCTTCCCCGATTCGAAGCAAAGTTCGCCTTAGATTTCGTTGGCTGTGAAGGCTGTTGAAATCGTTACTGCCCCTTGAACCGCACGTGGAACATAGGGTGTACATCGAGACGGTCAAGATACAGACCTTGGCCAGATCTTCGTATTAAGGACAGGAGACGCCCTTCTTCACGAGTAGTTCCAGAAGCAGATCAGCAAAGTTTCTTGGTTTGGTTCTACTCTCTTACTTAAATTCTGGCGGAAGTTTTACTTGTTTCAAAGCCGTTTTCGTAATCTCATCCTGTTTTCATATCACAGTGAGTTCGACAGTCCCTACGTCGTGTTCACATCCCGGCTCCCGTTCATTGTACCTGAGCCTGATATCCTTGCCATAGAGTGAGCTGGCCTCCCCTAAGTACACCTTGCCCCCTCGAGTCGGGCCCACAGTACCACTCAGCTCAAGCTCAAGATGGAACAACAGAACAACTTCTCCTTCCTTGAAGATCCCATGATCTGGGAAGACTCACTAAAGGAGGACTGGCTGGGCAATGCAAACTTTCAATTTCAACAAGCCCAACCCGGAAGCTCTGACATGAGCCGTGATTTCAGTAGTCAAAGCAATAACACGACAAACTCGAGCAATTCGTTTCTAACGAATGCCACGACCTGTTCGGCTGCAAGCACGAGCTCAACGCAAGATTGGAATGACCATACCGATTCATATCTAATTCCTAGAATCAAGATCGAAAAAGGGATGTATCCATATACATCTTCTACGGAATACTCGACCGAGCACCAGTTCGGTGATGGCCGCCCATCTCCAACTACAGAACAGCTCAACGCACTCGAAGATATGACACTGTATCAACAACCGCACGCTTTTCACAACCCCTCGGATTTTCAGCAAGGAAGTGTATCGTCGAATCCGCGCCACTATTCCCGATCCTTCCGCGAACTATCCAGCACTCCCGAAAAGGCCGATTCGTATAGCATGGACAACTACCAGACCCAGGGCTCGCAGTCAACTAGCCATGGCAGTACACTGAGTGCCTATCAACAACCCTACTTGCCATCGAACAGTCACAACGGCTATACGAGCGCCCAGTCAGGAGAGAAGCCTACGCCGAGTAGTCTAGGATGGGTTTCCAATACTGACCTCGTTAAGAAGTATAAACTCAGTAAAGTCACCAAAAACAACCTTTACCTCGATCTCGTCAATGATTCCGATCTGACACCAGAAACACCGTTCCGAGTGTATCTCGAATCTGTCCCGTAAGTCTTCCTTCTTCTCATCCCACCAGCTTCCTCGCCATCACGATCACCAAACATCCAGAAACACAAAGCTAAATCCGATTCTCTCCAGATCATCCCAGAAGAATGAAGTACATTGCCCCTGGCCTGGGAAATGCGAGCGAAAAGGTGAGCCCTTTGGGCGTCAAGCCGATCTTGAGCGCCATCTAAAGAACGTCCATGGACCACCTGAACTTCGAGACAAATTCCTCTGCAGTTACGATCCTTGCCTTAACGGACGCCATCTCCCCGAGAACGCCTTCACTCGCAAAGACCACTACCGAGACCACCTGCGCGACTTTCACCAGGAAGACATTGGAGCAGCCAAAGGTGAGAAGAGTGCCCGTACCAAGGATCAGGTGAAGAAGTGGCAGAAGGAGCAGCAGAAGTGGCTTGAGTCGCGCAAGATCTACGCGACTCGTTGGACGTGCGCCAAGTGTCTTCTGAGGAAGATAGTTGCGGAGGATGGCTGGCACTGTGTGGAGTGCAACCAGCCGTGTGAGCCCGAGAGAAAAGACAGGAGGATGAGGTTGTTGCCTTCGTCGAGGGGGAAGGCGCAAGTTGAGATGGATGGCGTTGGGGGCATGGTGAGAGGAGAACCGCAACTACATCAACAGGCTTATTCGCAGTATCCTGCGGCTTGCAGAACATGCTATGGGAACGACTGGGTCGATGATGGCTATGGAAAGTGGGAACCTTGTCCGACTTGCAATTATCACGATACGCAGGTTGGGGCACAGACTTTCCGGTAAACAGACTCGCACTTGCTCGCACGTCTGCATCATACTGGAGGGGGATTGTTACGCAGGAAGGATCGAATATACGGAGACGGCTAGACTTCTCATCTTGGAGTTGGAGTAGGGAGGCGGATCGACTGGGGGGTGTTTACGGCATAAACGTGGTTGGCGGGAGGTGGTTGTCCTTTTATTTTTTGACATTTGTCACGCTCTTTCTTCTTGCTTTGCCTTTTCCAAGCAATGATGGCGATACGGTGTTTGCGCTATGGGAATCGTATTTGTTTTAGGGATATTATGGGACAGGGTGGCATACACGAGCATTGGCCGGGCATTGGGCAAGGTGAAAAACGACGGGAATTATCAGCGTTACTTCTCTTATTTTATCTCTTCTGGCTTGTCGTTGTTAATTGGCGTTGCTTATTACCCTTTTCATTTCATATGTCTTAGTCTAGGTTCTACATTCGTCGCTCATTCGGCGTTCATAACGGCGTATCACGGAGTGCGGTTGGTTACGTTACAACCTGATGGTCTCGTTCATGGTTCTGTCTCGACCGGCTTGGTTGGATGTCTTGGTCGTGGTATCGGAATAGGATGGCATGGTATGCATATGAGCATACATATCTCGGGCATTTCATGATGATGGAACCAACAGGACGTCGTCAGGCGTTGGGTAGAACTGGTTTGCACTTTTTTCATGAGTTGTTTTCCTTTCTTGTCAAAAGTATGGATTAGATGGACGGATGGATTAGTGGGGGATGAGTAGGATTAGTAAAGCTATCTTCTTTCATTTCGGTGTAGTGTTTATCAATCCGATGGTTTTCTCCCCCGTTTCGGCTTCTCGGCTAGTTGTTGATTTGAATAGTGTCGCTAAACCTTGACATAGCATTGTGCCTCGAAACCCTGGCAATCAAGTGAAACCGCTGGAGTATTAAATTCCGACCAGGAAACTTCCTGCTGGGCTATCTCCCGCGCCCTCGAACGTAGTTATCTTGAGTAGATGTCCCCACGTGACCCCTCTTCATTAACACCTGCACGTTGCATCGCAGCGGCTACTAGCGGCCATGACATTGTGGAGAGAGCTCCCTCCGTTTATCGGGGGAGCTTTACCTTAGAGCTGGAAAAAGTGCAATGCAGCTGTGACTGCAGAATAAATTTTCCTCTTGAGCTCGACTTGTAGGTTGTTCAAAAACAATCGTGTTTCAACCTCTGGCTCAATTGCAAGACCTTACCTCCCTTTAGTTGCCGCAATTGACTGCCGGCTAAAGTCGACAATTCCGCCTTCCTCTTGAATACTTATCCCCGGGTGTCCCTCCCTCCCCCACACTCCCATCCTCGGGAAGTACAGCGAGCGCAGACGCCAATCTTTGACTTGACGGACGGCAAACCGACTTCCTATCACAAATCTACATCCACAACACTAGCTAACTAAAGCACGACCGACCGAGTAACCGCAGACCGCCCCCGAATTTTCCTCCCTTCTCCCTACATCATGAACGCCTCAAGAACCTCCCTCTCTCGCAGCCTCTGCAGCATCTCTCGCTCCTCACGAACTCCTCACTTCTCCGCAGCATCCCCCGCACTCTACACACCCGCACGCTTTGGATCCGCCTTTGTACAAGCGCGCAACATGGCCAGCTTCAAGAAGATCAAGGTCAAGAACCCAGTGGTGGAGCTCGACGGCGACGAGATGACCCGTATCATCTGGAAGGACATCAAGGACAAGTTCATCCATCCGTACCTGGACATCGACTTGAAGTACTATGATCTGGGGCTGGAATACAGAGACGAGACAAATGATCAGGTTACAATTGATTCGGCGGAGGCGATCAAGAAGTACTCTGTTGGTGTTAAGTGCGCTACCATTACGCCCGACGAGGCTAGAGTCAAGGAGTTCAACCTTAAGCAGAGTAGGTTTTCCTCCCGTGCGCATGGATGCTAGACTTTGCATGTGAAGGAGAGGGCATATGGCATATGCATGGTTGAGATGAAGACAAGCAAGGCTAATGCATGACATAACAGTGTGGCTGTCTCCTAATGGCACGATCCGCAACGCCCTGGGCGGAACAGTCTTCAGAGAACCCATCGTGATCCCCCGCATCCCCCGCCTGGTGCCCGGCTGGAAGAAGCCCATCATCATCGGTCGCCACGCCTTTGGCGACCAATACCGCGCCAAGGACCTCGTCGTCAAGGGTAATGGAACGCTCAAGATGGTTTTCACGCCCGAGGGAGGCAAGCCAGAGGAAATCGAAGTCTACCAGTTCAAGAATGGCGGCGGAGTTGCGCAGACGCAATACAACACCGATGAGAGCATTGCTGGTTTCGCACACGCCAGTTTCAAGCTTGCTATTGCGAAGAGCTTGCCTCTGTACATGAGCACCAAGAATACCATTCTCAAGAAGTACGATGGTAGATTCAAGGATATCTTCGAGGAGATCTACGAGTCGACGTATAAGAAGGAGTTTGAGGCTAAGAAGATCTGGTACGAGCATAGACTTATCGATGATATGGTTGCGCAGATGATGAAGAGCACTGGAGGGTACATTATGGCTTTGAAGAGTATGTTGCTTTGTTCTCGCTTCCATGTTTACCCCCCTATTCCAAGAAGATTTTAGGATAATGCTAATACACAACCAACAGACTACGACGGCGACGTCCAATCCGACATCGTTGCCCAAGGTTTCGGCTCCCTCGGCCTCATGACCAGTGTACTCATCACCCCCGACGGCAAGACCTTCGAGTCCGAAGCCGCCCACGGAACCGTCACCCGCCATTATCGCGAGCACCAAAAAGGCAACGAGACATCCACCAACCCAATCGCATCCATCTTCGCCTGGACGCGCGGTCTCGTGCAGCGTGGAACTTTGGATGAGACGCCTGAGGTCGTGGCGTTTGCGGAGAGCCTCGAGAAGGCGTGTATCGATACCGTTGATATCGATGGTATCATGACGAAGGATCTCGCGTTGGCGTGTGGGAAGACGGGTAGGGAGGATTATGTTACGACGACGGAGTATATGAATGCTGTGGAGAGGAGGATGAAGAGCTTGTTGAAGCAGAAGTTGTAGATGGTGTTTCTGCTTCTGCTTGGCCTGGCTTGCTAGCGGTTGAGGGGTTAGTAAGGACGACAGTGGAGGAGGAGGTGAGCAGGGGAGGAGAGAAAGATCTACTTGCTTGCTTGTTTGCGGAGATTATCTCACCTTGGCATTGCATTTGAAAGCGAGTCTGGTTTTGGTGCTGGTGTTCGCTCAGACCGAATGCAGAAGACAAGATGAGAGAGACTTGTTTAAATCGAGCATCTTGCATGGACATGAGCAGATAAAGAGGTGCATAAGAACATATCAACTGCATTTGTACATAGAACATTTGGCATTGAAAATCATTTGGTTTCATTCAGAAAGTACCTCATATCTTCTCGAAATGATTCTCGTCTTTTGTGATCATTTCATTGAATAGCTCGCGTATTGTACAAAGCTTCGTCTATCCTTGAAGCAAGGTTCTCCAGTGCAGTTTCTTTCTCTCTAATGATACAAAGCAAGCCCAGTCCACACAAGCCAGATTCATAACAGCCTGCCTACCACTTAGCCATGCATACCAAATGATTCGAACGCCTTGCATACCCATTGCTTTCCATCCCAAACGCCTTTTCATAGTACAAAGTGCAAAGTAGCCATCTCAGATAGGACCAAAAGGATGAGCATTCGGATCCGGAGTCGGCGCCTTAGGCTTCGCTCTACCCTTTCCCTTCTTCGCGGGCGGCGTAGGAGCTTCCCCATCAACAGGCTTTGGCTTCCTATTATACGGTCTCTTCTTCCTGACACCATCCTCCGTAGCCTTAATCGCCTTCGACGGGTGATATCCACCAGAATTATCATCGTCGTCGCGCTTCCGCTTGCCTTTACTCGTCGTTCCTCCACCTAGAGCGAAATCATAGCCTTGGCCATCTTCCTCGACGATCTCGAGGGAGTCGGGCTTGCTGGGTGCGGGGATGCTGGCGCGCTTTCCGGCTCCGCGGAGGGCGCCGGGCTTGCCGTTGGATTTCTCGCTGCCTTCGCCGTCTTGGAGGAAGATGTGGGGTTGGTTGCGGCGGAGCCAGTTATATGGGCTGTGGTAGTTGCCGAAGGCGAGGTCTTGGTGGGAGGCTGCTGGGGAGGGAGGTGGAAGGGTAGGGACGGTGCCGAGTTGAGCGTCGATGTCGTAGATGTAGTCGTCGAGTTGGTCTGCCGTGAGGTATCCGAGGGGTGCTGATTGGCCTTCAATCGGGTTCAGCAGCGCGAGAGACTCCTCCGGGATTCCTGGGTGGCCGAGCTTCATGTGTGGGACAGTCTTCATGAGGGTTGCGAGGGACTTGGGGGGTTTGGAGGCGTTGTTGAGGGTTGCGTCGCGCTCTTTTACGAGGGCTTGGATCTCGTTGTAGAGTGCTATGCCTTCGGGGGTTTGTAGTTCGGCGGCGCTCGCGAGCTCTTCTTCTGTGATGAGGGGTGGGATATCGGAGAGGATGCCTTCTTCTGGCGTGAGGTCGATGCGCTTGTCGACGGGGATTTGGGCAGAATTGTTGACGTCGAGGAGAAGATCCATGATTTGACTGTGAATTATTAGCTAGATGCTCTTCTCTTGAAATATGAAGCCTTACTCAATCTCTTGCGTAAGACGTTTGGATGTCTTCATCGCACGCTGCTCCTCGAGATACAGATCATTGCTCTGGCGCATAGCTTCATCGAACTTGATCCTCATCTTACGGTATTTCTTCCTGGAGTGCAGCATGTTAGCTATGGTCTAGCATCGAGGTGATGATCATTAGGGAGATGCTGGCAGCCAGACTGCGCGACCAGCTCTCGTGCGGATATGCGCATACTTGAATGATTTGTATGTCGGCTTCGAATCTGCTGGATTCTGCTCCGTGGCAGCTCCATCATTGCCCATCGCGGTGTCCTGGTCGACAACCATTGTCTCGTCGTCGTTGGCGTTCATGGTGGCTGCTTTGTTTGTGTGGATTTATTCTAAAATAATGGTACTGGTCATGGTAGATATTGACGAAATCGGCTGAAATACGCTAGTGATAAATGGCTAGTATGGCGGGAGTCGAATGGACTCGAATGGGCAGGTGGCCCTTGTCGCGAAACTCCAATTGCAGCCATGAAGCCATTCCAACTTGAGCGCGCTGCTTTAACACTGCTTTGAGCTCCGTTGCGGCAGCGACGTCTTTGGAGCATCCGAGCTTTGCCTGAAGTAGTTAGAGCCGGGATTACGACGGGCCGATGAGCTTTATCGAGTTTATCGCAGAAATAATTTTGAGTTGACGGCTGGATATCGAGGTCGAACAGCAAAAAATCAACGCCAAGTCTTGCGACTCGACACGATAGGTCCCGATTTCTTGGATCACAGGGTAACAGGAAGAACACATTCACGAAGTAAACATATCATCTAAGTCTCCTTGGGACGATCAATTCCAAGACTTCTTTCAACACCTCTATCGTGGGGATTTTGACGCTTCACGCAATTTCACCACCCTCTCACATCACTATGCCCTCCGCCGACAAAGCCTCCACGAAAGTGGCGAAACTTCATTCTTCGAAACCCAAGAAAGAAAAGTCCAGCAAGAAGAGAAAAGCAGAAGCCCTCGCAGAGCCCACCCCAGCACATTCTCTCTCGCCAGAGCCTACAACCGCAGAATTGAAGGAAGATTCGCCCGTACCAGAAGCCACCGACGACTCCTCAGAAGAATCACCAGCCAAGAAGCGCAAGGCCAACGAGGACGCCGACGAGATCGAAGTTGACGTCACAGCGCCCCAGCCTCCTTCTAAGAAAGAACTCCGTCGTCTAAAGAAGGGCAAACCAATTCCAGCGGCAAAACTAGAGCCTCCTTCCGAACAAGAAGAGAAGAAACCCAAGCCTGAGGTAGAGAAGAGGTCGGAGCATGGAGTATGGATCGGCAACATGCCATTCTTTGTTTCCAAGGACGACTTGCGGACGTTCTTGGTAGAACAATCGGATTTGACCGAGGAAGACATCACCAGAATTCACATGCCGGGTCCGAATGACAAGAAGTCAGCCAACAAGGTCGAAGAGAAGAAATACGGAAAGACAGTTCACAACAAGGGCTTTGCATATGTCGACTTCTCCACAGCACAAGGTGTAACTCATGCTGTTGAGCTGTCTGAGCAACTCCTATCTGGCCGAAGAGTTCTCATTAAGGATAACAAGTCGTTCGAGGGTCGGCCGGAGAAGACGAAGGAGGAAACGAGGAGGGAAGGCAAGCCACCGAGCACAAGAGTTTTCCTTGGCAATTTGAGCTTCGACACTACGGAGGACTCGCTCAAAGAGCATTTTGAGAAGTGTGGAGCTATTGCCAGCGTCAAGGTTGCAACATTTGAGGATACTGGAAAGTGTAAGGGCTACGCTTGGATCGTGTTCGAGGAGTTGGAATCTGCAGAAAGCGCAGTCCGGGGATTTGTAAGAATCGAGGAGGAAGATTCGCAGGCATCAGAGTCGGAAAGTGATGATGGATCGGATTCAGATAGCGAGAGGAAGCCCAAGCCAAAGAAGACTAAGTTAAGGAAGTGGTGGGTCAACAGAATCAAGGGTCGACCGCTGCGCATGGAGTTCGCCGAGGATGCTCAAGTGCGGTACAAAAAGAGATATGGCAAGGATGGCTCGAAACAGAGAGCTGCTGGAGGTGCACCAGGTGCTTCTGAAGCTTCAGGAGAAGAGGTTAAGTCAGGTCCGGTTGTTGCTAAGGCTGTTGAGTATCGCCAAGCTTATGCTCCTCGTTTAACGGGTGGTATTGTGGAGAGCAAGGGTCAGAAAGTCAAGTTTTGAGCTCAGCGTTGCTTATTGAGAAGTCGAGTGATGAATATCATATACCACTTCTACTCCGCCTCCTACATATCTTTCTCTTTATTCTATTGCTTCACAGGTGATGCCATCCAGTTACTCGGAGGCATAATCCTGAAAGAATCTCAAGATAACTTACCTCGGGTGCCTTTGGGTGCCTGTCAGTCCTTCCAAATCCATTACTTTTGACTACAGCTTTTGCTTAAACACAAAGCTGATATGGGCTTACTTTCATCACCGTCGACCCTACTCGATTGGAGTGAGTGCATTACCGGTTATGCATCGCTACCGTAAAGCGATTCAAGATAACCTCGATAGGAAAGTCCAGATGTTCCAGTCGACTCACATTTACATAATCCAAATAGATATTAATGCTCTGCCTCTTAATCCACATTGAACACAATTCCTCTCATTATTCCGATCCCTCGATCTCAACTGACCGAAGGGCTTTAATTACCCTCGACTCAACGACAATCTGTGATGTGGCTTACGCAAACAGAATGCTTTAAAAGATACTCGGAAGTATACAAATTGACAATCTTTGGACTTTCAGATCAAGATACAATCTCAATACCATACTTCTCATAATTGAACTCCTCCAGGCTCATAATACTCTTTGCCCATCCATCCCCAACTTCGCCCAGCTGCTCTTCATCACCAATCTTCACCATCCCCGTCTTCCCCGCCAAAATCTCCTCCCACATCCCACGATACTCATCCACCAGCTCACCATGCGGCACCCAAACAACCCTCATCCCAGCCCTCCGTCCAGCTTCAACACCCACAATACTATCCTCGAAAACCAAACACTCACTCGGCAAAATCGGTCTTCTTCCCTCTTCTCCCTCTCCTATCTCTATACTCTCCCCTCTTGACGCATTCAAACCCTCCAAAGCAACCAAATAAACATCTGGCGCTGGCTTCCCCCTGCCCTCCCTCACCCTCCCATCATCCCCCAACACCCTCCTCTCCTCCCCAAACACACCCAACAAATTCTTGATCTCCTCTCTCTGCGTCTTCAATTCAAACGTAGCTCTCTTAGTACTACTCGCAAGCGCCAACTCGACCTTCTCGCCTGTGACAGTACTGCGCGCCTGGCTGAGATTTCGAAGGAGTGTTGCGGCTCCTGGCATGGGTTTGCAGGATGGGAAGGCGCGGTGCGTTTCAGCGGATTGCTCCATGGCGTATTGAGCCCGAGGGATGGGGAGTTGTGCCCAAGCGTGGAAGAGGTCGCTGTTAGTGGAGTCCGGGATGCCCATTAGTTGGGCACGGAGGGCGGGTGTGAGGGGTGGGCGGTTGTACTTTTGGAGGATGAGGTTGGTGGAGGTTGTTATGATGTCTTCCTAGATATCGGGATATTTGGTGAGTAGAGGATGATTTGGAATGTATGGAGAATGGGAACCGAGAGAGACGTACTGTGTTGATGAGCAGTCCGTCCATGTCAAATATGCAGGCCCGGATTGCGGGGAAACTGGAATGGAAGTTAGTTTCATAAAAGATGAATTGGGGTTGGACAAGCTGGGTCTGCCGCTTCTTTGAACTTTATACGTTGTAATGGTATGGTTGAATCAAGCAAAAAGCACTTACTCTGTCTTTCGGAAAGCCATGGCTGTCGACTCAGGGCGGAGTGTTGACAGCTTGATCGAGCTTTGAGCTAGTGAAAGCACCGCAACACGAGAGAAGGGACGTCTGTTCACAGATTGGTGTTGCTTATTACCCTCGTCTATCGAGGGTTGAGTTGGCGATTTTACTCAGAGAAGGTTAAGTCAGGTGAAGTTGAGGCAGAATTTCATCCGGTCAGATCGAGGTGCCAAGCATGTAGCACTACTTAGGCCTGCTAGTCCTAATTTAGAAGTCTGTTTACACCCTTATCGAAAGCTAAGCCTTACAACCGAAGATAATAATCTGTCGAAACCAGATGGTCAGACGCAAATATCTCGGATTTATTGGGTCATATCTTGTGACTGTCGATGCTTCTGAATGATTCCTAAGTGAATTTTGGTGTTGCTTACAATCCCAATACACCATGTTGGAGCTAGGTAATTTCGGATCCATCGTGGTCTTTGTGCATGCATTTCACATATATAATTAAATTATTGACTAGAAGTATGGATGAATGCTTCGATTTGAGTTATGATAGTGCGCTGAGGCCTAATGAGACCATAAGCTTAAATTCTGAGTCTTCGGGGGGCGATCGGTCGAAGGATTGCCCCTCAATCATTTCATGCAAATGTTTCAACGTCTGATGGCGACATCAAAGCATGCTGAGGGAATAACACCCCTCAAGGAACCATCTCGCCCCTCACTACTGCTAAGCCCCTGTTCCCTTCCCCTCAAAGCACCTCCACGTCTCCTTTCTCCCAGCCTCTCTTTTCTACCAATTCCTCGACATACTCTCTGATCTTGCCACCCCAAATCTCATTTTCCTCCTCAAGCTCCTTACTATCGGCCTCCACGACATCAATCTCCCCATCAGACAATACCTCACTCAAAGGATACGAACCCGCAAACTCCCAGTCTAGTACTGCAGCCACCTGATCCCCGCTCATGAGTATATTCCGGCCATGGAGATCGCCATGGACTAGGACGAATGGCTCATCCTTGATATCCATCTTTTCGGTCACTGCTCGTTTCTCGCGTAAGTGCTCAACAAAATTCGCCACGGAGATGTCCTCAAAGAGACTTTCGTCGATATCGTCCTCATCAGCATTGCTATAATAGTAGATCTCTTTATCGTAAGAAGCCAACATATACTCTTTCGTAGATTCGTACGGGCCGAAATGATAGTAATCCTTCTTGTGAAACTTTCCACGGCCCTTGAAGAGCTTGGAGCCTTCGACTGTTGGTGCAGGGTCGAATGTTTCGGGACAAGACCTCCGATTTTGGGGAAGCGGATCTCTGCAAGATCGACGACGATGCTGGCGACTTTGTGGGTGATACTGTCTTTCTGGGAGGAATTGAAAGTGGTCCAAACGGTACTCAGCGGAATGCCTTCAATATACTCCTCGGCGATGTATGATGTGTCCGGGTCGGATGTTGCGCTGTACGCGTAGACCTGAGGTACGAACACGTGCTTGGACACGACGAATCGTCTGAATGCTACTTCGTTGGACACTTGGTAGGGTAGGAGACTATCAGCACAGGGAATTCGGACTATATACCTGTCGATCAGGCGATGCTCTGATGAGCTGCCGTTGTTGAATGTCGGTTGCGTGATCTACAATAATGTTAGCTGTCAGTCTTGTATTGTCAAAGAATACGCTTGGTATATTGGAAGGGGAAATTTGTTTAGTAATTCAATGTCTCGAGATTTTTTAATGACATTGGGAGTGGCTTACCTCGAGATTTGTATCCAAATTGACCAGCCAGATGGAATTATATCCACCTCGGGTAAGGAGAGTTACTTCTTCCACATCACTGATGGCGCTCACGTCCACGGCGCCTCCAACCGGAAACTGAAGTGATGTATCTGTACATGGAAGCCGGTCACTTCCTGTCGTAGTCGCTTCTTCTCGTGTCGCTACTGTTTGTATCGCTCTTACCTTCAGCGTTTGCGCGATTGCAGCTCTTACACTTTTTAGGGAATCCATTGCTGTCCTGCTTGTAATAGGTGACTTTTGGGTGGATGGTACACTTGACTTGGTGCTCTTTGCAGAATCCATTTTTAGTACAGCACATACAATGTTGCGTCGTGGGCATACCTTTTTCGAGCGCTTCCGAGGCGGCAATAGCAGAAGTGGACGTCAGGTGATATTCAGGTGACTTTAGTCGAGATATTCCTGTGATTTACTTGAGCTTAAATGCATTCCCAATAGATACACACAGCTTTTGTATACTGTATGTTTACTGTTGTCTCATTCTATCCAACGAAACATGGATAGAACAAAAACCATTAAAATCAGTAAATGTATGTCAACAAAGACCTTTGATCTTCCAGGAGAAGGAACACTCGGAGTCAGATACCTCATAAAGAAATTATTTATCAAGCTCTATTGAAGAACAGAATACTGCAGATCAAAGCCACGTGTTGCGTACCGTGACATTCTTACAAGTCAGTCAATATTTGTTTGTAAAGCTAAAATTTATGAGTTAACATAGCAGTAGTACTACTGCAGCCGCCAAAGTACCATCCCAATTTGATTGAAGTCAGTTCCCAGGTTGGAGCTTCGCATCTTGCTATCAAGTGCTAGGCATTTGGTATCTTCGTATTTGGAATGGCCTCAGCTATTATCCCTCCTCAAGTCCTCATATTCTCTGAAACCTGTTCTTGTAATGCTACTCCGATGGAATGTTGAGACTTCTGTATGTATTTTTCCAATCCAAAATGTATTTTTTGACTTTAAATATCCTCACAGACTCGCTTGTATAAGGAACAAATAAGTACTAATGCACATGGATATACTCTCACCCCAGAGAAGTGAAGCAACGATTCGCTTACATCTAATCAGTCACCCATCACTTCAAAAGATTTCAGTCCTACTCTGGTAAAACTACCCAACCGAGCTAAGTTTATAGCATACGATTACAAGATCAAAATGTGCAAGCCGTAACGTCTGTCCCTGACCCCGAGCCGCGCCCTGTATTAGTAGTTATGAGCGTCACGTGTAAACAACAAAACGGGTGACGTCGACATACCTCATTGCTTTGAAGATCTGCAGCTATTTACTTTCCCAAACACAAGAGACCTTTTGCTAGCATCTAATCATTATTAAAAAAAAAGAACCAAAGCAGTATTCATTCACAAAGAATTTCCTGATCGAATACCTAGCTTTCCAAGAACATGTCCTCTCCAGCAACCCAACATCTAGTCCTCAACCCCTCCAAGCCTCTACCACCTACCCGCAACGCCGCCACCAAAACCAACGCCCCAGTCCCTACCGCCTTACCCGATGCGAAAGAAATAAAAGTGCATCCTAGAGGTAGTAACGCGGGCTCTGAGAATGCTAGTCTCTATTTCGTGGGCACCGCGACGACAGTTTTGGAATGGGAGGGTGTGAGGTTGATGACCGATCCTAATTTTCTGTACGCCGTTGCTGCTCTTTCTCTTTAATATCCTCTCAAATTTCATCTATTCCTATATCTGTTTCTCATTCGAACGAACATAGACGCTAAGAGCTAACTCTCATGTTTTAGACATGCAGGCGATCACGTCCACCTAGGACCCGGCGTCACAAGTAAACGAACGACTAACCCAGCTGTTGAACTCGAAGCTCTCCCGAATATCGACGTTGTGCTTCTGAGTCACTACCACGAGTAAGTTTCCATCCAAAATTTCAAAGTGCACATTCGGACCGTAGCCCATTTTGAAACAGCGCAGCTAAAATTGCAAGCTTAGGGATCACTTTGACAAGAGAGTAGAAGACTCACTGAGAAGGGATCTACCAATCATCACGACACCCCATGCCAAATCCCACCTTACCAGCAAGACTGATCCCGGAGAGAATTTCACCGCCGTGTACGAATTGGATACTTTCTCTAGCATGGTCACATACATCAAATCCAATTCCGACCCAGAGACCCCAGCCGACACGACCACGACCACCAACACCAAAGTGAAAGCCATAAAGGTGACTGCAATGCCCGGAAAGCATGTCCCACCCGGCGTACTAGGTACTCTAAACGACTTGCTCGGAGCGGTACGTACTTCTCAGTCTTCAAAAATTCTTTCTGTATGAATTAATTGACAAACATAACCAACCCAGGTCCCACCCACCAACGGCTGGATGCTCGAACTCGGCACCTGCCTCCAACCAAACAACGACTCGACCTTCCACTCCAACTACCGCATCTACATCTCCGGCGACACGCTCCTCGTCTCCGAACTGCAAGAGATCCCGTCTCGCTATGCCGGGCAGAAAATCGACTTGATGCTAATCCATCTCGGCGGGACGACGATCCCCAGTCCGCATGTACCGATGCTGATGGTGACGATGGATGCGAAGCAAGGATTGGAGCTGATCAGGTTGATCAAGCCTGACGTTACTATACCGATTCACTTTGATGATTATGATGTTTTTTTGAGTCCGTTGGAGGATTTTAAGAAGGCGATAGCGGAGGCGGGGCTGGATGAAAAGGTCGTCTACTTGGATCGGGGGGACGAGTATAAGTTTTGCGTTGAGGAGGGTTGAGGAGGTTGTCGAAGGTGTGTATTATGGCTGGTGTACTGTACTGTATTGTCAACCTTGTTACCTTAAGAGATGTAGACTCACAGACTCTGGAGAAGCACACAGGAAAGATCCTGGCTCGGATCCTGGATTGAAACTCAGGCTTCTCAACGGCAGAATATCATGCCCATGACTAAACTCAGCGAGGACATCAGATCTTCACATCTCACGTCTCATAAAGCCCACACGATCTCAAAAGTTCATATAAAGATTTCATATTTCATAGCAGTCTGCTTACTTGCGTGCTCACTCACTACCTACCACCCTTTTCCCTCATTCCTCCTACACGAACGTACCTCACTAACGCAAAGCGAAGCAAAGCAAACTAAGCAGACTTAGAAACAGACCCCGCAGCAAAGTACTATGCACGTATGACCACAAGAGTGGAGAAGAGAGATACAATTCATCGTCCATCATGTTGTTTGTTCTGTTCGTTCTGTTCGATTTATTGTTTGTTGATATTGGTATGATTGATTGATTGACTGCATGTGTGCTGGCACATCGAATGATGCGAGAACATGGCCTTTCGACTCCTTTCTCTTCCTTTGTAGAAAAAGAGACCGGTGGTACAGGTGACCATCCCGCCAGAGCCGAAAAGTTCATGTCTCCATCAATCCATCGTATAGACCAATCGGTCGAAGCAAAAGAGAGAGCGCGTACCCGTCGAAGTAACATACATGCGAGAGAGAGAGACCCGGAAAGCAGAGTGAGAAAAGAGAAAAAACCAGCGCGAAAATAATCATCCGAAAACCCCTTTGCTCCATCCATATCCGCTATCCAGAGCTGTTTGTGTCAATCTTGCGCCTTCGTACCATATCCTCCAATACATTCTTCCGTGCTGATCAAGAAGATTATTTACTTCTTGAGAAGTTTGGATTGCTCAGCGATCATCTCCTCATCACTGGCATCCAAGATATCGTACTCCTCGTCAGTCAAGAAACCATCGTCTGTCTCATCGTCATCAATGGACTCATCGACGAAATCCTCAAACTCGTCCAGCTCATCTTGGACAGCAACAGGTGCAGCGGGTGCAGCTGGAGCAGGCTCGTGGATACTAGAAGCTGGGGACTCCTTCTCCAACTTGGGGAAGATCATCTGGCTACCCTCAGTCTCAACCTTGGTCTCAGCAGCCTTTGGCTCCTCCTTGATGACTGGCTCTGGGATCTGAACATTGACATCACACCACAGTCGGTGACCAAACTTATCTCCATCTGGGCCAGTGAGACGCCAGTATGAGATAGAGTTACCAGCACGGCTTGGGGTTCTCATCAAGACCGTGAAACCAGCCTCTTGACCTGGGGCAACCTCGGTGTAGCAAGTAGTGCTCTCAGCAGCAGATACAAGCTCGTGAACACTGGCTGGGTGCTCGGGATCAACAGCACACATGTTGTCGCCTCCAACAAACTTGACAGTGCATCCAGCGGGCCAGGACGTGCTACCACCATTGCGGAGATACCAGGTTTGCTCGAAGACCGTGTTTGGTGCCATGATGGTACCATCAGCGATTACATCACGAACGAAGTGAGCAACGAGATCCTCCTTGACGGCAACTGCAGGGAGCTCCTTTGCCTCCTCCTTCTTGACCTCTGGAGCCTTCTCGGCCTTCTCGGCCTTTACTGGCTCAGTTGGCTTGAGATCAGCGACGGTCTGGACTTGAGTAGCAGCGTTAGATGATTGGGCAGGTGTGGTCTCGGTGGACTTTGATGTGCTAGAACGGCCACGACGATCACCCATAACTGGCAGACGCTGACCATCCTCATGATCACCGAGAGTTGTGACACTGACATTTCGGACTGGGGTCTTGAACTTGATGAGAGGATGGGTTCGGTTGTGGCGGTTAGATGGGCTGGCCTCGCAGCTGGCACAGAAGTCGGTGTCATGGCAGACTGCGCACTTGTATCGGTCACCCTTGATGAAGGATTGTCCATTGCCGGAGTTGCAGAGAGGGCCGTCGCAGTAAATGCCGTGGTGGCGGGCACGAGTAGCAAATGATCTTGACATTGCCGAGAGATCGTTGAGAGGCTCGTAGATAGGGACGAATCGGTGGCCGGGGTGGATGAAGCTAGCATTGGGGTGGCATGCAGAGCAGAAGTCCCAATCCGGGCAATCGAGGCACTTGTGGCGGACACCGTAGATGTACTTGTCACAACCATCACAGATGGCATTGTGTCCAGTGTTTCGGCCCGGGGCAAGAAGAGCGTTGGCAATCAAGTCGAGGGTAGTATCCTCAACAGCTGGCTCGAAGGCATGCTTTGGGTGGTGTCCATGCTCCAAGCTGACATGGCAGGGAATGCACAAGTCGTAGTCAGGGCATGAAGTGCAAGTAACGAAGTTCTCCTCTGAGAGTTCTACGTAGCTTAGTTAGCATTGGATGAACAAGGAACGGGTGTACAGTCATACCAGAAATGCAGGAATTGCAAGTACGGGTAGCAACTGGGTCCTCGGAAACGACACAAGCCTCCTTCTTCTCTCCAAGACTGGACTTTGGTGCAATGGTCTCAGTGGTGCTGTTGATAACTCGGCCGTCCTTGACAAAACGCTTGATCATCCAGTGATCATCGCCACCACAGGTAATACCATTATCAACGCATCCTTGGCAGAGATCGAAGTCGCCATCGTCACAGGTGCTGCAGTGGTAGTGTGCATTGGAGGTCGTAACCTGGCAGTTATTGCAGTAGACCGAGTAGATACTGATAGTCTCTGGAGTTGGGGAAGCTGGAACAATAGGGTGGCAGGAAGCAGCTGTACGGTCGCTGGCCAAGGTGGACAATCCGGCAAGCTCAGCAAACCACTTGTCGCGAGCGGCAGATCCACGGGTGACTGGGATATCACTGCTCGAGCAGGTATTCATTCTTGGGGCGTCCTTGTGATGGAACATATTTGGGATGTCTCTGTTCAGCTGGCTACAGCAAGTAGAGCTGCTTGATGGCTGAGCGAACGGTGTGAAGGTGGGGGTCGAACGTTGGCTGCTGTTGATCAGGAGCTCCTCGAATCCTCTCTGGATCTCGGCAACGCTTCCTGGATAGACAGTCTTCTCGGGATAGCTGACAGTTGACTCCGCGACTGGAGCTGGTTTGACTTCTGGGGTTGGCTCAATCGGGGCTGGCTGCTCATCAACTGGACTGACTGGACTAGACTCTTCGTCTTCAACAGTAGCAGGCTTGGGAGAGACCGGCTCCTTTTCCTTGATGGTAACCTTAAGACGAAGCTTTAGCTTAGCCTTCGCGGCACGGTATAGTTGCTTGTAGACGGAGGTATTGTTTGGGTCGAGGACAATGAAGGCAGCGGCGCTATCGGAGTAACGTTCGAAGACAGCCTCGGAGGAAGGAGGGATTGCGAGGAGGAATCGGAGCTATGAGCAAACAATCATGTCAGCCTCCATTCACCATGTACAATCAAGAAGCATCGTGAGAAAGAGTTGGCTGTCATCAGGCCAGGCTGGGATGCTTGTGGAACCATGACATACCTTATCCGGAAGAGTACTGGGGATGAGATCCCGAAGAGGAAGCTTGAATCGACGGTTAGTGCCCTCGATATTGATCTTCAAGGTGACCAGAGTATCTGCGGTTGTAGGTGTAGTCGACGCCATGACTGCGGTGGGTTGAGGCTGTACTGTGTCAGCTAGGACGAGGTCAAGCGGTGACGTGCAACCAGCGTCTCAGGTGGGGAAGACGAACTGTAATGCTCGCAGCTGTCGAAGTCTTCGAAGTATCGAAGAGGCAGTGCAAGAATGAACCGGTGTGGTATTCTTGCAAGTCGACAGTAGATTCGATGTTGGATGATAGAAGAAGAAGGATGGAGGGCGGTCGAGGCGGGTGAGAGGAGGGGATGGGATGGATATGAGGAGGTGCAGGTGTTGCCTTGGGGGAGGCAGAGGGAGCCCGAGCTCACGGCTGTCTGTCTGTCGATAAGGTAAGCTGTTAGCGCCGCTCGCTTGCTTGATTGCGGCAGGCCGCGCTGTATTACGACCGCAAGTTGAAGGCGGTTTCCAGAACTAGGTCGAAGGCGGCGATAGTAAATCAGGAGGCTCTGATGTAAGGCGTTTTGTAAGAAAGTACTTGTAAAGGAGAGGTGGAAGAAGAAGTCGATGTTGGTGGTTGATATGAAGAAAAAGGGAAGAGGCTGCGGAGTCGTGATCGTCGGCTTGATAAAGCTCCAGGTCGTCGGCAAAGACGAGCGAGGCGTGCAAGCCCGGCGGCGAATCGAATCAAGTCACGAGCGAGCCTTAGTCAATGGGACTTCCTTATTCAATCAACCACGTACAGTATTCCACGTTAACTGTATTCCTTTTGCAGGTGAATGAGAAGCTGGAGGCCAGCATTTCCTTCCTCGTAAAGTTTCTTCTACCATCAAGCAATCCCGCGGTCACCCCAATGTACCCGAGTCAAGTAAATAGAGTGAGCTACTCGGCCATCTACAGGCGTTCTCAAAGATACGCCAGGACAAAAGCAGGTCATACGGATAGAATCAAGTCCGAAACATTCCCAGCCTGGACAGATGCTCCCCGTCAGAACTTGGATTGTGAACTCGATCTCAAACACAAAAGTCACTTTGACCCATTTCATAATTGAGCATCTGTCCAAACCACATTCAAATCATGGCAACCCATCCGAAAGCTCCCTATTCATTCCCCGGAGTCTACCTCCCTCATCTTGCCTGCAGCCTAGGCTTCCACGACATTTATCATGTGTACTCCGTAAGCAGGCAACCAATCACACCACAGTAAAGCAGTGGAACAGCTTAGAATGGCCGGATCTGGAGCTGAGGACACTGGTTTCATGTTTCAGGCTCTGTAGTACTTGTGACCACTAATCGGTTTCCCACTGCATGATTCAAGAAAGAGACACTTATGCATCGTAGCTGGAAAGTCCGGAGGCAAAATATCCGCCACCACTTAATCCGACTGACCGCTGGATCTCATTCCACGGCAGACAGCCTTGCGTCAGTAATGAAGGCAGCCTCCCGATTCGGATAGCTTTGAAATCGGGTTACTGCATTAGTGGGAAGTGATTACTCTGCTGGATCCGGATTATTAGTGATACGTGATATGCTTTCGGTATCCTATCAATTGGCAACAAGATATGAGATTGGAGCTTAGACATTGACCAAAGACAAGCTCAATCACTAGCCAAAGCCGTTCGATCATAAGAGCAATATCTTCCACTGACTGTCCTATTTAAGTACTACTACTATCACTACTCTACTGCACAAATGCTGCCAAAGGTAATACGGTCGACGGGCGCCTCCGAGGGATCTCTCTTAAACAACAATGATGAAGGAGGTCATCATGCAACCGAACAATACTAAAAATGCAGCCAGCTGGAAAGTGTGTAGCTGGATGCGAGACCAGTTGCCACCTCCTGAACGTCCCTCCCATCCCAGTTGTGACATCTGCCATTGGAAACCAAGAGACGTCCTCGAATCTTCTTGCAATGATAAACCAAACAACCATATCTTTTCACGCGAGGATAATACTGCAAGGAATGGAGAAAAGAGTAAAAGACGCTTCCAAAACGCACAATGAAAACCCATCATGACCCTGACAAGATCGCTGAAACCATTAGAAAGAATAAAACAAATGTTGTTGCACACCAGAAAGAATCGCCCTACTGCGGGTAGTAGACGACACCTTGCTGTGGAGCCTGTGGATAATAGAACCCATCGGGGCTTGGGGTCATCATGCCACCCATTCCGACAACTCCGCCAACCTGCTGCATTGGGTATGAGGGAGGAGCTTGGTAGGCGGGGAACGTTGCAACAGCCGGGATTTGCGCAGCATCGTAGTAATATACCATTCCGTTGACTTCTTGAGCCACCAAATTGGTAGTGTCAGGTTGTTGATTGGGTTGAGAGAAAGGAGGTTGTTGCTGCTGCTGCGATTGTGGTGGAACAAATGGCGGTGCAGCTCCTGGTTGACTGTAGCTTGGTGGATAATAGTAACCTTGAGGTGCGGGCATGTAGGGTGCTGGAGAATAGAAGTTCGAAGCTTGCTGCTGGTACGGATTTGGTTGGAATGGTTGAGCGTGAATAGCACGTTCTGGGATCTGTGATAAAGGTGTTCCTGTGGAGGCCTGACTAGGATATGATGGATTTCGCGAATGAAGCATGTTATCGTGCTTGTAATTGTTTCCGTTGACTTGTACTGGAACCTGCTGATGGAAAGGTTGTTGGTGTTGCTGTGGAGGATTGAAGGACAACGTTGCGGGCGACTCGATATCAGCAACGGATACAGCTTTCTGGGGTCGAGGTTGATGCATGGGAATCGGGTTTGGTCGATTTTCACGGAAAGTAGGCTTTTGAGGAAGTGGATATGTTTGCGGGCGGGGTAGATCATCAATAGACGCCGATGCTTGTGGGGAATCATTCTGGGACGCATTGGCGGTAGACTGGAGATGCTGAATTTGAATTGACTGGTTTGCTGGTGGCAGCTTTACCACTGGGACTGGTCTTGACGGATCCATAGGCATATGTTGTCGAGAGGCAGTCGAACCGGTTGGCGATGCCAGACCATCTCTGTTAACTTCCCGGGCCAACGAAGAGCGACGGCTCATAGCAACACTTGGAGAGTATGCACTGCCGAACATGCTACCACCAAAGACGCTTGTGCGTCTAGAGTATCCACCGATGGATCCCATAACTGACCTGCCCCTACCACGCCCACCAAAGCCTTGTTGATTTGGTCTCATAGCGCGAGGTATGAAGATGAAAGACCTATCAACAGCTGGGAAGATATAGCGTGGCGGATGATCGGGAAGTGAGATTCGGACTGGTTTGTCCCGTCGAAGTGGAGGACGATGATCTGGTAGACGAGTGTACTGCTTTACCGCAATGCCCGGAAATACGAGAGGCTCCTTCATATCGGATATGTATACACGGATTTGAACATTCCCAATGTGTTTCGTTACAGACAACGCCCTGTTAGGAGGCGCGGCCTTGGACGTGCTGATTGGAACCCGTGAAGGCATGCTGTGAGGTCCATAGTTTGGCTGAAGGTTTCGAGGGGAAGGTTCGCTGATGACTTCGTGCATGTCATGAGTCCAAGGCGCATCAGTAGGTTCGTAAGGTTGTTGCATTTGACTTCATTGTATATTAGTATGTGGCATTCGGATGTATGGAAAGATTGATGACTTACTTGGATGGCGCAAATGGACCCCCAATACCCGGCCGACCTCTACCTCTGCCTCTCCCAAATGGCCGGAATCCATTTGCGGCAGGACCTGAATGGCGATGATCATGCATGAAGAAGGCTCCTCGATTTGGTACAAATGCCGGATCCGCGTCCCTTTTCTTCTTGTATTCCTCATGTTCCCGTCGTCGTCGTTCGTGTGGAAGTTCCTGCGGTCGATCCATTTGGGCATTGGAGTTGACGACAGCCGGTGAGGGTATTTGCATCTCCTCATCATCCCGAAGATCCTCATATTGCACTCCCTCCGTGGAGTCCTTGTGATTAGATATCTTGAGGCCATTTAGCATCATGTCCATATCACTGGTACCGTTTGTAAGCGACTTCTTGGAGCTCTCTGCAATGCCGTTACTCGAGGTTCCCTTTTTATCTTTTGGCAATCTCTGTCCATTTCCATTGATCTTCGGCAACTCTAGAGAGTCAGCAGGAGCTACTATAGCTGTGCTGACCTCGTCCCCTTCGTGTGCGTCATCCTCATCACTTAGTATCGACCCCTCACTGGATTCGTCGTCCAAGTCGGCATCGAGTCCTCCCTCATCATCGCCCTCGTCCTCAACCCGTCGTCGACTTGCAGCTAAATCCTTCCTCTGTCGGTGACCCATGATTAGGAAGTATGCGGGCTGTCGTTCGAGATGCGACGGGTTGTCGGGCGGGCGTGAGCAATGGATAGGATGGACAATGTTAGGTGACAGATCATGCAGTAGTGGCGGTTCTCAACGATACGGTGAAATGTACCGCCCGCGGCAATAAAAGGTGCTGGCAACAATGTTTTCGTGCGTGCAGAGAGATGAGGAGCAGTCTGAATGGGGGCGATACCTGCACGCCGGTGAGCAAGGTTGAGGAGGGAAAAGTAGAAGGGATGAGGTTTGGTTCTGGTCTGGGAATTTTGGGCGGAGGCTGAATGATGAAAGCCTTGGGAGGCACTTGCTCCGACAGGGATGCTGCTCAGTCTCCGAGCACGCTAGGCCGCAAGCGAAGGGTAATCCTGGGGAAGGAGGAAAACAACAACATCGCATCCGGCTCGAGGCATGTTTCGCGGTCATGATATATTGGAGTCAAAATTAGTTCGTAAAAACACATTTGATTTCATAACATTGCATGTATCTATAATGTTGTCCATCTTTGCGACATTCCGCGCCGTCGGTACTTCCTAGAACAGCATTTTCACGACACGTCACCAGACTTATGGCAGCTTCCCCAGCTCTGTGGAATTTACACACCGTCCCTATCACCAAGTCAACAAGCCAATCAAGTCACATGTTACCTGTGCATTGCGTTAGTACCGGATGCATCTTATCGAATCCGAGTGGACGTAGAAAAGGACATCACAGGGGCAACCGCAAAGTCTCAACTTGTTCTTTAGCGCATGTATACTTGTTAAATACCAGAATGATCGGTACTAGGATGCTCTTGGAATTTGACTACACTGAAACTATGATGCTCTATCTCTCAGTCTTATTTTCTGCAATTTCGGTGGATACTTTATTTGAATCTACTAGCATCAGGCGAATCTGATGCCTAAGCGAGTCGTGATAAACAAAATACGATTAAGCTGAAATGGGAATATTTCTCTCTTGTGTACAAGCTTCAAGAAATATCTTCATGCGGAATTCCGTACATCTTCCATCTCTTCGATTTCAATCACGTCTTTGCTTGCTTTGGCAGTGTTGGGCTCATATTTCCCCTGCCTTTTCTTCGTCTGTTTTGAGACTGCTACGAGTCGTGTACCATAGCCTACTCTCAGCGTCGCTGGAATCAAGTCTTCCATTTCCAAATGAAGGGATTTTCCTCCCTGTGAAGCCATTACCAAGTGGATCAGCATCTTCGGTATTGCCATTCACTGCTGATGGTTGTGGCTCTGTCTGTGTTCCTTCTTCTGTGAACAGTGAACTGTGATAGCTGGAAAGGTAAGCGAAGTATTCCTTGAGGTGGTCAACGCAGAAAGGAAGGGGACACTCAGTGTAGAAAAAGCCATTTCGAGGCCGACTGAGAATATAATAAGCAACATTCATCCTTTCGTTCTGCGTATCTGACTCAGCTTCTATCAAAACAGAGCTTTACTCATGAATTACTCCAAAGTCTCAATTTGGCCACGCGAGGTTGTCCATGCCCACAATGTCGTTGATAGTATATGCAGGGCCCGACAACTTGGCAGTCTCGGTCGTGATGTCGTGAAGCTTATTCTGGACAGTATTCTGTTGCTTGGGAACTGCTTTTGAGCATGTTCAGCTCGTCACGAATGTCTTTGACGTTTTTGGGACGCGCAGATGCTTCATGAATTGGCTCGAAGCTCTGTCTTGCTTGCTTTTTGGCCTTCTCCTCCACATCACCATCGCGTGTCGTCTTCGCTGGGTTTGCTTTCGAGTGTCCAAATTTTGACTCCTTCGCCCCTTTGCATGGTCCAATTCGAGAACTGAGCGTTCTGGTATGAGCCTGGGAAGCCGGTGGTTTCGCTGCCAACGCTCTTTCCCTGGGTATCAGAAATCTGTGGTAGCTCGGAGCCGGACTTTCGTAACATGCGATGAAGCCTTCTTGTTAGCATTGCTCGCGTGCCAGAGCTTTACGAGGATTGTCCAGGGGCTTGTGTACCTCCTTCGCAATCGATACACAGATAGCGTTCATAGTTGTCTCATCCCTTCTGAGCAGCTTTGCGATTCCGAAGCACAGGTCTCCCTTGCGTGTTGAGGGACAAGTATGTGTCTCAATATCTGTAGCACCAATTCTTATCCCTCGCGCCTGCTAGGAGGTGTATGGCTTCTCCATGGTGTCTGCTCAAGCCTGCAGTCTTGCTGATAGGCTTGGGACATGGTTCGGGATCCGATGCGCAGGTCAGAGTACACGAGGTTGCATTCTCGAAGGGTTCGACTTGGCGACTTCGGTCATAATCCTCCCGAGTTCAGCTGAAGAGTTTGGAATTTGTAGAATGGCGGCGGGGTCGTATTACGCTGCGCAGATAACATGACCTCACTGAAAATAGATAAGACAATCTTGAATGCTGCAGCACTTGGAAGTAGCTTGAAAGCTAGTGGTATGTAGCGATCTGTATATAGGAGACTTGGGGAACGAGCGAAGTAATTGGCACGAAAGTAATAAGTACTATGCCGGTTGACGCAAATGCCCTTATTCGAGAGCATGATCCCACAGGTGTAAGGAGAGAGGAGTTCGTCGCCAATGTGAGGATGGCAAAGCCCTGTTGACTGTCTTTCGTCCCTTTGCTTGAGTTATTGGGCTATGCACGCAACAGCAAGCTGGATTGATTTTAGTCGCAATAGCTTCTGTTACAGTATCTGATTTATTTTAAAGACTTATTACAAAGCGTAAACTTCCCAAAACGGTAATCAGTTCGTGACCGGCTCTTCAGTACCCCTCATCTACCTACCGTCTAATTTCAAATCTTCCCGACTAATGATGCAACTCGTCAGCACCATCAGACCAGCTCAAGGCATCAACGTGAAGATAGCCAGATACCATAGCAACGGGTCAGCACTAGGATCATGCAATACATAAATGGGCAATAAGCATCTGTGAGGCACCTAGTCACACTTCATACAATTTCAGAAACCTCCGACTTCAAGAATTCAGTCTCCTTTCAGATTATTTTCTATCACAGGGTTGACCACTGATATATTCACGCTAGGCTCAAAGCAGGAACATACGAGAAGTAACTGTATATACATTTGAAGATGTAAAGTCGTCTCGGGAGCCGGTACCATTTGGCTCCTCAAAATCCTAGCCAGTACAGTCACCCTCATTCTCCTTTAATACACTCTTTTATCTTCACTCTTCGTAGAAGACTCTGGTCTACCCGGCAGCGCAGTCTGTCATCTCAAAATGGGTCTCCAGAATATCATCAAGTGCAATGCACTCTTGTTCGGCTTGGCTTCGAGCATCAAGGTGCTCGAGCTACCTGCCGGAGCTTGTATGTCCTTTTACCAGTTCTATTCCAACACCAGTCAAATATGAGAAGAAGCACATCTGAACTAATCACACATCGTGGGATAGGGAGCATCGAAGAGAGTTCCGACGGCTCTCTCATCAGTCGATCAGTTGACGACCCAGCCCTCGGCACAATCAAAACTCAAGATCCTTTGAAACTCAATTACGATCTCGAAGCCACCTCTACTGCCGTCGATGAACCCTACTCCTTCAGTGACGGGCTATTGTGGGCCAACGGAGACTGCTGGTCAACCTGGTCCTACAACATCAACACTGCAGGAATAGACAGAGCTGTGACATAGATCAAGGAATGGTACGGCCTCGGCAGTCCGAATTTATGCTTGACTGATTGGAACCCTGGTATGCTTGTCTATTCTGCTGGTGGACCGTACAAAGCTATTGCATACTTCCGTATGGCTGCTAGGATTGCTGCTAGGAATGCTTGCGAGCATGTGAATCCATATGACATTAATGATGCATTAAAACAGGTAAGCCATTGTAAATATGGCAACAGAAATAGGCCGCGGAGACTAACGAATAATAGGTAGATGCTCGCTGCCCTTTATATGAAGCAATTTTGTCCAGAGTAAGTCTCGAATCTTTTAGTCCCTGAATATAGATACCGAAGATATCTTTCCACTAAAGGAGTCTTGTTGATATTCTGTTCTCTAGTGGCCTGGAAGCAACGAGCTCGTCGCGAAGGTGAATCTTGGAGGAGACCACATTTGCGTGTATTGATCAACAACACTGTACGCCAAGCGGTGGGGTCGTCTTCTCGATTAAGTGGGAGATCTGGGATCTGGTTGGTACTCTATCATATCAATGGTATAGACTCATCTTGTCCCTTTCCAAACCCGACATCTCATCAGGATGCAGGGGGAAAAGATGAATGCATCCCAAGGTTTCTGACTCCCACGTAGTATATAGTTATCAACATGGTCGCCCGCAAACTACGACCCTCATATATGCTCAATTTCTAGCAAGTTGCGATCAATGTTTGGTAGTCTCTGCTCTTGAGGCCCCGTGCATCTCCATGCAGAGATGAATTTCTGGGTTTCAGACCCCACATAATGGTGAAAGGGCTGATATCCTCGAGCCGCCTGCTCTTGCTGTTTCCTTGAGGTGCCTCATTTACCATGGGCCAAAGCACTCGCACTATGCTGACATGTCTTTATCTCACTCTCTGAGCATCCTCATTGTGATGGTCTGCATCACAGTGACAATGCGATAGCACCATGAATTGTTGACTTTGCCCCGCACTTCAAAATTAAGCGAGAATCCCAAAAGTCTCGGCATCTCCGCAGTTTGAAATTGAATCTGAAGATCACAGTTGAAGTCAAGTATGCTGAGAGTCTCAGAACTAGTGAACAAAAGACTGGACTTGAAGGTCTCGTCCTTTCATTTGATCTACGTGGGCAATCTCCATTCTCATTCAAAAATCATGACTGTCCTCCAGAACAACCACTCAGGATCTGGTCCCTGAAGATTAAAGGAACCTTTAGTATGGATAAGTATCCCTTCCATGACTTTTGCATTATGCTACTGTAGCATTAACATTGTGAAATTATTCTCATGTTACACATCGCAGAAAATATGGAGATTTGTTGCGTCATACTTCACTCCAATTCCCACAAGAAGATGAACAGCTTCTGCACAGTGTGTATTAGACTCGCGACGTGACTTCATTACATTATGATAAACACAGCTTGTTGCATTTCGCAATAATCCATGGCAGATGATTTGAAGCTAGCTCGTACATTGCACCCACCGCGCAGTTTAAAAGTCCTCCACGCCATGGCCAGCCTAAGTAACTATATCTTTCTGTTGCACATCGCAGACATTCAATCTCTCGTCATCATACTAATACAAACATCAGTGAGACTCGAGGTCTCTAGCCACATCCAGTTCAAGAAGATGATTTCATGATTGTAGCGAGATAGCTTCTGTGGTATCGCGTCGATGAGGTCATGAGGTAATGCGGCTACTAGCCCCACAAAGCGAGATTCTCACCCACGGCTACTCGAATCCAGACTCGTCCTAGATCAAGCATTCTGATTTGTTGCATTTTGTGCAGCCATACTCGGTACCCCGAATTGGATCTACCGCATTCCCAGAGATCAAGAAGTGTTGCGCTAACCATCTCTATGGCCCGCTCAGACGTGTTAGCTCCAAGAATTATTTATTGCACGCCTCACAACATTATTTAGGCGGCTCGTGCCGCAGCTACCATTAAGCTGTTCTCGTTGGTCTTACTTTCATTCGATGCAATATTCCTGGTTCTGAAGCATGGACATGCTGGTAGATTCATCCAACTGCACGCGTGTCAGGGGCTCGCTTGACAAAGTGAAAAAACGTGGTCGCGGCTCTTTCCTTCTCTAGATGTTTGGGTTTAGCATGTGGCTTTATATGATGATTTCGTGAGAATTTATTTGCTTTTGGCAAGAATCTCTTGATTCTCAATATCTACAGCCGATTTAATCATTGAGCAAATGTATGAAAAACCCTCATACATGACGTAAAATATACTAAAATCCCCATTCCCAAGGAAAGTTGTCCTAAAAACCACTGCCTGCCTTCAGTTTGTTGATGCGTTTCGCAATTACACCAGACTCGAAAACTTTCCACCCCCCACCTGGGGAAGATTCGAACAGAGCATGACGTTGACCTAGTCGGCAAGCTATTGCCATTAGCTTAGGATAGAAAGTTCTGTTGCAAATCGCAGAGTTGTCGGATGTTCAGGAGTTAACAAGTCACAGCAGATTCGGAAACCTCCATCATGGAGAGTATGACACGGTGTGGTTGGTTCGGGGCGCTAAAGTGACTTGCGAGAGGTAAAAGGCTTTTGTTGCAAATCGCAGAATCGTCGGATGTTCCGGATATAAGAGATAACACTCTGGAAAGTAAATTAGGAAATCTCCATTGTAAGGAGTATGACAAATGAGACGGTTTGGTTGGTGCCGAGCGCTAAAGTTATTAGTAAGAGGTAGAAAGCTCTCGTTGCACTTCGCGAAATTGTCGGATGCTCCGGAGTTAAGACTTGCTGCTTATGTGAAGAAGGTAGGAAGGGTGTGAGATACTGCGAAGATTGAAATTCTCTCGATGTGGGAAAACTCGCTTAATTCTGGATTATCAACACTTGAAAGTTTCGAGAGGTGGGAGCTGTTCGGAAGGATAGAGACGTGAGTGCTGTGATATAAATTTTCTGTACTGTTAAAATATATGGTCTGACAGTGAGAGCACTATCTACGATGTTACACGAATATTGCTTTCAAATGTGTACAGCAGTGGCTTGCAACTGGATCCATCACTGTCATGCTTGTGCATCACGTTCTCCCAGCCGAATTCATCATTCACAACCGCTTGTTACTACATTACCATTCGCAACCTAAGATCATCTTCCGAACCACCTTCACAACATCCCCTTATCAACCCTCCTAACCCTGAACCCATGCCTCGGCGCATGAACTCTCACTCCCTCAACTTCTCCATCCCCTGTCTCAACAACAATCTCCCTCCCGCTCAGCCCCACCAAGCTTCCTTGATCCCTATGTCTACTCCCCGAATCAGTCGGCCACACCTCCACCCACTCCCCCGCCTTCAGCCCACTCGGATCACTCTCATCAACATCAATGTTCTCCTCCGCGAATCCCCCCTTTCGCATAATACCGAGTGCTTCGTCGCCTTTGACAGTCTTTGGTTTTCTGGCTGTCTTTGCTGCGGCCCGTGCTGTAGCATCGAAGCGTGAGATCCATGCGAAGACTTTGGGGAATTGTGTTGCGGAGATGAGGTTGGGTGGGAGTGCGCCCTTCAGTGTAGTGAGCCAGTGGAAGGGCCAGATAGCTGTGAAAAGGTACGTTAGCCTTACTCGATCCGGATCTCAAACTTTCAGTCAAGTAAAAGAAATCCAACGAAGATCCAAAGGTCAGAGGATAACGGAAAGCAGAATCATACCCTCAATATCAGCCATGCCCGGTTTGTCCCCTCCAAGCGCCCACTCCCTCCCATCCGCAAACAGCGTCTTTTCTAATAGCTCAAACGCATTCCTCATCTCAACCAACGCCTCTAACCTCCATCTCTCCCTAACGCCCGCTTCGTACGCTCCTTTCACACCCATATAATCCTCCCTATCGCTCTTAAACCTTTCATCCTTCAACAACGGCGCATCTCCAGGAATCAACGCCGCTGCACTCGCGAATAGGCCATGCACAGTCCAGAACTCGAGTAGTTTCTCAATGCTGGTGGAGAAGGAGGAAGAGGGAGAGGAGGAGAGAGCTGGGTGCGCTTGGGATGCGGGGTACAATGTGTTCAGTTTCTGGAGGATGAGACGCGTATCGAGATAGATGTCTTTGCCGATTGAGAGGATGGGAATTCGGCGGTAGGAGGTTCCGATTGCTTTTGTGGTGGGACGGGGGAGGATTGGAGGTTGGAGCTGGGAGGTTGTTAGAGAGAGAGAGTTTGGCGGAGGAGGTCAGTCAAGGAGAAGACATGGAAAGACCTACGCATTGTGTGTAGGGAATGTTGCGGAGGTTGAGGTACCATACTACACTGCTGACCGTCAGTTCCAGTTCCAAATCCAGAGAAGAAGAGTAAGAGAGGCTTTCAAGTAGAAAGTGAGGAGAAACAAAACAATTTACTTACCGTCTGGCGTAAGGCGAGAACGTGTAGTGGTACAGAATGATCTCCTCAGAAGGCGGCATTTTGGCCCAGAATTTTTTTCTTATTTATAGACTTGGTTGAATGTATATGGTTGATGTTAGAAAATTGAGAAGATGAAGCAAAATATAAAGATTGTTGATGTTGTCCTAAACTGAGTTCACGCCTTGCGGTTTATAAATCGTGGGGTCGGCAGCTTTCCCCAATGCCGAGGTCCTGCAACATCCCTGCAAGCGCCTTCTGTCAAGCTGCTCAGCGAGCAGATTGGACGTCATTCTACATCAGCACTTCTGCACTTCGTCTGATGTTTGAAAACCAACAGTACAACTACGGATATGCATAAAGCATATGCGGATATGAGACTCTCCTAGCGACTTGCTATTCTTCTGGGATTCGGTGTTGCCTGAAAATGGATGCTGCTGCAATCCTCATACGGGCGGTATTTGAGGTTAGGTTTTGTTTCTTACGAAGTACTTTGCTGTATTTAATGCTTGAGATTTCCACCCATTCAGGTGAGTACCGGATGTGATTTTCGAAGCACAACCCAAATGTCGCTCGTTCAAGACCTGTTCCTGCTAGTTGAAGTTTCAACCCTAGTTTTTCCTAATCCCCACGCGACCTAATCGACTACTTCTCGTCCAATGATAGACAATCTTCGGAGAAATCGTTGTAGGTAGTTGTCGTTGTTTCAGGATAGGTAAGGTACTGGTTCCTAAGATCGTATCGAATGTCTAACACCAATTATGAGGCTACGGTACCAATTCTACTAGCACATCCGTGGTCTACCGACAATCGTCGAACTTCCTCTTATAAACATTATAGACACCTAAAATACTTCGTCTTTGGTGCATCTGTTCATATAGCCTGTAAGTGCCCGAATTAAAGATTCACTTACTCGCTTGATAGGCTGCGTCCCGTAAACAAATACTCTGTCGTCATGCCGCTGTCAGTTTTATATCCTAGGTAATCGAAGCATGGCTTGATAATCGGCCCGAGGTCTAGTGCTTTAATCTCTTCTTGACCATTGACATAACCACAGGATTGTGAGGACACTATCCGCAAGAAAACTGTGAAGGATGAGCCCTGGAATAATCCTAGGCCAAAGAAATACAAATATTTTGGAAGAACGCAAAGCAGAGCTCTCTTGTACACTATTAGCTATTCAAAATATTGTTCAATCGTACTAGCGAATAGAATACATAGTTTAAGACAAATATCTATTATTCTTCCGCGATGCAGACTCGAAGCGAAGCATGAATCGTTTTACATATCGAACCCGTTCCGGAACAGATCACCAGCTGATTTCCATCTCCGGATTAAGACATTAGAGGCAGAATTGAGTTCTCTCTAGGTAGAAGACGTTAAACCAAAGGCATTCCCTAAGCGACGAGACAAACAAAGGACCCGGACCTAGCTCCGGCCACATGGCTGCACTGACTGAAGAACCTTCCATGGCCAAACATACGGAGCCAGTACCACTCACAACACTTTAAGCACAGTACCCGTAGCCATCAAACGTCCCCTCCTACCATGGATACTTGTTTTAGCGAGTGTACAAAGAAGAGAGCCATCTAACACCATCTCACGCGACTCGGAGAACAAAATCGGAACCAAATCAGTAGAGTGGAGATTTGCTGGCCACTAAATACTGTACCGGAGATGACCCTTAATTGAAAATGGGCTGACGATTGCGTGTACGTATGAAGCCCAAATCGATCCAACTCAGAACCGCTTACATCTCTCTTCATTCTCATCGAATGTCAAACAATCATTATTCGGTTATTCACTGGTCGGAATAGTGCAAGAACGGAAGGAGGAGAAAGATGAGGCGAATTAAATTGCATTTCTAATCGAGGAAGAAGCTCGAGTCCCATTTAGGGATGGCGTCATGCTAATACCTCACCATGATTGGCCATCTCAGGCCGAGCACGGACAATCTCTCTTTTGCCGCTAAGCTCGATTGCGTCTCTTGGGCTTTAAAGTGCAGCCGCTCCCACTTCGCAGTTCCTGTGACGACATTCTCTGCGTCATTCTCAGAATTCTACGGCTGTACCTCACCACCACAGACAAGAAAGAAGCACCACAACAAGGCAGAGCCGCATCAAATCCCAAGGTCACGCACTCGAGTACTTTGAACGGACATAGAAGTAGATCCAGTCCAGGTCTTTCGCTACCAGAGAAAGAGAGCTGGACTCCTGGCATTGTGGGAGGGGACCGTCGCTCTCTTTGTACGGTCGCAGGAAAAAAAGCGAATACGTCACCAAATTCGCATCCCCAATCCATTTCAAAGACATCGAGGAATCACTGCACAATAAGGACGAAGTCCTTCACACTCGAACGTCACTTACATCATCGAACCCGTGCATCACCTCCCATCTGCTATCTGATTGACCTAGCCGTCGACCTCGTAGCCGCTGTCCCGTCCGTCGTGAAGCAGAGAAGATTCTTGTCAGGGGCTGCTTCGACTGTCGCGTTGCCACTCCCTCACGCACACAACCACCTACCCAACGACTGGAATCCATCACGGATTAATATACTGTCGCTCCTGCATCGCGCATCTATCTCACCTTCATAATTGCGACCAAATAAATCGCTGCACTGCGGGTTGTAGCTCGATTTAGATTGTCCAAGGTCGCCAAAGTGGTACGTTGTTGCGGTCGCAAACCAAGTGGCTGGTTCCCGTCTGGCTTCCCCGTCCATTATTAACGAGTCTCCCAGTGCGCCTCTGCCCTGCCCTGCGTCATAACCTCCAACGTCATCGTTCTCGAGCTTCACCCTCACACTGCTGCTGCGCTCACTCACCCACAACCACACTGTGGTCACTTCCCCTCACAACTCTATCCAGTCTCCCGCCCAGGAACCACAATCCAGTTCAGCCCTAGCTGTCTGCGGGCGCAGATCCAAAGCGTCATACTTGACTCGACCGATATTCGTCTCTCCTACCCTACCCTACCCCCCGCGCCTCGATACGAAACTCAATCATGTCTCCTCCGAAGGAAACAGCAAAGAAGTCGACCTCGACGTCGCCTGTTCAACCTAATGCTGATGCTCCAAAGGCCAATGGTAAGTCGTGCCTTGTTCCCTCGTCTGCCCTCTGCCATGCGACACCATTAATATACTTTATATCCCTTGCGACAACTCTCACCAGACCATCAGACTAATGTCTCCATCAGCAGAGTCCAGCACAAAACAAGAAGAACAATTGAAGGAATCTACGAATGCGGAGCCACTTGCTCCTCCTCCTCCCCGAGCGACAGAACCAGACTACTTCTCTGCAAAGCATCAGATACTAAGCACGGAATCAAATCCTTTCGAATACTCTTTTGCTGGCGGTACAGGCCCATTGACCAACGGATTAGTAACACCTGGTGGTACGAAGCTTCCATCCGTTGCTGCTCTGACTTCGCCAGCCTTGAACTTCTGGAGTTCTGGGACAGGTCTGCGCTCTGGTCCGTTGAGTCCAGCTATGCTCACCGGTCCAACGAAGGACGATACCGACTATTTTGGCGATTCATATCTGCACAGAGGTGGGCCACAACCGACACAACGCGAGTCTGATGTTAGAAGTGGTATGACCCCGAGTGAACGAACTGGTTTGACACCTGGCGGAGGTGGATCTATGTTCCCTGAACCAAGTCCAGGTGGATCATCGATCTTCAACTCTCTCGCAAACGGTGGCGCAACTCCAGGTACATTGGACTTCCATCGCACTGCTATGAACATCAACGCAAGAAAGGCCGGCGAAGCTGCGCATCTCGCGAAAATCACATCACAACCTCAAGACATCACTATGAACGGGTTGGATGTTAAGCCACCACAGTTTAGACAGCAAGAGAACGAGACTAACGACGCCGCCAACGGTCTCTTCCTTTTGGCAAACGCCCATAACGGCCAACAGCAGCCTAATCACTACGCCATTGCGCCTCAATCTATTGTTCAAGCACAAAACATGCAGATGGGTGGCCAATCTCAAGAAACATCACCACATATGGGCCACCGCAATGGTGGCTCCATCAGCACTACTTCTGGTCGCGGAAACAGCGTAGGCTCCGAAGACGACCAATCAAGACTAAATACCCGAGGTAAGGGTAAGAGAAGCTCGACCCAGGACGGTCAAACCAATGGTCGACGTAAAGCAAACGACCAGCCCAAAGCACCTGCCAACAAGAAGGCGAAGGGCAATAATGGCATGAGCATGAGCATGGACCAACCTTCAGAAGAAGAGGAGCCGGATATGTCCAAGGATGAGTTCCATGCCAATGGAAAGAAGATGACCGATGAAGAGAAGCGAAAGAACTTCCTTGAGCGGAACAGGTTAGTACATCGTGACTGTTGTCGATAACTTATCTAACTTTACTAGGGTTGCTGCTCTCAAGTGCAGACAACGCAAGAAGCAATGGCTTGCAAACCTTCAGCAGAAGGTGGAGATGTACTCTGTTGAGAATGACAGTCTCAATGCCACCGTCCAACAGTTACGAGACGAGTTGGTCAATTTGAAGACTATTCTCCTTGCTCACAAGGATTGTCCGATTGCCCACGGACAAGCCATGGGTAACGGTACCATTCAACAGATTGTTGAAGGAAGCTATGGCAACCCTCACATGAACCCTTATGGCATGGCAATGAACCAACAGCACCAACAACAACAAATGATGGCCAGCCAAGGCTATCCTTCAAGACGGGAATCATAATCCCTCTCCCACCTTTTGATGTACGATATGGGAAGGGTTATGTGGGTCAAAAGTCTATCTGGTGCAATAAAAGGGGAAAGTAAATCATAATGAGGAGTTTGGGTTACGACACGACATAATCATGGTCGTCCAACGAACTCATGCCCGGAGTTCTGGTTTTCCATTATGATCTTGGTAAACTGTCACTTCGCCGCCAAACAATACGCCAAGTCTGTTGAGAGGCCTGCCTTCTCAAGGCGAGGCCTTCTCGACAATATTGCACATACTGGCGTTCTGGGAAATGCCACAATCTCTCGCAGGGAAGCAAATGCAATGAGTTCTCCTCGAGAGCCTTGCATCACTTTACCTCAATTGTAGAATAGTCATTCCTTCTCTATCATCGACGCGTTGCTCTTATCCTCGTTGCTTGCATGCATTGGGCCTCTTTGCCGTTCTTCTCTTGCTATCGAATTTCTCGCGAAAATTCAAAATCTCTCTTTTTCTTTCCTACTTTGTACATACATACATATACGGTAACGGGACACACGTACACGCATAGCTGTCCACAGCACTGGCGTTTTGGGACTCAACCTGGGGATGGGATTTGCTTTGCTTTACCGGCCTGGTTTGGGCGCGGTCGCTGGCGTTGATGGTTGCTTTTGCTCTTGCTCTTGCTCTTGCTCTTGCTTTTGCTTGCGCTTCGATTGCTGAGCTGAGCTGTGAGAGGGCTTGTGACAGTGGTGTTGGAGAGAGGTGGGGTAAGGTGTAAGGAGAAGCCAAGGTGATGAAGATAGCAGAGGACGGGAGTGATTGGTACCGATGCATTAGTTCGTCTATATTCGAATGGAATGAGCAATAGATTTAGCTATGCTTACAAATTTTAAAGTGCAGAGCGGAGAGTAGCGATGCAATGTGCATGCTTGCTTGCATCAGATGGCTTTTGCAAGGTGGAAGTAGACTTTGAGAGAGGGCAGGATGAGAGAGAGCTAAGCAACAACGAATATACAAAAAAGGAAAACTTCAAAACAAGATATGAAACATATCTTTTCTACGTGGATGTCTTCCTCTGCGGTTGAATCCCAAGTGATGTGAAATAATGTGATGTAATTTAATATGTCAACCCGAATGCTTTGATCAAACGTCCTCGTTACTGTCCTCGTCACTGAAGTTCTTTCCTCGCACTCTTTTTTAAGTTCCCAACTGAGTTCTATGTCCTCATCCAATCTGTCCGCGAATCATTCCACTGATGGCGGATTGATATTGTGAAGTGAATCCTCCCAGCGCTTAGAACCTTAGTGGCTGCCTGACTGGAAGGCTGCTGGTATATAAGAGCTGCTTCAAACCAATCTCAAGTGGAAGTGTGGATTTGAGAAGCAGAAACCCAAATTGCGCATGAAATAACAGTGGACCGGTATGTTATGGAATCTGATGGGTAAGCGAGATAGAAATTCCAACATTTCGAGACAAAATGTCACGAATGTGGCGTTGCTTGAACGCGCGCGGCAGACCGTGGAGGTGAGCTGTACTGGGCTTGCGATTAGGAATTCTGACTGAGGGCGAGGAAGGAAAGGATTTCTGTGGATGATGTTGGTTTGGCTGCGCGCTGTATCTGATTTGGGAAGGTAATGTGAGGTTTGTCTTTGAGGGCGGACTGGAAAAGGAGGGGAAGATAAGGGGCAACTTGGTGCATGAATGGTTCAGTGCGCTTCTGATGCTTAGGGTCCGGCCAACTTATGTAGGCAACACGAGTCATCAGAACATCCCTAGAGATATCTGTCCTCGAAGCCCTTGGGGAAAATGGACCTCGCTTCTGCGTCGCTTGTAAACAACCTTGCAGCCCCTGCTAGAGAACACCGGAGAAGACATCCTCGAATTCTTCATTTCCAACAACCAGAGCCTCGGGATGAAGACTATGAAGTATAATTCAACTGATTGGCTGACAAAGATAGGCTGGGCTAAATGAAGGAGGGGTACAGCACACATTTGAGAACTTAGGCACGGTAAGATCTCTTTGAGTAGGCGCGGCAGATCGACCGCCAGTCCGAGGTTGTCATCTTGCGGGGTATTGTGTCTAAGTCACTACTTAATTGTTGTAGACACTGGGAGTAAAGCATGTCTTTAACCTTAATTTAGGTCTCTAGTCGAAGAGGGTGTTCTAGCTTAGAGCCACTGCGGGGAAGGGTTGACGACCTTTGAGCCAGCATCAGTTAGTATCCGCGGTTAGCTGCTTAGTACCACGCAGTTGAAGCTGCTTTACCACGGACTATCGGTTGCTCTGACTTTTGCTTAGAGTTTAGCTCAATAGAAAGATCTAGATCTAAAATTCGGGATTTTGTACCTCATCAAAGGATCGAAGCATCAGTCGTACGTACAAGCGGGCTCTGTGCTAGTGCTGATTCACAGAGTGGCAGCTAAATAGATTGTATTCTAGTATCCAGTGCTCGTGAGCTGGATGTTCAGTTATAAAAAGCAAGGATTCGCACATCTGTTTGACTTATTCGTCCGAGATATTCGTCTTTCTCATTTTGATATTTCGTGCGACTGAGATGGCGATATCAAATCATTCCCCCGATCTTGAGAGATCCAGTCAAGATGAAGCCGAAATAGTTCTAGATGAAGGCGAGGGATATTATGAACCTGTTGAGTGGAACTTCACTCGTATTGTCGCTGTCATTGCTCTTTGCATCGCCTACGTTGGTACGTTATATCAAGCATGGCTCCTTCCTCATAGATCTACACGACATGGCCTCTCCTTCCCTGCAACAACATGTGTTCCAACCAATGACTGACCAGAACTCAATCTTTCTAGGCTTCCAAGTCATTCTATATTTCGTTTCCAGTGGTTTAGTCTACATATCAGAAAGCATCCACACCAATGTCGGGAATTGGCTCTTGACAGCCAACACATTGGTGGTAGCAGGGACATGTCCTTTCGTGGGCTACATGACTGATCTTCTCGGTTTGTGTCTTGGTGGATCACCATACAATATAGCGGCCATGGCTGACAATTCGCTTCCAAGGTCGAAGATGGCTCACCATTGCCGGAGCCGTGCTCCTGATGGTCTCCAGCGCGGTGATGGCAACTTCGCATTGTTTAGGGTCAGCCATCACGTCCATGGCTCTTGGTGGTGTTGGAGCGGCAATCTGCGAGCTTACTGCCATCGCTGGGTAAGAAATCCCATCATCAGTACTCTCAGTCATGAGCCACTGCTAAAATACAGAGGACAGTGTTGCTGAGATCACACCTGTTACATGGCGTGGCGTCACACTCTCCCTCGTCACATTCTCTATCCTGCCATTCCTTCCTCAGCTCACGTACATGGAATTGCTGCAAATGTATTCAACCTGGAGATGGGCGTTCGGTATCTGCAGGTAAGTTTCGAACCCACTTTTGGAGTGAACAACCAAACATTACTGACATGTTCTCAACACCAGTCTATGGAACTTCATCGGCTTCCTTGGAATCGTGTTCTGCTATCATCCTCCACCACGACACAACACCGATAACATGTCTTCAATAGATATCCTGAGGCAGATTGACTACATCGGCGCCTTCTTGTCGTTCGGTGGTATAACTTTGCTCTTGGTCGGCCTGCAGGCAGGAAGTTATCAATATCCTTGGAAGAGCGGAAAGGCTCTGGGTCCTCTGATCTCCGGCATCGTGATGATCTTGGCGTTCCCGATCTGGGAGTGGAAAGGAACGAAATCACCTATGGTCCCTTGGGCGATCTTTGAAGGACAAAGCGTAGTTGCTATCTCGTTGGTGGCTGTTTTTATTGGAGGTGAGTGCCCTTCTGACGGATGAAGATGGAGAGCTGACATCGATCCAAGGCATGAACTTCTATGCCGTCCTTGGCTTCTTCACTGCCATGCCGACTTCTCTCTACGACACGTACCCACTTCAAGGTGGCTATCGTGGAATTGGGTACCCGCTGGCAATCTTCGTCGGTGCGTGTGGCGTCAATGCCTTGATATCATACACCAAAGGACATATTCGGCAGATGTTCGTTATCAGCGCTGTATTTATGAGTGAGTAATCATTTCCTCGCATTTTTTCCGCTTGTCGAGGTATTATGCTAATCACTGCAACTAGCTGCGTTTGGGGGCGCTCTGGCAGCATCCACACCCTTCAATCCAAATTTCGCGGTCGTGATGGCAACCCTCTGCTCCCTCGGCATCGGCGCAGTAATCGCACCAGCTCTCACTGTCGCACTTTACGCCTGCCCCGATCGGTACATCGGAACCACCGCCGCTCTCCCTCAGCTCTCGATTCCTCGGAGGATCAGTCGGAACGGCTATTTATTTCAATATCTTCAACACCAAGATCTAGACAAAACTCCCTACATATGTTGCCACAGTGGCGGTCGGGGCTGGGCTTCCTGCTGCTAATGCTATGGATTTCGTAGGTGCACTGCTGGGTCCGGGAGGTGGTGCCGAATCTGCGGCGGCTGTCCCCGGGGCGTCGCAACAGGTTTTGCAGGCGGCGGCGTTGGCTACACGATGGGCGTTTGCGGATTCGTTGGCATATGTTTGGTATACGACTATTGCGTTTGGTGTGATTTCGATTGTCTGTTGTGCTTTCTTGCCAAATATTCGACGTTTCATGACCGACAGAGTCGCTGTGGTACGTAATTTCCCCCTCTGATTGGTAATGGTTGAGCTAATTGCTGTGCTCTTGGAACCTTCACTAGGAGATTGGATATCATGATTCGTGTGGCTATAGCTGTAGCTGTGCAGTATCTCATATTATTAAATGTCTGCCAAGCAGAGGACCGACTCACCGTACGGTGCTCCACACTATCATGATCATGTGCCTAGCAGGTAAAAACATCTCAGAGAGATATAAATTGAAGAGCAATCTTTGTAAGATGACTTGAGACCTATGTTTGGTTCGGAAAGCATTGCTTCAGAATTGCGCGAGCTTGAGGTGTTTTGGTTATGTCTTGTCCTCTATTCCCAGGATCTAAGCGAGAAGTAAACAAAAACTTCGAACACTTGTCAGCTGCCAGAAATGTGATTTGAGCGATGTGGTTTCCATCATTTTGCTTCACTGTCAAATTGTATGGCCTAATATCAGTTTTTGAGCCTTCTCAGTGTCCCTACATCTCCCAGCCCCGAGACTCTGCGCCGACTCCCCAGCTACGGCTCCGGCCCCACAACAACCTTGTCGTGATCAATTCTAGGGTCACATTTCCTTGCCAAAATTATACTCCCGCAAGCTCATGGGTCTGTATACTGCATCAAGTCCAAAAAAAACTGGTTGAGATATATCAAGCTGCCCTCTGAAGCTCTGACATTAATATGCGATGCATCACACGTGCGTCATTCTGATTTATACTAGGTAGGTGTTGCATTTTGGACTTCCACTACCCTTAGCGTCCACCTGCACTTATCCAGATAGCGAGATCTGAACGTCAAAACAAAATCATCAAACCTCTCTATTCCATCTTTCGAGGACGTCAAACGCAACTTCAAATCAGATTAAGCTCTTCTGAAATCTAAACACGACAATTGCAACAGCAAAAATGTTAAAAATACTACCCCACCTTCTCAAACCCGTCATCGGGCAGTCACCAAGAGTAGTTTTTCTTGCTCAAAGCTTCACCAAAGTTATAGCAGGGAAGTTTATGAAAGTCCTGCATTCGCTTAGGATTCATGGAGACCCTCAGAGATATCGACAAGCTGGCAGAAGTCATACTCGAACCAACTCCGAACACAGCACGAATACTCGTCGACTCTGGGCTGGGACCATTCGTCCTTCTGACCCTGTTCCCAAATGGGATGGCATCGGTGCCATACTTGCGACTGTAGGGCTTCTGAGCTGGCACTTTTTATTTCGCGACGCTCTAGCCAGGAAGAATAATTCGTCGATGGAGGTCGGAGACGGTACTTCATGAGACGGAAGGCGGGTAAGGAAACGAGACGAGCAAGATGAAGAAATGACCCCTGCACCTAGTAGCTTTACAAGGAGATGTACAGCATCACAGGTAAGAATAACCCCAAGTTATGCGAGGTCCATTTCGCATAGGGTCTGTGGGGTACGGGGTCAGCTACGAAGTCAATATGAAAGGGGGAAATTGGATGGGCGATGGGGCAGGCAAGACAATTATCCTGAAAAATGAGAAACACCTCGAAATCCAGACTTAGAGTACATGATCACCTCTTGGCCGGTGAATCGGATTAGAACATCCAGTGCCGGGCTGCTCCAGAATTTACCTCACAAAGTTCGCAATCTCGCTTAAATTTTGAAATAATAACAAAGGGGGATCGCCAGGTGAATTTGACATTTCCTTGATACTTGATCTGCATGACCAATTCTAGGCACATTTCAATTACTTGTAAGGACTGTACTTGAGCACTAAGCATTTCCTGTTTTGCATAATGCTTTCGTGGTCACTTCAAGCTAGCTTTTGCCTAGTGTCCGGCTGGGTGGGTCAAAATGTGGATCTAGCCAATTTTGCCAAAAAAAAAATAAGAAAGATACATGCAACAGTGGGTATTCGCTGGTGGTCACCCACCCAACTACTAATCCACCGATCTGAAGCTTATGTATGGCAGAGCGGACGGGATGCCCAGTTCTCTTCAGTCTGTGGTCGCATGTGGCAGAAATGGTAATATCTGAATATATATCTCAGTTAGTGAAATGGGCTTTTTGGCACGGAGCTCGTGAGTAGTGCTAGATAGAAGCAATTTGGTGGTTGTGAGCTGGTAGGAGAAATACAGATTAGATAACAACAGAGGAAAGAACGGGCTCTTCTCATGGTGAGGTTATGGACAATCCACAAGTTATGTGGTGAGGTTATGGACAATCCACAAGTTATGTGGTGAGGTCAGTGACTGGTATAATTGTATTCTTGAAGGCTTGGAAAATCCACGAGCCGAGCATGCTTGAGCAGTAGATTGGCCAAAAAAACCATGGCCTTCTTGTCGAAAGATTGAGGGACATGAAATCCCCTTGAAAGTGCTCGGTGATGGCCAAAGAGCATATATGACCTCAGGTGGCTGCCCCTAAACCAACGAACCATCGGGAATTTCAGCAATCGTGATTGTTCAATATTTACTTATTGCTCCGAGTCTTATCTCATCTAAGCCAAACCATTGAAAGCACCCTAATTATCTGGAATCGTGGCAAAAGAGGCTTTGGAATCAGCCCACTATTTCGAAGTTGATAAGTGCCAATCTCACTAACTCATCGGAAAACAAGTGGGACGCCCCACGACCTCCCAAAGAAATCCTTTGCCCGTAGCTATTCAGCTTCAGTAATATCTTACTGAATGACGAAATCTCAAATAGTGAAGCTATGCAAGATCTGTACTTGTAAACGACACCATTCCTGAATTTGCCACTTTTCTGGCAAGAAACAAAAAATATCGAAATAATTCTCACTAGGAGAAAATAACTACAACCCCCCCCCCCCCCCCCCCCCCCGCAAAAATAAAGCTGCGTACCCGGCAGCAATTTAACAGCAGAGAGTTGCAGAATGACAATGCGAAGTTTTGGCGGGGTAGTAGGCTCAAGCCTTAAGGTTGAACTGAGATGGATGACGCTCATTCGTCGGGCACGTTGGACAGCGCATTCAGTGGCGTTCCGAGAGATAACAGCAAATCGTCCTCAAGAGACTCCACCGCTCTCAAGGCATTCTTCACGACCATCGATCGCGTTTCGGTATTTATATCGTCAAGTGGAATTTCGCACTGCCCGTACTCACAACTTTCTTCGCCCCTACCGCTGCCGGTGAATATGAACGGCGCACAGGGTTCCGAGTCAGTCCCGAGCCCCGAGGTGGCTGGCTCCAGCAAGCAGGAGTTGTGTCTACTCGCAATCGACGGCGGAGGTGTTCGAGGACTGTCATCATTATATATATTGAAACGGCTGATGGAGTCCATTAACTCAAAGACACCCCCGCGGCCATGCGAATACTTCGACATGATTGGAGGTACATCAACTGGCGGACTGATTGCTCTCATGCTGGGCCGTCTTAGTATGGGAGTCGACGAAGCTATTGCTATATACATGAGGTTGATACCAGATATATTCGTGAAGAAGCGACACCGATTATCAAAAGCAGGAAATCTGCGAGGGCGTTACGACAGTGATGCATTGCAAGTTAGGGTCAAGGAGATACTGAAGGAGATGAGATTGGATGAAAACGCGTTGCTTGCGAGTGATCAAGTCCCTTGCAAAACGTAAGGTCTCGTTTTCCGGCCAGCGAATACTGTCTAATGATTGGAGTGCAGATTCGTTTGTGCAACTAGCAAACAAACTTCGAAAACGGTAGTCCTCTCGAGCTACTACTCGGGCCGACGAGGAAGAGATATGTTAGATAAAGTAACTATTTGGGAAGCAGCTCGGGCTACATCAGCGGCAACATCCTTCTTTGACGAAATTGAGATTAATGATGAGGTTTTTGTGGATGGTGCGACCGGCGCCAATTGTCCTCTGAGCTCTCTGTGGACCGAAGCCAGTCATCTGTACGGAGAGAGACTGACCGGAGTAAGAGCAGCCGACTTTCAATGGCGTCTCGAAGATAATCTAAAATGTCTCGTGTCTATCGGTACAGGAAAACCAAGTCTCAAACCCTTCAAAGACAGTCTAACTGGTATTGGAAAATCCCTAGTAGCAATTGCCACAGACATTGAAAGTGCAATTGAAGCTTTCAAGGATCACCATCCCGAACTTTTATCCACTGGTCGCTTTTTCAGGTTCAATGTGTCCCAAGGACTGGAAGATGTTGGTCTTGAAGACGCGTCAAGGAAACAGGATATCGTCGCTGCAACCAGGCACTACTCCCAGCTCATTGACGTGCACAAAAGCCTGCAGGCTTGCGGGGAAGCTCTGATCGCAAAACAAGCCAAGTGTACGTGAAGCCATTGAGTACCAAAAAATTTCATCGTATATTTGAATGGCCGTAATCTGATCGTCCTTTCGGCAGGGTTCAATGAAATCCTCCCGAAGGTTCGAACGGCTGCTGCAGAATTCCTCTTGGACTACGAAATGAATATCCTGCCACGTGCGAGTAATCGCGAAGGAGAGGAGATATTCCCCTGGTTTTTGAACTCAACAGCATACGAGTGCTGGTCCTCTACTTGTCCTGATAGCACCAAAAGGACTATTCGGCTCTCGCACAGATATGAAGATGCAACCAATGTCGCACCTCTGTCTCTCCAAATTGTAAAATTACTCTCTATCGAAGACGAAATCTCTCCATTGTTGATTTACATCCCATGCTCTCGACTAGAATTTCAGACAGGGCTAGCGGCCACATTGCCCAGGGCAGGAGTATACAATGTGGTTTGGGCTCTCATTTGTCAGATCATCGCTCGAGACCCCAGTTATTCGAAGCTGCCTCCAAAGAGAGAGAAATGTCGTCTCCAGCTTGAAGCTCGGGTTATTCTCCAGGACTTGTGCTCCAGAAAGCCGGAAGAATGTCTGCAGTTGTGGGAAGCAGAGGCGCTCTTCCTCCTTCTTCGCGCATGTCTACATACAACTTCCTGCCACTCATTGATGATCGTCGTGGAATCAGTAGACGTGATGTACCTAGATGACTTCCAGGCTCTTGAAAGATATTTGTATAGTGAGTTGCCAGACAAGGTACGCGTATTGATTGCGCAAGAGGACCAGCACAGGGATTTCGCAGGCGCGGTACCCATACCGCACGTGGACATGAGCACTGAATATATCGGTAATTATTGCTTTAACAGGCTTAGTATAGTCAACTAATTTGATAGCAGAATTCTTAGCAGCTTTGAGGCCGTCGTTTTCTCAGGGTCATAGCTCCTTTGTAAGTCTTCCTCTCGAGGGAACAAACCAATGGATATGGAGTCATGACCAGTACTTGGATTGGGATAACAACGGAGGGGTCTTGTGGATCAGCGGGAAGCCCGGAAGCGGGAAATCCGTACTATCGAAAGGAATTCAGGTCGAGCTAGAATCTCAATACCGAAGCATGGGCGGCTCTTTGGTGGCACATTGGTCCTACAGCCAGAGAGGCAAGGAAGATTTCCAGCGACACGATTCTATGCTTCGATCAATCTTACACACGCTATTTGACCAAGATGGACATCTTTTCAAATGTGCTGAAGATATCTATCGCCGCGAGCGGAGAATAAAAAGACACAAATGGGCCGAGATACAAGGTGTTCTTATGGAACTCTTTGAATCGCTCTCCGCTTTTACGGAGGCGCCAACAATGCTCTTGCTTGTTGATGGAATGGACGAATCAGAAAATGGTCTTGAAGGCTCCTCAAGGCGCCGTGACATCCTTTTACTGATGAAGCGGGTAGCAGAATGTGACAACAGCCGAGTCAAAATCATTTTATCCAGCCGACCGATCCCTGAGATTGAGGTAAAATTCAAATTTTGCAACCACATCATCGTGGAGAGGGAAAACCAATGCGACATTGAGCAACTCGTGAGCTCACGTCTTATATCATTGAGGAAAACATGGCAAGCTACGTTCGCGACCTGCGAGGGCGACAAGTCATCGCCTACGCTTCACATAGATCGACGTTTCGGGCGTGCAAAAGGACATCTTTTGGAAGCCTCCGTTCAAAGAGACCTCTTGCCAGCGAAAGAGGAGGAGGAGCTCATGCGAATAAAAACATACCTGTCACAGAAAGCGCAAGGGGTAATACTCTGGGCGAATCTGGTTGCACGGGAGCTGGAGAGACTACTTGAAGACGAAGGATTCAGTCTTTACGAGCTCAGGATGAAATTGGCTGCTGCACCGTCGGAACTTCAGGCATACTACAGATACATTCTGCCTACGATTCCGAAGCTATGGGAGCTCGATGGATCCCCAAATCTATCGGGTATTGGCAAGGCACAAAAGCTACTCCACTGGACTATCGGAGCAGGTTCCAAAGGACGTGTTCTTCTTCGCGATCTTCTAGAGGCCCTTGCTATTCCAGAGGATGATAGTGAAATCAGAGATATGCTGAGCTGCGATGAAGATCCGCTGTTACTGAGGATGATGGTGATTCGAAACGACTGGAACTATTTCCGACGTCAATTATACGCATACTGTGGCCCTTTCATCGAAGTCATACCTCCAGCAAACATGGCTGTGTCGGATCGTGATGCCGACATATACCACGATACGAAAGGTCATTGGGCTGTCCAGCTTTTGCACCAGTCGTGTCGAGATTTCTTGGGCAATCAGCAATCGGCAGGTCCATTACACGTTGTTGTTGAAGCGGCCGAAGCAAACGTCGAGTCCAGTACGGAAAGATATCTCAAGGTTGTCCTTCCAACATCCAGGACACTCTATGCTCCTAGCACCAAGCCTTTTTGGCGCAATGTAAATGTGAAGATTGTTGCAGTTGTAACATATCTCCAACACCATCCTCTCTTAGAATTCATCTTTTCCGTTGTGTGTGCGGCTCAATTGCCATCGTCCAATTATCTTCAATCTTTATTTCACGGTTCCTCAGTAGCTTGGGTCTTGAGCTGCCTGGTCGATCCCTCTACATCTTCCGAAGGTTGTCCTGAGAAACACATCGAAGTAGCCTGTGCTTTGGGTTTCGAGGACGCTGTACGAATATTATTGGCATCACTTGTCATCAACATTCAAGCATGGCACACGATCAAATACCCCACCCTGCAAAGACTCCTCTCAACCGCCATGACTTGTGGTCTTGAATCTGTGGTACGTGATATTTCCAGCCTGTACCTGAGCAACATCACCAAGCCATCTCTGCTCTCCATCCTTCCTCTAGTCGAACAGGCTGCAGGATTGGGTCATAGCTCGGTGATCAATGCGCTATTCAGGTCACTCTTGGGGACTTTCGAAACAATTTCAAACATATGGCTCCTGGAAATGGAAAGACAGTCTTGGCTTTGTGAAGCCAAAAAAGCGAAGGGGGTGAGAACGGAATTTGACCTGAAGCCAACATTTCCTGTCGTCGCGGTGCTCTGTGATTCTTCTCAAGAGATTGAGAAGCTTGCAGTAGAGCGGTGCATGCGGCTCGTTCTCCATTTCGCTGACGAGAAATTGGTTAGCGATAATGAGCTACAGCCACTCTTTGATGGCCCAATACTTGAGTGGGACCACTTCAATGAGGTATACAGATTCACGAAGGATCCGAACGAATTACCTGATACGAAGATCGGCGACGTTGCCAACACTGAAGTGTCGGAGCCCATCACTGACCAGTGTTCGAAAACGTCTCTGTTGAAAAATACTCTTTTAGAAGAACAATTGAGGTTCGGTCAATCGCTATCGAGCATTAGTATAAGAAGCTGGAGCTCCTGCTCTGATTTAACGTCTGGGTCTTGTACTGCTCTATATATGAAGGAATTCCCGAAGACGTGGAGGACGAATGACATCCATGATGGGACAAATATTCAGTCTTTATTTCATACTCAAGAGCATACAAGCCAAGATCATCAGGCGCGGAGATATCACATCGATACTTGGATTCGGGATCGACTCATCGACTCGGCACTGGAAAAATTACAGTGGCGGCAAGTCTTTGAGTCCCAGTGTGGCACAGCTCCTGGAGAAATCGACGTTCTCCGCGATGAACACTGGTATTCGGATGGCACGTCTTCGGCAACCCCTTTCTCATCATCACTTCTCACTTTGTCAGTAAAGTAGTTATGTCATGACTCAAGTCTCTCGGCTTTGATCATAACTCAGCCATATATCCCCCTGGCCTTCGCAGAGATTACAATCATCTCAGAAGAGATGCCAGTAATTCCCTGGGGCTTCGGGGATCGAATAACGACTATACTATAATGACGGTATGGGAATTATCCATGCAGGTTGGGCAGAAGAGACTTGGTCAAGGCGGAGATAGTCCCTGTTCACCTCGCGTCCTGTAAAGTCACAACAAGCACTTGTGATACGCCCAGCAGCGCAGAACCATTGACCGATCGAATTTCTATTTTGAGACTCAGGTGCTCCATACACCACCATCATCATAGATTCGCACTTAATGAAGTGAGAGATGTCTGTTACATTTACTGATTATAGAGAAAAGTCGACAGGAGTATTCAGATGGAAAACCAGCCCCACAAGGCTTCAACTGCGAGGAACATGATTTGAAGGGCAACTACTTTTCATCTCCGCTACAAGCCAATTTATTCAAATTCTTGCATGTCCAGGTACTATTTTGAGTTGCAAAAATCGGTTGCTCTGTCGAAGATTGAAACGATAGTTTTCGGAGCGGGCAGCGCGAGTCATATTAGTGTCAGATCCCATCAACAAATTCCATATCTCGCTTGATCAAAGCAAAACAGAGCAACAATCTCCACCCGGCTCTCGATGATATAGTGTAAGTTTGCGCCTTCCTTGCAATTCAATCGTCAAGAACGCTCTGGATATACTGAGGATTTATAACAAGTGCATACTCACTTATTGAGATTATACATTGCAAGCACCAGAAGGAATTTGAAGCTAATCTTCAAATTCTCGCATCATACAACCCTGGCACGTTCAAATGCACCGTCTACGAATCTCACTTGAGATATTCAATCAGAAGACTTTCAACACATGCGGGTTTAGACCAGGGTATCGATCGCTGTTACCTTCACCCAATGAAATGCAATCTCCATGAGAAGTTCTCTGATCTTGACAGTGCTTTGTGTACGAATCGAGATTCCGCTAGAAGCAAATTACACTTGCTCTTGGGGGGAGGGGGGGGATTAGAGGATGTAGTTTCAATTAGGTAGTTTTCTGGGAAGGACGCTTTATGAAAAATCTTAATCGTGTGAACCTCTACAGCCGCGTTTCCCGAAACAGCCCTTATCAACGCTTCCCATTTGTCCCTTCCACTCCCGTAGAGTCGTGCGTGGATTTAACCCAGCGACTTATCTCAGCAATAGCAGATAATCTGTCTCGGAGTGCCGAAGGGCCTCGGTTGCTTGAACAGCTCCATGGTGCGCCACTCTGCATTGCTGTTGCTGGGAGAAGACTTCAAGCTTTGACAGAAGATTCTCCAGAAGGCCATAACTACGAGCTTGCAGATTGTTATGGTTAACTTCGATAAGTTCGCGTCGGAATGCGTTACTACCACGGTATACAATGCGGGAAGTATCACGGGTGTTGCTAACAACATCGGTCGAACGATTTGTCAAGCAGGCGCAGAAACGCATTGGTAATTGCAGAAGCATACTTTTGATCATATCCGAACTTCGGTCTTCTTTCGATCTGTATGATACAAGACGTAAATGCAGAAAGTGTTGATTACCACTCGGATCCTTTGTCAGAGGAAGTAGAAACCCGATGACTCATTTACTATCAATTTGCTCATGTTCTTCGGTTGCAGAATAGAAGTCTGGTCGTAAAGAGAAGCGCGGTACAAGAACTCTAACATCCCAAAACGCTGGTCTTCGGACACAGGGAATGATTTGCAGAGCAAGAACACTGCGGGGAGATGCTGGCTCTCTGCAGGTAGATATTTATTGTGACCGATGATCTGCTGTCAAAAGTATACGAGAGCTTGATAGACCTTCATACAACAAGTGTTTTCTTTCCTTGCGCTTCGCTCTTTGTCGATAATCAGCGTAGAGAGCATTGGTGGGTAACCAAGTACGTTCTTCATTACACCCTCGCAAATTGCAACAACAGCAGCAATCATCGCAATCATCGCATCCCCCCTGAACACCAGCATTAATTCGAAAAGCGAGGTAAACGCACCGCATGGGCACTTTCGCAAGGAACGACCGAACAATCACACGATATTTTGACAGCATGTGAGGCGCATTACACCACTAGATAGCACGCACATGACTGAAGCCCAAGTGCAACGATACACAGGCAACGGGACATCCGACCGCGACACTTCACGGGTATTTCATTGAGGACAGTTGCATCTAGAAGCGGCAGGACAGCACACAAACGCCATCTTGACTCAAGCCTAGATGATTTTCTCGGCCCCTGATCACCAGGGGAGGGATCAGGCTACCGGCAGACTTTCAAACTTCCGAAAGGTAAATCCGAGTGCAGGCTTTGAGCTTGCGGCCTGGTTTGAACCCTCGTTTATGTGCCGAGACATGCAACGTGTTTTCGCCGAGGTGGTGTAGGAGATCGGATGTCTGGGGATTGCGGGGACGAAAGGGGCAGGAGGGAGGGAACATAGCAGAAGGATTCAGCAAGTAGAGTTGGGATATGGAAGTGCATCTCAGGCTCCTTTTTATATACATCTCAATATAGAAAGGAGAGCACGTAGCTGCAGTGACGTCGGTAATTGGTCTTGATCCTTTAATGCCTGTGTCAAATTCATACGAACGATCGAAGGCTGGCTGATGCAATGCCGCATCCTAGGATTCGCACCGGAAGACGCCTCGTGCCCTCGGTGTACAATAAATGACGGTAGATGGAATAGTTCTGTCATTCCTGGCGGCTGTAGGAAGCTGGGGCCGAATCTGAGTCGAGAGTAAAGACCAAAATAGCCTTCTTAAAAGCTGGGGTACAGGAGGCCTTCATGCGGTAAGTGGCCTCTAGATCCGGTACCAGGAAAGTACCAGTTTCATGCATGAGGTCAGCGCAAACTCGCGTGTAGATCGTACTATATTGAAAATAAATTGAAAACGCGATAGTAACTGTATCCAATTTCCTGGTAAGTCGATATGATTGTTGTCAATAGCGAAGTGACGAAGTGGCTGGCCAGCTTGCAGGCCACGGTCGAGTGTGGAAGTGAGAGGAGCCAGCCGAATAGCCAGTAATAGCCGCAAAGCAGTTGATGATTCAATGACACTCAGGCAAGTCTCGGAAACAGGTTGTCCATTCTTAAATCACGTTTGACCTGCTTGCGATTGGGTTTTGCTGTCTTATTATTGTGCTGTCATCGGTATGGAAGTTCCGGATCAAATGGGACGAAGTACTTGCTAGGCTCGGGACTTGCTTTGCCTCCTCACTGCTTCTGCTTTTGCCGCATCGGTCCGGCTCGCTTGGGCTTTGTCAGAAAAGACTGAGCAAGAGTCAGTATTATAAGTACTGGCTGGCATGACTGCAGCTAATGTTGCACTTGACAACCTCACGATGGTTGAAGTCGTAACGCTGAGACTCTGAGAGGCTGAGGAGGCAGCGAGCGTGTAGGTAGCTGGCGTACGTATTCGGGTTAACAAACAGGTTTGCGGAAGGATACCGACCGTTCCAGTTTCTGATACGAGACGTTGCAATATTGTTCATGAGCTTGGATGAGTCGTGTACGGAGTGACTCGCCACGAATAAAAGAGTGGATAAGTGTACGAGTTGAGACGATTCGAGAAGAACGAAGGAAGTGGCATAGCGAGCTACACCAGGTTACCTCGATCTTCCCTTTTCAAGACCCCAAAGCAGATGTGTAAAATATCCAACAAAAGGAGCTCGTTGGTCTTCAGTAGTCGAAATCCGATAAATTGGTTTCAAGGGTTTGGAGTGGCTTGGCTTGGAAGATAGGCTGAAATAACCTTGTACCTTCCCCAGCTGAGCTGTCACTTCCCCCATTCCTCCCTTCCATGACCAAGTTGACCTTCAAATCGTCTATCGCGTCCTCCCTCCCTTGTTTCCTGCCTCTATCTTCACCTCCACATTCCTTCCTCAATTAACAAGCGCTGATCTCCTCCACACCCCCACGGCGGGCCGTAAGCCTCAAAATCCCCAGACCAACCCCCACACACACCCTAAATTCCAAGAAATGGGAGAGAGGCATTTCGAAGCTTTGAAGACCCAGCCAATCTCCCGAGTCCCGCATCTAACCAGCAGCCAGCTGTTCGTTCATCCATGCCTTACGACAGACGAGACCAGACGAGATGCCGAAACACCCCCACGAATGAACGCAAGAGAAACAGAGTAAGAAACAAGGTCTTCGGTATTTCTTGCGCCGAACAAGAGACCAGTGATTCAATGACTTAGTAGTCTAGGCCACAGCAAACGTAATTCGTGATGCTGCCGTATCATACCATGAAGCCGTGATGTGATGAAGCCCTCTTCCTACTTGCTGCACCGTTCCTCACCGCTTCATCTCTTCCTCCATTAAACCTGCCTACCTGCTTCCTTCGCTGCACGTCTGCAGCCTCACATCCTATCGTCTTTTGAACCATCCCATCCCATCGTTGGAAATCTGACCGATGGCGAGCATGCCATGCACTTTGGTGAGGTGGCATCGCATCTCTTATCACCAACCGGGAGCGAGGCATGAGTGTGCTTTGATGTGGATTGGCAGCCAGCCGGCTGGCTGGCAAATGCAGCTGTTCAAAATGGCTTCGATCGACCCTGTCTCTACCCCATGCCTTCAAATTCCAACCCCACGGAGATCTGGAATAGTGCAAAAGCTAGGCCAGACCAAGCTGTTTACGGACCCAGCCAAAAGCTAGGAACGCCGTCCTTGAATCCCGGATGCAAGGGAACCAGACAGACAAAGGACTTTAGGGCTGGGAAACATCCTCCCTAGCTCTGCATTGCATTCCACGTTCTACTTTCCCCAGCTCCCCCAGTTGACTCATGCATGCCGCAAAATCGTAGTAATGACGGTGCTCTTGATTCCGACTCGATACTTCACTCAAGTAACTTCGACTTAGACTTGCTTTGGCTAGACTCACTTCTCTAACCAACGTCTCGGACATCTACCCAAAGCATTAACTAAAGCCGGGGAAGCTAACCGGCAGGAAGTCCGGGGCAGACGGGAGCCTGTCTCGTCGCCCCGGCTCTGGAAGTTTTGGAAGCGTGGAGCGAGATTACAGCGCATGGCAGGCCCCGTAAAAGGAACATTCCAGGACCCATCGCCTGCCCAACGGACTGGACAGGTGGAACTGTTACTGGGATGTGGACGCCAGGTTCAGGGATACATGCAGGGCGATGTGGTGCGAAGCCGAGGCGGCGGCGGTCCGGATGTCTGACTTTCTTCTTTATTTATTATTTTATTTCATTTTTGTGGGTGGGATGGGTTTTGGGCTGGGAAAGAAGGGATGATGAGATGGTCCGTTTGCATGGGTCTTGCAAGATAAAGTTGATCGACGCCCCCGACGGCATTCCTGTTGCTTTTCTTTTTTCCCTTTGGTTTGCTAGCATCGACAAAGATCATCATCTGTCTCTGTTGCCAATAAATACAAAAGGCTACATCCTGTTCCTTTCGTTTTTGACAAAAGATCAATCGTCCTGAATCAACCTCCTCCAATAACACATTCATCGTCACTCAAAGATTACTGTCTGTGCCCGCTCATCAATCCTGCCGAAGCTCTTCTAACTATTCGGTGAGTAATTGACCTCAGCCCTGTGCATCTGCAATGCAACACCTATGCATTCAACACCGACTAACAGCGTCGTCAGCTCTACCTACTGAACGAACAAACTCATAAACCACCCTTCTCCAGCCGTCCAACTCGGAATTCAAAGACCGCAGCTCTCTTTCCAATAACCCTTCCAATACTACACCAAATCAAAATGCCTTCCCAGACCCCCACGCCCCTTACCACCCCCATCCCACGCCGGCGGTCTCCGCTCCTCACCAACACCTCTTTCGGCCAACAAGATATCAGCCTGTGCCTCACAAGCACACTGAACTCGAAAGCTCAATCTCCGTACACATTCATCACACGGGATAACGAGAACGATTACTCACCACCTGCTCCACCCCCACCAAGTCCTGTGAACTATCCATCCGAGAGCTGGAGCACCGCTTGCGCGATTCGGAGATAGTTGGTTCGAGATGAAATAAGAAGGAGGTTAGCGAGGGTTGTATATGTATGAGCGAGATGGAGTGGGGTCGAGCGGTGTTCAAGTTGCGACTCTCCTCTTATGAGAATGAACAGCTCGCCTATGCTCGCTCTCGGCTGGACTGAGCTGGACATCATTCAAGAGGAGGATCAGACAAATGTCGTACTCGATTTCGACGACAGTAACAACAGCAACAATATTACACGGCACAGCCGTTGCTCACGCACGCATGGGGAAACGGAGTTCAAAACGGATTTGCTTTACTTTCCCACTTCAAGTTCACACTAGCTAGCTTGGTGTTCTTTTTAGGTCTGCTCTTCTTCTTCCTTTGTTATGGTGGTGATCATGAGTAGATGCCACATGGTGTCTTGATCAACTGTATTTTACTGCGACTTGGAGTTCAGTACCCTTATTGAGGGTCTGCTACTTCACGGTACTTCTCGGAGAGTGTTTGCGAAGCGAGACATGGTTGAACGAGCGAGGTGTTTCCAGGAACATGGAGTCTGTTGCGTGTCTGTGTTATCTAGTTATGACATCCAAATGCCACAAAAGATTAATACACATCTAATTGCCTTTCCCCAATTGCTCTCCAATTTGACAAATTGATCTTCTATGTCTGCGTATATGAGTGCACTTGGCATCTCATTGTTTACGATATTTGAAGTGCTACATCCATTTTTGCTGCTCCCTGAACTCCCTGATAGCCCGACACTAGCAAATGCTATACTACCCGATGCGTGCAATAGCAAACCGTACAAGATCCTCACCATGCCACTTGCAGATGTGTCTTTCTCCCCCTTTCTTGCCTGTCTCTCTTTCCATGCTCTTAATCCAAAGTCTAATATTAAGACTCACCCTCAATCTCTATCCCACTGTTACACTTGGGCCTACCTACCTACTGACCTCTTCATCCTCTCCCGTCATCCAAAGCACTCGTACGACCTCGGTACAAAGGAAGTCATCCCGCCCCCAATACACCAACCTCATGTGCCCTTGCCGGCCCAGATACTGCAACTCTACCGGATAAATCCCATAATCTCAGCCCTAGCGCACGACACGCTGTCAGGGCAGCACTTCCTGTATCCTGGGGTCGCACAGCTCCATCTGCGTGTATTGCGTGGGCGTGGGGGTTTGCACATTCACTGCTCGGATATGAAGATGAAGGTGGGGGACCGCTGGATGGCGAGCGACCACGATGACTTTGGTTGTTTTGGAAGGTTGATGACTCTGCATCCATTGCATTTGGGCGATGATAAGGAGCCGTGAGTCAGAGGGAGGGCAGATACTTGAGAGCCTTGTCTAACGTTGCATTTCTGTTGTTGCATTTGCACTGTCTCTGTATTGCCCGGCTTGACTTGAGGCTGTTTCTTGGGTGCATTGTAGTGTTCTCGGGATAATGATGGACAAGGGAAAATGTTGCCAAAGGAGGAAGGTAGTTGATATCCTGTAGATTCCTTTGAGTCCTTGAATTGAAAGAAAGCCTGAACAGTAGTTTCCTCGTGTGGATGACCTTCCTACGAGTTTGTTCCTTAGTCCAGGCAAAAGCAGTACCCACTCCTGACGGGCTCTCAGGTCTCACAAGGACGGACTGAACCAGATTGTTTAGCAAGTGTATCAACAGTGATCTATCAACGAAACTAAGATCAACGTCTTTCAATCCAGCATTTATCCTGGTCTATATTTGCAACGCAACCCTCACAAACCATGATTCATTCAAACAAAATACCGATCTCGCTTAGCAAAGCAGAACTCCAACGCATCTACAATCCTCGACGTCAACAAAATTCAATCCTCCATAGCAACCAATACTCGAATTTCGCCTACCAATCCACCCAAACTAAGCTATCGGGACCTCGAATGCTCAATTCAATCAAAACATAAGTAACAGTAACAGAACAATGCAACGGTAGGTATCAAAGTATCCACCACAGTGCTGGCTGCGCAATCGAATCGAGAAAAAGGCCTTCCTAAAGGGACGAGAGATACGCCTCTCAATGGCGGCGTAGAGAGAGGTGCCCCCTCATTTTCTTCACGGGGTTTCTGACTCCTCGGTACGTGAAGTGAGGGGTTCTCTATGCAAGTTCGACAAAACACTAACAGGAAATAACATCAACAAAAAACAACAACATTGTGAGATCGCGACTCACAGGGGACGAGAAAATACGAAAATAAAAAATTATCAAACAGCATTGGCGTATATTAAGTTGTCTTCTAGATCTCCTTGAGAGGTTCCGACAGCTTGGGTTTATTTTTTCGCTCTTTTTTAAGAAAAGCTGTTACAATGACTTGAGCAAAGTTCTAGTATCGAAACTCAGTTTGATGAAGTCTGTGGTTTTGACTCATCCTCAATCCTTTCATACAGCTGAGAATTAGTTTCTTACTTATTAGCTTTCTTCTGGGGTATGTTCCTTCCCGACTACATGAAGTCTACTGTACAGTGTTGTAAGGCGGGAGCGGACACCATGCGCTAGCGCATCATCTAATCCATTACTTTGGGACCTATCAAACGTTACCCAAGCTAGTGGGATCATAGCGAAAACATACGAATTATACTTATTTAGTTTTCATTGTTTGTTCACCTCGCATGAGCTTTTTGCACCAAAATGCCCTCCTCCCCCTCCACCAAACCACCACAACTCATCCTCTTCGACCTCGACAACACTCTCTTCTCACACACGCATTCCCTAGACTGCGCCCTCTCCTCAATCCAATGCGCTTTTCCCAAACTCTCCACCATCCCCCTCCCCCACCTCCTCACAACATACAACGCCGCCCTCCAAACAGCGTACAACCGCTACCTCACCGGCCAGATCCCCTTCTCATCCACCCACGCTCTAAAGATTCAGCTTTTCTACAGCTCGCTGGACCTTCCCCCGCCAAATGATGAGGAAATAGCTTCAGAGAAGTATATAAGAAAACGTATCGCGAAAACCGTGTCGCTACGGACGGCAGTATCCACATGCTGAAGAGATTGAGAGATGAAGGATACAAGACAGGAATCGTGACGAATGGGCAGGTGGGAGAGCAAGAGGAGAAAGCGAGTATTGTTGGGGTTAGGGAATTGGTAGATTGCCTGGTTACGTCAGAGGAGGTGGGAGTCTGTAAGCCTGATAGGAGGATCTTTGAGAGGGCGGTGGAGATGCTAGGTGTATCTGGGCCAGGGGGAGAGGAGAGAGAGGTGTGGGTGGTGGGTGATGATTTGGTGGCTGATGTTAAGGGTGCGTTGGGGGCAGGGGTAAAGGCGGTGTTGTATGAGGAGGGTACGCAGAGAGGGATGAGAGTGGTGGGTGGGAGAGAGGTTGAGGTTATTGGGAGGATGGAGGAGCTTCTTGAATTGCTTGGTATCACTTGAACCAAGGTCTGGGTCCTTCTAGCTTGTTAGTTCACATAGAGAAATGCATGTTATGGTCACGATGTAAGAGAAATGGAGGTGTAAGAAGCATGTATCAATTCGCTGTGTATCTAGCCTAGCGAGCCTGATGCTATTATCGACGCGTTTGCGCCCTAGTTATTCCATCTCCATCCCTTCCAGCGCAATGCAAGCAGGCAAAAGGCCACTGACCAAAGCTCCAGGAAAATCAAACCCTCATATCCATGCATGCGCCAATAACCCTGCTATGCTATCCCTCCGAATGCATGCAAAGAAACCCCGTCCATACCAGCTTGCCTGTATGCGGCGATGGTCCCTCCATCTCCATAACCAGGAACCAGGGGGTGTGAATGCGCAAAGTCCCAGACCAAGAACCCTCCTCCGTAAACGCCTTGCCCAATGTCGATATATTGTCCAGAGATATGCCTGCCGTATGATGCGTATATGTATTTGTATGTGTATGTATGTACCGTGGATCTCAACCTCGAGGGAAATCCAGTGAGAATGTGTGATAGTGAAGAATAGTAGAGCAGAATGCAGTGTACAAAAGGGTAAGGTCATGCCAACCCGTCGTGGCAACCTAATGTAGGAGGTAGGCTCAACTACAACTCGCGGTAGTCACTGGGTCTAGCTCTGCGTTGTCGGCCGTTGTGACGATGTGGGTTGACCGGCTTGCGAAAGTACGCATTATCTTCTTCATTAGGGAGCGGTTCTGAAAAGATGGTCTTTTGCTGGTTTGGGAATTGGCCGGTTTGCACGGCACTTCCATCTACTGCAGGGCCGTTGTTTCCACCTGCGCCAGGACCAGCTCCATTAGATTGGGCTCCGTTGCTCATGTTACCACCGCCATTCATCATGCCCATGTTGCCCATATTACCCATGTTGCCCATGTTGTTTCCCATGTTGGGATAACCACCACCGTACATGTTGGGAAATGCACCGAAGCCATTCATGCCGTTCATACCGTTCATGTTCATCATTGGGTTCATCATCATGGGGTTCTGCATGCCCATACCATAGCCGCCGTTCATCATGTTTGGCATGCCGTTGAAGAAATTTGGTGGCATGAAGGGCATATTGGGGAAACCATTCATACCATTCATCATCTGCTGTTGCTGTTGCATGGCCTGCTTCTGTGCTTCCTGTTGCTGCATTGCCTTTGGTCCCTTGGGGATCTTCGGATTCTCCAGTAGCTCATCAGCTGGACGTTTCTTGGGGTTCTCAGACTTTACAGGTGCCGGATTTAGGCTGGGAGTCGAAGTCGTTGTTGGTGGTGACTTTGACTTGTCTTTGGTGGCCGGCATAGGACTTGGTGATTTGGACTTTGTCTTGACCTCGGGTTCGGCTTCGAGCTTCACGCTTGGACTCTTCGATCGTTGTTTTTCGACTTTGGCGGCGCTATTCTTCTCTTCCAAGTAGACCTTGATCTTTGCAGATGTCTCAGTGTCAGGCTTAAGATCATCAATCAACACTCCTTCAGTCTGACAGCCAGGGCAAGTGAAGTCGCTCTCGATGAGCGCGTTAGTAATGCATTCATTGCAGAATGTCTTCTCACAACAGGGCGTCTTCATTGGGTCTATGAATATTCTCTTGTCGATCGAACACTCCAATCCTCTATCCTGCAACTCCTTATCTCCCAAAGCAGCAGCCTTTTGCGCCGCAGCAGATGACTTGGTCTTTGCTTGAAACTGTTCCCAGGATGCCTTATCTGGCTCCGCAATGACAAATTGGCCCTCCGCGTTAACCATAATACCAGAGGGTGGTTTTGCATCCTCCCCATCGCCAGTCAATACCGGCTTGTCCACCGTCTTCAAGAAGGATCTCGGGATACCAGTGGTACGCTTGATCCGGGGTTTGTTCTCGTAATTTGGGTCGTCGTTCGTAGGACACTCCTTGATCCAATGGCCCTTCTCACCACAACGGTAGCAGACATATCCTGGGGGCGGTTCGTTCTCGGAGGTCTTCTTATGGGTGTTGTGATGGAATACTTTAGTTTGCCTGGGTAATTGTTAGGTTGATCATAGCAAAGAGGGCGTGGTAGACTTACTTTCCCATCTCCTGTAGTTGGTCATTCCACTGCTCGCTCTGAGCCTGAAACATGGCGTTCATCCGCTCCTCCTCGGTCATGTTTACGTTGCTCATTGTGGCCATAGCGTTGCTCGTTGCGCTTGATTTCGCAGACTGCTTTGCTTGTTCCTTGCGGGATGAGTTCTTCGCATTTACGGGCATTTTACCTGTCACGTATCTTGCGGCTCTTCCAGCACCTTTCTTCGCGGCGGGAGCTCGGCGGGCAGTAACCAGCGTGGAACGGGGAATGATCGCGGTATCGTCATCGTATCCTAACACTTGGTCAGTATCTTGGTTAGAAACATTTGTACGGGAAACCTACTTTCTTTGGCGTCTTCATCGAAAATATCCAGGTCGAAGTCCGTGCCGTCACCTAAACGGCTCGTGATGATGATTTCACGCTTGAGTTCAAAGACTGAGATACCAGTACCATCGAACTTGATCTGCTGAGGCTCCTTCTGAGACTTGAACTTGAAGAACACTGAGGATGACATCGTGTCAAGTCGGAAGGGTGAGTCGAACGGGTCGGTTGTATTTCGGAGACGATACTGTAGAAGAAGCAGAGAGGCTACTTCGATGCACTTAAGGGACGCAAGAAAGTGCTCAGCTACCGAAAGGGAAGTGAATGGGGGACAAAGGATTGATTGCGACCGATGCAAAGATCAGAGTTCTTCTTCTCTTTTTCCGTTCAGGAGAACGATTTCAAATCAAATCTGATTGCAATCACTGGAGATAACTCTGGTGACACCCAAGCTCCGAGAGAAAAGAAAAGAAAAGATGTACAGGATTGCAGAGCAGTATTACTGCGCGTGCGATGAGAATGATGATCTGAGATTGTTCGTCCCTCCACCACAAAGCAAAAGACTGAACCACCACAGCCCCGAGTTCACTATCCACCAGCGTATGTTCCCCTCCAGTTCCTAGGCGCAACGAGAGACCGCAGAGATAGAAGCGCTCAATGCTGATGCTGAGACGCTGATTTGAGTCGATGGAAATGGTGTTTCGCGATGTCTTTGCGAGAGGTTGATGAGGGAGAAAGAGGAGGCGATCTGTCGGGGAAAGAAGAGTCTTTGACTGACAGATTGCCTGACGCAGACGCTATACCGAAAGTTGACTAGCCTGATCCAGATGACAAGGGCAAAGTGAGGCACGTGATCGTTGACTGAATCACAACCGAGCGAGCCGACTACCAAAACAAAGGAGCTATTGAGTACGCATAGCATTCGGTCATAGTCATTCAGGATGGATGGCATGTTTGAGTGCTCTAATTTAATCGGATCAAGACTTACACCGGCCACACAAAGTTCTGATCTGGATTTTGGAATTGTTAGAGCTCTTTCCAAGGAATTTATCCTCAGAAAACGTACGCGTTCACTGATCCAGCCTTAGTAATTTCACTCGATGTCTGCGAATACTTTTATTTCTACCTCAAAGGAATCGCACGGAACGAAGTATGAACGGCCTTTAAAAGTTTATTAGCTGTGTAATCTACCAAAGCTTTTCAGGATCATATCTCATCTGTAACATTTCCTCTTCTCATTGTTTCCTCTCCTTCCTTTCACCTCACACTCTTTGCTCTTCCAATTCTCCCATTATTTCCAGAAAGCATTTCAGAATGCAAGTTTAATGATCCCGGCTTTGATTGACCTCTCTCTCCTGCCGTTTCTCCTTCCCGTAATCAGGACAGAGACGGTGACAGCCTACCGAGTACATTTTCGGCGCCCACCACAGCGGCGGAGGCGGTAATCCTTTCAAGCGTGCAATCCGCTCGCCGTTTATTTCGGAGAATGCTTTGGGTTCAGTCAAGCAGGCTGATTCAGGCTTTTGCTCTTCATGTCTACATCGATGACGTACTATGATTGATTCGCACATGTTCAGTTGGCGAGCACCAGTTCAGCCTCGGATTTGCTTATCAATGGCGATTGTGGAAGGCTGAACATGAATATTGTAACGTCGTCCAGTAGATTGAGTTATTTTCAAGTTGAAAAGTTGTGCAATGAAGTGGCATACTGGATATTCTCAGAGAGCTGCCTTTCAACTTGTCAGGGCTGCAGAGTGATTGCCGTATCCCTTCGGTGAACGACGAAGTGAAGCCGAATCGTGCACAACTCTTCACTGTTCTTAGGAGACGTCTCCATATGGTGTGTGCATGTGGGATTATGGCAGCAAGAAATTTGGCCGCAGATGCTGGAACAGTATAAGACACTTCGCCGATATCGACTGTACGGTGGCGACATGGAGATAAACCTGCTCTGAGACATGGGAAGCAATATGGGAAGTTTCGATCAGATGCCTAGATCAAAGAGCAGGAAATGATCGCAATGCTGTCTTATCTCTGCGATCATAGAGATCACCAGTAGATACGACACATTTAAGAATAGTACGAGGCTTCAAATATACGTGCACATCAATTGACTCAAAGATCCAAAATAAATGCAAAACGGCTATGAATGTGGAAACTCCGTACATACAGAAGGGCTCCGAAAGCAGATCACAAGTGCCACGAACCCAGGCTATGCTTTTGCAGACCATGCTTGACCCACGTTTTCCCAAAACCCAGAACGCCAGTCCATGCGCCTTGCCGGTTGAGCAAATTAGACTTCCATTCCCAAGTATAACCATTTGTCAGAAGTAACATCGAAATTGTTCGCCCACATGTCCAGAGAAATCAATTCAAATCCGACCCAACGAAGACTCTTCAAGAAGGCCTTTCGGTCGACTTCAGGAACATCTCGATCGAGACAGATTACTACTTGGTTGACGGCGAAGACGGTCTCGGCAAGTTCGATCAATGCCATAAGACTGCAATGGTAAGCAATTGACTTGGGCATTTCAACAAGAAGTACTTACCCTTGTTTCAGATCCCTTCCAACGACAGCTGAGTCGAAGAATGCAAACAAGGATTTCTTATCTCCATCTCCGCCCACGAAGCCCCGGAAGGCACATCCCCCAGAGTAATCCCAAATCTCAACCCAAGCATCGGGTGCCTGGCTTGGTTGTTTAACGAAGTAATCGTTATACACATCCACACTTTCGTCAGGAGGTGAATGTGCGTTCGCACCAATCATGACGGAGCCATTAATCGCTGCCTTTCCCGCGTCACCCAGGAATACAACTTTCATGGTCTCACAGAAGAGCCTCTCACACTCTTCCCTGATATGGTACGCTGCCCCCTCTTTACGGCTTTTCCTCTTGCCATCGGTATCGCGCTTCCGGTTGGAATTGTTCTTCGAGATGAGCGCGAGCTCGTTGGCGGATGTCAAGGCCGCAAGAGGGGGACTTGACGGAGGTGATGGAATCCCTGAAGAACCGACCTCAGGGATACCACTTTGCCCCTAGATATATCTGTTAGCTTGTGTTTGACTCGTAGCAATTGCGATGTTGAGAACGTACCGCCGGCGCCGGTAGTGGAGTAATGGAAGCCTGCAAGACGGGCAGAGGAGTCTACGGCATAAGCCGAGGCGAGAACGTTCATTTGAACATTCTCGCCATGTCGATTACTTGTACTATGACTTTGTTTTGAGGGAGACATTGTGATCGATCTTTGCCACGGTTGCGATGAAGTGGGTTTGTTCGGTGGTTGGATGGATCTGTGTGCGAGGCGGCGGGATCGTCGAGAAAGTGTTGGATGCAGTAGTGGATGAGGCTGTTGATGGATACGTTCGAAGGCTCGAAGGCTCGATGATTTGTTGTACGTAGATGTGTAGATCCGCGGCGGTGAAGTGAACGAGTTCTTATGGGAGTCAAGATGGAGATTCTATTAGGATAACCCCACTTCATTTTGGCTCACGTGGTACTTGTAAGCCAATTAAAACTTAGCACGTTTATTCGACTGGGAGGCGAGGCTTGGTCTTGGATGTCTTCACCCTTTCCATTGATCGATAAATTGATTATTGCATGAGATATAAAATCTAGCGGTTATGATCGGATGCCTTCTTCTCCTGGTCATACAAAATATATTTCCATGTTCTACGACTTGAGATGGCTGAATGAGTTGTCTGGCTGGGAAGGCGCCAGTACGAGGCGTCGAGACCCTGAGCTTGGCTCACTTTCGATACAATTTTCCGTCCTGCGTTGTTGACAAAGAATCTGTCAATCCCCATGTGGACCTCTTCCCTTCCGTGGTTTGTTGCAGCAGAGTACCCCAGCATTTTCCTCGATGACAAAGAAAGATGTCCTTCATGACGGCAATTTGCTGACTATTGTCACATGGCACATGATCATCTACCGGTAAGGGCGGAGAAGCCTCCTCAGCCCACCATCAGTTCAGTAATCTCTTGGAGTAGCCAAAGTAGCATTTTTGCTCTAAAAGAAGAAGCAGGAAACAGACAGATCAATGACAGTACTATAGAAATTTTCAAACCACGTAAAGAGATGCAATGCATCTGAGAAGCCTCAATATACAAATGCAGGGGGGTCTTATCTTATCGGATGCCGAGAACAAGGGTGAGACATTATTACTTCGCTCGGAGCGCAGGAGATCGTCAGCCAGCGCACCGAGATGACCTTGACCTACTCGCACCGGCACACCACAGCCTTTCTACTACATATGTGACTCCTCCTTTATGAACGGCTAATGTGCTTGTCTTCTTCTTTTCTACACAACATGTCTAAAATATACTCGACTGCAACTGATACCACCACTACCTAACCGAGAACAAATGACTGCATGATTATGGTACGACATCTGGAGGGGTAATCCAGTAACCCCGCCAGACCGTCTTTCTTCTCCTTCCTTAATTCACTCCTATAGAAGTTCCAAGAGAAGAGGAAGAATGAGCTAACATATACATCTAAAGCTATCTCTCCAACTTTCTTCTATTCAAAAATACACCTTCACCAAACAAATGTCTCCTCCGGACACCCGCCCTCCCTTCCCAACCTACCTCCTCCCCAGCTTCAACTTCCCCTTCCGCCGCCGCCAATCCTCAACATTATCTACCACTCTACAGTCGACCTCTCCTCCAAGTCTAAGCTACAGTCCTTCCTCGTCCGCAAATACGTCTCCGAGCTCCTCACCACCAACCACACACTTCCTCCCGAAGGAAGTCCTGCACTCGGCACTAGAGAACATACCTCAGAACAAGAAGCTCCCACAAGTCCGCGAAGGAGAAGTCCGCCTCCACCGCGCCCAACCAAATACCCTCAAATGCGTAACCTGCTCCAGCGACATCGCATTCGCAGACCAAATCGTCAGCAAAGGCTTCACCGGGCGTCACGGCCGCGCATACCTCGTCTCTCTTCCTCCTCCCTCAAGAAAGAACAGCTCGCAAGACAAAGAGAAAGATAGCAGTATGTTACCGAACACGAAAATCGGCAGATCAGTTAATAGAGAGCTATTGACTGGTCAACACGTCGTGGCGGACGTGAGCTGCGTTATTTGCAGTGCGGTGCTGGGATGGAAATATTTGGATGCTAAGGAGGCGGCGCAGAAGTATAAGATTGGGAAGTATATTCTGGAGATGAAGAGGGTTGTGTTGGCTGTTGGGTGGGAGGATGGGGTGGACGAAGGGGACGAGGTGGCCCAGGTTTTCGAGGGGGCTAGAGAGGAAGAGGTCGAGGACGCGGATGACGACGTGGTTGTTTTTGATAGTGAGGATGAGGATGAGTGCGAGGATCTGTTCGCTGGGACTTGGGATCCGGAAGTTGTGGCGAAGAGGCGCGGAAAGAGGACTTGGTCGAGGAAGAAGAACAGTGTGGAGGTTTGAGAAGTCGGAGGACTCCAATATACTGCAACCGCCAGATGAAAGGGCGGACATAATATTAATGAGGGCCCGGGTTGCCAGGACGCAGTACCCCAGCCGCTGAGATCGAGGATCAGATGGGCATAGGATCAAGGCATATACATCACAGGCGGGTATCTTGGCATTTTACGAATCATGATTTGGAGGTGCTGGCGTTCTGCTATTTATCTGCAGGCATGTTTCAGGGCTTACATCTCGCAAATTGGGCAGCACGGGTATCATGGTCTGGTTTTGCTTTGGCGTTATTATACCCCTTTGAAATAGCATGGCCGTACATTAATACAATACACATCTCCGCATTCTCATTGGGGCTCGTCGATGTCATCGCGTCCTTCAAAATGGGCACTCACGTCCTTGAGCTTGCTTCATCGCAGGTCATTGTCAAGTAAACAGTTGGTCCAACCGCCCGTCCACAGCGACCATTCCGATTAATTCTCAGTCTGCTCACTCCTATTTTCAGACATCATGTTCCGTCTGAGCTGCTTTTGACTCTCATTGACTAGTCGTACCTCTGGTTTCCGAGCTACTTACAGAGGCCAAAGAGTGCCCGCCCATCCTGCTCCTTCTCAAGGTTTAGCATAGTCCAAGGCAAAACCCAATCAAGATGCCCATCCACGTTACTTGCTATATCACGCCTACTGGGATTTACTCACGACAACTCGATCAAAGCTTGCTGATCACTCTTCTTGACACATGCACATTGTTTCTGGTGGGAACCAGCTCAGGCTGCGGTAACCAACAACAGATCTCGCTTACCAGCGCCCCACATTTACAAACATCAACAAAAGCACTAAAAATACATAAAAAGAATTCCATTCCCACCAAACCACTTCTTCCTGACGAGATCTCCCCCAAAGAAAAGAATTCAAGAATATAGAGATAGATGGGAAAAGATCGGAAGGGAAAAGACAGCAAAACTCAACTGGAAGCCCACACTCGGATGCGTGTGAGGTTCCAGTCTACAAACCTAATTGAATAGGTTTTACCGATTCGGTTCGATCCGCCGATAGTTAGTTTACGTATGCGAACCGCTTTGACCTGAGCCGTCGTGTTGGCCGCCCACGGTTTTGTCGACGTTGAGGTTTTGCTTATTCGATTAGTTGAAGAGACTTGCACACAGCGAGGAGGTGGGGGTAGGGAGAGAGCGATTTCCGCCAAATCGTCGCGTGGATAGACAGGGCGCGAAAGTGGAATTGTGCTTGATAATAAGTCGAAGCATAAGGAGAAATTCAGCTGGATTCCTTTTGCGATTTCCTACGCTTTGGGTGGGCGCGATTGATTTTTTCTCAATTACGCCCTGAGCTTTCATTACAGCGACAGTTCTTTTTTGTTCTAAGCACTCCCACACGAGACTCTCACCATCATCATCCGAGTCAATAATGAGAATCATGCTCTGTCATTTTCAAGTTTTATATAAATGAATGGCCCCATCGCCTGTTATGCCCATATTGTTCGCCTCCCGGATATCTCCCCTCTCTTTCTTATCCCCTAAGCGATCAGGACCTCACCCACTGATACGATATTTCCTCGCATACGACAATTCTTAAGCTTCCAACATCGGTCCTTCGCAACTGAGTAAAATGATACATATTTTTGGAACCCTTGAAGAAGAGACTTGGTGGCATGACGCAGCGTCTCTCTTGCATTCGCTCCAAACAATAACAAACGAGATGAACGCGAAATCGAAGGGTACAACCAGGCCTCCATTTCTTGGACAGCGTAGAAACTTGCCTTGTAGACCATGAGAAAACGATCTAGTCTGCATGAGTCGCTTCATTTATTCATGGAAGGAAAATTTATAGGTTGATCGAGTTTAATTTGTTGTTATCTACGGAACGTTTAATTACTGTCTCGCTTAAGTTCTCCTTGCGATGAAGTAGATCAGAGCATGTGCGTGCAAATAAGGGTTGCCTAGTCAGAAGCCTGCATTCATGCGGACGTGCAGCTTGTGACTGGTCAGTCTCGTGTTGTAGCAATGTCAAGGGAGTTTTAGTACATGTGATTCATACACGAAATAAAGCGTCGCCTGTGGAGAGACGTTCCACTTCGTCATCCCAATTCTTCTGTGCTATCATCTTCGTCCTCAGACTGATCATTCTACCCGAACATTATTATACCATTCCTGCAATGTAACAAATATGCCTATGGTGAGCTTTCCCGCAACAGACTTTGAATGTTTCTACGCGTCCCACTTCATGCTTCGTGGGGGGTCTTCTCCAGAACGCCCCGCCCGAATGCGCATCATCATGTTGACATCGCATAAAATTCGATCGAGTAGTCCGGCGCCTCAGACTCAGCTTTCTCTTCACAGAACGGCGCTTTTGCACTCTCATCCTCCCAGGTGGACCCGATCTAGACTGACTGGCCATGTTCCCACATCAACATCTAACTTCTGTCCAAGACATACAAGCTCTCCAAGAATGCCGCAAAGTGTACAAGACGCCCAAGATGCTGCCATCCAAAGCTTCTCTTGCGCCACGCGCTACAAAGAAGGTATATGCTATCTCCCAATCTGCAAGCCAGGACGCCACCACCACATCTCGACATGCTGGCTTGCGATGTTCCTTGTATGCCAAGGCATGATGCCCGGCCCCACTCTCCGTAAGGAAGGTGGAGAGACATGGGGGTTGCTTATCTGGATGCATATGGATATGAATATGAGATGATTTGGGAAGATAAGATAAGCTTTGCTGTTGTATGGGCTTCGTGGTAACGTATCGCGTGGTATGAAGTGAGCAGTGTATTCCCGGATAAGGTGAAGGGTTGATGTTGGCCGTTGTTCGGACCGGGTTCGGGTCTGTAAGTTGAGCACTTGGGGTGGAGAATCACATTGCATTTGGCTCACGTAGAATTTGATTGGACTGACCCTGTGAAATTGTTCTAATACCATGTATTTGGTTGTATTTACTACGAACTGAGCACTCATCAATTCTACAATGTCACATCTCTTCTTTCCCAAAGTCTCGTATTATCATTCCCATCTCATATATATCTCAGTCAACACTCTATCCCCAGAGGATATTGAATCTGTGGATACCAACCTTCTTCTTTGCAGGTGGCTCAGGATTGGCATTCGCGATATCAATGTAGTGCTGAATGGGAATCTCGCTCAGCGGGATGATCGAAGTCTTCTTGACAAACTTGTATCCGAAGTACAGAATGAAGAAGATCGGGATATTGATGTACGACGACACGAATGTCTCAGTATCCCAGTGTCCGTGAATGAATGTGACGTATCCACCGGTAAGTAGTAAGACGACGAAAGAGATCAGAGAGAACCATGCGGCGTACGGCTGGAATGGTGCCTTCCATGGGAGACTCTCTCGGGGGATGCCCTGCTTCTTACAGCCGTAGTAGAAACGTAGGTAGACAGTGCAGATAGTCATCCATCCAACGAGGGCAGCGACGGAAACTAGGTCCTGGAGCCATCCGAAAGCGACAGAAGCACCCTCGGACAAGGTCATGAATCCGAGACACATGAAGATGGAGATAGATCCGACAGCTATATATGGTATACCCATTCGGTTGGTCTTGAGGAAGATCTTGGGTGCGTGGCCCTCTCTCGCCATTCCGTAAAGGGTTCTGGAGCCACCAAGTAGTCCGGTGTTACCTGCTGACCAGGCAGAGGTAAGGACGACAGCGTTGATGATCGATGGGACGACCTTGATTCCAGATCGCGTAGCGGCGATGACGAAGGGGGATTGAGCAGCATCTCCAGTGCTTCTGAGCAGATTCTCGTCGTTTGATGGAACGAGAAGTCCAACCATGAAGATCGAGAGCACTAGCTGAAAGTTAGGTCATAAATTTCTACTTCGTATTTGGGTGTACCCACTATAGAATACTACGACTCTGAAGAAGATACGCTTTGCAGCAATCGGAATGTTTCTTCTTGGCGCTTTCGTCTCGGCTGCTGCCATGGAAATGTTTTCAATCCCACTTTCCTCGAAGTTAGCAGCGATCGCTCAGAATGTCAGCGCAGAACTTACGAATAGGCGTATACAGCATTTGAGAAAGTGGTCCAGAATCCCATGAAGTGTCCAAGGGAACCTTGGTACCCAAGGTATTCAACGAACGGACCTGGCTTGTGCCAATATTGGAAGCCGTATGTATGACCGTCTGGACCTCCTCCACAGACAATGACGAGCGCCATCAAATTTAGACCAATGATCAACATGATCTTCAAGCTAGCGAAGGTGAACTCCATCTCTCCATAGACTCGAATGAAAAGCAAGTTTGCAGCTACGAGTAGCAGTCCGAACACAGTGATCCATACAGCTGAGTTGATAGTGGACCAGAACTGAACAATGACTGCTGCAGCGACCAATTCTGCGGGCAGAGAGACCATGCTGGAGTAGATTGAGTTCCATCCTTGCGCGAACGACAGGGCGGGGTCGACAAAATGCTCGGCGTGTCGAATGATGGCACCACTAAGCGGCAGTAGAGCACTGAGTGAAAACACTCCTGTCAGATACTTGCAACAAATATTTGATGCTCATACTAACCTCAACTCTGCAATCGACAAGACTACACCAACGACCAAGACACCAACAAACGAGTATCCCATGCTGTGTATTGTCAGACTCAGATTTCTTGTCAATCAGTATTTATGGAACATACAAGGCGCCAAGGGGACCGCCTCGAGCGATTGCTTTGCCAGATCCCAGAAAAAGACCCTGGTAGTATTAACTTTATGTCATTCAGCAGCATCTGAGCGACCTACTGTGCCAATGGTGCCAGCTAAAGCAATCATCTGAATGTGACGCTGGTGTAGACCACGCCTAGAGGACCAGTCAGTTACAACCCTAGGGTGACTGTGGAGCTGCTTTTACTTGAGTTCTCGAGTCTCTTCGAACCCCTCCACTCGGTCCTCTTCCAATGCTCCATCGACGTAGACTGGCGTAGCATTATCATATGCTGTCTTGTTGTCCGAGTAAACGGCCTTTTCAGGGTCTGACGAGACGGGTGATTCAGACATGATGAAATTGCGTAGAAGAATGGCTACACAGCAATAACGAAACGACGATCTGGAATACCTCACAAGATATATTTTAGAGCTCCTCTGTCTTATCAGTGGCCCACTGAGGCATGCGTTCTCACATCCAGGCTAATCTGGCATCATGATAAAAGAACCACAGTTTCGGGGCCACAAGTGTACACAAACGGGATGCAGACCCAAGAGATCACCAGGATCTTCGAGACACTGCATGGTGATACGACACTAATATGTGCCAAGACATTCGGGCTTTCCGAATCTAAGGTGTTGTTCCTCACTTGAAGCAGGAGATCTCGACCATGGGCGTCGTCGAGGAGTGAAGTTGACGAACGGTAGGGTGCTACCGTGATCCATTGGATGCCACTTCCAACATGCAGTATCTAAATCGGGGATTGGTATGGCGCTCCCTGCACGAAACATCTCAACCTCCTTCCTTCTTGGTGCCATGGCCGGGGAGCGGAACAATGAAGCTTGACTTGAGCTTGTATTGATTCTTCCAAGAGATTAACTTGGCCGCGTGTCTGCACCGTTCAATGTGGGGCGGGCAAGCTCGACTGCTGCACCGCAGCTCGATTGTGTGAGTGATGGTCCGATAGCCAGCACGGAAGTACGTATCTCGGAGACAAAAGCGACAGCATGGAGCCTTGTGTTCCTTATCTTGACGAGATCTGCCACACCTCGACAGCGTGATGCTGCACGACGCCTCCATAATCACGACCAAATCCGGATGTGGTTTGGTGATCGGGCGATAAGCCATAGTATAATGGACAATGATGCTGGGGTATCAACCGCCCCCAATGGTCGAAGCTTCGGGAAGAAGACTCCATTTCGTCTGTGGTCAAATATCTTCCCCCACTTTTGAACTCAGCAGCGAGCCTGGCGACGATAAGTGAATTCGAGATGAAGCCAAAGAACAGTCCTCACCACAAAAGGGGTAGCTTTCCAAGAACGTATAGCCGATGGATCCAAGTGAGTTTTGAACAGCGAAATTCGAGCTGTGTTGTCTTCATGGCATTTGTGTGTCATTGGGGAATCAACGAGCCCTTTTTGTCGCAAACGACACGAGGAACATAGAATCGGATTTTTGGATCAAATAAGTTCTCAAGTCGGGTCACAGGAGATACTTATAGATTTAGCGGCATGAATTCTTCCGCTTCTCTGACTCTTACAGCGGTCTTACGAAGATCGCTGTGAAGCTTGAAAAGTTTTCCCAACGCACACCTGAAAGGCGTAGGCTAGACCAGGTTAGGTCTGGCGTTCCCGTCTTCGAAAAGGGGAAATCGGGGGGCCTCGAAAGTTTATTTACAATTCCTTCCTTCGGTATCTCGGACTCGAATCCTCCTTCTTAAACACTCACCAATATCGATTTTGGCGTTCGCGGTACAATCAGGTACAATCAGATTGCACGTATACAACTATGTACAAAACTCGAAATGCACAATATATACAAATTTCACCGTCATATTTACAGCCTTCCCAAGTCCGACCTCTCGTCACGGCTCTCGCTCGTCATAATAGACATCACGATTCCGTCTCTTTACAAGCACTGCGAATAATAATCACTGGAGAACGTGCACTTCGTTCCTTCAACACAAGTCCCAGAGCCTCCCCAGTTCGCCCCGCCACATTGGCCCCATTTCGCAATGGTACCAGCTGGAGCCGGTGCACTAGAGGTGGTACTTACAGCTGCCGACTTGGTCGAAGTTGATAAAGTGGTCGGCTTAGCAGTTGACGAGGACGAACCAGAGGCAGGTTTGGATGTGGTTGATGAAGTAGCAGGCGCAGCGGAAGAGCTAACGACAACACCACCTGGTCCAGCGACGGAAGTGGTTAGAGAACCGCTCTCGATGTATACTCCACTGAAGTAGAAGTCCTCATTGGTGTCTGCTTGGCCTGAAACGGGAAGTTCGAGAACACCGAGATGCCAGTCTGCACCATTCGAGGAGGTCGAAGCACTGACGGCTGCTACAGTGAGGGTGAGGGGGTCGGAACCTATCGAGTGCCAAAAGGCAACGGTGTTGGCGGAGAAGTCCTTGATCTCTTAGCATATTTGGGCTGGAATGTAAACACAGGTGGGAACTCACAATCTCATAGGCAACATTGTGCCAGACTCCAGCGTCCCAGTTCACGCTCCACTTGCTCTGACCACCAACAAACCATTGCAGGGCGGGGTTGGAGTTTCCAGCAGCACCAGAAATCCAACCGGACTTCATCTCGGTGAAATGAGACTCGAAGAAATTGATTTGGTGCTCGCGGTATATGCTGGGAGCATTTGTTGCAGACCGCATCATCGAGAAATGGTACCAAACTTTGCCGGAGGCAATAGCAGCGGTGGTCTGAGGGATCAATTCCGTTCTTCTCATCGTCTGTCCATTCCAGAAGGAGGTACTATCCAATGTGAACTTGGCTCCCTGAGTGCTGCCGGAATCGGCGGGATTCTTGTAGGACGGTGAGAGATTGATGTATGATGTGACTGCCGAGGGGCCGTGCTGAACTTGATCAGTATGAAGCAGCAAAGCTAACATGGGGAGTTTTCTCACGATGTAGTATTGGTATGGTCCAACCTGATTGCTCCATGACCAATTGTTGAGATCCGTACTGGAGGAAAAGGTATTGAAACGACCATCCCATAAAATAGCGCTGGAAGCTGACCCAACAAGGGCAGCAAGAGCCACAGAGAAAAGCATATTTGAGATGTGTTCTAATCAAACTTCGATGGGGCCTTAATGAATGAACCGAATTGACAAGACTAACAAGCTTCTAGGACATCAGAACAGACGGGACATGGGAGTATATAAACATTTCTCGAAGATCTAGGTACCAATAATCCAGGTCTGGTCAGGTCATATGAACAAGATCATTTTATTTTTTGACTTAACAAGGAGTTCAATAAAGGCAGCCCGGGCCGTGAGGTACCTGTACTTCAATATCAATCGATTCGATGGAAATAATTCCAGCTCTTTTATCCGCGACAAGCTTTCCCTCCCTCGGAGGAAGCATTCCGACCCCTCCCTGAAAATGCCATCAAGGAGCTCAAACCCCATCCATTCATACCTTACGCCCCACCAATTTGAATAAGGTTTCCTCGTGTCTTTTCTTTGATCAATTCTAAAATAGGCAAACGCCTCACCCACACTCCTCTCAATATTCAATTTCGAAGACTTCCAAATCCCGTACGCCCAATGTTTTCGCCATGATTTATCCAGGAGTTAGATGTTTTACGTCACCTTCCCAATTCGGAGCGGCCCGTTTTACCGCCGTTCATTCGAATGCCCATCTATTAAGCCTCAATCTCTAGTGTGGAGAAAATCTTAATACCCATGCCGGTAAATAACGATGTCGCTTCGCGCCCCTCGGCTCCACGTTTCAAGGACGGCTCAGGAACGCCAGTTTCCATCTCCGTCAGGCTCGCTTCCACATCCAGTCCACCTTAGACTTTCGACTCTCTCATTCTTTATCTGCCTCAGACGATGGTATTCCAGCGCGTACCTATTCCGTAACACAGTTCAAAGATGAGACCGCAAAGGACAAGTCCATCACGCAGGCAAATTATTAGACTAGCATTTACTCGCAGTCATTCTTCCACGACGTCTGAGTCTGAGGGACCAAGACGCAACCCTAGTTGACAAGAGCAGCAGTCGTCCTCGGCAACTCCAAATAGAAACTATTCAATCCATCCTCAATACCCAACTCTTCTCTCCCTGTCCCCGCAACCAGCCTTGTGGGGAAAAGAACAGGAACTTTCCACGGCTCGGTGCTCGTCATCTCAGCCTTCAACGCAACATCAGGACGCGGCCTATCCCATCCGAGCTGAGTCATACACAGTTCGGTAATACTGTTCGCGAAATCGATATTTTGAGTGCTCGCTGCTGTCCAAGTCTGCTGCATATTCGCCCAATTTGGAGTAGGCGTCCCTGTTGATGATGGGACGACTTCAGGTAGTAGCACGGATTGAGCAACGCCCGGGAGATCGGGGACCTCATGTGAGCCAGCACATAATTTAGCCATATCTGTTGCGTTAAATGGTGGGATCTTCGCGTGCGCGAGTATTGGTTCTGGCGCAGACAAGGTGACTGCCATGGGCAGTTGAATCGTCCCTTTCTCGGCACTTAGACGATCGGGAGCATGTTCTGGGTCTGCCCAGAGTGTAAGAGGCATCTCTTTGACAATGAGAGTGGCTTGAAAGCCTTCCACGGTCTCTCCCTTTGGATCAACGTCTTGGATGGCTATACACATTTTGGAGATTATGCCATCGGGACCTGAACTTGCCGAAAGGTTCATTGGTAGAGATGATAATTTCGCTGGACCAGTTCCTGGCGCAATTGGCTGCATGAGCGATGTATCTTGGTCCAGTACAAGTATTGTGGCTCCATCGTCTTGACGCTGAGCACTTTCCTCTGCCTCAAGGTACGCTTCTGTCAAGGCGAAAACTGAAGACACGCGAAGTTGAAAGCTTCCTCCTTTGACAAACCACTTTGCACCGGCACCAGCATCGTCTGGATCCGACTGGCCTTCCTTATCAACGGACGGCATTGGAAATGCCCCGGACTCGAGACTGAATTTGAGCTGCACGACGAGATCCTCGACTGGAGAGCTGTTTGGGGATTCATCAGGCGGCCCACTCTTTTCGCACAGAAGGTAGAACTCCTGGAGCGAAATTGGAAGGGGTTCCTCGCCTCTCTTGCCAAAGTCGAATGAAAAAGAGAAAAACCAGAAGTCGACACTATTTGCTGTGAGCATCACATCCCAAGCCCTGAAATAATTGAAAACTTACTAAGCGCTACCACCAAATTCTGGTCCTTCTATCTCCAGTCTTGCGCCAATACAAATGCGAATTTTGACGGTGCAGAATAGCAACGGAACCCTGCATTCAACACCTACCTCAACTCCCATCGATACCCAATAATGCAAAGGTGAGAATTGAACCATGGCTGTTGTTGAGTGAGCTAGCGTTCTGTTTGGGAGATTATCGAACATACCATCAAATGCAGCGTCGAGCCAAGCAAATACAGGCCCGATATGCAGTTCGCATCTGATCAGTGCTCCAGTCATGATTGCTTTAGGCGTTATCGCAAAGTAGCATTCACCGCGGATCGAGATTATGCTGATGTTGAAGTCAAGCCCAAGCCTGGCGGCCCTTGGGTAATGCGCAGGAACTTGGAAGGCTCGATGATAGCCGCCGACCGTAAACACCCAGTCGCCTGCATGTGGACTCCGTCCAAAGAATGAATAAAGCGCTAGTCCACCCTTAAGTCTGCAATATGGAACGAACACGAAAGATGAGGGAGCGAGAGCAGCTTCGACTTTGAAGCAGTCCTCGGCAAAATTCAGCTCGGCCATCATCACGACCTCGATGTAGAACAATTTCGCAGTTGCCGAGATATCATCTGGAGGATAGGATATTGTCAAGTCGCCAAATATTCTGAAGACAGGACCAGCGCCGCCGAATTGCACTAAAGCAACCGCTGTTGCCGATATCAGGTTGAAGGAGCTTATGGTGAAACCAAATGCGAACCACAGTTCATCATTCTTGAGCTGAACCCAGGGATTTTCACCACCGGACATTTTCTCTAGAATGGCCATTGGATGGTTTCCAGCTCCGTCAGATGCGCCATTGCTGATAAGTGGAAAGTCGAACAACTCTTCTACCGCAGGAGACCGAACAATCGAGTTATAGCCGAAGCCAATGCGAAGCCCCCGCAGAATGGCAAATTGGAAGTCGATGATGGGGCCGTCCAATTTCGCAAATATGAACACGCTCTTGAACTGGACTCCTCGTTCTTCCACTTGGGCATACTCACCGACAGCAACGAACGTATATGGAGGTATTGCTATGGCTGTACATCACTTAGTATCAACCCTCGGAATGGTTGAAAGGGGTACTCACCAATACCACCACGGTACGCATCGATTGTTTGGTCACCTCTTTGGATAACATCGTGGTAGAAACAGCCAGCTATGAGAATCGGCGGGTTGTCGAAACTCACTTCCATGCCGTGTAGTTGAAAATCAATCAGGTCGGTCAAGGATGTGTCTCCAAGAGCAGAAAGGTCATTGAGCTTCAGTTTGGATATGTTTATCCCAACCCCAAAACCTATCAACGAGAATGAAATTGGACCAAGTTTGACTGTCGCGTCCACAAAGATGTACAGGTGATCGTTCTTGTACTGAAGCGACAATCCACTCACGTCGAGAATTCCAAGCTGTTTTGTCATGGATCCTTTTGCAGGTGGTTTTTCCTGGGCATTGGAAACAGGTTGTCCCGGGGGACTTTCATTTGGCTCGTCTGGGGCATCGGGTGGTTCTCGAAGAGGTACATCCGGCTGGAAGACATGGTCTAGTATCGCCTCATTGTCGACGACAACGATGAAGTGATGGCCCTGAACCAGTACCGTGGGGTCACCGGGCGCGTCCTTGTCTGCTGCATCTCGAGTCGCCGGTTTGAAGAAGAGCCTGTGTTCTGGTGACTCGATTTCCAACTTCTCATTAAGAAGAGCGACTTCGTTACGACTGAACCCTCCCTCGGGTATCCACATGTACTGCAGCTTGGACCAGGGTTGTGGAAGTTCTCTCACAACAGGCAGATTGTTCAAAAGAGGCAGCTTACCGACACTTACGCGCAAGAGTCTCTTGGTCTCGCTCCCTGGGAATGACAATTGTTCGAAAGAGAACTCGACACTTGAAAGAGAGACATTGAGCAGGAAGATGATTCCTTCGTCTAGTGTGTTGCTGTTGTTGGCCTTTTTCGTGGCTTTCCCAGTATGAAGGCTTACGAGATGACCACTGTCGCTGCCCATCGGTGGCTGAATTTCAATGTCGCGGACAAATGGCGGAAGACTTTTGGATGCGTCGCTCACAATGGAGTCGGCAATCATCCCAATTGTAGCCCCAGCGCTACCAACATCTAGATATGCATCGAATCTCCACGTGGGCTCTTCGTCGTCAACAATTTCTGTTTCATCCAATACTTTCAAGTTCTTATTCAGCTCTCCGTCTTGAGCCTTGGCCTGACTCGCAGCTGTTTTACCACTCTGTATGGTATCTGCAGATGCGTATTGGTAGAAAAATCTCAGTTTCAACTCCCCAAAGCCAATTGTTCCAGAAAACAGAAAGCTGGTGGCCGCTGCAGAGTCCGCAGAGCTTGTTTCGTCCCATGTGTATAGGACTTCAAGCGCATCCAGGCTGAGTTGCCCGATTACATCAAAAACCCCGTCTTTGAACCTTGGATCTATGAATTCAGCAATGGCACCGAGCTGTATGTATTGTACGCTGCCTCCTAAGCTCCAAGAAGTCACGCCGTTGCCGTCTGTCGTCGAGATGAACTTCAGATCCATGGTCCCTGATTCAAAACGACCGGATATCGAGTCCAGCTCAAAGGTCGTGCTCAAACTCAGAGTCTCAACACTATCATCTCCCGTACCGGAAGATGTACCTTGACGGAAATATTCCAAGGTCATTCCACTCCAGTCAAATGGAAATGGTACTTTGCCCGAATTCTGGGCGGCATTGTCTGATATCAAAGAGCCTGAAAAGCTCATCTCATACGGTGCTTCATTTGAGCCTTTCGTATATGTGATCGAGGCGCTGTCAAGCTTCGTGGGTACGAACCTTGGAAGTGCGCTGAATGGGCCAGCATTTCTCAAATCGGGCGGATCCGGTAATGTCATCCACATGCCACGGGGAAGATCTTCTAGTTCATCGTAGGTCGGGCTTAGTCGATCCTGATAAGTAGATTTCAGTAATAGCTGTCCTGAAAACGTGTTGGACGCAGTATCATAAGTCATGCCGATCGTCGCAGGATGTCCAGGAAGGTTGAGAGTAACGAACATGCCAATGATGAAGGTTCCGGGGCTTTCAAAATCAGAGCGGCCCGAAGGCTTCATGGAGACCTTCCATAACTCGAATCCATCGAATATACCAGCCTCAGAGGGATCGAAGACGCTCTCAGTAAGGCCACCACCAATAATATTAACAAGATCTCCTAGACTACCCCCAAGGTTACCCATCGGCCTCGTTATTGATGCTGATAATGAGCCACCTGTACGGGACTTCACATTTATCAAGAAACCGGAAACCGGCAGTACGACCATGACCTCAAACAGTGCCCCAATTGAGAAAGTATCTCCATCCCGGATGATGATAGCTCTGTGCTTCAGGCGAAGTAGCGGGGGGTTACTAGCAGAAAATCTGAGTCTGGATTGCTCCACAAAGAATCCAGTTGCATCTTGGAGAGAGTTTTGTGTCGGACTGAGGTCTAGATCCCCACCACTGGTCGGTCTCCAAGTCAGAGCAGTTGATATCTGATGACCTTTCGTCAGTAGTCTTCCAAGGACCACGGCAGTAGGACTTTACCTCAAGTGTGTTGACATCCAATGCCCGGATCCAGCATGCATTTTTGAAACCATCTTCATTGACAACACTGAAGCGACGTGAAACACTGCCAATCTCGCTACTGAATACCGATATGATTGATGCAACGGGCTCCTTGAGATTGGAAGTATCAACAGCAAAAGCTGAGAGCAGATCCACTGAAAGAACGTTATTGCTAGCAGCTCCCGCACTCTTGAGACCGAGAACTATCGAATTTTCTATATCTCCTGTCCTTGGGACTTCGAAGGCCTTTTGTACGCTGTCTGTTGCAAAGACACATCCGAAGAATCGTGAGCTTGAGCATGTCACATCATCTCCGGATGTGATGTTGGGCTGATTAGGATCGATTACATTCTCGATGGCTATGGCGTGGTCGATGAAGTCTTGCCAGTCGGGATGGATACCGCTTCCATCTGCACTCAGGATACGGAGTCCTTCATCCGCCGTCGCCATCCTTCTCACTGCCGTCACTTGATGAGCGTGTTCAACTGGCAAGTTATCTGATGGCTGCCCAAGTACTGATGACTGTTTTTCTCGTGTGGGAACAAGTTCTTTTGGAGCAGTATCGGAATCAATGACAGGTATTGCGGGCGTACCTCCCGAGGTAGTGTCAGGACCTCCCCAGTCGGTTCCATTTGGCTGTGGTACCGGTTCAGACAGCAATATGTTCATTGGAGCCTTCGATACATCCTCCGTCTCTACTGGTCGGCCCTCGCCAGGGCCATCATTACTTTCCGTCGATGGCTTCCTACGAAACCTCTTCACTGCTCTACTAATCACATGATATTTGTCGACAATTCGTCGTCGAAGACGCCTCTGGGACTGCATATCGAGCGCAGAGCCTTTAGCGATTCCGGTGCTCTCTCATTCGGTCGTGCAGATGATGTGTCCGTTTGGTTCTCAAAGTATCGGATTCGTCCCGGCCAGGGGTGGAAGAATGTGTACCTCTTGTAAAATGAGACACTTTCTCTCATCAAGATGTTCTCAGAGCTGTCGACCCTGTTCAATGTGCCATTCTTTGGGGAGGCTATCGCTTGGACAGTGCTGGAGCAGGAACAAGATGTGTTCTCCTTCCGCCAATGGGTGTGGCTTGTCAGTGATTCAGCTGTCCGAGCTTGGCGGAGCCTTCCGTGTGATATTATGTAGCAAGAGTCACATCCGTTCGCATGCATATGCCCAGAACGCCTTGCATTCCAGCTGCTGATTATTATTTTCAGCTGCGGGGATGAGTTGTTAGTCGCTAAAGTGAGTTTTCGGACAATATCCAGCCCATTGCCAAGCGATGTTTTGATTCGTTTGGCGTAGGCTGGTATGCCAGCATGATCACTACCGTCCCGATGTGCCCCTGGTCATTCTTCATTCCTTTGAAGCCAACTCCTCGACGTGCTCATAATTTTAAAGCCAACGGTTTCAACAAAATCAAGCACCATAATTCCAAGTCCTCCTAGTATGGCCTCGAAAATTCTTTCCATCATCGGCTCGACCTTGCCTTTACTCTTCGGCATCCTCTCCTTATCTTTCGTTGCGGTATCATTCACATCTCGAGATTGGGTCCGTCAAGAGTACTTCCCACCACAGCTTCAACCTTTGGACTGGAAAGACCCTCTTTTCACGCTTTACCGGAGTCCATTCGTACTATGTGGTGCAAACCCTTCGAGGAACGGATCCGAGATCCTGAGATACGACATAAACTGCTCCAGATTCTCAGTATCGGGGCGCGGAAAGACTGCCTGCCAGACCCCAAACGAAACCGACGCCTACTCTTCGATCACGGGCGATTGGCGAATGTGTCAACAAGTTCACCTGTCAGGCAACCTCATTCTAGCTGCATTGGTGTTTGTGTCAGTGGCACTGGCGACACTGATCGGCCTTTCGATAGTCTTTATTCCAAGAGCCGTTAGAGGTGGCCAAGCAGCAGTGACGACCTCGAATGATGCGGAGGAACCAACGGAGGGCTCTTCTCGTGGACCCCAGAAGGTATCCTCAACCACGTCACCAGCTACAGGCGCTGCAACTCGGCAGCCTCTTCAGTCACTCGCTATGATCTTAGCAACCTATGCCCTACTCATTGCTCTATCGGTCACCGCTGTGTGTGTATTTCTCTCGCAGTTCTATGGCATTCTTGGTCTGGTCCAGAGCCAGCCAGATAATGGAATATGGGCTTCGTTGAGCTTGGGTGCGGTTCAGGATCAGCAAACCGGAGATCTTCATCATGCGCCGTGGATACAAGGCAAAGTTCTCACGATATATATGTCTTTGGCTTGGCTGTTTAGTGCTTTGGCAGCTGGCGCGATTGGTGGTAGTTGGCTTCCAAACCTTAATAGGAGGTGTTAGAGGCTGTGTCAAGTAATTTCTAAGAACAGGCTTCAATAATGGTCCGATAGAATTGATACATTCACAAACAAAGAGTCAAACCACTGATCAAGTCCTAAGTACACTCACAGCTACCTTTCCTTCTGTCCAAATCAACTTCCTGGAGATGGAGTCGCAACATCGCTGTGGAGAAGAGGTCGTGCAAGCTGCAAATATCCCTCGACCATCGTGTACGGCGGCGGGTCTTTACGAATTGCTGTATCCTCCTGATTAACATCCATCTCGTTGAATTTCGTGTCGTGATGATCAGTCTCAGTCGCCCCGGGCACGTCATATGGCTGCAACCATCGCCAGAGACCGTGCTTTCCGGATACGGGAAGTCGGATAGCCGGCATTGGGGGCGCCTGCGCGGTATCCCCTTGGGGCGCAGCCCAAGTATCTGGATCAAGCCTCCTCAATTCGTTATATTCAGTCGGCACGTCGCTAGAGACGAGGCAAGGTCCCAGACGGAAGAATGCCGTCATACGTGTCATGGCCTGTTGGATGGTCCAAGGCGGAAGAGAGAGACTTGTGATGGGGAGAATTGGACTGTAAGCGTGTACTGGTGTATATGGATCGACGAGCATAGTTTTAATGAGGTATTGGGCTGTTTTGGCTTGTCTATATGTCTGATAATTCCTGTCGGTGCCTGCTATCTTGAGTGTCACTGGATCCAGGTAGAGCGGAGACAGACGGATGAAATTGCGAGGGGAGACCATTTCGTATTCAGAATTGTCTGGATCCGGTGCATATGTGTAGACTTTATTCCAATTTGTGCGACCATCCGTGGTATTATCCGTATCGAACCAACCCACTACACCGTCAAAAGGTCGCTCAGCGTCCCCCAACTTGATAGGGAATCGATATGAGCTCAGATCCTCCTGCTCATTCAAGGGGATCATTCCCAGTGTATTTTGGGCTCTCAAGGCCGGAGTAGCAAGCTCCAGTGAGAAGCCAACATTGACCAATGCCAACGGTTTTCCAACCAGGGCGTTCGCATAACCTGAGTACTCGGAGGGCGCATAAGGCATCGTTCGAATAGCCCCATTTATCATGTGGAAGAATGACTTCAAGAACTTTCCATTGTCATTTCTGTCGACCATTTTGGCTATTAACTCGTCGAGCTGAGAAGCCACCGTCTGTTCGCTAACAGCCGGTGGATCAAATGGAAGCCATTTGGAGCCAAGAACTGCGTTGTCTGGGCCACCGATGCGAACTTCACGGTAGAACCGTCCGTCTGGTCGGAAAAATTGGAGTCCTAGATCCTGATAGTTCACAACTATCCATCCAAAGATAGGAGATTCCGGCTTGTCTTTCTCTGTCTCGTGCCAGAATGGGAAGCCTGGAGTTTCTGATCTGTTGACAAAGGTAGCATTTAGGCGAGAATTCTGGTTTATCGCTGGAGTGAGTTGCATGAACCTGCTCAAAGGCCAGGTACCATCGTCTGGTCTCTGGAGCTCAGGATAAATTGTGTTCAGTTGGTTGTCCACAATGTCGGGTATGAGGAAGTCGCTCAGGCACGGGTGTACACATTCTGGAACCTCGGGTGGAATCCGAAGTTTCCGCTTCGGCGCAGGTAACGCAACGCCTTGGCCGAACTTATCAATGATGTTCAACTAGAATAAGTCAACCCTCAGGTCCTCATCTCGGAATTCCAGCGACGTCCACTCACCTTAGTGATAATAAGTTGCCCATGGGTCACAGACTTAAAAGGCGGCAGTGGGTATTCTGAAGCTGGAAAGTCCTGCAGGTTGCCGTAGGGGGTCATATCACTAAAATGTTTTAGCCTCCGATAGCCGGTGTCCAGCGGAATAATGTCGTTACCTCATAGAGTCAATCAATTTCAACACATCCTTCGTAAAGCCTATGTCAGGCTGTTCTGCAGGAATCAGAGGTACGTTCGTCTTGCCGGGCTTATTTATTGTGGGCTTGACGTGAGTACCAATGACTTGAGTTGTGAGATGCTCCTGAAGGCCAGAAAGGGGGCATGACATAAATTGGAGCATGTCAAGACCGCGCATTAGCTCTGCCTGTGCCTCGGGCTCCTTGAATGGAGAGCTGGGATCACTGTCGATAACTGCTTTGACAGCGGCTTTCAAAGAGAATACAGGCTGGGGTAAGATCAGTGTTCTACCGCTAATCCACCGACGGTCACGCTGATTCTGCGGATCCTGAGATAGGATTTCGGGGATACCATACCGAAGATGCGAAGTTGGAAGCCCTACAGGACTGGGTCGTAGGCCTACTGTCCATTTGGAACGGTCGACGTGATAATACAGCGCCTCCCATTCGAGAAATAGCGGTTCAAAGGGATTTTCAGTTCCCCAGAATTGGAACCCTCTTCGAGGAGATTGAATCACCGAGTCCGCTGTCTGAGCTTTGCACTCACCAAGTACCTTCAGGGCTGTTGTTCTGATCGCACTTGGGAACGGACTTCCGACACCTTGAAATATCTCTTGTTCAATATCAGGTCCACTGGGCGTCAAGATACTGTCAACCCGGACGGGGAGTACATCCAAGAAGTCCTTTGGCCAACCTGACTCCAGTCCGGCAATGCACACTGTCGGCTCCTTGCGCATGTAAAACGGATCTTCAGTCACTCTCTTGAAAGATGGATTCTGATTAGCTTGTTCGAGTTCGGCCAGCAAGCGGGAAGTTGAAATCTCGAGATTTCGTATCTGACCTGCCAGATCATTGACTTTGGAACGAAACCTGTCTTGAACTGTGTTCAAGATGTTCGTTTTGTCGCTGACGTACTTCCACCACTCGCAAAACAGTTCATGTCTTGACTGGACAAGCTTCCTATCCAAGGAGTCGAATCGAGCCTGCTTCTCGTTGAGATCTAGCAGAGCTGCGAACTGTTCCGGACTTGGTGATTTTGGAGGCTTCCCAGCCTCGGATGCCTCGGCAAAATTCCATTGGAATCCTGATGAGATAGATTTCCCGTACAATGCATCATACGTATTGATGTCCTGGGCTTTTGCTCGTTCATCGAATGAATCATTTGCTGCATACAACAGATCAGACATGGTCAGCACCATTTCGGCAACTTCGTCGGCAGTGTCATCTCCGAATATTGTATCAACTTCAGAGTTTCCTTTATGAGCTCTGAGAAAAGTAATTATTCCATCCAGCGGCGTCACCCCAGCTGACAAAGGTTCCATTGTGAAATTAGGACCGAATTTATCAGCAATTTTTTTGGCCTTACTGGGAGGCTTGGAACCCCACTTGAATGGGATTCCGTAAACAGCTCCATGAACGATTGACCGAGACCTCCCACTGACTTCCAATAGAGAATTGATCCTTCTTTTCTCGCTTTCGGAGGCGTTTGGCGGTATGGCGAGGGAGAGGCTGAGACTGTCCAGTGTTGTTTTGAACTTCGTCGGTTCTGAGGGCTCCATGACATCACTTTTAGAAAGAGCGTTCCAGCCGATGACAAAATAATCTGCTTTCGCTTCCGCAAGATGCTTGATAGAACCATCTCAAGTTCGGTATTTGAAGCTGTCTACGATGGAGAAAACACTTCCATTGTGTGGTGTGTAGTCTGGAAACATAGGATTTGATGAGCTGAGAACAGTCAAGTCCATAAAGTTCGGATCGCTTTCGACATCTAATTCTTCTTCTCTCCATACGAGACCCGAGTTCGACCACCCGGAGTACTCGTTTCGCTTTCCAATACAGATCTCTGCTTGGTGTTCGAGCACTTTCCGCCAATCTGGGTCGCTTGGATCTGTGTTGCCTCGCATGAAGTTGCTTACTTCGACCTCGATGTCAACAGTGTCATCGATGTCCTGAATTCTACGGACCCTGTTGCTTTCCACAACCCATGTTTGGAACTCTGGCAATACAGTGCCGTCCTCGCTCCGCTGGCTTGTCAATCTTCGGGCCACTAGCCATCTATTTGGGACGGTCGGGAATTGCGGTGTTGTCAAATCATCTTCCTCTTCTTCGGAACGCGCACCTGATGAGGATTGACCCTGTCCTGTCTTCTGGGCTGCTCTATAGCACCTTGGAAGACTCCAGTGGAGATAGACGCCCATTCGATTGCGACGATATGGTGGAGGATCAGCGCCATGCAGGGCAGCTCCAATATCTGTCAATCGCGCATTTGTTTCCGGGGGCGAGGTGAGATGGAAATCAACGTGGTCTACCAAGTCATGTTGCATGAGAGCTTCATCAAGTCGAATTCCCATATAATTTGCTTGTGTCAAGATACCAATGCGATCGGGTCCATCGCTCTCAGCACACTCTGGCGTGAGAACAAAGGCTGAAACATGGATTGGAATGGCAACGTTCTCCATCGTAGCAAGATTAACGACCAGTGTATACCTTCAAAGTCTCATCTTGAGGTCCACCCGAAGATGCATCACCGAGTATTCGACCTCTGCAAACGAGGCTACAGTACGTTACGAGTAACCTCGCCAAGACTTTTCCGAAACCTCGTGCTGGGTATCTGCAAGCTTTCGGCATTTGGCAATGCTTTGGTTACGGCTGAGATGTTACCTTTGAGCTGAAAGAGACAGGTGGTGACACAGACTGTTCCATAAATATTGTGGCTGCAGCAACTAGGCAGCTGACGATAGAAAAGTTAAGCCACCATGCATGAGAAATGCTTGGGGACTATGCGAGCATCCATGAAGGACTCGGCATAAACCAGCGACTGTGGTCCCAGCCTGACAGTCCACGCCTCTGAGCTATTGTGACAATCTCACTTAGGGTTTCACAGTTCTCTTGACAGCTTCTCAATCCTTCAAACGGCGAGCCGCTTCAACTAGCCCTTATTGACACTCATCTCACAATGGTTGTGCAAACGACTCGCGGAAATCCGGATGGACCACGGTTCTTGACGCAGAGAAATCTCGAAAGGCGAATTCAAGGTATATCTGGGGACAATGGGTCCACTCTTCCGAAAGGTTTCATGCAACTCTTCTCATATTACAAGCCAAGTCTGACAGCTGGTAACTATTGTATCATCGCTGAGCAATTTATATCTTCGAGAAAAGGCCAACAAAATGAGCAAAGTCTCCGAATATGTAACCGAAAGGGGACAGCAAGCCTGTCTAAGGATCTGCCTTCAGAAAAACAGATTTTCGAGGTTATGGCTCCGCAGTTCAGCCTGGACCCCAAATTGGTCAACAGTTTCTACCCGCCAGAGGGTCATCAAGATGAGGGACGCATTTTACCTCATATTGTAATCAATGATCCGCATTTTCCTTGGGAGCGGGATGCCGACAGCGAATTTGGTGGTGGAAATGATAATCCGCTGGACAAGGCAAGACTAAGAGATCCAGATCTTGACGCCGATGGGAGAACACTAGATGGACGTGGAAACCCGACTGAGGACCGTGAAGAGATGAATTATCGGTCAATGATCCCATGGGTTCGCCTGCTCGTCTTCGATGTTGAAGAACTGAAACTAGATTCTGCACAACAAGCACGGGATCTCGGTGTTCCTGACTTTGCGGACCTGAACGCTCCAAAGGCCGACATCAAACGTCAGCCTGCGAGTGGAGCCTTTTCGATGTTGGCAAAGGATTATTTTGCAATCCAAGAAAACCATAGGCTGCCAATATACCAGTCAGATCCTGCCGGGTTGGAGGAGGTCAAGACTGGTAGACGGTCAAAAGAAACAACTCAGGTCATCTACCCTAAGAAGGATCTTTTCTACAAATTATGCAAAGATGTCGAATCAAACAAATATCTAGCCCATGTTCGCAACGTGAACACCATTGGATGCCCAGATGCAGGACTTGAAGAAGAAGGACTCTTCAGTATCGTGATTTCGGGTCGCACGGGTGCCTTCAAGAATGCGACTCCGACCACTCAAGTTGTGCACCTTATTTCACTGGAGAGCATGCATTCCTCGATCAAGGCACATGGCTGGGATGCCAGTGGTGGGCCCTCAAGTGCACAGAAAGAGGAACGCATCGGGCTGATATCCCTCTTCTCGTGGACTTACACTGCTCTGCCGCCGAATCCTGTCAATTTCATCGATACTATGATGGCGATCGTGGGAAATGAAAACGGACTTACATCCGCCGACCAAGTCCCACCACTTCGTTCTCAGCCGGGAAATAGGCAGATGCTGAGACCTGATGATGATTTGATCATTAGTCTTGAAAATGAGCGAGATGCTGCGAAACAGGCTCGAAGCAAGCTACTCGCATCACGGCTGAGGCATGGCTACACTATTTCACGCTGGCGTTGCGAGACTGGTGAGTTTACAGCAGCATTTACTCGGGGTCCACTCGTACCTGTCAAACCGGCATCTTCCCCAAGCCCAGATTGGCCTACTGGATCAAATACATCGAAAAATTATCAAATCTTGGACAAGACAACAGGTTTAATGGATCTGTCATACTCGTCCGCTTGGACCTTTGGAAAAATCCTAGCAATATCAGACACATCTTTCAGTGCCGCCTTACTTCGGTTTCGAAGCCAAGTTCACAACGGAGCTGCGTCAATTGCCAGGGCACAGTTCAATGGTCTGCTTTCGCGTTCAGATGCGCTCAAGAAAGTACTCGATGGAGTCATGTCCATACGATCTCGACTCGGGGATCATGTCGTTCCCCCTCGCAGGGTCGTTCCTGTTGGTGATCGGCATCTCACCACGGCTCTTGATAATGTTCAGCTTGCTGTTGCAATGTCCAAGGCTGTGTTAAGCGAGGTAACAATAGCTTCGAAAGCTGGTGATGAAGTCTTCAACGAATTCAACGTCTCTGGTGAGAACAATACAGACTGGGCCATAATTCTGAAATGGATCACTGATCGGCTGTACCTCAACAACATCCCGGCACATATTCTATTTCCAGACCCCACTTTCATTCCAGAAGAGTCCATACGATTTTTTTACATCGATGATACTTGGATGGACTGCTTAATTGATGGAGCTCTAAGTGTTGGGAATCATGTTGAGAATGATGATGACATGGTGAAGACTGCAATCAAACAACTTTACAATGTCTATCTTTCAACAACAGTGCCAAATACGTCAATTAAGCCACAAATTCCACATTACGGATTTGTGCTCAGGAGTCAGATAGTCAAAGTCATGCCAGATCTAAGGATCACAGTATGTAATCCATCACGACTAATCAAATATTCATTTGCTATTTGCTAACACGACTCGACAGGTAAATTGGAACACAATTGACGACAGTGACCAGCGAGCTCCAGTATGTCAGTGGATTCGCCCCGACGATCATACATTGCTTTGCTTGCTGGATCGACCGCCTGAAGAGCTGGCAAAATTTGATTCAGCGCATCCGGATCGGTCTGGAATTGTCTTGTCACAACCGCCGCATCAGCAACGCTTCAGCTTTGGACATGCCTACGATCCAGATGACAACAAGTTCGAGTTCAGACTACGCCACTTGTACACCACAAAAGACGATGTGCCATCAGGAGAGTGGAAAGTCTTGCAATCTCTCGAGTCTGGGTTGGAGGCAGCGAAGCAAATCGACGGTGATACCCGGGTATTGAAAGTCGGTGAACTTGCAAAGATCATCAATAACGGAATCCAACAACAACCAGGTACCGATTTGGAGAACCCGCGATCGGGATATATGGATTTTGTGCCCAACTCGGCCGAATTAGCATTGGAACTCAATGATCCCGCTTACTACTTTATCATCTATCCAAAAGCGGATGCTCAAAGTATGAACAAATCACAAAGAATTCGGAAAATCTGGACTGCGCCTGTCCCGCCCAGAGTTCCTGAGCCGCAGCCGACGCAACCTCCTAGCACTTCTGATCCAATTGGACCTCCTATACAACCTCCGCTTGCTGATGGTCCAACACCAATAATCCCAGTGCGCGCAGATGTTCCTGGGGAAGCCGGCAAAGTCATTGTGGTAGATCATCCAGTCATGCCAGTGGATAGAGACTCAGGCAATGTCCCGGTCAACATGATGCCGAAGAAGTGCTTTACCATGGATGTCTTTGTTGACTATCGAGGCCTAAGATTACGCGAGAATGGGGCTTATGATCGAGGAGACTATATTCCGAGTCAAAGCAAATATCTTGTTGGTATGCATTTTACAGAGTTACGGTTCGCCTGACCTCGACTAACGTTATTCAGATCTCATCTTCTCTATCAGGAAAGGCATCAACCGGACCGACCCCAGAAACGATCAGTTGCTACGCGAAGTCGTGGTTCACATCCCCAACACACCAGATCCAAATGAGGCTACGAAAACCGATGCACTCATCGCGAAAGATTGGAAAGGTCGTGCTCGTCTTCTCAGTAATCAGCGCTTCGTCACCTTCGTCAGCCGGACGCCGAAATATTTGGAGATCCGACTCATCCCGCGTAGCGCGGAGATCAACCCAGTGATGAAGGTGAACGATAACAAGACCAGAGAAATCAGCTTTGTATTGACAGAAGTCAATGTACCGAGAACGGCCGTGAAGAGGTTTTTCACTATCAAAGGCGAGAGGCAAAATCTGGAGTTTGGATTCGCTCGGATTGATATGTGGGAAAGATATCAGCTTGACCCAAGTGGACTGCAGGTAGTCAGTATCACTGATCCGCGGAAGTACTTTGTCATCAAGAAGGAGGTGGAAGAATGAGAGCATCTTCGTAGTTTGATTTATGTCTAGAATCCAGGTCGCTTACTGGTGAATTGCTCGTCCGTATTGGTAGATCGTGTACCATGGACTTCAAGCGAGACAAGAGGATTTGAGATGCGTCTGGTCCCCCTCCTGGTTTAATTGTCTAGTGTTGTCCATGATTTCAATGCTGCTGTTATAGATCTTCAAAGCTCATAATAGATAAAACTAATTGAAAGCTACGCTTTTAGAGATCTAGAGATTCAATTGGATACTTGATATAAAAGGTTAGGGCTCGAAACACAAGAACAGCGATGTCCTGAAAAGGCGCCAGACAATTAAATCGGGGACGGGACCATACAAAGTCTCCCCGAATGGACCAACACAGCGGACATCGCATACCAGAGACACTTTGCCCAGGACATGACCCTGGCATAGGGCTGAAATTTACCAGCTCAACATCTCCGAAAGCTTGCATTTGCGCAAGCCCTCCAGGCGGCACATCCCATTGCATCAGCCACATGACTTTCAGCTCCTACGCCTTGCATTTCCAGAGGCATGCCCACGCTCGGCAAGGAGGAGCTGAAGCAGAGTGTCGTGGCTACCCTGGCACTTCTTCACCAAACTGACCTCTTCAACCTTGGAGATCACGCTCATCCTCCGTCATACCGATGGTCTGCCTTATGGTGAACCATCCGTTCAAATCGCCGCACGCACCCAAGTATTCAACAACTGCTCACCATTTTGGGCAACACCTGACAAGTCTGACAACAACAGAATGGAACTATTGTTAATTCTACTCCTTTGCATTTCACATGTTTTCGCAACTCCCGTCCAAAGACCACTGATTTCAGGCGAAGATTTGAATTGGGCAGCGGCGGACTGTTCCTCAAGTATCAACGAGGATGGACTTGGCAACAATACAATCTGCATCCAACAAGTTTGGGATCCAGTGATTGACGGTGATATCAATGGAGCTCCGTTGAACAATCAATTCTGTGGTTACATGGTTCCCGCGGGCAAGAATCCAGTAAAACTGTTCTTTTGGTTGGTGATGAGCGAGACTGATCCAACAAAGGATCCACTTGTGCTATGTAGGTTCATGAATTTTGCGGAACATGTCAATCTTCTTATGATGCAACCAGTGACGGAACTGAAGCTAACTCGCTTATCAGGGATGAACGGAGGACCAGGCTCGTCATCGCTTTATGGCATATTCAGTCAATGGGGTCCAAGAATCATTAATTATGATCGAAAAGACCAAGTTGAGTTCAAGAACAACCCATTCCGGATGACTGAGAAGTTGAACTGGGTATTTCTTGAGCAGCCATCGGGAGTTGGCTTCTCGAGAGGAAGGCGGAATGTGAGGGACAGTATGACCGCAGCAATAGACATCTCGAATTTTATCACCACTCTGTTCCTACCTACCACTATATTCAGGCGCAACGATGTCCAAGTGTCCTTTGCTGGACGTGAGTTCCACATCGCTGGGGAGAGTTATGCAGGTCACTGGGTCCCCGCAATCGGCAGCTACTTAGTTGACAAGAAGAAGCTTAGGACGATCAATCTCAAGTCACTCATCGTCGGTAATGCCTGGATTGATTCAGCTTTGTTGGGAGATGCCACATTTAAGCTGCTATGCGGAGCCAGTCCATCCCTCATTCTCCCAGAACCCTCACCCGGAGCCACAGCGAGCAATTGTACGAGCATGCCGCATTGGATCAGCATCTGCAAAGCTGCTATCAACGCTTGCCGAAGCGGAACGGGTCCGTGTGATACCTACTACTGGGATTGTAATGATGCATGGAGCGATGGCTGGGGAGTCAAGTTTGGAAGGAATATCTACGACGCGACTCAAGATGCAAATAGTCAAACCGAAGTCAACACCTTTCTCAAAACCAAGTTCACAGCTTTCATGAACAATCGGGACAGGAAACCCAGATTTGGGGTACCCCGAGACATACGGTGGAAATTGGATGATGACCCTATGTACTTTCGATTCCAGTCGTCAGGGGACATATTACGAAGCTTCATTCCAGAAGTTCAAGATATTTTGAATGCAAATATTGATATTCTGTTCTACGCGGTACGTTATATCCATCATATTCTTTTTCACACCCGCTAATATTGATACAGGGCGATCAAGATCTTGTATGTCCCTTTACGCTAGTGAAGGATCAAGCTCTGAGCACAGTTTGGACGGAAACGGACCCGGATCCGTCACTTGGTACCAAGACAACAAGATTCAGGAAGTGTGCTGCCCGTGGAGAGTCCACATACAGAATACTCAGCAGCCCGTCATCTCCAATCTATGCAAACTATATACGAGCGGGGCACCTGACATATGTAAGAGTTTTCGGTGCTGGACATATGATAAACGAGAATAAACCAATCGAGGCCAAGCACATGTTTGAGAACTGGATAGCGAATAGAGCCATGTTTCAGGAATGTGATCCTGGTCCGTAACTGCCATGCTTAGTTATCCCAAGATGTGGCAGTTCGCTTCACCTTTAAGCGTGGAAGTTGCACAGGTGCCGTATCATTTATCCGTAAAATTTAAACAAAACCTAACTTAATAGAAACTTGCATCTGCTTCCAGTTTGTACCTTGTAATCAATAAATCAATTTACAAGTGTTGTGGTGGTCAAGTTGTGTAGATCCGGAGGGAGGTCTTCTTTCAAAAGACGCCAAAAAGCGGTTCTGCCACATCTTGGGATAGCTAGTTGGCTTTCTTATACTACAATCAAAGTGACGAAGGTGAGCAGGAATGTTACGTTGATTAATCTGAGGAGTGTAGGGTTTAAGTGTATTATTTTTGTATATCACACTAAGACAAGGTAGCTCGAATCAAACATCAAATGCTTCCTCTAATCTCAAGACATACTTTAGATCATATAATTAGCTAATGTTGATTCTTTTTGACTTGTTGCCAGTGCTGCTTGAGCCTGTTGATTGTTTACATGCTACTCGCTTAAATTCCTCTTCCTGCACTGCCCCATAATTACCACTCTCACCATCACCAGTCTAAGTATCATCTCTATTCCACCTCCTCTAGTCCATTAAATTGTGACACTCTGTTCCAAAAAGTTGAAGTAGAAAAGACCGGTAAAGATCCAAGAGGTGGGCCTTTTGTTTAGTTCTGTCAGGAGACATACTAAACAGTACTAAAGCAAATCAGCGTCTGGAAGGAGAGAAGGTTATTTCATTAAGTAGATCACAAGACATTTCCACATGTGCGAAATTTCCCTCAGGTCTGCTTACCATCCAGCTTCTTCAGTCATCTCAACCACTGACATTAGACATGTGACATTCCAGCACAAGCCCGTCCCGACCCCACTCATCAGATCGCCAACGACCTTTCTACCATCTCTTCCCTTCCCAAGTACGACTCCGTACACGTTGAAAATTCCAAATACTCGCCCACTGGACGTTGAGACGCAACTGCTCATGTCCAGCTTAGTCACCACAAAGGTAGCACAGTCAATCACCTCGGTCCGATTCATCTCCTCTCGTCCTCTCACCATCGCCACAACCCGCTACAACCTGCATTCTGCATCGATCCGTCGCATACGCATACACATACACATTGACAAGCACGCGTACAAGCGCCGTCGCAGATGTAGATGCCGTACATATTGATGCAGGCGTCCAATCCCCCTACCTGTCATCAAGCCACGAAGCTAGAACCACGAGCAATATGCGGCGTAATGTAATGCGATGCAGCCACTTCCGCATTGTGGAGTCTGACTTTTTCGTGTTGATGTTTATCCGAAATGTGTTCTTGTACAGAGGTCTGGAATTCATTGTATACGCAACGCGAAGTAGCTTGCGAGACCAATTGGTGGAGAAAGACTTTGAGTGTCGTTGAAGACCTGGGTATCGCTAGGCTAGGTATACTGGATGAAAAAGGTGGTGAAGATGGTTGGAAAGTACTCTTGAGGTTGTACGGACTTAGTTTGAGACGCCAGATGAGGTTCTGCTGATCATCTGCAAGTTATGACGCAATCAGGCGAGGCCCGGAAGCAATAATGGGGAAGTGAACACAGAAAGACTACAGTCTATCAAGTCACCACATAAAATTTTGTCAATTTCAACAAAGGGCAAGCAAAAGGCTTAGTGGCCTGCGGCCAGAAAATCATTGATTCAAAATTAATACTGTGTAAGAAGCACCTTTGAAGGTGATCATAAAAGCATCGCAGTTTTCGCATCGTTTCATTTTCACCTCCCGTCCACCCGTCAACCCATCAAATGCAAGACTTTTGATGTCAAGTATGGGTCTTTCCCCACCGTAACGAGCAGAGTCAAGAAGAGGGCCCAAAAGAACAGCCCACCAAAATATCGTATCGTATCCTCCAGGGACTACCCAGCAGGTACAGTTTGCCCTCCCTTCCCTGTAGTAAACGCCGCCCAATGAGTGAATTTTCGCTCCCCACCAACCAAGAAATCTTTGCGCCAATGCTCAAAAAATCTCATGTGTCTCGTTGTCCCATTCATACGTCCGTCTGTCTATCCCACCATTCCGTGCCATGCGTCTGTCTGTCGTAGAAGTTTTGTTCTGTAATTACAATAAGAGACTGCCGGCGCCAACAGATGTGAGTCCGAGGCAAGGCAGGCAATCCCGTGGAAAATGTAGTGCGAGGGTATTAGAGAGAAAAAAAGAAAGGGCCATCATCTAATGATCGTTGTGTTACAAGCCATTGCGGAAAATGTACAATGAAAAGAAATCATCGCTGCCGGGAGTCTTTGCGTCAACTAGCGTCTGCTTGTGAAGGCATCGTGAGCCTCTTGGGTCTCAACGATGCGGGTACGTGGCAGGGAAGCAGGTATGCTGTGGTATTGATTGCCTGGTTGTTGCGGGTAGTAAGCCGAGGGTTGGTACATTGATGTCGAGGGGATCATGGACATGCTCTGGTGTCTACCGTGCGTCGGAACATGAGAAAACTGCTGAGGCATCTCATTGAATCGACTATCTTCAGGGCGGCGGGAGAACTGTTGAGGCATACCATCAAACCGGCTGTCCTGGTTGACATCCGAACGACGGGACGAGTAGCCCTGATCATAGCTTGTGTGGCTATAATGACCAGCTTGAGGGCCATATGCCGACGAGATAGATGGAGAGTACTCGCGGCCATAACCGAAAGCACCCATATCTGACTGGGATCGTTGATGCATGGGACGTCTACCGCCGTGACCATTGCTCAGCTCCAGGTGAGCAGCCATCGATTGACTACTGGATCGTTGAGGGGTGGGAGCTGGTAGAGGGGCTTGGCCATATCTGATATTTGGGTATCTATCCTCAACTCCATTCTCGCTGATGCCAGGGAAAGCAGGGCGATGTGCCATCTGTCCAGGTCCACGTTGAAGCGGTCGCTCAGCAAGGCGAGAACGGGGATAAGCAGCGAATGCGAACTCCTCAGCCTCACTCATGCCACCGTTTGCCCGACGCTTCTTTTGGACTGGTGAGGAGCCGTTGTGACTAAGGTTCCACATATCGGGGTGGCTCATGCGACGGGTATGAGATTGGCTATCAGATCTCATAGCAGCAATGCCAAGAGACTGAGCACGCTTATGTCCACCACCAACAACAGTTCTCTTGGTGTAACCCTTGGGGGATTTGGGCTCGTCGCTGTCGACAACAATATTAGGGAGGATCTCGATGTCAGGGAAGCATGGCATGGTATCGTCAAGGATTTGAGTGTGCAGCTGGTTGAAGATTTGGAGGATTTCTTGGGTGCTGTATCCCTTGCCACATCGCTCGAGAAGCCAGTCGGGCACAGCTGTGGCAGGTAGAATGTTGCTTCCACGGCCATTGGCATCTGCACCATCCTCGTCATCGCTGTTCTCGAAAGCAGCGATGCTTCGTTTCTTGGAACCGTTCATTTCGTCCAAACGTTTTTGCTCGCGCTTTCGAACTGCGAGGCCCCAGTCCTGGACAACACCAGGAAGACCTCGAGAGGCGTTCTCAAGACTCCACTCATGGACCCGTCGGATTTGTGTTTGGACGAGATCACACTGCAGCTTGGCGTACTCCTTGGGATTGCGATAGCGGCTACGCTGATAGTGCTTGCGGCAGTAGTGAACCCAAACACGAGCGGGAATTAGGCGCGTGCACATCTTGTTGCGACCAAAGATATGTGAAATGGCTTTGCGGAGCTGTGAACCTGTATCACAGTTTGGAATGTACATGCACAGGATTTGATCTGATGCTGGAACTTCACCATGATTTTGTGGAGGAGTGGCCGGAGGAGCGTAGTTTGGAATATTGGTAGGAGAGTGTCGGTCGGGATGAAGAGAGGAAGGAGGGGTTGGCTCGCCTCGAGGGCCCATGGAGGAATTGTTAGACATCGTGAAGCCTGTCATGGAAGCTGGAAAGCTAGGTGCAGATAGTGCACGTTTGTGGGACTTGGTAACCAAGGATTGGTGATGGTGTTCAAGGGGTGCGCTGAGGAATTGCCTATGCCTATGAAGATGTTAGTAATTTGAATTGTTGGATGGAAGACCGAGAGCGTGAATTAAACACCCGAATTTGAAATGATGATGATCTTAGAATAGTCATCGCGATGAAGACATACGAAAAATCCAGTCACTTCGACTTTAGAAATCAATCTCAACTTGAGAACTTGCCGCGCTGTAAAGCTGAAGCGGTACTCGGAGGCGCAAAGTGTACAGCAAGTATTTCGCGAAGAGCGAAAGTAAACAAAACACTCCCTGCGCCAGGACCGCGCGATGATGGCAGACCCAGCAAGAGGATGAGGTTAAGCCAAAGAAAAGTTGTTGACGAGTACAGTCTTGTGACTGCCTTCCCTCAGAATGCTCTGCAGAGATGAGGCTGAGTTGAAAAGGTACGGCCCGGTTGTGTTTTGCCGGGTTGTGTGGAGTTTGTAGCTTTCGAACTCTCGAAACTTGACAAAGGACGAACTTTTAAGCTAACGAAGCGGTGGGAGGAAAAGACGCTAGCGAGAACTAACTCGAATTGGAGACTGTGAATAACCTCAATCTCGAGTAGGACTCATGAGTCACATGCCGGTGAATGGACATGTTGGGAAATTTGAGGCTCCGACTCCGCATCCTCCTGATCAACACCCGAGAAGAGCCACGGCACCGTGCAAAGTAATTCTAGACATGGAGGCTGAAAATGTCCTGTCTAGTGATACAGAGATCTATCCCTGCTCCGAGAGTCTGACTTGCTCGGTCTGGCAGGGTACTCTCGCCAATTCTCATGCGGATCACGGCGTAGGCAATGGCGAACTGCCAAATCCATTCACAACCACTGAGTTGAATAATGATTATTCTCCCAGACACTGTAAGTTAAGTCGATTACTGCTAGGTGGCGCACCAGGCCGACTTGATGTCGTCTACAGATGCCAAGTATGTTTGGACCACCTTGTGCCCAAAGCTTGTAATTATTCAAAACAACAAAATCAATGCGACCGAATGTAAAAATAGAAAAAGTGAACAATAATCAGAAACAATGCAGACACAGGAATACACAAATGACGGAGGCTGCAAAAGATCATGGGCGACTTACGGCTGCAGTCTATCCATTCCATTCAACTCTCGGTCTCCCGTATCGAGACGTAGACTCGGCATTGCCGAAGGTCTCTTGATCAAAATCGCATCGCTTGGTGAGCTTGGCCGTCGGCCTGAACCTATTTCGACTTTTTCGAGATCCGAAGCAATGTCGTCCTTTGACGCCTCTTTCCAAGCCTCGGTCTGTTGCCGAGCTTGTTGACCAGCTATCTCATTCTCCGCCACCAGGGCAAGGGCATCGAGAGACTCGGTGGGTGAGATGCTTCCGCCTGGCCCTGGGTAGACTGGTTGGACTCCTTCCATTTTCGAAGGATGACCGAAGTCGAGTGCTTGTGGCTTCTGGCCTGGAATGGATGAAAGAGCTTCGCTCAGATTGTTCGAAGGGTAGGCGCTTCCCACAGTCGAAAGAGAAGAGAATCTCGAATGGGAAGCTGATTGTAGAGAGGATGTAAAGGAAGAAAGACTAGAGCGGCTGTCGGAGAATTTATGGCGTGGTGAAGTTGGCGTGCTCTGTGATTCACGTCGTTGGACCTCTTCCGTTCGAGGCGGCGTAGTTGGATTGGATATTGTGTTGATTGGGAGTGAATAACCTCCCGCATCCCAAGGCGTTCGATTACGACTCGGTACCTTGGTGGGCGTAGACCGTCTCCTTTCCTCGGCATCCTTCTCCTCCTTCCTTTGCTGCTCAACAGCAAGGGAATTTGCGTTCAGAAGTGATGTGACGTCCATATTGTCGGCTTGGTAAATACTGAAATGTTCCTCCTATGTCTTCACCAACCACGATTATGTGTTCATGGGGAGACGTTTGTGTGTGGTTGTTGCTTGAAGAGTGGATTGAATCAATTCAGAGTCGAAGAGGATGTGCGATGGTGGCCGTCTGAATCAAGATATTAACTTTCGAAGACCCTCACAAGCCGTCCGGTCCAAAAGAGGAGTGTCGAGGATATGTAGTCTTAATCTACGATGATCGGAATAAGGTGTTTCAGATGTCTGGTAGATGAACAGATCTGATTGAAGAGTCCAGCTCTCGGTTCAGATAAACTTTGGCGTGTGGCTTTGACAGTAGAGCGTGATTCAAGCGTTGAAGTGTCTTGCGAGAAGTTAGAGGCTTGTGGTAGGATCGACGTCCGACAATGCTTTGACCATCGGAAACGTTTGAAACAGTTTTGGGAAGCTTCAATGTATCGTGTTATCGTCCAAACATTCAGCTTATCAAATGATAGAACGGATCTAGCAAGGCCCGAAAGAAACAACACTGGGATCTATCTCTTCTTCCCGAGACGTGGAGGCTTTCGAGGCATTGACTTCGAAAAAATTCCTCGTTAGGATATATCAGGCGGACGCAATGCTATTGGATGAAGAAACTTCAGCAGACTTCAACTAGATTGGCTGCGCAATATATTGCGAACCACTCTTTAAGGATAATGTCCCCGAGGAATAAGGTATTTCTGCTTCGAATAATAATAGTCGACAAATAAGGGTAAGACCAAGTTCCTGGTCAAAGAAAAGAAGCAGGAGGTCAAAAGATAGGACGAAGGCAAGGGTCTGGCCTTCAAACTACCTGGACGATGTAAGGCTGGTCGTTCGGGTATGCATGAGAGACCTGGCCACGTTTGTTGACGGCTAGTTGAAGAGAGACAGCAGCAGTGAAAAGACAACGGCGACCGGCGACCGACATGAGCATGAGGCACGACCACAGATAGAGAGTAGGAAAATAAAAGCTGAAGTCCGTTCCCATTATCCCGCGAGCAGGATGTTGAGTGTGGTGGCATAGTGCATTGATTATGCTGGACTCGGCGAGTGTTTGACGTTGAGATTCCCCACACGGCTTGCGAGCATGACCCATGCTGACTTGATCCATCTTCGGAGCCTTGTCGATAGTAGTCAAGGGTCCTGGATCAAGCCACCGATGATTGATGAACCATTTATGGGTTTGTGTTCGGCAGACCCCTGGAAGTGGAGGTATGGCCGTGTGGCCACCGCGTTTCGAGCGCAATCCTTACGAAGATCGGTCCAACGACGAGATTCTCGTCTGAACTGATGCTGAGGATCTGTCCAGGGAACAGAGTTATGCTGAACCACCGTTGATACACACAGCCGAAATCTGACACTCTTTTCTGGTTTTTGCTGCAGCAACATTTGGAGGCTTCGGAAACCTCGGGTGTCGAGCAACCACCGACGTATGGCTTTCCCACCCATTTGGTTTCCCACAAAGCTCGAACTTCTTGTTTTAGGAACAAATTGTTTGATTCTAGGCGAATGTGGACACTTGTGTGATACCAGCCATACAGCGTCTGACCGTCAACACACGGACCGATGCAGGGAAAGCTCGGTAGTTGGGAGAGCTAGCAACGACGCCGGCGAAGGATTTTTCGAGTTGCTGCAATTGCGTTGTCTTGCTTGTCTTGAGAACATGCAGCCACGCGAATTCGAGCTAGATGCTGAGGAGCCTCGTATGCACTGAACTTTACAGCTGCATGAAGCTGCTATCTTGAGATCGTGACGCTGTAGTGCAACTCTGCCACTTCAACCGTCCTCCCTCTGCTGAAGCATTCAACGTACCTGGGTATTTACAGACCTGACATTTGGGTAGACAGTATCAACGTTCTAGCTGTAGGGCCCCCTCTCATTGCGAGCCAGCCCGAATGCCTATTCCGTCCAGGCTGTACAGACATACTCAGCGAGATAGGATAGGACAGAGCCGTACTCAGCTGCCAGCACATGCATTTGCCTGGCCTCCTGCCCTCTCTGTCCTCCGCCCTCCGCATCAGCTTCGGAGCATTCCCATCCCTCTATCGCCCTTCTCAGCCCACTAGTATTACTATAGCCTGGGGTCTGTCGATGGCAGATGCAACTGCTGCATCCCATCCGCTGAATCAGATGGTGCCGTCTGCAGAGGATGGATGACGAACAACAGCTGGTGGTACCGGGTGTCGATGAGATGCGGATGTGTATGGATGTCGTGTGCATGCATGGCGATGGACAAGCGTCTGAGGGTGTGCGATTGGCCCGACATAGTAGAACCCCGTGTTTCATGTTCTGCACGGGCATTTAGTCTAACCCCATCCACACCTCACTTACCTCACCCACCTCACCCCATCGCTGGGATGCTGCGCCGCCCAGAACGCCAGCTCGCACGCAGTTGAAGCACTTCAGAGACTTCGGACCTTCAATTGGCCTGTTGCATCAGCCTTCAGACTTCAGAGCCCTCCAGAGCATGTCCGTCGTTTCAGCCGATCTTTCGAGAAGGCAAGGACGAAGGCGCAGCGCACGTCGTGTTCATGCCACCAGCCAGAGCCCGTACCGCATTTCACCAACACCGACCCGTCCTCGATGCGAGCTTGAAGATCATCCTTGGCGGACCAGAAGCCGATAGACCTGCAATGCACCGCAGACATCTTCATCTTGGTTGGTTGCTTGCGGGTATCGCATGTGCATGGCAACGAAGAGAAACAGACGTGGGATGGGATGGGATGATGCTGAGTGCTGAGCTGATGGAAAGAGCGGCTCTCTCTGACGTGAGCGGGGACACTTACGGCGGACAAAAGAGCTCCACACGACTCCATGATAGTTCATTAGCACCAATTGCAAGATCAAATCGAGCTCCTTGGAGCAGATCATCATGGTATGGTGTTTAGTGTGGGCTGGCTGCATTGGGTCATCAAACCACGTCAGTGCTTTGATGATACTTCGGATGAAACCCCACCAGATAAGGAGCAAAGTGAGGCTTGAACATCAGAGGTTCGCTTAGCGAGTAAGCACGGTCACGTGGACCGACTGAAAGAGACAACACCGGGCCAAAGAGAGCAGGTGAGGTGGATCATTGAGCCTGAAGCAGACGGGACCACAGAATGATCTGCGACAAGAGTGGAGAGAGAACTATATGCCGTCGGAGGAATGCGCGTTTGCAGCCCACTTCGAAGTCCCAAAACATATGAAATCTAGAAGTGGAAAGTGCTCCGTGCAAGATTCACGGATAGCAGGCCGGCCGCACTCCGACTAGCATCCACTTCAGTCCTCGCTGTTCAAAACCACTTGTCTTCAGATGGAAGCGTCGATATTACAGTGTGACATCTTGAAAACAAAACATCAAGACAGATGGTCAAGTTCAGGAATAGTCCGGAGTCTTTGGAGTTTGAGCCTACGTTTTCACCCTTCAAGATCTCGTATTCATGGCCACGGGGTCCATTAGTTCATACGCTCGCGTTTCTTGAGTTCGGATGACGGATTGACAGGACTGGTTTGACATTGTGACATCTAAGAAACAATACTACAGCTATGACAGCTAAGCTCCCAGACACAATTCCAAGATGTGAGTTGGAACAATCATCCCAATCCATCTACTGTACGCCCCCAACTGAGAGCCACGGACCATCAAACACTTCAAACATGCTCAAGAACGATTCACTCTCAACATTCAGGATTCTGATCAGGAACATCCATCATCCGGTCTCTCGAATTTCGCCAAGAACAAGAAATACAAATCATCGTCCCCTTCCTCCCATCCGTATCCACACTATGAAACCGACTCAGCCTCCATCATCGCCTTCCAAGATTCCAGCAAAGAACAAACATCAAACCCCACAGATGCTCCAAATATCACCTTTCGCATCGATCTCCCCATCTGATATCCCTACCATACAACATAATCTACAAGGCTGCAGCCGTACTGCCGCTGCCGAACAGTTTCATCTCCATGTCCATCAAGCTGCCATTCGAACTTTGCCCTCGCCCCGTACCAGCACCCCAGACCTGTCTTCTTTCTCAAATCATGAGACGACTTCTTCTTTCCCTACAATCACATCAACTTATCACAACTATGTTAAGATATACCCCCATTTTAAACTTCACCAAGCTTTTTCTTTGGAGACAGACATCACCATGATCCGCCTCCCGCGAGCCAGAGCCAGGTCATCTGCCACTCGCGAGGTCGGGGCTATGCATGTATGATCTTTGTTTTACATATCTCCTCCACTCCGTCTGGCTGTCAAGCTGCCTGTCACCCGATGCGGGAGACAGTCTGAAGTGTGTTCTGCTCGTAAGTCTCAGTCCAATGATTTATCAGCGCTGCCAGAAGTTGAATGTAAGTGTAGGTTGGGTTGAAACGAAACAAAAGAAGTCCTAACTTTACTTTACCCTGATGATTCTCGCCTCCCAGCAAAGTCTGGCTTCAGACTTGCTGCCCAACTTCACCTCGTCTAATTCTTCATACACGACAAAGCCCAAAACCATCTGCTTTTGTGCCCTGCATCCTATCTTCTTATTCTGAGCTCAGCTTCAGGCTCATCCATGCACGATTTCGAATGAAAACTCTGTCTCCCGCAAAATTTCTAGAGTTGCTGTAGGTCAACCTTCATCTAGTCACCCGTCCATCCAATGATCATGACATCAGGCCAAACTCGAAAGGCCCGATCGATATACTTTTCGGGCCTTTGTCCTCAGCTCGTTCGACAGGAATAAGGCAAACACTCTCATCCCACCTCTACTACCTTCCATGTTAGGTCCTCATTCTGAGGATATACCATGCACCACACCTCCGTAGCCCCCCAACTGCCCCAGCGACATCCAATCATGCCCCATACATCTACACCAACTTTGCATCTTCAAACATGCCGACCTACCTAAATAAGCCACCAGAACCAAACTTAGAACATGCACCTCAGCTCAGTTCAGCTCATCCATCTCCGTGATGTAATTCCAAGTGAACTCTTATCTCCCTCAAGCAATCCCCCTTCTCCCCGAGAATCCCTAGTCCGAAGTTCGAGACCGGTGTACCAGATGACACCAACCATCCCAGAATAGACTCTCAGATCGGATCCGATGCATGCAGCATGTTCGGATGTATCTGGCTGCAGAAGGAGCAGTTTCGTACTTTAATCTGCATAGTTCCGGTGGAAACAAACTTTTCGTATAACGAGTAGACTTTCTTGCTATGTCCAAACAGGGAAACAGGAAGCGACAGCAGCAGTGGCTCGCACAGGATCAATGTGTTGTCGTTCGGTTGAAGTATTGCCACTGGCCAGTCCAGAACTTCGGTTCGACTGACTTTCCACATTCAAGAGTTACAAAATCTGTGAATCAGGACTCCAAGTCCTGTGCCTTCTCTACGACTCGAGGGAGCAAGTTGTAGAAAGTTTATCCAGTCGAGTTGTCGCCACACCATCCCATCCCCTCCTATCTCATCTCATCATCACAGGCTCCTCTCAGCACCTAATTCTTCCCAACGATCTTCAGACCTCCTCCGTCCAGTAAACTAGAGAATACCACTGGATCCATGATATCACGCACGACTTTGACCTAAATATTGGTGCTACTTCCTGGACCTGAAACAAACTCTGTTGAAGAAAACGAAAAAACAAGAAGCTGAGCCTATCCGATTTAGTATCCTCCCAGCGTCGGACGCGTATTGGCTCCATTGAGCCAGCCACTTGGTTCGTCTGCCTATTCGCCCAATAATAAACGAAGTTTTCCGAGAGACTCGGGGTTTCGACGGAGAGACTTCTCCCAGCGAAACTTTCACGCCTCTTGTGCATTGAGAGCAAAACAAAACCATAATTATAAACGTAAGCATGAATATAACCTTCACTTGATTTGTCTCGACCACACGTCACACACACAAGCCCGAAGGACTTAGTATCAATTCTTATATTGCATTCTAAAATGGTACAAACAACAGAACCGCATCCATGCAGTTCAAAGCGAACGCTCTCAATTCGCCAGAAAGCAGGAAGCTTGCCTTGCGTCTTGAGAGCTGTGGAGAATGGAAGAAATGAGCAAGACGCCTCGCGATGCCACCGTAATTCCATGCTATGCCATGCTATGCCTGCCTCGCTATCGCGTCATTTCATTCTCCTGCCAAGCATGCAAGCAAGATGGCCGATATAAAAATCGATCTAGTCGAGTACTCCAACATTCAATTACAGATTCTCGTAATGATACTTCATCGAACTTCATTGCTGGAGCTGGTAAATCGATGTGTATGCCGTAGCAAAACTCATCCGCTCGCGAGTGCGAGTGTCGCCTCAATTTCGACCCAGACGATGCGAGACATCTCAAGGGAGCATCAAGCAGTGTTATGCTGAGCAAATGTCTAGATCTCAATGTCGATACCAAGATCAAGGGAGCCAATGATATCGTCGTCCATCAATGGTTTGCGAAGAGATGGTATACCCTTCTTCTCGGCCTGAAGCTTCTGAAGAGCGGGAATTGGTGTTGAGGGCTTCTTAGCGGTGAGGTTAGGGGTGCTGACAGAAGGTGTGTTGGTACCACTTCGTCCACTGTCCTTGGCTCCGAAAGAGTCAGCGACATCATGCTTGAACTTAGCACGGGTCTTAAGACGTCTGGAGTGGTCCTCTGCGACAACCTCTCCACGAGCAACAGCTGCCTCAATCTGCTTTGCAGCACGGCGCTCATTGATCTGTGCCTGGCGGACTTCCTCAGCATTTTTGCGGCGGTTTTGTCTGTTGAGAATGGCCAAGCGTTCTTGTTGACTCATTCCTTGAGGAGTGTTTGACTTCTTCGGAGATGGTTGCATGGATGTGCTGTAAGCCAACTTGGGACCGTCAAGTGCCTCAAGTTCCTTGCGCAGTTCCTCCTCCTTAGCAGTATCTCCACGAGCTCTAGCCTCCTTGATTAAGCCGTTCAAGCGATTTCTCTCGATTGGAATGAATTTCTGGACAAGAGCACCCGACTTGGTCAACTTCTCTTGCAGCTCAGCCTCGGTCCATGACCGGTTGATGAGATTATTGATATCGACCATCTTCTGGTTCAGCTTTGGCTTGGTTGGAACAGTAACACCCTCGTTCGCGCAGGTAACCTTGTAACGGTTCCACTCGTTCTAGAAAAGAAAAATCAGTCCTGGTATCACGAGCCACAGGCCATCCACAAACCTCAGTGAAGCCGGAGTCGGAGCAGCTAATAAATGGCCAATTTCGCTCGGCTTTGCCATGAGCAGCGCGGACATATTGTGTGGTCTTGAAATGCTTGCCAGTGGCAGACTCAATAGCGTATGGACGATCCTCAACGAAGCCTGCGTAAACACGTTAGTATAGAGCACTTAAACTGAGAATTGATACTTACCCTTGATAATGCCCATGCGATAGATGTTCTGACCAGTCTCCTTGTCCATACCAATGCTGATACGAACGAAGCAGCCAGTAATAGCCTCGTCGAAGCCAGGGTAGAAGCAGACTTGAGCGAATCTGCTGCGACCAACTCTGACCTTCTGGATGTCGGCGAGAGTAGCTGGCTCGGCATCCCGATAATCTGGAGACTTCGACCTCTTGTTCTTTGACTTCCCATCATCCCATTCAACCTCGCTGTCTCCATCTGCATCTGCATCAGAGTAGTCATCTCGAGCAGTGCTTCGACCCTTGTTGCGCTCCTTGTCTTCTTGTCTGCGACGCTGACGATCATCTTTCTCGGCTCGAGCACGCTTAAGGCTGTCAATTCCAGAGCTTGCTTCTCCAACCTTGCCACCTCCAAGCTTTGTTCGCTGGCGTTGGGTCTTCCGAGGATCCTCTTGCAGGTCAGAAGCCCCAGCCTTGCGCTTCTTATTCTGCTTGTTTTCAGTCTCTCGAGACTTGAGAAGTTGGCGCAGGGCTCGGTTTTGTCTGTCTCTTTCGATCTCTTGTGCGCGCTCCGCAAGGACCTGTTCACGTTCGATCTCGTTCATTTCCAGAATTCGGGCCCTGTCGGAGGAATCGATGAACTTGCCCTCAAGGGGGTATCGCTCGCCATCGTCTTCAAAGGTAGGACCTTCAGAATCAGAGTCGGACTCATCCATAGGAGCGGATCGTAGGGATTGGGGTGAAGAGTGACCAGATGAACTTCGAAGAATCAGCATCGTGTCGCCCTGGGAATTCGGGACGCGGAGTACTTACGCTTCACCTTCCTCTTCAGAGTCGTTCGATTTCCTGCCCGTCTGTTTGCTTGCTTTTGTAGTCGACTTGCCTGGAGCTGGTCGGTCTGGGGATCCTGAACTGGACTTGCTAGCATTTGCTGCTGGGGCATTGTCTTCCTCGTCAGACGAGGCATCGCCTGCCAGAGCGAGGAGCTCATCATCGATGTCGTCGATATCCGACATGGTGACGGTAGATTAGCTGGGTACTGCGGATGCAGGAAGTTTCTTGCGAATAAAGGAGGAGCAAAGGTTCGAAGGTATTCGCAGACCGCGTTCTCAATGGTGTTGCTGTATTGAAGGGTATCTGTGCAATAGTTTGTATATGCAAATAATGGAGGGCGACAAATTGGAAGAATATGTGTGCGGAAATCCAAGCACAAAGGGAAGGCTTTGCTATTGTCGTGAACTTGTTGATGCGATATTCACTTGGCCGCGACTTTCGAAGGTGACGATGCAAGTGGGAAGGGGGCGGAATAAAGTTGTTCCCCAGTGATCGTGTCTTGACCTGATGTGGCTTGGTGAGGAACCATGACGCGCTCGAAGAGCCGCAAGTGTGGATTTGTATCTAAATCTCTCTCGTATGGACATATAATTTCTCATTTGATTGAGAACACTCATACAGATACCCGGTTCTCATTTTCTACGAAACAACTCTCCCAATGTCTCTTTCACTCTTCACTAAGCGTTCCGCAATTGCTGCGCCCCAACTTCCGGTCTACGATTTCCTTGTCCCACGCCTCCATCAACCAATCCTCAGACCACATTCAAAATGCCAAAGTCAAAGCCGCACACTTTCAGTAACCTGTCGCCAGCAGCAAGACGCATCAAGTATTAGACAAGGCGAAGAAACACACTATGCATCTCAAGCAACAAAAATCAAAGCTGGTCCAGAGGCAGCTTCGAATCCAGCTCCTCGAGGGAAACCATTGACACCAGCCCAGCGGCAGTTTCTCGACAGTGCAGTCAGTCCGTCCCAAGATCTTTGTGCATGATTTTGTACATAGAGTATAATCTAATTCTGTACGTGTAGCTACGAGTAAACCAAGCTGGCGAATTAGCAGCCACTCTGATCTATACAGCTCAAACGCCCGTGGTAGTAGGCTCGCACCCACATCTCCGACCCCTCATGAAGCACATGTACGATCAAGAAGCCGGACATTTCAAGACATTCAACGAACTCATTGCGAAGCACCGCGTGCGACCTACGGCTATGTACCCTATGTGGACAATTGCAGCTTCTGCGCTGGGATGGGGGACTGCTGTGATGGGGCGAGAGGCTGCGATGGCGTGTACGGAAGCTGTGGAGACAGAGATTGGATCGCATTATAATGAGCAGGTAAAGGTTTTATTGGAGATGGCGGATCAGATGGAGAAATCTGGGGAGACCATTGGGGAGGATTTGAAAGAGTTGATTGGGAATATAAGGAGGATACGGGATGAGGAATTGGAGCATTTGGATCATGCAGTGGAGAATGATGCACAAAAGGCTGTTCCTCATGAGTTGCTAACAGGTTTGATCAGGGCAGGATGCCGAGGGGCAATTTGGGTGAGCGAGAGAGTATGATGAAAGCAGATTAAATTCAAGAAGCAACGCTTCGCTCCATGTAGAATGTACAAATACCCTAGACCATGCTATGCAAGTTTCCGTCTCTGTTATACCCATAATACAAAATTACAAGGCTATCTGGCAGTCAAAATTTCTAGTTACTGAGATCCTGTTAGTGTGACTCAGCAGGAGATAGGTACTATAACTTACTAAATCTGCAGAGGCGCCACCTGATCTACTTGATACAGCCAGTTGGAGTTGAGCTCTTCTTTGACAAGCCAGTCGTATGGAAACATGACCAGGTGGCCCTGAACCATACTCAGAAGTTCCTCAGCATCCGCTCGTTTCAATAGATCGTCACTACCAGAGAAACCTTTGCGGCTCCCCTTCGTAGTTCCACGGCGGCGCTTCTTAGTAGAGCCATGATTGGCCAAGGTGCCTCCGACCAAAGTACTGCTCCCAGCAGTACTAGCCTTTTCTTTGTCTCCAGATGTGGTCGAAGAAAATGTAGTCTTCCGATGCTGTTGTGTGTTCTTCTCGTGTTCGGTAGTAGGAGGGCTAAGCATTGTGGAGTCGAGCGAGGGGAAAGTCTCGTCTCCAGCTGGTTGAACTGGGGACGGTGCTTCATCTGAAGCTCTGCCCATCGCGGCTTTCTCGTTGATGCCATCTAGCTGATTATTGACGTCTGCCTCACGAGTAGCCGAAGCATCATGTCGACTTGCATTGCGTCTGTCGGCATCATCGGCCCATTCAGCAACAGTCCCCAGAGGGTGTTGGTTTTCATGACCATGGAGTTTCTCGGTGACATGGCTGACTGCGTGGGAAATCACCCCATTGCCACCCAAGGATGCTCCAGGTGGGCCACTCTTTCCCGGAGCCTCTTCGCCCTGCCTTTCGGTGCTCTTGGTATCACCTTGTGCCTCAGCGAATCGTTCAGCATATGCCATGTACTCTTGGTACTCGTGCCAACTTTGGACCTCATTATCTGGCATACACCTAAAGACTTGTCTGAAGATCTTTGTATTGTTACCTCCAGCACGGACCCAGACGTCGTGGTAAAAAGTGTCATTGAGAGGATCCCGCATGCAGTCCTTGTCAATACTGACAGATTGAATATCTGCTGTCAATGGGTTGAATGGTTTCGGCACCAAATTCCCTGCAGCGTCGAAGTGTACTGGCGGACCACCAATGTCTGTATCATCAATGGCAGGGAGAGGAGGCAGTTGAGAAAGTTGACTTAGACCCAGCTGCTCTGTGGTCCTTCTGGGAAGACGCGGTATTGGCGGTAAGGCATCGTTTCCACCAGTGCTGTCGTCAATGTCATGATTATGAGCAAATGATCGATGATGAGGTCTTGCAGGGTGATTTAATGTTCCTTTGCCTTCGGAGGCGATATCGGTCATCAAAACCTCGAGGCCTCCATCTACCAGCACCGAGTCTCTTCCACGGTCGAGGCCTGACTTCTTAGTCTCCTTCCAGTTATCAGGTCCTTCACCATCAACTTCGGCGGCATGCTTTGGGTTGTTCGTGACTCGTTTGTCAGAAGTAACCGGCTTGAAAGCTTCTGCTTGAAGGTTCGGATTGTCTTCTTGTTCCCAGTCTACATCGTGATTGAAACTATGTAAACCTTCTTCGTTGACAGCATTTTGAACATGGTCGTCATTTGGACGAGGAGACTTATCCGCGTCACTCTCGTTCTCTTTGTAGATGCCATTCATACGAGTCTCAAACTCCGCTTCTTCTCGGTCCATTTCTGCTTTGCGGTCCTCTTCCAACACAGCATCCACATCGAGACCCAAGTGTTCCCTCATAAGGCGCATCCGCAACGTATGAGCGAAACGTCCGACGAGATATGGTTCTCCGTCCATCGTCGACCAGAGCATGTCTGTATCGCGAACAACAGCTGCACATTCGGAATCTCTCAAGCCGAGCATAGAACGTTCGTTGATATTGGCTGAACCTATCAAAGCAATACGATCATCAACAATGATGACTTTTGCGTGAATGTACAGCTGCTCAGTCACAAGCATTTGCTTGGGTCCGATCCGGCCCCAAGATCGTAGGCTGAAGAATGAGACATAATCTTCGGGATCCATGCCAGCGGCTCTGAGGCGTCCGAATATCGAGCTTTCCCCACGACAGATACTGCGGAACTGGCATTGCATGATCAACCGTACGCTGGTGCCTTCTGGTTGTTCTACGGTATTCTGAAACCCCGGCATGAGTGGAATGAGTATGACGGCACGCCAACTTTCGTTGTTCTTGAAGGCTCGGATTGCACGCTCGACAATGGCATCTCCAATCTTGTTGGTCATCTTGACGCCCATTGTCTCACAGCTGGTGATGAAAAACTGGTTTTCCATGTAAACGAAGTGCTCCGATTCTTCGATCATTTTACAGTAAGCATTCATAATGCTATGCTCAACCTCAGTTATTCCGAGTGACCAGTCCGCAGCAGAACGGAGAATTTGAACCTCACAGGTGCCTGTTAAACCTGATGCTTCAAGCTGAGCTTCAGTGTAGTCGGGCGGCGGCAGTAGGAATGGGGTAGGTCTTGTAGGCTTTCTTCCTCGAAGGATGTAGTTCCACCGCTGGATGAAATGGCGGGTGAGATCTCTTGCTGGCTGGCCGACAACTTGCATCGAGATATCATGCCATGGCATACGAGGCGTCTTGGATCTATCATACATTTCTGCGTAAGGTTCATTCAGCTGATAGAAATCCTGCACTCGAGGGTTTGAATAGTCCTTGCCAGGCCACAGCTGACAATGATCGGCATCTTTTGGAAGGTCGGACTGCTCAAAGCCAGTGGGCTTGTCATCAACGACAGAGTGCTGAGGAGTGTCCCAACGGCCAAAGCATAGATCGATGCCACCGACGAAAGCAACCGAGTGATCAACGATACAGATCTTTTCGTGATGTGCAAAGAAGAACTGGTTCTTCTTGAACTGATTAGGTGATCTTTGTACAAATACATTCTCATGTAAATCCAACATCGAAAACTTGGTGAATTCGGAGTCGATTGGGATGGCAGCCTCGACGTTTCTGTAAACAATGATAAAGACCTTGACACCCTCTTCGGCCTTGCGCTTCAAGAGTCGATCGAGACGCCACTTTCCACTGATTGCAGCAGGTCTCCGCATGTACAATTGAGGACTCAACCACCAATCATGAATATAGATGACATCTTTGGCCTGGTTGATAGCTCTGGAAACATTCCACATGTAGTCCCGCCCGTCAACAAGCCATTGAGCATATGCCCCAGTTCTGACAGGAGCAAAGCTTCCGAAGCGATTCGGTTTAGCCCATGGAGTGGTGCTCAACATGTAAGTGATCGATTCTTCAAATTGTCTAAGCTGCCTCTCGTTCTTGGCCAGAAGCTTGATCTTTCGCTCGGAATTCTGCAACTTGAGGCTATGGTGCTGAGGATGCTTCGTTGCTGTCTCTGCTTTGTCCAGGAGCTCTCTGCCGCGCATCTCTGACAACTTGCTACGCTTCCTAATGATCTCGAACTTCGGATCGACCAGGTAGACATCGTAAATGTGCATGTTTTCGGGCGAATTGACACAAATAATGTAGCTATGTCTTACCAAGAACCACTTAGGAGAGTGCCGAGCAAAGATCTTCTGGGGCGTGAGTAGCCTCCTCATATCTAAGCCTTTGGCTGACTGAATGACGAGATAACCTTCCTTTCCATGATAGCTTCCCTCGGCAGCAAGTCGTACTCCTAGCGCAGAAAGCTCAAGGAATCGGCAGAGTCGGTTGCTGTCCGCTCTGAAGATGAGCCATCTGATCATTTCTTGCAGATACTGCTCCAGTCTACGCCGCTGCTTTTCAACGAACTGTCTTGTCTGCTGAGCAGCAGCTAGCTCATCGTTCACATTAGAGCCGAGATCTATCCCAATGAGACTTGTTTTGCGGCGATTACCAACAAGAGAAGGTCGACGTTTGTTTTTTCTCCTCCTTTCCGTTTCACTGTGAGTCGCCTCGCCAACAGTCTCATCCGCTGCAGGAGCATTTTCAGCTTCTTCCTCAGAGCTCTCGCCAAGACCTCGGACTCCTCTGAAGTACGGAAATGTAGACTTTGGAAAACGCGGTTGCTTTGGCCGTGAATCGATATCGCTTCGGAGCTGGATGTACTTATCGCTACTGCCCTGAAGTTTATAGCGAAGATGCAGATTGGCAAAATCCCTGAGCGATCTATGGATTACCCATTTCATCCGATTCAATCCACTTCCATACTCGAGCTCAATCCGAAAGACAAGATGTCGCTCCGTTTCGGTTGGATCTTCAATTCCGGCTGTGCTGTCAGAGATGTGCAGCTTAAGCTGTTCGAGCAGTACTGGTATCCTCTTATTGCCATGTTCATCACGTTGGATCATGCTAGCCAACATAAGAGCTGCTGGAGCACCAGCACGCAACTCAGCCATGAGTTCCGCGGATTTCAGATAGTCAACTTTGTGTTCTTCTTTCTTCTGTCCTAACAGCTTCAGCCCGTGCTTCAACATGCGCCATCTCTGAGCACCAAACGTAGTCGCCCGTTCGGCACCAAGGAAAGGTCGTCTGGGAGTCTGTCCTTCCCCTTCGCTCTGGCCTCCTCCTCCGAGTCCCGTCATCCGCCGAAGATTACTGGGTCTTCTTATGTGGCCAGGAGTGCCATCCATTTCAGGGCCTGGCTGCTGTCCACCGTAGCTGAGACCTCTACCACCAATCCACGAGCTACCTCTTCGCCAAGCACTTTGGCTATTGAGTCTATCTCGTCCTTCTCCTTCAGACAAATGCCCTCTTTGCTCGAACGACCCATCCGTAGCTCGACGCGGGAGGAATGGAATGCCGCGATTGCTACCACCCGGAGAATCTGTCTGGCCCATATTCCTCACTCGTGGTGTATTCGGTGCAGTCTGACTTGCTGAATTCTCTTGGGGTCGTCGAAATCGACGTTTCCGCTTGGCTCGAACGTTCGCACTTCCATTGCCCTCGTCTGCCGTCTCCTCAGCATCAGCATCCGCATCACTGCCCTCTTCCTGTAATGTATGGGGGAACCTCGAGTTTCGTTCGATTGTTGGAGACAGAGGGGCAGATCCAGTGCCGTCTTCGAACGAATTCGCGGTATTACTCTGATTTCTGCTATGTGTCTGCAAGCTGCCTGACGATGCTAATGCCTTCAGTTTCGACATGAGAGACTGCCCTCGCCTGTCCTTGCTTGGTGTCTCGCCATCCTCCCACGATTCTTGCCTGATATGTCCAGAGTGTTCGGCGGCAGGGTCCTGCCTTTTGAACTGTACACTCCTTCGACCAGGTGGGGTAGATGTGCCGGCTCCCAATGCATTTGGATCTGCGGGAAACGATCCGGTGTGCTTCAGAACTGATTGTAGATGTGGAGAGCCGGTAGGTCCGTCGAGTTGCCCATTCGGCGAGGGAGCCTCGTGTGGAATTCCTCCATTTATGTAGTCTATTGCTTCCGTAGAATGCTTGCTTGTGGTACCGTTCCCAGTCGGAGGGTTGAATGTGATCTCGGGTGAAGCTTCCGACGTCTCTTCAGAGCTTAACACAGTCCGCAGTCCGGATTGTCGTACAGCTGCTGATCCACTGGCAATTGATTCATTCGATTGTACGGGGGATTCTGAGCGTGGACTTCTTGTCATCGGCGAAACTGACTCCTCATTGCGTTGTGCCATGCTTCGACTCGAGATGCTTGGGCAACGTAGAGTGTCCTCGACTGCGACCTCGATTCCGCTTCCGCTTCAACCTGGCACAACGTCACAACCGACTTCGTCCCAGCCGGACTTCTCGTCTTCTTATGATCTTAATGAATCCTCGTGAGTCGTGCTCATGGCGTACCAAAAACCGGGACGGCCTCCTCCTTTCTGCCCAGATTACTGCGAGTTGGCGGAGCTTGGCTAGTTCAACGGGTGCTGCACAGGAGATGACGCGGGGGAACTGGACTTTGAAAGGACCCTCAATCCCCTGGAGAAAATTCACAATGTTTTTGTTTCTTGTCCGCCCTTGCGTGCTTTGTAAAAGTATCTAGGAATAAATTGAACTTTCTCGTGTTTCGAGCTGCCCTTGCTTGTACTGCACAGCATTTAATTTCCCGCTTGCTGCGTCAATCAGCAACCCGGACGGGAAAGCGCAATCTCATGACGTTGCTCCTCGGAATGGCCCGAAAGGGCCATTTTTAGTCAAGGTGGTATAGTGTGGCTATCAACAAACTTTATTTCATCTACATTGAAGATATTCACAATTACTAGTGACTCTGCCATTGTTCTTCTTCCCAAATAATTGACTAGAAAGTTTCACGAATTATTCCAGATTTTGGCCTTGAACCGCGTTCCGGAAACGACATCGTTCGGCAGAAGAACCCCTCAATAGAATCAACATGGCTACAAATAATCCTCTCGCTGATACAGCTCCGTCTACGAAATCTGTTTCGTCGAAAACGTTCTGTATCGCAGGTATACAGACTGATGTATTTGGTCTGGACGAGATATCGCCAGCTACAAAATCAATATCATGTCTCTGGCTCCTGCATCCTCGCCTTCAGACGAAAGAGATCATGGCTAGTGTTGCAGACAGCTGTATCAACGACTGGAATCAGCGTCCAGCAGCTGAGAGAACTGTTGGTCTGATTGCTGTAGCTTTTGACCAGAGGAACCATGGAGGTCGAAAAGTTCACGCCTTAGCGAACGAATCCTGTAAGTCATATGGGAGATCTTATGCTCATCCAAGAGATCGTTTGACTTGGCCGCTTACACTTTCAAACACATCTAATGAACAGAGCACTAACATAGTCGTTAGGGAGAGAAGGAAACAAAACTCATGCTCAAGACATGTACAGGTTCGTCTGCCGAAATCTTTACTAAGCTTTTTTTCCTATTGAGAACTTCACTGACCAGAACCAGCATCTATCACGGTACAGCTGTCGACACAAGCCTCTTGATCGATCACCTTGGGTCCTACATTCTCAATGGTCCCAGAGATCCCTCTATCACTCAACATTTGGTCATGGGTATCTCATTGGGAGGTCACTCTGCCTGGCAAGTTCTCTTCAACGAACCAAGAGTTACTGCTGGGATTGTGATTATTGGATGTCCTGATTACATTAGTAAGTGGTTCGACTTTTCGTACTGTAATTTAATATCAATTACTTTCATGATGTTCCTCGGTGTCCTCCATCTGAGCGTATGCTTTGATAACAACCACGACTTTCTGGTTTGCCTTCTCACACTTTTGCGTCTCGCAATGGAGCTATGGCTGGAGAACTGGCATGAGTTTCATCACACAGACTTGAAGGATCTCAATTAGCCCGATCTGCAATTTGACGAGGGGTTCTATGCTCAAAATTCGAATTCTATGCAACTAAGTCTAAGTCTCGCATTGATACTTTACATACAGCATTTTATCATACGCATTGTTTCCACTCTCCTTCGCTTCTCGCTTATTTCCCTCCCCATAAACCTCTCATCCTACTCCATCTCCTCCTGATCCTGATCCTGATCATTGCTCTCTACCACTACCATCGCTAACAATCCCCTCTAGACCTAATGACCGACCGCGCCCGTCTCTCCAAACTCCTCGACTACACCTCCTCCTCCCCTCCAGGAACCACCTTCCTCAACTCCCCCTCCTTCCCCTCCTCCCTCCTCACCACCCTCCAAAAATCCGATCCCCGCTCAATCCTCTTCTCCGATTCCTCAATCCCCTCCTCCATCACCGCCACCCAACAATCCCATATCAAGCCCCTCCTATCCTCCCGTCTCACAAACAAGCAGATCCTAGTCTGCTCGGGCGGTTCCGACAAGCTCGTTCCATACGCCTGTTCCAAGCCGTTTCTAGATTTCCTGAAGGATGCTACAGATGTTGAGAAGGGATGGTGGAAGGAAGGTGGGTGTAAGGTTGATGATAGGGTGTACGAGGGTGTGGGACATACATTTAGTGAGGGGATGAGGAGAGACACGATTGTTTTTGTGAGGGCGTTTTTGGAAGGGGAGGAGAAGAAGGGCGGACCGAAATTGTGAGAGAGAGAGGGTGCGAAGGCTGAGCTGCGGTGAAATTTGTCCACTCTTCCGGCATTGTGAGCAGGCTTTGTTTACAGCTTGTAACATCTCGCTCACTTGGGTAGTTTACCTCCTTACAGCAGCTTGTATCTACTGGGTCCTTCTATATGAACATAATTGGCTGTTGTCTCACTTCTATAGCCTCTCTTTGTTAAGGCTAGAAATCTATTCTATAACTACAACCCTCCCTTTACATCACTCTACCTCTGCCTCAAAAACATGTCGTTACTCTGTCCCACTTTCATAGCACTCTGCCATGCCCTTCCTTGCCCTACAAAAACAATTCCCACGCACCCAGCCTTTCATTTTCATCTGAACACACACAATCACACCGATCTGTTACTGACAAAGCTCCCTCCTGCATTACCCAAAGCAAAACAAAGGCAAATTCCAAATTTGTACATACATCGCGCTTTCTCACGAACAAAAGTGTCAGTCTGAGGAGGTAAGATCTTACTCCAGATCCCAGCCAAGCTACTAACGTACAATGAAAATTCTGGAAAGATTTTGTAACACGAGGCGTCATCATAACCCTACCACAGCCATGCTACAACCAAACCACGACCTTATCAACCCCATACCCCAACCACACCACTGCCACACTACAACTACCCCACCCATCCCATCTTTCTTCTTCCCTGTCCGCACCTTTTGTCACCCATGCATCCAGAATGTCAACTAAACGCTGAGAGAAGGAGTGATTTCCATCAGTCAGAAGGTAGGTATAAGGCGAGACAATGAGGACAAAGCAAGTCAAATCACATCAAGTCCCATCACATCATGATCAAGCCCAAAGAGTCCAAACAAAGCGTGGCACTTGAAAAGCGTTGGTCAATTCTACCAAATCTTCGCTCGTAATGCAATTAATGTACACCAGCCAGCTCGAGGCCAAGTTTGGTGAGCTGACATCGCCTTTGCCAGCCACAAGGAGCAATACCCATCCATTCATTCCACCATCAAAACCAGCAGACAAGCCCCGGCTAGTTCTAGATAGGAACTCAAGCTCAAGCTCAATTGATAGTGATCCATCGCAGCTGATCATGCACCACATCCCTCGTCTTATACTGTACAATACGTTCAAGATCTTCTTTCCTTGCCATTCATCCACCTGCTGTGTGGGAACAAGAACAAGAACAAAGATGCACCAATGCTGTCGTGCAAAAGGGAAAAGGGAGATGCGGCGTCTCCCCACGCCACGCCCGCCTGGTATGCATTGCATGAAGACGTTCTTAGAATACAAAGAGGAAGTAAAACGTGCCGTGATGCAGGCCCAGGTAGTCTGGGTATCGTTCGTATTCCACGCTCTCCCCAACGCCATGTTATGCAAAGTCGGACAAAGGAAATTGGTGTAGCAAGATGCGTCATGGAGATCAAGTTGTTGCATAATTCTGTAGACACTATTTGGGTATGAAGGGGGCGTTCAGTCGTGGAGATAGGTGCATTTTGCTCCCTTGGCGCACTTTCCCTCACGATAGAATCTGCAAGGTTTCTTCTTACCCTTGTATTCTCCATTCTCATCGAAAGGCGAGTCATCGTACGAGTTCGTTGTCTTCATGTCGTATCCCCGCTTTGATTTGCCAGCTTGGGTCTCTTGGAAGCGGTTGTTCTTCGAGTTATGATTGTCGTTGCCCCAGTTTTGGTCACGTCTCGGTGGCTGATGTTGAGTTGCGTAGCTCGAGCCTTGATCTTGACCGCCGTGATTGGTCCAATTGGTGTAGTCAAGCTGTGGGTTCTGTACAGACCTATTATCTCCATTTTGGAAAGCAGCAAGGTAACTCTGGACCTGCTGCGCGACATCTGGAACTGGTGCGCTGGCAGGGTTGTGTGGTGGAATTTGAGGAGGGTAGGTGGCTTGAGGGTGCATAGCCTGTTGTTGGTAGTTAGCGGCTGGGGCCGGAGGCTGGAACTGGGCAGCCTGTAGCTGGGCAATATTGCGTTCGATCTCTGCCTGATGTTTTACGGCCATGTCCCTATTATAGCCCTCAATCCACTCATTTCTCTGCGATGGGTTTGTCATCCATCGTGGTGGCTCTGTGGCAGGATATGGCAGACCAATCAAGGGGGCAGCAAGACGCTTCAAACTTTCGAGTACTTGTTGCACAACCAGATCGTCCTTTGCATTTGACTTGTTGATTTGTTGGAGTTGCCCGATTTGCATCTGAGGAGCGGAAGGATTTGCACTGGGAGTCAGATGAGCCTTCTTCCACTGCTCTTCGGATTGTCGAATCAAAGCCTTCTGCATAGCTTGCTCGGGACCGTACTGGCGGATTTCGTCAATGCGTTTAACAAACCAAGGCTCTGTAGGTAGTTGCAACACGCTTTCAGACTTCATATTGATGGTATCGTCTGTCTGATGGGGCTCCTTAGCAGAAGGTGGAATATCGTTTGGATCGGTGTAGACAACCATCAGCTCGAGTTCTTCGCGGTGCTGTTGTGTCTTTTGCTCAGGCGTAGAGACCTCAACATCACCACCCCGAGTTGTATATGTTGGTCCAAATCGTGTTGACTTCTGCATAGCGCTGAAGTTGATTGGGACAGGTTCTTGATATGGGAGGTCGGCATCCATGGGCTGGTAATCTTCGTCTTCGTCCATCACCTCCAAGACGCGTTGTTTATGCATCATTCCTTCTAGACGATCGTCGTGTGCGTCGCGGAGCATCTCGTCTTGTCGTCCTTCGTCCTCTGCTTGTTCGTGCTTGAACAACCGAATCTGCTCGAGCTCGGGGCCGTCCTTGAACTTGACTCGAAGGTGGCGTCTGCTTTCTTTTCTTTCACGGCGGGCCTTCTCTTCAGGTGTTTCAGGAGCTCGAGGAGGTGCGACGGGCGCCTTTGGAGGCTCTGGAGGCTTTGCAATACTGGCAAGTAGGGCACCTAATTTCGATTCGGTCGGAGGAGAGATGTCTCGCTTCTTTGGAATTGGCTTTGTGATCGGTTTCGAGGCGATGCCTAGCAGATTCGTGCCTGATCGCTTGATGGGAGTAGGCTTTGTGGACGGATTAAATGTGGAGGTGGTGTCCAGGGCAAACTTTTTATTCGCCTTGCTAACGTTGCTATCACCTTCGAGCGGCCTCTTTGTAGACACGGTGGTGCTTGAGGTGTTGGATTCTGAAGTTCGAGTCTTGGCCAGGTCGAGCTTTTCACGCGGTTTCTTCTCCTTGTCGACTTGCTCAGGATCCTTTTTAACTTTCGCAGCTCTTTCCTTGGCGTCAATGGTATTGGCAAGAATGTCAACAATGACTTGTTTAGTCTCCTCTGAACCCTTCTTGATCCAGCGCTTCTGAATACTATCAAATTTCAATTTCTTCAAGAAATCATCCGACATATTCTGGAACCTTGCAAGCAACGCAAATACTGCTGTTGGGAGCTTGCCTTTGTAGTCATCGACTTTAGTGCACTCAATCAGAGTTGTGGTTAGTCCATTCACCATCTTATGATGACTGCCCAAGTTCTCTACAATGGGACCATATCCAAGCTGATTGGCTGCATCAATTATCTGGTACAGTGATTCCAAGAGGACTACACGCTCATTCTTCAACTTCTGAGCCTCCGCAGGGCGAGCAGCAGCTTCTTCGATCTTGGTCGAATTGGATTTGATCTGAGCACGAAGAGCACTTAAAAAGTTGCCGTATTCCTGAATGGCCTCGGACACAGTTTCACTGCTTGGAGCTGAGTTAGGGTCTTTCCAGACAATGCCGATTGCATCCCATCGCGCAGCTTCTGGGGCCGTAGTGGGGCGCACAGCACCGCGAATCTGAACATGTTAGCTGGAGCTCAGGAGCAATTGCCAGATGCCTCAACCCATAGATCGAGGGAAAATATAGTCTCTGTTGTGAAGATATGAAGCTAAGGCTGGCCCAGGTTCACGTGAAAGGGATGCTTACCGTGGCAATGTCGATTAATGGCATTTCGTCCTCCTCCTCGTATTCTGACTCGGAATCACTGTCCTCAGAAGAGCTTTCAGAACCTGTAGAAGGTGATCTGGCGCCCTGACCACTATCATCACGAAGTTTATTAACAGATGCCGTGTTCGGGCCTTGGCTAGTTCCTTTGTATTGGCTCAGAGGTGCCTTGATCTTCGGGGGTCGACCTCTCTTCGCAGATGTTGCGGCCGGTTTTAATGCGACTAGCCGACTTGTTAGCGCCGTTTTGGGTGAACTGCGAGCCAAAAATCGAAGCGATGTAGACTTACTTGACAAATCAAGACCTGGCACAATCTCCTTTCCGCTTCTAGCCTTTCTCGGATGGTATTTTGGTAGAGCAGCTGCAAGTATCGAGAGTCAGCACAAATGGCATACATTAGAGGGCATCGTGACATCACATACTTTTCAAGCCATTGGGTACGTGAATTGGTTCGTCATCCCAAGCCAGGAACGGGGCATGAGGAAGACGACTCTTGTTCTCCTCATCAGATGCAGGGTAAACAACTCGCATCGGATTTGGTGGCGGAGCTGATCTGGTCTGTTGAGGCCGAGGCGCAGCGACTGGTACATTTTGGTAGGGTTGCTCATCGACTTTCTTCGTGATCTGTCTTGGTTGTGCAGCAAGTTCATTAGGCAGGGTAGGGTATCGAATGTTGTTGCTCTGAGGCGGTTGGAAGTTACCCGTCTGAGCAGTTTGATAGTATGTGGGGATTGTGTCTTGACTTCTTTGGCTGAAGTTGTTTACAAGTCCATTCTGCTGACGTTGGAGGGTAGAGGAAGAAGACATTGTACGGTCCATGGTCTGGGAGGGAGGCATGGATGAGTATTGAAGGTTTTGGGGTGCGATTGTCGTAGGTGTTGACTCTATGCTGCTGGGAGCAAAAGAGAAGGAGCTATCGTGACCATGGTACCCTGATGAATCGTGTAGGGAAGCTTCGGTGAACGATGTTGTTGGACCAAACACATCCGAGGGCCTCGCATTCTGATATTGTGATGTATATGGTGAATTTGAGTAGGTTACGGCAGGATATTGTGGTTGTTGAGAAAGATCAAATTGATTGTAGGTTTGCGGATTATATTGACCATAAGATGATGCAGGTTGTTGCTGGAAGTGGAACTGCTGCTGATCGTTGGGTGCCGACCAGCCATTATTTGTCATCAAGTCATCGTAGGTCATATCGTCAGCGATATATCCATGACCATTATGGCCTTCCATCTTGGGTTCTTGTCGTAGAGACTGTGTATATCTTCAGGTGGAGGTTGATGTTGACCTTAGAATCGAATCACGTTGTGATGGACGAAGAAGCGAGTTGAAGAGGGTGATTTGATTGGACGAATTATGGAGGGTGGGGCTGCAGCCGTGTGGCTTGCTGGCTGAGGTGGACTGGACTGCACTGGACGAGAAGCGATGATTAGCAGAGTTCCTCTCTTAGGCAGTTCGCTCATTCCGCTGCTGCAGGCAGGCAGGCTTGTGCTCGCCTCGCCGCCTTCTGAGTTCTGAGTTCTGACTCGATCGCAAACAGATTGATTTGAACAAAGAAAAAACAATAATGGTGGATGATGCAATGCGATGATATGCCACAGCGGCTTGGCTTGAAATTAATTCCAACAGCTCGCTGACAGTATACCCGCTGTCTTGCTGCACACTCTGTGGATTTGGTAAGCTTGTCCAGACCGGATGCGCTTCAAACCCAAAAATGCCCGACCCGCCGACCGTACAGCACAGCACAGCACAGCACAGCACCTCGCCCAGCCAGGCTGATCCAGCACACACACACGTTGAACCCCAGACCGTACTGACAATGGGACGCGATCTTGTTTTGCAGTGCAATGCGATGCGATGCAATGATCTTCTGTCCACAGAGGTGTAATGGAGCAGGGGGTTGTTCAGACGCGGGTGCTGGATCTGCACTTTTCCTCCTGTTATATATATGTATTGTACGGACTGTTCTGCTCGTGGCGGCCTTCAACTCCAACAGTAGCAGAGGCAGAAGCGCGAGCTCGTGTCTAGGCAATTTGAGGGGTTTTCAGGACAACACAGCACACAGCTGGGGGAGAGAGCTTGAGAGTCTGGGCGGGCGGGCGATGCGATGCCTTTCGCCTCCAGGGAATGATATGGGTGGGATGTAGAGGACTTGTGTAGATAGTTAAGGTGTCACCATACCCTTTTGTTGCTCTGCTTCGCTTTTCTTCGCTCTGCGTTGCTCTGCTCTGTCTGTTGTTCTGCTTTCTAAAATGCGAGCCACCCTTCCAAGGAGCGCACGCAACCCTTGTTTATCGATTCACTTGTGCAGTTCAATATGTACGATCATTTGTATCTGTTAAGTGTCGTGGCCATGATGACCGAAAAGATGTACCCAGAGTTCGACCTGACAATTGATTTGATGGACGTAGGTGAGTCGTGGAAGAGAGAAGAGGGGAGGGGATGTTGGTGGTTGCAGAGAAGGAAGAAGTGGCGGCGCTGAGGTTCAAAGAAAATGGTCGAGCCTGCACCTGGCCGCAGATTTCGCGCTAGTCTGCCTCAAGGTTAGTCAGTCACCCACCCAAAGCCGACTGGGACACTTCGAATTCAAGGCCCGCCAGCAGTCAGAAGATGTTGCCTTTCGAATGCGATCTGTCCTGACTTCAACACCACATCTACTACTTATTCAGAACCTCTCTCAAGCTGCAGAAGATTTGCATGATACTTTCCCCAAAATCTGGCTGAATTTCAGCCACCAGAACTCTAGCAAATATGGCAGCAAGCCACAACTCTTTGCGGGACCGCCAGATCAGTAAGTAAATGCGAGGGTGTTTAGAAGATATACTCATTAATCTTTCTTTCTAGGATCGATTGAGCGCATGCTCAACTTGAATCACGAGTCGGAAGAATCTGCTGGCGACCACGATCTTACGAGCAATGGCGCAACTGTGTCTGCGCCAATACTGAATTCTGATGGAGATCCTATATGGAAAGTACTCGTCTTTGACGACCTGGGAAGAGATGTCATTAGCAGCGTCCTACGAGTTAGTGATCTACGGACATGGGGGGTAACAATGCATATGTATGTTTGGGAACTGACCATGGGGCAATAAATACTGATGGGGTCAGGCATATATCATCTTCGCGCCATCCTATCCCAGATGTACCAGTTCTATACCTCGTCGAACCTACAGCATCGAATCTCACATCTATCACCTCGGACCTCTCCCGTGGACTTTATTCTCCAGCATACATCAACTTCCTCTCCTCAATACCTCGACCTCTTCTCGAAGACTTCGCAAAACAAACGGCGGAAGCTGGAACATCTGAAAGCATTGCACAATTTTACGATCAATACCTCAACTTTATTGTTGGAGAGCCTGATTTGTTTAGTTTAGGAATGCGAAAGGAGAACACATACTGGGCCTTGAATAGTGCGCGGACCAAGGACGAAGAGCTGGATCATGTTGTAGACAGGATTGTCAGCGGCCTGTTCAGTGTGATGGCTACAATGGGTATGTACATCTACTACAATATCGCTATGACTGGGCTGACCTCCAATAGGTGTTATGCCGATTATACGCTGTCCTAGAGATGCAGCAGCAGAAATGATTGCAGCGAAGCTCGACCGAAAGTTACGAGACCACATTTTGAACTCGAAAGACAACCTGTTCTCTTCTCAGGGTAACCGACCGTCGACAGCTACCGGAGCCTCTTCCTCACGGCCTGTACTCATCATTCTCGACCGAAACGTAGATCTGATCCCCATGCTGTCACATTCCTGGACATATCAATCGTTGGTGCATGATGTACTTAAGATGAAGCTCAACAGGATTACAGTTGAGACGCCGATAGATGAGAACAACCCAGCCAAAGGTTCAACGAAGAAGGCATATGATTTGACGTCAAACGACTTCTTCTGGAGCAAGAATGCCAGCATGCCTTTCCCACAAGTAGCAGAAGACATCGATGCGGAACTGAGCAGATACAAGGACGATGCGACGGAAATTACCAAGAAGACAGGAGCCTCCTCAATAGAAGATCTCCAGAACGACACAAGTGCTTCTGCACAGCACCTTAAAGCTGCGATTACTTTGTTACCTGAGCTGCGAGAACGGAAAGCCACCCTAGACATGCACATGAATATCTTGGCTGGCTTGTTGAACGGGATCAAGAACCGGCAACTAGACAATTTCTTCCAGATGGAGGAGAATATCACCAAGTTGAGCAAACAACAAATCCAAGAGGTACTAGAGGGGGCGGATCGAGGCACTGAGCCAACGGACAAATTGAGGTTGTTCATCATATGGTTTCTCAGCACAGAACAAGACGTCTCAAGAGCTGAGATGGAGAAGTATGAGGAATTGTTGAAGACAGCGGGAGCAGACACCTCTTCTCTTGCTTATGTCAAACAGTAAGCCAACCAGACGTCATCAAGTAAACATGCTAACCTTCCTCTTAGGGTTCGTGCAACGACCCGAATGACAATGATGACCTCCGCGCCCTCACAATCCACGCCCCAAACCTCAAACTCCGGCAGTCTGTTTGGCGGATTCGGAAGCAGACTTGGCGGTCTGTCCAGTATTACATCCAAAATCCAAGAATCCGGCATCGGAGGGAACCTTGGTGCAAACTTCAGTGCCAATTTCGAGAATCTGATCTCAGGCGTCAAGAATTTGATGCCTGTCAACCGTGACTTGACAGTAACCAAGATCACAGAATCAATTATGGACCCTGCAAGCGCAAGCAGTAGCGCCATTGCCAAAACAGAGAACTACCTATATTTCGATCCAAGGAGTGCAAATGCAAGAGGCACTATGCCTCCACCTAGCGCAGCGAGGAGAGGAGATCAGATGCCAGGTGGTATGGGACCTGGTATGAGTGCTACGTTCGGACAGAGGAGGCAAGGCTTCAGCGAAGCCATTGTATTTACTGTCGGCGGTGGGAGTATGGACGAGTATGGGAATTTGCAGGAGTGGGCGAAGAGGACAGGCGCAGGTGGTAGTGGTGCATCTCAAGGGGCTGGGAAGAGGAGAGTCGTGTACGGAAGCACTGAAATAATCGCTGCTGAGGAATTCCTGAAGCTGGAGTTGGAGAAGTTGGGAACTGAAGCTGCGTAATCCAGCGTTCCAGATAGTTCCAGATAATGGATGTACTTGAAGATCAAAGATGACAATGTGCTCTGAATTGAGAGAGTAACAAAGGAGCAGATGTCCAGCCTAAGTCAGCGTTCCTTAATCAAGCCTCTATTGATCAGTGCATCGGAGGTGGAAATGAAGCGGCTCGATCCGAGCCGGATGATCATCACTCACATTTCACATCTCAAGACGCGGATCACAAAACATCTTATAGACCTCATACTCATAATCGCAAAGCATCAATTCTGCACCAATTTTGGATCCCATCCTTTTATGACTCTTTCCCCACACATATATCGTGCCAATATCTCCCTCGCGCTCAGGAGAATAAGAAAGCTGATGCAATGTTTTCTTCACCGCAACCTCGATCCCAACCATCCCACCTGATAATTGTCTGCTGCCACGCGATATACACCGGCCCTTCAACCCCACCACATTCCTCTCCCTCTCCATCCCAAGGAATATCCAACACTGATCCATCCCACCGATCAAACTGGCTCCTAGCACCCTTCCAAATCGACGAGGTTCCCACCTTCACACAACATATCCAAGCTGGCTTGAAGCTCCTCGCTTCATCTTCCTCTACTAGCCCAGATCCAAACCCGGACTCAACCCCAGACTCAGTCTTAGACCCAAACCCAAGCTCAGACTCAAATCTGCCCCAAGATTCAGATAGCGACCCCAACTCGAGTTCCTTCCTAGTCTTCAGCGGCTCCAAAACCCGACCCGAGATAAACAAATCCGAAGCTCGCTCTTACCTAGATTACTCCCTCGCCAACTCCTGCTGGGGAATCTTACCTCGAATCACCACCAAAACCACAACCACAACCTCAATACCATGCCCAAGCCCAAACCCTAGCCCTAGCCCTATCCTCAATCCGAGCTCTCTAAAGCAAGATCCCTTAGCCTTCCAGCTACAAGAAAGGATATTATTGGAAGAGCAAGCCCTAGACTCTTATCACAATATCCTGTTTTCGCTACTGTTGTTTTGGAAAACGACTTTGAAGTGGCCGGAGAAAGTGACGATCATCAGCCACGCTTTCAAGCGTGCGCGCTTTATAGAGTTACATATCCCTGCTCTACTATTTCCTGGGTCTAGGGTACAGTTTGTGGGGATTGATCCGCTGTATATGCAAGCTGAAGTAGATGGTCGGGAGAATGAGGGGTATGATGCTGAGAGGGCGGAAGAGGTTAGGAGGGGGGAGAGGGAGAGGGGGTTTGGTGTTTGGGTGGCGGATTCCTTGGGGTGTGGGGAGGTGTTGAGGGGGAAGAGGGGGGTGAGGAATCCGTGGAGGGTTGGGCAGGGTTGGTTTGAGGATAACAAGGAGGGGGAGAAGTTCAGGAGGGAGAGCAGGGTGAAGAGTAGGAGGCTTGAATGGAAGGGTGTTGATGGGATGGGGAGGGAGAGGGTGTTTGTGGAAGAGGTGCTTGGGGAGGAGAGGCAGCCTTGGGAGAAAGACTAGAGATAAGAAGGGAACGGGACCTGGAGTCTAGGATTGAGGTTGTGGAGATACTGTTATAGCATTCAGACAGAAGAAAAAGTACACAGCAAGTTTAAAAATTCTCACAGAGAGGGCGAAGAAAAGTTATGCTGTTAACGATATACTTCGGGCAAGGTCACTAGGAAGAGCCAGACTTTCAAAGGAGAGATGCAACACCTTTGCGAGGGCTCTGAGATTTCATTGTGGAAACCTAAGGTTGAGAATGTGATTTCTCGGCGTTGGGTAGCCTCGTTTCTCCGCCAGGGTCCAGAAGCACAGAAGTTCGTGAACATCCAAACGTCTAAGCGAGCGTGTCAATATGGCCTTCCTGTGATTCTCAACCACCAATTCACTTCACTTCCCGACTATTATGACCCTACTGGATGTGCCCTAGGTGGTGCTTCTTCTCCACTAAATCCAACAACACCCCAAAATCTGGCGTCCCCAAACCAGTCACCGGATCCCCTAAGTAAAGGCAGCGTCAGCAATGATCAATTACATCATATTATATGCCAAGGGGAAGACATTTCCCGAAAACATGCAGCGTTCGAAAGAAGAAAGGATGAATTCGCCCAGTACTCACAGCCCTTCGTAGCATTCCATCCGGCATACGGAACAAACGGCGTTGGCAGGCCCGAATAAATATCCGTCCCCGTACAGCCCTTTGAGCCGCCGCCTACGATATCTGTGAGGCCTTTCTTGCCGACGGAGTAGAGCCAGGGGTTAAGAAAGCCAAGTGGCTTGGAACCAGCTGAGAGGCGTGCATTGTTGAGGAGGGAGACTATGCCGGCGAAGGCAGGAGCGGATGCACTTGAGGATGATATTAGAATGTCTTCTCATAGCGGGTGATTCGGAAATCAGAGACAAATGGAACAAGAGGGAAGAGCAAGAGTAACGCAACATACCTCGTTCCACCAACAAGTATATCGGTCAAAACACCTGCGCTATTCTGATTAATCACATGGAATCTATATCCTTGGGCTGCCACATCCGGAAATCCTCTTCCCTTGGGATTATACAATCCCTTCCAGCGATCACCGAGGATACCAAGGTATTCTGTCACAGCAGCATCTTGCCACATCGGCCGAGCCCAAAGATCGCTAAATCCGCCTGAGGAGAATGCAACGGCAATTTCGGGCTCGACGTGGTATGTTCCTCCGACGGAAGTCACGTAGGGACAAGATGCAGGGAAGATAGGCAGGAAGCGCGTGGTATTCTTGCCGTCGTTGGTCTGGCATGCTGAGCCAGGTCCCGTGTCACCGCTCGAGAAGAGGATTGAGACGCCACGCAGGCCGAGCTGTCCGAATTTGTCGCAGACGGTGCGGGCATAGCCTTCGGTTACGCTTTGCTCGTCTTCGCCGTAGGAAGTGGTTATGGTTTGAGGGAGGTCGCAGTCTGGGAGTGCGAGTATGTAGTTGAGGAATTCGAGGTATGGCTCGTTCTGATTATCTGCTTGGGTAGGTTGGTCAAGATCTGGTACCAAAGGTCCACGTCCGGCGGTCGAGAAGTAGGTGATGTTGGTCTCGAAGCCGAGGGACGCGGCATATTGAATGTCGAGGTTTGCTTCAACATCATCGTCGACTGTGTTATTTTGTGTCGCCAGTCCACCGTTTACTAGAGCATAGCTGAAGTTTTGGGAAACAGCGTATGGTGCGTACTTCTGCAAGAATGTATCCAGAGCATTGTACTTTGCGTACTGATTGAGGTAGCCGCATACGCCGAGCTGTGAATTGACTGCTGGATCTGCCTCATAATCCCCAACGTTATAAAGTGCTCTTAGACATCCTGGCGTGATCGTTGCGTTACAAGCCGTGACATTGAGGGATGGATTTGGGACGCGTGGAGCCTCTGGGATGCTTTCAACCTTCGCGTAGTATTCTGTGGTGAAAGGTGCACTGTGCTGGGCTTTGAGCTGTCCAAATCGTGTGATGGGGTGTATCATTGCAATGTGCGGAGCGACGGTCTCCGGGACAGAGTATTTTAGTGCCCGGATTTGCTTCTTGTGTGATTTATCTGCATTCAGAGAGAAGTAGTGGAATTCGGCTCCCATCATGGCCTCAGCTTTGCTGACGGAGGCTCTGAAATTGATCCATTCTCCTGAGTCTTTGATATCTGACTCTGAGATTCCAGCAGACCTCAGCCAAGCGAGCACTGCTTGGGTGGAGGTCTCTTTGGGCTTGACCAGAGCTCGGACTTCTTCGTGGTTGAGATGCTGACCGTAGCTTGGATGATCTGGTGTCGAGACTTCATATAGAGTCTTTTCGAAGAGATCATGATCAGGCATGTGGACGGCGACTCTGAGGTGGAGAATAGTTCTTGGATCTGGCCGGTCCAGTTGAGTCCATCCTTGAGGTGTCCGATGAAGGGACTCGAAGACTGTGAGAGGAGGATTGGCTAGAGTAATGCTCAAGTAGGCCTATTTCTATTAGCTGTGCAATACTGTAAATAAATTCCCATAAGACTCTTTGGCAAAGTGACCGAGCGAATCGAGGACTGCGACCCAACAGAGCTTCTGGCCAGAATTTATCCTGTATACTCTCGACCACTTCAAATTGAGATCCAAACATATTCTTGGGTACTCGGTACATCCTCAATTCAGCTAAGAGCATTCGCATTGTAAAGCACGCAATTATTCACGTAGCGTTGAGAACCCTCATCGGTGAAAGACAAGTAGTAGAGCAGACCTTGCTTACCAGAACAGCCAGAAGAGAAACACAACGCATTGTGGGCAACACTTCCCAAGGATTTGAATCGACTAAACAAAAGCGAAACGAAGAAACAAGCGTGAGAAGGAAAAGAGCGGCTCCAGAACAAGGCGGGGTGCCATGAAATATAAGCAAATCTAAGAGCTTAGCTACCCATGCCAAGTTGACTGCCCTTCATGATGAAAGACATGTCAAGTGGCACACAGGCACGAGAAGCATATGTCGTACCTTGCCGAACTTTAGCTACAGTACCTACCTTGCTCGGCCGATTATCCGTAGATAACGATGATGGTGTAGCCATTCATCCAAAGATGCCCAGAAAGCTACTGCAAGGCTCTGTAGCCTTTCAGGAAGGTGAAAATCATCCCAAACTCTATGTATCTGCGAGGGATTTCTAGCTGCTGTTTTGCTTTGAGCATGTCGATATATTACTAGAACGGGGAGGTGTTTATGGAAAAATATCCTTTATCTCGGTTATCTCTGGGGTCTTCAACCAACCGAAGAAGATCAGGCTGTGACTTTTGAAAAGAACCGTTGAATGATTCGATGACGATGAGATTGGTACCGGTTCTGTACCAGGAGTGAGCAATTCCCTCGAATGCTCGCATTCCACTGCCGTGAGCCAAGATGGATGTACGCGCTTTGATGCCTCATTGTGACCTAGTAAAATTGAGAGGATAAAGCGATCACCAACAAAAAAAGGTTGATCAATTCTTCCTCATCTTCCCCTCCTCGACTTTAGCCAATCATGCCGTACTCTGCTTCACGATCTTCGGTAGTATCTCATTGGTTGGAGTGAGGCAGATCTCAGTCTCTATGATCCGACATTCAGGGGCGAGGCGGGGTTTCAGGGGTTATCGAATTCGAGAGTGATCGACGTAGTGTGGCGGCTGTGGCTGGAGAAGTTATTCACTTTGGGGATTATTTGGTATTGATTCTCAAAGTTCTCGAAACGATTAAAGAGATGTTCAAAGCATATGAATTATGACGGCGGAAGAGGAGCCTTCTGCGAGGGTTAACCACCAGCCTTTGCTAGCAAGCTAAAATGTCGCTTACGGTTGCTGTACCTTCCCGCAACTGTTCCTGTCGATCAAGAGCCAAAACTCTGAGTTTATCAACAAGCTTGACGACATAATCTAACCTGTCGCCCAACGAAAGCTCAACATCATGGCATCGTCTCCAGAACCCATCTCAGTGCTGTTCGTATGCTTGGGCAATATATGTCGCTCGACTATGGCCGAAGGGATTTTCAGGTCTATCGTCTCCAAACCGCCTTATCAGTCCCTGGTCTCGGTCGTCGATAGCTGTGGAACGGGTGCATATCACACAGGAAGCAGCCCTGATTCGAGAACGATGTCAACTCTTGAAGATAACGGTATCACTGATTATGAGCATGCGGCTCGGAAGGCGAGTTGATCAGACTTCCAGATACGGTGAATGTCTGTTGACGCTATATAGATCCACGTCTCAGACTTCCAAAAGTTTGACTACATCTTTGCTATGGACAGAGACAATCTCCGTGATCTTCAACGCATCCATCAACGTGGTGGCGGCAAAGCTAAGGTTATGCTTTTTGGAGAGTTCGCTGGAAAGAAGAAGGCTGAGGAGGTTGATGATCCATATTACGGAGCGCGAGATGGATTCGAAATCGCCTATGAGCAGTGCATGAGGTTCTCCAAGAATTTCTTGAAGGACACCTTTCCAGATGTGAAGGCTTGATGAGGCTGAAGCTATTGGCTTGGAAGGCGATTTGTGGAGGCTCGTTCTTACAAGATACCCAGTTTGAAAAATATTCAGATGTTTATGTCCGAAAGCTTGCTTGAAAGCCAAGAAATACTTGCCGCTATCCATAGAGGCAACTCGGCTTGAACGGATCTTAAGTCTTGATATCGCAGGGAACGATCAGATCAACCTTGTGACCGGTGTCTCAGCATCATTGCGGGGGAGGGAGAAGGAGTCCTGAGTCCTCTGTGGCGTCACAATGCCTTATCTTCCCGACGGCAAGGCGCAGCGTCTCTTCTACAACCTGGTGAAGCAGGAACAGCATGAGGCGAAATCGCGAAATACTAAGCAAGAAACGGTCTCGCATCCCTCCAAGAACGTGAAAAGTTGAAGTCCCCCACGATGATTTGATACTCAGCACAGCCTCGGTCGATGCAAATAAGACACAGTCATTGGCCAGCTTTCAGCTGTGGCTAGAAAGTAGTGGCTTCGGCTGTGGATTTTGCGCGGCCCTTTCTATTTTCAGCTTCGATCAGCCCGCTGCAAGCATTCAAGGGCCAAGCAAATCCCCGTTGCTGGGCTGGCTGGTGCTGGCAGTTCGTGTGACCCTTGTCAGATCTGTGGTGAAGAAATGCGACCGCTGTAAAGACCTGATGTGACCTGACCTGATCTGACTTCAGGACTCGACTCTCTTCTTTTCAAATTTCACATCTACGATCGCAATTTACTCTGCATCGTGCACTCCTTGTCTGCTTCCACATCTTCCCATCCCAAGTGCGGACGTCATTTCGCAGCTTAAATTTGATCCGATCAACTCTGAAACCCAAGTGCCCGTCTTGGCTCCGAGTAAACAAACCCCTGCCACCACCACCACTGCAACCCTTCACTCCCTCCCTCTCTCCTGAAACTCACCATTCCTGGCCTGCCTACTTGCCTCTCCGAATCACATCGCACATCGCCCTCGCTCTCCCATATTCAGAGTTTACACTGCCAGCGCTCAGAAAAAAGGGGGTTCCATTGTTACGAGTCCATCTTTCCTGCGCCCATTGAGCCTGGTAGCATTCCTCGCCCACCTCCTCCGAGAATCTTCCTACAAAGAAGAACCCCGCCAGATACTGGGGGTCCTCAACCATGTCGTATAACCGTCTAGGTATGTCCCTCAATTTCGCAGAGAGTTAGAGATTCGCAAGCACTTTTGGCGGCAGACAGACGTCGTGAATAACACGGAGCTCGTCTACACCATACACCTCCCCTTCTCCATCCATCTCTCGATACCACCCTCTGCGCGTCATTCGAGTCTTCGTAGTGCCGCGCACAGAGTCCCTCGAGCGCATCATTGAGAACTTCAAACGCTCAGCCTTCCTGCATAGTACAGAAGCACTATCTCCTCGCGAGTGCCGTCTCTGCGACTTCATCAACCGTAAACAATAAGGCTTCTGACATTCTCAACTCTACAGATCACCCTGGTCAAGGCCAGCAGGACGACTATTACAATATGAACAACCTCCCAAATACGGGCCGGACGCCTTCGCCTGGTCATCCACTGCATCAAGGGTATCAACTTGAAGATGCTTCCCCATATGGCAGACCTGGCGGATCACCAGCTCCTGGCAGACACAATCTAGAGATACCCATGGGTCCTGGACGCCAGACTCCCAGTGACCGGTTGCAGGCACAACCTACGGTATGATCTAGGAATGTACAAGTGTGGAATGCGCGCTGACTGAAGCTTTGTAGTACTCGGTTGAGAACATCGACAACTCGTATGGCCACAATGAGGAATACGAACAAAGCTACCCCCTCGACCCAAACCACAATTACAGACAAGATTACTCATTAAACCCACAGCAGCATCACGATGCCTACTACCAACCACCATACCAACCATCTCCACATGAGGAGCACCCTCTGACAAACTACCCTTCAAACCCCGACCCATATTATGATGATCACGATGACAACCATCCGATCCTTCAGGCGCATGACACTGGCTACGGACCAGATCCTCACAGCGCTCCAGGCTTCAAAGACTACGATGGTGCCTCAATATCACCTTCAGCAACTCCCCAGCCAACAACACTGAAGAGATACAAGACAGTGAAGGAAGTACAACTTTTCAACGGCAATCTCGTACTTGATTGTCCCATCCCACCGAAGCTTTTGAACCAGGTCCCGCATGCTCAGCCGCCCGAAAGAGATGAGTTCACGCATATGCGATATACGGCAGCAACATGCGACCCCAGCGATTTCTTCGAGGAGCGATTTACCCTGAGACAGAGATTGTTCGCAAAACCCAGACATACTGAGCTGTTTATTGTCGTGACCATGTACAATGAGGACGACGTGCTGTTCGCCCGGACGATGAGCGGAGTGTTCAAGAACATTGAATATATGTGCTCACGGAAGGACAGTAAGACATGGGGAAAGGATGCTTGGAAGAAGATTGTGGTTTGCGTTGTAAGCGATGGTCGTGCGAAGATCAATCCAAGAACGAGAGCTGTGCTAGCTGGTATGGGAGTTTACCAAGACGGAATTGCAAAGCAGCAAGTCAATGGAAAGGATGTGACGGCCCATATATACGAGTACACAACACAAGTCAGCATTTCTGCTAAGAAGGACTTGGTCGAACTGCGCCCAAAGCAACAGCCCGTGCAGATGCTCTTTTGCTTGAAGGAGAAGAATCAGAAGAAGATCAACTCGCACAGATGGTTCTTCCAAGCATTTGGACGTGTTTTGGATCCTAACATTTGCGTTCTTCTGGATGCGGGTACCAAGCCTGGAAAGGATTCGATTTACCAGCTTTGGAAAGCTTTCGATCTGGAACCCATGTGTGGAGGAGCTTGTGGAGAGATCAAGGCTATGTTAGGACCTGGAGGAAAGAATCTGCTTAATCCCCTGGTTGCCACCCAAAATTTCGAGTACAAGATGAGCAATATTCTTGACAAGCCGCTTGAATCAGCTTTTGGATTCATTTCAGTCTTGCCTGGTGCCTTCTCAGCATACCGATATGTTGCGTTGCAGAACGACAAAGCAGGAAATGGACCTCTAGAGAAGTACTTCGCTGGTGAGAAGATGCACGGTGCCAATGCCGGTATTTTCACCGCGAACATGTACCTTGCTGAGGATCGTATTCTTTGCTTCGAGCTGGTTTCGAAAAGAAATTGCCACTGGATTCTTCAGTACGTCAAGTCAGCTACAGGAGAAACCGATGTTCCAGACGCCATGGCCGAGTTCATCCTGCAAAGACGTAGATGGCTGAACGGTAGTTTCTTCGCCGCTGTCTACTCTCTAGTACACTTCTATCAACTGTTCAGAAGCGACCACAGCTTCTTGCGGAAGATTGCGTTCTTGATCGAGTTCACTTACACGACCATCAGCATGTTGTTCGCTTGGTTCGCAATTGGCAATTTCTACTTGGTTTTCCACATCTTAACTACCTCTCTCGGCGCAGACAATTTATTGGGAAATGTTGGAAAGGTTCTTGGTGTCGTTTTTGAATGGCTCTACCTCTTCACTCTGCTTACCTGCTTCATTTTGGCGTTGGGCAATCGACCACAGGGATCCGGCAAGGCGTACATGTCCATGGTCATTTTCTGGGGCTTCATCATGGCGTAAGTGGCACAATTTGCTCCCTTTTTATTCTTAGCTAACTTTTACCAGATACCTAATGTTTGCTTCTGTGTTCATCACCGTCAAATCCATCCAGTCAGAACTCGCAGACGGCCAGTTCAGTGTCTCGGATATCTTCAAGAACCAAATATTCTACACTTTAATCGTCTCTCTCGCTTCGACCTACGTCCTCTGGTTCGTAGTGTCGTTCCTCTTTTTCGACCCATGGCACATGTTCACCTCCTTCATCCAATACCTTCTCCTCACGCCAACCTACATCAATATTCTCAACGTCTACGCCTTCTGTAACACCCACGACATCACATGGGGTACCAAAGGTGACGACAAAGCCGAAAAGCTTCCATCCGCAACTCTCAAGCCTGGCGGAAAGGTCGACGTCAATATTCCCACCGACGATGGTGATCTCAATGCACAGTACGAAGCCGAGATGCGCGCCTTCGCCTCCAAAGCTCCCGAAGAGAAGCGCGAGATGTCCGCCAGCGAGCGCCAAGAAGATTACTATAAGGGATTCAGATCTCAGGTCGTCCTCTTCTGGCTCATGTGCAATTTTGGTCTCGTCGCAGTCGTTCTCAGCACTGCAGGCCTCGACCGTATTGATACGACTTCGGAATCAGATGACAAGAGAAGTGCTATCTACCTGGCCGTTGTCCTTTGGTCCGTGGCTGGCCTTTCGGCATTCAAGTTCATTGGTGCGATGTGGTTCCTGATCGTTCGGATGTTCAGAGGAGTTTAAGGGATGGTGGTCTCGGGTACGATTTGATATGATATGATACCTCTTCAGGAATGAACCGGCGTGTTGGACATTGTTCGATTATATTGGAGCATCAAATCACATTCATCAAACGGGCGTTGAAGTTTCCCCTTTTTCGAATCCGCACGATACGATATTCTAGATGACGACCCTTTCTAAGAAGAGAACTCATCTACCCACTTCTTGTTTGTGTACCTACTGGACAGTGGTGTATCTCTGGTGTTTGTCTACAAGCGATTTTCTTTTCTCCGTTTCGTCAATTTTTCTTTTCTTTAGTCGGTCGATATCAAGGGCAGGGCAGAGTAGGGTGACAATCCAGATATCCACTTGATTGGATGAGACGGGGTTACATCTGACTGGAGTCCTTGCATTCCATGCCGTGCTGAGGGCATGCGTATGTGTGAGGCTGAGGCCGCGGGCCGTGGTGTATAGTGTATGTAGATACCTGGGATGAACGAATATACCCTTATTGAAAATGACTTGGATCCGCGGAAAGCATTTCTCAATGGTGGTGATAACCTTCCCCGCGTCTTCAAATCGATGACATGGCTTAGATCGCGAAAGAGCTTCTCGTAACCTTCCGCTTTTGATCATGATTGCGTTTGTCTTGAAATGTGTTTCTATTCTCAGACATGAATTTCGAAAACAGGTTCTCCTTCGAGTCTGTCCTTGTCGGTACAATTACTAAGTATTGTGGGAATTAGTACTGCTGCGGCGAAGAACATTACGCGTCCTCGAATACCAGGCTCTGTGGTCGGAAATCCGGACGGATACTTCTTGGCTTACGATTTGGTCTGGCATGGACTGGCAGGGCAGCGAAAAGAGTGGTACTAAAGGTCCGTTTTATTGTTTTGGTATTTCCTGTGTATTTAATGTTCTTTTATATGCGTGTGCTTTGTGCTTACTCTTCCCGCAGATCATCAGGGGCAGCTCGCTTACGAGGCTGTTGTTTACGCAGCACTGAGCATCCACCTATCCCCCTTTCTTGAGACCCCCGCAACTTCGTTACTTTAACTTCCTGATTGCTCTCAGCTCAGCCAGGATACGCCGCCCCATCACCTCTCGGATCGCTTCCCCCGGAATAAACCACAGTCCCATCCTCAACATGACATCTGATCAGTTGCCCTCTCCCGAAAAGCGCCCTATCGTACCCCTTCACAACCTTGACCTCATGTCCCATCGCCCTCATCTTCTCTACCACCTCCTCCTTGATGCCCTCCTCCAAGAAGACCGTCCTCCCATTCCCATCCCCCGGCATCTCCTCCGCTCCAATCAAGAATCTTGGCGCATCAAGCGCCTGTTGTGGGTTATGCTTAAATGCCAACATGTTAAGCAAAACCTGGACATGGCCTTGCGGCTGCATGAAGCCTCCCATGACGCCGTAGACGGAGTGTAGGGTGCCGTCGTGGGCATTGGTTAGCAGGGCGGGGATGATGGTATGGTATGGTCGCTTTGAGGGCGCGAGAGAGTTGGGATGGTTGGGCGTGAGGCGGAAACCACCCCCGCGGTTCTGGAGGGTGAAGCCGCTGTTCTTGGGGATGATTCCTGAGCCGAAGGAGTGGAAAGTGCTGTTTATGAAGGAGATGCCGTTGCCGTGGCGGTCGGTGACGGCGAAGTAGACGGTGTCGCTGGGGTTGTGGGCTGGGCTGCCGTGGTCGTGGATTTTATCTATGGGGTAAGGAAGTCAGGAATTGTTCACTTGTATGGATGAGGGAAGGGTAACTGAACTAACCTGATGCTTTGAGAGGATTGTATAGTTTTGCACGTTCTGCGAGGTAGGCTTTTGATACTAGCTCTGCAGAGGGCACTCTCGAGTGTGAAGGGTCTGAGATGAACCAAGCTGCGTCGCCAAAAGCTATACGCAAGGACTCGATAACAGCATGCAAGTACTCAGCAGAGTTATGGTCTTCTGGTTTGAAAGTTCGGATCTTCCCGCTCTCTTCAAGCGCTTCGAAGATGCCAAGAGCCATGAGAGCTACGATGCCTTGTCCATTGGGAGGATGTTCCCAGATCTCGACGCCGTGCTTATCTTCACTGGTACCTTGTCCCGAGGCACCGTCTACAAAGTCGGCATGATTTTTACTGTAGTCTTGGCCTTTGAAGACATATGAGATTGGCTCTACAGGTTCTGTGCCTGCTTCCAGATGCGCTTTCAGATCGTCGAGGGTAAGGAAGCCACCTCTGTCTTGCGTAGCTTTGATGATGGACTCGGCCATAGGACCAGTGTAGAAACCTTTCTTGCCTTCTTTGGCGAGGGTCCGGAACGTCCGGGCGAGATTTGGATTCCTGATAAGCTCTCCAGGGTAGGGGCCTCTATAGCCATTAGGAGCTGACGGATCTGCTTTCAGGAGCTCAGCATAATTTGGTGAAGCCTTTTGGAGGGCCTTTGCTCCTGCAGTCCACTATACTGTATGAGCATGTATGACGACGGTCAATTCTGGAGGTGACTCACCATTCGAGACGAGACTTCTGAGATTGGATATCCCCTCTCGGCCAATTCAATGGCAGGAGTCAAGATTTGCTCCATGGACAGCTTTCCGCTGCCAAATCGTTCAACCGTATCAACCCATCCTGCGGCTGCTCCAGGAATGGTAACGGCATGGACACTGTCTAATGGTATCTCGCCGGCATCACCATCTTTTATACCAAGATCTTTGCGAACAGCTTCAATGCTACATTTTGCTCCTGAACGACCAGAGCCATTCATAGCCGAAATCTTCTTGGTCTTGGCATCGAAAAAGAGGCAGAACATATCGCCACCAATTCCAGTTGAAGTAGGTTCTGTGACATTCAAACCAGCAGCTTAAAAGTCGTTAGAAATAGATGATACTTTGGAATAGCAGACATACCAACTGCAACTGCAGCATCCTATTCGAAATCAGTATCGGAAGTGGAAAGTGGGGTACATCTACTCACAGCAGCATTACCACCCATATCTAGGATTTTGAGACCGCATCTTGCTGCTAAAGGTTGTGAACAAGCTATCATGCCCTCTGTGCTATGAACTACACTTCTCCTACTAGGAAAATGTTGAAATTGTGGCTCCGTAGCCGGATATATGGATTTGACATTGAGAGGCATGGCTGTAAGTCGTGCAACTGCCGGCTAGGGTGTAAGTAAATAAATCCAATTGAGAGCAATTGTAGGGTCGAGCTTACCTCAGAGATTCCGGACTCACAAGAAATTCGATACAGAACCTTTATTTTAGGGGTTCATGCAGTGAGAATTCAGAAAACCAATTTTGTTTGGAGAAGTTGTTAAAAGGCCTCGGAAGGGAAGCTGGCTCGGCTATGATTCGGGCAGCAAGTCAATGTCGATGTCACTGCCAAGCTGATTCTGCCGCAATGTTTCACCGCTTTGGAATAATTTACAGGACAGCATGAACGGTCCAGGGGAGCTCATAGAACAATGATCGAGTATGTTTGGAGCTCCTTGGATTTGTCGTCGATGCATAAACTCATACCTGAAGCCGGGTAGCCGGAGACTGCTTCGCTCCTCCAGCACCAGTTAGTTCAATTGTCTCTCCATCCGCAGCAGCAACTGCTAACGTCAATCCAGAAAGCCATGCCTCCTTCTCACCAGCTCTGCTCGCACGAGCGCGGAATATGGCCACCGAGCACGAGCGATTGAGTGCGGAGAGCTCGGAGACATTTGATGCGAAAATTGCGAAAAGGATTGGTGAGCTGAAAGGCGTGGCAGAGGCATTGCGAGAATGGGAGAGTGCTCGAAATACACAGGATGAGCTGCAGAAGCTTCTCAACGACCCAACGACAGAAGCAGAGCTTCGAGAGTTCGCAATAGAAGATTTGGCTGTGACGGGCGAGGAATTGGATACCCTATCACGGAAGCTATCGACTGCTCTTACACCAAAACATCCGTTCGAGGACATGCCATGCTTGATCGAGATACGGCCGGGTGTGGGTGGTGGTGAAGCAGCTCTGTTCGCGGGGGATCTGCTGCGGATGTATAAGGCATACTGCTCGCGGAAGAACATGCGTTCTTCGGTCCTGAAATACGAGACCGCGGATGGAGACTCAGATGCCAGCGGCGAATCACCTCTTGCGGAAGCTATTCTCGAAATCGACAGTCCAGGCGCATATGGAAAGCTGCGCAGTGAGGCGGGTGTGCATCGAGTACAGCGCGTGCCGGCTACGGAGAGTAAGGGCAGGACCCATACAAGTGCTGTGGGGGTTCTGGTGCTGCCCAGTCTGCCCACGACGGGCAGTGAGGGCCAGGAGATGTGGGAGGCGGATCTGAATGATCCGAACAGCGATTACTATGTCAACTCTACCGATGTCAGGACAGATGTGATGAGGGCGAGAGGTGCTGGTGGCCAGCATGTCAATACTACAGATTCAGCCATTCGGCTGACGCATATACCGACGAACACCGTGGTCAGCATGCAAGATTCTCGATCACAGCACAAGAATCGAGAAAAAGCATGGCAATTACTCAGGTCGAAGCTAGCGCAGGCCAGACGAGAAGCAAGAGAGGAAGAAGTCATTAAGTTACGTAGAGGTGTCATTGGCGTTGCCAAGATGGGCAGAGGAGACAAAGTCCGGACATATAATTGGGGACAGCAGAGAGTTACAGACCATCGTAGTGGGCTTAGTGTTCACAATCTAGACAATGTAATGGAGGGAGGCGATGAATTGGATAAGATCATAGACAGTGTCAAGACCTGGTTCGGAGACCGCGAGATCGAGGGTATGCTAGCAGAGGATGAGGCAGCCGGCACTACAAAGTAATCTCAACTCTACCAGTCTACTCATAAGTTCTGCTTGCTTGACTCATGATGCTCTCGAGGTTCTAAATGATGAGTTTTCGTATTTCTGTTGGGCACGTGCTTCAAAGGAATGCCTCTTCAGGCTGTTGTGGGTAAATGAAGTCATCCATGCCCTCACAAATAGGGACACTTTCCGAAGAAGCCCAGCCGGATCATCTAGCATACTTTACACCAATACCATGCTAGAGGTAGGTCATGACATCTTTCATTCGAATCTGTCCATTTGCGAGTTCTCGACAGTATTCTGCAGATAAGGGTATCTCACGATGCCAACTGAAGAATACACAGCCGTCCCGCTCGATGAGCATGCGACGTACCGGCCAGCCCCACGCAAAGGGCCGCTTGGAAGCAGTACTTTAATGGTGTTATTTGGGTTGGTGGCCAGTGCAATAATATGTTTTGTCCTTGGATTCGCTGTTGGGCAGAAATGGGATGGCGGAAAACGTGTTCTTGATATGGGCTGGTCTCCATCACAAGCTGGACTGCTCCCTCCACAGGCGTTTCTTCCTGATAGTAAGAGACATACCTAAACTGCCGTCTATTAGCTTGTTCTCTGACAGTGCAGACAGTACCAATGAAGGAGATGAAGTTTGACTTTCCAACTGAGTACGAGGATACCGGTCCAGAGGGAGATAAATTGTGGAATGATCTGATGCCAAGTGAGCCATTTACTTCCTGTCTATTTCAATCTTGATCTTGAGGGGTAATCTGACTCTGTAATTCAGTTGGGTCTGGATTTATACGCGTGCCATACCCAAGGAGATTCGATATACCTCAGAGCAAGGCCATTGAAGCTGATCCGGAGGAAGGCGAGATCTACTCGTTATCAATCACTCATCAACTTCATTGCTTGGTATGATCTAAGATTTATCCTGACACAACTGCAACTGATTTGTGCTTAGGCCGTCATCAGACATGTCATCATGAAGTACGAAGTGAGAGACAAGTCGAGATTTGCAGGTGGTGGACATGAGTATCATTGTATAGACTACAGTAAGCTTCTTCCCGAATAATTTCTGATGAGGCAACTTACATTTGAACAGTTAGACAAGCTATCATCTGTGCTGGTGATACCACACTTGATTATGCTGAGGTTGTTACAGGTGCTGATGGTGTTCAGCGCCGGTTGGGTTTCACAGGTGCAAATTCCACACATCAGTGTCGAGACTGGGATGCCATCAGGCAATGGGCTATCGAAAAGAGGTCGGGTGACAAGGCTGGTATACTCGTTTGAGTGCACAGGTACTTAATACTTCGACCAAGAGTTTTAAAGAAAATGGGCATTCATTACGCAAGATCATTATAGTATGACCACCATCAGGACATGGACCACAGTGGACTCTATAGTACCTCAGTCATCAAATGAAGGTCGACTGCAGAACGTGCAAATATGCGAACAATCTTTTGGACCTAAGACTGTAGTGACTGGTCATATGATTTGATAAACTTCAAGTGCCAGCCGCTGCACACATTGAACCAGTCTCAACTTGTTCATCCAGTCACACACCTGAAGGCAGTGTCAGAAGCGCAAGTTTGATAAGCAAGGCCTCCGAATCTTTGAGCATTGAAGCCGCGGAATATTATTAAAGAATGCTGTCAGCTCCAGTTAGCAATTCAAGATAGTCCATTGTCAGCTGGGTATTTTCAGCTAGAACTGTGTGTTTACAATGTCGTGCTACACAGCTCGCTTCGATCGTTGAAGTGTAACGTTGTCACAACTCTCGTTGGACTTGCGTACCTATTCACGGTTTCTAGCTTACTCAGTTATTTCCGAGTAAGTGTACTGTATCAATGTTTTATCTTAGAACATCAAGCATGGCAATCAAGTTATACCTGAACGTCATTTGTTTATTCTGGTCTAAATGTCTTGGAAAGCTTGATCGCGCGACGAGATCAGCAGAGGCGAAATGCGAAGCGCCGGCCTATAAAAAGCAACACGATGTTGAAACAAAACCTCAGATTGAGCATGTCCTGCTGTATGCTATGGGTAAACCTTGGAAGTTGGAAGTCCACCTAGATACTCGAGTAGTCTCAACCCCGCTCTTCCGGCTCCAGCGGGGCATTTCAGCGGATCATCGCACGGCAATCCTGAACCCTGACAAGCTTCCACAGCCATCTGATTGATCCACGTTCTGTTTCAATGCGCCCCAGTTTCCTGTTCCTGTACAACTTCGCGAAGCTTTACTTGCATAGCCGAGAGGCTTGGAAAAGCTTACGAGTCCTCGTCCTTTGAGACGGGGAGGTGCTGGATCTGGAACGGCGCTGTGCGGCATGGCGGGCTGATCAGGACAGCCTCCCGCAACCGCCTGCAGATGACGTCGATTTCGAGAAACAAAGCCAGATGATCATCGATGTGTTGACCAGCCTGGTAAACTGAATGAAAACAGCTGGTGGCGGAGACAACTTTTGTACCTGTGAGAACCCAAAGTCCATGCAAGTACGGGTGGGAGTGATATCGGACAAGGTCAGATCGCTCGTGGATGCCGAATATCTTCCTATCTCTATCCCAGCACAGCGCAAGTTTCTGCGCCTATCCAATCAGTAGCTGCACAAGACGCTGTCCATATGACTTCCTGTTTCGCAGATCGACTATTCTTTATCTTCCTGACCACTTTCCTTGCCCTTCTCGGCCACCAGTCACCAGCAAGTAGCTGCCAAGTGCACGCTTCTCAATCCGCATCCTAGCCTTCTTGTGCTTTGAAAACACATGCAACACTAACCATTCGCCATGTAGCCCTTGTCTCGTCGAATCGTGGCGTAAAAGCTTGATATCCCCGACATTTCTGTGGGGGTAGCTACTTATAACACCATCAAATCAAGAGGCTCGTCCCACTTTGAGGCACCTCCCGTCCGAACCTAGCTATGCATGGAGATAGGTCCTGGTCCTGCCAGCTGAGAACACAAGCTTTAAGCTACTCCTGCACAAGGATGCTACTATGACGCCGACGTTGCCCCTTCTCTTGTGTTTTGGCAAGGATCAAGCTTTGCTTGGCAAGAGCCAGTCTGGATGCTACTCTGTACACCTCCTTCCTCCTCTGATTTCTTGCTAGACATGTTCTTGCCAAAGCTAATGCAAGGCAAGATACATAAGTACCTAGTTGACCTTCGCATTCTTCTGTCTTTCTAGATCCTCATCACTCTCCGCATCATTTCTTACGACTACCTACTTTCTCCAGTATCCATATCCATAACTCACCAGAGAAACGATAAATACATATCTCAAAAGAAACACTACCCATCATGTCTACCCTTCAAGGTCTGCAAAAGATCAAAATCGTTACCAACAAGCAATACCAGAAGAACGGTCTCAAGTCTTACGTTTACCTACTCCAGAAATGGGGTTTCCAACCAACCAAGCCAGGGCCATTCGTTCAGCTGAACAAGGCTTCTGAGACCGGCCACCAGGGACTGCTCAGCAAGCTCGGGAAGTCCGCAACTCCTCGTACTCTGGCGAAAAAGCCCGATGCTTCGTCGAGTGAGACCGGCGAGGTCCCAGCAGACGACCAGCAGAACGATGCTCTCTATCTCTGCCCAGTCAAGATCGGTACCCCAGCTCAGACTCTTATGCTCGACTTTGACACAGGTTCTGCGGATCTCTGGGCAAGTAACATTCTTGTGCTCGACCTCCGTAACGAAAGCTGACGTTCCATAGATTTGGTCTACCCAGTTACCAGCAACCACCCAAACATCTGGCAAGGAAGCTGGTCATGTTATCTTTGACTCGACAAAGTCTTCAACATTCAAAGCCACTTCTGGATCCACTTGGAAGATCTCCTATGGTGACAGCTCCTCCGCCTCTGGAATAGTCGGTACAGACAATGTTGTTCTCGGTGGATTGGAAGTCAAGGGGCAATCCATTGAATTGGCCAAGAAGATCTCCGCTCAATTTGCTTCGGGCGTCGGTGATGGACTCCTGGGTCTTGCTTTTGGTGCAATCAACACTGTCTCACCGACACCAGTCAAAACTCCTGTTGAGAACAGTATGTATACTGATCAGAGTCACAAGAAATCTTGCCACTTCTGAATCCCCTCCATTGGATATATAGCTGACTTGTTGGTAGTGATCGATCAACAAGACATCCCTGAATCTGCCGAGCTCTTCACTGCAAAGCTTGGTTCGTGGCGTGATGCGAACGAACCCGATAAGGGAGAAGGTTTCTATACATTTGGTTTCATCGATAAAGACACGGTCTCTGCATCTGGACAAGAGATTTCCTACACTCCTGTCGACAGCTCTCAAGGTTTCTGGATGATCGATTCTGCCTCTGCAGCTGTCAATGGCAAGACTGTTTCCCAAAGCGGAAATACGGCCATAATGGACACCGGAACTACTCTTGCTCTTGTCTCTGACGACGTGTGCGAAGCAGTATATGGTGCTATCCCAGGCGCAAAATACGATCAACAGAATCAGGGTTGGGTCTACCCTTCTGACACTACCGTTGACCAGCTTCCCGATGTTTCGATCGCCATTGGGGACAAGCAATTCATCGTTCAGAAGGAAGATCTCGGATTTGCAGATGCTGGAAATGGCACTATCTATGGCGGAATTCAGAGCAGAGGTGACATGACTTTTGACATTCTTGGAGACACGGTCTTGAAGGGCATCTACGCCGTAAGTCTCACTCCACTTCTCTTCCTTTATCGACCTCGCTTAACAATCTTCAGATCTTCGACCAAGGAAACAAACAATTCGGTGCTGTTCAACGACCAGAGAAATTTCAGAACATCACACCTCCATCGTAAGCGGAGCACATACTCACGGGACATAACATGACGGAGTAAACGGTTTGGGCATGAAAGGATTGGGATGGAGGTACATGATAGGTTGGATTGTGTGGACTAAATTGTATCGTGCTTGGCTTGGCTCCAAGTTTCTTCTGTAGAATTCAACCCCCATCAGATCGCTTATGAAAGCAAGTTGATCCTGGTCTTGACTTTGACCATAAAGGATCAATGTCTTTTCTCCGCTTCGCAGAAGATTACTGAGACTACGCCAGCAGGTAATATCGAGATGAAGACTAGTTCCAAGAAATATAGCGAAGGCTTCAATCTACAGAAAAGGACAGGTACAAAATCTTCGGCTAGGCATAGAAAAAGCGAGCTCTGAGAGAAGGTGCCTCTTCATTGAATATGCAGATAAATTTTGAATTTTGTAACAGTAACGAGTATGAACTGGCGCTTCATAAGACAAGGAAAAGCCTCACTTGAGGTGCAAAGATCGGACGAAGCGAATCCGTAATCGTGGCATGCGTGTGCATTCATTATTTATATCTACCTTGACATGTGCACTGGTACTGATACCTATCGTTTTTCGCCAATACTCCTTGAAATCAATTGTCAATATCCCGATCCATCGTGAATTCACAGATGATGAATCCGATATACGCTGCAAATAAAGCCCAGCCCATCCACCTCCTGCCGCCAAACATTACAATGCCAAATAATACAACGCTGCTTGTCCACATGCATCCGATCTCGAAGAGCGTCACGCTACCTTTCAAGCTCGCGATGTCGCCGGTGAGATATAGAACGCCGGCGCAGAGTGTGACCAGGAAGATGTTCGAGCCGGCTGTGTTGGCTACTACTATGCCTGATTCGCCGCGTTTAGCAGAGAAGATTGAGACGACTTTCTCCGGGAGGGTGGTTGCGAAGGAAAGGAGGGTTATGCCGAGGAGGGTGGAGGAGAGCGAGAACTCGGCTGAGAGGGTGGTGATGCTGTGCGAGAGGATGTAGCCGCTCAAAGAAAGGGCGAGGAAGCCCAATGTGAGGTGTGTGAGGTGGTAAAGTGTGCTGTGGCCTCCGCGCTTGATGGTCTGCAGGGGGGAAAGGTTGATGTCGTCGAAGATATCCTTGTGTAGCCCTTCATGGTGATCTTGTAGATTGGCAGGCGATGGTGGAACGCCCGTGTGCTGTCCGCTTTCAAGATCGTGTAACGTCGTTGTGCTACTCGAGTTCGAGCTGCTACGGACATGGAGATGAGTGTGTCTATGAGCTGGCTTCTCCTTTAATGGTACGGAGTCCTTCTCATCAGCATCATCTGAATCGGAATCCGAATAATCAGACGAGTCACTGTCCGAATCACTGTCTGAATCCACCGGTGGAGAGACAATGCCTTTGTATATTGCCCATGCGATAGACGCGATGTATAGCACGAATGTAACCAGCAACAGTCCACCGCCAATTCTACCAAGAGATTCGAAGAAGAGGATAAATATCGTAAAGAATGTCGTCAGGCCAAGTAGAACCCCAGTGTAGATCTTCGCGGAGCGATCGAATGTTATCGCGGATTGAGAGAATATTAAGCCCAAGGAGAAGGCGCCTAATATGTTCGAGATGCTGCTTCCGAGGATATTACCCAGAGCGAGTGGCGATTGTTTCTGCGAGATAGCTGCGACAACGACAACCAGCTGCGAGAATCAGTCAGCAATTTGGACTTGAAATTCCTCTTGATTGATTGGTACGTACCTCTTCCCATTCTGCGCCGGCTGTCAAGAGAGCAACTAGCGTAGGCGGTATTCCTGTGCGTGAAGCTATCTTGGCTGTATGATCGATGAACTTATCGGCACCGAACTCGAGAACGAAGAGCCCGCCAATGAAGGCTGCAATGTTGAACGCAACATTGTCGGAGCTGATCATCGTGAATGAGTGTTGTTGAAGAGTCGATGAATGGAGGGTTGAGAGGAGGGGTTGAAGCTCTATTAAAAGCCACCCGTCGAGTAGTACCTTCCAAATAGGGGGTGTACGAATTGGGGACAATACTTCAAAAGTACAACCCAACCGCGCTGTTCGATTGACACTGAGACATTGGAATGGAAAAGGACATAACTGGTACGAGAGACAAAAGGTACGAGCGAAGTAAAACAGAGCGATAGAAATTGATGGATTTGAAATGCAATATCACACGGCTATGCAGGAACTCGGGAAGTGAGGAAGACTTACAAACATGGGTGACCAGACTGGCGGGCCAGCTGTTGCCCTTAAGCTACCATCACCACGAGGAGTGACGCATGGATCCAGATTCCAGACTTCCGTCTGATCATTCAGCCGCAGTCTGCCTGTAGCGTTAACAGCACTTCAAGCAATATTGGATAGCTTCAAGTTACCGCTCCAGGACGCGACTTTGACAGATTGGGATGCGCGTTTCTGCGTGTTCCAGGGGGAACTCGAATTGATAGCGCGCACAGACGAAATAAGCTTAAGCTTACCTGTTTTTAGCTCGCTCGGCAAACCTTACTTCAGCTAAACCTACGCCCTCCCTACCTAGACTTCAGATCTAGCGGTACCTTGCACAAGACGTTCTCAGAGGGTTAAAAGTCGATACTTCACCCTTTTTCTACCCCAGCTTCTTGTTGACTATGGTACTTGGGACTTCATGAGATGATTGTACAAGAATTTTCCATTCTTCTACGTTTTGCAGACCCCGGCGTCGCAAATCCCACGGTGCGCCTTGACTAGACCAGAACAGGAAGATGATAACTCAGCTGCCGTGTCACAACGAACACGACTTCGGAGCTTTCTCTGATTTGTCCGGGCAGGTCAGTCCTCCCCCATCTTTCCCAATGGATGTCCTGTGGCGTCGATAGCCCGTCCTTAATGGCATGTTCCTGTCTCTTCCAGCTTGAGCTCCAGCAAGCCACTTCCAGCCTTTGCGGAAGAAGCAAGGCTGGAAGCGAGAAAGGCTGGCCTGGGTCTGGACTGAACGGACTGATTAGTCTTGGCCCCTGATTTTCGTGCTGTTGTGCTTCGCGGATTCTGGTGTATCCAAGTCTTTTGTGCAACTGAGTGCATTATTTCCCTGCATGCAGACTAGTTTCCTGTCAAATTATGTGCCGTTGGCGTAGATTACGGCTGGTGCTGGTCTAGGGCGGTCTATCTAAAAGCAATTTCTCATGGTTGGGCATTGCAAACTCCATGGTAGGGGTCTTATGCATGAGCGGCACTAAGTGCTCGATATGAGTGGTCTGAATCCCATCACGTTGCTTCCACTATCTAATCTTTTGGCTTGCCGAGCTTTTGATTGAAACCCTTGCTGCATCTCTTTCGACTCAGAGAGATGATATGAACTGTTGATGTCCCCGAAGTAGCAGTTCTAAGGTCTGCTTCATCGCTCAGTCGCAACTGCCAGACCATTTTGACAGTTGTTACGGCTCTCTCCTCATCGGCAACATGACTTCAGGCCACGACAAAGTAGAGCATGTCTCTGCGCCAACGACAGCATCTGGCGTGAAGGAGACATCAGAAGTCATGTACGATGAGAAGACAGGAAATCCCGACGTTGTCATTGAACTTCAAGAGACGAGACGGCAACGAGCTCACGCTGGAGACTACATAAGCTCGTTCCAAGATGCCTTTTCTAAGCAGAGCATACGCAAGTATGCCGCTGTTCTTGTGAAGTTCGGCAAATTCGTTGGACCTGCAGGAATTATCAGTGTGGCATACATCGATCCTGATAATTTTCAAACGTCTATCTCTTCCGGTGTCCAATTCGAATTCAAGCTCCTGTTTATGGTGCTGGTTTCGAATCTGATTGCAATCTTCCTTCAGGTACGTCCTCTAGTCATTTCAAAATTCTATATACTGATGTAGTGACTTAGTCTCTATCAGTGAAGCTTGGCTCAGTCACCGGAATGGATCTAGCACAGATGAACAAAGCTCATCTTCCAAAATGGCTCAATATCGGATTGTGGTTTATTGCGGAAGCATCAATCATAGCGACTGATATTGGACAAGTCATCGGAACTGCCATTGCAATCAACATTCTCATTCCAAAGATTCCACTGACCGCTGGTTGTGCTCTATCGATTGTGGACACCCTTTTCATCCTCTACTTCTACCGACCGGATGGATCAATGAGGGGACTTCGACTGTTTGAGCTTTTCGTTGGGACTTTTGTGATTGCGATCTTCATTTGTTTCTGTATCGAACTCTCGTATATCACAGATACCCCTGTTGGGCACGTTTTCAAGGGATTCTTGCCATCCAAGGCTGTGTTTCAAGGAGAAGGGTAAGTGCTATTCTCGCAGCCCATGTGTCTTCCACACCGCTAATACCAACTAGACTTTACCAATCTTGTGCTATTCTTGGAGGTACTCTCATGCCTCACACCATCTACTTGGGGACTGGTCTCGCCCAACCTCGCCTTCGCGAATTCGACGTTCGGAACGACACGTACAAGGAAGCTCTCAACAGCCCCAGACCTACCGCTTTGAAACTCTACAAGCCATCTCTTTCAGCTATCAAGGCCTGCATGAACTACTCCATTGCCGAGCTCATCATAACGCTCTTTATCATCTCGGTCTTCGTCAACTCGGCGATTCTTATCATCGCCGCTGCATCTTTGACGGAGGAGGCGGGCGAAGCCGATCTTTGGGGCATGTATGATCTCTTCCAAGAGACCATATCTAAGGCTGCAGGTACTATCTTCGCATTGTCCTTGCTCTTTTCTGGTATCAGTGCAGGAATTGTAGCCACAATGGCGGGTCAAATGGTCTTCGAGGGAGCTTTTAATTGGACCATCCGCCCCTTCTACCGACGCCTCATAACCCGAGTTGTCGCCCTCATCCCTGGTATCATCATCGCAGCCGTTCTTGGGCGAGATGGTGTAGCAGCCGCTTTGAATGGTGCCAACGTTGTGCTTTCTGTGGCACTGATCTTCCTGACTTTCCCACTCATCTGGTATACCAACTTCAACAAGTACATGATGGTTGAAACGGAGAGTGGAGCTAGTGTAGACACATTTGAGACGACAGGCGGGGACGATGTTGAGAGAGTTGAGCCTGAGATGCCGAAGGTCAGTATGGCCAACAATTGGCCTACTGCTATTGCTGGAGGGATCATCTGGGTCATCATTGCATTCATGAATATTGCTACTTTGACTCTCCTCGGATTGGGTATTGTCCAGCCTGATTAGAGCACATTCATTGGCTTACGAGAACATGCCACTTTATGACTGATGAAGCGATGTAGGAACGATATGACATTCTGGCCGGAATCTTGATGTCTCATCATATAAATACCACATCTTCTCCACTACAAAATCCGAGTGGTCTTGATGTGGTCTTAGTAGTAACTCAAAAGTTCTCATACATTTACTCTACAACTATACAGATGAGAGACTTCTGAACGCAACCCATGTTAGCGAGCCCTGTGTCACCACAGCCACATTTTCCACAAGCATCTTCCACATACTTAAGCGAGTTGAGCAGCACGTCGTCGGCCCGGACTCGCACAAGACAAGAAAACTGTTTGAAAAGGCCGTGTGCGGGCACTTTTAGAGGCTCTGAAGGTTCACAAATAAATGCCTTCAAATCTTAATACATCAGTTTACGATTGGTGAGAAGGTTCTCTGTGTTTGTTTTCTGGGAGAGCAGAAGTCAACAAGCTTTCGCCTAGCTTGTAGAGAGTATACGAGAATCTCTTTGACGGGTCATGATCGAGTTCGGATATGTACGTCGAAAACAATACCTAGACCCCCAAGGCAGCAGAAGTGGGATCGTCGACGCAACAGATACATGGAAATCGTCCTACACTGGGCTTTCTGCGAAATATCATCACATTCCCAGAAGCGGGGGCCTCCCAAAACCTATGACTATCCTCAATGCGAATTTCTAAATTTCAACAATGGAGAAAATGGAGAAGATTTCAATCTGTGTAAGATTTTAACGACATTGGAAGTCCAATTCGACTAAATACATCCGGTTTCAGCACCCTAAGCGAGCAGAAAGGGTCTTAAAGCGAAAGTATTCCATTCTCATGTCTCGATGTGTTGGTCGTCAAACGATCAGGTTTTCGCTTTCCAATTCTTCGTTTCCATCAGTTCATATATTTCACATATATTTTACTATATGAGAATGACCAGCTCAATTACTGCGTGGTTCAGTATTGCGAGTGCTGAGGTTCAGATCCATACGGGCTTGCTCGGATTCTTCAGGCTTTCTAAGTTCCAACATCTAGGGACCTCAAAAATGAGCTTGCTTAGTTACAACCAAAGACATGAATGCCTTCGATCTGGTCTACAGATAATAAATCCTGCCATCAATTTTGGTATGGATGCCGCGCGGACATCGATTGAAATTTGCCCCAATTCGAATGTCTAAAGAACTTGAGACGACATTACCACAACAAAAAGCTTTTGGCTCGGGCTCGCTTCGGCTAGGATCTCTTTATATTTCTGAGTTGTCGCTGTCTTCGTTATCAGAAATCATACCTAAGATCTTCCGAAAGTTAAGCTGGTCAGGAAGGTGGAGATGATATCTTGCCCCGCAAAGCGCAAAGCTTGAACACTGGTAATTATGGACCCGCATGATCCTTATCTCGAAAGAGAAACAACACCCAACACCACGAGGAGTAGAGAAGAGTAAAGCAGGATCGGATCACGGCTGCAGAGGTGGTTAGAATTTTCTCTGAAATGACAGAATCCAGAAGGCACCGCGCCCATCATCCTACAGACCGTACGAGAGGCATGTCGGCCCTCTCGTCGCCACCTTGACACCGTCACCAGCAACTTAGCTCGTGACCCCAAGCTTCATACGGAAGGTCGAAACTTCGACTCAAGGAACTGCGTGCGATGGAGCCACCATCTGTCACGCTAGAAGCGACAATGGAAGGGCTTGTCAGAAGTTCGCTGGCCCATAGCCATTGAGGAGCCGCTCTCGAATCTTAGTCTAATCTGACTTCAGATGAGATCGACTCGGTGAAGCTTTCGCCCTGAAAGCTTGCAAACATCCGAAGCTTTTTTGCATGGACCTACCGCTTTTGTGGATAGATAGCAGGACGGCAGTGCCGAAGATTGGTCAATTCGAGGGATACCTTCATGGATCTTTATCCCGGGCTGTGCTTGTCCTCGTCATCGGCTAGAGTGGGGTTGGTACTTTACATCGAAGAGCTTCTTCAGCCGCTCTTTATAATATCGCGGCACCCTCGAGCTGTATATGTCTCCATTTATCCAATTTCTGTGTCGCTGTTTTTTTCTTGTGTAGCTTCGAACTTTGCCAAAAGCCCAAAATGCGTTTCTCAAGTATTGTTTCAGCTATAGCACTTACTGCAAGTGTAGCTTCTGCTGCCCTACATTCAGGACGAAGTTTAAAGCATGTTGGAAAGGCAGACAAACCTCGTAAGATTCAGCAGAGGGCTGCTCCGGTCAAAACCCACGACCGTCGGAGTGCCACTCAGTACTTGACCAATTCGACTGCGAGTAAGTCTTCTGTACCAAGTAGAATTTAGAGACCAATTGCTAATCAGACTTAAAGAGTATGCCGTAAATGGAAGTGCGATACCTGACGTGGATTTTGATATTGGAGAATCATATGCTGGCTTGATGCCAATTTCGAAGGCAGCCAACGAATCCAGTCAATTGTACTTTTGGTTCTTTCCCTCGGAAAATCCAGCTGCAAGCGATGAGATCCTAATTTGGCTGAATGGTGGAGTACGGATTTTTTGTTTCCAAGATTCAATAATCGCCCGCTTTCAATGTACCAACATCAACTTCGACAATGAAACGTACTGACTGGTATCACACATAGCCCGGATGTTCTTCTCTGGAAGGACTTCTACAAGAAAACGGGCCTTTCCTCTGGCAATACGGAACCTACAAGCCTGTCAAGAATCCTTACACTTGGGTCAACCTTACAAATGTGGTCTGGATCGAACAGCCGGTTGGCACTGGATTCTCGCAAGGCATCCCAACCGCAACGGACGAGACAGAAGTCGCAGCACAATTCATGGGCTTCTGGGAGAATTTCATGGACACATTTGATCTGCAAGGACGCAAAGTGTTTATCACTGGCGAAAGTTGTAAGTCAACTCGGGTTCAACTCCTTCGCTTAGGCGAACTCCAAACAAAACACTTGGAACATTCCTTTATGTGTATCGCCTGCCAACATTAGAATGACTGCTGACTATCAAATCGAGACGCTGGGTATTATGTACCATATATAGCCTCTGCAATGCTCGACAGGAACGACACAACATATTTTGGTGTTGAGGCAACCATGATATATGATCCGTCAACTTCCTCCGACGTTATACAAGAACAAATCCCAGCTGTCCAATTTGTGGACTACTGGGCTGGACTCCATCCATTCAACGACAGCTACCGAGCATTCTTGCACAATATGTCTGATTCCTGCGGCTACACTGCCTACTTGGAGAAATATCTGACTTTCCCTCCTCCCGGACCATTTCCAGTCGAGCTACCCGGAACCGATGAAAACGGAACAACAACAGACGATTGCGACGTATTTGATGCTATCTACAATGAGATATTCTGGTTGAATCCTTGCTGGGACATTTATCAAGTTGCCACGACTTGTCCTCAATTGTGGGATGTTCTTGGATTCCCTGGCTCGCAGACTTACCTACCCGAAGGCGCTTCTATTTACTTCAACCGAACGGATGTGCAGAAGGCTATCAATGCGCCTGTTGGAAACTGGGACGAGTGCTCTGACGGGGTCTTAGATACTGATAACAGCCCTCCTTCTGGGTTGAGTGTCCTTCCAGGTGTGATTGAGAGGAGTAAGCGAACTGTTATTGGACACGGTGTAAGTCTCTCAAGTTTTGAAAATATTCCATGACCTGAGATCTGACTATTCCAGGCTCTCGATATGGTCTTGATATCCAACGGTACTCTACTGATGATCCAGAATATGACTTGGTAAGTCATGTCCTGCTGAAAGTCACAAAATATTGTGACGACTTTGAGGACGAATAATCTTCTAACTTCCCGGACAGGAACGGCGCTCAAGGCTTCACAAAGAAGCCCTCGGACCCATTTTATGTCCCTTACCATGAAGAACAAAGCCTCTCAACATTGGCCGCCTCCGGCGTTCTCGGAACCACTCACACGGAACGTGGTTTGACATGGGTTAGTATCGACCTTTCAGGTCACAGTAAGTTCACTCAATCTAAACAAGCATGGCACTTTTCTAACGTTATCACAGTGGTTCCCCAATATGCCCCATCAGCATCATATAGACATCTTGAGTTCTTGCTTGGAAGAGTTGATTCTCTATCATCGAACGCATCGTTCACCACCATGGACTTCCCCCAACCAAATGTGACTATGGGGAATGGCACTGCGCCACCAACAAGGAGGGCAAGAGGAATTGAGTTGGAATACTAGAAGCCATTGAGAACTTGAGAAGAGTATTTGTAAATAGATATTTCACGAATAACAATGCAATTGTATGATGTTTTGATTGTTTACATTGAAGAGCGGACTAATGAGCCTAATAAACGCAAAACGCCTGAATACCCGACCCAGACTCCACGCTCCCAAGATTTGTGTATTTTACAAACACGCGACATGCCCAAACGAACTGCGCAGTCGGCTCCCCTTCTTTTCGTATATCATCCTAACAATATCGTAGCATCCTGCTCAAGCGTTCTTCCAAACGCCTTCCCGGCCAAAAGCCATCTCTCGATCCTTTCGCATACCTTCCAGAACTCCAACCAGTCCACCATGTCGAAGTCTCTCCAACACAATTTTCATTCCTTCTTTACTCTTTCCCAGTTGGTTCTCCGTCTTCCGGCTGGCGATAGCCTCGATGCTCCGTTGGATACCGCTCGTGCTCCAGCTAGCCAAAAATCCTTTCTTTGGCTCTTCTCCATCCTCAGCAGCAGCCTCTCCTTTCCTTGTCGCCCTAGCCCTTAATCTATCTCCCAGTCGACTCTTAAACATAACCGTCGTCACCACGCCTGTAGTTCCAGCCCCGACGCTGAAATCATCTCCCTCATCAACAGGCACATGCCTCCTGTATTCTTGCTTCTCCACCACGCTCAATATGCCCGTCCAATCCAGATTCTTGCTTTCAGTACGCATCCATCCCTCATTGACATCAATGGTACTGGTCTCCAGGATGTAGCTTTCTGATCGCCCGCCACTAATGTTCCCCAGGACTGATTGCGGTAGCAGCTTCAGCACCGCAGACGGCAGCCTTGAAGATTTCCGGTGCACCCGTAGAGTATGGAGGCGGCCTGCGGCATCGATACTCCGCGAGATCACATCGGTGGAGAGCACATGCGTGCTGTAAGGGTTTGGGTATCGCAGGAAGTAGGCGAGGGTAACGGCGGGAAAGGAATAATCGTATGCGAAGGTCGACTCGTAGAATTTCACCATTATGGATGGACTTGTGGGGTAAAAGGCATTTGTGCTTGTGTTTGTACAGAAGGGAGGTTGGTGAGGAGTGAGGAGAAAGTGGTGCGTGATGAGATGATGCGGATTGGAGCTTCTGGCCAAAGGATTTGTTCGCTTCTGAACTCACGTCCTTGCCCCTTGTTGTGACTTTCGACGCTAGTGTATGCAGAAAGGAACGGAATCTGGGGAACAAGTGGCGGGATGGCGGATGACACGAGACAACATTTTTCGAGCATTTGTGATTGATATGTAGATTTTAGACAGTGTATCGAAGCTTCTACGACCTCCCGAGTATAATTTGATGAGAACTTGTTATGTAGCGACTTCATTTCGGTGCTTCACATCGAAGCTTGTCAGCCTAGTCAATAAACGCCGACCACCGATTTACCCCTCGTCTAAATTTCCCATCCATTTCATCCCACTTGAGTCAGAACAACAAACCTCCAAACACAACCACATCTCAAAGATGGCTGACCCAGAACCCACCATTGAAGCTACATTGGCTGCAGATGCGCCAACAACGAAACAGACAGTGGACCCTTGGAATGTGGCAGGAGAAATTGGCGCAGACGGAATTGCGAAAGCCATCAATTACCTGACCTTGATCGACGAATTCGGCACCAAAAAGATTCTGGACGAGGATCTGGCGAGGTTCGAGAAGGTGACAGGAAAGAAACCTCATAGATTTATGCGGAGAGGTATTGTTTTCAGTCATAGGGATCTGAATCTTATTCTGGATCGTCATGAGAGGGGAGAGCCATTCTTCTTGTACACTGGACGTGGACCAAGCAGTGATAGCATGCACATTGGGCATACCATTCCCTTTGAATTCACGAAGTAAGTGCTGTCCATGGGACTTCTGCGGATGATTTGTTTTATTTGCAGCGCAATTAATCTGCAATGGGGATTTTGCTAATGACTCACAGGTGGTTGCAAGATGTATTCGACGTGCCCCTCATTATCATGATGACCGACGACGAGAAGTACATTTTCTCCGAGAAGCGCACAATTGAGGAGGTACAAAGGTACACTCTAGGAAATGCGAAAGATATCATTGCTGTGGGATTTGATCCCAAGAAGACGTTTATGTTCAGCGACTACGATTATATGGGAGGAGCATTTTACAGAAACGTTACACGAATGTCCAAGCATATTACTCTCAATGTCGCAAGGGCGGTGTTTGGATTTGATGGCAGGTATGTTGCTTCTGGCCTTGTCAGAGTGCTTTTACTGACCTCTTCAGTTCCAACATTGGCAAAGTTCACTTCGGAGCCGTCCAAGGCGCAACCTCTTTCGCATCTTCATTTCCCCATATCTTCGGCACAGATGAAGCTGTTACAAACCAAATACCAGCCATGATTCCCTGTGCCATTGATCAAGACCCCTATTTCCGCGTCACTCGCGATGTAGCAGCGCGTTTGCACTTCGCCAAACCAGCTCTCATCCACGCGCGCTTCCTCGACGCTCTTCAAGGGCCTGGTTCCAAGATGAGCGCTTCAATCGACACATCTGCCATTTTTATGGCTGATGATCCCAAGAAAATCAAAACGAAGATTAACAAATATGCCTTCAGTGGTGGAAGGGAGACTGAAGCAGAGCAGAGAGAGAAGGGCGGAGATGCAGATAAAGATGTCTCGTTCCAGTACTTGACTTTCTTCCTGGAAGACGACGACCAACTAGAACAGATCCGAAAAGACTATACAAGTGGGAAACTTTTGACTGGAGAGCTCAAGGCGAAGTGTATCGAAGAGCTACAGGTCTATACGAAGGGCTTCCAGGAGCGGCGAGCGGCAGTCACGGATGAGATCGTGGCTGACTTTATGAGCTTGAAGAAGCTGGAATGGAAGGGAAATCCAAATCCATCTGTGATCATTCAGAAAGAGAACGACGCACCTGCTAGTGGGGAGGCAGCGAGTGGCTCGGGCGAGTTGACACAGAATCAGCTGAAGAAAATCGCGAAGCAGAAGCTGATTGATGAGAAGAAGGCGGCTAAGGCGGCGGAAAAAGCTGCGAAGGCTGCGGGAGGTTCATGATGAATTGCTAGACGAGCAAGATGATGTTATGTAGAGATGCGAATACCCAAGCTAGATAGCTAATGAGAAGCTTCAGCTCCGAGGTCAGAATTGCGTGAATGTGCTGGCTGCGACCGGTTATCTGTCTCTGAATCACGATACACATCACCTTTGAATCACAACTGAGGTATTCAGGTACTGTAAGTACAAATGCTCCGCACCTCAAGCTTCAAAAATCATCTGCATACAACCAAGACAAGTCTTGGAAATATTTGGTGACTTTGACCATACAAACTTCCAAACGATGCGATGCCGAAACATAAAGTCCACCGAAGTCCTAACGCCTGGAAGAAAGACATACAAGTATTAACATGCATACTCCGTCTGAGATGCCAACCACCAGTTCCGTACTCACTCATCTGCTCTCTCTTGCTGCGAATGCGGCCGTCGCTCATAACTCGATTATCTACGAAAGTGGCACCTAAAGATGTCACGTCTGAGAACGGGTTGCAGGAGTGGTTGGAGATGTATCTGCAGGATATCTATGAGAAAGGAGAGGAATGGGAAAGTGAAGCTTGGAAGTTGGCGAGGGAGTGGAGTGAGGATGCTGTGAGGGATATGGTGAGGCGTGCTGGGTTGGCTGTGGGTGGGAAGGACGAATTTGTAGTTATGGATGAGGAGGAACTGGAGTTGCAAATCAGGTGGAGAAGAGAGGGTGATTGTAAGTTCTGCTCTCATTTTACACTTTGTACTATCAAGAACGAGATGTACTAACCTGGACCCAGGGAGAGCTGGATCAGCTCCACTTGGACGACCAACCAGGAACTCAGATCTCCCTGTCCAAGCAACGGAAGCCTCACAAATAGCATCAAGTTCACGCCAAGTTCAGTGAGGCGAACGGAGACGATGGAGATATACAATCGGTGCTCAGCGCCAGAAAACCCCTGACGACGAGGTGATACTTCCATCAAGTAGTGAGGCCGACGATCAAGTAGAAGAGCCGAGCCATAGACGCCATGAAACGGTACTCAATCAACCCCAAAATTCAGATGCTGGCCATGTATGTACCAAACCATTCGGCTACTTTGGAGACCAAGTCTGGACAGAAATGACGACGCAAACCTATTCTGAGCAAAATGTTTTGTTTCGGTTGGAGGAGATCGTGGAGAGAAACGCTTGTGTGGTGCATGAATTATGCGTTTATTGTTAGCAAAAGTCGGGTACGGAGCTGACGACATTGATAACTGTGTTGATATAGAATACTCCTAGAGGACTGAGCTGTCGGCCAGCTCTCAAAATCGATGAATTGACCAATGACTGCAGTTCTTGTCAATTACCTTTCCGATTTGTCTGATCCAAGGATGACGATGCCATAGACCGTGACACCGACCACTCAAGCGCGAGCGTTTGTGTTGAAGCTTGCGAAAGTCTCTTGCCGCCGACCGTTGTGACAGTGACAAGAATAGCGCGGTTAGCTGGCATCAGCCACAAAGTGCAAATGCCCAATAAGGAGACCTAGATACTCGGGTAAAGCGACTAAAAAGATATCCATGCGATGTAAGTACAGCCATTAACGAGGTAATCTGGAGGTGAAACACTCTATAATGTGGCTTGGTGAGATATCGTGTGTCGAGAGATGAGTTGAGGAGTGTTGTTGATGTCCCGTCCACCCACATCCATAGCCTTGTGGAGTCGCGTAATGGCTGGGGCCGCCCAGTTGGCGCTTTCTACTCGACCCCTCCAATCCACTGCACAAGCACAAGTCCCATCCTCGAGCTGATGCTGAGAAGTTACATTAAGGGCTTACATCCTCACTCCGGCCATACAAGAGGCCAGCTTCCACTCTTCTTCAGCCCTACCGTTCCGATCGAATGCATCCACATACATTCGCTCTGCTGATAAAACACTGCATCGCCAACTCGATTCTCTGACTGCGCTGCGCTGTCCTTGTTCTCGCTCTCGTTCCTACTGCCCCGCCAATTTCGAACTTTCGCGGATCTTACGCAGCCTGTTCCCTATTCTTTGCGCGCGGCTACACGAAGTGAATACCTATCACACGCGGAATTACTACAGATAAGAGCCGAGCTCCTGCTTATATTTGTCGACTCGAGACGAACGACGATATCGAATTTGCAGACCAGACTGAACGAACTCCCACGATTCCATCTACCCCGCCATCATGTCTGACCTACAAGGAAGAAAGGTGTTCAAGGTCTTCAATCAGGACTTCATTGTCGATGAGAGATACACTGTGACCAAGGAGTTGGGACAAGGTGCTTATGGTATTGTTTGGTACGCACCGTATCTGCCAGCGTTAATGACCTTCACTGATGATTGACACAGTGCTGCCACCAACTCCCAGACTCAAGAAGGCGTTGCCATCAAGAAGGTTACGAATGTGTTCTCCAAGAAGATTCTTGCAAAGCGCGCTTTGCGAGAAATAAAGCTACTACAACACTTCAGAGGTCACCGCAATGTAAGTGAACACACTGGTACTGGTTGAAATGGTGCTGATGGGAGCAGATTACTTGTCTGTATGACATGGACATTCCTCGCCCGGATAACTTCAACGAGACCTACCTCTATGAGGGTATGTGCAATCATTTCTGTTTGAAGCATAGTTGCTAACGGAAATTAGAGCTCATGGAGTGCGATCTCGCTGCCATTATACGATCCGGCCAGCCCCTCACCGACGCCCATTTCCAATCCTTCATCTACCAAATTCTCTGCGGTCTCAAATATATCCACTCTGCGAATGTCCTTCATCGTGATTTGAAGCCTGGTAATCTGTTGGTCAATGCAGACTGCGAGTTGAAGATTTGCGATTTTGGTTTGGCTAGAGGTTTCTCTGTTGACCCCGAGGAAAATGCTGGGTATATGACCGAATATGTGGCAACAAGATGGTACCGTGCTCCTGAGATTATGTTGAGCTTCCAGAGTTACACGAAAGCCAGTAAGTACTTCTTACTTCGCATTCAGGATGTAAGCTAACATTCACAAGTCGATGTCTGGTCCGTCGGATGCATTCTTGCAGAATTGCTTGGAGGCCGCCCATTCTTCAAGGGGAGAGATTACGTCGATCAACTCAACCAGATCCTTCACATTCTCGGTACACCAAATGAGGAGACTCTCTGCCGCATTGGATCTCCCCGAGCCCAGGAATACGTTCGCAACCTCCCACACATGGCTAAGCGACCATTCCCGACATTGTTCCCCAACGCCAACCCCGATGCATTGAATCTTTTGGACCACATGCTAGCCTTCGATCCCTCATCTCGAATCTCTGTCGAGGAGGCTCTCGAGCACCCATACCTCCACATCTGGCATGATGCCTCCGATGAGCCTGGCTGCCCTACAACCTTCAACTTCGACTTCGAAGTCGTAGAAGATGTCGGTGAGATGCGCAAGATGATCTTGGACGAGGTCGCTCGCTTCAGACAGCACGTCCGTATCCAGCCCGGTCAACAAGGAGCCAGCCAAGGTCCCGCAGTGCCGATTCCACAAACTGGAGGTGGATGGAGCAGCGAAGATCCTCGTCCTCAAGAGTACGGTCAGAACGCCACGGGTCTTGAGCAGGATTTGCAGGGTGGTTTGGATGCTATGCGCTCATAGATTGCTGGACATGATATACAGACAGACAAACAGAGGAAATTGGAATTTGCGCACGAAGACATGAGAGAACTGGAAAGGCAAGGACATGAGCGATGTATAGGCGAATGAGAGAGAAAAAGATCTCATTAATGAATTTGACGATTTCGCAACCATTCCTTTCCCCTGTGGTCTTTCAAATGGTATGTGCCTGACCTTCACCACAATTACTTTCCGAAATTTCTTGATCTAATGATATCCACTCTCCCGAGTATTCGGTTCGAGTTTCTCGCCCAAGAAAAGGGGTCCACCAACTAAACAGTAGCTGCGGGAGGTGCGGGTGTTGATCCCAAAGAGCTATTACATCAACACTGGTATGATGTAACTAGTATCTACATTTAAATCTAGCTCTTATTTCCTTCGCCCCTCATATCAATAACATTGAATTTGACATTTTCTTTCCGACTTCTTCTGAACCAACGTATCTTTCAATACTTCAAACAGTTCAATATCTCAATTATCATCACCATGTCTTCTCAAAATGATCCCCTCGCAGCAGCTAAGCAGGCAGAGCGCGATCTCAACTCCAATGCTGCGAAGCAGGGCTATAGCAAAGGAGACTCTGGTACGTCACTTTTCCTCGCTCTCCCTCTCACCCATATATTCCCTACCACAGAAAAAATAAAATCCCAATTCCCTTCATCTTCTCCATCCTCGAAATACAGCACGCCAGAGGAAAATATGTAGCAACCAGCTCATCGACTGACAAGCCTCACAGCAACCGACTCCGGCATCGACGACCGCGCAACCAAGAAATTCCCTGGCGCCAGCGTACGTCTTTCTTCCAATCTTCCAATCTTCCAATCTTCCAATCTTCCAATCTTCCAATCTTCCAATCTTCCAATATTCCCTTCTTCCCTCTTCCCTCCCCCCCTTCTTTCCAATATCAGATCAGACTAACGAAATTATAAACAGGTAACAATTGGTAGCGCTGCCTCAGGCGCAGGCGATAACCGCGAGATTCCCGTCGAGGAAGGCGGTAGTATTGGGAAACATGGACAGCCTACTAAGGCGAGAGATTTTGAGGGGGAGGGTGGACCGGAGGATAAGGCGGAGAAGGTTAGGAGGGATAGAGGGGGTGAGGATGGGGTTTGAGGTGTTGTGTTAGGAGGAGGATAGTGGGACGGATGGATATATATTATCATATATGTGAAAGGATTGATATTTTGAATGAAAGTCAATACAATCTTGATGAGCGGTACTGGATTTACAAGAATATCTTTCGAGTTAAATGCCTTGGATGTGAGCTAAGTCGTGTGCTCTGTTTACGCAGGGCTCTGTTTTGTTTGGTCAAGCTCTTTACCGAGCCAGAGTCAGTGCACAGCTGTACCGAATCACTTCTTCCTCACAAAAACTGCTATGGGTATGTCGAGCCTTTTATATTTAAGCCATGCATGGTATCGTTCTCCGCAATCCTATCTATATGATCACTACGCCACATCCACGCAAGTAAAAAGCATCGGTATATCTCGCATTGCAGAAATTTCAACGCGCACAGTACCAGCAAGCAAACAAATGAAGCTCAGGCTCTGAAAGTATATACATGAATCCCCTCTCTCATTTCCCCAAACATTTCCCTTTTCGTTCATATCTCAACCGATTCCATGCTGAAAAGCAAGAACTTTTGTCGTTTATATTTTGATGCGTGCGTGGCGTTCCCTCCGTCCAAGGCAATCCGATCTCTCGACACTGCTGGACCGATTGATGCTCATTAGATCCTCCACCCTCTCGTCTTTCCCTTCCCTCCTACGCCAAATCCACGAGAAATCGAGCATTTAGCCGTAAAACCAATACTCAGCAGCATACTGCACACTCTGCGGTCCCGCCTTCGTGCAAACGGCCTTCCCACCCGCAGTAACAACTCTGTACACAGCACCCAACCCCACACTAGTATAAGTCGGCTTGGAAGTCAAGTACAACCAGTCGACCGCTCCCTGTCCACCAGGTCCTTTGCTCGCGTTTGCTGGCGCAGTGGTATTCGCGACCTTTGCAGCAAAGAGGCTCTTCTTTGGGGTTGTCAAGTCGAAGACTGGCGTGCCGGCTGCATCGAAGTAGTGGTGTCCAAGGGGCTTGAGGATGTTGTTGGCGAGGTTGATGGAGGCGCTGGATTTGGGCATGGGGATCATGACGGCCATTGGGGGGATGGCGTGGAGTGCTTTGGTGGACATGTAGGCGAGAGCGGTGGCATCGTAGAGGGTTGCGATGGCGCCGATGGCGACGGCAGGGGAGGAGGCGGATGCGCAGGTGTAGTTTTGGATGCCGCGGCCGATGGCTACATATTTGAGGGCGAGGGTTGGGTTGGGGAGTTCGGTTGGGTCTGAGGGTTGGGTTGTTAGCTTTTGGAATGTGAGTTTTTGGGCAGCGGATGTTGGGTTTGAGGTTGATTGAGGGAACAATGAGGGCGGCGTGAAGAGTTCAGATGAAAGTGAGGGGCAACCTGAGGGGCATGGAGTGAGAAATGGTGAGAGATTGATTGGTACTTACTGCCAGTAAGAGGAAGAGCAGGAGTTTGACCTGGCTTGGTACAATCCACAGCTGGCGCAACTGGAGCAGCAGACGACAGTTGGAGAAGAGGTGTGAGGAGAAGTCCCACGCAGATAGAACGTAGAGAAGGCATCTTGAATACGAGTTGATGTGGAGAGAGCTGGGGTCTTTGCGCTGATATATGGATTTGAAGGTTGGCGTTGTTTTGGTTTAATGTGTGAGAGAAATTGATATTCAAATAGCCGAAAGCAGAATAACCAGAGATGTGAATCTTCCTTTCTGAGTTCCGAATAGAAGGCCAAAAAGGTGAAGGGATTATTGGATAGTGAATCAACCGGTTGATCAAGATCCTGTCTTCCTGAAATAGCTTCGAGAAAATGAGAAAGACGAAGTCGAAGTTGAGATGATTACGTGAAGTGACGAGACGAGATGAGACTGAAAAGACAATGGAAGACTGGCAAGACAGACAGATAGACAAGTAGATAGGGAATGATTCTGTGTCTAACGATTGAAGGACTGTGAGAGTCTTATACTTTTTACGCAGTACGGGAGACAGTAGATGAGAGAGGCTTGCAAAATGCAAGTACCCCTACCGCGACCTGCATGTTGTCCTACCCTGGATACTTTCAACCTTACCTTGCCTCCCCTACCTGCTCTTGCAGTCCTCCCACCCTTGCCGCCACCTGCATCCACCTCCTCCTAACCATTTTCGGTGTTCTGTCGGTCCCCGTGCCTCCTCCTCTGCATCTGCATCGGCCGTTGTGCTGCTTGAGCTTTGGGTCTTGGTCGGTGGTTGCTAAAATTGCTCACCCGCGGGGCCTGCAGTCGAAGCTTAGCTCTGATTTTAACAACTTTCCAATCGCGCTAAAGCCTGGTAGTGTTGCTTTTACAGACGCCCTGCAGGCTTCGATCCCGGCCAACTTACTCGGAGTAGGCCAAGTCAAGGATGCTGACAGGAAGGCGAGCAGCCACAAGGTCGCTGTGCCGTCCTCGTACGCACTCTAGCTCCTCGGGTGCGTCTGTTCTGTGTTTCTCCTCTGCGTCTGTGAACCATCTTACCGACAGAGTGAGTGCTGGACACTGAGCTAGAGTACGGGTGAAGTCAGATTTTAGACACGGTTTTGGGTATTGTAGCATGTTACCAGAGGAGGGAAAGCAGTTCGTCGGGCCCGTGGGGTGCTGATTGTGGCTCTGGCCCTGGCTCTGGTTCTACTGTAAGTAGTGTTGGTGTCAAGGATCTTGCTATCGGCACCTGGGTTAAGCTCTTGATTCTACCCCTCAAAAACCCCTCGTGGAGCTCAAGTGGGAAGGTAAGAGCAAAGCCCAGGGATGGACCGTGCCGGTGTCCAGTCCCAGAGCGTCCCAGTTTAACCATCCCATGTCTTTCTTGTGTTGCACTCTATCAAGATCGCATCCCCGGCTCCATTTCTCCTTGTTGGTTTGCACCCGAGTAAAAACATTTCTGAAATGCAATCGGAGAATCATTGGAACGGAATACTTACAAGCATGGGTCTTTGGCCGACATTCCGTAGAAGAAAAGAATTTGGGAAGACGATGCCTTGCCTTGCTCCGCCATCTCGGCCCTCCTCCGCACCGCACCGTATCCATATCGATATCCACATCCATCCACTCACAAGTCCATATTTAGCCGGCGGCGGCAATTCATCAATGAAAACGCCAGGTGTACAGCCAGGTTGGCATGGTCGCCATGGCCTCGGCCGCGCTCACCCATCCCATCTTCTCGAAGAGAAATCCTGGGCGAAAACAGAGGGAAAGCAATTACGCACGTCCCGGGATAAATCAATCTTGTTCTAGCTTGATTAGGGAAATCCTACCCTGTGAAATGCTTGAGCCTTGATGTCGTGGTACCATAACCCTAGCCAAGCTCTTCCATTCTCTTCCTCATGTGGTAGCTGACATCGCTACCAAATTCCGTTCCGCAGCTCTCCTGACTCTGTGCAGTCAGCCAGCAAGCCCCCATTTCGTTTCATTCGATATCTAAAACAACAAACAACTCAACATCAGACGAAGAAGATCTGTGCTGCTGCAGCAGTTCATCGCATCCAACATCTCTTACAAAATACTCCCTTGCTTGCCCCTCGTCGGATCCTCCTGATCGACCTTCGAGAGTCTTCGCCGCCCCAAACTTTGATTTCGTGTTTGATCTCTGGAGGGGCAATCCGGGTGAGTTGGTAGAGTTGGAAACGTGGAGTTGGCGATCGCCGTTTGTTTCTTGTTTCGAGTTGGAGTGCTCAGACAGTACCAGATCAGATGGAGCCGAAAGGGGTTGAGCTTATTTACAGGGAGCCGAGATCTAGACTTCAGAATTGCTGTCGGCTTGTTCACAAAGCTACCGTCAACGTCAAAACCTGTGACAGAAGTATAAAGTAAGGTTCTGATAGTTGTATGATACTCTAACAATCGGAAAGTTAGAATCAGAATTCCGGACTTCCGCAAGAGCACAAGTCCGGCGATGATGCTGGACGTCGGAGTCCCTTCCGTGTCAACAAAAGTCAGAACAACGGGACATGAAACACTCCTCTCTCAACTCTCCTTATCCGATACGAATTTGGGGGTTCGGCTGTAGAACCGAGCAGATCAGATCATCTTCCAAAGTCCGTCATCTGCTTTGACGTCTTTTCAACGTTGCCCTCGCCGCCTCGGTTCGGTTCGAAACATCAGACGAACGTACAGAAACTGCCCCTGTAAACAAAGATTTCTTTTGTCAAGCCAGCCCAACCTCCTCCTTTCCATTGCATCTAGAGTCACATTCCACCCAAACTACATTCCAACAAAGCCTCAAATACTGTACACCGTGCGAAGATCTCGCTTGCATTTTGCAAATTTCCGTGCAGCTCTTCTCGACGTTCTTGTACGCACCCAATAAATCCTAGCCGCCTGTGACCACTCTACCAAAAAACAGAGTCGTGACCGCGGTACCGCACATTAATTTACAGCAAAGCTTATCAGGTAAATCACTATAGACAGGGCTCACAGTGTCTACCCAAGCTTTCACCATTTCAATTATTCAATTAGAGATCCACCAGAAATCCACAAAATCCAAATTGATGTCAGATCTCAAAGGAGACATGTAGATTCCGAGCAATGGATTGTGCAAGGCTCGATGGCTCGCTCGGAGACTTTCCTTGCGACACTCAAGCCTCCATCTGCGTGCGGCGCTGTGGGAAGGATTCATATCCCCGGAAGAGCCATGAGGGATGCATGGGTTGAATTGATCAAGCGAAGGGGGCTCAGGGGGCACGATTCAGACATTTCAACTGTTTGTTCATCTCTTCCCACTCTCATGATCCCTAAAGCACTAAAATCTTATCCTGATGTTCCAAACCCATGGAACTCCACCAACTTCGCTGGGACACCAACTCGTCCCGAGGAGCCCGTACGGCGTGCGGTAGGTAGCATTTGACGTACACTTCATTCAAGTTCAAGCGATGGAGGGATGAAAGGAACGAGACAGGTTGAACTGTGCCGTTCACCAACATTCTTCTGGAACCCAAGACCATGTGTCAAAAATCAAGACAGCCATCCTTGAATAAAAAGTCAAAACCATCTGTCGGAATCTTGTTTACAAAGCTGCTACCTCAACAAATCCATGTTCGTCTACCCTCCATGCTTCGTTTTTCGCTCGATTCTCTCTACTCAAGAAAGGTTCAATCCGTGACCAAGAAATGAAATAAGAAAATAAGCGCATGCAACCATCCCATACCGCATCTCGGTCTTCTCTCTCTTGCGCCAGCCGCCTTCATCTCATCTCATCTCTTCTCCAAAAGAGGAGAAATTAGCTCCCGCACCCAAGTGTCGTGCATCCTACGGTCAGCTGCCGAGAAGAGGGAAATGAGAACTAATTGTTCCCGATATAGCTGTGGAGAAGACTTTTCGGAGTACTCTGCGAGTGTGCCGTGCTACAGCTTCTATTTTTGTCTGTTAATTATGGTTCTTTTCCTGCCTGACTACTGACAGCCAGAATCCAGAATGGTGCAGTAGTCTTGTGTACCACACGGGCTGGCGCGCTGCTTGTATGCCGGGAGCCGGTTGCTTTTTGCGGGGTCAAGGTCAACTTGGAGGTCCGACTCGAGATCAGTCACTCATGGTTGTTAAAATTTCTCAAGATGTATTTGGTAAAAGTATTGGACTGCGAAGGGAACATTATCTGATGAAGGCCCTGAATATTCAACGGTCGTCCAAGGATCCAGCGGCAGCGTCTATCCATCTCGATCGTCAGATCGTCTTATCACATCCTTTGATGCCCATTGGCCAAGTCGCAGCTTCACGACGACCAATGAAGAAATGACAGCGCTGATTACCTTTCTTGTCAGGCGCGGCCAAGCGCTTGTAGACGCCTGAGTAACTCAACTTTTATTCGAATATTGATTCGATTCTTGGGCGCAGCATGGTCGCCTTCTTGGAGACCTGAATGAGCCTGATGAGTGACTAAGAAATGTGATCCGGCTCATAGCAGAAGGCTAGACTTGTGGTGGCATTTCTTTGGTGCAAATTCTTTGCGATCCAATCGCAAGAAAGTCTCCTTCCAAAATACCACCAGCGGTGAAGTAGCGACAGACGAGCAAGATCAGATGAGCATCCAAACTGACATATCATTGTTGCTTCCTTCAACCAACAGAACCCAATAACCATGAACCTTACATCCAGAACACCAAATATCCGCCTTGCCGCTGCTGGGACACGGCAAAGTAAGCTCATAGTCTGCAGAAATGCAGATAAGAAGAAGAAAAAACCAACATCTCATTCGTCCCGTCGGGTACCTCCTCCGTCCCTATCCTATCTTCCCACTCATCTCTACTTTCTAACCGATATTTGTTGGTTGTTGTCAACGCCTATTGACGCCTTGCCGATGCTCCTGTGCGGCGAGGACGCAAGAAGACGGCTCAATTCGAAATCGGAAATCGGTCTTGCTTTTTGTTGGTAGACCGAGCCGTTCTCGAGTCGAGTTGGTTTGCCGCTTTGCCGATGCTTGGGTGCGGCGGGACAAATATGGGATTGATGTGTATGGTTGTCGGGAGAGGAAGGCGTCATGTGCTGAGTCTGTCATGCAGTTGTATATTGGAAGGCACAGTTGCTGCATGGCGTGGCTGATGTGGAGAGAAAAGGCCGCTCGAAGCCAAGATGTCAAACCCTTTCCTTGACCTTGATCGGCATTGAGATGAGAATAGTAGGCCGCTGCTTCTTCCTCCGGGTCGAGGATATGGGCCGGTAACAAGGCTTGGTAAATATTCCTGAGATCGGCCAGAACGGTGACCACTTGGGCAATTTCAGAAGGAAATGAGACTCACGAGGCAGTCACGTCTTTGAATCAGCCTGAAGACCTTTGACATACAATGGAAAAAGTGCGTCATTCGTCTTAGTGTACACACTCTTACCTCGAGTGGAGTATTAGTTACATGTGAACGAAAGAACGGTTGTATGAATTATTCACAACCGCCCAACTCGGCTCCTTCCTTCCTTAGTCGTGCCACGCATACTCAAAATGCACCCCTCCTTCCATCTATCCCCAAACAGAAATCAAGATCCTTACAAAACATCCACCGTCATCTTGCTTAGCGCACAGGTGGTGCTCCCAATCCGCCGCTCATCCCTTGCAGCTTGTTGGCGAGTCTAGGGTACTTCTCTTGGACTTCAAGCTGTGTTCGTGTAGCCTCTGCGTATGACAGGGCATTCACAATCTCGCCCTCGGTTCTTGAAAGTTCGGCGGCTCGCTCGAAATACTTCAATGCTTCTGTGACCTTGCCTTGTTGAAGCAAAAGCTGCGCCATGGTTGCAACGGCAATGTCGCATTCGGGGTCGACTAAAACTTGGTTAGCGCTTGGTCGTTCATGTAAGCGATATTGACTTACTGATGAGCGCCTTCTGGCAGAGCTTTTCAGCCTCGGCAAAATCCTGCTTCCACTGGAAAAGGGCGAGGGCTTTGTTAATCAGAGGCAGGACGTTCATGCCGAGGGGTTTGGTTTGCTTCTCCATTTCCACTGCAGTGTCAAATTTCTCAATGGCTTCTTGATACTTTTGCTGATCCAACAAGAGCTCTCCGTAGTAGTTGTATACGTCCGGAACCTTATCGAAATTCTTGATACACCGGCGGAAGGTAGCCATCGACGAAGCAATAGATCCCATCTTGTATTGTGTGACACCAAGCTGGATATGTGAGAAGATGAAGTCTCTGTCCAGGTCGATAGACTTCTGGTAATCTTTGGCAGCATCTCCGAACTCCCCAAGAATAAAGTGCAGCTGGGCACGGTGGTAATAGATATCAGGATCATCGTTGTTTTGTTCCATGGCTTTCTCGAAGTCCTCTGCAGCAAGGTCCTTCTCGCCTGTAGCTTGTTAGTCGAAGTCAATCCGAATAGCGTTTCTTCATACCTAGCTCCAGGTGCATGCTGGCACGCTTGATGAAACTTTGTGTCAGAGCAGGCTGAAGATCAACACTCTTAGTCAAATCAGCTAGAGCCTCGCGATTCTCTCCACGAAGATATCTGAAGGTTCCACGCATATTGTATGCAAATGCCTCATGGTCTCCGAGCTCACCAAGCTCCAATGCCTTGTCAAAAGCGGCGGCGGCTTCCTCGTATCCATCCCCAGTCTTCTTCTCCATTGCTTGTAGACCGTGTTGCAATTGTCCGATTCCAGTACCTTCCTCAATCTCGGCGTCCAGTTCTAATCCAGCTGGCGGAGGTCGAGCACGGAAACTTTGCAGGTAGTTTGTGACAAACGTTGGACTGGGTAGGCGCTTCTCCTTGCTGGCTAAAATCGCTTTACCCTTTGCCTCTGCGACCTTCTTTAGCAGACGCTCAACAGCTTGGGCGCTGGTTTCGTTGCGGAACCCGTCGATGATGCAGCTGGCGGTGAAATCGAGGAGAGCTTCGCTGAACTTCTCGAGATGCTCGTAGGCATTCGCTCGTCTGTTCAACGCCTTCACATATTCGTTATCGAGGTTGATGGCAGCTGTGGTATCCTCAATGACCTTCTCCCATTGACCAAGAGCATTGAAGCACGCAGCACGGTTGGAGTAGAAAATTGGGTCGGGCTTGCAGAGAATAGCTTTGCCGTATAAATCAATGGCCTTCGTGTAGTCCTTGGCTCCATATGCGGTATTTCCGGCAGCCTTCAACTTCGCAGCATAGTCTTTCCGTTCCTGTTCGGAGAGTTCTCCAACGGTTGTCTCGTCCACCTCGGGGAGTTCGTCTACAGATTCGACAGTAGGTGCCTTTGGCTTGGGCTCGACAGTGCCCTTCTCTAGATCTGCAGCCTTCTTCTCCTCTTCCTTCTTCCTTCTCTTCTCCTTCTTCGGCTTCTTGGGCGATTCTCGTCCGATTGTGTTGGTTTTCTGTAGACATTCGTTATCAGCCACACTGTCGTCATCCAGGGGCGCATCAATTTCAGCATACCGAATCAGTCAAGTAATATGCAACGCCAGCTCCCGAAACAACTACTGCTACTCCAGCAATTGTGTAGACGACGGCCTTATTCTCGGACGCCCATGTCGATATCCGTTCCCATACTGATGATGGAGGTGCTGATGACGCGAAATCTGGGAAAGGCTTTCCCGTAGGAATTGGGCCTGGGGCAGCCATGTGGAAAACAAATGGATTATTAAGAGAAGATAGAGAGCAACAAGAAGAAAGAAATGACAAGGACGGACTGGACTGGTCGATGGTGGGAGATGGTAGATTCGGTGACGATGGCACGATAGCTCTCTTGCCTCTACGTCTGCTTCGAAAAAGTTCCGCGATCCAAGCTCACGCTCACTCGCCAGCTCGGCAGGACGGCTGCTGATTGGCATCCAAGCCAGTTGACTGGCGGCGCTAGTCTGAACTGTGAGAAACTTGGTCTGAGCTCCCCTCTCATAGATCCACAAATAAACATCTCCTGGTCAATATTGACATTACCGACGCATTGTATTTCAATTGAAAAGAAGTTTGAGTTGCTGTATCATCTTCTCTGCGTCAATAAAGGAGGAGGCGCTGTGAAGGCTGGCCATCGATAAGAAAAAGCGAACCTCTAACCTGTGGCTTTGGTGCCAAAGTTTCGTTTCTATTCTTGACTCAGCATTCTAATCAACTAATTGATGCTGTTAAGAGAGTATCATCTGCAAGAATCTGCAGCTGAAATCCTTCGAAGTCCTTCAATTTCAAGAGTGCGTCTAAAGTTGGGCTATGCTGTGAAGGTGGGAGCGCTCTACCAGTCTTCCATCGACGCTTTTGGTATATCTTCTCCCAAAAAGTTTTGGGGTTAAATACACACGGAAGCCTTTCTTTTAACCGGAATCAACTGTCGAGTCTGTTGTTTCATGCGCTATCTTCCATGCTCTATAGGCGTTTCTGACCTAGCTTGGGAGTAGCTGGATGGCCTCTGCTAAGCCAAGACATTACGTTCCTTGTCAAAGGGTACCTCCAGCAGGACACCAACTTTGATCGCTCTTCCTCATACTTCTCATCATTCAGATCACTATATGTTCATTCCTCATAATACCCACCTACTGCCGCATGCACTCATTTATATTTTGCAAACTTTCAAAGTCAAGTTTCACATCATTTAAAAAAGAGAAAACCCCCCCCATATGAAGACAACATGCATGTATATTTTGTCTGTCTGCTAAGTGTCAAATGCAAGAAATAAACCTTCCATCCTCTCTCTCGTGCACAAGATTCAAGTCCGAAAAGCCCTATAGTCGTATCGATATCGTAAAGAAAAAAGTACAGTACGTGCAGGAACTTCATCCGTGCCGCCTGCCTAGTGTTCATCAACCTGTCCATCGTAGAATCGAAAGTTGCTGAGTCACAGCTGAGACGTCATCCTGTCTCTCCTAATTCTGTCGTTCCTCCTCTACCGCGTAGCCTCCGTTCTGCTGACGATGTGGTGGTATGGCTTATGTTTTGTTATTGACTCGCTAGAAGTACCGAAGGCTAGTCGGAGTGAGGTGTCTAGCAGCGCTGGACTGTGCAGAAGGATCCGCCGGCACGTTGAACGGTGCAGAAAGAGCCGCCGAGTCTCTGGACGGTGCAGAAAGATCCGCCACGCTTCTGGATGCTTGGAGACATGTTGATTGGGTTGTTTGGTCTGAAAGACTTGTGTTTTTAGGTAGTGTGTTTAGGAGTTTGTGTGTTTGGAAATGTATGATGTGTTTGGGTGAAGAAGACAGTTGGTTCTGCGAGTTGAGCAGGGAGACTTTATAGAAATCTAGAGGACTGTTCTTCGAAGACCACCGATCCATGAATACAAAGACAGACATCAGGTCTCAGATGAATTCGAAGTACTTGGACAAGGAGTTTCGTGTTCGAGCAAATCATACCGGCGAAGTCCAACGTTTTGGGGCAATTCAGAGGTCTCGCGGACGTACTAGCCTCATCATTGCCTTGTTCTTGAGCAAGAACTCCGCTCGATTAAGTATCTTCAATAAAGCAATATCATTTCTCTTTGAAATACATCCCGATGTTCTAGAAGATGGAAGGAAGATGTTGGTGGTTTTCAAAGAGGAAGCTTGATATTGTTCTCCTAAGCGAGCCCCTTAATATTGTTTCGCCACTAATATTGTTCTTTTGGTGAAAGACCAAATAGCTTCTATCCGGCCAATATCAAGATCTTCTCGTTACCCTGGAGCCGGTAGAACATTCCGATTCTTCTGTATCGGGAATCAAAATCTTTAGCAATGCTCGTTTGAGTTTCGAAAGGTCCCAATCGACTGTCCTTGGCTCATCCGAGGAAGTCTAGCCGGAAGGCATATCCCATGACAAACTCTAGCCCATTGATAGTCAATATATGATCTTTACTCTAGATAGAGTGTCCCCTGTACTCCACATCGCAGATTGTTGACCTAATTCATTTCAGCCGAAGATCGGAACTCTAGAGCCCGAGTGCAGCTTCTTCAATACATTTTTCATTCCTATTGGGACGAATCGGGAAACAGAGATCGACTAATCTCTGGTTGTCCATTCCATGACTTGTGTTGTCTCGTTCCGCAAAACCTTTTTTGCTCTCCGGTTCGTTAGTGTGATTGGGATGATGGTGGACGTTTGACGACGTATAAGTGACGATTTGTGCTGCAGGAGCAGAACGTATTACTTGCCCTTTAGAGAATGGTCACCACTGGGTAAATCGACTGATTGTTTACTCGAACTTGTCGCTCTTGTCTCCTTCCAGGGTCTGAATAGCGCTGGCCACCACATTCGCCATTATGGAGTTACCGAGGCGGCCACTTAGTTTAGAGCAATCGATGTGCTTCTCACACAAATGAGATAGCCAACCATGGTTTATCTCCAAGTATCATCCCCAACGAGTACAAGCACTTAACAGTCCAGGCGTTTGCACGAAATCCCATCAATGTTTACTTTGAGTAGCCGAGACCCCCTGATGATGTCAGCGGAAGCAGGGTCATCACTTTCTCATTTCCAAGCAAACCTCATAGCTACTGAGCTTCAAGAAAGCAAGAGAGCGAAATTTTATTCTAGCCTTTGAAATGAGTAGGATAATTCATAATTGCAACACGAAATGAAACTTACAAGCCTGCCTTCCGACGTCAATCCAAGCCCTACATCTCCACTGGACTTCCCTTCACAGAAGCGTGTGCACATCACGTCGAGAACACCTTCCGTGCGTCGAAGGTCTACATCATCGTCTCAAGCTCCATTAGCAAGACAGACAACTTTACTCGCCTGCAAAAAGCACTTGGTGACAAGATCGTGGGTGTGAGAAAAGGCATCAAGCCTCACACGCCACGGGATGATGATGTTGAGATCGTGAATGATGTGAGAGCAAAGGGTGCTGATATACTGGTCACGCTGGGTGCAGGATCTCTTACCGATGGGGCAAAGATTGTCACTTTCGTATATTCCCACTATTTTCTAATACCTAGAAGAGTGATAAACTTCGTACTGATATGTATGGTCTCGCTAGTCCCTCGACAACAATTTCTCAATCCTCAGCGAGCTCTCCAGACGAACGGCAGAATCCAAACCTCAAAACCCAAAACCGTGTCTCATCCCCGTAATCAACATTCCGACCACGCTTTCCGAAGGAGAGTACTCTGATCTAGCGGGCGGTACCGGTACACGCACTCACCACAAAGTCCTCTTCACGCACCCGTCCATGCTAGCCCAGCTCGTGATTCTAGAACCAGCACTCAGCATCTCAACTCCAGAGCGAGTATGGCTGTCCACTAGCATCAGAGCCGTGGACCACTGTGTTGAAGGGCTGTGTTCGCTAGATAGTAAAGCCGGGCCTGAGACGGACATAGTGTTGACTGTAGGGCTGAAGCTGCTTCTTTCGAGTCTGCTGCTGATCAAGAGGAATTGGGAGGACGAAAAAGCGAGGTTGGATTCCATGTTAGGTGTTGTAGAGAGTGTGAAGGGTATTAGCTGGGGGCTGCCGATGGGTGGAAGTCATGCTATTGGACATCAACTTGGACCGTTAGGTGTTGGGCATGGCGAGACGAGCTGTATCATGTTGCCTGCTGCGTTGGAAATAACGCACGACATGGCGACGACAAAGTCAGAGCACGGCAGTAACAAGTCATTAATATCCTTTGGGAACAACGACCAGTTGCAGAAGTGCTAAAAAGGAAAGGGCTGGGCAAAGAGACTGCCGATGCGGGAGACGTTGTCGGTGCTATCATCTCGGAGCTAGGCATGCCTAGAACATTGAACGATGTAGGAGTGGGACGGGAGAAATTAGATGATCTGGCAGTTAAGTGCTTAAAAGATGCGTGGCTGAGGACAAATCCTGTACCGTTATTGGAGAAAAGGCAAGTGCTGGATATCCTCGAGGCGGTCGTCGGTGACGGGAAGAGCCACTTGTAAGCTTGTCAGTGATGTTTAGTACCATAATCCTGGGGTAAATTGCTACCTTAGCGTATGTATAACGGTACGTGTATGTCTCTAATTACTTCCTTATCCGCTTCTAGCTCCTGATCGGGTGATCGTGCGTCCTTCCCTTCGATGGAGAAAGTGGGTCTACCATCTTGCTTCCCCTGAGGATCAGGCAACTAAACAACGCAACATAGTTCAAGAACAGATTTGAATGCTAAAGAAAATTTAGAAACATGACACTGTGTTGCTCTCACAGGATATGATATTGATAGTGGTACAACTATTTTAACAAGTCTCTGGAATCTCTTTCCCCTCCCTTAGCTCATCTCGAGATTGAGCTCGAGTCCGTAGTCGGATATCAGGAATGGCGAAGTATCAGATACAGATAATATGAGGCTCGATACATCATCATCTCATCCTGAATCGGATACCTACCTTCGAAACGAGCGAAACAATGACTAGCCTCATACACCGTCTGATTCACAGATCTCCACGCCCGCCCGTACCGGAGGAAAGTTCGTGAATCACAGCGCACATACGCTTCCAGGGCAACAGGCAGACTGGCTAAGATAAGTAGCATTACATCTCGTCACGACTATAAGTATCCTCCTCCTCCTTTGTCTTTCTTTCCACGCGTTTTGCAAGCCTGAAGGAGGGCAATTCATCTTCCTAGCCATCAAAAAGCCAATCCGCATCCTCGAACCTGATGCAAGAAATCCAAGTCGTCAATTGCGAACAACACGCCCTACCCAGGACTCAAGAACAGATATTCACAGAGTTCCTACGCCCAAGAGCATCCTCGAATCCTCAGGCACGATGCCCAGCCTCGTCGGACTCGACTCGGCAGCCCATGTTGTCGCACAGGGCTCGGAAGCCACAGCTCTAGGCAACGACCCCTCCGCGTGAGTCACTTCTGCAAATTTCATTTCCCCTCCCTCTCCACAAGTCCCAAGGAACAAAGCTAACATGCGATTGAAGTTCCGAAACCAGGAACACGTCTCAGAAGCAAGTCCAAGATCTCCTACCGGCACAAGAGCACACCCAAACCCGGCTAGACTTATTCCATACCCTCTCCAATGAGATCCACATCAATATCCTCGCGCACCTCTGGCGTGACCCTGTCTCTCAGATCTGCTTCGGTCTGACAGCTCGCCGATTCTACGCGCTGTTCCACTTTGTACTCGATCAAGGACAGCTGTACATCGGCTCCGGCAAGTTATATGAGATTAAGCGATTCCCGTTTGATCTCCGCATGCAAGCTGCTGTCGATGAGAGCCATGTGTTGTATGGCTGGTACGAGTATGGATATATGCTTGGGGCGACTTGCGTCGAGTGGCAGAGATCGCTTGGTGAGTTGCTTTGGGATGAAAGCTGGCTCTGGCGTGGATTGAGGTGTTGTATGAGCTGTGTGAGGTACAAGCCTGAGGAGGCATTCGGAGGGTTTGAGTTGGAGATTAAGGTTGAGAAAGATAACCCTAAAGCACTGATTGAGTTGGAGAAGAGAGAGTTAGATTGGTATCGATTTCTCTGCAGGAGATGTAGAGCGAAGATTCTCTTGATCGAGTGTGTGGGACGAGAACAGGTTGTTGAGGTCCATGGTAATGCTTGGGAGGAGAGGGTAAGTCTAGGATTGATCAGATGTGGTGAGGAGAGTAGGTCGAAAGAGTTGTGGATAAAGATGATGTGCCAATACTATGAGGATGAGGAAATCCTGGAGACCTGGGATGAGGTCTTTGTCAAGATGGATATCTGAGTAGGTGGGTACGAGACGTGGTTGCTGGGATTATTTTATTCTTCTTCGAGTTTTTGAGACTTTGAGAGTCTGCAGAGGCTATGCCTGGGAACTTTCAGGAGACTTCTTTCTCGAGATATTTTGGAGCTTTGGAGTGTGTGACCTGCTTGTTTGGGCATTTGTTGGACACTTTGCGGTTGGTTTCTGGAGCAATGTTTTGCAGCAACTTTTGCTCCAGAGCTTTGTTGTGTAATTACGCTGTATGATATTGCAAGATCATAGCTTTGGCAAAGCAATGAACTACTAGAGAGAATAGTTTCATCTCCATAATGACATACACCTCTTTTGATTACCACAGTGACTTGTCTTTCGATTTGCGGATCATGATTTAACATGCGACTATCAACGCGAGACGAAAAAGCTGTTCGGGATATGGCAGATAATAATTCATTTAAGGTTTTTGGTGACATTAACATGTGCCGGCAGGGAGCTCTGGAACACTTTCCAATTACCATACTGCAGTGCGTGTCTTGTATTCGAGAGATGGGTTGAATGCAGCTTTGCACATCCGTTGTAAACGCTTCTTAGCATTGGCAAACTGAGCGGCACTCGAAGACGGGGGATTGTAAGAGAACAAAATAAATACCGGAACAAAACAAGGGGCATTGTGAATTATTATTGTATTTCGTTGGTCTCGTAGCATCTCTATTGTCTTCTCGCAGTCTACGGAGTATGCATCGTACGTAAAGTACTTCAGATGATTTGTCGGAAGACCGAATCATGATATTCTTCAACCCCGAAACTCCAGCCACTGACCCAATCCATAATTCTTCGAGGGAGCGAATCGTGAAAAGCAAGTGTCCACAAAAACGCCCCTTTCCCTAGCCATGCCCGTTGATCAATAGACCGTGTCGAAAGAAAAAAAAAACCCTGCCAAGCCCACATCGATGTCGCAAATTACAACGTGAAGAACGAAAGTACCGAAAGGTATTCTAGAAAACGCCACCGCCAATCTCGAAGGAAAGAAAAGTTCTTTACATGCGACGTAGCCGCTTTCTATGCATTGACGAGTCATTATCGACCCCTAATGCACGTCGCTCCGGGTCCGGTCCTTCGCTAATGCCGCAAGATCTATCCGTGAAAGTCTATCGCATTCAAGGGCCCAGTTTCAAAGCGCGCTAAAAACAACCATTCAAGAAAAATCGTCAAAGGTTCGGATGTACATGTCGTGAAGGGGGTTTTGATGCATTTCAGTGGGGAAGGCTGAATGAAGCATCATCTTGGTGAACGGAGGTGGTTCTCAATGGGTGGCGACCGCAGCGGTGCGGCTTGCTGGGCTTTCCTCGATAGCAGGATTGATGGGCAGCATTCTCCTTGGCGCGCAGACCGAAGTTTCTCTTCATCGAGCAGTACTCCAAATCTTTGGGCATCCAGGTCTTGATGTGCTCGTGGAGCTCGCATCGGTACATCTTGCATTGCTTGCATTCTTGCTTGCCGACAACCTCCCAAGCAGACTCTAGGGAGTTCGGGCCGACGCGGCGAGTGTTCAATGGGATCTTAGTACCGTGAATTGCTCGGTGAACGACGTAGAGGTTTGGTGATGTGAGGCCGAGGCAGGTAGAATCAATCAGATCGAGGTAGCTGAAGATCTCAAGCTTAAGCTCGGTGGGCATTCCCTCAATGTTTGCGGCGGATTGGTGGACTGGAATCAGTGACAGGCGTCGAATCATTTCTGGGGTGACTTGGAACTCCCAGTCGTCCTCTTCTGGAGATGAGGTCGCATCGGTGTCGGTGCTAGCGAGAGTATCATAGTCGGCGGCCACCGAGCTTGAATGAGAGGCGGTAGGAGAGACGGTAGGGGCCCAGGTGACCGTGTTCGTGTTGGAGGACATCGATCCCGTGACAGCAAGTGGTCTCAAAGAAGAGCGACGGCCGAAGCCATGTTGACCAAGCTGGTAGAACTTGCTGGAGGTCAAAGCAAGGTTTGCGACGCTGGCATCGTCCAAGAAACCAACGATGCGTCCCAGGATGTCAAGGTAGAGTGTTCTGAAATATATTAATACAAGGCTGAACTACACGGGAGGTGGCGATCAGGAGGCTGGCTTACGAGAGGGACATGATAGCGGAGTTGATGTTGTTATCAGAGGGGTGGAGTGAGATTCGTCGAAGTCTTAGGTATTTGTAGTTGAAGGTGAGGTCGAATTCGAGTCGAGGTGGAGTTGACGTCGAGTAAGAATTATTTTGCAGTCGTATCGTGTCGTGTCAGGCGAGACGAGGCGAATTGAGGTGTGTTGTTGATTGAGTCGAGGTACGACGAGTAATGGAAGCTTTAGAATGGTTTCAGGAACTTGGAAGAACTCAGGGTCGCGACTTCTTCTTCTAGCTCCCGCAACAGCAGTGCGGTGGGTCACCCCAGGCGGTGAATGAGCCCACCTTTCGAGTCGAGCGAGTGCAGTGGATTTATGGGTAACTGTGGGAACCCCCGAAGTATTCCCACGATTTCTTCCGGAGGCGCCAAGGCCAGGATTGTTTGCGTGTGGCGAGTGAAGCCGACGAGAACACGAAGCCATCAGGAGACGAAAGCGCAATGGAAGTTTTTTGGTTGTCACTTGATGCTCGCTCGCGGGTGTACCTCCGATTTGCGGTGTATTTTGGACCTTGCGCTTCCTGCAAGGCTATTAGCGCTTTGTCACGGATTCGCCAAAAGACCAGTCCAGTCCAGTCCAGTCAATACGGTCGGTAGATAGATACGAGGAGATTTCCCGTTGACCGGCTTCTGGGCTGGCTGGACTTCGACGATAGATTATTCACACACACAGCCCCTCCATTTCCACCTCCACGTCGTCAAGCCACAAACTCCTTTTTCCGGTCCGGATGAATAGCTTCAGTAATGCAGACAAGACAAGAGACAATAGAGACGAAAGTGCAACCACGTGTACCCACCCAGCTTTGCGACTTTGGACCCAGAAGGCTAATGTCAAGGTAAACATCGGCGCTGTGGTACTCTCACAACGACATCATTGGATACGCAATATGGGCATTTGTCAAGAATTCGTGCGCCCCGAAATGCTGATTGGGAAAATGCCATGGCCTAGGTTCCCTGCACAAACAATGCTACCCCGCATTGCAAAACTCCTGTGACTCCTCCCGGGATACTGTGCTTCGTACATAGTCCTGCCTATATCGCGAGATCCTATATCGAGATCCAGATCACACTAATCACAACATCCAGGCCTTTGTTCTCTCCTCCCTCATACTTGAAACTCCACATCCCATCGGTCTTCTCATTCCAGTATGCTCCAGTCGCGCTGTGCATTCCTCGTCGTCCAACGTGGGGCTTCCCATCTGTTGATGTAGCACCGGTCTTCGCGTCGCTCGTTGAAATTGTAGCATCATCTTCGGCCTTGGATGCAGCACTTTCTTGGGTTGCCTTGGCACGGTTGAGGGAGGAGGTAGGGACGAGGTGTTGTATAATTGTGCTATTGACGGCATATTTGAATGAAGGAGTTCCTCCGGCGGGCGATGATTCTGAGATGAGAGACCGTAGGATGGAGTTCTACCATGCTATTAGCAGGTAGCTAGTTGGGAAGCAAGGGGCAACAAACGATGATAGTTGTGTTCCATGCCTCGGTCTTTGCATGCTCGTAGAACTCTGCACTACCTAGTGCACTTTGACAAGCCTATTTAGATTTTCAGTATATCGTTGGATGGTCTCATGTCCAAAGAAGGCCTACATCGTTGGCAATCTGCTTAAGACGAGTGTAGGAAATAGGCTATGGCAGAGTCAGTAGACAACAATTGAATGCGCCGAAGTCTGCAGATCACGTACTGGAGTGGCAGATGAGGAAGCCATATTCAGAGGTCGTCTTTGATGGAATTTGAAGTCGTGAGAGGTCAGCAGAACACAGAAGAGGGGTTTCTGTGAATTGTTGTTATTAGAGGCCGCCTTCATGCAGCTCAAAGTCTGGGGTTGCACAAGCTCACAAGGACGGGAAGGAAAATAGTAAGACCGCTCCGGCTAGATCTATCACATGATTAGACCAACGATCTCGAAGATCCCTGTCGGCACGAATCCGATTAAAGGTGCCCAACCTATCAGAGCACTTCAAGCCAACACGTTCCCAGCCCCGCCGACTTTCTTCTCTTCTCATCTCAAGCTTCCCTGAGCCTTGGTCTGACGGATTTGACTACAGAAGCTTCAAATTTGTACCGTTCAAGCTTCCCCTCCACGATACTCTCTCCCACGAGTTGTGCGACGCAATTCCCCAGCATCCGAAACCCTCAATCTTCCACATCGTGAGCAATACCGCTCTTCGAGACCCAGCCAATCACTACGACCGCTTGTACAAACACTCGTGCATATCGTCACTGAATCCGGCAATCCCGCCAGAATGTCAAGCCAGCCTCTCCTCCAAACAGCGCCTGGTATGTTCGCACACCAGATTTTGAAATGATATCTTTGTCGGGGAAAGTCTGCTGATCAATAGTATAGGCAAGCGAATTGCTCTCCCAACTCGAGTCGAACCTAAAGTCTTCTTTGCCAATGAGCGAACCTTCCTGTCATGGCTGAACTTCACCGTCATTCTTGGTGCCCTCGCAGTCGGCATGCTGAATTTCGGTGACAAGACTGCTTTCTGGTCAGCTATCGCTTTCACGCTCGTGGCTATGTGTACGATGATCTATGCGCTGTGGACGTATCATTGGAGAGCGAAGTCTATTAGACAAAGGGGACAGGCTGGTTTCGACGATAAGGTTGGACCGACGATGCTGGCTATTGCTCTGCTTGTAGCGGTATCTGTCAATTTTATCCTTCGAGTTGTGAACTACGACAAAATCGGCCAAAAGCTGTGAAGAGGCTGCATGTCAGTTGGGCGGACATAGTCCAGAGCATGGGACAACGGCAATTGGAAGCACTTGGACGGGATTGGATGAGCTGCATGAGGGGAACACGTCAAGTCTGGCGTAGTCAAGATTGGAGCATTTGCACATAGCAGGAGACAAGCATTTGGCGTCGTGGCGCTGGCGGAGGTGTAATTATACTTGGAGAATTACCTACGGGATTGCAATGGTGTGAGCAATTGCAGCATGGCTTTGTATTTTGAAATAAACACAATTTGAACACTGCCACTTTGGGGCATCTATCGCCTGGAAATCAATAATTGTGGGGTATCTATAGAACTTTTCCGGAGAGTCTTCCTTCCTAACGCCATACTGGAATGCATCGCCCAGCTATTTTACCTCTTGAGCATTTGTCTGTTCACTACAATTGCTGTTAGTAATCCTACTAATGAATAGAAACGAAGATCAAACATACCCATACATCACCCTCAACGCATCAAGTCTGACCCTTGAAAGATACAAGCTCATGACCGGCATAGCTCTAACCTTTGGTTTCCCCTCCACCTCCAAAGCCCTCTCAAACGGCGTCTTCATGAGCTCAAAAGCCTCTTCTTCACCTTCACCATCCTCCATCTGATCTTCATCCTCTCTCGCTTCCGAACCGACCTCCTTTCTTTGGTCCTTCTTCTCACCACTCTTCTCCTTCTCTATCTGCTCACCCATCACCTCCCCCACAACACAATAAGTAAACCACTTCCCTCCCTCCCTCGCAATCTCCCTCTTTGCAATCTCCGCCACACTAACAACCTTACTAACCACCGGTGCCTTCGCATACAGCATCACCACAGCACGTCTCTTCCCCTCCCCTTCTCTCCCCTTTCCCTCCCCATCTCCTCCTCCGCCAGGCTCCTCAGACAACAATTCCAATATCCGCGAGACTTTCTTATTGATGTTCGAAGACGAAATAATACTCATAGTCGTGACCGTATGCGTGGTCTCCAGACCAGGAAAGACGGGAGCTAGGAGCGCGGTTCCGGAGCGCGATTTGCTCTGGGTTTCTGATCTTTTCGGCGCTGCGATGATCCCATCTTGTTCGCCCGACACGTCAATTGAACTCTCCTCAACCGCGTCGTGGGACCCTTTCCTCCTCTTCGCATGATTCTCTGCATCTTCATGGCTCTTGTCGCCATTCTTCGTGCCATCGCGCTCACGATTCCGCTTCCTCTTGCCATTCCCACCTCCAGATACCGCGGAGCCAGATTCAACTTGCGACCCAGCAGTTTTCTTCTTCGCATTTTCGCGGAAAGCGTGCCCGTCTGGTCCGCGTCGTGCTTTGGCTTTTGTGCGTGCCATTGAAGGAAATGGCGATTGATGCGGTCGTTGTTTTTGGAGAGGAGTAGGAGAATGAGGGCGTCGGTGTTGTGGTTTTGGCGAGGCGGGGAGAATTCTGGAGGCGGGTCAGCCTTGTGGACGAGGCTGAGACCACGCATCGATGTCTTAGATGACAAGCGGCGGAGTGCTCAATGACAGGATAGGAATGGTTTTATATCGTTTGTATAAATTGATGGATTTGGGAATCGGAAAATATTATATTATACTAGGTTTTGGCAGTGGTAGTATCGGTGGTCCTTACTCGGCCACTGTCCTGGGACGGAGATTACGGTGGCTTTCTTACCAAGCTTAGGAAATCTATAATTCTATGAATTGACAGCTTCAGTCATGGCAACGATTACTAGTCAAAAGGTGTTTCATTTCTGTGATTACAATAATCGTTTGCTGAAGCTCTTACCTTCTTGATGATCTCTGTTTTATGCCGCCATCTAGTCCTTGTTTACTTGCAGCTTCTCGGTTAACATTCGCTACATTAACAACTCCAACCCTCTACCAAGTCTTTCCATAATTTACCTTGGAACCTGCTTGCTGTTCATATATGACTGCTATCTGTTGAACTAGATCATACAGTTCTACCTAGTCTAGGCTACTGTCATATCTTCCATGGTGTATAGTAAGATTACATATGAAAGGGTTGTAAGTTCTCTGACCAAATGTGAACGTTCAGGTACGCGCAGAAAATCCGCATCTGGCCGTAAATTCAGATACTGCCAATGAAGAGGGAGTGCTGAAGCCGAGGACGTAAACAACAAACAGTGGCCTGATATGAAGTATGTCCTAAGCAGCCTACAAGGTTCCTACCCTGCATATTCAAGAGAGGTGCGGCATAAGGAACGAAACAAATGCTCAAACAATTAAGACAAACAAGAGCAACATATGGTAATTCCCTATCATAAGACATCGTAGCGGTGGTCTATCGGGAAGGTCTAGAGTTTGATTCTCAAAATAAAGCAAGGGAAGAAAGTTTCTACTGAGTTTAAGACAGTGGGTGGAGCGAGGCGGATCCTAAGCGAACTCTATCCCTTAACCAAAACAAAAGCAAACAGTGTATGTTGTATTGCGCTTGTTCGACGATATTCTGCATATCAGACGATGTATTTACCAGTCCAAACTCCACTTCTATGATTACTTAGGTATATTCTTGTCTCAATTACTTCCACTTCACGACCATTACTTCGACTGTCTACTCACACTCCTCCGACTGACTCCAGGTCTACGATCCTGCATCTCAAATTCATCACCGCTCTCGCCCCACCTTCCACTCCGTCCCTCTCCCCTCCAGCTCTCTCTCCTCTTCATACCCAACTTCGATCCACCTTCGCCGCGTTCGGCTTTGCCCTCGTCACTATCTGCATCGGCATCCTCTAGTAAACAATCGTTAGCACAATCATCCCAAGCCCAAGAAGGCACCCACCACAACACAACCAGAATTGCGAGAATGAAACAAAAAGGAAACTTACTACCACCAACCAAAACCCCTTCCCCATCACTCCCCATCCCACTCTGCAACCCACTCTGCACCGCCGTCGCCTCACCACTCTCATCCCCCTCCTCCTCCCCATAATTCCCCCCCACACTGATCATCGTAAACGGACTCGCAGTCGGCGCATCCAGCAGCCTCAACTCACTCTCCTCAAACCACCTCGGCAACAGCCACGTCCTGACCGGCACCAGCAACAGAATAAAAATCGGGAACCCGACCGCAGCAATCGTCTGCGTGATCGCAAACGTAGCGCCAAAGCCCACCAGCTGGATCGCAACAAAGATCCAGATCGCGCTACGCCGCTGGATGCGTTTGAGCGGGTCGGAGGAGGGCGTGAGAGAGGAGTCTTTGAGGAGGAAGAGGATCTTGAGGGTTATGCCGTTGCCTTCGAGGGCTTGGACGCCCATTACGAAGAAGAGGCCTGCGAGGACGCCTTGCGGGATCAGGTGCAGGACGATGAGGAGGGGCCCAGTCATGGTGCCGAGGGTTAGGAGGCCTTGGGCTAGATTGGAGAAGCGCTGTTCCACGACGTGAGAGATGACTGTTGTGACATGACCCTTTGATGAGCCTTCCTCGCGAGGGTCGGCGACGACTTTGGTTACGCAGAGAGACTCTGTGTGAAAAGGCGCTTGGGGAACTTTAAAGAGTTAGTATGCTCGCTGACAATGTGGGTGTCCGATGCCTTTGTGAAATGACTAGTTATCTAGAATGAGGAAGAATCAACTTACTCAGTCCGTTTGGAAAAGGAATGCCTAGAAGCCCAGCAACTCCGGTGGTCAGACCGAGGAGAAAGATATCCCTATGCTATACGTTAGCTGCACGACTCTTCATTTTTGTGGAGTGAACCCACCAATGGAAGCCGGCAGGTTTCCGAAGTGGAAACTCTGTACCTTGGGCAATCAAAGAGGAAACTGGATCTCATCAGCATATTTTCCTTCGATTCAAAAGGCCGGAGGGTGCATGAAGGTAGACTCACCGTTATGATCAAAGTAGAACAATATAGTAAGTAGCACGGCAAAAGGGATAGCAATAAACACATCTCCAACACTGATATCCCAGAAATGGATGAACCATCCTCTATCGACAGTAGGAAAGAATGCTTTGCTGGTCGGCAACGTCTCCAGATTGACATCTCTCATCCTCCCAATATGCACGAAGCCCGTAAAGAACACCACCGTAAGAGGTGTGCCGTAATCTTTGATGAATACCCGCACATAGTGTTGGAATAAGGGACTTGATCCTATCACGCCGCAGAGATACCCGACCACGAGAACGAGGAGCGAGATGACAATTGAGAGGTAGAAGGGCTCGGTTGAGCCTTGGCGAGTGAGAACTTGGATTCCTTTTTGCAAGTAGATGAAGGCAACGTAGAAGCCGAAGATGTCGCAGGAGAATCTGGTGACGTATTTGAGGGCGTTACAGGCGTTTGTGATAGCTAAGATCCAGTGCATCACCAATGACCATCTAGCTGAATGTTAGAAGTGTTTTGAAAGCGGAACGTGGGAGTCGCTTGTGATTGTTGACTTTCGGGAAAGCTCCTGGCAGCTCCTCTTCCCAACCTCCAAGAAGAAAAGAGCGCGAGGATCTCAGCTGTGAAGACTTACAATCCAATGAGTGCCATAAAAGCAAAGTAGTTCGTTCCGGTTGGTGTCATGATGTCGTATACCGTGCTAGACTCAAGTCAGCATTCTGCCGGAGCAAGAAGAACAAAGGATGAAGTACTAATTGAAGACTGTGATCGGGCCAGTTACTCCAACAATAACCAGTGGCTGAGCAGCGAATACTGCAAAGACCACCGAGCCGAGCACAGAAGCAAGCAGTACTTCATTAACGCCGTAGCTCATGTCGGTTTTGGTGAACCTTGAAGTCATCAGCCATCCATATCTGCATACTTAATTGGCAAAGAGACTTACATGTCTAAAGAAAACGCCAGAGCTGGCAAGATACTATAATGCAAATCAGTAATCATTTCACATGACAAATTATAGTTCATGAAATACAATATCAGTAAACATGGCGAGGTCCACTCACTTCGCAAAGTACATATACACCGTCGCAGGAACAACCCTATAATCCCACGCATCCACCCAATCACTCCAATAATACGGCAGCCTCCTCCTCACATCATTAACCATACCTCTAAAGAGTCGCACTTTCCACCACTTCGGCACATGTTTACTCCTGGTGCTAGCGTGCGTGTGAGATTGGTGTAAATCGTGATCTCTATCTCTCACAGCCTCGTCTCGAGACGATGAACCAAATGGTTTGGAGAGACGCTGATGCCATGGTTTTCTTGGACCGGAATTGGTGTGATCGTTCGGGGAGGAATCGTGTTGTATGGTATTCGGGAGGGAGAAAGTACCATTCCCGGGTTGAGACGCCATTCTCGTTTCTCAAATCTTCAAATTTCTAGAAAATGGGAATCATTTGAGACATTAAGGGACGTGAAAACTTGGCGGAAAGGAAGTGAGACTGTTGACATGAAGATGAAGATGTGGAGAAAGTTCGCCCCTGGACCGGAGAGATGGCTGGATGGCTTTCTAGCGGTCTGTGGGGTAGATCTGGTAGTTGGGATGCATGACGTTCAAAGAAGACTTTTAGAGTGGATCTTTTGGTATCGACTGGCCAATCACGGGTGCTAGATATCCTGGGGATTCCGATTCGGGGGGCCGTCCTTGGCGATACAGTACGTGATGGTTCATGATCAATCCGAATTATGATCTTGGGATGAGATATGACTTGAGATCTAGTTTGATGCCCGTTGCTGAAGCCTGCATGCGGGTCGAATAAGTTCCAAAGGTTTGGTGTGGTGCTTGTTCACTTTGTCTTCAAGTTCTTGCCTCTAAGTGCTCCCAGCTTGGCTGCAAAGCAACACTCGTAAGCGTAAGTATCCAGCAAGTCTCATGCATTACTCCAAGCATACGCCGATTCCATAAATGATACACAGACAAACTCGCTTCTTCACTTGCAGGTCTTAGCGGTCTGTGAACGAAACGTGACGAGATCTCGCTTACTACAGTAATTGGAACAAGGTCAGAAGCACTTCAGCATTTCCAAACAATTTCGCTGTCGAACTTATGATTGATCATATAATCAATATTTCGGAGGGCCACTCAGTCGCTCGCTAATCCATCCAGTACCCCAGATAACGCCAAAATGGGGAAATACAGAGTCTTGCTTGTATCTCGCCTGCCGCCCAGAAACGCCGTAGATGCCTCCCATTCTGTTGTTCATCCGCCATGCCTGACCCAGAAACGAATGCGATAAAGAACGTGTCTCAGATATCAAAAATCAAACAGCACCCATATCCTTCAACGCCCCGGCTAACCTCCTATAATCTCGCAAGAGCTCTAATACTTCGTTGATCCGCAACTCGCCTGGATTCTGCAGCTCCATGAACTTCTTGATAGGTGGTGCAATCTTGGGCACTTCCTTTGCCGGGAGCACTGGCGCCAGATCTGGGAATGCCTGAGTTGTGTTAGTAGGTGGCATATGATAATCAGACAAGGGGAACTCACAGTTGTAAGATCTGCAGTTCCACCATCAGGTATTGATTTGCCTGGATTTGGTGTCGTAGGCGTGGTAGAGACTGGCGTAGTACGTCCAAAACCACGCATCATCCCCATACCAGCAATCCTATTCATTGGATTCAAGGAGTTTCCCAGATTCCGCATCGATTCCACGATGGCGGGGTTTGCTGGAGCTGATGATGCAGCCGGGGCGGGAGCAGAGTTGTGTAGTGGCGATGGAGCTTTACCTGCCCCTTCCTCTGCAAAGGCAACTTTCTTGTTGCTGCCAGTTGTACTGGCACTTCGTACACTGTCTGTACTTCTATCACGGGCGAGTTTTCGCCCGCCGATGATGCTCAGAACCTTGTCGTCCAGCCTTGCTGAGCTTGCTCCAGAATCAGCTCTGTTTCTCCCAGCTACTTCAGTGCTGTGGAGCGAGCTCGCTCCACTTGCCGACTCTTCATCTTCGAGTGGTGGTGTGCTAACCAGTTTCCGAGCATCGTCAAGAGTCTTGGGCACAATGATTTCGGTCTTCTGGCCGCTGGCCTCGTCTTGCCTTTCTTTCAGCTTTCCAACGAGAAACTTATAACTATCCCCTAGACTGTTGCCTATGGTCTTGAATCCTTGATCAGCGGTATTCATGACCGCATCGCCAGCAGCGCCTAGTACTGCTGGTGGTTGGAACATGTCGCTTAATCGCCGATTGTGGATCTGCTGGGTTGGGCGTAATCCAGCTGGGAAAGTATGCGATTTCGTGATCATTGGACTTGCGTTGTCCGAGTTGATTTCAGGATTGGATGGTTTTGGGGAAGGGGTGAGTGCGAGCATTGGGTCTGTTTTCTCCAATCTTGGGGTTGTTGGTCGGCTGTTTGACTTTGGAGGCCCAGAAGGGTTCTCATCTGCTCTGAGACTTGCCAGGTCTACTGTTTCGAGGAACGTAATCGCTGCTTCCAGATTGGTCAAGCAATACGCAGCTTCCCCATCGATTTTGCTTTCGTTCCGGAACCTTTGAATGAAGTATAAGTTGCTAATGACATCGATTCCTTCCGGTCGAGATGTGATCAAGGTATATATCAACATCGGCATGATCTCGTCTGCCGACGACGAAGGATGGAAGTGTGATAATGTGTCGACAATAGCCTTGTGCGCTGCTTTCAAATGGTGCAGCTTGCCCAGAGGATACTTCTCATCGTTCATAGCAATCAACTCCTCTCTCGCGCCTTCTAGCCATTCCTTGACTTCTTTTTCTTTATCATCAGTAGCATCTGGATTTTCGCTAGACTCTTGGCCCAAATCTATTCCAAGATCTGTCAAGCCAATTCCAACCACTGACAACGCCGCAGTCTTTGAACGCAGCTTTTCGTCCTGGGCTTCGTCTTGTGTACTCCTATGCCTCCATATTCGTGCGTAGATTCCTTCTGTCACTCTCCGCTCCACAGCTTCCTCCAAGGCAACCCTTTTCTGCTCCAAGACTTTCCGAGCTCGTTTCCTGTCCGCAATTTCTTCGGCAGTGAGCATCTGCTGCTCCGAATCCCTTCTGACAAGTGGAACCTTGGGCCTATCTTTGTTGCTGATCGAGGCAGCTTTTGCCCTTATCCTAGTAGCTACCGAAGGTGCGGGGGAGCTCTCACGATGCTGGCGGGAGGAGAGTGCGGAAATATGGGTATTGATATGGTTGGCGGCGACGACATAGAAGTCTTGAAATAAGGCGGATAACTTGTCGACAGAGGGTGGGGTGGGATGTACTTTGGCAGAGAGCGAATCGATGAAGCTGGTGATGAGTTAGTAAGTGCTATCACACAGACCTTTGACCACGAACCTATCACTCAGACTGACAAGCTCTATTGGAAGTTTGTCAAAGTCATCTGGCAATTTCCCCGTCGTTTCATTGCTCCTACTATCTTCCTCTTCCTCTGTTCCTCCTTTCTCAAAGAGGTCTGACTGCGTCCGCTGCCGCCTATCTCCATTTGCTGAACTTGACTTATCGGCCATCATCGTTTCTGATGCTACCCCATTCTGAATAGTGCTGGCTCTTTGGACTCGTGTTACGCGGTCTGGACTCGCCGGTGGAGGTTTGATAAAGGATTTGGATAGCTGTAATGGGCGAGGGCGTTGGTGGTCGCTCTTCTTGCGCTCTGGAGATGCCATAAAATCTGGGAGCGTGAACATCATCTTGTCAGTAATTGCTTGCATTTTGGCATACAAGAAGCTAATGGAAAGAAGGAAATGCAAAGGGAGAAGAGCTTCTATTTACCTGTCTGGACGTCCTGTCTTGCCCAGCGAACGATGCCGCATGAACTGTCTACGACTGAAACTCTGATACAGCCGGGATAAGATCACTGGATAAACGAGTGTGAGGCAATGAAGGGCCCAGAAATGCGGAGACGAAGAAGACCCGACAATATAACGACTATATTACATTTCTCGAGTCTGGGGTGATCCACGAGGGGAACGGAGATTCGGAATCGTGGCTCTACAGCAATGGTTCCGCTGATACCGAGCACATGAGAGCGAGCATTAGATGAGTGAGTTGCGGTGCAGCAGTGCCTGGTGTTTTAGTGCCTTGATCCTTGGGGTATGACGCGGATTTGCGGGCTGTTCGTTCAGAGTCAGTCAATGCTGCGTACAATCGATCATGGACAGCCTAGGTCAGGGGTACATGTGAGCATTCACCGCTCTGCCAATTCAAGGGCAGCATTATGGTCTCCATTCACACAGCCTTCAGGCCTCTCGACCTCTCAGCGTCTCTCTGGCACTCGTGCAGTCAGTGACTCGTGCAGCCTCGCCTCGCTTGGCCCGCCAACCCCCCAGTGCCAACCCCATGTCCCATGCACCTGACGCCTCCAGGCCTCTTTGATGATCGCCTGGGTGTGCATGCGGAGGGCCACTCCAACTCCAACTCATCCATCACATCATCGCTCTCCCTCCTCAACGTTCCCTTCTTCTCTTTCTTATTGTCTTTACAACCATATTCCTTGACCATGAGACTTCACCGGCATACACCTCATCCGAAATGTACTTCTGCAGGCAGAGTCACGGCCGGCCTGCTGCTCTCGTTCCTCGCCTTATCGACGCCGATAGCTGGTGCCTCCGATGCCGCGAGTCAACAACAAGAACCAATACCCATACTTCCCCCGTACCTTTCACAACCAGATGCCTCGACACCGCGGAATAACGAGCATGTATTTGTATGTTATGCCATATTCCATTCTGTTCCCAGATTGCTGACTTTTGTAGACGTTACGGCATGTCTTCCACCACGGGGACCTTAATCGCCCCACAGTCCATAGACGACATGATGTACCGAAGACCGCGCAGCACTTATGGATAGAGTCGGAAGAGGGGAGTGTAGAGAAAGTCAACAGACCGCTGGTGGTACGGACAAGTCCTATGAAGATTCATAGGTTGAAGGATGCTCGCCCTTCAGTTGTAGATCCGATGGTGGCGGCTGCAAGAGAGTACTCGAACGTATGGGCGTCATCGCCAGAGGCATGGACGATGGATGAAGTGCAGGGCCCAGATGTCACCAACATGGAAACGATCCTGACATTTGCTCAAATGGCAGCAAATGCATACGTCGACGCGCCAGATACTGGCGACTGGAAGGATGTCAATGGAGGATTCAACAGGACGAACGATGTGGGGTTTGGCTGGGATAGTGATGGACTTCGAGGATATTTATACGGGAACGAGGATAACTCCACGATCGTCATCGGACTAAAGGGAACCACGCTGGCGATCTGGGATGGAGATGGAACTACTACGAACGACAAGGAGAACGATAACCTCTTCTTCAGCTGTTGCTGTGGTCAACAAGGAAGTACTTTCTACCGTCAAGTATGCGACTGTGCTACGGGTACATATACTTGCAACTTGACTTGCTTGAAGAAAAGTCTCAAGAAGGAGAACCGATACTATGCTGCGGCCAGGAGTCTGTACAGCAATGTGACAGCCATGTACCCGAATTCTGAAGTATGGATGTCTGGCCATTCTCTTGGAGGTTCTGTTAGTGCTATGATAGGGTTGACTTATGGCAAGCCTGTCTTGACTTTCCAGGCAGTTCCGGATGCGCTGCCAGCAAATCGACTTGGACTTCCCGTCCCACCAGGAGTCGATCCTGATCGACCAGGCCAACGGGAATTTACAGGAGCCTTCCACTTTGGCCAGAATGCCGATCCAATCTACATGGGTACTTGTAATGGAGCCACGGCTTCCTGCTCCTATGCTGGATATGCTCTGGAGAGTGCGTGCCATACCGGCAGAGAGTGTGTGTTTGATGTTGTCAATCTCAACGGCACGAGAGTCTCGATCATTACACACAAGATCATCTATGTTATTGAGAACGTGATCAAGAAGTGGACCAAAGCACCAGAGTGCAAATTCACGCCCGAGTGTTACGATTGTCCTCTGTGGAAAGAAGTCACTGGCAATAGCAGCAAGACTTCGACCGAGCCATCTTCAACCTCTACCAAAACCAGGACACGGACATCGACTTGTCAAACTCCTGGATGGTGGGGATGCTTGGACGAGACGACGACCACGGGAACAACAACTAGCACAAGTACCACAACTACATCCACATCAACATGCAAGACTCCAGGATGGTTTGGGTGCAACGATGAGACGACTACGACGACCACAAGTACCAGCGTCAGCTCGCCGACGCCGACCAAAACAACCACATCCACGTCGACATCTACTTGCAAAACGCCTGGATGGTTTGGATGTAATGATCCAACCTCCACGCCGCCGGCTTCCACCAAACCAACCTCAACACATTGTGAGACTCCAGGTTTGTTTTGGGGCTGTGATGATATTACGACTACACAGTCACATACCATCACTTCGCCACCGCCAATGCCAACTTCGACAGCACCAACAACCACGAGCACCCACTCGTGTACATCGAAAGAATGGTTTGGACTGATATGCGTTGATCCATCGCCGACTTCGTCACCAACACCAACTCATACCCCAGGTGGAAAGGCACATTGCATCCGACGAAGTTTCTTTTTCTTCTGTAAGGAATGGGAAGGTCAAGCCAAGATCACGAAAGAAGAAATCTAGATTGTATTTATGAATTAGATGGAGCAAATGCGAGCAGAGCAACACAGGCGTTTTCTTGGGTACTGTCAAGGCAAATGACAATATGCGGGTCGGTTTAGCATTAGGAGTACAGCGAACAATTCATTCAAGACATACCACATTACAATATCTAACCATCCTTCTACTTATGACTCCATTCCGGCTTCTTCTTCTCCGCAAAAGCCTTCATCCCAATCTTCTGATCCTCGCTCCCAAACAAGCTATGAAATACCCTCCTCTCGTACTCCACCCCATCCCTTAACGGCAAATCCTGACTCTTATTCACGACCTCCTTCGCAGCCATAACCGCCACCTTACTATACCCCGCAATCGTCTCCGCCGTCTTCAAACTCCCCTCCATCAACTCCTCCCAACTCGCAAACGTCCTCGCCGCAACCCCCCACTCGCCTGCCTCCTTCCCGGTGAAATTCTTCCCCGTCAAAATCAGCTCCATCGCCCTCGCCTTCCCAATCGCCCTCGTCAACCGCTGACTTCCCCCCGCGCCAGGAATCGTCCCAAGTTTAATCTCCGGCTGTCCGAAATTCGCATTCTCCGTACAATACAGGATATCGCACATCAGTGCTAATTCGCAGCCTCCGCCTAGAGCGTGGCCTGAGACGGCGGCGATGATGGGTTTCTTGATCGTAGTGGTGAGGAGAGACCAGGATTCTATGAATGAGGTGGTGTAGGCTTCGGAGAAGGTTAGGGTGGACATCTCTTTGATGTCGGCGCCTGCTGCGAAGGCTTTTTGGGAGCCGGTTAGGAGGATGGTGGAGATGGAGGGGGAGGAGTCGAAGGCCTGGAGGGCGGAGTTGAGTTCGTTTATTAGGGGCGTAGAGAGGGCGTTGAGGGCTTTGGGGCGGTTGAGTGTTACTGTTTTGAGGGGAGGGGAGTTAGATATGTTGTTCTGGTTGAAGGTGCTTGTGGAATTGGTTTGGACGGGAAATATGTTTTATATTGGAAGATGGGGATCGAACGTACTTTGCCCTACTCCTGGTCTGGGTTCAGTTGTCTCGATGAACTCGTAGGACTTCACTGGCCATGCTGAGTATGTTCGAGCTATGGTGGGGAGAGCGGAGGTCGAAGCTCGGAATTGAGAGGCAATTGGCCTCAAGCTTCTGATTGTGTTCATCATGGATGACTGCAGCTGTCAGATCTTCAAAACGGGAATCAATTGAGGGGAGTGTAAAGTCAAGACCAGCTTCACAAACTGGTTGATCAGTGAAGCTGTTGATGTGTAGTTCAGACAGGTACAAGCTCAAGCTTGATGACATGAGGATCAACCCACCAAGTTCAACATCCGATGCACCGATTCAAACCGAGCTACCCCTGTCGGCTGCAACCTCGGTCGATCACTCCCCTGTCAGTAAGTCCGAGTCACCTGATCATAGGCTAGGAGAAATACTCGGGCCGGACACCCATGCAAATCGCCTCCCTGCCCAACGGAAATCTGGACCACCAGGACCTTGAAAGACTGAGAGACGCGAACAGGTGTTAAGAAATTACGCAGCCCAGCGAGCGCAGCTAGAGGAGCCGCAGCCCTTTCCTTCCATCCCATCCCCTTCAGCACTGTCCCTTTGCGCCACTGTCTTTCTCATCCGCAACCAGTATTCAGGACACCTTTGCGCATCACCAATATACGCACTCGATACTATTCGATTGTCCTGCAGCCTGTTTATTGAGAAAGGCATTCAGAAACGGTAAACGGCAAGGATGGATTCTATGGAGCCTGAACAGACCCCTTTTGCGGCTGTGAGCGCGCAGACGTCGAGGTTGCAGCGAGTAAGTTTTATTTTGGGTTCGTGGTGGTAATTGATGATGGGATGGGTTCAAAGAGTGTTGTCAGGAGTGAGATTCGATCTGTGGATGTTCAGGGAGACAATGCAAGTGGGCAATGGCTGATAGGGGTTCTAGCAATACCAAACATGGCTCGACAAGTCGACTCCTTACACTCCATACAGATGGCTAGGAACTGCAGGTCTCCTATCCTTCTTCTTCCTCAGAATTTTCCTCGCGCAAGGATGGTACATCGGTATGTCAAAACCCCCTCATTGCCATTCCTCGGAAGCCACAACTAACACAAAAAATTTAGTCGCATACTCTCTGGGCATCTACCTACTTAATCTTTTCCTCGCCTTTCTCCAACCCAAATTCGACCCCTCCAATGAAGCGATAGACAATGACATGGAAGACGGCTCAGCAGGCGGGCTCCCCACCAAGCAAGACGAGGAATTCAGACCTTTCATCCGCCGCCTTCCCGAGTTCAAGTTCTGGTATGCGAGCACGAGGGCTATTACTATTGGCTTTGTCTGCACTTGGTTCTCGATCTTCGATATCCCTGTGTTCTGGCCGGTTTTGGTGATTTACTGGTTGATTCTGTTCACTTTGACGAGTACGTATTTTCCTCCTGACCCGCTGATGCAGCGGAGAGAGAAAGCTGCATTGGGAAAGGTTTGTGGAGATGGCTAACAATGCTTTAGTGAGGAGACAAATCCAGCATATGATCAAGTACCGATATGTACCATTCTCGTTCGGCAAGACGAAATACACCAAGAACAGCTCTTAAACTCCGTCAATCACTCACCGAATCGACTGTTCCCTGAGAAGTCGTTCTGGGAATCTAGGCGTTGTGGGAATCACGGCACGTTGTATCATTGTGGATTCTGAGCAGGAACGACTACCTTCTCAGCATCATTTGTACAAAAAAGTTTCGATATGGATGGAATTGGTGCCCGCATGCAGTTCGACGCAATGCATGTAGTGCGTGTGAGACGAAATGAAAAGAAAGAGAAGAAAGATGAGACGATACTGCCCTTTAATGACTGACACACCTTTCTTGTTGAGCTATACCTAGGGTTTTCACATGGGCATGGGCTAGCTGTAGGCTGGATGGTATGGCATGCATGGCCTGCTGAGATGCTTGCTTGGGCGCTGGGACATAGAATATATGTATTTTGATCCGATGACTGTTCTATCCTATGGTCTCCAATTTCCTAGTTCTGGTCGATTAGACATTTTTCGTCGTTGTGCCAGGGCAGAATTTTGATATCAAATCCTGGTTCACGGTTAATGGTCATGGTCGCAAGTGCTACCTAGGAAGGCAAAATGAGAAAGGATCTATTAGCAAGGTGTGCAGAAGTCTTGTTGCGACCCTTCGATGGGGGCCTGGAATCAGCACATGGACCTTCTGAGTATTATTTCTTCTCTTGAGAGGGAGGGGCGTATTTGCTGCACAGTCTCTAGTTCTTGCAAGTGCGATTTCCCATCTCGTGCAACATCCTCATCAAAAGCAAAGTCTCGTTAAGCTCAAGTAGAGTCATCCCTCTGGCTTCCTCCGCATCTATGGGTATCTCTGACTCTGGAGAATAGGCATCTCGTTGGGGTTCACTCTGCCAATCTCACAATAGACATCCACTATAGAAGGGCATGCGTTGGCAGCATCTACTTTTGAAAATCACCACCTCATCTCAGCTCAGTCCCATAATCTGCATTCGTACACATACAATTCCATTCTCTAGCTACTCTATCAGTTCCTCCTGGCTCCTGACACTCAATCCGCCCGTCCCCACTCGAAAGCAAAAATTTACACTCCTTCGCTCTTCACTCAACTCCACTCCACTCCACGATCCAAAAGGTAACAAAAGAGAACAGGATGAGTGAAGTGTGATTTCAAGTATAGACATTTCGCCTGCCTGCACGCCTCTTGACGGCGAATGCAAAAATGCATTTTCCCTTCTTTCTTTCAATGCCCAACGAACGCCCGTGAATATGCTGTACAGTACAAGTAAGTGAGTAGGAGTCTTTTACTATCCCACTTCCGTCCACGCATTCATCCCCATGCGCTACTTCTTCAATCTGTATTCTACACGTTCTTCCCTCGTCCAGACGACCTCAAGTCATCTCATACTGGATTCGGCTGCTCGGGCGGAGAATCCGTACTCTCCGTGGGAAATGGCGGAGGCGCACTCTTCTCCCCACTTCCACCAAAGTACTTCGTGAAATCCTTGTTCTCATCGAATGGTCTGGCGCCTAATAACCGCACCATATCATTTCTATCCAGGACTTCCTTAGCAAGGAGTTCCTCAGCCACGATTCCCACCTCAGCCTTCTTCTCGGTGAGCAGATCTTTGCACTGCTTGTACGCCTCGTCGATGATTCGGCGGACTTCAGAGTCGATGGTCTGGGCGGTGGACTCAGCGAACGGTTTGTGCAGGGCTTGCTCGTTGTCTTCGAAGTGTAGAGGGCCGAGCTTCTTGCTCATGCCCCATTTGGTGACCATGGCTGTGGCCATCCGGGTCACTTTGTTGAAATCGTCCGAGGCGCCAGAGGTGACGGTCTCAAAGTGAAGTTCTTCCGAGACACGTCCGCCGAGAGTCATGGCCATACGGTCCATGAGCTGGTTGACGTTCATGAGGTAGGTGTCGCCTGCTGGGAGGTATTGGGCGTAGCCGAGAGCACCTTGGCCGCGAGGGATGATGGAGACTTTCAGGAGAGGATCGGCATATTTGAAGTACCATCCGCATATGGCGTGGCCGGCTTCGTGGTATGCGACGGTCTTCTTCTCCTCGGGTGAGAGAACAAGTGACTTCTTCTCGAGACCACCGATGACACGCTCAATGGCTTGCTCGAAGTGGAGCATCTCTACCGATTTCGCACTTGTTCGGGCAGCTAGAGATTGTTAGCAGATATATAGTAAATGGGAGAACCAAGATACATACCAATCAAAGCAGCTTCATTGACACAATTGGCGATATCAGCTCCAGAAAAGCCCGGTGTCAAAGCCGAAAGACGTCCAGTCAAGTACTCCAAGTCCTCGTTTGTGACGATCTTCTTCAAGTGAACCAAGAAGATCTGTCTCCTTCCATCCATAGTAGGTCGATCGATAGCAATATGTCTGTCGAAACGACCAGGCCGCATCAACGCCTTATCAAGGACATCAGGTCTGTTGGTACCAGCAAGAACGACTACCTGCTCAGCAGTGTTGAAACCATCCATTTCAGTCAAAATCTGGTTGAGTGTAGCTTCACGCTCATCGTTACCACCGCCGAATGATCCGGCCTTTCCACGTGCTTTTCCAATAGCATCGATTTCGTCGATGAAGATGATACAAGGAGTGTTCTTTCTCGCCATGGCGAAGAGATCACGCACTCTCGAAGCACCAACACCAACAAACATCTCCACGAACTCGGAACCAGAAACGCTGAAGAAAGGTACCTGGGATTCACCAGCGGTAGCTTTGGCTAATAGGGTCTTACCCGTTCCAGGAGGACCAGAAAGAATAGCACCTCGAGGAATCTTAGCACCCAGCCGTTGGAATTGCTCAGGAGTCTTCAAGAAGGAGACGAATTCCATAATCTCTTGCTTGGCTTCGTCCATGCCGGCAACGTCGGCAAATTTGACCTTGACATCTGTCTCGTGGTTGAATTGCTTTGCTCGACTCTTGCCCATGCCAAAGACCCCGCTAGCACCTCCACCACCGCCAGATGCTCGCCGCGACATGTAGAAAATAGCACCAATAAAGAGAAGCGTAGGACCGAAGCTTAGTATCAATCCCCAAGCATCACCTTCCGAGGCATAGTTTACAGGTATTCTCTCCGAGGTAGGGATACCAAGCTCATTCTGTGCCTCATCCAGTCTCCGCTCGAAGGACTCCACGGAGCCAATCGAGAAGTAGTAGTGGAAGTTGGGGTTGACGGCAGGAGAATCTGGGAACATCTGCTGCGTAGCTTCGCGATGTAAATCGACTCTGACCTTGCCGCCACTGGTAACCGTCAATTTCTCGACCAACCCCTTGTCGAGAAACGTGCTTCTGAACTCCTGGTACGTGATATCCCGTCTGCTCTCTCCGGGCATGACCATTCTGTACAGCAGATATGATACAAATGCCGACAGTAGCAGTGTGCCTACATCGATCTTGATTTCCCCAACCTTGAAGCCACCCTCCTGCTGCTGTTTCCCTCCCTTATTACCGCCTGGCGGCATGTTCCCAAAGCCACCGAAACCACCAGATGAGCCCTTCGGGTCATTCGATTGGAAATCGGTCTTCTTAGAATCTTTGTCCATGTCCCTCTCTGCCTGCTTCCTCGCCATCTGGGACGCCAATCTTGTCAACTTCGCCGCTGACGACAGAGTCATAGGCTTGCCCCGAACATCATCCATCAGCTCCCTTAACTCTTTTGGCATGCCCTCTTTCTGTATGTTCTCGAACGCCCGCTCGATGACCTCCACTTGACTCTTCGGCAACCCCATCTTCAGTGTGTCCAGTAGCTCCCGCATAGCTTTCTCATCTTCCGGATTCATCCTCACCATGCCCTCTGCAAGCTCAGGTTCGCTGCTCTCTCCAGCCTCCGGCTTCTTGCTGAGTGGCGTTTGGCCATCATAAAGATTCTCCGTTCCCGGAGCTGTCTTCGAAGGTGGCTCGACATCCTTCTTATCCTTCAATTCCTTGCCATCATTCTTTACTTCATTGTCCTTCTCAGGCTTCTGCTTGTTCGAATATAACCGAGCTTGCTGAACAGCTCTTATGGAGGCGGATAATGGCGCGTGGTTCGTGGAGCGCAGTGATGCTCTCGCGGCAGTCTGTAGAGAGGATCTCGATATCCTAGCAATATTGCTGGACTGTCGCAGTATGGAGTGCATACTTGTGTATGGGGAGAGAAAGTAGTCGGAGGAGAGTCACAAATTGTGATTGGAGTGCCTCCTATCTGTATCGCATCGAGGTGGACGTTGGGTTGGAGTGGGTTGATTTGGGAGCTCACTGAGGCAAAAGTTCAAGTGGTCATGATTATCAAAACGAGCGCAAATGCCGACGCCGCGTTTCCGCCCTGTGCCTGGGAATCACGTGCCATAAGTTGAACAACTTTCTCCTTGGTTGCACCTTATTTCGGTGAGTCAGATTCTGTTTAGTCTACACTGGGCTTCGAGTCTGCACTGTGTATAGTTTGTGAATATTACGAGAACAGACAGACGAGATATGGTAGTCTTCACTGGTTTTTGCAACCTTTCTCCTAAATTCACCAGAAGGCGTTCCGCTATTCGAGATCAATCTTGTTTCGCGTCGAGTTCGCACCACCCACTAATCATTCAATATTCTCGCGTATGTTCCAAATTTTTCATGATACTACAGGCGAATGGCGTACCTATGCAAAATCAGACTAGAAGACTCTTCTGTGGTGGACAGAAGGGGCTGTTCACGTCCTTGAATCAACAAAACCAGCTCGTCCGTCTTCACTGACCGCCGTCACATCCACCCCAATCTCTTCCCCAAGAATCCTACACCACCAAATCCAGCAGTTACGCCCGTGAAGACAATCAACCCTCCATATCCACTCCCGTACCCCAGTCCCACCTTCCCCTTCCACGTCTCGCCCTTCAGAAGTGCCTCGCTCAATGGCCCCGAAGCGACCGCGCCGACTCCTCTTGCGGCACTGATAATCCCAATCAATAATCCCATATCCACTGTCGGATCCTCTCCTTTGACCATCTTCATCACACCAGCATTAGTACTCACAAACCCTCCGGCAAAGAATCCATACACAATGGCAAAGACGATGAGCAGTGGCAATGCTGTAGAGAGACCCCAGAACAGGAAGACCGAGATGGTAGCCCCAACAGAACAGAGAACGATGACAGTCGTGACGTGGAAGCGATCGCAGAGCATTCCCATCAATACGGTAGCCACAACTCCAGCTGCATTCAGCAGCGCAACCAATAACGTCCCAACAGACCTCGACAGTCCAAGCGAGCTAGCAAATGTCGGGAGATACAGACTGGGTATGAAGTATCCCAAAGACTCAATCACAAGCCCAATTTGTAGGAGCCAGAACGAAGGAGATTTCAGGAACCCAAGTCCTACGTAGCGCTGCGATGTCGGATTTCTCGACACCGGGATACGCGGTCTCAGAAAGTAGATCAGAGGTGAAGAAAGGATAACAAGCGCCGTCGCCCAAATTCGCAACGTGGTGCGGAACCCCCATCTCTGTAGCAAGATATTCAGCACGAAGGGAATGATCAGACCTCCAGCACCGGTCCCCGCCCACATGATCCCAAAGGCGAGACCCTTACGCTGCACGAACCATTCGTCGATATATAGCAGAGTAGGATAGTAGATGATACATCCTCCGAGGGCGTAGATGACTCCTTGGGTTAGGATGAGGTGTTGCACGTTCTGAGCGAAGGAGGCAGCGAAGAGGCCGGCTGCCATGAGGGGGAGACCGGCCCACTTCATGGTACTGGCTAGATGGGGGAACTTTTTGTAAGCAGGGAAAAGAACGAGGCCCGACATGTACATTAGTCCCTGTGCACGTTAATGAGTGTTTGTAAAGATAAAGTGGGAGGTGTTTGTTTACGGTGGCCGTTGTCCCTATGACTGCTATGCCTGAGGCATTTGAAGAGAAGAGCTCGTGGTGGCCGTAATATTCTTGGAAGACACCAAATGAGAATGGAAAGCCTGGTTTGGATTTTAGACTCAGTTCAGAGAACATTCGATTGAGATTTTTGTATTCATGGAAGTACACACCCCACACGAGAGCTTCAATCACAAACCCAGCAGCCAAAAACAACCACGCATCTTTCCCGCTGTCAGCTCGTGGGAGCGAGAATTCCTGGTGAGCTGTCTCTTCCTCCGGTCTTTCGCCTGGGTCGGAACCCAGGTACCGGGATAGGTCGTTCAGAATAATTGCATTTTGTGCCTCCATTAATGACTGTTTCTCATAAAAGGTCTGGATGATTGAGAGAAGTGGAATCGTTGAAGGAGAAAATTGAAGGTACGAGATGATGGGTTTTATGGAAGGCGGGGTTGCTCGTGCCCCGCACCAGCATAATGTGGAGTTGGTTGACTGTCACTGAATTTCCGGTGAGTCAAAAGAATAGTAAGCGCTGCATGTGGTGGTGCTGTTGTTGACAGGGCGTTCCTTTAGCGAGCTCAAAGGTGGGGTACGAAGAAAGTGGCGAGGTAAGTTCCAAGGTAGCATTGACATTCATAGACTACTTCATTGCAGGGACAAGTTTTGCAAGACGTGCCTTGGGTTTCCTTCTTCGATTATAAGAAACTTGAAATAGCTTGTATCCTCGCGGTGATCCCAATGAAGTCCTGACTGCAGAAACGATGACCATATGGAGAAGTGATATCCTCATCCGAAAGATATGCCGACATGTTATCAGCCGTTTTGAACAATTCAATGACGCCTTGTAAAATCTCCAATGAGACAGAGAGGTCTGCTTTTGGAAGGGTACTTAAGTGCTGACTCCTAAGCGAAGACTTGCTTCGAAAAGAAGCCACGTCTGGGCATTGTCAGTAGGCCCATAGGGCTGTTTCCTGAATAAGAAAGGAAGGTTATGATATAAAAAGTATCCGATGTCTTGCTGGTATCCAAAGCAACCAATGCAAATTGTATTTTACAGTATTATGAATCAATAGACATGCTCCTGGGTTCGTTTTCTCCCGCCAACATCATTTCCTCATATAGCTAGTATCAATATTGCATGGCACGCATACCCTCCGCAAGAGTCATTGACCACCCTGACCCGTTCCTTTCACCTTGCAGTCAGTTCAAGATTGATGAATGGAAAAGTGAATTGGTTCGAATAATTCTCTCCTCGAACTAATCAGTCTCCACCATAAATTGATCTTCGGCAAAGTCAACAAATCCAGATCTTGAGTCCACCCACAAACCATCTTCCTGAAATAATCAACCACCATGGCTAAGATCGACCACACCACTCAGGCAACCTTTGTTGCTACCGATCCAAGATCCAAGACTGTCTTCTGCTGTGCAAACCAGTGAGTGTCCAATGCCTTTTGCCCAGCTTTCCCATCTCCAACCACAGCTTTCCTTTTCAGAAATTTGAGACACTTTGATTCGTCCGGGAAGAGGTCTCTCCTTGCCCCATATAATTCTTCTCTATGCTATTTTGGCCTTCGAGAGAACTGTACTGATGCATACTTCTCTACAGACCTGCCATTGTTGCACATCCAAACATCAGAGCTGAGAACATCAAAGATCAGATCAGCTCTTTCATCGGCAAGTAAGTAAATCTTTCTCACGTCTCTTAGATCTTGTACTTTGAAGTAGATTGAGCAGAATATCGCTTTAAAAGCTGGTCTCCACTATGTCATGGCAGCTTTGCAGCCAAGTGATCATTGTCTTCACCATTGATCTAGCGATTCCTCCCTTCAACTCCTCCGTATCTTGTCACAACTCAAGCTCAAGACAGAAACTGACATACGAAACTCCCAGGTTGGCCACGGCCGAGTCCCTCTTCCTCCTCAATAAGCATACCACGGGCAACCTCAGGGCGTCAATCTCAACCGCCAAGTTCGTCATCGAAGTTGAGCGAAACGTTGACGAAGGATTACAATGTCGGTACTTCATACTCTCTAGAGACAAGGTCATCATCAAGGAGGAGCACGAGTCACCGAACAGTCAAGCTACGACTATCGTCCCAACCTCGATCTCTAATATTCTTGTCTCGAGATCAAACCAGAGCAGGGAAGCCACCGTCGATTCCTCAGCAGCCACTTCCTACTCCGCCACTATTGTCACACCTCAAAAGAGAAAGAAGTTGACAGTCGACGAAATGTTCACCCCTTCTCCAGACACATTTACCAGGACAAGACCGACGTTCAGCAAGAACTTCGGCGACGTGACTGTTGAGATAATTGGCCAAGTCGTACCAGAAACTCCAGAGGAAGATGCATACGTTGAAGTGCACGTCAAGGATCTCTTTGTAAGTACTCCCATCTCTTCCCCTTGGCAACACTTGTCTATACTTTCACTGTTACATAGAATTTACGTTGAGAAGATGGAGTCAGAAGCTAATTCGTTGGCTACTCAATCTAGGGCGACCAAAATCCAGCAGCTTGGCACATCAATAATTGCTTCACTCTCGTAGGCTGCAGATTCCACCAGCCCTTCGTCGGCGAATCCATTCTCAAGCGCGTTCACGTTATGAAGAACATTCAGCGGGGCAAGGTCTGGAAGGAAGGCGAGGAGCCTAGAGTAGTCACTGGAAACTGGTTGAAGGGCGGTCATGGTCCAGGATGGGGCGTCTGAAAGGCTTGGTTGATTGTACACGGCTGAAGGGTCTGGAGTTGGGTTGGTCGAGTGTTGAGTCTGGCTTGCGGCGGGCTGGTACACTGGGCTTCATTTCGGATTATGAATGGCTACTCCTGGATCCAATATTCAGCCCTCCAGGTGATGAGATTCTTCTTGATTTTGCTTTGGAGTTCCTGATTATGCAAGGAAGGATTGGCGTTTTGTTATGCTTTAGGAGGCTGCGATACCTAGATTCTCTTCCCTGACTTGATTTACCCTGAAGTCTGCAGATACGGTCTGAGCTAAACAATAGACTCTAGGCACATACAAAGAACCCTACTCTATACTAAGTCTGGAATGCGCGTGAAATAAAAGGGACAACAAACCATCCTCAGGACCTGCGTGCGCTGTAAGATCCCATTGATAAAGTGTACCTGGCCAGAAAGAAAACGCAAAACCTTACAAAAGATAGTACAAGAAGACCAACTGTGCAGACTCGCTTTCAAAATCTTCAAAAGTCCGGGAGTGTTGCATGACGGTCTGGGTTCACTTGAAAATACCTTCCGACTCGTCTCCCACCAAACCAAAGTCCGTTTTCGGGAGATCGATAAAATCAAGATGTAACGAAATAAGCAGATTAACTCCAAGTTAGTACAAACTGTGATCATCTCAAAGATAAATCCCAACCTGTACTAACGAGGGAGAAGTGGTAGTATCACTCCCTCACCACGAATCGAATCGGAAAAAGTTTCGCCCTTTGGCTCAGTCAACTCGCCTCATGTTATCGGAACATGAGGCGGGCCTGGGTTTTGTCGTTTTATTTTATGTTTGTATTATGATTTGTCTTGGTGCTCTCTGGTAGAGAGAGGGAGGTTACGACGCGTTTTGGACTTTTTGCGCTTTGTTTGTTGACGTCGGCGCGGAAAAGTGGAGAACCCGGAGATGTTGACAAGCGAACATCATGAAGATAGAGAAGAAGATTGCATGGCGCGTCGAATAACATATAGTATGTCAAAATACAACACTACAACAAAAGATGAACTAGTCTACTGCTTGCATTTATGACATCATTCACCACGTCCACTATCCACGTTGCTTCGGTCCAGTCTCAGCTTTCCACACCCATGGTGATGCCTGCGGATGCGAGTACTTCCATATCCAGCTTAGGCCTCAACCTCAACCTCAGCCTCAGCCTCGACGCGCTTGTAAGAGCCGTAGTTGGCATACTTTCCATAACCTGCGTGTTACATCAGCATATTGTTCGACTCAGAATTTGCACGAGGCAGAGGTCTTTGAGCGATGAACGTGACCCCTCAAACCAAGGATTTTCACTCACCCTGTGGGGTTGGGGTAGGAGTTGGCTTGATGGTTGGTGCTGGGTATTTGTTGTACTTTCCGTAGTCTGTAGCATGGTTAGGGATATGGAGAATGATTTGGTCCATAGACACTCACTGCCGTAGTCACCGTACTTGCCGTAGTCAGTACGCTTCTCGACGAGCTCTGCCTCTGGCTCTGGTGCAGCCTCGGCCTCAGCTTCTGGTTCACGCTTGTAAGATCCGTAGTTGGCACTGTAGGAGATGTGTCAGTATTTATAGCTCCACCTGTAAAATCGACCAAGATCCACGCCCAAACCGTGGGACCAAGACAGGTCCATCGAGGAAAGACCTACTATTTGCCATAGCTTATTGGAGTTGGAGTAGGAGTTGGCTTGGTGGTCGGGGCTGGGTAGTTGTTATATTTCCCGTAATCTGTAGATATGGTTAGACACTCCGCTCTGCTCTTCCAAACGCCTGTGAGGTCACTGACTGCCATAGTCTATCGAATAAACATTAGTGAGACGATACAGAATATGTATTGAAGGAGAACTTGCCGCCATATTTGCCATAGTCGGTACGCTTCTCAACGAGCTCTGCCTCTGGTGCAGGCTCAGGAGCGGCCTCAGCCTCTGGCTCGCGCTTGTAGGAGCCGTAGCTAGCACTTCAGGTGATCTAAAGTTAGCATTGCTCAAGTGAAGTTCAATTCTCGGCCGGCAATGTGATCGGAACACATACTATTTACCATAGCCTAGAAGTGGCGAAGTTAGCATTATCTCTTTACCTATCGATGACATATTGGACTTACCCTTGGGAGTGGGAGATGGCTTTGGGGGAGCGGGGTAGTTGTTGTATTTTCCATAGTCTACCAAGACGTGGTCAGATGTTTATCCTGCTCTGAACAGACTTTTGAAGGAAGCTTACTGCCATAATCTGTTGACGATATGTTAGATAGGTCATGTCTTTGTCCACTAGAGAAGGGGACACTTACCACCATACTTTCCGTAGTCAACGGGAGCGGCCTCTGGAGCAGGAGCTGGCATAGCAGAGACAGTGACTGCCGAAGCAGCTGCCAAGATAGCGAAAGTTGAGAGACGCATGGTGAAGGATTCCGAGGCTGCTGTTAAGATTGAGGGATAGATGAGAATGATGTAGATGAGTATGAGCAAGATGAAGTATGATTACAAGAGAGAGGAATGATATATATAGATGAAGCCTGTGACTTGTCAAATGTGGATAAGAAGTGACGTTGAGCTTCAAAGAGCGAATAGATCCAACCTTACCTTGACAAGGATACTCTCTCCTCGTCTGCATAGGTGTTTTGCCAAGGAAGGCCTTGATGCCACCGAAGTGACACCATCACAGTGGACTTCTCGTATGGATGAAAGCGTCAACGAAACTCTGAGGCAGTAGATGCAAGTAGCCTCGAAACGTTGCGCCTTCATGCGTGCTGAAGGCGCAAGTTAGGACAATGATGACGGCAAACATGACCTGCATTCCAATTGCCGACGTGGAAGGTCGACTTTCTTGTGAGACCTAATGCAGACTTTCGTATTTGCAATCAATAGGTACATGCAGTTTGCTTTCAATCAGAATCAGATGATGCTCACGAAGATCTGATTCGGGGTAGGAACTGCGGGAGCTAGGCTCGATGTCAAATCGCCATGCAGAAGGCTCCTCGTATCGAGGCGTAGCCTTGCATGAGAGACAGCGCCACCGGTACTGGTGGCAGCACATCACACCGCAGTCTCGTACTAGAGTCTGGAGAAGATTTGTTCTGTGCATAACCGAGGAATGTAACTATGGGCACCTTAGTACGAGCTGAAAAGCAATTAGACCTTCTGGCGATGAAGTTCAGCAGCACAATGTTCACCGACCAGTAACTTTCAGCAGCCTCCACAAAGCTCGATCCTCTCAAAGACTGGCATAATATGAGGCTATTCTTGACAGCATGAGCCACGGAGGGACAAACTTGGTTGATGTCAACGAAAGGATGATGTTGTGAGGCTGTTCGGATGTCTATTTTGAGAAACATCGATGGAGGAAGCGGAAGGGCGGCGCCTTGGCAAGACCCTGATGGAGGGGTAATACGTGATGCGGGGTTATCGAGAGGAAGTAAGCTTTTCTCGTATTGTTCTTTGCTGATACCAGAGTTTAAAAATTGCGTCAATGTAGAAATCGATGATGAGCGAGGCTGTTGCATGGCCCAGCGAAGCCACTCGTGTTGTAGTGGGCTGGTTGTTGGCACTAATGCAGCATGGCGCCTGCAGAGGACCGATGCAGACACGAATTTCAGATGGGCTTTTGCGTCATGAAGCCGGGCAGGAACCTTAGTCCGAGGCTGTAAATAGTGGACGTAAGGCATTGCATTCGGGATCTCAGGATATCTCTTGTGCTCGCTCATCTGCAAGTACTCTGAAGCATCGCGAATCCTGAGCAAACAATTGTTACTTCTTACCAGCAAAACATCCTTCAAGTTGAAGAGCTCATAAAGTCTACCAAGACTTGAACCAAGATGAACTACCATCAAGTCGAAGACAAGAGCGAAAGCGACTCTCAATCCGCAGATGATTGTGAAGGGTTGCTCTCCCAAGATTCTGGATCAATACTTAAAAAGCAGCCTCGCGGGGTACCAATCTGGATCGCAATATTTCTTGTCATTCTCTCTTCTATAGGATTTCTGGGTCTTGGAACTTGGATCGGAAGTCGCTGGACCAATGGATACTGCTTGGAACACGTCCAGAAATATTGTAAGTTCTCCAATTCAAGCATAGCCGACTTCAAATTGACTCATGAACAGCTCCAATACTGAAAGAGGTGGACAACGACTACCACATGGTCCGATTTAATGGCTCTTTCATGAAAGAAAGCGTCTTTCGACTGCCGGGAGGACCAGAGTCCGGAGTTGATGCTGCCTGGGAATCCTTGGGCATAGACTGTAAGCATGCTCGATTTGCGTCTTGAAACTATGCTAATAGATACATAGACCGAGGCATAGCCGTCCCAGTCAGTGAAGCATCAAAGTCTGGATTGAAGCCAGATCAAGTGCAAATCAACCCCAAGTACGGAGGTGGATTCCCCGCCAACGTCGAGGGTCTTCACCATCTTCACTGCCTGAACCTTGTCCGCCAATCTTTGTACTACAATATCGACTACTACCGCTCCCAAGGCAAGGGCGCGTTCGTCAACAAGGACAATATCGTACAATATCACGTTTCGCATTGCTTGGATATCATCCGACAGCAACTGATGTGCACACCGGATACTGGACTCCTTGGGCAGATCTGGTGGGATCGAGAATATCCTCAGGCGTTTGTTGACTTCAATACGGAGCACAAATGTAAGAATTTTGAGGCGATCAGACAGTGGGCAGAGGAGAGACAGATCCCAGAGGATGTGCCAGAGGATTATTTGGAGCCACCGCAGGTTGGCGACACCATCTATGAAGCGATACCTTGAGTATTCCAAGGGCAATAACTCGAAGCCTACCTTCGAGCGATGACGAAGATCATGCCGGTCCAGCATTGCTACGAAAGGACTGAAGATGGCACGAGCCATCTGTCTGTCAGAGCAGCTAGGCGAGGGAGTTCCAGCCATAAGCTCTTCTGCAGGGTTGGCAGATCAGACATGCATTGAGAAGAATACAGTGTGGAAATTTGTAAGAGTGTGTCTTTAGAAGGCGAACCATCGGCCCCCATCATTAAGGTCATTAGAAAGCTTTATGTAGCAACGTACAGAGAGAATAAGTCTGTCGACAAATGAAAGTGTCTGTCTCAACCACGCTAGACCCCAATCATCTTCCATAAATCCACGCTTGATTTTGGATCATATGTCCCCCCGACAAATTCGCAACAGGAAGGATACAAGTCAAGTGACTGTACGCGTTCCAATGATCCAGCGAGTACAATTACAATCGCATCCATCCATGTGCCCATCCAAACATCAAGAAGCAAACATCGGCGAAATCCTCACAGACGGTTGGCGAGAAAGTCTATTCTTCCTCGAAGGCCGCGGCATGATTTTTGACACAGTCTTCTCCGCCTGGGGCAAATAACTCGGCTGCAGATTATGCAGCATCAAAAAGATGCTCTCAATCAGCGCAACTTGGACTCTCTCCTCATCGCTCATATCCTCCTCAGGTCTCTCCATCTCCGCCACAGGTGCTCGATGCGAATTTGCTGCAATACTTGGATTAGACTCCTGCTCTTCGATGGTGGCCAGATCCTGAAGCTTGTCTGCACTACTTGAGGATGACAACGGACTCGAAACTTGAGGCTTGTACGCTGTCCAAGAATGCTTCGTCGACAGAGATGGGGAGTGCGATTTTCTCCGCTGCGACATCTTAGGAGAGGTTGTTTGCGGCCGCGTGGGCAGTGGTTTGTCGTATGGTCGTTGGTGGTCTGGCCTTATCTGTCGAGGAATTTCGTTGAGTCCATCTAATTCCGCCAGACCCTCGATAATATATGGTGACCATGCTGGAGGAGGGGTATATTGTGGTGGGAGGGAGTGACGATCTTGGAGACGGCTCTTGCTGAATCTTTTTGACCTTTTGTCAGGCCCATCGCGAATGTAACCGTTGATAGGTATCGCATAAAAGTATGGATACCCGGGTAAGGATGTGATGGGTGTGTTGGACATTTTGTTGAGGTTGGCCAGCAGCGTTGATTGTATGTGGTCGTCGGTACCAGCCCGCGGTGTTGATCAGGGTGAGGAGTTCGTGCAACCTTGGCGCTTTCGATAGATTGTGAGATTGTTTCCACGTAACTATTTATGAATGACTTGGAGAGTTGCTTTTGCCATTTCCTCTGTTCCGTCTCGGTCCTCATACGTGTTGTTGTGCGGCGGAGTTGCCGATGGCGAAAGCCACCGAAACGCTCCGATGAAGTGACACAACCGATTCCTCCACCGGTACAACAGCAGAACCTTCACTTGACACCAATTGAGCCTAACGAGTACACATGATATGATTCTCTTTGGAATCGAATGTATTGTGGCGAGGCTCGGAAAAGATACCTGCATGGATTTGACCTTTCGTGATGTCCACAAGATAATCACAGTAGCCATAAATTCATTGAAAGTATGTAGAAATGACCAAAATGAAATGTGAAAAATCGGAGTTGAGTTTAGCTAGATACTCTACCTGCAGAGGGACGAATCTTGAATTATCAAAATGCCATTTCGTACCACCTGGCTGCTCTGGCGAGACCAATTCTGTCGCCCGCTGTCCTCAATGAAAGAATCTATGGAAACCTGAGTCTCCTACCATAATTCAGCATTCATTGTAACTGATCTTCTGCTGCAGCAGGCACCAGAGGTCGCTCCTACTACGCACGATCGATTCCGAGCTTGGAGAAACTTAAAGTCATATGACTGAGTTCTGACTTTCGATCTTTGTTGCATATCGTATTTTATGGTGCAGTAAAAGCACGCCAGGAGATGTCCGCAGCTTTTGGATCAGACATCTATTTGAAGCTCTCTCTCCAAATCTGCAAAAGTGCGCCAAAGTTTTGGAATCCGAAATCTTGACGGTCACGTGTGGGCTGGGTTCAAGCTGGAGACTTCCTATGTAGCTAGTTCGAGACGAAGCGATTCAACCATGTTCCGAATTCTGCGAGACTTTGGCAGAGGCCATGATCTGGAGGAAATCACCGACCGAAGAAGAGGAATTGGTCTAGAACACCTGTAGCTCGCAACAAAGCCCAAGCTTCAAGCTCCAAACTCCAAACTTGGGGTCTGAGTCGAGCTCATGCCATATCTGTCCTGACGAGCTTGTAAGCACTCGCTTTGATTTCGAATGTGAAGAAGATTTGGGCTCTTCAAAATCACCAGTCTCAGCCTGACTCAAGTCAAACCTTCCTCATAAAGAGCAACTGCACTGACGCTGGTAGTCCGCCTCCGCCTTCAACATGATGTTGAGACTGCTCGATCCGTTTGAGACAAAGTCACTCTTTATATCTGCTTCCCCACGCGATACTTCGGTGTTTCATTCGCATCTCGGGAGTCGTGTCTCTTGTGCAGGGTTAAGTACCTGGTCCGTGATTTTTGTTTTATTTTGAGACGGACGGTCGGGTCGGTCATCTGCGAGACGTTATGCCGCGGATAGGGCGAAATAACCTTAAAGCGTCTGATGTTTAGAGATGTTTCATGGAAAGACTCTTGATCGAAATACAGGTCGCCGAGACGAGACGTGGAGCAGTTTGGGGATCGATGCCAGAGCTTCTTTCCCCTTCCCAGGTTTGATGTTCCTGGTCGCGAGGAAGGAGTGCTGAGTGCTGTTCTCGCTTCGCAGAAACGTGACTTCGTTTCCAGGTTCGATCGTTTTGTTGCATGTCGTCGACTTGAGCGCGAACGGGCGCAAATTATGTCGCGGGGAATTAGACATTGTGGAGCATCAGAATTTGCCTTTTCGAGACGATTGCCCACGAGCGCAACGTTGCGCGCCCGATTTCCAAGTTTGGCTTGTATCTGTTTTGATGGCACGTGATTGTCTCTTCCCATCCTTTCACTCCTTTCTCCCCAATGTGTGTTGCCTCTTGATAACAACAATCCAACCTTGCCTTGCCCTAGCTTAGTTTCGCTCATGAGTGCAACACAACAAAGCTCGCAATCTCGTCTTCAACTTTCATCGTTGTCAGCTTCTTGACATAAGCTTAATCCACTATCTAAAGATTATTGACGAGCGCTTGCAAAGCTCATCACCGTCAGGTCAGCGCCGTCTCCAATTTCTCGGAAGATACTAGGAGTCATAATAGGAGGATAGCCGCCATTCATAAGGCTATGCGAGTTCTCTCATCTCATGCTTATATCAAGGTATCAGCGCGACCGCCTGAACAGCCCGTTTGCGGCAATTCGAGTATCGAAAGAGTCCCAGCTATTCACACAGAATCAGCAAGATGATCTTATCAAACCTTTAGTGTCTGTGCCAAGGAAATATTAGGAATGGAAGGGTTTAACGCGGGAACAAACCGTTTTGAGATGGATAGCCAGCACAACTCACGTAAGAATGGATATCCGGTTCCAGATGGGTCTACATCCGGTTGCGGCACCTCAATCACAGAGTTGCAGTGATGGGCATGCAGTGGTTTTAAGCCAACAATTATGGAATTACTCAGCCTTGCTAGCAACTCCTATCTCCGTGGTCAATTTTACGACGGCACAGTCAGCAATCGCATGGCCTTCCACTCAGAGACAGCCGTTCAACTCCAGCGTCGATCGAAACGACATGATCGACGAGTCATCGCCCACAGGGTCGGATTGCTGAGCAATGCGATCCCGAGCCTCGTAGGGTGTCCAATAAGAAGAGCCTTCGCTAACTTAAGGTTAATGTTTTTGTGTCAAAATCCGTCGGATCTTACAAAACCCCACGGTCATTGTCCAAGGCTTGGCTCCAAGGCTTTCTCGGATTTTCGCACCGGCCGTAAGAATCCCGTTCCACCAGCTCGCTTCACATCGATTACTCATGAGCGAGGTACGCTAGAACATGGTTGGCTGTATCGTATTTCGTAAAGGTTCCGCGTACCTTTTCGCGTTGGTCCATGGACTCGGACTTCGGATTTGAAGGTTTCCCCAGGCACCATGAACATGTGCAGGCGCGACGACGACGACATCATCTACGAATGTTCCCGCGACTGCGACAGCGACTGATCATCACAGCGGCTCGCTGCGGATAGAAGCAATTGCATCCGTGACTCCTCACCTTGAGGCATTGCTGCATAGGAGTCTGGACTTTGGACTCTAGACTCATTAATGTTCATTATCTTAATTGGAGATTGAATGCATCTCCAATGCGTCATTGAAGAATTTGCACGTTATGGATCTGGGGATGGACACGGCTTTGTACTGGGCTCCACGGTCCGGAGCAATTCGCACTATCCAATTTGAGCAACCTTCGAGAAGGTGTCTAGAAGGTCGGGAACGATGCGTACTGTGCATCTTGCATCGTCGCGCAGAGCGACCGGATGGTCCACGGAGATTGTGAATGCAAATTTCCATGGTTGAGATGCAGCCTGATGACCTGTACACTTTCTTGACGCCAAGCGAGTGGAATTTAGAGTTAATCCTCGAATGATGAACAGTACCCGAATCCGAGTAGCGGCAGACGTATCACCATTCGTCATTTAGCGTGGAGGACATGCAGAAGAGCGGGCTTTTTGTTGTTCAACCAAAAGGCTCGTGCGATCACTGATTTGAGAAATAATTGAGCTGCCTGGAAATTGGTTGATACGTTACAGATGCTTCCTGTTACAGATGTTGCTTACGTGCTGCGGATGGCTTGGGTAAAAGCCACAGCCTATCCAACCCGACCGTCGCTACGATTACTCCGTATCGGATTCGCATACTGACCAACAAGATCGCGGCGTCAGGCATGCTCGATTAGGTAGGCAGGCTGCCAGATTAATTGACGGGCCATTCGTCACGCCGGCGTCGCATTGTCGTGGACACTGCCAGCGAAATGATGTTCGTGCCGCAATGTATATCCAGATCTGGTCAGCAATCTGTTCAGTACAGCGGATCCTCTGTATGTTTCGTGGATGTGGAGGCTGTGTGGCTCACTGTTTCCAATGCGATGCGGAGGAATTAACTCATCTTAGACAGATTGGACTGTGGAGAGGAGAGAGTTGGGATGAAAGCATACTGTTCTAAGCATTCGACTTCAATTTACCCCAAGCGGTCTACTGAACACTACCATCCCTATTCCTAATCATCATGCGAAGCGAGGTCTCAAATCATGAAAGAGAATGTGAGCCGGGCTGGCTCTGAATCATCAATGTCCCCTTTCAGTGATTAATTGTTTCGGCAAGGACAATTGGATCATACAGTCTGGAAGGGATTGGAAGATTTGCGTTTTTAATCACATATGATGGACTGGAATGCTTTGTAACAAAGGAACTCTAGCTACTGCCAATGAAGTCGTCTCAAGGGTTTGTCAGCCCAGGCCAGGGCGTGGTCCTAAGGCTGTTAACTCCTAAAAGCCAAACATCATGGTGTCAGCCGTCTCGGCGGAGATGGACAGGAGACGCATGGAGTTGTAATCCACAGGGCATCCGCGTACTAGGGGTACATTTGGTTGCCTGGGTGTCAAAGGTACTTGGTGGTAATGTAGGCTATTGCTCAGACGGGGAAAAGACAGAGTCATCGACGAATTGATGGCTCATCTAGGCTCACAATTGTTCCAATGTGTGGCTTTCGCACTCGGAGTTTGAGTTTAATTCCTCTGGCTTGATGATGGAAGGCTGATGAGCCGGAAGCCATGCCATGACCATGAGCGGTGGGCATGGGAAACAGAAGTCCCCGAGCGGGCACTTTCAGTTACCCCCTTGGGCATGGTTCGTAACTCGCGGTGAGTCTGAAGACCGACTTGCTTAGGAAAGCGAGAAGCGGGGGGACTGGAATGCGAAGTGCGTGCGTGCGCCCTGGATGACTCGTGGCAGGGATGTGCACCACAAGGATCCTCCACCCCTGCTCACGGCCTTACGAGAGAAACGGAGGTGTCGGCTTTTACTTGAGCCTTGTTCGGGGTACGGTGTTGTAGTGCTGTACGAGAATGATCATATTATAATAAACCCACCGACCCTCGAAGGATGACCTCCCATTCCAATACACTCAAACAACACTCACATCCACTTCAACAACATCTCCAAACTCAATCAACAACTACCAACAACAACAATCAAACATCAGACAAAAACTTCGAGTTGGCTTCTTGCATCTTCGACGCCCTGCTCAACACTAACTTGGCCTGCCTTCCGTTCACCGGTCCTCGGCCTCGCCAAAAAAGTGCCGCCTTGAGTCATTCATCAAAGCACATAATTGCACATACAAAATGTCGTCTCTTTCCAGATCACCACTTTCCTCTTCCTCAACATCATCTCCATTAAAGCGAAAGACAATGTCTGTTACTCAAACCTACTTTCTCGCTCACACTGCTCGCGGCAAGCTCTCATCTGAGGCTGCCCGAGCAGACCACAACCTCCGCCTTCTCGTAGGCCACGCCAACCTTCTCGACTCCCTGATGCTGGAGCTTGCTGAAGCTGAGCAAGAACAAGAGAGCTGGTTCAACCAGTCCGTCAAGAAGGCTACCAAGACTGAAGAGCCAAAGCACATCCAATGGGCAGACACCATTGTGGAGGATCCAGAAGAGGATTGGCAAGCAGAGGATGCCGACTCCTCTGATTCAGACAGCGAATACGATTCAGATGATGATATGGAGATGGACACTGGCTTCGCACAATTACAACGAGTTCGCTCAATCAACACCATCTCAGTCGTTCAGGAGGTAGAGGAGGAATTCGAGGATGATGGAGAGGAGGACTTCGAGGGTCTACAATTACATCTTACACCTTCCCGCTCACAACAACCTCCTGAGCTCGACCACGATTCCGACTCTTCAGAAGACGAGTCTATGCCACCATCTCCTCCAAGCGACACCCTCCCAACCTTCTCTGAGAAGCAAAAGATCGCAACCACATCCTTCTACTCCAAGCCAACCGGCTCGATACCACCGTCCGAACAGCAAGCCTTCTTCGAGGAAGGTTTCTACCTCCCACAAAGGACGCAACCGGGCTTGATATCCGCAATCAGCGTTTATTAAGTTTGACAACATCGAGCATTGGTTTTTACGGATGGGTCTGCAGCGATTTTTGAGCGAATTCTCAGCGAAGCATTGGGACGGCGTTTCAGAAGCAACAAAACAAATACCACTTTTCTTTTCGGGTCATTGGGATATAGGGGAAGGAATAGAAACTGTACAGGATGATGAGAGACGGAGACAATCGGTTCACACCACTCATGGGAGTTAAAGGGAGGAACGATATTTCTACTGTCTATTGGGAGGATTGGGATTTCTTGCTCCCTCGATTATGAGGTCGAGCTATTAGTTAAACATTGAACAATATCAAAAACATACCAAAAACATCTACATTCTGTTCAACTTGACTTATGATATTCCTTGTGACTCAACTCGTTTCTTCGTCGCTCGGCTTCGGTGATTGTACAGTAAACAAAAACTCCCGGCTCCGGCTTGTGACAAACTCCCGCCTTCCACTCCACTATTAAAAATTATCCACAGCACTACTAAGAGAAAAATAAAAATTTCAATTCGCCATCCCCTAGAAAACAAAACCCATCCGGAACTCTTCTCCACAGTTCAATTTCCTTCTTACCCTATCCACCCCATTCTGGACAGAGAAAAATTGTTCACCTGAAAACTTCACGATGATTCATGTTTCCTTGCGCTAATGCGGGACCCTGAATCTCCACTTTGCTTCGAGGCAGCGCAGGAGTTTCCTTTCCGTGCCCGACCAGCACACGTCTTCGTCCACGCAGCACAGCACAACGCAACGCAACACATCAGGCGAAGCTGGATCTGATACACCATTTTCGTTCGCTGGGACAACACGACGCGAGTATGCATCTAGATCCTTTGACATCTCGATGAAGCGGTCTGCGAATTCGTTGAGGAGAATACAATAATCAAAAGTTCAACCCACTAAACATTCTTAATAACCTCCCTACACTAACTCCTGAACTCCTTCTTCCTATACCGGAACTCCCCTCCCTTTCCCTCTGTTCCCTTCATTCTCCTATCGTGCATCCTCAATGTAACTAAAGCGGTACTCGGCTTCGGTGCCTTCTATCCGTTCCCACTCCTTTGTGCAAACGGTACTTTTTAACCGTATCTATCGCATTCCCACGCACCAATAATCCATCCCACCCCTGTCCCCATCTCCCTTCAAACCCTCACCGCCAACTGATGTCGAACGACCAATCAGCATGCCCCCTTCATACGAGGCATCGAACGAAGAGGGAGCCCGTTCATCGGAACGCCGAGGGCTTTGTGTCTTCCCGCTCCTCGCGAGCGAACTCTCGTCTCGCTTGCCGTGCGTTTCCGATGCGCTGGATCACAGGGTGTCGATGGGTGGATGAGTGGATGGGTGGATGATGTGTGCCAGGGGCCCTACCTTAAGCCAGAAGACCCACCCCACCCATCCATGATCTGCCGCCAGTCCGCCAGTCCGCCTCAGCCCTTTCCTTTGCGAGTATGCGAAGCGTCTTACTAGATGTGGTAAGTGTGACGTTGGATGGGTGATCTGATAGGGCGTGGTAGGGGTGTCACGGTGCACTTTTGATGCTTGGGATGGGGGAGGGGATTATTCAGCTCTGCTCTCTGGATGGGTGACATGGCCGAGATCTAGATCTCTGGATTGATGATAAAGCTGGACGGGTATGGAGAAATCGGATCATGTTTTTGCTCTTTTCTTTTGCTTATTTAATAACACTGTGTTGCTTTGATGTCTGGATTCGGATGTAGGTCTTGGATGGAAAATTAAGGTTCTCCGTTTGCGTCATGACAGGACGGAGACGGATTGGTTAGGTTCGCGGATTGATGGAAGGTTTGCTATGATGAGATGGGATGGGCTGAATAGCGATACCTTGATTAGGACGTTAAAGTAAAGCATGAACAACTCATCTCGATCGATCGCTTCATGTCAAAATTACATCCCATCTTGTCACCGCCATGCAAATACGGAGGGATTACTGAGGCGAAGCTTCAAGGCAGGCAATCAAATTAATTCGCTTCGACAGTCATCCGCAGTGCATTGAAAAGTGGAAATGCCTTCTAAGATGAGATCGGTCAGCGCCGAAAAGTGCTGGAGGCTTGAAGCTTAAGGCCTGTGGCTGATGGGACAGAAGTGAAGCCTAAATGTGGGGTGGGACCTTTTTTTTGGTTTGCTGATACGCGTGTTGGCAGCTGAAGGCCTTGAGGCTAATTAATATCCAGCTCTTGTGCGGTGAATTTAACGTTGCCGCGAGGCTTACTGGCTTCACCTGAAGCTGCAAGTATCTTTCGATCTCTTTTCTGTTTAGGGGATACAAAGACAACGCACTAATTTGATTATTTGAAAGGGGAAGGGGTGTGAGTGAGTGCCGAGACAGGAGTGTGGTTGTGTGGTGGTTGTTTGATCTGATCATGATCAGATGTTTGGTTGGTTAACAGGTGGGTATCGTGACTAGGCTACGCCGAAGAACCTCTGGGTCGTCCGGCAATCGAAATGCTTCAACACTCCCTGCTTACTTTCACTCTTTTGGGCTCGGCGAAGTGTAGTCAGAAGATGAGAATCATATCTGCTCAGCATTTGCATCCATCCATCCAGTAAATACGCAGAAGAGCGGATTTTTCATCCATGTCTGACAAAATGGTACAGAGTGGAGTTCCGCCATAGGGCTGGCCACTCCATCTCTCAGCTTTCAGATTTCCAACCGTCGGCCCTCGGATCACAAATCTCTCCTACTCTTCACTCTTTCTCAGAACCTTAAAAGCTCCCATATTTGAAATGATTCTTCCTTTGTGAATCCGCATTGGTAATGTTCTTGCGGATGCTGGAGCGGAGCTGCTCATGAGTGGTGCCAGAGAATCTCTGCTTACGTGGGTTGACTTTAATACAGCTGTTCCCCCGCTCGGTAGCGACTTCCTGCTTGACCCCTACACCGTGCAATATTTGGGGTCCAAAGTGTCGGGCGTCGCTTCTTCGCTTGTCGTAGGCCGACCCTATCAAGAAGAAAGAGTGTTGAAGGGTACAGAAGCTTGGCTATATGGTTTCTTAGGAAGGGTATTCTGGAAGTGCTGACTTCAGCAAATGTGGGGATGTCGTACTGTACGAGGAGTGGACATGGATTGGTCAAGGACCACGAGGGATCTACTTCTGGTATTCTCTTGAGATAAATTTACTGGGTTCGAATCCGAGATGGGTATCCGGGTCGATTCTCGTTTTGGGCGTTTACCTCGTCTACTGCTGATGTCTATACCATGATTTGTATGGTTGTCTCGTTTTTTGGTGCTCCAAGTGAAAAGTAATCATTCGCGTGAGCGTCAAGTAGGAGCCGAGGATGTGGGCATGTGAGTGCTTATGGTGATCTTTCTATTCACTCAATCAGTAGGATTCAGTCAGGCGCGTCAGTATTCGTGATTAGATGTTGGAGTCCGAGATGGAGGATTTGATGGGTAGGAGATGTCTCGGTGTCTCGCAGGGTCATAATGTGGGGGTCAAGCGAGACTCGCGTGTGATCTCTTTCTGGTGGGAGTGAGGAGTGCGGGGAGTCTAAGTCCAGCTCAGCAGTATAGATAACCCATAGGTTTATGATGCATCAAATCGGACTTCCTGTAGGCATTTGAAATCGAAAGGGCTTGAATTTGGAAAGTAAACAAATTCACGTGATCATGTCGTGTGACCAGCTGGGCTTCAGTCTTTAGGCGAAAGGTCTCTCACTCATCTTTGCGAGAACGAGAACATTGTGCGTAGCTTGAGGAGTGGCCGTGATATTATACACTCTATGGTCCTGTGTCCATACCCAATACCGATAGCCTGTAGTCCATACCTCTATCTGCGTACTCCATAACACCCCATCCTGAACCGATCCTTTCCAATTCACATCAATACTCATCGACCTTCAAAAGATACAGCCTGTCCTCTCTCACCTTCTCGCCCCAATCCGCTTCCATCTTCTCAATAACCTCTCCCAGATCTCTCTCAGCATTAATATACATGCCACTCAGAATCTTGGCCCTCGGATCAGCACAAAGCGCTAGAAATGTCCCACTCGCTAGGCCAGAAGAGCACCATTCCATATCCTTCGCCATGTCCATCAACTTGTTACGAAATGCAGGCTCTTGCCCAACATGTTCTGGCTGCGGTACGAAAGAGCTACTCGGGTCATGTAGATGGCTCGGAATCAGGCCAGGATGGACAGGGAAAGACGCAATGCCCTTCTTTGACGTTTCAGAGTGGATGTGATGATGGAATTTCAGTAGTGCAGCGGAAGCCGTTCCATTTGCTGATATATAAGGAACTTCAAGAATGTTAGCGCTGAAAGAATCACAGCCCGGGGATCGGGAATTCGGATTATAAAACATCGATCCAAGACATGTCTCTGATCCGAGATCCAAGATCTTTGGCTAAAACAGATGGGAAAGACTACATACCCGTAACGACGCCTCCAATCGAAGTTGTGCTGATGATTGTACCGTTTCCACGGTCTATCATGGACGGAAGCACGGCATGTATCAGCTCCAAGGGAACTCGCAGACCCGCTTCCATTGCTGGCCACCAGTCTTGTGTAACATTGGACTCCTGGAAAAACGGCCGCATGTATGAAGCTGGCGTGATGTTTATTAGGATGTCGATCGGTCCGCGGTACTGCTCTACTAGCTTCACGATTTGAACAGGAGCATTTGGAGCGAGAAGGTCGGCTGTAAGAGCTAAAGTTGGAGTGTTGAACTTCTCCTTGATCTCGCGGAGCAATGGTTCAAGAGACTCAGCACTTGGACCAATACAGCAGACCGAAGCTCCTGCCTCTGCAGTGACGACGAGTTAGCATTGTTATCATTGTTCGCTTAAAATACGTCGCTTGTATGACTGAAAATGAACACTTATTCGAAGTAACAGAGGATAGACGTGGTGAAGTAAGAAAGGGACAGGAGAAATGGCTTACGTGCGAAGGCAACTGCAGTAGACCGACCAATTCCACGATGAGCTTGAGTAATCAAGACCACTTTCCCTCTTAGCTTATTCTTGAATCGATAGGGGTCAATAAAGGAATATGTGTCACGATGTTTCGTGAGAGTTGCGCGATTCTCCACCGTCTCTTCGAACGGCAGCGTGGTTTCAATAGGAGGCATAGATCCTAGGAACTCAGAGCCAAAATTTAAAGCCATAATAGCGAAGGTAAAGAAAAACAATGGAAGAATTGATGACTATGGAGTTGGCAAGGCTGTGACCTTGGTATATGAGGCTGGATGTCTGGCATGGGAAAAAAGTTTGCCTTGGCAAAAGTGATGCAAGATGCTCGACGTCAAGGATCTTCTAGCGCCGGGAGTTGGTCCGCCCCCTCGGCCGTTACCAAAGCCCGGCACGGACAAGGACTTATTTCCATCCCATCTCCATGATCTCATGCTGGCCAGCTAGAACGAGGCTGGCTTGACAGCCTTGCGTCAACTTGGGGTTTGAGTACTGGTACTCAGATGTCATGTACAGATCCAGTACGACAATTGTACAAGCCCAATCGTGAATCTCATATTGGACTTGGAGAACACTTACTAGTTTTGAGGGTAACCTGCAGGAATTTTCAAGTTTCCTACCTTTTTATTGAAAATATTCTTTCCAGGCTGTATGAACACTATTTGGATCGTGCGATGTTCCAAATTCTCTTAACATTGGTCGACTTGCTCATTCTGCAGCAGACTTGATATGCGGTTGATGATGAAGTATGTTCATGTGCCACACCTCTCATGCCCAAAGCTGACCAGCCTTTGTGTAGGCTCCAATGAAGCACTGACATTGCTCGAATTCCGTATGTCTAGTCCGAGGTATCTCGCACAAGAATAAGCGGCCGAACATCGAAGCCGAAACCTAAAATGTACCGACTTGAAGCCAGATATTTGATGGGACCATGGGGAAAGGGCAGATGACCATTCCATGAAAATGGTTCTGGACGAACTTTGTTGGCCGTTTTTCCGTTTCATTCCATGTTTTGATCATAAACATCATCTCTTTGTCGCCTCTTGCTTATGCCGAGCCTTAAATATTTCTCTCAACTTCATTCAAGGCCAGGTTGTGGCTGGAGCTGGAGATGGAGCTTTGCATATCCCTAGTCCCGGGAGCCTGCGGGTGCGGGAGAGCGGATGCACGAGGGGAGTTCGTGACTGAGTCCTTGTGACAGGTGTTCGGGAAACATCGTAGCATATCTCTGAGGCCGGCCGTTATCTTTGTGCTGGTCCTGGATCCTGGATGACCCGGTGCAGAGGTGGGGTGGGTTGAAATTGAGGAAGTTCGGCGAGGGGCGGTGGTCGGGACACGCGGAACTCCGTGGATTCTCATCACATGATCCGGGACTCCTGTATTCTCGTCCGCCGAAGGACGGAGGTTCCTTTCTGGGCACGGTGGGCAGAATTTAGTTCTATTCCATTTCACTGGCTCTGACTTGAAATTGTTTGAAATAGCAATGCGCTTTTAATAATCCAAAGCAAGGATACTGAAGTTCCTTTGCTTGGCGATGATTCTCCCTAGGACTGCCTCCGCTCTGACTGTCCAAACATGATGATTTGTGAAATGGACCCCCTCATCGCTGCTCATTTGCCAGAAGAGAGAGAATTGCTGCTAGTCTGTAATTAGGTTAATATGCCCGCATTGCCCACCTATTCACTTTTGCCCTTCTCGAAGTGTTTACACCAGAGCTCGGCTAGCGATGAAGCTTCCGCGGACAACCCCATTGTTTACTTTAGGTAGCTGTGCTATTCCAGTCCTACCAATCTCAATGCCTTTTCAGGAAGACTGCAATATTCATCAACATAGAATTTCCCTCCCTTCCAATTTGCCCCAGGACCTATCGCACCACCCACAACTCTTCCTCACGCTCCTGTCAAGGACAAAAACCGCAACGAAAAGTCAACAGCAAGTCGCGTCACCCGGCGGCAGTGTATTGCCAGGGACACAGTTGAAGATCAGGTAACCATGCAAGATGATACCATCACCCCATAGCTGACAAAAATAGGAAATCCTGATTAGGACTCGACCCCGTTGGAGCCGGCACCAGCGGATCACGCTGAGCAGAACAGATACTACACTTGATCTAAGCCTTATGGCAAAGGAAGCTGAGGAAAGAAGAGGTAGGTATGAGGGAGAGGAGGGGGGTTATATAGATTTGGGGAAGAGAGTTGTGACTCAAATTGTTGGGGCTGTTTGCACTGTTTGCTTGGTTTGAGAGGAAATGAGTCAAGCGGCGCAGGCTGCTGCCTGGAGCTGGAGCCAGGGTTGATGAGTCCAGAGTGGATAAGAAACAGGCATATGTCATCTTTGCTACTCGCCCATTAGTTGAATGTCGTATGTCTTAGAACTGAACTTGAGAGAAGGAGCCTTCCGCAGTCTCTTTGTTGTGGTTGCCTTTGTTGTTTTGCCCCTTGATTTAAGCGAGACGGAAACACAGATCCTGCTCCTGCACTTGAATGCGACGATATACCATTCGCAAGTTGATTTAGGTGCAACAATTCCAATGAACATAGAAAATGGACATAAGGCTGCCCATGTTGATGCCACTCGTCATTATCTTTTGGCCCCGGTGTTGTGAGTGCGTTTATCGGAACACGTCTCTCGAACTCAGCAGACCACAAGAACCTACGCGGTATTCGATTAGAAAACAAAAATCCATCGTCCGTACGAATTGGAACTCCTTCTCATCCATCATATAGACAAGCTAGCTGAATGTACTACGTTCTTGAAACCACAACTTCCGTTCTCACATCGAACACTCTTGTTCCACATCTCCACCAGCTTTCTGCTCAAACACCATGAAATACGTCCGATGATCCCCTGCACCTCCATACATAGAATCGTCCTACACAAGGCTGGAACATGCTTACGAATGCTGGGATCCTATTCTCTGCGATAGGGGTCCCGTTTGAGACTGTACACCCTGAAACTTTGAAGGTGGCCATGATCTAAAAATCAGTCTGGGATTGATAAGCTGCCCTGAGCTATATGGAAATATCGGAATGAACTACGTCTCGTAGATAATTCGAGCTTCAGAAGGGACGCGAAACAGGCAATTGTGTCTTTTGAATGTGACTAAGAGAGCAGATTGCGCAGTATCCAACACTTGCGACATGCAAAGAACAGAAGGAACATCGCCGAGGTGTGCCAAGAAAGGCAAGCTTCGCGAAGCTTTTTGGATTTGTATCCGGGCCTGGCGCAACGAGCCATTGAGACGACAAGTAAACTGCTGCCTTATGTATGGAGGGGGCGTGAAAGACCAGGAGCACGCAGGATCTCAGGTCAAAAGCGATAGAATACAATTATCATAATCTCGTGGACGAATCTTTCGAGATCTTAAGTTGAATATTTTATATGTTGCGTTTAGGAAATGCGACGCTCATATTAACCTAAGCCTAGATATTTTCCTGAATGTCGTCCAAGAAGTGGAGATGCTGAACCTTTCCTCACCAAACACCCTACTGACTCCTGTTCGTCGAAAAGATGAGTTTTCACTTCTCAATTCATCATCCCTACGCCACACCATGAATACCATCTAACCACTCAATTTATCCTTTCTTTCTCCTTAACACTCCTCCACCCCATCCCGAACGAACAGAAGAAAGCAAGTGCAGAACCCGCAGCACACAAATAAAATGTCGTCACTAAGGCTTCACTGTATGCCACCAGTCCTGCATGCAGATCTGCCTCTCCAATCAACTCCCTGAATCCCTCTGCACCAACCCTGACAGCCATCTGTGCATTTAGATTGGGTGTGTATTTATGTAGGGCGGAGATGAGTCGCGAGACGAAGACGTTGTTGGCGATACCGAGGAAGATTGCGCCGCCGAAGAATTGGAAGAAGACTGCGATGGATGTTGCAATTGGCAAGTCGGCCTGAGGGATAAGAGACATGAGTCCTATCAGGGGCTGTGGAAGTTAGTGATGACACTAATAGAATTGATGGAACAGAGTGGGAGGTACCATTTGAATGACACAAGAGGAGCCAATACCTCCGAGAACTTGAATGCCGTTGATCATACCGTTCCCAGTGTCGAGATCGAAAGTTGAGAAAATCCCTCCCGAGATAGCTAGTATGCTGGTTCCGAAAAACAGCCATGGGTTGAAATGCCCATACATCGTAACTGTGCCATGTTAGCCCCCGTATCTCATGCTAAGATGACAGTTCTTACCAAGACCCCCAGGTATGATGCTACCCAACAGTCCGCCAAGCACAGAGAACAGAAAACGGATCCCGCTTTCCAAAGGCGTATCGTTCTTGATGACTTGGAACCACATGGGCAAGTAATACGCAATGAGCTGTACACTTCCCATTCCCATGAAAACAACAACAGCTGCTGAGTATACGCTCCGTTGGCACATGATTCGAGGAGGTATGCTTGCTTCATCTTTGAGAAACCACTGCCAGGCAGCGAATAAACAGATGAGAACCCCAAAGCCGACGAAGAGTCCAATGATCGTCGCAGATTTCCATGCATGCGTAGTGCCTCCCCACTGCACTGCCAATAGGACCATGACCACAGCTGGGATGAACAGAGCTAGTCCTGGGAGGTCGAGATGCTTGATTTTGTGAGTGAGTGACTGTTTCGTTGTGGTGCGTTCATGTGGTGAGAAGAAGAATACCAGGATGACAGCAGTAATTGCTCCCAGTGGCAGATTGATATAGAAACCTGTAGAATTAGCAATGCCAGGCGTTGGAGGTAGAAGGGCATACACCATCGCCATGTCGCATGCTGGGTAAATGCACCTCCGAGAATTGGCCCAACTACGTTCGAGACACTGAACATTGAAGCAATGCATCCAGTATATACTGTAAGGCCGAGTCAGCCTCTTTCGAAAGACGTAGGCATTAACAAGTACTCACAAGGTCGCTGCCGCAAAGGAACTGAATGAGAAAGAATAACCAGCGCTCCAGAAAACAACCCAGCCGCACCAGCACCGGCAATCGCTCGCCCAACAATCAGCATGACAGAATTGACAGCTGTCGCGCATATCAAGCTTCCGATTTCGAATATCGCAAGGAAGGCTAGGTATGTCCACTTGAGTGAGAAGTATTGATATATCTTTCCAGAGATTGGTTGGAGCGCACAACTTGAATGTAACATTTTAATACTGGCGACATTGACAAGCATCGAAGTTCACGACTTACACGCAGACCAGGAATGCTGAGCCATACCATCCGACATCTTCGAGCGAATTGAACTTCGTAGTAATAGTCGGGATTGCTGTGGAAAGAATAGAATTGTCCTATAGTAGGTCAGTAAGTGCAATCCGCAAACTTGGGGAAGGGGCGACGTACCAGGCCCACCAACAACACAGCAAGGCATAGACCCAATACAACGAGACTCAGCTTCAGTCCTGTCAGATATTCTGACTCATCCTCGATGGGGTCCTCGGTGACAGGATTTGTTGTGTTCTTCTCGGGGTCAAGTGATGAATGATCCTGGCTGGAAGAGTCGAGAGGCAGTTCCTTCGAAGACATTGTCGTGTAGCAGCAGGAATCGGACGTGAGGATAAAGAACAATACTGAATCTCGAGGTCATGGCGAGATATATGTTGTACAATGATCGGAAGACATAGATTCCTATACCCATATGACTAGTTCAGCTCGGAGTCTTGGGTCCTCATTCTCATTCCGGGGGTCAGCGGCACAGCAAAGTCCACTTCAGGGCGAATGAACCCTGTAGGCTTCATACCGTACCTAATTAATACGAACTATCTCAAATTACTCAGAATGTATGTAGTTGAGGCTTGCATCTGTGGAGTCATGTATTTGGCCGACTTTCACTTCCTGACATCCTGTGCAGGGAGCAATTTGAATCACGCGCAACAGGATCGTAGCAATTCAGGCGGATGATCCGCCAAGTTGATCTGTGCTGTAACTAAGAGAGGATTTTAGATCTGAAATTGAATCAGATTCCCATCATTTAATGTTGCAGATGGGTCCATAGAAGAAGCCCATTCCGAGAGCAGCTCAGTCCATTGATCTTCTGGGCTCGTCTCGGACATTGCTTCCGCAGCAGTGAAGTCGGCACACCTTCCAGTTATGGTGCCAATGATATCTTTAAACAAGAATCTTGGAGGCCCTGAGGGTGATGGGTCGGTGACTGTCTGAACATACCACGCTTTCGACGACTGGAACAGTGTATTCATGTGGTGTTTATAGCTGTTCGACAGAGGATCCTGGATACAGATAAGGTGAGAGAATCTGTCACTGATGGAGCGGAGATAGAAGTCCAGATTCGCCAACTGGCGGACTTGGGGTTGGTCTAGGGAAGGAGCATCGACACTGCTCGCAAATGTGCCAAGTATCAAAACGGCATAAACAAGCTGCAGCAATTCTACGGTCACCATGCCAGCTATGACGCTATCCGGAAGAGCATTGAACGTGTCTAGATACGACTTGGAAGCTCGCAAGCATCGCAAGAGACACTCAATTCTCGCTGCGGAGTGATACCAAGATGGACCGGACAGGTCTGACAATAGTGATGACTCTGGTGGTGCAGATGCGTGGAAACCGACCTCGTTAATATAGATTCGCAGGTGAAGAAAGCTCATCTTGATTTGTGCTTGCAGACGTCAGCCTCAAAATTCCGCAAAAGCCACTGTTAAACTCACAATTTTCCCAGACCTCTTGCGGAAAGTTCGTCTCGATGTGGTCGAGTTGTTGTTCGAATGCCCTTCCAAGTATTTCGGCCCGAACAGAGTCGAGCTGAGATACGTTAGGAGTCGAATCATAATTGAACGCTTGATTGGCCTCATCAGAGATCTGCCGTAAGCGAATCAAGTACGGAATCAAATGGTCTGATTCGGCAAGGCCCCCATCCGTAACGTGCTGAACACAACTCCTGATATGTTGATTGTATTTCATATTGCTGGGCTTCCTTAATCCTTGACATACCCTGGCGAAAGTGTTAGTCAACGCAAAGCTCAATTCGCGTCACCACTTACGATGAGGTGAGAAAGTAGCATCCAAGATACGCCCTCATTCCTTCGATTTCACCAGCCGAAGGCCTCGAGTAGCTCATGAAAGGCATTATCTCACTGCTACTCGAACACATTGGGGGTCGGCGGGTCGCCTTATCCATTCCAAGATCAACGGTCATAGCAATTGCCATTTGTGAAAGCTGATAGATCTGTTCTCTGTCTGGATGGAAGTAGAAGTGATACCTAGAACAATTAGCCTGACACGACCCAATACACCTAGGTAGCGCAGCGACATACCACGTGAGGTACACTAGAATTCCCTGCAGAAGATCCAAACTCTTCTCGCCATTGACTAGTATTCTCCGGCTCAGATTCTCTCTCAGCTCGAGTTCTATGTGCTGTTGAAGCTTGAAGTCGGGTTCAGTTCCACAGCAAAGGATGGCCAGGAAAAGAAATGGCCGCTGACGCCGTAGTGAGTCCAACGACAGATTCGGGGAAATGACGACGAATGGAAACGCCCTCTGTTTTGAACGGAATAGCTCGATTGCATCGCCAGCTTGTCCTAAGGTGATGAAGCCTTTGGAGATGGCGTCTTGTAAGTTGTCGAAGATAGGGTAAGCAAAGACGGATTGATGTTGAGGAATACTTTGTTCCGACTGGTTGGACGATGAAGAAGGAGTAGCATATGCCGAGGTGAAATCCATGAGATGAGTGTCCGGCATGAGCATTGAAGGCATCTCCGAGGGTATCTCTGGAGCCGTTGGTGGCGACTGGGTTGCAGTTGCTGGCGTGGCTTGGATAGGCTGACTGGTAGCATTGGCAGCCACGAGAGCGAGCAACCCCTCCAACTTCTCCTCCATCTCAGCAACTCGCCTACTAAAGTAAGCACCCTATACCAACTGCATGGAAAACGGCTTACAATCTAGAGTTCTTTGCTCGTTTTGGGCGAGGCTTGGCCTCAAGGAAGACGCACCGCTTGCCATCTTTCACACATCTTGCACTTATAAGCATGGGCTACGGAGGCCACTTTGGAACGTACTTTAGACATCGATGGGGATCATCGGTAGAGGGGATACAGCGACCTTTCGAGCCACGACAGGCTTCACAGGATCGACGGAGCTTGAGGCTTTGTTTGGAAGTCACGGCTTGTTCTGGGGACATAGCGTGACCGCCATCGTTCAAGTCCATCATTTTGGGTGGTGGATAGCTCGGCAGTTGCGGATTTAGGAATCCTCGGGAGGGGACGAACACAAAATTTCGGAATCTTGAAGGTGGAAGCAGGTTCCAAGTGGAGATTTAATGACAGATACATGGAAGGCATCCATCATTCGTGTCGATTTGTTTGAAGGCATGAGAGTCGGCGTAGTTAGAATCCTACACTCCGCTCCGGTCTGTGACAGGGGTGAGCATGCGGCACAGCGAAGCGAGTCCAACCATGAGGATCATGGAAACAAAGGGATCAGTCATCCCACTCCAGCGGCTAATAACAGACTTCTTTGCCAGACAAACATGGTCGAAGATTTCTTTTTGTTGTCTGAAGTCTTCCGAGGACACCAGGGTTGCTGCTTCCCAGAGCACAATCTAAGTGAAAGGAGCATCCGCCAAATGCACCCGAGAGCTGATGGCGTGCGACTTTGGCTGTCAGGGCTCGCCAGATGGCACGAATGCCTTCAAGTCCTCTCAGCCTCCACTAAATGCTCATACAGCAGGCAAAGAATCATAGAGTGCTATGAATCTCTTAATTTGTATGGTAGTACAGTACCGAGCTTCCATCACGGTGTGTAGAGCCGTAACTCGATTTTTACCAACCAACTAACAGCTTGAAGCAGTACCGAGCCGCCATACATATTCCTTTATGCAACTCTGCACTGCAGAAGTCTCAGTCGTGGAACAATCACAAGGGTCTCAAGACTTGAGCATAACTTTATACTGTTTCTCATTCTGTACAACATCTATTTCCTCGTTCAGAATGGCTTTAGTGGAATCCGGCTGCAATGGTCCACAATCAGTGTTGGGATCCAACCAGTCCAAATACCCATGCCCGCCAGAATTCCGATCCAATTACCCATATACACTTCTAACTCAATTTCTACATATTCCGAAACGCGATCAATAATTTCAAGCTTCATTTTCTTAACACACAAGGCCTGTAATTAATATTTCCCGACAATTTTCTCCCCATACAGATTTCTACACAACAAACGCCTCTGCCTAGCAACATGAAACTCGACGGATTCCCATCGATGGATGCGGAACATGTCTATATCAGGCGTCACAATGGCCTCAATCGCAAAGAAAAGGGCCTACAAGCAGCACGACTTTGCCTCGGCCTCTCTGACTTCTCATCCGAACACTCAAATGAGTCCGAACAAAGCTCACTATCCTGGATCAAAACCTGCCAAAACCCAGTCTTCGTATCAATAGATACAGAAGCCAACCAACCAATCCGCTAGTTTGGCGTCTCAATCCTAGACACCCGAAAGCTCAACTCAGCGACTCTGTCCTCGGATATCTCCACATTCATCGAATCTCACAACTTCCGCTTCTGGAAGAACGAAGAAGCAGAGGAAGAGAAACCTTTCCGCTTCGGATGATCCGTACAGATTCAATCCCGTTGGAAAGGCTGGCTACTCAGGAAGATCATCGAAACTGGCAGTCCGGACATGTCTATTACCGAGGCACGCAATGTCATTCTAGTCCGCCATTCTATCATTGATGAATTCCACGCCTTCGCAGTAGCGTGCAAAGGCAAGTTCAGGATCACGGAGCATCCAGACATACCGATTTTTGATACGCAGTGCTTTGCTCACAGAGGCGGCGATGTGAGAAGTCTCAAGGAAGTCTTGATCGAGCTGGGGATCCCGTTCGGGTATCTTCGATATGCAGGCAATGATGCGTATTTTACGTTGAAGTTGATGCTTATGCAGGTCGTGAATAGTTGTCAGGATTTGGAATTGAGTGCGGAACAGAAGGAGCGGAAGATGTTGTTGCAGGCTATTGCACAGATGGACATGCCTCTTCGGAAGCCGGGTACGAGACGGAGAGAACTAGCTCTTCAGACGGCGGGTTCGCCGTTTGCTCATGAGAGACAAGAAGAAAATTGGTACGATGATTGTGACGATGGTGTGAGTTGTGTGCATTGCTTGGATGTAGATCCAAAGGCCAGAGTCCTAGCTCAATTGCCCTTCCCAACTTTTCGAAATGCACCTGTGACTCTTTAATCTAGTAGACAATGCAGTTTCTAGCATGCACTCAATAATTCTCAATGCAACAAGTTTCTCCTCGGGAGGGTAGAGCTGAGCGTCTTTCTGAGGCCCTGGTCCTGTGAGAAATAATAAATCTTCGAATACAATGTAGCGAGTATCACAAAATCCAGTTTCAATGCATGATTTGGAAGCCGAGGGATGTTGGCCTTGTACATCGTGTCAATTCAATCGTCAGATTTACAAAGCGTCTCCTCAAGATCATCTCCCATCGCAACTAGATGCAGTCCATGTGACATGGTATCAAGCTAGGACCTCTCATCAAGCGTTCCTTCCTCAAGAGTTTGCTTGAAGCACTTGGCCATATGCCTCCCATTAAACCATCGAATTCATCGAATCGCACCCAAAGAGTGATTCTAATATTGCAATGGTGAACAGGATTAGATTATACCTGCCAGCAAACTTGATGAGGTTACAAGTAAGGATATGTTAATGCATTATTTATATCGGGTATACCTTCTCTATCTCTATCATATATTTGTTCTCTCCTCTAACGCTAATATTCATGCACAACGAAACACCCGAAACCCGTCCCTTTTAATTCGTCACTGCGGTATCCGGCCTCTCCTCCTCTTTCTTCCCCTCCACCACATCCCCATTCCTCCTCGCAATCTCCTCCAACTCCCTCTTCTCATCGACCGTAAACTCACTCTCCGCCTTCCTAATCTTCACGAACCCCACCAGAATAACCAGCGCTGTCGCCGCACACGCAACCTCAAACCAAAACACCGCATGATAGCTCTCCCTCAGCCCAAGCCTGTCAACCGTATAGCTATTCACGATATCCGCAAAGCCCAGAAAGACTGCAATGCCGAGATGCAGCAGGATCATGATGACGGAACCGGCGAGCCCTTGCTGTTTGCGTGGGAGGGAAGTGGTGATGAAGATATTGGCTACGTTGAAAGTGATGTCGATCCCGACGGTAGCGCAGATCATGGATGGGAAGATGTAAGCCCAGTAATTTGCACCTTGGGGAGCTAAGGCGAAAAGCAGCGGGGCAATGATCCACGATGTTCCCGAGATGATGATGAGTGTTGTTCCGGACAGCAAATGCATGATGAAGCCACCGAAGGTAGCGATGATACACCCACCTAGCGCCATAGGGACATACCAAGCGACGACTTGGAGTGGAGAAGCTCCCATGATGTTCTCCATGTAGAAGGTTGCGTAGAGGAGAAAGACGCCGAGCGAGCCGTAGGTGAAGAATAGGGCGACGGCAAGGGCGGGCATGCAGGGGACTTTGAAGAGGGAGGAGGGGAGGAGTGGTTCTTCTGCTACGCACATCTCGACGTAGGCACCTGCAATGAGGGTGAGGGAGCCGATGATGAAGAGGACGTAGATGTAAGGGGTCTTCCATTGTTGTGGTGCGTGCGAGGAGTCGATGATGGCGAATGTGAAGAGGATGAGACCGCAAACGATGAGGACGGCTCCGAGCCAGTCCATCCGTACTTTCACGGGAGCGTTGCGCTTTTCGGCAATGTCGGAGGGGATAGTGATGTATGATGTGACGGCCGTGATGGCACCGAGGATGGTTCCGATCCAGAAATACCATCCCCAGGTAGCATATTCGGCTGTCACTCCAGCGAAGAAGATACCGACGAAGAATCCTAGCGCGGCACAAGCGCCATAGATACTGAAGACAAGGTTCTTTCTTGGACCTGGTCGATAGATGCTTCCCAAGATCATCACTGATGATGGGAGGTACGCAGCAGGCCCAAGACCTTGCAGAGCTCGACAGACATTCATCATGATATCGCTGGTTGAAAAGCCAGCGATCAGAGACCAAAGCGTCAACCAAGCGAATCCAGACACATAGACTGGAAAGCCTCCGTACATATCGGCCAAGCGGCCAAAAATCAACAGGAAGCTTGCAACTACCAGAGAGAAGGCACTTGCAGGCCAAGTTGCCGAAGCAGACGGGATGTTCAGATCCTGGACCAAAGTTGGCAGGATAACTGTGAATCCAGACACGAAGTACTCCTGCATCAAATAAGCAAATGTACTGGATAGATTGGAAGAGGTCATACCGTCAGAACCTGGGACATCGATATCGAGAAAACAAATCCTATCTCTGCCCATATCGAGTCAAAAACCTCTGGTCTCTGTCTTCCTAGCCGCTCGAGCATGGCCTCGGTAGATTCTTCGATTGCTGGAGAATCTCCTCCCTGATAACGAGTTTCTTTTTCTGGGGGTCCGGGAGTCCTGGGGGCACTTGCATTCGCAACGTCTTCCCGATGCGTCGAATTGAGGGGATTATCATTCTCGTGATTTGAATTGAGATTCTCGTTTGTTGTTGAATTTTCGTTTGTCGTCAAAGTTTGATGTGGCGAAGAAGCATTCGCCTCGCCTGTCGTCTGGAATTGGTGGTCGTTGGGGGACGCAGCCACAACAGTATTTTGACCGTTGCCGAAAGACATCTTGAAGTTGTAATTCGATTTTGTAAGGCGATATATTCTAATTCTGAGAACAATCTTTTCAATCAGAAGATAGAAAATATTATCCAAAGAAAATGGACGAGCAAGTCCTTATTAATGCAGAAAAATGAAGAAGATAAGAAATAGTTGTCTGAAACGACCGTGCCATATCATGCAGCGTCGATGAAAAGGCGCGGTGATGGATTTGTAAGAACGGGCGTCACTCTGCTGGACGAGGGCGTCACAGTACATATACTTCTTGGAGTCAGTCGGTATGGGCTGGATGGCGTCAATTGAAATGACGCCCGCTCTACCCCACCCCCCAGTCTAACGGGCTCGACCCGAAGAAAAGTCTTGCTAGCGAGATCATTACTCAATGGAAACAGCTGTGGACAAAGGGGAAAATGGAGATTTCTTGAGCTAGACAATGATTTCGAGCTCGGTGACTTCAAGATAAACGCGGCCTTCATAGTTGTTGGGTATTGAAGGACAACATATTTTGGTCATACTGCCGCGAGTGGCGAGCTTTGGGACCAGACCCTTGGCTTTTCTTACCTCACGACTAACTTATCGAACGGAGAAAATAGCAGAGGGGAACGTGCGTTCTGTCAAGCACACCCTGCTTGACTTCGACGTTTTGACGTTCTTGTCAGTCGATCTCATTCTCATGATGCAGGTGCTGTGGTTGTCAGTGGTTGGCACAGCAGTTTGTTTTTTGTGCCTGGATCACAACAGTGCGTTCGGCCAGTCAGCTGCAGAGAAGGGGTCCGACCGAATTGACTTTTGCGTTTCACGTAGCAATTGAGTCTGACAGGCTTTTGAATGTTGATATCCCGAGCATGACTCCGCAGGGATGATTTAAGCTTGTTGTCTTGAACTACTGGGCTCCTTGACCAGTTCTGGGGATCGAGTCCTTCAGTCAGAAATCCGCGGGCAGGTCTGAGCCGAATGGTCGGGTCATGGCTGGTCATGAGCGAGTCTTGGCAATTCGAGGGCCCACTTCCGGGATCCGTGGATTCCAGCCGTTCTCCGACACGACTTCTTGACCAGAACGTGCATTGGCAGACATGGATAATCAACAATGCCATCCTGCTTCGCCACTTGGTGAGATTGGGATGTATCTTTCCATCAAGGCATCCGAACCTCAACCTCGCGAGCTCGTTTGCAGCCGCAAGCCTTGGCAGGAACGGGCCATTTTCTAACGCGCTTGAGCAATTCCAACGTGTCGAAAAGAGTGGGAAGGGATTGTCTGTTGATTGGACGGAAAAGGAGGAATAAATCGTGACTTTAGAGTCAAGACGACATTGTTCAATTTCTGTCTGACACCCAGACAGAAGAGGCACTGGTGGAGGGAGAATTCATCCTTCGCTGACCAGGCTAGTACCCTATTCTCAACTGTACAGTACCAATGTTCTGTAATTTGGCCAGGACATCTTCACAGGCTTGGACGCTCTGGATAGGTAATGTTCTTTCCACGTGGTAGTCGCTTAGCACCCCACGTCTGAAGCAGAAGCAAAACAAAAACATTTTGCTGGTCGCGAACTTCCTTCCTCTCTCTTCAGATCAGCTTTCGTCGTGAAAGCTGTTCTCCACCCGCAGCTTTCAACTGTGCTCTAATTTGAACAGACGTTAAATACTCAGTTTAGGCTAAGTTTGGACCATCTCGTCTCAGTTTCCGCGCAATTTAAGACCAGCAGTTATTCATCGGACAGAGCTCTACAGGATATCCAGATCTGGAGTCTTTCTGGAATTTGACGGTTATATATGCTCAGGCCTGTCTTGAGCTGACAGAGGCGACTATGCAGCGAGGGATTTCTAAGAATATACGACGACTTGAAGATCGCAGCCTCGACCGGCAACGTTCTTGGCAAAATCACACTGCGCGAGTGTCTCCAGCAACTCTGCTTGACGTTACTTTGCCACCACAAGAACGGCCTCGTCGTGATATGGACCGGCTACAACAGTGCGACTTTGCATCTTTCCTGTGTGCCACTCAACCTTCTTGTGGTTGATGGGGCGAATCGACTAGCAGAGTCTGATTTGATCTTCGCACTTAAAATACAGCATGACTCCCTTGTTCAGATTGGAAATCAAACTGGAGCACAACCGCCCACTGAGCCACAGGGTAACAACGATATGTATGAGAAATACTGGATAACAAATTTTCGGCGAATGTTGCAACATGTCCATCACGAGCGTATCGAGTTGCCTGAAGTGGGGTGAAGTTCAGTGAGTATACCGAAGGATTCCGAGCTGGACGTGGTATGCTGCTGCAAGGTATTGGGTGGATGAGGGACGATGGCATTAGAATGGATGAGGGACGATGGCATTAGAATCGGTGTAAATAAGTGTTGAGTAGGTATGTCAGGGTTGAATGGACTGAGTGCCGGACATTGACATTAGCTCTTGGCCAATGTCCATTTGGCAAGAAAGGACATTGTGGAGAAGCTGCTCAGTCGGAATGAGTGGGAACTAGAGAGTCGATATAATATATGACGATTAAGTGCATACACTACTGATAGAATATCGAAGGAAAAGAGTTCTGCAAAGGGGAGCCGGCCGATAAAACCTTCGTGAAAGTCCTCAATCTGTCTCGGTGGTTTCCAATTATCGAACTGGAGACATGCTGATAGTGCAGGAATAGGGCCCATCCTGTGGATTACAGTTTAGGACCAATCCCCATCCAGAGTTGAGGCATGGAGACCTGAGAAACTCCAAGCTCCAGCCATATCACGTGTAGCAAGCAAACATCAAGCAAACATTAGCGCGCCAAAAACAGCTGCTTGGCGGCTAGCTAAGCGAAAGCTTGGCCGCGAAGATTATATAACGGCCGGCTCCTCTTTGCAAAACTCTTTTCCTTCGATATTCTATCAGTAGTGTATGCACTTAATCGTCATATATTATATCGACTCTCCACTACGGTGGCTTGCTGAGGGTTATTCAGTGCTTCTCACGAAGTGCACATGAGTTTTCCTCCGTTCCCGGGGTCGTCGAGAAACGGTGAACGCTCTTTCCTACCAGCCGACTTCGCCGATTCTAACGGACGTTGACTGTGGGGTGGTCGCTACATATACACATACTATACGCTACATATTGTGCTGAGGAGGTATTGGAAGAATTGGTTCTGCACTCGATCTGCGAGAACGCCGAAGAGAGTGAGGGTGCTGATGGCAGACCTATGACGAAAATTTTCTTGTGGGCTAAGGGCTGGCTCGGATGCCGATCTGCCAGAGGATCTCTGGCGTCCAATTGCTATCCTCGTGAATCTCCGCTGTGACATGATTAATGCCATGCTGTACTCTGTTCTGCGGAGGCTGAATAGCGCAGTACATCCTGCTGTCGTGATAGCTTCGCCGCGCGAGGAGCAAAATCTGCGGATGCGCAATTTTCCAGAGACTCGCCCCACAAGCAAAATTTCTGCTACACAAACAATGAAGCTCCTGAATACAAACAATGTTGAATTATCCTGGCTGTTGCACAAATCGAAATATCAAGGTCACCAAAAATGCACAAACATATGGCTGCAAAGTTCTGATTCCCATCTAGCTAAGCAACAACTTCATTTCGATGCCAGTATCTCAATGAAGAGTACAACATATGACCCATCTAGTAGACACGCTTGGGAGGAGACATAGAAGCCTTGATCGTCAAGCTGCCAACGTTTTGCCATCCCTTCTTCAACAGAGAGACGAGGTAGTTGATGGCCAACATGATGTTGGAGATCAATTGATCCTCAGTCATTCCGACGTTTCCGACGGCGACACCCATGCACAAGACCTTCTTCAACTGGAACTTAATGGTGGACTTGACTTCGTTGATCTTGGCGCTGAGATCCTCGTTGTGGGAGACCGGGGTTGGGAATTTACCAGCTGCAGAACAATTAGCAGATGTCGCAGATCAATGGTGAAGTGCCAGACATACCCTTGGAAAGACCGGGACCCAAGAGACGTGGGATTTGCTTGATGAGGGTATCGGAAGCGACGAAGGCATCGTACTTGCGAGCAAGCTTCTTGATGAGCTTCTTGTTCTTGTTGAGCTTCTTCAAGTCATCAGCGGACATGGCGTCGACACCACCGTGCTTCGCACGATCGATATCGTGCTGGTCACCAAGAATGCTATTCTACCGTCAGTTCCTTGCTCCTTGTATGTCTTCCTCCATTTATGTATCCGGATGCGACGTACCAGATGCTCATGCCTGGGCGGGGGACGACTGGGAGACGGATGGTTCCGGAGAAACGCTTGTCACGTTGAGGGTCATAGTTCTTGAGGCCGATCTGGAGCTCGACGGTCTCGAGGAAGTTTCTCTTCTTGGTCTCGAGGGAGTACTCAAGGAGTTGTTGGACGTTGGTACGCACTCCGGCTGTGGCAATATTGTCAGTGACGCTGCCCGATGACGATGGAAATGTGCGAGCAGGCGCAGAGTATGGGGCATTGTCTTGACGTACCGACTGTGATTTTCGACATGATGACAGTCTTCCAGTAGAATTGTTGATGTTCTAATGGTGAGGATTTGCGTTTGTCGTTGAAGTTTGAAAAAGGTCGGGGATTTCGCAAAAGGCTTTTGGTGCGGAGTGGGGTTCAAGCGATCACGTGGACCCCGCCAAACGCGAATTGTCTCCTCAACTTTGAAGCTCGCCCCCAACATCACAGGCTGGCGAACGTACCCCATTAAGCTTAAGGAAAAGCAAATCTTCCCTCTTCCGAATCTCTCTGCACTTTCCATTCATCTAGAGAGGGCGAAATCCTTTTTCTTTCTGGTCAAGTGTCTTGAGCTTCGTTTTTCTTGCATCGGTGCTTATTTACCTAAGTAGAGTGAACGTGGAAGCATTCTTTTTGATTTTTGATGATAGAATTATTCCATGAATCCAATCATCATCTCTTCATATCGTCCAATCAAATCGATCACAACCTCATTGGTCATCCAAGTACTCAGCAATTGCATTCTTTCAGATTTTTCACCCTCAGTATGAGCTTGCAGTACGGCAGCCAGTGGTGATAGTCTCCAATAAAACACTAGTTGCACATCCCACTTGACAAGTTGGGCAAATCGGCGGCGCAGTGAAAGTCACTGTTAGAGTACTTGGGCACTTCTCATTTGCACAAGGCACTTCAATGAAGGATTTGGCCTGGAGGATGCAATTTGCGTATGGTCCACAGACCGAAAGTTCTGGACAGTGTACTTCTATTTGTCAGCGTTGAAAGAGATGACGGGCATGACAGGAAGGGAATGGACCTATGCCTGTATATGGGACCGTTTGTGTGTAGGAGTAACAGGACGGTGTGGTGTATGTATGGTACTCTGGGGCTGGAGTGATCTGTGCTGGCGATGCTAGAACGTATTGGCTGGAATTGTTAGCAGGGTATTGATACAGACTCGCGGTAAATCACCTCAGAATTCCCAGCGTGAAAAAGCCATATTTGACGATTGACATGTTTTCCGTCCTTTTCGTCAGGATAGATTTGATGTTGTGACGGAGAATTATTGTACTGCTTCTTGTTGGACTTCTGCTATGCTCTGGCAGGCCGCCATAGAGAGGGATCTTCCAGCATATTTATATTTCTTGGCCAGATGAAAACCAGGCCCAAGGCATCTGTACTAGGCAGGAAGACGTTCATGCGAAAACACGGAGAGGATGATTTGAGTAAAGTAGCACGGAACTCGTAACTTTTCAGCTCAAAGCTGACGGTTTGAGCGAGCTTTACTCGACTAGTCGAACGTCTCAGAGCGGTATCGTGCCAACTCGAAAGATAATCCCTGGCCCTGCACATCGAAGGCAAGCATTCGTCCAATAGTAGTTGGAATAACACTTGATTTTCTATCTCCAGATTTTTGTAAATGCCCTATCTTCCCGGTATTGTTGCCCGCTGCACTCCACATCCCATGTTCGGAAAGCTACGCACTAAGGCTGAAGTCCACCATCTCGGCTGAAGTTCCCGACAACCAATTTTAGACATGTTGGTATCACAAGATCCATATCCTAGATTCCGGAACTAAACAAGCATTCGTTCAGCCGCTGCCAAAAAGCTTGTGCTGTGGTGTCACCCATACTTACTGGACGCGTGGCGGTCTATAAACCGAGCTGGTCGGACTCGGCGACTCGTAACGAGTTCATTCATGTGCCCTTTTCTGAATGGCGATGTCGAAGATTCGGGCAGCTATTTGGGAACATGTTCCATTCAATCATCTAGCTAGATGCGGATCTCCGTGCAGGATCCGGAGGAGTGCTGGCAGAACCCAGACGTGCCTGTCGGTCTGCTCGACATCCATTCACCTGTTTCACTGCAATTAAAATCACTACACACTCCTTAAAAGTAAGAACCATCACGCTCTACCACTATCCATGCTTACTAACTCGACTTGGTACGAGTATTGTGTCATAACACAATGAGCATGGGTGTGGGAAGTAAGATTCTCCCCGTGTCCCTCCTTCCAACACCCACCCAATTGAAGGTGTGGAATTCGCGCGCAACGCAAGTCCACTGCTCTTAACAATTCAGATGAGCTGGAACAGGAAGCTGCATATCTTTCAGCATCTTTGCAGTCCTAGCAGCCCAGAATCGGATCAAAACGCGCTGGATGTAGGAGAGTTTCCAGTGCCGCAGGAATCAGCCGTTCATCATCGCACTTCCACATCAACAAGCATCAAGCAATACAAAGTACTGCTAAAGGTTTCAAGCTTTTCACTCAGGCAATTCCAAATTCCGAGCTAAGATCAAAGGTGAGCACGACATCAGCTCACGTGCATGCTTCAGGTCTCGGCCATTGTGTGAAAGCTGAACTCGTCTCGCTTATATTTTTTGTTTTTGAAAGTCAACATCGACGTCACCACCTGAAATTTTCTTCCTTTGCTTCAATCAACTTTCTTGACACCACAATCATATGACCGCGTTCTACTTTGCTCTGGCAATATCTCATTTAATCAATCAACTGCGAAGGGCGACTCCTCCAGACTCCGCGACTTGATCAAGACATTGCGACGCGTTCACAACTGAACACACATTGCTGCGGACCAGCGTTGTCATCATCCCAGCAGAGAGATCGACTCAATAGCGGCATTCAATCAAGCATTCGCACTAATTTCAATCCCGTCCGATCGTTTCGTCGCTTCAAGCTACATCCGCACACAAGAGATGCGCTCTGCTCCTTGCTCTCACACATCAGTACAAATACATAACCTCGCACCAACGCGCTCAGTCCCATTAATCGCCAACATGTCGACCACCCGTCGCAAAGGTGCTACGCCTCAGAAGGCTCACAAGGTCGAGGTCTCCTTCACCAATTGGGTCATGGGTGGCTCGTTGCTTTCACTCAGCACCACTTCTAGCTTGGGAAGCCGGGTTTCTAGCAAGGGCAATCATAAGAATTTTGATGTCGACGCGGTACGTTTTCGTATAAGTAACTTGTGGCCCAGTTTTGAGGGTCGCAAAGATGGTTGTAGTGCTTGCTGATGGGCGACCAGGACGATGAAGAACCACCTGACCCTGCTCCACCTGCTCCCGCAAAACTTCCTAAGAAGAAGAAAGAGGTCCCTCCAGCAGAATCAAAGAAGGCTGAGGAGGTAAAAGTAGTTTGCGATGATTGCCAACCTGAACCCGAGAAGCCTGTTGGCAAGTGCGCGCCTGAGTGTCCTGTCTGTAATGAAGAATGTGCCTGGGAGAAGCACATGCATGAGAAATATGGCGGAATTGAATGTGATACATGTGGCCGAGGGGCAAATTGGCTGATGGATGAGTTTCACAAAGGTCGTGGAGAGTATGCTTGCGAAAGGTGTACGCCTGATTGTGCTGCTTGTGGTCGCGGTCCGTTGTGGCTTTCCAAGAAGTGGGAGAAGACCTTAAAACGCCGTGCTAGGAAGTTGCAGGGTATGGAGAAGGATAAGAAGGACAAAAAGGATGATGGGGGGAAGAAAGACAAGGAAGATGGAGGTGCTAAGGGGGGAAAGAGCGACGATGGAGGGAAGGCGAAGGATAAGGGAAAGGAGAAGACCCAAAATAAGGAAAAAGAAAAGCAGAAGGGAAAGGAAAGTGGAGGAAATAAGGATGATGAAAAGGAGAAAGATAAGCAGGGTGCAGGCGGAGGAGATGGCAATGGGATATTAGGTGGCTTTGGTGACTGGAATAATGACAATTCGAATAGTAGCGAAGGCAATTCAAGCAACACAGACAAGCAAGGCTGGGGAGCACCCGACAATTCGAATGCGAATGGAGAGACTTCTGGCGCTGGAATTAATGGCTGGGGCACCAATGACAACAACAACAGTAACGCCAACGCCAATGCCGAGGGATCCAGCTGGGAGAATAACAACTCAAGTACGAATGCTGAAACCTCTGGAGGGGATAATGGCAATTCTAGCTGGGAAAACAACAACAACACAGCCCCAGGAGATGCTGGAAGCTCAGGCTGGGATAGCAACAACAATACTACCGGAGATTCTGGAAATCAAGGTTGGGGCGATACCACAAATTCTGGATGGGGCAACGATGACTCCAACAAGACTTCCAACGATAGCGGTGGAAACAAGGACAATCAGCAGAGCCAAAGCAAGAATAATGGTGGAGGAAAGAAGCAAAAGGACAAAAACAAAGACAACAATCAGGACAAGCAGAATGAGATCTTCGCACCGATTGCTCCGATTACCGAGTCGAACCCGACGGGGTATATTCCTTACAAGTCTGCCAATAATGCAGCAGTTGGAACGAGCGCCTGGGATACCGGTGCCAGTACCTCTTTCCCGGACGCCACAGCAGCTCAATCGTCTGGAGGCCTACCAGAGACCGGAACTGCAGATATTTCAGGAAGTGGATGGAGTGCCCCAAACACAGAATGGGACAACAATAATCCTTCGAATGGCAATACCGGCAACGAGCCAGGCAGAGATCCATGGGCTCAAACTGAGGGTCAAAATGACTCTGGAAACGGTGGTGCGTCTACTTCTGGAAACAACCCCTCCAATCCTGCTCCAGCGGACAATGGATGGTTCACTGTTACTGAGTCAGCCCTTGACATACCTATCAACAACAACACCGGACCGAGTTGGAGTCAATTGTTTAGTGGTGGTGGCACAGACGCTTGGAACAAACCTGAAAATGCAAGCCAATATAGAGGAAGTTCAAAGGGTCAAGCAAGCTACTCGAACAACAACAACGCCACCTCTTGGAACCATCCCAATAATACATATCAAGCTTCCGGATATGGAGGAAATCTATGCGGCCAGGGCAATAGCTTGAATAACGGAGGGGACTGCTCATTCGGACCCAATGTGTGGAACAACTCGAACCCCAATAGTTTCAACAGTGGAAATAATGGAGGCTTCAACTCTAATAACAACTCAAATGGATTCAGCCAAGGAAATCGCTCTCGAGGTCGGCTTCGTCCAAATGGGGCATGGTCTCAAGAAGACTGCCTCAAATTGGAATTCTTGTACTCGAAGAATCATGAGTATATGTGGAAGCAGATACAAGCTGATTTCTATAACTGGACTCGTCGTTTCGTTCCCTCGGAGTTGATTGAGCAGAAGTTCAGGGAAGATGGATATGCGTAGATCAGTGTAGGAAGTTGCGATAGTGGGATGTGGTTTTAGATGGGGTTGCTTGTCTGGCGTTCTTGAGGTTGCTCTTTCCTTAACCGTTTCTGATTGACACTTTCATCGATACCTCGAGTAAAGAGATCGATTGCTTAAAGTTGTTATTCCTCTGGAGATGTGCTCCTCTGGCTTCTCCTTCCTGGAGGGAGTCCGCTCTCCGAATAGCATTTTCTTCCTCCAAGCTGATGAGATCGTGCCTCGCTCATTGTTTCTTCCTTCGATGCAAGCACTCATCATTTGTTGTACAGAATACAGGAGCTTCCAAAGAAACGAATACAACACAAGACCTGAATCATTGAGCCCGTGCAAGGTGTCAAATGATGCAGAATGTTGGGCATTTTTCTCTGAGTAAAGGATGGCCTGTCGCAGGTCACCTCGCTTGAGCAAGTTCAGTGGCACAACCCTGTATTGGACCCTATCTGGTGGCATTAGGGTACTTTATTGGTAACTGCCACCTGCCAATCGCTAAACTTTGGGTTGTTAGGTCTTGGCATGGACATAAGAAGCAGCCATTTCCCGCGTCACGACCTTCGATTTGTTCCAACAATTTTGCCAACTCATCAACCATCAAGATTGATCCATCGTCCTTCAATATGCGCCCTCCCCTTACCGCTGTTAAACCACGTCAGTTCTCATTCGCTTTACCGGCAAACCACCTATGTGGGACAGCGGTGAGAAACTCAGGTCGTGAAACAATGGCAGGTGCCCGATCCCACGCAACTGGGAAGAGGGCTTTTTGCTTATGGCGGCCATTCTGGAAGCTGTCAAGAAGATCGAATATGTGATGTCATTCTATGCACCTTTTATGACAGCAGTCAGGTACGTGAGCCGGCCAAATGGTCCCAGCTGCCACGAGGGCTCTATTGGTTTTGGGAGTGAGGTTGGGTCGAATTGAGTCATGTCTGGGTGATACAAACGCAATTTTATCTGTCACATGTGGAAGTTCCGCATCTAAGGCGGTCGAGATATTCTGTTTGCATTCAAAAGTCCACATTCAATTCTCTGCGTTTCGAGGTTCATCTGTTAGGCGAGCTGCCGTAACCAATGCATTTCCATTCTATTTCCTCCCTCTTCACTTTTCTACGCAGCCCTACTGTCAAAGGACTATCCGGCCAGCAGGCAAGTTGCCTTGCAGAAGTTAGGATGGGAAGCAAGAATAGCCAGTGATACATCCCTCTGCTTCTCTCTGCCAGGACTCATTCTTATTCTTTTTCCCAACGGAACGTGGAAGGTAACAATTGCTGGTTCGTTTGTTACACCAGAGCCTCATTTGGCCTCAACAATCTAATTTGGCGGCAGGGCAAACAAACTTTGCATAACGGCCAAGTAAGAGCTGCCGTTGTAACATCAGCGGCTTGAGATCGTTCAGTCCCAAAGATCGAGGCTGCGCCATCATAAGTGATATCGGGCGTCTGAAACGTTGCCGTGGACGCAGATATGGCTTTCCACATATCTATGCCACGCCGGGTGCCCATCCGGGTGACGATCCCAGGAAGATGAGGCGAAATGGGATTCTTATAAGAATGGTATTGTCATGCCAGATGAGGATGACCATGTCCCATCTCTCTCAGCGGCACAAGATAAGCAAAACAGACTTTTTTCAGAGCGTTTGACAACCATCTCGTTGACCAAACTCAGAACCCTGGCTCCTAAAATTACTCTTATTACAAGAAATTCAACAACACACACAAGCCGTGAGTCTCTCAGCAACCTTCCCGTGACGAAGTCTCACAAACCACCTACTCGCCACACACCAACACCAAACAGCCATCACAATGTGCTACTGGTATTCACATATATACAACTGCAAGCACGTCACCTACGCGCTGGGCAAGTACTGTCCACAAGCAGGCCTGGTGCAAACACCCTGCAAGAAGAAGCACATCTGGCAGACAATCCGCATGGGAGAAGACTGTGAAAACTGTGCTATGCCGGAAGGAAGAGGCAACAACATTGTGGACAATGAAGGACCAGTCGGAGGCGGTGGTGGAGTAGTTCAGCATAAGGTCGGAGTCAGAACGAAGAAGAAGGGCAGAAGATAGATCGAAGCGGGAGAGTGACTGGTCTGGAGAGGCTTCAGGCGAGTGGTGACATGGCAAACCGGGAGCGATGGCGTAAGATTCAGGAATATCATTTGTAAAGAGACTTTCTCTTGAATTTGACCCAGGCTATGGTCTTATAAACCGGGTTATTGGAGTTCATTTGGACTGGATCATGCTGTTCGTCGATCCAAACAGATCACATTGCCACGTGATTTGGTCTGCGATTTAGAGCGCTGGTTTCTCGATCGTTCTTTCCACGAATATAGATAATGAGCCGTATTAAATGCAATCCACAATCCGTTGCTCGTTTCTTTCGCTCATATTTATTATAGGTGTTCTTGCTTGTTTGGCCTTTTCGGGCTAGGCTCAATAGAGTCTAGCGCAGGATATCAAATAGCTCCCACTTCTGTCTCGGCTCGATCTCTTCTCATCTCAGCAACCAACCACAACTCACCATTTCCTCCGTTTGCGACGACCAACTCAAGCCTCAAGTTACGTACTGTGTGAGTATTCTCCGAATCCTCGTCTTTCGCTACAGTAATGCCCGTTCCTGCACCTTCATAATCCTCAGATATTCCTTGCCGGTGCTACGGATAGGCCCCGCTACCTTCCCTCAGTCTTGGAGTCACCTCAGCTAATGATTTTCACAGTCAAGACTTAACTCAGCAACGATGGGACACCTCATCACACTGGCGACATGTTCGCTGTACGTTGGTCGAGCATTGCTCAAGTTCCCCCAACCGAGTTTCTTCGGAGTACTTTACTGCTAAAAGTACTCCCCAGTCACGAGTGAACGAGTAAATTGCTGACTCCCTGACCAATACAGGAATCAATGGGCTATGGACTTTTTCGGTAATCGAGACCGCATCCTGGAATCGATTAAGCAGGCAAAGGCTGCTGGAGCATCGTGAGTCCATGCCAGCGCAGTTTGAGATCCCGCTGATGATGTCGCAGAATGAGAATCGGTCCCGAGCTCGAGATCACGGGATATGGCTGTCTAGACCGTGAGCATGCTCCAGCCAAACCTGTCCATACTGGACGTAGCTGACATCCTCCAGACTTTGTGGAAAGTGATACTTGTCTGCATTCATGGGTGAGTTTCATGCTCTTGTTGCCGAAAATGGTGCTGATGAGATAAGGAATCGCTCGCAGAGATTATCCAAAATCCGATATGCGATGATATCTTGATCGACGTTGGGATGGTACGTGCTATTGATTCTGGCTGAAAGCCGTCACTTATCTTTTGCAGCCCGTCAAGCACCGAAATGTTCTTTACAACTGCCGAGTCCTGTTCTACAACAAGAGTGCGTTCCCTTTTTTGGCTCCGGGAGCTCTACTTGAGGATAACTGACATGGACAGAGGTTCTGCTCATCCGCCCCAAATTGTCGCTTGCCAAGTAAGCCTGAGGTCCCGGTGATGCATTTTGCGAGTACTAACTCATCTCTTCAGTGATGGAAATTACTACGAAATGAGATACTTCTCTCCATGGAAGGCAGAGCGAGTTGTGGAGGATTTCTACCTGCCTCGAAGCATTACCAAAATTGCTGGGCAGGAGAAGGTATGTCAAGCAGCTGGACGCTCGGGAGGATGGCGACTGATAAACCCGTAGTGCCGCATAGGAGATGCACTGGTTTCCACGAGGGAGTAAGTTCAGAATTCGAATGATTTATCACATCAAATTCTGTACTGATGTGTTCCAGCTCTTGCCTTGGCACGGAAACCTGCGAAGAGCTCTGTAAGTACCCAGCTAATACCAATCAAAACCCCGGTAGCTGAGAAGTCCCAGTCACGCCTAGGGCTCCAGGAATCGGTGCTGGTCTCGATGGCTGCGAAGTGATGTCCAACAGCTCTGGAAGTCATCATGAACTGCGAAAACTGCGTAGGTTCTGGCGTTCCTATTCCCAGACTTGATGCTGAACCTTGTAGACACCAGAGTTGAATTGATTAGAGAAGCTACGTTGAAGAGTGGTGGCATCTACCTGTAGGTTTCAGTTCCTTAAGGAAGTCAACTATGCAACCAGAGTGTCGCTAACAATTGAAGGTACTCCAATCAACAGGGATGCGATGGCGATCGTCTCTGTAAGTCACTTCCATTTACGCTATTCCATGGTCTGGATCAGCTACTCTTTCCTCATCATGTCACACCAAGCACTGACACGATAGCCTGACAGACTACGATGGCTGTGCTATGATCATCATCAATGGTGAAGTCGTGGCGCAAGGAAGCCAATTCTCACTGGCAGATGTTGAAGTTGTGACAGCGACTGTGGATCTCGAAGATGTTCGCAGCTATCGATCCTCGAAGTCACGAGCAATGCAAGCGACACAACAGCCATCGTATGAGAGGTGAGATCTTCTTTTCTGTCTTCAAGACCTGCGAAAGCGATCACCTGTTTACCCCCATCAACAAATCCGAGGGAATGAGAAACGCATTTGCTAATTTCGATCAGAGTTGAAGTCGATATGAGCTTGTCAAGTGACGACGATGAGTCAGACTGGATGCTCAAACCTAGTGTTGCTCGGGAGGTTCGCTACCACTCCCCAGAAGTACGTACCAGGAATTACTCTCCCATGACGAGACAGATGCTGATATGCTCCTCAGGAGGAGATAGCCCTTGGTCCAGCTGTAAGTCCTTGGAATGTTGCTTTTGGCTACCTTGCTAATCCACGAGTAGTGTTGGCTGTGGGATTATTTACGTATGCGCTCCTTTCTCACGCGAGATCTTGAAACACAGATTTATTGACCACCCTCTAGGACGAAGCAAGCAAGCAGGATTCTTCGTAAGTGGTGAAATGCATCAATTATCTATCGCATATCCGCACTTGTTGCTGGTGAGCTAGTGCTAATTGCTGTTGTGCCTAGATACCTCTCTCTGGTGGAATTGATTCTTGTGCTAGTAAGAACGCCCAGAGACTCTTCTCACGACAAAGATGCTGACTATCAAAAGCAAGTGTCATCGTCCATTCCATGACTAGATTAGTCTATGCCGACATCATCAAGAACAAGAATCCTCAGGTGTTGAAGGTATGTACTGATCGTAACAGGTGCAGCAAACTTCACTAGCCCGGAGCTAAGCACTGTCTCATTGTAGGATCTCCTTCAAATTGTTGGAGAGCCGTCAACATCCTCATGGCGACCAAAGTCCCCTCAAGAAATTGCAGGTATGCATTCTGTCCATCATCCATCCGGCTTTCCAGTTGCTGAACCCCATTTTCCCTTGCCTAATGCTGACTGGCCAACTTGAAGGGCGCCTCTTCCATTCAGCGTTCATGGGAATGGAGAAGAACAGCTCCCCGAACACCAGAAAGCGCGCCAAGGATTTGGCGCACGATATTGGCTCCTACCACGTCGACTTCGACATTGACGGCGTAGTGAATGCAGTAACGACGCTTTTTACCACGGTTACCAAATTCACGCCGTGAGTCAGGCCTTATGATTGCAATACATTTATTGGTTTGGACAGGTCTGACTTTGTGGCCCACCAGGAAGTTCAAGATGTACGGAGGCACTCCAGCATCCAATCTAGTAAGCAAGACCCTACCGGACCAGTCAAACCCCTGCCTAACATCCATTATAGGCTCTTCAAAACATTCAAGCAAGAATCCGCATGGTATTAGCGGTACGTTTTGGCGATCCATTCTTTCCTCTAACGAGATCAAGCACTAATAGACTGGGCAGTATTTGTTTGCCCAGCTCCTACCAACAGTGCGTGGTCGCAATGCCGAAAACCCAGAGAATAGTGCTCCTGGAGGTCTACTTGTGCTCGGATCCGCGAATGTAGATGAGTGAGTCTCACACATCATCATTTCACAATTCTTCAAGACGCTTGAATCCTGACTGCTGGTGACCTAGATCTCTCCGAGGCTATTATACCAAATACGATGTCGGTGTTTTTCCAGACATAAACAAATATTCTCAGAGCTAATGTCTATTCTTGTAGTGCTCCGCAGCTGACATCAATCCAATCGTACGTATTCGCAGTCTTTGCTTTCAAGTTGTTCAGCTCGGACAAGCTAACGTTGAGTTTCAGGGCGGAATTTCAAAGAGTGAGTTATCCACCTTGTGCTCGGAAATCATTCGCCCAGAATTGAACGGAGACGGATCCATTACATCATATCCTATCTGAGAAAAGTGACACTGATTTTGCTTCCGTGCCGGTGCTAACAAATTTCCTCCTCAGATGACCTCAAGAAATTCATCCTTTACGCTTCCACCGAATTTAATCTTCCTATCCTCCAATCTTTCATCGACGCCCCACCGTGAGTCTTAAGTCTTCCCTGCCCTAGAGCAACATATTGCCTCATTCACTCTACTTGAGCTCCTTGAGCCAACTGCTGACTTTGCATGACAACACAGGACTGCAGAGCTCGAGCCCATCACAGATTCGTATGTCCAGAGCGACGAAGTCGATATGGGTATGAGCTACGCAGAACTTTCTGTTTACGGAAATCTTGTATGTCTTGTTCCATTCCTGACCTCTTGTGTCTATCTGACAGCTGCAGCGCAAACGGCAAAAGCTGGGCCCGTACGGCATGTGGTCGAAATTGGTGCATGTTTGGAGCGACAAGCTTTCCCCGAAAGAAGTCTACGACAAAGTTCGATGGTTCTTGTACGTAATCCTGGCATTGCCCCTGGAACAAAAGTATCTCCGGGGTCTTGACTCCAAAGTGTTCCTAAGGCAAGCATAAACGAGCAATTGCTAACTATCCGGTCACCTAGCTGGTGTTACGGTATCAATCGACACAAGATGTAAGCTGGCCCGTTGCATGAAGCTGTTCTGTCCAGATCGAGAAGAAGGGAAGTGTAGCTGGACCTTCGGTTCGGGCTGCAGTACCCCGCGGGCACCAGCTCAGCCCTGTGTCATTTCACATTACTGACGAGCTCTAAAATAGGACTACTTTGACTCCAAGTTACCACGGTAAGTAATCAGAGCAGCCAACCTCGTCATGTGCAGCGGTCGCTGTCAAGGGCTGATGCTGACAATGTTCCGAATCAATCTGGAGAAAATAGTACTGACTGGTTGAACAGCTGAGCAATACGGCCCAGATGATAACAGATACGACATGCGTCCGTTCCTCTATCCCGGCTGGGATTGGGCGAACCGAAAGATTGAACGAAGCCTCGCAGCAATGGGGGATCTAGCAACAAAGAAGCCCGATATCAAGAGAGACTAGATTGCGAAGAAGAGCTATTGGAGCATAGATGGTAGGATCATAGGTCAACTGCAGGACAAGCCAAGCTGACGGATCACCTGAAGCATATAATAACGTTGCTAAATACCTGGTTTTGCAGCTCTCCCTTCTTTTACCTGCTTTTGCAACTTCTTTGAAAGCTCTCTGAACTAGCTCTTATTCATGTCGTTTTACTTGAGCTTGAGCATGTTCCAGGGTGGTTTCGGGTCTTTGCTCTCTGTGTTCAAGAAGTCCAAGTCATATTAAAAACATGCCCTCAATGGAAGTGGCAGAGAATACTGTAACGTTTCCGCCAGTTGCCGATGCAAGCTTGAGCCTTACCTCCCCCACGCGATTCTTTACAAGCCCATTTGATCATTTATATTCTGCCTCTACTATTCGGCACTGTATTGTACTGGTTTATTACTTCTATTGTGCCGCAGCTACGGTCAGTTGCATTATTTTGAGCTGCATATTCAACATGGGATGTTTTCCGCAGTATTGATTTCAGCCACGCCCATTTGGTGGCTACGCAGCTGCTGTCAAAGCGCATTCTCGTAATGGGGCAACATGTGGCCGTGGAAAGGTGTTCCCGTCTAGTATTCTAGACATTATCTAGAGCAACGGTGCTCTGTTTAATCACTTGTACTCCTCGAGTGCAACAATTCAACCAAGACGCAGGTCCCAAATCCGCCAGCAACATCGATCAATTGCGGGGGTTTCCCATGACATGACAAAACTTATGCCGGCGCCCGTGTAGCTCCCTGGTTGTGTAACTACCGAGCTCGCGGCACTATTTCATATGCAAAGCATTAAGGCACAATTGCGCAGGGAGAGGGGAACTCAGCATTGCAGCAATTCCCTTCCCGGGCTGATATCACCTGCAGTAAGAAGGCGAACCAAAACGTTGGGCCAATGCAATCACGAGACGCACAGATTATTTCTCGACCGGCAGCGGGCCGGATTATCCTGAGCCAGACTCTTACCCCACCTCCCCGGATCGAGAATGCTCGTCAGGTTGTTTTAGGCAAAGTCCCAAGTCAGACGACGGAAATCCAAAACAAGACGCGGGGCCCCTTCCCCCTTTCTGGGGAAAAATTGAATGGCATATTGGAAAAAGCATGGGTGAAATACATGGTTTGGTCGGTAGCGAGGGGCACAGGACCAGAAAGAGGCGAAAACGTCACCAATCAACTGAAGGAACAAATTATTCATGCCCTTAAGATTGCGATGCGACCCTGCGGATTGGACGATCAAAGGCTGGGAAGTAGTCCCGAGCAGCAAGTCATATTCTCACTCACGACGACACATGAAGCAACATTAACCGTTGGATGTCCTCAAAATTTTCATTCTCGAGTCTCGAATGAATGCGTTCTTGTGCGACTATGGGATTCCGGGAAATAGGTTGTGCTCCCTGCCTTCCACAAGGTCCCAGATTCCTGAATATCAAGCAATCAATCTAAACCGCCACTCGCGTCTGCAATCCGTGCTATAACCATCAGTCGCTTTTGCCCTTAGAAACACTCTTTTGAATTGATTGATCTATTGCTTTCTGGGAAGCCTTTGGTTTAGCGTCACATTGTGACTCGCCTAGAAACTCTGGTTCATCATGGTTCAGCAGTTGAATACGGCGTGTCTGATCATTATAGTTGTGGTCGAGGTTGTCGGCTCCATATTTTGTCTGGGGAGACTCGGTTCCAGACTGGTGGCATCTAGAAGATCATGGCGGGGCTTGATGATGTGGAGTATGAAGACTTCATCCAACCTTTTTCAAATATTCTGCTAACATTGATAGGTGATGTATGCATGTTGGTAGCTTGGTTTCTATCCTTAGGAGAAACAATTACCATGTACAAAGGTGCGATTTCAATTCTCTCTTCACACGGCTACTCCACTATGACTTGTCCGAATTGTTTCGACACAGCCATTATTTAACCAACTTAGTCACCCAATACGGCCACTACGGCTACCATCGTGAAGACACTTTCAAGCTCAAGTACAACCTGGTCCTCATCTGGAAGTATCTATACGCGAACGGTATCACCTACAACCCCATCCTTGGTCTTGTCAAAGCCTCCATGATTCTCCTTTACCTCCGACTTGGAGGCACAAAGACTGGTGTCCGTACCGCCTGCTGCGTCCTATTTATCTTCAACTTTCTCTTCATCACAGGTGCTCTCGTGGCAGACATCTTCCAATGCTGGCCCATAACTTACATCTGGGACCGCCAAGCTATGGACCAAGCTGCCCAGGTAGCTGCCGGTGCTACAGATCCAGGTGTATATCATGGCTACCCAGTACCGACAGGATTTAAGGATGGTGCATATGTTCAGGGCGGGGAGTGTATCAATATGGGGAATTTTCTCCTCATTACCGCTGGCATCAGTATCCTGACAGACTTGTTGATCTTATTGATCCCGGTGTACATGGTTTTCGATTTGCAATTGACACCCAAGAAGAAGTTCGTGGTTCTCTTGGTACTGTGCATGGGCGTGGCGTAAGTTGTGCTCATTCTATCATCAACCTAGCTGACATCGCTCAAGCGTCACAGCAGTGGGCATCACTCGCCTCTGGATCCTCTATCGCAATTATCACCCCAAGAAAGGCCAAGACTGGAGCTACAGCGTCAAATCAACAATCGCTCATATCGAAACCGGACTTGCTCTTGTCACCGGTTGCATCCCGGATCTCTTCCCCCTTCTTCGTCGCTTCTTCCCCGATTTCCTGCGCTCGGAGCCTCACTTGGCACCCAATCCCTATCCCATCAAATCAGAAGAAGGACCGTCAGTCTCTCGTCGCATACGCAATGTCTTGATGTCTTCAAGGTCGAGACAAAGGACGGCCTTTGATGAAGAGAGGAGTATTGCCTTCGGGATGGAGACCTTTGGGTGGAGGGGGGATGAGTTGAGGTTGGCGGATGTGAATGTTCGAGTTAGAGGCGCCGACACAGCGAGCCAGGGATCGCAGACGAGGAGTGAGGAGGCTGCTGTCGAGGAAATGGGAGATGCTAGTGGTGGAATATTGAAGACTACGAGGGTTGTCGTTAGGAGTGGAGAACATCCAGATGAGCAGAGTCGTTGGAGTCTTGTTTGATGGCACATGTGAGAGAGGGACCCAAAACCACCACCTGCCAACGCCACTCTGGAGGCTGCAACAGACGATCTGAAAATGGTCGACGGCCACGGCCAATTCAAACTTAGTCGCACAGCTGCATCGGACAGGGTTGGTACGAGTGGCTGCAACAATTTCCCCGATAAGCAGGGTGGATCGATTGTGGCCGAAGGACGACCCCACGTTCAAAAGATCGGCAACAATGTGTTTGACTACGGTAGCTGATAAGCTTCGTCGGATGGAACTGAATGCAAGCTTGGCTGTGCTTGTCAATACATTGACTTAGACTTAAACATTAAAACACTCCTGAGCCCAGAGCTTCGAAGTCCGTCATTATCAAATATCCCACCTTTGGCTTCATTTTTGGACATCATGACGGAGACTACCACAGAGGTAATGGTTGGATCTGCTGGAGTCATCAACGGCAGACTCCAATTATCACAGGGTATCACACGCGATATCTCTGGTGGTATCGGCGGCCAATTTACGATTATTCCTACCATCGACCTGTCAGCGTTGATAGACCCGAGTGCGACACCTGAAGACAAAACTCGCCTCACAGCCGAGGTTCGCGAAGCGTGTACACGAGTTGGTTTCTTTGTGATCAAAAATCATGGTATTGAATGGAACATTGTTGAAGCTGCTTTTGATGGTATCAAGGAGTTCTTTGACCTACCCATGGAGAAGAAGATGGAGGTTCACCAGAGCAAATCAGACTCATACCAAGGATATGAGCAGCCATATTATACGAATGTTGATCGGCTAAAGAAAGGGGGTAAGGAGGTCGCACATTCCACTACGTAACACCAGCTGATGAAGTAACAAGATCTCAAAGAGTCATACACTACCGGCTACGATCCACATACCGATCCGCTTGGTGTTGGGGATGCTATGCCAGAACTACTGAGACGACACAATCTTTGGCCAAATCCCAAGGACGCACCCATTGTCAAACCTGCCCTCGAAGCATACAGAGCGGCTTGTCTCGATCTCATGCGAAAGCTGATTCGCATCATGGCTGTGGCAATTGGAGAGAAGGAGGATTTCTTTGACAAAAAGATCACGTATCCCATTGCGGGCATTCGAGCCCTGTACTATCCACCTCAAGAAAATGCTGGAGAGGAAGAGACTGGTCTTGGTGCTCACACTGACGTGCAATGTAAGATTTCCGTCTCTTACTTGCGAATTGTGCTGATATCCCACAGTAATGACAATGATCGCCCAAAAGCCATATGACATTCAAGCACTCCAAGTCCTCAACGCAAGCGGCCAATGGATCAGTCCAAAACTCGAGCCAAAAACGTTTGTCGTTAATCTAAGCGACATGATGGGTCGTCTCACAAATGACACATTTCTCAGCACCGTCCACAGGGTCTGCAACACGGACCCTCGAGGGCGGTACTCGATGCCATTCTTCTTCGGACTGAATAACGACGAGTTGACTCCCACTCTGCCGCAATTCGTTACTGCCGAGAATCCGCTCCGCGAAGGCTATGATGGAGGAATGACAGGGTACGAGCATTATAATATGAGGATGCAGAGAGCGCATCATAAACATCCAAGTGCGGTGAACAAAGTTGAGCTTGGATTGCCAAAAGGTATGACGAAGATTGATGGTGTTATTGTGGAAGGTCTGTAAAGTCTAGCGGGCCCACGGCTGGCCCACTATGCGAGTATCATTCAACATACAATCGATCCTGAAAGCATCAAGCACTTTTCACAACAATGCCGTATCCACTTCCTTCTTGCCACTCCGTGAACAAGGCATCGACTCGTAGTAGACTCAAGTTCATCAAGCCTTTGTTCCCCCCTGCTCCCCTGGCAGCAACTCTCATGGCCCACCTCCAACGGCGTGCTAGACCGTGCAGCGTGACTTGTTGTTCGGTCATCGCTGCATCCGAGTTGGGATCTGTACCTGGACGGCTCAGTTCCAAGATGAAGATCAATTGCATAATGAACGTTGAGGCAATAGCAAAGTTGTGGCGGGACCCTGGAGAAAGTGTTACTCATGTGCTAAAAGAAGTAGGTTGAAGACTTACAGCTATGCCAAAAAGCATCCCATTCAACTCCAGTCAGTGACTCGACGAATTCAACCAACTCCTTGACACATGCGATGGCCCCCGTAACCACTGCGTGAGCGCCGCCAAAGCCTTGTTGATTGATCTCATGCGAACTCAAGGCAGAGGATGAGCTTATTGGTCTCAGCAAGGCTCGGAACAGGGTCATCTGGGTGATGATGTAGGCAAGCCGCAGAGAACAATTTCCATCCAGTTGATGTATTGTTGGTGCTAGACCTCCTGCTAACTTAGCATTCGCAGAATCTTTCCTTGCAGTTCTCAGATTTGGAGGTAGTTGTTCAATCCAGTCTTTCAGCTTTGCCCTTGCTTGCTTGGCGAGGTCCAGCGAGAGCTGGAAATTGTTGGCTGTCTTCTTCACGCTCTGGACAGTGTAGTATAGCTCCACGATATCATTCAGAACAATAGTCAGCATCATTAGATGGAAGAAATGAGATCTAGTTCCGTCTCCCTCGCTAATCTTACTTTGATCATCCTCGAAATCTTCCGCGGTTAGTAGATCCACGTCGCAATTCAAAGCGACAAGATGCGTTGGCATTCCCTGTCCTAGCGCCGTGAACTTCTCCATAACCCACACAGCCCACCACAAGCGCTTGCGGAGCCGTCTTTCCCAGAACGGAATCGCCGTCCACTCTGTCGGATCCCGATTCAGTCCAAGGTTCTGAGCAGCAGCCACTGTGATACTCATGAGTGTCCACTGAAATGGACTATCAGCAACATAAAGATCTGTTGGATGTCTCTGAAGCATGAGTAGGCAAGCTTGAATTGTAGAAAGTCGAGGTGTGTGGAGCTCCTGTGTGATGGCGAGCCATGAAATGCGGAAGAGCTGAGTGACGGACGGAGCTCGTGGAAGTTGTACACAAAGATCGTCATCGTAGATGATGAATGGGATAGCGGTTGCACATATGGCTGCAAGTAGAGAGACTGACAAAGTCCTAGATGCGCTGCCATCTGCTGGACATTCAGCGCGTGAGAGGATCGGAAAATATGGATCCACGAAACGATAGTATAGCCTGATCAAATGTTGTGCGATGTCGTCACTTATCAGGTCCCTGAGGGTCTGTTCGTTATCCAACAGTACCTTCTGATCTGCTCGTGGCTCAGAATTTCTTGTATGGGTGTCGTCCATGATCGAGAAGACTTGCGGCGGAAGTGTGTCACCTTCAGTTGGGCCACGCCCACGAAGACATGGTTGCTGGTTCATTCTTCGATAGACAATATTGGTATGCTGGGACTGCGATTGATTGTCAACATCATATCGTCGATGCCGTAAAAGATATAAGTCGAGCTCTCCTGTGAACCCGATAAAACGACTTGAAGCTCCTGATATGTTCTCAATCGACACTGGAACACTAGTCCTGGGCAAGACTAAAGACGACTCGGGTATAGGTGAATGCAAATGATTGCCTAAGCTGGAGTCACTCCGTGATGAGTTGGATTCTTGCGCGCTTGAGTTTGGCGATGCCTGCACTGGAGGGCTAGAGCCAGGAAGATCTGGGCGAGCCAGGTCCGAGCCCAGATCTGGGGAGCCAAGAAATGCAAAATTACTAGACTCCTGTACATCGTAGCTGAACATGTCCAATAGGTTATCCATGTTCAAGTCCAAACGATCGTTGAAGTCCTCATGCTGAATATCCTGCGGATTTCTGTACTCGGGCTGCCGTGCCGAAACCGAGCTCCGTCTCGTCGCGTCAAACTCAGCCTGGTGAGCAGAGTTGATCAGGTTGAGATCGACTCCAGTTGACTGAATTAGGTCTCTTCGAGATTGAGCACTACCTTCTGGCAAACGGCTTTTGTTGGGCCGAGTCCGCCGTCCAGGGCCATTCGTGAAGGTACAGGTTGACAGTCTTTCTCTACACATGGTACATGGAGGTCCATGTTCCATGATACAAGCAACTTTGCGCTTCCGGCATAAGTCACAAGGCCGTGACTTTCGTGACTTGTATTGCCTTCCACTCACTGGCTCCATGTTTACTTTCGATTTCTTAAGCGAGGTTAGCCAAGATGGCTTGAAATTATCCAGCAGCTAGGTTCGCCTACGAAATTCTAGGCTTAAAGCCTATTACTAACTTTGAGAAGTCCAACAGCTCTTGGTCGGTCTAGGCAACGGTATGACGATCTCAGCAGGCCGATTCTTGGTGGGGAGGGAAGGGGTGGGTGAGGATAGTGAGGCTCTATTGTTGACAGCTGTTTCGATATTACCATATGATCCTGATTAGAGCTAGGTATGCTGAAATCAAATTACAGAGCCTGTCTGAATATCGCCAGCCCCGGCTTCAACTCCCACTTCTGAGAATGGGGGTTCGATGTTGACATCACGTGTGGGTCACTCTAGGCACGTGCGCGGCCAAGCTTATTGATGCCAAGGCCCTCGCGGCCAACTTGACGCGTTGCCATTCTTTGCACACTTTACTTCACCCCATCATTGAGCACGCTGACGATACCGGCATGCAGCACAGCATTGCCAGTGGCATAGCGCAAGCTACGGATCCATCTAGAGCAGCAATGTAGACGGGTCTCGAGGTGTCGAAACCAGGTTGATTTCGCGAGAACATGTTCAGAAGATATCTACAGATTTCTCAAAGTCGTCAGATCTATTTCATACTTTACAATGGTCGGTCCTCAGATTTCGAAGCTCTACTTCAACGGAACCATCATCACGGTCAATAAAAGTCGCGATGTTATTCTCGATGGTGCGATACATTTCTTGGGAGACAGAATTCAAGCCATTGGGAAAACAACCGATTTGATTAACTCCGCAGCACTCCCTCTGAACACGCAGAAGGTCAACCTAGAGGGAAACGTGGTCATACCAGGGCTGGTCAATGCCCATGCTCATCTCATCCAGTCTCTGATGAGAGGCCTGGGAGAAGACATGGCTCTCCATCGGTGGGCCTGTGACATGGTATGGCCTTTGGAAGCCAGCTTACAGGGTGAAGATGGGTATGTAGCTGCAAAGCTGGCTATCGCCGAGATGCTGAAGACGGGAACAACGTGCTTTTTGGAGCCTATGTTACCAAGTCACGCAGATTTTGGCCGGATAGTGAATGCCGTCGAGGAATCTGGAATCAGAGCTTGCCTGGTAGGTCACAATGCAGAGGAAATGGTAGATAATTACTGAGAAATGAGTAGGGGACTTTAGTAAAAGCACAGAAGCCCAATGCCAGGGCGGGCGAAGCCTTTGTCGATGCGCGGGACAACAACGCGTCAGACATGTCCGTTAAGGCGGCTTTGGCCAGACATGAAGAGTACCACGGAAAATTCGGTCGCCTCAGTGTCTGGATGGCTGCTGAGACGCCAAGAGGTGTTGACGAGACAGTTTTCGCTGAGGTTGGCGATGCCTGTGCAAAGCACAACATGAGGCTCACTGTTCATGTGGCTGAAGCTTCTCGAGACAAGGAGCTGATCAGAGAATGCTACGGTGCCAGCCCTGTGCAGTTCTGCCAAAACAACAAGCTCACTAGCGATCGAACTGTCTTGGCACATATGTGCCATCTGGATCTTGACGTGGACTTAGATATTTTGAAAAGGACAGGCACGTCTGTGGTACATAATCCTACAAGCAACTGCAAGCTCGCTGATGGTATTGCTGCTATTCCCCAGATGCTGGCCAAGGGTATCAATGTTGCACTCGGGACAGATGGGGCTCCATGCTCGAATACCTACGATCTATTCCGAGATATGCACCTAGCTGGTATCATCCACAAAGGTGTCACCCAAAATGCTTCAGTCTTACCATCCGAGCAGGTCCTTGAGATGGCAACTATCAACGGTGCAAAAGCCCTCGGCCTTGAAAAGGACATTGGTAGTTTAGAGGTTGGAAAGAAGGCCGATTTCGTGGTCATTGATGCAACTGGCCTGGGCTCAGCACCGTACGATCCTCACCAGCTTGGACGGGGCGGTGTACACGCTGTGACCACTATCGTACATTCATGTGGTGGTGGTGATGTCAGGATGGTGGTAGTTGATGGTTCGGTCGTGGTCGAGAACGGAGTTTTACTCACCATTGACGAAGAAGACGTCAAGCAGGAAGCGAGAGAAGCATCAGCTCGGCTTCGTGAGCGAGCTGGGACTCATGTACAACCCCTCAAACTAGGCTGGAATTACATCTAGACGTCTTGGCCTGTTCAATCCAAACAGCTTGCAGATCAAATTTACCTAGGCTTATGCTCATCTCTGATCGAAGACCAGGCTAGTGACTTTTCTTGACTCGAAAGCTTATCTTGACTGGGGCCTCAGATCTATATCATGTGGAGACATTTGAACTAGGTCTGGCATTATTGTGGAGACTTGCACCATGTTCACCCCATTCTCTGATCAGTACTGTAAGTTTCGCAGACCACGCCGCTGATAAGTAGCATGTCACGGCCTTATCTTTACAGTAGACAGCTTATCGGTCTGCTCATGCATTGTTGCCGTGTGCTAACATGATAGGGGTACATTGACCACGGCCAAAGTGCGACCCTCGGGATGAAGGTATTGTGATAGCAGAAGACTTCGGACTCCATAGCTTTGTTCCAGAGTGAGAGACATATAAAGATATACAATCAGCTTGGATCTTCTTGAGTAATGCAAAGATCAGTATTTTGAGCTCTTTCTTTCCAATATGGGCTTTCTTCAAAAATTTCGAGTCGCTGTGTGGGGCCATCCTGCAGAGACACAAGCTGAGCGTCGTCTTGTTGTCAAACTGGATTGGTTCATTCTTTCGTTTTGTTGCTTGATGTACTGGGTCAATTAGTAAGTTGCACAACGATCTTCGCAAAGGTATGGAATGTTGACAGCCCAACAGCCTCGACCGCTCGGTATTTGAAGTCCCGCCTTCAATCATGGATGACCGCCTAATACAAATGTACAGAACCTCAACAATGCTTATGTTTCTGGGATGAAGGAAGACCTCAAGTTTCATGGAACAGAGTTGAATCAAATTAATTCAGGTACGTGTACGGAAGTGGCTGCACTCTCAAGCTCTTTGCTCACCAGATCGATAGTTTTCTATGTCGGCTACACGTTGGCGCAAGTGCCAAATAACATTGCCCTGCAAAAACTCTCTCCCAGAATCTATTTTTCGACGCTCATGGTGTGCTGGGGTTTTCTAACCCTGGGTAACGCATTCGTCACAAACACCAAGCAGGTATTCGTCATTCGATTCTTCCAAGCTTGCATGGAATCTGCCACGTTTGTTGGGACACATTACATCCTTGGCAGCTGGTACAAGTTCGAAGAGCTGGGCAAAAGGACGGCTATCTTTATATGTGCAGGAATCGCTGGAACGATGTTCTCCGGAATTTTGCAGGGCTCCATCTACAGGAATATGGGTAACATTCATCTCGGAGTCTGGATACAACCATGCTAACAAGATGCAGATGGTGTTCATGGTCTCGCAGGGTGAGTCTTATGATAGGGCTTCATGGGTAAGCTTTCGCTAACACGAGGTGCAGATGGCGCTGGCTGTTCATCATCGACTTTTGTATCACTCTCCCAGTCGCTATTTACGGGTATATTGTCTTCCCAGGCCACCCTGCCACCACCACATCTCGATTTCTCACAGCAGAAGAGAAGACCTTGGCCATTGAGCGCCTTCCTGAAGTCGTTTCGAAGCGCGGTGTCCTCGGATGGAGTCTCCTCAAACGTGTAGGAATGTGTTGGGAAGTCTACGCACTGTCAATCCTGGCTCTTCTCGCTGGCGACTCTGAGATGTTCGCCGATAATGCCATTCTCAATCAGTATCTGAAGTACCTCAAAACATACAGTGTCGAGCAGATCAACTACATACCGACTGCAGTGTCTGGTATTGCTATCGTCTCCAATCTGCTCTTTTCCTGGTATGCAGATTGGTTCAAGGACAGTCGAGGAAGAATTCATGTCGGAATTCTACTTTCGGCTACCGGGCTGATCACAGGTGCCATCATGCTCAATCCGCCAAGTATCAACGCAAAGCTCTTCGCTCTGTTCTTAAACGGAGTTCAGCTTGGTTTCCGAAGTGTGCTGTTCGCTTGGGCGAACGACATCTGTAGAAAAGATGATGCCAAAAGAGCTATCGTACTTGGCTTCATGAATGCTATGAGTAAGTCGGACTGCCGTTTTTATTTCCCCTCAGGAGGCTAACTGCTCTATAGCGATCACATTCTACATTTTCTGGACTCTTTTGTTTTACAACACTGCACAGGCACCGATGTGGAGAGAAGGAAGCATAGCAATGATCGCCAACTCACTGGCAATGTTCTTCAGTGTGCTAAGCGTTTGGTGGTTCGTACGAAGAGACAACAGGAAGGCATCTCTTATCGACACGCCGGCTTCTGATGCCGGTAGCGAAATCATCAAAGTTGACGAAAGACCGGCCCAAAAGGCCTTGGACGTGTGATTTGAGAGCGACTGGTCACTGCATTTTCTTTACGCTACTTGTAAATGAATTCTTCAGTCAACAGACAATCTCTCATTGCTTCTCAGGTTACCAAACAGTATCTTCCGGATCCTCCCAGTCCGCTGAAAAACTATACGATTCAATACTTGAACGCTGGAGCTACAAGGGTAGCTCGCCTATCCCCTTGAGTGCGATTCAGAACACAGCCTGGTGGCGCTACAAGTCAGCCTGGACCATATATTGATTTAGTGAGCCTATCGATCCCTTATGGTCAGATTCTGCCAAGTTGGCGTCTGGCTACCCGATAAGGATTCTTCCTATAGCGACTCGTTTCAGGCGGCAAAAGCCTGAACAGATGCTTTTGTCGCACTTAAGGGGATACGGACCGGGTTCCTAGGGCTAAGAGCCTGTAACTACAGTTCCTAAGATAACCAAATACTCTTGTAGCTCGCGTCTAAACTTTGATGTAGCAGTAATCTCATTCTTGATCATGGTAAGAGTGCTTGATGCTTAGATCCTAAATTTTGGAGCATTTTCATAGAACAAGGATTAGGTGCAGGGTAAACATTACCCCGTGTTGAGTGCCACAGTCTTGTGTCTTGAAAAGTGATGAATGCAGTACAACGCTTCGAAGGAAGTGTTCGAAGTAAGGGAGTTCCATTTTGTAAGTTCTCAAAATCAAGTACTGCACTGGAAAGCATTGGTAAGAGAAGAAGGGCAGGTGGTAAACAGTTGACATTTATTCCTCGCTTAAATATGGGGTGGTGTACAAAACTTGGGCCAGTCCCAAACAAGGCTGCTCATTTTGAGGTCTGGCTCGAGAAGACCAGAGGAGACCTTGTTCACGATATCCCTTTCCAATTCCGTAACATTTACAACCCCAGGCTTGAGTCTCTGCTTGACGTTCCTCAGACTCCTTCAACCAAATGGTCGTTTGGCAAGTTTGTTCTTTCGCTAAAGTCCAAAAGCGTCCGCAGCGTTTTCTCGGACAGATTGCTCAGTCAGCCTTCTGTGCCTTGGGCAGAAGTCTGGGGTTCCAGAAGAAACTTTCTGGGAGGACTACATGGGCTTGATCCCAGACGCTAGATCTGGTCTCATCAAGACACTTTCCTTCGGTGTATAAGGAAAGGATGATGCGTAGATAGGTACGACAATTTCGATCGTCTGTAGATTAGATCGTCTGATTGCGGCTCAGGGAGAAATTCTCCGTCTCTTGCGGGGATGCTGGGTCATCAAAGGCTTCGCAATCAGTTTCTGGAAGTCATCGTCGTGCTGGCGACAAAGCTTTTCTTCGCCTATTTGTTCACAGTCAGTATCGTATCTGGGAGAAGGCCGTAAGAAGTGTACATACAAAATTGCAGAAATTCAGGCTGGAGGTGCAAATATGCATCTTTGAGTGCCGGATCTCGCTCGTTCGCGTGGATATCTGGATCATCCTCCCATTCCATGGTCAATGGTGTGTCCTTTTCGCGACAAAGGGTCCAATATGTAGTTGTCAGTCGTCTGTAGAAGGACGCAGCCTTTTCCAGGCGATACTGGTGACCTGCCATCCGGACTTGATGAGTACGTAAATACCGAGACTGGTTGATATAAGCTTACGAGTAGTGTTATTGGGTAACGAGATCCTGATTTCATCTCGGACCAGTCTGTCTCTGTATATCAAGACCAATCTCAACAAGCAGATTCCAGCTATGATCCGCGCGTGGTTTCCGGCACTAACGATTTTCAAGAGTCTATCTAGCTCAATTGCCATAAGATGCTCAGCAGGCTCTAGTCCTTCAGCGACACGAACACGGACCTGGTCATGGATGGTCTCCGAGACGTATCTCTCGTGNCTGAGCCTTCCTTGAGGTCGATTGAGAAGATCAAAGCTACCGTCGTGGAGATTGAGAAATCCGTAGGCCACAAGGTTATTCAGGCTGGCTATTCTCACAGTCAAGCTTGCAAGCGATTGCTGTTGGGCGATTAGCTGAGTCCTAAAATCTGAGCCCGACTCACCATGCTTGAAGAATGTGATCTGCTACAATACAGGGACAGAAAGTGGTCCAAGTACCACGTTATGGCTCCAGAGTGAGAACTGCATTGCATGAGGAGAATCTTCCTTCCAAAAAGGTCGAATTCGTCGACGCTGGGAAGGAAGGCTGGAATGATAACATAACGTTCATCATATGTCGTGTGTGACGTGACCAAGATACCGCATGACCTTTCAAGTCTCTTCCAACGACACTTCGGTGAAGAGCTGCACCTCATGACTTGAAGATCTAAACAAGCCATGTCCCCTCCAACTTCAAGGTCGGACTTCACGCAAAGTTGGACATGTATAGGCAAGCCTGTCAGAGACGATGTCAAAGGCTCAAGGTCTGCCCTACGTCTAGGTAGACTTTGATGGAGGTCTAGATATCGTCAATTAAAGGTCGCGCAGCGACAGAGGAAAACAGGCTTACCTCCAACACCGATATAATCATCTTTCATCTTGCTTCGAACACAAATGTGGTTGCCCAATAATGTATGATTTTTGGCGAACCTCAGGCATGTTGCGCAGACAAGGTCAGGAGAGCACTTGAATAAGTTAGTACAATAAGTGGAGTAGAGTGCCATAAAACTCACTGGTACCTTGCGAGCCTGGCAGTTTGTACAAGCACCTTTCGCTCGGACAGCATGCACTTTCTTCTTCCTCTCCTTGGTGTAGGGTTTTCTCGATCGCTTTGTCGTAGGATGTTGCGGGCGGAGGCTGAAGTTTGCCATCATCTCCTCCTGGGGCGGAAGAATTTGAGAGACTTGTTTGACAATTTCGCTTACATTTACCTCCGCCTGCTTTCTTGTTTGAATTTCCGTCTCTTCATCTCCTTCATGGAAGCCCAGTATCATTTCTTGATTACCACCAAGCGATGTTTTGCCTTTGGGGTCGGAATGGAATGGAGGTTGATGCTCCTCGTCAACGTGACACTGTGGCAGCGACTGTTGATATATGCCGGCAAAACACCCAGCAGAAGGTATTGGCTGATATGGCAACCCAAACTGATAGAACCACTCTCCACAATAGTTTGCTTGATTGTTGGCGGTATAATGAGTGACTGGGCCATTGCTAGAGGGATTGTCGTCGGCAGACGCAGGCTCAAGTTGTATCGATGCAGGCTCCTGAGCAAATAAGACATCGGGACCAGCAAGTCCGAAGAAGTCACTAGCAATGTCTCGTCGGTAGCAGTCTGGAGAGATGGCCTGGGAATTTCCAAGTGGGGCCACGGTGGCCTGGATACTGATAGAGAGACAGCTCCCAGTGGAAACCTGGTCAGTCTGCTCTTGGGTGTCGAATGCTTTCCAAACTGCATTTTCGTAGCTTGGCGGTGGACTGGGGAACAGAAGTGATTCGCTTGTCACCGGACCTGCCAATACGGACTGCATTGATTGACTTCCATAGCTAGGCGGACTGTCGGAGGGGAGATCATTGACATCTCCCATGGCCGGGTGCTTGCCGTAAGGTATTGCCAAGGCATAATTTGCAGCTGCTGCCTGAGAGAAAGAATTGACGATCAGTTCACCGGCCCTAGGATCAACCTTTCTGTTGTTGTCCCCATTGACCAGGGAACGCTTCCCGTCGAAAAAAAATCTTGCTTGGGTGGTATCAAACTCCATAGTAAGCTGCAGTCTGGTTATGCTATGGCAGTGGGTCGAACGGCGAGACCGAGAGAAGGCTGTGAAGTAAAGTGGCAGAATGCCGACTGCTGGGGCGAAGCTCCATGATATTATACTTCGAAGCCTCACCGAGCTTAGGCACAGCTAAGTGACGGGATCGTGAATCTCGTGATCGTGTTGTTGTGAGCCAAAATGGACTTCGGTGAGGTTCGGTCAACGACGCTATTGGTGAGCCTTGCTGACAGAAGATCACAGCCCGGTCAAGGCTTAAGCTTGTGGCGGCTTGTTGACCATCCGCCCAGGCGAAGTACATGAACTGCCTGTCGAAGAAAATGTCCGTCTGTACGAGCCAATGAGTATTCGATTTGATTGGCTCGAAACGAGAATTGGTGATGGGAATGTGTTTTGAAGGGTATGTGGTTCTCGAACATCGTTGAAGCGTTGCTCCTAGTTGCTCCCATCCATTGCGCCACTGACGTGACCGCCATCGCAGACCGAAAGCTGAATCAGTAACTTGTCTCCGTTCTCGAAATGTTTTGTTCTGGCCGAGTTGACTGCTCTGGTATGAGAACCATGTAATGCTAATTGCTTTTGCTGCATTGCATGCTGAGATTCAGAAGAGGGAGGAGCACTTCTCCTTATCCTCCTCTGGTTCGGCGATGCCATGCAGAAGCTTGGCAACAAGCCATCTTCAATATTCACATGCTTCTGATGCGACCGTCTCCCAAATTGTCCCTTAAGATCAGTTGAGGCTCGACAGCGTATACGCAGAGAATCCTCTCTTCTATTTTGCTTTGAGGTGAGGACAAGCAACCCTTATGGTGCCACAAAAGTCTCGCGTATTTATCTTTGCCCAGACTGTCCACAACACAGCCTTGTTGTCACCAAGTCTTGACCGGACGTGAAGGCTACGTTGTGTCACAACCATAATATAATGCCAGGGGTCTATTTGAACCACAATCTATAGCTTTGAAGAGCCGGCAGGTCTTTCCATCTCCGTCTCCAAATCCTTCTTTTTCTTCTGGAAGTTCTTCACAAGCTGCCTCACAGCCAAATCCAACATGACATCCTCGCTTCCACCAGGGATCCTAGCACCGGGGATTTCACGGAAAATTCCTGCAACAAGTCAGTACGGCTTATCAACGCCCAAGAAGGTAACGACTTACTCTCAGCAACTTCTCCCTGTCCACTCTTGGTATACCCATTTCCACCATGCAGCAGCACTGCTGTACTAGCACACAATTCCAACACTCTACCAGCTTGCGCCTTCGCCAGCGCAGTCAGACCTCCCAATTCTCTATTCGCATCCGTCTCACTCAACTTCGTCATACAATATGTATACTGCTCGATCCAAGCCCAATGAGCCTCCAAATCAGCACCACACTTCGCCAACCTATGCCTCACAACTGGCTGCTCCATCAACGTCTTCCCAAACGCCTCTCTCTTCATACAATAATCAAATGCATCACTCAGTGCCACTCTCGAGATCCTGTTCACCGATATCGAGATCGTGAGTCTCTCGTGGTTGAAGTTCTGCATGATGAATTTCATGCCTTGTCCTTCCTGGCCGATCAGATTCTCAACTGGAACTTTGACATCGTCCAATTCGATAAATGTCGTTCCGGAAGTGACCTGGCCTCCCACTTTGATTCGACGCATCGTCACGCCTGGCGTATCGAGAAGCGGGACAACAAGCATAGAAAGTCCAGCTGCCCCATCGCCGCCAGTGCGGACGGCCATACTGGCATAATGCGACCAGATTCCATTCGTGATCCATTTCTTCGTGCCATTGACGATGTAGTGTTTTCCGTCTTTAGACTTTACTGCAGTAGTAGCGATATTGGCGACATCACTTCCAGCGCTGGGCTCAGTGACTGCGATGCAGATCCTCTTTTTGCCGGTGAGGAGCTCGGGAACGAATTTCTCTTGCAGTGCTTGAGATCCAAACTTCAGGATTGGAGGGAGACCAAAAGCCATTCCCACAGTCACAGCTCCTGAGGGGCCAAGAGAGCCAGAACGAGCGAGCTCATCGACGTAGATGAGAGTGTGCAGATAGTCGAAATCTTCGACTTTCAGTCCACCGGGAAGTTCATGGATGCCGAGCTTTCTGAGCCATTTGATCGGTAACGGGGCCGATAGATTGGGTATCAAGAAGTTGGCTGCCGTGAATTTAGAGTAGAGATCCTCTGGTGCTTGTCAGTGGATGATGCTTTCTGATAAACTCGCGGAACTGGGCAGTGATTTTACCTGGTACATCGCCAGCTGCTTCCCATTCACTGATGTATGGAACGAGAAGTTCATCTGCAAGCGCTCGACACGTCTTTTGCCATTTTCTGTGCGATTCATTGTAGTACGCTGATGGCAATCCCATGAGATATGGTGGGTCGCTGAACGGGACAGGAATGGTCGACATGGTGCGGGGTTGATGAGATAGATGTTGGTGCAAAAATCAAGCAATAATGTTACAGGAACCTCTACCTCACAAAGGGAGTGTTGTTTGACAGAATGAAAAAAAATTGGATTCTGATGAGGTTCAAGTATACATATGAGTAAAACATAAGCTCGAGGTTAGATCTTAAATCCGGGGTAGTTAGTGCGGGGGATTCCTAGCCGATATCCTCGGCCCCGCTACTTGGCGGTTATTAGGCTTCATGTGCCATTACGCTTCTCAAGAATGGTACAATTATCTGATAGCTTATTGATTCGAGGGAAAGTTATATGAAGCGAAGGCTACTATCATGATCTATACGCACTTGGCAGATCTATGATAGTAGCTCTAACACGCACATCTAGCGTTCGTCGCCCTTAGCTACACCTCACGAACGCAGCGAGTCCTTGAGGCTTGCTCCGTTTATAGAAAAGTCCTTCTCTCGCAGTGGGATTAAGCTCAAGACTTGCTTAGAATATTCATGTCAATCATCATTCTGCTTAGTTTATTCTCAGCTTCAAGTGGCTCGGAAGATAGGAGATCAACCAGTTAGTTGCTCACCTTGTCGAAGTAAGCTTTGACGAACCCGACGAGTTATTTGTCAAGTTTTGTTCGCGATTTTTTGCATGTCCATCATCCTTGCTTTTACATCTTTGCCTGCATCTGAGCGTCCATATCTAAAGAAGCAAGCAAGACTAACTATTCCTCCCGCACAGCATCCCTCATAACCCAGAAGTGACCTACACGTGGAAATACATGAGCCGTTACTCTTTGACAAAGTCCTCATAACACTGAAATGGAGTCGCCAGCTCGCACATACAATCCCACGACAATTCCACGCCCTCCACCGTCGCTAACGTCTGCAGTTCCGCCAGCCAGGCAAAATCAGGCCTCATCGGCTTGCCGTCCGGCATGTAATCGTGTCTGAATAGCAGATGAATGGATTTCAGATTCGGGGTGTTGGATAAGAATGTGCCGGGCGGCGAGTAATCAAAGAGGTGGCAGTAGGTGCTCGAAGAGATGTTGAGTGTTAGGTGCTCTAGGCTAGCTGGGAAGTATTCAGGGAGAGCCAAGTAGTCACTTTCATTTGAGAGCTTGCGAGTTTCAGAATCGTATTGACGGGAATGTGGTCGAGCTTGCAAGGGGTAAATCAGTGTGCTTTCGAGGTGCAGGGTTCTGTTCACCGTTCAGTTTGGGCGGCAATGGGTACGCTTTCTATAGACTTACTTCAGCTTTCCAAATGTCCGCAATGGTCCGAGTTCATTGGGTTTGATCCTCTCGCTATTCTTCTCGTCATTGACAGCAAAATCATCCTGCTCATCCTCCTCATCGCTGGTAGAGCTATCATCTCCTGTCCAGCTGTCGCTCCCGCCTGGTGCATGGATGAGAATGAGTTCTTCCAGCGTGTCCTTTGAGGTCACAAGCCCTCTTCGCACAAAAGACGCATCCTGCCTGGCATTCCTTGTATGGGCAAGATGAAATCTCAAGCGTTTCAGCGAACTGAAGCACAGGAGAAACGACATCAGTGAACGACCAGTCAGGCGGTGATTATTTGACGTCAAGTCATTGATCTGGAAGGCTGATTGGGAAGGATTTCGGACCAGGCTAAGGTTCAAGGTCTGGACTTTGGTAACAGATGGGACTTGTAAGTACGGGACGATCAATTGAATTGGCAAAGCGGATGATCCTGCCCCGTATTCTTCATCCAAACAGCCCATGAGCGTGACTTTCTGCAAGTGCTGAAAACGGTCTGGAACCTTAACCGACGCAAGTAAGACGATGTTGATATACTGATATCTCGCGGCATTCCAGCCGTATGCATCTATCCGGATTGTGCGGAGTCTTCCCGCGAAGAGGGTAAGTAGGAAAGCTGTGATGGCATCCCAGTACTTTGGGACTTCCAACCAGTCGACGTTCGGCGGAAAGAACATCTGCTTGAACCATTTCTCGCAGACAGAATTTCCGTGAATAGAATCTGGAAGCTGTTTGCGGATCCAAGCTCGATCTTTGTGTGTCAGGAAGGAGAGATCGAAGTCCCATCCATATGGGTGCCCTATGATCGAGCTTCAGTTTTGAGTTGGATAGGTCTGCTGCCTTGCCTGGGAAACTATCCACTTACCAGTTAATCTGAAGTGCTGGGCATATCCAACTAGACAAGGTCTCCTCACAATCGTTCGAAAGAACCTCGTATATGATATGGGACGGCTCAAACTCACACTTCCGTATAATACAGGCTCAGTGATTTCATGCAGATGCCTTGAACAGCGCGAGATTGAGGTGCAAGCGCCTTCCAGATAAGTGATAACCTCCAGAAGCAGTTCATTCGATAAATTCAACAGAGACATACTTTGGTATATATGGAAATGAATGAATGTCGAACAAGGTGAGAGAATAATGAAACGAACCATGAGAGCATGGAAGTCCTGAGTTAGCACCTGCATAGGTGATGTGAAGGCCGTTGGTATTATCAGAGTCCTTCCTTGTGAGGCTGAGGCTTGAGTCCGAGTTGTTGCATGGTGCCGCTCACGTGTAACTCAGGTGGTTCTGGTGATTGGACGGTGACATTACACATGATAGCTACGCTGCTAGAAAGTCACGCCAAGTATTATGATTTGCGTTCTGGCCCTGTAAGTATTTACCTTATTTTGACGAGCCTATCTTACACCACTGTCAACTCTGTCAAAGCTGATGTCCAGTCTTCTCAACAGCCCTCTTCCAACTCTCCGTCTCTTCACACTTCTTCAACCACCTGTCAACATTCTTAAATCGTCCTGGCTCAATCTGACCTCCCAAACCCCTGGCAAAGATGAACTGGACACTAAATGCGCTGTAGCAAAGCACCAGTCAGCCAAATCTTCCGCTGTGTAGAGCAGCACATGGCCCTCAATGTCAACAATACATCAGCACTAATAGGCGAGGTGATCGAGACGCTGCTTTCAATCCACCTTCACAGAAACAGCGCAGAGCAGACAAAACCACGGCAAACAAACTCACCACATCGTATCTGCCGCACTTAATCCCTCCCCCGCCAGGAACTTCCTCCCCTCCAACTCCCCATCCAACCACTCCAAATCCCTCACCACATTCCCATACAATCCCTCCTCCAACCTTTGCAGATCACCATTCTCTTTCATTCTCTCAGTTGCGTTCCAGCGCGCGTAGGTTACTGCCAGGGCGTGAGGCATGAATGTTCCTTCGGCAGCATGAATGAAGGATCGGATGCGGTTGCGGAGGAGAGGGTCGGAACCGCCCAGGAGATGTCGGTTTGGGTCGTACTTCTCGATAAGATATCTGGGGTGCAAATGGATGTCAATTTATTGTCACTTTGTGGTGATCCATGCTCTTCTTCCTTTTTCCAGCCTCCTCCGCCGAAGATCTTACCGTTCAACAGACACCAGAAGAAAGAAGCCCTCAAACAGCAGTTCAGAAGAATGAGAGTACGAACTCAGTGATAGCACCACTCTCCACAACCACCGCCTCCCCATCTTTCAACACAGGTGCTTTCCCCAACGCGTTCCCCGATTCCTTCTTGAACGCCGCGGGAGCCTCATTGTTTTCACGAGGGTAGAAGATGTTTTTATATGGGAGCTGGAGTTCTTCGAGCAGCCAAGCGACGCGAATGCTGCGCGAGGCTTGGAGGAAGTAGAGTGTTATGTTTGGGCTTGGGGTTGAGCTTGACATCTTGAGGGAGGGAAAGGGAAAGGCTTTTGAGAAGGCCGTGAGACTGAGAAATGGCTTGGAAGGACAAGGGCTTGATTTGGAATAGAGATAATCCTTGAAAATTAGGAAAGATATGACTTGAAGGACTACTGATGATAATGCGGTACACTTGTAGTTATGCTTGGGTAGAGGGACACCATAACTTTAGGGGTCCAAACATACGTCATGAGGAGCGACTAAAGCAATGGAATTCCCCCCTTGCGGGATGTGGAGACAATTAAAAGAAGCTTAACGGCAGACGGGAATCCGGGGAATCGGGTGTGTGGAATTTTGAAATTTTGTGTTTCTCCCTGCTTATCTTATCCATATTCCAGGATGGGCATTCGCAATGCTTTTCTTCACCATCAACCGAGCCAAGTCCGCGGCGAGACATTATGTACCGGTATCCCGGTCTAAGCTTTCCCAGCACAATTCTTCGTGACTCTCCATGCGCCGAGACCTCGTCGGCCTATAACTCTCTCCAATGTATTCCAGAAGCCGTCGTCACCGAAGTCTAGATCGTCGAGGTTGAGATGCTGTCTGTATCGCCAGACTTCTTGGAAGTGGAGGGTTGACTCCTGGTTCGACGTATATGGGTCGAGGAATGTGGCTGACAAAGGAGCAATTAGGTATGTGCCTTCTTTCTCTTCAAGATAAGCTGTTGCATTCTCGGAAGGCTTGTGACATGTGGCCAGAGCTCCCAGCTCTCTTAGCATGAGTAGTCCTTTCATGCCCATGATATCGTGCGTCGTTAACACCTCATTCTTTCCATTCAAGAGCCACACAGGAGGACTATATGTCTTCCACCATATCGCTTGTGTTGCATCTGGCTGCTTGCTCAAGAATACTTGAGTTGGCACGATGCCTCCTTGGTGATATACACCCATTAAAATGCCAAAGAAGGCGTTGTAGAGAATCCAGGTACCAGCCCAAAGACGCAGATGAGACTTATTTTTCGGTAGTTGTATGGAAGAGAGTATGAGGGGTATCGTTGGTAAAAGGAATCGAGCTTCCTGGTGCTGGAAAAATGAGAGGACGACAGTGCCTGCAATTGCAGAGTATAGTCGCAATGATGGGTGGGGGCCCAGGACGAGGAGAAGGGCGGCTGGGCCAAGGAGTTGTGGTAGGTTGAAGAGAATGTGCTGGTACCATGGGTGTAAGCCGTGGGCCGCGAGATTACTTGTTTGAAGGTTGTATTTGTAATTATTGAGTGGTGTGATGACCGGATTCGAGAAGAGGTATGACCAAGTGACCGAATGTTCGCTGTAAAACTGGGTATCTACGTAAATTGCGATGAATGCTGTAAGAAGAGCAGAAAATATCGCGGCGAGAAGTGCAAGAGGCCTGTGGCTGTTAGCTGAGGATAAGCAATTGTAGCATGGTTTGACCAACTTTTTGCGAAAGTGAGGAATTAAACGAAGTCCAGGAATTATTAGAAAAGCTGGGAACGTAATGCGATTGAATATGCCGAAGACAGCGACAAATGCAAGAATAGCTGTTGCAAATGCAGAAGACCGTTGCTGTGAAGTGTCAGACTGGACCAATGCAAAGCTCTGCCTTTAGAGTCTTACCTTGTTTTCCACAATCCTTTGGATCAGAACCAAGCACCAGGCCAGCGCCAAAGTTTCGATAGAGTTCGAAAATGTGTGTGTCTGGTAAGTCCATGTAACGTAGGAGGATGCGACCAGGAGAACGGCCACTCTTCGATGCCGTGGTGACTGAACCAATTCATGCAGTGCCCAGTCCTCCAGTACAAAGCTCAGCGCGAACATCAACACTCGCAAGGTCCAGAAAACTGCTATCGGTGGTATCTCTCCATCATTTCCATTCCCTATCCACAACCATCGCAGGAGGAGCATCGGCAGACCGTAGACAGGCCATAATGGGAACACGCTTCGAACTGGATCATCGGCGGTGAACTCCCAAGTAAGTTTGACCGGGTAACTAAAGATCTGGCCTGCAAAAAAGTGTTTTGTTAGCAGATGCGCAAAAGATAGCAGTAAAACTCGCCGAGTAACAGCTGACGAGAGCTCAACGTATCTCATTTCAAAAAGTATCGAACTCAACAGCGCATTTGTTTGCGCAATGGATATCAACCACCAGAAGCTGTAGCAGATCTCAAAAACATACCAGCTATCACCTCCGGACCTTGAAAGTTCTCATCGGGGTGAAGATAGCTCGGCGAGAGAGCGAAATAAAGTCGAACCAGAACAAGAAACAGATATGCGCGCCTCCACATTATGGGATTGTCGATTTACATGCGATCAGGGCATTTCATTTGAAGGAAGGATTTCGCAGAAGTCGCGATTCTCGAATGATCTCGAGCATTTGCAAGAATGCTGGGCTCGTTCGATTTCTGTTGGGTGGCACGAAACAGAGAAGTGTCTGGTGGTGGTGGAACTTGGAAATGTCCCGTCGCGTTACTTTGTATTGACAGGGAATTGCAGGGGTATGACCTTGACGATGGGGACACCAGGGAGCTTCCGCTTGACTTGATCAGCCGCACCGACCCAGGAACGGAGATTCGCCAGTCAGCCAATATTACAAATATCATACTCGAGCCACTTATGAAGGATCATGTCAATAGTATCCAGAAGCACGACTCGAGACAGATTTGTGCAAGCTTTGTTTGTGGCAAAAGGGGTAGGGCGAGGCTATGACTATTTCTCCTCAGCCTTGTCTAGCTGGTGCCTATGAATTGTGGCTCGATCTTCCCAGTGCCTGCCCAGGTGGCTGGCTTCATGCAAGCTCTTTGGGGCCACAGGGAATGATCTAAAGATAGAGCGATATGGTGTGGAATGGGACCTAATGATCTCAGATATGAGCTGCATACGCTCTGGCCTTTAGATTTGCCAAGAAGTGTTCGCAGTCACAGATCCATCTGACGAATGCGTTTGTTTGGAAAAGGGGGGATGCGTCGATGCATCGAGTGCTCGATACCATCCTCTTGTGAACTGCTCAATGGCGCAGGTCGTAATCGGCTTGAAATTGTAATCAACGACACACAGGACCTTCAGCAATATCAGGTTGAAAGCCAGAGAAGAGCCAGGCTACGTCTTCCACAGGATCTCTGTAGCCAGGGGCTTTTGTCTGCCTGCTTCTGGCCTTTCATTGCGTAACATCTGGCCGTCGGGCATTGCGTTGTGTTGCATTGCACTCTTCACTCACAGACTGCAGGCAATTGAATGTTCGGTACACAATGAATGGCTTCTGTCGCTCAGAAATAGTTCAACTGTCCAATCTCGAGACAACCAGGTCGCATCCCCAGATTGAGAAAGAGAGAAGTCCTTCCACGCGCGAAAGTCAAAGATGACGCGCCTCGAGAAGTTCTGGGGAAGAAAAGGAAAGAGCGCGTCTCCATCCTTTCGAACCACTTCCGGGCAAGCGGCCGCACTTTTCGCTGAAGAAGGAGGAGGAGGAGGCAGGGAGGGTCAGGCTTGCCCTGCTCACCTTGTCTTGCCAACAAAGATCCCCTTCCGAGTGACTCAGCCGTCCAGAAACCAAGACGCAACCATACCTAGGTAAACCCACAGACCAGAAAGAGAAAGGATAGAGAAAGGAGCGGCTGCCTAGCCAGTCATCATACAAATTGTCTCAACTAGTCCCATTCACCGACGGAAATACAAAGGCGCTGCATCATTCCGCGAGCAGTTCTTCAGGTTCGGACTACTTCGGCTAATTAAGCTCAAGGCTACAACGCGCTAGCTTCCAATCATCGTCAAGCCACCGTCTACAAAGAACACCACCATCTCTGCTCTTGAACGTCTTCCACCTTCCTCCATCCACAACCACGAACATCTCTCGACCACCACCCTGCACTTCGAACACATAAACCTTCTACAATCCCTTCATACTCAATATCCCATACTCAAAATGTCTGAGAACATCCAAATCACCCTCATCAGCAACGATGGCGTTGCCATCAAAGTTGGTAAGATACCCCTCCAACGCGCTGCGCCGCGCACTCAACTCCTTGAACATGAACTTCACTGACTCCCACCTGCAGACAAGGCCGTCGCTGAGAAGTCAATGCTCATCAAGAACATGATGGAGGATCTTGGAGAGGGTGCCTTGAATACCGATGTCCCCATTCCCAATGTAAGCACACCATTCGATCTGGGCGTCGCCCAATCCAGATCTCACCTTCGAGCAAAACCAAGTTGCTAACATTCCCGCACAGGTCAACGAGTCCGTCCTCAAGAAGGTTATCGAATGGTGCGAGCACCACAAGCTTGACCCCGTCACCGCCACCGACGATGACTCCGACTCCCGCAAGAAGACCACCGACATTGAGGAGTGGGACCAGAAGTTCATGCAGGTTGACCAGGAGATGCTCTTCGAGATCATCCTTGTGAGTAACTCTAATCGATCTGCCAGGGCTGCAGTTCGCTGACCATAAATATCTAGGCCTCCAACTACCTCGATATCAAGCCCCTCCTTGACGTTGGCTGCAAGACCGTCGCAAACATGATCAAGGGCAAGTCACCAGAGGAGATCCGCAAGACCTTCAACATCACCAATGATTTCACCCCCGAGGAGGAGGAGCAAATCCGCCGCGAGAATGAGTGGGCCGAGGACCGCTAAGCAGTTCACTTTCGAGGTTGGAGGAGGATATGATACGATACCCCACAATCGGACATGCTTCCGCCTTTACCACTTCGTGCGCTGATACGTTCTTTCCCTGCGTACATACATGGTGTTTTCGTTTTCCTTTGGCTACTGCCTTTTGATGCGAAATCATCAAGTGGTTCATTGTTCATTCCGGCATGGGTCTTTTACTGGTTTTCTCTTTATGTTTCCCACGGGCGATACGAGCCTCACTACGGCACGGCATGGCGTTCCGGATATCAATCGAGGGGTCTGCTATTGACGACTTCTTCATGAGGTCTTTACCAAGGGCATTTCTGTCTCTGGATGGTACATAGTAGGCGTAAAATTCGAGACCTTACATAATTGTGGCGGTTGTAATTCTTTTGTTGGTTCGTGATAGCTTTACTTGGCCAAAACTGCTCGACCAATGACGCAATTTCCTTTCCCCCAGTCACTTCATTGCTCAGCTTCCCCTTGCTCCACCAGCTTGCCAATCTCTCCAGTTATTTCAACTTGCTCACCTTCTTGCACTCGTGCTTTATTCCAAGTGGTCAGAATCATGATAAATGGTAGGTCGTGCCCGCCCATGCAGCCCGGTGCTCTCATTCTTCCTCGACGATCACGCTTCTGTTCCCTTCACTTGCTTCCACGTCCTCAGATTTTATACCTTCCTTACAGTTTGCTACGTCCTCCAATTTTCTTTCAAGGAAATTATCGTGGTCGCTGCCTAGTTCACAGGTCACGCGAGCAGTTTACAACACTACCAAAACCGCTGCGCTTTGGAAAACCCCTAAATGTGCTATTTACTATCCAGAAACTCCTCTTTAACCCGTTTATCAAGCTAGGGATAGGTGTATAGCTCTTGGACTGAGGTGTGTGCGGTGCTCTAATGGTTACTTGTGGATGGATAATACAAATGAGTTGGTTGCTTCTGCTGCCAGGTTTAGTTACCATGGCATTGGGCGCTGGTCAACCTCTAGAAGCATGATACTTTAGAATGAAACTCTACGGGAAGTTTGTTGGAGACTTGATGATCCTGTGAAGTCAAGTGGTAGAAATCTGGTGGTTTCCGGCAATGTGTGACTTCTTCGATTGTGGATAGGTCTCATTGTAGGTAAAGGGAGTAGAGGGAGACGGGTAGGAAAGGAAGGACGGATGCTAAGCGTGGAATGCTGGGGGGCTCTCACTTTAATGTGGATTGTGTGATCGACATTGGTTCAGACGAGCACGACGATCACGACTGGATCTTGAAAGTATTGCTCGTCAGGATTCCATGTTGGGCGGAGGAAAATGGGGGGTGATGGGCCTCGGGAGGGTTCAACTGTTGTTCGAGGAATCCTCCCATAACGTAAAAGCACAGAGCAGAGAGACAGCTAGCTTGTGAGGTCAAGGGTTCTTTTCGAATGTGGACGCCATAGAGCATTTGATGGTAAGCAGAGTGACTTTGGAATTGGACTCTGGAGCTTTGGGACGAGTGTATCCTACCCGAATTTGTACATGTCCCATAGGGGAAGTGGTGCGGACTTTGGCCAAAATATCGTGCTTGCCAAAGACTGGTTGATGGCGCGTGGGTCAGTTGTACTTTTCGGACTCGAGAATGGGGCAGATATCCAAGTATCAGGTCATAATGAGACAACGAGATCCACAGCCACACTCCAACAATCACGAAAAACGCGAGGAAAACTCCACTCCCAAGAAAGCAGGTGTCTTTATGTCTCCATTTCATTGTGTTGTGCTTACACCCTCAATGCAATGCAAGAAACGAGCTGCATTCGTAAATGAGAAGACGCCCCTCCATTTCCATTCCCAAACCAAAGCAATATCAGTTTCAGTCGCAACCATCCACCAACCAAACGAAAAACATTCCCATGCGCATTCCCAAATCCATGCAACACATCCATCAGAGAAGTTGAGTAACCATCCCAGTCAGCCGAACGAGAGGATGCGGTCGATCGAGAAATGAGGTGAGATTGGCTTTGGACCGATGGAGAAGAGTGTGTGGTGTTGCAATGTACAAGAGAGGTGCGAAGAGGATGTCGAGTGGGCGAATTGCTCAGATACCGATGCGCGTCTTTCTCCAATGTCTCCGCTTTGCGTTGTATCTAGTCGTGCCGTTAGCTGCCATTCAATCCAAGCAATCGTCATCCTGCTTCTCTCTGCTCTGCTGTCTGAAATGTGTCTTGCTAAATCGTCCAGGCTATCCAGCAGAGCGATCGGGAGAGTGTAGATTGAGGGAGAGGTCGAATGTATGCGTACCGGATGGTGTTACCAGTGCGAAGACGGATCCATTGTGGGATGGGTCTGTTTTGCTTCTGGGCTCTGGCGAGCTTAACTTTCGTGCGGAAGGTCTTGTGGCTCTGCATCCAAATCATCGTCAGTATTTGTCCATCAAATCTTCGTCTTCAATTCCCCTCGTCATGTTCGTCTCTTTCCATCAACATCGACCATCGCACAGCGCAATCTCCGTTGCCAGACTGAACGTATGTAGCACACTGATCGAGGAATGTATCGCAGGGTAGAACGTACCGGCATCTTGACGTTGTCGTGGGTGTCGAGGTTTGGCTTGCGAAAGGACGTTGAAACGAGGTTCAATTTTCCGAATATCGGGGTGTGGAATTTCTCTCGCTTGTGTGTCACATGACACCTCTATCTCCACTCCACAAGCTGGCGCCATCTTAGTCAGCGGATTTTCTTTCCGGCAATGGTCTCGCGACTAGCGCTGAAGCTCGGGCAGTGAGGCTGGCAAGTGACTGCTGGCGGCGGTATTGGAAATGCAAGAAAGCAAGCCTTGGGTTTCAGAGACTCAAGTTTAAGACCTCAACTTCCGTTCACTACGAATAATCTACGGCGATACTGTTCCTTTGACGAATCGACGATTTCACGAAGAACGAAGCCTTGACATATTTGGATACAAATAAAGGAACCAGAGGAAGCAGGCATTTGGTGGCAGAAAGGACACAGTTCAAGATGGGCGCCAGTGTATCTTGGTTATCGGGGATGCTGTGGTCGAAGAAGGAGATTAGGATATTGATCCTGGGACTGGTATGGAAGATTCTTGTTCCAAAAATTGTATCTCTGGATGTTTACTGATCTTCATGGTGATCTTAGGACAATGCTGGAAAGACGACCCTTTTATACAGACTGAAGGTATGTCATTGTCCGCAGATTTTCCTACACGAATGCTCATGGCCCATGGACAGATCGGAGAAGTTGTCACTACGATACCCACGATAGGATTCAACGTTGAGTCGGTGACATACAAAAACCTTAATTTCAATGTTTGGGTAAGTTGCCTCCTTTCGCGCTTCCTTCGAATATCTGCTTACGAAACTTCAGGATCTCGGTGGCCAAACTTCTATACGACCGTACTGGAGATGTTATTATGCCAATACCGCCGCGGTGATCTTCGTCATCGACTCAACAGATATCGACCGGTTGGGCACCGCTTCAGAAGAGTTAGCCGCGATGTTGAACGAGGACGAGTTGAAGGATGCAGCGCTATTGGTTTTCGCGAACAAACAAGATCAACCGGGGGCAAAGGGGGCAGGGGAGATAAGTGAAGCTTTGAAACTGGGAGAATTGAGAGATCGAAATTGGAGTATCGTGGCTTGTAGTGCGGTGGATGGAAGTGGTGTTGATGAGGGAATGGACTGGCTTGTGGTAAGTACTCCATACAATCTGCAGACAGGTTCGCAGACCTTAGAGCCAGAGCTGATTCTTACGCCACAGCAAACGGTACAACAAGACTCGTAGAAGACCGGCGAGGACGGCAATTGATCGACCAGCTTGTACCACCACCAAGGGGCATAATCTGGAGTACAGAAAACATCATATGGGGTTAGGCCGGGTCATCACTTTGGCTATAGGGGCGCTTTGTGCTCTTTTCAGCGGCTCCTTGGAGCGCAGAAGTGTAGAGGATGGAAGGGGTCGACGAGGTTTCAGAAGATGAAGAATGATACGATACGCAAGCTGCATTAGCCAGGATTGAGCATTTTAGAATTTTTCCTTCCTCTCGTTTAATGGAGTATTGGGTTGACGTGTTTTTGCTGCGTCGAAAGTTATTCGGGGTCTCAACCACTTGTCTCTTTCTTGCAAACCCCTTCGGTCTAGATCCCGTTCCTCCCAAGCGGATGTCTCACCATCTAAGGAATGTTTAATCCAGGCAGAAGCCTAGACGGTTGCATCCTGGAAGTCATCTTTCACCATTCAACCCCCACCAGCCTCAAGCCACAAAATGCAAACGCAACATATAGTGTATTGTAATGCCTACGCAGTACTCCGGGAGGTCGGAATATGCGTGCCATCTCGTAATTCTTTATTATATAGGAGGAGGGACGGAGGCAAGACTTAGACTTTGGGGACCAGTCCTTGAATTACTGTCTTTGATATTGGACCATCGCCTAGTGACCACTATGATACTTCCTCGTTTCAAGTAAGTTTATCTATACGCAGGTCAGCAGACATTACTTTACTTGTATATAAAAGATTTCAAATCCACATCTACTAAGTCACTAAACACTTCCACGACATTGCATTTCCGAATCCAGCTTCCAAATCCCGTACTGCACACCCGTTCACACTCAATATTACCAAATCCCTTGACAAGTGGCTCGAAACCTTTACTTATGGCATAGTCCTACCAGAGAGCGAGGTGATGAGTATAAGCGTAGTTCCAGATGCAAACGGGCTTACTCAACATCGTCGGTTGCTCACAGAAATCTTCCTATAGAGCCCTCACGCGGGATATCTCCATTTCGGTATTTGCTTTTCGGAGGCATATCCACTAAGTCGGTAATCAAGTTCATCCAACAGACCGGTATTTGGCTAAGTACATTCAGAATGCTCATACATCCAACTCATCAACATACCAGTCCGCTTCTATAGACTACTAATGCAAAGCAGCCCAAGTCTGCTGAAGATATATTTCAAGCTTCTACAATGCTTGGCACCGATAAGAAGTGTGGCGTTCACTAATTGCCAAACTGCGGAGAAAAGTTGATAGCTCGGAGGTGCAGGGATCCCTGGCGCATTATTATGCAGCTGCTCAGAAATTGCGTCATTAAAAGGAAGACCTGTGAACGTGGAATTGGTGTGTGCTGGAAGAGTGTCTATCGAAGAGCAGAGATGGATGCACAGCTTGACGATATAACCATAATATAGGACTAAGAGCTAGAGTGCAGTAACAGTACCTAGGTACATACTTCCCCATGCACATTTGACAGCTCAAATCCCTGATAATTTCAACATCCCAGCTGTCCGAAGTAGGTATGGAAGGAGTCCCGGATTATCACCATTCTGACAACAATCTTGCTTGGAAACAACATAGGCATCTAGACCCCGAAGATCACGAAACAATCTCATCTCGATTGGAAAATGATGCAATTGTAACCACCCCACTCCATTTGGCCCCTGCAATATTTTCCTTACTCGCCCCTCGAGAGAGCTACATAAGCCCCCCGCATGCCTCGGTGTCCGGGCATATTTCCATTTCCTAGAACCAGATTTTTATTTGGTCAACATCCAAAATTCTCAGTCCCTTCTACTTCTGCAACAAGAATACAATTTCACGACCCATAGTTGCAAAGTACACGAAAAGCAGCAATCATGGTCGCCGACGATAAGCCCGCGTCCACGTTCAAGTACAATGAGAAGCCAGTCTACACTACCTCAAATGGCTGCCCTATTGATAGCCCAGAGGCTTTCCAAAGAGTTGGCAACAATGGACCTCTCTTGCTACAAGACTTCCACTTGATCGATATGCTGGCTCATTTCGATAGAGAGCGTATTCCAGAGCGTGTTGTGCACGCCAAAGGAGCTGGAGCTTATGGAGGTATTTCGTTCGAGCTTCTCTCAGCTAGGATCTTTCATGCTAACATTATATCTTAGAGTTCGTTGTAACGCATGATATCAGTGACATTACTTCTATCGATATGATCAAGACAGTGGGCAAGAAGACTGCTTGTATATCACGATTTTCCACTGTCGGCGGCGAGAAGGGTTCCCCGGACACAGCGCGAGATCCTCGAGGTTTCTCGATCAAGTTCTATACAGAAGAGGGTAACTGGGATTGGGTGTTCAATAACACACCCGTGTTCTTTATCCGTGACCCTGTGAACTTTCCGCTCTTCATCCACACACAGAAGAGGAATCCGCAGACCAATTTGAAGGATGCTACAATGTTCTGGGACTACCTCTCTACACACCAAGAGTCCATCCACCAGGTCATGACACTTTTCAGCGACCGCGGAACTCCATATTCTTACCGACACATGAATGGGTATTCTGGCCATACATTCAAGTGGACGAAACCAGACGGAACATTCAACTACGTGCAAATTCACCTTAAGACAGACCAAGGTATCAAGACTTTCACCAACGCCGAAGCCGGTAAAATGGCATCCGAGAACCCAGATTGGAATACCCAGGACCTTTTCGACTCCATCCAAAATGGCGACTTCCCCAGCTGGACCGCCTACGTGCAAGTCCTCTCTCCGGAACAAGCCGAGAAATTCCGCTGGAACATCTTCGACTTGACGAAGGTGTGGCCACAGAAAGACGTCCCGCTCCGTCCATTCGGCAAATTCACGCTGAACAAGACTGTTGAGAACTATTTCGCGGAGATCGAGCAGGTGGCATTTTCACCGTCTCATATTGTCCCTGGTGTGGAGCCTTCGGCTGATCCTGTTCTGCAATCCCGTCTTTTCTCTTACCCAGATACACAACGCCATCGTCTTGGTGTGAATTATCAACAGATTCCTGTCAATGCACCACTCCGTGCGTTCAATCCTTATCAACGCGACGGCTCTATGGCAGTGAATGGCAACTACGGCGCTAATCCCAATTACCCATCCTCATATCGCGGCATCACATACCAACACGTCAAGCCAACCAACGACCACGAGCAATGGGCTGGTAAAGCAGTCTCCTTTCTCTCGGAAGTCACAGCTGAAGATTACGTACAAGCGAAGGGGCTGTGGGATGTCCTCGGGAGACAGGAAGGGCAGCAGGATAATTTCGTGGGGAATGTGGCGGGTCATTTGAGTGCTGCGAAGCAAGACACGAGGAGAAGGACCTATGAGATGTTTGGAAGGGTGGATAAGGTGCTTGGGAGGAGGATTGCAGACGAGACAGAGAAGTTGGCCCCTGCGGGTGGGAGTCAAGCTGCTGGTTCGGCTCAGCCAAGGATGTAATTAAGCGAGGGGGTTTGTTTTGATCAGGGGAAGCTCTGAGCACTTTCCGAACTAGCGCGATGGAGATGAAGACAGATTATGTATTCTATAAACGACTCAAACCTATGGTGATTCAAAGCCCGCTTGATGAATTCGATATCCTTTTTGCATTATTCGATTCAGCCACTGTTGGCAATGTCCAGTGAACAATCTAGGCCATGTGTTCCCAGGGAAATCGGTACAAGTCAGGTCACGATTAGGTCTTAGATAATGAGATTTTACAGCTCTTTTTGGATTCTATCCAAAGCTTGAATTTACCACGCTAGCCGCGAGTTCTCTATCTACCAGTGCTCGAATCTCAATCTCGATTTGCTTCGTAGGCTGTGCCCGACTCGACTCCCTCGCACCTGCGCTGACAAGGTTAATTGACGGTTAATAGCATAGTCTAGCACGGACGCAAAAGATAACTCCATTTTGGTAGTATAAGTGATTCCAGCATGGTAACGACTGTTGGCATCCGCGAACGTGCCTCCCAACCCAACCTCCGCTCCCCTCGCTTCATTCGTCCTATCCGCCTACTTCCCGCCACATCACTTAATATATACCTACAGAACAACATCACAGCCACATACGACCATAGACTGAAGAGAAAAGGGCATCCCGTCCGCTCTGCCATACTTAAGCTTCAGATCGGCGGATTAGTAGTTAGGTGGGTGACCACTAGCGAATACCCGCTGTTGTATGTTTTTTTTTTTTTTTTTGGTTTACTTTGGCCGATGTTTCTGGTTTGGCAGTGGATGACATCAACAGGACTGCTCCAGTGTCCACAGCAAACATTGAAATCAATACTGGGATAACATGGGGACGCAATCATCTCAATCATACCGCGCTGGATTGTGAAATGGCAACTTTGGGGTCTGAGGTGGAGAGGAGACAGCAAGAGCTGGAAAGGACCTCGAAATTGGACGCTGAAAGGTATGACAGATTACAGCAGGAGCTGACAAGCATGAAAGATCGAGAAAATCGGTATAGACTAAAGGAAGCTCATCGCTACAAGTACAAGTACAGCTGTTCTGGATGCCGGCAAGAGTATCTTTTCAACACGCGCCAGACGACTCTCAAATGCAATGCGGCACGCTGTGAGAAGACCACCCATTGTGCTGGTGCCGAAATGGATTACAATAATGACTTCGACTAGTGCTTTGGAAGATAATTCTCTTTGGAATAGGAGCCGGTCTAATATGGGTTTGAGATTGCTACGCTACAATTCGCAGTTGGCTTTTTGAATGATATTGAAGTTCGTCTCTACCTGTATCACTTCTCATTCTGGTGCCTAGGTAGTCTTCATAGAAAGTTGCATAATGCTATCTATTCAATTTGTCCCGCTCCGTGCTTAGATATTTCGGGACCGGGCCTAAGGACTATGTGACTTGAGCGGAGTGTGATGAATTCGTCGGAGACAACACACATACCCTCGTATTGAGGGGAAATTCGCCCAGGACCTCAGAAACGCAATAGAGGACCACAATCAGACGGGAAAGACCTCAGAAATCACGGGGCAATCAGCCGTGCTCAGAGATATCTCAACTTTCCGAGCATCTCAGCGACTATATAGCGGATCATTTATGAATTTTGAAGCTAACGATGGAGGCCAGGAAGCGACAGCCTCGTGTCCGATGGTTACTATCTTGAGCTACGTCGAGGCAGAAGGCATCTCTGGGTGTATCGGCAGAGGTACAGTTTCGTTTGTTGTTAAGCGATGTGGTCGTCTGTCAGTGTCAATTCTACGGCACCAGTGCGACACATATGAAGCTCGAGCCCGAACTCCTGCAATTGCCGATCAAATCGTGGCAAAAAGATAAGAAGACGTAAAGAGTGCATCTTGAATGGCTTGGACAACTCAGCGATGGGCATAATGAAGGCTGGCATGAAGCGTTGTAGATGGCAAAGTGAACAAGCGCACAAAATGGGTATATTTGGACATTATACATACGTTATTACAAGCCAAACTAGTCTGCTCCGGTCTGCAGTTTCCAGCTAGACAATACAAACCATAACTCCAATGCCTCCGTCTATATCTAAATCTATGCCTTGTTCGTTCGTTTGTCTCATACAGAGCGCGATGCTTGCTCGTTCATTGTTCCATCTGTCTGTCCCTGGTGCGTCCTATCGTCTGTTCGTACTACTCAACGACCAGGGGCACGATGTGGTATGTACATTCGTATTGTCGTTTTTATCGTTGCAAACCATGGACTTCCGTTTAAGAACCGGTGTAACCAATAATTTCTCGGTCATCATCGATTACTCTGGCATATCTGCTCTCGTGTCAGTGTTGATTTTCCTTTAGGACCAAGCAATGTCTCAATGATAAGGACTCACTCCAATAACAGCCTGAAGAACCACACCTCCAAATCCTCATTTCTCAGCACCTTGTTCGCCCATTCTCTTCCTTGCATAGCAATATGCTCTGCTTCTTGTTTTCCCGAAGGCTCACCAGCGAACCATCTTACAGCCTCAACCCATTCGTCACCTCTCAAGCTCAAGGGAACGTAGTGCACCCAAGGCTTCAGCCACTCTTCATGCCACTCCCTGAAGACAGCTAGCTTGTACACCAAGCTCTTGCTCTTCAAGAAGGCGTAAAAGCGTCCACTGAAAGCATTGCCATCGATGTCGAGCAGATATTTGTACTTCCATGCCTCGTTTTGCTCGGCTGGCTCTTTAATATCGAAGAATTGCTCCTGGGCTTTGCAGTCGCCTGGATCGCACTGATCTACGTGGGTGAAGTGGACGTCAAACATGTCTTTGAAGTCGCTGCGGGAGACCTCTTTGACCTTCCACTCTTCTGTTCCGCCTTCCCCGATGTTGGTCATGATTTTGGCTTGGTCCCCCGCGTTCATCTTCTTCACTACATGTTGACGATGCTGGCGCCTCCAACCACCATCGCGACTAAAGCCTCCATTCGTGGAGCCTCTCCAGTAGAGCTGACCTTCTTTCTGAGCCCAATCCATGTCTGTAGTGTCATCGTACGTAACCTTGCCCGCCCAGTACCAGGGAGAAGGATAGACAATATCAGAGTAAGACGAGGGTTTTGATGCCGAAAAGACAGGGAAGAGGTCGTGGGCGACATTGAAAGCGTTTGGTCTATCGAAGAAGCCATAGGTCTCTGAGAACGACGGAGATTGGCAAATATCCGAGAAAGCAGTCTTGTTGTAGATGAAGCCCAGTTCACCAACAGCGTAGCTGTCAACATTATCCTCCGTCAGCCCGTCCTCCAAGTATCTTGCGGGGCTGTCTGGTAGGCAAGACATCCGAGAGTGTGTCCACGTTGCTTGGTGAGGAATGACATTGAATCGTGTCAACTTTAGATCTTCGAATCGCGTCCCATCAGAAAGATCTCCAGGTCTCTGAGACCACGAGTTCCTAGGTTTGGCCACTGCATTGGCTGCAGGCATGTTCACATCCTTAGCACTCCGTACCAGCCTGGATAGATCATCGTATGGAACCACAACCCTGGGCTCATCGTGAATATTGAAGCAGAGATCCATGTCTGGAAGGTATTTTGTGAACTTCTCCACCATTCCTCTGGTAGCCTCCATAGCCCACGGGATACCTCCGTCTAGCTTTTTGATCTCGCCCTTCCGAATCAATACACCCAGCAGATTGTTTGCATCGTATCCCAATGCCTCCCTCGCTCGGTTTCGGATTGTCTTTGGCTTCAAGCCCCAGAACGGCGTGAGTGTTGTATGTATGGAGTCGTACTCATCGATGAACTGCACATTCTTGGATTTCGCAAATGAATACCATCTATCGAAATTCGGCGGAGGAGGTATCCCATATCGTCGCCTGTACTCCTTGATTGCTTCTGCCAGTGTCTTTGACTGCCTCTCTACAATTTTCCCAAAATCCTCCTCCGCACTTTTGATGAGTTGCTGGATCGGGTGGGTATTGCTCAATTGTGGTGGCTTCTGCGGCCCTGCTGCCTTCCCATCTAGAGCATTGGAGAGCTCCTGAATTGGCTTCGCAGATGGCCCATTTGCTCCCAGGGGTGTTCTGAGGGTTATATACGGCGTGCGCAGATAGAGTACTGTAAGTACAGCCAGACTGATGAGGGCAAGGAGGGAGACCGTTTGTCGGGAGCGCATCTTCCTTTTCGTTCTTAAGAAAATGGTGTTGAGAGAGGGAACTTTGGACTCGTCATGGTCTTCAAGGAATGGACTGTTGCTGGGATTGACACGAATCCGCCGTTGCTGTTGGGGCGAATTGAGGTTCGACGATGACCTTCTGCGCTGGCCGTGATCTTTCATGGTGTTGACTTTTGGATATTATCAAGGTGACGGGAAGGAACTGCCTCGGCCACATTCAACCACCAATATAGCGGATCGTTTGCATGCCATTCGATTTGAAGACATGTGCTCCTAGCTTTGACAGCTTGAAAAACTTGGGTTTACAACAGTTTCAGGTTTTGCATTCAGGTAGGGTTTGATGACGAATTAGTGTTGAAGATCCGCCGCCACAAGCTTTCTTTGGCATGGAAATGTGGAGGCCAACGCGTCGAGAAATTATTTTTGTAAACACGCCATGCAATGTTCATCGATAATGCACGAGCCAGGAATACAAAGTTGATATGATTGGATCGCCAATCTGTTTTGGGATTTTATCTTGTGCCACAACACAACAGGACCGAGCCCCTATTCCGTGCTCGCGTGCTATAGAGGGCATTTGTTATGCGAGGAAATAAACAGCTGCACTCTTGTAATCCGGAGACTCGAGAATGTTGACGATTTGACTAGTATCAAGTCTCTGTTGGCTTGTAATACATTCTCATGCATCAACATGACGAGGATCGCGATGTGAAGAATAACGAGCAGTAGAAGAAGTCAGGATTTGACCGATCAGTTTCAGTAATTGCTATTTCTTCTCTAGGGTTAGATGTAACATGGTATAATGTGGTCAAATCAAGTCCAGCATATTTTGAGCTACAGACCAAATTCAATTGGCCATAATTCCCATATCTTTGATCTCACGAAGACTCAAGAGTAAGTAATCATACTAATCACTCGACAGTCAATAATAATCATCCAACGATCAAGCAGGATGGCATAGCGCTTGCTTGTCGATGATCACTTCCTTCATGAAAGATTAGATATCTACCAAACAAGAGTTCCAGTGAATCCTGAGAGTGCCTTGGGCCTTTCAAAACTGGCCGAGGCTTGATAATCAAAGGCTTACTGGTGGCCACCATCCCCCATGCAACCAGCAGTCTTCAAGGTAGCCTAAGATAATGTATATACGTTTATTCGCTTCCTGAGATTCAACGTCCCATCAATAACATCAACAGCACCGCCCACAATCTTTTCGCTGTAATTCTACACGCCAAAGTCAACAACACGGACTTCCTCGCCGCACTCAAAGAATGCCTAACAGGCTCCTCCAACAACACGAGTCAAGCCTACACTGCAGTCTCCTCCTCTCAAGCCTCTGACATCAGACTTCCTCTCGCCCCAAGTCATCCCGCCGACACCGAACTTGCCCAGTCCCTCCTAACTGGTCTCCTGACCTCCAGCCAATCCACCCAGTCGCTCGGAGCCCAACTCTCCTCCCAGCTCACCACTCAAGATTTCACCAGTCACCTCGCCCCACGCCTCCTCGATGGCCTCATACACGCCCTCAACACCAGCGCTACCATAGACTCCACCATGAAAGAAGCATTCGACAAAGCTAGCGGTGTGGCAGAGGAGTTGGCGAAGGAGCATCCGGTGTTAGTGGCTGTTATGGCGACCTTGGTTGCTGGCCATCCTGACGCTGGTTATGCCTTGGGTTATTGCGGCTTTGGGGTTCGGTGCTTTGGGGCCGGTCCATGATATGTTCTTGGACAGATCATGGTGATGAAAGGTTGCCAATAAGCATTTGCGCGTAGGATCTTTCGCGGCGATGTGGCAGGCTTCGTTTCCTGATGTGACGGCTAGATTATAGTTTACTTTCTTCCAGAGATTGGGCATGATGGTAGGAAAGGGTGCCGTTGTCTTGTCGTAGCTGTGATCAGGTAGTATTTAGAGAATATCGAAAGGGCGGGTGGATTTTGACACTTTGCCTTGATAAGACTGGGCCTTTGGATGGGACAAAGAAATTTCCTAGGTGCATTGATTTGAGCTATGATCTCTAAATTATATCTTCGGGAAAATTGTCCTCCTACGTACTTGGTGAAAAGGCGAACCAGTACTGTTGTAAGAATTTGCAACTTTCCTAGCCATTACCGTGAGAAGCACCTCGTCAGGATCACTAGAAACATTAAGCAAGAAACGGGGAAGGTAGATGATGGTGCAGTGAGAAACACGATTGTTCGGGTACATGAGTGTAAATTGACTTTTGATGTATGCTATCTCTCTTCGAAAGAAGATATCGAATCAAGCACGAAGCAAGAAAACGAAGTTGGGTATCGCCCGCAAGAAACTATAGGTAGAGACCCAAGTATCTGCTCAAGATAGTTACATGCTCATTGTACTCCAAAACGCCCCGTCCAGACCCATAATCATCCTCTAGTAGAAGAAACCAATGATCTTTCCGGCAACGTGCTTGCGACGAGCCTCCTCGTGGTCCATGATACCGGCGGAGGTGGTGAGGACGATGTAACCAAATTGACGCGATGGGAGAAGCTTGACGACCCACTTCTCGAGATCACCGAGGCGGACGTTGTATCTTGGGGAGATGACACCAGTCTTGTTGAGTCTACATTGAAGTCAGTGGCTGCTTGCAGAATCTCATGAATTGTGGAACGTACCGGCCGTTCAATTGAATGACAATCTTGCCGGATCGGTGGTCATCGACCTCCTCGAACTCGCCAATGTAACCTGAAGACTATGTCAGTATTTGTAGCGAAAGATTAAACGTGTAACGTCAGGACAAAAATCAGAGAACGTGTAAGATCCTCGCAGAATGATATATCGGCAACTTAAAGGACTATGGTCGTAGTGTTTGTGAGACCGTCATCTAGTTATCATGCCGAATGTGCTGGGAAGAAATTATGTCGAGCGAACATACCGTGCTTTTGCATGACACTGAGGAACTTGACGATGACCTTGGAGGAAGGACGGATCAGAACTTGTCGCTTTCCGGACTTCTCGGCGTTGTTGATGGCATTGAGCGCATCGTTGAGGACTGAAGTCTTGACCATTTTGACGGATGGAGATTCTCAAGTCTTGAATTTGAAGTGAGGTATCTGCAGGACGCTGTATGTTAGCCTTCATGGGCTCTGAGCATGGAGAGTGCCCTCATGATTGACAAGAGGGTTCTTCAGCTCGTCGTCGAAAGAGAAGAGTAGTGTCGACATCTTTCAAGTGCTAAGGTCGCATTGCATGAAGTAGGTCCAGCTTGTGCTCCGCGCATTCAGGCCATCTTCCCTCTTCAAAGGCTCAGGTCCCGGTCGCAGGTTGAGTAGATGTCGATTTCTCCCTCTGCCTATCATGAAGGAGCTTCCGGGTATCGTCCAAGGGAATACATACCTCGAATTTTGCGGTGGTCGAAGTTGTTACTAGAATGGAATGTCGAAAAGTTCGGTGGTTGAGATTTCGGATTTTCGTGTGGGTGCGGCCGCTAGCTCGGTTTTCTACTAGGGCGAAATTGATCTCTCGCTTGCGAGTACGTCTGCCCACAGATTCTCGGATCGCGATCCAACCTTCATTTTTCAAACCAAATCTTTGAGGAAAGTCACTCACCAAAAATCAAAATGGTACGTTACAATCCCCAATTCATTGCTCAAGGCATTTCTAGAAACATTGCCCACCAGTTCTCCCCTTGCCTTCCCGACTCCAGTGCTTGAAACTAATAATATATTTCCACAGAGTGATCGAGAAGAAAGCCCAGTCGCAGAGGTCCCCGAGGCCGAGGAAGTCGAAGTTTCTGGAGATGCCGCATCCAAGGGACAGATGTCAGTTCTTGACGCCCTCAAGGGTGTCTTGAAGCTCGCACTCATGCACGATGGTCTTGCGCGTGGTCTTCGTGAAGCCTCCAAGGCCCTCGATCGCCGTCAAGCTCACGTTTGCGTCTTGGTAAGTTTTGGGAGGATACTGCGAAGAGAGAACACCAGGCATTGCGCAGTATAATTTTGGAGCCAATACTGATCCCGCTATTTCAGAACGAGTCCTGCGAGGAGGAGGCATACAAGAAGCTGGTCATTGCGCTTTGCTCCGAACACAAGATCCCCTTGATCAAGGTTCCTGACGGAAAACAATTGGGCGAGTGGGCTGGTTTGTGTAAGTACTCCTGCGCAGGAAACATGCGGTGGAAGACTAATGGGTATCTGCAGGTGTCTTGGACCGCGAGGGAAATGCACGCAAGGTTGTCAACTGCTCCTGCGTTGTCGTCAAGGATTGGGGTGAGGAGTCTCAAGAGCGATCGATCCTCCTCAACTACTTCAACACCGAGCAGTAAAGTCACAAAAAGGATGGTACGGAGTTAGCTTTTCGATGGGTAGACATTCGGCCATGCTAGGGGTTTCTTTACGATGTACTCTAGATATGATGCATACTGGTCAATCAATTGCATAGGGGAACCTCTGATCTGAAATTCCTAGGTGCATGCTGCCGGTTCGACATTGTGACTACGTGGAATGCGCCAGAACACCAGACTCCATATCCTTCCCACAGACACCGTCCCTGAATATTGCTCAGAATGCTCATTTCCTCCCTTCAACCATCAGAATATGATATCCAAACCCCGTCTTAACTTCAGCATATTTCGGATTCGCAGTTGTGCTAGCCTCCAACTCAAAAGCCTTCTCCTCGAAAGTAGGATCCAAATCACCTCTCTTCTTCCATCCCAAAGCACCACCTTTTTCATACGTCAGCAAAAAATCCAACAAGTCTTCTGCCAATCCCGCATAACCTACCAGCTCTCGCCTTATCCTCCGAGAACTCCTTCGCGACCTCATCAAACTTAGCTCCTCCCTTTAACTTCTCTAGAGCTTCTTCTTTCTTCGCATGTTTCTCGCACTGCTCAAAATCAGCCCCTAATTTCCTACGCCTTCGCAGACACAAGGACCCATACCAGAATATGCCTGACATTCACGAATTGCGCGCCCTTGACCTTCCCTCCCTTCTCCTCTTTCTCGTCCGCTGGTTTTCCTTTGCCCTTTCCCTTGGCTGCTCCCCCTTTATCGCCACCCTTGCCTTTCGGTGGCATATTCGCAGAGTGCGGGTATTTGGCAGATGCGCGGCAAGTTTGCTGAAAGAGAGGTGGTCGTTGATGAGGGGTTGGTGGTCAGGTACAACATTCAATGGAGGGGCACAATAGTCTTGTGGCTGGACCCTTGAAAATTTAGCGGGGTACGGATGAAAAGTCTCACTGGACCTCAGTATTGTCAGACGGGTTTGAAAGACGTGTATTTATTTAAACGAATTCGTGTAACCGAGAATCTCATGATCATTTGACTTGCTATCGAATACAGGGGTCTTAAGTAAAGGTTGCATGTATCGATTCTTAGCCTTTTGCTCAGCCAAAAAGGTTGTATCTTACATTGAAGGAGCACTTGCCACCATCCTCTCAACTACAAAGATAAATCAGATTTTTCTCAACCTCCGATTTCTCAACTTTAAAGACGTTAATTTGGAACGAATCATTGTCAGCCGAGACCTCAATCATGGCTCCATCAATAGCCAAAGATGCCCTTGGCTCAGGCTCAAGCCTAAGCCCAGCAACCAAATCTACATCTCTCAATGCATTCGAGACTCTCGTTTCAGACCTCTCCAGAATCCTTGGTCCATCATCCGGCCTAGACTCTTCAGAAGTAGATGTCAAGCAATTACAAAAACTCATGGAGGACTATGTATCCTCAGAGAAAGACTGGGAGAAGTATGCTTTCGAAGATCTGAGTCGCGGATACACCAGGAATTTAGTCGACGAGGGGAATGGAAAAAGTAACCTAGTAAGTGTGATCTGTCATGTTACCTCCCCTCATTTCGCTCTTGAATCTACGTATATTGAGTGTGCTACTAACTATGGGCAGTTAATACTCGTCTGGACCCCCAACAAAGGCAGCCCAGTCCACGATCACGCCGACGCCCATTGCCTTATGAAAGTCCTCAAAGGCACACTGAAGGAGACTCGTTTTGACTTTCCAAGAAACAACGCTACAGCTCCCCAAGTTATCAAAGAGATTGTCTACCAGCAAGGAGAAGTCACTTACATGGCTGATGAGCTGGGCTTGCATAAGATCTCGAATCCGGATGAGGGGGAGATCGCTGTGAGCTTACATCGTGAGTACTTGGTGATCTGAGAAGTGTTGAAGGAGTTAACTGACGAAGAGACAGTCTATACACCACCTAATGCGGCAAAAGAGGGATGTAATATCTTCAACGAGCATACTGGGAAGAGGTCACATGTCACGCAAAGCAACTTCTACTCCGAGTTTGGCAGAAAGGTTGGAGCTTGATCGGTCCTAATCCCATGCCTGATGATTTCGTCAAGTAGGAACCCCTGTTTGTATTTCTATCAGCGAGTGTATGAGCGAGACCGAGTAGAAAGAGGTTCAGTTGCATTGAGAGGTATTAAGATAGACCCTCGAAAGGAAAAGGAGTTCGGTAAACTAGAAATAGACTTAGATATCATCACACAAGCTCCCGCTGTCACAAAATCTTTCCTTCACAGAGGAAACGAAATTCGTCTGGCCTACTTCGCTATTTATTAGTTCACACTCTAATAGCCCAAAAGTCGAATTATTCTTCTGTTCTCTCACTTCCAGAAACACTTCTACCTCACCTACACACCAACGCACCACATTACCTAGAATTCCCAGCAATACACACACCTCCACTCCACCACCTCAGCCACGATCCTCATCCCACAGCAACCCCTTTCTAGCTACTCCAGCACACTCACAATGTGTAAATCTCAAACCCAAGCCGACACCAACTTCGGCGTAAACCATGAGCCCGACAAACCATCCCACCCAGGCCCAGCCGCCACTCCTTTCGAGCTCGAAGCCTATGAACGCGCCTTAGCAGAACGGGAAGACAGCCACGGTTTCATCACGAGATATGCGGAGGCACAGCGCAATTGGAAATTATTGAGTGTGAATGATCCTGGATATAAGAAGTTGGTGGATGATTTTAGGATGAGGGAGAAGATAGGATTGAGAAGTGCTGGAGCTGATGAGAGGGCTGATGTTGCAGAGGAAAAGGCGAAGAGGAAGGAGAAGTCGAAGAAATTTGATCTAAAGAAGAGGTTGTTGAGAAAGGTGAAGACGTAGGCTACAGTTCCATTTCTTGTCCTTGAAATGGTGTAATACTCTAAATCTGAAATCTTGTTAGTACGAACTTGAGATGAGAACTCGTTTCCCGAGACAGCAGCAAAGCAATGAAAAGGAATCTTATTTTGAATCGATCTTTACATTCATCTACTTAGCAGTGCTGTCTACTTGTTGAGTGGAAGCCTGCGTATTATATCGAACCCATACCTGTCATGCTTACTTGCACAACTTTTGACCGAATATAAACTCCGTTCAAATGCAGTCAGAACAGTCCTTCCCATGCATAGCAATCATCATCATCGTCACAAGGAATCCTCAAACCCTTATCTTCCACCACTGAAGTCAGGCTTGTAGGTCTTGACTCCACCAGCCTTCATGAGCTCACGAAGAGCCATGGTAGCATACTGGCTGGAGCCAAGGGCGAACTTGACGATCACAGCAATCATTGCCTCTGGCTCAGCGGCTTTCTCAGCTTCCTGGGCCTTGCCACTAGCAGACTGAATAGGAGATGGAGGAGCAGTTGAGATCTCGTCGGCTGAGCGCTTTGGTGCTGCCTCTGAAGGGCGCGAAGAAGTTGAAACATCAGTCTTGCTGCTCGGAGACTGAGGGTCCTTGTTTGATGCAGGCAGATCAACCTCATCGTCGCCAATGACCTTCTTATCCGTAACACCAGTACGCTTTTTGAAGTTCTCTGGGTCGGTCTGGATCCAGGTCTCCTTGATTACTGGTGCGCTAGCGGTGTCGCTACTGGGTACACGATTGGCACGCTCCAAGTCGTATGCTGCGTTCTCTATAGCTTCTTCTGCCGGGATCGTCTTTCCAGCGTTCGCCCACAGAGCAACGTTGGGATTATCTGCATGACGAGCCTTGGCAGTAGCAATCTCATCTCGTTGATCTGGGTATCTTTGGTTACCTCCGTGACCTCCGCGGCCGCCGCGTCCTCCACGACCTCCACGACCGCCTCTGCCGCCAAAGTTTCCGCGCTGGTTGTCCTGGCGATTGTTGTGGTTGTATGGTTCGGGACGAGCTGGTTTTCCTTGAGATATTCTTAATTTTTCTAAGTCAGTCTGGACCAATTGCTCCTTTTCGTCCTTGTACAACTTTAGCTCGAAGGTACAATCACCGCCCAAGGCTGCCATAAGCTTGCGGTAACTGCCTGAAAGACTGAAGTCCTTCAAGCTACGACGCATGTTCGCAGGGTCAAGCCCCCCGCCACGTTCGCTGCCCATAAACTCCTTGTAAAAATCGCCAATATCGTTCTGGGGATACTCAACGTCGAAGCCCGGAGTAGGAAGAACGATGTCGAAGATGGAGAATTTGCCACTTTCAGCTTCCTCGGCAGTCAAGGCTCTGGCACGCTCATAGACGTCGTCACGGGTGAGAGCAGAATCGTCAACGGCTGCGTGGACAATGACCTCTCCACTCTCATCAACTTCATCCTTGGCTTCGGTAGCGTTCTTGGAATCTACAATGACCAAGTCGCCGGCGATAACCTTTGAGCCATATCTGCTCCAGCGTTCGCTGGCAGCAAAGTTCCAGACCAAAGATTGGTAGGCATGGACATACATTGTGCGCAGATTGCGATGGATAGCCATGATGGCGCCGCTGTAGTCGGTGTTTCGACCTCGCTGTGATAGGTGACGAATGATGGCGCTCTCACCCGAGAATTTCTTTGGCATAAAGTCCAATACCTCGTGTACAGGACGGCCATTCTTGTAACTCTGGATAGCCTTGGCGCGGTTATGGTCATCCTTCGATGCTTTGTCGGTGGACTCGGTGCCGTTGGCTGAAAGAGCGTCCTGACTGAATGCCAAGATGGCATCGCATGCGTCCTTGAAGTTGTTTTGAAGGATCTTGAGTCCAATTTCGTCCGTACCGATGCCGAAGGTGCCAAATCGCTGCAGGCCAAAGTAGTTGAGGAAACCATGGCGTTGCAAATGCTTGACTGCCTCACCAACAACTTTCTTGCCAAGCTCCAACCTAGCCTCTGCGTCCAGACCAGCGTCATCGCCGAAGTGGCAATCGCGCAAAGTGATGTGGAATTGATTGCCCGTCAATTCTCCAAGCTCAAGCGGATGCTTCTCGTACTTGTAGTTGCCGATAGCTGAATTTCCCCAGAGCTGATTGTTCAATCTTGCCAGTGTTGTGTCCAGCTGACGGAAGACGCTGACTCGCTGAACAGTCACAGCTCTACGGTCCTTGGTACCAGCAAAGTGGAAATCCTTCGCCTTGATGTGTAAGCTCTTCGAAAGACCGGTAACAACCTCCATGGTATCTTTGTTCTCCTTGTAGAGACTGAAGTGAAGATACTGGCCACCACGCTCTTCCCATCCGAGTTTACCGGAAGGCTGACCTTGTACCTTTTGCTGGCGTGGATTCGGCTTTGGCTTTTGGTTCGACTGCGAATTGTTTTTGTTCCAACTAGGATCTCGGCCTTTAGCAAAGAACTCAATCTCACCATTTCCGGTTGATTTGGTGTCCAATTTGAACTTGAAAATCTCCTTTGTTCGACCGTGAATTTTCCCGCGAAGAACTCTGTCGGTAAATGGAGCAGATGTGACTGAGCCGAAGCTTGCTGCTTTAGCACTGGGCTTGGCTAAGATTTGCGCGTGGAGCTTGAGGATCTCATCTTTGATGTTGGCGCCGAGGGTGTCGGCAAGAAACAGCTCATCTTCTGGTGATATGGTGAAGCTATTTACAGCAGCAGCTCCAGAGATTTCTTCGGTGACTTCTGTTGAAGGAGCAGGCTCTTCGCTCTCCTCTTCGACCTTGAACTCAGAAGCTTTTGCTCGGATGTCTTCGATCTTGACCCTGGAGGTCTGTGCTTGAGCAAATTCCGCAATCGAAGCGCTCTCGACGTAGCTCTGGCCTGACTTGTTGTCCTCACTTTCGACCTTGACAGCATCTTGGGCAGGGTTTGGCGCGTTAGCCTCAGCTTGCTTGACTTTACTGTCCTTGAATCACAATGTTAGCCAGATGTACTAGATCTTTGAATTATAGCAGCGTAGGAAGGAAGCGCGACTCGCAATGGACAGCCCATACCTTTTCAGCATCGCCGTTGGTAGCAATCGACAAAGATGGCTCGATCTTGACATTCTCCTTCTCGTCCTAGATTGAGTCAATTACTTGGTCAAAACGAGATTGGGACCTGGGAAATGTCGGAGATCGTAGGTACTGACCTTGGCAGTAGGCTGGACTGGTTCTTGTGCAGCGGATTGTGGCTTCTAGTTGACGGTCAGCAGGATGTTTCAGGAATTCATCATGGTTCAGTGCAAAAGACAGGCCCAACTCGATGAAAATAAGCTCCGAGGCAACAGAGCAAGGTTTGCCGGGGTCAATTGAGCGTGAAGCTTAAGGGAGGGGCATACCTTGAAGGTCTTCACATCGATTGCCTTGTCGTCGGTAAGATGAGCGACCGTGCCGTCTGGCATGACTTCGTTGACCAAAAAGTCGGTATATCTAGTAAATCGATGTTAGCAATATTCTTTAGGGAAAAGAGGCAGTGGTTGTGAGCGCATTGAGATATCCAGGTCTAGCAGTTTGACATGATTGTGGTGAGCTGATCGTGGTGAACTGATTGTGGTTGCGCGGCAGCAAACAGAGCTCAACTTCATCTCCAAGCCAAACTACTACCACAAGCCATTGCGACCGCAAATTGCTTACACGTCGGAGAATAGGATGCGCAAGAGAGTAGATTGAAGATTGGGGCTCGAAAAATAAAGGATTGGGGGCTTACCTTTGCTTCAAAACACCTTGGAAACCCGGGTTCTCACTGTTGACGAAGTGCGTGATGCCAACCGCGATTTCCTTCTCAGGCTGAAAGCCAGTGTCAGAAATGACCACACGAGTGGCAGGTGCAACGATTGGATTATCCATTGCGATTGTTGTGTTTGAATTGGGTTGAGTGTTTGAGGTCGGCTGGTCGGCCATGATACTGTCTTGAGTGTTGTTGGTGGAGGAAGGCAGAGATTCTGAGGAAGTTCTCTGCTTTTTCAATGGAGGCTCCATCGTGGTTGAGCGGGAAGGGCTAGCCATGCTAGGCGAGGCGCTAGGTTACAGTTTTCTTGCTTCGTATTGTTGCTCGCTATCTCAATGCAATTCACCTTCAAAAGTGAACGAGTTCACCTTTGTTTGCTGCATCTCTCCAGTCGTCAAGTTGAAGATTTAGATTTGTATTAGCGCCATATAAAAATGTGGCGCATTCGCTTCAGCGGCCACTTGCTACGGTGACCGGCATTGACGGCTTGGTGCCACCAGCGCGCTCCACATCAACGCAGTCCTCCTCACCTGCAATCCTTCAACCATATCCATATCACTACACAGCTTTATTCTATACACCTAATCTTCACTACTTGGGGACTTTACAGCCTCGACGCCTCAATCGATACCCTCTTGGCTCTGAAGATAAGTTGGCTTCCTCTCTACCAATGTATACCGTCTATTCCCTCTTTCAGTGCACTTGCTTTGATGAATTGTTCCTTTTCTGTTTGTTGCTCTTCTTCAAGGTCAGCCCATTTCTCGAAAGCTGTCTCTCCCTCACATGTCCTGTACTCTTCGCCAAGCAACTTCTTGTACAGATTCCAGTCATCCACTTGGGATGGTCTGGGCAATCGGAGGACCTCGGCGAACGGCTTCTGCGATGTGCTTCTCTCTAGCATGATTGTGCATCGGTACACATTCTTGGTCTCGTCCAGAAGTTTATGGCCAAATTGCTTCACAACGTGTCTTATTTCCTGCCCTTCAGCAGTTGTTCCGATTTCTCGGACGGAATCGAACAACTTACAGGCCATCATATCGAACCCCGACTGGTGGAGCATACTTGCTCTTCAGGTTGCAGCCTCTCAAGACTCTGATCGGACGACCCCTATTGCAGCCCATCAACTTCATCAACTCATCCTTGTTATGACCGATTTTGGTGTATTCGAACAGGTTGAGCGTCGGGCCAGTGACTTCTTCTCCTGACAACAATGCTAAAGCAACGACTCCAGATTTTCCCATCGTCAACATCTTGTCAACTGTGGGTACATTTGAGGTTAGCGCGAGTAACATTACGCGTGGGAAATGAGTCGAGTACCTGATCCGACTGCGCCATCACGGAGAGCGCAATGTATGTTCAGCCACCAGCTGTGGAGAAATCAGTCTAAGTCACCAGACGTGTGAATACGGGGGCAAGCTTACTCTCCTGGAGTGAAGTTTACATGGCCCTCCAATCCGGCAGGTTGTATATAGCTGACAAGCCAATTCATGACATTCTCTCCGTTGCTCCCCATGAGAGTCAAACCACGAAGAGGACCATTGATCTTCATCTGCTCTGTCCGCGGTGTGTTGATGTTGAAATAGAAGCCCTTGAACCTTCGCTCCCACTTCCGCTTTAATGAACCGGCCTTGATGTAGATTGTTACTTGACTTCGATCCAAGTTGTGACACATTGTCTGCTTAGAATTGATTATGTCTTTCAGGAGCTCGTCCAAGCGGGTGTGTATGAGCAGGTCAATCTCTGTCGAAGGCCGGACTGAGACTTCGATTTGCAGCAATGCATCAAGCAGTACGTTCAACTCTTCAATATGGACCTTCGGGATGATCCCTTTGGTCTGAAGACGTCTGGTCAGCACTGCCTTGCGAACTTCATTTGAGCCAAAGAACATACCTTCAATGCCGCCCGCACTACATCCGTCATCTCAAGCAGCGCCTCGAAATCCCAACCACCTCCGTCTCCAATGGACGATCCGTAGGATCTGAACGACCTGGTTGAAATTTCGGACTGGTAAGATTGAAAAGAACCTGTCAGAGACTCTGGTCTCGACATGTTTAGTGGGGAACTAGACAGACGTATCGGTGCTTCCATCGAAGTTAGTATCACGGTCCCTCCCCGAATTCACTGCACCTACACATCTTGGCGCTTTTGGTAGCGCTCATATTGCTTTGTAGACTATCGGCTCCTCCATCAACAGCAGTACCAGGGTCCTCGAGACTACTCCAGCGCTTGTGCATGCGAGGTCCAGCAAGAGGCGAGATCTCCGAGCTGTTGATTGAAAGTGCATCACTTCCATCAGTAGTATTCCGGTCTTCTTCGCTTTGGGGGATGCTGATTCGGAGACTTTGACTTGGCATATCTGATACAGGGTCATGCTTCTCGGTATCTGATCCTTCCTCGAACTGTGGTGATGTTGCAGCAGAAGTTCCCGTCGAGGGAAGAGTGGAGGGGATTGTGGAAGGGACAGTGCTAACAACGCCTGAGTACGTAGCATGGGTGATGAACACAGGTGAAGTAGAGCCTGAAGCGCAAGGTTCCGAACTTGGAGCTCCTGGGGGCTTCTCGTTCCTGGTCGATGATGAGAACGGGTTTCTGAACGCGAGTGCTCTAAATTTGGAAGCGCTGACATCGTCGTGGGCCTTTCGTGGCATTCTACCTGTCCTGCCAGAGATAACTCTTTTGATAGACAATAAGACTGGTGGAGGCTGTATCGTCGAGCCTGATATTCTGACGCTGAGCTGCGACGGAAGAATATTCAATGCGGGCAGGAGTGGGAAGTCTTTGCAGCGCAACATCTCGCGAAAGTTTTGACCTCGTGAGGAAGGAGCCATCTGACGGTGGCTATCTGGGGACCTTCCCAGAGGTGTATAAGACATGCGATTGCTACAAGGCACTCCGAAATTTGCCGCTGAATTGATGAAAGTCTGAGTACCCAGTGTTGCTGTTACAAAGTCATGACTTTGAGACTGCCCTGCTCTCAACAGGACCTTATGCAGCGACTCGCATTGATGTCACTGTGTCCCAGGAACGAATCTTCCGAACACAATCTTGTCTGCTCAGGCATGCAAGTGCGATTGATAATCTCTTTGCATTGTACAAGCTTTGTCTTTAATGTGTCGTATGTGCAAGTGAAATTCGACCATCACTCCCAGCAGCCAGCGCAGCCATCAATATGGCCAACACTAGTTGGACAAGGTTGGACACGGCAAGACAAGTCTACAATAACGATTAGCCAAATTCCATCAACCTCAAAATGGTATTGCACCAACGTGGACTGTTTACTTCACCTGATCGCTTGAATAATTATCCTCCAAGTCCATGATCAAGAGTAAACACAAAGCTCAGGCAGACTGAGAAAATTGTGGGAGGTTTTGCAAAGTAGCTGACCTTCTTATCTATGTCTCTATATCTTGAGGCGAAATTATGCATGCATATGACCACGATGCCCCACGATTCGCTGTGAGTAGACTGTGATCAAACGATTCTTCCGTAGTCACGCCATCTCATGAATCGGGTATCGGGACCTGCCTGTTCGAAACTTTAGCGAGACTTGGTGGCGAAAGTGTCAACGGGTGAGGGATTGTCTGGAAAAATGCGGGCACATTTGATATCTCAATTGCATTTAAAGGTGCAGAAAGAGCTAATAAGCTCGATCGTTATGGGGATGCCTGAACTGAAATGCACCACATATGATTTATGTCACGTGCAATAAGAACAAAAACGACCTTCAGCGTGAAGACCTCAAGTTTCCGTTTCTATTGTAAAAGTTGACTTCATAGTTGCCAAGTAAACCTAATTGCACCTTACTAAATATTTCTGCAGTGAATCAGCATCGATGCCGGGGGTTAAAGAGGTTCATGAATGAACGACAAATGTTGAAGAACTCGTATTGGCGAGGCGAAATGACTTGCGCGAGGGGATTTGCGGTCGGCAGTGACACATAATGGATATCAGCATGTACAGGACTGAGCTGAGCAGAGCGCATAGCAATAGGTGTACATTATTAACAGGCAAGTTCCCGAATATTGCTCTCCTGCACGCGGTTTGAGGGTACTCGACAAGAATTTCTTGCCTTGCCAGACTCGACCCGGCTTACTTTGCGGCGAATGAGCTTTTGGGAACGTTACTTCTAGAAGAGACTCTCCACTGATACGGCCTTCTCAAAAGCTATACCGCTTCCCTAGGAGACTCACAGCAGTCAAGCTTCCGCAATAGCTGTTGAATTGCATTCGGTAGAAATACTCGCGAACAAGACCAGCACCACCACACTTAACATTTAACATCTCGAACGAAGACCTCAAACTCCAGCCACTGAAAAGGCCCCATCAGACACCACTACCAGATTCTCGATAACTGAATTTAGATCGCCAGGCTACGCTTCACCGATGTCGTCCCAAAGCAGCGTACAAGAAGCCAAACAGATGAATCCAACAAGCTAAGCTGAGGTACTATCGGCGTGTAGCAGCAATGAGGATAGCATCTCGGTAATGCGGTGTGAGATGTGAGGAACAGGAAGCGGTACGAGGCGAGCAGGGAGCTGACGACATCGGCAAGGGGAAGCCGTGTTCAATGGAGGAGGGTCTGCCGAGCAGGGCAGGAGAGGTCCGACTTTGACGGCTTACTTGCATCCGTTGCCGCTGTATGTGCACAGGGACGTACTGTTATAGACTGTCTCTTCCTGTCGAATGAGATTGATAGAATTGATTGGAGATGTTGGGGTAATTGTATTGTTGGAGTTTCAAGTTCAGTACCCATGATATTGCAGCTCATTCTTCTCGAAGAAGGGACGACTCGTCGAATCTACTGTTTCTGGAGAATACGGTGCGGCATCGTGCCAGAGCAGTCCAAAGGCTGGATTCCTGCAAATCTGAGATTATGTCTCTCAGATCCGACTGTCTTCTGCTGCTTCTTTGACGCAGCTTGATCGCATGTCTACATCCACCAAACCAGAATTCGTTCATCTCCCACACCGATTTTCGGACGATCAGTGAAGTCATTGATGTGTTGGCCAACGGCACAGCAGGTGCCAGTAGAAGCGAGGACATGAGCAAGCAGCAATGTAGCAATCGTCGCCCACTTCTTGAACACCACAAATGTTCTTTCAGAATGTATCTACCAAGAGCCCCTAGTCACATTAACATGGCATCATTGGGAGCGTCAATTGGTTAACTCGAAATCAGAAAGGGCATGACTGGCAATTCAGATCCATCAAATCCATACTACTGGGTCAAAATTGGCGCCAGTAGCTTCCAACAAGCGACAAGATACACCGATGAGCGTCCTAAAGCCTTCAGTGATAGTCCACTTCTAACCGCACCATCGCGTCTATGGTGACGTATAGATATATTTCGGAACATTCCATCAACGGCGCTATAACCATACTGTCGGGAATCCACTTATGAGAGGAGTTATTTTGGAAGGGATTAGACTCCAAGCGCCATATGTCTTCCAGAGACCAGAGGTCGTGTGCCTGCAAGTTTCGAAGACATGCCCGCGGTTAGACCTCTTCGCCCATTGCACTTGATTGGCTGGCAAGTATCGGGTGGGCTAAATTGTTGGTCTTGAGGGGCCACACGAAGAGTTTTTCCTTCAGAGCTCCTTCTGAGCTCAACCCTAGCATTTATTGTACCGCTCGGTGCAATCACTCAACGTACTAGCTTTCCAAAGCCTACAATGAGAAATGGACAAAATAATATAGAAATAAAAACCCGGCCAGAACAACTTTAGAAATGCGAAAGGCCGACACACAAGAGATGAAAAGACATTTTCCCGAAAGACGATCTCGAGATGGGTCAGCTGACCAGGACACGTTCCCGAATGATGTTTGAGGGAATCAGCCACCATGTCTTATGCATAAACCAACAAACGGATTTACCAGGGTTGATTCGACTTCGAGATGCGGAAGCGCTGATGACCTTGTTGACAGCGTTGGTGGGATGCGACACTGCCAATCACAACCCGTTCCCCTGAAATCGCAACCTTAACCAATACGCGGGGAATGCTTCAAAGATAACCATAACTAATTTTAGCGTGCTTTGATCATCATATCCGTGCTCTCAGTTGAAGCCATCCAGCCTTGTGGATAATTCGCCATGATCTAGAGGCCCAAATCGCAGCACTACTGCGACCTGAATCTGGGGCATGAAGTATAGGAATTCATGATATTTCTCTCTTCATGATCTTCTTGATCTACTGAGAAATTCAATAGGAATGATTAAACCTGTGTATGAAAGTCGCAAAGAGCATGGAGAAGTGCAAGATGTCAGCGCTAAATTTAGCCAGCTCAAGAACGGCACAGCGAGGATTGGCCGTGGAGCATTTGGAGCCTGCAAGCCCATCACGATTGCTGGGCTCTCTCAGCAGAGTTGCAGAGCAGCGCGTGAGAGGCACTGTTCGCTGAATCAAGGCACATCCATCACACTCACCGCTCAACTTTCGCGGTGGCCATGTCCACCGGAACGGATTGTCTGCCTGGACACGACCATCCGAAGTGGCTCGCTTCCATTCAAGGTCCAGTGAAGACTTGAAACAAATACTAGCCAGTCTGCAGAGAGAGAGAAGAAGCAATCGACGATGTGCCAGGGTGTCGAGGATCAGGTCAGGCAAGGGCCCTAAGCGGTAGTGCATCTCAAGCCGTGGGGCATGCAGTTAGGCGCCGTCGGGTCGTTCCTCGAGGTGCCCACCAATGGGCTCGTGTGCCCTGACGTGACAAGTCTTGCGCAGACGCCCACCCTTGTAGCAGCTGCACGTTGAGCCAGCAATCTCTCCCACCAACAGTTGTCAAGCCACAGGGCCAGCGCTCTCTCATAAGGCCCACGATGGACTGTTTTACGTCGTTTGCCTTTGCGTGTATTATCGATCCACACTCAGTTTCATTTTCAATTTCATTGTCATTTCCTAGCATTTCGTTACTGCTTCGTTTGTTTATGCCTCGGGTATTGAAGACTTGCGAGGATGAGGATTGCGTGTTTGCAGTTTGCGCCCCAGGTAAGGCCAAAATATGTATTCCTTCGGGGTGGGAATACTAACAGTTCTAGGTCGGCGATGTTGACAATAATCTTAACCGTGCCGATGCAGTCCTCAGTCGCGCCAATCCCAAAGATATCGACCTTCTCGTCCTTCCGGAGCTGGCTTTCTCTGGCTATAACTTCAAGTCTCTGCACCAAATCAGTCCTTACCTTGAACCTACCACATCGGGCATTACTTCTCTTTGGGCCAGGACCACGGCTCTCAAGTACAACTGTACGGTTGTTGCAGGTTATCCAGAGAAAGTGGATGTGACTCCTAAATGGCCAACTTCCCCTGAGTACTATAATTCAGCTATCACCGTCAACGCTGAAGGAGAAACAATTGCCAATTATCGAAAGTCCTTCCTTCATTACACTGACGAAACATGGGCACTCGAAGGGCCCGATGGATTTTATGACGACGAAATCGAAGGATTGGGGACTGTGGCCATGGGGATTTGTGAGTACCTAGATCGCCCTATACCCCATACTTCCGACGCTGACTTCGGTGTTCCCAGGCATGGATCTCAAGTAAGTGCGGTGCTGTGCCCTAAAATCTTCCATGTTAACATGTTCTAGCCCATACAAATTCGAAGCACCATGGACCGCCTGGGAGTTTGCCAATCATATTCTACTTCGTCGAGCCAACCTTGTGGTCCTCTCTCTGGCATGGATGACTCGTGAGAATCCTCGTGCATTTAGTCGAACACCAAAAGAGCCTGACATGGACACCCTCGCCTACTGGCTCATGCGCCTTGAGCCTCTCATTCGAAACGAAGGGGAGGACGAAATTATCGTCGTGTTTGCGAATCGAACTGGCATAGAGGGAGATGCAACATATGCGGGGACTAGCGCAGTCCTTGGTATTCGAAGCGGCGAAGTGAGAGTGTACGGCGTCCTGGGTCGAGGTGAACGAGAGCTCCTGGTCATTGATACTTCGGTTCGCCCCCAAGCACGTTCAAGGCACAGACCGACACCATATCCCACTATCTTTCTCTCTCACTCCCTCTTCCAGTCGACAGAGCCGTACTTCGGCACGATCCTTTGCGTTCGGATGCTCGGGGAACGGCCAATCATCAAATTCCAACATTCGTAGCCCTGCACGTACATGAAAAGCTCAAGCGAGTCAATCATTGTCCAAGACGCTCCCCATTAAGGCGAGGGGCACATCAATCTAGTTCCATCTCACTTCCTTCTCCAACTCTCATTGTCGTCCCAGCCTCATTTCTCCTGCGTATTTCCCTAATTTTTACCCTCAATACAACCCCTTCCCAAGTTTACCGAGCGCATCTACCTTTTATGTATCGAAGGAGTTGATAATACACGTTGCGACGATGAGGATTGCCTGTCTTCAGGTATGGTGGACGTGTGGTTGCGTTGGCAGCATGTGCGCTAACTTCTGGGCCAGTTCGCTCCTCAAGTTGGCGATATCGACAACAATCTGAATCGCGCAGATGCTGTACTTAGTAAAGCGAACCCCCAGAACCTAGATCTTTTGGTTCTCCCCGAGTTGGCGTTCTCTGGTACGTGCTCAACTGCTTGTTTACCTTCCCAGTCGTCTGGCGGGGCACAAAATCGTTCGCAACCTCTTTGCGACAGGCAGACATGCCATTTCCCCAACACGACTTCATTCCGCTGTTTTCGGCGCATTCGAAGCCTGGAGGACGATTTCATCAGGCTATGAGGGGCACAAGGCTGACTAGAATTTCAGGATATAATTTCAAGTCGTTACAGCACATCAGTCCCTACCTCGAACCCACAACTGCAGGAATAACGTCATTATGGGCGAGGACGACAGCTTTGAAATATGAATGTGTCGTGACTGTTGGATATCCCGAGAAGGTCGACGTAACTCCAAAGTGGCCAGCGTCGCCAGAGTATTACAACTCTGCGATTACTGTCAACGCAGATGGGGAGACGATCGCAAACTATAGGAAGTCGTTCCTGTACTACGCAGATGAGACCTGGGCCCTGGAGGGACCGGACGGATTTTTTGATGGGGAGATAGATGGTCTTGGAAACGTCGCGATGGGGATTTGTAAGTGGCCAACCAAATCGTTCGAGCGTGAGTACCTTAAGCTCGATAATTAAACCAGTGCTAATCATCGTATTCTAGGTATGGATCTAAAGTATGTTCTCATTTGTGTATTGCTCTATTCGTGACTCGTTACTGACTGTGCCAGTCCGTATAAGTTTGAAGCTCCTTGGAGTGCGTGGGAATTTGCATATCACATTCTCCATAAGCAAGCGAACCTTGTCATTCTGTCGATGGCTGTATGTGTACTTTATTTGCCTGAGTGCTGTCTGAATCACTTCCAAGACATTTTTCATCACTTCGAAGCCCCTGGAATATACTAACATTTTGGCACAGTGGCTCACAAGGGAAAATGCGAGGTCTTACAGTCGATCACCAAAAGAACCGGATATGGAGACTTTGTCGTATTGGCTAGCTCGCCTGGAACCACTGATAAGAGCAGAGCAGGAGGGCGAAATCATCTGTGTATTCGCCAACCGGACTGGAACGGAAGACGAAGCTGTATACGCCGGAACAAGTGCAGTTCTTGGAATACACGCTGGTGAAGTCAAAGTCTACGGTATCTTGGGACGAGGCGAGAGGGAGCTCCTTGTGGTCGACACCAACAAACGTCCCCAGGCTAAGCTCATCTCGCAGCCATCTTCTTCGTCGTCTGCAACTGCCAAGAAGAAGGAGGGCATCAACGGCAAACCTGCTCCAGAACTTCCGGACAGCAGAACAAACTCCTCCACTTCTAACAAATCCCGCGCGAGCGTCAGTACCAGTGGAGCGACAGCTGGCACTACCCCAGACTTAGATGAACGGCCAAAGAACTTAGATGTCCTTGGGCCAGCATCAATCGACGAAATCATCACACCACTCTCGCCTGTGGACGCATCTTCACAAAGTGCCTTTTTCTCATCCAAAGGGCGAAGCCAAGAAGGAGAGAGTCTCCGGAAAAATCTCAAATCAAGCATTGGCCAACACGAGTATGTCAACCCGCTCCCCAATTCTCCCACTTTGGCGCAACGCCCTTCGTCGCCGAAGTCGCGCAACGCAAGTCGTACCCGCCCATTGGAAGAGCAAGAACCAGCTCTCGCTACACACGATCTTGCGAAGGAGGAACAGGTAAAGAGCACAACACCGCGAGTCAAGTCACCAGGAATCACAGCCCCAGGGGTGACGTCCCCTCAACTGCCTCATTCCGCAGCTGCAGCACCAGATCGTTACCAATCGACTTTCTCGAACGAAACCAATTATGCTGGGGGGAGTCGGAGTGGGCAGACATCACCCCGACCAAGGAGCACGGTGTGGTAATTAGAGCTGCAATCCCGATCTTAGACGATCAGACCACTCACTATCTTGCAGTAGATGATAAGATCTCACGTGGCATTCTCTTTTTTTGAACACATTTATTTGCAGCGTGGAGTTTGGAGTGTCTATCTATGGCAAATCCCCAAGGGCGAGGCCTTCTGGTGGCATTTATGGAGCCAAGAGGCATGAGGTTAGGATTTGGAATTCAATGAGACACATGTAAACTACGGCATTCGATACGTTTTCCCGGTTTAGGAGTTTTCACGTCATTTCGATTATGCTAGGGCATTCATTGAATTTGCACTTCCTGGTTCCAAAATTTACCACTTGACTACGCAAAGGCAGATCTAACTTTCCAGCCTGAATTTGCACAACAAATATGTTCATCGAAGATGCTAGAGCACGGCGTAAACAATGTCAAGCTCTCTCCCTTCGTAAGTCCGGTACCCAACCATATCCTATTCAGCACTCACGGATGACTAGTCAACAGTATGACTTCAAAATGGGGCTAGAAAGACCATTAAGATATCCCTCCCCCCCCCCGCCGGCAAAATCCAATACTAACTTTCTCAGATAAATCAGGAAAAAGAGGTGCAACAAACTCGGGCAACATTTCGTCATTTGAGAGGAGCACGAGTTTGCCATGAGACCGAAGTCGTGGCACGTGCCTGCCCTTGTCAACCCTTTCAAACTTCCAAATCAATCTTCGCTCACCCAGAAGCACGGAGCTTGATCAACTTCTATACCGCGAACTCTCCTTATTATTTCGGTTGTATAGGAGATGCTGCCCAATGTATCTCTGTTTCATCGCGTGTCACAATCATTCGCCTTGGGTCGTCCCCCGCACGTTTCGGGCAAAGAGCCTCCGTCGAGGTGTCGATTGATACTACTACCTGAGGTACCCCCTCATCATCCTTCTCCTGGCGCGTAATTTGGTCGGAAAAGAGAGGTATCACGAATAATGCCATTGCCCATTGTCCCTTAATTCTCCCTGCACATCTTCGTGGAGCACAACTAGGTACAGACTTTTACGGCACTTCCTTCCATCTCGCCTGGAAAGCGACCATCCGCCACCAAAATCAAGCTTTCCTTCGCTATATCTCCGATCATATGACATCTTAGTACGATTGATTTAATCTCTATGTTTCTTTGCTCCTTCCGTTTTGATTTAACCATAAATTGCGATTACCTTCTGCCGGCCCCGACTGCCGGTTTAAATTCAGGCAGAGTAGATACAAGTCACTTTTTCGCTGGTGATAGCCTCGTACCACCTCTTTTACCCCGGACTTCGAGTTTCCCCACATTGAGGGTATTTCATGTCTATACAAAACTTTCCTTCCTCGTGACAGGATGCGAGGCTTCTGTATAAGTACCAAAAGACTTCCTCCATCCACGCTTGGCTCTCCTCACCTGCTTCACATTCACTTCTATTACAGTCTCCAGAATCTTGTTCGCTTCTATAAATCATCATGAAGACTTTTGTAACGGCCGCATGCCTCTTGGCCTCTGCTACATCCGTGGTTGGACACTCTATGTTCCAACAACTGTGGGTTGGAACGTATGCAAACAACTTCCTAGCAACCTTTTCGTCGTCTCTTCAGCTCTCATCAGGGCTCTCTGTCATGCTAACTCGTGTCTGTTAGTGTTGACAAAGCTGGAACTTGTGCGCGTACCGTTCCCAGCAACAGTCCTGTCACATCAGTCTCGTCCACAGATATAAGGTGTAATGTTGGAGGAACCAAGGGTGTGAGCGGTCTCTGCCCGGTCAATGGTAAGTACGAAAGCGGTCCAGCCCACTACAGAACTGACATGAAATCCATAGCTGGTGATAGCGTCACCGTTGAAATGCATGCTCAACCTGGCGATCGCTCTTGCAAGAACGAAGCCATCGGAGGCAACCACTTCGGCCCAGTCATCATCTACATGTCTAAGGTCGCCAACGCCCAAACAGACACAGGTGCAGGATCATGGTTCAAGGTCGATGAAGAGGGATACGACACAACAACGAAGAAATGGGGCACGGTAAGCCAGAAATCCGAGATCTTTGAGTCATCATACTTGCAAGCGCTCTTGTACATAGGGGTGCTGACAATCACAGGACTCGTTGAACGCCAACTGCGGCAAAAGATCGTTCAAGGTGCCTTCGACTTTGGCCCCCGGAGACTACCTACTTAGAGCTGAGGCCATTGCGCTCCATGCAGCTTCTGGCTCTGGGGGTGCTCAGTTCTATATGACATGCTATCAACTTACGGTCAACGGCACAGGCACTGCAACACCCGCGGGCGTCAATTTTCCTGGAGCTTATAAAGCTTCGGATCCAGGAATCATGATCAACATTTACCAGACCATCAGCAAATACGTCATTCCCGGCCCTGCAGTCTACAAAGGATAAGCGCGGGTTATGAAGATGTGGATTGATGAGGACTGCTTGTATTATGTTCTCACATCAATTCGTGCAAGGAAGGGGTCATACATGGTTCCATATATCGTATTGTACATATGATGCAATCAGCATTGATCCAATGAACCCATGAAGCTGAAATTTACCGCTTCTGCCGCTTCTGCCGCTTCATCACAAGTCAAGCTTTCAGATCTTAGGAGTTTCTAATATCTAAGCCAATGGCTCCTTTGGAAAGCTGTTTATTCGCCCTTTCAGGCGTTCCTGTGTTACATCGCGCTCATTGCAACGGACTCAAAATGGAAACGTAGCGTTCGAAGGTACGGATATGTTCCAGGGTCGTACGGAATGGTCAATCAATCGGTNCCTCTAACCGCCTCTGCAGTCATCGCACTTCGAGACCCGAACCACAACACCGGAAAGTGAAGCGAGAAAACGTCTGTGGAGAGGCATCAAAATCTGGTGCTGTAATGGCGGTCTCCTAATGGGTCAAATATGCCACTAACATTCTCGAAGACACTGAAGAAGTATTGCTTCATTGGCTAGCTGCAGAAAGCATGTCCTTGGCCGTCAAGTTGGCTGACATAATGTTCCTCTGTTGGGATATCCATCCAATCGCCTCGCACCGTTACGCGCCCGGTAAGTCTGGATCTGGAGCTCATCGATTCCAAGCTAACGCCACCATCCGATTCAGCAGAGCGGCAGGATGTCGACAGTATAAGGGGCCAAAAGGTAATAGTTGGAATATAATATGGCGTTCTGCAGCGGCCACTGAAAAGGTCTCCCTAGCCCTTAATCAACCCAATCCAACAGAGCCGGGCCGTACCGTACCAATGGACGACTTCATCACTTTCGTCCTTGCTGTGGCAACAACGGGCCCAACTGAAGATGGAGCAATCTTCAAGTCTCAGTTATTGTGATTTGTATTGCCTCGAGGCGGCTGTTCCTGACGGAAAACTGCATCTGTCTCAACCTTATTGTCGCATCGCATCACATCACAGCATTGCGCTGAAGGTTCTCGTCACTATCACAGTATGAGATCAATAGTGGGCTTGCTTGAATGCATTATTTCTTCCAGCCGAGCTTTACGACACTTCCACTTACGGCCACGAGGGCACCAGTCGCCCCCAATCATCGATTATCCAGGCTCAGTCTGTGTGACAGCGTGCTTTGGAGAAGGATTTCATGGATTTTCAGTGGCCCGTAGCGGATGATGGTTCGCCTCTTGAGCTCCATGATCGCCAATCAATCATGAGCACGAGCCTGTAAACCCTGCTGGATCATCACTTTGACCCCTGTCTGCAGGGTGACTGCAGGGTACCTCGCATGCACAACAACGCTGTTGGTGAGAACGGTGTGTCGGTCTCTGCCGTAGGGGCCAAGGATGCCGGGGCTGAGCTGTGGAGAAGTTTCCTCGAGATAAGTGCGCATCAAGTACGCATCGCGAACTTCTTCATCACACTCACGCTTTCATTGACACTTCCATATATGCCAGCAAGCTGCCTCCTTCGCTTTTTAATTGAAGCTACTCGCTAATCAACTTTGTTTGTTTGCAAGGAGGTAGAACAATCTTGCTGGTCAAGATCAAGAGAGCTCAATCATTGTTCATGTAACGCACATCTATCAGTTCAACCTCGGATGCCGGAGAGTTCACTACAATCGTTCAAGAACACAAGATCACGGCCCTTAGGCCTTTAAAGATGCGACCATCAATCTTTGCACCTGCCCTCGTTCTCATCACATCCTTTGCACCATCGGCAACAGCCCTGAAAGCGTCAACATCGTCTCCATGTGCTGCTCAGTGTGGCAACGAGCTGGGGAGTACTTCCGGGAGTGATATTGTCTGTGCCAACTCCGATTACAAGTCAGCAGCAGCGGGGATAGTATTTTCGACCTGCGTCTCATGTCAATTAGCAAGCCAATATGTTGATCCTGTCACCAAGCAGTCGGATCTCCATTGGGCAATTTGTAAGTACCTCTGCAAGATACACCGACAATCCAAGAACAAGTTGTTGACTTTTCAATCAACGATAGACAACCTACGGTACGCCGTCAGTTGGTGTTTATTTGGCTATCCAGACAACAAGAACGTAGCAGGTACGCCGTGTACTACAAGGTATGTCATTCCACAGGGTCCGTCAATCGATATCATGCTCTAACGCTACAAAGCACTTCCTGTGGCTCCCTTGAGAGTGCCTTCGAATACGATTCGCTTTCTCTCAATGCTAGTAGTTATGGCTTCTGCCCGCTCCTGCCAGCTGTCAATGTTCCCCATTGTACTTCATGTCTCGAGTTACAAGATAGCGAGTCCTACATCACGAATTGTATGCTTCCTACATATCATCTCCAAATCCGAATAATCGCTAATCTATTTCCTCGATAGTTGTCACAACGCTCAATGCAGGATGCCAACAGCAACCAATAGCGGGAGGCAAACTTTATATCGAGGGCAACTTGTTCTCCACGACTCTTGTCAACATAACTTCGGCCGATACAGCACCAATTTCGCATTACCAGGGTCCTTCGAATGGTGGCTTGAACTTGGGAGCCAAAATCGGTATTGCTGTTGGTGGTCTTGTCGTTCTTCTATCCATCATAGGCTGTTGTATCATCTGGAGAGGAAAGAGACGCCGCAGGAGGTACTTGTTGAAGCACCAGCAAGAGACCGGCTACTCCGATTGGATTGCTCAGCAAAAAGCTGCATCTATGTCACCGCCAATGCCCAGTCCCGGAGGATTCTTCGACAGTCCTCAAAGCCAGCGGCCTCTGGTATCAACACAGCCATGGGCAAGAGGAGGTCACGAAGACGAGAGCCCAGCTAGTGCGATAGGAGAAAAGGTCTACTTCAGCCCGTATTCCAGTCAGTATTCGAGTCCAGTCGATGGGAACAATCAGTTCCAAACCATTGGAAGCTCCAGGGAGTGGCCACTAGATAGGAAAGGTAGTGTCGGCGGAGGATCAACATCGGGTGTTCGCAGCAGGAGCCGAGAGAAGAGAGAGACAATAGAGATGCAGAATGTGGCCCCTGTATTGTTACATCCAGGCAATGGCAGGGGGGCGGGTCCGCTGACAGACGAGGATGTGAGGAGGGGTTACGCCGTGTGAATATGGCAAGGGGGCCAGAAAGCTGAGGCAGTTGATTGTTGGTTTTCATTCATTGGTCAAAGTCTTTAGCGGGCGTTCTGGGGTCTGCAGGCACAGGGGTCGGGGGCGTCGCTGGTTGGATAAATGCTGTGGCTGGCTAAATCCCAATCTGACTCAGGTGTGGGTCGGAGGATTGGGTGGTTGGCGATGGAGATACCCCGTCCGCAGTCTGTACTTGGTCACTCGACTCGCCCTCACATAGCTCTCACTCCTTATGAGCATAATAAATGAGTTTGAAGTGAACGTCCTCATCTTTTTCTTCGTCCTGTTCTCACAAGCACAAAGTGTGATATTTACAGTCATTCGCTGCTATTGACGCGCGCTTCAAGCAAGCTGCTAAATGCTCTAGCTTGACCATGACCTTCCTCCGGATGTGCCGCAGTCATGCACCGCGGCAGTCGAATAACTCAATCTGCGCCATTGGCTTACGATTCGAGAGGCATGGCCGATCTTATCGGGGGCACAGCAAGTACACTAAGGTGTTGCATTTCCAACAATCACAACATCGAGGGAAATATCTTCCAAGCGAGGTTGCAAGTCCAGGGCATGATGCACACCGTGCTCAATCGGTAAATGATCTGTCTATGTTGCAGTGAGTGCTAAGCGATGGGATCTAGTGGCTTGAGAGGTTTGTTGGTTTTCAATGTGTGATGCGAGGCATTCTGCCAGCCGCTGAGCTGACTTTATTTACTTCAGGACTATGGTTGGTAGGATTGATAAATGTTTCAAAATGAGGAGGACTGAAGTCGAGGAACCTTTCTGATACAATATGGGGTATCGAAAAGTCAATTACCGTATACCAATCAATTTCAATCTGATGTATTCCGCATCCCAACCTCGAATCCCGTAAGACCAAAATCCAATAGAGCCTAGTTTGCACCAGTTACCCTCCCTACAAACTCCTACCCCATGGCCCCAAGCCTACGCCAGAACGCCTTGCAAGAAGAATAAATCACAAATTATCGTCACGTCAGTAACTTCCTGGCCACATCTCCTCGCTTGTATCGCTTTCAGGACTTGGCCTTTCCCCTTCTTTGTCTCGGGAGCGAGAGCCACCGATTCCCTCCTTGTACAGTCTCTCCCTGTTCTTTCGTGCCTGCTCTTCAGACTCAAAGCGATTGCCGACTTTCACGATTGGACCCGAGATCTGAACGGGACTTGGGACGAATCCTCGCCGCAGCCCGAGGTTCTGTGTTTGGAGTCTGGACGCAGTGCTGGTATTGCGAGAGACTGCGGCAGGAGGAGCACTGGGAAGAGCTGTTGACGCGCTGCTAGCATTTCTGCTGTGAGACCCCGGTAATGGTGGCGGACCTGGTAGTGATGTCGAGGCATTGCTTGGATTCCTTCCCACTGAAGCGCCAGGCCCGGCGGGCAGAACATTTGAAGCATTGCTCATATTTCTGGCTACTGAAGCTCGAGGTCCTGACGGTAAAGTGTTCCTCACGGTGGCATCTAGTGACACTGGAGGCGGGGTTCGCTGGGGATGTGTAGCCGGAACTGGTTGTGGTGGTTGCTGTGGTGGAGAAGGGGGCGGTGGGAAGTACAATGGAGATGTTGAGTTACGAGATGGCGGGGTATACTCGGGTGGTATGTAAGCGTGATGTGCAGGTATCGATTCTCGATTGGTGCGAGGTGGAGAGTATAGAGGAGGGCTGGAAGAGTGTGTAGAGTGAGGTGACGGCTGAACCGCAGTGCCTTGCCATTCTCCGGCTCTTTGAGGTAGCTGTCTCAACAAACTGAAGTTCCTGACCTTGGGAGCACGCGACATCTGCACATGTTCCTCTTCTTTGAGTGGGGGTGAGGTTTGTGGGGAGCTGTATGCTCCGTGGTGAGGAGCGGTGATGTTCTCGGCGCCAAATCTCTCATCAAGGGGGCTCTGTAGCTGCTTCAAACGTTTTGCAGTACGGCGTTTTCTCATACAAATGAACGCCACAGCTATCGATATGAGCAGAACAACGACGCCTGCAATCGCAATCCCGATGATTGCACCTTGGCTGAGACCGTCTTTGTCTTTTTTGTCAGGAGTAGACGATGCAGAGGTCATTTTGACTTGACTTTTGGAGAAAAGTGTGCCGTTTAGGCCAACTGCAAATCCACTGGGTGGCCTTTGGGTACAGCCTGCTTGTAAGGCAGTGAGGACTATAAGGGTCAGTGGGCACTACTAGCAAGCCGGTTTAAGGGTACGCACAATTTGATAGGTACAAAGCATTGCTGTTGGACTTAAGGCAGTCACGGCAGGTATCTAGGCTAGATCCCAAGAACGAGTTTTCGTATGCCGAGCAGTATGAGTACTGGCCTGTAGTCAACGGTGTTCCCATACCATCACTGAGAGCCTTTCGAAGCGGTTCACACACGGTTGACGTAGAACAGGGGGTAGATAACGAGTCCGAGGCATTGGCTGTGCCGAATATGCAGGTGTTGAAGGCATATCGAAGGTTGTCTTTGACACATTATTAGCTACCAAGTCATTTCTTTCCATCGTTGACTTTGAACGTACAAAAGTACCATCCTTGATCATTCTCATTCTCGCCCGATGCCGTGCTGGACTGGAGACAGTTTAAGCAGCCTTCGAACTTAGCACCGGCGGAAGTGTGGCCATAGTTTTCATCATTGCAGACTATGTCAGGCCCGATGGTGTTCGAGACGTTTGGGTCGGAGAAGTCTGACGGTAGACTATCTACGCAGACAGACGCACATGCCGAATTTGGTGAAACTTGCAAGGCCCAGGTCGGTGTCAAAACACATGCAACCAAGATTGAGGTGATAGTTGAGGCGGCCATTTTGATGGGACTCATGAGCTGGATGGCAGAACGGGCTCCTGATTGCCGAAAGACCATCTCGGCTTCACGTCACCAAAAGTTTCCAGCCGCAGCCTTGCTGATGAGGGCATGAGTAGAACGCCCCTCAGAGAAATAGTCCAACAAAAATCACAAACACCAACCCAAGGAGAGAGAAAAGACGCAGAGGTGAGGAAGGCTGGATACCGGGCAGTCACCATCATATACGGGCGCATGCTCCCCGGCTCCAGATCCAGCTCCGACTATCGATAGAGAACGCAACAGCGCAACACACCTTACATGCAACCCCTGCAGCACTACTCCGCAGAGATGCCTCTCAAGGGCCTCGCCCCCGACATGTTTCTCTGCGGCTTGACAGCCAAACAGAACAAAGGCAACCACTCACAGACCAGTTGTCGCAACTTTATCCGAGCTCCCCAGTCGCCGTTGACCGTGGAGTCGGTACTGAGGACATCAGCCGTGGTGTTGTTGCTAAATTCTTACTGAGAACGAAAGCGAACGCTCCAATGGGAGAGCCAGGAACAGGTACACCGCGCTTGGTCGCATAGTTGTGGCCCTGCAAGCCCACAACCACCACGATATGTGTGGTTGAATAACGCCTCGTCAGTGGTGCAGATCAGACCAGCAAGGGGCGTAAGCGAGACCAATGAGAGAGCTTCACAAGCGCTGGAGGTCAACATCCCTGAACACGTCGTGAACTCTTGCAGGAATTAATATACAACGCAGCCAAGGCACTGGCAGACTGGCAGGGACGACACTGGCTCTTCCGCGTCGTACAGACCTAGCGAGCTTTGAGGGCTGACCACCATCGGTTTAAAGCTCGTCATAGGGGGAAATAAGACTTCCTCAAGAATGCCCACTAACTTCTATGAGCAGGTCGAAAACTTCGTTTCTGTTCTTGTGTGAAACGAACAGGTATCTTGTGCCATGTCAGCATTCTTGATATGCATGGTCCAGCATACAACCTCGTAACAGCCGCGCTTAAAGGACCAGCCATTGTGTTCAAAAACGCGGTAGCGGCAATTGTGTGATAGTGGCTGCATACTGACAAGGACTCTGCATGAGAAGTATTCTGGCAAATGTACCTGCACCGCGTACCTCCACTGTTAGTGACCTTCCGTAAAAGCAAAGGTGGGTGACAACAAGAAAAGGTTCCATTTTAAACGTGACGAGATGCATATAACGGTAGCTCCCGAGCGCTTGCAAGCAAATAGGTGCTGGTCTGGCAAAGGTTTGAAGAAATGGCGTCTGTTAAACCCGGAAGCTTGTATTTGTCTTGGATCTGGTGGACAGTTGTCTTATTCCGATGTCAAGCCGTTACACATTTCGACTTCTCCGGTTGGTGTCACATCGCATGCCGATGCATCAGTCAATAAGATCTCACCGATCAGGGAGTTCGGGACGGGATTGTTTGCATGACGGCCTGGGTCTGGCATGGCGTTGTTGGTTTTTGTTGGTACTCGAGGATACTGTCCATACACAACGAAGCGGGAAGGGAGCTGTGGCCAGGGGTATCATCAAGCCCGTATCTTGACACCAGCCCATACAATTGTGATTGTGAGCGAAGAGAGGCAGGTGCGAGAGGGAAACATCGCAGGTGATTCAGGTGATCATATTAAGCACCTGCCTCTCTGAAGAAATGCGTTCCGCGCTTTCCCCGAGCATTTGATTGATATGCAGGTAACTGCATTTTTAATCACAATTGAATTTACCTCTAGCCCATGCAAAGCCAGAACAGCCGATACTGATAGCAGAAGCTTGCCTGGCAATGAGACGGAAAGGTTCTTTGATCAGATCCGCCTATCAAAAGTGCTGTGGAGAAAATTCACTGCAATGGCTTTCCCACAGCATCTCAGAGCTTTTCTCGGGTAGGCAGGCACTCGAAGTGGACATACCCGCTTCATGCAAGTCAATCACCAACATTCGGAACTCAGACTGTTTTGACCTCGGTCCGACAGAACTGCCCTTTGATACAGCGAAGCATTCTGCCCACAAGCTTGTATCGTCCGGCGCTCGTCTCACCTGGTATCATCACATAAACACTTGATAAAGCCAGCGATGATCGCGTGCTTGGTGAAATATCCCACAACGTGTAGCTTTGTGACGCGACTGATGTCGCATTGTAAAAGTGATTAGCTGCAGATACATTTACTTCTTCTTCGAAAAACAAAAGTAGCCAGACCACCATTGCACCAGCATCCTTACGGGGGCTTGAATCGACGGGGAATCCACGCAGCCATGATGTTTGGGATAATCCAATAACAGCAATGGACGTGTGATCTTTTGAAGCTCTCGTGCAGAACAAAGACGAAGACTGGAACAACTGCAGGAAATCCTAGGAATACCTTAGAAAAGCCGCGGTCCCTTGTGCAGTGCCTGACGCCATTCTCATCGGAACCACGGAAAGTCGCGACAGTACCACAGCCTTCACTTCTGATGGACGTATCTGATGTCGATCTTGGTCAGACTCAGATCGTAGCTTCCGAGTCAGGATCCGAAAGCCGGAAAGTCCCATCGGTATTTCGGCTTTGAATATCGCGAACAGCGCTGTGGGAGAGCGAATCGAGATACAATTTCCTGTAAATTAGCTCAAACCGCGCTGTGGCGTGTGTTCCAGGCATAAGCGTAGTTGCGTCTCTGTGGGACTCCCATAGATCTCCTTTCTCCTGAAATATTTGGCTGCAAGATATCCGGTACAGGCCTTTTTACCAAGACCACGAAGTTAGTCATATTCTCCCTGGCCTCGCCGAAATTTTCCACTTCTACTTGAATTGAACCATTGAACATGTTGCCAAAGCTAAGCTACGAGCATAGCATTCCTGGAAGCCCGAGAGTTTCTTCCTGCGCATTGGGGTGGATGCCAGCAACAGTGATGTTTTCCGTGCGAGCAAGGCCATAGGGAGAACGATCGCTCAAAGATCGCAGTGTCAACAGCAGCAAGACTCGCCCCAGAAAACGGTTCGTCGAGCAAAGAAGTACTGGACGAATGTTGTAGTATCTCTGCCGCTTGGGTCTCGACTCCCATCCCAGCTTATACAAGGTTGCTGTATGGATATGTCTGGCAGTCCCAATTCGAAGATTCTCGCGCTCGGATACTAGGTCAAGCTGGTCCATCTTCAACCTTCCCAACAATCAATCTTCATAGTGCGAGACTGTCGTCCTTCGCAGATCATCCTAGACACTCCAAAGTATACCGACCTTGTCCCTATAAAAGTCTGGTTGATTCAGCTTGCTGCAAGACCCATCGGCTGCGAGTCCGGTAAGGAATCCAGAATGTCCAAAAGCCTCATATCAAGCCATCAGTCCATCAAACACCGTCCATGAGGTACTCGAAGGCATTTCGTTGCGGTCAGTATTGCCGAGGCACGAATCATAGGCGTGTTGTAGTCCTGTCAGCGCGGGAAACATCGATTCGGATCCAGCACGAGGTCGGGAGGGGTCCATGGTTCTTATACCGCTCAGTACAGTCAGTCATGACAGAGATCTTCTGAATACCTGGGATATTAATAGCAGTTGAGACGCTCCTAGCCGGCCGTGAAGTTGTTCTAAATCGAGAGCATCGTGGGTCTTGGTCCGTCCAATTGGGCGTCGTGCGAGGGAGCGACCGGACCAATGGCGGGGCTTCATCTCCGAGTCTACCAGATCCAAAATAGACCCGAAGACTTCCTCTTCCTCTTTTGTCTGTCATAATTTCTCTGTCGCGATGAAAAGGAACGAAAATTGTGGAAAATAGTCGTCAATAATGAAGCCGTAAGTTTACCCTTATTCGAGCTTTGGGATACATTATGCGGTTAGCTGTCTACGTGGATGTCATTCTGCTCCTTTCGATCGTTGATTAGCCCAGAATTGCTCTTTCAATGTTAAAATACTTCTTGCTAGGTTCATATACAACTTTTGACAATCCCATCAATCCATTACCTGCTAGCTCAACCTAGAGTGTATCGTCTATCTATTTCACATCAAATGCAGTCCGTATGACAGTGAGTCTGATACGCCGTGAAATCCACTTCCTCCAGCAGGCGAACCTTCTTCGCTAGCGTACAGGGAGTAAACACTCCATTCGCTTCTTCAGACTTTGGCCGTACAAGAAATTCAAGACTGGGGTTACTCCATAAGTATCTCCACTACTGTTACTAGTGATTTGGGCTTCATTAAACCAGCTGCGACGTCGAACAATGTTGTATGTCAATGGTCTATCTCAGACCTTGCTCAAACAGGTAAACCAGCATCTTATAAATCTTTATTTCTGATGCATTCAGCATCAAGAGGATGATGACGATTTTCTCGTTCTTCTAAACACCAATCCTCACAGGCTCAATTGATACCGACAGCCAACATACGAATAACCTGTAACAAAACAAACACACGGTCCGAACGATCCCGTCCTATCAATAGAATACCAAGTGCCATCTCCATCAGCCAATTCCTAAAGCATGGCATGGCATGGGGCCTGAAACCCGGGAGGAAGACACCCGAGCTCAACTGTCACCGTTTCCAAGCACCGCAAGTTCATCAATGACAGCGAGATCAGCGCATCTCGAAACAAATCAAGCACGGATGATAACCCCAAAAAAGCTTGGTTGCGAGCACCCAGGTTACAGGTCTGGGAATTCTCCGCAAAGCCCATGGAAGCTTGGGTAAATCAGAGAGAATTCAGATCTTGATGGGATGATTTGACTTGGAATAAGGTTTAAAGTTGGTAATTCTGCTTGGCAAATCGAAAGTGACAAGCCCGGTCAACTCCTCCCCTGAGACAGCTGTCGTCCCATCCTCATCACCCGCTCTCGGCCTCTTCGATGCAGCCAGCCAGCCTCGCATGCCACAGTGAGTCGTCACGGCAGGCCTGGCCTGGCCTGATCTCGTAGTCAGTCTGCAGTCAGCCAATACTTCTTTCTCTTCTTGTAAGCTCTATTTCTCTACTTCCATACAATCATCTAAATCACCATAATCTTGAATTTTCTTGCTCAGCAAATAATGTCTTCACCTCGATTCCCCAACTCATTTAGCTCGAGCTACAGGAAAGTCGAAGATGCCGAGTCCTGGGACTCCTTAAAACCAGTAGATCAAAATGGAAGTATAGCTCGAAGTTTCTTCCCAGGATATCGAATAGCTTTCTTCGCCGTCTCTGGACTTTATGCCATATCTATGTTCATTGCGTTGGCAATAATATTACAGCCAGACTTCTTCCAGAGATCACCAGAATCATCGTCGATAGTTCCCGATGGCACGTTAAACTAGTCCTCATGCTACCGTAGTCTCCTAGCTGATGTCTGTGTAGTTCCTCGAGATCAGACAGTAGTGTTCAATGGCTATGTGGACTTCGAGGTTGAAAGGACGAAGGACGATGCGTGGTCGAAGCTCATTCCTTGTAAGCCTATCTAATCATGCCATATGGTTTGTCATCTGCTAAAAGCGGGTTCCCCTGTAGTAGGAAGAGGATTTGTCGAGATGCCCATCGAAATCACAGTAGAAGACGGAGGAGTAGAGGTGAAAAATGAATACTTCTGCATCTCCATGTTCCATCAACTGCATTGCATAGTAAGTCTCCTCCTAACCGTACAGCCAAAATTCATGCTGACGGCCATTTTCTGCAGGCGGGCCTTAAGTCAGCCTTCGAGCGCATGATCAACGAGAACGATACCAGCCATATGAAGCACAGTTCGCATCTCGCTCACTGCTTCGACTATCTTCGACAGGGTGTTATGTGTGCAGGAGATATGACGCTGGAGCCTGCTTTTGAGTTGACAGGTGAAGATGCAGGCGTGAAAGCTGTGAATGGGTGGAATGTTGAGCATCAATGCAAAAACTACCAGATGATATATGACTTTGCCGAGGAGCATCGCTACGAGAATACGAGCGGAATTCTATAATCAAGGAAAACAACGTTCAAAGCATATCAGGTAGCGCCATGCTAGCCCCGTGAGAAGACCAGTACAAAAAGGAAGCGGCTCAAATGCATTGAAGCGCAAGCCCAACGAGGATCTCGTGCCTCTTCAGAAGAAAACGCCTATTTCGGGAACAGGGCTGCTTTAACAAAAATTCAATTTCCTACAAACTCCGCTTTTATCCTTATCCTGCCCTTCAGCAAGTATGATACACTAACGCCGTGTGTAATATGCACAGAAAACAAGCCAATGTCCCACATTAACCCATTCAATCGCTATCGCTGTCCTCAACCTTCTTGCCCTCCTTCTTCGCCTTCTTCTCTTTCTTCTCCTTCTTCTTGCGCTTGCGCTCAGCCTTCTCTTCTGCTGTCTCGCCCTCATGTCTCTTGCGCTTCTTACCACCATCCTCTACACCATTGCTGATCATGGAAACATCTGCGTCGGGTGTAGCTGCTGGCGATGACTCAACGGCCTTGGCTGGAGTCTCTGGAGCAGCGATTGCAGCTGGAGCAGAACCCTCGAGAGGGGCGTTGAAATCCTTGTATTCGTTGTTCCACTTTGCGGGAGTGGCTTCGTTGGCTCGGCCGTACTTGTCGAGCTTGCCATCGGCCTTCATCTTCTTCTTCTCCAAAGCAACGGGTCCAAGTCCCCATCTCCTTGGGTATAGATCGCGCTCCATGATGCAACGCTTGACCTTTGCGACGACTCCGTGATCACATGTTGAGAGCTCAACAGTTGACATTTGTGCGATACCCAAAGCAATGGCTTCTCCCTTGGTAGTCATCAGGACAACCTCCTCGTGCACCTCGATACCAGACTCTGAATAACCGGTTAGCTAAGAACAATCCACAGGAATGAGAAAGTGACATACCATAACGCAGTAAACCAGGAATCATCAGCTTAGCACCATAGCATACAGCATTGACAGCACTATCCTTCACAACAATTCTCTTGTAGGTAGTGAGAAGAGTCTCCAAAGGCGAGATAACTCTCCTCAGGTAGGACTCGTCGCGAGTGTTATCCTGCATCCACTGGGCATCCAAGACATCGTGGAGAGTGACCATACCCTTGGTCTCGTCCATAGCACCACTGCGCACACGGCGCAATTCTTGCATATGAGCTCCAACACCCAACAACAGACCCAAGTGAACACATAGTGTACGGATATAGGTTCCTGCTTCGCAACTGACCCAGAAAACACCCAAGTGTCTCTCGTTATCGAACTCGTAAAGCTTGCTCTCGTGGATGGTTCGGATACGGAGTTGTCGCTTGACGGCGGAAATCAAAGGAGGACGTTGGAAAAGGGCGCCAGTCAAAGTCTCAAGAGCTCGCGCAAATTGGGCCTCACCACCTGGAAGCTTATCGTGTAATCGGATAACGCAGACATACTCCTTTCCAGCACCTTGTTGTGACTTGACGAGTCTTGTTGCGCGGTCAATGCACACGATCAAACATCCAGTAACCTTGGGATCGAGGGTACCACTGTGGCCAGTCTTCTCGACTCTGTATCAAAGTCAGTATGAATATTCAAGCAATTGCTCTTGTGTCCAAGTACCTGAGCATGCGCTTGACCCATGCGACAACTTCATGACTGGAGGGGTTGGAGGGCTTGTCGAGATTGATCACACCAGAGCTGATGTATGATTTGAGGTCGCGATTGAGGGGATTGCAGCCAACTGGAATGGGAGTGAAATGTCCAGTGCGTACAAGTACTATCAATCAGTCAGTCCACCATGTCTGCAGCAATTGGAGCAGAAGATCGTACAATTGGTGTAGTTCTTCAGCAGAAGAGGCCATTCGCTCGAGTCTGCTGCTGGGGTGGCAGCCTCGGGCTTAATGGTGTAGTCCGCATCCTTAGGTGCAACGATCATAGCCATCTTGACTAGCTGTTCCGAGGATCCCTTTGCTGTCTCGTTGTATGGTAAAAATACAAGCTCCTCCAGAACCAGACTCGAAATATTCTTGAGCTCCAGATTTTACCGAAGGTATTTTTCGTGAGTGGGTTAACTTGTTGCAGTCTAGTGCCGTAGTCACGTGCAACCTGGTAAGGTTTCAACTCCCCCAATGTCGAGGGCCCTTGGTAGGAAACATACAATGGTAACCAGGATGGCACTTCATTTGGATTCAAACATGAATACTCTTGTTGCATGAGAGAGAAAGGTAGGTGCCTATACTGCATGTTCCTTGGGGCTTGGCTCACAGTACATAGGAATGGAATGAAACGGCGAAAGACTTCCTTCCAAAGGCTCTCGTCAATGCCAGTGTGGGATTGAACTACCTCGAAGAAGCTTTCCGCACCTTTATCATTGATTCCAAAGCTCAAGATACAGATGTTGCTCCCAGCTACTGCAAAAGGCGACGGGCTACTTCCTGTACACCCCGATGAGAGGAAGTGATGTCAATGCATCCTAGTCCCTGCCTAGTGCAAAAACAATACCACACTTCGAACAGCTTCTTAAAATCGTGGATTTCGCCTTCCAAACATTACGAAGACTGTGTCTTGGGTCGTAGACTAGCAACTTCTGCAGCATCCCATCGTTTCTGGGACTTTGAGGCACCCGACGTCTTGCAGTCATGGCTTTTGCCGAGACCAGACTTGATGTTCAGATTAGGTTGGCGAACAAAATCTCAGCAAAGAATACCTAACCTGACTGACCTGTCAGACACATCTGGTTGGTAAGTGTCAAGCCCATTGTACATATAATCCGTTGCCAGTGGCCAATCAATCATTTTATCCGCTGCTGGTACACAATCTCGACATCTGCTCTTCGGTACACAAGTCGGGCTCCTGGCTCCCTTCAGCGTCGTATAATCATCTACCTTCTAACTCTGCAAATGCCATGCCATAGGTTTATTTAAGTTATTCATGTTTCTCATAAACTGTGCCCGTGCTGGCTGACTTCTAACTTCTAGTGGAAAGTCACATGATGTGACTGATCTTTCTGTTCGCTTGCTCTTTGGCAATTCTAAGTTGGTGGAACGCACGATCTTATTGTATTCCGTCGCTCTTTTGGGCCCAATGCTTGTTCACTTCACATCGTCCTTCTCATTTCTGTTTTGCTTTGCTTTGTATGTTCAATCTTGCTTGGAATTCTGGATTATTTAGGCAAACTCGACTATTCATCAGTCCTGTTTTGTGTCCATTCTCTCCATCGCCCGCTCCACATGAAATAAACAATTTTCAGTTGCAAGATCAATCTGAAAAGGTCTCCACACTTTTTCACTCCGATTCTGTCTCCCATCTCACTCGCTTACCCGTTATCCTTGCATCCCGAAGTGGTTTCTTTTTCCAGCATCCAAGCATCACCCGGCATTGATCCTTTTCTTTATCACCTAATGTTCAGATCCAGCATTGGATGTTTGACAGATTCTCTTCTCGACTGTGCCCTTGTGGATCCCCGAGGCGACGTGGCCTGAAACCGCCGTTCTTCGAGGTCGAGCACTAGATTCTACTCTTAGCTTGACCGAGACTCAAGTTGAGTCGAAGTGCCATCGGATTTCTAGAATCTCAACTCTACAGATCAGGCTTGAAAGTATACCGAGCATGTAACTTACAGGAGGAGTGGGCTCTGGATTGGTTATGGTACTCACACCCGCCAGTTTTCCCAGGGTTTCGGATGAAAGCAGCTCCAAAAAGTGCTACTGTGAGCAGGAATATTGCAAAGCCGATGTTGACTATGGCGAAGAACGAGTGATCTTCGGTCCAAGAAGCTGAGACAAGCATAGTCAGTGACGATGATTGAGGTAGTGGGCGAATCTTGCCGGCTTTGTTGGCATGTGCTGCTGTCAAACTATGGTTTGTTCAGTGAATTCCGAGAGGAGATTCAAAGTTGAGAAGTATTAACGGGAGTAGAATTGTCGTTAGAACAAGGAAAATAAGCAGTATCTTCAAAATGGTTGTAAGCAGGACTGGCTGCAGGTCGGCTGAGAAGGGTCCTCACCTTGCCCTGTTGCCCCCCTTCTATTTTGTCTCATTTCCGATTTTGGTAAGGCAGGATATCATTATTTCGTGTATTAGCAGATCATATCACACCGCCTCTCTCTGCCGTGGTTGCCGTTCTCTTCTGTTTGGGTTCTTCTCTCTTCTCAACACCATCTCGAACAAGTATTTTCATAATCCCCTTGCACCAAGGTCTAATCGCCAGCCATAAATGGCAGGTTCAGTCTTCAAGAGACCGGTGGCGGATGTGGTAAAACGCGGACGACAGATGATACGACCAAAAAGTACTAGCAACGTTCTGAATTCAGGCCGAGGACTTTTCAACTGGATCTTGCAATATCAAATCCGTAGGTTGATATTTCCTCGATTACGTTCAGATATACTTGGATTGTGCTTCATGCTGACAACTTTTTGTTATTTAGGGTTTTCATGACTTTGATTGTTGGCATAGCTGCCATGCATAAATTCTTCCCTCGAATAAGACCTTACACGCGTAAGTTCTTCTTCCTTTCCTATGCGTCACCTACAGATCATGGAACCATTTACACGCAATGCATAGACCACATCTACTTCGTATCGGCATGGGTTGTGTTGTTCACCGTGACACGGGCAATCACGGTCGAGTGGCTGCTGCAGCTTCTAGCTGGAATACTTGGTGTTGCGAAAAGGAGTCACTTAAAGTTTGCTGAGCAGGTTTGGATCTTTCTCTATTATTCTAGCATTTGGTCACTCGCAATGGTATTAGCCCCGCTAGAAGCTGTGATTCTACATACAGGCGCTCATATCACCACCAAAGTTCCTCTGGCACGATTCTGAGTACTGGCTCAATTACGCAAAGCTTTGGACATCCTGGCCATCGCGGGAGATGGCGGTCTATTCAAATGGTACTATCTTCTCCAGCTGTCGTTCACTGCGCAACTACTGTTAGCCATACAAATGGAGGCGCGCCGGAAAGACTACCTCGAAATGCTCACCCATCACATCATCACTCTCTCGTTGATCTCAATTACCTACACTTATCGATATACATGAGCAGCAAACGTACTTCTTTGCTTGATGGACTTTGTTGATATATTACTTCCGGTAAGCCCGCCTTACCCTCGCTTACTCTCAGTACAAACCTATTGGGGATTGTCTGACCTGCTGTACTTTGCTAAAAACCTCCGATACCTGCGATGCGAGACAGCTTGTAATATTGCTTTTGGGGTTTCGTTGTTTCATGGTTCATCACTCGGCACATATTTGTATTTGAATTTCTCGTGGGATATTCATCAGCATATCCCAGGTGAGAACACGATGCTCTTTGGCTGCTACAACGGGGCTACCAATGAGCGAATACAAGACATGCCGTCTCAACCGGACTACTTCTCACACCTGTCCTGGCCATTCCAGGATCTTGACGGTGTGGTTTGTCTGAACTCTGAAGTCAAATACATTTTCCTTGGCATGCTCTTTCTACTTCATACCCTGAGTGCCATCTGGTTTGTAATGATTCTCAAGGTCATTGCAGGGATCATATCTGGAAAATCGGCAGAAGATATAAGGAGCGAAGATGAGGAAGGAGCAACCGACGGACTTCTCGATCGATGATCTGTATCCATGTACCGGAGCTGGGAGCGAGCTCGTTGGTCAAGAACTGGAGACTTACATGGTGGCACCAAGTGTCGTGCGCGAGGCCGAAATTCCAGACCAAATTACAATGATTGGAAGTGTAGCAAGTGGTGGAAGGACGGTAGCTTCGAGATCGTCTAGTGCGCCGAAACCGACAACTGCAAGAAGGAGGCTCATGGGTGTTGAGCATAGGGAAGAGCTGCTGATCAGAATTGGATGCGAGAAGCAGATCGGAGATTGGAACGTTTGGCATTCTCCAAGTCAACAGAAGTCAGGTCGACAGGGGACGAATATATCACCGACGAACCACAACATCAACACACGAGTTCAATAGCACGAGATATCAAGAAGCAGCAAGGTCTTTTGACTGGCTTGCCATTTCCGTGAGTTACTTGGGAACTGCAGCTCAGGCAGATGTTGTTGACCGAATGTGCCATTAAGCGAGCTCCTATGTTCAGCAAACAGCTTTTTGGTCACGAGAATCCTGTTTATAGACAAGCATATCCATTGATATCCTTCAAGCTACGAAGCCAGATGCATTTGTGCCAGACGTGTGGCCCAGCCTGGAAGGGCATCGCTGGACCTGTCCACACCCATTGTGATCATCAAAATTCTACACTTTACTGCCCCGTCACTATGTCAGCTTATCCACCCTTTGCAAATCTTTCCAATTCAGCCGCAGCCTTCTCGAGTGCTTTCAAAGATGCTGTTGCGGCATTTTGTGCTCGTATGAGACGTGCGTAACTGAATGCCGCTGCCATTCCCACATCAGCAAGTTCTGCTGACTGCATGGCGTACATTTCGATAGCCTGATCGAGTTTCCTGGCCTCGGGAAGGTTGCGATACTTCCTTGCAAGCTCTTCAGCGTCCATTTCCTAGAGAGAGCACCACTTATCAGACTCATAAACTTAGGGAGAAACGGTCGTGATGAGCATATACACGAATCAGAGCTTTGAGAATTTGAAGGCGTAGGTTTTGTTATTCAGTAAACAGAAGTATGGTGTCGTGTCGAAAGAGAATTATACCACCAGGCCTCCGTCGAGGAGAAAAGAGAGCTTTGTAATGAGTGGGATGTCACAAATGGACACGCATGGTACCGGGGAAAGCTGACATTGATAGCCGAGTCATACCGGATTCTCGACATGGGAGGTTAACGTAACGTGGGCAAGTGAAAAAAACCAAGGTTTTCTGGCAATGGCACCCTAAAAGGCTCATGTTTCGCAATATACTCCTAGAGCTCGACCGCCGAATGTCTCGGATATAATCCCGAGTCAATAAACCTGTTCAATGCATGTCGAACAAAGACTTCGGTTTCAGGCGGGCTCAAAGATGATCGAACCCGACTTCAGGATGTCTTGTAGCTCTGAGAGTCATTTGATACCCAGGTCATTATCACATTTCTCGGTAAGGGTCAAAACATCCAAGGCTTGAATTCATTGGCAACCAGTTTTAATTGACGGGAAGTGTGTGAGCTACGACCGACTTAGCATGGTATGCTTGGCCCAAGATGCCGCTGTCAATGCTGGTGGAACCATCATGCAGCAGATATGGGGCAGAAGTTGTCGCTCCAGATGTCGTGTAAAATTCCATCACTGAAGCAGAACCTTGCAACCTTCTGCACTAGAGACCACAATTGTCAAGTTTTGCCTCTCCTCACCCGGCTCAACTGCCTCAATCTCCGGCGGTAACCTGAGTTTTGGGAATGTCTGAATGATTTTCACAATTCCATACGAAGCTTCCATGAGAGCAAAGTCTTCTATCAAACTGTCAGATCGAGGAATGGTTTTTTTTTCATTTTCATTTTTCAGAGGCGGACACTTACTACCAAGACAGATCCTCGGCCCACCATGAAATGGCATGAATCCCCAGCCGACGTTCTTCTCCAAGTCTGTGTTCTCCCAGCGCTCTGGGACGAATTCGTTGACGTCGGCACCATAAGTAGATGCTAGGCGATGCATATGATAGACAGAGTAGCCCACACCGGTTCCTTTGCGTATAAGGACCGGAGAAGTTCTGTCGGGGCCACCACCCGTAGGTAGCAGCGTTGTCTTATTCGCGACTCGAACGTTCACGGGTAATTGGGGATACAATCTCTGCGCTAGTGAATAGGGATCTAGTAAGTCCTCGACGTTGCAAGTGAACTAGCAAGGGGAACTAACTTTCGTTAATAACACACTTCAGATACGTAATCTTGCTGATGTGTGCTCTGGTGATCTCCTCTCCGTCTTGCAAGACTAGCGCAATTTCCTTCCGCAAGCGGTCCAGCACTCGAGGGTGCCGGGCGAGTAGAAAGCTTAGGAACCAAAACTGTCAGCGGCATGTCATATCAGATGGGTGGGGTGCTAACAAAGTCCAAGACATCAGACAAGCGGTAGTGTCACGGCCGGCGATGAGTACATGCACCAGCTGGTCGCGGACCAAATCGGGATCCTTCAGTCCTTCATAGAGGTCTAGGATGAAAGCATGCCTCCCTTTCATAGCCTCGTCTCCGTTATCCTTTTTGTCCTTCAATGCCTGTGATACGAAATGTGCGGCATATTGCTTCACCACGGCGCACGCGTTCTTGAACTTTCTAGTCTTGTACAGCCAATGGAAGTCTGCCAGCCGAATTCTGATTGCGGAAACGTAAGATGCATAGTCAAAATTCGTGGCAAAAGTTTCTTGGACGTCTTCTCCCAATGTTCGGACTGGCTCGCCGAAGATGAGATCGGTGGTTGTGGCAAGGGTGAAACGAAAGAAGTGCGGCTGTAAGTCAACTATCTCATTGCCTGCTGAACAGAGTGCCGAGATGAGCTCATTGATATGACCATCGAACACCTTCAGATTTTGATATTGTATTCTTGCAAATTGACGTCGAAGAATTTCTCGTGAGTGTTTCCACGGAGAGCCGTCTTGGTTGAAAATGCCTTCCCCCAAAAGTGGATACAATCCTTCCCGTCGAGACCCAATACACCAATCTAATGGAAGTATCAGATGATTTCAAACACTTTACACAATCGTCAGAGAGTACACGTACCGTCAAAACGTGTTGACAATATGGATTCGACGTTTGTAGGATCTGCCGTCAAATAGCCATCTTGTCCAAACAGACCAAGCTTCATGTTTGGCCCTATTGAGTCGAAGTACTGTGATTGGAAGGCCAATATACGCTGGGAGGGTAGAGCGTCCCATTGTTTCTTCAGGATATCCAATGCAAATGGCCATTTTGTCGGTAGAACGGTTTCCATAGGAAGGCATCCATTCACCTTTGCGAAATGCTCTTCGGACTGCGGCACATCAGCTCACTCTGGCTTCATCGATGGTCGGTGAGACCTTACAAGCCGAAGTCTTCTGTTCACTATGTACCGATAAATAATGGATGCAACAGCTATGAACGCGATGATCAGGCGTGAATTGAGCGCACCCTCGCTAAGCATTGTGGCCAAAGGTGTGATCATGGCGGGAGTGTGACTAGATGTGCTGAGTTCTGCAAAAAGTTGAGCTCGAAGCAGGTAGCTAACGACTAGACCTGAAGTCTTCGTCTTCCTCTTCGAGTTCGAGTGCAGCGTCGGAGAATAATGGTGAAGTTGAAAGAAAAACAGAGGCAACAACAAAGAAAATCAGGTAAGGGGTAGCTAGGTATGTGAATCTTTGCAGTGGCCCCACGAGCCTTGCCCAGAGCGCCTATTTCAATCCAATCCAATCCATCGGCATTGGTGTTTGTTGGTGGCTGGCGGCTAGCGTCAGCAGCAGCTGTAACAGGTATCAGGTGTCAGGACCCGGATCGATCCAATCACATCAGTCTTATCGGGAAGGTTCCACAGGAAAAGATCTCACCCGCTTCCGACACCTCTGAGTGGAACTTAACGCTGCACACTCTGTTGACTCCTTGTCTGGCTGTTTTATGTGTTCAGCCTCATTTCATTTTACGGATACCATAAGGAGGTATAGCGGTCATCCTTTCCTCCATGTGAACTGAACGGGGCGTCCGCTACAACTCTCGACTTCAACACCGTGTAACTTCCTTGATAGAGGTCGGAATCCATCCAACAAAGTAATCCTATATTCATCAAGTCTGTGTGAAACTACTCTTGCAATGGTCATAGCTTTCTTGGTTGCTATAATTGTTCTTGTAAGCGCCATAAACCACGCCAAGGAAAATAACGGGGAGAAGATAAGCACTGGTTCTGTATGGACGGCACTTGGCTGGGCAACTTCGCGTGTGGGTGTGACAACTTTGCTTCGCCACTCATACACTTCGGCTTGTTCAGCTTGTGAGCCTTGCCATGCTCTGCGACACAACCACGACGAAAGATCGTGTTGAAAGGACTCCGACCGTGGGAGCAATTCCTGTCAGTGCATGGCCGATGCTGCATATACATAATTCCTGAAGCACCATACCTGATAACACTTGGGCTCGATAATCAACCAAAGGATACTGGAAGCCTATGGCGGACCCGTTTTCCATACTTGCTGGAAGTGCCGGATTACTGGACGTACTATGGCGTGTTGGTATCTACATCCGAACGACTGTTGAGTCGGCAGGAAGGATCGAGGAAGAGCTAGACGGTCTCTCTCGCGAAATCCAGTCGCTAATATCGATAAATCAGGCTATCGAGGAGACGTTTCGACAAGAGAAAGCCCGTCTCCCGGGTACTTTGCTGGCAGATGCCGGTCGAGTTAACAGCTTGTGGAAGAATGTTGGAACCCTGCTGCAAGATTGCCGGACAGTGGTAGAGAGACTGGAAGGACTCATGAAATACATCATTGGGCAAGGAGAGTCTTCCAAAATCACTGGCAAGATCGAAGGTCTCAGAAAAACGCTTCGGAGAGATAGGAAGGATAATGAGATCAAGGATACAAGGATCAAGCTGGTTGGCTACCAGAATGGTCTTCAGATCCTACTGACTGCACTGAACTTGTGAGTGCTGAAGCCTCTCTTGGATGGCCGAAAGTACTTACCTGAACCTAGAGCGTACACACGAAACTCGCAAGACTCGGCAGACCTATCTCTTGGCCATTTGTCGCATGATGTTCAATTACTCGGCGAAAAGTTACAATTACAGATCGCTACGCTGCGCCCAAAATTGGAAAGTGTTGCTGGCAGCCCTGTACGTCATGACCACTATTGTCTCTCAGTCCGTTAGCTGACTGCGCACAGTTCCTGGATGCAATAACTTCAGCAGCCGAAATAGCCTCGTTGGTTTCGATCAACAGACACTTTCGAATTCCGCAAACAGTCAGCAGCATCTTCACTGGGAGGGAATCGCAATTGAATGATCTTCGTACTTACTATGATATTCTTGGGGTTTCGACCCAGCCGAATAAGGGCCAGAAGAGGTTCATTGTATATGGTCTGGGAGGGTCTGGTAAGACCCAGTTCTGCTGCAAATTCGCACAAGATAACCGAAAAAAGTGAGAAAACAAACAGAGAAAGCGGGACGCAAAGCCATGCTAACAATTCCATAGCTTTTGGGGGATATTTTGTATCGATGCCACTTCCGCAGAGACCGCAGAGCATGCTTGCTCAAAGATTACTAAGATCGGCAACGTCGAGCCCAGCGAAGGCTCGAATTTACGTGCTGCGATGGACTGGCTGACGAGCCTTGACAGGCCGTGGCTCCTGCTGATTGATAATGCCGACGACATGTCACAACCTTTAGACACATACTTCCCTGATGGCGAGCGTGGTTGTATTCTTGTTACAACGCGTGACCCGACAAAAAAATGGTATGGCACTGTTGGCCCAGGTCATTATCACTTCGAGAAGCTCGCAATCAATGAAGCAAACGACCTGCTCTTGAAAGCAGCTTGCCGCCCACGCCCCTGGGACAATGAAACCGTCAAGTCAGCCGATCTCATCGCCGATGCTCTGGGATTCCTTCCCTTGGCTTTGGTCCAGGCTGGCAAAGCTATCATGAACGGTCTATGCTCTTTAGCAAATTATATCGATCATTACCAAAGAAGCTGGCAAAGGATTCGACATGCTCGTAGGCGCTCTGGAGTCCAGTTCGACAAGGAAGAAAATCTGAATGTCTATTCTAGTTATGAGATCAATCTGAAGAGTCTCGAACAGTCCGAAGATGAAGAAGCCGTTGACGCCGTTCAGCTCCTGAAAATGTTCTCCTGCTTCTACTGCGAAAACATCCGTGTAGACTTTTTGAGAATGGCGGTCACAAACCCAAGGGCCGAGCGAAAGCAAGCAGATAAAGACAAACGGGAAGAAGCACAAATGACGAGGCTTTCCCGATCGAAGACATGGACTGAGTACATCCGAGAGAGAATCTTCTTGGTCTTGGAGTTTACCCTGAGGGATCGAACTCCACCTGTGCTTCCGTCAGTGCTGCGAGAAGTGCAGCCATTTTCCGACTATGATGATCTTCTAGAGCTACGGCTACGAAGGGCTTTGAACGTACTGTCCCGCATGTCCCTGATCACGCATCACGAAGCGAGTGACAACTATTCAATGCACCCCTTGGTCCACAAATGGGTGAGGGAGCGTCCGGAGAGTACGTAACTTTTCGCCCTGAGAGATTTGGTGATCCTGGATCTTAGGATCAGATCCTTTGTCCCTGATCCTGAATTCCTAATACATTGGCAAGAATCACATACTGAAACCTTGAATAGTGACCATTGGAGAGCAAGCGCTGTGGTGCCAAGCTGCAACTACCACGTTAGCACAATGCATTCTGCTTCCTCCACATGGATCTTCCGAAGCGGAAGAGAACATGCGAAGAAACCTCCTCCCTCATATCGACCATGTTCGAAAGTGTCAAGCGCGAATCAGCCTGAGAATCAGCCAAAATCAGAGAAGAAGGAAGTTTCCATGGGTACCAAGACTAAATGGGACTTTCGGCCGACGGCAAGCCTTAGAGTACGCGAAGTTCAGTCGCGTGTACTCCGAGTGTGGATTGTGGAAGGAAGCAGAGCAGCTCCAGCAGACTGTAAAAGATTTCGTGTGCGGTCTCTTAGGCAGCGAACACCCTCTCGCCATGGGTATCATGTTGCTTCTGTCGGGCACATACTGGAACCAGGCGCGTACGAACGAAGCAGCAGAACTACAATCTCAGGTGTATCAGGCCTGCCTGAAATCACTTGGGCCTGATCATCCCAAAACACTCAAAGTCATGGACACTCTAGGCTCGAGTCGATGCTTCCAAGGAAGGTTCAAGGAGGCTCTTGATTTACACCAGACTGCGATTGATGGGATGAAAAGACTGCCAGAACCGAACCAGGAGGACCTTTATCTCGCCATGTGTCACCTCGGAAGAGTAATGTGGAGGTATTTCAAGTACGATGAGGCAAGGGAATTGCATGAGGAGGCTTTTGAAGGGCTGAAGAGGGTTCTAGGTGTATCACACTTTCAGACCTTGATTGCCATGGAAGATCTTGCAATGTCCTACATGGACTGCGGGGAAGAATTCCGAGAAACAGCTCATCAAATGATGACAGAAGTACTCTATCAGCGAAAAACAAGACTGGGAAATGAGCAGCCATTCACCTTGCTGGCAATTTGTAATCTGGCAAGAGTCAAGAGCGCGCTGGGACGACACATCGAAGCAGAACAGCTCTTCCTGAACGCACTCCCCATTGCAGAGCGTAGCCTTGGTGAGAACCATTTTGGAACTTTGGCCGGGAAAACACATTTTGCAGTAGTACTCGTTCGACAAAAGCGATACGCAGAAGCCGAGGAAATATTCAAGAAAGTAGTTGAGAAGCAGAGATATGCCAGTGCAGCCCGAGAAGACGGAGACCATCCGGACCGTATCTTCGCTCTGTGGCATCTCGTCGAGTGCTATGAACTAAGTGGCAAACTTGATGAGGCGCTTCTGACAATCGCTGAACTGGAACTAGTTACAGGGACAATCGGAGGTTGTGGACTCGGAAAGCTGCACCCAATAACGCAGAAAATGGCCAAGAAACGACAAGTTCTAGAATCACTGTTGTAAGAGTCCGACGTGGTAGCAGCTTCTGGGTATTTGCACAGCAGGATTACTGCACCTCTAAGCACTCTTATTGCTATCACCCCTCGCATATCGCCATAAAATTCCCCTACTCCTTGAGGGGATAATTGTTGAGTCAGCAGCATACCTGGACATGGCAGCCATTCAACATTGTGACACATTGCGCAGGTAGAAGCATATATCCGGCTCATGAATTCTGGTCCAAGTTGGACCTCGTCCTAGACTGAAGGAGAGGGAGCTCGGGGGCATAGTTCAAGCCACACAGAAACAGCACAAAATCGAAGTTGTAGAAGGCCGAAGTAGGTAGTCAAGGCACAAAAAAGTTGCGCACAATTGTATTCTCGTACATAGAGGTTAACTCTCACTCCCACAGACCAAAAGGGTATCCTTCTGACATATACAAGCTGCCAAAAACGCCCTGTAAATGCATAATTTGCCGAACGCCGTCACCATCTAACCATCAAGATTTTCCCATGCTCATAAAACGCCCAATGCTATGCCGTGCAAGTCCTACGAGGCACTCCGACTACCCGACTCTCTCTCCAGCTCCATTCGATAGTAATCCTCACCTTCTTCCATCTGTTCCCTGATTCGCTTCGCTCTAGCGAACAATTCCTCATCCTCATCGTCAAACGACCTCTTCTGTCCTGAATTCTTCCTCCACGACATAGCCGCCTTCGCCCTTGCCTTTAAAGCCTCAACGTCGTCATCCACCTGGTCACCAAATTCTCCATCAATTTCGGCTTGTGTAGCGGGTTTGCTTGGAACACTTCTCGGTGTTGACTGCAACCTTGACCGAGGCGTGGTGGGCTTTATGAATCCATCAAAGGAACGCTTTGGATTCAGTGTTCTCTGTGTAGCTGCTTCTGCAAGCGCCGCTCCATCGTATAGGGTCGATACGCCTCTGGCCTTGAGGCGAAAGTAGTCGGTCTGTACCCCGCTGATCTGGGGCCGCTGCTGCTCCTCTCGAAGGTTGTAGTCCGACAGCAGGTGGATCCTTGAGCCACCCTGCAGGTAACTTGGGTCGGACAATATTGACCGACGTATAGGCAGATCAGATTTCCCGCGCTTATGCTTGCTCGCCGTGGAAGACTGACTAGTCGTCGATCGCTCTGAACGTTGCGATCGTTGTCGCTTGTGAGAAGGTCTGCGATCATCTTGCGCAATCTCTCTAGCCTCGCCATCTGCATCGTGAACACCATTAAGGACACTAGTTGCTCCGAGGAGACTTTCGAGACTATCCTTACGTGACCTAGTGGTCGAGGCCCTGAAATCTTCCACCACTGCAGCGGATTGGGCTACCTTTGACGCTCTGAAGCTCTCTGCCATCTCTCGTCGAGCTTTTCGTGCTTCCCTTCCTCTTCGCTTTAGCCATCGCAGATGTGTCTGTTCCCTCCATAAGCATCCGTACTTTGTGGCCAGGGTCCGGTATCTGAACGAATCTGCCTCGGCACGAGCTGCGTCGTCTGCCTCCTTTGCCTTTCGAGCATTCTCCTCTTCTGCGAATTGCTTCGCCGCTGCCTTCAGTATGGTTTCAACCTGATATGAAGTGAATTGTTCCACGATGCCTTCGTTGCCAAGCGCAAACCAATCTGTGAATCCCGCAAATTTATCGAATGGCGGGGAAGGGGGTTCAGCAACGAATGCTGGCTGCCGTTGAAAGGCTGAGAAGCCTTGCGAAGCTGAATCTCCGGGGCTTACTTTTGGTGTGTCGCTCTGAAATTGTGGGGTGCTATTCAAGAGCGAGTTCTGTCTATTGACGGGTGGTACAGGAGTTCCAAGAATTCCAGACGATAGCGGTACAGGAACTGACTGCACAATTGGCTCTGATGGGGTCGCTCCTGTAGCATGTGGCTGTGGAGTTGAGGTTTGCGGTTGAGGGAAGAAGGAAACATTCTTCGGTACCGCAGCAGACGGGGTGGGAACGGCTTCATTTCTTGAAGGGGTAAGTCCGGATGCTGGCACAAACGGTTGAGTAGGAGCGGTTGGTTTGAAAGAAAATATGGGAGGTGTTTGACTGGTAGGTAATCCTCCAGATTGTGATGGTGGTTGTGTGAGAATCGAAGTTGGTGCATCGCTTGGCTTTGGGGAAGCTTGACCACCATTCTGGTGTTGTGGAAAGAAGGAAGAGGCGCTGACTGTAGATTGGCTGGGAAAGAACGATGTTGTGCCATTAACGGGCTTTGTGAAGATCGATGAAGACCCAATTATCGGTTGTGGGGCGAGAACAGAAGCTGGTTTCGATTCTAGCACACTCGGTTGTATCGCAGGGCTAGAAACAGGAACAAAATTTGGAAACCCTTCGCTCGATGCTGTCGGAGTGCCGATTCGATCGAAAAGAGATGTCGGCTTAGGTTGGCTCTCCAGTGCTGGTGGGGCACTCGATGGGAATGCTGGACTTGGATCAAAGCCCTGGCCGGCCGATGCATTCGTAGGAAAGCCGTTCGTAATGTTGTTTGGTTTCAGAACAGGATCCGATTGCTTCACAAACAATCCCTCTTCCTCCTCATCCTCCTCGCATGGTGGAGTCCCAGCCCCAGCTTCCTCGTACACAGTATGGTATAAAACATGCTGTAAAGAATGGTTGCCGCGCTTCCTTTCGACATACCGCTGCGAGTGGTACTGCTTCCCCTCAATGTGATTTAACACATTCCCAGGTTCCATAGATAGGTAAGTCAAGCCATCGGCCTCTTCGAACACAATGTCACGAGCCTCACACCATGGGATGACGTCGTTCTCGTCATCGAATCGCAAGTACTCATTCAGAACCGAGACGGTCCAATCCTTGATCTGATTTCGTTGTTTTCGATATGTTGCAAGAATGGTCCTCACAATAGCTTCCCGAGCGTCGTTGAACCATATTTCAGCAAAGCAAGCCATCGTGTACGACGTTTGTTTGTCCTTCACGATGTCAAAGAAACGGGAGAAGGCGTTCTGAGCGATGTCGGTTGGCGCTGTAGGTTTCAGTGGTCCATGCATATCCCAGGTGTTCCCCAGTGACTCTGCCATGCCGAGTGCAAGCTTCATCTCCTTTGCTTCAAAGAGATCCCAGCCCCAGCTATGAACCATTTCCAGAAGCCCCGGGTTTGACTTCCGCTGTATAATTACCAAGTACGATCTGAATTCGGCCTCGTTTGGACATACAACTCCGTTTGCCTTACAATCACCGTAGGCTTGCATGAGTGAGATCATTGTATTCCCAAGCTGTTCGAACTCCTGATGGGTGTCAAAGGTTTCCGAGTAATTTTCGGGTTTCGACATGAGGTGTAGAGATATGGTGTGGAATCTCGCAATCGTTTCGAGGCAGTAGACTTGATCAACGAGCTCCGGAGGGGTCATAAACGAATGAAATACGAAGTCCCGGCGAATGGCTCGGGTTCTGTTCCATAGGAAGCCGTGAACTTTGGATATGTTGGCTTCAGTCAACACATCCTTCATGAGATAGTCAACGGTACGTCGGAGAGCCGCAGTAGTCCTGACTTCGCTCGGCAACGGCGCCGCTTGGCCTGCAGAAGAACGTGCCAGGATTTTGACCATCTTCTCCATGACCGCATGACGCGTCGGATTTCCATCAGCTTGTACGCCTTTTTCCGAAATATCCACCCTCCCTTCTACTAATCTCTCTATCTTCTCAAGCTGTGGACACATTTCCTCACAGGTTCCCTTAAAGTCGATGGCGTCCTTCAGAGACTTCGGTTTCTCTGGATCATCGATCAGGCCTGCCTTCATAAGCGAGCTACGAACTTTCTCCTGGTATGCTTTGTAGTCCCTAAGATGCGACATCAACTCCGGGACCGATAAAAGTTGGCGCTCGAACATAAGGTCGTATGTGGGCATCTTTGGTGGGACAATTCGGTCCCTCTTTAATTGCTGCTCGACCTTAGCTGCCAATGAATTTGCTGCTGGCTTTACAACAGCCGACGATCCAAAGGTGGAGGTTGGTTTTGAGAACATAGGAGTATTAGAAGTGCTGGCTGGAGTAGAAGTCGGGAACGGGCTAGATTTCGGAGACGTGCCATTTCTCGTCGGTTTCGCGAAAGGCCCAGCTGGAGTTAATGTTTCATTTGCATTCTTGTTAGAACCAAATGTACTTATGCTTCCCATAGATCCAAATGTATTCGTTGGCTTTGCGGAGAAGCCAGCATAGCTGGTGTTTGACGGTGTGCCGAAAGGGCTGGGCTTTGCCTGATCCGGTACACTCGGCGTATTGTTTCCATTTGCAAAAGGCCCTAAAGATGAGGTTGGTGTCGACTGCGCACCAAAGATACCTGAGGATTGCTTCGGCCATGCATTTGACGATTGTGCGCTAAAGGTGCTGGAGACTGCAGCTATGCTCGCGGGATTCGATGAAGTACAAAATGGATCTGAGCTCGAGCTTGGTTTATTGAACGTGCTGGATGTTGCTTCTGCTGATGAGGGTGCACCAAAAGGTGACGAAGATGGTTTGCCGAATGGATTTGGAGCTGCCTCTGTTTTCGATAGCGCGCCAAAGGGGTTCGCTGGTGTGTTCGCCGCTGATAGCGCACCAAAGGCAGTGGCAGCTGACTTGCCAAATGGATTCGCAGCTGCATCTGGTTTTGAAGGGGCTCCAAAAGGATTCGCTTTTGAGGTGAGGGCATTTGAACTCGATGGGGTGCCAGGTCTCGACCCGAAAGGATTGAATGTCGTCGGCGCCGATGAGCCAAAAGAAGACGCTGTTGCTGCTGGAGCTTGCGCGGAAGGATTCGCGTTCGTAGGAGAGGATGGCTTGCTGAAAGGGCCTGACTTCTGCTCAGTTGCCGCCTGCGAGAACCTGATCGGTTTGTTGCTATACGAACCATTCCCTCTACCTCGTCCATTGCTCATTGTGCCCTTCTGGTTCTTGCTCTCCGCTCTCTTCGCAGCATTCTCGGCGCGCTCTTTATCGAAGGCGTTTGGGGTGCTAAGTGCTTGTGGTGTACCTGTTTTTGAAGCTTTTGAGTGAGACGTTTTCTTGTATTGCTTCTTGCCTGCGCGTGGCCATGACTGGGAATTATCGGTGGTCTCGCGCATAACGGCAGGACCCTTGGGAATACAAAAATCATTTGCCAACTTACTGGAGCTTGAAGCTCCTCGACTCATCGAATCTTGACCTCTTCCTCTTGAAGAACGGTTGGCGCGTGGATTGCGGGTGCTAGCTGGATGGCCGAGCTGCATTGTTCTTGTCGTTGGTCATGAGGAAGGAGTCGAAGGGACGAGGTCGAGGAACCATAAAGAACATCCGTGGTGGTGAATTCACGTTGCCGTTAGCATGCGCGCTCTTTGTTTACAATTGTTCGTCATTGTCGAAGTTGAGATTCGTGATGCGACTTGAAGCTTGCTCGTGCCGCTAAGCCGCTTCAGGGAGAAGGTCCAGCCGGCATTTCCCCGTTACAGTATCGTTGCAGCATGGCTGATTTATAGCACTCGCCTCCGAAAAATTGTATCACTGCGAATGTAGAAATGATTGCAGGACTGAACATTGTGTACACGTAGGAGGAGTTATATAAGAGTTTTAAGTAGCCTTCACTTGTCGAAAGGATAGATAAATGAAAGCTTTGAGGTACTGGAAACGGCACGGGGATAATTAATACCTGAGTTTTGTTGGTACTTTTCAAGAACGTATTCGATCGGAAGTTTGCAGCATTGTCCAAGAATGTCCAAACTCCAGCGGCAATGTTGTTACTGAAATTTGAATGTCCAGATTGGTTGTCTTTAAAATCTGACTCAATACAGCTCGTAGACGTGAAGGTGTATCTTTCCCATACCTAAACGCCTTCCCATGCCTTTTGTCCGCCCAAACGCCATTAGCAACCAATGTCTGCTCAAGCTTTTTGAGATCTGATGATCGCCGGACCTAAACCTTTCCGAACTTCGTCTAATTGCTCCATTCCACTTTGATACTTGCCTTTCTTGACGAATTTCTTGCCACTCATGGAGTAGTTTCCGAGGAAATCATCCATAATGCCATCAAAGTCTCCTCTGACAGGACCAGTAACACTTGACGCAGTCGATGATGCCATGGAGACGGAAGCCATATCATCCATATCCTCGTTGTATTGCTCTTCAATCCTTTCGAATCTAGCATCCAGGGTGGTAAGTCCTTCAGTCCGGAACATGGAAGAAGAGCTCATAGAATAGCTAGAAGGGTTTGTCAATGCACCCTTTCTCTTCTTCCGTCTGCCTCCGTTCGTAGTGGTTGTCATCATAGATGATTGCACATCTGATGGCGTTGCACGTGGCGCACTTGTCTTCTGCTGGTCTCTTTTGATGAAGTCTGCTAGCCAATTACCATCGCCATGATCTTCTCGATCATCGTTAGCCATCTCCAGAGTGGGTTGAGGAGCCTCTCTGTATTCTTTGGTAGGCTTCGCGGTGTCATCAGATTCCCAGCCTTCATCCTCGCCATCCCATGCTTCTTGGTCGAATTCATCCTCTTCGATCTCTTCTCCGTCCTTTGCTAGCTCTCCAAAGATATCGTCATCATCGTCGACATAGGCATCGTCTTCCAAAGCTACGAGAACTTCTCTCAGTCTCGGATCCATATCTGGTTGGAAGCCTGCAAGAACATCTGGGACATCTTGCTGAGCCTGGTACGTGACTTTCCGTAAATTCTTCGAAGGCAGAATCTCGTCGTCCAAGAGCATTCTAGCCCGCTCATCGAGGCTGACATCCTTCAATGCATCCTCTAAGGATTGCTGCTTCGCCTTGCCCTTATTTTGTGTTGTGGGAGCCTCCACGAAGTATGCGTCTCCTGAGCCTGATCCAAGATCGCGCATGTGTTGCATGTAATCGTACTCGGTATCATCGTAATAAATGCCATGATTTGCAGCCTCTCCTTCATTGTCTCTGATGTGTTCCACCTCTGAGCCAAGTTCGGAGGCTAAGTCGTCGATTTTCTTCGTCTTGGTAGAATTGAGAGGGACGGTGGGGTTCAAGATCATAGAAGATGCCGATGCATCGTGAATGAGGGGATCATTTTGAGGACGATGTAGGACCGTGAAATGGGTCGCTGTCTTCTTATCAATCCACTTTTTGCGCGGCATTGTGACTGTTCGTGTTGGTTGGTGTTTGCGACTCTCGTCTCGAAATAATTTTGAAATGGGTGGCCAGCCGCCAGAAAAATTACTGTGCTGTAGCGCGGGGTCGCGAAATTTGCGTCACTGTAGGTAAATTTGCCCCCCTCGACTTTATCGGTGCTCGATAATCAACCCCTCCACACATAAACTACAACAAATTCTCTACAAGTACTCGCACAAGTGGAAAACTCTTGTGCCAAGTGGAAACTCTTGTGCAAAGTCCTACGGCGCCGTGCCATCGAACAAGAAAGCTATTTCAGTACTCAAAAGCTCGCATCAGGATGGTTCTCGCAAAATCTAAGAATGCCGTCGGACTGGGCAACAGGTTCGTCCGCAGGTCTTTCTTTGAGAGTTTTTACTAAATCTTGTAGTCTGATGAACGATCGTTTTGGAAAGGGAAAAGGAGCAGATCGGAAGAAGGTTACAACTGCAGGAATACACAGAATCAATCATGCCACGGGAGAAACGGTAGGCACAATTAAGAAACGAACGCGAGAAGCAGACTGACATGCTATAGTACGTTACCAATGACCGGAAGGAGGCCAGCTGGGTCAAGATGAGATCAGTCACAGAGCAGGCAGCCCTCGACGAGTTCTTGTCGACCGCTGAGTTGGCAGGTACAGATTTCACTGCAGAGAAGATGAATAATGTCAAAATTATCCATACCGATCAGAAGAATCCATATCTCCTGTCGGCTGCAGAAGAGCGGGCAGCAGTAGGGAAGCAAAGGGCACACAAGGACCGACTAACCGTCCCAAGAAGACCGAAATGGGATTCAACTACAACTCCAGAGCAACTCGATCGAATGGAAAGAGACAGTCTTTTGGAGTGGCGGAGAGGTTTGGCGGAGCTTCAGGAGAACAATGATTTGCTCATGACACCATTTGAGAGGAATCTGGAAGTCTGGAGACAATTGTGGAGAGTCATCGAGAGATCTGATTTGGTTGTGCAAATTGTGGATGCTCGTAATCCTCTGCTATTCCGCTCAGATGATCTGGAGAAGTATGTCAAGGCTGTGGATTCGAGGAAGGAAAATCTTCTGCTGGTGAATAAGGCGGATATGTTGACTTTCGACCAGCGCCAGTCGTGGGCTGATTATTTTGAAGCTGCTGGGATTTCATACAAATTTTTCTCGGCCAGTCTAGCGAAAGAGATGAACGAGACTCGAGAATTTGAATCAGACGACGAGGAGAGCGAGGAAGAAGAGGATGAGGCCGAGGCTTCTGGATCAAAGCTTTCCGAAAAGGCCCAAGCTCTTGATATCAAGGATGAGGAACAATCCGAGGATGATGATGAAGAGGAAGAGGCAGAGGATGATAGGACCAGGATTCTGACAGTGGATGAGCTAGAGGCTCTATTCTTGTTGCATGCTCCTGACAACCAAGGTAAGTTTGAGCATCACAACGTCCAAAAGTCTGCTAATGCGCGTAATAGATGCCGACTCAGAGAACCCAAGAAAAACTCAAATCGGTCTTGTTGGATATCCCAACGTCGGAAAATCTTCTACCATTAACGCCTTGATAGGAGCGAAGAAGGTGTCTGTGTCTTCGACACCAGGAAAGACTAAGCATTTCCAGACCATCCACCTGAGTGACAAGGTCTTGCTATGCGATTGCCCTGGTCTCGTGTTCCCAAACTTTGCAACAACAAAAGCAGAGCTTGTATGCAATGGTATCCTTCCGATCGACCAACTTAGAGAGTTCACTGGCCCAGCAGGCCTTGTTGCCAAGCGGATACCTCAACATTTCCTGGAGGCTTTGTACGGTATGAAGATCCAGATTAGGCCATTAGAGGAAGGCGGGACAGGTACCCCAACAGCAGAGGAGATTTTGTCTGCGTACGCAAGGGCTCGAGGATTTACAAGAACTGGTCAAGGCCAACCGGATGAATCGAGAGCTGCCAGATATATTCTCAAGGATTATGTCAACGGGAAACTGCTCTTCTGTCAGCCACCTCCATTGGATATCGATCCGCTTGAGTTCAACAAAGAGCTCTATGACGAGGGTCACCTGCCTGAAAAGAGACGGTTGGCTTTAGCATCAATGGAGTCTCATGCTGACGACCTCTCATCCGTTGCTGGCTCAGATATGATACCTTTAGAGCAGGGAACGAAGTCCAAGAAGCTCGACGGTGCTTTCTTTGCTCAAGGACAAGGAAACTCAGCACACCTTCGCATGCCATTCAATCACAAGTACAGTGAGCAAGGAACAGCCAGTGGAAAGCAACTTTCAGGTCGGAAGCAAAAGACTCTCCTGGCGCTGGAGAAAGACTTGGATCCGAATGATGTAAAGATGCTGACGAGCAAGAAGCACTTTAAGAATGGGACCAAGGGCAATGGGAAGAGGAGAGCAGATTACTTTAAGGATTAGGCCAGGGTTACTCGGTTACTTGTTGTCTTCTCACATTTCATGACAGGGTTGTGGCTCTGGTTCTGGCGGAATGGTTCTTGCATATGGGAGGAGTTTATGGTCTTGTGGAATTTCAGCTATTTGCTGCGCTGGATACAATCAAAAATGTCAAATGGTTAAAGTGAGATGGTCTACCGGCGGGCATACTTACATGCAAAACTTATTGTTCAGCTGTCATCATTTTGAATTCTGAATTCATCTAGCGCAAGGCATCATAGGCACTGCAACTATTTCCGCTGAGATGTTTACTTCTAACAAACAGCCCTTAAGCTCATAATCACTTAATGAGTCAATAACCGAAGACTTCAAATCACTCAAGAATACGAATCTAACGAGAAAAAGTCTACTTATTGCGCACAACATCAATACACGCCATGGCCAGAATTTCGAGACTTTGAAATGTTGGATTAGTCATCGATCTTGAGAAGAGCTGATGGAGCAGAGGTCTCTCAAGAACCTTAAACATGATACGACAAGAGGGGTAAAAGCCTCGGACATCTCAATGAAAGAATGCCAACCGAGATCAACCGTAAGCAAATGACAACAATGGCCCGATTAATCACCTATAACGTATCACTACTCAGGCGTTGAGATATATTGTCTCGGTTTTGTAGGAGAGTTAATGGTCTCGGAGGTCAAATGGACCTCGGCCTGGCAGCCCCTGTCAGCCGAGTGAGTTCCGTTGAGTGTGGAGAAAAGCTGGGGGACGAGCTAGATGTAACCAGACCATCAACTTAAATGCATCTATTGCCTCCTCACTCTAACATTTGTTTTATTTGTATTGAATGCTGATATCTTCATCTTGATTTCCTACAACAAACTCACAATATCACCAGTTCCACATCCCATCAATCATGTCGGAACAGATTCCCATTCTTGTACGCTGCCCCTCAGCACAGCTCTCCCCGCCTTCCTGGCCACCAATGCTAACAATACTCTCAGGCCGCTGGCAGAGTCAGCGAGAACGCAAAGAAGACCCTGGACATCGTGAAGAAGTTCGTTGAGGAGAGATGTATCCCGTAAGTTGTGCCTTTCTGATCTGCTGTTCAATGCAGTCCTAGCATCGTCGAACCCAGTCAGCACAAGCTGACCCTTTACAGAGCCGACCCTATCTTCGCTGCACAAGTCGACCAAGGCGGCAACAGATGGAACCACCACCCTACAGTCATCGATGATCTGAAGAAGGAAGCACAGAAGCTCGGATTATGGAACATGTTCCTGCCTAAGGGCCACTACAAGGAGTCGCCGGGATTCACGAACGTCGAATATGGATTGATGGCAGAATGGCTCGGCAAGTCGAGATGTGCCTCCGAGGCTGTCAACTGTGCTGCCCCAGATACTGGAAACATGGAGGTGTTGGCAAAGTATGGAAATGATGCTCAGAAAAAGCAGTGGTTGAAGCCATTGATGGACGGCGAGATTCGCTCCGCTTTCTTGATGACTGAGCCCGATATTGCTTCATCCGATGCCACAAATATTCAGCTGAACATGAGAAAGGAGGGCAATGATTGGATCTTGAATGGCGACGTAAGTTCTCTCCTGTAACTTCCAAGTCGTACCTATACTAACAGACTGGCAGAAATGGTGGTCAAGTGGAGCTGGTGATCCACGATGCAAGATTTACATTGTTATGGGCAAGAGTGATCCAGGAAACAAGGATCCTTACAAGCAACAATCAGTTATCCTCGTACCAGCAGACACACCAGGCATCACCATCAACAGAATGTTGTCTGTTTACGGCTATGATGATGCTCCTCACGGACACGGCCATCTCACATTCAAGAACGTTCGCGTTCCAGCCGCCAACATGGTTCTTGGCCCTGGCAGAGGATTCGAGATTATCCAAGGTCGTCTTGGACCAGGACGTATCCATCACTGCATGCGAACCATCGGTGCTGTAAGTACTATTTGATATGCAATCGTCGAACCAAGCTAACAGGCGCCAGGCCGAGAAAGCTCTCGAGTGGATGCTTCTGCGAATCAACGACCCAAGAAAGGCGACCTTCGGCAAGCAATTGAAGGAGCACGGTGTCATCCTCGAATGGGTTGCTAAGTCCCGTATCGAAATTGATGCCGCTCGTCTTGTTGTCCTCAACGCAGCAATGAAGGTTGACGACTTTGGAGCGAAGGGAGCACTCAAGGAGATCGGTGAAGCTAAGGTCCTGGTCCCTACAATGGGACTTACAGTCATTGATCGTGCCGTCCAATCCTTCGGTGGTGCCGGTGTTTCTCAAGATACCCCACTCGCCAACATGTGGGCAAACATCCGAACGTTGAGATTAGCTGATGGACCTGATGAGGTCCACTTGCAGCAGTTAGGAAAGAACGAGAACAAGAGGGGCAAGGCTGTGACTGAACACATTCAGAAGCAACAGGCTATCACGAAGGAGTTATTTGCTAAGTACAACACCAGCCTTTCGCAGCCTGGGCCACAGTCAAAATTGTAGATACTTTGGTTTCAGTCGGATGTACCTAGTAAATTTGATACGGTCTCAAACATCTGTCCAATGCCTTCCACTTTTCACGCATAAAATCCACAGTGATGTTCTGCAAGCTCGGATCGTTCCCAGCGCAGCGGATGTTTCACCCGGCTGCAATAAACAATGACCCGAGTGCTTTGCACCTTCCTAAATCCCGACCGAATTGAAATTGATAGGCCAAAACTCAATCATGCAAGATAGACAACAAAGTGTGAGTCAACAATCGAATAGATCCGCTGATTGTATTCCAGGGACATGGACAGAACATGGGGTGCGCTGGTGGGGCACATCGTCACTGTGTCGGCACCTGGAATGGTCGCCCCGAGCAACGGCAGCATTGTTGATATTTGAACTTTCTCGCCTCAACCTCGAAGCTTTTAAAGCTCCACAAAGCCCTTCAGACTCCATCGCACCACCTCAATTCACACTCTTCAACCACATCGATCCCACCCAAACAACTTCCAGACATATAAAATCTCCAATCCAATTCAAATCACCAAACAACCCAAAATTCGATATGTCTTCCAACGTTCTCGCCGACCGCGACGTCAACGCCTCTGCGCAGAATAAGGCCGTGGATATGGATGCGAAGCCCGATGTTAAGAGCATGGAGTATCATCGCCAGGTCCTGCAATCCAAGCTTGAGGAGAACAAGTACGTATAGTTTTCCCCTTTTACATGTTCCAGGCAAGAATTGCGATGGGGACAACATAGTGGACAGTGGACTGACTGTTCTCTTACAGGGCCGACGCAACCTACATCTCCCCTTCAGACAACATCATGAGCCCCTGCACAGCTAAACTCTCCGCATACCGCAGCAAGCAAGTCGGAAAGTAAGCACAAACCCAAACGCCTCCCCCTCGAATTCAAACAATGCTGACATTTATCCCAGGGCCAAGCCAAGATCCCTCTTCGCAAAGACCTCTGCCAAAAACCTCTCAGCACCAGGCGGCAACGTGTTCGGCTCCTCTGATATCGCTCCTGCTTCGAGACCCAATGCTGAGGGCCAGAAGATGGATGGTTGATTGAACACACCTCCCTTTTCTCTGCAACTCGACACTCTTCTACAAACCCATTTTTTCTGCATTACGGTGGTGTACGATATTTCTTCTTAGACGACAACTTCAATAACTCGACCAATACCTTGGAGGCAGAGATTGAAATGATATCGTTATATCGACTCCCGGATTTGTCTTTCTTTGTATCCCATGGTCGGTTGGGTTTCATGCACACAAAAAACTTCATTAAGAATCCTGGATAGGACCCGAGCTTGCTGGTAGATATCCTTAGGCACGACACTTGGCTTGTAGACGGGGTGGAATATTATGACGGGGGGAACAAAACAATCCTTTGAGGAGGGACAGGATGATGGATGGATCGATGGATTGCTAATGGCATTTAGCATTGGGTACCGGAGTTCTTGTGGCACACTTCCGTTGCTTTTATTCTAGGACTACGGTGTTGATTGGACATTGGGCAATGCTATGAAATGACTTTCTACGAACATCACTTTTCCTTTACTTCACAACGTGTTTTGCACATTTCGAGACTGGGCAAGTGCCAAAACAATGATTGCAATGATCGTCTTATGGCATACACAGCAACAGAATGAGCGCCTCAACTCCCATTGACACCTATCAAATAATGTCTAAGCTTTGAAAGCGCTAATGATCGAAACCACATCCTCATCAGCAACCATATGTCCCAGCCCGACTCTCTGAGGAATATGCCTCGCACTAGCACCCCAAACCATAGCATACTTGAAAGTATCCTTCAGCGTCCTATGAATCTGGTCACACACATCCTCAATCGTGCTCTTACTCCTCACAATCAACGCCTCCGAGAAATCAGGATCAACACCCTTCCGCTTCGTGTAAATCCTGATAAGCTTCAACTCATCCCAGCATCGCTCCACCACGTCCTGAATGCCCAAGTCAAGCTCACAGCTCATGACCACGGTATGTGGTTCTCGTGCTAGCTTATCGAGGAAGTCGAGAGACACGCTGTCGATCTTGTTGTACACGTAGAGACATTTGATATACTTCCTGTGGTCTTTCATGATCACGTCGATGAAGTCGTCTACCGTCACATTCTCGTCTCTGACTAGAACCTCGCAATTCAGGATTTTGTAATCTCGGAGGATGTTGTAGACCATCTTCTGATCAATATTCTTCGGTGGGTTCTGGAATGTGATCTTCATGCCTCCGGCTGTTTTAGGCTTGAGGTAGATATTCCTATTTTCGTCAATAGCCACCCACTATTGCATTAAGGAATGGGACAAGATCCTGGATTAACGTACGGTGGTTCCCTATTCAACCTAATCCCAACAGCCTCCAATTCCGCCTCCAACAAGCTCCTCTGCTCAGCCTTCTTGGTAGCGTCCAGAATCATCAAGATCATGTCACTCGTCTTCGCCGCCGAGATGACCTGTCTTCCTCTTCCCTTTCCCTCAGCAGCGCCCTCGATGATACCCGGCAAATCCAGAATCTGGATCTCAGCTCCTCCATACTCGAGCACACCGGGGATAGCAGTGAGGGTAGTGAAAGAGTAAGCTGCGACTTCGGACTTTGTCTTTGTGATCTTGGACAGGAAAGTGGATTTTCCAACAGAGGGAAAGCCGACAAGTGCGATACGTGCATCACCGCTCTTGCTCACGTCAAATCCGGCGCCTCCTCCACCTCCTGCGCCTGGGCCGGGCTCGAGGAGTTGGGCTCTGTAGCGAGCGAGTTTTCTGACTGGTGGTAAGCAGGTTGATTCGTGACTTGGTGGAAGACGTACCCTTTCAGAAGACCAAGATGATATTCTACAGAAAGTCATAGCAGTCAGTCATATCCGCCGTTTATTGTTAAGTAGATGGTCCTACCGGTTGCCTTGTTCTCTATTAATCAGTCAGCGTGTTTTCATTTTGAGGGTCTTTTCTCAGCTGGGTGAGGGGCATGGCGGGGTACTCACTCTGCGTCCTCCGCATCTCATCCTCAATCCTGCATCGTTTCAGCTCTTGAACATCCCTGTCCTTCTACCTAGACTCACTCCTTAATCTTTTCTGTAATGTTCACCATCTTGGCGGTATTTGACGCACAACACAATCTATATGAGAATCCGCAAGAGCTGGTGATGAGATTCCATCGATATCGCTTCGAGAAATTGAAGTCGGTGTGGAGTGGCAATTCGAAGGCGCTAAACTATTTCTAGCGGGGGATCTTGATATCTGAGTTTGCGAGACTTGACCTTCTTTACTTCTGCTCATCATTTGGGTCCTCGCTGTAGTAATCGAGGTCGCGATCTCGAGCCACCAGCTACAATCGGAATGCTTTTTCCTCGAGATTTGGAAACAATAAGCTCTCAGTGAGTCGTTCTCCAAAATCAGACATACTCAAAGTCACCACTGGCTCTCAAGACATTCACGGCATACAAATCTTCGGTTCTCTTACGAATCCCTTTTTACTTGTAAGAAATAAAATTGTACTCTGGAAATATGTTTCTTTATTATCTATCGAGGATATTGATGATGACTTACCTTCGACCGAGCTTAGTCAATGATAAGTCCCTTTTTTGTATCCAGGTAACTTCTCAATCCCATCTCGCATCTCATCCGTCATCTCGGGATCTGGAAAGATTCCCATGAACAGCGTGAGCAATACAATACTCGAAGCCAGAGAGCCTGAAACAATGAGCATGTAGATGGCCAGAGACAGATTAGGATAATTACCACAAAATCTCTTCAGAGGATCGATATACTTCCTACGGAAGACGCCCTTCTTCTCCTCCAGGGGAAGTCCTGATAGAGGAAGTTGGATGGTCGCTGCGTGGATGGCAGGTGCTTGTGCTCTTCCTCGTGGAGTCAAGTTACCAAGCTCGATGTCGATGAAGTCGGCTTTTTTGCGTAAACTGTCATTGCTGTAATTGGCCATATTTGTTGAGTTGAGGTGGGCTTCGTTGTAATGTGAGAACCAAGGTTCGGACGAGAAGTGAACTGGAGGTCATTGAGTGGTTTTATATAAGTTCCTACCTGGCTGTCTCTTGATTGAACAATGCTTTCTCAAACAGGCTTTCGTACAAGTCTGTATGCTTGTTTGGATCCTTGTTTCAGAGATCATGAGATTTCTGTCTTACGCAGTTTGCATTGTGTCTTATTGCTTTCTAATCAATTATGCAGTCACTGATCATTCTCTGAGCTCCAGCTGTTGATAAATTTGTGCTCCAGACCACTCCAAAGACAAACGAGAGGGAGAGGGAGAGGGAGAGGTCGTCCGATACATCACTTGAAAGCACATCTCGATATCTTACTTGCATATTCAGAACAATATCTTACCTATAAACCATTGTTTTCGTCCTAACAAACTCGCCATTCTGTTACTTCCTTTTTGTCTACTTTTCTCCTTCGTCTGTTTACTTTCCGGGAAACGTCCTGGATAAGCCAATGACCAACAGAAGCGTCATGGCCCCGCACAGGATCATGATTAACCAAAAGAAGAAGTCACCGCTCGGGCAGGGCCCAGATCTTCTAGTGCTCCTACCGCCTCGAAGAGAAAGATGAGGAAGAGGGTTAGTATTGAGTGAGCTTGATCCATGGCCAAGCTCAACTTCCATACCCTCGTCTCGAGTGCCTCTGTGGGCTGATGATGATTGAAATTGTCCGGCATATCGGGTGACTTACAAGTAGCTTTGTCGAACCGTGGAGGCAAGAGTATGTTGAGACCTAAAGTTGTGTTGGCGCGTGATGTATTTATATTCACATGAATAGTTGGCCCAGTTATTGTTTTGAGCGAACAATGTTTTGTTCTGCCGAGGATTACAGCAAAGGTTCGATGAAGCATTGCAACAAAGGTTCTCAACGCGGATTACAACAAAGGTTCGATTGAGTCCTCAAGGTGCCTGCTACTGGGTGCAATTCGACTCGTGATACAAGCAATAGGAATTGATGTTGTGTTTATGCCGAGCAGTGAGCACCTGATTTCTCAACGCCCATTTATTCAAGATCAAACGCTGATAAAACGTATACTGCCAGGGGAATGCGAACAATCAAATATTTTGTACCCATTCTTCTCTCAGTCATTCGAGACGATCGTCAAAATGCCTTCCACTCCGTACGCTGCAAGAGACTCACCATGCCGGGAAGACTGAAGCCTGAAGAGATAAGCAAAAATGGGACAGCGAGCAACGGTATCAATAATAGGATGCCTAAGACAATATCTTCCCAATGACGACATGGACAACACAGCGTCGATGTGATGCAATAAACCATTGACTTCATGCAAGAAAGCATTTCAGACTGCCTCGTCTCCCTAACGACTTGACGAGTCTGAGGACCAGAGGGGTGAACCGGGCGATTTTTTGAGCCTGGGAAGGAGGAGGGCCGGAGGGGCCAACAAGGGGGTTCCTTTCTGCCGGGAGAGTACTTCTTGCTTGCTCGCCAGTTGTGTATGTAGGGGCCCGAAGCTGGCGATTGAGTCCGGCTAGGATAGCCGATCCTCTTGCTCGATCGGTACTTGTGTATGACGGTGCTGGAGTGAGAGGAGGTGGGAAGCGCGCATTGTCGTCAGGTTTTGGACGTAGACAGGCATAGACTGGGCCTGGGCTGTGGAGGTTTCCCAGTTCGATGTCCTCCATATCCTCCTCGACGCGGGCTTGCTGTGGTCGGCTAGGATTAGGCATCATGTCTGGCATAGAGAAGTATAGCTTTGGTGGAGATAGGCTTGCATGCAGAGTCCGGTGTTGCCTCCAGAGCAATTGATGAGACCGAATCAGTAACACTGCTCGAATTGACATGAGAGTATATATAGGTGGATGCATGCATTGTTGTGGGGAGGTGGTACCTGTTGAACAAGAACAGCATGCTTTTGGTTTAAGCCGAAGTTATCTGACGAAGCAGGCCGTTGGAACAGAAATACAGATACCACGTATGCCGCGCGTGAACAATGTAATACATGGATGGGAAGTATCGAATGAGAGTCTGGCTTTGTACCCACAAACAATGGCGCCTTGTGATCTCGATACTCACTACTCGAAGAGTCGGGCACTCAGGCGGTGGCTTACTTTGAGACTGCATTCAATTCATGATATCCTACAAAACACCTGTGAAGCAACCCGTGCATCCAAACGCCTATCCATGACCAGGATGTTCAGTTAGCCGTGAATCCCAATTTCCCAAATAAGCTATCCATATTAACCCATTGCCTTCCGCACTTGTCCAGGTATTTCTCTACAATCGTCTTCAGCGTTCCAAATCTTATCCTATTATGTTCTGCGAGTGCTAGTATGCGTTCTAAGATATGTTAGTTCCGGAACTTCAGATGATGTGAGACGTGGCTTACCCCTTTCAGTCCCCTTTGCCGTAGTCTTTGCCTTCTCAATATCGAACAGACTAGAGAAGTAGAGCAACTGGTTGTACATCATTTTCTCCGTGTACTCGTAATGCATAATGCCACGGCAGCCATGAGCGAGTCCCTTTGGGCCCAAGCATCTATGACCATACACACTCATTTGCCTGGTCCGGTTACCACAAGCTTGGTCGTTGCAAATAAGCCAGGCTTCGTAGTATCTGCTGGTTTGCTGTCGTATTTGATGTTCAAGTTGAGCCATAACGGATATGGTTGATAGAGAATGTCCACATCGACAAGTAATGCCTGCCGCAGTGCAGATGTCCAGACTGCCTGCCAAGCCATCGAAGCCAAACTTTGCCTTACAAGCCCTGCACTGAAGACTCAATCGGAAAGCGTCCTTGAAACGAACTTCATCATCAATCAAACTCTCCAGAGGAGATATCTCGGCCTCGCCGCTGCCGTTCGATGCGTTATTGTTGATACTATACTTACGGACGTCGAGGCCAAGACAGTCAGCCAGTCGAACAGTATCAGTTCCAGAGATGTTTGCGCACAAACGCTCCACTGGCGGGAAAATCTGTTTGTAGAGATACCACTCGACATCTGGAGAGAGTCCGGAGTCTGTTTTGGCAACATCCTGAGGTGTGTACGAGCGTTTCGCAGCGTTCTCGGAGGTTGTTTTGCCATCTCCAGTAACAATGTAAGCGATAACATCATCTTTCCGGACGTTTTTCCCCCTCGATAGTTCACGCAACGCTACCTGAACTTGAGGCATGCTATCAGCATTAGGGTAGTCCTTCGGTGCCTTTCCAAGCTTGGTGTAGATGGTGTACTTCTGTGTTGGCACGACACCTTCACGCATCTTGGTCGATATCTCTCGCAGGTAGTCGTGTATCCTGGTGATAACAACCTCCGAATCATCACCAGACAGAATTTCATCAAGCAGTTTTGTCGAAACCTCCTTTGACAAGTTGCAGTATTCTCGACGTTTCATATCAAGACCTTTGACTTCCATCTTGTCGACGAATTTGCCGTCCACTTGAACCAAGTTAATGGCAGCGTACTTCTTTTTTGCCTGGAGAAGAATGCGCCTGAATACGTTGTCGATGTCGATCTCAAGGAGTCGGTAGCGCTCATTGACAGCCTTTTTGAATTCGTTACCGACCTTGAAGGCATCCTCAACATTGTCCACATTGGCATTGATCATGACAGAATCCGTATCACCGTAGATGACCTGCAAAGAGTTGGATTCTGCTAGATCCTTGGTGCTACGAAGAATCTCACGACCTTTGTAAGTTGTGAGCACTGCAAGTGGCCTGGCGTAAAATCTTGACTTGGTGTAACCCAAACAACCGTACATAGAGTTGGCGGTGAGCTTGAGAGCCAATTGCTTGATATCCCAAGTTGCCAGTTGCTCGGATGTTGCATTTTTATCCTTCATCAAGCCCTTGACTTGTCGCCGACGACTGACAAGAGTAGCGATGAGCTTAGGCAAGATACCCAGGTCCTGGTCGACTGGTACTTCTGGCACTTGATCGTCGTCATCAGACTATTGATGTTAGCGTGATTATTACCAAAACTGTTTGTAACTTACCAAGTTCGTCCGATCCACAGTAGTGAAGCAGATGTTGAATTCCTGAATGATACTTGGGTACAAGGAGTTGAAGTCCATGACCAAGACGAACTTGTCATAGAGACCCTTCTCCGGCTCGAAGACCAGACCACCTTTGTACTTGTCCTTCTTTTTGACGTCTGCGCCATCCTCATCCGCGTTTTCTTCCTCGACCTGCTGCTTGCCTTTAAAAGCAGCTTTATCAGGGCAGATGTACTTATTTCGGTGGAACTCATGGAGAAGAATGTACTCGTTCCGCTCAGCACGAGTACCAGTCAAGGTCCTTGCCCATGAATTACCAGCAAGATTGGTCAGTACTTTGGTGAGAGGGAGCAATTGAACCTTCAGCGCTAAGGCAGCGATGAAGAACGTATCGGCTTCGCAATGAGTGATATAGTGCATCAAACCTTCCTTTGTGGAAGCCCAGGTCTTCAAGGCCTGCTCGTTGTCAACCTCGCGACGATTACTTCCTGGAAGATAGATGCTACACATCTCCGTTAAGCTCCAGGATGTACACTTTGACATAGCTGATTTTCCAGCATCGTTAGCCAAATCGCAGAGAAGTCGTCCTGAGAGCAATGTACGTTCCGCAAAAAAGTTCCCACCCATCTTGCCCATCGAAGTTGGCCAATTGGTACGTCTCATGCGGCCGATCCGAGCCCACTGAGGAGTCTTCTTGGCTTGCAATCGACTGAGCAAGATACTGAAGTCCACACCCTCGAGTTGATGTCCCATCAAAACATCAGGGTCGCTTACTTGAAGCTGAGCCAGGAAGAAGCTTAGTATCTCTTGCTCCTGCTTCACGAGTTTCACCAAACCCTTCGCCCGTTTCTGGACCTCGCCCTCAAAACCAATAGGGAAACTGTTTAGTGCAGGTCGCATTACCGTGAATGATCGGGAGGGCAAATTCTCGGGAGGCGTCGTGTCGGTGAGAGATATATTCTGGTAGATTCGGGCACTGATTGCAAGGATTTCCTGCTTATTCTCTTTGACGTTCAAAGTCGTCCTCAGGGCGATACTCATGAGGGTGAGAGGTGGCGCTTCCAGGTTGTCGCTTTCGCTCATAGCTGTGATCATGTTTGGCTTCGAAACCTGAACCTCCAACTTGCAGAAAGAGGAATTGTTGAGAACTCCGAACTCTGCATCCTCAATCTTGAGCCAACAAGGACCCATGATATTCTTCCACAGTACAAATTGCTCGAAAAGCGGCGTGTTGGTACCAAAGACGTGTGAGAAAGTAGTGCCAGTCTGGTGTTCTGGTTGAAGTTGTGGTTCTGAAAAGGTTAGCGAGCATATTTATGCGGAAAGAAGAGAGCTTACTTGAGTACGGGTAGAGCAGCTTCAGGTATTCTCCCTCTCGAGGTATATCAGGAAGCTCGAAAGCGTACTTTCTCGTGCAAGGCTTGATCTTGTGCATCCCCACCCTCAAATTGCCCATCAACTCGTCTACCTCTTCATAGACGTCCTTCATGTCGACTTCGTCCGTAGTATCTCTTCCATGCTTCTGGCGATACTGTCGAGGAAGAAAGAACAATTTTCGCAAGATGTTGTCGACTTTCAGGAAGCAACTAACATATGAGCCATTCTTCTTGTTCTGGACTTTTCCAAAAAGACATAAACTGCCATTTACTTCGGTGTAGTCCGTCCAAAACATGCGCAGACTGCCATCCTCCTCGACCGCATCTGCGTAGTCCAGCTTGCCGAAAGAAGTTGTATCAGATGTCTGACTGCTATTCACAACGTTCAGTCGGTCTGTAACATTGTTCCAAGCAGATGCATCGATATGCTGAGGTGGCACCCGTGTAGGTGACGAGCTCGCAGGAGAAGGGTATGGCTCCGCCTTTTTGATTTTTGGCGGTGGCCTCGTACCCGAGATGTTGATTCGAGCAGTTGCGATACCATCTGCTTGCGCCACTTCCATCATATCGTCTTCCTCGTCTTCCTCGGCTTTAATGGCGACGTTCGATTTTCTTTCCACTGCCTTTGCTACGGGAGACGATGGCAGTGGTTCGTCCATAGCCATATCATCGTCCATATGCATATATCCATCATCGCCGTAATCCTGATCCTCGAGTGGCGACACGGGGCCTTTCGAATCGTCGACCTTCACTTTCTTCGCAGAGTGTCGTGGCAATTCGCTGACACCTGGAGACAGGGCTCTAGCTCTGCGTTTGTCTTGGACTCTTCGAGATCTCGCAGATTGAACACTAGGCCGAGGCACATTGGTATCAACTTCGCCGAGAAGATCTGCCAGGAAGTCGTCGTCTGCTTTTGTCTTGACAGGCTGTTGAAAGTCAGCTGAGAGAGCCCTCGAATTTACCTGCAGCGGTAACTCACCTTTGCCTTGGGTTGAGGCGCCACGGGACCTTTCGTAAAGTAGTTGCTGATCCCCTTGTCGATTTTCTCCCTTTTGGCCTTGTCTTCTTCGCGCTTCCTCTTTGCTGTTACGTGTTAGATATGGTGACTGCGGAATTTAAAAGTTGCCCATACCAGCTTTGCCAGACTTGCCCTTCACTGGCAGATCTTCATCACTTCCTGAACCATAATTTGGCTGCTGGTCCCATTCCTCTCGTCCATCATCCGCGTATCCCTCGCCATTGTCGTCGATAACGAAGTCGTCTTGATTCAGACGATCACGGACAACTTTCTTGTATCCATCCTCGTCAACTTCCTCATACAGATCTTCCTCTTCTTGGACCTGGTAAGTGTCGAGACGTTTCTTGCCGGACGCTCGAAGCTCACGCAGTTCGGCGAACCTGTTGCGTGCATTCGTTGCTTTGGACATTTTGTATATGGGCAATTGATGTTTTTTACAGCATTATTCGGGATAATGCTGCAGGTGAAGTATCGAATTGGAAGTGAAGTGAGGTGCGGAGAGTGGTTGTGGTATGTTTTGTTGTGAGGGTTGGGAGGGCTGGTCAGTTCTGAAAACAACTGTACGCGAGATTGAAATGCACGCGCCAGAATCGCGTTCTCTCCACGCGAACCCCTGTAGAATGGACCTGCAAGTCACAGTGGACGGGAAGCACCTGCATCGGTGCCTCACAGCTTCAGGCACCACAAATATTTTCCTTCATCTCGAAAGTTTGGGGAGCTTCAGGGCAAGATATCGACTAGTCGACAATGTATCAATTGCGACGCTTTTCGCCATAATTATACAATGCTGACTTGTCACGGTTGCATGAGGCACTGTCTGCAGACAATCATCGGAGACTCTGCTTTCCTTACTACTGTATCCCGACCCGTATTAACCTCAAGTCTCAATAATGTTTCCCTGCGACGAAGCTATACTGGTACATCATACGAAAGGAGTCAAGCTGGGCAGGAAGCAAGTCAAAGCAGATCTGGGAATGGACTTTCAAGCGAGAGGAGGCATGAAGGGACAGGTCGAGATGAAAATGGGGGCAACTATGCGCAGAAGAGCAGTCGAGAAGAAAAGGCGGCGATTCGAAACAATCAACCCTGGCGCAAAGGAAATTATGTCGATGTCTCCCCAAGGACTATAGAGAGGAAGAAATGGCTGGATTCCAGAGGTATCCGACCACCTCCTTCGAAGAAAGAAAAGAAGGTGGCACGAACGGACAGGGACATAAGGCACAATCTCAGCTATTTGAACGATCCTCTGAAGCTTGCAGACTTTGTACGGCAGACACTGAGGAAAGATGACTTTTCCTTTGCTGAGGAAGTTGTACGAGCAGCGAGTAAAAACACTTTATGTGTTGTCAGTTGGAATCACTTAGTGGAGTGGCAATTGAGCAAGGGGAAGATGAATGCTGCCATTTCTACTTTCAACGAAGTAGGCAAAACACAAAATTCCAGTACATCTATAATGCTAACAGTCCACAGATGAAAAAGCGTGCCCAAGTACCAGATGCGTACACATACACGATTCTCTTCCGGGGCTGTGCCGAACACAAGGACTCTAGCAACGCACTCGCGAAGGTTATGGACATCTACCACGGAATGCTTGCCGAAAAGTCCCCCGTCAAGCCCAACACAATTCACATGAACTGCGTTCTGAAGATGTGTTCCCGAGCCGGCAATATCGACGCTCTTTTTGGAGTCGCTGCGCAGTTTGCTCGACACGGCCTTGCGGCGCCAAACAATCTAAGCTTTACAATCATGCTCAATGCCCTTCGTCAAGAAGCCGTTGTAGCTACTCGAGGATCTTTTACCCCAATGGAGAAAAGAGCTCGTGTCCGGGAATGCATTACACGCTCCAGAGATGTCTGGACAGATGTTGTTGACCGATGGCGAAAGGGAGACATGTGGGTTGATGAGGAACTGGTCTCTACCATGGGTCGTCTCTTGCTCAATGGCCAAGAGGATGACTGGGATGATATTTTCTCCTTGGTCGAGCAGACCATGAATATTCCGCGTCAAGTCCCGAAGCTGGGTACTCAAGATCGTGCTCGTATCGAGCCAGCGCAACAAAGTCAGGAGCTTGAAGCAGCTCAGACGTCAAAAAAGGTTCAAGCGGAAGGGGAGACACCTGAGCATGTCCTGTACTCTAATACCCATGACAGCGCCGTCTCTTCCGGCGAGAAATTTGAAGTCATCAAGGCACCAGTAACCAAAGAAGACGGTATCGCCATGTATGCCAAACCAGGACAGAATTCCCTCTCCCTACTCCTCAAGGCTGCCCTCCAACTGAACCTTAAAGCTCCCGCCACCGCGTACTGGAACATATTTACCAAGACCTACCTAGTGCAGCCGGATGGCGAGAACTTCCACTCTTACCTCCGCATCCTGCGCGTCTTCCGAGCCAGCACCGAGATGCTTGAGATCCTCTCTCAAATGTCAAGCCAAGACATGGAAGTCAAGACCTTCCGCCTTGCCATGTCGACCTGTGCTCGAGATAAACGCAATCCCAATGCCTTCTCCAACGCCGGCAAAGTCCTCGACCTTATGACAAAGAACCTCCCTCGCCCCGATATCCAGGCCTTGGAACAATACCTGGAAGTAGCGCTCGACTCGCCAGCGAGAGCCAAAACCCAAAACGCGCAAGGCGAGCAAATCCTCCGCGCTCTCGAGCGACTCAACCCCTCATTCCTCAACCTCAAAGCAGCAATGCAATTCACCGGCACAGCGCCAGAGTTCAAGACCCCTCAAGCCCAGCTGGAGCTCATCGAGAACATTATACGACTTGCCAGCAGCATGATCCGCGCCTTCGATCATCTCATGAACAAGGCTCTTGTGCCGAGAGAGATGTTTGGGGATCTCACAAGGCAGCGCAGCAAGATTTCTGCTTTCATCACTCGCTACCAACACATGAAGTCTGATATGGCGAAATCTGCTAGTCGATCTAGGCAAAGCACAGATTCCGAAAGACCTCGCTCAGAACATACCGCATCGCCAGGCATATCGTCAGGCTCCTGAAGTCAAACCGGAAAGGTACCAGACAACCTTCCGGGTGTCGGCTGGGCTTAGTAAGTTCTCAGAATGTACCAATATTGGATGAATATGGAAGGAGAACAAGTTTCCAAGCCGGGATCATATATATTAGCGATTCGAGACAATGTCCTCTGTATGATATATCCGAGCGGATCTTCATTAAGCTCCACCGACTTTACTTTATTCCAATGGAATTGTTTATACGATGTTAATTCTTCAGGTGCTATGGACTTTGTCTCATTAATTATAACTGTTGGGTTTGGTAATCTGGTACTCCTTTTCATAATGACCCGGCCATAATCATGCCCATCGATAACAATTCTCGTTCCCAGCCGATCCACTTGATAACAGATACTCAGGGAACATACAGACCTCATACTCACCGCGAGCTATCATCCGTACATTTCAGCGTCGCGAGCTGAGATGTCTTCACTCTCACTTTCTCTATGCTTTCTCGTTCTCCTCAAAACCCTTCCGAATTGGAAACTCGCTTCCGTATCAATATCGCTGATTCGAGAGTGGGGTCTGTCAAGTATCGAATTAGGCGTCGCGAATAGGTCAACCGGTGATGGCACAGGCCGAGAACCCGTCGATAGAGTTGCGGAAATTTTACGCACTTTGCCAGAATCCACACTGGTTCCAGAAGGCTCTCCTCTATACTGACTTGATCGACGGTTGAATGACGGCGAGACGCTAGACATTTGAAGCAACCCCCTGCTTTGCTCAGGTATCAAACCATAGTCTTGGAAAATGTTCACAAGAGCTCCGACCTTGGACTTCCCCTTGGCTGACAGTGGTCTTGGCCTAGCCGCCTTGCCAACGGGTCGAATATTTAGGTCCGCGAGAGTGATCTTGTTCTCTTGAAGCTCGGCAATTTCAACTTCTCTCATTCTGTTGATGTCAAATTCGGATCTGAAGTCTAGTGAGGGATGTCTCAGACTATTTGGCTGGGTCTCTGCCAGAACTTTTTCGTCAGAGGGGTTGACAGTTTGGCTTTTGTCGTGCTGGAAGCTATCTTTGCGGCTGTCTCCAGCCTTTACGTCAGTCTTAGCATTTTCAGTAAGGTTCGATGACGCATCTTCGTCTGCCAGAGAGTATTCACTATCGATGTCATGGCGAGTACCATCAAAGTCGTAGAGTACTTCTACTTGCTCTTCTGCTTCATCCATAGCGTTATGGTCAGCTTCTTCACTACCTTCTGCCATGTAATGCTTGACGGTTGTAAAGTGGTAGCCGGGGGAATGATCGACGATCATGTCTTGAGATAGCGGAGCCTGTCTCATTTCGTTCATTCTCTGCTTGCCCTTGTTATCGATATTAGGCGTGTCGGGGGATCGGATTCCATTCAACAATGCCGACGGATTGTGCAATTCAAGGTAAGTTGAGCTTCGGAATTTCTGAGATGACGTACTCTCCTTCAGATTGTCCTGCGCATCTTCCGAGTCATAGAAAGAACCACAGCAAGGTTTGAACGATAGTTCGAGGGTACTGACCGCCCCGCCATCTTCGTAGCTTCTGGACGCATCCAAGCTACCGTATAGATTGTCAATATCATCGATACCACCGTATTCAAATTTGATATTGGCGGATTTTGGGCATGAAACCTGACTGGGTGACGCCGTAGGCTTGCTCGAAGATGCCTCATCAAATGGACGTAGAAAAGTTGAGTCTTGCCAGGGGTTATCACAGACACCCTCATCTGCCGAGTAATCTTCTTGCGAAGAGCTTTGGGTCTCATCGCCAACACTACTACACAATGTCTCGTCTTCATGCGAAGTACTGGCCCTCGCTTCTCTAGCAAGCTCAACCCAAGTCTTTGTGGCTCTGACGTGTTCTTCTAATTCCAAGGCCGCAACAATGTCTTCTTGGGATACTGCCTCTCGAAGCACTCTTATGACAGAAGAATTGTCAGCAACCGATACTTGGTCAGAGAATACGCCAGATTGGTCTTCCAAGAAGAAATCGTCGTTGAACACTGAATTCGTGGTGGACATTGTCTTGTCTCGCGGGACGTTGGCAGGGAGGCATAAGTAGGTACTTGATTTCTTTCCCATGCCGCTTGAGGTGCAGTCGGGCTCATTCAAGACGTTGATTGCCTCGGACGCAAATTCCTCCCAAGCACTATCACACCGGCTCGGTTGTCTTTGGAAAAGGTGAGAGCTCTCAGCAAGCAGAGATGAATCACCTGTTGTATCTGTTGCACTATCACTGGATATTTGGGCCATCCAATGGAGCTGGAGACCTTTGGCCTTCAGATCCGCTGGGTTTGGAACTGGTGATTCGATCAGATGTGCATCTATAGCTCGACTTGCCGGGTCATAGACATAAAAGTTGGCAAGATCCGCCAGTTTGTAGTTGCACAATCCTGATAAGGCATCCTCCATGGACCGAAAACATTCAGTATGCTGAAGCAGATTCACAGTCCCCGGAAAGCGAACTTGTACTACAGACGCAGACGTCTGAGGATTCTGCTCTCTGCTTGAAAGAAATATTCGGGCTAGTAATTGATCATCGTCGAGCTTTGGAGTAGCTTCATGGAGAATCATCTCTCGTTGGAGCAGGATTGGTGGGCTCTGGCTGATGAATCTAAATGATCGTCGCAGAAAGTTCTCATATTCGGGACAGACATCGATCTCCTTAGAAAGATCTAGTGAACCATCTATCTTTCCAGTACTTCGAATCGCAAAGAATGGTTCTAGAGGGGATCTGAGCACTGTTGAATCCTCCAAGATTTGCTCCGCGGTCGGAAAAATAATGTCTTCGGTAAACAGACGAGCTTGTGCATCTGCCTCCGAGATGCTGCTTCGATGTATCATGCTAAGGTCATCAAAGTCGACCAATGAAGCTGTGTATTTAGGACCGAAAACCAGAGCATGACCACCAGGAGCCTGACTTGTGCGGCCAACGATGCTTTCGTCCTGCGGAGATTAGTACAGTCATTCAATCACGAGAAAAAGGCTGTAGGGTGGAATACCTCACGCATGAGGTGCCTTCCCACAGTGACCGAGTCCCATGCTTCATTCAAATCAGATTCGAAGCTGTCACCATAACATCTTCGTTCCATATTGTTTACATCGAGATGCTGACTTGCGTCTGTGCCTTGATAGTAGAAAATATGGTCATCTGATGACGAGTAATAATTTCGCGTCATCCGTGCAACAGTCGAAGCAATGCTTTGGGCAATTTTGTTCTGGTTATATCTCCAGTCCGATTTCTCAGTCAGTCCAAGCGCAGCATACTTCTCAGATCTCTCCTCTTGCCTCTGGCGAAATTCGGGATCAAGATCCAGCAAGGTGGAAGAACGGCTGACTTTGCGCAATTTCACCACAGGTGATTGCTTGTGGGCATACTGTGTTGCGAATTCCCTTTCAGGATTGCAATCCGGGATTGCCTCTCTGATCTGACATCGGCACGGACGGACTAACGATGTTGGGGTTGCCTGGATTCTCGAAGGCTCGACTTTGTCATAGTCGACGGGTTGCTCAATTACACTACAGTGCATGTCAGACAAGATGGCCTTTTGGCTCAAACAAGAAGCAATTGCTACACATACTTCGATTCGTCTTTCATGCTCTTTTGGGTTGGCTCATGGGAAGTCCCAGGGAGTGCCAGAGACGAGACACAAGGGGGAAGCCGATCGTCTAGTGGAGGCTCGCGGAATGAGTCTATCAGAAGCTGGAGATAGGAGTCCGGTGTCTTTGGACACTTTGCAATTGTCGTATTGGTATCCGAAGTACCAGCCAATGGTACTACTGGCTCTGGACTGCTAGATGGCGCGTCACTGGTCGTTTGGTTGCGTGGAGCTACGGCTGGACGTAAAGAGCTGGGAGAGCCAGCAAAATATCCATCTTCTGCTGGCTTATACCCGTCTTGAAGTATATTCATATACGGGTCATGTACTTTAGACTTGCTATGGGTTTCCGGTGTCTTCGCATTGATGCCTACGCTTGTCAGTAAATTCACTGCATGGCAGCACCGCGGAAGAGAAGCTCACTGTCAATAATGCGAGCCAGTCTCGACTCAAATAGATCAATATCAGTTGTGCTTCCCTCAGCTAATTTGGCATATTGGGGACCAGTATCGTTCTTACGCGTATCGGTGGCAGCAATATCAGTGCTATCGATTGGCTTTTCTTCCGTTTCCTTTGAATGTTTGGGTAAAAGAACGAAGAGAGGCTCATGAAGCATGCCATCATTGGTGGCAAATGGAGAATCGAGGTCAGGTCGTCGCTTTGAAGAGGCTTTGTTCGTAATCGTTCCCAAGATATTACTTGGATTCAAGAGGTTCCCCAGACTCCTGCGCTTTCTCGGCATATCCGAGAACAGACCTTAAGCCTCGTCAGTCCTTATTCAATCAACGACTAAAGAACTCTCACCAGTATACGTATCACTACTTGTAGTTCCATCTGTCTTGAGAGAATGTGCCTGATCTTGGACATCACGGTTATTCTGGGACGCTCGGGACGACAGGCTCAATAGGTCTACGATGGACTTTCTCCGCTTGACTGGTTTGGCACTTGGACTGCCATTATCGAAAGAACGAGACAGACTAAGAGACCTTAGTCTCAAGCTATCGTAGATACGCTTGTGTAGCGAGCCCGATCGAGAGTTCTCCTTCGGTGTGCGACCATTCTTGCTACGGTTGGATGCCGGTGTACGAGGCAGACGCCCAAATTCGACACCCGAGACTGGACTAGATGATACTGAATCCATACTGATTCTCAGTTCTGTCGAATTTGATGTTAGTGAATGAGCATAAGTAGTAGTACAGCAGTCGTATCCGGGGGAAGTACATCCACCAACCCTTCTCGGAGTATCGTGTTGGCGAAGGCTTGGGCCAATGCAAGCTAGTTCCCCAGAACGAAGTATATTTGACTTACCATAACCAAAAGCTCCTCCTCATAGAAATTGAATTATTGAAGGGAAGTTTGGATGATTTCGTTGTGAAGAGTGATTGAAATACCTGGTTGAGGAATTGGAAGCAGGACCAGACCGCAAAGTAAACAAAACCACCCTAGTGCCTCGCCTCCTGCCTCGTTTGTAAAAGGGGTCGGTCGCAGTTGCCATGATTGCCAGGGAGCTAAGCGTAGCCAATCAACATGTCCAAGCCCAGCACCCTAGCTCAGCTGTATTTTGGGCCGCGACCAACGCCTTTCCTACAGCCAGATCGCGTTCGCCAGGACTCGTGAATGCCTTCAACTTTGAATCTATCTTCCACCTCCACACTGACTGCACCTCTCGGACAGCATCACGCGCTGTTTTCACAGAACTGAATTGAAAGACATCTGCGCAAAATACTAACCTGTTTCGTACTAACCTACAGTAAATATGGCCCCCAGCAAAGCCNCCCTCGACCTTAATGCGATGATCAGCGAAGGTATGAACAGTCTACGTCGCAGCCCATAAACCCAGTCGCTAACGGAGGAATTGCAGACCGTCAACGTCGCAAGAATGAGACACTCGCAAAAGAGATATTTGGAAACCGCAGAGCCAGTGCGCCTGGTGGACTGAACAAGCGCAACAATAGTAAGCCGACAGCAGCACCATCTCTTGCGAGCAGGATTGGGCCTATTGGGGGCGGTGTAGTAAAGGTACGGTCCATTCTAGCGCAGGCTGAAAGAACATACCTCTGATAATGTGTAGCGGACTATCTCGACTTCGACGAGACCAGCGGCATCAAGACCAATTGCGCGGCCTGCTGGAAATGTTGACGCAGAATGGACGCATGATCTTCACACTCTCAACAACCCCCCAGCCTCAAAATTCTCTCAAGGTCCGCCTCGTGGCCCAAAGGCGGCGGCACGTACAAACCGCAATGAACGTATCTATTCGGCGCTTCACAACGCAGCCTCGTCTCCAGCCCTCAACAGCCAATTCAATATTGTTGGAACAGCAAAACCTGCACCGGGAATATCTATTCGGGGACTGGCAGGCCCCTCGATGGTCATGATAAAGAACCTGGCACTTGGAACCACAGTTGCTGATATCGAGAGTGCAATGACACCAGTGGGAGGAAATGTATTGAACTGTCGGATCATATCTGAGAAACCAAAGGTTATTGCGGAGCTTGTCTTTGAGACGAAGGAGGGAGCCGATAATGTGGTAGATACATTCAACAATCAAAATGTAAGCCCGCGTCCAGCACAGCTCTCATGCGCAAAACTGACATTCCAACCTCAGGCGGACGGTCATCTCCTCCAAGTCTACCACAAATCTGGTGCTCTCCCTGCGAACCTGAAGCAAGCAGCAGCAGCCTCTCCCGCACCAAGATCCAACACACCTCAAGGACCACGCGCAGACAGAAACACAGATAGATCAGAAGGATACAGTGATACAGACCGGTACGCACCAAGAGAGCGAAGCCGCGAGCGCAGACGAGACTACGGCCGAGAGGATGTAATGGATGGGTCATACGGCTTCAACGATGATCGCATGGACACCGATGAGGGAGGAAACGGAGGGCTGTATAGCGACAACCTCCTATCAAGCCGAGGTCGAGGCTTCGCAAACAATAGAGACCGTGGAGGTAGAGGAGACAGGAATCGGTCCTACAGATGAAGACCATCCTGATCGAACGCCTAACATTCTACCAATATTCGAAGAATGACGGCCTATCGTCCCCACATCACCCAGGACAATCACGGCCAATAAGTTGCATACTGCGATGATCTCCTCTCGAGACAACTTCAGAGATATGCTGAATTCCTTAAGAGGCATCATATCATACACCGATGCTCTCTTCCTGCTTAACGGATTTTCCGACTGTGTGGATACTATTTAGATTCCCCATTGCTGTACTAGTAGTAGCAGAGCACCATAAAAATTACATCTTCTTCCACCTCCTGCCTCATACCACACTGGGAGTTGTGATCAAGGCACCAAGTCATATCAAGTATTCAGCGAAGCAAAGAGAGAGAGAGAGACGTAAGAGTCCAGTGCAGCCATTGATTCAAGACGCAGCCGCGCAGCATTTCAGCGCTTCGCGGTCCGTCCGTCCGTTTGTCTGTCTGTCTGCCTGTCCTTTCATTCACTCGCTCCGCTCAGCTCAGCAGTCCGTCCATGCATGCATGCAATCTCTCTTTGTAAATTACATGAAGAATGACTCTTTAACAGAAAAAAAAAGTAGGTAGGAATTTCCTCCCATTGCTTCCCTTCACCAAGGGAAGCTTAGCAATATCCTCCACTGTTGAACGCTTGATGACATTCATCATCCCAAGCCTAGCAGAACCTTTGTGTACAACCTGCCCCTACGTATGAAAAGTGTGATCCGCCTGAGTAGCCATCGTAGTATAAGAGCGGGCTCTGCCCCTCTTCAGCGCGACTGTAACCCGCGAAACAAATCGCCGCCAGCTTTTGTATCGAGCCAAAGTGCTAATAGCTAAAGTTGCCAAGAAAAGAGTTCGGGCAACCTAATGCATACCAATTGGCGGAATTCAAGGTGGCGTCGCGAAATGCCCCCCAGTGAAAGGCTTTGTGGGAGCGCCTTACGCTCAATGCCATTGAGCTTGTCCCATGAAGCCCTCCTCAAGTGTACGGTCCTCCAGATTTCGAATGAAATCTCGGTTGCTCCTTTGTCCTTGCTGACCAGGTTGGGCAGCTCTACTTCCTCGTCTCCGTGCACTTCCTGGGTTCTCACTGCCCGCAGCACCCTCAGGTGGTGGTGGGTAATATGCAGGGCTGGGCTGGAGTCGGATGGGCTGAGTCGGGTCGAGATGGCTAGCCACTCTCTGGATTGTAACCGGTATGCCGCCCTGTTGCACTTCCATTGTGGAAGCTCTTTGACGACCCGACCTCACCGCAGCTTGCTGTGCATAGAGACTCTGTTGACTCTGCTGCTGTTGCGGATGTTGTGGTGGACCTTGTGCGTATTGCGCAGCCATTTGAGGAGGACCTTGTGACATCATTCCCATCTGGTTGTAGGGGCCAGATTGTTGCTGCTGCTGCTGTTGTTGCTGGGCCGGATAAGGTGGCGGCGGCCCTTGCATGTTGGCATTTGGCGAGTACATATTGGTATTCGAATACATCGGCGGCTGCTGGGCCGGACTAGCTTGTGGGTATTGGCCGACAGGGACACCAGTCGAGTAAGGACTCTGCGCTGGATGCACTGGGGCGGTATGGGCCTGTGCCTGTACCTGTGCCTGAGCTGCCTGAGCTCGCTGTTTACTTAGCGCCTCGGCCTGTTGCTGTTGTTGTGTACCTGGGGCAGGTGATCGGTTTATTGAGCTAGATTTGAGATTCATAGGCGGGACGAATGGCCCCGTATACTTTTGTTGCGTTATGAAAGGATGCAGTTTTGCTTGCTGTGGTGACCATCGTTCCAGCGGATTGATGTTGAGCAGTCCCCGTACGAAATCTATGAAGGCAACTCGGTTGTTCATTTCTAGACAAGTGATCAGTGTCAATCAAATACGAAGTATGTGACTCTGCTTACCGCGATCGATCTCGCTCTGTTTCATGTTCTTCCTAGGCATGGCATATGATCGGATGATCTCTGGTAACGTCGTGGCTTGGAAATATTTCTTGCTTGGCTGCTCTTTGGTCCCATGCTCGCGAGAATACTGCTCCATACTCTTCAAGTGGTACGTGCGCCGTCCATAATCATCAACGTCATGTCTCTTCTCAAAGAACTCACCAGATTGCTTCCCCATTTCCAACATCCAGTTAGGTGGGTTGCCAAGCATCTCGACTATTCGAGACACCTGATTGTACTCTGACGAACCGGGGAAAAGAGGTAGACCAAGGAACAATTCCACCACAATACAGCCCAATGACCACATGTCAATAGCCGATGAATATGGCAAGCCAAGAAGAACTTCTGGCGATCTGTAGAATCGGGACTGAATGTAAGTGTAAACAGTCTGGCGCTCGTCGCATGCCGAACCGAAATCAATGATCTTGATGATTGGGCTCTCGAGGTTCTTGAGCAGGATGTTCTCCGGCTTCAAATCACAATGTATGAGTCGAGCTTTGTTCAACAAGCTCAGCCCATTGAGAAGTTGTTGCGCAAATACTCGTACAAGTGTTGTGCTCAGCCCTCTGAACTGGTTCTGTTTGATCAACTCGTAAAGATTGACACTCAGCAGCTCGAATACCAAGCAGAGATGTTGTCGGTGAATGAAAGTATCCTTCAGACGAAGAATATGATGGTCGTCATTCTTATCGAGCTTCGTGTTCAGCTACGTTGAACAATTAGCATTTCACAAGGGCTTGTCCGGAGGAGGGTTGCTAACCAAGTCTAAGACCGAAACCTCCATCATACTCTGATTGAAGTACGCTGTCCTATTTTTGACAACTTTGACTGCAACAACCTCTTGCGTTTTCAAGTTCTGACACTTGACAACTTGACCAAAGGTTCCCTGCCCAAGAACATCAAGGATGAGATAACGGTTCCTAAACGCTCTGTCAGCATTCACAATCTAAAAGAATACGGACGTCTTGACCTCGAGACATACTTATGACCAGTCTCCTCCGACCCGAGAATGTCATTCACATAAAGTATATAGTCACTGTCCTCATTATCAAATCCATCATTCTTCACACCCTTACTCGGCTTTGTGAGGACTCGGCGAGGATTTCGAGAAGATTCGTATTTGAAACTGGGATTGCAGATACGGTAGGTTGAGGGGAGATGGCTCGTGAGTGCTTGCAATGGCTACGATGACAAATTAGCGGTGGCTCCGAAAGTTCAGTTTCCTGCTTACACTTATGAATCCACCTTCTGGGTTTGCTCTTCGGAACGCTGGCTGCGCATTGATCTTGGGCTGTAGATCAGACACAGAACGGAGCTTCGTGAACTCAGGAACTGGTCCTCGACCGGGAGGGCCAGTGGCAGCTGGCGGCATGGGCCGCCGAGGAGATTTTGGGTCATTGCCGAAGACAGCATTCAATTGCTGGGTGGCAGAGGTGGGGTAGCTATCGTTGTTCGAAGAGTAAGGTGTAATAGGAGGTAATTGTTGTGGCTGCTGGCGATTGGCGTAATACGAGTTTGAAGAAGAGTAGCTTCCCGGTCTTGTTGGCGATTGGCGTGACCCGTATTGATTTTGGCCTTGTTGCGGTGCACCATATGGCGAACTTGGGGACAATGTCTCCATGGGAGAGTATCTTTGAGCAGCGGCAGACGGTTCTTGAGGCGAGTGGTGCGACGGTATTCGGCCACCAGAAAGGTGTTGTTGGTGAAGGGGCCGCATCGGGTACTTCATGCCACCGACATCTTGCATAGCAACATCACCGTTTCCGTCTCTCATGTGTGGAGTCGCCGCAGGAGAAGTCGCAGACGAGTGAGGATGTGCGCCCATTCCACCCTGGTATTGCTCATATGTGAAGCCCGCAGGAGGTTGAGGTTGAGCCTGAGCCTGAGCTTGAGTGTTACCGTTGTAGTCGCGCGCCATCTGCGCCTGAGATGGTGGGGGGTTGCCGTTATATCTTCTCGAGGACCCGGCCTGGTCAGGATAGGTTTGGCCCCATTGGTCCATGATGGATCAGACGTCGCGGAGGAGGTCGCTGGAGGTATCGTGAGAGAGGTGCCAGGTGCCAGACAGGGCTGTTGTCTGCGAAGCTACCTGGGGAGCACAAGCGTCGCACCGCTGATGGGATAGGTCTGTTGCGATGAGGATGAGTGCAGTGCTGCGCTATAAGGGCGGCCAGTGAACCAAGAACGCGTCGCAGGAAGAAGGAGAACCTCTCGGTAGAGGCAGATGCAGCCCGTAGAGATCCAGTTGCGTGTCAACGATTCATGGCGGGACGGGCGAAGATTTGTGGTTGACGACCTCGTAGCGATATGAAGGGAAGTAAAGTGATGTGAAAGGCTGGGGTCGGTCCGCGACTGTTGGAGCAGCTTCTGGTGCTGCTTGCTGGTGGTGCTGTTCGTTAGTTTAGCGCGCTCTGGGTGAATCACTGCCGGTCGACTCTCTTCTCGTCTCGTCTCTGTTGGCTCGAGAGCGGAGGAGGGGAATCCTAGACATCAACTAAGCAGCAAATCGCCGCGAAACACATAACTACAATAAGTACAATGCAAAGTACAGGAGTTGTTCCAATAGACCATTCCAGTCCAGTCTCATCGCTACAAGCCGGGCGAGAACAAAGACGCCTCTCAGTAGACCGACTATTTTATCCTATCGCCCTGTTCCTGCTTCGTTCGCCCTCCAGAATCACGGGAAAATAGCATCTCATGCTTCTGATGGCGCTTCCATGCAAGCTGATTTGACGACCTCGTCCTCGTTAGGCTGGACTGGGCTGCGTTGGGGGTTAAGACAGACAAGGAATTGGGGGACTTGGGCTTGAATGGGTCCACCAGGGACTGCGGCGCCTGTAGAAGTGGAGTGGGTACAGAGGTAAGAACAAATATGAGTTTCAGCTTGACTTTCCCCATTCCCAAGTCGGTCTGTCTTCCGAGGTTCTCATGATGGCCGCGTACTTCTAGACTTTGTAAGTGGGACTGCATTGAGGAATATCTGTTGTATGATGGTATGTTGATTTACTTTATTATTGTGGAAGGATTCCGTCTTCGTATATTTCACATGCTCAAAATAGCATATACGGGGATGGCATATCCATGTCTGTCTGTACCTTCTTTGTGTCACCTTGGCATTGCGGTAACATCAGAAGTTTCCATAGCGAACGCAATAATTCAAATCTATGGCACTAGCAATTATGAGCAGGACATGAAGATCCCAGGTAAGCTGAAGAACTTTCGTAAGAGCCCGGTTTTCTGACAGATCCCAAGACAGGTATGACGATCCAAATATTGACCGAGACTTGGCCAGGTGCTTCTCATAAGATTTTTCCTGTGTGGAGGTAGGAAAGAGCCCGGTTCCCGCCTGCCGATGTTTATAAAAACAAAGCGAAGCAGCAACTATACCACTTGAGCCTTGAGCCTTGAGCCTTGAGCGAGTCTTGTCATACAACCATGACGCGCGGAATAGTAGGATATCCCGCAGCAGTAACGAGCCCAGGCTGAGAGCCTGTTCTGCTTGTGAGAGCTTCCCGAGCTTCGTCTGATTGTAAGAACCTCAAATGTTCAATAAGTGTTAGAGGTCAGACAGCTGGCGAATGGAAATTCATATCAACTACCCTTCGAATGAACCTCGAGGTGGGCTATATCAAAATGCTACTGAATACTATCGGAAGCCCGTTCTAACTCGTCGGATAGTCCAAAGACTTGAACCTGATTTTGGCAGGTCCTGCCCCTTGAGCCGAGAAATGCTCAAGCTTTCCTCAAGATATCAACTGCTTCTTCAAATTTGTTTGAATGATAATACTTCGGATTGCAACGGATTTACTCTCGAGTAAAACTTGACAGCTGAAATTCTGAGATCTTCTTGTCTTGTCTTTCATTGTCATGTGAAGACGAGAAACGAGGCTGAAAGGTTGTCGCCAAACCACGCGAACCAGCACGCGCCATTTTGCGGGGCAAACCGTCAGGGCTGGAGGGCAGGCTTCAATGACGCATACGGTCTACAATTGCCACTACTCGAATATTTTTGTTCGCCCTGAACATCATTTCATTCTTCTCTCTTCTAGTCTCGGGAGATCGGGGTGACAGAGATCAACGTCTATCTCACAATTGTTGAGATCCGTGGTTGTGATTTCCGCACTTTCTGACACAAAGATTCGCTCGAGTTCACCTTGGGGCTTTGCTTTGGCAACCTGGAATTCACTTCATCCTCATGGCAGACACTTAAAAATTTCTTCACTGTCGCAGACTCCAAATCTTTACATCCTTCACATTGCTCTCGAATGCAGCTCCGCACGATGGATTCCTCCAGCCATGCTACGGGAAGCTCGGCGCCCATCTCAAGCCCTCCCGAGGCGCTCGAAAGCAACCATAATACACACTCGACAAGCACCAACACAATAGCAGAGGCTGCAGCTGCACTCGCAGATGAGACCGCCGAAAGTGAGGCGCAACCTGCGAATGCGACAGTCGCAATGGACGAAGCTACCGCGCTCAAGGGACTGACGGAGGATGTTCGAGATCAAGGTGATCTGGAGAGGGATATTACAAACCAGGCGAACTTGGCGATGATTGAGCAAGAAGATGAGCGGGACGAGAAGCGGATTTCCAAGGCAAACGGCAATGTCGAGAAGCTTGAGGGAGAGAAGCGGAGGAAGATGCAACGTCTGCAAAACCTTGCGAACAACCCACTGATGCGCAAGCGATGCTTGGAGGAGATCTCACAGATCAACACCGACATTGCTGCCCTCAAGAAAGACATAGCCGACATCCAGAACCGTATAAGCCAGCGACACGTTCACGATGGAGCGGAGACTGAAGAAGTGGGAGGCAACAAGCGGATGCCGAACGAGAGCCAACGAGACTTCCTCATTCGTACCGGCAAAATCACACCCTTCTCGCGAATTGCAGGCCGAGACTCCGACGCAATTGAGACAAATCTTACGGCGGTGTTGATGGATGCCGAGGAAGAGGCCGAAGCAGAGAATCAAGAGCAAGTCCAAGAAGCAGAGCCCAGGTCTCATCAGAATCTACGATTACCAGGCTTCGCCGAAGCTGAAGCACCTGCAGTTGAGGAGGAGTTCGGTCTTCGGCCACGCAAAAAGAAGAAGCTGAACAGTGGATCTGGCACTTCTACTACACGGGCCCGAAAGCAAACCCCGGATGAGGAAGGCGATTTCACACCTGAGGTTCCAAGCAGTGATGTTGACGAAGACGAAGATGATGACTCTGATGCCATCGCCTTCAAGGAAACGAAGAAGCGACGATCTGGGAAGGCAAAGGCAGAAGAGAAAATTGACATTGCGGCGATCGATGATGGAAATGAGCAAATGTACCAAGCTCGTCTGAAGAGATGGGTCGAGAAGAGAAGTGCAGCGAGACGTGGCAAGTCTGACCATACCGATACCGATGAAGAGCAGGTCACTGCGAACGACGAAAATGAATGGTTCAAGCCTTGCCCAGATGCTCCTGATCATCAATTCGACAACGGTATCAAGCTCCCAGGAGATATCTATCCAGCGCTTTTCGACTACCAGAAGACCGGCGTGCAATGGTTAGGAGAACTCTACGCGCAGCAAGTCGGTGGAATTATTGGCGATGAAATGGGCCTCGGCAAAACCATTCAAATCATCTCATTCCTGGCTGGCCTGCACTACAGCAAGAAGCTCACGAAGCCAATTATTGTTGTTGCTCCTGCCACTGTGCTACGACAATGGGTCAACGAATTTCATCGCTGGTGGCCACCTCTTCGAGTCTCGATCCTTCATAGTTCAGGAAGTGGCATGTTAAATGTTGGCAGCGAGAGTCGGTACGAGGATGACGAGGAGATCGGCCGAGGCGGCGCGAGACCTAAATCTTCAAAGGCTGCCAGGAAGATCGTGGATCGAGTTGTTCGTTTCGGACATGTCCTAGTCACAACATATGCTGGCCTTCAAACTTATGCAGATGTTCTCATTCCAGTTGATTGGGATTACGTTGTCCTGGACGAGGGTCACAAGATTCGGAACCCAAACACCACTATCACTATCCACTGCAAGGAGCTTCGAACACCGAACCGAGTAATCCTTTCGGGTACACCTATGCAAAACAATCTGACTGAGCTTTGGTCACTATTCGATTTCGTCTTCCCGATGAGACTGGGCACCCTCCTCGATTTCCGAACAGCCTTTGAAGTTCCTATCAAGCTTGGTGGTTTCGCCAATGCCACTAACTTGCAAATTCTAACGGCTACTAAGTGTGCAGAGACCTTGAAGTCCACAATCAGTCCCTATCTCCTGCAGAGACTCAAGGTCGATGTCGCATCCGACTTACCAAAGAAGAGTGAACAGGTCCTTTTCTGCAAGCTCACAAGACCTCAACGAGAGGCGTACGAGATGTTCTTGTCTTCTGGTGAGATGACTTCCATTTTGAGCGGCACACGAAAGTCTCTCTATGGCATTGATATTCTACGCAAAATTTGCAACCATCCAGATCTCCTTGACTCTCGTCTGCATGGTAAACCAGGCTACAAATGGGGCAATCCAAACAAGTCTGGAAAAATGCAAGTTGTCAAGGCTCTTCTTGAGATGTGGAAGGGATTTGGACACAAGACACTTCTCTTCAGCCAAGGCGTGCAAATGTTGAACATCATCGAGGAATTCATCAAAGGACTTGGCGGCTTCAATTACCTTCGCATGGACGGAGGTACTCCGATCAAGGATAGGCAGATTCTTGTTGATCGCTTCAACAATGACCCCGATCTCCATGTATTCTTGCTCACTACGAAGGTCGGAGGTCTTGGTGTTAATCTCACAGGAGCAAATCGTGTGATTATCTTCGATCCTGATTGGAACCCATCTACAGATATCCAAGCTCGAGAGCGTGCCTGGCGATTGGGTCAAAAGAAGGAGGTCACAATCTACCGTCTTATGACTGCGGGCACAATCGAGGAGAAAATCTATCATCGGCAGATCTTCAAGCAGTTCTTGACCAACAAGATCTTGAAGGACCCCACGCAGCGACAGACGTTCCAGATGAAGGATCTCTACGATCTCTTCTCACTTGGCGGAACAGATGAAGGCACTACAGAAACCGGCGAAATGTTCAAGGGCACGGAAGTTCAGTTCAATAAGACGCCTGAGCCCGCTGCTCTGGAAGACAACGTCGCTGTACAGGCTGCAGGATCAGCAACTGCCGTGCAGAATGATGTAGTCTCTCAGGACGTCGCTCAGGTCACTGATCGTCAACAAGGAGACACGGATGCAGATGTTCGTAATCTTACTGGTGTTGCCAGTCTCGAATCGTTCCGTGGCGACCCAGAAGAAGAAAAGCCAGCCTCTGACGAAGCCAGACTCATGGAAGGCATCTTCGCTCGTTCTGGTGTCCACAGTGCCCTTGAACACGACCAAATAATCAACGGAAAGCGCAAGATCACCGCAGACCGTAACATGCTCGAGCGAGAGGCCAAGAAGGTCGCTGCCGAAGCCGCTGCTGCTCTCCGCAAAGCTGGTGAGATCGCACAGAGTATCGAGCCTGGCACTGTTACTTGGACAGGCGAATTTGGCACAGCTGGCAGACCAACCAACAATCGTCGTGGCGCTGGTGGTGCCTCTTCCGCCTCTGTGCTGTCCGGTCTTGCGAATAGACAAGGTCTTTCTGCTACTGGAAGTGCTAGCAGCTCGAGATCTGGAACTCCTGGTGCTGCAGATCGACCACGACCACCAAAGGACTTCATGCGCTTGATTCGCGACTTCATCAAGAGACAGGGTGGTTCGGTTCCCAGCCAGGCTTTAGTCAACCACTTCAACCCGATGTGTAGAGATGAGCAGGCGACGACTCGGTTCAAGCACATGCTTCGCGAGATTGCTTATATTGAGGAAGGTGGCAGCAATCGACGTATGAGAGGCCGGTGGGTTCTGAAGGAAGAATTCAAGTAGGGCAATTCATTGTGGGAGATTGGACTTGAGATGAAGTCATATGATTCTCGATAGGAGATCCTACATAGAGCACTTTGATCTGCATTTAGCGTTGGCGTTTGGGACGACTCGGGAGTACTAGATAGCGGACTCCAAATACCCGATGATAGATATGACTCGAAATGCAAATGATATTCTTGTATTTATTTCTTCTTCAAACGTGTGATCTTTGGATACGTATAACGCGTTGTGACCCCTATCCAAGATAATGATGCTCTCAGCAATGGGGTAGTTCCTGCTTGTTTACTTCTGTCTTGGCAGCGAAAAATAAGAAGCACTTCGCAGGAATTGTTCCAATCTTTCCCATAGTGCATGAACATCAACCCAATCAATACGGACTCTTTATTCATCCAGTAGCAAATACCGTGCTCCATCACAAATCAATTCCAAGGCGCACCACACTAACGCAGTGTAACATGCAGCCTCGAGCTCACTTTCAGCCCTGCACATGTCTGCCTAACAGCAACCTCGAATCTCCTCTCATCAACTCAAGCAAACAATCTCCCCTACTACCTTCCTCGAGCTTAAACTCTCAACACAACCCTATAACGAGAAGCAGCTCTCAACATGAAGAAGAAGACCGCTCCTGTCCGACCAACCGTCAACACTATGGTCATAGCTGGAAATGGAAGTCAGCGCCCTACCGTCTCGAGATTTTCGCCTGTGACGACTGTGCCTGTGAAGCCTAAGAGAAGAAAGAAGGCGCCTTTGCTTAATCTGCCGAAGAAGGGGACGAAGAAGAGGCCTGCATTTGATGCGTTCGAGGCATGGCTGCTTCTACTATGCCTTCTTTCTTCTGTTTTGTCAGTAGAATAGAGGGACAAGGCTGACATGGAATAGATCAACCATGAATTTGATGATGGGATTGGAAATACGGTCCAAAAGATCGAAGTTGTCGCACCCGAGAATGGTATCCATGTAAGTGAACAACTTGGTGCAATTCGTTCAATGCGTTTGCACCAGAGCTAGATTTACCTCTCTCTCAATTTGGAGATCTCTGTGTTGTCTTTCACATTGGCTAACTGAACTGGTCCAGTCACAAGAATGGGCCCTCAAAATTCTCCCCCAAGCAGCAACCCTCCTCCAAATCCCCCTCGAGGTCCGGACCCGAATTTTCGAGATTCTCTTCCACTCCTACTACGGCGTACTTTCTCCCATGAAGCGCGGCAAGGGTTTCTACAACAGCACTGATGGATTGAAGGAGCTCAGATCCAGGCTCAATCTCACTTTCCCTGATTCTAAACACCCGACAAAGATATACTTGAGTATGTCTCTTGTCTGCCGTCAGATCTATGTTGAAGTTGTTGGAGGTGCTCTGCTTTACCGCATGAGCGAGTTCTACTTTGGGAGTGGCGGGCTCATGAAGAACTACTTGACCAAGATCAATCGTAAGTTTTACTCTCCAGCTGCTTGTTCTCGGTGCAGGAAGAATTCGTATATGCTGATAACTACCAGCCTTCCACGTCTCCAGCATAACCCGCATCCACCTAGCCATCCACCTCAACGTCAACTTCCCCACCATCCCAAGACGATACATTAATCTGCTCGCCAAAGCGCATAGCCTCAAACATCTCACCCTCAACATCTACATCAGCAAATCCATCTGCGATAATCGTTTCCTTTCCCTGCCAAACGGTCCAAGCCTTGTTCTGCGAGAGGATATCTGCGAGAAGATCGAGTCGTCAAAGAATTGGAGGGTCTTGAAGGGGTTGAAGAGCTTTGACGTGGTGTTTCGGACCGATGGACCTGTTAGATATCTTGGGAATATGGTCAATGCGGATAGTCCGAGATTCGTGGCTATGAGGGAGGAAATCAAGAAGCTTGTTACACGGATTGGGGATTAGCGAGTCGCCAAAATACTGGCTGGATACTAGGTTGGAGAGCAAAAGTCAGTATATTGCAAAAATGTCTTTGATGAAAGCTAGTGTAAAGATATGGTGATAGGAACAAACAATCTGTCTCAATACTCACACGTCCTCTCAAAGTGATTCGAGAGGTCGATCTAAAACTCCTTTTTTGCAATCGTATATGCCAAGTAGTAATCTGAACTAGACAAACGTGCGACAGATGAAGGAACGGCAGAGTTCCTTTTCATGGATGCACCACTTCAGCTAGTGACAGTCCATATACAACTATGAAGACTCAGTCTCTAGTAGAATGTCATTGTTCCTTACACCTAGACAGTAGCAAATATGGGCCGACTGTTGTTTTGATGGGGGTCATGGTAGGCGAATGCGAGGCCGTAGCATTTTGATGCGATACTCAATCAGTGCACAAGGAGCGCCAGTTCAGGTCTCGAATCCCTCTTGGAAACCAAAGAAAGGAATTCCGAATTTTGAATTACCAGTCTGAATTAGCTACCTGTAATGATTGCGGACAGGCGGCGCGAAGATCTAGACTCCAGCCACTAGCCTACCTATTATCATGGTAAAAGCTTAGATGTACATATGAGAAGACTCGCTCCTGGTAGTCTACTTATACTACGAGTATTCCACTTCTTTCATGATCTGGAGTCCATAAAAGAAGCCAATTCTTACAGCCGCGACTTCACACAAAGCCAGAGGTGAACACCTAACACTACCTCTTTTTATTGAGCACCAGCGGAGCAATCCAAATTTGCACCATGTCCGAACCAATCTTCCCCAGAAATTTAGGGATATCAGCAAGCATCTTCCTTTCCGGATTCGCATTCAGCGCCTCGTATTGAAGTCAGTGCTCCGTCTCCAAACACCAACTTAATCATCTAGCACTCCATCCATCTCGTACCAGGCCAAACAACCAATCAACTCACCACCACCAGCCCTCCCAGCAACAGCTCTTGCGCCACTGCCACTCCATCTCAAACAATGGCTCGTAGTCTACGACCTGGGGAAACTCATCTCCGCACCACTGTCTGCGGTTTCAGAAGCCTGCTGATCCTACAGCGTCTTCGCTCTCTCACCATCCACTCCACCACTTCCTCCTCTAATACAGCACAACTCTACAAAACAGCAGGACCGCTCAAGCTCGGAACGACGATCTGGACGGTGCCGGCTATGATGACTACCAACCAAGCGTTGATGAGCAGAATTAAGACTGTCAGTGACAGAAGGGCGAGGGAATGGAAAGTGCGGAGTGGAAGAGCAGGCGGAGAGGGAGTTGGGGATGTGGAGTTGGATGAATTATGTTCGGGCTGTGATTCTGTTGGTTGGAGGATGGGTGGGGATGTACGCTGCTTTGAAGTGATGACTGACGTGGGGTTATTCGCCAGGTGAGGCTCTGAGCAAGTAGGTAGGCTCGAGAGGACTTGCTAGCGGTGATGTACATGAAGTTGTTCACCTTCGCTGTTGGGAGCGCTTGACAACTTCACATTTCCAACTTCACATTTTCATCATAGAATCTCATGTCCTTCAAGTCACTTCGATCAATCACATCAATAGGCACGAAGAATTTTTTGAAGTTTCGTGTTCTGCAGCTGGCTGGTCTGGCTCGAATTAGATATTGTACAGTTTATGGCCCCTCCACAAGCGAATCTTCCCCGTCATGCTTCCCTCTCCTCTCTACCAACCCCAGCATTGAACGGTACGACCCTGCTTCCCCTCGATCTCATCCCTCCTAAAGATTACAATACCAGCCAGCCAAGCTACCAGAGGGAAAAAGAAATGACGAACGCAACGCATTCGTAACAATCCCGGTCCTTCCTCATCTGCAAAAGGGGATGAAGAATCCAGCTGATGCAATAACAAAGTTATCAACGCAAAATGCAGACGCGTATTGATCCCCTCGCCGGCATCAGCAGCGAGTAAAGATCAGGCAAGAAGAGCCAAAGAAAAGGAGAACTATTGTCACAAAAGCTTTTAGTCGTTGGCCCTGAGCCGGTCGGATACCGTCCCTCGCAGGTCAAATCCCATGAGCCAAAAGAAAATGCAGCAAGAAGCAACCTGTCTCCGCACACCTTCGGAACTATGCGGAGCAAACAAGGAAAACAAATCTGGTCTATTCGGTCGAGCGTTGAGGTATCATGGTATGGTAACAGAAAGGGAAGGAACTTTTAAGACACGTTTTTGGAAAAAGGCCCCGCCGCAAATGCAAGATTAGCCCACCAGTCTATGCACAGAGATTAGGTTGTTTCTGAAAACACTTTTGTGTATGTTGACTGAATGCTCAAGACTCGGTCTCCTTGTCGCCAGACTTGTCTGCTGAGGCAGGTGTAGCCTTGGACAAAGCTGGAGAGACGGAAGTCGAAGGTGGCGAGGTTGGGTTCTCGTGATCACCAGAGCCTAATCCTGCAAGTAGACTATAGAGAGTTAGAATCAAGAGTTTTGAAGGACTTTCACAGCTGACACGTACCTGAATGCATTTGCGGAAGTAGCAGACTCCTTCTCCTTGTGGGGAGGTGTGCCTGTTCTTGACGAAGCTCCAGAATCTTCACCTGTTCTGCTCAATGAGCCACCGGGACCCATCTTGCGACCGCTGTTGCTGCGCGATGAGAACATGGATGTTGGACCAAACGACATCTGCTGGCTGGAAGCCCTGCTGGCATTCTTATTGGTGAGACGACGGAGGTCATCCATACCGACAGTATTCTTCTGGTAGTCGACAGGAGGTTGGTTATATTGATTGGAGAAATTTCGTGAATCGCCCCGTCCCATTTGCATACGTCCGCCTCCGCGCTGACTGCCACGGGCATTATTCTCGGCAGCCTTCTGGTTGGCAGCTGCCTCGGCCTGTGAAAAGTTAGTAAAGTGCTCGCGATGTTAAACATGTCTGGGGGAAGATATACCTCAACTCGAATTTCATCAAGAGTCTTGGGGCCCTTGTTGTTATCCTTCGATGCCCACCGCTTCTTTCTCAGATCGATGATATCCATAAGCATGAATCTCAAACGACTTGGCAACTCAGGTGTATCAATCATGCTCTGAATACGTTGGAAGTAAACATCCATCATGGGCTTGCCCTTCTCGGTGCTATCCAAGTTGGAACCGATTGTCTTGAGAAGCTTGGTCAAAGATTCGATCTCAGCCTCATCAGGAATACCCGTGTAGTCAACGAGCTTCTTCACACATTCGTGCATGATACGCTCCGTCAGCATGCTCAACTTGTAAAGCTCACCAATGAACTGAACGAGACCAAGACCGCGGCGCTTGGCGGTAGCAGCCACGTAGTACTCATCTGAGAGCATGGCTGCCTCCTCAGTCTTTGCGTCTTCGCGCTCGCCCTCTGGCTTCTCAGGGAGATCCATCTTCCATCCACGCTCAAACTCCTCTTGACATCTGTTGAGCAAGTACTTGCGGAATAGGTTGCCACCAGACACGATGTTACCATTCTTGTCGGTGATACTCTCATCTTTAATCTCGGGACTCATGGTCTCCAACATGCGCTTGCAGAATTTGGCATACATAGAAGCCCAGTGAGCTTCATCAGTAGCCTTCTCGAAGGTGAGTTGAATGACTTGTCGCAGGGTACGTCCATCGGCTTCATCTTTGGACTGGGCTGCAATGGCGAGAATTTGATCGGCGATCTTGTCAAACTTCTCAGGAGTCATCTTGTTGAGAGCCGCCTTCACCTTTCGTTGGACCATGTCAGGTTCCATATGGCCAGTGGCACCAGATGAGCCAGGAGTAGGACCGGCAGCACCTGTAGCAGACTGAGATTGACCAACGCTGCGAGGCTTCCATCCAGAAGCAGTGACTTGGATAGGCTTGAGCTCCATACCGGCAGTGAGCGGCATTGTCTTTGCAGCTTGTGCTTCTTGCTTCGCGTTCGAGCCTTGGAAATTGTCTTTTCTGCTTCCGCCGCGTTGTGTTCGGCTTTGTTGGCGAGGCGAGTGGGGCATGTTGTTCATGGGACCATTTGACATGCCACGTGCCATTTGACTGCCGCCTGGGAAGCCAGCACCACCTGCACGAGTGAATGAGGCAGTAGAGCTTGGCTGAGGACGGGGCATAGCACCACTAGCCATGGCAAAGCGCATCTCAGAAGTAGTTCCAGGGGGAAGCGTCTTTCCAACACCAGCTCCGAAAGAACCCATTGCGAAAGCACCGGGTGGATTGTTTCGGGAAGAGTTTTGTCTTGGACCCATGCTGCCTCCACCTCCACCAGGTCGAGCAGAGCCTGGTCTAGCAGATCCTCCGTCACCATCACCAATAAGAGCCTTGATTTGTGACTCAAACTCCATTGATGGCTTCTCAACGAAAACCTTTTGGAATTGGAGCAAGAACTCCTTGTCATACTTGAAACTCTTGCCCTTGGTAGTGACAGCTGAGTTAAGAGCAGGGTTAGGCGAGCTGATGTTTGGAGGGTAGAGGGACGAGTTCAGGACTGTGAGGAATCGAGCCGACTTGAGAGATTGAAGGGCAGCGCTGGGCTGAGGAGGTTCCACAGGCTTGGTGTTGAGAGGGGCAAGGTTGAGAGCTGCAGGCTTGCCACGTTTCTCGGCTGGGTTGACCTTAGGGGGAGGACCCATAGAGCTGTCAGAATCCGGAGTAGATGCACCGCTATCTGTGCCCAGGGTAAGGTTGGACAACTTCGTGGCCAAGGTGCTGGGGGTACTAGGTCCTGGCTTTGCAGTATCCTTTGTTTCCTCAGAGGCCTTGTCACCACCTGCGGCCTTGGCCTCAGCCTCAGCACGCTTTCGCTCCTTCTCGTCTTCCAGGCGCTCCATTTCACGCTCTTGTTCCTTGAGCTTCAGGTCATTTGCAGCTGCTTCTGCCTTTCTCTTTTCAGCATTGGCAGCTTCAGCAGCCTCCTTCTCAGCCTTACGCTTTGCAAGGAGTTCTGCCTCCTTCTTTTCTCTCTCGGCCTCAGCTGCCTCCATCTCTTGGATCTGGCGTTCCAGCTCATCTTCCTCCTCCTGCTTCTTCTTTTCTGCAGCAGCCTTTGCTTCGGCCTCTTCCTTGAGCTTCAGCTCCTCGGCAGCCTTGGCGTCTTGTTCCTCCTTAAGCTTAGCCTCGGCGGCCACCTTTGCAGAGTTGGCTGCATCTTCCTCCTCCTTAGACTTTCGGACCTTCTCAACGATCTCCAGACGAATCTGTTCTTGGGTCTTTTGAGGAGTGGAGCTCTCGGTACGAGCATGTTGAGGAGTAGCTGACTTGGGTGGTGGAGTTGGCGTAGAAGCGATGACGGGTGGTGTTCTGGCGCGCTGGCTAGGGGCAGGAGATGCTGGAGCAGCCTTGAAGCTTCCGATATCAAGAGCTTCGCCATCAGGTCTCTTGATGACAATGGCGGCACTCTTGCGAGTGGGCCTGGCAAAAGCTGGAGAAGCTGGAGTGTTTGGCTTAGCCTGGGGAGTGTGTTGTGTGTGAGAAGCCGGAGCCATGGAAGGTGTGCCAGGCTGACCCATGCTGGATGCTGGTCGTTCCGACATTTGGGATCCATTTCGTGACATAGATTGACCACCAGCATTGTACTGACCAGGAGTGTATTGAGAGGGCTGTTGGAAGTGGGGTTGAGGGGATGGTGGGGGTGGGTAGCCTGCCATGTGTGACATTTGAGGATAGACGTATGGCATTTGTCCCATGTTCATTCCACGGGTGTCTTGGCCGGGAAATGGTTGTTGGTATCCGGGGTACTGTTTAGCAATTTGTGAGTATATTTCAAAGTTATTGTTTGCAGGAGACAAGTCAAGATCCTTTGGAATCTTAGGAAAAGGGGGTAGAAGAGGAAGGTCCCCATTTTGAATAGGGCGATTCGAGGGAGCACCCGGCATACCATGACCGGTCGGCAGTGCCCGGAACCTCGAATCTCCCCAATCGTATGGGCTTTGAATTTCACAGACTGGAAGCAATGGCTCAACAGTCGTGTAAACGGAACGAGCAACTTCTCTTGAAGGCTCCCGTAGGCGTTGACATGAGTACTGCTCATTCGACTGCTTTTGCCATTTGCCCTTTTTGCTCTTGTTGGAGTGGGACTTGAAGGAATTTTCTGTTGAATGAATGAAAGTGGAAGGGTGAATTACTTGATGTTGCATCGGTGGCTGGTAGTAGCCGTTGTATGGTTGCGCATTCTGCATCGGCATAGCTTGATTCATGTTTGGCGTACCAGGCATTGAACCGGGAAGCGCGTTCGCAAGATTGGGACTGCGAGCAACTTGGTGGGGCGAGTTTGGGAATTGTGGGCGACCTTGGCTCTGGAACGGCGCAGCCATAGCACCACGAGGCTGGTTGCCCGATGGTCTGAAGGTGTTTTGTGGTGAGTAGCCCAGTTGCTGGGGAGGGTAGGAAGGAGTGAAGTTATTGCCACCCCCACGGCCTCGACCAGAGTATCCGCCACGACCTGGATTTCCTCCAGCATGGTTGCTCATATCGCTTTGTACAGACTGGGCAGATTCTTGACGGATGTGACCTGTTTGTTGATTGACTGGTGCTAAAGCGCCTTGGTTGCTAGGTGTTCGTTGCCCGTGACGTTGCTGTAAAACATGATTGATTAGTAAAGTGGGTAGCAAAAGGAAAGAAATCAGACTTACATTGTCAAAGCTACCAAAAGTCATGGGAGCGTTGCTACCTTGACCAAGACCAGAAGGAGGCTTGCCACCACTGGCAGATGGCGCAGGGATTGGCGATGGTGAGTGGGATGGGTCCGTGACTCTTGGGTTTGGAATCGCAATCGGCGCTGAAGAGGTATTGTGATTGCCCTCAGGGGTACCGTGAGCAACTTTGGGAGAGGCTTCCGGGACCGATCCGAATTGAATCTTCATGCCTCCGACAGGACCTCCATTCATACCATTTGCGCCAATTGTGACAGAGCTTTTCCGACTGTGGTCAGCGGACGATCCATTTGTTGCAGAGCTGCTGTGGGCGATCGCAGGTGCAGAAACTGCCGGTACAGCTGGAGAAATAGCTGGCTTGCCATTCATCGGCGAGATCGAGCTACTCTTTCCATGTTGTACCGGCCCAGAGCCTCCAACAGCCACGGCGGGTGAGGGAGTCGAGGAGCTCGTCGCGTTCGGTGGCGACGAGACTGCCTTCTTCGCGGTAGAGGCGTACGACAGGGTGGGCTGCGACGCACTCGTGGAGTTTGGGGCCTGGTTGGGGATTTGTGATTGTTGGGAGACGGAAGTCATAGAGTTATCTTTTTCGAAGGCGACCTCGTGTGATTTTCGTGGGAGATTAATGACGTCGCGACGAGCAGAGAGAGAGAGAGGATATTCCTTCGCAGAAGCGTGGATCAGATGTCAAATCCGATCTGTTCCTGGGAGAAGCCGAAGATGATGAGTCGCGGAGACAAGTCGTGGAGGGAGTGGAGATGGCGGTAGAGTCGAAATTAATCGCTCTTGGGTTTGGTGTTTCCAAAGATGGCCTTTGCAGGCGCTCTTTTTCTCGTGTGAAAGAGTGTGTCGCAGCGGGACGTCGAGACGGCGCTGGCAATTATTAAATCGAGTACTTTGAAGTATCGAAGGACTATTCCTGCCGCGAAGTGTCTTCTACGAATAGAAGATTTTCGCCGGAGTAGTTGGTGGTGTTGCGATGATGCGGGTTTTCTGATGGTCAGAAGAGTTGGGTAGGGAGAACAGAAATTCTCGCGGAGGGAATAATTTGATCTGGGCTGGGGGGCGCGGGCCTCGCTTAGTCTATGCACTAGTAGCGCGGCCTACGGCTGGGTGGAAGAGGAAGAGGAGTCGAAGAGCAGTAAGGTAGACGGACTCGCATCAAAGCGGCATTCACAAATTTATTTTATTACTGACTGCAAACTGGCCAAGAAGAGCATCAAAAATGCCATGAAATTGATCGTTACCATCACGCGACAGTCATACAATTCCTAGAACTTGTACTTCGAGCCTCGAAAATTCCCATACCAGTATCCCTTCAGACTCCCCTATTCACAGTGCACCTGGTTAGCTGAAGCCTAGGGCAAGATTCCCAGGTTGACTGGGTTGACATTGGGCCTCGTAACAAGCCTGATTGGGGTCCCATTCAGTATCATTACGAGTACAAAGTTGCACAGCGTTGTCAACAAATATGCAAATGTATTTGCTTCTACAGTAGCGGATTTTAGTATCCAGATTTTCACAACACTGGGACGCAGCTCCTGGCTGGCCTATCTATTTATGTTTGGTCAGATCCAGGATCTTGGTTGCACGAAAAGTAATTGAGCAACGCCGATATTGTCAGTCAGCATAGTACAGCATTGCGTCCTGTCTAAGTCATTTCATACATAGTAAGAAAAGACAATCGAGATTTTAGTCCTGAAAGAATTGAATATAAGCTCGACTTGAAACGCTTCTTTGAATCTGCAGCGTGGTTTGAGGCGTGGGAATCTTCCTGCAGCCCTACACCCCCATGCTACATTCCTCCTAGAAACTCCAGATAAGTCAATCAGGATCTAAACCTATCTAGCAAGCACTGACTCATTGCCCGCGTTATTGTTCTCTTCGCATCCTCGGTGAGTCCAGCGCAGACAAAGATATTCAATCGAAGCCTCATGTTCGCCTTTCTAGGCACGCGAAATGCGACCCTTTTTTCCAAGAGAAAAAACAGGATCATTTATGGCAGAAAGGGGACTCAGAGATCCCATCGCTTCCAGATATAGGCAAGATCTGGAATATCAAATTCCCACGACTCGGAAGTCCTGAGGAAGCATCACGAGCAGATGTATCGTTAGCCAAAATCGTTGACTATTATCCCTTCCAATAGCCGAATCTGGTCTCTAATATCAAGCCCGAATGCAGCGACATCCCTGGCTTTAGTGTATCTTACCCTCCCTGCAGTACTCGTACTACCTCCTCCGCTCTGGTGTCAATCCCATCTTCTTTTTAGGACCCTTTTGCCGTTTACTTCGTTCTTCTGCTCCCCAGAAATCTTCAAGTCTCTGAGAAAAGTCTGTTGTCTCTCATAAAAAGTAAGATTGAACGATCAGACCATTTGTGATGTTGCAGGGTCCTGCCGGAAGACTCCTTCAAACACGCTACCGCCGGGAATTGGGAGGGAGGGGCCGCCCCTTGAAATGTTTCCTTCACTTCTGGAACGAATTCCGAATTTCCCATCTTCATCCGAAGAAAAGACGGACCAGCCCTTCCACACCCTCCGTGAATTTTTGGCAGGAAACATTGGAATGTTTTTTCTTACTTGTTCCGTGGGGTTGTGGGCTGCATACAGATGCTGTCATATCGTCCCACTCTCTGCCCCTCAGCAGAAAAGGGTCTCTTTTATTTTCTTTGCTCCAAGTGTTCTGATCTTGCTCGACTCAGGCCATGCGGTTGCCCTAGGGTGAGTCAGGCTGATACTCTATGAGACTTCTTCCAGCTTTGATGCTTCGCTCCATCTTAGACTTTCAGGTCTGTGGCACCACCGATAACCTGTTGATAACCAATCGTTTCTCACAATACCTACAACTGGAGAGGCAGCCGGGACCAGAGCCTCCTCCATGTACACGCCGCATATCGCCCGACTGTTCCCTATCAAGCAACCAGATACACGGCCAAGCCAACCACTGATGATTCATTCAGCAATTCCGGAATCAGATGATGGCCTCCTTGCATACCAAAGAAACTTTCCAAGCTTCCTGTACCAGTCAAAGCCACACCATACCTACTCCGTATGGCTTCAGCCGTTGCGCTACGAACATTTAGAGCAGACGTTAGGCAACCCATCGACAACTCAGCACCTTCGCCTTCTGTCAGTAGTAAGGCGATAGCTCGAATGCGCATCCATTTGTATCCAATACTTCCCTCTCTCCAAACTCGCCCTCTGATCGCATCACCATTCCAGAATCCTCCAGTCCGCAGTCCAACATATCAATACATTAGCTCTGAGTCACTCTGACTTCGCCCTCTCTGACCTGCAGATGCAGTCAAACGAGAACAGGCGAGCCCGAGAGACGATAGATACTCAATCCATCATCATGCGGCGTAATGCGCACCGAACCCAAATGGAATGCTGCATCCTGACGACAAGGCCCTGGAGAACAAGAATAAACTCCCTCTTTTAACTCCGTGCCATGTACCACTCGTACCATCCATGCACGAGAAGGCCAGCGACGAGCCCTCGTTCCTGCAACGTTCCGCAACCTCAAACGCTACACCAGCTGTACTTCGTACATCCAGCACCCAATCAATACTTAGTATATCCCAGATACCCTCCCCAAACAAATCCACCCCTAACACCACCCTTCCATATAGTTTTCGTCCTATCTCTCTGACAACATCCTGAGATTTGATCTTCTATCTGGTAATCAAACAAATCCACCCCTAACACCACCCTTCCATATAGTTTTCGTCCTATCTCTCTGACAACATCCTGAGATTTGATCTTCTATCTGATAATCCAGGGCCCGAGGAGGCGGAAATTATACATTCCACCTCAATCTTCCAGAAGCCCGGCATCACATCACAGCACATCTCGCTTCGCCATGCCCTGCACTGCGCAACGTAAATGTCTTGCATGTGATCGTCAACCTGCATCACGAAAGACGGGACCCATCTCATCTCCCATCTGCCGTCGAGCCGCAACGTCTTTCAACGTACTTCAAAACATTCTAAATACACATATGTACTATATTTCCCTTGTCTCAAACTAAATGATGATTGCCTCTCGTTTCAAGTAACCTTCTTTAACATCTCCTAGGCTGAAAGCAAGTGCACAAAAAAAACTTTTTCTTGTCTCCCCCTTTGCATCTTGTGCTTCTGATTCGTTCGTTTGGCGTTTTACCCCTATTCAGCCCAACGCAGCCCCTGTTTGAGGCGAGAGAGCCTTCTGAGAGAACATTCGGAGCCTGAAGCTCCAGGGTGTGAATTGGGATGCACAACAAGTCATTGTGAGATATCACGAGCGGAGTTGGGCATTTTTGTTATGTGCAAAACATTCATTGTTTTCTCATTGACCTTAGTCAAATATCGCATGTAACGCCCACTTCCCAGATGCACTCGTAATGTAACACGAAAGTGCGAGTACTTAGCAAATCAAAAGAAACACCATATCCATGATCCGACGGTCATCCCATTGAGCCTCCAAAGAGAGCAAGATGCAAAATGTCCCAGCACATGGTCATGGTTTTATCAGGCCTTCTTGCCTCTGGCACGACGGACGGGCTTAGCCTTAGCAGCAGCAGCCTTCTTCATAGCCTTGGCCTGAGCAGCCTTCTCAGCCTTCTCAGCGTCGGCCTTTGCCTTTGCCTCCTCAGCTTCCTTAGCCTTCTCAGCCTTGGCCTTGTTCTTCATGATGACTTCGAGATGGTTCAGATGGTGCTGTCGAAGGAACTTGGCACGTCTCTTGTTGATATGCTCTCCCTCAATGTTGAGATCGCCCTGGTGCAACCTACGCGGTACTGACGTTAGAATTGATATTCCAAATTCATCGAGAAAGTGTAATCTTACCATTCATCATGAATGATGGAAATACCTGGCTTATCTGGATTGGTCCGATAGAACTCAATGATCTTGTCCCGACCCATCAGACCGACAACCGCTGCATCCTCCCAGCAGGTTTCCATGCGACCATCGAAGCTAGGCTCCAAGATAGGCCAAGGGCAGTAGCCTCCGCGGACCTCGCATTCAAGCTGGAACTCGATACCGGTAGATCCATCATCATTGGAGCCTTCGCGGCAGTCAAGCACACTTCTAACATGCCATGCCAACATGCCATCAAGATCGTACTGCTTCGCATTTAGTACTTAGCAAGTTCAATGCAGCAATTATTTACTGACCTTAGGAACATCTCTGGGTGGAAGAACACCGTTAGGAGTCAATTTTGTGACTTTGGCAAGTCCTGCTCGAGTGCGGCTGGAGACCTAAATTTCGAGATGGTCAGAAGTCTTGTCTCGATCTCAATTGTTGTCGAAAATCTTGAAATTGTTTAAGGTCTTAACGTACAATATTAGGCTTCTTATCGTCAGATAGACGGCCCTCTCCATCAATATCCAAGCCGGCGTCCTCTTGAGCCTGCTTGAACACCTTCAGGTCGAATTCACCAGTACGTTGTGTATTCATTGTGCAAGCCATGTCATCCTTGAAAAACTTAATAGCGGCCTTAAGCTGTGTGAAGTTGGGGTCGTATGGGTTCTCTCTGCCGGAGGGGAAGAGCTCGAGTTCCTTCAAGCCTTGCATAGCCTGGGTTGTCTTGTCAGCAAAATCTTTCTATGTTGAACGAAACAGATCACGCCGCGAATATATGGTTGGACTCACCGCAAATGCGTACTTATAGTCTAGACGCTGGAGGAAAAATTTCGAAGGGTCCGCAATGGTTGGGTTATAGTCCGTAGTGAGGGAGATCTTGAGCGACCGGACATTCTTGCAGGAGGCAATCAAAACCATCAACTGGGGTCTATCTACCTTGTTCCAGTATCCTACATGCCAGTTAAAGCTCATAGACACGATTGCTCGTCTTCTCTCATCGGTGATCGCAAGAAGGTATTGCTTCATGTGTGATTCAGTGAAATCGAAGTGGTTGTTACGGTAGAACAGGTGGGTGAGTGAAATGTCATCATACATCTCCTTACACATGCTCGTCAAGGCGACCACTGTGAGAGGAATGGCGGCAGGTTTCTTCGTCTTCTTGTTAATGGCCTCGAATTGGGTTGCGTTCCAAACGAATTTATTAGACTTAGGCTCAACTGTCGAGGACCCTTCGGTTAGTTCATGACCTCGAAGTACTCACAAAGAGACAAGGAGAACGGAAAAAGCTTACCTTGGTACGGTGTGATAGCATCGTCACAGGTTACAGCCATTGCCCACTTTGGCAAAGTTAGTATCGCCTTTCAGCATGAGATTAGGAGTGCTGAAGTGACTCGAGAGACGCAATGACAGCCAGATCAGAGCACTGGCTATGTTGTCCCTGGCATGATCTGGCTGAAAGCATAAACTGGGAGGATCTTACAATGTTCTGCTTGACCTCAGTTGGCAAACGAAGGAGGAGGTGAGACTTTTGCTTCTTTCTCTACAGTATTTGTTAGCCTGAGAATATTCGAAACTTTTGCTGGCTCTTACCTGGGGAACAGAGCTCGAAGGTGAGGCCGGGACCAACAGATCGGCGTCTTGCGTGACGTCCTGCAATTGTGAGCTTATAACTGTGTGCAAGGAAGATACCATGGACTTACACCGTCGACTAAAGCGTACGCGGTTGACTTTGAGTCTGCCATGGTGGCGGTTGCTTGTCTTGTTGGTTGTTGTGAAGATGGTAGGCAAGGTTGTCAATTTCGAGGAGGAGGAGGAGGAGGGAAGGTCAAGAGTCGCGTAGTATCTGAGCAGGCTAGGCGCGTGGTGGGCTAATCAAGCGATAAGACCAAAGCAGTGAATACTGACAACGATTGAAAGGTGAGCTGGTTCATTGAATGTGATTCTGAGTTCTCAAAGCACATTCGAGTGCAATATATGTATAAAAAAGCTCAACGTCCGGAGCAGTGGCAGAGACATGAAAGACAGAAAGAAGATGCAAAGCAAGCTCATCTACGCAAAGTATATCATTTCTTGCTGCAGCATCTTTGGCGCATACCAACACCCTCTGAATTTTGCAAGTGGAAATGGGACAATGAAGTAGCAGATTAACCATAGGATGAAAGAAGATCCACGTCCCGGTTCTTCTTGAATAGGCAGGCTCGAGCTTGTCCAAAGCTGTGCCTGTGGCATTTATAAACAAGCAGCGGCAAGCCCTACAAAGAAACACATGACTCTGTTATGACACATTTTGAGTGTCCCAAGTGGCTTTTAAAGATTTAGAAACCAGGCAAGAGGGACGCATAGTACTGTTGAACAGTCCGTCCATGAAAACAGAGAGGGGAGTGACTTTCCTCCCCAGAAATGTTTTCTCGAATTGAGATAGGCCTCAAAGCCCTGGTCACTTCGCCAGCTTATAAAGTCTTGTACGACGGTTCCAAGAGCCCAACCATTACCCAAGTCCGCCCCTCTATCCCGATCAAAGTGTAAGCAAGATGAAACGGCAATGTCTGGGTACTCCTTTGTCACAGCATGATGTTTTCTTCCCATCATTGCTCGTGCATTATCACCTACAAGAGAGCCAGGGGCTGCAGGTCTGGAAACTGCTATCTCCCAAACCGTCTTCGAGTATTCTACTGCCTCTCATAAACCGAACCTCGAACCAGCTGAGCTTTCATTGAAGCTCGTCGTTTCGTTTGGAAGCTGGAATCTGTTGATGTGATGTCGTTGAAGAATTTCGGTTGACACATAAAGTGGGGAGAACCTGCGTAGGGCTTAGCAGAACAACCTTCTGCGCAATCATCCAACCATCTTCCTCAGATCTCCGGCTTCCTTCGCCCTCTCATGCAATCAGGAGACATTGCTGAACGGACATTCCGTGTTGAGCCTTCAGATTTCGCTCTCATCATAGTAAGCTACCTGTACAGACAAGAGGGTTTGCTTAGTGCTTGCCAGCGTGTTCGGAAGTCTTCCGATCTTACTTGGGCCGAAACCGAACCTGATCGGAGCAACGAAATTGAAGCTCTTATCTTCGAAGATAAAGTCTCCGACAGGCACAGGATGAGCTTGAATCGATTGGTGACAGCTACCCCGCGCCATGGCTTATCGGCATTCTGGCATGGGTTGAAGCTTCAAGAGTGGAGGTGTTCCTCGCGGAGACAAGCATGTCATAGCTACAGCTTACGTTCAAGTGAACGCGTATTTAAATCACCAGCTCGCGTTCAGTTGTCTTTCTTTTTCATTTCTCAATCGAATACTCTCGCTCAAGTCTTGCCGATCCAGCATACGCGTGTTCCTGTACCATTTTCCGCTCAAGATGTCTACCCCGTACGATCTTCCCAAAGATGCTTCAGCTATCAAGCCGTTTGAGTGGAATGAGCGTTATGACTTTCCTCGAGATCTCGTAGGCTATGGCGAGAACTCGTTCAATCCCCAATGGCCCAATGGTGCAAAGATTGCTGTGTCATTTGTCATCAATTATGAAGAGGTACCTTGTGTTTCCCTGTTTATCCTGTTGACAATTCTAACTTCCAAATAGGGTGCCGAACACACGGTCCTCAATGGCGATTTACATTCCGAGACTCATCTTTGGGAAGCATCAGGTGGAAACCCCAAGATCCAAGAACGGGCCGTGAACATTGAGTCCGAATACGACTATGGGTCCAGATCTGGTGTCTGGCGATTATTCCGTCTCTTCAATAAGTACAACTACAAATATACTCTGTATGCAGTTGGGAAGGCTATCGAAGATAATCCAGCTGTGGGCCTTTCGTCTGTGAAGAACGGACACGATGTTGCATCCCACGCCTATCGAGTAGGACTTGCCCTTACCTCCCACACTGCTTACCTGGCTGACATCGACTAAGTGGATTGACTACACGAACATGTCGGTCGAGCAAGAAAAGGCATATATCAAGAAGGAAATTGAGTCCATTACAAAGACATGTGGGCAGCCACCAAAAGGATGGTACTACGGCCGACTCTCAAGTAGATCTCACGCATTGGTATGGGAAGTCTACAAGGAGATGGGGATTCCACTACTCTGGGAGGCCGACAGCTATGCGGATGATCTACCTTACTGGGTTGATGTACCTGCTGAAAAAGATGAAGAGAAGCCAGAGGGCATGCTCATGATTCCGTATTCCTATGGTAAACAATCCACACAGTCAGTCCGACAGATAACTAATACTTGGTAGACTGCAATGACTACAAGTTCAACGTCCCAACCGGGTTTGGTTCCCCAACTCACTTTTACGACCACGTCAAGAATGCCTTCGACACCCTCTACGAAGAAGGAGAAGAGGGTTCTCCCAAGATGATGACCATTGCGCTACACTGCCGCTGCATCGGCAAGCCTGGACGATTCATGGCACTGAAGAGGATTGTGGAATACATTGCCAGCAAGGAGAACGTCTGGGTTGCTACGAGGACACAGATTGCGGAGCACTTCAGAGATAAGTTTCCATACGAAAAAGGTTCTTTGGCACCAGGCGTGAAGAGAGCGGAAGCGCCGAATATGATTAACGCGTGGCCAGCTCATAAGGCACCACCAGCGTAATTGTAAAGTAGTAATGTCAAGTACATAAACACTCCAGGTTTCCGATCGCTTATGTACATAGGTGATACGCGATTGAAGATTGCCAAACATGACTCTAGAAGGTAGTTCATCCAGTTCCACACGTTTTGCTTCTTTAAAGCTCGAATGCTGCCCTCTTTCCAACCGCTACTGCGCAACTGCTCCCATCAGAGGTCCTCTCACACCCTTTCGGACCTGCGGTGATCAGGAGGTCAGCAACAACTCGTTCGTGAAAGTCTGCGAGTGGACTGGCTTCTACCTGAACAACTTACATGGATACGTCTCATCATATTGCCAAAGGAAATACGGATCCGTTTCATTAGTCAAAACCTCTTTCAGCAGTTTTGAGCTACTCGGTAAATCGCCTGACTCTTCGAAGACTTCTTCAGCAGCGATGTCGATCTGGCCCCAGCCCTTAGCGATCAGGGTATTGATGCTGGTTCCAAAGATGCACTCTGAGAAGCCAGACCATCGGATTGCAGAGGCACACTTGGCTGTTAGCTTTGTGAACGACAGTGTGGAACTCAGGAAGACGTACCATAGGGCAAGGCTCGGCGTTGGTGTACAGACTCAAAGTTGAGAAAGCGAGCAGTGCGTCGGCAGGAGATAACTTATAGTCTCCTTCTGGGTCTGTCAAGATGCTTGAGCAGTTGTTTATGCCAGCCATCTCTCCTGGTCAGGGCATCAGTACGTTTTCTTGAATGCTCTATCATAACCGAGAAGCAAGGTGCTTTTCTCAACGGGAGCTACGCACCATGCAAAGTTGGATTTCCAGTCTTCCTATTCGAGTTCACTCCATAGCAGACAGCTTTTCCATGCGGTCCCTCACTGAGATCCGTATGATTCACGATGACGGTCCCGAAAGCTGCGAAGGGACACGGGGAGTCTAATTCCCCCAACGCGGCATTCGCACGGCGCATCCAGAAGGCTCGGGTTGAGAATGGTATTGTGTCATTATTATAGGAATAGTGATGAGAAGAATGGGAAATATGAGTATGATTTTGATGGCCTGAAGTCAGGTGTATCAAGGCAAGCAAGATGATACTAAGGATAGACAGTGGGTAGAGCATATTGAGTGGATTTGGCGAGAGCTTGATGGGAGAATGAGTATCTACTTGGAAACTTCGAGATGGAGAAAGTCTTTGTCGAAGAGAGGGAAATAGTCCCAATTGGTCTCCCATTGAGCTCTCACCGCTAACTATCCCAGTTTCAGGCCATCCTGGCTTCATTCTGTGAACGATAGACTCGAACCGCTCATTGCCTAGAAGGCGGGGCCGGCCGATGGGCCTGAAGATATCTTCGGCCGTGAGATCTTGCAGAGTGGGATACTACTGACAGCTCATGTCAAAAAGATTCAGCTAAGTCAGTACGTAAGCATGCTTCAGACGATATCGAGCAAGTACAATAAAGCAGAGCAAACGTAAACAGCTTCCCGATTGGCATAGAAAAGACCATAAATTCTCTTATCACCCCGCTTCTTATCCAAGCCATTAGCAGCCTCGTGGTTCAGCCTTGTCTCTTATGCTGCTATGACATAATCCAATGACATGTTCCAGCCACATCCCACTTTGGTGGAAAAAATATTCTTTCATGCCTGAGGATAGAGTTTGAGTCAAGAAACAATATCTCATAGGATGGCAAAAGGGCTCATGACTCGATAGCCGGAACAAGGATCGTCGGACATCCGCCAGGAGCTCTTCGATAAGCTCTCCTTATCGAGATAATACAAGGATGTAAACATGGAATCTGGTGGATAACCCCTCAGTGGACAGATGAAAAGCTAGGTGCGAAGGTGGGTGAATAATTTAATGGTAGAAGTTGGTAGATAAGCAATCAATTGAGCTTCCTGAGCCCTTTGTTGTACAAAATTCTTCTGAAGCAATTGCTCGTTTTTTGGTCGGTCCCATTCGTCTTTCTTCACAATGGGCTCTATTTCGCGTGCGCCTTCTACTGTCACAGCAGAAGAAGCAAGTCTCCCAGGAAATGGCATTGCTCCCAGGGATAATGCATCGAAAGGACCTACTTCCGCTATCTTCACACCTCTGGCCATTGGAAACGGAACCATCACACTTTCTCATCGCATTGTCCTCGCCCCATTGACACGCAATCGGGGCTTACCTCTCAATCCTGACGCTCCAGCTTCGAACCCCAATCGAGCATGGTATCCAGACGATCTGGTAGCAACATACTATGCTCAACGAACTACACCGGGCGGTTTGTTGATATCAGAAGGACTACCGCCCTCAATCCAATGTAACGGCATGCCTGGCGTACCTGGTATCTTTCACACGAAACAGATAGCAGGATGGAAGAAGGTCGTGTCCGCTGTACATGAGAAAGGAGGCTATATCTATGCCCAATTGTGGAACGCAGGCCGAGCAGCAATTCCACACCACACGGGATGTCCAACTATAAGTGCGAGCGCAACGCCGTACTCAACAGACGAGATGTATCCCTATCCACCTCCTGGCACTTCTAGCCAAGTCAAATACAAAGATTTCCCACCGGAAGAGCTCAGCATCGAAGGGATCAAGAAGCAAATAGCTGACTATGTCAGAGCTGCGAAAGCGGCTGTTGAAGAATGTGGCTTTGATGGCGTAGAGTTACATGGTGGAAATGGATATCTTCCCGAACAGTTCCTCAGCAGCAATATCAATGTACGAACTGACGCATATGGAGGAAGTCCAGAGAAGAGGTGCAGGTTTGTGTTGGAGGTTATGGACGCGCTTGTGCAAGCTGTGGGAGAAAATAAAGTGGCAATTCGCTTGACGCCATTTGGACTTTACAACGACGCAAGAGGCATGCAGAGGTTGGAGACTTGGGGATTTCTGTGCAAAGAGCTGAAGCGAAGACACAAGCTGAGCTATGTGCATTTCATTGAGCCAAGGTACGAGCAGGTGCATAGTTTGGAGGAGAAGAATAAGTGTACGTCAGATCCAAGTGTCTCCTTGCAAGTCGCAAAGCTAAATCAACCATGCAGTTCTGGAGTCTTGGGGAATGAAGAATGCAGACCTGAAACTTTTCAGGGATATCTTTGAGAATACTCCATTCTTCTCTGCGGGTGGATGGAACGATAAGAATGTTTGGGGCGTGCTTGAAGAGGGCACGTATGATGCACTTGCTATTGGGAGATTATTTCTCAGCACACCAGACATAATCGACAGGTTTGTACTCGGAAACCCTATTCCTTCGGGAGGACATGAGCTAACAGCACGGATAGACTGAAGGACGGCTTACCACTGAATGCATATGATCGCAGTCGGTTCTACGGTCCATTCACTGACCGCGAAGTGGGCTACACGGATTACCCAGCATATGATGAAATAGATAAATCAGGGCAAAAGCTTGTAAATGGTGGTACCTGACGTGAATTATATTGCATTTCATGCGCTATGCTGGTTTTGTCATTTAAAATGCTGATCATACATATCCCGTGCTTTGTTGTACATTCTGCTGGACAATCGCGTTCATCTGGGTGCTTCGGCGTCGATAGGAGTAGGAGCTGTATCTTTCGGCTCCATCACTGAACTCATGTCGGTCTCCATAGTTTCCGAAGAATGGAGAGTGGCATCCAGGGTCAATTGCTCCTTGGCTTTTGAAGCTTCACCATTTGCCATCTCAACCTCCATGCTCACAGCCTCTGGCTGCGCCGTGAGGTCGCCAAGAGCACTTTGTGGGATCTCCAGAATCCCCTGATCCTCCCCGAAAATAAATCGTTCCAAGATCTCGTATGCTGCTTCAGACGAGTCGTCAGTTATGACCTTGTCGTAGAAGCCCTCAATCTTAGACTGCTCCAACTCTTGTATTGCAGTTGTGAGCTTCTCTTGTATCATCTCCTCGGGCTCGGTTCCCTGCTGCCTCAACCTTGCTTCCAATTCTTCTTGACTTGATGTGCCTATGAATATGAACCGAGCATTGTATTCTTGGTCTTTTAGCTGTTGTACTCCCTACCGCAATAATTAGTGATGGATATTTGTAGATCATAGAGCAAACTCGCATGCATGTCCATCTCCAAGATGGGGACTTTGCCTTGGGCAATAATGCCCTCAACAGACTTGCGGCTGGTTCCATAGTCGTGACTGCCACGAGTACTGTGTTCCAGTAACTGATCACCATCCCGCATGACATTAAATTTCTCCTTTTCTACGAAGTGAAAATCAATGCCATTCTTTTCGTTCTCCCGAGGCGGTCGAGTTGTATGAGAGACTTTCTTCCCGAAAGACTTCTCATGTGTCGAAACAAGTTTGTTCACCAGTATGCTACCCGGAAGCCCACTGAAGCTAGAAAGGACAAGTGGGCGACGATCCTTGAACGCTTTTCCTGCGTCTTGACTATCTGCTGCTTCGTCATCACCATTGCTTAGAGGCTCTTCAGGCTTGACGTTGTCCTGGAAGAGGACGTCAATCTTATCAGACCGCTCGATCTTATCGAATACGCCAAGCTTGGTCGTACTCGCGATGCGTTGGGCCCTCCAACTTTTACTTGCTTTCGACTCAGTTGCTGCATTCTTCGATTCATCGTCCATGGCCATTTCGATGTCCATATCATCGAGCTCAATCTTGCTTTTGAAGCTCTTGACTGCTGGGAGTTGGTATCTGGTCGGATCCTTCAGTCTGGCTAGTCCGCCACGGCTGTCGGTCTCCGAAAGAAACTTGAGATCCAGGGATCCAATCGGGTTTGGTCGCAGCTTTTTATTAGTCGTTGCTTTGCGTGCTGATACTTTTGAGCTGGCGAATTCATCTGCCGTGATTGGAGGATATGCAATCGAGGGACAGTTCACAATCTTCCACCGTGCCCAATTCTTATCGCGGGAGAGAACAGTCTCAACCATGCGGTAGAAATATGGGCCTTCGTTTCCTTGCTTCAGATATTCCGCGATTGATCTTTTCATCTCAAGTGCCCATTTTGTCTGGAAATATCAGTATGTGGTACGATGAATAAATTGTTATAGAAGACAGGTTGAGGCCGAGGAAAGAGCAGGAGCTTACATCCTCGTCGTTTAATACTTGGTCGGCGTACATGACTGATCTGTTGGGATTTTCTGGCAGTGTTGACTTCGCTAGCTTCTCTTTGGCTTTAGTACTCAAGGAAAGCAAGAAGTCTAGAACAATGAGAACTTGTACGAGAATGTTCCTTCGAAAGGAAAGATCACTGATCTGAGAAGTGTTAACTATATCACGCTTTAAGGGAGAGTACGAAATACATACCTCCAATTCGAACAAGTCTCTGCTTGTGAGATACTTGGGATTAAACGCATTTGCAAGATCCTCATCTCCCTGTCCTCGCTTCCGTTTTGTCCCTCTTTTCCCCTCTTCGGCAGTCTTGGTGGGACGGCCCGTACTTTCGACTGTCTTGAACATACTCAGAGTCGCTTCCAACCCTGACTTGAACCCAGAGAAGTGTGTATCGTTGAATAGCTTCTTCGGCTGGCTGAAGCTCTGCTGCAAGGCCCAGAATATGGGATACAATTCATCTGCGGACATAGATTTCTCCGTTTTCGAAAAGGTGACACCCTTCCCCAGACCGGTGGAATCTTCGCTTGACTTTTTCGCAACTCCGCCAGACTCTTTCGATGCTTCCTCCTTATTTGTATCAATGTCCATCTGTTCGGTGTTGGCTTCTATTGGCGGAATGGCATCGAAAGTTGTCACATTCTCGACATGAAACTCTCCTCGCAGGTTCACAGAACTTTTGTCTCCCAGAGGAAAGCTTTGGAACATGAAGATAAACACCCGTCCACAAAATGCTGTATCCTCGGCTCGAGAGAGTCGCTTGAGTAACTCATTGCAGCTTCTCAAAATGACCAGATTTTTGGAAGCAAAGTTCTTGGCTATGATGCGTTCTCGCCGTGATTCAAGATAGTCGAATATCTTCCGGCAGCCAGCAATTGTTTGACTCTCTAAAAGCTCCTCGACCAGCCATAACATGACCGCTGGCTCGGTTTTGTCGTCATCAGATAGGATTGATAGAATGTCGAACAAATTCCACACATTTACGAAGGACGGCGAATCGATGGTGGTGGAGGCCTACGGATCGTCAGATTTGTACCCCATCGTTCGTCCTCGTCCGTATCTCACCAGTATATTGTTGAATGCTTCTCGAACAGCAGTCTCAACGGCATGCTTCTTAGAGTCTGCTGAGGCCGAGAATGGGAAGACTGTATCAAATTGTGCAAGTAATCCTGTCAAATCTGTTCTGTTTAATGGCGGCTCGATATTGCTCGTCGTCTTGATTTCCAGCGCCCTTCCCAACGTCTCTTGTAAAAGCTTCCCAACGTCGTCGGCCATCTGCATCGCGCTGTGTTCCATGGCTGCGGCTGCGCCGGTGTGTCGATGGTGATGGGTGCGCAGAGAACAGAGGTATCGTTGATGTGCAGCGGCGAGGTGAGGCTTACATAGGTATGGTCGTGTGGTTGACGTGAATGAATAGCCTTGCGCCTGACTTCAGGAGTCTCGCTTTCATCGTCTTTCAAGCTGTTGGTGACAATCGCGGCATGCATTAGCGGCGGGAGCTAAACTTAAAGATCACGTGCGCGTACCTACGCGTTACTGCGCAAGAAGTTCAAATTTTGGATTGCAGGCCGTCGAGTCGCGCAAAGTCACGTCCCTCGCACACAACAATCGACATGGCGCCGAGAACCAGAGTCAAAGAGGACAATCGAAAGGAGGCAGAACAAGGGAACTCTGTTGGTGGCGCTGCAGATGTTGAAAGCTTTTTCGCGGAACTTGCTCAGGCGCATTGGCTGAAGCCGTCGAAGAAGAAGGCTACGAAGGTCAAGGTCAAGCCCGATGTCTTGAAGAACGAAATATGGGATGTTTTAGAGAAGGGTGACTTTTCTTTCAAGTCACTTCTTGTTCTAGAGAACTTGCAGATTCTCGAGAGGTATGCCGTACTTCTAGGCGACATTCGTCTCTGGCTAATTCAAGTAGTTACCTATGGCCAGGTTATTCCGAAGACTCCTCCAACTTTCATGTTATTCTGATAGTCCTGATCGCCAATGTTCGAACGAGGGAACATCTGCCAACTTGGGGTACAGCACCAATGCATCAACCTAAGAGAAATGCTGACCGATCATAGACATATTCACAGGCAATCCTACAGAATTCTCGACTCTTTTTCGCCGAATCTTGTCCATGACGTTGGATACGACACTCTCACCGACGATTCGAACTCATCTCCTGTCCTTCATTATCAGCTCTTTCCAGTCACTGGATAGCGGAATTGTAAGGAAGGAATGCGCTCCGCTAGTATCCATATCGATATGGCACAACATCTCCAGTGAAGCAAAGCGGGATAGAATATTGAACAAGACTGTTCAGCTCAAGAAAGCCTGGAGAGCGGCAGCGAAGCGCTATGATGCGGCAGATAATACAGCCAAGGCGAGACTACGATTTGAGCGGTCCTGGCTGTTTACTCTCGTGTTAGACTTCTTCAATCAGCTCTACGACGAGAAGGCTAAAGCCGGTGAGAGATTCCATGGAAAATTTACGCTACCCAGCTAATTAATTCTCAGAAAATGTACGGTATTGCGAACGCTTCGTTGAGTTCTTGTCAGATCTCCAAAGCCAACTTCCGACTCGGCGCTATGTAAATACGCTCCTCAAAGATCTGAACACCCTCACAGCTATCAAAATGTCTCCTACGTTCAACGAAGAAGACAACGGTCTTTTAAGAGATTTATATGGACTTCTAAAACACTATACCTACTTTTCTATCGATGACCATACCGGCATACAGCATAGCCGAACCGAAGCTTACGAACGGCATTGTTCTGTGCTTGCCACGTTGCAGCGGACCGCTTTGAAAAATTTCAAGGAGAAGTTAACCATTCTGGCATTGTCCAACTATGGATCTATCGATAAGCGGTCAGAGCTTGAGGGCCATCTCGAGCCTCTTACTGAGGAGGAGATTATAAAGCTTTGCGATCTGCTTGACTTTCGCACCTCCTATCCCTCAACGGCCAAACTTGTGACCGACAGGAAGTTTCTGACGGAAGTTCTGCTGGCTGGCCATGAGAAGCGGAAGACCTTCCAGGAGACTGCGCGCGATCTCAGCATCTTGCCGACAGAGATTACTTTGTTCGAACCAGCTCTCTTGAGAAACGATAGCTACAATGGCTCACAACCGGTAGCGATTCCAAAACTGAATCTCCAGTATTTGACGGTCGGTGACTTCTTGTGGAGATCGTTCATCTTGCATCGTAGCGAATCTTTTTACGAGATAAGGAAAAACATCGAAGAAGTCATCGGAAGACTTCGTCCGTCCTTGAACAGAGCCGGTCAGACTACCTTTGACGGATTCTCAAGAATGGCTTTGCCAATCACGAGGCCTTCGTAAGTTTCGCACCTTCTGTCTTCTAGATAAATAAGGCTTCGTTGGAAAATGCAGTCAATCAAGGATCCGCCTCGGAATGCCCCTGCTGACTATCGTCCACAGTGTACTCGAGGTTGTGCCACCACTAGTTGGTGACGATAAACCATCAGCGGTGAAAGCCGAGATCTCTTTGGATGTCAGTCGTCTCGCAGACAATGTGAGACGAGAATGGGAATCCCTTCGGCCCGACGATGTCATTTTCTTATTGGCGGTTCAAGCTTCCNATGGATCCAAAATGATCATGAACGGAGGCGAAATACCTTCGGACGCCCAAAAACTTGGCTTAAAGTACGTCAGAGCTGCTGAGGTTACGCAGGTGCTCGATGACAAGGGGCGTTCTTTACGAGAGCAAAGCAACCAAAATGGTTACGGTCGACCCCGACTCCGGAGACTGCAGGTGAAACTCGACGCGACTATGTACAAAGCAGACTTAGAGAGGGTTGCGAAAGGAAAGCCGGACATTTACGAGAGCATGAATGTCATTGTGCGCAGAAGAGGACGCGAAAATAACTTTAAGCCAATCTTGGAGTCAATCCAAAGTCTAACACTTTCTGATGTGCCTCTTGCCTCCTGGCTGCACGAAGTGTTCCTTGGCTATGGAGATCCAGCTGGAGCCACATACACCCATCTTGCAAATCAACTCAAAAAGGTGGATTACCGAGATACGTTCTTGGATTGGCAACACCTGATTGAAAGTCTACCTGGAAAGACTATAGAACCCAGCGATGACGTGAATGGCAGCTTCGGACCTCCATATGTCTTGCAGATGGCTCCGAAGGCTGAAGCGCCAGCTCCAGCAAAAACATCCAAGAAGCGTCGCCGCGACGCTGAACCCGAGCCACAACTTCAACCGCAATCCGTTGAAGTTTCTACGTACAAGCCGCCGAATACAGGGCCATACCCCACTGATGCGCCAAAACTCAATCAGGTTCGTTTCACACCTACTCAGGTGGAGGCTATCGTCTCGGGAACGCAGCCAGGACTGACGGTCATCGTTGGCCCACCTGGAACCGGAAAGACTGATGTTGCGACTCAGATAATCAATAACATCTATCATAACTTCCCTGATCAGCGGACGTTGTTGATTGCACACAGTAACCAAGCACTAAATCAACTCTTCCAAAAGATAGTGGCTCTGGACATCGATGAGCGACACTTACTTCGTCTGGGCCATGGCGAGGAAGAACTTGACACCCAGGCCAACTTCAGCAAACACGGAAGAGTTGAATCATTCTTTGACAATCGAGATGGATTTCTTCAGGAGGTTGATCGACTAGCAGCTAACTTCGGAGCACCTGGGGCACACGGGTCATCAGCTGAGACAGCATTATATTTCAACTCCGTCTATGTCGAACCTGCATGGACACGGTTCGAGGAGGCCTCCAAGTCACCAGATGCTACAGCGAAGACGGTTGTCGAAGCATTTCCATTCCACTACTATTTTTCCAACGCGCCTCAGCCTTTATTCCCAGCAGATGCGGACAAGGACGCAGTCATAGATATCGCCAACGGCTGTTTCCACCATGTAAAGAAAATATTCGATGAGCTTGCCGATCTTCGTCCCTTCGAAATTCTGAGGAGGGATCGTGATAAGGCCAACTACCTTCTCACCAACGAAGCGAGAATAATTGCCATGACTTCGACTCATGCAGCAATGAGGAGGCGGGAGATAGCAAGCCTTGGATTCCACTACGACAATGTGATAATGGAAGAAGCTGCGCAAATAACCGAGATTGAGAACTTCCTTCCCCTGGCACTACAGAAACCCAAAGACGGGCAGATGCCTCTACAAAGAGTTGTTCTGTGTGGAGACCACTTCCAAAATTCACCCATCATCCAAAATCTTGCGTTCAGACAGTATGCAAACTTAGAACAGTCACTGTTCTCTCGTCTCGTCCGACTTGGCGTTCCAACAATCAACCTTGACCAACAAGGCCGAGCCCGACCTTCGATAGCATCACTGTACTCGTGGCGATACCAAAACCTCGACAATCTACCCCTGACATCAACAACTCCAGAGTTCCAACTCGCAAACGCCGGATTCAAGTACGACTACCAATTCATTCAAGTACCTGATTACAAGGGTAAAGGAGAGTCAGAACCAACCCCACATTTCATCCAGAACCTGGGAGAAGCCGAATATGCTGTCGCTGTTTACCAATTCATGCGGCTTCTAGGTTACCCGGCCTCGAGAATCAGTATTCTTGCTACGTACGCCGGTCAGCGCGCGCTGATTGCCGATGTGCTCGCTCATAGATGTTCCAAGAATCCGCTGTTTGGCCTCCCAAAGATAGTCACGACTGTCGATAAATACCAGGGAGAGCAGAATGACTGTATGTACTCCAAATTTTCATTCTGGAAAGAAACTAATTCTATTTAGATGTCATCCTTTCCCTCACCCGCACATCTCGTGTCGGCTACTTGCGGGATGTGCGACGTCTCACTGTAGCTCTTTCTCGAGCTCGTTTGGGACTGTATATCCTTGGGCGACGTGAGGTCTTCGAATCTTGCACTGAGCTCAAGCCAGCCTTCGATATCTTGCTAAAACGATCTGATAAGCTGCAACTCGTTGCTGGAGAATTATGGCCTAGTCAGAGAATTCTGAAGGATGAGGAAGGGTCAGATGTCCCTGGCCAAACTGAGATGTCAGGCGTCGAGCACTTGGGGCAGTGGGTATTTGATATGACAAATACAAAGGTCGAGGAACTCAGAACACAAAGAGGTCTGCCCGCAGGGGCTCCACTTCCGGCGATCGAGGCAGGCGATGAAATCGTAGGCGCCGTAGAGGAGGAAGATGGCTATGTGGACGAAGACCTCGATGTCATTGAAGAAGATGTGGAAGAAGAGGTAAATGGAGGATCTGAAGCTGAGGGCGGAGATGATGAATGAAGGCAAATTTCGGCTGTATGAATAAAGTAGCGGCACACCGTAGGATAGTGTGCTCGCAATCCTATGGATACCAAGTAAAACAAACCTCAATTTTAATGATCACATATATGCTGTATCACATTCAAGATCGCGCAATAAAAGCCCCTATGCAGGAATCATCTCCCGAGGGGCACATTACAATCGAGAAAGCCTTTGCCCCCACCGTGTCATGCAAGCTCTCGAGTCAAAAATTTCCCGAGTTCTCGGTTAATCTACGCGGGGAAGACCCTGTGGTCCAAAGTAAACAAAGGCGGGAGCGATACATTTTCCGTCGGCAAAAGGTTAAATCGCTGAGCGCAGTGGCAAAGGTTTACCAACCCCAGGACTAATAATTTCAGGTAATAAAAGCAATATATTTGGCCCGGACAAGCCATTCTTCGAACCTTGAGGTGAAGAATGGCCATCCGGGCCGAGGAACTTTAACGGGAATCGAACCCGTATCTCACAACTGTCTCAGATCCGGAAATATTAGAAAGAGATTGTACATGCTGCCATTGCACCACAAAGCTTTCTTTGTATTATGAACAACCTTTGCTTACTCCTTAGATATTGCTGTTACCGAAGTGGGACCGGGATGGGTAGCGAGCAGTGACGCCCTGATGGTGAATGACTAATTGGCAAACTGCCCGTCTCACGAGCACACTAAACTTCCAAAAACCTTGATCTCGATGAAATTCAAGTAAGATAATTCCATTTCAGCCCGAATCAATGGTTGTTTTGATCCGTCCGGCCCTTAAACCACCCTCATCTTTCCCTAGTCATTAAAAAGAGACATCAATACAGCAGCAGCAATGACTGGCCCCAAGCCAATTCTTCCCCCATCTATCCCGGCTCTACCTGCCTGACCTGGTCCCATTCCCATACCTGCGCCCATGCCCACGTCATCAAATACCGTCGTCCTAACATATCAGACTCGTTAACACCACCTTGACATCATGGAAATCGGATTCGCTCACCGCCCACAAGTCGAACGACAATCACTCCAATTCCTCAAGCAAGAATAACAAAACTCTGCTTTGCATCGACAAGTCATATGCAGACAGCCTTCAGTTTTCTCCACTATCTGGCTGCATTTTGGACACTTCTTCCAACCTTTCTTCTGTGCGAGGGCTTCCACAGCTTTCCCAGCTTCATCCTCGGCACAAACGCCCGAGTGTTCTTTACTTCCGCAAGCAACACACGTCTTGGTCTTGCAGTAAAGACAGACAGCTATCGGGCCACGAATCTCGGCTGGTGGTATAAACTTGTGGCAGCGAGACGAGGAGCAGTATTTTGGTTTTTTAGTCTTGAGTTCGAGGATCAAAAGGTTATATTTCGTGACAAACGAGCTGGAAAGCGTGCGCGAAATGCTCGATGTTGGTACAGTAGTGCCGCAGCATTGAAAAGGACTTCTTGATTTATATGCCGATTTAAAAGCGCCTAAAATCGTAAGTTATAGTCCGGTAGAGACAGGAAAGATAGAGGCTTACGTTTGATGCAGTCTCCACAATATGTGTGATGGCAGGGCAGGGCGACCGTGTCCTTCTCGCGCACAGTTTCCATACAAGATATGCAGTCCATTTTCTTAGGAAGCCTCGCATTTCTCTCCCTTTCCCTCTCTCTTTGCTTACGCTGCCATTTAGCAACATGTTCAGCTTCCCTCAACTTCTTTTCCTCGCTGATCAGTCGGTTTCGTTCCTTGATTTCAGCCGCCCAGGCTTTCTCTCTCTGAATCTTCAATTTGCGATGTTCTTCTGCAAGTCTTTCCTGCTCTGCCTGTTTTCTCCGCTCTCGCTCCTCCAGTCTCATGGCTTCAGTCTCACGTGCAATCGCTGCCATCTCCCATTGTTGTTGAGCTTTCAGAGCAGCTTCCCTGTCCTTCCGTATCTTCTTGGCCCTCTCCTTCTCCTCTTGCTCGAGTTTCTTGGCATATTTCTCCTGCGCTCTCAGACGGTATTGCTCCTCCTGAGCCAACTGATCTAATAATCGCTTGGCTTCGTATGCCCGTCGATCTGATTCCTCTTTTCGTGTCTTCTCTTGCTTCTGCATCTTCCGCTCGAGTTCAGCAGGCTTAGCTGCCATATTAGAACCAGTTTTGTCATCATCATTGCAGACGGAAGATACGGAAGAGGAATTATTTGTGTTAGGCGTCGTTTTAGATGTTACGCTGGACGGAGGGGAAGAGTCGTGCTTTTCGAAGACTTTCGCGGTAATGGAGATATTCGGATGTATGCTGATGGACGATCGTGCTGGACATGAAGAACCTTCTTTGTAGACTGCATCAAATTCTCTATCTTTATCCCGCCTTCTTCTTCTTCGACGGCGCAGTCCAGGCTAATGTAGTAATATGTCAGCTGAAATTTGCGAAAGTGTGGGAACGCTTACCTGGGTACTTTGTCGCTCACTTTTCGGTCGAAGAGGGTCCTCAATTCCACTGCCCGAAGGTCCAGCTGAGAATTGATTCATTGGAGATATCCAAGCACCCGAGAACATGTCTAGGAATGATGTCTCATAGTCATCTGGGAGCAAGGCTTGGGAGCTCAATACTTCAGGTTCGGCTGTGACTTCGTCATCACTACCATTTGCAGCAGATCTGTTCCATCTCCTGACACTTTTTGCGATTTTGATTGTATATTGCAAGCATTTTTCAGTAGCAGCTACGCGAGACTCATGTAGTCTCTGAATAGAGACATCGGCTGTTGTCTCAATGCCTTTGCCTTGGCGGGGTAGTTCGGATTCACGTAGCTTTTGAGTATGAGAAAGAAAAGCTAGAAAACAAGTCAGTGCTTCTTGCAGCACGGTGGAAATTTGAGACTCGGTAATCTCCATGGATAGTACAAGAGTCGTAAGCTACGAAATGATCAGAGGCCTTTTTGTGAGCCTGGATGAATTGATGCAAGGTGAAGAAATCGAGATGGATGTCTGCACAACGTCGGGCAGTGTCAAAGATGTGCTGCTGGCTAGTCAGATTCGGATGGGCGAACCTGCATGGCCCCGGCGGATGACTTCTTGCATGAAGGCTTTCACTCAAGATGTACTTGCGTTCTCATTGGTAGAGCCTTGTAAACGGATGTCAAGAAGTCTGCCTTGCACATACAGCTAAAGTGGTCACAGAGGCTCTGCCCGAAGTGTGAAATGGCTGTCTCAACTTGGAAAGGAATACTTACCGATAACAGATCAAATGCCAGTCGCTTCAATGTTGCAGTTGTCTGCTTCACAATACCAAGAGCTTTAAGTCTTCGTGAGTAGAGTGAGCATAACTCTTCACTTCATACTCAGCCTTACGGAAGTCCTGATTTCTGATGCTGCTCTGTAATACTCGGTATATGCGGCCCATCGGCGGGGAAGAATCTCCAATGACAGCACTACAAATCACATCGTCTTCTGAGTCGCTGGGTGTGCCACACAAGTTCGGCGTGCTCTCAACTTGTGGCTTCACCTGGATGATGAGATTGGTAGTTGGCTTCTAACCGAGCCTTGCATCTTTGGGACACCGATCAGCGCGTGATACTCGGGCTGATGCGGCTCAACAGAAAGCTACAATATTGGATCTGATCGATTAGGTTGTGAGTATCAAGGGTGAAACTCAAAATGAGAAGCGGGGAAAACAAGTACTCGGTCTGAAACCACGTGATAGGGCTATGGGCTGGCTTGAATGACTTCGGTGAATTCCATTTCCAATGAGGGGATCCGTTGATAGTTGCTAGCAGGGAGTAAAAAAGCCAAAAGTACCCCGTGAATGCTAAAAGGGCCTATACCCGACATCTCAACAAGACTTCTTTCCAGCCGAGCTTTCCCTCGTGCTCTGCTGGCCTGGGTGGAAACTCTGAATCTCACACCCTGGTATACGAGAGCCAGCACCTGAAGCTATCAGCCTGTGAGAAGTCGAATTTTCATCAGGTCTTCGTACAATACTTCAGAAGATACCAGACTCGAGAAGAGGGTAGGCTTGCATTCGCTTGATCACTAGATCACAACGCACCGGATGGCATGCTAAAGGCTTTGGCCAACTTCACTCGAGCACAAAGAGGGTGCACAGAACATAAGAATATCATATCACGCAAACCAGTCAATATAACGTCAGTCAATGCAAGTAGACTGGAAAGTTGTGTTATTCAACAACATATGGCCCAAAATGATCCCCCTCCAGACCTGAAATGTCATCAAAACCAACACCAAAACATACATTCTCCACCCAATTGTACAATCGTGCTCCAATCTGGGACTGCTCTCAAACCCAAGGCGGAGCCGTACCTCCAACACCTGATCAACACCAGTATCCATGTCCTGATTGCAAACACGTGAAAAAATTATAAAGGCCGATAAAGTACATGAAGAAAATAAAACAGAAAGCCTGAACCCCACCCTTTCAAAATTCGTTCTCTGTCAAAAGTCGTTCTCTGTCGAAAGTCGTTCTTGTCGAAAGTCGTTCTTGTCGGAAAATCGTTCTTGTCGGGAAGTCGATCTCGTCGGCAGTCGTTCTTGTCGGAGATCATTCTTGTGGCAACCTGACCTCGGTGTTTGGGTGTCAAAGTGGTTTAAACCAACACTGAGTCTTTAACTTCTCTTGGCACTTGTGACGTCTCGGTCTCCCCCATTTCCTGCTTCCATCATCTCACTCCTGCTCTGTGCTCCTTTCCTCTCTTATGCGTTGAGGAAATCGGTGAAACTTTCGAGGCCTCCTAGTTGGTCGATCGCCTCGTCAACTTCTTTGTCGTCGGTGAAAAGGTACCCGGCGTCGCTGGGGCACAGATATTCGATGTCGGATGATGCCTCCATTTGCTCATCGTCGCTATCCGGGGCTGATGTGATAGTGTCGTCTGTGACGTTGACCTCCTGGCTTGCTTCCGCCGGCATAGGCTGGGAAATCTCCACTTGGCCATGAGTGATACCTCCAAGAGGAATGGCAAAGTTCCCAATAATCTTGAATTTTGGCGCCTCCTTCGTTGGCTGACTCTCCTCAGAAGAGTGGACAGCGCTGGAGGCTTCGACTTCTTTTCCTTCCCCGACCCCTAGTAGGAGCCTGAGTTCGGCTTCCATTTCCTGTTCCAGTTCCTGTTCTTGACGAGCATGTGCCTCGACATCTTTTCTTTCCTGTTCAGCCCGTGCATCTTCCTGATTCGGATTTGCATTGTTCTCGTTGGCTTGAACAAGATTTTTTGGCGTAGCCTCTATGGAATCAGTGTTGGCAGTCGGCTTGGCGTCAGTTGGCCACCTTTGACCTGCAATATTCCAGTGGTTCCAACCGCCACATGAACGGTCTACTTCAGTTGCTGGCCGAACTTCCTCAGGTTGCTGCGGGATTTTGAAATTGTTTAGAGCTTGAAGTGGTTGGTGCTCTACCTCGTCCGTTCGACGGTTGGCTGGAGATCTGCGTTGTCCTTCTAATGCGCGGATCTCATTAAATTCCGTTGGTGGCAAGAATCCGGACTGTGGTTCTTCTGGTGTTTGTTGTCTACCGACACTGGCGTTGCGTTGTCGCTTAGCAGGTCTTGGATTGACAATTCCTTCCTCCATATCTGGTCTTGCCGCTCGTTTCTTTTCGGCTCGTGTCTTCGCTCTCTGTGGCTCTGCTTTGGCTGCAGCTTTCTCTGAATTGTCTATCCTGTGTTCGCATGTAGGGCAACACTTGATAAGCTTGATCACCAGATCTTTTGAGATCGAAGATGAGAGACCCCGGGTCAGTCTCTCATAAGTGGCGTCTCGTCCATGATGATGAAACTTTGGCAGTCCGGCATCGTCAAATTCGAGAAAGCCATCTTTGTTGACAACTGGCTCAAGGTGAGCTGTGATCCAGAGCTTCCGGATCTCATTGACAGGAGTGACTGGTGCCTGGAACTTTCTTGTGCCGGGCTCGGCTTTCTCCCATTTTTCTAAGAAAACTTTGAAGTCGCCGGCATTCTTGTATAGTGTCCCAAGTCGCTGTTCCAACTTGCTATCCTTGACCCACATGGTATTGCCAGGTAAATTCGGTATGGGCTCCCAGTATGTGAACTTTGTCTTGCAATGGTGCTTGAAACTGTTCTGCTCGGAAGGATTGAAGTAGAAGCCTTTCCCTGTTGTCAATTGGTCTATGATAGCCTGGATATAATGCTCTGTTGGTAGTGTAACCCAGACGCGAGACTTCTTGTTGTCAACAACATGGTCCCAAGCAATTTCGTAGAAGTCCTTGACTGACGGGACTCCCTCCTGGAGCTGTGTCATCATGATCATTCCCCATTCCTCGATCATGTGTACGCCTGGAAATTCTGGCCATTCGCCCTTTATGGGGAATGTTTCTATCTGTAAGTTCCAGTCTTTGGCATTCTGATATTGACTTTTGGCTTCATCGAGACCGCTCATCTTTGCAGCAGTCTTCTCGTCGTGTCCTTGTGCTTTAAAATTGTGATATGTCCGAGTAGCCTGTTGTTCGGCTCTTTCCTTCTCCTGGAACTTCCTCTGGAACATGGAAAGAAGTTCCCACTCTTCCATGGTCCTGGGGATGGCGATTGAGCCCATCTTGACCGACCTTTAATCGTCAGCAACTTGCACATTTCCCAAAATTTTCTCATAGCATATGATCTCACAACTGTAAGATCACGGAATAGAATCCATTGGATTATCCGAAAGGCAATTTAAAGTCATTTTCAATATCGCAAGATCCTTCCAGAAGATGAAGATCCGGTGTCTCTATGATCACGGATTTAAATCCATCGGAGCATTCAGAAGCTTCACAGAAGTAATTTTGAATGTCCTAAAATCGTCCCAGAACATAATGATCCGGTACATTGAATTCACGGATTCTGTCCCAAGCTGTATATTTGGCAAAGTCGAAAACATATTTTGACGGTCGGGAGATTTCGCCAGGACGTATGAGTCTAGTACTTCAACTTGAAATCTCCATTCTACTGGAATGTCCAGCGAGTTGGCCAGAATGATCTTGAGTGCCGCGAAACAAACTCGTAAAATTTGTGAGTAGCATCACCAGAATTCAGCATCATCAGCATCGAAGGCAGCACCGCGTCGAAAGTTTGTAAAGCCAAGAATGAATTCGTACATGAGCGAAATCAGATAGAAAAATATTTAGAAGACGAAGCCCTTCCATAGTAGAAATCTTGATTTCATTGCGTTCAGGTTCCTTGATGACGTTCATTGGATCTTCTTTCTGTCAAAGCAGCCCAAGTCCAAACCGCATCGTCCAGCGATTATGCTGGATACTGGGATTCTTACGAAAGGACAACCACACTAAGTAATCCAAAGTGGGGATGAAATTGTGCAGCGAGTTCACTTGATCATGCTCAGGACAAAATCCCTTGCGTGTTGTGAAAGGCCACGAATTAGGGTAGTGATGTGATGCGAAAAGTATACATGTGAGAGGCTTCAACTTATCCAAAACAGTGCCTCGAGCATAATTCATCGCAAGTAAACTCCGCAAGACAAGTCCATCGCTCTCCGCTCGATTGCACCGAGCAGGAAGAGTAGTGTTTAGAAAAGGCAGCGAGGTTCATCACGTGCATTGCCCCTTTTCGCTAAGCGAGACTTGGGTTCTCGGCGATCAGGGTGCTCGAGGCCTACTCAAGTCTCTAGTATTTGGCGTGTAGGTCTCTAAGAGCAGAACCGGATGGTAATATCTCTGATTTATGGGTTCTGCCTCGAGAGGCTCCTGGCTAAAGTCATCATGACGTCCGCGCTTTTAGGAATTTCACACTGCGTAAGCGGGGCTCAGATGGCTTCACATCGCACCAGCTCCTTTTCTACAATTCTACAGGTGACTCTCAGTCAATCTACTCATGTATGCGAACAACTTCATGGAACAGGAATCGAGCAGACGAGGTCTTCGTGAGAAGTTCTCTGGATGATTGCAGCTGTGCGATGAAGAAAATGTGCTTCAACAGGGAGCGATATGACCGAGTTGTGTTGTCACAATTCTACGATGGTCTACGGTCACAACTTTCAAGGGTACTGGTGTTGCAGATGTACTCGTCGAGTCATCAGGCAAGATAGATCTTCGTGAGAAATNATCCTGAAAGACTTTGATTGTGCGATGAGGAAAAGTTGCTCTTCAGTAAGCGATAACACGGATGTGTGTCACAATGCGACCTAGAAACAAAAACTTAAAGTCTAGGTACAATAACTGGATGTACTCGAGTGCAACAAATCTCCACCAAGTCTTCCTCAAACAGGCTAGGTCTCAATGAAGAGTTATCCTGAATGAGTCCAACTAGTCATGAAGAAACTACGTTACACTCACCAAGCGACGTCACTTTTACCAGCAGGCAGGAGCACTCTCTCACCTGCCAGCCAACGTCACGATCTAGCGATGCTCCAGACAGCCACACCTGCACACCAGACACACATGCACGCCCCTCTCGAGGAGGCTACTACACGCACGCGGTCACAGCACGGGCACCTCAGAATGAGAAACTGGGCCGTCGTACCTATCCGTGGGATAGGTCGCTTATAACTTCCAACGGCTTCTAGAGGTTGACACCTTATGGTTTCGGTGCAACTTGGTCTCAGGGTCAAAGGCCACAGGGTCTGAAATTGTTTATATCTTCTGTGTGTGAGGGGGATGACGGAAGGGAAATAGTTTTGTACGGCTTGTGTTGTTGGGTAAGAACAGGTAGCAGATAGCTGAAAGCAGGTGCGAGTATATCTTCAAAAATAATTAAGCGAGAGTGGATGTGTTGTGGGGGCTAGTGCTAGTGCCATGCCTAATACCTGTCTAGCAAGAGCTAGGATTTGAAAATTATCTAGGGCTCCCACAAAGAGGTAGACTTTTCCAAATTCCTGGCTCGCGAAGACTTCATGGTCAGCCACGACACCCACGGGCAGGGCGAGAAGCCAATGATGCCCGTGGTTGTGTTGCCTAGAAGTGGAGAGCAATCCAACGGCAGAACACGTAAGATGGGTGCTGATGGCAGGTGCCAGAGCAGCAGCGGTGCCGGGTACTCCCGATAGCCTCAACTCAAATGTAACGCAAGGGTTAAAATCGTGACTTCGAGGCTCACACGTGATACTCCGTAATGGCACAATCACCTGCGAGACTTTTTCAAGTGCCAATACGCACAAAGTCATTTTCGTCCCTTTCTGGCTAAGAAGAGCACAGGCCCATTGTGCGCCCTTGCTACTCTTAGCAGCGAGTCTTGCAACTCAACCAAGGGTAGCAGGGTAATGCCAAGGCCTGGCTCTTCCCACGAGCCAGGGAGTCATCTACAGTGTGTCTACGAATAACCCTGTCCTCTACAATTATGGTGCTGCAAGCCTGTTCCCACATTGGCAGTCAGAGTAAGGAGCCCGAAGGCACCATCCAGAGGCTTATGCCAGGCGAGTGCTCCCACAATCCACAACGAATTGGGAAACCACCGTTCAGCGGTGGATTGCAGTATTCTTGGGTGAATGCTCGAAGTAAATGCAAAATATACGGCAGTGTGCGTAAATCAAAACTAAGTGCGATACGATACGATGCGATGCTGATGATACTGATATGCTGGTGATGCGCCCACTGGGCTTTTCTTCTTTTTTCTCGCTGGACATTCCTCGAGAGGAAGGAGCGATGCTTGCTCTGCATGGCAGAGGAAGGGAAGGGGAGATTGGACAGGCGACAAAGTTGATTGATGTCGCACTGTGATGCTTCACTGAAGCTTATTGTGCAGAGGGAAGGACTTTACAGAAGTACACGAGTGAAATTGGACTTACTTTTTCTTTTCTTTGGTGGCAGTTATTGTTTGTATGTTTGGTCGGTGTGCGTGTCTGTGTAGGTGTAGAGGTGGTGTGAGGTTGGCTGTGAAGCTTCTTATATCGAAATGATGTATCAGAGAGAATCGAATCTTTTCGGCGGGAACTGATGGGATGCTTGAATGTTTGAGTGTTTGAAGATGAAGAAGGAAAGACGAGAACAGAGCGAGGGTTCACATTTTCATAGAATGTCAAAAGTTCAGAAAGACGCCGCCCTGTTTCTCACTCGTAGCTTACCATTGTTGACGAAACATATTAGAAAATGCTAGAAGTTGAGAACTAGTCATGATTGAAAAAATATATCGTGATTTGACAGTCCGTTGATGAGACCGCTCCAGAGAAAGCACCATAAAATTGGCGTTTTGAGCCTCACTAAGCAGTAGCCCCAGCCAGTACCATCAACAGAAATAGAAGGCGCGACGAGATACAGGGATCATAATGAATAGCCTCATCTAGATCGCGACTTCCCTCTTCCCATGCCGGAAGGGGCAGACTATGGCCTGGGTGTGTCTTCACTCAACATCATCCTCGTCAGAGTCTGTGTCTAGTTCCATGTTTAGGTGTACGCTTTCATCGTCGGAGTCATCATCATCTTGGGCCATGGATTCGTCTGGCTGGTCCTGTTGAGCTTGTGATACACCAGAAGACTCTTTACCGACCATAAAATTACCGTTCATGGATGGGATCGTCTCCATGGTTGTATTGGTACCAAAGGTCGAGTGGTGTAAGAGGGTGTGCTGAGGTGTTTCCGTAGAGGAACCGAACCCAGGTTGAGAGGGGACAGCGAAAGGGTCTTGGGTAACAGGAGCAGATATCGACGTAGATTTGTTTTGAACTGAAGTAGACTCAGTATTGACATCCATATCCTCATCCTCGGATTCCTCGTCAACAGCATCATTAACAAGAGAACGTGTGGCTGTGGATGGCACGAGAGGCATGCGTGGGCGTAGTAAAATCTCTACGGTAGCGTCATGACAGAATTCTCTCGTCAGATGAGGAAGGATGCTAGGAAGTGCGGAGCCATTGTTTGCGAACATTGGATTCAACACACTGGCTAACATGGCGTCTTTATTGTGAGTCAGTATTGAAGTACGGTCAACTAGAGATCGCGTAGCCAGCTTGAGGAACTGTTGAGGTAGATGGGAAAGGAACATGGGTAGAAGGTCCCGTGCAGCGGCGTTGAGGGCTGGGTTGGCGATGTGGTGCTCCGTAGGTATAGTGACCTTACTACGCAAGAAGGCCTCAGCGTTTTGGCTGCCCTGTGGCTTTGATCCGACATCAACGACAGTAGCATCAGTGAAGCTAGAGTGCCCCTCTTGTAGATCTTGACAGCATGCTTGATATATGCCATTAAGCTTGTCGCATTGTGCTTGGTTGAAGCTCTGCCCAACATGGAACAGAATCTTGGCAGTAACGACGTAGGCGATTAAGCGAAACTCTGGACTGTGCTTGCCGTATTCGAACACCCACGCCAACTGGTCAAAGCTCTCTTGCGCCAGAGGCAGAAAGCCATCGTCCAACCTGACAGAAAGCGTATCGACGAGTTGCAATGCAGCGACATATATTTGCGGCATGCCAACCCAAAGCCCATCACGTTCGTCGCGATCAATGGCAGGGTGGAGACGAGCTTCACTCTTCCCGAAGGAAGATTGGGGCGAGGGGATGGCAATCGACAACATTCTGGTGACCATGTCCATTATTGCGCCTAAAGGCACAGCGACAGGCGCAGCCGTCTCGACCTTGAGGTACTCTGCCACCAGCTCAAGTCTACCAGTCAAACGTTCGACACCAGCATGAATGCCAGACCACAATGGTAAGTCGTCGCCAGTCGCAGATCCGCCTTGAAGGTCTTGATTAACATCGACAGCTTCTCCAACGTACCCTGCAGCAGACTCCCAATCTTCAACAACAGCGCGGAAGACATGATCGGCAGTCGAATGGATATCTTTGGCAAGGCCGCGAACAGCTTTACCCCATTCCTCGCCGCTTGTATTCTTGGCAGCAGTCTGGTGGAGGATTACGACGAGTCGGCGGGCACTATCCTTCAACGAGGACGCCGCAAAGAAATCATCTGAAGATGTTGGCGCAAGAAAAGGACGAACAGCAAGACGAATCTGCGAAGCAAATGGACGAAAAATAGCAGTATGACGTGGTACTAGCATGGCAAAAGACTGAAACACAACCTCCTCTAGCGACGTTGGTCCTCCCGGAACTTTTTTCGACGACGATGACGATAACAAGTTCAGACAAGACGTGACGAAGGTCGGCAAAGTAGGAGTTGTAATCTCGCGGACCAGAGTTTGGTACTGCTGGGTCATGGAATAGATCTTGGTGAGAGTCATGACGCACAATTCTTTCACGGCAGTAGAATCGGGTTTCTATGGCGCAGTTAGCAGAGACTCAGAACGATGACTAACATCATATCTTACTCCCAGAATGGAGAGCAATCCTCGAACCCACGGCTCGACTCCATGCAGGATTTCCCATCCTCCGATTTCGACCACGGCCTTGATCAGCACGACTGCGGCGAACCTTCCTTCGGGACTCTTGCCATTTAGCAGAGACGACAGCTGAGTTTTCAGCTTGTGCACAAGTACAGAAGAAGCAGATGCATCTGCCTGACTCGCATTGCCAGCGGGACTGGAAAGAGGAGCTTGGCAGCAAGAAACATGGCGGAGGAGCGTTGGAGTAAGGCGTGGGAGATCTGATGGCGCAGTAGAAGAGAGTTTGAAACACAAGACTCTCAGCTCAGGTGGAAGAGACATCACGGCGGAAGAGAAGACGACTGCTATGATATCTTTCGGATTCTGTTCTGGACTGCAAAATGTTAATGTCAGAAAAAGTAAGAATATTTGCCTGGGTCGCTAACCCTAGTCTCCAACTTATATCTATGCCTTTGAACCAATCGATATCGAACAGAGTATGGTTACAAGGCAATGCAGATGACGGAGCTCCTGGCGCGAATCTGGCGCGAATAATTAAGAAAAAGGGGATTGGCGGACAACACGTTTGAAGAAATCTGTCCTTGAAGATGTATCCGTCGATCTAAGGCGAATTCCCGAATCGCCACTCGTAGATCTAGAGAATTTCCAAGCAGAATTATTTCCGCGTTTCTGTAACAGACAATTCCGAGAGTCGACTTTTGATCATGTAGTCCTTGAAACAAAAAAAGAGTCTTGTCGTTTGAAATTTTCGCGAGGCTGTGGCTTAACTGGCGAGGCTGCTTCAGTGTACTGATTGGCTAGCCTTGCCCTTGGTTCCTGAGGCCGGCCAATGGCTGGTTCACGCCCATCGTCACTCGAAGTCCATGGTTAACGTCTCATTGTCTCGGCCAGCGATATTCCACCACGCCCACGGTGTCATTGAACTTCCCCCCTCTGCACCAACAACTCTGCTCAAACCAATTTCTAATTACCCCAATATTCGATACCATGCGAACATGTGTCTGCTGATCTAAAATGCTATTCGAATTGTACGACTCTGCAAACCAGTGGGCAACACAACAGTCCCAACGATGAGTGTGCGTCCTGCCAATTTCCCCCCGTGCATATGCTGAGATACGATTGCTAGCGTGAACAAACAAAGGCGGCCCAGTATATCCAGCAGCTGGACGAGGCTCGCTGCGAAGGGAATTGGGACGCAGTTCCAGAGCTTGTGAGGAAGGTTAAGAAACATGCGCCGCAGCGGACATGTACGTACCCCTCGAGTCCAGGATTACAACATAGACTTCTGCAGCGAAAAAGGGACGGGTCCACGAAGGAAGACTAACTGCTGTGACCAGGTCTTGTATTAACTGCCGAAGCCGAACATGCTGTTTCTCAAGCCTCCCATAATCGACCTAGTACTGCCCGCCCTGGTACTGCTAGAACCTCAAATACCACAGCGACCACGGGAACCTCACAATCCACAAGTGTTTCTCGGTACATACCCTTACTGCTAGAAGCCATTGAGAAGGAGGGAACCTTTGTTGAGGATGAGTTCCAGGCGCAAGTCTGCTTGGGTTGGATACATTGGCAGTTGGGAGAACCCTCTTTAGCTGCCGCACGATTGCCAAAGAGCATTGAGCAGGATTTCTCGCAGCTGGATGGTACAAATAAAGAATCTGCCGAGTGGACAAAAGTATGCGCTCTGAAGGCGTCATACATCAAAGGTCAATCGCAGGGAAGGGCAGGAGCTGTGACAGATGCAGTAGAGACCTTTGAATCGGGCCTCCCAATACTATCAAGCGCTTCTTCCAGTCCGAAGCAATCAAGGGAACTGAAGACATGGACTGAACTGTATCTGACAGGGTTCTGTATGCTCTCGAGCCTGGCCATCAAATCCAAGATGTCGTCAATACTAGAGACCGAGACCCTTTCTGCATTCAGGGCGTGGGCAAAATTCTGGGACACACAGACCTCGGCACCTACCGGAGGGAGAGCTTTCCATGCTGAGGTTTCGCGGCGACATGTCTGGAAAGAATACTATATTACACTATCGGATCTTCTCATGCAGAATCTGCCATTCCCGACAACATCCCTCACACCAGCCTATGCAGAGACTTCCACACGGCTACAGCAACGAGCCGAACTGAAGCGTGTGGAGGCGAGATATGAGACACTGCTGTTGAGTGAGGTCCAATTTCCTAAGGCGGAAGAGGCTAGTGAAGAAGTTGAAGCTTTTGTAGAAATTGCCATCCAGAACTGGCGTATTTTGTGTGGAAGTGGCTGGAGAGAGCAGGATCTTGGTGAGGGAGGAGCAGAGGCCGTTAGCAGAGGCGTTCTGGATATCTTATATCGGGCAGCGACGAAGACCTTTCATTCGACACCAATCCTGCGACATTTGTTCACTGTTCATTTGGCCGTGGCGGAATTTGACCTAGCTTTCAAAGCATTCGACACTTATCTGGACATTGTGAAGAAAGGCAAGGCTAGAGTTGAAAAGACTGGTGAAATTGAGCATGGCCTTGATGACGACGAGACGGTTCTGATTGCTATGTCTGACTGCATCAAGGCGCTCTGCCGATATGGTTCATTGGAAGGCGCAGAAAAGGCGAGAGAATTGGGTCAGTTTTTCGAGAGCTGGCTGGACAAACATCATACAGGCGAGCAACGGCATGAAAACGGTCATCTTCTTGAACTTAAAGAATCCACAGACTTGGATGGTGTCATTGCGCCGAGGGTCTTTGCCCTAGCATGGCGTTCAATTGGCATCGCTCACGCCCAATGGGCGCGTCTTACTTATGAAGCATCGACTAGGTCAGAGATACAGCTTCATGCAATCAAGTGCTTCCGCAAAGCACTCTTGCCACAATTCGAAAGTACAGCAGATCGTGAGACCCTTTTCGCGCTCGGAACACTACTTGCTGAGCGGAGAGAACTCCCTGCTGCAATCGAAGTGGTGAAGGCAGGCTTATTGCCTCGGTCCTCAAACTCTGCGGTCAACGGCCTTGGTCCGCTTCCCGGACGATTCGCGAGAGAGCGATCACTGATACCTCTGTGGCATCTTATGGCCTTGCTACTCAGCGCTCGTCAAGAATTCACGACTGCTGCAAGATCATGCGAAGGAGCTTTTGAACAATTCCAAGATCCGAAGTACCTATTTGGTGAGGCAGACCTCAATGGTGTATATCGCAGCGCACACCTGAACGAAAAAGCTAGTGCCAGGAAACAGGGAATTGTGGACGAAATGGACGATTTTGAAAAGGAGAGTGTGCTTGAGGTCAAAATGACACAACTTGCCATTATCGAAGTGCTGGAAGGGCCGGAAGTAGCAGTAAATGCTAGTGATGAGCTGCTGAGCCTCTATACTCGACTATTTGGCGATCCGTTGAAAGAATCGGCCCCTCTGGCAGTCCCAGGGACTGCATTAACGATGGCTCCCAAAAGCTCTGCCGGAACGATCAAGAGTGTACGGGGCAGCATATTCGGACGGACTGGCCGTTCTTCTGTTCGCAAAACGCACATAAGTGCAGCCCCAACCAGTGAAGATCTTGCGTCTTCACTTAGGCCCCAGACTACGCAGACGGTGGCTAGCACAGTGGCTCCAACGATTCAAGTTACGAATGAGAATGGCAGCGCAGCAAAGCAGCACCCCGCGCATCATCACCACGAAAAGTTACAAAAACGAAGTGAGAGCGTTTCGAAGAAGAATGGTACCGGTAGGAGTAGGAGTGTCAGTACTGGTAGAAAGCGAAACAGCAGTGGCGGCAAGATGTCCGAGGCACACAGTGCCACAACCGTAGACGGAGACGCGTTTTTCACCCCTCCGTCTGATACCGAGAATAGGAAGCAATGGCTTCATGATGACCAGGAGAACGAGAAAAGTGGACTCGCAAGCTCAAATAAGAACTCACGCCAATCTTCCATACCCAAACCGCTGCCTCCAAAATCTCAGCAAATGGCACACAGGGAGCCTTCGCTCAAAGCTCCGCATCCAAATCAAGCACTGCCACAAGACAACCGTCTTCCGCACGTTTCTCTATACTCCTCATCTACCACTCCAGTGACTCGATTTCCAAAGGATCAGGAGCGAAGACGAAGGACCGCGATTTTAGTGAAAGTCTGGCTTTTGATAAGTGGTTTCTATCGCCGTGCATCCTTGTATGAAGATGCGAAAGGAGCAATTGAAGAAGCCGAGAAGCTGGTTCGTAGCGCAGAAGCAGACGTGTCCAGAGATCCTACAGGCAATGTCTCAATCAACAATGCTGGATGGGGAGGTGGCAAAACAGTCCAGCAATTATGGGGCGACATTTATGCTGAGGTAAGTAAACCCCAGGTATCTTGATAATTCTTGCTAATATGATCAGCGTGGCTCTCTTTCCTTAGCAGAAGCTACACCTCACAGTGCACTTGCACTTTTCGAATCCGCTCTTACACACTTCCCAGACCATTCCTCCGCGATCGTCGGTCTCTCAAACATTCTCCTAGATATCTACTCCGAAGATCTCCTCCCACCACCTGCAATTCCAAGTCTTGTTATTCCGGGACCCATCAGTACACCTTCAGCCTCTACCCTCAACACTTCATCGGTGACTCCTCTCACCACGCAGCCGGCACCACATAAACAGTCCTCAATTGTCCCTACAATCTCACACGGCCCTCTAGGCCTTCCGACCGTGAAGCGTTCAAATGGCACAACCGACGGCCCACGAGAACCTACTGATACACCTGACTCGATCTCGTCTGGGCTTCAGCCAAGCTATAAGGAATCATCAACCGCACTACTAGACCGCCTCGCCGCGCGTGACAGAGCTTACGGTCTCCTTTCCACGCTTACGAAGCTCGGCACAGGGTGGAACAACAGCGAAGCCTGGTTCGCTCTGTCCCGAGCCTACGAAGAAGGCGGCCAGCCCGACAAAGCAAGAGAAGTCCTCTGGTGGTGCGTCGAGCTCGAAGAGAGTAGAGGGGTCAGGGATTGGACAGTCGCTGGTGGTGGAGGCTACGTTCTATGAGTTTATATAGTCTTGGTATACCGACATCAGCAGCAACATGGTGGGATGCACATTGTTTGTGATACCTTTTGCCTTTCTAGAGCGTGTGTGCTTGTGTTCCTGAGCAAATTCGTATATGAGTCTATTAATTGCACCAAACTTTGACTTCGTTGGAATTCCAGCATCTATTGTGACTAGCGAGGGATCATATGAGATAAATTCCGACACCGCTACTCACGGAGGGCACAGTGAACAACTTATTTCCAAAGCCTGACAGTGTCATTCAGCATGTTTCTCTATTAAATGCATCTTGTCTGATTCGGGTGATCTTTTGGGCTTAAAGAAACTTGCTCAATGTTTTTAACAGAACATCAGTTCCCGGAGCTATAATTTTCTTGCCCTTTTAATCCTGAACCTTTACCTTCCACCTAGTCTTCAAGGTCACACAATTTATTGAGCACTTTTGGAACGATATTTAGAAGGCATAGGTCAAGTATCATAGACTCTCCAAGCCCAGCTCCATTCTCAATTAAAATCTCTGCTTAATTTCCAATTAAGGTTTATTCAGTGATTCTGACTCCTTCTGTACAATGTCATCGTGAGTATATCGTGTAGCTAGAAAATATATGGCCCTCTAGGGACCTAGTTATTGGCAGACAAGTTAGTTCCACGCTGCCCAGCCAGGGAGTCGACCGGTGGTTTTCCACACCAAATTTCCAGCCCAATACAAGTATGTTTGGACACAAAACTCATGATTTCGATCTCCTAGTTTGGTAGTATCACACATAACACACGAAAATATAATTTTCAGCAAGATGACAACCAGTACGTCAAGAAGAATTTCATAAGGTATATTGTAGCTTACGAGAAGAGGACGGAGATGCTTGTTTATATGGCGAGTCGGCCGGCTTGGAGGGTGTTTGCCGATGTGGTGGTGGGGAGGAGATGAGTTTAGGTGGACCTTGGGGATGGGGCGGGGTGGAGGAGGGGTGACTTGGTGAGGTGGTGAGCGAGAGGGAAAGAAAATCTCCACTACGTAGCTTGAGGAAAATGTGCTTATAGTGATCTCACCTGAGGCTACTGACGGACTTGTCAATTTCGCCCTCAATGTTCTGGAACCGTGGCGGCTTTTGAGGATTGCAGCAGTTCAAGCGCTTGCCTTTCTGTTTTAGAGAAGCCACTGCTGAACATATACGAGATATGCGAGGCTTATCCATGAGCGTAACCCGTTGCCTCGACCAAGCGATGATGTCAACAGTTGCACGTTGCACCTCCAGTTGAAGTTTCTTATTTTTAGGTACTGATCCAACCACCAGAGATCATGCCTGCAAACTTCGGATCAGGACCTTGTTGATGCCATATGAGCCTTAGCTTGCATTTGGCAGAAATCGTATAACCTGTGATACAATCCTTGGTGAGCAGATTTCTTTCTCGAGAATTCCTCATCTCTCAGCGTGCTCATTGGATACTCCGCTAAAGCCTTATCGTTGCTGAACTGGCCTACTTTGACGAAGGCGGTGGAGAATCTAGCCTTTGAAATATGAGCAGGGCGATTCGTGATCAGCTGTGGGATTACAGGACCATCAATTCGGAAGTTCTGGAGTTACATGAGAACATTGTAAGTGAAGTGGACGATGCAGAACGTCCGGATTTACGGTGCACGCGCCGATTTCTGTGACGCGGGGACGCGCTGGACCCGCGCACTCACGTGCGAAGAAATGATGAAGTGAGCCATTCCAAGAACGCAAGACAGTTTCATGCAATTACTTTCCTAATTGCGCTGTATAGCATTTATTAAATCTCCTCGCGCTGCATATTCTCAGGTCTATCAATCTCAACTATTCTCTTACGCAAAGTTTTATCTACTGAAGACCGGCGATATTTGAGAGCTTTCCAATATTCACGCTTTCCAACAACTGGCAGAGAAATTTACCTCTTCTAGCCCTTGCTGCGTCATGACGCATGGCTGAAGCTACCATTCAAAGCAGTGGCCAGTACATAGATCGTCCTCAGCATTGGAGTCTCGACGCCATGATCTCGAGCCAGTCTCACAACGCTTCCAACGATTGCTTCAACCTCCATGTTCCTGCCAGCAAGTGCATCGGCTAGCATGCTAGGTGCGACCCCAGGTACTTCTCGGATTGTTGCCCTTCCCAGTTGAAAGTCAACTAGGGCAGTGTCAATCTTTTCGTAGCCACAAGCATTTGCAACAGCTTTGATCTCGAACATGACATCCCGAACCAGACCTTTCGCCTCTGGACTCGAGTGCAAAACTTTTGCGTCTGGTGAGCGCGATAAAGCACAGATTGGGTTCCAGGAAGTATTGACCAGCAGCTTCGACCAGCGCTCAAACTGGACATCTTGATGAACTTCTACAGTGCCACCACCGGATTTTATGAGTTCGGCAAACCGATTTGCCGGTTCAATGCTCGATGAAGCTGGGTAAGAGCCGATGTGGAGTAACTCGACTTCCTTGTGTAGGATAACTCCCGGGCTGGTTTGACTTGCTGGAAGATACACAACGGTGCTCAACAGCGGATTGTCTGGATACAGTTTGGCATAAGGCTCTTCAATAGCAATACCATTCTGTATCAGCACAATCGTTGTCTTGGGCGAGATGGCAGGCCTGACCAGCTCGGCAGTAGATGGAACAGTAGGCAATGCCTTGGAGCAAATCAAGACATAGTCGAAAGGGGATGGATCCGCTGCTGCAGCTTCCTCGACAGACCTGACAACGACAGGGCGAACTTTCAGATTCTGTCCCCACAGAGAGGAATTTATCGTGAAGCCATCTTTGGAAGCAGAATCATAGTTTGATCGACAGACTGTGACGATATTGGACGCAGGCAATGCTCGGGAAAGCACAAAAGCGTATGTCGCACCGATACTTCCGGTACCAAAAATCAACACTCTTGCAGTTGAAGTCATTTTTGTACTTCGTTACACAAGAGCATCTTTTCTTCCATCGCTCATTTCGTTTGTCGTCCAGCCAAGGGTGGGATCCTACACGTGACCTTGTGCTGGATGCTCAGGGTTGGCGTGTTTGCTTCACGTCCCTTCATTTCAGACCCTTTCCCTTCTCTTCGCTTCCAAACTAAACAAACAATTAATCTCCAAGATTCTCACTACTACCACAAATATGGCTCCGTTAAAGTGTGTTTTTTGTGATGAGCCAAATGTCAAAGCTGGCGCATCTTGCATGTCCTCAGCATACTGCTCGCCAGCGTGCCAACAAGTAGATGTAAGATCAATCGCTTCTCCCACCCGTCTCCGTTTGATAGAAACAACTTTCAAGTGACTTATTCATGAACAGTGGCCACTGCACAAGACACTATGCAAGAAGTTCTCGAGACTACTGAAAGTTCCTCGACCCAAGAAGCCCGTTCGACTTGGCATCTTACTATCTGCGGACGATCCAGATCCGAAACTCGTTTGGGTACCTTCTCAGCAAGCACCAAAGCCAGGCTCTTCGGTGACCTTTGAAGAAACTGCTGTACAGCACTTGCTAGGTGATCTAATTACCGCAACAGTGGAGAGCTTCAACATTTCAAGAACAAAGTCAGGGAATACACGCTAGATCACACGGTCGTTCTCTACGCACGGGACAACTGGTTGAACGATGGAAGTAAGCCCAACCAAGCTGCGCTCGCGCTGCTGGACTGGAAGTTGCCGTATTATTGGAGAGGAAACATACTGGTGATGAACAGCAAAGGACTCGTCCGCAAGGATATTCCACCCCAGGCGAATTCTGGCGCGCCTCTCGTGTTGTTAGCTACTTGGGAGGGGGGCGAGCTGGAACCGTACCAGGACTTCCAAGATATCACACTGGCGGATTACAGAGCAGCGATCGACTACCTTGTAAGTATTCTCACGTGGTCCTTCTCCTTCCCAAGACTCGTTTTTGGAAAGAGGAAGGGGGGCATTTTTTGTCAGGCCTAGCAGAATGACGGAGCCTCGATGACTACAATGCTGATCTAGATTCTCCAGTCTCGTTATGGGAACAAAGTCAAGCGTGGTGACGAAAGTTCCCATCTTACGTTCCATTCAAAGTCAGAGAACGGGCAGATGAGTGAGCTGCAGGTCTTGATGAACAAGCTGATGGCGGATGAAGCAGAAAAGGAGAAGAATAGAAGGGTCAAAGGAGTACTTATCAGATGCGAGGGTGATATCTGTATCAAGAAGAAACAATCTGGGAGATGGGAGAGATACACGGAAGTTGCAATTTCAAAGGGACGTTCGATCTGGAAATCAGAGTTGACACCTACGTCCAAGATCATGGGGCTTCCTCTGCTAGTACACAAACAGCCTCACAATCCTGCATGGAACCCGAACGACCACAACCGATTCGACAATCAAACTGCAACCTTTCTCAATCTTACTACCGATCCCAAAGTTGAAGAAATGTGGGGGTTTGCTCCTCCAGATTGGCAGAATTGAGTTGGTAGCATCTTGCTGGTGAGAAAGGACCAGAAGAACTTGGACCGTGAGCAGGCTTGGGCGTTAGCAGAGTTTATGCAATTCCGTGTATCTGATGCTTTTGAGGATGCCATGTAGTCTGGCGAGGAGCGCCAAGGCCGAGCTGCGGTGTTGAAGATGTTGAATTGGAAGCAATTTGATGATTTCTTGGAGAAGTTCAAGGTGGAGATGTCAGCTAGCGATGGAAAGTCTTGGGCTGGCGTCAGATCTTCTTTTGGCACCAAAGAAGGTAGCGATGGTCAGCCTCTTTAGAGTGGACACAACAAATTGTATTGGCGTTTTGTTTGGTATGGAACGGAGTGAACCTTGGATTGTCGCGATGGATTCGGTTGCTGCTGGATTTGCTCTTACTCTCCACGCCGAATCTAGCTCATCGTGCAGCATTGCTCTAGTATTCGGTATCTTCTGGCGTCTAAAAATTGAATGTGGTACTACTGCTTGCAATGGTTGCAGGTTGATGTGGTTTTGAAGTGAAAGGAATGTTCATTGACATATTATCTTGAGGATCTGTCGCCCCACCTCCTACTCATGTTACTTCGAGCTTAACTTGGAAGAGCTATTGCACATGCGATATACGGTTTAATCTTGATATTGTCACACGGAGTCCCCGCCTTCATTTTCACACAGATCGGGACTTTGCTGCTGGATTCTACTCTGGCTTGGCTAGCTCGGCCAGCGCGGCTAAAGTTGCTGGCATGGCTTGCGTGTAGCCAAGTCGAAACACATAAATCGTACACCGACGCAAAGTATCATAAACACATCAGATTTTCTCTGCTAAGCTCCAGGTTGAATATGTCTCAACATATGAGGTAGGAGTGGCAATAGCACAAGGAAATATGCCCAAGCAACCGACAAGAGTTCTTGTTTTTATACTCTCGCTTAATTTCAGGGGCAGACCAGGAGTGTCGCCGAAATTCAGGTACACCATTGCGCGGTGACCATTGTGTTGCCAGCTTGCGCTTTTTAACGCCTGGAGTCAGCCGCCAAATTCTGGACACCAGGGCATCCATGCCCCTGCTTGAAAAACTAATCCACCTTTGTCGTCAATCCTACTTGATACACATACTGAGAATGAAGGAGCTAAGGAATTCATTCCAGTCCATTCTCATCTAAATCTCCACTGGAGGATAGTCAACTTCATCAAGGTACCAACTCGTGTCACTTGCTTCTCTATCTGCTGTCGTCCAGCCATCACCCAACCATCCCAGAATTCCTTTCTCGCCCTCACTGTTCTCATCTTCATATCCAAATTCAAAGTCCTCCCACCTAGGATTCTCCAAAGTCTTCCTTGCATGCAAGCTACTTCCAGGCCACAGACCCACGACCCTGTGATTCGACTCTCCTGCTTTGTACCAACTGGTGCAGCCTTCAAGATGCACTGTGGTTGGGAAGTACGCATCCATATATTTCTCCCATTCATGCAGAGGTTTGCGCTTCACCTCGATAGTCTTGATGTGCTCGCGAGCCATCTTCTGCGCAGCTTTAACGATGTAGCCAATGATGCTCTCGAAGATGATGAGCAGGGAGCCTCCACCAGTCGCGGAATTTGGACCACCAACGACGAAGAAATTGGGAAAATTGGGAACTGCAAGAGATAAGTATGCGCTAGAGTACTCCTTCCACTGTTCTGAAAGGAGTATGCCGTTCCGACCAGTGATTTTGAATCGAGGACTGAATGAAGTGTCGAATCCTGTTGCGCAGACGATGCCATCGACTTGTTGAACTTTGCCATCTGCTGTTATGACTGACTTCAAGAAAGTCAGCATCATTCTATGTCCGATCATGGTTGCTTGAAGCTCACGTCTTTGGTCACGCTTGTGATTGGCGAAGTCGTGAAATGCACATTGTCCTCCACTAACGCCTCTAGAAATCCTGGCCCTGGAGTGAGTCTTCTGCACCCGGGACGGAAATCAGGCTGGATCGCATCAAAAATCTCTGGTTTCTTAGCCAATTTCAACTTCATATTCTCGATGATCCGCTGCTTGCTACCAGTTGCAGCAGGTGTATCTGGGAAGAGACACGAGTGATCTAGGTTGATGTAGCGTTCGATTTCTTTTCTGTACGTCCAATAAAACTCAGGATCTTCGCGGAACTTCTTCAACTCCTCAGCAGAGTACGAATCTGATTGATTGTGAGTGATGTGAACATATGCTTGAAAGGAATACTCACAATTCCCAGAGTCCTTGTCTCCCGCAATTGCACGCTGAGTGGCAACTGATCCAAATGGTTCACTGACCCAAGTCCGTCCTCTCACGAAGTGGTGGACTTGGTCACACTTCTTTTGCAGACGAGGGAGAATTTGAATAGCTGATGATCCCGCACCTACAAGTGCCACGGTCTTATTAGAGTAATCCCTGATACAATCAGTCAGGTACTAAATCTTTCGCAGCAGCTTTCCATACCAGGACTCATCCCAATTCGCAGAGTGCAGTAGCTTCCCACCAAAGTCATGTAGACCATCAATTTGAGGCCACTTCCAGTTGTTTAAACAGCCCGTTGCGTTGATTACCAAGTCAAAAGTTGATGTTGATTTCTCGCCATGCTTCTCCACATCAACTGCCCAATGCGCTTCACTTTCGTTCCATGTCATCCCCAGCACTCTCGTCTCAAATGCAACTTTCTCGCGCACTCGATATTTCTTCGCGACACCCCGTACATACTCCAGGATCTCTGCACCACCCGAGAAGAACTTTGACCACTGCGTATTGGGCTCGAAGGTGTACTGGTAGACATGGCTGGGGATATCACAAGCAACGCCCGGATAGCGGTTCTCGAACCACGTTCCTCCAACATCGGCATTCTTTTCGTAAATTTGAAGATTTGCACTCGGTACATACTGTCTAAGACGAATACAAAGACCAATTCCAGATACTCCAGCCCCGATGATCGCAATTCTAAGTGGACGTGGAGTATCAACCGAGCGATTAGGCAGTTGATAAGGGTGTATTCCGCAATTGCTACCCATATTGTGTGTATTTGTCGCCAGTGTACAGCTCGTAGCGAGTTCGAGGTACGACAGTGGTGATTTTTGATGCAAGGAGCAAGGACGGTTATAGAATGAAGTGTGCAGCTTCTGAGAAGATCGGACTGAAGGCGTTCTACCCGTCCCCATGGACTATCTTATCGGGGGAGACACTGGGCAGTGGATCACACCCTTCTCGTAGACCGAATTCAAATGTAGATTGCGAATCATGGATGGTGGTCTGCACTTATCTGCCGTCATCCGAATACAAGCCTTTGCCGGGCGGCATCGCCGTTGTAGAATGGCCGGTTTCGTTAGGTGGGGTGAGACCGGGGCTTGCCAACGAACGACAAGCTTAGGCCACATCATTCCTTTTCGGGACGGGAAGATTGCTAGTTGTTCGTCTTGGCCTATTTCTTGGGTAATCAAACCTCCGCTGCCTCGTTAGAGGACGCGGGGAACAATCGTCCTTGTACCACGACGATAGTGTCGTCTATAGCGCTACTGCTGCTCAGACAAGACAGGTAAGAGGCAGCTAAATGGAAGTAGTAGGATTGGTAAATACCACTCTTCTGTCAGATAAGAGAAATAGCTACGGATTGCCACATCTGATTTGTCGAAGGGCCGTGAGTAGTGATGTTTTCAAAAGTGGGTGGGAGCTCTGATTGGATGACGAAGCGAGCCACCGAATAATGCTATGTTCACCCCGACCATCCTGTAGCTCAACTCAAGCCCATCTCCAGTCAGATCTGGTGGGATCAGACTTACTGGGTCGATACAGATGCTGCGGTGCTCGACGCCTTCTTTCGCAATGTCTAATACCTCGCTTAATAAAAACAAACAAACCCCTGAGCTTGGTCGAGAGCTGCCCAATCATTGCAGAATTCAACCCAGCAGAGAATCTCGAAGAACTTATGATAGTAGATACTGTTCGTTTTTTGAAACATGTATGTCGGCTATAAGCTGATAGTCTCGACTCTTCTTCTTCTTCTTCTCGGAAAATTTCTGATCACTAAGTTTCTACGCGTTTCAAGGATATCCCCGACAATACCCGATGATCAATGAAGATTCCCCAAAATGTCTCCAAATGACTTCGCAGTACGATCATTTCTATTTCAGAGAGTATACTAGCCATTGAGGTTCTTTGCCAATCACTTGCGAGCTGCAACCTTCTTCCTTCCATCACCGGTCTTACCCTTGGAAATTTTTGTATTTGGAGTCACAGCGACAGGCTGCTTATCCTCCTTCCCCTTCGACCCAGATTCATCAACTTCATCCTCACACTCTGTCGCATCAGATACCTCACCTGCCCCATCCTCTTCGTCATAAATTCCCTCTTCCTTGGCCCTTGCCCTAGCATCCCTCAACAACCCCTTCACCTCCTTTCTCCCGCCACTCGCCTTCTTCTCTTCCACCTTTATCTTTAAGTCCCCCTTCTCACCCTTCCCATCCTTCTTAGACACCTTCATTCCACCCTTTCATTCTCATCCCCAGCAACAGCAGCATCCATCTTCTTCCTCAATCGATTCCACCTAGCCCTCACAGCCTCACCATTGGTCTCCTCCGGCAACCTGGACGCGACATCCGCCCAGCCTGCTTTTCCCTCGGATAAGCCCTTGTGATCGATCATTGCTCTGAGGAGCTGGAGGTCGCGGTCTTTGGGGAGGTGGTTTCTGTCCTTGGGCTTGGGATTGGGCTTGGGCTTGGGGGAGGTGATGGACATCATGGCTGGACTTTGATTGGCGAGGAGGCTTTGCTGGTTTTGAAAATTGGTTGGGGAGATGGTTTGTTTGATTTTGATTGGTGGTATGCGTGGTGGTAGTGGAATTGAGAGTGCGGTAAGTTGAGTTTGCAAGTAATGGAATGAGAGTTTGCCGAGGGTGGGGATATATGAATGTTGAAGGGCAGTCTGGGGATACAAGGTGATGCTCATCGCTTTCATGCTGCTAATCTGTAGATTCGTCCAAAGCCTTCTTCTGCGCTACATAAATCTATAGACTTCGTGGAGAACAAAGAGATGATTGAAGCTTGCACTGGTGCCGGGTGGAAGACCAACTCTCCCGGACTGACACTTTTGTTCTCGAATATGTCGAGGTTAGAGAAACATCGATTCCTTCAAGTTCAGCAACTCTTCAGCAAGGAAGTTTTGATGAGATGATCGCGATGCAGAGGCTTACCTCCCACACTCTACTCCACAAGACAATGGGATGTTTTAAATCAACAGAAATCCTGGATATGAAAATGACTGACACAACGATTCCGTACGAGGAATTCAAGCTATGGCATCATATCGAAAATTTGATCAGGTAGAAGAATGAGCCCTTGAGCATCAGGCTCATTTGGAAATGACTCTGGACCCAGGAATTTCGTAACATGCTCAGCCGGAAACGAATTTACTCATAACAGCAGCTAACGGGGCTCATCTCACCCCTTCAAACCCTACACAACCTCCCATCCTCTCTCTCCTCCCACGCCTCACTTCCCACACTCTTCCGCGCCCAAAACAACCCTTCCGGATCCCACCTCTTTTTAACACTCATCAACTTCTCATAATTCTCTCCAAAGAATGCCTCCTGCCACCTCGGCTGTCTGAAATCAGCTTCATTCATATACACTCCACTCCCAGGAGTAACAGCTTCAATCTGCGGGATCACAGAATTCGTCATCTCATCTTGCAGAGCCAGCATGTCTTCCCAAGGAGCAGAGAAGTTCCAGGGTGTAGTGAAAGTCCCGGATATTAGTGCATTACGCCAAGCGGGCAGGATAGAATTGTCGACTGAATGAGACGAGGGTCGTGAGGTGGAGGAGACGTCAACTCCTACACCGATGAACGTTACGCCGTGCTCGGTGATGTTGCGTAGTGTATTCGATACTGCTGAGTTGTTCTGTTGTATAGCAGCGCGGGGAATGAGGCGGCCTCCGTATTGAGCGATGCCGACTTCGATGTTGCCGTATGGGAGGGGTCCGAGGTAGGTGTTGAAGTGTTCCATATAGCTTGAAGACTGGGAATATGATACGTTGTACGTGATTCCCAGCTCATCCAGAGATGTGATGAAAGGACTGAGTATGTTCTTGACGTCGTTTGATGTTTTGTTGTAGGCTGTGAGTGGCTGGATCTGGAATCCTAAGTTGGTAGAGAAGTAGATTACCATTGCTCCAGCGTCAACAATATCTGGGAGCAGGAAGTGAAAAATTTCAATGGCTTCGTAGAATCTATCTGACGAGACATTCGCTGAATTGAAAGCCATTGACGCGCCGCTGACAATGGTATCTGGGTAGACTTTTGCAATCATTGACACGACAACTCCGAATGTTCCTCCACCACCGCCAGAGAGCGCCCAGTAAAGATCCTGGTTCTGTGTAGGTGATGCAGTTACGAGATCTCCATCTGCGGTCACAACCTCCCATTCCAGAACTTGATCTGCAGCAAGCCCGAATGAGGTGCTCAGAGCAGAATGTCCGCCGCCTTGAGTGTATCCTCCAGCCACTCCAACGGTAGGACATTCACCAGTGATCGGTACGAGACCTTGCTCGTGGGCTGCAGCCATGGCTTCGAAACCTTGAACGCCAGCTCCCATCTTTATAGCTTTGCCTTCATAGTTCGAACTCGACCATTCCAGAAAATCGATGTCCTTAAGATGGTGCGTCCAGACTGCTAGAGCACCTGCACCCGTGGACTTTCCTAGATAGCTGCTCCTGTTGGTAATGCAATCGTTACAATGCAGATGAGACTTACTCATGGCCAGTACTCCTGATAACCAAACGTACGTTATTCTGTTTCGCAAATTTAACGGCAGCGATAACATCGTCTGGACACGAGACATTGACAGCATAGCTAACATAATTTCCCAGTGTACAAGGTCTTGAAGCTGGTGTGAATGGGTCGCAGCTCTGATTCGCAAAGAAAGGAGCCATCACCGAAGAAGAAGACTCCATACTACGTAGAATTGCTGATTAACTTTGATTATTCCAATTGACTCTCTGGTCTCAATACTCACTGCAACTGGGAATTTGTCCATCCGTTTTGGAGTGCTGCGCATGCCGTCTCGTTCAATATGGGATCATGACAAGGCGATCCAAGTGGAACAGTCGCCACGAGACGGCCGCCGACTGTAGAATTCAGCTGGTCCCATGATGTTGTTGACGGCCAGCAAGGATCACCAGGCATGCAGAGACATGTAGCTGCGCCTGGTGATGCAAAGAGTGAAGACAGAGCCGAATTGGCCAGCGCCTGTTTAAGGAATCTCGTTTGGACCATTTCTTGGGTACAAAAGCTTGCTCAATTAAGTACAGTCAGCTAGGTTGATGGTGAAAACGAACACATCCAGAAGTTTTGTATCTTGAAGAGGATTTGATTTGGGCTTACTGTCGTTTATGTACATAGACTCGCTTCGGGGATCTACATCTCGCAGTAGCGGCGCCACGAGGACTGCCGATGCAGCGGGGAGTATTACTCCAATTGAGTTAGCCACCAAGTAGGCACTGTAAATGAAGTCGAAAAGACTCACTCCATCGAAGATCTCCAAGAATCCACATTACTCAGGCAATAGGGCTGAGATCATTCCTGCAATGTCAAATTTGTCATCATGTTTGTACCCATCAGCAAGCCTCGCAGCAAAGCCATCTTGGATGTAGACAATTTGTGTGTGGAAGGTAGAGAAATTCACACCGAGGAAGAATTCTCAATCCTGGGGGGTGGGCTTATGCTCACGCTAGCAAGCCAGCTCCAGCTCTTTCCTATCTCGCTTCTTCCTCAACCTCGAGGATCTCTGAGTTCCAAAACCCACCCGATGCGTGTAATATCAGATGCAGCAGGACTGAGGCCACTGGTCCACTAGAGACGTGAGAAAGATTGCCCGAACGAGAGGCACCCGAGGTAAAAGAGGAAGGAAAGCAGAGACTACGCAACGCTGCACTAGGTCTGCGGGTTGAAAATGAGTCTGCGAACTCGACCTCGTCACTTTTGGCAACTACCCCCCAAGTCAACACAGATTGGTACGCTCGACACTCAACGTTCGATGGGTTGTAGAGGAAGCAGAGTCCTCGCATACACTACACGGTAATGAAAAGAAGAACGTCGTGACACAAACAGAGCAAACAATATTGAAGGGGAGAAAAGAGACTGGAGCTTCAAATAGTCAATTCAAAAAGCACTTATGTGCTCAGATTATATGATCATGCCCTCATGAAATAATTCCTCCAAATTCATTTACAAGCGACTTCCCATATTGACATGAACCGCCTTTGTCTGCGTATACCCCGCCAAACCAGCCTCACCCAACTCCCGTCCAATACCACTCTGCTTGACACCACCAAACGGAATCCTATAATCCGAGTCATTGCTCGAGTTGATCCACACCATACCCGCCTCAATGTTCTTCGCAACTCTATGAGCACGGGTGAGATCTTGAGTGAACACAGCACTGCCAAGACCATATGTGGTATCGTTCGCCATCTCAAGTGCCTCCTCCTCAGTCTTGAAGCTAGCAATGACGACGAAGGGGCCGAAGACTTCCTCCCTGAAGATCTTCATGCTGGGCTTGACGCCTGTGAAGACTGTGGGCTCAATGAAGAATCCCTTACCAGCTGAGGGGCCAGAAGTGAAAGCTTCGCCTCCGGAAATGAGAGTTGCGCCTTCATCTTTACCAGCCTTAACGAAGCCAAGAACACGCTCGTATTGCGTCTTGGTGACTTGGGGGCCTTGGAAGGTGGTCTCGGCAAATGGGTCGCCAACGACGGAGACCTTCTTGACCTGTTCTTTGAAGGCGGCGATGAAGGTATCGTAGATGGAATCTTGAACTAAGATGCGGGAAGTGGCGGTACAAATTTGACCTTGGTTGGACATGATGCCTTTCCTATGTTAGTGACGTTCGGCGCGAATGAGGAGGGATCATACCGATGTGCGCCCACTTCACAGCTTGGTCCAAATCCGCATCCTCGAAAACCAGCAATGGCGACTTTCCACCAGTCTCCAAAGTAATATTCTTCATGTTCACCGCAGCCATCTTCATGATCTCCTTTCCAGTGCCGGTACTTCCAGTGAAGGCGACCTTATCGATGCCCAAATGTGTAGCAATGGCCGCACCGGCCTCACGTCCATAACCATTGAGAATATTGACCACTCCTGGTGGGAACCCAGCTTCCTTGATCAAGTTTGCAAAGTATAGAATGCTCAGTGGAGTCTGCTCAGCAGCCTTCATGACAATTGTATTTCCACAGGCCAACGCAGGGCCCAACTTCCACGCTGCCATAGCCAGTGGGTAGTTCCATGGGATGATCTGCCCACAGACTCCAACCGGCTCCTTGATTGTGTATGCAAACTTAGCTGGTCCAGTATCAATGACCTGTCCGTGGATCTTATCCGCGTACCCGCCATAGTACTTCAATACGCCAGTAACCTCTCCTACGTCTCCAAGCGAGTCTCCATATGTCTTGCCATTGTCCCAGGTCTCAATTGTAGCGAGGGTATCTTTGTGGGCTTCGCAGAGGTCGGAGAGCTTCATCATCATGTTGCCTCGGTCGGTGGGGGAGAGGTCGCGCCATGAGGGGTCTTTGAATGCCTTGCGGGCCGCTGCGACAGCTGTGTCGACATCTTCGGGGGTGGCTGCGTAGACGGAAGCAATCTCGGTCTCATCGCTGCAGGAGTGTCAGCATTGGTTTGGGAGGGGTAGTAGTGGGGTGTCGGCGTACGTGGGGTTGATGGAGACGATCTTCTTGCCATCGCTGCTCTTCACCCATTCGTTATTGATGAAGAGACCGGTTGGCTGGGTGTATTTCCTGCCATTGGGAGCTGTGAGCTCGACAGTGAGGTCGGACATCCTAACGGGAGTACTGCTGAATGATCTGCAGATAGATATTTGGGATACTACAATCGACTGATGACCGGACGAGTGGAATGGAATAGCCGATAAAGGTAATGTTGCTTGTCGACAAGGCCTGGTGATCTGTTCGAAGGAAATACGACGAAGATGCGCAGGAAGAGGGAAGAATGTTTTGAACATCAGAAGAAAAGAAGGGGAGATCTCGGGTTCAGTAAATAGCTGCCGTGTAACTAAGAGTTGTAGCACTCAAAGTCAAGGCCAAAGGTGGGCTTGCATGAGCTCTGGCGAGTGGTAACACGCAGTGGGCGAGGGAACTGCCTCACAGGGAAAGCTTCAACGAGGAAACGAGGAACGTCGGGTTGGGCTTGCCTATTTGGGCTTGGCGCCAGCGTATGCCCCGCGATAAAGACCTTGAGAGCTCTGGCAACAGCGCGCTGTGGAGAAGCTGACATTTCGGCGTTAAACTATGGCGATATGACATTGAGTATATGATTGGAGGAAAGAGGATTTGATTGTCGATTAGTATGTAAGAGCCGAACTTTGCTGATACAATTACCAAACAAATAGCCCGATTTGGATGGAGTGCGAAAGTACTGAAGGTCTGTCGGGACTTCGCTTGGCCAGAGTTTACCCCTCCCCCTCATCCTCGAGCGGACTGTCCAAACTCTTTGTCACCTATCTCAAGAAACTTCGCACCGAGACTAATAGACCGGGACTGGGCCAAATCGAAAGTTCACCAGCCTTGTGCTTTTGACTAAGCTGATAAGAAGCGAAGGTATCTACCCGACGGTATTTTTATTGTCATCACGCCAGACCAGACCGGGATGGAAGCTTGAGAAATGCCAAGGCTCAAAATTACCCCTCCTTATCACGTGGATGTGCCTCCGAAGACTCAATTTTACCCAGCTGGACGGCCATGGATCCTATATTGGGCTTGATAAACCGTTATACTTCTGTGTGAAGTATCTTTCCGCAAGACAGCATATTTCGCATGGCTTTCCTGCAGAAAGCTGGCATTTGGCGCCCGAGTAGCCGCCAAGCATGAATTTGGAGGCTCAAGGTCTCACTACCCCTCACTTTGTGCATGTAAAGGTACGAATATAGATACTTGGCAAAGGCATGTTGCCTACTTCTGTTGCTTGCATGCATGCATGCATGCATGATAGATGCAAAGAACCTTATGTCTGAATGACTCCCACCAACCCATTAACACCCCGCTATACTATGAGGATCACACAATTCCCACTCTCTTTCGTACAATACAGTCTGATTTTTATGTATACCCTATTTCCCTGTCCGTCCCAGATCCAATCTTGTACAACCCAATCATCCTCGCTCTGGATGCCCGGCCTCTGTCTCTCTTATTCGACAAAATGAATCAATTCGATAAAAACGTCCTCTTCACCAGGTCTGTGTGTCTTCCTTGTTCCTTTGATCCTCCACTCCCACCTCAAAAGCACAAATGCCAACTTCCCAGACTCCCCCCTTCCAAAGCCGAAGCGAAAGCCGAGCCAGAGTCCCCAGGGAAAAATCACAACCCCTCTGCTCCAAGGTATGCCCGTTCCGTGCAAGATATGGCTGGCCCCGATTGCCGCCGACAGCAAACTCCATGCTGAAACGCAAAAGCAAAAGCAAAGCAAAAAACAAAAACACAAGCGCAGGTTTATCTTAGCAACTGTAAAACGAGACACAACAAGTTGTCCACAAGTATACGACACAATTGGACTGTGACCAAAGGTGACACAAATTGGGATGAAGGTATATTGCAAAAAAGTATGCACCACACCAGGGGGTATAAACTCGCTCTTTTCGCTGAAAATATGGGAAATGAAATATGAGAATGTGAGAACGATAACAAGAGATGGGGGATATATGAGGTCGGTTGCCCAACAATGCTTCTCTTTTCTTCTTCCTCTCGCTCCCCCAATGATGATATGATGATGTATGTTGATGACGAAAAACCGGTGAATCGATATGACAGTGAACAGGAGATCTTGTGTAGTAGGAATACACAGAGTAGATACAATGGATTATGTATGTATGTATGTTTGTAGGTTTGGCTTGGTCGATAGCTGGAGAGCATGCCATATGGATGGGTCGTGCTCGCGCAACAAGACAACGTATGTCGAATTAAAGATTAGGGAGTATGATGTGTGTTTGGAGATCTCGATTGTTGCAGGTCGTTCATCGGTCGAGTCTGTTGATCTCGGCTATTTCGCTGAGCACGTTCGACAAGATATCACCGGCGTCCAGCATCTCCAGGCCAACCTCGCTCGTACTGACCACGCGCATAGGGGTCATGGGGAGGCAGAGGACCAGCGCTCGTCGAAGGAGTGACATTTCCGCCTGGCGTCTGCGGCCCAGGAGCTTGGTCCATGCGAAGAGGAGGCAAGCTTGGTGGTCCACCAGGTCCTTGAGGGCCAAAGTAACCTCCTGGTGACTGAACGGGAGGTAGAGTCGAAGCTGGTGGAAGAGAGTAAGGCAGGCTGGTAAATTCCCCTTGCGTATCCGTCCTCCTTCTCCTAGGAGCTCGTTCTGTGGAGGTTTCCGGTCCATAGTTCGTTTGAGGAGGCGGTTGTGGTGGTGGCTGGCCCATAGCTGGAAACGACCCTGATCGCATGCTTTGAGGGCTGGGAGGACCTTGCAAAGCAAGATGCCTCATGTCGGGATTCCTGAGCACCAGCTCCCGCAGTCTGTCCCTCTCCAGCCTGTACCGATCTCTCTCCTGCTCAATTTCCCGCATTCGCCGATCTTGCTCTCTCGCCTGCTGCTGAAGCTTTTCAATGCTCGTGTTGGCCTCCCTCTCTTTTTCTTTCCTGCGTTGGCGGAATCTTGCAGAGGCGCCTGCGTTCCTTGCACGTTTTTCATCAGCCAATTTGGAAGCCTGGTGCACGTCTACAGGCACAGTATACGAGCCTTGAGACGTGGTTATTGTCAGGACTTGAATGGGATCTGAAGCAGAAGTCTGCCTTGAACTGCCTGCGCTGCTGGAATGGAGAGAGCTGGCTTGAGTCTGAGGATCTGGAGAAGTGTACGGACCTTCAGGTACTCCAGAGGGCCCCTGGAATTGCATTCCACCTCCCGCTTGTATTGCAGTCCCAAATGACGAACCGGGATAGTACGACGAGGTGGCCTGCGTTCCACCTTTGTGAAAAAGGAAAGATGCTGGAGAAGTCTGACTCGATGAAGGGTTATTTGAAGATGCTGAAATGCTCGGACTTGCACTTTGCGAAAGTCTAGCACGGCCAGGAGCTTGCATAGTGCCTCCACTGGACCGCCTAGGCGCGATGGACGGCGTTGAAGACGCGGGAGGAAAGCCATACTGCTGCTGGTACTGTGTTTGCCCAGGAGTAGGCATCGAAGGAATATCAGATGTTGCATTAGGTCCAGGTTCGGCCATATACACTCGCCCTCTTGAAGGTAAGAAAGGCGATTGCTGTGCATCGATGGTTGCTGGACCTCCTCTTCCAGCACTTACGGCTCGAGCTGAAGGTGATCTCGGGGTCAAGATTCGTCGAGGCGCCATAGTCTGAGGCAATTGCTGACCCGGAAATGCATGGGATGGTGCAGTTGAGGGACTTGCGCCATATGGGGGTCTCCCAACAGCCGAGATAGGAGACTCATTCGTCGCGCCGCTCAGTCGCCGACTCGAACTTCCACCGCCTTCAGGCTCCGATGGATTTAGTATGGAATGGACTCCCAGATCCCTCTGCTGTCTCGCGCCTCGCCAATCCTCCCCAGATCCTGTGTTCTGGGAGGTTTGAGCATGTTGAGGGGATGTCTGCACTTGGTGAGAGAATCCACGACTTTCGGGCTCCGGCTGCTGTCTCTCTGCTTGCCGTCCCTCGTGTTGAGAGTCATCTCGAAGCTGCACAGGCGGTAGAACGAATCTTTGACCTTCGGGCGGCGACCGAGATGCAGGACGAGACGCAGATGGCCTCTGCGACATCGAGTCCTGATCCCCTAACCCTTGATGGTCCCCAGGACCGGGACATTGACGTTTACCACTACCTTCCCAGCTCTGCTGATAGCTGTGAAGCTTGAACACAAAGTCAGTAAGGCGTTTTTCGAGGACCTCTGGAGTTTGGATGCCTGGGAACCGTGTTACTTTGGGCGATAGTTTTCGGTCGCTTCCAAAAGCAACGAAGGTCTGACTCTCGCACGACGGACGCCTCAAAAATCCTTGTACAGCCAGATCGAAGTTGATATTTGGGTAGCTTGACAATAAAGCCTTCCGGCGAGCGGTGAAAGTCAGCTGCGGTTGCTATTCTGAGCTTGGTGGTCGGCTCGTATTGAATCGGGTTGAAACTTCAAGTGCGGAACATCGCTGGTGCGCCGCACCAATAGCTCCAGTAAAGTACTTGTTTCCTCCTTCTGCTGGTCCTGTGGGGTGACTTGTTCTGGCAGGGGTGTTTCGGTGATGTTGGAACTGGAAAAACGTCGAGGCGGAGCAGCCAGGCAGTCACTGAATGGATGGATTGGACCAAAGACTTGGGAAGCAGAAGCAGCTAAAAACTGTAAGACAAGTCACTGGGTATTAGTTATTGCGCAGCAATGATTGATATAGGGCGCCAGTGGTGACCAGTGAACCAGAGGATCGAGGGAACTGACTGAAAGTGGGAGACGGCTGCGGTCGACGGACCAGTCATGAGCATGAACTGCAGGAAAGCCTCGCGACTGGTGGAGAAGCACGAATTGAGATGGAAGAAACAAAAGTGTCGCCGATGGGATCCTCCTACAGGCTGAAGATGCAGGAGGAAAGAAGTATTGCCTGTGTATGGCTGGCGGGTGTTTGTTGATGACGGTGTTAGCTTGACGCAGAGTAGATGCAGAGTAGAGTACGAAGTAGACGCAGAATTGGATGAGCAAGCATCTCTTCCATTATTGGGGAACCCCCAAGCTTTTGGTCTTCCAGTCCCACGCCTGTCTGCTCACAGACACTTGGGACCCCTTCACAAACCAGCACCAAAGAGATCATAACGACCAGGATTTGACAACCACAGCGGGTCTTTTGGGAGCAAACTGGGGTGCTTGAAGGCTGCTGCAGGCGATGGCCATGGACTGGGGCAAGCCGTGGTGTGCTAAGACATTTGTTAATGGCAGGGCTCTAGCTGCTAGAGCGTGTGAGGTTAGAAGACGTGCTAGGCTCGCCAGGCTGGGAGCTTGGGTCGATTCCGAATTCCCAAGAAACTTTAGTTCCGCACAGGCATACAGAGTACAGGGCAGTTCTGCAAGGCAAGGAAGGCCACAGACAGGCGGCCCACCCGTCGTCCTCGAGGCGGCCCGCGGGTGTCGACCATGTGCAGCAAACCCCTGTGGTCTAGGACTAGACTCGCATGGCTGCTGGCGGTGGCATTTCATGAACAGGCGCAACCTTTTAGAAAGTTCTTTTTGCGCAGGGCAAGTGGAGGAGAAGAGGCTGGCTGCGAATACGTGACTAAGTTCTAGATAGAACTTTACCAAAGACGTTGACGAGTTATGCCAGCGATTGGCATTGAGAGAAAGCTAATTGAAAGAAAGGGTCTAGCTAAGGTGCGAAAGTCTGTCGCTCCTCCCACTTTGTTGAAATCTAGGAAAAATCGCCGGAGTAATATGCGGCCCTAATGATAGTTAGGACATTCCTTCAGCAAGCCATGCTTCTAATGGCGGTAGGCGTGACGAAGTTAAACTTTCAGCAGCTGCATCGTGTGCGGTGAAGAGTTTTGAAGCCAGAACTAGCTATTCATGGTTTGGTGGGCATCTTCAGCAGAAATCCAGTTGCGTATTCAGTGCCCACTATTGACGTTGCTCATTCTTCACTTTGCTTCTCACCGCAACTATCGTGAGCTGGCAGGAGGCCAAGGCTTAACGGTGAAGCCAGTTTGATGACGATGTTCCGTCACTAGGAAAACGCGCGATGCTTTGGCACTATGGCGCTTTTAGTTGACTTCTTGCGAATGACTATAGCTATCGACATCCCGAACTAGCGACGAAGCTTCAAGTGCGGCAAAGGTTTACCGGCAGGAGAATCGATGGCTGGCAACTTGGTAAGACCTAGAGCTCTCTGATCATTAGATGTGCTGTGCCCTGAGGAAGTGAGGAGCTTGGAATTGCTCGTCAAGGTGCGCTACCAGTACGCCGGTTCACCCCTCGGGCGACCCTGCAATTAAACACCATAGCTTGGGACTATAATAGTGGTCGACTTAGCTACCGGTCCGTATCATCGTGGTGATCGCGTGGTGACTAAATTGATGATGCTTCAGCCTTCTTCACGCGGTCTACCAACTGCTTGATCAAAAGTGGCGCTGGGGCTTCGGGGTTGCTGGGGAGGGTGAACACTGAACAGTGGATGTTCTTCGTTGCTGGCAGCTGCTCCGTTGCCTGCAGGCGGATAGCGGATAGTGGATAGATTGCGCGCTTGATCTGATTGAACGGTTCTGTATCGCGCTGCAGTAGCTCATCCGCAATGCAGGCCCTTGATGGTAACTTTCCAGTCACTTGCGCTGTGCGCTGTGGTATGCTGTGCCTGAGACCCTCGAATCGGAGGCCTGCTCCTTTCGGGCTCGAGCACCCCGAAGTTGCGACTCGATGGCGCTGTCGACAATGATGGCCTCTGATGCTGCCTCTTACAGACAGGAACGGACGATGGCAGGGCTGCTTATCCTTAGCGGATATTAATATAAGTGCCAGAACCGAACGATCCTGAATCACAACTCGGCTCCCTCCCATACGTAATTTGCAAAAAGAGGTCACAATTTCTCTGGCACTGAGTTGCTGGTAGCCAACAGAAAGACGAGGCGTCTGCCCGCACTGCCGCACATGCAAGGTCATAATCCTTCCCTGATTGTGGCATAGAAATGCGACGAATGACGAGCTCTCCTGTGGTTCTTCTGTTCTTTCGCCACAGCCAAATAACTGCTTGATAGATAGCAGCTTAGTAGAACCTGGCTTGCAGATGCCATGCTGTGTTTGACTAAATGCAAGGCATCCATCGTCTTGACAACCTATAGTGTTTGAGTTCGGAGCCTTGGGAACTTGCACTCGATCCGTGTGAAAGTGAGACCTTTTTGCGTACAAATCTCCAGCCCTGTTGTCGTGGCCTGCCTCTGCCGTTTCTCTCAGACTTCTCCCCTTGTAGGATTGGATCGATTCAGCTACAAGGGCAAGGCTCCTATACATCGCCTGTTCAACTTGCCTGATCCCGGTGACGGACCCCTGCTCAACATGGTCAGGAACATCTGCAGAATGATGTCGGAGGTCCCCTTGCCCAAGGATGCAACGTTCTCCCACCATATATCATAACACAAGGCAAAGTTGCGTTGACAGACATCGCCCTCGCAAGTCAGACCGAGGCATCGCACTATTTTGTCCTTCCGGCAGTCAGTTGTCATATACCCCAAGCAAATAACCTTCATGGTTCTATCCACTCTCTGTTAATCTGTGCCTGTGCATTTGGCTTGGCTCGAGCGTGCGGAGCACAAGATGAGCTGCAGTAGTGCGCTCTGATAACGTTTTTACTTGGAATCCCCTGGGAGGCTGCCCTGGAGGTTTCCAGGTCCAGGACACCGGCTCGATATATCATGCAAATCTGGTTGGCCTCTTCTGTGAAGTTCTCGATTCTCTCAAGATCGAGAGACCTGCACATCATCGGCTGTTAGTTCTCCTTATCTGGCCAGTTGGTATACGCCTCAGAATATGAATGACGATGGTGGTAGATATTGGCCAGTCTACTATCACGAGAAGCGCGCCGTGCCGCTGGAATTTGGAACTCCTTCCACATTCTGTCGGTTCGTATGCAGAGTGATGCGCATAGCGGCCCAAAACACCCCGACGAACAATTCGTACCTGATCGATTCCAGCTAATTACAAAGCAATTTCAATTGGGAAACTAATGCCTGATCGGGGACACTGAACTTATGATACTGGGTGGTCTTTCTATCAATTGAAACCTATTGCGTCGTAGACCATGTTCCTAAGATAGTGATGTTGATCTCTGAATGGTCACATAAGATCGCGGTTCCGTCGCCTGTTCGACATGGACAAGAATCGCAACTGTGAGAACGCAAATATGAAACGACAACAACGTGGTTCTGCTAAGTCCATATCCGGCCATTTCGTTGGATAAAAGGGTTCAGAGGCCTCGCCCAACTCAGCCGTTATCACGGACATCATATTTTCGATCCTTGCCTTTCTTCCCATTGGCTTCATTCATGACTTTCGCTCGGATAAAGCAGCTTTTGCCCTACCAGTCCGTAGGCTCGGGTGAGTTCCAGGCGGTGGGATCCTGGCATCCTGCAGCCAGAACCGGCTGGAGCTGTCGCATTCCGAGGTTGAGCATTACCGTGTCGAGCTAGCACGAAGGTAACTCAGGGTATGATTTCACTCCAAAAAAGATTGTTTTGATCTCATGATCTTTTTCTTTGAACCTGTACGGGATGTCTCGGAATCGAGTAGAGTAGCCATGAAGATCCTGTTGGAATCGAAATAAGAAAAGCATGGGTCGCTTCAGTCCACCCTCTTGTGCCAGGCGAGTTCTGGCGAGACTACGAGTATCCGACTAGCCAAGAGGCCGGCTTCCAGGGATCTCAACAGTGCATCCGCTCAGCTGCATGACCAACCCATGGTGATGAATTTACCCCCACAGCTTCCACGAGCAACGGTGAGGCTTCCATGGGATCATGCCTCCTGCAAGGCTGCAAGCTGTCAATCATACCTCAAATTTCGTAACCTTCTTTCGGGTTATAGCATGCGGCTCTTATACCACTTTTCAGCGCATGGCAAGGTTTTCGAAAGCACGGTGCCTTCTATTCGGGACCGTGAGCTGCTATAAAACTGAAATATACCACTCGCTGTTTCTCGAACAGCAGCTGGGCAAGCAATGTCATCGCCCAGCCGTGTTGAAGAAGGGAGGATTCTGCCCTGCTGCAGCATTCGTCTTTTCCTTCCCTTCCCCGAAATAAGGCAAGATCGATTAGGTTTAGGCTAGGATTTCGCCCTTTCCAACCTGCTGGTAAGGTCTTGCTTTAGCGTGCTCATAACGTTCACCAAGACCCATCCCGAGAACCGTTCCACTCTCAAACAACGGAATTACTAGTTTTAAGACGGGACCTTGCCGCGGTGTAAGCATGGTCAAGTCATTCAGCACCGGCCAATGACATGTGGCCGCAATGATAGGTGCTACCAGCTGGAGGCCGGTGAACCGTCGCTGGACCTGGTATCGAAATTCCAAAAGGAACTTGGCTGTTCTAAGACTGAATCCCCGACTGAAGTTACGAAGCCCAGGCAAGTCCGGCACTAGCAATCAATGCAGGGCGAGAAGCACATCATCATGATCGTCCATCGTTGCCAGCCTCCAGAATTTCGCTGCATCTGCAGGAACAGGGCGAAGGACTCTGGGAAATGAGAGCGAACCATCCGGCAGTCCTTCCACTGCATCCACACAGAACAAGGCAACGAGATGGGATGAGGCGTACAGAACCATTCTGATTGGTTTCCCTTTCCATCATCCAACAGCTGCATGCTAATCCCCGCATATGCAGCTCCACGTCGATAACGACACTCGCATGAATATCTAGTCAGGTGCTTGCCAGATCGCATTCTTCGTTCAGTGCTTCGAAGATGGAATGTCAGCTGATAATTTGTAATTTTACTTGAAGCAAGAAAACAAACTTTCAGGTCAACCCTAATAAAGGGCTCGAGAGCCGGCCTTTCTGTGCTTATTTGAGCATGAGCCTGTTTGCCTATCACGGCCTGAGCCCTCGTATGCCGCTGATTTCGGAACAGGAGTCCAGTTTCTCAACCAAAAACCCAATTGGACTTCGGTCATCATCGTCTTTTACAGCGAATTTTTTCCACTTCAACTGTTCGGTCCAGCCACTGTGGTTATTTGGTAGTAAGAAGCAAAGAAAGCAAAGAAAGCCAATTCCCAAATGCATAACGATGACACAAATTTCCTGCCGTCCCGGGGCGTGTCATAGTCGCACTGCTATTGATCCTTGAAATTACCCAAAGAGCAGACTTGTAGCCATCGGAACACTCACTTTCTAAGGTATTTCTGATTTCGCCGATGTTGTTGACGTGGAAATCGATTCCGGGCGAACCTAGGTAGACTGCATGAGCAGAATTGTCACGTGCTCTTTTTGCTCATATTTTTGCTTGTGTTCTGTGTTGGTCGCTGAATCTGGCTTTCTTTAAGTTTCAAGAATGTCCCGAATGGTGTTCGGCTTGAGCACCCGGTGCGTTGTCTTTTGTGTAAAGGCGTTCTTGCGCGCATGAAGTGATGTGATGTGATTGTGATGTGATAGCGCTTACGCAGGTGATTCTGCACGGCTTCAACGTATCGTGTCGCAAGTCGCAAGATCCACAGCTACAAAGCTCTAGTCCAGAAATGCGCAGGACAGCAGTGCGGTGAGCAGAGTCAACTGAGGGTCAGCTTTGTTTAGTTGAGTTCAAATTGGCGGTCAGTGAACAATTTCTGATCATTTGTCGTGAGTCCGCAGGATGTGGATCGTGAAGTTGCGATAGGGGCATTGCGGTGAGCAATGCATGCAGAGACCTGCATCAATCTCTGCAGTGTGATAATGTACGAAATAAACTTAAAAAAAATTGAGAAGCTATGTATGAGACGGGAACGCCCACATGATTTCCCGGGGCTGCAGGAACAATCCAAGATACGGAAAAGCTGGCACAACGCGGGTCGACCCTTCGCTCCGTGGCGCTACGGCATGGTCCAAGTGCAAGCATCTTGCGAGGCCATCCTCTTCCATTTGAAATTGGGACCTTGAGCTTTTCCTCTCAGCTTTTCAAACCTTTCTAGCTGACATGAATTTGGTATTTGAGCATCGTTCCTTGCAACTGTGATAACGCGTTGACGCTAGGAAAAAGTCTAAACGGTCCTGGGGATCCTGCCCTGGCTCAAAATCTGGGGAACCTCTCGGATGAAAACCATGTTACTTTCGGTCGTCGGGATGACGTGTCCAGGTGTCCTGTAAAGCTTATTCCGAATTGAATTTTCCATGCCTCCTTCGAGCTCAAATGTCAAGCACAGTCCTGTGGAGCGAGAGCGACGATATCTGTTCAGAGAATTGGGCCGGTCTGATGATATCCAACATGGAAAATGCTTGCTCTTTGGCATGAACCTTTCACCACCTTCCAAATGGAGCCATGTGCAGAAAATCCAGCATTGAATTTCTTGAACTCAAAATGCGGATTCTTCATACTCTCCATGCGTTCTTCTTGACAAAGCATGAGGAGAATGACTGTGAAAAATGGAAAGCAACGTGATGAGAGGGTGAAGTGGCACCCAAACGAGTCAGCCATACACTGAGCAATTGGCCAGTAATAGAAGGGCTGCTATCGATAGGACAAAAGGAAAGAATCCATCTTTCGTATGTCTTACGAGCAAATTGACAACTGGAGGCGCACCACCCATCAAGACCAAGACCAGCAATATAGGCAGAACCGACCGGAATACCCGCCACAACATCCACACATTAAAGACACAGCAAACGTCGCGCCCTCATCAATCGAAAGATTGGAATAAATCTCTCGCCAACAGACTTCGACGGGTGATGGAGTTACGGGAGCGATGGGGATATGGATCGGGACTGAGGGCCGGCTACCGAGCCTTTGGCCACATCGCGACAACTATGATATTGCCAACCGACGAGAGTTGATATAGCTGAGGCTCACCTTTCGCAAAGAAGTTAAGTTGGTAGAATATCATCAGTCAAGGACAGGCCATCAAGGACTTCAGGTATCTGGACTGGGCGAAAATCGAATATCAACAACAGACAAGGGGAAATCGTGGAGGACGTTGCGCCCCACTATCGGGTTTTATTTCTTCGCTTCCGGAGACGGACCCACTGTTGAATCGCCTAGCGAGTGACCTCACCAAGCTTCCCCCGCGATGGCGTTCCCATTCAACAAAAGCTCGAGTACGATCCTTTCCTGGTGGCGTTGGGTTCTTTCATTCTTTCTACGAAGTGAACCAGCAATCATGTCTTCCTCATTCCAAAGATGGACCGTCACGGAACCCTATTTGGACCTTCACTGTGCTCTTGGCGAGGGTCCTTACTACGAGGAGGCTACCAACCGCCTGCGTTTTGTTGACATCATCAAGAAACACCTGCACACCGTCGACTTGAGCATTGGGCCAAAGAGTTTGAAGACTTTGCAACTTGATATGCCAGTTGGCGTAACGGCCGACATCGAAGGCATTGATTCGAGAAAGAAGATTTTGATTGGGGGGAAGAGTGGGATGTACATATTGGACAGGGAGACGGGCAAGTATGAACTGTTGAAGAGGTTCTTCGACAGCGAGGAGAAGGATGAAAGACTGCGGAGCAATGACGGAGCGATTGATCCGCAAGGAAGATTCTGGGTTGGAACCATGAACGACTTTTGGGTTGGGGAACCGCAAGCTGAGGGTGGGTCTCGAGTGTTTCCTCTCGCATTTTTCTTTCATCCTGGATTTTGGTGGACAAAGTGTCTATTTTCGTCAGTGGAACCCATTTTTGAGATGGTAGCCTTTTGTGATGTATTCATTGGCAACTTTGCGATATCAATGAGTCATCCTTGGTATCCACGTGATGGATATTGGAACTCGGCTGCAAGTTGTGGTGTACCCCGTGGAAATAGCTAATCGTGAGCAGGTTCACTCTTCCGCTTCAATTCGGACTTGAGTCGGAAGATATTGCGATCTTCCTTGACTATTCCCAATAGTATTGGATGGTCGAGAGACCACAAGACCTTGTACTTCACGCACTCAACCGAGAAACGCATCATCGCATTTGACTTCGATGGCTCCACTGGAGACATCAGCAATGAGAGAGTTTTCTGGCAGCATGATGGCAACGGGGACCCTGATGGGTTCAAAATGGATGCAGAAGGAAATATCTGGCAGGCGATCTATGGTGAAAGCCGAGTCTTGAAGATCTCTCCTCAAGGAAAGGTCATAGGAGAAATCACTTATCCAACGAAGTGCATTACATGTCCCGTTTTCGTCGGAACGGAGCTCTGGGTCACAACCGCGGATGATCATGACAAGACCAAGCCATACGCAGGCGCCATCTTCAAGGTCGATGTTGGTGTCGGAGGACTGAAAGATTTCAAGTTCAAGTTGGAGAAAGATATCCAGGGATTGTAGAGAGACAGACTGGCCCCACAGACCATAAAACATTGTAATAAGGCTGGAAGTGATAGAAGAAATAGAGATAGAGTAGGCAGAGTACGAAACGGAAATGCCTGTTCCTTCCGCCGTAGAAGACGCTCCTCTGCTCCATATGCAAAAGTACGTATCTCTGACCACGTGGTTCCTGAAAGCAGCCCGAGAGCTCGAGGTGTCAGCTCGGATTATCGATGTTGTTTCGCTTGTACAATAGCGCAGGGCGGGCTTGCGTGCTACTGACAGTATTTTGGCTGCTCAGCGAGCGACACACACTCAGATCAAATTCACCGGCAAATCCCAGGCTGAAAGCTTCGTAGCATCGAAGAAGATTCTCAAGTGCCGGCTCTTATCAGCGCAAACGGTTGATTGAACAAAATCGCATGTATCCATGAATATGCTTGGTCCTATCTCTCCATTGAGACCCTGTTTGCACAATCTGTTGTCGCGCTGTTGATCAGGCCGAAGAGAGGTCATATAAGGGCGTACTCGGAAATGCTGATATCGTACATACTTTTCAGACCTAACTACATTATCTCTTTAAAGACTTGACATGGTTAAGTGCGCTTCCTTTCAACAACCACGGTATTTGGCCTTCGTGTAAGCTATGATTCAACCTTGTCTTCCAAGAGCTGCCATCTCTGCTGCTGACAACCATAGTCAGCTGTTCTCCAGGCTTGATGACTTCAACATTTAGTACACTGACACGATCAGTTGCCCTGATCCTCTCCCACGCCGTAGGGTCCGCAAAAGTCAAGGGGAGCATTCCCTGCTTCTTCAAATTCGTCTCGTGAATTCTGGCAAATCCATTCGCGATAATAGCCACAGCACCAAGATAGCGCGGTTCGAGAGCAGCATGTTCTCGACTTGAGCCTTCGCCATAGTTGTTGTGTCCGATGATGCAGTACCGAGTCCCACTCTCCTTATACGATCTTGCGATGACAGGCACCGCGTCTATCTCCCCTGTTGTGCAGTGTTGCGCCATGCCGCGAGGATGATCTGGAAGGAAAGCATTCTCAGCTCCCGTAAGCATGTTGTTACTGATGTTGTCGAGGTGCCCTCTATAATCATACCATGGACCTGCAGGGCTGATGTGGTCGGTCGTGCATTTCCCCCTAACTTTCATCAGTATGGGCAGATCAAGGGCGTTACCTTCTCTCCAAGCCTCGAATGGTTCAAGCTTTTGCAGACGGTCGCTCGAGGGATCAATCCTGACCTCGATGTGTTGGGCCTGATCAACTGGAAGTGGAGCTTGGTAAAGATGTTCCCCCGTGCTAAATGATGCTGGGAGTTCGTCGCTCTTAGGAGGCGTGAATTTGAAAAGATTACCATCTGCTTGCCTAATTGAATCTGTGGTAGGATCGCAGTCGAGAGCGCCGTGATATGCGAAAACAGTTGCAAGTTCTGGCGAGGTTACGAAGGAGTGAGTACCCGGATTGCCATCATGTCGACTGCAGAGGTCAGCATAGAACGAGCTCGAGGAAAGTACTATGTACCCTGTAAAGTTCCGATTGAAGGACGAGATCACAGAATTCAATTCACCCTGAAAGTTTCCGTCAGCAACACTCTTCACTGACACCTTGCAGCTCTCACCTTTGGCATATCTGGACGATTCCACTGCCCCACGCATGGACCACAGGAACTTGACAGCACAGTTGCACCTGCTGTTCTCATTGTTCCGAGAAATCCGGCATCCTCTGCTGTAGCTCGAATCTGGTCACTACCGGTCGACACGAAGAAAGGTACCTTCGGCTTCAACCCAGCGCTTTCCGCCTGCTTGATCAGATCGGATACCTTCATCAGATCTTCGTAGGAAGAGTTTGTACAACTGCCAACGAGTGCGGCTGAGAGCTTTCCAGGCCATTGATTTTCCTTGACTGCCAAACCCAGGTCTGACAATCTGTGCGACAAGTCTGGCGTGAACGGGCCATTGATCTGAGGCTCCAGGGTGTCCAAGTCAATCTCAACTATATCATCGTAGTAGGACGAACAGTCCTGATCTGGCATCAAGAGATCGAGATTCTGTTTTGCAGCATCGGCAATATCTGATCGTTGCGTGACATTCAAATACCGACACATGGAGTCTGTGTACGGAAATAAACAAGACGTTGCTCCAACCTCGGCAGACATGTTTCCAATTGTCGCCATGGCAGTTGCCCCAAGACCATCAATCCCTGGCCCAAAGAATTCAACAACTTTTCCCTTGCCACCGGTGACAGACACAAGTCCAGCAAGTTTGCAAATTATGTCCTTGGAGCTTGCCCATCCCTTCAACCTTCCTGTGAGTCTTACTCCCAGTACTTTCGGACACGGCAATTCCCATTGCAGGCCAGCCATAGCATCGACTCCATCTGATCCGCCAACGCCTATTCCCAACATCGCCATACCAGCTGCATTAGGGGTATGTGAGTCAGTCCCCACAAGAAGGCCCCCAGGGCTGCCGAATAATCAGTATGCTGGCTTCAAATATTGATGAGGTTCAACTTACAATGTGTACTTCTCAAAGAGAATAGTATGAATGATTCCCGACCCAGGTTTCCAGAACCCGATGCCATACTTTGCTGACGCCGAGCCAAGAAACTCAAACACTTCCTTGTGCTTGATCTTCGCAGCAGCAAGATCTTCTTCTGCACCCTTCCCTGCCATGGTCAAGTGATCGGTGTGAATAGTCGTCGGAATAGCGACTTTGTTGATGCCTGCACTCATAAACTGTAGGAGAGCCATGGTGGCATTTGCATCATGGACGGCAACACGATCAGGATACAGTTTTAGAAAAGATTTACCCGGATCGATCTCTTGATTCAAAGGATCACAGAGATGCGAGTACAAAATTTTCTCGGAAAGCGTAAGTGGGCGATTGATCCTCCGCCGAACTTGTACAAGCTGATTCTGTAAATGCGCGTAGGGCAAGAAAGCGTCCTATTTCATGATAAGTTTCAAAACCTCGCAATGAAATTTTGAACCTCACATGTTCCAGATTACTCATGGGTATTTTTGTTTGATCCCTGGCGAATCCGGGAGCGCTTGTGGCAAGGAATCGGCGTCGTGGTCTACTGCGTGGCAGAAGAGCCGGTATTCGACATGAGCCGCGCAGGCGAGCTTTTGGAGAGGCCATCTGCATGTTGATGATTCGAAAACTGGAGTGAGTTACTGGTAAATACAAGAAGAGTTCAAGAAATGACAGAGGTAGACTGTGTTGTCAGGAGTGTGTGGAATGAATTTGGTGAGGTTTTTGGGTTGAGCGAAGTGCAGGTGCTCGATAGAACATGTAAGGTCGTTTAACCAGCAAATAATCCTGTAAATACACGGCTGCAAGCTCCATAATGGTCAAGTTATTTGTTCACATTTATATCAGGAAGATAAACAATGGAGGAGTTGAATTTCTGGCGGGCTGCTCCGTGTGCTAATACCAAAACGGACAAGTGCACACTCGGAATGCCCCCTTGAACAAGCGAGCGCTCGAGTCTTGGCTGGACGACGCCAAGTCATCTCCGTCTCCTTTCTCCAGACCTCGGATCTGGCCCCCAAGAATCTCCTAACGGCCTCTGTTTCTCGAAGACCTTGTCATGCAAGGTACTGTTAGAATCCTCCACGACTTTATAATGGAACGATTACGATACAGTCGCGAGTACTGAGGTTGGTTCCAGCTTACGTCACTCAGCACCGTTATTGCGTACCAGCATCCGACACCCTTCGAGGGATATCAGGGTGAAATAGCCTGCTCTGCTACGGGCACGTTGACGTTCGGGACGGCATTGCCCCTCTCTGTTGGCTACTTAACAGTATTTGGACTCTACTACGATGTCTGGTAGGAGCACGAGTGACCATTCCGACCTAGGTCGAAAGGCTTCTCACGTGTGTACCCCATGCAAAAAGCAGAAGAAAGCGTGTGATAAGGTTTTCCCGAGTTGCTCTAATTGCTCGCGACTTCACCGGGAATGTTCATATGAGAGCGGACGAGCGCCTGATGTCGGATCCCTTGAGTCACTCTCTGCAAGGCTCACCAGCCTAGAGGATGAAGTGAGCGAGCACAGAGCGGTGTGCGAAGGACGAAGTGCCATCTCAGCTACTAAGCCAGTGCCGTATCATCCTCTAATGGAAGGAGGAGATGCTTTGAGAAACTTATCAGCACATTCACCTACATTCTTTCTCGACGTCAATGTCTTCCGGCTGCACAACACGAAGGTCTCGAAACGGCATTTTGGCTTCGAGGACAAGATATTGGACGATCTCGGAGACAATTTGGAGATTCAAGCTATCGTTGGAGCGTACTTCTTCTCGTGTGCTCCTTGGATGTCCATGATTCAGAAAAAAGGTTTCTACGAGGAAATACTTGCCGGTCAGGTTGGAATGACAGCAGACATCATTTTCCTCATCTTATGCATGAAATTGCTGAACGATTCTGTGCCGTCTGGAGAAAGTCCTCGAACCGAGCTTGTAGGTCACAATCATTGTACTCCCAACATTTGCTCTCAAGAGACACACTTCAGAGACTGAGATCCTGATCTAGTGGGACCATGCGAAGAATCGTTTTTTATCACTCGTATCCAGTGGGTATACATCCATAAGATTGCTTCAAGCAGGTGCATTGTTTTGTTTATATGAGACTGGCCATGCAATTTATCCCGAAGCATATATCTCCATTGGTCATCTCGCAAGACTCGGTCAAGCTATTGGGCTTCATGATACGGCTGGCATTCCTCAATTGGCGCTAGAGCCAACGACATGGGATGAGATGGAAGAAAGAAGGAGGGTCTGGTGGGCTCTTTGGATCTTGGATAGGTATGCTCGGATAAGAAACTGCTGACGAGCTGATTTCAAAATTGACAGATCAAAAACTAGGCATGTCAATGTAGGGAATCCATCCAGAGCACCAGCCATGGCGGAGACAGGAAGAAGAGAGTACCTGCCCGTGGATGATGTGTCATTCGAACAAGGGGTGAATGATCCTCGGATTTCTCGAGTCTCAAGAGCTGATTTGAGCCAGGTGCAAACAACAAGCGAACCACTATTTGTGTCATCTTCAACGAATATCACGGCCGCACCGCTTGCGAGGTTATGCCAGGCAATCCACTTGCTAAGTCTGGTTCTCAAGCACATTAATGACAGAGATTCCAGTGCAGATGATCGTTTAGAAGAGGCGAGGCAGCTGAGCCGTGCGATTCTTGCTCTCTGTTCTTTCATGAATAGTGAGGTTGGGCCTAGCGCAACTCAAATATTCGTTCCGAAAGCTGTTTGTCTCAGGTTAGTAACGGAGACATCAACGCGCTTGTCTAACTATGTTCTAGCGCTCTCTTTGCCCTATACGAACATGCGTCGACCATCAAGCAAGGTGCTTTTGCCCTCGCTGCTGAACTCGAACTGAATGAGCTTGGAGTTTCGGGGTTACATTCTTTGGTACCTCAAGTTACCGTATATACCACTCATATCCAAGCAATACTGCCATACAACCTAGGGCAAGCCTCGCCTCTGATCTGCCACTGTCTTTATAGGATGGCTGTTTGGATATTGGGCCTCTCGAGAGAGGCTCTGCAACCCGAGTACTCGAGATTACTTTTTTCAACTCGAGAAACGTTGGCAAAACTGAGCATGAGGTGGCAAGTCGCTGGTATGCCCGATCTCCATTTTAGATTATGCTTACTAATGAAGTGACAGAGAAGTATCTCAAGATGCTCAACTACATTGGATCAATTGCTGCCACCACTAACCCGATCGTTCAAGACTGAAAATGACGCTTTCAGGACATTACACTGGCAGGTTACTTGACAACATTTTTAGAAGGACGGATCACGTCATTCGAAGCCTATGCCTACCTTTTGAGAAGAAATCGTGTCCCGAGTGCCGTCGATATGACTCAAGATTATCCCGACCATGGTAGGCGACAGACTTCTGAGCTCACCATCAGTAAGAACGACCCTTGCAAACGGCCGGGTACGTCCGCATTCAGTCGGGCCTCCAGGACCACTGTGCACTTCTGAGCTATTTGAATATACCCATATAGGCCCAAGACCATTTATCTCTCTCGGTGTCATCATTGTATTCGTGCCCGCAATACGACATGCCACTTTCCTCAGCCAGAAGCCCGCTTGGCATCTCCGAATCTAATCTTGAACTCAGGAACCAAAAAATGTCGGCTGATATACACGTTTTTGCCGCTTACCGTAGCATGGGAATCACCGCCCTGTGGCCCTTCTGGATAATTGGCCATGATGCAAGGTCCTACCATTGGCGAAGCGGAAGGATTAATCGGAACTTCATGACGCCAAGGTATGCGATACAACCTCAGTCAATTCTCCACATCTCGGTACTCAAATATAAAGGAGACCGAAAGCCCTCTTCTGATATTCTGTAACTTTTAGGTTCAGAATGGCGTACCTTTCGGCTCTCTTATTTTCTCTGCTCCTTGCAGGAGTCAGTGCCATTCCTCAAGATCCAGCACTTCAGACCCGACAGAGTACCTCGGATAATTGTAAATGTTATGAGGGCGAAAGTTGCTGGCCTTCAGCAGCAGCGTGGTCCACCCTGAACGCTACGGTCGATGGGTTGCTCCAAAAAGTCGTCCCTGCAGGTGCTGTATGTTACAACACATTTGAAGGCAAGAATACATATAATGCCGCCGCATGTTCTATTGCGACCGCCAACTGGAACCAGCAATCATTTCAGTAGGTCTCGTGTCTTTGAGTATCGTTCTCTGGCTGATTGGGGCCAGACAAGAGGATCCTGTCTTCGCGATGAACCCTCTTTACACTAATGGGGCGTGTCTTCCTACTACAAATAGAGCTGCGACATGTAGCCCTGGCTATCTTGCAGACTATGTCATCATGGCGAAGACAAAACAACATGTAGCTGCTGGCGTGAAATTTGCACGCGAATACAATTTACGCCTGGTGGTCCGAAATACCGGTCATGACTTCAGTGCGTACTTTTCCTCGCCTGTCAATATCCAAGATCTGGGATCTTGTATCGAACGCATGTCTCGAGATGTGAGACTCTGATCCAAGGTAGTGATTAAATCAATAGCGCTAACAATCTTGAAGTGGGGAGATCAACCGCTTACGGAGCTTTGGCAATCAACACCCATTCTTTCAAGGACATCAAGTTCACCAAGCAGTACACAGGGCCTGGAGGCTACACCGGAGGCGCTGTTACCGTCGGTGCGGGGATCCAGAGCCGGGAAATGTATACAGCTGCCTTCAACCAGAATCCGAAAGTAAACATTGTCGGCGGGGAATGTGCGGTACGTACTCTGTTCCCTTCATTCAGGTCTACGTTACTGACCCGTAAGGAAGACTGTGGGGTTCGCTGGAGGATATATCCAAGGAGGGGGTCATGGCCCTTTGACTAGTCTCTACGGGATGGCTGCAGATCAAGCACTTGAGTTTGAAGCCGTCACTGCAAAAGGCGAGTTCGTCACTGCGAATGCTGATATGAATCCCGATCTCTTCTGGGCTCTTCGGTATGTATAATTGAGGACATAAATTTCGTCACGAACGTTGCAGTTTGCTCTGAAAACACGTCTCCCTTGTCTTTTGGTCAAGTTGCTGACTCCCAGCTTTCTCTAGAGGAGGCGGACCCGCCACATTCGCTATTGTCACATCTCTCACTGTCAGAACATTTTCAGAGGTCCCATCGGCAATGGTAATACTCAACATAAACAGCACACACACAACGAATACCGCTCTCTGGTGGCAAGCAGTCACACTCTTCCACTCCTTATCCAATCATTACGTAGACAATGATCTCTTCGTGTACTACGAACTGACCCCAGGGACTTTGCACATCCAACCATTCGTCGGGCCTAACATGAACTCTGCAAAGCTTGCGCAAATCCTCAAACCTCTGTTCGACGGCTTAACAAAATTGGGAGTTAGGTACAGTACTGTCACCAAAGAATATCCCACATTCTACCAGCTCTACATGGACGTCTTCGAATCCGAACCAGCCGGATCGAATCAACTCACAGGAGGCCGTTTCTTTAACAGAGACGACATCACCACCAACAACGCCGCCATCATCGATTCCTACAAGCAGATTCTCAGCCCTCCAGAACTTGGATTCGGAGTCATCATTGGCCATATCGTTGGCCCTGGGAATGCTCTCCCTGTCTTTGATAATGCTGTCCATCCAGGTTGGCGAAATGCTTCAAGTTTCAGCATTGCGTCGCTCTTTCCCTCGCAGCAACAATGGGCTGCCGCCAAGAGAGTCATGACGGAGAAGCTGACCCCGGCAATGATGAAAGCTTCTCCTCGAGGCGGTGCATACGTCAATGAGGTGATTTTGTACCTGAAAACTGACTCCTTGGCCTATTGCTAATCTGAGAAAGTGTGAGTTGGGTCAGCCTGATTGGCAGAACCAGTTCTGGGGCACGAATTATCCCAAGTTATTGGAGATCAGAAAGAAGTGGGATGGCGATGGTATCTTCTATGCTCAGACTACAGTTGGAACCGAGGATGTGAGTCATGTTACATTTTGTGTCCACTATTGTATTCCACACTCGCTGCCGGGATATTGGCTGACTTTTGAATCATCAAGTGGGCTGAGGTCGGAAATCCACCCAAACTATGCAAGAAGTAGATAAGCGATATGGAGATTCCAAAAATCGGAGCAGATTGAACACCTGATTAACATTATTCAGCTCCTTCCCACTCTTACACTGAGCTCTTGCTCGGAGCTAAATCATCTAACCATGTCGTTCGACTGTCTTTCATGCTCCCAGTGACATCAGAGGAAGCCTGATTACCTCCGCCGCGCAACAATGTTGCTCCACAGGAACACCCAGAGAAGATTGCAGGCTCATGTCCAAAAGCATCACTACAGTATATACAGACCTGGCCTTTCTCCTGTTCCATCCCTTTCCCATTTCTCCAAGATCTTCTTGTTCTCCTTTCTCAAGCCATATTTCATCACCACACAGCAGAGTACACTGAGCACGGCAAAGGCCATCATGAGCACCATGGCCATAACATATCTCGGAGCGTCCGAGGGCTTGAAGAAGTATGGACTCCAGATGTTTCCCAGTTGCGACAGCATATTGATGATAGCAACTGCACATGCGCGTTTCTCCGGAGTCTGTGAAAGGGTGTTGGAGGCCCACGAGAATACACCTGCGTTCGCAGAGAAGCAGCCGCAAATGAAGAGGAATGAGGCGAAATAGCGCACGGGGATTGATAATGACGCCGCGGAGATGATGAAGCCGACTACAGCAACAGACATAGGGACTGAGATGTGCCAGCCACGCTCACCGACTCTGTCAGAGTTGAGCGCGACGCAGAAGGCGCAGATAGTTGCCATGAGGTATGGCGGGGCAGTCAAGACAAGAGTGAGTGTGGTAGACTTGAACTTGAATCCCCTAACAATCGAGGGATAGAAGTAGTTGAAGCCGTATGCTGTGTGGTTGGCAATTAACATGATTACCTGCAGGATTGTTAGACATATCTTCGTATGACTTAATATCAGAACAGTAAAAAGCGGACTTACGAAAACCCATGTTCTCCAGTCCATGCATGCAAGCTTGAGGCCGTACCAAACCGACTTTCCTTCCTCGCTACCGCTTACTCGGTCTCGTTGCATCCGAGCTACCGCCACGATCTGTTCCTCCTGAGTGAGAAGCCACGTCCCAGCACTGCCTGTCTTAGACCCTGGGAAGTCAGGTAGCACGACGTACGCGATCAAGCCAACGAAGAATGTAGCGGCAGACTCGATTATGAACAGCCATCTCCATCCAGCGATGCCACGCGCTCCGTCCAGGCCTGCAAAGATGCCGGCAGCAATAAGTCCGGAGAATGCAGTGGCGAGAATGAGGCCAGAGTAGAAAAATGCAGTGCGTAGACTCAGCTCTTTGCGTGTGTACCAGCTGGAAATCAAGTACATTACGCCAGGAAAGAAAGGAGCCTCTGCAAAGCCAAGAAAGAAGCGGACAAGAACAAGCCCGGTGTAGTTTTTAGCAGCAGCTGTGCAGGCAGAGATGCATGCCCACAGAAGGACCCAGGAGGGAATGTATAGGGAAGGCCGGACACGAGTCAGCATCATGTTGCTGGGCAATTGCATGATGATAATGCTAAAGAAGTCAGAACCAGCGACTGGGAGTTATCTTGCTGAACAACTTACCCAACGTTGAGAATTGAAACAGCCGTGTTGTACTCATAGGCCTTGAGCCCAAGGTCTTTCTCGAGCGTATTGAGCTTTGCAGAGCTACATAATTAGAGATGTTCTCAGCTTGCTCTCTTGATCTAACTCACGCGATGTTGTTCCTGTCCAGGTAGTTGAAAAGATATAAGATCCAAATCATTGGTACCAGTGTGAAGTCCAATTTCCGAACGAGACTCTTTTCGTGACGGCGAAACTCTGCTTCGGTAAAGGGAGTAAGGTTATCGACACTTGGGCACTCGGAGGGAGGTGATTTCTCGACATGTTCGTGAAGCTCCATCTCTGCTGAGCCTTCTTTAATTGCCATGCTTGCAAAGATAGGGAAGATGTAGAGTCAATAATCGATGATCAACGAGGCTTGTATGTTGTGATCTTCGTTGATCGATGCGATGCATGGTCTTATATAGACGATTGAGTATCTTGAACCCCAGATGCCCCGCGTAAGATGTCGTTGACCAGCAAGACTTTTGATGGAAGATGAAGTGACAGGAGCTTTCCATACGGACTGTTCCGCTAGTGCGTCCCCGAGATTCCGACACCAGGATGGTGGAATGAGCAGCTAGGGCATACCCCGCGGGGCTCCCCAGGCTTTGGCTTTACCCCACTCTACCTCGCGGGGCAGTTCAGAGTGGGCCGTGAGCCAATATGCATGTTGCGAACGAAATCTTGGGGCTCTGGCGAAGCAGAGCGATCCTGATCCTACGGATGGACCCAGTATGGAGGACTCATATTGTGCGGACTGAAATGATCATGTATTGCCTAAATCATCTATGAAATCTTGCAAATCGCGATCATCCGACCTGGCCCTGTGGGTTGCATTTTCAAACTCGCTGGGATCCGGATTCACCCATAGGGAAGTGTCGAAAGCGTAAGGATCCTGGTCGTAGATATCTAGGTCGTCCATGAAATCCGGCATAGGGGCACTGTCGAAAATATTGCCGAATTGCCCATCGTGGTTCAAAAACGATGCCAAGGCGCTCTCAATCATAACCGAGTCAAAGGTGTTGCCCTCGAAGTTGTTAGTTGAGGTGCTTTCTTGAGCCTGGTTGTCTGTCCCATCTCGCGTTTTCTCCGCGAATAACTCCAGTGTATGACTGGCCAGTCGTTCCAGGCTGGACCTGGCATTACGGATGCTGGGCCACCATTCACCGCCCGAACTGAGCAGATTAGAGCAAGAACGGAAGTCTCGCGCCAGAGATGATAAAGACATTGTCCTGCGTACAGTCGACGAAATCGATACGCAATACATGACTGTAGCGCCTGCGAGGAATACATCTTGCACCGTCCTCCAACTATGGTACAGGTTCCCAGAATCGTACAAAGCTTCGTAGAGCCGCAATCGCTGTATCGCACTTTCTGCGCAGGTCTGAAGAGATTGATCATCAGGATGGAGGATGGCTTGCGAGGGCTGATAGAGAAGACATATTGCGCCATGATAATGGATCTTCAACTTTGTTACGAGGCTTTGATCTCCAATTGTTGCAGGCAAAGCTTCGCCCAGCCAGTTATCGAGCTCTTGCCGGATTTGTTTTTGTTTCTCGGGGAGGCTGCTTAAAGACGGAGCACTGCCAGCTCGACTTGGAAGCCTATAAAGTTCAAACTTGATCCTGGAGATATGCTGTGCCATCTTGAATATTTGTACTGAAAATGGCATCGACACAGCATCAGCCCGGTCAGCTGAAGAAATAGTGCCATTTGAATCTTCAGTCACAATTCCCAGTGGAAGATCCACGTCAAATGTGTCGTCTCCAATGCCAAGGGGGCGGCCTTGAATGGTACTGATAGACCTACCGGTTGATAGTTAATGACATTTTATCGCGTGAATAGCCCGGAGCGATCTTACCTATCCAAAGAATAAACACAGAAGAAAATTCTTCTCCGCATTTCGGCGGCAAGAATGCTGAACTTGCCAGAACTGCCGACCTCCCTGTGTATACCACTAGATAGTAAGGAGGTCAGTTCTTGATATGCAAGGCAACAGAATGGCAGATCTACCATGGGTCACATACAGGTCTATTCCATGGGCCATGGCAATATGCGTGAGAGTCCACACATTATTGCATCCATCAGGATCGATGAGGCTGTGGACGATGAGAAGCAAAACAGACTGCAAAACCGGAATAGAGATTGAACCAAAAACATTCTTTGATAAAGAAATCGCAGAAGTAAAGAAAGCGCCAGGACTATGGCTATACTTCTTTTTCCTTATTTGCAATGTCGCTCCAATACTCAAAGCAACGAGCAGCTGGAACGCAGCTACATGTGCTGAAATAGGTATTACTCGATTTCTTCGATATGTATGCTCCTCGCCATTATAGGCAAAGGGCTGGACAGTGCTGGGCCAGCCGTTGTACTGGATCGGAGTCTCCGCAGTGCACGAGATACATTGGTACAGCGCGTCTACAATGCGCTCAAAGGAAGGTCGGTGGAGGAAAGGATGGTTTGGGTGAGTATATTGAAAGAATCGTTTCAAAAGATTATTGCAATCGGTGCGTGAAGGAAGGTCCTGAGCTGGATAAGAAGAGGCTTGAAGATGGAAGTCACCCTACCTACCTTGCGAAGCTGCTCGTAAAGGCTCTGAACCACTTTCCGTAACTCTTCTGCGTGAGAAGAGCCGGTCTGAATATCGCCACCATGGATATCACGAGCTTCAGAAGAGTCTCGCATTTTATCCTCAAATTGGGAACCTCCTCTGGTCCTTGTCTGAAGTAAGGATGCAAAGAGCGAGCCGGATGAAGAACCCAAATAGTGCACCTGGCGAGATTCAGCATTCAATGACAAGAGACCTAGGTCAAGAGCAACAGAACGAGTGTCCTGTTCCACAGACGTCTCTCTATTCTCTGGTGCGTATAGATTCGAAAGGGGTCGTTTGCGTCCTCGAGGGTCCAACCTCGAGCTGGATTGAGCTGCTTCCGTAGAAACGGATCTCAACTCGGCTTGACTCCCACCAATAGGCTCAGACAAAACAGGAGGCTGTCCTGACGGAATATAGCTAGGTATCGGAGCCTCAGGCTGGGTGGCCGCAGTGAAGAATGAGCCATCATTGATGCTGACATGAGGCAGTTGTGTTCGGATGATATCCTCCAGCCATGCAATTCGTGAAGTGGCGCTCGCTGTGTAACTATGGACGCCATCAGATACTGCTTAGCTTGTATGTTATAACAGAATCCGAAACATACCCTCGAGCAATACGTTTGTCTGCATCATGCCCATCCACATCGACACATAATACCCCCGCCTTAAAGCAATTCCCGCATGCAGGTACTTGGCCATCGCACTTCCAGAATTTAGCCAATGGTTTCGATTTGGAACAGATCTGATACCTTGATGCGTCTTTGACGGCATCGCTCGCAAGCAGACCGAACCTTCTTTGCCTTCTTCGTCCCAGCACCTGTACTATCGCCCTGTTGTATTGCCCCTGGAGTCTCGGGAGGGACCGAAGAGGGTGCTGCTTCTATTCCACCATTCATGCTGGTGATACTAGTATAATCTTCTTGAACCACCATCAAAAGAACAGACTTCGATAGCACTGTTTAACAAATGGTCCGGATGGTCGCGTGGAGAGCTTAGACTTGATTTGGCACTGTCATTAAAGCTCTAGGTGGGGTTGAAAGCTCAAGCTCGCGCTTAGTCAGCAATTGGGTCTGGTGAACATTCTCAACTTCCATTCGATGGACGTCTTTCCTTGAGCAATGCAGCATTGGGTCCGCACATCTACTATCAACAACTCTCATCGTTTGATCTTTCCTGCATGACTATTTCCATTTGCCTTGTTCTACTTGATCAAGCTCTGCGTGACCAGTCATGTTCGGCTTGTCAGACATTCCTATTTTTGTTCTGGCTGCCACCTACGCAGCTTGCATTGCTCGCGCTATAGAATAGACCGTATCACGAAAGCTCTCCTTCTACGAATTGCTTCTTACTATATTCTACGCGCTATTGTACAGTTCACAGGGGTTCGTTACCATCAAGAGCCTCCATTGCTCGTCTGTCAGCCATTGACGCAGACTAATCAACCAGGCGCGATCATCAATCTGTTGGAAAGGTACTTCAGCTAGTGCCTCCTCTCTTGTCCTTATCTTCATATTCGGAGTGTGAGGCCTGATTTCTGTTAACCCAGAGCAGCAGGGAGGAAACACATTTTCTTACCAGTCGCTACCCCAAAGTACCCTTCGCGGATTTGCGTCGACGAGAGCGAGGACCAGGGGCCTCATGTCTTCATAGTAAGGGGCCTGTGTGCTGCTCCTATAGGGTGCTGAGAGCTTGACCCAAAATTTTCCGGTCCCCAAGAGCTTGATTATATCAACGAGTCCGGGCTGCGACAGGACATCTGCGCTTGTCGGCAGCATGCTTTGGGCCTTCATCAGCGCGTGGTGGTCGGTCACAACATTCAATCCCAACGTTGGAATCACTTCTCCAAGGCCTGTCCAATTGCTTTGATTTATCTGTAGAAATTCCAGGAACCAATTCTTTGGACGAACTCGATCTGCGTATAATCGCAACATCTCGATCTGTTTGGAAAGGTCCTCCATCGCTTTGTAGCCATACAGATCCAGGCGAATTCCGCGAACGCCTCTTTCATGAAGTGCCTCGATTTCGGCATCTGTAGAGCTCTCGGTAATTACCGCACATCCACGAGTTGTGGACGGCCCGAGTTTATCTATGAAAGCTGCCAAAGACGAACAGTCATGGCCATATGATAATCCGTGCGTCAACACGGAGTGGGTGATGCCTAAGGAGTCTTTGAAGGCCTTGAATTGCTCAATAGTTGCCATTGGAGGCGTCAGGTGTCGATTGGGAGAGTAAGGGAAGTTCTGCGCTTATACTTCTTAGATTCCGAGGTTAGGCTTGATGTGAGAGACCAGACATACGCTCGAATATATGATGATGTGTATCCCACCCACCATCCGGAAACAACTGCTCTACTTCGATTGACCCCATGTTGGTGGATTGAATTTCTCGATGGTCAAGACTTGAGAAGCGGAAAAGACTTCGGGATCTCAACATTATCCGAATCGATGTTCTAAAAGTAATCGTGTTGACTGTATAGTCCCATCTTTTTCAATATTTTAAAAGTATTTGGCTATTTGGCGTCCGATGATGAGGGTGAAAGGATGGATCCGTCGAATGCTCTCATTGGTCGACCCAGGACGCATCCCTCACAACCGGAAGCAAATCGAAGGACGCTAAAGGAGCAATCCGCCTTGCAACTGTGGTAGTTCTTCCTTTCGGGAGATCCAATCAATGATCCTTCGAGGGACACGAAAGGCATCCGAGCTTCGTCTGCAGATGGATAAACGTTCAGACCCAAGGCCCAATGAAGCCCGTCGTTACACTGCCAGCGGTTGCATGCTCTCTCTCCTCTCAGTCAGACGCTAAGAAGCCGGGACGCGGAAAGGCCATGTTGCACAGGTATTTACTCCCTACAAGTCAATTTAAAATCTAACAGAGCTTTCAACTGAGTAGTAGCATTTCTACGTGAGAGCAACGATGACTTTCGACTTGGCGACGAGGGGTAGCCATCTAGCCACAGAAGTCGGCCACCAAGGTGAAGGCGGACTGCACACACAATGAAGAAACGCTCTCTCAGCTCCTCAGCTCAATCATTGCCGCCCAATGAATTTGTACATCAAAGCATGTCAGGGTACGCTCTTGATGCGATTCTCCATTGACATCACGATCGATGAATGCATTGTTTGCCATCTCGCTTCATGGGCGATACTACACAGCTTATCGATCGAAATCGCCTGTAACAATAGGAGGAAAGAAGGACCATTACAAGGAAACCTTTCCAGCGTCCATTACCGCTCGAAAAAGTCGCCATGTCAAAAAAGTGGTCCATACAGTCTTTCATTAACCTCCATGGCTGACCTCGGCTATGATCCATCAGCACAGACCTAGGATGAGCGCAGAAAACTTCCTTTACTTCACGAATCGAATCTTCTAGCCCAAGTCCCTTATTCCATCTATGCATATGTGGTAGACGTTGCTGCAAATAGAGGTGTGATCTCCCCTGCTTGAAGCTCCTTCGTGACCAGCGCCGAGACCTCCTGCCATCTTCGTAAAGTATCAGCTTCAGCATCAAAAGGATACAACCAGCGATTCTGTCACTGATCAGCGCATATTTCCGGACGATCTCAGGGAAGTACATACCCTGATCTTGACGTCTTCAGGATTTATTTCTACATCATCGTCGAGATTCTTGAGGGCATTGTGCCACCTATCTCTGACGTCTTCGCCATTCCTCTGGGACTGTCTCACTCTCTCGAAGCGAAGCTTTTCATACACGCGCGTCTACTCATGTCAGCAACCACCAATGGAATATTCGAGACACCTTACTGCGAGGGGAATATTGTCCTTCCCGGCCAATTTCAAACACAAAGCCAACACGGCCGCACTCTCAGTAGCCTGACTGGCGCCTTGAGCACTAGTCGGTAGATGGGGATGGCAAGAGTCCCCAAGAAGAGCAATCTTATGGCTCTTGCTAACCCAAGAAGGGATAGGATCTCTATAACAGATCTTCCAGTCCAAACACTCCTTCGTCTTCTTCACTGCAGCAGCAATTCTCGGATCGCAGTCGCTTATGATCTCTCTCACCGCATCCATGTCTCCAGGCTGGAACCAAGACTCTTTAATATCTTCTGTGTCTTTGTGAGTGAGGATCCAATTGAACTCGTCGCCGTCACGGAGAGTGTTCTGGACCAGATGCACATCGTTGCCGATCCAGATGTTGACGCATTCCTTCTCGACGAATTCTCGGCAGAGAGGATCGTCCTTCAAATAGTCGCCTTTGAAGTACGCGCGAAAGCAGGCGTAGCCAGACGATTTAGGTTTATCTTCAAAACCGAGGACGAGTTCACGGGCGGTGGATTTGATACCTTGAAAATTACAATTCAGCCCTGATGTCGATCTCCCGAAGGGGACAACTTACCATCTGCAGCAATGATGATATCAGCCTTATGGACCTCACCAGTTGAAAGAGTCAACGATGGCGCATTCTCATCATACGATACTACCTATATTTCATCAGCATTTTGCTCATTCTCGAACACAGTTTCCTTACATTGGAGCCCATCTTTATCCCGATCCCCAACTCCCCTACTCTTCTCAAGAACTCCTCATGATAATCCCCGCGATGTCCGATATACCCAGCCATATCCATCAAAGGTTGCTGAGCGAGTATCTTCCCATCTTTCCACCGTCTAATCTGCATCATCTCACTCTTATTCCCGATCTCGATCAATCGATCATGCAATCCCCATCGCTGAAGCAGACGTAGAGCATTCTCGCCTAGACCAAGAGAATCACCAAGGCGACCGAAATTGTGCACTTTCTCGAAGACTTGGACGTGAAAGCCTTGATAGTGCATTGCCATTGCTGCCGCACAACCGCCCAGGCCGGCGCCAACAATTATGACTGAGAGTGTTAGTGAGGCTGTTTCTGAGATGAAAGCACATATTAACCTTTGATGGGTTCTGACATGATATCTTGAGGCTGTCGCTCGAGTCCAATATCGCAGAAGTAACTAGATCTACCTTATCAGAAACTGGACTCCGTAACTGATCGGTATTAAAGCTGGGTCTTAGGACAATGTGAGGTCAACTTAGGACTTCCTCCATGGAAAACCCCCAGTCTAGAGCACGCGGCTGGGACACAGTCGGGTCAATCAAGCCGCATGGACAATTTCACCACTAGATAGCTGCCGAAATAGCCAGACTTCTATACATGCTCAAGCTTTCATTGGGTTGGAGAAGCTACCCCACAACCCCACGATGGGAATATTGCCCCACAATTCAAGGGTCCAAACATGGGGAGGACGGGAAACCCCCTTGTTTCCCCCAACTCAAGACAGACGACAAGCCTTCTTATGATCGGAAATGGAATTGATTCCGTCTAAGAATTCAATCATAAAGTCCTCTTTCACATTCCTCCGCCATTTGCTTTCAAATATCATTTATCACTCGAAAATGTCACAATCTCAGATACCAAGCCTTAATTCGTTACACAGTGGTGTCCCAGAGCGCCTGGCGAAAGAAGCAGACGCAGCTAGAGCTCGTCTCTACTCAATCAGAACTTTGCCCGAGAGCAAACCTCGTGGGAAGCCCGTTCGCCTCCCACCGAATATTACACAAGATGGCTTCGACACTGCCATCAATGCCTTAGTGAAGATCTTAGGTGAGAAAGGCGTTGAACTGAACGACAAGGAGTTGAAAGATGGTTGGTACATGGAGCATCCGTAAGTCGATCATGATGGTATGAGAGTGCAGCACTTACTTACTTACGCCTGACTAGAAATACTCATGATGCATACCATGTGATTGATCAAGAGGAGATGGTGTGTAGCGCTCTAGCATATCCCTCCTCAACATCTGAAGTCCAATCCATCGTCAAATGGGCCAACGAGTACAGAATTCCACTCTGGCCTATCAGCATGGGTCGCAACATTGGGTACGGTGGTGCAGCTCCCAGAGTACCGGGATCCGTGGTTGTCGACCTGGGGAGAAACATGAATCAGGTTCTCAGAATTGACGAGAATAATGCTTCATGCATGGTGGAACCTGGTGTATCCTACTTCAAGCTTTATGAAGAGATCCAGAAGCGAAATCTGCCGTTGTGGATCGACACACCGGATCTAGGAGGTGGGAGTGTGCTGGGAAATGCCATTGATCGAGGTGTGGGTTACACACCTTATGGCGATCATTTCGCAAACCACTGTGGCATGGAAGTTGTACTTCCAGATGGATCTCTCCTTCGGACTGGGATGGGTGCTATCCCCGGCAAGGACGGTGCTGACAATCCAACCTGGGAGTCCTTCCAGCATGCATATGGGCCTGCCATCGATGGCATCTTCAGCCAAAGCAATTTCGGTATCGTGACCAAGATGGGTTTCTGGCTGATGCCAGAGACAGGCCATCAGTCCTATATGATTACCTTCCCTCGCGAGGAAGACTTCGAGCAGATCGTCGATATCATTCGACCGCTGGCACTCAAGCGTATCCTTGGCAACATCCCACAACTCAGACATGCTATTCAAGAATTAGCAGTGACTGGGAAGCCTCGCACGAATTGGTACACCGGCTCCGGACGTTTCCCTCGCGACGTCGTGAGAGAAGGTGTCAAAGCTCTGCCAGTCGGTGATATATCCTGGGTCTTCTACGGCACACAATACGGCGACGCAGCATCCATCAAATCTCAACTCGACATCATCAAGTCAGAGTTCTCCAAGATCAAAGGCAGCAGGTTCATGCTTCCCTCTGAGCTCCCAGCAGACCACTACATCCATAGCAGAGTAAATGTCTGTAGTGGTGTTCCCGTGTTGAAAGAACTCGACTGGCTGAATTGGAAATCTAACGCCGCTCACTTGTTCTTCTCACCTATCACACCAACAGACTCGAAGAATGCACGTACGATTCATAATCTGATTGACAACCTGCACCAGAAGTGGGGCTTCGATACATTCCCCACACTCTGTGTTGCCGGCAGAGAGATGCACTACATCGCTAATATAGTCTACGACCGTGCTGACGAGGACGAGAAGCGTAGAGCTAGAGGCTTGATGCGTGATATGATCGCTGCTGCTGCGAAAGAAGGGTTTGGAGAGTACAGAACACATCTTTTGTTTGCGGATCAGGTGGCTGAAACTTACGGGTGGGGCGGTGGTGCGTTGAGGAAGTTCAATGAGACGATCAAAGATGCGCTGGATCCGAATGGCATCCTGGCGCCGGGCAGGAATGGAATTTGGCCCAAGTCTTATAGAGGGAAGGGTTGGGAACTTATTGGTGAAGGGGCATTGCAAAGTGTCAAGGCGAAGATCTGATGTAAATGATTAGGCGAGGCAGAATCCCGTCCCATATGATTCTTGCCCATTTGTTCAAGAAAGCTTGGATGTCTTTGAAGGTAGTTATTTTCAGAAACTCAGGTCAATCGATTTAGATTTCGTGTGGTCAACGTATCGTATTCATTTAGGTTGCCACTCTGAATCCTCCTGTGAGGGCCGACATGGTGATGGGTTTCTGATGTTTGAAAGGGGCGTATTTTGACCGACGAGGAATGGATCTTGGATCGTCGAAGTGACAGAGGGCACGAAGAGAAAAATCTACACAATTAATCTTATAACAGGCAACTTCAGACAAAAAATGCATCCGCACGAATGAAGTATACTCTGTGGCATCTCGACTTTTTCACAATTTTTCAGCTCGGAGAGACAGTATACGATACCCGAGAAGGTTCTTAGCATGGTGAAGAAGGACGCGGGGTTCTATTTGCTGGAGGCGAATCTTCTCTAGTATTAACGTGCACAAAATTATTTCTCGAGACGGGAAATGATGAAGTCCCGGTCCTTGTCGTCTAGATAGGAAAAATCATGACTAGAAAAGTATCCCTTCCATTTCCTGCTGTCCTCTTAAAATGTATCCTCAGGCCGCAGTACAGCATTTCCGCGCCCTAAGGTATCTTCTCCTCGGAAATCTCTCAGCTCAGTAGAAGATCGAATCATCCTCATCCGCAACTCTAACCCTGCTGATCACCCGCAAAGATATCTTCACCAAATACAAAGAACAGTAATCAATGTTGCTCAAACTGCCCCTTCCTCTCCACTAGCACTGATCTCCAGTCCTCCTGTCAATGTCTTCCCCCTCTTTCTTCACGACACGATCCGCACTTTCACTTCCACAGTCACCCTCCAACTTTCTGCCCGCCTTCTCGCCACCTTAATCTCCATCCTCATCCCCCTCCTCCCTCATCTCCTTCCATCTAACCCGCTACGCCTCCACCATCCCGCAAATCTCCTGCCTCATCTCCTTCGCTTCTGCAAGCATATCCCGCAAATCCTCAGCACTTATCATAACATTTTCCCTCTCCAGTTTCAGGCGAGAAAGATACTGCTTGAACGCTTTATCAGCATCGGCATCAGTTGTGACGCCAACGCAGTTGTTTGCGAGTGTGGTAGCGCTGACGCTAGGTTGTGTTTGGGGTTGTGGTTGTGTTTGGGGTGGGTTTGGGGTGCGAAGGGGGAAGAGATGAAGGGATGAAGGGTTTTGATGGGTATTTTCGTCTTGATCCTAGTCGAGTTGGGAGTTGTTAGCGCGTTGTGGTCGGGAAGGTGGTTGAGGTATTCTAAGTTGGGTTGTGGTGGAGTTGGTTGTGTTGGGGCGTGGAGTGGATGTGGATGCGTATTTGAATGAGATGGGGAAGAGAGAAAGAGGTTTGGTTTTGATATTAGCTTTTTTGACATGCAGATTCTGCTAGTACAAGATACATGACAGATGATTTCATCGAGGGTGTTGGAGGAGAAGAAAATATGGTGGTTAAGGCAGCGGTGGTTGAGGGTATGATGCGGTAGTTTGAGAGGACAAGTTCATTGTTTCTGGAGTATTGTGATCAATGAGAATTCGCAAGATAGCTAGAAGGATCTTGTATCGTACCATTAGTCCGCGAAACTGCTGCAAATATCAACATCGCTGATCTAGGCAGCTGCTTCTATGCCAAACTCTAGATACACCAAGCATGAAAATCGACGACCGGGAAGCCAGTAAAGATTCGACAGCATTCGAGACTTAAGACTCGATGTTTAATTAGGTCAATTGATCAAGACTGTTGTACTCATCGCTGTGCTTCAAATCGGACAACCATGATCTCCGATTCACGCAGTGAATTGACCCCTACCCTAAGCGAGACGCCGTAAACAACCCAATCCCCCCACTTTCGCCGCTTCCACCTAAAGCCATTCGCCCGCAGCAAATTTCCACCCCAAGCATCCTCAAACATCCTCGTCCTCACCTTCATCCTCACCGTCATCTCCCTCCACCATCACCTCCACAACCTTCTCCTCCTTACCAACCTTCTTCTTCCCACTTTTTCCCGCCTTTCCACCACCTATCTCTCCCTCCGCCCTAATAGCCTTTCCAGCCTTTACTTTCGTAACCTTCGCCTTTCGGAACTTTCCTTCACCTCACTCCTTCCCAACCCCCTTTCCTTCTTTTCCTTCCTTTCCCTCGACCCCCCCGACCCCCTATCTCCGCACCCTCCACGATCTTCCTCCTCAACGCCTCCCACCTCTTCCTCGCAGCATCGGGCTTGATACCCAGTCTCTCGGCCGTGACGTGGTGGTCTGGTTTGGGTGTTTTTTCGAGGGCGAGGGCGAGGAGGGTTAGGGCGTGGGGGTTGAGTGTGATTCCGCCGGTGGAGGGGGTAGAGGGGTTGCTGGTTGAGGTGTTTGGTGGCATTTTGCGGGTTGTGGTCGGGGTTGACTGGTTGGTGTGGTGTGGTGAGATGAGATGAGATGGATGAGATGGACAAGATGGATAGATGGATAGATGGTTGGTTGGTGTAATGGTGTGGTTTGCTGAGATTAATATCTTGTGAGGAGTCTTTCTTATGTTGTATGTGTGCGTATGCGAGAGATTTCTGATGAGTGTGCTGAGTATGGCGGTGTGATGAGTGTTTGTTCTTGTGTTGTTCTTGGCTCTTCGAGAGAGACGAACGAGTATTTATATTCTTACGGTATGCAAGCAAGCGAACGAGCAGGCAGCAAGCACATGCATCACTTAATTCCCTGAATTTGGAAAGAAAGAACGTGCGAACATGCCCGAGAAGCTCCCTGAACGAGATACTTCGCGCTCTTTCGTGGTCCAGACAGAAGCCCACGTGGTTGAATGACTGTAGACTAATAAATAGTGTTTAAAGATGGAAGGAAAGTTACCAAACAGGCAAGCGAGAAGAAAAGTAAACAAAACCATAACTTGAAGTAAGAGCGGAGCACGGCGGACGACATAGACAAGAACTGCAAGGGTAAAATTATGGTAGACGAAGTGAGTTTGAGAGTAGTTGGTGGTATCAATTCATAACATATATATCTCTCATCTATATGGATATATCCCCTGTACCCCATCCCTTTCCCAACCATGTATGCAACCACCACCCTACCCACCCATACCCAGCCGAGATACCACACAAATCTCTTGTTACATACCCAGCCAACCACACTCAAGATCATCTAGCCATTATGCATTAAGCATATATCATATCATATCGCATAACATTGCGCATATCATCAATCGAACCTCGCACTACGAGGCAGCACATCGCCGGTGCTATATCTGATCTGCGCCCAGCGCCAGAGAGCACCCCCAAAAACCAAAATGTTCAAATGCAAACCCAAGCAGATACAAAAGTGAAAGATCTCATGTAAAATGTTCCTAGATCCAATCCATGCTTGCTTGCTCGCTGACTTTGCTGCCGTGAAGGAGTAAATGAAATGCCGTGATGCGAAACTTTTTGTTTGCGATTGCGATGTGAAGACGTGAGAGGTCAAAAGCCATTAACGTCGTGTTAATATGGTAGTCGGAGTTGAGAAGCGTGACAAAGCGTCGTCAATTGTCGCGACGTCCAATGTCCACAGCGAAGTAGGAGGCAATGACGGGTTTCCTCCGAATCATTATACCATAATCCACTCCCCATCACTGCCCTCCATGAACTTCGACCATCTAAACGGCACGCCAAACTCCCCATTGCCTGCACAAGTGCCGTCCTCCTTCTCCGCCCACAACTTCTCTAAGACCTCTAGACCGGCAAGGTTGTTGAGGTACCCACTTCGACCCATAATCTCTCTACACTTGGTGCGGACGATGCTCTGCTGCAACTCGTTGACACATTCGCTTCCACCAATGAAGAGTGGCCAGAGGAGAAACTTCTCGGCGCCGGATCCTTGCTCGAGACTGGTGACGTAGAACAGGACCTGGGAGACGAGGTTCTGGAAGTTGAGGTGCGAGGAGGGGAGATTGGGGCATGCGAGACGCTCGGTGTACAAGAGAGCTGCGTAGCGGAAGGCTTCGGAAATGTAGCCGAAATCGCGAAGTTGAGTTGGGGAGGGTGTGACGGGGAGAGTGGCGACTAGGCGCGAAGGGTCGAATTCCCAGTCCTGGAGAGCATGACGAGCAGCTTTCCATTCGAGCCAGAAAGTAGTGCGTAGATCGTCGTGGGAAGTGGTGGATGTGAGGGCTGGGAAGGCCGCATCGTCGTCGAGGGTGGAAGCAAATCCGTTGCCATCGAAGTTGTGTGCGTGCAGATTGTAGAAGTCGGCTAGAGCCTGACCGGCCAATCCTGGGCGAGGGCGAGGTGGTGCTGGGCGACGTGATTCCATATCTGGTGGCCCGGCTTGGTCGAGGACGGGTCGGTGTTGACAAAGCATGTTCAGGCGGCCGAGCTTGCCAATAGTTTTGAAGAGAACCGAGTCGCACCCTGCGATATTTTCCAGGGCGTGATTGGGGTGGACTGGGTTGGCGATCATCTCTAGATAGCCACCGCGGAGTTGAGCTTCGCGATCATTGATGCTGGCTGCAATGCCATCGAAGTAGGTGAAGAGAGTTTCCATCCAACCCCAGTTGCCGGTTTCGACTCCTGAGTCGCGCATACCGAGAATCTTCTTGACACCTGCGAATTGAGTGCGGAACTGTGCAACACCAGATTCGCACATGCGGTAATGGCAGAGAATAAATAGTGTCGCAAGGACACAATCGTGACGAGCCTTTTGAGGGTCGCTTAATTGCTGGTTTAGGAGATGGACTGCTAGCGTCCTATGCTGATACTCTTCTTGAAGAGAAGAATCTGTTGGTGGAGCCTCGGGTGACAGTGGGTGGTTTGATGTTCTCCTTACGGGAACAGGTCGGCTACCTCCATTGATTCGATCCTGGAATTCAAGCTCGATTGGTTGACGCCAATGATCTTGTCCTAGCGACTGTTTTCGCTTCATGCGAAGATTGCATGCTGCGAGAGCACAAATTGCGTGCTGTAGGCTCTTACTCGAAGAAGCGAGGCCGAGGATGTGTTCCCGATAGGGGTTATTCGGGCTGTCGAGGACAACAACTGAAGGGCAGATGATTTTCTCGTAGTAATCCAGGAAGAAAGATACACGTGGAGACATCTCCGAAGAGAAGGAGGATGACATCGAGTCATGACCCAGGTGGTAGGGGTCCGACTCAGAAGCGGCTTGAGAATGCGAATCATCGTCGTTGACCGAAGTCCAGCCAAAATGACTGGATCGAGCGCTGGTAGCATACATCTCTGCGTCTTGGGCGTGGTGGAAGCCCCCTTGCTTTGTTAGTCGATGCGCATGCACGAAGTATTAGGCTGATTTGAAGGACTTACCCAGGATGTCGTCATCATAGAACAAATCATGAGCACCTGGAGACGGTTGATGTTGACGGCTCTCAATAACATCATATTGGTTCTGATGGGAACTGATGCTGGAACTGATTTCCGATTGCGCGTAGAAGTGTTCGGGACATGAGGTTGGACCACGTGAATCTGCCATCATACCCGCGGCAGGACTATCTGCTGTTGAATTCCTCGAGGAGTAGCTGTTATACATTGGAATCGGGCTGTTCATGAATGGAGCATCGTGGTCGGGAAATGATTGACTGATAGGTGAAGCATAATCGCTCTCCGCGTAAGTACTTAATGAATCGATGGAACTTGCTAGTCCCATACCATCACTTCTTCCCAGGCTCAGAGTATGAAGTCGATGTAATTGCGGCAATTGTCTTTGGTGGTTCATGGCGTCCTGGTGATAGTCATGTATCGGGTAATCATGAGATACAGCCATATTCCACTCCGGCAGCTGGTGCATTGGAGGCGCAACTCCATTGGGGGCCATATTGACAAAGTCATAAGTCGTAAATGGGCTGGCGGGAATGGAGGCCATATGCTCCATCTTGATCTTGATCTCATCTTCGCTGCCGTCAAGATGTCTCGAGACTGTCGATGCAGCTCGTGGTCGATTCACCGGGGGACTTTTTGGAGCAGGAGCTGATCTCGCAACGGGTAGAGATAGGCCGCGTAGTTTCCCTCGACTTGCCACGCCCACGCCCCAGGTCAATTGGGTTTTGTATCCCGAACATTCGTTGCCCACCTCCAAACATTGTGAACAATATGGTCGTCGACGGTCGCACTTGAGACTCCTTTTGGTACATGCGAAGCAATCGTCAGAAGCACCGCTAGCTGGAGCTCGACGCCTTCGCTTGCGCTGTGGTACTGTCGGCGGGTCCGAGGGCGAACATGAGGAAGGAGGACATGCGACTGGTAAAGTCATGGTTGAGAATAGAAATTCGAACTGGGGTTGAATGTAAAGTGAAAATTTGTTAGAGCGGTATGGAGCACATTGAGCAAGCTATGTGTAAGAAATGGAAACTTTGAGGTTCAAGAAATCACTCGTGGGCCAACGTCTGGTTGCGGGAGAGGTTCGAGTGGGCATTGGCGTCCATTATGAGGAAGGCGGACATCGAACTAACTAGGGCCCGCTTTGGAGGGGGAAGGGGAGGGGGTGGGAGAGGAACGAGAGATGGATGCAGATGCAAGAGCAAGTGCAAGTAGTGCAGAGAGGCAAGAGGGGAGGGGAGGGGAGGTATGGATGAGGTAGGCAAGGTATGGGAAGGGTAGGTAGGGTAGGGTAGGGTAGGGTCTGGCAGGGTAGGGTAGGGTCTGGCAGGGCAGGGCAGGGCAGGGAAGGGGATAGTATGGATGTGGGATGTGCGAGATGGGATGGGATGTGATGGGAAGGGGATGGCGGATGGGATAGATTTAGGATCAGACTACTGTACTAATACAGTACAGTACTAATGCTGGTTCACGATTACTGTACTGGCTGCTGAGTGGATATGATTTGATAGGAGGGACTGATTGGATTGGCTTAGAGTGAAGAGAGAGCAGCAGGCCAGCAGCAGAGGGCAGCAGCAGCAGCAGCAGCAAGAAGCAGGCCAGGGAACAAGTGCCAGGGCAGGGAAAGGCAAGACAGGGTAAGGGTAGTGAGTGCTGTTAGGATAGGTAGGGGATTTTATCGGCTCTCGGTTGGTGTGACTTGCTCTGGTCGGGTCTGGTCTGGTCTGCGTTGGTTTGGTTTGGGTTCGGAGGATGAGGGGTGGTGGGATAAGGAGTTGCAGACCAGAGCTAGACATTGCAAAAATGTATTGATTAGAAAATAAAAGACTGATTTGCAATAGCAAGAGAGAAATCATGACGGCGATTCTGTCATTGTGAAAATTCTGCATCCGGATGCGCCGTGGGAGAAGTGCCAGCCTTCAGCGCAGAGAAGCACCGGTTTTCAGCAGAACAGCAAAACACAGCCAACCTGAGCAGAGAGACAGACAGAACTGACACAGCAGACAGAACCGACAGAGTTCAGTGCGACGATCAGCACGGAGCGCGCGACAGGGGGCGAATCGCAAGAGACAGGGATCTTGGGCGAGTTCAGCAAGAAATGACAGGGGACGATCAGAAATCGACCGGGGCGTTTACTTAGGCCGCCTTAGCCCGGCAGGGGTCTCTCCACCGACGACAGGGGCTGAAGATGCTAGCTGCCAGTGTTGGCAGGGGTTGCCACAGCCGAGGCGCCTTCATTGCTCCATCTCGACTGCCATCCCCGAGATGCGCCGCCAATCATATCTGCCCGTCGGCCAGTGGAGTCTCGGCTTCAACGCTTCTCTGCAGAGGAAGCCCTCTGCAGCCTTCTATACAGGGCATACAGGGCATACAGGGCATATGGGCAGGCATCATTCTATTTGGCTGCTGTTGCCCAGGTGCTTCTCTGCTTCGAGAGCTTCTGCTCCCCTGGAATTCTGCTCTGTCTGCTCCTCTGCCTGCTCCTCTTCAGCGCTTGATCTGTGAATCCCCTCCCCGCCCCTGGTCTGTACATATCTACATGCATCTTGTCTTGCTGGCCTGCCCCTCCCTAGCACCAGAAGGGAACCGCTCCGTACCTCACCAGGAAAGCAGGTAGTCGAGACTCCCCCTCTTGAGATGAGACGTTGAGATGTTGAGGAGAAATAGACCCTGATCATCGAGGGCCTCGAGATTGAGAAGCAGCAAAAGTCCCTCGAATGCGACCTCGACTAGCCTTCCCAGTCATATGAAGATCTCGTTTGCACTTTATCATTCCCAGTAATTATAACCGCCGCCAGTGAGTAGTCCACAAGTGCTCCGACCACGAGCAGAACCTACCATACAGCTTTCGGCCTTCGGTATGTGCGAACGTCTTGTTCTAAAAATCAGGGACCAGTTAGTATCTTAGTATTGACATTAGTCGAGCTTTCCGATATGTCCAAGCACGAATAGAACGACCACTACTGCCAGCTGGTATCCCAAGTCCCAGCTACTACGAAGTGCTGTACCAGGTCGGTTCGACGATCTCCTCAAGACATTTGCCCTCCTTTCATTTCAACTACATAGGAACCAGTCTCGTGAGGACCTATCAGTCGGACAAGCATAACTAGGAGCGCTTAGTCCAGCTTCCCCTCCTTTTACAAACTTGCTTTCTCCCTTTTCTCCAGACTACAGATATGAATCTCCGAACTTCGTAGGTAATAGTGTCCAACGACAACTCACTCATTAGTCAAAGTCTCTTGCTTCCCCCTCATCTGCAATCTGCAATCTGCAGATGGGATGGATTTCCTCCGTGCCGCTCACGCGCTGGCTTGTTTGGCTTGCTTCAACAACGGTACAGTACCGTTCTTGCGATTCTCACCTGCAGCCAGCATTCCAGTTTCAAGCATCACCCACACTTCCTCCCATCTGAGCTGCTCTCCCGAGTTAGATGCAAAGATGTGATGTCTCGCAGTAGAGTAACACGGTACGGTAGCAGAAAATAGTAACAGCAACCACCACGAACCACTGCCACGGCAAGCCCTCTGTGCTCAAAGTGTGGTTGTGGAGGATGATCACAAGCCGCAATTCGCTACACCGTCTCAACAAGGCAGTTGCATCAGGGCTCATGACGGGATGGCGCAAATCAGAGGGATTCAGAGCTTGAGCTTGCTTGCATTTGCACTTGTTTGCTGCGAGACATTAAGCTTAACATGTTATTTCTCCTTGTCTTGCTTGCTCCTACCTGCCCTGTGGCTCTTGATTGACATTCGCTCCTTCCTTCCTGATCGTCAATGCCGCATGACAACCACGCCAGCATCTCATCTCATGATTCCCGTCCCTTGCTCTCCGACATCCTGATAATCAAAAAGACCTCAAGCCAGAATCAGAGACACACTATCGCGCCAACCTGCCACCCGCAACCTCATCCGCAGCCACAAACAATCACCGAGCCCGTGGCCTGTCTTTTCAACTTCCATGCGACCTTCCAGCCTTTCCAGCCTTCCTTCCAGAATCACACACATTTCTTCCATGTGAAGCGCCGCCGCTGGGGAGAGCCTGTCTCTCGGCCGGGACTTCAGTCGGAGCCCTGTCCTGGCCCTGGCCTTGGAACAGGTCCGTCCGCTAAGGATGACCTCTGGCGCTACAGCAAAAGCCCGGGGTGGCTCAAGCCTCACCAGCACGTCCAACCATCACCACTGAAAAGTACGGTAAAAGTATTTGCATCCACTAGGTGGACATATCATCACCGGCACCAACACACACATGATGTGCGCCAGCAAGCAGATATATATTACTTCACTACTCACAGTTCGCCTACGCCCATACGCCCACCCGCTACCAAACATTGCATCACGAACTAATCTAGCGAATGTCCTCACCGTCGCGTCTCGACTCACGCGCGCACTACTCACTCTACTCCCCGAATCCAAGAATGTCGCTTTGTAGCGCGTTTGGGAGTCTGCACCAGCGGAGATGAGACGAAGTGTACAGACGAGGGATGGTGTTCATGAGAAACGAGCTGTGGCAAGCCGAAGACGAGATGCAAGACACGACAAGAAAAGCCGACGCGGGAATAATGAAAGCGGTTGGCTGGTCGGGCGGGGCGTTGGCGTCTTCTTTGCCTTCTTCGATGATTGCTTCCATGATGATTCCATATTTCCCGTTCCGCTTCACCTCGGGACATCGAAAGCCACAGGCGTCAATCAGCCATTGACGGCGAACTTACTGCCTGCTGGTGTGGGTGTGCCCGCGTGGGTGTGATGCCATGGGCGGCCATGGCTGATGTCTGTGGGGGCAACACAGATGCGATTGATCGATACAGTCGATGATGTGTGGATGATGGTTTGGCTCCCGCGGCAATGCCGTACGAAGGAATGCTTGAAGCCCCGAACTGCCAGCCCGGCCGTTGAAAAATGGCGTTATTCAAACTCTCTTACACGCAATAATCCAGTTTGAAACGGCCAATAATAGCGGCTGAAGAAGAAAAAAACCCGTATGGCAACCGCAATTGCCTCTTTACTGCCGCGCCCGATGGAAGAGCCAATTCTCAAGACGGGGATCTGCCTAGCAGGACTCTCCACGACTGGCAGAGCAATCTATTTTATCCTCGGCACGCAAAACATACCCGGTCAATTTCATCGTATCCTTGCAATGTCCAGAGCGCGTTCAAGGCACAGTGCTTGAGCAGCAAAGATAAGCAACGCTCCAAAGATAAGGAGTGCCCTACTGTATGCACAGCACAGGAAAATGGTCAAGCAACAGCACCAGCTTTCAGGACAGCGATGAATGTGAGTGGTTGCTGAGGGACAATTAAGAGGGGCAGCCCGCCGGATGCGCTGCTATTTGCATCCATGCCAGTACAGTACCCGTACCTTGCGATTCGCAACCAGCATATCACATCGACGGCATCGCCTTTGTCAGGACTGACGAACTACTGACACCAATATCTTGGGCCAGGCTTTGCGTCCATCATTCGCATCACTTACTGTCCAAGACTGTTCCTACAGCGTGCATGCGCCGGCATGACTTGGGCAGCATGACTTGGATCGCGCGCGCATGTGCGAGGGACAGCACTATAAAGTACATTACATTGCAGCTCGAAGTCACCCTACCTACCCTGTCTCTTCTCCTTTGAATCATTCAAGCTCAACAACAAGAGCAAGAAGCACGTCAAAGGGTCCGTGACAGCCTTGGAAGTCTAGGAAGGAGGAGCTCAAGGCTGCATGTTCTCCTAGTTGACACTTCCACCTTCCTCCTTTCACTCCACATCCCACGATGCCAAGAACGACTGTTTTCATGGATTCGTGGTTCCACAACCCATGCCATGATCTCGCGATGCCCTTCTTCAATCCTTCTAGAACATGGCGTGCAGCTTCGTTGTGGAGTTCGGATAATCTGATTGCAAAGCAGCTCCAACCAGCGTTGTACAGAGACCCGTATTCTCGTATACTCTTGATGGAGTAGTCTGACTGCAAGATAAGAAAATTGCCGCGGGAGAAATTTACTTCGTGAGTTCGGAGTTTTTATGGGCGTCCGAGAGATCTTCCCTTGTTTACTCGTTTATCTGTCTGTTCTCGCAAGGAGAAGCCAGCCAGCTAATCTCGGAACATTTGTAAAGTTTTCATAGAACCCCTCACGCTCACGCTGTTTGAACAAGGCATCAGAACTTTGATCAGATCTAAGATAACTCAAAGATAAGGGAGTGACAGTCAGACGGCTCTTTACGCTTATTTACGCTTCAAATCGTCGTTCTGGCACTCGCAGTTCCAGCAATTCCGCGCTCAGAATGAGATGAGATGAGATGAGATGTTAAGGCCGGTCGGTCAGTGCTCCCGTAGGATCACGCTTGTCAAATAAGGTCAACACCAGCGCCAGCACCATCGTCACCGACGGAAACTTGTTCGCACACCGCAAAGCGCAAAGCGAAGGAAAAGCACAGCGCATCTTCTGCTCTTGCTTGCCTCGCTGGCAGCACTTCTCGTCATTTCAAGGTAAGTTCGAGCTCGTAGCTTTGCAGGCGGGCGCAACCCAAACCGGCCACTATTCAGGGCCCTGATCATCTCCACCAATGAACTCTGTTCGGACACCGGATCCTAGTCGTAGCTCGGCACTACTGCACGTCTAGTGGCGGGCGATGCGTGCTCACATTGCGCTATCTCTGGTGGGTCTTTTTGAAGTGGAGTGCAACACGGCTCGGAGCACTAGAAGCAATCGAAGTCTGCATCGAAGGTTTGGGCCAGCCACAATGGAAGCCGCCGAACCACGATCGAAGCATTCGATTCGACTGGACTCAGGAGACAAACAACCTCGTCTCCAGGAACTGTCACCTGAATGACTTCGATCTATCCAATTGCAGCTGCATATGATGGTGAACCCCTGAGTCGGTGAACATTCCGTTAGCACAACTTCTCGTCGCACGGCACGGGATATGAATAACGATGTCACTGGCATGCACCCAGCCGTCGCCGTCATCGACTAATCCTGCTGTCTGCCCGTCTGGCTGTCTGTGCTATCTTCGCAATCACGTAAACACAGCTCTCGAGCGTCAACTATTACCACTAACCATTAAACTTTGATAAGTGTAGCTTCACACTAACATCACTGACCGCCGCCGTCTCTATTACCCCACAACTTAGCATTTTTCGCTGGCGCGCCCTCTGAAAGTGCCATTTTCGCGTTGTTCAAAAGTAGAGACCTCGCGATCACCGAGCTGATCTGTCAAAGCTCCCCAGAAACTGAGTGCCGGATGGATTGGATACAAACAATTTGTGGGGAAACCATACCAGAGCTACAGTAAAGCCGGAAGATGGAAGCGGTCACTCGGTCGATAAGATGAGATGGAGAAGAATTGGAGAGGCTTCGGTTCGTTTGAAGCCGAACGAACGAACTAACTGCTTTTTCTCCCTTACCGTAGAAGTAAAAAAGTCTAAATAACACCAAGGTCTGGTTCTGTTAAACGCCCCCACTGAGTAGTCAAAGGGAGTAGATGAGGAGATGAGAAGCTATCCGAATCAGGATATATGTCCGTGTTCGCAATATCTTGGTGAGGATTGAGGAGAGAAGATGGATAATTGGCTTCTGATTTTGAGGAGAAAGGGGGGAGGAGAGGAGGAGGACGAGCTTGAGCTCTTACGAGATGGAAATTTCGTTGTTGAGTTCCCCTCATTTTCACCTCTTCATCTTTGGACGGAAGGGTACTTACTGTAAAATCAGGAATTGAAGAAGGCAAGCCACAGAAACACTTCTACACGAGACCAGCAGCAGCCTCGCCCCGTGTGTGACGGTGAGCTCGGCCGCCTACAAAGCGATATATGTCACTACTGGGCGCTGGAATGAACTTCTATAACCACGACTCTGGGGACTTTAACTGTTCGGATTTCAGACTCCAGCATTGGAATGGCTTCGGAATTTCTTTCCAGTTTCTCCAAGATAGATTCCTCAACTGTAGCTATCTATCTGCTAGAAATACAAGTCAAGGGGAGGGGAGACGAAAGAGTAATGCCAATATCAACAGTATTCTGAAGTTTCCTATTGGTGCTCCTCCTCCTTCTCCTCTCTTGTCGTTTCGGTCTGCGACCCGAGTCCGAGATAGGTCTCTTCTCTCTCGTAGGTACAGACTGTACGGAAAGAGTAGATAGACAGCGCAGCCTCGCGACTTCTGAGCTTCACTCACCGCTGATTCGACGGTCCGTCCCACCGTCGTCCCAATACTCACATCCAGTCTTCCACCACTCACCTTGAGATATTCTATGAGTGAGAGAACGACGCTGCAGCACAGCACACCTCACGCTACCGTACAAGCGCTTAAGCGGAGTGATCGATGGGCGTTCTGTGGCGCAGACAGAAGTGGATGCAGATCTGAGATAGGAAGGAGATGAAACGTTACTCGGAGTTGGAGGGTCTTGGCGGTCTGGGTGCGCTAGTACTGTGGTAGTGAGCTGGGAGATGTAGGGGTTTGGATTGGACTGGATTGGATTGGATGAGGGCAGTCGCTGATCGAGAGGTCTGGACTAGGCTGGGCTTCTAGAAAGTTGAATGGAAGGAAGTGAGATGTGATGAGGGAAGGGGAGAGGTGCATGGGAAGGGATGAGATGGAATGGGATGAGGCGGATGTGTGAGTGAAAGAGAAAGAGAAGAGAACAGACAAGGGAAGCAAGCCTCACAGTTCATGGTTTAAAAGATCACAAGGACTCAATAATTTAATCTATTCTCTTTGAGACTTTGACTCGGTGAGGGCCAGCCAGGTGAGAAATGCTGAGAGATGGGAGAATAGATGATCAATGCGGCTGCACAGCAAAGGCGAAGCACATACGGTATCAGACGGAGCAGACTGTCCTGTCCAGAGGAATATCGATATTTGAGATTATGTTGGAGTGTTTACGGACGGACGTCACTGTTACAGCGGTTGTATTGGTAATCGCATCCAAGATCCTGGGTTTTCGATTAGCTGGAGGTAAGGTGACTGCAGCTTCATCTATTGATCTGAGATGTACATGCTGCGAGATATAGAAATAGAAACAGAGCAATATAAAAGAGAGGCTTGTGCGCAGCTGATTTATTGCATTTCCAAAATGCTGGGTTGAGAGGTTGTGAATTCTGGTAAGGCTGTCTTTGTTCATGTATGACTGTCTGTAGGCAATTAAAACCCATACCGGTAGGGCTGTGCTTTGGAGGTCACAGCATGGTCACAACATACCTGTGTGATCACAGCATGACGAGAGTGTGGTATGTACTTTATTTTTCTGACTTGAGTATTGGAAATGTGGTAGTCTGAGAGCTGGTTGTAGAAGGTATCTCTGTCGTGAGTTTCTATCTTGAGAAAGGTCCTGATGACGAGGCAGGGCTGACTGACGATGCGGAACTACCCAGGTGCAAATGATGATGATGATGTGTGTGGCGATGACATGTGAAGGTTGAAAGTGATGCGATTTGATGATGCTTTAGAGGGAATGTGGTGTGGCGATATATTGCTGATGCCATGGAATGATGGAAGGATTTTGAGATAGCAGAGCGTGGGGGTTTGCATTCTTGAGATTCCAAGTTCTGAGTGAGAAACGTGGGTGAGCGACAAACTCACTTTATTTGGATTGGCATGCGTCTGACAGCTGCACGAGTGTAAATCAACAAATGTCTTAGAATGGACGTCTCCTTCCCCTTTGGACTTGCTTTCTTCAAGCTTTGGAAACCCATGAACTATCTTGACTTTGAGCCTGAGCATTGGGGATGGTGCTGAAATGGGGATTGAGTTCTGGCGGAAGGGCACGTGGAGGGGCATCTTCTTATCGGCACGTGCGATAAGGATTTAAGCTTAAACAATTTTCTCGAGTTTCTTCAATTTGCGTATTTCGAGATTGCCAGCTTGGGGATAGAACGACATCAATCCAACCCCGCACACGCCTCACCTTTATACCTCAACACACAAGAGAGATAAGTTGTTGACCGGAGCAGGAAATCCTGAGAAGGAGATCAGGCCAAGATGGGTCGCGAATTACAGAAGAAGAAGAAGAGATCTTCGATCCCGAAGATCAAGATGAAGCCGAAATCGAAGAGAGTCAATCCTTTGGGAAACCCGATTATTGCTGCGAATTGGTATGTCTCTCCTCTTTTAATATCTGCTAGACCTGTAAGACAGCTCTGCGATGGTGTAGCATGCCATCCTTTTGCCAAACTGTTGTAGCTCATACAGCCCAATCGCTTTCCTACCTGCTCCAATTGAATACAACATATCTAACAAACCTCTTCACAGGAATCAAGACGAAACACTCACCCAAAACTACCGCCGTCTCGGTCTGACCTCACGCCTCAACTCTGCCACAGGTGGCACCGAGAAACTTCGCGCAGGAGACATCTCTAAAACCTCCACCACCTCCAAACTCGCCATCTCCAACGCCATCCCCAAACAATTCGCCCCCTCCTCCGCACGCGTCGAGCGCGATCCTACAACCGGCAAGATCCTGCGTGTCATCCACGCTGAAGACGACAATCCACTAAACGACCCTTTGAACGTCGTGGAGGCGATGGATTTCAAAGGTGCGGAAGACGATGGCGAGGTCTTTGAGGGGTTCGAAGGAGAGGAGACCCGGGCTGGGAAATCTGGGAAGAAGGGGAAGAAGAGTCAGAATGAGATTGTGAGGAAATTGGAGGAGCAGGCTAGTATGGTTGCTGAGAAGAAGGAGAGGACACAGAGTGAGCGCGAGAGGGAGTGGATTGAGAGGCTGGTGGGGAAGTGGGGTGAGGATTTTGAGAAGATGGCGAGGGACAGGAAACTCAATCCTATGCAGCAGACGCCGGCGGACATCAAGAGGAGAGTTGGGAAGTGGAAGGCGAAGGGTGGTGTGCTGCCTGGTGCTATGGAGGCTTGATTTGGTATGAAGAACTGAGAGTGATGTTAAAATGTTCGGTGTTTTGGGCGTTTAGGGATGGTGGATTCATCATGTGTGCCAGGTTTCTAGATAAGAATCGATTTATCGCAATGATGTACTGCCTCTGTACGATCCAATCAAGGAAATATGCTCTCTTCATTTAGGTCTCTCACAATCATATCCCATAAGTCTATAAAATCTTCAAGCGAACGCCGAGTCGGAAGTCAACAAAGACCTTTGGCAAAGTACCTATTCAATCTATCTCACAAACTCCACCAATACTATAATGCTGAGCAAAGAGAAGAGCATCTTTCATTACTGTCCAGCCCATTCCATCTGCTGATTAGCTTCGGAACCCTCGTCGTCATCATTATCTCGGGACGTTTTTCGATTCGCAACCAACGACGAGAATGATGACAGTGGCGTCAGCCAACCCCACCTTTGAGACAACTTTAATCCAACGTTCCAACATCCTGCTCACAGAAGTTGGAAAGGCAATACTGTCGGTTGGGAATGCCTTTCTGGTGATGGGCTTGTGGAACGATGGCTGTTGTAGGTGTGCTTGGTGCCTTGGTCTGGTGGCAATTGGGTTGTATTTATAGGGGTTTGAGACTTTGGTGTTTGTGTTTGGAAAGGGCATCCTCCCTGTTTGTGCAATCGATATATCAACATGTGTTTGGTTTTTGTTTGGGGTAGGTAGGAGTTGCTTCTAGATACCTGGTGCTGTAAGAGCTTGCTGGGTGTGACGTTTTATGTTATCTCCTGGCCATCCAAAGGCTGGCTCTCATGGACGAAGAAAAGCCTATTTTCAGACTCTTTACTGGATTGCCTGAGCAAGATTGAGTGGATGATAAACGTAGTCCATCGTCTTATGTATGATGTTTCTCATCAAAAGTTGCTGAGGTCCGTTAGATAGAATCAGATAAAGTCCCACCTCGCCGTCAATTGACTGATCCTAGGGCTTCGGAGAGCGTAGGAGTAAAGTTGGCAGATATGGGTATTTGAAATGAGATGCGGTCATGCATTACATTTTGTTAAGCTGAAAAATATTCTGTCTTTGTAGGTTCTTATCATTATTTACAATTACCTGAATCTTCCTCTAAAGGTGTCTTCAAGGTTCAAGGGATCTTTATTGTGAAAAATGGACTTGTAAAAATGTTCACCAACTCCAACTCAAATTTGAACAATTACAGCTACTTTATTAGTACATAAGATAGTTGCCAAGTGCGAAATTTGGTAAATTAATACGGAAAATACAGGTCTTCAACCTCGGGCAGTCAGAAATAAAGCCCAGGACAACAGCTCGCTTAGGTTGTTGTCTCCATTCCATCGACCACTTCACTTAACAGTCCGATGCAAGAACGTTGTGATACGACCAATAACAAATTACTTCACGTGCAGAGTTTACTAGTTCATTCTATGCCACATTCTCATTCACACTTGTTATATTCTCGGCGAGGATATACTTGAAGAGGACGATGAAACAAATTTTCGATAGCGGTGTAGAAATGCGGGTCTTGCGGCCCCATAAATCTATTGGAGCTCGGAGACCATCAAAATATCCGTCAAGCATCAATTGAACTCTCCATGGTCTATTGAATAGCAGAGCAGGTTGCATATGAATGCATGTTCCATGCAGAAAAGCATTGGCTAGTCATATGGGAAATGTGGACGAAGTATAACTCCTGAAGCCAAAAAAAAAAAAAAATGGACAAAAGATGAAAATCCCAAAACATACAACAGCAGGGATTCGCTGATGGTCACCCACTCAACTACTAATCTGCCGATCTGGTGCTTGTGTATGGCAGAGCGGACGGGATGCCCATTTCTCACCAGTCTATGGTCGTATGTGACAGGTAAATTCTTACCTGGAACTATTTACAGCTCAAGAAGGTTGGATGTCCCGTACAAGACTGCCAGATTTTTGGTACTCGGATAGAGCATGCCTTCAGTGTCTGAAGTGTTCAGGTTGGCTGTTCCGATGAAGAGATGAGTGACGTCGTACACGACCTCAATTTCGCTGCGATCTGCTTGCTCGATTTGACTTCCAACAATTCAAGAGGTTTGGTAATCATGGCAGGCTGACAGCTAAGGGCCATGTAAAGCAGAAACTACGAAAGCACAGTGTCTACTCAATGTACCATACATTGTCAATTATCATCGAATTTGTGTTGACTTTCTCGCTTCCTCACAATGCTAGCATTGAGCTTTACTATGTACCACCGTAACTCCCCGGGCTAGGTAGTAGCCACATCGTGCGATGTGCAGCTACAGACGAGAGTGATACATGCTGTCAAAGCTGCGTTCTTAAGGCGATCGCCATGAAGACCGAACGATCCTCGTTTCTTCTCGAAGATCAAGCTAGAGCCTTGCCTAATTCCTCACCACGGTCTGCAGCTGCTTTGAGAGCTTTGCTGACCACTCCATCCATGCCCGACTCTTGGAAGCTCTTCAAAGCAGCTTCAGTTGTTCCCTTGGGACTGGTGACGTTGATGCGTAGCTGTCCTGGAGACTCGGTAGACTCAACGAGCATTTTTCCGGCACCAAGACAAGTTTGCTTAGCAAGACGTTCTGCCTGCTCTCTTGGCATTCCTAGGGCAGTGGCGCTTGATACCATGTGCTCTACTAAGAGGAAGAAGTAAGCTGGTCCAGATCCTGTGCAGCTACATTAGCGATCGAGCAGTAGTGAGAGCAGGTGAGGCATACCTGAAAGTGCCGTGACAACATCGATCAACTCTTCTTTGTCAACCCACTCCGAAACTTTACTGAAACCCTCCAACAACGCCGTAACTAACTTCTTCTCATCCTCCGTAACACCAGCACCAGCAAACGAGCCCGATGCACCCTCTCCCAACAATGCAGGAGTGTTCGGCATGACACGAACAACCTTGGGAGCTCGTCCTTCACTGACAGTGAACCAATTCGTCAAAGCATCCAGAGGGATTCCCGCACAAATAGAAACAATGAGTGGTAGCTTCTGCTGTTTCGATTCACGCCACGAAGCTGCAAGATCCGAACACACGCCTTTTGCAACCTGCGGCTTGACGGCAAGCACCAGGACATCAGCATCCTGTGCGGCCTCGCTGTTCGACGTCGTGGTGCGGACTCCGAGCGTGTCCTCGACCTTCTTCCGAGTCACTTCGAATGGCTCTGAGACGATGATGTTTTGCTTGGTTGTGCTTCCTTTAGCGAGCAGGCCTCCGATGATCGCTGCCCCCATGTTTCCACCGCCGATGAAGCAGAGCTTGCATTCTTGGATCTGAGGTGTGGCCATCTTGATCAACACAGTATTCTTTTTTTCTTTTTGAAAGAGCGTCGTAGATAGAATTGTAGTCTTGGTAGTAGAGCCAATCGGTGCGTGTAATGGTTCGCGATTGGAAAGGGATGTATTGAAGTCGCTTGGCCGCAAGCGGTGATGATGTTTTCACCACGACTTTAGTGGCTCACGTGACCGAAACCTACCCTCATGATAATATCACTTCTCAGCTGCAGTCGAGGCTAGACAGTACGGATATGCTAGAGGCCTTTGCCTTCAGATCTTATGAAGTGAAACCAGTCCTGTTTGCTCCTTCTCAATAAATTTAGTTTTGGCGAGAGGTCCCTCTCACAAAGCGGCCTATCACAACAACCCTCACTTGAGATTTTGAATATATCAGCAGGACCCTCATCGATGTCTCTGGTCGATGGTTTCCAGCAAATCCCAACTCTCAATGCATCTAAGGGCAGTTTCTTACAATGTTGAACTCCTTCTTCGACAAGAACAAGCATTTTGGCTTCCCTGACAAGCCCGCCCTCCGGAAGCCAGTTGCTGCTTGCCTATATCTTAGTAACCCGTAGTAGATATCCAAGACTCAAACTCCCGAATAACGGCTGTTTGGATATACTAGTGACTCTATTATAACTCTGTTACTGAGAAAATGTGAGAAATGATACAAAAAGGAATTTTTCTCTCCAGGACGATTAAAAGTGTTTGTGAAACCTGCCATCAAACAGGTCTTTCTTGCACATTTCCGCTCATTTGAATGTAAAGAATAGGAGTTAACTACTCTCTCCTATTTACCAATCTTTCGAATTTGAGATGTGACTTGAAAGTCAAAATTTCTTGAGGTGATGCGGTGGACTTCAGTTCCAGGGCTTATCACTAGCACTGCCGCATTTGTGTATGGATAGCGAAGCCTAAATCAATACTGTACTAACTTATTTTGTAAGCCAGTCCAAAATACAACGCGAAACGTTCTAATGCCAGCAAAGTTCGAATCCATCAATGCTATAAAGAAATTTCACAACAGTTCTCTTCTTTTTATACTACCTTTTGCGAAAAGCACCCGACAACCTCGGAGCTGAACTCCCGAATCTGCTGCAAAGATGAATTCGAAGATTGTCTTCCCACCGATGGCTTGCAGGAGTTGGAGAAAATCCTCGGTTTCCGTGCGAAAATGCTTCTTGACGTGGTCTTGATGTCGCTCGACTTAGAAGTCAAGACGGATACCCATGACAAGAAGATGTGGGATGAAATTACCGAAATCGGTGTGTCTATACTCGACACGCGAAGCCTTTCAGATCCTCGAAGCATTCGTTTGAGGACCCCACATTTCATTGTCAGCGGACAGAGGAAGTTTCACCATGTTAGCAGTAAATTTCACTTTGGAACTTCGGACCATATGGCCGGTCAGGTAAGTAAACCTCCTTGACCTAGCCCAGATATTTTTGGGTTATAATAGATTTTAATCTACCAAACAGGAGCACGTCAATAAAACTATTCTTGAACTTCTGAATATTCCAGACGAGACGGATCCTGGCGCATTCCGTAATGTGGTTCTAGTTGGTCACGGTCTTCGCACCGATCTTCTCGTCCTTCGCAGGAGAGGTATCCGGTTCGAGGAGGTCAAGACTGTCATTGGGATACTCGATACAACCTATATTGCCCGAGATCTCCTAGGGATCAACTTCCGACTTGAGGCACTACTGAAGTTTCTACTCTATCCTATCAAGAACATTCATTTACCTGGGAACGATGCGAACTATACCTTACGGGTACTACTGTTATTGGCTTACTATGGTCTACGATCGAGCCACTCTTCAGCCCAAGTTATCCTCACCCTAACGACCTTCAAGAAGTTGGGCCAAGAGCCACTTCCTGACAGCACTCAGAGAAACGCGCTATTGAGATTGTCGAAGCCTCGAAGCGAATATTTTGACATTGATGGAATTGAAGAAGGGGGAATATTTGCTATCTTGGATTCAACAGGAGATTAACTACCAGAGGCCAATCCAGATCATCGAGTTCGAACTTCATCCATGACGCACGAAACCACCTCGGGACGACCTGACTCCTGAGACACTGAGCAACGAAGCAGATGCAAAGGTCTACCGCAGATTATATTTAAATTTTTAACATATAGAGTATCCTAATGCACATACATAGTCACTTCTCAAAACAGCATCAGTCACATTCACTGAACAAACCTCTCCTGGGCAGCATTCAATACACCACACAAAAACGGCCTCGCATCTAGGAAAAACTGTCAACTTCCACTTCAATGGCCCACTCAACCGACTGCAACCTTGCCAGCATCAAAGAGGAACATCGCTGTAGCAAAAATTACTTCCATCACTTGGGTACTTGTCCGAGAAGAATATTCCGCTAGAACTGCTGGGGTCGACTTTTGCAGATCCACCAATGGTAGTCAGATACTTGATACAGTTCTTGATCTTCGATGTCGCAGGTGGCTGAAATGAATATGCTTCGCACCGCGAGACAAACATGCATTGAAGCTGGCATGCAAGAGCATCAGATGCATGTTGACTTCCTAAGATGTTGGAGTTGAGTGTAGCGCTTGATGTTCCTTGTATATGGCAGTTCTTTAGACCTGTCTTCGTCGATACTGGTTTCGGTGGCAAGGTGGTGAATGACGAAACGCTCGGCGTGTTGGTCTTGGTATAACGGTTGATTGCCGGAAGGAAGGATGGCTCATCCCTCACACGTACAGATGTCAAACCAGGGTATAAGGAGATAATCCTAATAGTCGTGCGTTGCGGTTCTCGGGCGAGGATTTCGTTCTTCTCATCAAGTCCATCCGCTGGTCCAGCAACTCTGGCAAAATCTCGATCACAAAACACCGAGGATGCGACGACTAAAGTCAAGAGTAATGCTTTTTGAACATATTCCCTCTTCCATAAAATTCTGATGGTACAACCAAGTTTCGAATATAGATGATCTCCAGTGAAGAGAATAGCTGCAAGTATATGACGCAAAATTATTGACGGACGAGTTGAGTACTTTGTGCAGGGCCAGCTTGTATGATATAAGGTCAATCGAAAACCTGATTAACTGCTGTTCCATATATATTTCTAATTTTACAGCCTGATCCAAAGCTTCACAAGTCAATTGAAAGTATTTGATAGGCCCGTTCTCGGTTTGCAATATGGAATGGGGTAATCTACCAGCAGGCGGATAATTCCCGAATGCAGTAGTTCGGCTCGATAGTGGGCCAAGGAGGATGTTTACCCCTGTTCGAAGACATGAATATTGGCGTGAGAAACAAGCAAAGTGCAAGCAAGAAGTCCTGCGAGTAGCTTGCCAGACTCCGAATCCAATTTCAGTTCGCGCTGTTGGCGGGGTTGCTTCGCTCGGCTCGCCAAGCAGAATGCATCACCACCATCGACTAGAGTCGTCACGAAACCAAGATAAAGTCTAATTAGCATAGCTGGCTCAATGCCCCAAGCGATAATGCTTTGTTCGAGATTGATGTGCCATTGGGATAGATGATTGAGGGCAATCTAATATTGCCGCCCCAAGGGCCCAGAGTAACGACCCTCCTCGACTTTTCATGGCTGTGGCTTACCGAAGGCCAGATTCAACGCTCTAATGAGTCACGAAATGCCTACGGTCACGTATGTTGTATTCTCTCCAGATCTATGACAACCTTTCGTGGCCACCTTTGGAGTGTCGGGGATGATCAGCAAGAAATGTAATCATCAAAGCTACAGCAAAAACATTAGTTCGACATTGTGATATTATTATGTCTAATTCTGCCATATAATGTGAGTAACCAATTTCTAAGAGCTTCTCTACTAATTCCAGTCTAATTACCATCCCCAGTCGCCTCAAGAACGCCGACCAGATTAGCATCCCATATTCTCAAAGCGCGTACAAGAACTCCATCATTACATCACACATCAAGTTTTTCTTCTACCACGAGAATGTCATCAACCCAGGGTTCAGAGCGACGGGTAGCAACAGATGACAGGCACAGAGCATTGCCAAGGGGAAGATCGCCACGAATTGATCGATGTTCCATGACCATGGGATGAAATCACCCACTGCCATGATGACCATACCAGCAATTGTCAAGAGTGACAAAGCGATGCTGTATTTGAAAGACTTGAACACTTTCGGAATCTCGATAAAGAAGTTTGAAAATTCGACTTCTTTCGAGGTGGCTCCCCAAGACATGTCAATGCTGAACATGTGACAAAGCAAAGCTTGGGAGATGTGAAGAGACATGCCGCCGAAGAACAGGACGAACATCAGACACCATTTGAAGTTCTCGAAGACTAGTGACAGGTCAGCAAATTGTTGAGTTTTGAAAGATGGCAGATTGACTTACGAGAGTAGAGAAAGTTCTTCTCACTCGTCCGATGACGTTGGACAGCGAGCGAGACGTTTCCAGCCACGGTGAAGACCATGATAATCGAGATCCAAATCTGCCAACTCTCAACGTACCACTTATCAAGGGAGCCGTTGTAGAGACCAACAGCGATGTAGTTGGAGAAGGTCATGATCCAAGCGGCACCAATAGCATAGTATGTCCCGATGTACGAGATGATGTTGATCTTGCTACCGATTGGCATTCCGGACCAAAGAAATCTTCGAAACAGTGGAGTGATGGGGCCTTTGGTCAGCCAGTACTTGACCGGGTGAAATACCAATTCGCTGCACCCGTATGCGTATTTCTCCCAACGAGTCAACTCGTCATAAACTGTGAGAGAGACGCCTTCTTTGAACCCGTCGCCTGCCCAAGCTGCCATGCGTACTACGTAGCCATAGACTTGGAGCCTCAGAGCAATATCGAAATCTTCAGAGACATGCGATTCGCTCCAGTATTTTTCGATACCTTCTTCATCCTTGAAAGCGACCTCCTGGAGTGCGCTCCATCTCAAGATGGCGTTGTGTCCTACGAAGGGCGCAACATCGCCAGATGCCACACCAAAGCGGATAGCGGTGTAGATCAAGTTGGTGAAAAACGTTACACCGTTCTCGAAGTAGTTGTTGGCAACTTGCATGACACCACTGGAGAATTGGATAATGGCAACACGGGGACTCTGCTCCATTTCGGAAGCAGCATCGAGCAGGCAGTCTTCGGGCACACGGGTATCGGAATCGATGATGAGGATATAGTCTCCGATACGGATATTTCCATCAGCCCAGGCACGACCTTCTTGAGCCAAAATAGCTTTGAGACAGCGTTCATACGCAATGCTTTCGTCAAAGGCAGACCAGTCAGCGGGGCGATCAATTTGTTGCAGGGCTTCTTCTACATTGTTGGAGATTGTGAGACCGTAGTTCATGTTGGAGGCCTTCTTGAATTTTCCTTTTCTAATGAACCCATCAACATTGTGTCCAGGTCGAGCTGTCCAGCCAATCTGATTATCGGCATAGAATTCGATGCGAGCTTGGCGCTCTTCGGCCGTGATGAGTTGGAGACCATCGTCATTGATGAAGATGTTTGCAGAGCCCCCTTGGAGTTCGTATGTCGAGATCGCCTTCTTTATCGATCGCACAGTCGGAACGATAACGCTGTCAAGACCCTCTTTGTAGACTGGGCACTGGATCGTGATATGTGGCAGCACATTGGTGCGCAGGCGCATAGGCGGGGTCGCGGAGAAATATTTCGAGTTTTGGGTGAGATGCTGGATTGGACCGATGATTTGTGCAATGGCACTGATAATGACAGAGGAGAAGAACTGAGGTTGGCAAACTGTCGTCAGTATAAAGTTTGACGTAGCATGGAGCGAGGCTTGGTGGCTGAACGGAACTTACCAGTGTCAAAAAAGCATTCACGGGCGTCATGACCAGAAATGCCAAGGATACCCATTGCTGGAGCTCGACGAGTTCGTCGGCTATTTTGACGTATCCTAATCCGATGAGGACGGTCAAGAGGCACAAACTGCATGCAACTAAGAAGCAGTTATACAGGAGAATTGGTCGCTCTTTGCTGGCCATTAATCCAGTCTCTTCATCTACCATCAAGTCGGCATTCTCCAGTTCCTCCTTCTCGGTCTGAGTGGCATTCGCAGACTTCCAAACGAACTTCAGAAGCTCGGCCTCGATGGTCTTGGCTCTCTGAAGCAAGTGCGTTGGCTCATCATCCCATACGACGAGAAGCGAGTCTGACGCGATGAAGGCGGCGTATTGATGTCGCTTGGCGTGGTACAAGTCCTCAAACGTGGGCAGGATCTGAATCCTTAAGCCATTGAGAAGAGGCACATCCACTGAATCAGCAGACCAATTCAGAAACGGTTCAATGACACCAGATGAGACGGTCATTGCGGACTGTAAAGTTGTTTGGTCAGTAGGGTCTTCATAAGTGGGGAAGGGTCGAAGTGAGCGAAAATCTGAGATATCTTACCTGTACATTCAGCATCGTCATTGCTTGAGCAAAGCTTGAGTTGGCAAGTCCTGGAGGNTTGAATATGTAATTATTCCGTCGTTTCCGTACCATCACACCTTCCTGCTCCTCGGCGAGGTCCCGAATCCACAAAGAACTGCATTGGTGCTGGAAGAGATGGTTGACGACGACTTGATGTTTGATCTCATCGACCAAACGATCTTCTTGAGCAGCTCGACTTGAAGGCGCTGGAGAGATCGAAGCAGTATCGGATTCTGGAGGAGCGAGTCTCCCAGGTAAGGATTCAGGAAAGTTATGAGCATTCGTGACAACGGAGACAGGATACTTTTCATTTTCAGGAGATGGTTTGCTTGCTGCCGCCTTGGTGGACGTCTGGAAATATGACATGAACCCCATGATTAAGTCGATATAAGGAACGATTAATAAGAGAACGACTGAAAGAATGGAGAAGCTCAAAGAGCAAAGAATGAAAAGCGAGTGTGAGTTGACGACCGGTATAAAGAGCGGGATGGTGAAGGAAGGAAGAGCTTATCCTGCGATGGACATGCAAGATAAATCGTTTCAGCGGGGAGGCGACAATCAAGGTCCCAAAGCGCTCCTCAATTGCATTGAACAGGGGATAGGAACGCTGAGCTGCAATGTATAGATATGAAAGTCAATATTCCCTCACCAGCTCAGATCTGGCTGAAAGTCGCAGCAGGTCACAAAGTGCCACAGCCACAATGAGCACCCGCAAGCCGTGTCCGAGTCCAAAAGAGGGAGATTGGAAATCGCCATACAGTAAAGCCCCAGCTAGATTTGGAAAAATACATAACCGCTTTCTGAGTGTCGGAATAGTCAGCGTCAGTGGGTGTGTGGATATCCATTTGGTAGTGAGCACCCCTTGGGCAAGGTGAATCCCGCTGTGATGGCCAGGACTTGAGATCAATTCTCAAGGCATCAAGTCCAGCCATAGCTCTCCTGTATGGCAAGTGTACAAAGGGGCCAAAGACTCGGTTGGAGCTAAACCTCTCTGGATTTTGTGAGGTCAGAAATAGACTGCTCCCGCACAAGCTCAGATGGAAAATGGCTGGGAGGATTAAAGAGAACGGGTCAAAGACGATGAGACCTGTTTTCCCTGTCATTCCAGAAATCTTATCTGTTACCCCTGAAACATGTTCCTGATACCTGTGCTCCTCACGGGAGAAATGTTGGGAGGCGAAAGCGAAGTATCGTGAACGGCCTGTAAAAATGGTAGAAGCAGCTCTGTTAAAACGGCAACAAAACAGTTAAGCGAAAACCTGCCGCTTCCAGGTTTCGTTCTTCAGGGGTCTCGGACCCGCCTCCGAGCCCTCAAGTGCTTCCCCAGTTCCAGCCAGCCACCGTTACCAACGCCTCGCGTGAAACGCTGTCATCTGATTGCACATCGCCGGCTGCTTCCTAACCAATGAAAATTGCAACGTGCAACTTTTTGCCAATACTTCCCAGAAGGGAATATATATCGTATTGTTTCAATGCGAAGCTGAATTGAAGTGGGCGAACGCCTCCAACATATGGAAATATTCTTCTTTTGCCAGCGAATGAGGATTTCGACTTTGACCAAATAAATGCATTGTTATTGAGACCCGCAAGGCTTTCCGGTGCTCTACCGCGAAGCTTGAACCAATTTTAGGGCATGCCAGAATGGCCAAGCAGCCGTGAGCCCGTCTCCGGGCCATAGTCAGTGTCCGAGCAACTTTGGTATCGAGAAAACAAGACACCGGGTGACTGGTACTTCTATCTTTAAGGATCGTCTCATTGTACGTGGTTCAATAATATACATTGCTGCTGGCATTGACGTTTGATCTTCCAGCATCACAAAAGTGCACTTAGGACCCTGCTGATTCCCCAGAGTCCGACACTCCACTTTTGCGGCCTCTCTCCAGTCAAGCCCTTTTCAAGACGGTATTGATTTCTATCCGCATTTACTTCTAAGCATTTCATGGATACGGTCTGCATTGACCATGAGGCCTGGAGCTAGCGCCAAGTCGCGTGCTCGGCAAACCTGGATTTATTCCGAAGCTCATACCCAACCACAGGGAGTTTCAACGAGCCCCGCTGAAGACCCTTCTTGGTCCTGCGTGGCATGTTATGGATCCATTTTTTAAGCTTGCCAATCCTCCTACTTGAACCCTATTGGTCTCTTAGCCATGTCTTGCTGAAGACCTTGCAATAAGCTTAATTGGACTCGAAGGATCCGGCTACATTCGATGAATTTAGGGAAGCAGGTTTCTGGTCACGGAGTTCAACGTATAATGCAGTCCCTTCAAAAATAGGGGTAGAGGAGTAAAGGGTCTATCAGCCTCTGTTGCATGGCACAGAGCATACGCCCTTGCGTATCATTCCACCACAAGATGCCGTGCACGGTAACGTTGTTGCCGCTCACCAATGACAGCTTCATCGTCGAAAAATAGGAAAAGCAACTAACGCCTCGGGCTGTTATGAAAGGTCCGCAAGTCTCGCACAACCAACCAACAAGATCGCATCCTCATTTCCCAATTTTTCATGCAGGAAAAATGCAGGAACAGCGACTGAGGCGTTATTCTCCTCCAATGGAGCGTTGCCCTGAACCATGCCCAATTATGACTTGCCCGAGATTTGAGACAAGACGATACAGGTGAAATTTTGTTTATCCTCCTGCACATTCTGAGACTTGATTGCTTTGTATGGAGCACATGGCAGGATAATGTGCCATCGTTGGCTCGGGGCCCTCCTGCGGCAAGAGCACTTATTTCAAAGTTCGCATCGAGTCTGTGGTGCTTGTTGAGGAGCTGAAGGTTCTAAAAGGAGACGGGACAATGGACGAGGCATAATCATAGTGCTGGACTAAACGAGGAGCTCTGGTGCAGGTTCTTCATAGTCTATATAGCACCTGAAAATGGAGAACATTCCATCTACCCGTATTTGTCTCTGGTGTAGGCAAAGGTTGACAGAACATTAATCAAATGTATTGTGATCGCAAAATTATCTTTGAAATCCCATGTAATCTAATGATACCCTAAAAGTTGACACCATTAATCCGTGAACCCAACTGCCGTGAAGCGACAATTTCAATCAAAAACACTAATAAATTACTCTAACATTGTTGCCACATTTGAACCCGGTCTACAAGCATTTCACCACTCTTCTCCCATGTAGGAAGCCATTTGTTCCTCGCATTCCAGAAATCTGTCCTTGCAGTTGGGCTGGCATCGACCCAGGGCTTGCCGTCTCTCCCGTCTTGGAACCAACCATTAGACCCTCCGACAGCAACATTGATGATGAGGTAGAAGTCTTGATCGAATGGTGTCTGCGGTCTTCCGGTTTGAGTCCAAGGATCAACCAGTCGGATACCTTCTGGTGTGGCGACTGGAAACCCGCCTTGCTTCCAGAATGGTTTCTTGAATGTATTATAAGAAACTTGAAGCAGTCTCGTGTCAACGTATGTGAACAGGTATTTCTCCGACCACTCCAGTCCGAATGTGTGGAAAGCATCGCCATATTCGGAGTGCAGTGAGTGCTTGAAATTGGCAGTGTGTCTGTAGGCATCATTTGCGGGATTTGGTCCCCAATGTAGGGCTGATGATACCACATCATTGCCTCCGAGACTGTATGAGTGATTGTTGCCTCTTGATTCCATAATATCGATTTCTCCGCTGGCTGGCCATGCTCCATAAGTCTCTGTCACAGGCATCATCCAGATCGCTGGCCATAGCCAGTCTCCTTTTGGGATCTTTGCTCGAACTTCAACGCGGCCATACTTGATTGTGGCGCCAAGCTTGGTGTTCAGGCGTGCAGAACGAACTGGGGGTACAATGGTGCCATTGGTGATGTTGGTAGAGGCGACGCAATTGTTCCACAGATTGGAAGTACAGAGCCCCGTGGCTGTGAGGTTGATGACGTTATTCATGACAATGAGCTTCTCGTCTTGCAAAGTGGGTTTGAGATGGAGGAAGCCATCCTTGATAAAAACATTCTCCTCATCTCCAGTTGTCTGCTCAAATTGACCGTTGCTGTAGCTCATATCAGCAGGGATACTTCAATGAGGTAGACCGAATTACACACCCGTATCCACCGACCTCATTTTCGGCTTGCCATATGTTCTTGTTCAGAACACCGGACGAGAAGTCATCATCCAGAACGGGACAGTAGTTGTAAGTCGCTAGTCGTCCAATCTTGAGATATATCATTACCCCCGTGATGGCAATTCCAGTGAAGAGACCGAGCATAGGTATGATACACAGCCATTTTTCCTTCGGATCTTTCTTGAAAGTCGGCGGCTCGTGACCAGCATCATCTTTACGTATCCGTCGTGACCTGAAATATTTACTACCTGCAGATTCTGAGTACTGATATCCAGAATTCGCCCCAAATATTGAGGCTGGAGGAGTTGCGAAGGGATTTGGTGAATTGACGTTGGAGGTGGCTTGGCTTGTTGTGGTGAAGGTCGAACCTGCCCTGGAATGATCAGGAACAACGAACTTCCTCATCTCGATGTTCGTTAAAGAAGCAATTTTGGACTATGTGAAGTGTCTTGTCAGAGAAGGGTCAAGAATTACTGTCGCGAACGAGGACTTCGTGTATGAGGATGACTAGATCTTTGAGCTTCAAGGACTGGCAAGTTGCAGAATTGTGGTAAAGGATGGATGTTCATAGATATCAAATGAAGAATCCTATCTTGGAAATGCTTTGGATGAACGAGCTCTGTCGACAAGCATTGGGGGGCGAGCGGTTCAGGCACAAGGGAGTTGACCGATAAACACTTGGGACCTTGTCGATGCTCCCAATACTGAGAAAGGCCAGGATGGGGTAATCCAGCTGGATCGATAAAACGCCCAATACATGCACCGTGCCATTCAGAAACCTAATCCTGGCATAGATGTTACCGCGCAGCCTTCTGCAAATGCTTGCAATGGATGAAGTGAGGGGTGTGGCCGGAGCGGTCGCAGGCGCTAGGCTTGTTCGGAATATCTCGCTTATTTAGCCCTGTTGACAACAGAATTCCACTGATGACTCCTTCCACACCGTAATTATGCATTTGGCCATGAGTATCTAGGTGAGAGGTCCAAGTCTTCAATGAGGCCTAGTATACGCCCATTTCGCCCGACTCGGCTGATACCTGCAGAAATTGTTCCACGTGTTGTCCCAACAGGACTTTGGCCATGTTCAGGCCCAAGGAAGCGACAACTGGGACGAGCTGAACATCGGGAGCTGTTCGACCAACATGAGCCGCATATTCGGTGGAAAGTGGTGTTTCCGGCTGCGTACTTCTCATCATTCTGTTCGCGCTTCGCTACATTGCAGGAACCGATCCGCTTTCATCAGCTCAGGCAGACCGTCTCCACAGGCTAACTCTACGCAGTCTTGGTCCGTTATTGTATCAACCTGCCCAGCTCAGAACTTGAAGCCATCTTTTATCCAATATTTGGCGTCGTTTTAAGACATAATTCAGTGTCTTACTTTTTAGGCTATTGAAGCAATATGCACTTTGCGCTAGCCGTTGCTACGGGAAGTGTACCTGCTTCGTCCTTTGAGCCATGAGCGCCTAGAATGCTTATGTTGTATATAAGCTCTACTTCCAACTCTTACAGGTGATCATCGCAGCCTCAATCGGACTCACTCTACTGCACATTCTTTCAGATAGACCAATTCTCAGATCCACCTTCAGTTCAATCAATCTTCCAATCAAGATGAAGCTCTCTGCAGTCCTCCCCGCCGCTCTTCTGAGCTTCGCCATGGCAGCACCAGTTGCCGAGCCTCAAGAAATCGACTTCGCAGCCTATGAGGCAATCGAGATCGTTCCTGATGCGACTGCCCCAATTGGCGCCTCTGTTCCAGCGGCTGAGATTTACGATCAAGACAGCGCCATTGAGGAAGCTGTAGCATCTGCCATTGATCTCGCCGATCCTGATCTCACGAAGCGTGGAAACTGCCTCGCAGCTCCTGTTGGCAATGGTCCCGTGACCTCCTCTCCAGATACCGCCGAGGCTTTCCTTGCCAACCCTGTCTATTCCTCAGCAGCCAATGGAGCTGCCACTCCTTCCGGGTGGTTCCTCGTTGATGGCTACAAGAATTTGCATGCCAGCGCAGCCAGCCCGACATACATGACCTACACCAGTAGCCCTTTGACCAGCTACGACCCAGCAAAGTGCGCTGCTATCTGTGCCTCTAAGGCTGGCTGCACCTCATTCAACATCTGTAAGCCCAACTCTCATTCGCAATCTTCCAATTCACGCTAATTGATCGGTAGTCTTTGAGAGAAATCCCATCAAGAACCTTGACAAGACCGGCTGCCCAGATGCGGCATCGCTTACTCGCATCAAGTGCTCCTTCTTCGGGGGCTTGATCACAGTCGCTGATGCCACCAATGATGGACAATACACCGGCGTGTTCCATGTCGTGACCGCCGGCTCCAACGGTAAGCTTTTTGATGTGAAAATATCTCAAATTTCATTTCTGACAATTTCTTAGCCTATACCACCAAGCCCCAATCTGTTCCTGGTTTCTCTGGGCCTATTTCTCTCGGCAGTGCGTCCATCAACGCTCCAACCAGCGAGGGTACCTACATGGGCGTCCAGACATTCCCCCAGACACAGTAAGTACACTATCTCTTCATAGCGCAGACAGCACACTTCTGACCCCTTCAGGCCATACGACCCCGCCGTTTGCGCTGCTACCTGCGTGAAGAAGGGTGCCTATAACCTCCGTCACGAGTCTGCTCCTGGAACCGCCCGTATTTGCCGATTCTTTGACGCTTATATCCAATACAAGGATGGAGCTAACCCTGTCTTCACTTGCACATACTACACCAAGTCTTACGATGCATCTTTCGCTACCAATTTCGGGCAGTACAACTCAGCTGGCAACCACTTCACCAACGAACACAGCTACACTTACACGCTTGATGAGGCCACGACAGTTTAGAATGTCGATCCAAGTCTTAGTCTGAAGTAGAGTCGATGTGGTGTTTGAGGGGAGGTTGTTTGCGCTTGCGGGAGTTTCTTCGCTTGAATTTGAATTTGGCCATCAAGAGGACCCAAACACGATTGGACTTCATTGGTACGGGCTGGATAAATACACGAGATTTTAGTATAATGATCAATTTAATATTCAATGACAACTACTATTCTATTCAATTATTTTACAGCTATTCAGCATCTCGTACATTTGTGGTGCTTTCATATCAGAGGCTATGTCCGTCTTTTCCCCCATAATCCATCAACCCTTGACTCGGAATGGTAAATATGACCCAAGATCAGTTGGTGGATATTTTGGACTCTATAGACTGCAAATGTAATTTTTTTTGGTGGTATAACGTCAGGAAAAGGGGAGCCTGGCATCTTGACTGACCAACAATGTTTAGAACTCCTTACATGATAGATGAACACTTCTGGAAATTATTCCCAACGCATATTATCCTTGATGGAAGAATGCAGACTTGAAAGTTTGTTGCTTCTAACAAGACTTTCAGAAGCATTTTTGTCACGCTCAAACTAATCTTGGAGAATTGCACTTTATCAAAAATGTGTGTTTACACCGCCGGCCTCGGTAGTCGGGATCGAGACCAAGGAAAAGTGGAACCGCAGAACCTCCTTTCGTACAACAAGGACCTTACCAACACATGATTTGGGTAACTGTGTCTTGCCGTTTCTTCCATCGGTAGCCCGCTGTGTGCGTCCCCAATGGAGCACTCCTGCGTGTCAGCCGTCGTGATCACGTGCTCTAGCCGAACCCGCTAGAGTAAAGGGGAGAAGGGGTTCAGTGGTCAGGGCCCAAAGCGAATTCTCATCACAACCATTGTCATGCCTGAGCTCTCACTCGTCAAGATACGTTGCTGTCGAATCTTTACCGCTATGCCGCAATTCTTACGACCACAGCATCGGTAACGGCTATGCGACCAGATTCAGGGCATGGCGATCTTGCCAAGAGCTGAGGATTTTGCTGTCGTCGCGCGCGGAAAGGAGGACCCTATCCCATTCCCTGTGAGGATCATGCGTTCCCAAATATTTGGACTTCGCTAAACCTTGAGCACATCGATTTCCAACCAGGTCATCTCCATGGGGCCGGGGTAGGTATTGGTACGGAGGTACGCATGATTGTACCCAATCTACGTTGTTTTATGCGGCCGAAGAATTGGCCGAGGCTCGATCCGGTTACCATTCCCGCCACGAGCCTCCTGCAAGGCACAGGGAGCAAGCGACAAGGGTCCGCCGGCTCCTGTCCTGGGCATGGCTTGTTTTGATTTGGCTTTTGGGCTCATCACCGGCCCCGAGTTTGAATGACCCGTTCTCGTGTCTCGCCTGTCAGTGACACCCGCCCACGGCTGAGCCCCTGCAGGGGACTTGCCCAGTCCAGTGCCGCTGTAAGCAGCATTTCTCGCTTCTGGATTTGTTATTCAACCCACGTTCAGTCTTTCAGCTCGAAGTCATTCGCGCCACCATATGCGTGCTGGGCGGTGAATGTTTGAGTCTGAATCAATATCAATATTATCGAAGTCGATAGTCATAGCTCTAGATTGCTTTCCGTCGAGAATANCGCCGTCGCCGCGTCCTTGCCCTGAATCTATCGATGCTGAGCTTTCATGCCGTCTATTGAATTGTATAGGTTGAGTCGGCCTTGCTAGTAGAGGAGCTGAGGTTTGGACTGGCTTAGTATCCTGTATCTCTTGATGACCTCTTCCCACGCAGTCTTTACTTGAATAATTGAACTCATTCAGTCGGTCTTTACTCTTGGGTCTTCCCAACCTTATACTCGTTCATTCTTCATTGTGCTTTGAGCTTTAGTGCTCTGTAATCTAATTGCAAGTATGAGGTTCTCGTGGACTGTGGTGGCTCTGGCCTCACGACTTGTAGGCAATGTTCGTGCGGTTGCTGACACGGATTCTCTGATGGATGCTGGTATGTTACTGCCTATACTTTGTCTGTTCAAGTGTACTGATAACCTGCAGATCCTGCGCAAGCGGGGTATCTTCCAAACCACAATATGGACCCCAGTATCATCTCAAGTGGAGGATTTGGCCAAATCTGGTCGTATGCTACACCTACCGGGGCATCCGAACAATTCTACGCCAAGCCTCTTGTTTTCACACCTTCGACCACTGGCCGTCAAATTGTCCTCTCCTTCTCAGAACATAACAGAATCTACTCTCTAGATGCTGTGAACGGTACGCTACTTGCTACACGGGACTTGGGATTGGAAGGAGAAGGCCCATTTGCAGTTTCTGACCTGGGACAATGCAATGACATCGGTGGAAGTATTGGTGTCACTGGAACTCCGGTCATCGATCCAGCTACCGACACTGTGTATTTCTGGGCAAAGAGCTATATTAGTACTATCAAGGGGTTTCAAAATGGTGCATATCGGTTCCATGCTATTGATGCTGTCACTCTTCAAGAAAGAGCAGGGTTTCCCAAGAGCATTCAGGGGACACCAGGTAAATTGATCCCCCCCCCCTCCCCCGCTCCCCTCACCCAGAGCTAACATACATAGCCGATAAGGATGTGAGCCGAGTCTTCACAGGCGGAACTGTGTTGCAAAGACCTGCGTTGAATATAGTGAATGGTATTGTCTTTGCTGGCTTCGGTGGGCACTGTGATCAGTATGCACACCAGTAATGTCCCGTCCTCTGATTTCGCTAACAACGCCAGGTACAACTTTACTGGATGGGTCGTCGGTATGCAAACGAATACTGGCAAATTGATGACAGCATTTGCAACTGTCGGCGGTCCTGGCTCTCCTGCTCCCGGTGGCGAAGACTACAAGGGAGGTGGAGGCGGTGCTGCGATCTGGATGGGTGGTTCTGCTATCGCTTCTGATCAAGCCGGCCGCATCTTCTTCGCAACAGGAAATGGTCAGAAAGGAGCTCAAAATCAAGGCCAGCCAGCCTCGGGTCGGCTAAAGCTGAACACCATGAACGAAGCTGTGGTTAACATGGCCGTCAATCCTACAACGGGTGTTGTGACTCAGTCCGATTATTTCGAGCCGTACACCTATTCAGCTCTGGACAACGCCGATCGAGATCTTGGATCTGGTGGAGTTGCCCTTTTAGATCCAAGCACATTCAACGGAAGTGGCGTCTCTCGAATTGCGGTTACGGTAGGGAAGAATGGAGTATGCTATGTGCTCAACGCGGACAATTTAGGTGGTTATAAGCTTGGGACAGGCGGAACCGATGCCATCCTCCAAACGATTACAATGCCAGGTAGACTTGTGTTTTGAATATCTCGGATACATAACTGACACAATATAGGCAGCGGGCCCGTCTTTGGAAATCCCGGGTCCTATCCGCTTGAAGGTGGTTACATGTATATTACTCCGAACGGGTACCCTACCCTCGTTTACAGCTTTGGCAAGACTTCGACAGGAAGTCCAGCATTTACTTTGGTCGCCCAATCAGCGGATGTATCTGCTGGCCGCGTCGGTACAGGTTCTGCGACGATCACAACCTACAAGGGACAGCCAGGAACTGCCATTCTCTGGGTCGTAGACCCAGACGCGGGTCTCCGAGCTTATAACGCTGTTCCGTCCAATGGCCAGTTGACACAACTTACGCTTCCACCATCGCCATTTGTCGCCAAGTTCCAACGTCCTGCATTTGGTGATGGGAGATATTATCTCTCGACCTCAAATGGAAAGATTCTTGTAAGTCAATGATTATAAGTGGTCACCTACATCTGACTTCCTTCCAGGCCTACGGATCACCTGTCGCTCTTCCCATGACATGCAACACTCCACTTGATTTTGGCCAAGTCCCCATTGGCGATACCAAGATTTTGACCGTGACGTGCAAGACAAATATTGCAATCACCAAGTTGAACGGGTTTACTACCAACAAACCGGTCTTCCAAGTGTCGAACTCCAGCCTGCCAACAGGTCCCCTTGCAGTTGGAGCGACCTTCAGCTTCCCTGGTATGATTTGCCAAAATGGTGTTTCAGGATATCCATGCTAATATATTGAATAGTTATTTTCAACCTCACAGCTCTCATTCTTACCGGCAGTACCAGCTCTCCCTCCGTGACCCCAGGTGTCCAGACATCTTCTGTTTGGATCTCAACGACAAATGGAAAGTCAGGCTATGCGCCACAGCAGCCTATCAGTCTTACTGGAACTGCTATCAGTGCTGCACCATTTATCACTGTCAATCCGCTCCAAGTCGACTTTGCTGGCGTGGTGGTTGGCTCTGCTAGTTCTGAATCTGGAAGCGATGCCACTTTCATCCTCAGCAACGTAGGCTTGAGCGACATGACAATCCTCGGTATGGCCTGGACCAGTGGCGCGGTGAACTCTGATAATGCTGTCTTCCACAATCTGACTACAGTCAATGGCAAGACATTCCTCGACGGCCCCGGCTACTTTACATCGACGACTCTACCATCGCTTGGCCAAGTTATTCCAGCAGGAAGCACAATGACTGTCAACGCAAACTTTAACACCAACGTAAGGTACTCTCATCATGATGATGTAATCTTCTTCACTAACATTGAATAGATTACCGGAACGTACTCCTCGATTGTCAAGTTCTACACCAATGGCAACACAGCATATACTTTGTTTACTGGATCTGCGGCTACAAACCCAGTCGCTCTTCTCGAATACTCTACAAGCGAAGGTGGTTGGGTGACAATTCCCCATTGTACCGATCTTGTAGCCGGCTGCATACCTCAAGTCAACTTTGCTCCATCCGGAGGCTTGACTGCGCAAACAATTCAACTTCGCTTGACCAATAATGGCGGATCTGTCTTGACGGTCACAAAATCAAAACCTCTGGAGGGAGCCGAGCTTGGTGCGACAAACCCCTCGACTGACTTCTACGAGGGGCAAACCATCATGCCAGGAAAGTCTGCCATCGCTTCGGTGCTATTCTCTCCTGGTGCGGCGATTCTCAACGCAGATGACGTTACATACCAAGGGGCTTGGACTCTGAACACAGACGATCAAACATTTGGCGTTCACGTCATAACCTTCAATGGTGTTGTGACCTCCAAGAAGACGGGTCCGTTGACGTCTTCTGGACAGTCACTGTACAAATATCTCGGCTGTTACCAGGACTATATCAACAACGTTCGCTTAGAGCCAAAACAGATCAATAATGTCAGCATGACGAATGGCTGGTGTCAATCTCAGGCTCTGACGGCTGGCGTTGTGTTTGCGGGCACCGAGTATATGACAGAATGCTGGATCGGAAATGTTATTCCAAGTTCGACTCTCAAAGGACTAGATTCCCAGTGTGCATACACTTGTGGTGGGTCGAATGAGGCTTGTGGTGGTGTCAATGGATTCATTTCATTATATTACGATTCATCGAGGTATTTCCCCGAGAATGGTACTATCCTCGGAACTTCTGGACTTGGCCCTCAACGACCTAAGACCATTGGTGCATACAATTATGCTGGGTGCTATTCGGATTCTCAGGCGGCGAGAAGTTTGGTTGGCAAACAAACTGCTGGAGCCACGATCTCTTTGGATACATGTATGTTGCCTCCTCCGAGGCAGACTCAACGAGACTTTGCTGATAATTTTTTCTAGGTGCATCTTTCTGCCAAGGCTATAACTTCTTCGGAGCAGAGTATGCAAACGAATGTTACTGCTCAAATACTCTAGGAGTTGCGTCTGTCCTCAAACCTGATGCTGATTGTAGCATGAATTGTGCTGGCAACAGCTCTCAATTCTGCGGTTAGTCCAAAGCGAGGTATTCCCGACATATTTGCTGATCATATTGCAGGTGCTGGAAGTCGTCTCTCTCTCTACATGAAGAATAGTACATCACTTCCCTCATCAACATCCTCGCCCTCAAGTTCGACAGCCAAGCCCTCTTCGACCTCGGTTACAGGGGGACCAAGCGTCACCCCCGTTTCTGGCGCGTACACATTTTTGGGCTGCTACAGCGATAATGATGTGACGCAAAGAACCTTGGTCGGAGCTGCTTTCCCAGACGCAGGTCAGACCATAGAGATGTGCTCTTTGAAATGCACAACTTTTAGCTTCTTTGGGTTAGAATATGGTACTGAATGTTATGTAAGTGCTCCATGCTTCCGTCCAAATCAAATTTACTGACCAGATCTAGTGCGGGCCTGCCATCGTCGACTCGAGTGTTTTGACCACAGATGGAAGGTGTAATATGCCGTGCAGTGGTGATTCAGCTGAGACTTGCGGCGGGAGCTACGGAATGAATATTTACAGCTACAATCCTGTGAGCTCGAGCTCAACACTACAGACTGGATCATCGTCTACTCAGGTCTCGTCCGTCTCAACAAGCGTCATATCTACACGAAGCACATCACTTTCGACGAGTGCTCCCACCGGTACCCCAAACTCTTTCACTTCTATAGGCTGCTGGACTGATAATGATGTCACCGAGCGTACACTTGTTGGGGGCGCCTATTCTGATCAAGCTCTAACTCTTTCGACGTGTTCTGCGCTCTGTAAGGGCTTTGACTACTTCGGCGTAGAGTACTCCACCGAATGCTATTGCGGGAACAACTTCAGTTCTACCTCAGCATTGGCAACTGATGAGCGTTGCAACATGCCTTGCAAAGGTGATCCGACTCAAATCTGCGGAGGCCCTTATGGCATGAATATCTACAAAGTTCTAGGTCTCAGCTCTAGTTCAAGTTCTATTATATCGACAACTGCGTCAATTCAGAGTTCATCTTCAGCTAGCCGGACGTCTTCTTCGTCGACGAAGTCCACCATTCCTACACCTTCAATACCTGCGAGAATTAACGAGTAAGTATTGTGGCAATGCTTTCCATTTCTTATGTCTTGGTATTTCCGGCGGCACTAAGTGTCCTTCCTTGAGATTGTTGTCCCACTCAGGTTGCTAATCTCTGGCTGTCCTAGGTTCACATATGAGCATTGCAGGAGCGACAATACCACAAAGAGGACACTTATTGGAAAGTACATTGCAAAGCCTGACATGACATTGGAGAATTGTGCGGGAAATTGTACAGGGTACAGGTTAGTCCTTCCGCCCTCAATTTCCCCCTTGGCTTTTCGTGAGATTCCCAAGCTAATCCACAGGGTTAACAGATATTTCGGAGTCGAATAGTAAGTGATCGCTTGTTGTCTACACGGAATACCTTACTCGAGCAATACTGACCCATCTATAGCGCTTCTGAATGTTACTGCGCGAATCAATTGAGTTTCGGAAGCTTTGTTGCCACCGATGGGAGATGCAAAATGCCATGTCTAGGGAACAAACTTGAGATCTGTGGCGGTTCCGGAGGTCTGGCCCTTTACTCGAACGCAACACTTCCTGGAAGCGTCTCCTCTAGCAGCTCATCTATACTATCTTCCTCAAGCTCTGTATCGTCTGCGACATCATCGAGCCCAACGACATTCAGTTCCTCGATTGCTCTGACATCACAAGTATCAAGCTCATCCACTACTTCCACGTCACCTCGACCGACCGCAACTGGACCAACACCTGCTTACATTAGCGATTTCAATTACTTGTACTGTGCCACTGACGCCAACGAGGACCGTACCCTTACCGGTAAATATATGGCATCTGGATCTATGAGCCTTGACCTTTGTGCTTTGACATGTGCAGATGTAAGTACCTTTCCTCACCTGAAATTCTTCCCAAGGATGATACCTCGAGGTTGAGATGTTTATCCTAAACTTTGAATTTTGCACCGCTGACTTTCTTGCAGTACCGCTTCTTCGGCGTCGAATATGGTAAGCATATTAACAAAGATCATATATTTAGTCACTAACATCCTCAACAGGTATCGAATGCTTCTGCGGAGACACTCTTGCTACTATAAGTACAAACGCCACTGATGGCAGATGTAGCTATCCTTGCCCAGGAAATGCAGCCGAGACTTGTGGAGGTATGAGCGGTTTGACGCTCTACACCAAAGACTCAGTTCCAACCGTCTCAGGCATTTCATCGGTCGCATCTTCATCAAGTCCTTTGAGCAGCCTGGTGGCGTCCAGCTCATCCACATCAGTGACTTCAGGCTCCCTTTCGTCGAGTCTATCGACTTCTTCAAGCTCTTCATTGCTGTCAAGCTTATCATCAATTTCCATCGTAGCGCCCTTGACGACTTCCACCACATCTGGCTCTGTCCAAGCAACAAGTTCGTCTTCTCTGAGTCGTTCGAGCACTGCCAGCTCCACGAGCCTGTCTCAACTATCCAGTACATCCGCATCGTCGTTATCCTCGTCTCAATCAGCTTCTAGCTCGGTTCAGACCTCCTCGGGTTCTGTTCAGTCAAGCTTCAGCTCAAGTCTGTCATCCTCTACTTCCACTCAGACATCCTCAATTTCGACCAGCACTCGCTCGACCAGCACACTGGTAGTTTCTGCAACCAGCTCCAGCACACCTTCAGCCACATCTTCCCCGGATACATGGGACTATGTAGGTTGTATGAACGACACTACGACAGCCCGGTCAATTTCTGGAGCTTCATTGACCAACACAACTGCTATGACGGTCGATATGTGCAAAGACTTCTGTGAATCTAAAAACTACCCACTTGCTGGGCTTGAGAATCTTGGTATCTGCTTCTGTGGTCTGGCAGTCAAGAACGGTGGCACTCTCGGCCAGACTGGATGTACCACCGCCTGCCCAGGCGACAAAAGTAAATTCTGCGGAGGGTCGAAGAGGCTCAATGTCTATAACAACACTGCTTACATTCCCCCGTCGATTCCGAAGATCAGCGGCGCGTACAACTACACGGCATGCTACAATGAATTGACCAACGCCAGAGCCATGACTGGTTATACACTCACTAATAGCACTGGAATGACTGTGGACGTGTGCACTACGAGTTGCTCCGCGAAAGGATATTTGCTTGCCGGCCTACAATTCGGCACTCAATGCTATTGCTCAAATACCATCTCAGCATCCGCTCCTATCGTTGATGATATTCAGTGCAAGGTCTTGGTCTGCCCAGGGAACAAGCTCCAATACTGCTCAGCAGGTAGCAGACTTCAAGTTTACTCCAGCTAGTGTCCTTCGACGCGCAAGTTTGGTTGGGAATGAGGGAAATAATTGATATCCTAGATTTCTGTAAGACCTTGTTTTCTTCTGTTGCATTATATACACTTTACCATCTAGATTTTTGTTCGTAATACTGGGGAATGGGGTGGTGAGGGAATGGTGTTGGGCTGTGAAAATGGGGCTAGAATTATAGATTAGTGGGACACCGTCATTTTGATATCTTTGACTTGTCTTGGTCATTCATTTGTATGTTCTAAGTATTGTTAGCTTCCACTAGTGTTCAAGTCGATCTATTCTACCGTCACTACGTGTCTGCTCAACTGATACTTCTTAATTTGCTTCTCTTCTGGTAGCGGCGGGCGAGGCTGCATAAAATTAATAACGAACCTACCATGACCATACACTAAGGTTCGACTTGTGCATGAAGTAATCCATAATGTTCTGGTCTCGCAATGATACATACATACCTATTCCAAGTACGCGAAATAAGGGAGACACTGGTGTCATAAGATATCGGAGCTGGACCCATCACGAACTCCGATCGTGGGACGACTCCACATTGCAGTGTTGACAACGTCTCGCTTAGAAACGGACCTGAGCCGACAGGGCTTGACCGCTAGAATGTCAGCCCAAGGAAGATCGCAGAGCTCTGTCATTAAGCGCAACAGTATCCACCACCCCACTACTCCGGTACCTGACATGCTTTCGGAGCTGCTCTGCATCCCACTTTCGGATTAGATAAGGACATACAAACTACCATACTTCTCGTTTGAGCTGTCTTTTGTCACATTGAATTCTCTGTATCTCAACATACAGTCATATCGAAACTCCAAAATCTCATCATGGCATCTTCACATTCAAGCACAGCCCAGGCCCGTCTCGCCGCCATCCAGAAAAGCCTCACACCTCCCTCTCAACCTAGCCAAACAACGCCAGAGAACCCACCCTTTCCGTATCCAGTTTCAAATGCTACCATACCATTCTGGCGAACTGAACTTCATCCCCTAGATTCGTGTCGAAGTACTCCGCAATTACCTGAAAAGTGCGAGATTGTGGTCATTGGTGCGGGATACACTGGTGCTTCCGTGGTGCATCATTTGCTTGATGGGAATGATGATGTAGGGAAATCGATTGTGATTTTAGAGGCTAGGGAGGCTTGTTCGGGAGCTACAGGGAGAAATGGTAAATATCCGAGGGTTATTTTGGACTTGAGGATCTTCGTGCATGGATCTTAACTGACATTTCGGCGATCTCAGGGGGTCATTTGAAGCCTGATGTGTATTTCAATAGTAAGTCGCATTTCTCGGTAGCCTATTTGGAGTTTCGCAACGTAAGTAAACCTCTGTTCTGACTTATTTTAGTCCCGAAATAGTAGGTGTTCGAGGAGCTCCTTCTGTCAAGTCTATTCTCTTCAATGTCCCATGACGTTCCGAGGACATGTTTTATGTTCTTCCTCCTTTCGAGGGGTGCCATTGCTGACTCTATCGTTACTTTAGCAAGAAGATGTTCGGCGACGAGATGGCCACAGAGATCGCCAGATTCGAATCATCACAAGTCTTTGCAGTCAAAGACCTCGTTGAGAAAGAGAAGATTGACTGCGAATTTCATTTGACCAGAGCAGTGGATACTTGCTTAGACCAAGCCCACGCGGATAAGTGCAAAGCTGAGTTTGATCAATTAATCGCGAATGGAGAACCTTCTACGCGAGACGTGCATTACGCTGCTGGAAAGGATGCAGAAGCATTGTCAGGTGTTATCGGAGCGAAAGGGGCATTTAGTTTCACGGCTGGACACATTTGGTGAGTTGCTTTGTATTTTTGATGGACTAAGTGCTTATTCTGCCAGGCCTTACAAGATGGTGATGCACCTCCTCCAGCGAGCTGTTGACCGAGGCGTCAATCTGCAGACTAATACCCCTGTTCTTTCCATTTCTGAGATCCCTTCGCAAGATGGATACTATGCTGTGAAAACACAACGAGGGATTCTCCAGGCGAAGACTGTGATCCTTGCCACCAACGCTTACACCTCATCTCTGGTACCTGAGTACAGCTCGAGGATAATACCAGTCAGAGGAATCTGTACCCGCATCAGCGTCCCAGAAGGAACCACAGCCCCGTATTTGCCGAATACGCACAGCGTAAGACACGGTCCAGGGTTGTATGATTATCAGATACCGCGCATGGATGGCAGTATCATCGTGGGTGGAGGTCGGAAAACATTCTGGAATGATACGACGCAGTGGTATAATGTGACCGACGATACGACGTTAATTGAACCCGCCGTGGACTACTTCAAAGACGACATGATGCAGAAGACGTATCGAGGATGGGAGAATTCGGGCGCGAAATTGGATATGGCGTGGACCGGCATCATGGGATACACGACCGATCTGATGCCACATATCGGTCCAATACCAGGCAAGCCTAACCTGTATATCTGTGCAGGATTCAATGGTCATGGTATGCCTTTGATTTTGCTGGCTGCCAAAGGAGTCGCCAAGATGATTCGAGAGGGTTGCGAGTTCAAGGAAACCGGTATACCTGCTGTGTTCCAGACAACAGAGGCTCGGCTGAAAGATGCTTCGAATGCGATATTGGAATCGAAGCCTCAATAGAATAATTCGCAATGGAACGTGGTACGCTTGACAAGGTCATTTTTAGTGAATATGGGGTGAAGATGGCCGGAAAGGAATGTACAGCCTCAGTATTTGAAAGTATGCAAATACTTGGAAAACTTCCCCAGCTCCGAGTCACGAAAGCCCTTGAGTCCCAGTTTCGGCAGACGCTCTCTTGGCTTCTCCGATCTCTCTCTTAAGAAGTGCTCAATTGCACGTTGGAGGACTGGTGGCATAACCGCAAGATCATCGCCATGCTCAACACAGTCAATAATCTTGACTTTCAATGTCTCAACCCCCTTCAGCTCTGACAAAGCAAGAGCTTTTGCCCAATGCGACGGAATCGGCTTGAAATCGTACGAAGCAACATAGGCTGGATCTAGAATGGATGCCATATCCTGGTAGATGAATATCCGAATCTTGAGAGATCGAATGAATCCATTATTTCGGCTCCCTACTTGTTGTTCGAATCGTAGAAGCTCTCCAGGTCCAGTGACAATGAATTCATTTTTAGAGTAGAGAATCTCAGCGGCTTCTTGGCAGACTTGTTTGTTAAGGTAGAGCAGGCTCGGGGTAGCAGGCTTTCGACAGTCGTCTTCTAAGCTGAGGTATTGAAGTTCTCGTGGCTCGATTCGTATAGGCTTTTCTGCCTCTAGCGCGAGAGCATAGATCTGGTCACGTATCTCACGAGGAAGTCGCAAGAACGGAAGAGGACTTCTGTTGTGGCCCAGAAGATCGCTGGCGGTATCGAGGGATTGTTTGGTGCGGCGGTATTTTCTTTCCATGGAACAGAGGGCACGTCGAAGCCTCTCGTTCGTTTCCTTCAAAGACTGGATGTCAATTTCATCAGATTCGAGCTGCCAGAGAGGTATGTCCATGGTTGGTGCCCGATCTGATGAGAGATCGAGGCCAAAGTGCTGATAGAATTTTGTTGCTTTATGTATGTTCCAGCGAGGCAGGTAAATCGAACACGTTGACAGGTCGCAAGTTTGCCAGAATGATGCAATCGTGACAGTGACTTTGTGAGGGCAAAACATCGTCGTCGTCGTCAACCTGCTGATTGTTCTCCCAATGCGGTTAGTGCGGGGTAGTGGCAAGAATCTCGGATAAACCTCTACAGAGGCTCGCTGCTGTCGGGACCCCCCCCCCCCGAGAACCTTCCTTGATCCTTGAGTGGCCGACATGACCAGAATTTGGCCTTTGCACTCATGTTGAACTCTCTTCAGAGGTTTTGAGTCACAGTATGCGATGGTTGGACCACTTTTGGACACAGATTCTCTGTTCTGATTCACCTTCTGTCACAAAGAGACAGTTGGATCTTGCACTAGTAGGTACATAGCAAGTCAAGATGCAGAGTTAGCATACAGAGTCTTCCAGTGCTCGGTATTCGAATAATTATTTCTCTTCACGAGACGACTTGTATACTTCTCACATCCTTCAAGCCCAAGGCTCTCTTCAAATGGTGGATAATATTTCCAGCCTCGAATGCGGGGAAACTTTGAGAGGGCCATACCGGTTGGCAGGGCCGCTGAGGATATAATTGTTCCTTCTTGGGACCGGAGGAGGCAATACCGAAGAACTCATTCCGCTTTTCTACCCCACAAACCATTAGTAGAAACGGAAGCGGGAGAGGCTTTTAAGTTCTGCACTTCCTATTCGCCTGGATCCCTGTTTCTGAACGGGCCATATCTATGAGTGTCCTGGTTCTCGGGGACCCTGCCGTGGTCCCATGGAAATTTTGGATGCGAAGTCCAATCGGACACCTGAAGTTTATGGAAGGGCTCTGTTGATCCACATGCCAGCTCCCTGAAATCTCATGTTAAACGTTATATTTGCTTTCAAGTGACAGCACATGGGCTTTTTGCCTGGCCTGCTTGAATTTCTTCCGTATTCAAGCAGCATGCCTTGCCTCTGTAGCGGGGTGATCTGCATCCGGCAGAGTCTTCATATGCGAAAGAGATATCTGAGCAAGCTGACTCTGTCCTTGACAGCGGCCCGACGGTAGCTTTTGTTCCGGGCTGAGTATATATATATATATATATATATATATATATAACCTGCATCGCTATTCTCAGGAAATCTAGAATTCACCGGCCGGACTCAAACATCCAAGCAAAATGAGATCATCCATTCTACTGTCGGCTGCCTCAGCTATTGCTGGTGTGAATGCACAACAAAGTGCTTACGGCCAGTGTAAGCAACCATTCGGTCATCCACTTTCTATTGCTAACAGCTACAGGTGGTGGCGTTAATTGGACAGGTGCAACAATTTGTGTTTCCGGTTACACTTGCTCTTACCAGAATGCGTACTACTCACAATGTGTTCCAGGAACTGGTGAGCTGCAGAAGCAAATATGATCTATACATCATGCTTACCTCGAATCTCTAGCCAGCGTTGGATCTAGCACATCCACAAGGCCTGCATCGTCCTCCAGCACAACATTGACAACTTCAACTGTCAAGCCTTCCTCAAGCACGTCGAAAGCCTCCACGACTGCCAGCGCGACATCTACGCCGACTGGTGGTATCACAGGGTACGCAAAACCAAATGGCCACGCCTTTACAATCAATGGCAAGGCAACCTATTTCATGGGAACAAATACTTACTACATTGGATTCTTAAACAACAATGCGGACATTGATCTTATCATGTCCCATCTACAAACGGCAAGTTAATCGACAGATGCACAGGATTCGACTGACCAGAAACAGACGGGGCTCAAAGTCCTCCGTGTTTGGGGCTTCAATGATGTGACAGCACTTCCCGGGGGAGACACAGTGTGGTATCAGTCATTCATCAATGGCCAAGATCCAGTGATCAACACCGGTGCTAATGGACTCCAACGACTCGATTACGTTGTCAAGTCTGCTGAAGCACACGGGATCAGCTTGATCATCAACTTCGTGAACAACTGGACTGACTACGGAGGAATGGCCGCATACGCATCCTACTACGGTATTGCTGTTACCGATTGGTATACATCAACGGCTGCCCAGGCCCAGTACAGAAAGTACATTGCTGCGGTGGTTGCCCGTTACAAGACGTCCACTGCTGTCTTTGCCTGGGAACTTGCCAACGAGCCACGCTGCACTGGCTGCGCGACCTCTGTGATCACCAACTGGGTATCTTCAACGTCCGCATACATCAAATCTCTCGACTCGAACCATATGGTCTGTATTGGAGATGAAGGATTTGGTCTTGACGGCGGGGCAGACACTTCGTACCCATATACCAGCGGTCCTGGTCTGAACTTCACCAACAACCTCGCCATCTCCACCATTGACTTTGGCACGTACCATGCATATCCAGGATCTTGGGGCGAGACAGATGATTGGGTTCCTTCTTGGATCCAGACCCATGCCGCCGCTGCTGCTGCCCTTGGAAAGCCTGTTATCTTTGAGGAGTATGGGACGAATAACGCCAAATCGAACATGGCATCTTGGCAAACTGCTGTGTTGAATACCCAAACTGCAGGAGACATGTATTGGCAATACGGCGACTCGCTCTCGTACGGCCTGACACACGATGATGGACATGCCATTTACTATGGCTCTGCTGATTATGCTACATATGTAAGTACTGTGATTTGCTTGCGATTCTGGGAACTGACCATCTGCAGGTGACCGCGCATGCCGCTGCTATGAACGCCAAAGCTGTCTGAACGATCCTGCATCTCAAACCGAGATTAAATTTCTGGCCATTTACCCTGTAAATATTACAAGCATATGTACATACATTATCCTTGACATACATAGCTGTGGCTTCATTGTTTTGGTATTGCTTATTCGAATGAATATGTGGCTCTCGTATACCAACATCATCTTAGACCAATGTGTGAAACTCCATGTCGCCGAAAATCCTCTATCAGCAAATATGTACCCATCATTCCTACTGTCCCGTATATGTGCCAGTCGGTATACTACTTGATCCTCGATATACCGTCTCATAAACTGTGACCGTAGAAGCCTCCTCCTCCGTACTCGACACCTCTTTCTTCGTCTTCCCACCCTTCCCCCGCCCTTCCAACCAAGCCTTCTCACTAACCCAACACGACCACTTCCTCGTCCCTGGCCCATCAAACCTACTCCCGGTATCCGACACTGCCTTCCCATCACAGATCCCCATCTTCACACTTTCAGGCGTAATCACACAGTCCGCGAAGCGATCCCCCATTCGTGTCAAGTACGCAGACTTGTCGAAATAATCGTGAATTTGCAGGCCTTCGACTCCGCCCAGGGCGAAGATACGGTGGTCGGAACAGTCGGCGGCTTTAGTACACCAGTCTTTTGGTGTGTTCTTTTCGGTGGCTTGCCAGGCGATGAACGTCATTGTTGGTGGGTAGAAGGATTCGCCGAGGTAGATGGGTTGATCAGAGTCGAGGTTGGGTACGGCCATGACATCGGAGCTGCTGAATACCAGAGGAAGATAGGAGAAAAGTAGAAGGGACTTCATTGTCAAGACCGTAATGAAACGCGAGAAAAGATAGGGAACTGTATTTGGAGATGTCTTGTATACTTCTTGCAGAGCATCTGCTTACCTAGGCTCTAATATCTTTTTGATACCATTGAAGATACGTGTACTTACCATGAATCCGTCAATTGACTTGCGGTATTGGACCGCCAGATGTATTGAGCCTAATTGGGACCACACGAATTGGAGGTATACTGGCGGGGAAACTGGAGAAGCATTTATCCGCAGGTTCACAGATAGAGATGGAATGGGATGTTGTGAAGTTGCCAGCTTGCCCCTCTGCGCGCCTGACGCCGCTTCGCTTGGACAGCAGCTATAATGGTTTTGGACTAGCTTGATTTCTCGATGCTTACCTGCTTTCCGTGGAGTGTCCGGATTATAAAGTTAACTTCAACATCAGAACATGAACCTTTGCAGTCTCTGAAAATTAAGTTGTTGTGTATGCCCCGGCAGCAAAAACCCTGGCCGGCTGACTCACCGACCCAGCACCTTCTCCTTCGAGACAAAGTTGTCTTTGTCCTGTCATCACTGACTGCCTGCCTGGAGTTTCCATCTTCTACATAAATAGAACGTTCAATTCCACTCTCACACATCTTCAAATTATCTCTTCATTATCTCGTCATAATGCCTCTCACACTCCGCCCAGCATTTCTGGAAGACGCAGCAGATCTTACAGATGTTTACTTCTCGGCCTTCTCAATCGATGCTATTTCGCTTCTCGTCTTTCCTCGAAATACCTCAGCATCACGTCACTTTCCCGCCTGGACGTGGTGGTACAATTCCGTCGTCGAAGAAATGCAAAGTCCAAATGCACACTTCATCTGTGTCTACGACTCAGACTCCCCGGAGCAGAAAATTGTCTCGTACGCTAAATGGAATGGACCTGATGAGCGATTCGGCACGGATATGCCGGTCTGGCCAGAGGGAGCTGATGTCACGCTCGCTAACCACTTCTTTGGGACTCTGGTGAATCGCCATGCATCGATCATGAAGGGCAGGCGACACTGGTATTTGGAGATCATTGCTACGAGACCGGAGTATCAAGGAAAGGGAGCTGCCGGAAAGCTTTTGAGATGGGGGATTGAGAAGTCTGATGCTGAAGGAACGGAGACTTATTTGGAGGCTAGCCCGGATGGGAAGCCGATTTACGAGCATCTTGGATTTCAAGAATTTGATAGGTTGGTGGTGGATTTGGAAGGGAAGGGAGAGGGTGTGTTGAGTGAGAAGGAGTTTATAGAGGTTTTCATGGTGAGGCCTGCAAAGAAGGAATGAAACCGTGGCTGTAAGTAACACTTATGCTCGTATTGTACTCCTAGCGTTTCATGCTCAAATGCAAATCAAACGCCTTACACGTCCACCTATACCTATGATGAATGAACTGCTTCTGACTATTAGGCAGGTCCGAACCATGCAACGCAATACCGTGACAAAGCTCTACCACCACAAAAGAACACGCGCTTCGAAGATCAACGAGAGCCAAATCACACTCCTTCAACCTTGACCCTACCAGCCACGACCGGCCAACGGCTCGGGAACCAAACAGCCAAAATCGTGACAGCAGCCACAACAGGAGCAAATTCCAGACCAGCAAAGTACTCCTCATGGCTCGAAAGATGACCAAAGACTCCCTGACTGGTCTCCGCCAGCCGGAAAATTGTTCTGATAAATATCAAAGTACTAGCAAGCGCCAATACGCCTAAGAAAGGATTCTTTCCCGCCTTTTGGGCCATACCGCGATCTCGGTATATCGCCGCGATGACGATGATCAAGAGGATCAGGTAGACGAAGTAAGCCGCTGTTTGGATCGCGAGACCGGCAAGCAGGATGTTGTTCGCGCTGCTGGGATCCTTGCCATTTGAGGTTGCACCGCCAATGAGACCTGCGCCTGTGATCTGAAGGATGGTGCAGAAGACGTCGATAGTGATGAATGTCCACAGGACGACTTTTCTTCGAAGAAGTACAGTCTTGGTGCTCAGATCCAGACCCTCGTCCGCCGCCCAAACTAGTACTTTCGTCAAGCATACATAGATGGATGCTGAGGTCAGAACAGGAGCTGTGACGATCATGAAATACTAGAGCGGTACTGTCAGTTCATTGTTCTGTCAAACCTTGGGGTGGAGGTCGATTCCTGAGAGCATTGGATGGAACCTGTGGGCATACCTGTACGACGAAGTAGCTGACATGGTATGGGTTTTTGCGAGACGACAAGACCCGGAACGCGTAGCCTACGACTTCCATAATACACTTCACAAAGGTTAGCGCTACATTCGACGAATCACAAAATCTTGCAAGACATTTGTACTCAAGACAAGCTTTTTGATCGAGGATGTCAAGATTTGGATCTTTGACAAAGGGGAGGGACGGAAAAGGAGGTTAGAACGAGTAAGAACATTGACTTACAGCAATGAGCAAAGGGATAAAGGACCACAGACGAACATGAATTGTTTGGAAGAGGTGGGCGAAGAAGAGGAGCGTGAAGAACACGATGCCGAGGATACAGAGAGTGAAGTTTGGTGTATATCTGTCACCTTTCAGTGAAAAATCATGTGAAGGGTCGGGGCCAGTGTTGACTCACCCGTAAATGATTATAGACGCATCGCCAGGTCCCATAGGGCTGGGAAAATTGGGGTCAACATAGCCTCCGTATGGCCTTCCGCTGGACATCGTGACGAGCTGATTGCGAGAGGGGTTTGGACTGGGATCTCCTTTGTTGCTACGATTATGCTGAGCAGACTGTCTGACCGTATTCAAGAAGAGTTCACAAGTTGCATCTCTGAAGATACATATCTCGCGTCCAGAGGCTGAGGAGGTCATTTTAACGCTGCCGCTCCCCTTTCTTGGCAGAATTAGCCACAGCCTAGCGCATGGGCGAGACTTTCTTGAATGGCAACTTCTCTCTCTCCGAGCAACTCAAAACGAGAATATGTCAATCACAGAGCTAAGCATTATGACAAGCACTATGGCAGACCCAATTACCACGTTGTAGGCTCCATTTTTGGTGTCATCGTTGACAAGTTCGAACACGTGATCGGAGGATGATCTTGCTTTCGAGCCCGATGGGCTGTTTTGGTCCTGGTTTGGCGGTGTCGCCAAGCGACACGGCTAGATTGGTAGACGTTCATTTGTCACGGTGGACATATAGTCGTCATAGATATCTGAGTGTCTGGGCAGTGCTTCTGAACTGAACTTTGAACGATTTCTTTCTGTACAATTTTACTCCTGACGATATGTTAACATTGCGATGACAGCTAGGAACTAGGCGATCTTGTCGGAAGATGATGCGGGCCGGTGTACGGTCTGTTTTCTTTAGCGATGTACCGAACGGGCTGTTCATGTTAACGTTGGATGGATGAGTGTTGCGTAATCGTCTCAATCTGGTTTACGATTAACAGGCGACAGAACCCTTACTTTCAACACATGCTACCATAATCGCGTTTGAAATTCTTGTCTAACGTTGTCCATCTTCTAGCATTTATATGTTTACCAGACATTCCGTGTGCATCATCAATAGGAAATCGCGTCCCTTGTCTCAATAGGAGGAGGCCTGTGGACACCACCGATCATTTCCATTCCTCCGACTCGTGGTCGAATACAACATTTTTGTCTGTCAAATGTCCTATTTGGAAAGGCCATCGAGATAACGAATTGTGGCGTCGTGGATTCCGATCCGGATTTGGTCGTCGCGTCTCCTAAGCGAAAGAGACTGCTTTGGAATAAACAATCGACCCAGAAACCCAGAACGTGTCATACCGAAGGATTGTGATCCCCTTGAAAGGCGTAGTAGTACATCCCTGGCATCTGGTCCCCCTCCAACCCGCCAGTCATACCCATATCAGGTAGCCAGTTGTTGAATCCAGGGTTAAAGGTTTCCATCCCGTCCAATGACATGAACTGATCGATATCGAGACCATCCCCAAAGTCGTACTGCAACTCTCCCATATCTTGAGCATCAAGCTGTCCATCCATGGCAGTGTTGTAACCAGTGGCATCTTGTGCCTGGAGATTTCTGTCTGTTGAATTATTGGCTGATTCATTGACAGATGGGTTGTCACCACTTCGTTGGATTTTATAGATGACGCGGGGCATTGGTGGGAGCCAGCATTGATCCACAGCAGGAGAGTCTACTGGAGGTGGTGTGAAATTTGGAGTGCTCTCCTGGCCTTTATACCACCCATAAAATCTCATCAACATTCCCAGAAAAGTGTGAGGGGCTCGACATTCCATGGGTCCTGCGGCGGCAACGAGCAGATCAATGAGTGCTTTAAGGTAGAGGCCTAACTTCAGATGCTCGCGATCCAAGACTTCGCCAATCTTACTTGTAGAAGATTTCGACGATACGTATAACTTGACCAGAATGACTACTGAGTATGCCATGCGGACATAGTTGTAGATTGGAAGCGAACGAAGGACCAAGAGGTCCATGCCGAGGATGATGTCAAGCATCGACTGGGCTGAGGAAATAAGATTTGCAGTTGCATCGATGAAGGAATCCTTGGCTTCTGGAATGGTGTGTATTGACAATATCTTCCCCATGTCAAAAGGAGGCCTGAAGTCTTCTGGGGGATGGTCGTCGTGCAGTGCGATTTCATGGAGAAAGAGCTGAGAGTGGTGGTATTGGATCATTAATGCATCTAATAAACGTTAGATATGGCATCAATGACGAATCTGCACATACCATTGATATCAGAGCCGGCCAAGACCTTCCAAGATTGGAGTTTTTTCTGGAGTCCACTCATCACTATCTGTGTTCGAGGCTCTGAAAGGTTAGCCATACTGCTAACGTCTTCAAACCCAAACGCTAGACCAATCTCCTCTGAGATCCTGATGAGTCTGATCCAGGAAACCAAATATCTGTCCGTTTGTGAAGCATTAGGATTGTTCGCTAAGGAATCCAGACATTCCCCGACCCAGCGGTTGTAGCGAAGCATGTTGGGACGCCTGCTACTTAGGGAAACTCTATCATAATTGTCAATAGACACTCGTCAAATGATTGGATCCTCAATTACCCCGTAGATATCTGATAGCACACTAAAAATGTCCTTCGCCTTTCAATCTCTGTAAAGTCCATGTGGTTGCTGCTAAGAGTTTCTTCCTCGAGATTCCGCCTCCTGTCCCTGGAAGACTGTGGATTGGTTCCGAGGCCGATATCGAGTCCCATGGTAGCAGCCATATGGATATATTCATAATATTTTAGCTCTGAAGAATCATCAGTGAAAAGACATGAAAAAGACCACAGCTGCCTGGTTGCCATTTAACTTGAAGATGTAGAGACTCACGAGCGAATTTTCCAGGCGGAAAATACCACTAAATGTGTCAGCATATCAATCCGGCATAGTTTGAGACAAGATGCTGAAGAATTGCGGAGCGTTACTTACTACTGACAGAATAATCATAACCTGCACAAGCTCAAGAGATTTGTGGCCTTCTATGACAGTTCTATGCGCATAAGCACACAACAATTCAGAATTGAGTATACTGTAGATCTGTGATCCTAACCGCCCTGAAGCTGCTGCTACCGTCGCCAGGAAAAGAATGGGCTTAGTCCTTCGGAGCTCTTCAGCTGTTACATCAGGCTCGAAAGACACTGCGGGGTAGTGTTGAACAAGATCCTCATTATACAACTTAAACAAGCGGGTAGCTTCTTCCATGGAAAGAAGTCCCCTCTCTATGAAGTCAGAGTCTGGCGAAAATGCTGAAGGACTTTGATCCTGTTGGTCTGGAGGGTTCAGGTTGGACGGGATCGACCATGAGGCAGGAGTTTCGCCAGATTCTGCGCTCTCCGCCTGAGCATCTGATCTTTTCCCATGACTCATACCGGTTTGGGGAATATCGTTAGAATCTTCTGACTGGGCAAATTTTTGAGTATGCGAGGGTGGTAGCTCGTCGTTGCCTTGCTGGAATAATGCTCGCATTGCTGATACCTCTCTTTCCAGTTCAGCGACCCTCGTATCTGTCCTTTTTCGCTGCTTGCGCCTCATGGGAGCAGCGAAGACACACCGCCGGTCTGTCTTTGCACATCTTTGACATATTTTGGAAGATCCTGATGTGTTTGGAAGGCAACGAACCTTATGGGCTCGGCAAGCCTCACATGCACGATTGCTCGATTGTTGGTCGATAGCGCTCTTGGGGCCGGACTGGTTCATCGTGAACAAGGCTGTGTGAGACTAGAGGGACTTGTGCAGATGAGACAACTGCCGTCAGAAATAGTTAAATAGAGGGTCTTCTGTCCAGTCTATCATGACCTTTCAATAGAGATCTTGACGTTTGCTAAAAAAGCTTAAGCTAGCCCTGTAGGCATGCGGCGGGTGTGGCTGAGGTGGGGTCGTCACCACTTCCTGCTGCCAAGTCTTCTGGTTTTTAGTTTTATCACAGTAACATTGAACCGTCTGACTTTGACGTCAAACATTGGTCCGTTCAGGAGAAGAAGCTTGTAGGGGCATCCACGGAAATGCTGTACATCTAAGGTACTGCTCCAGAATAGGAGGCTATCATCTATGAGACTTCGATTTTTTCGCCAAATATCAAGTTCTGCATCGTCTCCAGGAACGTCAAGGAACAGGAGATCGGGCTCACGCTGGAAGTTCTCACCCGCTAATAGTGATCTGAAGCCTGTAAGTCTGTACTTCGTTATCCGCTGAAGTGGCCAAACATCGACCATTTAACACTGGCTTCGCTTATATCAGCGCCAGAACAGGAGGCTATATGCATAAAAACAGGGTGAGGCCAGTATTGAAAATGATCGAGCATGTTTGCAGGAAAAGAAAGTCTATATCGTCAATGTTCGAGCCTACTTCGTAACAGCTGAATATAGGAAAAGTCTCAAGCATCCAACCATCTTCTCAAGTGGTTCAAGGGTCCGAGCGGGGAAATGGCAAGAGCGAACAGCGAGCTATTCTGCAAAGCGGCAGTACCAACACCCGCTCTGGCAGCCTTACAGGTCGATAATCCATCGCTTGCATGTAAGTGCTTACAGTTATGGCTTACTGGCTCTGTGCGTGCAGTACACAACAGCGGCAGCATTTTAACCAATCCTGTCTATAAGTTCGCAAGCGCCCCATACTGTTCAGTAGGCATTCAGGCATATTCCTGCAGAGTTCTTTTCATAACCCGTGTTACTGTACCTTCTATATTACAGGATACTCCAGACAATTCAGTCCTCGAGGAGCACTTCATCATGGCACCTATTCTCCCCGACCTTACAAACATTATTCAACAGAAGGTCTCAGACCTCCAGCCTGGAAATGAGACTCAGCGCTTGAGTCTCCTGCAGTCTGCTCGTGATCTCGTCATATTACTCGAGAAACCTCACGAGCGTATCATGCGCATGATACAGTGAGATAATTCTAAATGAGATTGTCATCCCAGAACAAAAAGCAGGCTGGTTTGAGACCAGCGTGAATGTACTCATGACGCATGTTCACTCTGCTCAGGAAGGCCGAGAGCGAGAATGGAGAGAGCTGGTCGGTAAAGTGGATGGGTTGAAGGTGACGAAAATATGGGATGTCGAAGGCGCAGTGGAGAAGGTTATCGAGATCGATGCCGTTTGATCACATTTTCAATTATCTCGTGCTTAATCTCGCTTTAGGAGAGCCGGGCTGGCACTTTCTTAAACGAGCAACGTGGAAATCGCGGGTTAAACATACATCTGAAGTCTTTCTACTGTGAATTCGCTATCCAGCCTAACCACAGTTGATCATCCAGATCAATCTAAAGCTGCTGAGATTCTTTGCGAAGCCTATATTTCACAATACACATAACAAAGTATTTGGATTTCTATCCACTTGCTTCAGGTCCTGGTGTTAGCTTCAAGGACCCTCCACTCAGAGCTTGTTCGAACACAGGCAAAAACAAGTCGAGGAACAGAAGCATATCGCGTACAGAAGGTCATGGAGCAAATTGTGGACATTCTATTTGATCTGATATGAACCAGGGACATGAAATACCAACAGACAACCCCCCTCCAAGACGCCAATTCCTCCACTATTCTTTTGCCATTGCAGCTATACATTTCTAAACCTCGGTATTCATTGTTATCATGCCATCAGTAAATTGCATACGACGAGCGATTTTGAGCTGCATAATTGTAATTGAAGTTCTGCCCCTTGGCATCCCAGTTCTGCTGCATCGGAGGCATGCTCACTTGTTGCATATGCATCGGATTCTGCATATTTTGGGCTGCAGGGGACGATGTTGGCGCTGCGGCGGCTTGCCATTCCACCCGAATGGGTTCATCTTTGCTCAGTTTCTGTCCATTGAACCCTATGATCGAGTTTCAGTCAATTGTCGTTTCTCCAAATTAGACAGGGCGGGGATGTTTCTTCTGCTTACACAATTCAAATCTGATATCCGCCTACGTATTCAAGTTAGCAAATTGACTATCAACTTCAGGAATTTGCGAGAAACTTACCGGTCCCAGAGCTACCTTGATCAAATAATCGACTCTGTAATACTTCTCACCCATGTTCCAGAAGTGACGATTTTTCAGCTTGAATCTGGATAGCTCCACCGCGGAAAAATCTGATTGCACATTGCAGAGTACCGAGCAATCTTGAAGCCCGCACATTAGTTTTACCTTTTGAACAACAATTTTGAATTGGGACTACACTGACTCTGATTCATACTGTATGGAAGAAGGTCTTTGTCAAGATGCGAAACAACGACAGCGACTGGAAAAACTCGGTAAGGATTGTTGTGAGTGATTTTCCTTGTGAATGTCCGTACGATAGGATAGTCCACCGAAACGGGTTCACCCTAATATCATCAGAGTCTCTAGCTTACATTAGAGAATGGTACTTACCTGCTTGATAAACCAGTCAATGACGTCTGAGACGTAGAGTTTACCGTCAACAGCGTCTCTGTGAGTCGTCTGCCCAAAGTGCTGACTATTGTTTGGGTTATATGGTACTTTGCAAATTGTACCATATGATGCTCGGCAACATCGCCATCCGAGGACTGACTGTCCTCCTTTCAGTTTTTGAAGCCGGTCTGCCACTATCCCTTTGCAAACAACCAGCTGAGGGTCAGGAGCGACTCGTACTTGAAGATTAGTAGCATTTGGGAACGAAGATGCCCCGAAAGCATATCTGGCACGGAGCCTTGTCTGTATATATGCAGAGTTTCCCAGCCCTCCGGAGAGGACCAGGTGTGCCTTTGTTCGTTTCAGCATCCCAATACGTTTACTGTCACGTGCTTCGGACTCACCACTTGCTCAGAGGGAAGTCTTGATTGGATCCTTTGCAGCTGCTTGTCGATCAATTCAAAGAGCTTAACGATCTATCGCTGTCAGTCAGAGTCCACGATATGTAGGTGTTCTAGCATATACCTGGACGTCAAACAATGCCTGCAACTCGTCCCTGGGTCGGTCAACATGTATTCAATGGTCAGAAGAACGGAGTCAGTACCTTCGTATCCTCAATTCTCCATCCAAGATTCCTGATGACTCCAGCCTATAGCTTTTGCTAAGTTTTGGTATTGCTACCGAGAAGAAGTCTGTGTCATCGGGCGAGCCATAGTCGCATTTGGCGTTCTGGTATTCTTTACTCTTCATCATCTCCCAAGCAGCATCCTCAATCTCGATTCCTAGAGGTATCACACGATTTGCAGTCTCCAGTCGTTCCAGGACAGAAAGTTCGAAAGCATGGTCGATTTGTGCAGAACCCAGATTAGCACCTAAGTGGTCAGCTTTCCCCATCCAAATGAATTCTGAATTGGAGCATTGAAATTTTACCAAACACCACGTCCAGTTGTTGAAGGGTCAACGATCGCCCTCCACCCGTCCCTTGGACTCTCAATGCCGACAGGTCCTTTAGGTTGAGCATTAGTTGTTAATGTAAAGGTTTTTCAAGGAAAGAGCCATACAGTTGTTCCCCCACCAGCATCGCATATAATCAAGATATCGTTCTCCTGTGGCCATTATGGTCAGATTTCGAGCTTCTGAAGATCTGTAAAGCCCATCAATGCGTACCCTAAATATCGCTGGAGACTCTCGAGACATATGTACAGCCGCAGCCTCAGCTTCTGTTAACCCTATTGTTGATTTGTGATTTGGATAGCGACCGAAGCCAGCCCTTGCGGTAATCGACCTGAAGCGCTCGACTGTTGGATGTGGCTTCCATGTTGTCGGCACGCTGAATATGAATTCAATGCGAGCATCTTCCCATCGTGATGGAAGTTCCATCTGCAGTTTCGACTCGATGTATTGGTACAAAAAGACGAAATAATCTTGATACCTATGTGACACCATATCAGAGACTGTGGTTAGGACTCTATATTGGCCTATGGGGTAGATACCATCTTTCCACAACTTCAATGGAGCTCGGAACATCAGATGAATCCTTCGCCAACATCTGCACCTCGCGCAACCTTTCTTCATCAAGATATGTTTTAAACCACTCTTGATGCTCTTTATTCTCAGCCTGTCGCTCTGTATCGGTTTCGGATTGGAAACCCCATGAGGATGGTGTCATTTGGTTCGTTGGATAAACAAGAATAGTAGGGACCTAGTAAGATTCGTGATCTTATCAATGATATGAAACCACAGTATCCCGGAGTAATTCTTACCTTGTTCTCGTTGGCCTGCATTCGTCCAGGCCATCGCTGAATCCATCGAATGGTGTCGGACCCAACAGAGCAGTTTGCATAAGCTACTCCCGTACCTGCCGGAGCACCAGTTCAGTAAAGCTCAGTGCATCAAGAGGAGACAATAACGCACATGTCATACCAAAGTCAATGGCAATGATCAGATCAGGTCTTAGTTCATCCATCATGACATGAAAAACGTCGCCTCGAATCAAAATTTCAGGTAGATCGATTCTCTCCAAGTTTACTCGAATTTTGTGCTTGACCTTATTTTGTGTCGTCCAGCCTCATATGCTCGAGACAGAAAAGAGTGGTGGCCGAAGGGAACTGCCTCCTGTATGGACCCTTGTTGGATGGCGCTTGAACTTGTCCCTGTCTCTGCTGCCAACCAACGGAGATATTTTGATAGTGCAGTTATCCGGAACATAATTCAGCCAGTGCAAAGACAACCTCAGCCTTGAGAGTCTTTAACGCAAGTGCCAAGAAACTTGTTAATATTGGATTGGGCTTTCTTGCTTTTGCTCCTTTTGCCACCCTGGTCGTCGTGAATCTTCAATGCCACACTACGGCTGAGCTTCAGTAACATGGCTTGCAACAAATGAGGCATTTTTCGGAACATGCGACTTGAAGTAGCCTGCTAGTCTATGTCTACATTTCGAAGCTCGAGGCTAAGTAAAGCTCTGCTTTGATCCGAGATGGCCTTAATCCTCAAAAGGGGTTTTCCCCCAGAGGCGGCCTTTCAAGTCCTTTGAGCACTCTACTCCTATCCAGCGACCAGCATTCCTTCACCTCCTCGACCACTGGATACAGTCCACATGGCTCTCTACTGCAAAAAACAGTGTCCTCCGTCGGTCACTGAACTTGGAGACATTGGGTCTATTTGTACGCTCGATGGAAAGAGCGTACCGTGCCAATTATCGGATACAAACACGAAAGTCCTAGTCGTTCCCCTTTGCGGCTCCCAGGTACGCCAGGAGGACCTCAATGCTGGCGAACTTGAGTGCGAATCCACTCAGCGAGCGTTTCTTTGCACTTATGAAAATTTTTCGTCTGAATGTTTTGAGGAAGAACCAACAACTGAAGTAGTGACAAAGATTCACGCCGAAATAACCACGACTCCCAGTTCAGCGTCTGTCAATGTCAATTCACCTACGACATTGAGTACAGGGTTTCCAACAACCATTCCTTCATCACCCAGTACCACTGCCGGCTCCGGTAATCCCATTGTCACCACATCAATTCCTCAGGTGAGCCCTACCTCGGCTCCTAAGCCAAATGGTATATCTTCAGGAGCTGCAGCAGGAATTGGTATTGGCAGTGCTATTGCAGGAGCAGCCATTGCTGCTTTGGTTCTTCTACTCCTTTTCGGTCGATACAAAAAGCGCCATCAGAATTCTGCAGGTTACACCAACCACCTTCCAAATTACAACTCCGATCTTGGGAGACAAGAGAAAGAGCTGCCAATGCCTGCAAAGGCAGGAGTAGTTGTCACTGAGAGCTATCTACCTCAGCCAGCAGAGGACGATGCAATCATTGGAGAGTTATCCAAACTTCGCGACAACATAAAGAATCATGTTCAGAGCTTTTACATCACCGGACCTATCGACCCTCAGTCTATTGATCGGGGTGTACTCAGAGAGGTATCCCACGACACCGGGATCCAATTTCAAAAGCTGCAAGATCTCCTGATCAATCGCACATCCCGAAATTCGGCGATCCGACTCTGTATTGGCTGGATAATCTTGTCTCGCTGCGACGGTAAAGGGCCAACAGACATATCATTGCTTCCGGAAGAAGCTGCAGCAGTTGCAGCCCTGATTTCAGATATTGACTACAAAGATACCCGTGAGTTTAACATATTTTCCTACTGTATCTCGGACAATGCTAACAGAAGGTCAGGCAAAGCTACACTTGCTAGCAAATTGAAGGTGATCTCAGGAGCACTGCTACAAAGTCACTCTGGACAGACACAGCCTCCTCAAAGTGCAAAACTTGAGCATAGGATTGAGCAAACCCTTCTGGCTGTCAATGATTTTCTGACTCCCTTCATTGAATCCTCGATCGACGCCACCACTGATAAGCGGATCCGGAATCTTGAGAGCATCGTTCGACGGGCGAGTCAGCTTGCCTTGCTTCTTTTCTCGCAACCAAGCAGCTGGGCTTTGGATTTCGGGAAAAGCGGCACAGGGCTGCAAGGTACCATTGTGGTGTTCCCTGGCCTTTTGGAGACTGTGAGCGAGGAAGGAGTCATTCGACAGCCACCAAGGCAGTTTCGCCAGCCTGAAGTGACTGCGGCAGTGTGAGCACATCGAGAAGCTTCGGGGCCAGGTATCAAGGCGTTGCTTGGATTGTCCTTTTCCGTTCCGTGTTTGTGATTGAGGCTGAGAAGCGGAAGGTTGATTGGGATGCATGAAGTAATTGTTTTGTTGATCTTGCCAAGTATTTACTCCTTTTCGGCTACCAAGGCCGCCACTCGCTTAAGCTCCACCGCTAGCCAATAAACCTCGACAACTTTGACCTTTCGTGTAACACCCCAGAAATTGGTGGCATTTTCCTAATGAAAAATCGTTCAGCCTCACGAATGCCAAGCTCAAATACTCCAATCAGATCTACCCGGCACTATCTGAGTTCGGCAGCGCGCAGTTGGACCAATGGAGCATTTCACCATCCCGCCTCGAAGCTCGCTAGTTATCAAAACAAAGAATAATATCGTTCCAAGATGGAGAGTCTTTAGGGAGAAGATAGGTTCTAGAGTGCGAGCTTTGATGGCACGTTGAAGACTGATAAGTCACAAGTGGAGGTACCAACCCCTACGATGGGTCGACGAGGCTTTCATGTCTTGAACTATCGACAAGGCGGCAGATGCAGTCTCGATGCGATGCTGGGATTCAGCTCGGAAAGCCACAGTATGCACTGCCAGCAAAATGTGAACAATCAGGGTCTCAAATCTACAATACCCTCGTCATCTCAAACTTTCCGTGAGGAAGATTTGACAGCCCCGATCTCGACATATGATACCCATCGCGTCCGTTACGAGACCAAGGGACATTCGCACGAAACACTTCAGCAACTGGCAACCACCATAACCATCTGAATTAGCTGAGAAGCAAGTTGGCTCACTTCAAAATGATTTCGAAGTCGAAAGCTGTGGCCATTGCTTTGGGCTTCTCCGCTTCTCTTTGCAAAGCTACTCCTGCCGATCCCACCATCACTGCTCCTCCGGTTCTCCCGAAAAGGGAAGCATACGACTATAATGACTTCATAGGGAACTATGCCACTGCAGGAGTATCATCGTCTTGTTTGTCCATTCTGCACCTTCAGACATCTGATCAGACCACTGATGAGTTTCCCTAGACTATACCGCTTCTACTTGTGCTGGGACTTTGTATCGTGAGAGATACGTGACTTCTCTAGGCTATTTTTTCGGTGGATGCGAGTCAAGCAGTTACTACTCGGTCTTCACTGAATGTTATGGGTCAACTGCCTATGGTATATATAGCTACAGCTCTGGGACTTACACTACTTCGGGTGCGACGTCCACTACATGGTAAGAAAACACCCTATCCCTCTCAAGTAATATCTTATTTTACAAGTCTTGAGCTGATAAAGGTTTCATCAGTGGTGGATTCTCCTCCTGCATAGCTGATACGATCAAGTATTCCCCCGACGGATACGGTAGCTCGTACTTCATTAAGTGTGCAGATACTTCACCCAGGACTCTTTATCGAACAAATACAGCAGCTCTGCCTCTGCTACAATCAGGTAAGATATAGATAGTCCTCTAGCACACAATCAAGCTCACCATATCTTGAAGTCACCGTGACCAGCAGCAGCAGTTCAACTTCCTCAACTACCTCATCCTCAGGCTCGCGAATAACGGTCACCGAAACAGCTACGCCCACTCCCAGACCACGGAAAGACAAGAGCATAGCGGGCCCAGTAGCGGGTGGTGTTATAGGAGGTCTTGCGTTTCTCGCCCTTGTGGCCTTCTTGGTCTGGTTCTTCATGAGGAAGCGACAAATCAGAAATTCTGCGGCAAATTCTGCGTCGGCCTACGCTCAATCCCAGCCAGTAATGATACCACAGCAGCCCGGATACCCGCCAGGACCAGGTCCCATAGCAATGCCAGAAAAGACTGCAATGCCGCCGACATCTCCTGTGTCGCCATACTCACAACAAGAGGCTTGGGCGCCAGCCATGGGTGGGCATCCTGGGATCACTCCTTCCACTTCACCTCCGCCAACATACTTTCATCAACCTCAGCCAATGTTCCCTCCGCAGCAGTCTCAACAAGTTTCTTACCAGCAGCATTGACCGAATTCTACTGAAACAATTCGTATTAAGGATATGCGTCGACGGTGTTTGGCAATGATCATTGTGGTGTGGGATCTGGTGGTGTTTTCGGTTCAAGTAAAGTAGATTAAGTGGTAATGCAGATCTAATAAGATGATTAATATTCAATGAAGATGACTATTCGCAGACTACACGAGAATTGCACCCATCAGAAATTCATGACATCTTGCCAGATAGAGGTACAATTATCTACAGTGTCATGTTCTGCAGCTGCACTCACTGAGTGATGCCTCTGGAGACCGGTTCATACCTTGAACTGTGTGATCACTGCTGTAACGTAGTAAGACAAGATCGCAGAAGAACCACAAGCTATCCCTGGAGCAGGTCCTACTTAGCGAGCGGGTGTGACATTTACAGTGCACTGGCTGAGGCACAGTGGCTGTAGGTACAGGCACTAAATGCCCTGAAGCCTCAGAATTAGTGGGCTAACGTCAGGCGGCCTCCCACTAGAGCTGAACACAATTTTGCTACCGATACCTGAAGGAGGAAGGGGATACACACATGACAACGATTGATTCGGATCTGATCCCAGTAATAAGCAACACACTGTGCTAATTATATATCGCTTATCTCTCAGGTAAATACATTGCCGTCGCAACCTTCAATAAGTCATTTAAACATTCACCCAGAGTCCCATACATACTAAGAACCATTACGCCTGTCGAAACTATGATCTCGAGAATATTTTAAGTCACACGATATCACTTCTCCCCTATGACTCCTAAAGCAGCTTCCATCATTGCCCTCCTCCTCCGGCTTTGAGATACCGCTCCACGGCTAATCTGGCAACCTGGGCGAAGTAGCGCCGGGTGCATGTGAGATGAGACTTGATTGCCACTCGAGTTACTCTCCATAGCAGAAATCTCAGAAACAAAGGAAAGTGCAGGTGATGTCGCTCTTCGCGGAGGCGAACGATACTCAAGTTCCGTAGGCATTGATACGGCATCAGTGGGGTAGGGACAAAACGGCTGAGGGACTTGCTCGACAGGGTCTTGCATTGGCCTCTCGGGCAGATATGTAGGATATGGCAGCACTCGAGGCGCTGGTGGAGGTGGACATGTCTCTCGTTGCTCAATACCTGGACGAAGCTGTGGAATGTGTGGCTTTGAGTAAGCCCGGTACGGAGTTGGATCTACCATTAACTCTGAGGGTGGATTTGATGGCTGGAAAGAGGTGTATCGCCGGATTGCTGGACGTTCCAGTCCTCTTGTACCGTAGCTGTCGATTGGCGCAGTTGACATTGGACGAGTCTGATATTTCGGAGCAACCGGCTGGGCAGGTGGTCGTTTGGTGATGCGCAGACCTTCTATTTCCAATGGAAAAGCTGATTGGTCGATTGGTGGTGCATGGGAGAGAGAATTTCGATTTGTGATTTGTGCTATTGATGGCCTCGGAGTTTCGTCAAGCTCATATGACATCGTTGATGGGGAAATGGCAGACACTGGTGCAGAAAAACGTGGTACCTCCACCGGCACTGAATTGACAGCTCGGCTGTTCAACGGTTCTGTAGAGCTGACTGGAGCTTGAAAGAATGGCTGTTCCAAGTAGTCTTTCCACATATCCCATGAATTGATAGGTCCTAAGAGATTGGTTCCCGTGCATGATACAGCTCGAGGTCGTTCACACGTTTCTGAGGATGTTCCAACGGCCACACCACTCTCAACGTTAGGATATTGTTGAGGATTCGAGATTCCAGCTGTGTTTCTGGTGGTTTCAACCCGACTCGAAATCCCAGAACTCGTCAGACTACGCTGAACGACACTTCTTGCCGTCTCTGGTACATTTAGAATTTCCGATAGTGGTGGTACTACTGCACTCCTTTCAATGACCTGGGGAATTTCTTGAGGAGCTGGATCGGCGACTGGCTCCAGAATCTCGTTGACTTCTTTGACTTCTGGCTCAACAACTTTCATCCTGCGCTTCTTCCTGTTGTATGGACTTGTGAAGTCCGACACTTGGGAAACAGATTCATAGGTTGGAGGAGGTGGCATTACAGGCGATGCCACGGTCGGACTGAAGCTTGCCAGCATCTCAACGGGGTGCAGCGTACTCAGAACTGTCGCCAGAGTTTGATGACAAGTCGCCAATTCCGAACGTCGATTTTCCAGTTTTCCATGGTCGTTCAACACCCATCGAACTCGATTTATGAACGAGACGGTCTCGTCACGATCTTGATCCGAGCGGACTCGTTCAACGAAGAGGCCGATATCGTTGAGGGCACACTTTGTGCTATGGATCGCCTGCTGAATCCAGAAAGATTTCTGAGGGTTGTTCTCGAGGGACGCCCTGATTGCAGGTACTCGCAAAAGACGTTCCGCCTCGTTCAGATCCAAGCGCACCCTTTGGATTGTCCTCACAAATACGTTGTTCTCCGATCCAACCTCAGCGAGTTCGATTGCAAATTCTGAAAATTTGAAGGCAGTGTTGATCGCACCGAATATGGCACCAGCTCCCAAATCAGCCATCGCCATTCCAGATAGAAGGACGATACGAAGATCACAAAGAATGGTACCCCAGCAAGAGTTCAGACGAGACGGGCACTTGTGGGGATCTCCACAGAGCCTCGTTCAGCTCTTCCATGTTGAGCGGGAAGATACACTCTGGGCATGCTTTAGATTGCCACAGGCTAGGCTTTCAATACAAGCCACAAAATCCTCCCAATGTTCCAGGTAAATATTGGAGGCTCACTGAATGACCCAGCCACCTGAAATTTCGATACTCTATTGGATAAAGATGCAAGCCTATCACTCAAACCCGATAAAGCAAACATAGGTCTGGGCCGTGAAAGGAAATAACATTCTCGATTACGGCAACGTGATCCTCAGCTGTTCTTCTGGCCAACGCCTCTATGCACCTCACGATTCATTGTTCATCGTCTCCACTTGCCTCTCAGGAGAGACAGAAGATGATCGAGGCTCTACGATCGAAGGACTTATAGATATCTCAAGCTTGACTCTGGAGACACAAAAATATAATCGAAGTTATGGGCAATGTTGGGGCTCAAGGCTAGACCCGTCTTCCCGGCCACAGCCCATTATCCACAAGAAAGACTTAGGCATTTCTAGGAAGGAGGGTCAGAGACATCTGCTAGATAGGTATCTTGACAAAAGCCAAAAAGTGGCTCTCTTGATCTCAGTCGCTGGACGTGTTGCAAATAGGTAGCCGAGGAGCCTGCCTTGGTATAGGAGAGAAATCGCCGTATCTTCTTGGAAGAGAATGCTTATTCTGTGAATCCGAATAGCAAATGACGGTGTGTAGTTGATGCAAGCAATATAGCGCCGTTCAAGCCAAGCTAGACATGGACAAGTCCTAAAAGCTGTACTGTCTGCCCAGCAACCTTGACAGCGATTTAGGTCTTCAGTCTCCTGCTACTCGTAGCAGTAGCATTCGAATTGTTCAAGGAAGTGATCCTTCGTCGGCGCTAAAAAATATCTCTCACATGTGTAGTGTGGAAAGCCCCAAGGGTCTCGTTTCAATTCCCTCGGCATCATCAAACACAATGAGCCGATATTGATGGGTGCGAGTTGCCATCAGATGGTTCAATGATCGAAACGACGGATAGCATGAATTCAACGGTATAACAGGCTAGATAAGAGAGCTTTCAATACGTTTTATTTGTTCTTACAAGGTCTTTTCCAAGGAACCCAATTTCTTGAGATAAGAGGCAGAGGTAAACATGTGGCGAAAGAGAAGGCATACTTGTTGAGAGACTCTTAAAAAGCGGTCGGATTGGCATACTGTCTATATTTCGGCAATATCCAGTAAGTAACGTCTGGTATGAGAAATATGTCTCTTATAAAAAGCACATCTGGGAAGAAGTTGAGATAGCTCGGCCATGATATCGATCCGCATCGATATCTGGCGGGCTTAGTCAGCAAAAGTGGGACTGAATCCAATTCATTCAGCCTCGTCAATCGAACCGCATTTGTTTGGACAAAGGACTTCTGCTCAACCGTGAAACAGGTTCCCTCAAATACCTCGGATCAACTTCAAACCAAGCTCGCACCTTCATCCCTCCACTCACTCTCACCATGAGCGAAAACTTCGTCCCTCCAGGCCAACAGCGCAACCTGCGCGCCTGCATGGTCTGCTCCATAGTCATGTATGCGCCTGCCTCCAAACACCCCTCCAAGAACCACTCTCTCCTCCATTCTCCCTCAATCATTCTCAAGACTAATGATCCACGCCTCCAGGACACAAAACCGCTTCCTCAAAGAAGGCTGCCCCAATTGCGAAGACTTCCTGCATCTCGAAGGCTCCATGGAAGCGATCATCGACTGCACATCCCAAGTCTTCGAAGGACTGATCACGCTCGCCGATCCGAGTAAGAGCTGGGTTGCGAAGTGGCAGAGACTGGATGGGTATGTGCGTGGTGTGTATGCTACTAAGGTTAGCGGGCAGCTGCCGGATGAGGTGATTGCTGTTATGGAGGACGAGGCGAGGATTAAGTACATTCCGTGAGTCTTCCTTGGGCTGAACAGTTGCAAGAGGGGTTTGGCGCAGGGTCTAATTGGAAACAGGAGGGATGGAACTGCTACGGAGGCAGATTAGGGGCGACGAATGGCATGGAACAAGGCAATGGAGTGTTGGGCACTGGAGATAATGGAGAGGAACGAGCATATCGCGGCATAGAATTGGAAGGGCATAAAAAGCGTCAAGGAGTTCAGGGAGTTGCGGAATGATTTTTCAGTCTAATTTCAACCGCTAAATGCAAATGGTATCGAACCAACGCCAAGTCCATACGCCTAGAGATTGCCCCCCATAAACGCCTACGATCTAGATAATGAGCCTAGTAACGCTGCTTCTTCTGTGGAGGGCCTCCGAAGCCTGGTGGACCTCTCTTGTTGTTCCGTTCCATTTCCTCCCGCATTATGCGTTCAGCTTCGCTCATTTTCTTGGGCTGCTCGATGATGGCAGCTTTCTTTCCTCCAAGAGCATTCTTCTTCGCAGCTGCGAAGACATTCTTAGGTTTGCTCGAGAATCCCATCTTCATAGAGATCTTTCCTGGTGCTGCTGGCTGAGCCTCCGCGGGTTCTACTTTAGCCTCTGTGTGACTCTTGTCTTTCTGCTCGTTCGTCTGGCCAGGGGTCGGCTCGTCTTTCGTTCCTGAACTTTCTGGGGTAGGCTCTGCTTTCGTCGCAGCAGGTTTCGCTCCAAAGGTCAATTTGATCTTCTCCCCGTCTGCCCGCTTTAGTTCCTTCTCAGTCTCGTCCGGGTCATGCTCTCCCCTTCCTTCCGCATCTAGCTTCGCCTTCCTGACTTGCTCTCTTATAGCCGCCTGTTCCCTCTCCTCATCTCCCCTATCCTGTCGCTCCTTCTTCCGAATGGCATCTGCTCTCCTCAGCGCTTCCGGAGAATTGTCAATCCACGCGACATGTAGACCCTTCTCATCATCCTCGACCCTGCAAATACCCTCCCTACCCAAAAACTTCGCGAACTCGGTGAGAGATGGCCACTTCGTCGAGTTCATGTGGACGTGCTCTTTGTTGTGAATGTATTCCTGGTAGAAGTGATTCAAGTTGACCTTCTTCTCTCCGTGGGATGTCCGCAGCAGTTGAAGGAAATCTCTTTGGAATTGGTTGCTGTAGTCGTTGATGTATTTCTTGGGATCTTCGCCAACCAGAAGCATTTGTCGGACATGAGATTCGGATTGTGTGTGCATTTTGAAGCCATTTTCGTCGCGCATCTGGCGCTCGCAGACCTGGAGGCACTTAGCAGAAGCGCAAAGAGAGATGATGAGAGCATGAACGTACCTGACAGTACCATCGCAAACGCTGGAGTCCTTTGGACTTGAGCTTGTTGTTTAGGTGCTTCGTGGATCCTACTTCGGCTTTCGGCATTTTGGCTGCTGTGCTATGCGATCGACTTTGGGAGGTTGGAGAAGAGGGTTTGGAGGGGCGATTTGGATGAGGCTGAGGCTGGATTCCAAGGTGGCACGGTCACGTGTGCCAAAAGGTGGGGACTGTGCCTCCCTGCTTTTAGGCGAGCGATTGTTTACATCTGAATACATTCAGGAAAATAGCTACTAGCTTGGCTTACACACTCCCTGTAGGCAGACACTAGTGAGGCTTCGGGGCCTATCGAGCTTTGGCTACTTTCAACAAGCCTTATTAGGGCTTATCAGTGCAGGTTGGGACTTATCGCGTGCTTGTTGACTTGAGCCCTTCCTTGCTGACAGCTATGTGCGTCGCGAATAGTTTGATGTAGTCACGAAGTCACGCAGGACAAATCCCAACATGTTCGGTAATTCAAATTACTATGGGTAATTTTTACAAGATTGATCCTCTGGCACTCTGGCTAATTAAGTGGTCAAGCAAAGGCCCATCAGCACCGACGAAAAAGATAACCAGTAATGATGAGTCGAATGAGATGGTTGAACGTATTTTTGAATGATTTTAGATCGCGGGACTGGGCCCGGGTGGAGAGGAAGGAGGTGATGCGGAAACAGCTGTAAAGCGCCATGAATACGGCTGTGAGCCTTTTAATGTCATGCTCGGGACGATATGATCACTGTGACTTCCTTCTGTGAGCAAAATCAGAGATCTCGGACATCATACAGACCCATCATTGGTACTGCTTGCAGTTGTACTTCCATCTCGGGGCTCACTGATGGCAGAGTAACATTCTTGATTTTGACTGGCTAGATACACCAGAACTAACCATGCGAGGGGCTTGCGGAGCAACTCTATCCTTCCAGAAGTAGAAGAGGACAGGAAGAGAAAGAACGTCGAGCTTGGCTGACCCAGATCAATGCTGCAGAGAGTAAAAAGAGGGAATGTAGATCGAAGTGAACTTGATCAGCACTATCATCTCAATCTGACGCCTATGTAAGCATCTAGGCCAAAAGACTAAGATGGTATCTTCCATACATTCAAGGACATAGAAGGGAATCTGCTGGAGCAAGAGAAGATGAGACTCAGGAACAGACGCGTCGAAACGCGTTGATAGAGATGCGACCGTGGAGAAGGAGGTAAGGACCTACCAGAGGTGAGATCTTACCTACCAAAGAATCATCTTGAGCTGGAAAAGTGACGATGCTTTTCGAGTATCCTGAATTCGCAGTCTTGCTTTTCAGTCCAGTGCCTCATTTCCAGTGCCTCATTTCCAGTAGATTAATGGAAATACCAAGGTGGTGGAGAAGTGACCACATCAGATGTTGATACAAAGCTTCTGTTTGGGTGGAGGAGAAGGAGGCTGCGCCGGGAGGGTGCGAATCTGTCGCTACTGTACACTAGCGTAATGGGCCACCCCCGACAGTGCCACTAACCGCTTCTAGAAGGGTAAATATATCTACCGCAGCCAGGCACTCGTCCTTGTCAACACAGTCTAAACAGCTTTCCTTACTGATTCTTAGGTGAATCTTTTGAAATACCTCCTATGACTGCGGTGGCTCCTGGTGAAAGGCCCAATATTTTCAAGATCCTCAGCAATCCTCGAAAATCTGGATTCCCTCTCTTGACGGTGCGTCAGCGAGCCCGTTGTCTTCCTCCGACTTGGTCTTGGACATGTTGTTGGTAATGCGTCTGAATACTTAACCAAGCAGTTCAGTGTAAGTTCGACTCGTCGGCTATCGGACTGTTCCGGGCGGCAGTCTGTAGTTCTGGACGAGCTACTTAGGAACAAGTGCGATGAAGCCTGATACCTAGTCTCTTCGACGCGCTACCATGATGTGAGGACCAGGTGCTTATTTTTTGCTATCCAGGTCTAGATTAGATTTCACATGTCTCCAGCACATTTCATGACATTCAAAGATGCGAACATTCCTTACGCTACATGGTATCGAAAACGAGACGTTCTGACTTCCTTCTTACGTAGGCGTTCGAAAGATTCATTGTGGAGCCACACGATGGGTATTCACGAGGAAATCTAAACATCCAACCCACTTTCTACTTTATCGCCGAACTAAACTTACTTAGTAGGATCGCCGAATAATCCTTCGGCACTAGATGATGTTAGACCTGCAGATTCATTACAACGGAGCCCAGTCGAGAGTAAATAGAACAGTTGACTTTACAATATACTCATTATATCTAGTGATCAATGCAGTCTATATACAACTTTATTAAAAATTACAGGAACTCATCATCCAAACATAGCAATCACGAACAAGTCGGCGCCCCCTTTGCTGTCTTCACCACCGTACTAGTAATCAGACTCGTACTCTTCACCGTAGTTGCTTTCAGCACAGTACTGGTCACCGTTACCGATGGTGTAGGAATCTTCGAAGTACTGGTCTGGCTGATCAGGACCGTAGGCGTCGAGAGCGTTACGGTGGTCTTTTTAATGGCAGTAGCTAGCTTCAGGATCGTAGAGGTGGTTCCTGGCGGCGTGAACGTGGATTTGAGCGTTACGGTGGCGATTCGGCTTATTATTACGGTCGATGTAGGCAGAACCACTGTGGCCTTGAGCGTCGTGAGGGATGTGGTGGTGGTAAGGATTGTTTGGGCCGGTAATTTCATTGTAGATGTACTGAAGATTTCTTTCGTAGTTTGAGACTGGACTGTGACGCCTGGTGCGGTGGAGGTAGATGTTTTCACTGTGGAGAAGACGGTCTCGCTAACGGTCTGCGTCTTGCCCTTGAGAGATACTGTAGAAACGGACGTCCCTTGGAGGTCGACCAGGATCGTGGAAGTGGACTGGGCTAGGGTGGTTGTCTTTGGAATGAGTTTCGTAGTGGAGATGGTGGTTGAGAACGTTTGGCCAGGGAAGATGCTTGTCTTTAAGATGTATGAGGTGATCGTGTCTGTTTGGGTGGATTTCAATGCTGCCTTGGTAGTGGTCGTGGATGCGCTGACAAGTATAAGGAATGTGCTTGTTGATTGAGGAAGCGTGTAGAATTCTGTCACGGTCGGCGTTGAAACAGATGAAGACCCAGAGGTGGTCTGTCTCTTGACAATGATATCCTCCTCGAACGGCTCTGCCTCGAACGATCTCTTGACCTTGGCGGCTGTTGGAATGCAGGCCAAGGTTGTAGTACTCTTGGTGGTCTTGAATACTACAGTAGTGGTCGGAATGAAGGACGTAACGGCTTTTTTGGCCTGGACCGTCACTGTAGGGCCTGCAGGGATTGTCAGGAAAAACGTCGTGGTTTTGGTGACGCCTTTGGGGGTGGATGTCAGGATTGTCGTTGTCGAAATGGTGCTTGTCTGCGTAATCTTGACATCTGGAGCTATAGCAGTGAATAGCTGCTCCAAAGTTGATGTACTCTTGACCGTATTGGTCTTTCCCTTGGGCGTTGAAGTGGTCGTAGATACCAAGGTAGAAATTGCAGTGACAACTTTGTTGACGGGATTTGGAGTGACAGTTGAGGTTGCAAGATTAGATATTGTGACAGTCTGCAATTGAGTGACAGGAGCAGGCGTGAACATGGACAGGGCTGTGACTTTTGACGTGACAAGCTTTGTAGATGTCTCCAAAGGGCCTTGAATTGTCAGAGTCGTCTTTACAACCTGATCCAGAGTCACCGTAGTTGACTTCATGGCCGGTGTAATTGACAGGAATGAAGTCTCGGTCAAGGTTACTGCAGTGGTCTTGTAGACATCGGGTTGCGTTGACAAGATCGTGCTCGAGATCTTCTCGGTGACGTTCTTAGTGCTGATCAAAGCAGAGACCGAAGTCGTGAACACCTGCAGAGAAGTACTTGTGGCCGTGACAATAGGGACAGAACCAGTAGGCGATACAGTCGAAGTAATTGTGACCGTGGCTGGAAGGTTCGAGACGACAAATGGAGATATTCCGACAGCAGTAAAGTCAATCCAAGAAGTACTGGAGAAGAAGTTGGAGAGCTGGAAGGCAGTGGCCTCATCGTCTGTCATTTCGTGGGAGAATGCAGCTCTCGAGGTCTTGACAGCTCCTGCACCAGTGTTCTGGTACTCTCCGAAGAAAGCGGTATCAGTATTCGGTGTGCTCTTCGACCAGACAGACCATCCAGCAGGATTGATACTAGAGTCGAGATTTGTCTTCACGTAAGCCACTCTGGCAAAAGGGTTCCAGGGTCTGCCCAAGTAGACAGTTCCAGTTGTTACTCCAGAACCAGAAGCTGGAGTTACTGTGCATTGATCAAAAACGATTCCGCCAATTGACGTATTGGTGGCTCGCTTGTCGGCCGTGATTGAGATTCCGTTGGTGTTTGGAGCAATGGTCGAGCCCAAGAAATACATGGAACCGGAGCCCCAGATGAAATCGATTGAACCTTCGATGTACGTGTTGTACGCAAAAGTGCTGGCACCTGTTCCTGACATTAGCTTTGCTCTTTACTGAGGACTGGCTCCACTTACCAACGTTTACATTGAATGTATCTTGGTTACCAAGGATTTGACATCCATAGAATGAAGCGTTTCCATTGTTGCCAACGGAGAAGCCAAGCGATGCATAATCAGCCGCTTTACCGAATGTGTTCACCAGATTGATATTGTAGAACTTGACGTTCTTTCCTCTGGAGTAGAATGTGGCAGAATCCGAGTTACTTGCGTCGCCTTGGGTATCAACGCCAGCAGAATTGGTGATGATAACTTGATTGGTGGCATAATTTGTCGGATCCTCTGAGTATCCTTTGAAGATAGTGGCCGCTGATCGATTGAAAGTGAGCTGCTCGTTATATGTTCCGGGATAGATGAAGATTGTTTGAATCGCACTGGTCGTTGGGAGAAGGGCAATGCATTGAGCGATTGTGGTGTATGTAACCTGGCCAGTAATTGCTGTCTTGGAGACGATGCAAGCGCCCGAAGGAGGGATAGTCGAGTTAGACGTTTCCACTGGCGCTATCGTAGGCTGAGGAGTGACAATAGAGTCCCAATAGGTCATGTCGATCCATGATGTGGAGGCCATGACACTGCTCAGAGAGTAAGTATCAGAAGTCAGTAGCGTGGCATTTCCGAAGCTAGCCCGGGCCACAGCATTGCTCTCCCAGTTGCCAGGTCCTGTGTTCTGGTACTCGGCGAACGTGATATAGTCTGTACGCGGGTCCGTTGCTGACCAGACTTTCCAGCCGGCAGGCTGAATGATGGAATCGAGGTAGGAATACTTGACGACAACCCTGGCGTAAGCATTGTATGGTCGTCCGAGATAGACCTGTTGATTGAGATCTGCAGTTGCATTGGTAGCGGCGGTGAAAAGACATTGGTCAAATATGTATCCACCAACGGCAGACAAGCTGGCTCGATTGTGGGCGGTGATTCTGAAGGACGAGACGTTAGTAAATGCTTCCAACAAAGTTCAGGACATGGTGATCTCTGAAGACGCCTTCCAAAAGGCCTATCTATGGACAGCATGTAAAAAGGATAGGGGATGTCCTGAGGGACTATACTTACGCAGACTTTGCTCTCTTTGCTCCGATCGTGCATCCCTTGAAGTATGACATCGAGTATCCCCAGATGAAATCGATAGCGCCATCGATGTAAGAGCTCTCATAGTACGCATAGCCAGATGGGTTTCCGGTGAGGACAGTATCTTGCCATCCGACGAAGCTGCAGCCATAAAATCCAATCTGGTCGCCGTAAACCGATGCCGCGAGAGTCACATAGGAAGCGATAGCTCCATCCAAATTGTCCGTATTGATGAAATTGACATTGTAGAACGAAATCTTGGTCGATGCCGTGGCAATGACAGCGGTTTCTGCATTTGTATGTCCAGCAGCGACGGGAGCAACAACGGACAGGCCTCGAGCGAATGTGAGCGTGACTTGGTTGCCGGTGTAGGTCTTTCCAACACTTCCAGATTGATATCCGACGACGGTGACTGGACCCTTTCTGTTGACAGACACTTGCTCCGTATAAGATCCAGGGTACATGAAGATGGTCTGGGAGGTTGTATCGGCAGGAAGAGAGGCCAGCGCAGATGTCAGACTCGAGAACGAGTTTGCAATTGTGCCACCAACGGAGACCAGGATTGCGCCTGCTGGAGGGGTTGTGCCACTTGTAGGACGTGTGCTCGTAGAATTTGCGGTAGGAGTAGCTGACGGGACAGGTGTTGATGTGGTTGGAGTAGCGCCATTGATACCACTCGCTGAGAAGTTATACGAAGGCACAAAGTTATAAGCCTCCATGTCGATCCATGATGTGCTGCCCAAGAAAGTGGACAGATCGTAAGCCGCAACCTGGGCATCGGTAAGGTTCGTTGCGAAGGAAGCTCTGGCTGTAGAAGCAGTCCATGCGGATGGGCCGACATTGTTATATTCTCCAAAGAGGACATTGCTCGTCTGAGGATTGGTCTTAGACCAAACATTCCACCCAGCAGCGTTGATGTGCTTGTCAATGTAGGAGTTCTTGTAGACAGCGACCGAGAAGTTGCTGTAGGGTCTGCCAAGATAAGAAAGACCGAAGGAAGAACCATAAGTTCCAGTGTAGGTGACAGTGCAGGTATCAAAAACATATCCACCAGCGACACTGGCAGAAGATCTACTTTGTGCAGCGATGCAAGAGCCGGGAGTATTCGTAGCGATGTAGCATTGGCGGAAGTAGGCTTGCGAGAAACCCCAGATGAAGTCGACTGATCCCTCAACGTAGCAGTTGGAGAATAGTTGAGTACCCTTGTTGGCCAGAAGACTGGAGGATCGGGGTCAGTATTCCTCTCTTCAAGTATCAAGGTATTTTGAGGACACTAGAGAACGCTCCCAGAGAAAGATAGGAGACTTACGTGTCTTGGAATCCAATGAACGAGCAACCATACGCCGCCATATTTGTACCATAAAAGTCAGCAGCAAGAGCAGCATAGCTGTTTGTTTGCGGGAACAAATTTTGGAAATCAATGTTGTACAGCGCCAATCCACTGCCATCAGTCTTCTTGCTGTTGATAACAGGCGTGAGTTCGTTCTGGCCGGCGCTGGTCGAGACACCATAGCTGAACTGAATCTTGACTTGGTTCTGAGAGAAATCATTGGGGAAACTGGTCGTTCCTCGTAGCGTCACCTTTCCAGTTCGGTTGATGTTGATCTGCTCAGTGTATGTTCCGGGCAGGATGAGGATTGTCTTTGGGGCTCCATCTGCTGGAAGAGCAGCAATGGCGGCTTGTACGGTTCCGTACTGTCCATCTGTCGGCGTAGTAGACACAACATAGGCGCTCATGGATGGGCTAGCTGTACTGGTCGATGATCCTGTGGAAGATGTTGCTAATGTGGAGGATGTTGCCGAGGTGCTTGAGGGGGTGGCTGTAAACAAAGATGCTGGGAATCCCGAGAAGGGAACGACCGCAGAGCTATCGATCCAGCTGATATCCCCAAGCACACTGGCAGCTGAGTAAGCGCTACCGTCACTCAAGATTTGGACTTGAGCCGGTCTTGAAGATTGCACAAATCCAGGACCTGTATTGTTGAACTCAGCAAAGGTGACATTGGCCGTGGCAGACTTGATGAGCCATCCAACTGGCCTGATATGGGCATCCAAGTAGGAGTTTGTGATCGCAACTCTAGCCGAGACTGAGTAATCCCGACCCAGGTAGGTGGATTGACTCATGGAGGTAGTGGTACTTGGGACGAAGGCACACTGATCAAAGACGAGCTGGGATGGATATGTAGCCACGTAGTTCTGGGCAGAAACGGTGTAGCCAGGGGTATTCGAGACGACTATTGAGTTACTGATGAAGGCAGCTCCGTAAACCCAGACGAAATCTGAAGAGCCCTCAATTCGACATCCGGAGAAGTAGAAAGTACCCGTGTTTGCGAGAAGGGTGCCTTGTCCAGATTTGAAGCCGCAAGAGTAGAAGCCAATCTGCAGAGCCTTGATATCCATGGCAATTGCAATATAATTGGGCGTGATTGGTGCAATGTTCTCAAAGTTGATATTGTAGAAAGCATGTCCCTTAGCGGAAGAAGTCGTTGACCGGAATGTTGAATAGTTCTCTGCACCTCCGGCTGAGCTCAGAACACTACCAGAGTACTGTAGTGTAACCAAGTTGGCCGCCTGAGATTGAGAGTTGGTTGATTCTCCACGGAAGATCGTCGCACCCGCTCTACTGAATGTCGGGATCTGTTCAGTATACGTTCCAGCCAAGATATAAATGTACTGCTTCGTCGAGTCTTTCGGGAGAGCGGCGATTGCAGAAGTGAAGTTGTTGTACTTTGCGCACGACCCGCTAGGACCGACAACGAACGCAGTCGAAGGAATGGAGGCGGGTAGATCGCAAGTTGCTGTTGGCGCTGCTGACGATGTCTGGCTCACGGTACTGCTTGTCGAGGTATCACTGGTCGACGAAGATGTCTGAGACTCTGTGTTCGACGACGAGACGCCTGTTGAGCTGCTTGATGTCGCCGAAGATGTTTGGCTCGTGGTAGTCGATGTTGACGACTCGCTGCTTGTAGATGAGCCCGTGGAAGTTTGGGATTCCGTACTTGAAGAAGAGGCGTCACTCGACGTGGTCGATGATACCGAAGATGTCTGGCTCGTGGTGCTGGTCGATGTTGGGGATGTCGTACTTTGAAAAGAAGACGCCGTTGAGCTGCTCGAGGTAGATGATGATGAGCTTGAAACAACAACGTTGGCATCCGAGATGGCCTTCAGCACTGAAGAGTCCACCCACGAGGTCGAAGTACTTGTAAAGCCGGTGAAGGAGTTTGCAAACACATAGTCGATCGTGCAGTTCGACAGCATGGACGAGGTCATGAGCACATCAATGCGCTTCGAGTCGAAAGCAAAACTTCCAGGCCCGGTCGTCTGGTATTCTCCATAAAAGCCATTTGTACTCAATGGTCTTACTCCACCGGGAGCAATGAATCCCGCGATGCTCGAGTACTTGTAGACAGCTTGTGATCCGTCGCCGTTCGGTCCAGCCAGGTACACGTAGGTGTTGGTGAAACCGGACTTTTGGGAAATCGTGCAGGAGTCGATCACTGTCTGGGAGAACTGAGTAGGTGTCGCGAACCCCTTGCTGTAGACAATAGTAGCTGAGCCGGCCGTCGGAACGAGTGTCGAGCCAAATACATAGGCACCGACGTAGCCAGACAGCAACTTGTCAGTGCCCTCGATGTAGGAATTTGCAATGAGGAACGTTCCGAGATTGATCGCAGTCACGGCACCGGCTCCAGAGGAGATGAACTGGCAGTTGTAAAACGCATTCTGCTTTGAGCGAAGGGATACAGCAGGAGCGGTGCCGGTAGCGGTGTTGACAAAGTTGATGTTTCTCCACGTAGTCCCAAGAACACCACCAACCGTGATTGACAATGGCGCACTCGAATTCGAGACAATCACTTGATTCTTGCTATAGTTGGCTGCATCTGAGCTATCACCGATGACAGTGACCTGAGTGGTCCTCGACACCGTGATAACCTCATTGTATGTTCCAGCTCTGACGATGACTGTAGGTTGGGCAGATGCCTGGGCGTAGGAGACAGCTTGGTTGATTGCTGTAAAATGTCCATTGCCAGACTGGTCAACTATAACAGTACCTGGGACATGTTAGGACAACAACAGGGCAACTTTCAAAGCTGGGAAATCACCTGAAGGAGCCGCTATCGTTGGTGAAGCCGACGAACTGGTAGTCGAGCTTGTCGTCGAGTCAGAAGATTGTGCTACGACATAACTTGACAGCTGTAACCCTGCAAGCACCCCATAGACAGTTCTCTTGAAATTGAACATGATGCTAGCCTCACGCCTAAAAACGAATGGATGGACTGAGGGAAGTTTGGAACCGACACCATCTCCAAAGCCGGGATCCTCTCCACCCTTATATTATACCGGACCTGACCAGGAAATACACTTGTAGACCCAGAAATCATGTCGAACCCGGTTCGGCCCTGGCTCAGTTGCGGAGCTGCATGAGATTGGCACCAGGGTTGCTGAACCGCAGTATTGGGACAGAGCACCCTCGGTGCTGGCATTGGCCGGTGGGCGAAAGCCGACTGAAAAATTGGTATGAGCTGAACAGTCCATTTCCAGTCATGGTGACGAGTCACACTGGATGTATCTATCCACAATGAGCTGTCAAGACTCCAGACAAGTCCAGAAGCCACGGGAATACTCCACACGGCAGGTCAGAAGGATGTCCTGCGGCGACTATCCAGTTCGTCGAGGAGGATTTTCCCACCCCTTCGCGCCGACATCGTGGCCGCACAGACCGACTCAGCCTTTCAAAGTTCACTTGAGCTTGAATTTGGCTAATCAGACGAGGATTAGACTTTGCTATCTCGGAGCTGAAATCTATATCCTCGAGACCTGGTGGTCTGATTCTCGGCAAGATGCGAGAAGCTGGGACGAAAAGCTTGAGCGATATCATCTAGCATCTTGATTTGCGCAAAAATGATTAGCCGAGCACTGATCATGGCTTTCCCCTGGTGTGCCGCAGGGGTAAGGGCGTGGAGGGAAACCAATGGGAGATTTTAGACGCAAGATCTATTGAATTGACAACGGAGAAGGGTCCCGGACGGGACGTGGCGACGGGGATCTGGACTGCAGATGAGAGTCTAGACGGTCTCGCAGTTGATATTGGTAAGGGAGTGGGATTTGGCGAGAAAAGAGGCTGAAGAAGAGGCGCTCGGCTAGGCCTGTTTTTGTGTAATTTAGATAATACAGCCCAAGAGATGTCGAAGCCGCGAATCAAGGCGGGATCAGATCTCGGCTTGTCACCTACCCAGATGGCTAAGCCTCACCACGTTGAAGAATATCGGTCTACTCCGCACTTTGTGACCTTTTAGATCAAAAATGGATAATTTGGACGCCTAGACTTCTGACCCTTCAAATCGCATTGGTCTTTAGCTAAGAAGTTAAAGTTCTACAATGCAACCCAAGCCAGATCCAGATCTGGAGCTAGAAGTAGAACTAGTCCTTTCGAGGTACAATCTCCGACGATCTAGCGGTCAGTGTCCACTCGAATTCTTCAACATCGATAGTAACCCGGTGTCGTTCCCGGCTGAATGTTATTCGATGGAGAAGACGGAGACCAAGTGGACTTTCACACCGCGATTCTTGTCACTTGATTTGGTACCATTTTTCTCGAAGCCGACCCAGCATGCAACGTTGGGACCTGGAGAAACGCTATAAACACCTTACGATTCCAATTGCCTAGAGTTCCTAGACCATTGGCTTTTTTCCAGTGGCATAGACTCATACTACGGAGAATAGAGCAGTGAGTGCTGAATTGTCCCTGGCAGGCAACCAAAGTCCGGCCATTTAAGTCCAGTCCAGTCCAAGCTCGCCCCAAGCCCTACGTCTCGCGGGGAAAACTCCGATATGAGTTCCTCTTCGTATCCCTGTCAGGAAAGGTATGAAAAGCATATAGATCTTTTCCATTCTACTTGAAAGACAATACGGTGTATCTGAGTTGCAACTCTACTTCGAACAGATTTTGACAGATTTTTCAGAAATATCAAGCGCAAAAGCAGGCACTGATATTCAAACAGATACACCACCCAATGAATGCCCCATCCGAACGCCATCCTATCTACATTGATCTGAATCTCCAATATGTGATTCGAAAAGACATGCTTTTTGTCTTACCCCGCCGTTGGCCTGGTATGTTGTAATGTTTTTGTAAAGCCCTCGCTCGCTTAGCTCCTTGCCAATGTTGCTTGTTGATATGACCAATTCCTTCTTTACTCGAGGAAAGTAAACAGATTCGTGTGCAGGATGTTCATGGCGCGCGTAGATTCGTACGCGTTGATGACGCAGCTTATGTTTATTTCGCTGGCACCTGTAGGGGAGGAAACAGTAAGCATTTCGTCCGAGAGATAAGGTGGACGATGAAGAGGGATCTTACCTTGTGAGATCATCTCAATATTGACATTGTTCTCACCCAGCGTACTGAACATCCTGCCCGCAATACCAATCATATTTTTCATCTCGGCACCCACTAGTGACAAGATAGCCATCTTGTTCAGTATGCTGACCTCACCACATTCTTCCAACTCCTCTTTCGCTCTCAAGAGCTCCTCATCTGAGATGTTAGCCGAGTGGATGGCCATGGAGACGTGGACTTCAGATGTAGAGATGAGATCTACGGAGAGTTGGCGCTTGTCAAGAATACGAAAGACCTTGGCGAAGAAGCCATGCGAGATGGATCGCTTGTTGGAATGTACGTTGATGACACAGATCTTGTCTTTAATGGTGACAGCCGTAGGTCGCTTCGGCGTTTTCCGTGTCAACGAGACAGTACTGGCACTTCGAGCATGCAGTAATTGATTGGAGCTGAGCTTGACATCTGGAAGAACGATGGTTCCGTTTCCACGTGGGTTCTTGACGTTCTTGATGCGGATTTGTATGGGAGGAGTGGCGTGCATAACTTGGTCCATTGTGAGGTGGTGAATGACTTCTGAGCCGTAGAAGGTCAATTCTGCTGCCTCAGCTGGTGTGATGGTGGGTAGGAGACGAGCTGTGGGAACTTTCGTTGGGTCGGCGGTGAAGATACCGTCAACTTCTTTCCAGACTTGAAGCTCTTCCGCCTTGATCCCAACAGCGATCAATGCTGCGCAGAGATCCGTATATCCTCTTCCAATCTCACCATCCATCAATCCACCGGGTACTGTTCCAAAATAGCCAGTAACAACTGGTACCTTCTCCCCACATGCAAGCACCTTCTCTTTCAGCGCAGCAGATAGCTGCTTATAGAATTCCAGATCCAGACCCTTCGAAGGCTTGAATGTGACAACATCTGAAAGGTCCACAAATTCGGCATCCACTCCCCGATCCTGTAGCAAAGAAGCCACAAACCGACAGCTCAACTTCTCTCCAAAACTGACTATACGGTCCTTACTCCTCCCATCGATCTCCAGATGCCATCTCTGTGCCGCCTCGCGGTACTCGACAATCTCTTTGCATTCGTCCTCGACCTCTTTTACCAGCGCAGCTTGTATGCTTTCGTCTCGGATATGTGTGCGCGCAGCATGGACATGGTCTTCGCAGATGACATGTACCAATCGCTCGTATTCGGTGACCAGACTCTCGTAATGAACCGATTCGATATCCTTGACTGAATTTACCTCTTCCAGTACACCAAAGACCTCTAATAACCTGCCATACACCATTAGCCTTGTGCATTGAGGGGCACTGTACGACTCACCGACTTGTGGTACCCTCAACCTTCTTCCCTGTACTCCTGGCCGAACAAACCACCGCAATCTTGTTATCTTTCAGACTCGCCCTGTCAATTGGTCTCTGTCAGCCTCGCTTTACTTGCGCAAATGTCCCAAGCCTCATAATTGCTTTTACTCCCCCGCAATCCCCCTCCTCTGCTGGCACCAGGACAAAGCAAAAGCAATACGAACCTCACAATATCCTCCGCAATATTGACCGCAAACTTCCCTACACTCGTCCCCCCAAACTTCTGCACCACCCAACCGCCCTCACTATCATTTCTCCACCTAGGTGCCTCCGCCCTGCTCGCTATGCCATTCACCCCCGCCGCAGCCTCCTCTGCAGCCACACTGCCATTCGTACGGACCGGTAACGAAGTCATGGTGCCAAAGGGAGCGACTGCAAGATGCCTATCCAATACTCAGTCAAAGGAATGAATAAATGTAGGAATTGGAGCGGGATTTGGCAGTTGATGGGCAAGGGAGTCATCTGTTAATTTTTCCTGGGCTCTGGGTCGGGCTCGAGCTTTCTTTATCCGAGATCGGGCAAGGATTGAATGGAATGACAGCGGCCTTGCACGCTAAGATAACGAAGGTAAGACGCCCCGCGCCCCGAAACAGTGCGGACATGGCTTGGGAGAGGGAGAAGAGCTGACCTGTTGTGTATTTACGAATACCCGAGAGGCGTATTTGCAGACTCTGCTTAGAAAATTGATCGGTCTGACTGTGAAACAGATTTGACAAAGGAGGACAGAAGCGATGGTATTATAGTGAAATCCAGAGCCTCCTATGTTGTCAGATTCTTGACATATTCAAATGAGTCAAGAACAGGAGACAAGAGCCATAACATCATCTCACCGGATCAATTAAGCGTGGCCTTGTTAGAAAACTTCGTGGCGGTATGACAGATGCAAGGTCGCGGAAGAGTTGATTTTCTTGCATCATGAATCATTACTCCTATTCGTTCACATCCCACGAGCTCCCGCAGCCATGCAGAAAGAAAACACTTGGTGCCGAGGATAGGTATTAGCTCAGAAAATGCTATGTGTGTATTCCATATCTGACTGTGCTGAAAAGTCTGCAGATATCCAGCCTAACCTCCTATACCTAAGTAATCATAAGTACACGGCCCAATAGACCTATCCCAACCTACAAATCAATAGGTATCCTGCTCCCATCAATCCCCAAGACGCAATAGCTCAAAGCAGAAAAGACATTAATGATCGCATAACTCATAGCACCCAATACAGTAACACTTATACCCCAATGTACACCGATACCCCCCCAATCTACAGCCCAGTCGTTTCGTCGTCCTCGTCATAAAATGTAGTTCCCTTGAACTTTGTTGTCCCTAAAGCGAAAGAGAAGAAACATATGTCGTAGTCCAATACATGCTGGGAACATATTAAACCATGGATGATTGTTGAATTGAATGACTTAGTTCGTGGGTTCCGAGCTGGGGAACGTGTCGATTGAACTCGAATTTGCCCATATAGTCGTCGGTTGGTGTTCGGATCTCGATTCCGATTCCACTATCGTCGTGGCTTCCTGCAGCAACGTTCATTGCGGCCTGGCTGACAATGTCCATTGGCCGAGGCATCGACATTCTGTTATCCGTAAGGCCGCTTTCCCTTAAAAAATCGTCGGTGCCGCTACTATATCGGCCCTCGTGTTGACTAACAGCCCGACTAACAACTGTCTGTTTCATTTGATCACGAGTTGATCGAGAGGTCTTGAACTCCATGAAGCCACCTTGCTCAGCCATAAAAGCGATCATCTCATCAATCCAGCATTTTGTGACCCACCAGGCACCAAAGCTTTTTCCTTGTGCAATTGTCAAGTCTCTCATGACAGCAGTGCCAACTCTCTGGACGCACCATACGATTTCGGCATGTGTAGCGTATGGGAATTTGCCCGGAAGAGCCTGCAAGAAGTTGACCCAGCGATCCAAAACGTTCTCGGTTGAAGAGTCGGCGTGAATGCTGGCCTGCTGTTGACGACCAGTGCGTAAAGCCATCTCTCCATAAGGCGTCAACCCCTCGACTTCCCAAGGAACACCGACAGGATCAAGAAGATCACGGAGCTCAGTGAGCAAAAGTGTGACAACATCGTCCATACCTCTAGTAGGAACGCATTCGGCAACCTTGCGCGTGCGGACCATTGTAATCCAATCTTCGTACATTTGATCCCGATTGGCTGGGTTGGAGAGCATGTTTGCTGCTGCATGCGCAGTTAAGTTTACTCTCAATTCGCGGTCCAATAAGCCAGCGAACAGCGTCGCTGGTGCAACCTTCGCGTCAACAACATGACTAGGATGACCGTGAAAGGAAGATTGAATGTGAGGAACGAGCTTCTCGGATATATTTCTAAGCGTGTCCAATACTGGTTTTGGGGCAACTTGAAGGGTTAAGGGTGCCACGACTCGCATCATCTTTTGGTACATAACAAAGTCGCATTCTTCGATCCATGGAGCGATGGTGGTATTGGCGAATAACTTCTGCACTGGCATAGTGAGGGTGCCGTGGAAGGAGGTGAAGAGGTGGAAGAACGTTTTCTCTTTACAAAAACGAAGAGCATCGATGAGCGAGGTGCAGTGTGATCGGTACAGGGCCGTCAAGGCACTTGCAGAGTCTGGATCTGTCCCGACAGGAAGGTACTGCTCGATTTTCGGAAGTGATATTGGATCATAATCTTGCGTCAAAGGTTCTGTAGCGGGTGCGAAGTGAAGTCTTTGAGACATCTTGCTTGTGGTAGACTCAAGTTGAGGAATGCCTTGAATCTCGGGTTGGTGGTAAAGACTATGGGGTCTCATGAAGCCCTCGGACGGTTCTCGTTTCGGCTCGGGAATCTGGGGAACTTCTGGCGAAGGGAAAGCAGCCCGATCAACTGGATACTGTGTAGTCATACTTTGGCTAGAAATGTGAGCAGTCATATGACATACAGGATGAGGAGAAACGTACTTGAAGCTTGCTGTAAAGCTGGGTGTCTCGGTAAAGGATTGAACTGGCTGGCTTCTTTGCTTTTCAGTCAATTCGGGCTGGTCGTCCTTCAGACTGAAATTGACGTAGTGGTATTTGGATTCTCCCCGTACTCCAAGTCGTCGGGTCTTGAGTCCAGGGAACAATACTCGAACAAGCTTGCCAAATGAAGCAGGATTCAGAACGGTCACTCGCTCAGTTGCACATCTCGACACATAGTTCGCATATACTCGCCCTCTGGGGACGGACCCTTTGCCCTTGTCACAAACCGAATCAATCCTATACGAGGCATAGAGGTCAGTATGTTGGCTATCTCATAAGGCTACTGAGATTACATACCAGAGCATGGCGAATACTTGTCGCTGTCTTTCGGATTGAGGTCCTCTCTCATTGCCGTGAAGCTCAGTAGCAACTTCTGGTAGACTGCGGTGCTTATTTGCTTGAAACAGTTGTCTCATCTCCAACTCATTTGCGGCGCTTGACTTTGATGCCTTCTTCACGGGTGCGCCGGCGACAGAGTCCACCTCATCCTGTTCGTCACTGCGTCCTTCCATCATCTGACTGTCTCCCTCTCCATAATTTGCACCGTACCCCTCTGCTGGCATTGATTGGCGACTGGGCTCCGGCTTATATTGCTGTTCTTGTGGAAATACTATAGGGTGGTGATGGCCGACACCACTAAGGGAAGGATCGAGATCATATCCACGAGGATCTTGTAGTTGGGAAGCAGAATGTATGACCATATCTTCGGGGGTCATTTGGTGGCTCATATTTCCGAATCGCTGTTGATGCGCGTGTGCATTTTGGTCGAACCACTGCTTATGGTATTCGGAGGCAGCATCTACGAGCTGTTGATCGACCCCAGGTTGGGTAATACCGCTGTGAATACTGGTTGTGGATGCGCGCGAAAGAGGTCGTTTTCTACTTCTGCTAGATGCAGCAGTGTTGGATCGTGATCGCGGGTTTGGGGGTCTGCTGTCTACAGATTGTTGATCTGCATTGTGATCACGGAATTAGCCAGATGCTCTTGAAGAAAACGAGAGATAGCGCTCCTGCTGTCGCGCAAAGTGCTGCTTCGAAGAGGATTACTCACCCATGATGTCCATGGAGGGTTGAGTAGGTGTTGAGTCGTCGTGTTGAGGGTTGGTCGGAATTGGAGTGGCTGGGCAATGTTGTTTATTTTTGCGACCGGTGGGCGGGGAACGTCGATTCCTGGGTTTTCATGAAGCCAGCAGTCGCGTCGAACGAGCGATGCTATCACCAGCTGAGTGATCGGGGCTGTTGGCGATGTCGTCGAGTGCCGATGTCGTGGGCGGGCGTGGAGGGTGCTGTTGAGAAGGAATAGATCAGAGTTGTTTACACCTTCTGTGTTGATGAAGTCGGGCACGGCAACGGCGATTTCTGGGCGAGAGCGACTCGCTTGGCCTAGCACCCCTGCAGCTGCCCTGCCCTACCACATTCTCAGCAAACATGTCATGTAACACGGCACGGGGGGTCAACATCGAATTGATGGATATTAGAACAATTTATTTACTTCTTGTTTACTTTGCCGATGTGACAGGTGCGTTGTGTTGGATTTACAGGTTGCTCTGTTCAGAGGTGCTATCCAGCTCAATATTGATCCGCAAGCAAACAAGTAAAATCACACAATGCCATTGTTTTGATATGTGGCTAGGGAGCTCATGATAAGCACTCGGGTACATGCTCAAGCTTCTCTCCCCCATGGCAATGTCCTCCTTCTGTGACAATCAAATAGTTTCGGTCTCCCTGGACTACCTATCTTGTTGCTTGTTTCCAGGTACGAGAAAGAGAGGACTCCCATCTGGATATTATCCCAGTCAAGAAAGCAGATAAGCAAAAAGCCCCGCCAATATTCGTCTTTCCGAGACCTAACAAGAGCCACAGGGCAGCCGTCCAAGCATGTTCTCTGGAGCTTGGATGCACACCATCCTTATGATCTCTGAACATGTAAGTTGACTACTGTATTAATTCGAGGTTAGAAACAAAGGCACATCCTGGACAGTAATACAAAGTCATCCTCATGCAAACAAAACAATGATCCAGATGATTTGCATGTGACCGGGACACGGACAAATTGAGATGTCTGAGACTGGAACGGGCCACTGACGCTAGTGAGGCAATCCTCCCACATTCTGCCAACGTCGTCATTCCTCCTCCCTCATCGCATCGCACTGCTCTCCCATCGTCTCCGGATACATATACCATACCTCACCACCCGCCTAAACTACAACTTGTTCACTTCAGCTCGACTCAGCACCAGACTGCTCCATCTACAGTTTCGAAGAAGTCCGAAATCTTCCAGTCTATCAACATGTCTTTCCAAGATAAGGCGCAAGCCCATATCACTCAAATCGACAAGGAAGTAAGCACACGATAATATCCCTTCTCAGCATCCTGCACATGCGCGACCAGCAGCTTGCCGTTTTCATCATGCCTGTAACCATATGCTAATCTATCCTGCAACAGCTTTCAAAGTATCCTGTCTTGAACAATCTCGAGAAGCAGACTTCGGTCCCTAAGGTCTACGCATTCCTCGGTCTGATCGCAACCTACTTCTTCTTCATCTTCTTCAACATCGGCGGTCAACTCCTTACCAATGTCGCTGGTTTCATAATCCCTGGTTACTATTCGCTCGAGGCCCTGTTCAGTGTCGGAAAAGCTGATGATACCCAATGGCTCACCGTATGATTTCCCATGAAGCTCTTCAACATGGCCCTACTGACTCGATCAAACAGTATTGGGTTGTGTTCGCTTTCTTGACTGTCTTTGAGAGCTTGGTCAGCGCCGTTTACTGGTTTCCGTTTTACTACACATTCAAGTTCATTTTCGTTCTTTGGCTCGCTCTCCCAGTCACCAGGTAAGCTCTCATTCCTTGATAGCTTCTTTGGTACTAATAAACGTTCCAGCGGAGCTCAAATCGTCTTCCGCTCATTCATCCAGCCAGTATTCGCCCGCTACTTCTCTGGACCTGGTGCCACTGCCGCCAACCTCCGTTCCAAGGTTGACGCTGCTGGTGACAAGACCTTGTAAGCGGCTCAGCTCAACGGCCTCCCAATATGGACTGCTAAGCCACGCAACGCAAATTCTTCGATCGGCTAGCATCAGGGATACAAACGGACATGGAAAGGGTGGAAAACAGGAAACAGGATTGGAGGAGACTGTCAACCTGGGGGAAGGCAGCGGGTTTATGACTAGGAGGTGTTGTGGAATAATGAATGAATAATGGAGCTCATGGCTTTTGGGACGAATCTCGTATGGGCAGGGGAACGTTTTTCAAGGATTTACATAGGTTGATGTACGGAAAGTCAATCAACAACGTTTCGACCGACATAAATTAATCACACCTCTGTGATCCGACCAGCATGTTTCAGTGCTCATGGGCCTTTGCACACTCGTAAATCTACAGCACTCCGTGATAATAGCAATGCGATAGCTTTCCTGGTGAGGAGTAGCTCTTGAGGTTGGCTTCTTTGAACACTTGCTAGGTGTGAGAGAATCAACTAAAATTCGTCAACGACTGGACTCCTTTGGATTTGATCGTTTGGAGCTCTTCCTCATCCTTTATACTGTATAGTTGCAAAGTAGAGTAGAGAGACCTGACACAAACAAATCCAATGTTGACGGGCCTTCACATGCTTACTACTATGTTTGTACTAGCGGCCATCAACCTAAAAATAAACATGGTTTGAGGATCCATACCCATCAAACACCAAATCCAAGAACTACGACAACCCAAGAAATTCGATTGAACTACCTCCAAATCACCGGAACTGCGCTATGCGACTCATCATCCAGCTTCGTTGATCAAATATACCCAGCAGGTCCGGAAGTCTAGTCTGCGACACCGTTTCCAATGCGCAAACTGATCTAGCACCGCAATGCCCCTCCCCAAGCTGAGTCCACTCCAATCGCGGCTTGCAGCATCACTCATCGCATCAATGGTCTTGCTGTTATTCTATCTCTTCTTCTCGATACCGAATTTTGCATATGCTGCCGATGTCGATTCGATACAGCCAGAAGATCACAACCACGAGCAATTAGTGGACTTTCCACTACTGGATGACTACCACGAGCTGGAACTAAGAGAGGAGGAATACGAGTCGGAGTTCTTTGGAATTGACAGATCCATCATTGGCAGGGCTACAACGCAGCCAACGGGCTTGGTCAACAATCGGATTGAAGCTACAAATGTTCAGTTAGGACAGAGCTTCTATTATGTCTTCACGAATGCTTCACTTTGGGGGACTAAGTCTGCAGCGACACCTGGCCTGCCTTCTCAGATTACACTCCACAAGCGGCAGCTTGTGCGATCTGATGACCCCATGTTCCGGAACAGCGATGAATGGGACATTGGAAAGGACTCTGAGTTGAAGCGCAGGCAAACAACCTCGGAAACGGAGACGAACAGGACGTTGTACATCACTGTGACTACTTGCGATCAGCCTACCTCGAATACTACGACGAATCCGCCGCCGCAGCTTCAGCTGTATGTTTCTCAGTCCCCAAACAACACGAACCCAGGGCCAGGTCAGGACTCGAGTCTTCAGGATGTTATTGCGCTGCAAGGAGGATATGCACTGCATGAAGTTAACGCTACTGGGGATGTCTACATGAGCATATATGCTCCAAACGCAACCGAGTACTCCACCGGCGTCTACAGTGCTCAAATAGCTGCTTCAATTGATGCGCCGTTCCACAAATATTGGAATAGTACGGATCCGAACCTTTTCTTAGTCGACAGTGACGACTATTCTGCTCTACTGTTCACTGATCCTTTCATTACCGATGCTTCAAACACCACCTTACTTGCCGAATGGATGGATCATGCTCCTCCGTATGTTATATTTGCAAGCGATGCAACGGATACGTCAATCCAGGGCATTGAGCGGTCCTATTGTGGTCTCAAAACCAAAGCTCAAGTCCAAGCAAACCGACCAGGGCAGACTGTCAGTACGATAGTGACCGGTATGACCTCGATAGGAAACTTGACTCTTCCGAGACAGCAATTCTTTGTCAACGGGCTGGGATCTGGGAAATCGTACAATGTGATGCTAGCTATGGATGGGAACTCAACGAATTCGGGTGACTTCGTAGTTGGTGGTGGAGGTCAAGTCTTCAAGCAGACACAATTTGACATGCTTCAAGGTACGTCAGAGATCAGAATGTATCAGTGCTGAGCTAATATCATGAAGACGGAAACTGTGCCGTGATATACGATCTGTCGTTTTGCGATCAGACAGCGTATTCAGTACCATCAAACCCTAACGTCTTCCCCAACATGAGTGCTCTAGCTGCATTCTACGACAATGCAACCCAAGCAAGTTTCGCCAATTTTGAGAAAGTCCTCGCCCAAATACCATGCGAGACCACTGATTCTGCCCAATACTCGCTTGCAAGAAACTGTAGTGACTGTAGAGAGGCATACAAAACATGGCTCTGTGCAGTGAGTATTCCTCGTTGTACAGACTTCACCAAGGAGAAAGCCTGGCTGCAGCGAAGAGCAATGGGACAGCCCTTCCCGAACGGAACCTTCTTACCAGCCCGGGACCGAGAGATCGCAAAGCAAACAGCCGCAATCAACATATCGCGCAATGCTCTTATCGATGAACAACTCGTACCTGGTCCATATAAAGAGGTCCTACCTTGTGATGAGTTGTGCTTCAACCTAGTGCGCAGTTGCCCGGCTATAATGGGCTTCAATTGTCCGCAGGAGGGCGATATTGGCTTCGCGGAGAGCTACGGTGTCTATCCGCGGTTCCCAGGCGATGACAGTGGGCGCGTTTCGAACATTACGTGTAACTCTCCTGGGACGATATATTTCAAATCGGCTGGTCGTCAGGTACTTCCGTCGATGGTTGTTGTTGCTTTGTGTTCAGTGCTGGGGCTTTTGGTCATATGATAGACAGCTGATTCTATGGATACGATGCATTGCATGGCGTATGGTTGGGCAAGCAGGCGTTTTAAGGTTCAAGGGAGGACCGAGGCAAGGGAGTGGATTTTGAGTATTGAAGAGGAGGATTAGATACCTCACTGTAGTAATATATCAGATAAAGCGTCATTCCTAGAAATTTCCATCAATACCTTTTATTCAAACCAAACCAGTTCGTCTCATAGAATGAATTAGAGTTCAATATCGCGCATGTCATGCATAACCTTTCCCCTCAACGCGCTAAGCTTTCATAAGTAAACACAAACATAAACAAGTTATGCCATCCTCCCACCCTCACACAACCCGACATCACCTCAGCACAGCCACGCCCCTCCGGCGACTCCGAGCTCTCTCGCTCTCTCTCGAGAAGTCTCAGTCGAGATTTCATGCCGTCATCTTCGGACATATTCCCTAGTGTATATCTGGTTCTAGCCTCATCCAGTCTGGATGGTGATCCAAAGCAAGGAATCGAGGAGCTTAGACAAGGACAGGGTTCTGAAATGGCCAGACTTTGATATCTGCCGGGCTCAATGATGGACGGGCGGCCCCCTCAGTCACGATGCGTTGTACAAAATCTAATTTTATATTGGCTGGCGAGCACGGATGTCCTGTTCAGATCTGAGGACTTTTGACCTCAAGGGAGTCAAGGCCGCAATTTGCATGAATTCGTAGATTAAAGAAACAGCAGAAGTGCAAGGTCGGGTGTGATAGTAGAGAGGTTTATAGGAGGGATGGCGATGGTGTTGGGAGAACACCACGATCTTTTCGTGTGTTTGGAAGATGCTGAAGATGGGAATTTGACGCGATGACGAGAAGGAAAAGAAGAAAATCCTTCATGGCAAAGTTTGCTGGAAGGAACATGCCAGCTCGAGCCTCTACATCTGATCTGAATTTTACTTTACCCTGACTTCTTCATAGCGGATGCTCGTGCTTTCGTTTGATCATCGAAGCACATGGGATGGACATGAGTTTTGAGGTTCTTCGTCTGTTGTGTAACTATCACTTCTGATTGGCCGACGCGTGTCTTCGAAAGATAAACAATCGGCGCGTCGAACGTGTTTTAGCGCCCAGACCCGACAACGACCTTTCCACGACCTCCATCGGGATCAAGCACCGCCAATCAATCCAGCAAGAGCTCTCATATCCCAGGCAGCTTCGCATCGAGGCATCATCACTGGCTTCAATTCTCTGGCTCTGCTTTGGACTGTGCAGTTGCTGCAGGCGAAATCGTGCGTGCAGATAGTTTGAGGTTGAAGGCTATTTTCGCCCGCGTTCTTCCCCTCCTCCACACATTGTAACACACGAGCTTTTCAAACATCTCCATTTCCCGGCGGCTTTTACCCTCAGCCAGTGCTTCCTTCAATTGGCACTACTGGTCGAACCACAGGAGCCGCTTTCTATCTGATACAGGCCAGGACTGCCGCCGCTCTGTTCTGCTGGCCTCGTCGGCGCCTCAGAGGTCCAAGAGCGAGCGGAAAGAACATCGCATGGCATCGCGGACGGATATCTTCTTACGTCGTTCGTGAAATCCAGAGAGACCCGCTCTGCTGCACACCAACATCCACATCTATCCAGGGCAGGCATCGCATCCACCCTTCCCACGCACGTCTTCCTTGCTTTCTGCCAAGCTGTCCGGCACTCAGGTCTTTCGAGCCAACCAGATCTAGCTCTTTTTCTCTTCTCTTCCAACAAGCTGTATCCTTCCCCGCTGTTCAGCATTTTTACTACTGTACGCTAGCTCTTCGCCCAACCAGATTCAAACTCTGCTTGACTTGCTTGCCCGCTTGCTTGCTCCTCTTCTTGGTGCCACGCCGCTCTCACATCATACCATCTACCACCACCACTACCACATTTGCACAACCACACCTTGCTCTCTTCCGCTTCCCACTTGGGAACATCAACCTCATCTCGCCATCCCGAATTCCTCCCTTCCACCACCTCCTGGAATACCAATATTCGGCCCAACCATCGACCCATTTTGAGCAACAGAATATTCGAGAGTCTTGACGCCATTATCTCCCCTTGCTTCGACTGTCTGACGCGGAATCCACCGCAATCTCGCTCCACAATCCGATCGACGATCCTGGCCAGACACTTCAGCACCCACTTCAGTACAGTAGGCTCCCTTATACCCAAAGCTCATTGAAGGCTTTTCGACTTCTCTCCCAAGGCTAATACCAGATGCTGCAGCTCACGACAACGTCGATATCCACGAAGTACTACAAATCCACGCGTGTTTACGCTGAGGCTCTCACCAAGTCCCGTAGCTGACACCGCGTCGTCGACCCACGATGTCGTCGACGCGTTATTCGCAGCAGCCGCTGCAGATCTACCAAGATCCAACCTCATCTTTCGACCGCGCTCCTATGCCCTTAGAGCAGATTTCGAATACGAAGAAGCCATCACCACTTCGACCGATAAAGAATGCCGCTTCGAGGAAGAACATCGTTTTCAACCCTCCACAAGCTGGACCGAGCAAGCAATCCCCCCTGAAGTCGGCTCAGCAAACCTCCAGTTCGCCTTCGAGAGCCCCTTTCAGCAACAAATTGAACATGATTTCGATGCCACCACCAGGAGTATCCTCATATAGTACAGATTCTATGGAGAAAAAGCAGAAATCAACATCGGACTACAAGCCCCAGAAAGGTCTGTTCTCAAATTTTTCGAACAACGCCTCGATGGATCAGGAGAACAACTACCCCCAATATCCAGTACCAATAGCGCCATCTCATGATAGACTCAATGCGTCGAACTTCTCTCTTGAGGGACTATATGGACAGAAGCCACCGAAACGCTTGATGGACGCCGCACCGATTCATGAGTCTAGACCTTCCAAGAGGACCAAGCTACCCGTTTTGGAAATTCAGGAGGAGGACAACATGGAATTTGTGGAATTGCCCTCCCCGGATTCTTTCCCTCCTCTTATCGATGATGGATTGAAGCCACCTCACAGCTATGCTCAACTGATTGGAATGTCGATATTGAGAGCACCAAATCGGCGACTCACTCTGGCCCAGATTTATAAATGGATTTCAGATACCTATACCTTCTACAGTGCAACAGATGCAGGATGGCAGAACAGTATTCGACATAATCTCAGTCTCAACAAGGCGTTTATAAAGCAGGAGAGACCTAAGGATGATCCAGGAAAGGGCAACTACTGGGCAATACAGCCAGGGATGGAGCACCAATTTATCAAGGATAAGATGGCTCGCAAGCCTCCTGGACCAAATGAGAATGTGCCTGTCTTGTCGACCAACCTTTCTCCCGTCAATCTGCCAGAGACCGCTCAATTCAAGCCTCCACCACCGCCTCCTGTACAAGCACCAGAGCTTCCTCCGCCCCAATCATACTCACTACCAGAGCCTCAACTTTCCACCATTCCAGAGCTATCTTCGGATGCCACGATTCCAGGTTCAGATGCTTGCAACACTGAACCAGAAATCGAAGATGCACCCGAAATCCCTTCATCGCCTTTGATGCATTCTTCGCCTCCTGCTGCCGCTATGCATTCATCGCCCCCAATCGCACGCCACGTACAGAAGCGACATGATACACCTCCACCCGTTCCACGCTTCCCTTCATCTTCGAGAACCAGATCACACAAACGCAAATACGCGTCAATGGATGACAGTGGATACTTCTCGTCCCTCGATTCATCGGCTCTACGCCCTCACCGATTGCTCACCTCCGAAGCCGACAGACCTAGGATCAAGCGTGGTCGGGCTGAAGAGGAGATTGCTAGATTACGTGGCTCATCATACGACAGTCCTACGAAGAACAGATCACTCTTTGCCGCGGCATCATCATCGCCTATGCGCGTCAGCTCTAAAAACGAGACTTCGCAAATGCTTCCACCTCTCACACCAGCTGTGAAGCTAAAGCCACCTGTTCGACCACCTCCATCCGTCTCACCCAACACTAATCTTCGTCTTCATCGGGATAGAGTACGGGAAATGGTCGGCTCTCCACTTCGCGGCATGACTGTTCTGGACGAGAACACACCCTGGAGCCCTGCCTTCAACCTGGACGAGTCTTCTACCTCAATGTTCCAAGACTTCAGTATGGACTTTGATATATTTACAGACGCTTCGGCAAGCCTGCTTGGAAATTATGGAGCAACATCACCTGAGAAGAAATCCGCCAAGCGTCCTCGCTTAGACAGATCGAGATCAGCCAATATCCTTGCGGATCTGTCTAGCAATAACCTCAACAAGAGCATTACATCTACTCCTTTGCTCAAGTTCACACCTATAGTCGGCAATGGTTTCAGCTCTCCCCTGAAGGGTCTCGGCCTGTGTCAATCACCAAGCAAGCTTCTCGGCCTCGACTCTCCGTCAAAGATTGCAAGTCCAAACTTCAACTCAAGCGTTTTTGACCTTCCTCAGGAGGACTTCTATGGATCTGAATTCCTCGCGGAGGACATCGACGAGGGATGGGACATCATGCAAGGTTTCCAGAAGATTGGTTCTGGCACCAATAATGCTGCTAGTCAGAGTATGAAGAGATCGCCGAAGGCTGGTGGATCAAGACCCGGACTTCCTCGAAGCTTCACGTCTCGCTTTTAAGGGCTGGAGGTCAATAACGAATTTCCTTTTTGTCAACGTGGACCGTAGTAGGGGTGGAACAATTGACGAAATCACGATGTTACGAATAGGTGAAAGTGGCGCTACATCATCAGCAAGCAACTTGGCTTGGATGTATTCGCAGGGGTTGGATGGAAATGAATTGGATGCAGGAAGCTGACTGAGGGACGAAGGAAGTTGGACGGATAGGATACGATAGAGCTGGATACGATACGGCAGCCTCGCGGCTTCACTTTACAAATTTTGTTGTTGATGATAATGATGTTGGACAACCTTTTGTTGTTGTCTGGGTACATATTTCCTCGTCACTTGCTTACGTCTCCTCTTACTGGGATGGATTGGGTTGTTTCCTTTTTTCCTCTGTGTGCTTACTGTCTCTTTTGTGTCTCTTCGGTAGCGTTGCTTTTTTCAGCTTTTTCGGTCGCTGTTATTACGGATGGACTGATTGAATTTGATGGATGGAGGAATGGGTCTGCAATGCACAGCGGGATATGGGCTTTCTGAACTTGAACTCTAGTATTCGAATTGATGGATGGCGAGGGGGAACTCCCTGACTGGGAAGAAACGGAAAGAATAAGATTGATTACTACCTACATGCGCTTCTGCTACCGTGTGCAAAGTGTGAGCAGTCTGATTGAAATATGCCTCGCATGATTCTAATTAACAGTTTCTGCATCAACAGGGCCGTATGTCTGTCCTTGGGCATTATCATCTCCCTCACTCACTTCCAAATTCCTTCCAAATTCACTTCCAAATTCACTTCCTCGAGCAACGTAAGTCCGGTCTTTTCAAAATACATATAAATCATGAAAATAGCTGGGGAGGTCACTCAGAACTCTTCGAATGCCCGAACCATCGATATCTGAAAATCTGCAAGTACGTAGACTAGAACAGAACCTACGAAGCCAACTTCTCATTCGGCACCTATCTCAAAAGCCTCTTCTCCTCGTGATCAAGAACTGTATACAAATACCATATCACATCACTTCATATCACAATATATCCAGCCAGAATCCGTTCAACTCAAAGCAGATCAAGTCACAATTGGATCAAAGCACAGTAGCACAATAGGTCGGGTCAACGAAGACAGGCCATTCGAGATTGAGAAATTCGTACAGACATTATCCTAGCCCATTTTCCTCTCTAGGTTCTACCCTCTTAGCTGTCTTAACTCCAATGATTAAAGCCATAACTTGCGAGCATTCATACCCAGATACTCTAGCCCAGATCCAGACCTTTTCTACTGATACATTTTCATTATCCAGCTCTTTCTATCCTTCTATCGCATGCCAGAGCCGACTCATATTCAAACACAACTCCAGACAGAGGCTTGTGTGCCATACTCCAACTCCATGTTCATTCTTACCCCAGTCCATCTTCTGGACCTGGTAGACTTGATGCTCATCTCCTAGACGGCGAGCTCGTCTGCGCCCTCACAACCATCTTCGAAGTCGTGCTAACCATCGGATACCCCTGACCACTATCTAATTCCCATCTCCTGTCTCCAGTAATGATGCCATCCATCGATACGACACTCCGCTGCTCGCGCTCAGCCTGTCCAACAGCCATACCAACGCCCACCCCACCAGTCGTCAGAACACTCCCACTCTCCCTTTCCTTCTTCCCCAAAACATACGAATCCCTGCTCTCCAACTCCTCGGCATCAAAATCCCAATCTCGCCAGAAATCGCGCTTTCCCTTAGCAGCGCGCTTGACCCAGCCAGGGAGGAGCCCGCCGCGCACTTTGTACGTCCAGTAGTCTTTATGTTCGTGATCATGCGGGACGATTCGTCCGCCGGTAAGAACAGCCATGAGCCAGGCGCCGGTGTTGAGGATAGTGTAGGTGACGATGCCGACGATGAGACCGTAGGCGATAGAGTAGGTGAAGGGCATGAGTGCCATAGTGAGAAAAGCTGGGATGGAGTCTCCGATATATCGCCAGTTGATCTCGGTACAAGCGCGAGCCATCATCGCGCCGACGAGGATAAGCGTGCAGCCTGTCGCCCAGGGAGGTATACTGGCGAATATGGGAGCGAAGAATATGGAGATGAAGAAGCAGAGACCGGTGACGCAGGCAGTTATGCCGGTTGTGCCGCCCTCAGAAATGCCAGCTCCAGACTCGATGAATGCTGTTACGGGTGGACAACCGAACAGTGAGCCGATGGTGATACCCATTGCGTCGACGAGATAAGCGACAGCGCTTCCTTCGAAGTCCTGCGTGTCTTCGTCCATAGCACCACAGAAGCGTGCCATGGAATAGAGCGTCCCTGTACAGTCGAGGATGTCGACATATAAGAAAGTGACGAGAGCGATGGCGAATTGGCCTGCGTTTGAGCCAGTAATGTCCCAGTCTTGTACGCCAAGTGTGTGTTTGATGGAATGAAATGTTACAATCTTCTTGAAGAAGTCGAAGGATGAATCGCCGTCGACAGTACGTGGAAAAGCGGTTATATTGGTGTCTCGCGGCCAGGAAATGATCGAAACAAAGAGGATTCCGGCAATGATGGCGCCTTTGACTCGATACATCATCAAAAATGCTGTGAAAATACCTCCACCAAAGACACCTAGCCATAGCGTTGGGTTACGCATCTTGTGAGATTCGCATGCTCCTGTATTGGGATCGATGAGTTCGCGAACACATCCTGCGAGCGCAATAGGCTCGCTGGTTCCTCCACCACCTGTAATTGCACCAATTCCAGCATCGTAGGTGAGTCCAATGAGGACGAGGTAGAGACCGATTCCAGCACCACTAGCGATTTTGAGGCTTCGAGGGATCGTTCGAGCTAGCCATTGTCTGAGTCCGAGAATGGACAGTGCGACGAAAATGAGTCCTTCGACAAAGACCGCAGTAAGAGCTAAACGGTAAGATATGACACCAGATCCATTTGGTCCAACGACCTGATAGGTGAAGTATGCGTTTAATCCCATCCCAGGAGCCAAGGCAATAGGCATGTTTGCAAAGACTCCCATACAGAAACTCGTCAAGCATGATATAGCTGCTGTCGCTGTTACCAGGTCTCGATTTATCTCCAGCTTGCAGTTATTGTATGATGCCGTTGAAGGATTGTCCAGCTTTTGGCAAAATTTGTCGTCAGGGAAGAGATCGTTTGGTTGACATACACACGTTCCACCACTTGCTGCTCTTGGATCAGTATTGTTTCCGTAATGTGATGTAGCGACATACCGGCAACTATGGATGCGTTCACTGATATGATGTACGCCATAGCAAAGAATGTGGCAAGACCAGCCCTCATCTCGGTCATGAACCTCGAGCCTTTCCTCTCATGAGGATGCCCAGAGAAATCCAATTTGAAGTGCTTTCCAATGGCACTCCTGGCCACAGCCATGTTCGTCTTCTCGACCTAGCATTATGCGTTAGCAACAACAAGATACAATTGCTTTCATAGACATACCCAACCCATGTTGCTAGAAGATTTGTCTGAGAATTATGAATTGTTAAGAGATTGAACGATTGTTGACAGCTGCTGAGTGATGAAGGTCGCCCGGTCGTTATATGATCAAGTCGTGTCTCATGAAGGATATATCCATCACCCCTGAAGGTCTCAACAGTAGCCCAAGCAACCCTTATTCATTTACAGCTGCCGAGCCTCCATCAACGCCTCCTCCTAATCTCCAAGTTGGTGAGTTCTGTCTCCAAGCACCAAGCGGGGCTTTCCGAGCCGTATGTTTGTATGCTCCGTGAAACCAGATAAGTTTGCGCTTGCAATCCCGCGCCCTGAATCAACACGAAAACAGAAAGACCAGCAGAGCACATCGAGAGGAAGAAAAGGGCCCTCAGCATGGAAAGAAGGAGGACCAGTGGGAGGTGTGGGGGAGAAGCTAGAAGAGAGAAGAAGTGGACCGGACCGATGTGGTGGGATGAACGAGAAGGTAATTTGACAGGGGAGGTGATAGTCTGATAGACCGCACCGCATGGCAATGCCGCACTAGCAGGTATGACATCTGGATGGCATGTGCCAGTTCAAGCCACTCGGCATCCGTGAGTACAAGGGGCGGGCAGAGCAATGATAGGTAATGATTCAAAAATATGCGCATGGAGGCGCAAAGCAACTCATCTTATCAGTCCGCTTGCTCACCTCCATCAGAATCCTACAGCCGTGGTTTTTTCCAAGAAAGGACGAAAGAAGGTACTAGTCCTGCCCTACGAAATATGTGGATGTACAGCGGGGTGAAAGTTTCTTTTGTGATTGATCGACGCACTGCAGTAGACTTGTCACCTCGTCCTACTAAGCCATGCATTTTGGAGCAAAGGTACCTGAAAAATACTAGACTGTACCCCCAAGAGCCATCGGATCGCAGCACCAAAGCAAGCAACTGGAAAGTGATAAGTGGGTACTTCAATGTCTGGTTGATATGCGAAACCGCCACTGGTCGAACGCCTCCAGATGAGGATGCCGAGTGCCGCCACACTGACTTCAGTAACGGCGATAAGCTTCCCATATAGATTTGGCTGCATGTAAATGCTTCTAGGGTAGTCATCTACGACTGACAGTAGCACTAAGACACAGCATCATCCTTTCTTTCCTTCAACCTTGCGAGTGTATCCTCCAACTAGATAAGGCAGTAAGAAGCAATAGCACTCGATAATTTCCTCCACTAGACGAGTTAAGCAGTGCGATCCGAGACTTCTGATGCTAGCAGGTTGAGGGACGGGTGGACTTAGGTGAGGTGATGTGAGGTTGATGTCTCTCGTTTCAAGCCGTCGGTGTCGTCTAAATCGCCTCTAGCCTGTCGCCTCCCCTGTCAAGGGCAACCCATGGATCCGAATATGGCAGTTCCACCGCCTTGGACCAATCGAGCGAATAAGGAAGGGTGCTGAGATGCTTCCAAGCTCCTTCCAAATGGATCTTCCATGAAATGTCATCTTGTATGTTCTTGGCAATCCCACTCAAGATAAGAGCTTTGATCCCACGTTGTCCAGCTTCAAACCAACAAGCGAGGCAAGGCAAACAAGAGCAGAGAATGTTTATTCAACAGCTAGCCGTGATGTTGACTGATGACACTGCTATCAAGAATCTCATGGTACAAATGTACTCTGCCTTCAAAATATTCATCCTATACCCCCGGCAACAGAGAAAGGCTCGCGTCATGTACAATACTGCATCGACCCGTGAAGCGGTTGTGCCCAGAAACTTCAGGTCAACGTGCATATGTTCCCAGCGCTGAAGCCAAGTCTCTCTCCCAGAACAGAGGGTGCACCTGCGAAGCACACTCACCGCATCTCCCTTCCTCACTTTGGTCTAAGGTTCCTTCCCGCCTCTCCCCTGCGTCATGTCAAACACAGAAACGACGAGCTGAAAGTTTGAAATATTTCTTGGACCAATGAAGCATCTTGCAGAAACTGGCGGCCCGATACGGCAGTTGGCATTTCGTCTCGGCCGGCGCCGAACACGACATATTGTGGCGCCATGCATAAGTCAGGTGCATGAATTGTGCAACATGTGCAAGAACACAATATCACCCTTTGAGAACTTGTACTCTTTTCATTTACCTCATTTTCCAGTAATTTTTGGAACAGCGATATCCACTTCAGCTTCTCTGGTAGCGAGTTGTCGCTTCATTTCAAGTGGGCCAACCATCTCTAAGCACACAATAATCGGCAGCAGTAAGCTTGCAAGGCCAGAACGCTTAGAACGTCGTCAATCTATACTTCTTTCCCTCAGCTCTTCATCGAATCGCAGGCACAAGTCCTCTTGTACTGCAGTCTAGGATTTAGAGCTGCGGATGTCACAAAAGGTGCGGAAATGTGCATGCATAAGTAACTTCCAAATCCTCTGCGTGCATGCATAAACGTTCTCGATCCAAGAGCCAGGTGGGCATGGAATGACCCTAGATACGGAGGATGCAGGTTCATCTCGGTATCTGGCATGCAACCTTAGCTACCTACAGAACGTTGTTGCACAGGATCTGAAAAGGTGGGAGAGATGAAGAATCCCTTCCTGGCAGGATGAAATAGATGCTGCAATCCGGCGGGGTAAGTGAGGAGAAAGAGAGGGGATGCGCCCTCGCTACATTATATGGATGAAGTGCAAATTGAAACCAGAACGCTAGGTTTGGAATCTGGACATGGACACCAAGCATCACTTACGAATCTGGATTGATCATTGTGATACAACGGAGCTATGTTACAATGACACTTACCTCTTTCGGACTTCTCGGGCCTTGAGGAAACTGTCTGAGGTTAGTATACTGTACACAGATCGCTCAATTCTACTTCCGAGCGCAGACTTGGGTTGCACATCCGAAGGAAGTCATAGTACATTACAGTTCCAGACCATCAAAGGAGGACCAACATCCAGATACCAGACCGAGCATCAGATGATGATGGATTTATGAAGAAGAAGAGATAAAATACCGTGATAAAAACAACTCTTTTTCAGATTGGAAGCTCAGCTCATTATCCGATGAGAGATAATGAATAGTTTTACCTAGCGAGAATATGGTACGTACTGAATATACCTACTGCACGATCCCGTGAAGTACGACAACGGTAATCACCTCAATCCCTCACTTCACTCATCTCACCTGCAGGTCCCTTCACCTCATCTCGTCCCTTCTCAATCTCTCCTCCTCTGCGTCGCCAAGCTGTCATCACAGACGGTGACAGCACGACATGTACCTCTTCAGCACCGGCACAAGACCGAAAGGAACATGCATGCATGATGAAAGAATGCAGAAAGGGCCATGGCCATCGTTTTTTGATTATCGCGTCATCGTTTCTGCAAGACGACGGATCCTGCCATTTTGACGGGGGCTGGGAGGAGCCGCTGTCATGGGAGCAGGCAGGCAGGTAAGTTGCGAAAAGTATTGTCTGGGACTCATTCACGTTCTTGACACATGATTGACAGACGGACAAAAAGGTGCTTATCAGCAGGAGAGGCGTCATGATGAGAAAGATGTGGAATGGGTCGAGGCTTGGTGTCACCAACGCGAACGGAGGTTGAGGTTATGTCAATACTAATTTGCTGCCGAAGCTAGGTTGGTTTCGCGGAGACAATGATTGAAGGAATTGGAAGAATCCATGTATGAAATTATTTGCGGCATCTATCGCCAAGTAGAAATTTTGTAGGGAATGAACTGTACCAGATTCACGCGTCAATCCTATACCTCGAATTGTCAATGATGTGGTAGTTCGCACTAAAAAGTACTTAAGCGAGCAGGTAAATGGGCAACCAAAACATTACAGGAGCAGGGATTGGACCAAATACGGCATTAAAGCCATAGGTCTCAACAAAGATAAAGACTTGTGCATACAGGTGAGCTTCCTACACGATACACAGCCACTGATTTGTGCCGTGGGTGATGAAAGAACTTGATCTCAAAGCTGGCCGGAAGGTTGGCCGGAAGGTTGACTTGTGGAGGAACTCGCTTGCCGGATCCCCACCAAAAACAACCATACAAGAGTGGCAGAGCACATTGTAGCGTATGGAGAGTATATAGACTAGTTGTTGAAATTCCATTGGCAAATGGATTTACTGATGAAGATATCAGCCCACTTAGTACTGGACCTGAAACACATCGCTTCTAGTGAACCGGAACCGGAGCCTTGTATTGTAGCTCCCAACAGTTCACGAACCTCACCCAATACAACCCATTTTTCTAGCCGGTATCTCTTGAGGATAAATAGCTTGATATATCTCCTCTCAGGCAGATCTCAAGTTCGCAATCACTTTCCAAAGCATCTCGAAAAAATTGCCAGTATTCAGTTTACGCAAGCACAAAATGACGTTAGAAATGCGTGATTATAAAGTCATCGCAGACGAAAAGAAGACTCAACAATGGGAGAGGATTCCAAAAGAATGGCGAATCTCTGCTGAACAATACGAAGAGGTTCGGAACGTTAGTATGTACAAAGAGCTTCCACCAGTCCTCTCTCCCCAAAAACCTAAACCAAATCTTGACTAAAATCCATCGATATCTCTGTTTCTCATACCCGCTTTCAAAGCTTACAGTTGGCAGTGGAAGTGCCACTTACATGTGGTATTTTGAGTGAGACAGAGTTGAAGATCACTTCTGACTACGACGCAACTGCACTTTTGGAGAAGTTGAGAAGTGGTGTCTGGTCCGTGGAGGAAGTGACTGTAGCTTTCTGCAAGCGAGCAGCTATTGCGCAACAGTTGGTCAGTCCAATCTGTTTTTCTACCGCAATGCTCGTGAACACCCAAGGTTGATTGAGAGATATTTGCTAACATCGAGAGTCGTGGCAGACGACTTGTCTCACTGAGATATTCTTCGACGATGCGATTATTCGAGCGAAGGAACTTGACTTGACGTACAAAGACACACTGAGTGGGAATGGCAAGGCAAGGGATCTTCCACCATTGTTTGGACTGCCTGTCTCGCTCAAGGATAGTTACCAAGTTCGAGGATATGACACGTCGGCTGGCTTGGGCTGCTACGTTGGTGAGCCGGCTGAGGAGAACAGTGCCCTTGCAAATATGTTGCTCGACATGGGTGCTGTGCTTTATTGCAAGAGTAGTGAGCATCCTCCGACTTTTCTTCTTTCCATGCGCACTTCTTGGTGGCAGGTTGCCTACTTGACTTCGCTCGGAGACAGATATCATGACTCTTGTTTTCTGAACTACATTCCTATGTGCTCAACAATATAAAACACAGTGCGCTAATCCAACCGTCCATAGATCTCCCACAATCAATCATGACCGGCGACAGCCATAACAACATCTTTGGACGAACTCTCAATCCTCGCAACAAACTCCTCACTCCTGGAGGAAGTACCGGCGGCGAAGGCGCACTTCTCGCTCTCCGTGGCAGCATTCTCGGTGTCGGGACAGACATTGGTGGCAGTATCAGAGTCCCATCAGTTTGTAGCGGACTCTATGGATTCCGACCGAGCGTAGGCCTTATACCGCATGGTGGCGTACGAGATCTCACGCCGCCAGGCTCGGATGTTGTCAAGTCGACGGCCGGACCTATGGCTACTTCTTTGAGGGATTGCGAGATGTTCTTGAAAGTGATTTTGGAAGCGGAAGCTTGGAAGTATGATTCATCCGCGATTGCGATGCCCTGGGTTGAGATTGAAGCGAGGAAGAAGATCAAAATCGGTGTTGCGATGAACGATGGAATGTTCACTCCGACGCCACCGGGGAGACGTGGCTTGAGGAAGGCGGTCGATCGCCTTGGTGGGAACGAGAACGTAGAAATTATTTATATTGACTTGCCAGATGTCAAAGTTCACTATCAAAGCTTGATTGGGTATTTGGCAATGGCAGGAAGTGATGTGAGTTCTCCAAGACCTAAATTCTGTTCATTCTGATGAGCAGCAAAAGCACTACCTTGAACAATTCGCACGGACAAACGAGCCAGTCATACCATCTCTTAAAGCCAGCGGTCTACTATCCATACCCGGAACGACATTGCAGGGTTTCTTCGATTTGAATGTCCGTCGAGCTGAAGCCACCAAACAATACCACCAGTTGTTCCTCGAGCACGATTTAGACGCGATTCTCATGCCACCAGCACCGCATACGGCCGTTCCGTTGGATAAGTGGTCATCCATCACATATACTGGTTTGTGGAACTATCTCGATTATCCGGCGATTGTGATTCCCGTAGATGAGGTGCGGGACAAAGATATCGTTGACCATCTGAGCAACGCGAAGTTCGGCGTGGATGATGAAAAGCTATACAGTCTTTGTAGGAGATCCTGGATCCCCAGTCTTCTGCTTATCATGCTAACGAACTCTCCCCGTAGATACCGGCCCGGAACAGTACAAGGGCGCCCCGATTTGTGTTCAGGTTGTTGGATATAGGCACAGGGATGAAGCCTTATTGAAGGTGGCAGCCATACTGGACTCGACCATAAACAAGTTGTAGAGAAGAAATAGTTTCAATACATCTCTACTTCGGGACTTTGAGATGTATTGCTCTGAGCGTGCGGATTACCGAAGCTCGTTGAATCAAGAGATTCCATAACAGGACATGGCTTGTGTATCGAGTCAAACCATCGCGTTGTAAGCTTCGCATCTCTCTCATGCCAGACTCTTGACAGGAATATCTTGGTTCCCTTGCGTAGGAACGGCGCATAATGATCGACGTAATCATCCACTCGCTGAAGCGTCTTCGAGCGCATGTTTTCATCGCGAATCTCGACAGCAGCGACGATGAATGGCAAAGTAACAAATCGTAATGGAGATTTCGTGACCAGTCTAGCCATTTCCAGTTCCATCATAGCTTCCTTAGACCATATCTCGGCTTGGCTATCCTCGCAGCCAAAGGGGTGTTGCAAGCGATGTGCAACGAGAAGAGCTCCTAGGCGATATACCTTGGCTTGAGCGAGAAGGTTGACGGTATCCTTCGTATTGAACTGGTCGAGAACTTGATCCGGACGTGATGGCTGCCACGATTCCAGGTCAGCATGGATGTTATCCAATTGTTTTTGAAGGCGAGACAGAATACCCAAATCAGCTGCCGTGACAAGGGAATTGCTGATGACAGCGAGCTCGTGGTAATAGGCCAGCAAAGGTACAGAGAGACCCAGACGACTGTCGACTGTAGAGGTTGGTAGCCGAGGGTTTTGTGTAGGGTTCCGCCGATAGACAAGACAGTCTGCCGTCTCAAGCAGGACCAGAAAGCTCTGCCATGGATCGTTTTGTGCTTCTCGTCCCGTTGGTTCTACCAGAACGCTTTGGTTTGTTGTGCTCAGGCAGAAGGCGCAGACTTCTGGAGCTCCTACACCAATGGCTGAATAAATTGAGAAGGCTAGTATACCGCCTAAAGCGTTACATAAGACAGCATCTTCTGAAGTCAAAACAGGTAGTGCGCGTAGCGTGCTCATGGCTTTGGATATGTACTTAATGCAGGTACTCGTGTCCATATTGGCTGAATAGCCAGACTCAAATTGCTGAATTGTCATAGCACATGCCAGATAAGCATCTTTAAGTGGTGGGCAAGTATTTGGAAGTTGAGTGACGATTGATTGTTGCTGCTCGGCTTGAGAGCTCGAGTACAGAGTGAGGTGATTCATGCTTTCAGGCTGATTGAGAAAGAGCTTTACCAGCTCCTTCTCCTCTGGCTGTAAGTCGATGAGGGTATCTAAGTACCCTTCTATAATAGATTGAGGATTCTGAAGCTTTCTTTGGTTTCCAGCATTCTTTCTGGAAACATGGTTCCTCTTTTCATGCTGTATCCTTCTACCACATGGCTTCGCTGGCCGGACTCTCAAGCAAGTCAAGCTTAGTCGTTCGCATCGAAAACAGGGTCCGGAACTAGTTATCCTCTGGCATTTCTCTTTTAGCTCGTAGCATCTGTCACATACTGTTCTCAATTTTGGGTTCCTGGTGACATTCTGTTCAGGTAAAGACATGGAGTCGCAAACAGTTTGTCGAGACATTGTAGAAGGTGATGGAAAGTCTGGGAAACGGAAATGAATTAGATAACTATGACCAGAAGATGACTCTGGGAACTCTAGGCTCCTATGTGACCATCGTGAGAATGATCTACAGGGCAAGAAGTGAGGTTGATGACAATAGAACGTGCTTGGTTGTTGAAATGCATATGTAAGCGAAATCTCACCAGCGACAAGGATGGATCTAAACCACCTCGGCTCTTCCCGCGAAGCTCAACATCGACCTCATCAACAATCCATCTGCAAGCCGGCTCCACAGCACCTACACAGCCAAGATGGAAGACTCACTCCCCATGGAAATAGCATCCACCATTCAATCCGCCTCCATAAACCGCGCACCTTCACCAACGCACGACCTCAACCCCTCGACCGCCGCCTCCCAAAAACAGCCTGTCTCCCTCTCCCACTCTGATCCCTCCCTCGACAAATACGCCTACGACTCCGAAGGCATCGATGGCTCCGACCTCGAAGATGGTGAGGAGGATATCCCATACAGTGTGTTAAAGCCTGTGCCACGGAGGCAGAGCTTCGGGCCCTTGCCAGATCTGAGGTTCGAGCAGAGTTATCTGGCGAGTATTGCGGGCGCGGATAGCAATTGGAAAGTGGCATATATTACATTTAGAGATCAGGTTAGTTAACATCAGAACGGAGGAGTTGTGTAAATGTTACGGCGAGCGTGAGCTGACTTGATGTATAGCTCATCCTCCCCCTCCTTCAAGGCATGGTCTGGTCCCTGGCACTCCAAGGCTGGCGATACTGGAACCGTACTGCGGAACTCAGTGGCAGTTCAGTAGGATCTAAAGTAAGACGATGGTGGTACCGAACGAATAATTGGAAATTGCCTGAACGGATGAGGAACTATGGCAGCAATGCGAAGCTGGCGGAGGATATGGGAGACGTGAGTTGGAGGAACCATTCTGGTGGTGATGTGTGGGCATTTTGCTGATTGCTATCGATACGCAGTATTATCAGAATCAGAGCTCGAGTGATTAGGATAGATGGGCGGAAAAGATGGAATACAGGCACAGGCGTTTGGATGGATTGGGTCGGTCGGTAGGCATTTCAAAACGGCGTTAGGAAAGCCTGTAGTATTACATATTGATGACAGACAGTGATTCTAGGCCGGATCTGTATGATTTGAGACCTTTTGGAGACACCGAAAGAGAGGCTCATATTGAATAACACCTCAGTCTCATTTCCACTTCTTTGCTATGGCTGTATATCTGATCGGACTCCGTTGAAAAATCGCACCAAATCGAATGTGTTGATGAGGGGTTGAACTGGAATCTGTGGCTTTGGTTGTTATGTTTAGTATCAGGGATCGATCCATTCATTGCGATGAAGAGTCAACAGGGTATGGGCGCAACTTTTTATTCTTCAATCACATCAAGACAGCTATTCCCAGGCAGCTGAAGCTGCTGCCATCCTTCTAAGACGCCAAAGTACTCCATCGCAAAGTGATATCACCACCCAAACGCCATTCTACCCATCCATTTTACATCAAGATTACCTCCCACCGGCGCCTATTGTGGCCCACTAAGAAACCCTACAGGAGACCAAGAAAATACAGCCCAAACCAAGTAGCAGCTATTTAGCGACCGACATCGATTGATGGTGCATAGGTAGTGGTTGACTTCTCAGGGCTCCGAATGGCGAGAGGAGAGTGTGGGGCCTGCAGAGATGGGGATTTTGGTGGCAGAGGTGCTGCTTTGGCGGGAACCTCTAGATGCTCGGTCGGACCGAGGTTGCTAGCAGGAGACGAAGTTGGCTGTACATTCTCTTTGGTTTCTGCAGTTGCAGAGATATCAGGAGTTGAGACCGGATTCTGCGAGTCATTTGTGACGCCTGGGAAGAGAGCTTTAGAAGAGTCCTTCTCAGGAGACTTTCGTGGTGAGAACTTGAGCTTGATCGTGGTCTTCCGTTCAGGGGTCGGAGTCTTGATAGGAAGCTTGACAATCAACTTCTTGTCCACTCCATCCTCCATCTCTTCGTCTTCGTCAGAAAGCTCGTCTTGGTCGTCGACATCACTTTCCAATGGCACGTTATCATCCTCCTCTTCATCGTCTCCATAATCCTGCTCGCTGGCATCGCCCTCATCATCGCTAGTCATCTCATCAACATCGTTGTAGCCCTCGATGTGTCTTCCTGGTTTCGGTTTTGAGGATCTTCCATTTGTCGCAGCAGCTCTCCTAGGTCGAGCTCCAGCGCTCTCATCGTGACTAGGCTCGTCACTCGCTCCATCGAAGCCACCCACAGCGACTCCTACACCTTGGCCGCTCAACATACTCTCACCATATGCACCGCCATGACGTGACTTGACCTGGCGCCCACTCTGCGTGATTGTTGGGCCACTGGGTTCGGCTGGGGTATGGGTACCGGTATTGCGAGTCGATCTCCGCGCGGTGGTAGAGTCTGAGTAGATATCTTCGTCGTCAGAGTAGGTGTACTTCATTCTCTTCCCTCTTGTGCGGCCTTCATACATCGAATAATTAGGCTCTGGTCTCTTGAATTGCTGCTTGCGAATTTGACGGTATTCGCGACGCTTTCGTTTCTAAAGCTGAGGTTAGTATATGGTGAGCCTTTGTGTCTGTGGAGCAGCCTACCTCTTCTGTAGCCTCGAATCTGGGAACAGCAGCTAGCATCTTGGATGATAGAAGTCGAGCCTTCTGTCCACCATCATCATTCGCAAGTTTCTCTGCCAGCGCCTTCAATTCGTCGATATCACCCGCTACACTCCACCACGTTCGCTTTAGACCTGTATAGTTGCTCTCGCGATACACTCTAAAGTGCGTATCGTCTAATCCCTCGATCAGATAGTATCTACGCTTGTCACTGTCGGATCCCCATGGCTGTACTGAGAGTGGTTGGTTGAGGTCATCCTCATGACGACTCTGTTTGTAGGAAGCCTGAATTATGCCCTTGACAGTGTCGGAGGAGGAAAGAGCCCAGAGAATGAGGGTTCGTAGCAGAGTGAGCTGTGGATCGGAGTCAGTAGACGAAATCTTAAGTTCGCAGAGGGTCTTCTTACTCGCTGGGTGGGTAACATGGAAGCAAATGTCGCACCGCCAGACAAGGGATTTTTGGCCTCCCAATCCTTTGCCCATTGCGATTTGTGCGTCTGGATAGCCTCCTCTAGAGCGCGATTGTAATGACCCGACCTGTTTTAGGCAATAGAAGTCAGCACTGAAGTTCGGTTTCTGCGAGGCAGTTCAAGCCTTGTAGTGACCTACTTAACGTCTTGTTTCCTGTTGAGAAGCAATCCAAGCACCGCGCAGAGAAAATGCTCCACGCCCTCTCCAGGAACACTCTCAACAATATCTCGTTCAAGCTCTTGGGGGCCAAAATTAACCAGGGACTTTGGGAAGGCTTCGGTGAACCGCGATCGGAACATGCAGATAAACTGTTAAATATGCGCGTTAGCAGCCATTACAAGACACATCCACGCGTTTTGAACGTGTAAAGCCGTGAAGAACGCGACGATGGATACAGATACGTACTGCAATATCTGGATTGTCTGCGAGAACATATTCATGGGGTGGTGAAGGCGCGCGCTGCTTTCGTGCTGGCGCAGGTACCTCGACAACGGGGACAGATGCACCTGGGCGGGGCGCCATCGAGAAGAATTTGAGGATTCCATCTTTCTTGGTCAATTGAAGATCATTTTCAACATCTGAGGGCACAGAGGAGAGCTCCGAAGATTCGTCGCCGGAACTCATCGTTGCTGTTGGTGTTTTATGGAGACGGCGTGTCGTTTTGAGGATGAAGTCAGAGGGGAGCTTTACCGACAAAGCGCGCGGCGACAAGAAGACCTTCATTGGACTAGCTAAGTAATCTAAGTCACGCAGATCCAACACAGCAGTGAATGGACAAGGGTGAATTCATTCATCAAATGTCCCAAGTGAATTCCATTATCTGACCATCGGCCATCATTTGAGCCCATAATCCATAGTCCAACCTTGACACCTGAGCATCGAATGCATCGTCCCTATAGCCCTGATTCAAGCTGTTTGATATCATATTTCCTTGTATCTGCCAATGTCCCAAGACTAGTTGATTTCCAAGCTTGGCCCACCACAGCGAGTCCACTGGAAGGGCCAACCAGCCGGTTCTGCTGCTTGCAACGTCAAAACGGCTGCGTACCACACACAACACGCTTGAACAACCAGAAGTAGATGTCATCTTCGATCTGAAGCTTTTCCAAGCTGTTCAAGATGTCGACTTTTCCTCGGCACTTCCTGACACCACAACTCGGTTAGCGATTCCAATGGCCATTTGTCAAATTCCTAGCAACTGGAAAATGGCGCTCGATTGAGGCGCATTTTCGCATGGTGTGTTGCTCGTCATCCATGGTGAGGGGATGATGCGGGTCGCCATTTCGTTTTGCGTATTGATGGCCCAGCGGGACAGCGCATCCCCCGGGACAAATTCGCTTACTTGCCCTGAGAGTGGTAGCCCTTGCTTTTCATTCCATGTTAAATGGTCCACGAAGCTCACATAGATCCTCAGCTGAGGGCATTCGCACCGCTCCATTTGGGTATGCAGGATACATCTCCGTCATCTGCGGGAATTAAGATAGTAGCAGTGGCAGGGGCAGGACAATGCAACCATGACTATGAAATTATACGCACCAAATACCGAAGATTTCGGAAGGTACATTATCTTGTTTGATACTCTGGTCTAGACCACTACTTTGAAAATGGAGGGCTGACCAAGCTAAAAGCTGCGAAACAACAAGGAGTACTGTACAGCTCATCAAACCAGCGGGCACATAATCGTACACCGAGCATGACAGATTGTGCTGCTATTTTGAACAGCAAGCAACAGCCAGACAAATGCAGGAGACTGATAATCTCGTAGATTTGATAGAATTCCAAGTGGCCCTTCGTAGCCTGAAGCCCAGCCCGGCAAATTGGTGCAGGTCCGAACATCGTTGAAGCTCCACGCAAAATGCGCATCCCACCACAGCATCTCAAAATGATGAGACAAGATAAAAATCACCCCAATGATGAAGTTTTGAATACACTGTGATGCGCTAAAGACAGAAACAATAAATACGACAGATCAACTCTCTTGAGTCAGAAAACATCCTTGAAACCACCGCAAATGAATTCAATAGCAGCCCATGGCGATAGAAAGTGGAGGAAATGCACAAAACTTTGAAAGAAATACCCCCTAGTTGAAGAATGAACCGGTCGTGAGACCGAGAGGGCGATGATCAACTATGAACATCATCCTTCTATTGCAACATGACTCTTAATAGCAGAACATAGCAGGCTCATCAGGATGTAGAAAACGCGTTCATGATCCGAAGGACGCCATTTTGGAGCATCGTAGATTCTTGGTTGAGGAGTGTATCCTCGATTGACACATAGCGCTCACTTTCTCGATGTGAGGACGTTGGGATATGGAGGGCGCGCTAACGGAGAATAACCTTGCCCGCCAAGTCGCTTACTTAAGCAAGTTTGGACGCGGGACAGTCCTTCAGCCTCGCGGGCAAACAAAATACTGCTTGTTGACAAGCTGCTCCGTCTGAATCCCATAACACTTTCTCCTACCAACCTCTACCACAACGTCGCATCATATCACCGAACATGGCTTCGGATCTGTCAACTGTGGTACAGCTTCTCCAAGCAACTCTTGACCCTAGACAACATAAACAAGGTGAATTTCTCGACCTCAGATGCGATTGTTTTGTTCGTTTGTAGCAGGCTAACTTTATTACAGCTGAGGCAGCACTCAAGAACGAAGAAAACCATCCTGGCTTCTCCCTCTTATTACTGAATATTGTTGCTTCCGAATCCTTACCTCTCACAACCCGACTTTCTGGGGCTCTGGTCTTCAAGAATTTTATTAAATTCAACTGGGTGGTGGGTGACCCCAAATACTGTTTGCAGAAGCCAGTACTAATTTTTGGATGATAGGACGAGGACGGAAATTACAAGCTTCCAGAAAATGAAGTCACGACTATCAAGAAAGAGCTGATAGGCCTGATGATCGCGGTACCTGCCAGCATACAGTCACAACTTGGAGAGACGATCAGTTTGATTGCAGATTCCGATTTCTGGACGAGATGGGATACATTGGTGGATGTAAGTTTCCTGGCAGATGATACGGTTGGTTGCATTGTGCTGAAAGCCTATAGGACCTGGTTTCTCGCCTGACGCCCGATAACCCGAAAGTCAACATTGGAGTCTTGGAAGTCGCACACTCGATATTTAAGAGATGGCGGCCACTCTTTGCATCCGACGATCTCTACACCGAAATCAATCATGTCCTTGGCAAATTTGGTTCGCCATTCGTCCAATTACTTGCGGTATGACCCCGCGCTACCCTTCGTCAGATGCTTCAGCTGATGTGTGGAAACAGAGCACCGATAGTCAGATTGAAGCGAACAAGGACAACAAAAACGTGTTGAAGCAGTATGTGGAGGTTATGAATCTTCTAGTCAAGCTTTTCTACGATCTTTCATCCCAAGATCTTCCTCCTATCTTCGAAGAAAACCTCGCCGAGGTTACATCCTTGCTACACAAATACCTTACATACGAGAACCCATTACTGGCTACAGACGACGACTCGGAATCCGGACCACTGGAGTTCGTCAAAGCTGGAATCTGTGAAGTAATGACTCTATACATGCAGAAGTACGAGGATGCTTTCGGGGAGTTATGCAAGCCATTCATCACAAGTACTTGGAACTTGTTGACGACTATTGGCCCGGAGACCAAATTCGATATTCTTGTGAGCAAAGCATTGCATTTCCTCACAGCTGTTGCAAGTATCGATAACCACGCCCAAAACTTCAATAACAACGACATTTTGGGACAAGTCGTGGAGAAAGTCATCCTTCCAAATGTTAGTCTGCGAGAGTCCGACATCGAGCAGTTCGAAGACGAACCTATCGAATATATTCGAAGAGACCTGGAGGGCTCAGATGCCGATACCAGACGAAGAGCAGCCACAGATTTCTTGCGGAAACTTCTGGAGAAGTTCGAAGGAATTGTCACAAGCGTCGTTGGACGTTACATCCAACACTACCTAGAAAGCTTCTCCAAGAATCCAACCGAGGAATGGAAGTCCAAAGATACCGCGGTATACCTTTTCTCGTCTATCGCTGCCAAGGGTAGCATTACTGCAAATCAAGGTGTCAAGACCACCAACTCCTTGGTTAATGTGGTCGAGTTCTTCCAGAATAACATTGCCAACGATCTGATTGCCGATACTGGCGTCGAGCCGATCTTGAAAGTTGATGCCATCAAGTTTCTCTACACTTTCCGCAGTCAGCTTACCAGAGAACAATGGACGGCCGCATTTCCACCTCTGGTCAAAAATTTGGCATCATCCAATTACGTCGTCTACACATATGCTGCGATCGCTGTTGAGCGCGTTCTTTTTCTAACCAATGACGCCGGCCAGCATGTTTTCGGAAAGGATGAGGTTTCTCCCTTTGCAAAGGACCTATTGGAACATCTATTCCAGTTGATTGAGAAGGACTCTGCACCTGAGAAGATTCAGGAGAACGAGTTCCTCATGAGATGCGTGATGAGAGTTTTAATTGTCATTCGAGATGGTGTCCTACCTATTGTGGACGACATCCTCAAACATTTGATCACGATCACTGGAATCATTGCTCAGAACCCTAGCAACCCTCGCTTTTACTACTACCATTTCGAGGCAATGGGTGCACTTGTCAGATACTCTGCTCCTTCTATGCCTGAGAAGCTTGAGGAGCTTCTGTATCCTCCGTTCGCTGGCGTGCTTTCGAACGATGTGCAAGGTAAGACATGCCTCATCTCCCGAACTCTTATACTTACTAACTCAACTCCAGAATTTATGCCATACGTCTTCCAGCTGTTTGCAGCTCTACTCGAAGCACGCCCGCATGGCCCGCTATCTGATTTCTACAAGGCCTTGATTACTCCAGTGCTCTCCCCCGCTCTATGGGAATCGAGAGGCAATGTCCCCGCTCTGGCTCGTTTGCTCTCTTCGATCATACCGAGAGCTGCTGCAGATATCGTGGCTCAAAATCAAGTCGAGCCGATTTTGGGGATTTTCCAGAAGCTCATGGCAGGCAAGACGAGAACTGAGCTTTACGGCTTCGACGTCTTGGAGGCTGTCATAACTTCGTGCGATGTGTAAGCTGTCCTCCGAATCTATCTCAGAGTGTTCACTTATATTTTCTTAGTGCTGCTCTCGAGCAATACTTCCCTACAATTCTCACCATACTCTTCACTCGACTGAACGGCAACCCACCAGAAAAGTTCAAGCAACGCTTCGTACGATTCTATCACCTTATCTCGTCTCGCGATCAGTCTGGTCTCGGTGCCGATTTCTTCATCAAGAACTCTGATGCGGTTCAGGATAGTGTTTATGTTCCAGTTTACCTCACGATTATCCTTCCAACGACCCAGCAGCTTGCACGGCCACTCGATCGTAAGCTTGCAGTTGTCTCGTTGACCAAGACACTGGCAGATTCGCAGGCTTTTGCCGTAAAATATCAGAAGGGTTGGGGGAAAACCTGCGAGGCATTGTTGAAATTGCTGGAGAATCCTCCGATGCCTGTAACAGCCGATGATGTGGTTGTAGAAGTTGACGTGGACGACTTGAGCTTTGGAGTCGGCTTCACGCCACTCAACACATGCAAGAAGGTGCCACGAGATGAGTGGCCAGAGGTGACAGATGTCAAATCCTGGGTGGGATCATATCTTAAGACAGCTGACGCAAAACATGGAGGCGCAATTGGTGGATACGTGAACGAGAGATTGTCACCGGAAGCAAAGGGAGTACTGCTATCATACATGAGGTAGTTTGGAACGATGTAACGACGGATAATAGACGAGGAGACGATGCCAGGACGGAGCAAAAGTGTAATATTTTCGGGAGCGCCCCCGACGCCAGTTTAATGAGCGAAATTTCAAAAGCAGTAGACTTGTTTCTACATTTCCACACAACACGACTTCGTTTTCAAATGTCAGTTGCTTCCCTCAAATGAGCTCCCAGGTGGGAATTCTCACCTTAAAGCAGCTTCTTGCGAATATCCTCTTCTTTTATTTCGTTCTTTAAGGTTAACTTGTAGCGGTCCTTTGGCATCCGAGGCTCCATACCATCTTGAGAAAACAGCGGGGTGACAAGGGCTACAGCTCCCCTCACGCGGAGTACATATTCCAGGGACCAGAAATGATTCTCGGCCGCAGTCCCGACTCAGGGTCACCACTCCCTGTACCACTGTATCAGGCTGAATGGCTATTCGGCAGCGATCCGTTCGTCCTACCATGCACTTACGAGCAAGACAAAAGTCCATCGCAACAAGCTTTGCCTTGATTAAAGTCAAGAAAAGCATGCAATAAAAATACCACGCAGAAGCGAGATGCGCAGCGGAGATGGGAACGGAACAACGTTTCAAAATCCCCCGTCTGGCAGCCACTTCCCGAATTTCAAAAGCGCTAGACAATGTGTATTTCAGGCAAAATCAATAAACGAGAGATAACTAGATCATGAGATCTGGAGTCTTGGGACGGAATAGGCGGGAGATGATTCAGGCAAATGGAAGAGGTAGCTCTAGGTGTCTATTCTCGGTACGTGCCTTGTCGGATGCTGGATCATCGAACGTGGACTGGGCCGCTTGTAAGTATGTATGGCATCCTTGTTCGAGTGTTCGGAGATGGGGAACCATAAGGGATTTTAAGGACGATTTTGTGTGTCTGAATGAGGAGATGAGAGCTAGGATGAGCAGGGTATTCAGGCTGAGTGATTTAGTCTTTTGTGGAGGGCTTTCTGGGGTTGTGGAGTGGCAAGGGGAGGGGACTTGGCGATTTAATGTTACCCCACTGGGCTTGTATAAGAGAGCATGAGGGACGAAGTAATCTGACTCTCATTTTGTGGTCCTGGTAAACTGTATCTCGTTGTGTTTACTTGCTGTCTTGACTCTCCTTCGCTGTACATTTTTCAAACTGAAAGTCAACATGCTTAACTTCAAGAATCTCGCAGCTGTGGCTGTCCTGCTGAGCAATATCGAGATCGCTCAAGCTCAAGGTGGTGCTTGGACTCAGTGTAAGCTGTGCTTATGAGATGTTAAATTAGGATGACAGAACTAATGATACATCCCAGGTGGTGGTGTAAACTGGAGTGGAGCCACGACTTGTGTGTCTGGCTATGTTTGTAAATACTCCAAGTAAGCGACCACACTTCCAACTCGGTTGAGGCATGACTAACGATTATCTCAAAAGTGATTGTTAGTATATCCAAACAACTCGGATCTCTCGATGTCGAGCCAGTCCGAGTACTCCAAGTGAGCTGACTCTCCACAAGATTACTCCCAATGCGTCCCAGGCACCGCAGTTGTAACTACGACCACGACCTCCAGACCTACAACCCTCATCACAACCACCAGTACTTCGACACCAACCACATCTCCTGGAACCGGACCCGGCGAAGCAGGATACTCCACTGGCGGAGCCAACAGTATCGATGTCAAGTTCCGAGCCCGTGGCAAGAAATACTTCGGTGTTGCAACGGATCAGGGACTTCTCACTACTGGTAGCAATGCTGCGATCATCCAGGCGGACTTTGGACAGGTCACTCCTGAGAATAGCATGAAGTGGGATGCTATTGAGAGTAAGTGCTCTGGTTATACTCGATAGGAGGTGATACTGACGTGAGGTTAGATACACAAAACTCGTTCACATTCTCTCAAGCTGACTACTTGGTATGTCGCTTTTCTGTCTTGATTTGATGAGATTGTACTGACCTTTGTGTGCAGGTCAATTGGGCTGTGACGAACAAGAAGTTGATTCGTGGACACACTCTATGTAAGTTCTGCTTGCTTGGGATTTGAAACTTGACTGACTGGTTTCAGGCTGGCATTCTCAACTCCCCAGCTGGGTCAGCAACATCGCCAATGCTGCCACATTGACCAAAGTCTTGCAAGATCACATTGCAGCCGAGGCTGGTCGGTATAAGGGCAAGATTTACGCTTGGGTAAGTCTGCAACTTGCCTTCAGCTACGAAAGAGGCGTCTAGTCTGACTTTACTCATAGGATGTGGTCAACGAGGTCTTCAATGAAGGTATGCAGAATCCCGGTCTGAGATTAACCTCGCTATGATCTCGCCTGGCTAGGAATATGAATTGCTCATGAACAGCTAAGGTCTGCTCAGGAATTAATGTGCTAATGTAAGCTTACAGATGGATCTATGAGAACCTCGGTTTTCTACAATGTCCTCGGCGAAACATTCATCAACATCGCCTTCGCAGCTGCGAAGCAAGCCGACCCCACCGCAAAGTTGTACATCAATGACTACAAGTACGTCTCTCCGTCCTTCACTTCCCCCCTCTTTCATGCATGCCTCGAAATTTGTTCCTGAAAGCGACATGGAACTAACAGAATCCCAGTCTTGACTCAGCAACCTACGCAAAGGTCACAACTGGCATGGTGAACCACGTCAAAAAGTGGATCGCAGCAGGTGTGCCCATCGACGGCATCGGATCGCAAGGCCATCTCCAAGCAGGACAGGGCTCCGCAGCAGCAGGCGCGCTTTCTGCTCTGGCTGCTTCCGGCGTGGCTGAGGTTGCTGTGACGGAGCTCGATATCGTGGGAGCTGCTTCGAGCGATTATGTTGCTGTAAGTGGTCCTCGTCTTCTGTCTTGGATCTTCGTCTAAGCTTTACCCTGGATGGATACATACTCTGTGACGAGAACATGCTGATGAGAATTAGGTCACCAATGCTTGTTTGAACTTGGCTAAGTGTGTTGGTATTACTGTTTGGGGTGTTCGTGATCCTGTACGTTGACACTCTCTGCCCATACCCTTCGTGTAATTTCGTTCGTGGCGAGCATGTCCAGCTAATGGGTTGTAGGATTCTTGGAGAGCAAGCAATAACCCACTTCTATTCGACGCAAGCTATGCACCAAAGGCTGCCTATAACGCCATCCTCGCTGCGTTGTAAGATGGATCTCCTCTTCCTTGAAGAGTAGGCCAAGATGGATCTGCTGAGGCCAACGTGGATCTGCTGAACGACGGTCGAGATTGAGTTCTGAAACTTCCTTGTAAATATTGAGAAAGTACTCAAGTGAATATATGGGATTGGGTAAGAAATATGTCTTATAAACTCCATTTGATTAAAGTGCTTGAGCTTCGGGTCCAACGAGGTGAGATGAGGTTGTCAGCCCTTACGATGCATCAATATAATCAATTCCCCTTTGCAACGCATTCGAGATTACAAGCGCAACACTCGTCCCATCCGCCAGCGTACTCTCCGGTACCCTCTCCACTACATTCTTCGTAAACGCCTCATGCCCCAACTTCAACAACCCCAACTTCAACAACCCCAACTTCAACAACCCCAACGCCGCCACAATCCCATCGCTCAATCCAGCTTTGGCATACAGTTCCCTCTTACTGATCAAAGTATCGACCGCGATGGGGTTGTCTATTGCGAGAGTTGAGTTGACGTGGTTGATTATCTGATAGGCTTCGGAAACTGAAAGCGAAGATGGGAGTAGACCAGTGTCGGTTACGCCCTTGAGGAGAGTGGTGTAGACCGGGACGAGGGCGAAGAGTTGAGGGGTCGCGGGGATGAGACAGCCAGTGTAGGCTGAGGTGGTGGTGGCCAATTTATTGACGGTGTTGTCGAGGTTTGTAATATCGGTCCGGACTTGGGAAACTGTTGTGGCCGCAAGAGCACAGGTACCGAAAAGGAGGAGAGGTTTGAAGGCGACCATATTTGGCTGATCCGCTTGGAAGTCGAAACAGGCAGGTTATGGTTGGATGTTTAATAGCGGACTGCAGCTCGAGCCGAAATACAGTGGGGATGGAGCCGATATATACTTATACCTACTCGTGCTTGAATCTCACATGTTCAAGCATCAGCCATTTTTGACTCGCTACGCATTTCACACCGAGGCCCGTCTAGAAGACTCAAGTGATGTGAATATGACAGTATTTCGTGGACCCTGTTTTTGAGAAACTGGCAGATGAGATGGCACAATGATCGACAGCTTTCTAACTCAGAGCTGCCGCGTCGACTCCCAGATCTCGGATCTGCTGGCACTAACAACTCGGGAAATGGCTATTCTAGCCCAATGAGCTAGAGCTTTGTGCTCCCATTATTTAGACAGTAGGGAATTGTGTATAGCTCACCTGAGGAGACACCGGATCTTGAGATGAGCTCGCTTGACAAGGGGTACCTACTACGAAAATAGTCAAGCTGGGTTGTATCTGAACAAAGTAAACAAATATCAGACACAAACTTCGCTTAGACCAGATCCCCCCTTTATTTACCGAAGCGCCTTGCTGGATCATTATCGTCCGGCTCTCGGCGCCGTGGAGTAGAAGATGTTCATTAAGATCTTGGTGACGAAATGGGTACCCTGTCTGGGCTGCTTCGGAGCCTCGCTATGACACCTATGGCATAGAAAGCGGCATAGAAAGCGCGAGGTTCTTCGCCTTCTACGATGTTGCCAACTGTTGAGATATGGCTTTGAATTTCATTCTTAGTACAAATCAGCCAGCCGATCTTGTGTTCCTCTTTCAATTCAGCTGCTTAGTATTCCTTCTTTTCCACGATGTGATCTACGAAGCAAATGAATACTGATCAATCGAAATCTGGTTATTTCGAGGTAGCCATGCGAGGATGCCACTCTGCTTCTTTCCCTGAGGAGGATGTACTGCAATTATTCACATGAAATACGAGGGGACTTTGTAAGTATGGAGATCTAGGCATTAGAGCCTCCATGTTAATTATTGTCTTGAAGATGACTGACTATTTAATCCTCCAGTCAGCAGATATCCACTGCCCAAATGAAAGCGATCCTGCTTCCAATAAATTTTCCTCCCAAACGCCAGTACCATGCAAGCACGAAAATCCGATGCTATGCGGCTATTCATCCATCCAACACCATAGCAGCAAATCTCAAACGCCTTTATCTCGTATCCTGGGAACGCCAATGCTGGTATCATCAAACCACGATGATGGGAAAATATTCAGTCTAAGCAGAACCAAGCAAGCCGCTTATGCCGCTTCGACTGCTCAGGAAGAAGAAGAAAAACCCTCAGTGTAGAGCATCATTGGTGGAAGTAAAGCTCAATCGCTCGATGCACACCCTCTGCATCCACAGCTAACACATTCCACTGCTTGATCTTCTTTCATTTGCGCTTTGGGAACGCGGCATATGCATGTCGAGTTGAAGTTCGTCTCTTTGGTTTGTACGCAGCGTAGGCAGCATAGCTGTGTGAAATGTTAGCACAGCTCCATGTCCAAAAGTCCTATTACAATATCCCTGGCAAAACACAGAGGGCGCATGCAGGAAAGTAGAACCGCATACCTTCTCATACCCAGTCTTCTTCCACTTCGCAATGAGCATCTTATCCGCATAGCCATTTTTCAGCAAGTACTCATACAGCTCCTTGCTAATCGCCTCCTTCTCATAGTATAGCTCGTAAATGTAGCGGCTGCGCTGATGGCTGATCTGGAAGATGGGCCAGTGGACGGCATGGCGAGGGACATTCGTCGAGGGCGCATTCTCTGCGTCTTTCATCTTGTTGCTGAATATTAGGAGGTCGTCTTCGATGTCGCTGAAGCCTGCAGGCGGCGCCTTGCGCTTGCTTGCGTGGCGAATGGCGGGCATTTTGAGGTTCTTTTCTCCTGTTTAGTCGAGTAGGGTTTGGATTCAAGTGTCGGAGATACAGAAGGTTGCGTTTGAATGTCTGGCGCGTAGGTGGAGAGCTCGGGGGCGTAGTTATATTCGTGGCGGGGTGAACGTGAAGCTTCGAAATTTATCAGCCTTCCCTTCGGCGCCAAGAAATTGAATGCAACATTTAAGATTGCCACGTGACTGGCCTGTGAACCTCATCCGAGCTCCAACGACGAACAAATCGAGGTCTGGCAATTGAAGCACATAACGCCACGATGGTTATCAATCCTACGTTTCTTGCGCAGAGGACGCGCCAGTGTGAGTTTCATACTGTATGCTGAGAGAGGCAGACGGGGAGGCTAATTGCGTCGCAGCGGTCAATTGGCATGATGCCCAACGGAGGGTGTTGAAGAGCTATCGGGAATGGATCAGATCTGTACGTCTCCCTACTTCTGCTGGTCCCTCGAGATGCATTTGGCGGGAGTTGGAATTATATAAATGGGCAGAGAAATCAGATGGTAGGTCAGGACACGGCAGGGCTAACGATCAATGGCAGGCTCCTGAGATCCAGACCATGTACTCTCTCAATATCCCAGTTCCGGCTTTGAGGACGAAGATGCGGCAAGAATTCGAGAGGCATCGATATGTGAACCAGATTCAGGTGGTGGATACGTTACTCTTCCAGAGCCATGCAGAATTTCAGGTTCGTTGGTTCTACTTCATACTGGATGTTTGGCACAGACGGACCAGAGGCTTTGCAAAGACATACCGGCTGCGAGCTCTGATTTACGGACCGGCGGGGAAGCGGAGCAAGGGNTGGATGGAAGACCTGTGAAGGACTTGGTAAATGGGCGAGCGATTGCTGACTTTGGTCCTAGGAAACTTTGAACTACTGGAAGCAACTACCTCACATCCTCAAGTACTTCCGGGCAGAAGAAGATCCAACATCCCACAGACCGACAAACTTCATGAATGGATTCCTCGAGGTAAGCTCTCTTCTATTCCTCAGCTGTCTTCCTCCCGATTATCGCAGACTAACGGGTATAATTAAGGGCCGCAACTGAGTTGCTCCACATCGTTCCATAGCCCTTTGTACATATCCCAAATGAAAGAACCGCAATCAAACCAAATCAAAAACTCCGTTCTGGCAAGATTTTCCTTTCCAGTCCATATCCGTACGCCGAGCCATGCTATGCTTTTCTTTATCCATAATTCATGCACGCAAGAAGCACGATCATGCACTTGGAGTACCACCAAACTGTTCCCGCGCCACGCAGAATTTGGCTGCTACCACATCGCACAGGTCCATCAAGTCCTGGAGTCCTTTATCTAATGCGTCGACTGCTGTTGTACCTTCTGCAATGCTGTCAGCTCGTCCCGGAATTGCCTATTTGCCTGGAGGGACGTGACTAACCGTATGTCTGGATGCGGATGTTCATCAATGCTTCGGACGGATGAGGAATTGAGTAACCGCAAAATTCTACATCAGGGCTACCCGTAATGATCAGCAACAGTTCATCCCATATCCCATTTCCAGCCAGATCCGACCCAGTATGCGTGATAGACATACTTCTTCATGATAATATATCGCAAAGCATTGCCCAGCGTGTGATCCTCCTTCTTGAACTCGAACGACGCAGCAGTATCCGAAGATCCGGGTAGCTATTAGCACAGTATATCAGCAAGCTATTCGATATACCTGAAAGTTCTTGAAGAGTGAATGCTATGCGTACAATCCTAATGCGCTGCTCCTCATCGAAGACAGAAACGGTATCATCTTCCTGTGCAGCTCCCTCCTCTGCCGCAGCAGGGGCGTCACCCATCGATACATCGTCCTCGACAGGAGCTGGCTCTGGAGCTGCGGCCGCAGCTGCTGCTTTCTTCTTTGGTGCCATTGCTTGTATGTGTAGATTTGTTGTGCTTGGAGCGTTACCTTCGGCGCATTCAACGATGCTGATTGTAGAAATTTCTTATCGAGGCGGGCACTAGCGTGGTCCCCGATAGTGACAGGAACAACATTTTCTTAGGATACCCCGCGATCTCCTTCCACTACTTAATTTGAGAAGAGTCCGGACGGTAATGACTTCATTTCTATATTATTTGCAATATCATAAGCTTTCGCAGGTAGAGAGTTTCTGTTGTTGAATTCTGTTCAGTTCGTCGTATTTATTCTCCGCCAGGGACAAGCCTGGAGACTTTCGTATTGTTGTATTGATCTCAGCCCTTCTCTACTAACGCTACAAGCGGCAGCTTAACCGCATCTACCTTTCTAGAAAAGTCCCGACTCAGTAGATTCGACAGAAGAAGCAAAGAAGACCAACAGTTGGCACTCATCGACTGGTCCGATTGCGTCTCGGCGCTTTCAGCCCATCGAAGATCTCAGAGTTCCAACGGCGGCAATTTCAACTCGCTTCTGTCCCCTGATTCGCCCTGTAACCACTACCCGACTAAAGGGATCAGTTATCGATTAGGGGTGTGATAACCAGACGTCATATCGAGAGATTGTGCTGTTCAGTCTGTCCGAATCCGGTAGTCGAGCTACTGTGCGTGTGCGATTCAATATTTCCTACCGCGCGGCAACCTACATCAAGGAGAACAGGAGAACCAACTGTAGAAGCTCCCTCGGCTGCCGTGAAGAGGCATGAGCCTGGTATGCCATGAGAAGGGAAAACCCTCGATGCATCAACATTGGCATTTCAGTTTATTATCCGACATGAAAGAATGAGCTTCTTTCGTCCGAAAGAAGAGCCTGATATAAGGAGGGGTTGAGTCTGATATTGAAATCGCGGAAACGCCAGCGTGCGGTGGCGCAGGTTTTAAGACTGAAAAGTCCACGATGGATGCCGCAAAACAACAATTTCTCAGGCTGGTCCTGGCGATCCTGACGGTTCCTGCAGAGGAGAAGTTTGGGTCCGAGACAGAAGTCATTGAAGGATACATCTGCGATCTGAGCTCACGCGGTCCCAAACTCTGTCTGGACGCCACAAAAGAAAGGAACATCATGACTGCTTTTCCCCGTCTCTTCCTCTTCTTCTCCTTCTCTGTTCCTTTTCTTCCTTCGGGGAGTTTTGCCCATTTCTTCGATGCAGGATGTGGGGTATGATTGGATGGTGAGCCCTGAGCCGCGTTTCAAGGGCTGGAGTTGAGCGCGTTGTGACTCGCTGAAGCTTTTTGGGTGGATGCCATTTTCTGACGCGACCCTGTTGGCGTGTCGCATGGATGGCGTGTGTATCCCCGTCCTTCGTCCCAGCAGGGGGCGCCCTTCGTGATGGCTTGGAGGGGCACTGTTTTCAAGTGGCTCGGAACAAGAGTTTGGTGAGGGCCTCATGTCAGATTTTTGCATCACGTTCTGGTCGCAGTGGAACACTTTTCATTTCAGCAGCTCTGCCATGTTCTGGATTCGTTTGGCACGATCTCAGCTCCTGCTGGAATACGAACACCCTCTATTCTTATTTGCATTCGGTGCTTACAGTAGCTCTGCTTTGGCTGGCTCAGGAGAAGCGAAGCCGTCACCCCGCTACTGTACTCTGGAGGCTTGAGGCCCGCACCGCTCGTCGTTTGGATAGAAAGGCAAAGCCAAAGTCAACTTTACAGTTCATGGTTTAGGAAACAAACGGTTCGAAGCGAGTTGATTTCGGAGTATTTCAGATCATGATAACATGCACGACTTGGTGTGGTTTAGATTAATTTTGCAGGCCGAGGCCGTGCCTCGTTGAAACGGTCGTCCAGAATGCATGGTTATAGGACGGCTAATATCGAGGGGCATAAGTGATGCAAAGATCCATGGATCGTCAGAGGAACTATTGAAAATCCAGAGATCCTGCTGCAACTCCAAGACTCGATTGGGTTTGCTGTAACACTGAAACCCAAGAGGGTGGAAATGGAGTCGTGTCTTGCCATGCTTGCGATTCCCTCAAGCTGTCGATCTGATTGATTGATGAAAAGTGTGGTGGAGTTCAGTGACTCAGGCAAGCTTGATAGTAACATAGTACGAGGACGAGAAGACCAGTGGGAACTTCAAGAACTTTCTCACTTACTATTAGTCTCTACACACCACTGAAGCCAAAACTCCAGGAGCCCCCAATCATTTCCCGCAGCTAGACAATCTTTCATATCGGTATGTCTAGTTTGTTTGGACGGATAGGCTCGCATCTCGTTTAAAAGTTTCGACGAGACTTGCCCCCCTTTTTGGCCCCTCTTTTTGAGGCTGGTGAAAATAAGGGGGCGCTGAAGGGGGCGGATCAGGTCTCTATTAGATGGAACAGACCTTATTAATATCTACAAGAAACATCAGCATCATATCGGGGCTGGGGGAGATCCAGATACACGCGACATCAGACGCAATCAGCCAGTGGAGGCAGTGTGTTTCCAGGCTATTATTATTCCAAACAAGTTCACTCTTCGTCGTTCAGGGCAAGGCCTGCAGCCCTGTTGACTTTACTCAAGAAGTTTACTGTACTCATAGAGTAGTAGCTAGCTATCGTACTGCACAATCTGTACTGGCTGGTCCTCTTCCCCTCTTTCCCCTATCGCATCGTATCTGTATCCGCGGGAGGGACTAGATCTGTAACTGTGCAGTAGCAGCCGTAGTGGTAGCAAGTCGCTTGAAGGCACCAGGCCCTGGCTGCAAATCGATTCGCCGGCGGGCCTCTGCTGCAAACTATTGAAAGCAGTGCGCCGCTGACAGCTGATTGATGGCATTCGTTACAAAAAGCTCTTCTGATGCGTATGATTGGCCGTGGGACTCGGGGCATGCAGCTGTGTCTGTCGGAGTGTGCGCTCCCTCATGCTCGTGGTGCTCCTCTTGCCTCCTCTGGCTCCTCTGGCTCCTCTTCCTCCTCTTCTTCCAAACCCCCGTTGTCGCGCTACCGCTGTCTTCACAGGGCTCGTGCACCCACCCCCAGTGCCTTTTCGTGCCAGCCATCCAGGGATTCCAGGGATAAGGCTCGCTGGGCTGCCCCATGCTTGCCCCCCTCCATCCACCCTTCAGGATTAATATCGATCTCTGAAACGACTAGGACGAAGACGAGGACGACTAAACACTCTCTGCACAGAACTGGTAACAGCCAGCCTTTGCTGCGTTCGGTTCGATTCTTATTCGATTGATTCATAAACCTCACCGCCGCCTGCAAACGTCCAAGTTCCTCCTACGACTGCTTCCGCTCTCCTCTTCTCTTTCTCTGCCCTTCCCCTCACTCTCGTTCACGCCCGTTGGTTGTGCTGTAGTACGGAAGTGCAAGGTCAAGGTCAAGGTCAAGGCAAGACACGACAAGCAGAAGATCCTGGTGACTGTCTCGCGCATCGCATTATTAACTCGGCCCAACACCTATATTCTCACCAACCCCCAGCGGAGCAACGAAGTCTCCGTGAGCAACAAAAAGGCAGCTATTATCGGGATTGGTGGCACAAGTCTCTCGTTAAGGACAGGAGGAATCGACATCGTGCACCGGGCGCACGAGGTCATCTTCAATTCAACGAGGCAATCCGAGTACAGGCTGGATAATAGCACTGGACCTCCCCAGTCGCGAAACCAGATATTTGCAACCAGCTAAAACACCAAACGCTATCCCCAAATTCCCCTACGACACTCAGACAGTATGAGTGCCGCCATCGCCATGGCTCCGTCCCCAGCTCCACACGACCGGTCGTCGTATGTCGATATCGCCCCGTCGGCGCCTCAACACCCTTCCACATCTCCTCCAGCACATCGCGTATCGACATCGGCTACACCGAATCATTCTGCGCAGCGAACAGGAAGTGGCAGCCCAAAGACCACCCCAGCAGCAAAGAGCTCGCCAAATACGTGAGTTTTATCGAGCAAATGACATGGTTGTTACTCGATAGGCCAGTACTGACATAGTAATTCCTCACAGGTCTCGAAACGGAATCCCGCCAAAAATAATCGTGAAAAAGGAACCTCCGTCCTCGCCAGACCTCCCAACCTCTCGACACAGACCTCGAAAACTCGACCTCTCGAAAAACACATCCAGCACAAATCCGGCGACTTCAAGACCATCTGCGGGTCAATTGACATCGAGAGGAGGAGAGAGTGGAGGCCTTTTGATTCACGACGTCGGTTTGGCGTGTCTATCGCCTGGTTTCGTCACACAGGACCCTACCATGAGGGAACAGCTACAACGCAGCATTTCAGTCCGAGAACAGCAGAGGCATATCATTGAATCGCGGTTACAACAGACAGCCAAACCAGGGGATGCACCTATGGAAAGTGCAAAGGAGCGAGAACTTGGGGGCTCTGGCTTCCCCGCCAAAACTCCAGGGACCTCGAAAAGGAAGGCTCCTCCAGGACTCAGCATTGTAGCACCATCCCACGAACAATTTGCACACGAGAGAGTAATTCAGTCCGCGCCCCTTAATCAATCCTTCACTGGACGTCACCAACCACACCCTCTCACTCGACATGTCGCGAATCAACCCTCTAATCTCTCCAACACCTCGCACATTCACCACGTCCCAGCAACACAAACAGCAAACCGGCTACCACCGATCACTGATGTCTTCGCTGCTGAAGGACTCGGTGCCCATCGTGAAGCCCAAACCAGCCGTGCGGCCTTCTTTCCCAACAATTCTGGCTCTGCTTCAAATTCCTCACACTCGAATTCGAGGCCAACATTCCCATCACCCGGACACAACAATAACCAACCACCACACTCTGCCAGGCCCCGAGAATACAGATCAGCTGAAGACGCCCAGGTAGAACTGGCTGGCGGTCGACCTGAGCTCCTACCAAAGTTGGTCCACTATGGCGGCCACCAACCTCCTACTCCACCTTCCCCTCTCACCGGAAATGCCATGAGACAAGGCGAGGCAAGCCGCAGCGGAGGAGGCAGGAGGCGAGCTCGCGCTGAGTACGAAGAAGGCGGAAGCCCACCTCTTGGATCTGGACCCTCAGCGACAAGACGAGGACCTTTCGGTGAAGGTCGTGATAGCCCAATGAGCCAGCAACGCAAGAAGGAAGAATTCATGCGTCTATGTGATCGAGCTTGGGACCTTTTCCACTCCTAAGTCACTCAAGTTTCTCCATAAATGGTTCTTTTCACTTGGACTACGATACCAAACCGTTCGACTGTAGAAGGAGGATGGGGAGTTTATATATTTTCTCGACTTTTTGGTTCACACTTTTCTCGTTGGTTGCTCTGTCTTCAGACAACTCTGAAACAACAACATACAAATAGGCTGGTTACCGAACTGGCGTTAATTAAGTTGGAATAAGGAAAGGATGGGGCTTTAGGGATGGGTGGGATGGGGAGTGTTGGTCGGACGGAGTGATGAGGTCTGGGTTATACTTTGGGACACCAATGACCGCAGGACGATGATCATGGAATTGGGATGCTTGGTTTTGGGACGGAAAGAAATGACAAGACGTGGACGTCGGTTTGAGAAGACAAGGTGACACAGCAGATAAATCAAGAAAAGAGGAGGCGAAAGATCGAGGATTTGAAACTTCTTTTCAAGCATCGTTCTACGTATCTAATTTCTCCTGCATTTGCCTTTGGGGTGTTGGAGTGGCGACACTACTTTGTATTCATTCTACTTGCTTGCTATAGGCTGGAGGTAGGGTTGGCGTCGGAATTGGCGTTGCTGGGGTTAATGAATTCGCTTTCTACTTCTATCTGATCTCTGAACTACACATGTATTCTATTTCATGGATGGACGGATAGGGTCTAGGTGTATAAACATGGCTTCTATTCCTGTGTTTCTACTTGTGCTTATGATTATAAGTGTGCCTTCAAACTTGATAAATTGGCTGGATGTGAATTGTGGACTTGGTGGATTATGTAGGTAGGTAGGTGAATGGAATGGAATGGACCAAATGGTTGAAAGGAAAGTCTGAATGTTCCTAAATCTTTCCTAACATTGTCTGCCCCTCGGGCAGCTTGTACTTGCATCTTCTACTTTCCTACTCATTCAAAGGAACGAAAAAGCTGTAGGCTTCTCATACTCTTGCTCAAGAAGCCCAATCATCTCGTTTTGCCTACTGTAGGCCACCTTGGTCACCAGCTCAACTCAAGTACCGCATGCTGACAATGCAGTGCCTGCATGTGGCCATGCCAGTCATTCAGTCAAACTCAGCCCTACGTCGATGCCTCTCGGCTCTTGGCTCTTGACATAATCTGACACTGACTGGCTGACAACGACAGAGACTTGACAGAGCATGTAAGTGACGTTTCGTACGGGATAGACGGCCAAATCATCGATAGACTGTTCCTATCTTATGTAAATACAGCACAATAACAAATCTCAGCAAATGCTTTACTGGATCCTCAAATGTGTCGTCTAAATAATGTTTCAATATAGAATTAGCAGCTCTTATTACATCCTCTCACCCCAGATACAACCCCGACCAATCCTTTTACAACCCCGCAATCTCATCACCTCGTTGCCTTCTCAGATGTCTGAACAATATTGTCTTCCCAGTCCGATTTCCCAAGCCTAATCTCCCAGCACCATCTCCATCTGACGTTCGTCTCATTTTGCCTTGTGGAGGAAGCCAGAAACAGAGCAAGAAAGCAACATGGCAGAGCAAGAGATCGTAAGGACATACCATACATATATATACACCCCAATCTAACAAGCCAATCAATCACCTAATACCAGTAAAAAAGGAGCCGCAGCTCTCCAAGGGACACCAGAAGACATCGAGACAGTGATTCCCTGCCACAGACCACACCAGGACATTCACATTCTCATCCGTGGAGTACTGCAGGATATTTGGGCCGGGCATGGAGAGAAATCTGTATAACGAGGGCGCTCACACTTGCTTTACCGGCAGGTTTTCAGTGCCAGGTTATTGGCGCGAAGTAGATGTGTTTCTCTACTTAACTGGACGGAATGTCTGGCTAAAGGGGGTTAGATAGTTAGGTCAGTCGGTCTTGAGATATTGAGAGAGGATGGCTGCGGGCTGGAGCCGAAGCGAGGTGCTGGCTGCTGCTAGGAATATGATGGATTTGAGCTGAGGGACCTGGCTGGGGAGCTTCCCCTCCCCTCATTACCCCTCATCACCCCACTTCAGCCTCCAACGAGCGATGTCCGAAATCTACATGGATACTAACATCTATCTGCATGTACCTGGGATATATCGGCCCTTCTGTATCTACCTTTCGTTTACACAAGTACGAGTCGGAAGGACTCGGTTCTTAGGACTTGGCGGGGAAGTCAAGGTGGTGATAGACCTCGGTTTGAGAATATTTTCTATTCGAGAATGTCGGATGCTTGATATCAGAGTGCTGAAATCAGGAGAAGAGGAGAGTTCTCGTTAATATCGATGATGAATCTTGTGTCACAGGGACATTGAGAGAAGTTATATTTTCTGAACCTTTGTAGAACATTGCGTGGTTTCAATGTTCTAGGTATGTATAGGACCTCGCCAGATCCCTCACAAAAGAAGGAACTGGATGTCTAAGTCAAAGTCATAGCAATGCACTCAGAGACGACTTAAAAGAAGCCAGTACCAAGATAAGATGGGGGGTAATATCTAGTAAAGATAAAGGAGGTTGTACGTCACTCGTTCTCGAACGTCACGTATCGAAATTAGAACACGCGAAGTTTTGTTTACTTAGAAGACCAAGTCAGGTCTTCAATGACTTTCATTTCATTCAACTGCCATAACCATAGCCTTCCTCCCACTCACAGCTTCGTCCTATCCTGAGGCACACGACTGCCACGCCCATATCTACAAAATCATCACCAAACTGACCACGCCCCATCAACTATCTACTACTTTCTCAATCCCTCAACCATCCCACCCTGAAGGTCAGATCCCACCATCCTGATCTCAGCTCAAACACCATGCATGAAAAGTGTGCACAAAGGCAAATAGAACGCTTGCTTGCTTGCTGGCTAGCTGCTGCAACGATCGATATGAAGTAGAATCGCAAGAAAGGTAAGACGAAGAAAAGAAATGTGCTCTCATGAGCCGAAAAGACATGTCCGCCAACCGAGGGTACTGAGTTTGACTTCCCCTGATAATCTTTGGTGAAAATTTAAGAATCGCCCAATGTCGTTTGTTCGTTCATTTCAGTCGTTGAAGTTGCTGAATTTCCGCCTTGCCCGTCACCCCACCCAACCCGGTTCGCCGTTCCCATGAAGAATAATAACAGAAACATACAGAAAAGCAGTGGGGAACGAGAGATGGAAGAAAACGCCATGAACACCATTGCTCCAAAATGCAAAGAATGAACCCCCAGGCCCTTATTTTCTACCTGGTTGTTTGGCTGTTAAGCTCAAGCTACTCAGGCTGACATCGTCACTTTTGGTCCCCTGGCCAGCGTCGTCGTAGACGTATTCGAATTTACAACCTTCACATTTGAAGGGTTTATGAGCGTGAAATTTATGAGTGCCCTCTTGACCGACTTCCGGACAAGGAGGGATCCCCATAGCGAAATTGGTCTCCGTGATTAATTTTGAGAAGAGCTTTTTCGTTTGCTTGAATCCACGATCAAACTCATATTGTCAAAGACCCTCTTCGCCAGCTTTGCAAAGTTTTATCTCTCTACCCCATTCGGACTTGAGGACTTGTGAAGCTGTGATACGGCGAGATGGATTGGGGTCAAGAATCGAGTAGATGACATTACGGCAACGTGCCTAGTTCTGTCAGAGGTCTGTTTTGCCAAAAGTAGAAGATTGAACATACCCGGTGCAATGATTCTATAGGAGCATAGCCCTCTTCATCTCTGCGTCCTTCGAGGTAGCGCTCGTAAAATTCATCCTCATCCTTCTTTGCAACGCGCCAGAGGTGACGACCAGTTCGCATCGCCATGTAAATAACACCTGTGGCCCATACGTCGACGGCCCGAGCATCAAACTCTTTGTCGATATATTCTTCGGGTGCGATATAAGGTGCCGAACCGCAAAGTCCAGTAACCATGTGTGCGTCGGATTCCCAAGCCATTCGGAAACATTCGCCATTACCAAAATCGGTAATCTTCAGGGAGCCATGAGTCGTAAGGAGAAGATTCTCTGGTTTCAGATCTCGGTGTGCAACGCCCATCTCGTGCATGTATTCCACACCTCGCATCATTTGCTTGAAGTAACAATCGGCCTCCATGACCTCGAGCTTGCCAGCGGCGAGAACCAAAGTATAGAGATCACCGCCAGCGCAAAATTCCATAACTTCGCAGTAGTCTCCTTTCGAGTCTTGTAACAGGTCGAGGGTATGAATAACATTAGGGTGCCGTAACGATGAAGATATACAGAACTCAGATGTGAGGCGTTTGCTGTATTTCTTCTCATTCTCTTCTGGGCGTCTTCGAAATTCCTTCACAGCGTATAACTGCTCTCCGTTCCCATTCTCGGACCTCTTGTGTGATATCCGGACAATTCCAAAGGCGCCTCGCCCAACAATCTCCTGGCATTTGCCATATTTCTCCACTAAAGATGCAGTGGCGTTTGGACCGCCTTTCTTCTCTGATACCAAGCTATCCCGCTCGCTTTTGAGTTGATCTACCCAACTGGACATCAACGATAACTGTTGCTCGCCCTCATGTACGTGTTCGGGAGCCTTTGCCTTTCCGCTGATAACATTCCGAAGCATGTCCGACAACTTCTCCTGTCTCTTTGCGCTCTTAAGGTGGTGCTCATGGCCACCTTTGACATCGGCATTGGGGACAAATCTCTGGTGTGCAGAGGCTGTCCCCGCTGCCTTCTTATCCTTTGCAGGCGTCGTGGTGGGCTTTTCGGACTTCTCGGTTTTGGTGATTGCTTTGTCGGTCGTGGAGGACTTGCGTGAAGGAGGATTTGACTTTTGTTCTGTCGTCGGTGTAGGGGGAGGCTTTGGGGTGCTATGACCAGTCGCAGATGGTTGAGAATTTATACTGACTTCAGATCTTGTAGCATCTTTCGTGGAGAACATTCGAGTGAGACGCTTTGTCATTGAGGGCTTCTCTGGCTGCGGTGCAGCAAGGGTCGTCAACTTTTGTGGCTCGGATGGTGGCGCAGCGTAACCGTTTCCATTCAGGTTCTCAGTACTGGGAACAGCGATTCCATTTTGTTTTACGGGCAGGGATTCTGGAGAGCCGACCCTCGATGACGTTTGAGATGCTGCTGGTGATCCATGGAGTTTCTCCGCGATCAGGGAGTCCCTAGGAGTGGTGACGGTCGCCATGGAAGTTGTTTTTCTTGCGATTCTGCTTCCTCGGCGATGGGATGTCAAGAAGTGAGAGTCTGCTCGCGCTGCGCTCGGCTGGGGGGGTTGTAGCGCGGAACGTGAGAGCCAAGGCGTGCGGACAACGCCCGTCCTTTGTGTGAAGAAAGCTGGAGAGACCGAGCAGTGTCGCGGGGGTGAGGATTTGGGATGTCGCAGAGTGTGAGAGTGTGGAGAAGAAGAGGAGGAAGTCGAGAAGGAGGAGGAGAGGAAGGTGAGCTGAGGTGAGGTGAGGAAGGAGGAGTAAGGACGCAAATGAGGTGGATGGCGAAGTCGCAAGAATTGAATTTGGTGCGGTGCGGTGCGCGCTCGCTCGATATTATTAGGGAGGGCGAGGGTCAGGTCGGCAACCAGCAGGGCAAAGGGAGTAGAGGAGAGGAGGGACCAGGCCAGCTTATGTGATGGAAATGAAAATGGGATAGCCTGTACCAGGACGAGCACCAGCACCACAGCAGAGAAATAGGTAGCTTGCTAGCCGTAAAAAGTGCCCGGAGCGAGTGAAGAAACGTTGCTTAACTGCCCTGTCAGTGTCTGCCCTGCCCTGCGTGCCTTGTCCTGGCCTGGCTTCACTTTCCCTTCCCCTCTCTCTGGCCGCTGGCGTGAACGCGGTACGTCTGTCAGTGGGTAGGCGCGATGAGCGAAACGAAATTGGTGAGGGATTTATGAAATGGCCTTGCAGCAAGCAATGTACGAGGAGGTGTAGGCCCGGAGGCCAGAGGCACTTGCTCGTGGACTCAACGCGCGTGTCGAAGACAAGCAAGGTAAATGTTTCGAAAGGCGTTTGCTTCTTTTGGTTGGTCCGGAGGAGATGCCAGATGAGATGAGCATGAGAGAGAGAAGGCGAGATGCAGCTGTACTGTAGTGGAATTATTATAATTATCAGTAAGCTTTATGGGCTGCTTAGAAAGTACTGTATCTACATCACCTCGCATCTTTCAAGGGAATGGAAAGGGGCCGTTGAAAAGTGGATTACGGCTTGTTTGGAATCTGATATTGTAATTTCCGAGAACGGTTGTATAAAACAATGTCAAAGTCAATTGGTGCTATTCATACAGTAGTCTCAATGCCGGTAGACGACTGGGTATCTATTATTGCTGTACCAGACATACGCCTCTCTACAAGTACTGGCATGCAGTCTCACGAACTATAGATCGTCCTCCAAAAGGCCGATGTAGCGAACCACCATTATCTCTATGAGGAATTTCTACCCCAGGATTTGGTCTCTCACCGTCTTATTCAGATACCAAGACGAACACCTCTTGCATCAGGATGACCCTTCAAAGCTTCCCCTTTCTTCCTGGCCGACAGCCCACCGTTCGCCCACTGTTTATCCACGGGGGAAACATCAGCCCGGTTTCCGTCTATATATACTCCAGACGATCTGAAAAGCTTCATGGTCTTGGTAGCCGTCGTCAAACGAGGCGCAGCGAGTCGCAAAGAGTCAAATCATGTCAGAGCCAGGGGCAAATGGGAAACATTGACAACACTCGAGCTCGAACTTGACTCGGATATCTCTCACAAGCCCTTGGCATCACCTTTGGCCAATCTTGCATGCTGCGGTGCAACGGCTGTGACTTGGACTTGCACAATCAATCTCCCGAACTCAACTATTTTACTATGAGGGACTTGATAGCAGCGAAAAGATATCATTTTGATATCATTTTGCTCTCTAACCACTGAGATCTCTCCTTTTGTGCAACCTCCCTCAATTGAAGCATCTGATTTGGCAATGGATGAAGTTGTAACTGCAACCCCCTATCTGCGGCAGAACACCCGCATCGCATCTATACTGGCGAGCTATGTTTACAAGGACAGCAACACCGCTATGTCTGTGAGATATTTCTGTAATCATCCACAGACATACGCTGCCAATTGTCTAGTCTAGTCCTTGCCAACCAGCTTCCCTTGGCATATCTTCCAACCTACTTATTCCGAAATGATATCAGGATTTGATAATGATTGCTTAGAAGTTCCTATCTCAGGTCAAGGTTTGTCCTATCAAGAGCAACATGCTGCGCTCAGCCCAGTGGCCACCAAGCCTGTCCCTACGTCACTGAGCCTTTCCTCCCGCACAACAACCCGAAGATCATCGCTGTCAGTGTCACCGTCTTTCCAATTGCACGAACCATTTCACATATCGTGCCTCTGCACAGCAGGAAACAGCCGGGATATTTGAATACACTTTCCTCCTGCTGTCATACATCGCTATCACAAGCAAATGTCGGAAACATATCAGGATTTTCTTGAGCCATTGAGCAACGACACAAGGCCAACGGCTTCAACCTCGACGAAGGCAACTTGAATACCCTCGGCACCATCCACCGCCGCCTCCACTAGTTCTCATTGTTTACTAACTTTCCCCGGCCATAATCCGTTCGTGACATGTCCCGAAATCGCACTACTGTTCCAGCTCTCATGCACAACACCAGGATGCTTCAATCGTACGTTAAACAGCTCAGCAAGCTGCCTCTTCATTGGATGGTAGAGTCGCTCTCCGGGGAGGGGCAGTCACAAAAGGAGGGGTACAAAATTCGTTACCACACCACTGGAATAATAATCCGCTGCCTCTTCCACTGCTCACCATCAACAGGTGCCCTTCTTCCTTCCAGCCGTCTGTCTGTCTGGCTCTCACGCCTGCAAGCTGCAAATGCAAGCCAGAGAATCTGCATGTCGCTGAGGTATTATTGCACCATTCAAGCAGGCACTTGTGTTACGCATGAGCTGCAATGGCTTGCTGCTCACTCTCTCAATCAATCACTCACCTACTTTCCCTCCTATTCCTCCACTTGTCTTCCTAACATTACGGGCCCGCCATCCGCTATCCGCTATCCGCGGATTCCACTTCCACTTCCACTTCCACCTCCCTCCTCGGCCAAATGAGGACATTCCTAGCGCAGAATACGAACATACGGATCCCTCTCTAGCACTAACGGTACGACAACGAAACCGCCAACGAACCACTCACCGTCTTCACCGCTTCAAATTCCCAAAATCTGTGCCCTGAGCTGACAAATTCCCATCCACCTCAAGCTCCGATCCATTCCTCTCCTCAGCACTGCCCGCCTGTCAGTAGCAGCCCTAATCCAGGATTCCAGGTGGACTTTGAACCCCTCCTCTGTGTGCCAACACCAGAGAAGCATCTCGGCTACGGCTAGGCACCTCGGGTAATGGTTAGGAGGCCAGAACCGGCTCAAGTAAAAGCTTGTTTACGCCCCTCGCTATTTTTCTCGAGACCACGAGCTCCGTCCGCACTATGAAAATTGCTAGATTCCATCCAATCAAGCCTTTTCCAACGTAATGGTATTGAAAATTTCCATAGTCTTCCTGAATATCAAGAAAAGTGAGGCAGAGCTAGGCAGTTTCCCGGAAATTGGATTCTCGTTTTTCAATCTTTTTTCATTCAAAGCTTTACTTTTCATCCTAGCAACCTGGTTGAAAAATTTCACATACAGCCATACTTCAAAAATTTCCGTTACAGACTTTTCCCTCAACAGAAAACAAGACATCCTACCGACCCATAGTCACCATCAAAACCGCATGATCAACCTCATTTCAATCATTATCTTCCTTTTCAGCCCCCCGTTCAGGATCTAGACTCAAGAGTTACGCACGAAACTGCTTGCTTCCAACGGAGGAGCTCTCTCCGGGAATGACCCAGATGCAAGAGGAATGAACAGGGTTCCGCTCAGGTCAGCTCACTCCATACAAGAGCTGTGTCAAGAATTCAGCCCTATGAGCGAAGGCACCAATGCCAAGTCTTCTATTTGATTTGCCTCAGTCTGTTCTTATCACTGGCTGGAAGTTGGCTTGTCTGCTTGCTACCTTGGTCGCTTAATGGGGGTGGGTTCTTGGCTTTGCTGCTACATTTCTGGTCAATGAAGTTCAAGGGTTTGTTCCTCTAGAGATAAACAAACTCTTCTTTGTTCACCTCGCCTGACTAGATGGGTTGAGTAAGGATGAGAGATTGAGACTAAGCAAATATTGTACTCGGAGTCCCTTGAATTACTCGTCATCGTCGTGGACAAGTGAAAAATGGACATGGTCTTTTCATTCCGACTTTTTGATATCACTGTATTCTATTATCCAGAGGAGATGCATCTATAGCTAGTTCAGTTCACTACACATATTCACCTCACCTCTAGGTCCTCAACATCCTCAATAACCCCAATATCAATGCCCCTCACAACACTGTATCATCATCAATGCTTAATGTCCTTATTAGCCACTTCAAGACAACCAAACATTCCCAAATTCCTTTTCGACTTTTCAACATTGATCTACTCTAAGTGTAAAAAGGCAATCCAAGACAATCACATATACTTTAGCCTTCAAAATCTCTTAAATATCCAAGAATCTAAAATGTGCGTCGCTCTGCCATATTACCATAACATAACACGACGTATAATGATTAGAAGGAGACCCTCTCAAGATCTCCGTATTATACACGCTCTGTCGCCTGTCCAGTCCGTCTGTTACCAGACGCATTCCAATGATATCGACACCGATTCAGAGAACAAAAACCACTGACCCGAACCCGAATTCTGTATGAGACAATGGCTATCTAGGTAGTATCAATCAACTTTCTCATACCTACCTACCCCCCGCCAGCATTCAAATCAAAGAGTGAAGACAGAGTTATCATAGCTTGTGGGTCTTTCTCATTTCTAGAAAAAGACAGGAAGGAAAGTCCAATGTGAATCCCTTTCCCCCCAAGCGCCTCTTGACCAGTAAAGAGTAATATAGCACCGAAAAGAGTTGAGTTCTGGTGATCAAGTTCCATTTCCCCATCCATCCATCCATTTTCTTCTCTAGCTCCACAGCGTCAATTCCATTCAATAGCAGTTTTCACCATTCTCCAGCCTGCCCATTTCCATTTCCATTTCCATTTCCATTTCAGCCAAAGATTCAGCCCATCCCAAGTGTTATCCCACGCCAAACGCACCGCACCTCAAAAATCATGTATACAGAAAGCGTCCAGCCTTACAACAAACCATTTGCCTCCATTCATCTCTTACTCGGACTCTCCCTTTCTCTCAACTCTTTCAACTCCTTCTGCTCCTTCTGCTCATTCCTCTTCTCAACCGCCTTAGCCAACATATTATCCACCATGCCACCACCACGATCACTCAACCCCCTCCCAAAAACCCTTGTATTCTCAATCGCCTTGGCTGCGATCTCTGAGAAGCGGTTCCCACCTCCCGCAAGCCTCTCTTTGTTCTCCGGCTCGACCTTCTTCTCTCGCGCCTTGTCGAGCAGGTCTCTGAATCCGGCTGTCGCGCCACCAACGGCCTCGCTGGCTTTAGGAGCCTCGACCATATTCTCGTCAGCCTTGTATTCTTTTTTTGAGTCGACACGGCGAGTTAGGTAGACAGTAGCGGTGTGGCCTTGTGCTGCTCGGATGCGGTCGACTTCCTCCTGGTAGGCTTTATCATAGATGTTGAATTCGGCGGCGGTGGGAGACTCAGCGACTACGTTCTGTGGTGGTGCTTCGAGGGAGTCATGGCCTCCACTCCCTATTCCAAGAAATAGAGGCTCCTCTTCCAAAGGATTCTGCGCGTGTCCTTTGTCTCCTGATTCTTCATGGTGAAGTCCTGGTGGGTCAAATTTCGGCACGTCATCTGTACTTGACTTTTTGCTGTCGCTCCCATCGCCACCCCTAGGCTTCTCCTCGACCGGCTGCTCTGGACTTAGATCTGCTGCTGCGGTCTTGAAGTGTACTCCTTCCGTAGCAAGGGCAGTTTCGGCATGGCCTCTCAATTCGAAAGTTGCACTCCTAGACTTATGAAGACCGATGTCAGGATTTTTATCGACACTCAGATTGCGTCTGGCGCCAATTCCTATACCTAAAGCTCCGGACAGAGCGGTTGGTCTTTTGGCCTCCAGTAACGTCTTGAATTTCTGAACTGCTTTCATCTACGCCAATTAGTAGATGCGAGCAAGAAATTGGGAGAGGAGCCATACCATGACGAGCAGATTTGCCATCTTGGCTGTGATGGCGTGGTTGACCTCGATTTGACTTGGCGGCTCAACCAAATCTGCCGTGTTTTCCTCTGCAGAGAGTAAAGGGTCCGTCCCGTTCTTGGTTACCCAGGGATGTTCCTGTGAATCCGTTAGTCTAAGGTCAAGAAACGTGTTGGAAGGTATCATACGCGTAGCTCAGCCATCTTTATTCTCTTCTTGGGATCTTTCTCTAGCATCCTCTGCATCAGGTCACAGAAGTCTGGCTCGGCGTCGATTTCGGGATGATCGTTTCTGATCGACTCGTAAAGCTCCAGTACTCCAGATCGCTCGAATGGTATTCGTCCGAACCTCAGGCAATAGAGTGATACACCCATTGACCAGATATCTGCAGCTTTACCAGATACATCTCCATGTCTTGTCACACACAACTCGGGTGGTAAAAACGCTGGCGAACCTGCTGATTTGGCCGTCATCATATCCGAAGCTTTTTCAAACATTTCAGACACACCAAAGTCTACGATCTTGAGAACGTCATCTTCAGTCAGGAGTAAATTGTCTGGTTTGATATCACGATGAACGACACCTTGAGCATGGACTCCAAACAGTCAGTAAGCGAGGTAGATAGGGGTGGAAATCGCTTACGGTACTCAATGCCCAGAATAAGATCTCTGAACCAGTGCCGACAACTTTCTCTATCGTATGGATCTGCCTTTTCATTGAGACCGACCTTCATTACCACGCCTTTCTTGCACATCTCCAAGACCATGTAGAGAGAATCTTCTTCCGGATCATCCAGAACCTCAATAAGCGATACCAGATTGGGATGATTGAGCTTCTTCATGATAGCAATCTCCTCCTTGATCAGGAACAATGGATTGCCTTGTTCTTGATCATTGTGGATATCTGAAGCCGAATGCCGATGAAGGGGTGCATTCAAGCCAGAACTTGCCGCTAGATGTCCCGGTCGTCTCATTCCATGTGGCCTTCGTAGGATGTTGGACTGTGCTCTTTTTCGCAGTCGAGATTTCGAGAATTCTTTCACTGCCTGATCGACTATCAGCTCTGTCTAATTGACATCTTGAAGTAGTAACAATGTGTCCTGGACACTAATATAGCCACCAGTCGATCTGATTACGGCATCTGCGAAGATACCACCAGTGGATGGATACTCGTATGTTCAATGACCACAGCCTTGCCAGAAGCCATTGACAGCAGACCGGAAGCTCATCGCAATTGAGAGGGAAGCTCACATATTCCGTTCCGTACTGATCCACCGCCAGATGCACCGCACCAAACGAGCCTCGTCCAATCTCATCCTTGATAATATACTGATTGATATGATGCTCCGCTCTCCCATCCGTCTGATTATTCGTATACGCCGACCGCGCATTAAGCGTCTCCTTAACCTCACGATGCTGGGAAGGATTACGGCGGTGATGTCTGAGGGGNCTTTNGTACGCGGGTGATGAGCTATCGCATCACATATCGCATCAGCAAACAGCTCCCTCTCACAGCTGAACCCCGCCGAAGCAACCCCGCGCCAAAAGCTTAAGCACGACAAAGAAAGGTACGGCGGAGCTTACAGGTGTTGCAACATGTGCGGTCGTTCCAATTCGGGCTCGCCAGGTACATCTAGGGAAATACCTATCAAGTCGCATCGTTAGTTGCGCTTCTTGAGCTGGAGCATGGGTGGGGAGCTCAGCGTTTACCATGTGAAGGCAGGATGCCCAACTCAGCTTCCTCGCGCGAGATATCGCCCGGGTGGCCAGGCGGTTCGCATTTCTTCGCCGATGGATCCATATCAAAAGGCTTGATTACTCTGGAATGAGTACTATGGCATGTTTCTCGTGCGTGAAAGCTGTAACTTTGAAGTCGTGCGAACATGCAGATGAAAGGATCAGCTTGTGAGAGATGAGGCTGCCAGAACGCTAGGAAGGGGATGTGATTGGCCCGCGCGGAAGTCGGGCACGGCTTGGAAAGCTTGACTCGAGCCTTGCGGAGTTGCCAGGGAGTGAAGCTGGGCCCCTTGTCTCGAAGCCTCGTTTCGTTTGCGACTTTTGGAGCGAGGCAAGGCAAGGCAAGGCAAGGCAAGGCCAGCAATCAACAATCATCATCATGGTGGTTTATAGCTTCTACATCTTCGACCGACATAGTAAGCTCCTACTCCTCTTTCTTGACAACAACTGTTGAAGACTAAACACCTAACACATCCAGCGGAATGCATCTACTCCCGCCTCTGGGCACGACAACCTGACCGCCCCCTCTCCTCCTCCGGCGGACGACCCATCTCAACATCCAGCACAACCTCCAACACCACGACCCTTGTTCCGCAATCCCAGAACTCCACCACCACCGTCACAGACCCCAACCTCGGACCAGCGCGCGCGCGGCCAACACGTCTCTCAGCACAAGACGATGCAAAGCTCATCTTCGGCACGATCTTCTCGCTGCGGAACATGGTTCGCAAGCTCGGCGGTCCAGATGATAGCTTTATCAGCTATAGGACGGGACAGTATAAGCTGCATTACTACGAGACACCGACGAGTATCAAGTTTGTGATGTTGACGGATACGCAAACGTTGAATATGAGGAATGTGTTGCATCAGATATATGTCAATCTTTATGTTGAGTTTGGTATGTACTTTTGGGGAGAGAGAATCTGGTTGCTGCAGAGGGGACTATGGGGGGTATTGTGGAATCCTAGCTAACGAGTTGAGTAGTGGTCAAGAATCCTTTGAGTCCAGTAGAACATCCTGGAGGAGTGGGAGTTGCGAATGAGTTATTTGAATTGGCGCTCGATCAGTTCGTCAAAGGTGTTCTCTGAATTAGAGACGAGCACATGTCTGCATAAAGGCAGTTCGCGGAAGGGAACGATATATCACGGCGTTTGAAGCGGCATTGTAGGCGTTACGGTGATCCAGCAAATGGATTTCAAACACCAATGTATTAGAGTGGTTTCACCTGGTATCTTACATTTCTTGTCTTCATGACCGCTTAGAATGCCCAATTTCCTCCCTCATATCCTCCCATTCGTTATCTGAATCCATCATATCTGATCCCCTGACCGAAACGCCATATTATGTATCATTAGGCCGAACCGCCTTTCTCAACTGTATCCACAGCTTTTCCCCAAGCACTCTCGAAATTGCTTGCTGACCCTATGTCTACAATACTTTCTTGCACCGCGGCTTTCTTTGGAGCAGCTACTGGCTCCGCTGGCTCATCCTTCTCAACGAAAATGGTACTGCTCTCAGGATCGTTCATGGGACTAATCTCGTTCTCCCAATTTGAAGAGTATACGACAGCAGCAAACGCCTCCAGGTCTCGCACCTGCTCCATGGCTTGGAGGTACTCGTTTGGTACTCCGTTCCCGATGGAATGTGCTTGTCTGGTCAAGGTAGCCAGCAGGATCGGTAGCTTGACAGGCTTAGCTTCGAAAACCTCGGTGATTCGAGGTCCATCAAGATCCGGAACCTCAGGAATAGCCGGCATCTTGAAAGTCTGCTGAGCGATTTTCTGGTCAACAAGAGTCGAGTATCCAGCATCGAGTAGAAGAGTCAACACGTGAGAAAAGGGAGGCGAATCGATCAGATCCGAGGTCTCGTCTAACAAACGCCGTAAGGGTGAGGAACTCGACACAACCGACTCTGTAGTCATTCCCGATTCTTTGAGCACGAAATCCTCTTGCTCTCTCGGTGGGAGAAGAAATTGCAACCACTTGCCCTCCTTCCTCTCTGCCTCCGTAGCCCCTTCGATCTTCTTGCGGACCTCAAGAGTGAGCTCTGAAAACCTCTGCATGGAGATATCCTCTCTTGGGCTGAGAACACTGAAGACATCCTGCACTGCAGCCTCCACTTTCAACATGACCTCTCTCCATCCTCTATGCAGTAACCACCAGCTGAATGTCAGATATCGTCTATTGGTTTCGAAATCGTTCCCATATGCTTGGTCCGGGTTATCGTCATCATTGTTTTCAAGACTGATTGTTGACTGTTCCATTCCCCCAGTCGCTAAAGACACCACACTTGATAGATAACTTCGTCGTCCTAATAGATTGAGTTGTATCCGAGTAAGGAGCGTCAATAATGCCAGTGTATAAATCAGCGTAAATGACCGAGTGATGGCTAGAAATAAATCAGCATAAACTTCAAAGTCTTCGGAGCAGACCTACAGCTAATCTTCAGATCATTCCACAGCTGCAACTTCGACTTCCTAGACTTCTGCGCCTGCTGTCCACCATCCTGCGGTCCATCTCCAGGCGCGGAAGAAGGTATGCCCATCTGACTAGCATGTATACCACTTTCACTTTGCATACTAACCATACTCCTCCCATCATCATCCGTCACACTGGGCGGCCCTGACCCCAATTCCGAAGGATGTCCTTCGCCATTCCTCGCCAACTTCGCCGCCTTCTGCTGTTGCAACTCGAAAGTTATCATCTCCGTCTGCAGCTCGCCCATTATATTATCCGTAGCCGTGGGAAGCAAAGCTAAGACTGTAAAAGTGCAGTCCTCCTGATTCTGCTCGAATCTCCGGCGGAGACTAGGTATGGTTTAGTATGCATGAATGTAATGTTTATTAGACAGAGCGTAACATACTTCTCTCGAGCTATGCGATCACTGCTCATGCGCTCACGCGCGTCCGAAATCTTTCCCAACACATACTGTGTAGCTACGTACCCAGCTCCAACCACTCCGAATCCAATTGCCAAAGGGGTTCTGTTCCGGCGCAGCCATCTCCTAGAAGCAGAAATCATGGCTGGATCCGGTGTGCGAGAGCGATGGTTAGGTGTTGTTGGATGTCCTGGAATATCGGGAGGACATTAATGACGGGTAATATTCTGTTTGTTGAGATCTCTCGGAGCAAGGCTCTCTCTCGCGTGATGGACCGAGGTCGATGATGAGGTGTGGCTGGGGAGCGAGGCAGAGCGGGTAGCGAACTTGGGGAAGAGTTGGGGTCAAAAGCGGCAATAGAAGTATCGATCGAGAAGGCAAAGAGAAGAAGCAATCTTCTGGAACATGGACTTTGAGAGGCTCTGAACTCAGGCCCTGCTACTTGACTTGTGGTAGTGTCTTTGTTATTCTGACAAAATGAGACTTAAATCACTTGAATGTCACAACTCGGATATGTACTTGAGTCTGTGAAGTTACGTTGAATGTTGCTGAATCGCCAGTGGACCCCAGACCCCAGACCCCAACGACTAACACCGCTACCATATGTGATTCATAGCTAGATATGGCAATGAATCACTGCCTCCTTCAGTAGAGAGGTGTAGGTTTAAGTGACAAGTTCCATACATGTTCAAGAACATTGTTGACCGTCACTACGACAGTTCGCATGATGCCGCGTTTGTACTCATCACAAGGCAAGAGCACCTGCAAGGACGCAAGGCGGGAAGCAGCGGACCAAGAGGCTCAGATTGCCGATGCCGACAGATGAGAGGCTGTTAGGGAGCCCTGAAGGCTGAAGTGGATCCGACGATAAGCACAAGCACCACCTTTGTCAGTAGTAGTGCACTGCTGTAGTCCGTTGGGTTGGAAACACTCCTGTCATGCATGAATCTACCCCTCCATACCATATCGCATCGCATCGCACAAAGCTCCCTCCCTCAACTCACCTCATTCCTCGCCCGACAAACCCAGAACCAAGAACACACATCGACAATGGAGCAGCGCAGACCACCCGAGTATATTATCGAGGTATTCGCAGATCCGTCCTCGGTGAAAGATGTTGTTCGAGGTAGGTAATTCTTAAGGTTCCGCTTGCTTCCCTGCTTTCTGCGCGGCGGACGCTCGGGGAGGAATGGAGGGACAGATGGAACGTATCGCATTCAAATCCAAACCCGAGCTGAGCTGAAATTAAAAAGAGGATATAAGCTGATTCAACCCCACCACATATACAGGTATCCTACACACAATATTCTTCCACCGATTCTTCCCTTCGCTAAGACCGACGACGCGAGATATCCTCGACCTGACGCTGCCGTTCGTGGAAGATGTTGAGCTGGAGACCCTGATTGATCAGCGGACCGCGACGCTGGTCAGACAATTGGATACGAGTTCCGATATGGGTGCGCGGAATACCGGGGTGAGGGGCTCGATGGCCGTGCAGTTTTTTGAGAAGAAGCGGAGGAAGGCGTGGTTTACCAAGGGCGAGGAGGAGGTTTGTTGGGAGCAGTGGACGCTGGATGTTACGCTTGCTACCCCGAGGACTGAGAGTGGTATGTTTTTGTGTCGGGGAGCCTGTCATGGCAACTTTATAGGAAGTGTTGTGCTAATTCCGTGGATGCAGAACGTGCAAAGGTTCGGAAAGCTATGGAAGCCATGCTTCTGAAAGCTGCTATGAAGATTGTCACGACGGTGAACAGAGAGAAGGACCATATCCCGCCAATCACGACGAGCGAATCGAACCCGTTTCCGTACCAAATTGTGATCAACCCGAGAGATAATGGGTGGGGTGCAGGTATGGGAAGGTATATATTTTGATGTAGATACAAAATGGGCACATTGTACATGGCAGGGAGTATGGGAGTTTAGGGATAGAAGGACTTGGACAGATACCCAATGAATGGTTTCATTTGAAAGCATCAGCCACGCTGCATTCTGGAAACCCGCGATCTTCACTCATAAGATCTGGGTATGGTCATTATTCATTGCTCATAAATCGTTGCTCTCGTTGCTCAGCTCCTGCTGAATCCTCCTCTCCCTCTTCCACGACCCCGACCGAATCTGACACTCGGAGGCACGAATTTGAGCGCAGACATAGCACCCGAGAGCCCATCAATATCCGTATCTTCTTTCGGACTTGCAGGACTTCCAGCGGGCGATGTCGCAGGACTCTCTTCCTTCTCATCTCCTCCCCTTTGCTCAATACTGGTGGTGCCCATAGCCGAGCTTCGTCTCCTATTTCGGTCGTCGATTTCAGTCATATGCTGAGCTGCTGAGCTATGTCTCCTATGCTTTCCTGACCGTAGCATGGAGCTTCGGCGATCGATTCCATCGTTCACGACATAGAAATCATAGTCTTTGGGAAACATATGCTTGTCGATCAGGTGCATGCGTCTCTTTTGAGGGGTTGAGCATTTCCGGTCACAATCCTCGACGAAGCATGAATACTACAGAAGATAAGTAAATATGAATTACGACATGCAGATGGGGGACTTACAGTCTTCTCTCCTCTGTCCTTCAATACGCTAATCATGGCGTCGTGATTCTCCTCGATATGCAGATTTAGAAAATGCTCTGTAGGAAAGTTTTTCCTACACTCCAGGCATCGATTCGTATGAGTCTTAGCATAATGGACATCGTATTCTTCAAATGAAGCAAAGGTGAGCGTTCCCCGATGTGGTGGGAGAGAGCATCGCATTTCCGTAGTAGGAACCTCACCGCTCTCTGGGCCGAGATGAACGAATTTTGAAGTTGAGGAGGGGATCTGTTCTGTGCTGGGATGGATGACGGATCGAGCTGTAGCTGAGGGTTCTCCTGTAGTTTCGGACTCTGGAGAGGAAGGCTCAAAGTCTTCTCGTGAGCGCTTGGCCATCTTGCAAACTGCTGAACGCGGGGTAAATACTTTGATATCGCTCTTATCCTTATCTGCTTGTAAACCTGCTTTCGCTCGTCTTTCTATTGCGAAGGTCTGAGTATATGGCTGAAGGCGAGTGGGGAGAGGTAGCGAAACAAGTGTGTGTGTGTTAACCTACTCTTGAGGCTGAGGATGAGTGTCTCTTTGCCTTGTGTGCTGGATGTTGTTTTGATGAAGGCAGAGCCTTGTCCTTTCGCTTGTTAGGTCAGTCGAGCTAATTCACCGTTGGAAGCGAAAGTGGCATTAGATAGGATGCTTTCTCGAACAATGATTATCTTCGGGAGATCATTGAGCAATCGGAGTCTATCCGAGATTATATTATAAGGAAAACGTGAATATGATAGAAAACAATGATCACATAAAATTTCAAGTTGTGAATATATTTTGGTAATATTTCGCGGCGTAAGACGGGCCCTTGGATTCACTTTCAGCCTTGCCGGAAGAACCTGCCCGTATTGGTCTGGGCTTTTTCTCTCAATGCCCAAGACTCCCAAGTGTCATTGCGAAGAGCCCCTCATCCCCATCATCCTCTGTACCCTCACCTCACCTTCCAACAACCTAACTCCATTCACTTGCTGCTGCAACAGACGGAGATCAGTCCTTTGTTTGTTGTTTTGTCGCATCACCCCTACCTAGGCATTCATTCCATTCTTCTCGCTCGTCCGGTCGCCCACGCTAGTGCCGCTCGCCGGGAGCAGCTTTATTATATGAGCTTGACTGTCGAACTTTTGGCCAACTCCTCTCGAATGGATCGCAACAACCCCCCTCGATTTGCTGCGGATCTCCACGCGCAGATCTAACCACCAAATCGGCCGTGGGGTCCATACGCCTACAACACTTTTATCTACAACCAAAGTCACAAAATTCTGCGGCAACATGGCTTCCAGCGTCGCGGCGCAAAACTGGCAGTAGGATCCCACCCAGGCGCGCGCAATCGATATAGCAATGCTAATGTACTCAGGCATGCACAGCACTTTGAAGCGCAACTCAAAGCCCTCCTAAAGAGAGACCCTCCGCCAACCTACGACGAGACCGAACATGCGATCAGCCAGTCCGTCTCCCCGAATGTCCCATATCAAACCAGGTACTTTGTCTTTGCTAACCCAGGCCAGGCTTCGAATCGCATCCGAAGCAGTCATCTTCGCCGATTTCCAATTCGCGACTACCGTAAGGGTTGAAGGACGACTATGGGATGCGCATACCTTGATCAACGGCCGATACAGAAAATTGATGGAGAAGATCAAGAAGCAACAGAAGAACCATGTGGAGCGCCGAAGCTTAGCTAAGCATTATGCCGACTTCATCAAGACCAGCCAGTTCTTCTATAAGGGATATATCCAGAGATTGGCTTCGCACTTCGAGGGTCTGCAAGATTTGCGCCGAATCGCCAACAGCCTCTCGCTCAGTACCCTCTCCGTAGATCGACGAGTTCCAGTCTCTCCCGAGGTCGAACTTCTGATCAAGAGATCTTGTCACTCGACCCTGATGCGCCTGGGGGATCTCTCGAGATACCGCAACAGCTTCCGAACCAAAGATCGTAGCTGGGCACCAGCCCTGGGATATTATGCCTTGGCGAATGACTTTCTTCCGGAGAATGGATATGCCCATCAGCAGATGGCTGTAATTGCTCTTGCGGAGGAGAATCATCTGGATGCGCTCTACCATCTCCACCGCGCTCTGAGCACCAAAGAACCCCACCAGCTTGCTTCTGGTAATCTTGAACACGAATTCAAGAAGATAATCAGTGCTTTCGAGAAGAAGATTGCTCAACCAAAAACCGACAAAGTATCGACAATGTGTGGATGGTTCGTTTTGTTACATGCCAAATACTATGAAGGCGTTGANTTTACCGCCACTCGGGAGGAACTCGAGAGAGAAATCCTGTCCCGGCTTGCATTATTGTTCAAGGAACAGACATTCGGGGAGACATTGGAGAAATTGGTCATTGTCAATATTGCCGCTCAGTACATTGCTGGGAACAAGGCCAAGAGTCAGTATCATTTTCAGAAACATCTTGCATCCTACTAACAAATATCAGATGATTCCACTGAGAAGAATCTTACTTCCTACAAATTTTACCTGGGGTTCAATGTTCGCATGATGTTCCTACTTCTCCAGACTCTTGTTCCGGAGCTCGAGAATGATTCAGAAGGAGAAGAAATTCCCAATGGAACTAATGGCTCGGCTGATCGTGCAGAAGCCCCAAAGGAGATAATCACTGCAATTGCTCGTCGAGTCCTCCCAGCTTTGCGTCAATATAGCACCTGGTTAGCTTCAAGCGCTTCTTTTCTTATGGCTGTGTCTGCCCCTCAAACATCTGATATCACTATGACTACCCGCATCATCGAACTTTGGAACCTCCATGCCACGGTCCTCACGAAGCTCAGCATCATGTTTCCTGTCGCGGAGCTCCCTGACGTCAAGTATCTTCTGGAGGAGGATGAGTCAACAGTTGGATTCGAGCCCTTTCTTGACTCGAACCTCCCTACTGGATGCAACCTTTTCAAGTCCGTAAGTGGNGAAATGAAGCCCCGGATCACAGACCAAGGTCTTGCACGCGAGCATCCAAATGTCGAAATGCAGTCTCGAATCCGCGACATTTTGATCGTCGGTCTTTCCTTAGCCATGAATAACGACCTCCCGATCGACATGAACCGAGCAGAGAGCGGGATCACTTTTGCCTTCCGTACGCCTGGCGCTCAGCTCTCTAGCCCAGTGCATTATCCGTCGTCTTCGGCTTTTCCAACCCCATCGCATACGAGCAGCACTTTCTCTCCGCGAGAATTGCGCTCCGCGAAGACCCAGATCGAGCGAGATGAGCATGTTCGAAATACAGATGCGCATCACTCCATGGAGAGCGATATGTCTCGAATGGTTGACGACCTGCTTGATCCATCATCGCAGAACAACGAAACATCCTACGGTATGCACAGTCGCACGGCAAATGAGGTCTTCGCACCCATTGCTTCCAACGGATACGATTCTCAATATCGATCGACACCAAAGATGCTTCCTAGCTTACCTGGATATTACAACTCGGCATTCGCTCCACAGCCACACGAATTGAAGCCAACCAGCCCCATTCGCCCAGGAACGGGAGGCCAATTGTCACCACTGTCTCTCAATTCTGAAGATGAGCGTAGAGAGGCCGCCGCAGCTCTTGATAAGATGACTGGTCTGTCCGCACCGGGAAGTTCGCCTTGGGGGCGTCAACCTTCACAAGCAAAGTCGTCGTCTTACAAGTCCTTCGCGAAGCAACTGGAAGAAGGAGTTGATGATCCGGATGTCATCCCACCGAAATTCAATTCCTGGGGCAGACAATTGTCTCGACCTGTCTCGGGATCGTTGCCACGACCTGTTAGTCAAATTCTTCAGGATTCACTAGCTCAGCAGTTCATGCCAATGTCCTCGAACTTCTCGGATTCGAGCAGTCTTTACGCAAACTCCACGCCAATGCCAGCCAGAAATGGTGGTGCTGGCTCATGGGATGCTGCGTTCAGTGCTATGAATGGAGGCAACTCTACTGTCTATGCTGGAGCCAGTGACTTTGATCGGGAGACCATGCTGCAGTCGTCCATCTGGAACGGTAGCCAGAAATTCCCTGGTCCATATGTCCGAACTCCTCCTGGGGGACAAGGAGGCTGAGCTTAAGTCGAAGTGCGAATAATGTACAACACAAGTCACAGTCATATTGACCGATCATGTTGAGGCTCAGTCTGCTCTTAAGCATGCAAAGATCCGGATCTTTGAATGCTTGACATATCGGCACCACGTCACATCATGTCATCGACACATTCATCGCCACCGGAAATGTATGGCAAGGACTTTTCATGTTCTTAAAATGCAACGCGACTTATCTATGCTGTTGATCGTGGAGGATCATATCGGTCATCTCATCATCCATCATAAGCGGACGGCCAAAATCCACACCAGATTTTAGACGCTTCCCTGGTTGTTGTTGAAACCTTTTGCCCCCGCCGAACGCCATCTAAGATCTCTAGGTGAAGAAATGCACGCAAGGAAAATTTCGAGGGTTGTTTATGCAGTGGTTGGCTTGTAGGCCTGCTTGGGGAATGGGAATCTGTGGTCGTTCGTTAGTTTATCTTTCGGGGAGCAAATTCTTGGAAGTTGTGGTTTTTCTCGAGATGGAGAACAGTCTGTGTAGCCAGAATGCAGTGAAATGCCATCTGACAAATTTTTGCCATCAAGTGAAGTGAAGCATAAAAAGACGAAATAATGAACTTACGAAGGACCCAACTCCTGGATGCTCAACTTGGCCAACCATTGGCCCTGGTCAACACACTGAGCCAAGCTCTCCCCAGCAACCAAACCAGCTGTGAAACCAGCAGCGAAAGCATCACCAGCACCAGTCGTGTCATTGATGAGCTTGGAATCAATAGCATGAACAGGGAACTCTTGAACCTCCTTACCACCCACACTGACAACAGTAGGCTCGGTACCCTGGGTAATGATAGCTACTCTCTCGCGCTTCTCATTCTTCTTTGGCAGCGCCGCCAATGCCTTAGCAATCTCCTTGATATCCTTGCTCTCGATACCATGGCTCTCAGCATAAGACAGCGCCTCAGTCTCATTTCCAATAACGTAATCCCAGTATGGCGCCGTAGCATCAAGGGGATCCTTGAAGAACTGGGGGATAAAAGGTGCGGACAGCGAGAACACGAATGCCTTGTTCTTCGCAGCTGCCTCTTCAGCAAGTGCCATGATGGCGGGTGGGCACACAGTCAAGTGGTATCCACCAACAAAGTAGGTGCTTGCTCCCTCGACGAGCTTCCACACCTCAGGGCTCTTCAAGTGCTCGAGATCATAATGGTTCGCTGCACCCAAGTCCGTAACCATAGAGCGGTTGTGGTCTGTGATGACGACTCCACAGCGGCCTGTGGGCTCCTTCTTGTCAACTCGATACTCGACTCGCAGACCAGCGGTCTTGACGGCATCGTGCAGGATCGCAGCGTACTTGTCGTCTCCGACGCCGCCGAGGTAGACGACGGAGTTGGGCGGGAGCATATATTGTGCTCCGCGAGCGGTGTTCTGGGCTCCACCGCCGGCGATGAGCTTGGCGGAGTAGTTGTTCAGGAGGTCTTCGTAGATACCGAGATGCTTTTCTTCGGCGAGAATGGCGTCGTTGGCTTTGAGGTTGTACTTTTCGAGGAGCGCTGGGTTGCCTACTGCTTGGATATCTGGAATACGATTAGTACTTAAGTTCTGACATTCTGGTGAGCCATTGAGAGATTTGGTGGGGATTCTGATGATATATGTTGCATTTTGCTATTGAAGTGAGGGGTATCAAAATGTAGCTTCTCTGTCTGCAATTGAGTTTTCGAAATGCGAGAATTTGACCTACCAAGCAGAGGGTTCTCCAAGCAGAGGAGGGCGAATTCTGTATTGGGAGCCATGATTATTATTCGGTGTGTGATGGATTTGTGAGGATTGGACAGATGAGCGAAGAGTTGTTGTTTAAATTTGGTGGGGTCGGTGTGCAAGTGTATGTTTTGTTTGGCGGGGTGCGACAAGCCACAACGATCCCTTGCTTGGAACGCCACTGTTCTCGATTGGGAAGGAACAGAATATTCGGCGACTTTTCTCTTCACTAATCGTTCAATATACTATAGTTGAATTGAGACTGACGATCTCACACAGCAGAACTTTATGGAATCCTTCAAGAGATTGAGCACTTAGAAAGAATTATTACCATCGGTATTGTTCACATGAAGGCAGATTCTCAAGAGAAGTGCTGGATATATGTTGGTGGAAACTTGATGCCGTGTTCATGAGGTCGTTCTCACTGTGAATTGGGCTCAGAGGACAGGTCGCATTTACACCGCATATGCCCGAGCATTTCTTCACAATGAGGCAAGGCAGATCATTGGTGAATTCATTCCATTCGCGCAAATGCCCCTTCCTTTCCAGGTACATCCATTGCGAAGCCAGTAAATCCGAAGCAAAAAACAATCCCAATGATCAAACCATTTAGTCCTTGACCTTTTGAGTACCGCGCAACAGACCAGTTCTCCGAGCAGCGATAAGACCAGCCTTTTGACCTTGGACGGCGTATCTTGAGATAGTCGAGGCCTTACCAATATGTTGATGGTTACCACCCTGGGCGTTGTTAGTATATAATTCAGCAGTCCTGATCTGAAAGTACGTACTCCGTGAGGATGGTCGACGGGGTTCATGGCAACACCACGAGTCTTTGGCCAGGAGTTACGCTTGACAGCGAACTTATGCTTAGCACGCGATGCCTCTGTTTGAATGTTAGAAAATTATCCAGGCCAGGGAAATACGTCGTATCATACTCATCAATGGTTTGTCGGTACGTCCACCACCTGCAACGATACCGATCATACCACGGGCATTGCTTGCAATGACCTTCTTGGCGCCGGATGGGAGCTTGACACGAGTCTTGCCCTCATCTGGGTTGTGGCCGATGACGGTGATGTAGTTTCCGGAAGTACGTCCCAACGCACCACGGTCTCCAACCTTGCTCTCGACGTTTGAGATAACAGTTCCTTCTGGGATGCTGGCGAGTGGGAGAACGTTTCCGACGGTCAGAGCAGCGTTCTTTCCGGCGTAGATGAATTGACCAGTGTACCTAGGCGGCATTAGCCCAAACCCCTTCCAACTCCTCCAGATTGTTTCCCGGGTCCAACTCACATTCCCTCGTTGGCGATGAAAGTCTCGGTGTGAAGCTTGAATCGGTATGGGTCACGGAAAACGACACGGGCGAGACTAGAATTAGGAAATGTCAGCCTTTGGTCAGAGATTATGCAGATTCGAACGACCGAAATCTGAGACGAAATTTGGCAAAACTTACGGAGCTCCTCTACCGGGATCATGGATAATTTCCTTCACGACTCTATATCGTTATTAGCTATGTTTGATGGTATTCGAGGGTGGAGGAGTCGTGGATTCCGTCGGTTGAGGTGAAGCCATCCAGATCCCCTTTAAACTTCTCAAACGTACCCTCGAATGTAACCGTGAGCCTCCGCATAATCGAGCTGGCGGAACTGAGCTGGGTTCTTGTTCAATCTGGTGTTTGCTGTGAAGATCGAGCCACGGCCCTTTCTCTGATTTCGAATGACCCTGTGCGCCGACGACGTTAGCAACTGGACTCCAGGAAGCGCGGGAGTTTCGCAGAATCGCAGAGGCTGGAATATCCAATTCCCAATAGAATTGAAGCACTTCAAGGGAGGGAGGAAGCTTACCGTCCCATGGTGGCGGTTGTGGTCGACTCGAATTGCTGTGGTGTTGAAGTCGCGAAATTCCCGTCGACGACTTTGGTTGTGTGGGAAGATTGAGCAGATCCACTTCTAGGCGAGAATTTTTGATTGGTGACCGCTTCACATCACATGACTGGACTTTTCTCCAAATCAACGACGATTCCAGTGAGCTTTTGCAGGCCTAGCTCTAAAAGCACCTTCTCTTTTTTGGAAGTCATATGGATTCATTAGATTACGCCCAATTGTCAAAGAAGACACGGGCTCGAATTGCACTCCATCCAGTTTCCAGCTGATATATTGAGATCTGCCAGACTGTTACCGGCCTGTCCTGTATCTCAGCATAATCTATGCCATATTTTCTCAACTAGTGGATAATTCAATCTCTTGCCGTGGTCTCATGTCAAGATGCGCCTTGCAGCTATATGATTTGTAGTTCTTGGTGCTTTACATCATGTCAGACTCTCTGTCTACATGCGCCTTCTTTGGTCTCACTGCTGTTCCGGGGCATCCCTCTAGCCTGCTTCCTTATGCAATTTCTTGCTCTAACACTGAAAGGTATGTCCAGTTATCGACGGACTGGACGAAGAGATAATTGTGTTGAGGCTATGGTCTGACTTGAAGTCACAATCACAAGAGACAGACAGCAAGATTTCCAATCACACCGCTACGCCGATGTGAAATGATACCGTGCGGTAGTGCGTGATGGCTTCCTCGCAATATTTCATGTTGCCCGCCTGTGATCTTTTCAACGCCTAGAGCACGCGAATAATATTACAAAGATACTTAGTTGTATGTATGCTTACTCGGGGGGGGGGGCGGTCTGAGCTAGCGAAGCCATTCTCCTCGTCCACGCCCAGTTTTCCGTACCTCGTGAACTGACATAGCTAATCATGTGTAAATCCCTCTTCCTTTTTTGTAACTTGTGTATTATATCTGTGTAGCCATTTTTGGCATACTGTGAAGTCTGCAATTAAGCAAGGAATCATTTTGACTTCTGCCCAAGTGATGCTCATGTCTTTGAGCTGCCCAATCTGTCTACGAAACGAAAGGATCTCGTTCGGGAGAAGCGAAAGCATCCATTGTTGACCATACGGACTGCGGTCAATATCTGTCTTGATTGATGCAAAGCTTATTGGGTCCTTGTGTCATTTTCGAGCTTGCACAGCTCGGCGCTATAGTCCAAAAAATCTGGCTCCTGTTCAGGACTCCGCGGCCTGGCATCATTCTAGAGAATGGACCCCTAACCCAGAATCAGATAAGCCGATAGGACGAAGATTTCCACTGTTCCACTCATGGAAACCTTTATCTAGAGACATTGATGGACAGCAAATATCTCGTTAAGGAGAACGGTCATGAAATGGCGATAGGTGACCGGGAGATATATGGATCAGGCTAAGCAAATAATCTAATTCACAATGCAAGCCTCAGGGAAAACTTTTCAGAGTATAATTTAATTAAACCGATATTATTTGTTCGGCTGGAGATTTGTTTGCTTGCAAGTGAGTACAAAAAAAGCCACATAAGAAGATGAATTTCAGACTTGGATCAAATTCTTCACTAGCTCATCTAGCTTAGATAGACCAAGCTGAGAAAATGTACTTGAATTGAGGGAGACGGAAAGAAAGGCAGGCACTGCAAGGGAATACTTTGAGAACATTTGCTAGCACTACTCAAAATATCACAAATGGACCTCTCAACCAGCACAAGACGTTTCATCCAAGAGTAAAGTGACGATGTTTTCATAAGCCGGAGTGGACCGTCACACTTGAGGCTCACGAGGCAGGCAGGCAGGCAGGTCCGTTCCGCCTCGTTATCGCGCCAATCACACAGCAGGATCTTTTCGAGGTGGATCCTCGGGGAGAAAATATGTGTTTGCCCGGCGCAGGGCAGGGTACAGAAACAGGGACAAAGGACAACCGCTGCAAGCCGAAGAGGAATTGCAAAATCAACCAAGTTAAATCTCTAAAAGGTTTTTTTTTTGTAATGTCCCAGAAACCTGGATCTCCGATTTTCCAATTTTTCCAAAGTGTCCAGATCGCCTGGCAACATTGAGGGGTCGCCTAACTAGTCGGGCAGGGATCTTGCTGCCAGCTGACCTCTACGAAGCTCACCTGAAAGACAATTGCCATCTTTCTACAACAACATATCACTCCCCTCCGACTCTCCTCCACGCCAGTTTCCCTGCTACCAGAGCGAAGAATCGAGCATTCAAATCAGACAACAGCTTGACTTCCATGGAGCTGCGGCGTTCCATATAGGCTGATATCGTGGCAGTCGACAGGGCCTTATCAGCACCAATTTGATATGCTACTGTGACCAGTGCTGGGTTTGTCTTACAAGCACACAAATGTGTGCTGGACCGTATGTAAGTTGGGACAGATCCGGGCCATTTCTACTATGTAGAAGCACTTCCCGACTGAGAATTCGCCATTTCTGCTACGCAGATAGTTCTTCGGTCACAGCTTGAATGACCCCTCATTCTCCTCAACTCTCTCAATCTGCCTACTTGCAAATGATATGGTAGCTGTAGCTGACTTTGCCTTGAAACAGAACTTCCACATTATCTGGTACCACAACCTCAAGTTTCTATGTCTCCGGCGGCTGGAGACGTAGCCCAGACGCCAGAGCCAAAATCAACAGGCGGCTTTGCCAGCGTCTTCAAGAGCTTGACAGGAAGCAGATCGACGAAGAACCCAAACCCCAACTCTCCAACATCTTTAAATGGCACAAACAATCTACCGGCAGCCCTGTACGCGCAGCCGGCAACATATGGCGGACCACCCGATTATGAACATCTGTATGCACAACTGAAGCATGGAAATCCTTTGGAAGAACGACTCGCAGCGGCAGATGCTCTCCGTCATGCCGTACAGGACTATCCGTTGACAGGAGTATGTGGTATTGAGCTAAGTCCAAAGGAATAGGCTGATACATAGCATAGGTGACAAGTATATTCAAGCAGGGTCGAGATCTGATCGAATCCAAGAATCCACGAGAGGCTCGAACCGCTGGATTCGAACTCCTGACTGCCTGTGTACAGCAAACTATTTCAACGGACCCTGAACGGCTTTTCTATTTCCGAGTCCTTACTGCTCCAGCATCGCCCGAGGACTTCCACCTCCAGCTTGCATCCCTGGTGGAATTAGCGAAGAATGGAAAGGATCTTGCAGGATTTCATTACGAAACTCTGCCTCTATTAACATCATGGTTGAAACATAATTTCTCTGTGACTTCAGCTGCTAGGCGAGAGGCAGGTCGTCAAAACAGAAATTCGAAAGGCAAAGCTCCTCTTGGCGAAGATACTAACTTATCCCTCCTATTCGCCTTTATCGTGGATGTCATCAAGTTCAGCTTCAGTGTATCCAGTGAGGAGACTACTGGCGACCTCATCGATGTTGTTCTATACATATGTGTAAACACGCCACTATCAGGAGATCTGAAAGCCTGCATCAATGTTATCAACGCAATCGTTACGTATGGCGATATCCCAGGCACGAAGCTCCTAGGATGTGTCAAGGTGCTCTGTTCTATTCATTGTCTTGTTACCGACGTGCAACCCGATGCATGGCGTTCTATCAGCAACCTATGCAAATCCCATAATGGTCAGAAAACTGTCAGAATCCTCTTGAATATCCTTCAAGAACCACCCGTGGATACATCCAACGGCAAACAAACGGTGCGGGAAATTCGAGGAGCATTATCTGTTCTAGAAAAGCTTTTTGCCAAAGACGGAGAGAACGGATATCCTCTTGTTCCGTTTACTTTGCTTATCGCTGCACTTGAAAAGGTTGTGGAAGTCGAGCACACAAAGGTCGAGAACGACGTACTACGCTTGATCCTGTCTCTATTCAGCGATGACAGTGAAGAGGTTAAGGTGAATGTGATGGAAGAGGACTGGTCGCTGATGTTTGATGTGGTCACAAAATGTGCACAGCGAACACTAGAAACCCCTGACGGCCGTCAACTTACAAGCCGGTCTCGTATCAACAGTCCTCTATCCAAAGAAGATCCAGGCGACCAAACTCTGGCCACTAGTCTGGCGCAGACCCTGTATAGCATCATTGTGCGTATCGAGGAACTCCTTGTCAAATTCTCCTCCATCGATTTCTTCCAGAAAGAAGACTGCATCAAGTTTTTTGTCACGGTCCACCCGCATCTCCCAGAATCATGCGCAAAGCTGGTCATTGACCACTATATGGAATACCGTTATTGCTATCCCTCAGACTTGGATTGGAAGGAAAACACGAAGATGATTCTCTCTGCATTTTTCACAGACCGATCTCAACCAACTCATATCCGACTTCATGCACTCCAAACCATTACTGATGTTTTCGAAGTGATTGAGATGATGGATGAGCATGAAGATCCGGATACTGTGCAAGTCTTTGTCATGTCTATCCTTGATGACATTGGAGATGAGAAGGACATCGCAATTCTACAGAAAGTCGTTGCTTTCGCCGTGACTGTCGCAGAAAAAGCTGATGATATGCTATTTACCTACGTAGTGGACGCAATTCGGGGAAGCATCACGAGCGACCGCCTACAATCGCCCCTTGGATCTCCTCCGGGTTCTAGACAAGGATTGATGAACTCCAGTAGGCCAGCATCATCGGCTGTCTCGAACAGCTTGGTCCAGACTCCATCGAATGTTGTCACAAGAGGCCTCATCTTAATATTCATGAGGACGATGGGCAACTCGAGCGCCAAAGCTTTACGTATTTACAACGAGCTTCTTTGGATCTCCAGGTCTCACGAATGCGAGACTGACGCACGGATCTCGGCCCTGAAGATGCTCTCACGATTGAGGGCGGACTGGGCGAATGGCATTTTCCTGACACCATTTACGGAATCTGATGGACTGGCAGCCACTCTCTACCGAACCACTGCCTCTCTTGCAAGGAAACAAGCTATCGATGAAGCTGCCCAGCAGCAACGCTCGTCTCGAGCCGATGATAATGCTCGTATCTTAAGGAGCACATCTGTCGGACAAGGTCATCCAGCAAGTCGTCAGCCATTCCGGTCTGCCAGCGGTCTTACGAGAACAATGCAGCGCCATCATCCTCAGATGTGGATGTGTCCCGATCAGGATGCGCTGCCCGAGCCAGCATCTGGGAAAGCTAGTCCAGAACTAAAGTCATGGCTGGGCGCAGGACACCAGCAAACTGAAGACTCTAGCATGGAGACCGGTGATGCCGAGTCCAGAAATCCAGAAAAGACTACTGAAATAGAAGCATTTTCAAGCACTGGTTCGCAGACCGCCCTAGACGTTGGTCTTTACCTAGAGACAATCATCAGTCTGATGAAGAATGGTTGTGACTGGGAGGTGTACAGCTACATCCTCGTTCACTTGGCCTCGCAATTGACCAACCAAGCTCTCTTTGCGGGCGCCATTCCTCAAATCCGAATCTTGAGAGAGCTGCTTTGCGATCAGATCAAGAACAGCACCTACTATGATCCACCCTTATCGTCTGGTTTGCGAAAAGCCGACGTTGCTATCTGCATCTTTCAGATCTTGAACATGGTTATGAGCTATCACCGCCATTTCTCCAAGGTCGACCAAGACGACATTGTTCGGACGTTTTTACAAGGTGTCGGCGAAAAGACTTCAAAGTGCTGTATCCATGCACTTTCTATCTGCTGCCATGAACTCCCTGGATCAACGAGTAAATCACTTGTGCATATTCTCCAGAAGATGTCACAGATCATCACACAGAGTCATGTGGCGATTCATATCCTAGAATTCTTGGCATGTCTAGCAAGATTGCCAGATCTGTATGTGAATTTTCGGGAGGAAGAGTACCGCATAGTTTTTGCCATATGCTTTCGGTATCTTCAATATGTTCGTGACCAACAGGCAAAGGATGCCAGTCATCGCAATAGTAATCCTCTCGGCCGGAGTACCACAGCATCGCCTGATCTTCGGGGGCAGACTCAATCCAGGACTGCCGAAAGTAATTTTGAGCCAAACACATCGGACGACCTTCCTCAGTATGTGTATGCGTTAGCGTACCACGTCATTATTTTCTGGTTCCTTGCTTTGAAGCTCCCAGATCGCGCAGGGCAGGTCAGCTGGATCACCAGAAATCTCGTCTCAACCGACATCAATGGGAAGGAGAGGATCGACGAGCAGGCCCAAGTCACTCTGGACTTCATGCAGAGGGTGGCTTATGCAGACGTTGATGAGTCTGATGCCGATCCTTCCTTTACAGAAGAGGTGTTTGGTGAGATTCAAAAGAAAAGGTGGATCATTGGAAACAGTTTGATCACTGTCGAGCAAGCAACCCGGGGTGACTGGGCTCAAATCACTAAGCGTCAGCCTTCTGGTACATCTTGCTACATTATTCAGGAGAAGTTTATAAGGCCACCGCCTCATCAGGACCCGGGTCTCGCTGATGTTATGAAAGACGGACGCCTCTCGGACGACAACGTCAAGTTGCCAAGCCATCTTCTGCTTCAACTTTCGGCGTCAATTCCCCAGATGGGCGACGCTACCCGTCCAATCCCATTACCGAATAACGAGGACATGGAGCGTGCCGTTCAGGGGTTCAACCGACTGTTCACTGTGGATGGCCACAAAGTGGGCGTAATATACATCGGCGAGAACCAAACTAACGAGGTCGAGATTCTTGCAAACATACAGGGTAGTAGTGATTACACCGAATTTCTGTCATGTCTCGGTACACTCACCAAATTGCAAGGCGCCAAATTTAATACTCAAGGGCTGGACAAGGAGTACGACTCTGATGGGAAATACACCTTCTGTTGGCGTGACCGTGTCACAGAGATAGTTTTTCACGTAACGACACAGATGCCAACGAATCTGGATAGAGATCCTCAATGCATTGGCAAGAAACGCCACATTGGAAACGACTTCGTCAACATTATCTTCAACAATTCTGGGCTTCCATTCCGCTTTGACACCTTTCCTTCACAGTTCAACTATGTGAACATAGTCATAACGCCAGAGTCTCGAGCATCCTTCGTTGCAACGCGATTCAGGTCCAAGATGCATGCAGGTGATGCATTTTACAAGGTGCAGGTCATGAGCAAGCCTGGCTTCCCAGAGATATCGCCTGCTGCAGAGACCAAAATCATGAGCCTAGCAGCTCTGCCGGGATTCATTCGTCTATTGGCCCTCAACGCATCCGTTTTTTCGTTGGTTTGGTCAAACCGTGAGGGAGGGGAGCACGTCTCGTCCTGGCGAAGCAGATTGCAAGCCATCAACCGGATGAAAGAAAGATACGCGCCCAAGGGTCCTAGTTCGACAGCCACGTCGCCTCCAGGGACGTCCAGCGGAGTAAACATCCGCGATAGTATCAGCAGTCTAAGACGATCCTCAGTTGCGAATTTCTTGACCAACGCAGGGCCTGAGCTAGCCTCACAGCGTTCTTCGGTACTCTCGACGGCTGAAACTGAGGTCGGTCAAGTGACTGGCGAGGACAGTCTTGTAGAATCTCTTGATTTTTCAAAATGGGCCTGAATGGGCAGGAAGCATGGAAGCATGGGACAGCATATGGCGCATGGGAGGGGAATATACCACAAAAGTTCTCTGATTTCGTTGCATTGTTCGGCGTATGGAGGCCTTTGAGGTCTGGTCTGTATATTATGCAAGGCTACATAGATTGTAAGCCTTATTAGGATCATCTTTTCGGGGTCCTTCTCTGGGATCTTCTCGGGATTCCCATGTGACTTTGAGCTTATTTCCCAACGCAAGTTCATTTTACGTACCTCAAGCCTCTTAATGGTTCGGTCCCTGCGATGGAAGCTCTACGGCCAGCTCCGGTTCCCTGGGCCCTATCGTCGTCTCAGCTATCGGGCCAAGGACTTCAACGATGCGACGGGTGTTCTAAGTTTGCAATTAGCTTCTCTGGTCACTGCAAAATTCTGTCTAGGAGGTCATTGGGGCAGGGCATTCCGTGATCTGACTGGTCGAGCAGTTTTGAGGCCTCAAATTTGTACTCTGCGGCCCGCATGCGGCGCACGCGGCATGGTAGCATTGCTGTTGCAAATCAAATCTCCTGAATTTAACCTTCCGCGGGCTAGGATCTTGCATAAAACTATCTGATTCTAGTACTTTTGGTAGCAGCGGCTTGCTGGCCGTGTTCCGTGATTCGCTGTGGACTGCTGGTAGCCAGATCTAAAAACTGTCAAGAGATCTGACGCACGCGCAAGGACTCCAGGCCGGCCCAGGGACTGCTTTAGACTTGGAGCTATGAACGGCCATAGGCCCTTCGGCCTTCGCGTCATTATAACTTTTTATGTTCCTAAATTCCTAGGTGCACCAGTGGACTTCACAGCAGCAGGTACAGCCTCTCTATCCCGAGCCGCGGCCCTGACTTGCGACCTAGACAAAAAGCCACCCCTTCGGAGATAGAACCGTTGTTCTTGACTGCTTACGATGTGGGATTCTGTGAGATGTATGGCTGATTGAGAATCTCGAGCTTAATTGCAATTTTACTAGGTAAGTCAACCCGGACGCGAGCTCACCAGCACTTGTTCTCTTCGAAGCCCAGTACTACTCGGAGTAACCCCAAGCAAGTAGCCCAGCTGTACTCGAGAGTCGAATACTAAAAACCTTTTGCAGTCTAGTTATGACGATGTTGAGGCTAAGATCTGCAAGATAACGGCCCCGAACCACTCATCCCAGCAAGACACTTCTGGTTGGCAGGGTTTCTCTCCACAACTTTCTTTTGTTCAGCTCTTCATTTCGAGGGTCGGGTTGCAGGAGATGGACTTACGGGATATTTCCTCTCAAGTACTGGTACTAATTCGAGCCTGACCCTTGTCAGCTACACGTACAATTCATTGCTACAGAATTATCATGATATCTCTTGAACTCGGCATCCTTCAGCATTAGCAACAAGATCAGCAACAAGAACCTTGTCTAGCTGACCCCCTCCCTCTCCTCCAGCAGCACTAGGCACCTCATTCTTGGGCTCTCCTCGGCTCTCGAATCCACACCCTACCGGAAACTATGTTTTTATGGGAATAAGTCTTATGCGGATCCAACGCGAAATGTAGTCTAGCAGGTTCAACAGTTCCGCGAATCCCCACCCCCAAGGCACCAAAATCGACAAGGACCCTGAGATTTCAACCTAAGCGCAAGTTCTTGCGTAATTGTGCGGTCAACCCTACAGAACAACTTCACGATTTCATGCATCGGACAACAAGCCGATCTTATTAGTGCTGGAGTCTGCAATGCATGGAGAACAAATATTTTCCGATACCTGTTGAACCTTAACGCCAGGTACCGCTTATAATTCTCGGAAATACCTCCGACTACTTTCCCCTCTCCCCAATCTTCCCTCACTCTTCCCCTCTTCCTCTTCTTTGCCGGTCGTCAACGTTATTGGACGCTTACACGTCGGGATAATCGATGGCCAGCTTTTCGAGGAGCATCTCTATTTCGCATCTCGCGTCCGAGCTTCGTTCTTCCTATCAATAGCATGGATCCCAACGCTCCACCAGAGCGTCACGCACCCCCACCCAAACCACCGACCTACAGCTTCATTACTATCAATGATCCCAAGGAGACCAAGTCTCGGTCCAAGAAGCGACAGGTCAGGTCTGCTGTGGCTTATTATCAGCATCACAAAAACGACAATGATGAGGCTGAGATGGGCGGTACGAGAAGGCGGGGTTGGAAGCGGAGAGATCAGACCCAGTCCCCCGTGATGCTCAAGCACGAGTCCAGCCAGTCGACGATGTCAGAGTCGACATCAACTGCGCAAACAACTCCTGCTGAGGAGAAGCCAGACTGGGTCACTGAATGGAATGCTGCCTACCCGCCAGATGCCACTTTCCGTGGGTTGAGAATGGACCCTTTCAATTCTTACCCCGTGCCTTGGAATCCTGCTTACGAACCCATATTGGATTTCTGTAAGCTGCATTCTCTTTATGACTGCTACGAAAGTACATGGCACAGATGGTCACTGTCGAGAAAGAACAGACAATACTAACACATGACAGACATAACACAAATTTTAATCGATACTCCAGCGGTATCTGAGCCGGGAAAAGTGTTCCGTCTCAGAACCGTCTGGTTCCCCTTGGTCATGACGAGCAGCACAACATTCTACGCAGCTCTCTCATTGGCGGGTTCCATTCTACAGGCACGTCAGCACCTGCCTCTCGACGCCCCAGCCTTGCTTGAAATACGCCAAAGGGCAATCTCATCCATCAATGCCACGCTTTCCAACAGAGAAGCCTGCAAAACCGATCAGACTATCGGTGCAGTACTCTGTCTGTCCATCTTGGAGTCTTTTCTTGGCCACCCTGAACTCTTTCAAATGCACATGGCCGGACTAGCTAAGATGGTGCGAATGAGAGGAGGATTGGATGGATTAGGGCTGGAGGGGTTGTTGAGAAGGATGATCGTCTGGTTGGATTTCAACCACTCGAGGATATACAGGACAGATCTGGTGTTTGAGGAGAGCATCGAAGCCGAGTCGAGGTTGAGTCCGTTCAAGCATCCGAAATCTAGAGAGTCTTCACCGACAGATTCTGCTGCGGCTACATAACTTCTCGAGATATGTTTAATAGTAGTCATGTTTGGCGTTGGGGAAGGTGGCATCTGGCAAGGGAGATTAGATGGGATATATGCATTATGTTTGCATGATCAGCCTGTCGTTATGGTGTCTAAGGTCGATTTCAAAAGATGGATTTTAATGGTTTTACTGGGATTTGCTGGACTATCTGAGGGTGACTAGATGGGAGGCACGCATTGCATTTGCATAATGAGCCTGTCGTTACGATTTCAGTGTCAAAAGTTATGTGTCATGGCGTTCTTTGGGACAGGATATGAATGGGAATGGGTTGCTGGATAATATGGATGGCTGTATCAACACTCGCTAGACGGGTCTAAAGGCCCATGTATTAATAAGATCTGTCAATCTACATAAACATTTTTGCGCGGCCAGCTCTCTCAGTCAACCAACGAGGGACTAGTCTGTCTAATGTTGCCACCAGGTACTGTCAAGGAATCCTTGATCTTGATGTTCTGTAGCTGCTGTGCTACATAAGCTTAAGTGCTGCAAGATTGAGTTCAAGAGATCGACTTGGATCTCGAGACGAAGACCGAAGCAACAGTGGCATGTCAAGACCTTGGAGTGACTCACAGAGTGCGTGATTGGAGAGTTGAAAGTAGCGGTGGAGATGGGTAAGTCAACTTGCAACTTTAACAATCGCAGAGCACCAAGATCATCGTCGGGAGGATCCAGCCGAGACAGGAAGCAGCCGGCCTTCTTTCTCCGCAACACACGCAGGACTCGGATTGCCAAATTTGGACACGGCTCGCTTCGACATGAGGTGAACGGCTCTGATATGGAGTCGGGTATGGGGGTAATTATACCCGAGGACGTCAATCGGGTACGTGTTGACCGGATATTCTACTTTTGATTGCGACCGCGGAGCCAAACCCTTCAAGACCGGCTCAATCCGATACATGACAAGTACACTCTACTTATCCTAGATGTGGCTGATTATGTATCAAACCTCCTCGTCCTAATCCTAGACTCAATCCTGTATGTTACCAACTCTGTAGGCAAGTTCCTTCTTCGTCTTGCGTATCTACCGCCCCATCTCATCCGACTGACAAAATAAAGCAAGGTGGCTACTGCAAGAAGTTGAAACTTGCTCAAGCCATAATGCAAATATCTTCGCCGTCACATGAAAACCCCATTTTTTTACATCCTATCATCCCACTTCTCGTCCCATCGCTGGTAGCGAAGGATCAACTACGTTGCTGGCTGCATTGGACGAGAGGACTAGATCAAGACCACATCATCGCTAACTTGCAAAAAGATGCCAACTTTGCTTTGTATTGCTTCCATGTCATAGAAACACACAATTACATGATTCTCTTATTGGTCCGTACAGTAGGCAGTCGACATCGAGATGTAATCTGACTGTCCAACTCAACCGAAATCGACATAATGGTAGCAATCTATCGATATAGAAAAGAGAGAAATTGCACACAAGCATATCAGATTCTAGATCCAAACACTAGCCCTACAGACGGGACTTCCCATACAATTTCAAAATCTCCTAAGGGCGGGCGGCTGTGAAACCTTCATACCAGCGAACCATCTAGCAAGCAACCAAACATCTTCAACAACATGCTCGCCCCGGCGTAGTCTAGTATTCACCATCAAGGTACCTACTTTAGACACCAAGGCCACAGCATAGAGACACGGTAGCAGCACGCGAGCAAGCCATCCAGACTTCCGGCAATTTCATCGGTCGGAAGGCCGCGGGTGAAATGGACGGTTGGCGGACGAGTGGCTTTCCCAACAATATGGTGAATGTATGGAGCGTCATCCCAAGAATTCATTAGGTTTGAGATTTGAGATCTGAGATATTAGATCTTGACATGCAGGATCATGTCGATCTGGTGTGCATATGCAGACCGAGATGGGCCTCAGGGGAAGCACCTGCCTCAGTATGGCTGCAATATTGCGTGCATATTTGTCAAGGGAAAGTCAAATGCTTTTGCGACATGCACAAAACGATCTTGTATCAGAAAGATGATTCTGCCATGGTTGCATAATCCCTCGCGATGTTAAGTGAAGTGTGTGTTCATGGGGTCTTGTATTGGGAAAGTGTCTGGTCTCGCTTGCTCGTTCTGATCCGAACTCTCTTCAAATCGGTGTTGTCGATACTCGAGGGGTAACAGCCATCAGCGTGCAACAGAGATTTAGAATATTGATATTGCAGCTAATTGATAGTCCATACTAGCGGGCTCGGAAAGTGAGTTGCTGGATTTGGTTCACGGTAGAAAGCTGAACGGTGAATAACCATGGAAGACTTGCTGAGGGGCTCACCTGCGCAGGCTGAGGGCGCGATGAGCCGAGGGGGCAATTTTCCCATCATATCAATTCAAATGCTAGATGGGATCTCTGTAGAGTTCTTTTTACATCCGACAGCGTAGTGCATTAATCTCGTTGACTGATAACCACCCGGCAGTCCTACCGAGCATTTTCGCGACGTTGCAAGCGAGATAAGCCACAACTATTCAGCTCAGCTTGTTTCCAAGTCATGTCTTCGAGAGAAGTCTCAGCTGATAGACTGTAAAGTATGATGAGACCCAAAACTATGATGGGTCTTTTCGATTTTGCGAGTTTCTTCGGGGTCCGAAGAGAAACAGTTTGGTCCACCTCGCTAAACCCAAGCGAAGACCAAACGTAAACAAACTTCGCAATGTGAACGTGCCCACAGAGCAGAGGCTCACGCTCATCAAAACGATGCTATTTAACGAACAGCAAGACCTTCCTTATCGCACCTCAGTAATATAGAGCGCGAGAATATACTCGGGGTATAAGATAGCTGGAGGTCTTAAGCTCCATAATCAACATCTTTCATTTTTCTGATCAAAATAAAGGGACATGGCGCCGGACTTTTACACCTTTAAGGACATCAATCTTTTCTAACAATGCAAGTATACGCAGGAAGCGCGTCGTTAAAATTAGACCCGAGAGATCATTTGCATACCTATGCTCAACGAGAACACAACGGTTCGCATTCATACCATGCCGCCATTTACCAGTGATAACCAATCACAGTCGGCTTCCTCTACCCTTCTTCTGATCTGCTCCCTTCAGGGTATCAGAGCTAAATTTTTCCCCTACCAAGTCCTCACTTGTATTCCATAATCTGTCTGCACTGACTGGATCAACAGCCCACTTCGATGGTCTTTTCATCTGACAGTCGTGCAAATAGACACCATCGCTTACTACAGAACACATAGATTAGGACGAAGTACTTCTCTCCTTTTCCCTCGACTTCGCTGGTCGAATATTGCTCTGACTAGGCTTATGTTGGGAGAGATAATAAACAAAGGTTAAAGAACATACCATCAATCTTCGGATCAAACCCAGCAACAACCAGCGTCGCAGCTCCCTGATCCACAGTCTTCCATTCCGAGTTGGGAATACCAGAGAGCATACCCTTCAGCATCTGCTCATCTGCGCCTCGGACAAGGTTCGTCATGATGTCTTAAAGCCATGTTAACACCACCTCTAGCTTGCGAAATATCACGAATTCAATAGAAGACTTACTTCCGGGACTCACAGCCCAACTCCCTAAGCCCCTACTCCCAAATATCCGATTCAACTCGACACTGAACAACAAATTCGCAGTTTTACTCTGCCCATACGCCACAGCCGGCTCATAACCTCCCCCACCTCGCAACACGCCCTCCGGCATACCTCTTCTAGGCTGTTCCTCCGGCGGGACTTGTACGCCATGCGTTTGGTGCAGGTCCGAGAAGCGGATAGGTGAGATGCGGTGGGCTTCAGAGGTGGTGTTAATGACTCGCTTCCTTGGGCTCCAACCGACTTGCGGTGAGGAAGACATTGAGGCAGATTTAAGAGCAGGTTTGAGCATCAGAGGCATCAAAAGACTAGTCAAAAGGAACCCTCCGAGATGATTAGTGGCAAATTGTAATTCGTACCCCTCGGAAGTCAACTCCCGCCAACTGATATTGATCCCTGCGTTATTGAACAAGACATCAATCTCTCCGTCACCGACAGTCTTCTTGATTTCGTCGGCTGCTGATCGTACACTGTTCAAGTTGGAGAGGTCGAGAGCTACGGCTTTGATGGGCGCTGAGGGGTAGAGGGCGTGGATCGAGGAGGTGACGGTCTGGATATTGGAGAGGGTGCGGGAGGCGAGGATGAGAAGCAAGGGCGATTGTGAAGCGATTGCGAGCGCGAGACCAGAGCCGATTGAGGAGGGTGAGACTCCCGTTACCACGACTGTGGTTGGACATGGCGTCAGCTTTTAGACTCCTTCCGTCAAATGAGCTGTCCAATATGACATTTATCGATTGAGATATCTCGTAAGGGCAGCAATACAGAAGCAGAAAACGCTGTCTGGGGTGCAGTGCAAGAACCCGGTCGCTGCATGCAGTGCTGTTTGATCATGGGAGGCTCGCTCTCGCTCGCTAACCACACAGGACAGAGGAGAGATCGAAATATGACAGAGGTATCAGAGAATACACGCAGTCGCTTCTTTATAGGTTGTACGTATCTGTTGTAGTACGACCCCAGAAAGGCGACTGCGACCAAGGCCCGAACATGGCTGGACCAAAATCCGCTAACTCTCCGCTCGATCCAAGTCCACCTGAAATGTAAACAAAAAGAAACGACCAAACAACTCACCACACTTCCCCCTAATCTCATCCCCAAACACCCTAGCTACCTCCAGCGCACTAGTACCGAACCCAAACTCCGGATTCGACAACATTTCCACTTCAAATACCACGACCAACACTAACACCAACACTCAGCTCCTCAGCAACCAAATCTCACAAACACAAACGCCACGAGAACCTTCCTTCCCTCGACACCCCCTGCAACCCAGATAGTGACCTCCTATCAGTATTCCGTTGCCCCAGTGAAATTTGAACTGCCTTTCCTTAGTCCAAGCAAGAAGGTCATTAGTCTGGCCACCTTAATATTGATGTTATTTTTCCTTCATTACCATTCTGTTGCCTGCTTACTTACCCCGCTTCTCGAATCGCGCACGGACCCCAGCTCGGGGCTCATCTCACTCATAATTGAAGCGGACGGATGAAATGGGAAGTAAACAAACCAAACCAGACCACCAATCCAGGCTCCTAGGTAACTGGATGAGGCGGAGGAGGCAAGAAACAATGCGGTTACATCCAGGGTACTGTCAGGGTTAATGCGTCGGTACTACTGAGGGTTAGGCTTAGTGCTAGCCTAGGTGCCCGCAGCGGAATGTTAGCGATATGTTGTACGACAATGTGTTTCACTCAATGTCAATCACCGAAAAAGGAACAATGTGTAGAGTGGGTAATTGTCTGGTATTTTCAAGTCCGGAGATAATCTAATACACAGAAAAGCGAGTTCAAGCAGGGAATCTCTAATGCTCCCGACTGTCAGCGACACCTAGAGATAATAGATGCCACGGCCCAGTACGAAGTAAACAAAGATAGTGCTAAGAACTACAAGTGAAGGTAAAAGTTTACCTCCAACCCAACTCATAAATGGAGGTCCGTGAACCCCCCGGCCCATTCCGTGTCATTGCCATGACGTTTGTAGCCATGATCACGGCTCTTCTCCTTCGCCCATGGGCAACCCTTGCCCTTATCCCTAGCACCAGTATCCTTAACAGTAGTATTCAACTTGTCCCAAACTCCAACGCCGGCTCCAAAACCAGAGAAGCCCAAACCAACATTTCGACGTGCCTTCCACAACTCGGGAGATTTCTCCGAGTCTGAAGTACCAGTGTACGCTCGCCTGCGTTCTCCCAACTTAGACCACTTATCGCCAGTGGTTCGCTTGGGTGGTGGTGAGTATCGAGGAGAGTACTGCGGAATGACCATCTCTTTCGGTGTATCATGGAAAAAGAAGCCATCTGCGACGAGATCTCCATCGATATCATTGGCAGCAGTGACAACATCGGGCTTCGCAATATTTACAAAAGAAGAGCTCTTTGGCTCCAACGGGGGACGGCGTATCGTATCATCTTCATCGTGCTTGCTCTCGTGACTCCAGGTTCGTGCATTCTGCATTTGTCGTGCCTTCAATTGCTTGTCGGCTTCTTCCTCCTCTTCTTCGATGTCCTCATCCCAGAGGTCGCTCCAACTCTTGGACACGACCTCGTTCTTCTTGCCGAAAATTGATGCAAGGGATGGGAGAGGCTTTGGCTTTGACATGGTGATTGGAAGTGAGCCTGAGATTGGGGTGAGGCTCGCCTTTGGTGGTCCAGACTTCATTGGTCGTCTGATAGCCATCGACTTCATCGAAGCTCCAAGAGATGAATCGAGCATGGATGCCAACGATGGGGTTTGTTGACCAACAGAGAACCAATCCTTGTTGCTCTCCTCCGAGCTGGGGAAGAGATCCTCGGAATTGTAGCTCTCGTCGTCTGCAATGACTGACAGTTGACGGAATTGTTGAGGTGGGCTGGCATGCAAGGCCTTGGCCCATGGGAAAGAACCATTGTCCACCTGGGGGCTCTGGATGGATGGGGTGCGAAGAGGCTCCCGGTTGGCACTGGCGATGCCTCGTCTCTCGGCCATGCAGAAATCGTCCAATGATTCATCGAAGGTGGTGAAGCTGACGAGGCGTTCCAGAGCCTCGCGTGCACCTTGCAATGAACGCTTGCGTGGGTCCAAGCTCATGCATTGAGCAATGACTTCATAGGTGTCTTGAGACATGTTTGGGAAGACATCGAAAAGTGACTGCTTGTCGCGGGAGAAGTCCAAGAACAGAGGGTCCGATTCCGTTGGTGTGGTGAAAGGGTTTCGGGAGAAGAGGATGTTCAACAAGCAGATACCAATGGCCCAGATATCGGCTTGTTCAGGTGCGTATCCGGCTCCGGCGGAATCGTATTGTTCTGGAGACATGTATCGGTCACTGCCAACTGTCGTCTCGTAGGTCCACTTGTCGGTGGTAGCGAGGCCAAAATCACCGAGTTTCATCTCCCCGGCTTGAGTAAGGAAGATGTTCTCTGGCTTGATGTCTCGGTGGAAGAGACCCTTCTCGTGGATGTAGGCAACAGCATCGACGAGCTGAAGCATGAATCGACGAACGTGTTCGGTTTCCAATGGACCGGTACCAGTTCGGATGGCCTCGTACAAGTCACCCCTTGCACAGAACTCGAGGACGATGTAGATGTGAGCATCGGTCTCGAATGAATGGATAAGATTGACGATGTTTGCGTGGTTGCCTAGGAGTGCATGGCAGGCCAACTCCTCAGACTTCTCATCAACGGCAAATGAATAGTCCCCATCAGTGATGGCTGACTTCTTGGTTAAACATTTGATTGCAACCATCTCGTTGTTGGTCAGATCCTCGGCCATGAAGACCATGCCAAAGGAACCATGGTTGAGTGGAGATACGGTCCTGAAACGTCCATCAAGGACGACTCCATCGTAGAATCTATCTCGGAGGCACTCCATTTCGAAATATGTGCAGATGAAGTTGTTGAGTGTTGGTGGAGGATAACGTAGGATGTATGATAATTAGGTGTGAGAGCGGCAAAAGCAGTAGTAGTAGTACAACGGCAATGTTTTTGGTCCCGAATAGAATGCAGTTGAGCAGTACGGTTGGGAAATGCTTTTGTCTTTCTCTAAACAAAGTTGATAGCACACGGAGCAAGGCTCCAGAGGAGGTGGAAGAGCCGAACCGGAAAGGTGGAAATGTCGATAATCAAACTGGCAACGCTATATAGATGGATTTCAACCGCCGAAAAAATGATAACTGGTGAAAACTCCGGGTGTGTATCGTGATTGGTAGGGGTCAGAGGCTCATTGATGGGTATTCGAATCGCTAACAAAGGGAATTGTGTGTTGGTCGTAACAGATGGACGAATGTCCGGGAAAGAAATGAGAAGTCGTTATGCTGACATGGAAGTCAAATGTGTAAAGAACGAGTGTCCAAGGTATTGAAGTATCCTCAGAAGCAGTACGGGCAAACGTACTGCCGGAGTGTGTTTGTTGTGGAAGTGTTGTGGAAGAGTGAAGTAGGGTGTCGACGAGTAACGAGTCAACGGACGAGGCAGTGCAATCAACAGATGTCAATTGCAAAGTGTCAGGATGGGTAGTCGTGAATGAGTTGTGTTGTGGATGAGGAACGCTCGAGAAGTTCGTTGGGGAGGAAGGTTGATGACTCGACGGAGTATCGAGATTGTCAGATTGGAAATCGGTTGTGAAGCTGAAGTCTATCTGGAGACAATCTCGGGAACTGTTGTTGAAATCATGTGTTGGTTGTTTTGGTTGGAGGGAACAGGTAGTCGAAGAGCTTGCTCTCCGTCTGCCTTATCCGCTTGGGACGAACTGAGTTGTGTCGTGGATGGAGGAAGAGCTGCAGCTTGGAGCTTATGGAAGAGCAACGAGCAGATGATTCGTCGATCGTCGAGATTCTTTCAGAAAATCGATTGTGGACAAGTTGCACAAGAGTGCAATGCTCTGATGGATTGGGTTGTGTTGGTTGAGGAATGTTGTTGTTGCTTCGAACCACTTGGGAATGACGCAGAATGGAGGTGGTCAAGGCGAGATCGGTGAGATGACTCGAATGAAGCGTGGAAGGCGAGAGTGAATAAGGGAAGTGAGGATTAGGTGGCGAGCGAGAGAGAGAGAGAGAGGAAGTAGATAGGTAATTAAGAAGGAGGTGAGGTCGGAGAAGAGAAGGAAGGAGAGGGAAACTGCGAACGACGATGGATGTGACCAGTCCTAAGTATCATGCAGCTTTGGGGTTGATGGATGGATATGGAGATGGGGAGGGAAAGAAGGTGAGAGAGGCAGGACGAGGATGGGATGCAGGGCACTGGGGCAGGCAAGTCAACAGCGAGTCGACCAGCGGGTCTGTCTAGTCCTTTTCGAGTTAGGATTCTCTGACGAGGGACGGGGGTGTCGGCCTTGGAGTTGATGTCGCAACCGCTGCTCTCGTTGGATGTCAGTGGTTGAGAAGGTGCCTTGAGCCTTGAGCCTTGCTCTCGTTGGCCACCCAGGCAGACCAGGTCCTCTCAAGCACCGGCTCCCCGTTGCCCTGGCCCAGTGCTGCTTCAGGGAGCTTCCAGATGGATCGAATCCGCTGCCAGGCTTTGTTTAGTGACCAACCAGGCAGTTCCAGCGCTGCAATGCTCTACGGGAAACCCACCGAGCCCACTGGACGCACGCCGATCCACCACACCACACCACACCACACCACACAAGACCACACCAGACCAGACTCGTGGCCACGCTTACCAGAAACAGGCGGGCTCGCCCAAATTGGTTCTGGCACGGTGAAGCACCCCAGCAGCCTTTAGAGCAGCAGATGGGCTTAATGTCGGATAAAGGCAAGTGACAGGAACGCGAGAAGGCCAGCCAGTCAGACAGCTGGCGTGGGAGGATGTGGGGAGAGCTGGGGCCATAGGCGGCTGCTGCTTTAAACAGCTTCTACGTCTTTCTACACTGCCAACACCCACGGCGCCACGTATTGGCTGTTTACCTGCACACCTCTCGGACTATTGTGGGGCCATTCTTTAATCTTTGTGCATGCGCCTGGTTCTCCTGTGGACTGCATGCGCATGCGTAGGCGCAGCCTGGGCCAAGCCAAGCTGACCAGTCCCGAACTTGCGCCATCCTTCTTGAAGGGAATGTCGAGAAAACCTTGAGGGAAGAATGATAGGATCTGCCTGAGGTTATGGACAGCTCGAGGTTACAGAGCCAAAGCCAAAGACAGCTCGAGACACCCCTCCTTCCCTCCGATGTCCGCTCCCCATCCCAATCCAGCACTGTGTAATCTTGGGAAACAGACCACGAGGCACCTTTCAGAAACATGAAATCTGTACACAGAAACCGTTGGAATTCAAATGTCGTCTGCACTTCCCCCATTTACAACTGCCGCCCATGACACATCGTAATCTTGCGTACTCGTACTACACAATCAAGCTACGGAAAGCTAAACAACGGATCGGCTCCCCTTTCTTTGTGAGCGCGAGCGAGTGAGTGAGTGAAGTGACTCGCTAAAAGAGGAAACATCGTCGGCGGAGGTCGTGTGACCTCAATCGCTGCTGCCACCAAATGCTGTGATGATTGACGAAGCCGAGACAGCTGCGCGACCTCCCTCAATGAATCTCACGATGTCTGTCCTGACTCGTCGAACGAGAAAGAAGGGAATCTGCCGAGTTCCTTTGACCTCCACAAAGCCCATGCAAGCGAGAGAATGCATTCCCCGGATTTCCCATCCACTTGAAGGCTTCAATTGATCCGATCCTACCGTCAGCACGACATCACATCAGGCCAACTATCTCCTGATCAGTTCACAAAGGTTTCAATTGCCCCTCATCCAAGCTCTTCATCATCGTGGCTTCAAGGTGTCAAAGCAGATGTTGAGAAGATTCGGATACACCGGAGACCATCGAAGACCCCGCGATCTGTTCAGTCCGGGGAGACTGACACTGACTTTACCTCCATTTGCTTGGTCAATAATTGATTGCCTTTATGACGACTTAAACATGCTCCAACTTCGTATCGCCGTGATGAAACGCCGTAGACACATTCGCAGATCCCCCATCTATCCAGACGTTCATCCAGAACTCTGATACAGCAGCAGGCCACCAGCATTCCTTACCAACAAAAAACAGCCGCCGACCTCGCACCTCGCAAGGTCTCCAGCATCTCATCTCGATGGCCCAACACTACACACACACATCTCGATCCTTCTCAAGTTCCAAGGTCTTCCAATTCGCCAGAATAGACGCAGTCATGCCTCAGGCTCTACTTCAGAAACGTCCAGAGGCCACGGCCAACTCACTCAACCTATCACCAGTAACCGCCCTACACCTTCTCATCTATCTGAAGGGCTGTCTCGGAAGTTAACTGGCTGCCCTTCGGAATTGGATTCCAAACATACTCTCTGGTTCAAAACGTCCTTCGCTTCGCTGAATTTCCCAGCCCTGCGAGGCCGACGCGGCGGCCATCATCATTTTATCATATCTCATCTAACTGTAAATACTGTTTGGGGTGGGACGATGGTGGTTGGAGGGGGAGGGGAAAGCTTCACTAGGTTGTTGCTTGGTTGCTTCAGTTTCGTATGATCGTATGATGATCCTCCCCACGCTTCGAGCTTCCCTTTATCCTAAATGGCTTCTGAGAAGGAACTCTGATAAGCTCAGAGCTTCCAACTCGCTCGCGGCGGCAGATCGCTGTGTCTGATCGACCCATACATCAACAACACTGCTGTAGGGGTAGCGAGGGTAGGTATCTCTTGATGTCGTATCTTTTGGGAGGGGCAGGATGAATTCGTATCATATGGTAGGCATTGAAAGACAAGACGGGACCCTGAAACTTTCCAATGGTCTTGTCTTTGGCTCCTCGTACTGATGGGCCAGTGTGCAAAACTTCGTGCAGTCCCGCTGCTTCGCTTGGTGACACCAAAACATCGAACTGCCGCAACACAGTTCCTGTCTTGTATTCCCTCAGCGTAGCTAGCTATGGTACCACCAGCGAGTAAGAGAACCAGCCAATCATGGAGCCGAGGAGAATGAACTGCAGGCTCCCGCAAGCAAAGCTGTACCACATATGGCGAGAGCTGTGGCGCCATACCAGGAGACAGAGCTCTCCCTTGCTTGAAGCTTCAAGCTCTCGCATTTTCACAGGCCAGAAAGAAGCGTGCAGCACCCAAACCTCCACCCAAACTCTCCCCAAAGCCATTTCACTTCCCAAACCCAAATCATCCTATCCCATCCCATCCAAACCTCGCAATCCCCAGATCCTTCATCCAGCCACGGCTCGCCCAGCACGATCTGTGACACCTCACACCCGTCGCCGGGACCACCATGGTATCAAGATCCAGTGCACAGGGCATACCCGTCGTCTTGTCTTGACATCCATCCTCCCCTCTTGTCTGAATTTAGCTTTCGCATCGCCCGGCAAAGAAACTTACGGACTTCGTTAACCCCACAATTGACTCTAAATCTGATACGGGCGTCACGTCACTCCGTCTGCGCTGGCCTCACTCCTCTGTAAAACCCCACAGCGAGCCCGTTTCAACAAACGACACGACTCCACGAAGGGAGCTCTGGTCTCGTCTGGAAATTCTTTGTTCCCAGCTCCGAGGCAGCCCAGCAAAAGCAACAAGCAGCCAGCTCAAGCTCAAGCTCGAGCTTCGCTTACGATCTCGCCATGCCCCGCGAGCCGAAACAACACCAGCAACAAGAAAGAAAGCGGTGAAAGTCTTATCTTTATCCACTAACCCGCTACTTACTGCACCCATTCTCAAACAACCAAAAGATCTTCAGCAGCGAGCTTTGATCCTCGAATAAGAGTGCTGGAAAATGTAAATACCAAGCTTGTCGAGCTGCTAGCTGTTAGAGAGGAAGATCTAAAGGATGGCTGCATATATCTAATCGATAAGACAGTGGTCTGGACCCTCTCCTTCTTCTTACCCGGGATATCTCTTCCTCCTTATTCCGTACCGATGGAGATCATATCGACTTGATCTTGGGCTCTCAAGTCGACTTTGACAGGAGGCCCGAGAAGGGAGCTTCCGCTGCAGCCAGCCATCCATCCTCCGCCAGCAGTGCAGGACATCAACGACGGTGAGGCGAGAATTTCCCGCCTCCAGATCTGATATCCACAAATCTATCTAGCTGCCTTGCCAGCAGTTCCTGAAGCTATCCCGTACTGGTTCAATAGTACAGGCGTAGCCTTAACGCATCTGCCGCAGGAGCTATCTGTTCTTTCAGTTCATTTGGAAGTTCCTAGCAATGATCGTATAGGTCCTCGAATGGTCGCTTCACCGTCTTTTTAAGTTCTACTCCTCGGACCTCTCTGTCTTGTCTTTAGCAAATCTTCAACAGATCCACCAAATAGAAAGCAAGACATTTCCAAAACCTCTCCGTACACAAAACAAAAATAAAATAAAATGTTTTCAAAACAAAATAAATTTCCCTCCCGCAGCGGGGCCGTTGAACTGCTGGTCTTGCCTTGCCTTGCCTTGCCTTGCCTTGCCATGCCATGTCCGCCTATCTACCTGCTTCCTGCACATGCGAACTGTGTGGACCAAAAGTCATGCCTGCCATGCAGTCTCAGACCCTGCCACCGTAAAGAAGGAGAAGAAAAAAACCATCCGAACTATTGAAATTTCCCTACATCCTACATCTTCACCGCTGCCACAATCTTAAAATTCCATGCATCTAGCGCGATCTGGTGTCAACAAGAGGGAAACAGAGGTGAAGGATTTGCCACATGTCCCTTGAAAATCCTCGGCTCACAACCCCGAAGCGAATCAATTCTCCCGGCCACCAGGCAAATTAGCAAATCAGCAAATCAACTTTGACCAAAACGACAACACAACACAACAAAAACACCAGCCAGAAGCCATTTCGACCAGTCCAGTATCCATTCACCTGCCTTCAACCTGCATACCCAGACCCATATTCACGCATAACGCACCCAAGATCAAGCAGCTAACCTTCCGTTACCCACTCGTATAAAAGGAAGGCTTGCATCTGCCCCATCTTAGCTGCACGTTTCCTGCACGTTCACCCATCCACCCCATCCACCACATCCATCCATCCACCTTCTGCATCCTTCCTGCAACTCTGCATGCACCGCTACTGCAAGCCCTCCCAGCAGCCCAGCCCCAGCTCACTTTCCCGCGCACTTGACTGGTCCAGATCCCACTATCCCCAGAACAGCGCAATTGCCATCCGTTTCTCTTTCGCGGACTTCCCAGGCTTCGCGGGCTTCGCCAAATCAGAACAGCGCAAAAACACATCCAGCAAATTTTTCACTGTACACCGCTATCTCGACACGACGATAATCTCAAATTCTAATTTCCTACCAGGCAGTTGAGATTCCTGCTTGAGAAGAGGGCAGAGGTTGAGGAAAAACTGGGAAATTAGTTCGAGTCGGTGAGAGAGTGAGAGAGTGATGGCTGAGAAGTTGGAATTCGATGGGGTGGTGTTGGATATCGGTAGGTTTCCAACTCCCCGCATACATAATTCAGCTTCAACTTCATCTTTAAATTTCAACTTCCTTCTTGGGACACTACAGTACCCAGGAGGTTTGAGCTGCTACAAAATCAAAATCAAAATTGATGCAAGAGTAATGGGTCACGTGGATCAAGACATGGCTGACTCATTGGTTTGTTGTTTGTAGAAGGCACGGTTTGCCCAATTTCCTTTGTGAAAGAGGTTCTCGTAAGTCCTGGAATTCTTGCTTCTGCTTTCACGGTGTTTCGCTACTTCTTGAGTTTCCGGCTTTGCGTGTTGCTTTTCATGTGTTGGATATTTACATCATGGGACCTGGAAAGGCGAGGTCATCGTTACCTCCGTGCGGTACCAGCCACCAGCGTGTCTGCTGTGATACATCGAGTTTGCAGTTCTCGATTTTTCAGACGACCCTCTTGCTTCAAAGCCAAGTCTACCATACCAGCCCGCGTACTCTTTCAGATCCATGATCCATCCCTCATCAAGCAAGGCCTACCATTCTCATCCCACCATTGCTCGAACTGCCGTTGTTATCCAATCTCAATACCGCAACAAGCGACAAGGCACCGAATGAGCGAAGAATATTCCTTCTTTAGGGTCACCTGTGCCCAAAAATCAAGCACAAGTGTTGCGATACCTTCCATCCCATTCCAACCTATTACCCAAATCAACTCCATGATTCGCCACCTCCTGTCACAACGAGACATCAAGGCTGCATCGTGGAGGGACACTAGCTGTTGTATCGCCTGTCTCGTAGCTTCCATTCAAAGTCTTGTCTTGCCTCTGGGGCTGAGGAACCATGAAGCCAATCCAGTCCAGCCCCAGCCCAGAATTAGAAGTGGCAGTGGCACGAGATCAAAAAACTCGCCACGCGGTTGGTTGCATTTCCATAGCGCACTCAATCCCGCAGCTGTCATGTCACTCAAGTGGCTGGGCTCGCTGGGCTGAGGACTTTATTCTCCGCGAGTATTTGCTTGGTCAATCGTCTCTTGCATTTCTATCAGAAGTCAATATTGCGGGGGAGGGGTGATGTTGACTCGCGGAAGTATGTGCCGATGATAGTCTGTTCGCCTCTTATTGCCTCTCCTTGCTTTGGACCCCGCAGTCCGGATCTGGACTCTGGAAGAGATCGTGAAATGTTACACGAGTCGATGCTGGGAATTCAGATGTTTGGCATTGATAAGCAATTTCCACTATCACTATCACATCTCTGTTCCCAGCTCGCTAGTAGTTGAGAGTCTCAGTCTCAGTTGTCAGTCACTTGGTCTCATATTTCCTTATTCGAGGGGTCCCTGCATACGCCACCAGTACTGTACCCCGCAACCCCAATCAGTCAATCAATTGACACAATTCCATACCATTCCTTTCCAACATCACTAAATCACACATACTCAGTCACTTCCTTCAAATGGTCACTTGACCAAATTGCAACCTCATCTCACCCCAAGAAAGAGACGAGAGAGAGAAAGAAACAAGCAACAAGCAAAACTAACCATCCTCTCCCTAATCTAGTTCCCCTACTTCCTCCACACCCTAACCACAAACCTCTCAACCCTCTGGACCTCTCCCACCTTCACCCCCTACCTCTCCGCCTTCCCGTCCTCTCACACAACCTCCCCCAGCACCTTCCTCTCCCACATCAACCACCTCGTCTCCACCGACACCAAAACCGCACCTCTCAAAAACCTACAAGGCTACATCTGGCTCTCGGGCTACGAATCCGGCGAACTCAAATGCCCTTTATTTAAGGATGTCTTGCCGGCGTTCCAGAGATGGAGGGAGCAGGGGAAGAGGATCGTGATTTATAGTTCGGGGAGCGTGGCGGCGCAGAAGTTGCTGTTTAGGTATACCGAGGATGGGGATTTGACGGGGTTTTTGGAGGGGTATTTTGATACGGTTAATGCGGGGATGAAGGGGGAGAGGGAAAGCTATACGAAGATTTTCGAGGCAATGAGAGAGGTGGAAGGGGATGGGAAGAGTGTGGAGGATATTAGTAAGTGGTTGTTTTGTAGTGATAGGGTGGAGGAGGTTGATGCTGCGAGGGAGGCTGGGATGCAGGCTGTGGTTGTGGTGAGAGCGGGGAATGCGCCGTTGAGTGAGGAGGATAGGGAGAGGCATGTTTTGGTTGAGAGGTTTGATGAAATTGGCAGTGTGGAGGTGAAGTAGAGGAAGTAGAGGATTGATGAGGGCCTGGCTTTACTCATTTGCGAACAGCATGGCTTTTACATGACATAGATTCTAGATGAGTCCAGAAATGGAACTATGCAACATTTCACGGTACATACATACCTGAAACCCGATGAAGTATGATCCCAACTTGATGTGACCATTGTTCACTCCACGTATCTTCGTTCTCCATTGAACAAATAGCTCATATATGCAAGTAATGCGCCGGGGTGCAACACACCCAAATACGATCCTCACCTCTCTCGTCTTCGAGCCACATAAGAAAGTATAAATTATCCGTACTGACTCACAAACCGCATAGTCCAATGTAATCAAAACTTTGCTCGAATTCAAATTTTTCCAAATCACAAGTCATATATCGTCCAGTTTACACATTTCCCAGTTCTCTTCTACTGTTGTTCCACGGAACCAATCTCAACCATCCCATCCAGACCACCCCCCTCCAATCACCCGCTCCCATACAAATTAGAACCACAGAAATTCATCTAGCACATCATTCAAAGCCTGTCAATCACCTCCCCTTCAATCTTCCAGCCTGCTTGCTATTCATTCATCCATGTATCCATCAATCCAGTAAACAACTTCCCTCTCACAGATATTAAAGCAACCATGCATCCGACTTATCAGCCCACCAATCAACCACCGCCTAGCTAGACGACCAGTCACCAAAATGCCTCAAACAAAGTCCCGTAAGTCCACTCTGTCAGCCAGTTACTATTAAAAATTTCTGACTTATCGTTCTCTTGATCGATATGAGCTAATATTTAATTTGTTTGTTTACTTGTTTACATGGTTATGAACTCGCTTAATCCGGGTCGTTTTGAAGGGGGTAAATTGCAATGTCATTTTGGTGGGTAAATTGAGAGGATAGAACGAGGGGACTGCGTAGAAGTAGGTGCTTGACTTCGTGAATAGGGAGTAGGAGACATGCCATTGCAGAAAGTGGAAATTGAAGGCCATGTATACCGAACGATTGTGGTGGAGGGGGATATTCGTGGAGGTATTATTTGGGGCAGGCGAAGTAGACTGTAGCGCACTGAGTAGACATGCGTACCACTTCTCAAGAGATGTACAAGGTGAAGAGATTTTGCTAGAGCAAGTATAGGTCATACGAGAGTATGTAGATACAACTCTGTGGAGTTCAGGGTGAGAAATCAGACAGGTGAGGACGCAGTGGCTCTATGTAAATACGGACGGCCAATGGAGACGGTGGACTGAGTTAAAAGGTCATTCTTTAGGTATCGAGACATTAGAGGAAAATGGATTCATTCTCAACAATACTAAGATAAGCATCTCATGATTCTCGTGTTCATTATCCACAAAGCGCTATGCACAATATACAAGAAAATCAATTGCAGCCTTCCCAATGCTGATGCAGCGAACCGCTAAATGCAACGAGATGTCCACCCTATTAACACGCATTATCCTCCACTCAAAAATCCATAATACAAAAATTCTCGCTTTTCTTCCGCTCGAGCTGCTCTCGTAGAGACACAAACATGACGCAGATACAGCCAAACCTGATAACACACAACACGCATATACAGACAGTAAGCTAGCTCACTCACTCAGCACCAATCAAAGACTTCGGTAAGAACGCCCAAACGGTTCCCACAACAGCCAGTACCGAGCAGATACCAATAAGCACATAATCCAGCATCCTCTCCCTCAGACTGATCTCCTTGCCAAAGATCTTGAGATAGAACATCAATGGCAGAATGACACAGATAGTGAAGCAAAGCGAGCTGCCCATAAACGCCATAATGCTATCGAAAGCCGGGAAGACGATGGCAATGATAACGAATATGACAATGACAACGACCCGTACGACGACACGCAGGATGCCACGTGTGTAGCCCGAGAGACCCGTCAATGCCGGTGAGTCGGAGACGGAGAGGGTGTCGAGCCCACAGATGGCTTCGATTGTTGAGACGATGGGGCGGGCGTTGAGCGGAACTTTTGTGAGAGGAATAATGGCGATGAATACGCTCATTATTATGGAAAGCATGCGGGGATAGCCCTTGGTGTTGAGCAAATTGGCAGTGATCTCCGTCGCTACACCGTCGCCAAACATGAGGATCCCTGCTACGGCTGTCGCGCAGTCAAGGATGTATGTGAAGGTGAAGGTGACTTTGACAGCGCGTCCGAATTTCTGTGGATGCCGCATGTCTCGGTAGATGTTGGGGAAGACAGAGTGGCCGCCCCAAGGTGACATCAAGAGTCCGAATGAGAGGGGAAGTGTGAGCCAGTTGCTGGGGAAGAGGTAGGTCTTTGCTGGTTCACGGAGAGATCCTGGGGTGTGAGGCTTGTAAAAGCCATCGATGAACACAATCGATACAACTGAATAATAGTTAGTGATTTATTCCAAGGAGGATATCTGGTCGCTTGTGGCAGCAAATGAGTGGAATGGACTTACTGCAGAAACACGAAAAAATGCCAACCACACTGCTAAAACTGAGCAGTCTCAATGGAGCAAAGTTCAAGGGTATCAGAAGAATACCACACAGAATCTTCCACTCATTCACACCAACGCCAGGAATCAGAAGATCAAGGGTATCCGCAAAAAGCACAACCAACGCAACACATGCAGCCAACAACTCGAGCATGAACAACACACTAGTAGCTATCCGAGCCTTTTGTCCATAAGAAACATAGGCCAAGTCTGCAAAAGTGATCAGACTGGCATCCACGTCCATGCATTTCGCCAATATCTTAGCCGTATAGGCAGTGACAAGGGCTGAGAATGCAAGGAACGTCATGCCCATAATCCACCCGGCATACTTGATACCCATTGGCAGACTAAGAAGTCCCACACCAATGAGCACGTTGGTGGAGTTGAAAATGGTTTGTGGAAGTGTCGATTGACCAGCCACAGCAAGAACAATCTTTCCATCCTGTTCCACTTCCTTGACCAGAAGAGGTTCCCGATCACCTTCGCCGTGTATCCTCTGTCTTGCTTGTTGCTGCTTCCATAATTGGCCTGCATGAATCATGGAAGACTCGCTCAAGGAAGAACGTATAGTCCCATATGAAGTGCCCACGGTTCCAGAAAGCGGTGTGGCCAAATGTGGTGGAATGGCAAACATGGAAGGGCTTCCTCTTACACTTCCCTGTACGCTTGCCATATCACTCCCAAGCCGCTTCTTCTGGGATTCCTTGTGGTTGAGCGGACGAGGCGTTGTAGGGTCCGATTCAGGTTCGTAGACGGACTCCTCCTCTACAGCATTTTCGGGACTGCCATGTTCTTGGAGATGTGCCCTAATCAAAGATGTTGTAGGAAGTCGTCCATACTCCTCATCTGTTCGCCCATACTCAATCGTATCATCTATGCCACGCTCCTGCTCCCCAGAAAATATGAATGATGGGCGATGCGGGGTAACTTCCAGAAAACCTGCAGCTCGAGTCCAACTTCTGGCAAAGTTCTCGATACTGTTTACACCTCCAACTTGTGCGAGAGAATTCAGTCGCAGGCCTATCGAGGATCTGGGAAACTGTGTCAGTTAACTCATTGTAGTTTAATCCATAGCAGAACTCACCTCCTCCTTCGAAGATCTCCTTGTTGACCACTTTCTGATCTTTCCCGAGGCGTAGTCCCAAGCAGAGCAGAAGATTCGAGTTCTTCTTGGTCTCCAAACCTCACACTCCTCCCTCCAGTCGAACTCACAGAACCTCTGTGGCTGGCCGAAGTACCATACTGGTACTCGTCCCAATTCGAAGGGTTGCTTCTCGACGTCATGATAACAGCTGCAGAACAACAGACCTATCAACCGTTCGCGTCTGAAAATATATACACCAAATAATAATCGACAGAAGAAAGTTCTGCAGAAGAAGAAGGGCGAATAAAAGGGTCGTGAGAAATGTTTCGAGGGCAAGGAATTGGAACGGGCTATTGGCTTCGAGGCTGCTGCAGTCGTGCGGGCTTGATTGCTCTTATCGCCCCGGTCGGCTTGATTGGCCAATTTGGGCAACGCCACGAAAATCCCTAAGAAACAGCCCACTTCATGTACAGAATTTGAAGATGCAGGATGCTGTCATCGGCAGTTAAAATGCTTTCAATAGAGTTATCGAAATTTCGAGAGATATGTCGAGAAGAGGGAAATTCACACCGTTTCTTTACACTTTCCCGTCAACAAACCTTCAACACGGTAGCGCCTGTCAGGAAAGCTTTAGATCAGAAAGAGTTTAGCTTTGGAGAGATAAGAAAAACACAGGCAAAAGATCCCTGCGGCTGACCACAAAAATAATTTGATATCCGACGGCAGCCGCATGAAGCGAGTGGTGCACGGGCTTGGGGGAGATTTGACGGTCGATTTTTCGTTGTCTTTCCCCACATGTTCTGTATCAAACTTGTTACTTTTGAACGGCCCATGCCGTGAAGATTCTTCTCCTCGGGAGCACCGATGGAAATCGCACGTGGGAAGAGTCAGATGCAGCATTTATATTCTGTGACATGACTCAGGAAGTCAAAGACATTTCGACATCAGATCTAGCGAGGAATCATTGTTTGTTAAGGTTCTGTGTGGGGAAGAAAAGCTGGTCGCGTGCCGACTTACTTCTGAAGTTTTGAGTGTCAGTAGGACTATTGTTATGCGGCTTCAGTACAGACTTAGATGATGGATATGGTCCAGGACTAGCTGCATGCTTGAAAAGTCATTGCGGAGAAAACAATCGAGCCGCAATGGTAGGGAAAGTTGTTGAGAATTGGTGGGTGTAGGGATGAACCTAAAATTTCCCGCTATACAGCGATTCATACCATCGACAACCCTCTCAGCACTTGATTGGGATTGCCTCAAAAAAGCTTCCACACCGCAACTCCAAGCGACAACCCTGACGAGCGAGGATTACCATCTTCACATAAGCGAAGATCCCAATGCCCATGACTCCAACTTTCAGACCGCCAGTAAAGCCCAACGGGTAGGTATCCTATACCATGTCTTACTTCAGCACAATGGCGAAGTTGTTCCTCGCACCCCCTGACCGAAGCTCCCCTTTCTTGAATGATATGGTCTTTTGCGGCTTGGGAGCATCCTTGCGCCACAGATAGTAGACGAGTTTGTTTGACAACTTCTTCTTGACCTCGGTGTAACCCAGACTTCGCATAATGCTCTCCAGCTTAGCTTCATCCATGTATCTCGAATTCGTGACACAAGGTACTGGTAGAACAAGGAAGAGACTGGGTAAGAATGTTGCTAACGCTTCCGAAGGTGACGCAGCTTTGAGGAAAGTGAGTGTCCTCAAAAGCATCTTCCCTCTCCCAACCGGATCAGGAACATAGTTGAGAACCAATGATAAGCTGACGACATCAAATTGTTCCTTTTCATCTTGAGGCAGGGGTCGTTCCATAAAGTCCTGTTGCTTGATACCCTCTGCCTGACTGTTCAAGTCTATCCTTTCCACATCGAATAAACGTGACTTCGAGCAAGCATTACTGACACTCAAAGCTCCAACTTCAAGCAATCTAGCTGCTTGCCCATTCGTCGCCAGGTCCTTCAATACTGGCACCACGGGTTCAAGCCATTCCATCAAAATCCTAGACGAGTCCCCGCCTCTCTCCTTGGTTTGGCCTGTGAGACTCGCTCGTTGGTAGCTTTCGATACCGCCTTGCTGCTCGATTTGCTTTGCGATCACTGCAGCTTTCGTGACATCTCCATCAGCAAGCGCTTTTGCTTTCTGCTTCTCCAGGGTGTGGTGAGTGCGGATGAGAGTTCTGGTTGCTTTACTGGATATTGATCGCTTCTGTGGCTTGATTGTCGGCGGTCTGCCTTGAGAAAGCGACCTCAACTTCGTTGTCTTTTTCTTTGCCATTTCGTATCTTTGAGACTATGTTTGTTTTGCTCGAAAGAAGAAGTTCTCGCCAAAGAAAAAGTTCCGGGCAGTCACGTGTGACGGCACCTAAAAGTGCCGATTGCGCTAAGTAACCGAGACTGAGAGAAATCCCACAATCGCAACAATTGAGCTCTTTCTGATCAACGACAACCAACGACAACCTCGCCAAATCCTTCACAATGGCCCCAAAGGACTCAAAGAAAGGTACAGTTTCCTTTCTGACACGTTGAAATATCTTGCCCAATCTGCTTGTATACTTTCTGCAATCCCAAATCAAAATTTTATTTCGCATCTCGAGAAGTTCGAGTTCGACCACGAATAAAAATGCGACGATGAAAGATTGGAGGAAGGGGTGCGCGCACCAGCAGCAGCAGATATTGCGAGTTCTTCGTCAAGACAAGAGCGATTGCTGATGCGTAAGTTTTATAGGTGCTGCCACCAAGGGCAAGGGAAACAAGCAAGCCAGCGCTGCTGCTAAGGCTGCCTTGAAGGGTGTAAGTTCTTCTGACAATCCTCACTACTCAAATCAAAGCTGATATCCTGTTCAGGTCCACTCCCACAAGGTCCGCAAGGTCCGTCTCTCGACCACCTTCCACCAGCCTAAGACCCTCCAACTCTCGCGAGCTCCCAAATACCCACGCAAGTCGGTTCCCCATGAGCCACGCCTCGATGAGCACAAGGTCATCATCCACCCTCTCAACACCGAGAGCGCCATGAAGAAGATTGAGGAGAACAACACTCTCGTCTTCATCGTCGATATCCGTGCCAACAAGCGTCAAATCAAGGAGGCTTTGAAGAAGCTCTACGATATTGACACCATCAAGATCAACACCCTTGTCCGGTAAGCCATATTCTACCACCACAACCCTGAAAATATACTTACGCAATTTACAGCCCTGATGGATCCAAGAAGGCCTTCGCCCGTCTGACCGCTGATGTTGATGCTCTTGATATCGCTGCCACCAAGCTCGCCATTGTCTAAATGTTTGGTCATGTTCTGGGAGTGGACACTCGGGAACGGGATACGATATGGTTATGAAAATGCCAGCGAGTTCCGTGGCTACGGACTCTGCGGTCGTCTTTGCATTCAACGGCGTAAATGAGTTACATACCAATCGGAATTTGCATGCAAAAGTGCCTTTCAATCCCATCTTCACTTCGCTCGCATAAAATTGCTTCAGTGTGATCGATAACTTTTCCATTCGGCCTTGCTGTATGTCAGCCATAGTACGACTGGCTAGCCCATAGCCCCAGAGTGAAGTCTAATTCCGCCCATAGTATTTCATACACTGCTCAACCCATCATTTGGGTATCCCAGAGCTCTATTCATACAATCCATTCGATTCCCAAAATGTAGCGTCTCTTAGTCGCAGCCCCGCCCAATCAGAGATCCATTCACAATCTCTGCTCCAGTGCCATCTCTTCCACTCAACAAACAACTGTATGGATCTCTAACCCTGTGTCCTCATATTGTCGAGATGCTTGATAACCGTGAAATTCGCATCCAAGAATCTATCCACACAATTCTGCGCGCAGCTCTCCTCGCTCTTGTCCAACTTGCTGCTTCGGATTCCTCCAGTAACGCATTTCTTCCAGCAGATGTCCGTAAGGTTGTGAACAGCTATTCAAGAAGACTTGTCAGCAAAGTTACCTCCAATTGAGTAGAATGATCCATGTCCCAGCAGCTACCTCAATATTCGGGGCATGCGGTTCGACATCGTCGAGTACGATTTCCTGGGGAAATCGGTAGGGAAAGGATGGGGAAAGGGCATAAAGGCTCACACTGCTGTATTCTCGCCTTCTGGCTCTCATTCACGATGAACTGCTGCAGCTCCTGTCTATCCTTTGGCGTGAGCTTCGAGAGATCAATATTCTGATCGAGGGCGGAGCTTGGTGAGTCCATGTTCAGGTATGTGGGGTTCTTTTTGGCTAAAAGGCGAGTGTAGATCGAAGGGTGTTCAGATACGGATTGTGTTGCGATGTGTTGAGTTGGTATTTGGTTCGATGCCGTAAATTTCGAGCTCGAGCTCGCGAAAATGATGATGCGCTGCGCTGGCCAAGGATGTGTTGTGATTGGCTGGATGGGGCGCAGGGGATCAGCATCGGTTTTCTGGCGGATGAACGAGCTCAACCTCCCTCTGTGATATTTCATTTTGTATGTTCTGAAAATGTGTAATTACTGCTATGACTTCGACTATGGTTCGTGGCTGTTCATATCTAATTCCAGTGCATAATAAGCATCACATGTGCCTTTTCTTCAATATTTTTCTGGTCTACCTGTTCGTTCTGTACAGTATCTTCGAAGGAAGGATAATTTCGAGCAGAACGGGCTCCTACTTGGAACTACAGGAGCAGCTATTCCACCGAAAGAGGTGTTTATCCTTGCCACATGGACAGCAGATTGAGCACGATAGACGCCTCAAGTATGACTCAAGATAGGATTTCTATATGCGTATTTCCGGTCGAATGCCATTAGATGCTGAACTCAGTTGCGCAGATACCCAGTGGTACGTCAGCTCGAGAATCTAGATATAAAGACACATCTGCGTTCTCTGTTCTTTCCTACTATTTTCCTATGCATTCAATGTCCCAAACCACCATGGAACAATCAACACATTATGATATTGACGCAACCACAACCCTCAACGTCCTCTCGTCCGGGACACCCAACCCCTTCAAGCCCTCCCTCATCTTCCTCCACTTCTGGGGCGGCTCCTCTCTGACATTTAAACCGCTCATATCCTCCTTATCCACCCAAATCCACACCCTCTCCATCGATTTCCGCGGCTGGGGACTTTCAACCGGACCTACAGACCCAACCGGCTACTCAATCAACACCCTCGTTTCCGACATCGAGACCCTTCTACCCAAACTCAATATCCAAGATTTCATTCTAGTAGGACACTCTATGGGAGGAAAGGTCGCACAGCTCATCGCAGGACGAAATCTCGTGCCTGGGTTGAAAGGAGTGGTGCTTTTGGCACCAGCACCGCCGACTCCACTTGAGCTCCCGGAAGAGATGAGAGACCAGCAAAGGAAGGCGTATTGTAGTGCTGAGTCTGCCGAGTTCGTAGTGCNAAATGTGCTATCTTCATGTAAACCGCCACTCTCAGACACAATAGTCAGTTCACTTGTGGAAGATATGTTGAAGGGTAATGTCTACGCTAGGGAAGCATGGCCGAATTATGGGATGGGGGAGGATATGGTCGCAGAAGCTAGGAAGATAGATGTCCCTGTCCTGGTGGTGGCTGGGAGTTTGGACAGGGTGGAACCGGTTGAGAGGTTGAGAAGCGAGGTGTTGGTAAATGTGCGGGGGGCGGTTTTGGTTGTTGTGGAAAGGGCGGGCCATCTTTTAATGGTAGAGAGGCCGGATATGGTGGCAGGGTATGTGGAGAGGTTCTGGGAACAGGTTACTGCTGGATGAAGTGTTTGGGGGTCGAAGGGGAACCTCGTTTCGAGCTGTTTTTAGAACTTAAGATATGCGCACACAGAATTAACCCTGCGTCATCCGTCATAACCATACCTAATGACAGTCTCAAGAACATGCTTTGAATGCAAATTAGCAGTTTCATTATAATCATTCATAATAGCAGACCACTTGATCCAGCTGTGTAGCATACATTGGCCGAGCAGAAGCATACCATCAATCTTAACTTCTGCCCACCCCTTTCCGTGCATCGACCGCCATTTTTGCCAATTTATATCCTAAAGGTACACATAATCCAACAATAGTTTTGAATTCCAACGGGCACACATCTAGTCCGATGGAGTATCTGACTCCGAATCCGGTTCCCTAAACAGCGTAAACTCGAACTTTCCATCAACACGATCTGCAATGGTCTGTCGAATTGTCTTCTCTTGACGCTCGCTGATGGCGTTCTCGGCTTGCTGGTTCATGATTGACAGCAGAAGGCCTCGATTGGTGTCTTGTAAAGTGGAAACGAAGCCTTGCATTGCACGGAATGAGAATGATGAGACAGCGTGGATATTAAGACTGCGTAGATTGGGTAGCTGAGAGAGTCCATGCCATACAGCATCGGTGACATCGTATCCACCGAAGAATACCTCTTCGAGCTGTTTTAGATTTGCTGCTAGGGTCAGAATCTCGGATGTACCAAAGTAGTCGGAGGTAGAAAGGAGGTCCAGGTATTTGAGGTTTGTCAATCTGCAGATGGAGGAGACCAGAATGTCAATATCGTCACGGAAGGCGGTTTCGGGATCTGCTCTCAGCTCCAAAGACTCGAGGAACGTTTGGTGTGATAAGGCTCTGTGGAAATCCTGACTGCCAGCAAGTGGGTAACCAACGACTTGCAACTTCTTGAGCCGGATGTCGTTCTTCAGGCAGACCTGGGTCAAGATCTTTGGACCACTGATGAAGTTTCGCAGCAGAAGCTCTTGAAGTCCTTTACAACGACCCAACCAATTGATAACCTCCAGAAAAACATCATTCTCAGTGGCTTCGAGGTCGACTGTTCCATCCGAGTCCGACAATTCGAGGCTTTCAAACGCAGTGCAACCTTGCAGGAATGATAGGTTCTTGACGGCATCCGATCTCAAACCATCCATCTTTAGCTTCTTGAGCGTCTTGGCGTGATGATTTAGCGAAAGTAGAGTCTCCGGTCCTAAAGCACCAGCACTGAGCGCAGCAAATGATCGAAGAGTGTTTGCTCGCAGTCCACCGAAGAATGATGCCAAGTTGTGATCCGTATCATTCCTCAGACACGTGAAGAAAGTCAAGTCGTCAAAGTTATGACAGCTTTCAGAAATGGCCTCCGCAACGCTCTTGTCCAGAACAGCACCATCCCATAACGTCATACTCTTCAATTTCGACAGACGACTCGTCCAATTTGCGAGCGCAGTGGTACGAATGTTGCCTGACAAGTCCTCCACGGCAACCGTCGTTCTATTCTCGCTGGCTGCTTGGCTGACATAGCTTGTTATAGATTCTCCAACCAACTCTAGAACATTGGTAACATCCAGTTTCTTGTACGATACTTTGGCTCCTCTCATCTTCTGCTTCATTGGTGTCTCTTGGGATTTCAAGAATTGAGCCATATCATTTGCGAAGAAGTTGTCCAGTGCCTTGTCACGGAATTGAGGATCTTCAAGCAGATCGGTGAGATTTCTGAGGTCGAGAGACCGGATATATAGGCAGTAAGGATAGGCGGTGTTTCCGAGACTCGAACGAATGATAGACTTCCATAGTAATGCCCACTTGAGAAGTGTTGTCTTTTGCGCCTCAAGTCGTCCTTGAAAGGTATCATTCTGACTTAGGTCGGCGTCATTGCCTTCACTGCTGGTAATGGTTGACTGGAGGTGAATCCTATTCTTATTAGAACCATTCCTTACTTGCAACCTTTCATACGCACCTGTAAAGCCATAAGAGAGCCGGTTGAACCAGATTCTTCCCCGCCAAGGCGCAGTTGAAGAGGGTGTGGAAGTCTTGTAACTTGGATACCTCCTCACAAACCAGGTACAAAACATCAGCTGGAAGTTCAATCATGGTGGTAAAATGATGAATGGATGATATAGATGTCTTCGTTCCAAAGTATCAAATATCAATAGGCAGCGACACGATGTCGGGTGCCGTATTTTATGTTGGATTTGATGGAGGTGGGTTGCCTACAGTGCAATATTTACAAAACCCCGCAGCGCGTCATGATTGGGGACGCGACTGGAGCTCGGGCCACCTCGATATCTACAAGTCACGAATTCCATCCATGACATTGAACAAAACATCAGCTGCAATGCATCTTCGGAGTGCCTAATGAGGCCTTGTCTGATATGATCGAGAAAAGCTACCGATACATGGTCTAGTCGTTGAGTCTCAAATATGGCTATCTTGAGCTTCACACTGAACCCAGAGTCCCTGGACAAGCTCCACAGTGCTCTGGCATGCCTATCGAAGTTCTCGGAGGCTGTGGCGATAGAGGCATCTCATGACAAGGTTTGCGATTTCCTATACTATACAATTGAGAGTACTAATGGCCAGCTCAGCTCGTTCTGACAGCTCTCAACTCATCGAAATCTGCCTATGCCTCCTTCACTCTAGGGAGCAAGTTCTTCTCTAAGTATCATTACAAGCCTGTCAGGACCGCTGGAGCTCTACCAAAGGACAAGTTTACATGTAGGATTTACAACAAGGTATGCCGTTCAATCCATTATTATCAATTCCTAGCTGACGGAACAAGGCTTTGTTGTCTGTATTTAAGGGTCGAACTGTGGATCCATCGCGAGAGAAGGACACTGCAGTAGAGAAGTGCAATGTATCTATTGAAGATGGCGAAGGCCAGACCAAGAGTCGTTTCGTGATCAAGATGATTTGTAGACATGGTATGCCACATCTTCGAAAACATTACACAGTCTCTAAATATTGCAGGTGTTTTGAAAACTTACCGCCTGACATTTGAAGCTGTTGCACCTATGCATGCTCTCTTTGTCAAGGAGAGTGCTCACAACAGCTGGTCGATCTCTTCTCGCACGCTCCGTGAGTTTGTTGAGCATTTCGGACCTGGCACCGAGCAATTAGACATTTACTCTGAAGATGGTCGAGTCAGCTTCACGAGCTATACGGAGAAGATCATGTCAGGAAATGGTAGCCATGATCCTTTTCTAGGAAGCGACTTTTCTAACGTTTATGTCAGAAATACTAAAGCAGCCGCTGCATACGACAATCGCAGTGGACACTTTGGAATTTGGGGAGTTTTCCGTTGAGGAGAAGCTTCACATTGTCATTAGTGTTAAGGATTTCAAAGCCATTGTTGCACATTCAGGCATCTCAAACACGATGGTCAAAGCCTTGTATTCGCACCCAGCGAGCCCGATGCAGCTGTCATACAGCGAGGATGGTATCTTGAGTGAGTTCATTCTTATGACCATTGGAGATTCGAGAGGTGCTTCGGCCACACCAGCACCCAAAGCTACCAGAGCCAACTCGAAGAGACCTGCATCTAGACAGCCATTGGAGGCGACCTCTAGCTCCAAGAGAGCAGCAACCTCTATGCCTCCACCACCAGCAAACGCAGCCCCAAGTCTCGCCCGTGAGGCAAGCAGAGTTACCAGACCGTCTCCTCCTCCACCACAGCCTAGCGTTCAGTCGCAGTCCCTCTTCCTCCCCCAGGACGACGACGATAGACAGTGGGATCCATCGAACTACGCCGAGGATGATGAGCAGCTGCTCTGGGACCAGGGTGAAAAGGTGAACGCTGTTGGATTTTGTAGATGCCCATTTGCTGACTTGTTTCAGAACTCGTTGACTATGAACTCTGGACGGCCAGAGACGTCCGACGATCAAGGCTCAGGTATAAATGGCGAGTCAGACCCAGACCCAACACAGCGCCTAGCGCCGACCCAAAGACTATCAGAAGTACATTCCCATGTCCCATACGAGGTATCTCGACTGACAGTGACAGGTCAACAAACTCGGACTATTCGATTGAAGCCCGATAGAGGGATCCGATCACCATCATTGGTCAATCCATCAGAACTGGACGTAGCTTTGCGCCACACCAGAAAGCTGCTCATGCTTTTGGAAGAGTCGGTGGCGGGAACGAGCCATGTCCTTGAGCATCCAGAAGAGATTGTAGCTCAGGTACTGATGCAGACCCAACTCGTAGCACATCCAGCTCCGATGCTAGATATTTTGCTTCCGGGTGGTAGATATTGAGAAGAAGCAATGGTATTCCACTTGCCCTTGACGTCACCGTTTGTGGTACTTGGACCACAATTTCCATGTTCACCCCAACCCCAGGCGTGAACCTTTCCATCATTCGTGAGTCCCAACGCATGTTCACTACCGATAGAAATCTGTGATAACGGTTGAAGGCCGGGTGGAGTCAGCTGTCCGTGGTCGTCTCGTCCCCATGAGAGAAGCTCTCCGTCTTGCTGCAAGACGAAAATGCTGCCCCACGTTGCCCCAACATCTTTCCATCCAGGAACAGTTTGTGGTGCCGTTGATCTCACACTCCACTTATCTGATCCTAGGACAACATGCTTTCCAGCCTCAGGCTCACCGAGCAGATATGTAAATTCTCGACCACAAACAGCCCGAATAGCTTTGAAGTCCAGCCCAGTAATCTTCCGTGGTATATAGATAACGCTTTCTGGTTGACCAATTTGACCTTTCCTACCGCTTCCCCATCCATAAACATCTCCGTTACTCAACACAGCGACAACATGACTTACTGAAGCTGCAAGATCCACAACCTCGAGACCTTCAGGTGGGAAATCCTTGATTAGCTGGGCTTTTGATGAGCGAAATAGCAGCTCTCCCTGACCCAGCTCCCCTTTATTTCCTATGCCAAAAGAGGACACTTTTGTGGCACGGCCATCTCCATCTCGTTGAACAATGATAGATGCTTCCCACGTTGCAGCACAGAAGACTACCTCATGTTTGGTTTCTTCTGTGTCGAGCCGGACTCGGTGGAAATGGGCGTCTAGAACTTGTTCTTTCGGAAGTAGACCACATGCGCCAGTGGTATAATCTCCGGAGCAGTAAAGATTTCCGGATACTAGTAGCAAGGTGTGATTGCCTCCTGCTCGAACTTGAGTGACTCGATTGATATTGGCTTCTGGATCGAAAAGGACTTGTTTTGGGACCGAGACATCTTCTTTATGTCCGATTCCAAGCTGACCTGATCCATTAGATCCGATGGCATAGATCACTGACATTTTCGTAAATTCATGCTTTTTCAAGGCACATTTGTTGTTCTTTCTTGAGTGTGAGTTTGAGTTGTCGGTAGTCACGTGATACGAGAGCTCTATGAGCGCTAGGTCACGTTAGGGATAGCTGCTTTTGCTAGCGTGCACACAGCAGACCATTCTCCAAATTTCATTTCTTGCGAACTTTTCTTCAACCAAGCAACCCGACGACAACATCGACAATCGCCGACGCCAAAATGCCTTCCTCGTATGTCGCCCATAATGTCCCTTCGAATATTCTCGAATAGTTCGTCGAATGTGTTGGAATCAGTCTAGTCGGTGTCCTCTCGCTGGAGCACAATTGTATCGAAAGTCAGCTCTAGAGTGACCGATACATGGCTCGCAGCTCGATTCTTCCTGAGCTTCTCCCTCATTGATCTAGGTCTCGGCCTGTATCATGAGAGATGCAGTACGGGGTATTGAGGCTGAAGGTCTACTTCTCCTTTAAAACTATTGCCGCGCACAATCCGTACCAATGCTTCGTGCAAATGCTACGCAACGATTGATCAATGTGTTGTGCATATTTCCTGGACTTCGTCCGGGGTATTGTTGGATGAGATACAGGCACGATTGGCACAACCATCCTACTGCCCTTGCGGGTTGAAGGAGCGGTATCACCATCGTGCCTCTCACCGATTAAAACCATACCTTCGAGTTAGCCATCTGCGAGAATGCTGCGCTTCAGCTGCAATTCCCATTCGGCGCTCTACTTCATACATTTACTTGTATGCTGGACACAAGACTGACCTGCAAATAGAAGCGTCCCCACCAACGATCAGATTCTCGTCCCAGAGACTCTTCTCAAGAAGCGCAAGTCCCAGGAGAAGGCTCGTGAGGAGCGCACTGCTGAGCTCGAGAAGAAGAAGAAGGTTAGTCGGAGCTTTTCATACATATACACAGGGTGGCATTGCAGGACTTATATGATGCATAACACCATTTTTGCGACTAGACACCTAGGTGTCGATGCTGTCGCCAATTAACCATCTTTCGGGTCTGAACTTTTGTCACCGATGCTACCCTGTGTATATTGAGTTTGTGTTTGCCTTCATTGCTGACCATCTCATCATAGGCCCAAAAGGAGAAGCGTGGTGTCATCTTCAAGCGTGCCGAGAAGTACGTCAAGGAGTACCGCGACCAAGAGCGTGAGAAGATCCGTCTTCAACGTCTTGCCAAGCAAGAGGGTACCTTCTACATCCCTGCTGAGGACAAGTTGGTCTTCGTTGTCCGCATCAAGGGGTAAGTTTCGAATTGTCTCTCAATATGTGTGAATTCGCTAACGATATGTAGTATCAACAAGATTGCACCAAAGCCCCGCAAGATCCTCCAACTCCTCCGTCTTCTCCAGATCAACAATGGTGTCTTTGTCCGCATGACCAAGGCTACTCTTGAGATGTTGAAGGTTGTCGAGCCATGGATCGCTTACGGTTACCCCAACTTGAAGACTGTCCGTGAGCTCATCTACAAGCGTGGATATGGAAAAGTCAACAAGCAGCGCATTGCTCTTACCGACAACTCCATCATCGAGACCAACCTCGGCAAGTACGGCATCGTCTGCATGGAGGATTTGATCCACGAGATCTACACCGTCGGCCCCAACTTCAAGCAAGCCGCCAACTTCCTCTGGCCATTCAAGCTCAGCAACCCAACTGGTGGTTTCCGCACTCGCAAGTTCCGCCATTTTGTTGAGGGTGGAGAGTAAGAATTCCCTGTTACTTTGACTCTGACATAGCGCTAACTATCAACAGCTTGGGTAACCGCGAAGAGAAGATCAATGCCTTAGTTAGACAGATGAACTAATAGGCTCGACGGGTGAATTGTGGATGATACCAAAGTGCTTGGGGTTATCTGCTGGATTTGGCAGTTTGGCATGCGCGGCGTTTGATGAACAAAAATGAAATGACCTTGCAAAAGCAAAACACTCGCCCTCGTGAGCTAAATAAGCGAGAACCCCTCGAAAACTCAAACACATTCTTTCCAATTCTGCCTTCAAACACTGCCTTGATTTGCCCTGTGACATTGAATCTACACTGATATACCCTCCTTGCCGACTCTCTACAGTCTGAGGACGTTGTCAGCTCTGTGTTTCTCCCACGGCAGCAGTTCGACTTGCACTCTTTGTTCAAATGATAAATGGCTGCTCACCATCCGGTATGGCAACCCCTTCCTCATTAAACTCTTCTCGGTGTCCATTACGGCATGATGGTACCTGGTGTTAGTGCCTAAGAAAGACGGCCTCATGGAAGCAATATTAGACCCACGTTGAACATCAGGATCCACCGCGGGAGACATGCTGCAATGTCCCAGAATATACTAGGACATTCAGGCACCCAAAAAAGTTCGTCGGCTCTCTCGTATGCCAAAAAAGGGTATTTGGAAATTCTCCAGCTACTCTTGAGCTATTATTCGAATTTTGCAAGGACATATGACTATAAGCAATTATGATAGCAGTTGTGGCAGCTCTCATCTTGAAGCTTGGGCCGGTAGCAAAACTGCTTGCCATCTTGGGTACTCGAAAGATCCGAACAACATCTATTGCTGAGTGGATCACGAATGAATACGACAGGGACAGCATATGGGTTAATCGTGACCACAAGACCTGCACTTTCTTCAATTCACACGTGAAAACAGAAGATTCCCAATAGCAGAGATAGCATTTCCATTAAGCCTTGATATCAAAGCTGGTTCCACAACCGCAACTACTAGTAGCCAACGGATTATCCACAATCTTAAACTGGCTCCCAATCAACTCCATCGTATAATCAACCTTACTACCCTTCAGCACCTCCAAGCTCGGCCCATCCATAACAACCTTCGCGCCCGACCCATCGTCCGCCGCAAACACCGTATCGTCCTCATCCAGCTTCTCCTTCTTGCCCTCAGCTTCTGGTGGTGTTGGCGAAGGCATTGCGTTCGGATCGCTAGAAGATGTGTTCAATGCTGGTGATGACTCTTCTTGTAGAGGGCTGGAGTTGAATGGCGGGAGTGTGGTGAGTGACATGAGGTATTGAAAGCCGTGGCAACCGCCACTTTCTACGGATATTCTGAGAGCGAGGTTTGGATTGGAGTCTTTAGACATGATTTCTTTCAGACGCTGCAAGCACAATTAGCTTCTTTTCACATCACATTGGATAAGTACAGAACATACATTCGAAGCCCGAGGAGTAATCTCGATATGCATGGGGGTCCCATCATCGTCATCGCGGGGATTGAAGATCGCTGTTGTTGCTTGGAGCCTTGATGAAGAGCTGAAGTTTTTCCTCGTTACATTCTGCTGTCGCGATGAGAGTTGACTATCTGCAAGTCTGTTTTGAGCTGGGTAGGTAACGCTTGGGAGGAGAAAGTCTAGGACTGGGGAGCTGGTGTGGAGGTATCGTTGAGGGGCGAGTTGAAGGAAAGCTCGAGCGGCGGAGGTAGGCGTCGTAGTCGCGAAGTGCGAACAGCTTCTGGCGATACACCGAGAAGCCATGATTATTGAGAAAAAGAGGATGGCAGAGCCTCAAAGAACCTCGACAGCAGGGCGTAGGAGGTGAGGGTCGAAAGAATACTGAGGTGATTCAGCACTTTTTGATATCGGCATCGGCGATTAAGCTCATCCCTGCAGTCACGTGTCTACGCTTTTAATGTCCTGGTTCGCGGTCCGAAAGGCCTTGTCACTTCAATTTCGTATTGATTGTTTATCCCAGGTTTCAGTTCTATGGACTTAACAAGTTAACAGTGTAATGTCCATCTCGATTCCGTCGTTGACGTCAATGTCAACATTCATCTTGGATTGGTAATACACTTCGGCCTCTGGTGAAAGCGGCTCACTGTCGCTCGGCTGCATTGCGGGACGCGAAGTAGCGAGGATTGGCTAATCATCCAGCATTTGAGGTGACTCCACCTCCACCAGTTGATCCTCCAATGAAATGTGTCAGTGCATCGCATTCCAGGCATTTTGGGGACGAAATGCGAGAATAGCATCAGGCAGGTCTTTTTACGTGGGACAATGCGGGTAAGATTTTGGATATATAGAGTAGGTGGGATCTCTTCAATTTGCCTCCCATTCTCATAGCATCTCATCACATTCTCTTCAATCAAGCAATTCATCCAACAATTTACCAACCCATAAATTTAACAATCATTCTCTCTCCATCCAAAATTCCATACAAGTCCGTTATTACTACAACAACCACAATTTCAATATGGTCAGCATCAAAGATATCCGCAAATCCAATGCGGATTTCAAGTCGTCCGACCAAGCTTCGGGTCTAGTAGCCGTCTTCGTGGGAAGTACCTCAGGTATTGGAATGGGATCCCTCAAGCAGTTCGCAAAGAATGCCAAAGCACCCAAGATTTATATCCTCGGACGTTCAAAGAAAGCTGCCGCCCCACTTTTGGACGAGATCCAAAAATCGAATCCCGAAGGAAAATACGACTTCATCGAAACGGAAATCTCGCTCATCAAGAATGTCGACAAGGCATGTGACGAGATCAAGTCAAAGGAGACCAAAGTCGATCTTGTATTCACATCACCCGGATATTTGGCTTTTGGTGGACGCTTAGGTATGTTTCACTCGTTCCATTGATGAAAGCCGTGTCTGACAGCGATTCTAGAAAGTGAAGAGGGTATTGATATTCCCCACGCGCTCCGCTACTATTCACGCCTCCGCTTCATCTACAACCTCCTCCCTCTCCTGAAAGCCAGTCCTCTCCCTCGCGTGATCACCATCCTAGCAGGAGGTCAAGAATCTGCTATCGATATCAATGATCTTGAAGTCAAGAACGACTTCACATTCATCAAAGCAGCCGAAAACGGCACAACTCAAACAACCCTCGCCCTCGAAGAACTCGCCAAGTCAAATCCTACCATCACATTCATCCACAAGTATCCCGGTTTCGTGAATTCCGGCGTCATAGACCGTCTCTTGGCCACGGCTCCTGGATTGTTCACGATTCCCGCCACAATAGGACGCTGGTTGATCTTACCAGTCGTCAACCTTTTCTCCATGACTGTCGATGAAGCTGGAGAGCGCGTGCTGTTTCTCGCTACCAGCTCGAGATACCCGGCTTCGAAGATGTCGGGTACAGCTGGTGTGCCGTTGCAGCCTGGAATGAAAGTTGCAGAAGCGTCAGTGGTCAAAGACGGTGTTATCAATGGGGTCTACAGATTAGGTCCCAACGATGAGAGTGCGAAGGAGTCGCCAGTCCTACCTGGCTATCGTGCTGATGGCGTGGATGCTCTCGTCTGGGAAAAGACCCTATCGACTTGGGAGAGAGCTTTGGCAAGATCGGCATGATTGAAATATGGAAGCGTAGTAGTTGCAATTCGGAGCTCTTGTTCTGTAACAATTAGTTGATATTTAGCGAATGTAATGTATCATGGATTGAGTTTGAATTCCGCTCGTGTTGTTGTTCCTCAATAATTTTGTTCTTTGGCTTCTGTTTACACATCGTACGAGGAGGGCATCCTGTCTAGGACCGCACCAGTAAACTCCATTTGAGGCCTAATTTCAATTCGTAGGTAGTAAGAGGTACCGAACCTTCGAAGCACTGGATATATTGATTACTAACATACTGTGCTTCGTCACAAGTGATGTGATATCTCTGGATCTACTCCTAAGTCTTCGAATTTTCGCTTGTAGCTTAGCGAGTTGCGTTCGTGGTGAATCCTGGCGTCTGTGTCGTTGACAAAGTCAACAACTTACTGTCAAGTAGAGGGATATTTTGAGGCCAACTTCAGCCTATTCTAGTTATTTACTAAGTACATGTATAGAAACGGAACTTGCTCTCACGTTCATGATTTGGCCTGGTAAGGTCGGACATCTTACGACTGGACCGCCGACGAAATGGGCAAATTCTTTCCTGACTTTTATTGGATTGATGAAGTGGCCTTATGATCCCGACAGGTTTTTTCCCTCCTGCGCTAGCTAGTGAGGCTGATTGAAAGACAAGATCCGCAGTTCGAACATTCTCGCCATCATTCTCAACAAGCCGGTTTCGTTGCAGCCGTTATGGTGTACCTAATATGTTCTAGAGATGCTATCAAATGTGCAGACTTCTTTAGGCCGTGACGGTGAAGACTCCTTCTCACCGCGATCGTACGATCATTCGAAACTGTCTCAAAATAGTTCAGAAACTAAATGTTTGCCGAGCGATAGTATGGCTGCTGTTTTAAATGAGGCAAATAAGTCCAAATTTTCCGAATGACTGCTCTGAAAAAGGAATTCGTAGACGTGTCTAAGAATTCCAGATCGTTGAGAGTGATATCATGTGTTTTGCCTCGGAAAGGTTTATGGACCTATGTAAAAAGTCCAGATCATTGAAAAACTATTTCACCAATATCGAGCTTTCACGAATCTCAGAAGCCGCTAGTAGCTCAACGATAGAAGCTAAGTGCATCCACCAGTAACTGTCTCCGGACTACTTGTGACTTGTCAAGTTCACCGCCAATTTCATCTTCTCCTGGCTTCAATCTCCAACCAATGGTCATTGAAGAGCAAAGTCCCATATCCCGCTCGACACATTTAGGAGTCTTCAGTCTGAGCAAATAAAAGTCACAGACAGTACGAGCAAAGCAATCTCATTCGCGAGCTCGCTTGTCCTCGCCTATTTTCATCTGTTGGAACCAGCCTGCGGCCAAGTAGATACTGCAGAGTAGACGCAAGAACTCGGTGGCTGAACCTCCATTTGGACAAAGTACGGGAGACCCAATAGTCTGAGAGACGAGAAAGGCGAGGCATATGCCGTGTCACATATACTTGGGGAAATAATGCAGAGTTTGATTGGTAACGTTGTGTATTTATGGCGCGAAACGGCCGGAGCCGCCATGCTTCCTGATCGTGTTTTGTCTATTCTGTGTCTATCTCAACTTAGATTCGAGTCTCTAGCACCTATGTTAGAGATCTCGAATTTCTCATGGTAGCCTCCCCGTTCTCTGTGTGCTTTGGTTGAGGTGCCGAATTCTATCATGCATACTATTCTCTCGCACATTTTTTCTTCGCTTATTTTCACCTGATGGTTCGCCAACAATGCGGAACACCGCTCCAAAATTCTAGCCCAGTATTGCATATCTGATAAACTTTGGCTTAGCCAATAGAGCGAATTATGATAATCGGCTGGAATTGCTGTTATTTTTCGTCCGGCATGCATGGGCCGCCGTCTCGGGGCCAGGTTCCAAATGTCGGTCAAGCACTATGCCTCTTAACTACATGTAGGTCCGGGAACGCAATTGCTCATGACTGCATCCAGTTGCGGGGTCAGCACATGAAAGACCCCTGATTGATACTACTCAATAAAGCCTTTTCGGCCCCGTGGGAGCAGAATTGGCCCCTGCTCGCTTGTTTTTTCTGCATGCGGTTGTGCCATACCAAGCAATCACTTGCTGCAAATGCAACTCGACGTGGCATGTATGCGGGTTCCAGGCCCAAACCAACATTTAGGTACCTGTGGCACGGCAACCTGCCGATGTCGCTTTCGGTACCTCCTGCAGGCTCGTTCACCGAGATTGGTGCGGCTTCCAACGTGGCATTCGCAATAAGCGCTCGGGTCCCAGGGATCGCGGCCAAGTATGTTGCAGGCGATCGTGGAGTGGAATGTGGATTAGATCGATATTAGAAATATGGTCATATCTGCGGCCACAGTAGTTTGATATGACCGATGACGAGTCATGTTGTGCAGATGTCGCAGATGTAGGGCGATTCGTGCATGGGTGTGGGCATCGAGGCTCAGGTGTCCTTCCATACGTCTCGATACTGGGCCCATTTTCGAAAACCTACGCATCAAAATCAGCGCATTAGCCTTCACAAAGGATTGTGGTCACATACCAAGCTTGAGGAAACCGTCTGCTTCATCGCCAATTCCATCAGCGAACATCCTTTTCATGCCCTGGTCATGTAGAGTTTCGACACATGCGTCAAGAAGGCCACCCATGACCAGGTGTCGCATATTTGCTATTGATGTGTTAGTTCGTATAAGCAATAAGCAAAAGGCGGAGTGACGGTAAATAGGATGCGAAGTCGGCTTTCGGCAAGTTGAAGAGGTGCTTCAGCATACGAAACGGTATATCGAAGGCCAAAAAAGCACCGCCGTTGCTCGACTCTTAGAAATGCCCCTAGACAACCACAAGAATGCCCATGGTTCCGACTCAAATGTCTCGCATATCCCCGAAAAGTACTTACGGTGGACACAGATACAAGCAACTCCTCCTACATCGTTGCCGACTTGGCTGGCCCAGGGGAGATTCGAAGAGATCTGGGAGCCGCAGGAAGGTGTGTAAGTGAGAGCAGTGGCAACCATTGCATTATCTGCGAAGCCTAATATCACATCTTTGACGTTTGGCCCGTTCATCAGGGACAGGTATTGATCGAACCAGCCCATTTTTACTTGCTCAAAAGATATCCTCGCAACAAGCTCGAGGACCTGGCCCATATCTGCTTGTGTACATGGCCTGTAGCTAGGTGTAGTGGGCGGAAATGGATCCTCTTTGTATCGCCATTCCGGAAAGTTCAATATAAGATCATAAACAACTCGCCCTTGGCCGGGAAGTTCTCTGCTCAAAAGCCAGCCTCTGCGACGAAACCAAGCATCATTCAGCGGTATATCGAGTGGGGGACCGTAAAGGATACGGGGAAACGTACTTCCGAGTTGTAAACGAACGACGCCTCGGGTTTTCTTGAGCTCGCTGATGGCATGGCTGTGAAGACTCAATCCAATGCCTTGTTCTCGATGCTCACGCTGAACAAAGAGGAAAGCCACTGATGCTATCAGCCTCTCCCCCTCCTGATCCACGTAAGAGAGATATGTAGCACAGAACCCGAGGATATCTCTGCTGCTATTGTCGCGAACAACTGCTTAACGAGTCAGTATGATAGTTCTTAATGGGCACAGTGGCTTGGGGGGATATGCGAATGAAGCTTACCATAGTGTTTTGCGTAGCCAGGCCGTCGCAAGAGAGAGGCTAGCGTCTGCTGGTCTAGAGCAAATCTACTGCTCACGCACTCTGTCCACAAATCCAAAACCCGAGATAGATCTCTTGCCTCGTTCCACTGATCAACTGGCCATAGCCTAGGTTGCCGAAGATTGGACCTAGAGGATTCACCCGATCGGCCAGCTTGTGGGTGAAGATTCTCGCCGAAAACCAATGCTGCGGCAGTTTCGAGTGCGGGTGGCGAGTACCCAGCGGCTTGCACGATTGTTGGAAAAGGACCGGGGCTGCCGGTATCAATCGTGTCGCTGCAAATAACAACAATGCATGGCTTATTGTCACTGACAGCGAATGTAATATCGGCAATTTCGAGTTGAAGCGGAAGGTCGGGCGAGATTGCAAAGCAGAGGACGATTATGTGCCCCCTCTTGATGAATCCTAGATGTGTTGATGTGATTCCATTTCTATTCAGACAATCAGTAGACGAAACAAAGGGCAAAGAGATCTAGGTTCAAACCTTCGGGTGTAAGGTACGTGTCGAATTCTGGAGTGCCTCTTTGCTAGTGCTCGACCAAATGGCTCGAAAGGGTCACTGGTGTCTGTTGGATCATGACTGATAGGAATCACAACTGGTGTTAAAAGTATTATCACATCTGTCTCTTGTAGGGCCCTGATGTAACCAAGCCAATCCGGCGAATCTCTGGAGATAATCGCAAGGCTGTGTCTGTTTGAATCCAAAAACGTGGGCGGTCTGGGAGGAGGTAAAGACGTTGCTCCCGAATCAATACTCCTGGTAAAGTAAGATTCACTTGATTAGACATGGAGTAGTTTAACAATCTAACTTACATCTCATCCGTCTCTTCTGCATCGTGTCGCTGGTTTGACATATCCGAGAGAACAAGAAGGAGGAACGAGCTATCCGCATCATTCAGTGTGCTACCACAAGAAGCAGGCTGGAATTGCGACTGACCGTCAAACCATTGGAAACAAACGATTAGTATCTTAATGCTGTATCTTAGGTGTTCAAAGATCGTCCCAGCGGGGACAGCTTTCCGCCAGCATGGCTGCAATGGTCTATTCTCGGGTATGAGGTGTTGGGTTTTGGCTGGGCGTGGCCGTCAGATGTGCCTCACAATTATCAGATGCGAATTCTCTGTGGATAAATAAAAGTCCTCTTGCACATCGGACTCAATCTTAGTCCTCGGAGCCTGACAGGCCACGGAACGAGGACTTGCAACGGGGCCTGGGCTCAATCGCGGCTGCAGGAAAAGGAGAGACAAGCTGCAGATCTAGTTGTTCCTTTTTAAATTCCTTTCACCCAGGAATTGTGGTCGATCAAATGCGATTGGGATCTAAATAGGAGGCCATTGATTTTCGTGGTGAAATATTGGGCCAGACTATTCTGCGCACCCAGCAAACTTTTTCCTCTTCCGGTTCCTGCTGAACAACTATTAAATGGCGGCCTGGTCGAGTTCCCAAATCATCTGCTCGCATGATTAGGCTTGTCTGTGTAACGATTGTGAAGATCCCTGGCAAAAAGGCACACACACATACACACACTGCCACAATGCCCACAATGCTTGCAGAGCTAGCTTTGCAGAAGCAGCACAGCAAGGATCGTCATGCAAGATGACTATGTGGAAGCGTCATGAACCTCCAATGCATTGGAAACAGTCTTGAACCCCTTTCGATTGGGATCACAGCCGAGCGAGTGGCACAAGTGACACATTTGCCATGCTTGAGGCTTATCTTCCACACATGTGGCTGGCAACTTTTAATCTTTTCCCATGAGTGAATAGCACAGTCGTTGGGAATGGTAGCACAGCGTGGGGTGGCTGGACATTGGGCTGAGTTCCGGCGTCAACCTCACGGATCAAGCTCATTGACCCATAAGCAGACAATGCATTGGACATGTCCAAACGAAGTGGGAAGGTGGGAATGCCTGATGGAAATTCCGAAATTTCGACAGAAATAATGGACCTCTCCCGAGAGCCAGTGTCTGGGTCGAAGGAAGTGAAGCCTAAATGTTCCGTAGGACCCCGCGAAAGGCCTAGTAGAACTAAGGCGCGGGGCAGTCATATGTTGCCAAGCATAGCTCCTTGATGGTCAGGATCTGGAGGCAAGAAAGGATGAAAAAGAAAAGAAAAGAAAAAGAATAGGTGACAAGCAAAAACTCAAACAAAAACAAGTGAGGGAGTGGAGTCGACGAAGAAACGACGTGCCCACAAATAGTACCATTGCTTTGGTGCTCTGTGGCCAACGATGGCATCACTCCACTGCACCTTCAGGTACATTTTCCAGCGTATCATTTCGCGCTACAAGCATGCCCCGGCACCGAGCAACAACGCATATCTCCTCTGCATGCATTTTTCGAGGCTGCACAGGTCTTTTGCGCCGCGAGCTTCCTCAGACTTCGGAGCCGTCCCCGTGCTGCAGTACTTGGACTATCGTTTCCAGTACAAAACTCCTAAGATCTATGAAGGCTTGCACTCAGGCTGCTTGGTGAGATAGGCTGTTGCCATGGACCGAGGACGCCTTGCGATCTGAGCCAGGAGTAAATTGATGCTCAGTTGGATGTGATTGATATGCCGTAGAGCCACAGTAGTTAGACGCTCTCAATGCTTCTTCTTTCTAACAGGGAGGTACGAGTTCTCGGTCCGTGATACGAGAATGATATGTGGTCGATCGCCCAAGATGTCATCTTTGCATGAAAGGTGCAGATTGTTGATACTGTGGAATGGCGCAGCACTGAGAAGGGGTTCGGATAGGACCTGGCCTGATACAGGTAAAGATGCTGTAGAAGTAGCCAAAGATAGCCGAACGGAGTGACAACTGGGGTGAAAACGCCATCTGCTGGTTGAGTCTGTGAAGCTCGGTATAATAGCAGCGATGAATGTCGGAGGACGCTGGTCACTTGCTGCCGATCCGTTTACTGAACTATGAAGTTGATCCTTCTCGGTTGCTGGACAACCAAACCAGCGGGAACAGCGACACATCAAAATAAGCGACGTTACACCAAATTGTCGAGGGGGCGAGTTGCCAAAACAAGCCCACCAGCGCGCGCCGACACTCCAAAATAACATCCCGACTTCCTCACAGCTTCTACTGCTGGGATACTACAAGTCATGGCGACTTCCATGGCTGATGATGAGAGTATCTCCGGCCTCATTGGTGATCTTCAAAGAGGTAAGATTATCACGCGACATTGAACGCGTCAAGAGGGCCCTGTCTATGGATACGAGCTCACCAGACATCAGCTGCAATAAAATCTGCAAAACAACGCACTATCAAGATATCAGTCCTGATTGACAAAGTCTGCTCGAAGGCCTACGCAAATGGGTTGTCAAACACGCCCCTTGAGCAGCTGGTGGACATTATCACGCGTCCCAATGAGCTTAACCAAAGCAGTTTGGGGACTTTGATACGAAACCTTTATCCTGCGACCAGAGTCCCAGATATCATTGTGATCAAAGTCGTGGGAGGGCTAGGTCACGGCCGACTGAAGCCGTCATACTCAGCGCAGGCAGCATTATTGAAATGGCTGATCATGGTATACGACGTCTTGGAGGACCATCGAGTACTCTCGCAACTCTACAGCGTACTGTTTAATTTGCTGGATACGTCTACTCTACGGTATACCCCAAACACCGAGCCTAGTACATTGACTCTCCTGACCGTTGTAGACCTCAATTATGTCACGTGCTGTCCCTCATCACTCGAAGGAAGCATGTCCGGCCATTCAGAATACAAGCATTGTGGGATAGACACGTTTCCATACTATAAGCATATGCTGATGCTCTGTACAGGATGGAGTTGATGCGGCAGGGAGGAAATGAGCCGCCTCTGGTGGGTCTGATGAGAGTCTACAAAGACTATTATCCAGATGTTATCGTTGGTGAGGTGACTTCTGGACGAGCATCTGTGTTCATGGCATGTGAGCCTTGCTATGTGAATGATGTGTGCTGATAATTTGGTAGCACCCAAATCAAGAATGGCGGCAACGACTGGGTGAAATTCAAGAACTTCACATCCAGAAGACACAGGATGGTCTCCCAGCTGAGAAGAGGACCTTCAGAGTAGCGCGTAAGGCTAGCTCTAAGGCCCGAAAACCTTCAGTCATACCTCAAGTATTCACTTCTCATGCTCAAGAGGTAAGAGTTTCCTATTTCTCAAATGATCAAAGTCACAGCTGACCAAACAGACCTCTGTCACGCTGGATGAGATTGAGGATGTCCACGAATTTATTCAAAAGCTTGAGAAAATCCAGCCACCCAACCAATTAGTCGCTGTCATCAATGATCCTCTGTTGCAGAAATTCCTACAGCTCCGCTCGAGCGAGAGCAACACGAGACGTGTTGATAGTTGGTTGATGGCCTTTTTCGAGGACCATCTGCAATCGTCGCACGCGGACGAACGGCAGATATTGGACATACTTGAATCTATGCTTGCATATACTCGCCATACAAAGGTACGTTGAACTCGACATTCATGCAATGCTAAGCCAACAATGTAAAAGACGCTTTCATCAGCATGCCTGGCATATCTCAAATCCATGCTTCCAACCTGGAATGGTGTGACTGGACGTGAAACAGTTCTCGGTTTACTGGCATATACCCCGATTAGATCTTGGGAAGGTACGTTCTGCCTTGCTTCCAGTCTCTCGCTCTATATTGACTTCACAGACTTGTACGAATCAATATTTCAACCTCTCGAAGATGCTCTCCTAGAAGATGATGTGACCACTGGTCAAGTCGCCCTTCTCACATTCTACAAGAATCTTCTCGACCAATGGATGGTCTCCCTCCTCTCCCAACCGCACTCCGTGGAAGAAGCACAAGCAACCATCACCACTCTAGTCAATCACGCCAGCAACCTCTCCCTAACCATCATTCAAAACACCAACACAGTCTCCGCACACTCTACCATTCTCGACTTCTATGAAACGACCGCGGCACTCATCACACATCCAACGCTCAAGCCCATCGTCCGCATCACCATCCCTCCCGCCGAAGTAATATACAGTCTCCTCTTCACCACCTCAATCAGCACAGTCAGCCGCCTCTGCGCCATTCTTGCACTCTACAAAAAAGCTTTCGAACTCGCCATGGCCCCCAAACCAGCGACTTCATCACTTCAGGACCAACAATCCTACCCCAAAGACTACGTGAACCACTTCAACGGCTTCCTCATGGACGTCTGCAACTGCTTCTGGCGCTCCCGAGCATTCAACACCTCCGACCCAAACGCTCTAGGCTGCCTGCTTCCTCCCGATGTCACGCAAGCTCTGGGACAATATGTTGCTGGCCTGGACACGAACTTGTCCCTACCATCGCTCTTCAGCTTCTCATACTCGGCGGTGGTCGCCTCGCTGGCTATAGCGTATGTGCGGGACCTGGAAGACAGGTCTGAAGACCAAATTGACAGGAGGCATGCTGGACCCGTGACTCAGAACTCGCTGAGACTGCTTGAGAAAGATGGAGGTCTGAGATTGCCATGGGCGGATTATAAGCTCGGTGTGTTGACCTATATGGAAAAGCAAGGAGCTGTTGGGGTGGGCGAATTGATGTACAACACTATGAAGCATCTAATGACGGCGAGGGAGAAGGCAAAAGCATGAGCTGTATTTCGACTTCTCATTCTCAACATGAGATTCTGACATGCGCATCATGTTCTGGCTCGCTTATTTCGATGGTATTTCAATAATTGATTTGGCACCGGAAAAGGGAACGGATAGAAATGGAATTAGGATTGGAGTTTTAGGATGGGTAGTTCCTGATACCCAGCTCGTCTCGTATTAGCAATTAGTACCTCGAAGGTATTTGCACAACCTCGTGCCTTTCTATCATATTAGAAGTACATCTATTGTACCGTGTGAAGGCATTGGAGCCTTGAGCCCAACCCCAAACGCCATTATACCTGTTCCCCATACTTCTACACAATGCTCACATCTCCCCTGCTCCAAAAAGTACCCCGGACATTAAATTCCAATCATTCTGGTACCCTTTCGCCCAAATTCACGAAAACCCTCTATTGCTTCCCCTTATAATGCACTCTAGACCCACGCTTATCCTCGAAATATCCCCAACCGTCTCAGTCTGTACAATCTTCACAGGCCCAATCCGTTACAACTCCTTCCCAGCACCCAAAATCGTCGAACCAGCCGTCGCTCCAACATTGCTCGCCGCAACTACACTCTCCTTGACCTTCTGTACCAGTACCGCACCAGTCGGGCTCTCAATCACAGACTGCACGGCCGTCTTCGCGCTCTCGTCGCCGTTGTAGTAGAACCAGGCGCGGTTGGTGAGGAAGGCGATGTGTTGGGGCAGGTACAACGTCATAGCGATTATGATCATGCTGAAGAAGAGGAAGAGGAAAGAGTCTGTTGATACGCAGGATATACAGTTAGCAGAATTCTATGCTCTGAATTCAATGGGGAATCGGTGAGATGGGTGAAATGGGTGTAGATGGAGGGGAAAAGGGGGGATGCCGGACAGGACGGATGCGGTGGATCGACGGAGGGCAGGAGATTCTTACTGAAAATGAATTTCTCGGTTGGTGTCAACATGTACAGCGAGAATGTAACCTATTTCGACCATCAATATGCGTTCCATGGTCTCCTCGGCGAGGTTCCCAATCGCTTACTTCATACTGGTATCTCTTCCTCTGCAGCCACCGGAACGTTGATGCGAACATAGTCATTGTGTCTGATTTACTGGAATGCTTCGAAGTGTACTGGGGAGCCGTAAGTTCTGGAGCTGTAGGTCGCGAGAGCAGAGGGGAAACGAAAGGTTCAAAAGGGCGTCGTTGGATCGTGAATGGATCCCCGATCTGATGTTTCCAAATAAATTGCCCACGCGAGATGATGACCGGGTCTTGGCGCTGCATCATCGGCGAAAGCCATTTCCGTTCCGATACATTTGGGCATCACTCGACCTCCATCTCGACCTCGGATTTCCAGGGAATTGCCCGACGCTGCCGGACTGGACTTCGACTCTCGAACAATATGTACGATGATACGAGGACGAATCTCCTGTATCTCAAGGGGAAGACGGCCCATCCTTGAAGCCTTGAAAGGGAGTGCGCTTGCGCAGCGTTCAATTGGTACTCCAGTGCGAGGGATCGTTGGTACATCGCCAGCATGGGCGAAGAAGATGCCGGATAGGCCACAGCCGTTGGATGAAAGTGAGTTCACAGAGGCTTTCCTGAAGGGTAGCGGGCCTGGTGGTCAAAAGATCGTAAGTCTCTTGGTCCAATCACTCTCTACAATGTTCCCTAGCTATTTATTAATGCAGAGCTAATCAACCTTTCGAACAACAGAACAAGACCTCCTCTGCCGTGCAGCTAAAGCATATACCCACCGGCATGGTCCTCAAAGTACAAGCTACGCGATCGCGGACTCAGAATAGGAAGATCGCCAGGCAGATGCTGGCTGAGAGGGTTGAAGAGCTTGAGAAGGGGAAGGAGAGTCGGGTTGCGGTTGTAGGGGAGACGAAAAGAAAGAGGAAGAGTAGTGCTGTCAAGAAGAGCAAGAGGAAGTATAGACTGCTGGACGAGGCGAAGAAAGAGAGTGAGGAGGTCCAGGAAATAGAAGAGCATGATGGAAAGGAGAGAGGGATTGGGAAGGGTGAGGACTGAGGATAGAGACCAAAAACCAATATGCTTCTCTACTTGAACATCAACGAGAATTCGCACATTCAACAACGTAGAAAATTTGTAGGCCACTTCCAAGTTCGCCAACCGTCTGTGGTGAGTTACAAAAGTCATCACAGTAAGCGTATTCCGTGTATCTTATTCTATTTCTTTCTAGTCTAACAAGCAAGAACTCAACGATGTAAGTACACTGACAACTCAAAAGCAGTCGAAACCAGATGATTAGGGCAGAGTTCAAAGAACATATCCAGCAGTAGGTAAACTTCTAAACACCAAAGCTGCAATCAAAACGATTATTGATGAGAAATCTCGTCCGACCATGTACACATCAAACTGTTGCTTAGATGTATCTCAATCTCCTGGCAACGCCAAGAGACATGACTGTGAAGAGAACCAAGAAGCCCAGAATGCCGAAGAAGGGTCCAAGACTGTTAGAGTCCTTCCATGGGACAGCCACGTTCATTCCAAATAGACCACAAACCAAATTGAGGGGAACAAGGATTGAGGCGAGCATGGTGATCTTGCTGAGAACTCTGTTGGAGTTGTTGCCTTGTTCGATGTTTTCAATGGACAGCTGAGCGAGATAATTGCTGTGAGATCTAGACAGCATCTTCTCGAAATGAGCCAAGTTGGTCATCATGGTAACAACGTGATCCTGAATGTCACCCAAGTAGAGTCCGATGTCCATTCGAGGAGTGACTCTGTAATTGGCGTTGCAGCGCTTGGTGAAACCTCTGAGGACATCTGCCTTTCCACCCAACAACTTCATGAGACCCATGACGTTCTTCCGAGCCATGCCGATCTTGCGAAGGAAGGTCTGCATGTCATCATTGCGAGATATGAAGACCTCATCTTCAATGACATCGGCCTCACGCTCGATTTGGTTGATAATGGGAGCAAAGGAATCGACGATATTGTCACTGCGAGAATGTCAGCACCATGCTTTCGTCGTAAGAACTGGGAAACTTACATGAGGGCATAGCAAATCCAGTCGGAGCTCAACGCAACGAAGTCCTTGAGCTTAGTGATTCTTTGGCGGACTTGAACAGCGTGAGGATTGGGGGCAAAGCTGAAGCTGAGGGTACCCTCTCGGAAGACAACAACATAGATGTTGAAGGGCTCATAGTCTTGTCCGCCATTCTCTTCCTCTTCGACTTGGAAGGAACGGAAACAGGCGAAGTAGTATGACTGGAAGAGCTCAATCTTCTCGCGAGCTTCCTGAGTAAGAATATCCTCAATTGTCAAGGGATGAATACCAAAAGCTCTGCAAATTGTGGTGATCTCTTCCTTTGTCGCACTGTTGATGTTCAACCACCACACGCCATCTTCATCTTCTGCTGTTGGTGGCAAAGTGAACAGGCTGCGAACATCCTCACCAGGCAGAACCAAATCACCAAAGTCGGCGGCATGGATGGTAGACTCGCCCAAAGTTGAGAAGAACTCAAATCGGTTCTCAAGTCGCGGCTCTGTGGACTTCTCGTCGAACTCAACCTCAGTAACCTTGCCACTCAGCTGAGAAGTTCTACCAGAAGGAGCTTCAATGACGTCGCCATTTGCGTTGACGATGGTTGGTATTCCAGTCTTCTGTGGGCGAAGGTCGTGGAAAATACGAGCCTGTGGCTGGCCCTGAGGTGGTGTTCGCTCGCGAGTCTCTTCCTCATCAATGAACTCTTGAAGGAGCTCAAAGTTGATGTTAAGGGAGTCCTTTCCTCCCGCAGGATGCATCGGGAAGCACACATCTTCTTCGGCCGTGTGACGTGAATCAGCAACGCTGTTGTTATCATTGTCGTTGGTATATCTTCTGCTTCTAAGGCTGCGTCTGCTTCGGCGACTATCGCTTGAGAGTGTCCTATGGAGGTCGCAATCCTCGTATCGTCGGTTCTCCTTGTTGGCATCGGACAAATCTCGCTCGAGGCGTCTCGCTTCTGCAAAGGCCTTAACCGAGCTTGGAGGCGAGACTGATCGAGGGTCAAGAGTAGTGACGGTCCCTCGACGGCTGCGACCAGATGCTGCTCTCAGATGAAGAGGCGAAACACCTCCTGATTCTCCATCGTCAACTGCTTCTTCAAAGTCTCGTGCAATAGTTGGAGAAAGTCCTTGATTGACAAGAGCAAGGTCCGGTTCCAAATTGCGGCGGAAGTTGCTGTGCATGGTATCAACAGTGCCACGTCTGGAGCGTGGCTTCTGTACAGAGGTGCTCTGATGTCGGTGGTCGTCCAACTCTGGAACAGGAGTGCTGTATCCAGAGTTGTTGGTGCTAGTGTTGCTCTCTTGGTCAGACATACTGTCGATATCGTACTTTCAAAAGGTATCCAGGTATCCTATCCCGAAGCTGGCTTAAGCCGTACAAGTGATCCTCCGCTATTCCTGTCTCAAGCTTCCCCTATCTCTCCTCTCTCAACCCTCCGGGTCCGTAAAGGCAGGCAACGAGCGCCCACCGCGTGTTGGCGTCAATTTGATAGCGGGTTTTGCACAGGATGCCCCTGTACAGTCTTGATACGAGTTTCTTATCCGTCCAGCTTCTTCCCCAATGGAAAATATGTTGTTGGTCAATGTGATGTTATGGTGTCGTAGTAGACCAATTATGGAGGCTTATACCCGCTGTAGGCCCAGGTCTTTGGCCCAAGAAGCGGACGAATGAAGCAAACCGAGTAGTGATTGAATCCCGCCAACTTGAAGGATTACTAGGTGAGGTGGTTGTAAGGTTTATTGGAGAGCTTGGAAGAGAGCGTGTCTGTATCTGCTGGTTGCCGCAGACGGTGGAGGTGGTTTGACTAGGATTTCGAGATCAAATTCTTTTTGAGTACGAGGCGGTAGTATCTGCTCTCTCTTGCAGATATTTGAGGTGCGAAAATTCGAAGCTGAAGTCGTGAATGTCGATAAGGGTTTGTCGGGCTATGACGTGCCAAGAATGATTGTACAAAGGCCGGAGCCGTTGATCTCAGAGAAGGTTACTCTGCTCTGCGGGTCTTTGATGGTGAGCCGTTGTCTCAAGATGTCGTGGTGTAGATGTGAGGAGATGGTTTGAGAAATCTCAATCCTTCGAGGTTGTTGTGGTAGAAAGGAGGAAGAGGAGGCAACTCGAGGTCAAGAGCCAATTTTTGGTCGGCTAGCAGGCTAGTCCCTCACCAGGCCCCACTAGACACGGCCAGTGACTCCGCCAATAATGAGACTCGAATTTGTCGAGGCTGCGACTATGAATGCAAGCATAGGACGGCCACGGCATTGTATCGGAGATCTTTGTGAGACTGAACTCTATCCTATATTCTCAGGCAATATGTTCCCATTATTCAGTACTTGAGTCTTTGGTTTATGCGTCGATGAAATAATTAATCCCTCGTAAGACGTTTGCAAAATCCCTCAAAACCCCTGGCTGTCACGTGAAGCCGACAATGACAAGGCTGAGCTGAGGTTGCAGACTCTCTCCTGTTTGGTCTGGACACCTGGGCACTTCACCTAGAGTCAGACCAAGCACCTCACCCACCACAACACATCATCATGGCGGACCAAATACTCGATCAAGTGCGGGAGCTTGCGGAAGGTCAAATTGACGTAGATGCTCCGACATCCCTATTGTTTGTTCCCCTAAACTAATTGGCTCGCAGTTTGAAGGACAACGCCTGGCAGAATATCTGGCAACAGCTCTGCTTGTAAGCCCCTCCATTCCACCATACATGGACTACTTGACTAATATGATTCCCGACAGGCTATCTTTGGAGTACGATGACACTCAATCAAATATCCAGTTCAAACCTAATTTGTCCTAGGCCATCTCTTTCATTGTCGGCTACTTCCAACAAGATATCAAACGTGCCCTCTTCATCGGTTTGGGAGGTACTGCAGTCACATTCTTACTGGTCGTACCTCCATGGCCCTTCTTCAACCGTCATCCCGTCAAATGGTTGCCCGTTGGTGGAAAGGAGTCACAGTCGCAGGGAATTGTGGTTGATGGGCAGGTCGTGGGTTGATTGAGAAATGAGGGATGGCACACAAGAATCATGGATAACGAGCAACACTGGCGTCGAATTCTGGGAGGCAAAACCGCAAAATGCACGACGATATTTCCCATTCACCACAGCTCGTGTCCGCTGTGGGATCTATTCCTTGTGAACGCCATAGTTTGGAGACAAATCCCCCCTGCGCCCCTTACGCATTGAAAGCCATGTTACGGGAGGTATATTTCCTTCCCTTGTCCCCTCAATGTCCATACATCTGCCATATTCATCATCATGTCATCGATCGTCCGAAACCGTTGTAGATACTTAGCGACCATACTTCTGAAACTCCCAGTCTCTGTTGTCAAGCGGGCAGACTTGACGGGTCTTCAACCAACGGGAGATGCAGTGAAAGTGAAAAGCGTGCTGTCAACACTTGTCAGCTCTTATTCATATTCTGAAGACATTTTGGACCTACGTTACAGATTCCCCATGCAACGGTACATTCTTCGCTGGTGGCAGAAGCTTGGTTTGCTTGACATTCGATGCCTGAAATTGTCAGACAGTAACTCCAAGGTGAGGCGAAATACTTACAGAGATCCATGATGTGATTTCTGCAGATGGCGCAATTGTCGACGACGATATCCCAAGCCCAAAGAGCCACAGCAGACCACTAGAGAGCATCAGTTCTCTGAATAGTAGGTAATGCCGTTGGTGGTGCTCACCTTCTTGACCTCAAACCGCTTCTTGCCATCTGCCCCTCCTTCAGCAGCTCCGCCTTTCGCCTTGCTAGCAACCTTCTTGGGGACAACTGAACCAGAAGGAGCATCGGTCATGTCTACGTCCGCCATCTTGATCTTCTTGCCTGTTTGTCGGCGAATTTCTGGTTGTGGGTGGGATGTGGGAGAAGCTGGGAGTTGTATTTGTATTTGTAGCGGGGGCGTTGCTTCGTTTGTCGATCAGAGGCAGGCCGGCGTGCACTATTTCAAGGCAGGAATCCGCAGGCAGTTCAAAGGTGAAATTCTTCTATGTAGCGGCTCAATACTGGCTTTGAAGTCGAGGGGAGGAAAGGCGAGCGGCGAGGCTACCGGCAGGAGTGAGAGGGTGGCTTGGGTGAAGCTCTCAGGCAGGAGCTTTGGGAATGAATGTTTGTACGGTGAGCGGGAGGGCCGAGGGTGCAAGAAGGCTCACGCTCGCTCCAACAAGGACTCACTCAACTGACTCTCTCGACTTCCATCATCCTCCCCCACAAAGTATCACTTCGACGATACGACACAGAACAATGAATAGAATACTCTCAATTATCGAATCCACAAAACAAACACAAAGTCGTCGCCGATACCGCACCACAACACAGCCATCTTCGAGCACCTGGCCGCCTCCTCCCTAAGGGCCAAAGTCATCAGCACTCCGTCATTCACGAATCGTCACGATAATTACACAAGCCTCTATCACTCAGCGAATTCAAATATTGCTTTACTGTTTCCTCTTTTGCGCTCCTTCTACGGCCGCTTATTTACAGGCCAACGAAGACATGTCTACAGACGTCCCTCCCAGCCGTCACCGTCATACTCGAAGTGCAGCAATGCCGCCTGCGACAGCCTCGTCGCAGAGCCCTCGCAACACACAGCATCCGCAGAATCCCCATCATCTCAACTCGCAGGCACATGTTCAGAACTCGCAAAATGACATGAGGCCAAACTTTCCCTTCCAACAACCGACCACGCCTCCGCGTACCCCGCGCAAAGATAACCAATCTGCGTCGCAAAACACATCGAGCTCCGCAGCACCAGAAACTGGTTCAAAGCAAAGATCGCGCAACAAGAATCGCCCGAAGAATGTAATGACATCTCCTGCAGCTTCCAGAAAGGACCGAAATACCCCGCCTTTGACAGGCGGCCAGTCCGCGGGAATGCCCTCGTCTGCGAAGCCGATCAACACACCCTCTACAGCAGCCTACGCAGGGTCGACATTTCATGCTTCTCCAGCTCCATCAGCTCTTCCGATACCTAGCTTCTACTCGAAGTCTGTTCCTGACTCGCCAGGTGTCAAAGGTTTGAAGTCGTTGAAAGGGGCTGCGCTCCCAACTACGGAGTCGACACCCACGCGAGCCACATCCTCCATCGAACGGGTGCAGAGAGAAGAGTCGCCTCTAGACCTCTTCTTCAAAGCAGATAGGGAAGAGAGAGCCCGAAGCGCAAGCGCGGCTCAAGCCTTAGCAGTCGCCAATGGGCCATTCCCTCCTCCATCAGATTCACCCCGCAACAGCCAGACCCCACCTGCTCGCCCAACCCAAAGTCGGGCTCGCCAAAGCGATTCGAAGAGGATATCTGCTAGTGGTATGTTTGCCATGGAGTTGGACGGGGATCGTGCTCCAGGAACGCCACTTGGGCCTGCATTTTCCACACCATACTCTGAGAGGATCAATGCTGCACGATCTGGCGGTCAACTTAATGGCCCATTTGAAGAACCACAACAGCACTCCCACTCGTCTGTTGATCAATCTGAAGCACTGAAAGCGTATCTCTTTTCGGGACTTCCCCCAGCGGCTCCAAATTCCGGACCAAAATACTCTTCTGAGTCCTATCAGCCGCCCGCTGGAGCACCGAGCGGTCCAAGGAGTGCTGGAACCCCCAATAGGCCACAGGCCAACGGGTACCTACTGGGTACTGACCAACGTATGACAAATGGACCACGAACAGCAGGACGATCTTCAGGTTTGCGCCAGGAAGTCAGTCCAACGAAGACACCAACTAGAACACCTGACCGCACTCACGTTTATGCGAACTCGCCCACTCCTTCACGAAATCCAACAAATACAAATACTAATGGAAATGACTTTGGCGCTCAATTCACTTCTCGCACGTCTGCTGATTCCTCTACTTTTGCACCCAGCTCAGGGAACTCAGACTCGACGATCAAGGGTATGGAAGACAGCCTTCGAAGAATCTTGAAGCTTGAGCCTACCGGTTCTTCTGCAACAGATATGGGTCAGGGACCAGCAGCTTCAGTGCCAACTTCGAATTACGTTGGTGGCCGGACCCCACAAATGAATGGTAGACACAACGGGGTCATGCGATCATGATTTTGCCTGTACTATGGCACGAATTACGGGGTTAACGTTCAGGACATCAGACCTTAATCGGCAGATTTTCGAATTTCACATGTTTGGAACGGAAATATGGGGATGGGGGTAATGTAACGTTGGATGGGAATTCTTTCTTAAGTTTCTGTTGAAGATGTGTGGTATCACACGGGTTTACGTCTGACCTTGAGCGGATTGGTATCTCTCTTGTCTGTCTTCGGGCATCACTGCACATTCTGCACCAAATTACTTTTCTTTTGTCAATGGGGAAGGGGAAGCGAGATGGTGGTGGAAGAGCGCGCGTACTATCAGGGCTTTCGTCTTGATTGTAGCGAGCGATAGCGACTTAGCAGTAAATTGCGTGAGATTATCATCCTCACGGAATGATTATTTCATTCAACTATTCCTCGTGTGCATCGTAGAAGTGAGGCCCTTCACTAATCGTCATATGATCCAACTTGAACTTGCAAAGTCGGGAGTTTTTTCCATGACTGTTCTCATGGCCAGGTCGCTTGCGAAATCCCTAAATCAACAACAGTCTTGCCCCCTGACATGTCGTCAACATCCCTGGCTTATCAGCCGAACCCCCTGTGCATTAGGCTGGATCGCCCGATAGGCGCGCTCGCGGCGAAAAAGTATTTCGACATCCACTCGTTCGGTTTGTCACTGCGGCATCGAGACTTGCCGGAGTAAATGCATTATGCCATCATGAATCGACGGACAGTATGTGCTCGACCTGTGTCCTTGGGTCGTTTCGTTCGGCCTCAGTCCATTCAGCGGCAACAGCGATATCTTGCTGCTGTTGCGCAAGACCATAGGTAGTTTGTCCGTTCCCCATTTCAGCCAGCTCTTTACTGACTGCATCCAGACCGTACGATGTCGTCATCATAGGAGGAGGCCATGCTGGTTCCGAAGCATGCGCTGGTGCAGCCCGATCCGGTGCCAGAACTGCGCTCATTACCCCGAAACTCGAAAACATCGGGGTGTGCTCCTGCAACCCAAGCTTTGGTGGAATCGGGAAGGGGACGATGCTGAGGGAGGTTGACGCTTTGGATGGTGTCGCGGGAAGGATAATAGATAAGGCTGGGGTGCAGTTCAAGGTTCTGAATAGGAAGAAGGGTCCGGCTGTCTGGGTATGTCCTCTGGAGTTTCCCGTGGGATGGCAACAAGTGCTTATATCTCACAGGGACCTCGTGCCCAAATAGACCGGAAATTGTACCAGAAGCATATGAGGGAGGAATTGGAAACATACCCGAATCTGTCGATTGTGCCTGGAAGTGTAGCGGATATTATTGTCACTCATGAGGAAGGCCAGATACCAAGCGGGAAGATTACCGGAGTCCGACTAGAGTCGGGAGAGATTATACAGACCAACCATGTCGTTATTACGACTGGGACCTTTCTAGGTGGCGAGATCCACATTGGACTGGAGTGCCATCCTGCTGGCCGCATGGGCGAAGCAGCCACCTTTGGCTTGAGCAAATCACTGAAGGATGCAGGCTTTGAGTTGGGAAGATTGAAGACTGGTACTCCTCCACGACTGGCTAAAGGTTCTATCGATTTCAGCATTCTAGACGCTCAGGCTGGAGATGATCCACCAATGCCTTTCAGTTTTCTGAATGAGTCTGTCTCGGTTGAGGATCAGTTGCTGTGCTATGCAACGCATACGAACGAGGCATCGCACGATGTGGTGAGAGCCAATCTTGCAAACTCAATTCATATTAGAGAAACAGTGAAGGGTCCGAGATACTGTCCTTCCCTAGAATCCAAGGTCATCCGATTCTCGGACAAGGAGAAGCACATCATATGGCTAGAGCCAGAAGGGTTTGATAGTGATGTGATCTACCCAAACGGGATTTCCATGACTATCCCAGCAGAAGCCCAGGAGCAATTGCTGAAGACCATTAAGGGCTTGGAAAACGTCACAATGTTACAGCCAGGTTACGGGGTGGAGTACGATTATGTTGACCCCCGAAGTCTCAAGTCTACTCTCGAGACCAAGAAGATTCGTGGGCTCTTCTTAGCAGGACAGATCAATGGAACGACAGGCTACGAAGAAGCAGCCGCACAAGGTATCATAGCTGGAGTCAACGCTGGTTTATCTTCACAATCGAAACCTCCAATTGTACTTTCCAGAAGCGATGGCTACATTGGAATCATGATAGACGATCTCATCACCAAGGGCGTCTCGGAACCATACCGCATGTTCACATCACGCAGCGAGTACCGTATGAGCGCCCGCGCAGACAATGCCGACATGCGGCTCACAGCGAAGGGCCGAGAAGCAGGTATAGTCAGCGACAAGCGCTGGTCTAGCTTCTCAGATGAGCTGTCCCAAATTGAGGGACTGAAAGCAGCTCTTATGGCTAAGAATTCCAGCGCCCCCGTCTGGATCAAAGATGGCTTCAAAGTTGGCAACGACTCGACTCGTCGAACAGCGTTTGATGTCCTACGCCTAGCAGGCGTAACACTCGCAGATATGGCATCCCTTGTCCCAGAGATCAACCAGTACAACTCGCGCATACAAACACGAGTCGGCATAGAAGCCGTCTATGCTCCATATGTAGAACAGCAAACAGCAGCCATGCGCGTCTTCCAGAAAGACGAGAACCTCAAACTCCCTCTGGACTTGGACTATGACAGTATCTTCGGGTTGTCGATGCACGAGAAGTCGCTGCTGAATGCTACGAGGCCGGAATCAGTGGGTCAGGCGAGACGGATAGAGGGCATGACGCCTGCTGGAACGTTGCGTTTACTCGCTTTTGTGCAGAACAGACAGAGAAGCGCCGCGAAGGCAGTTGCGTTCGAAGAGATTGCTGCGAGGAAGAAGGAGTTTATGGTTAGTACTGGTAGTTGAGTTTTTGGATCTGAGGAACAGATGGATGAATCTTGCATATTCCGGAGTTGGCGCTGGAATGCTCTCTTAGCTGAGAGCTGTACATCTATGTATCAACACGTCTTTGGAGACTTAGAATGTACGATAGGATACATCAAATGTGATAATTAACGGCCTTTCTCCTTACCCCTTTTTTCCATCTTCATATTTTCAAGAACTTCCCACTACAAGCTGATTCGCGCGCTTGCTTCCTCTTGCGGAAAAACAGGAAAATTACAACCTTGAAGTGGGAGCCGTCCCCAAACTTTCTCATAACCATGCAACTTACTAATCCTCCCCTTACATCTGCATTGCATCTAGTTCTACACGAAACTTTCCCCGACTTTCAGCACCCATAAACTTGCTCATTCCCAAGTTTGATTATCGTTCCTGCAGGTCAAACATCGCCAAAGTCAAATGTTGACGCTTCATGGTCATGCCTCTTTGCTTCTAGTGCGGTTGGAAAACTCAAATTATTTAGTACATACAACACTGTACAGGTCACAGGTGGCAAATGAGCAATTTCGATGTCCCAGCTGGAGGCAGCGACATTGTGAGCACTGAATTACGGAGGAAGTTGGCGCCATCGTCCTGAATCCCAGTCTGCCGCCTAGTGCTGCTTTTTCCGTCTCTTCTCTTCTGCTCCGAACCGGACACCGTGGGAGAGGAGCAGGTACTTGCTGAAGAAGTCTTCGGCGAAGTCGTCGAATTTGGTGTATTTCGCTCCCACTAGGAGGGGTATTAGCTTTGTTCGAGGGGCTGAGTATTTGGCTGGACGCCGGTGGACGGGCGAACAGAGAGGGTAGGGCATGGGGAGAAGAGACAGGGGGGAAATACTTACAGCGATAAGCTGCTGCGATTCCACTAAGGCTCTGTTAGCATACAGTACGGTAACTTTCCGATTGAAGGGCATGAATTCCCATAGGACAGGAAAATGGATTGGGGAAAGGCTTACCTAACACAGGCTAATTCGTGCATGTTCTACAATTTATTAGCAAAGCAAGGGGGGCGGGAATTGGAACTACATACCACTAGAGTCCACGATCCAGCGAACAGGGTGTTGTTCTTGCCATTGATGAACATCATTCCTTTGACAATTAGTTCTGGTCTAGCATACAGAAGCGCGATCCAGGATGGCTTACCTGGCACGACGCGAACATAGTGCTGCCATCTATGTCCCAACTGATGCCACCACTTCCTCTCAATGATCTTCGTCTCGTCAATCTCACCAATAGTCCAGAGCTTGTCATTTCTCTTATCGAGAAAAATGCTTTGATACACGTGTGCCTTTTCACCAGGATTCTCACTATCAGAGCTGTCTCGGAATTGATGCTGGTAGTTCGAGCAGTCGAATGACATCTCGATCTTCTTTGGATCCTGCTTGTACGATTTGGTGTAGTACATTGGCCTGAACCCCTTCTCTTCTCCATCTGGTCCCTTCTGCTCGCCCTTCGCAAACGCGATTTGATCCTCCTGTGCTTTGGACTTTGGATCTGCGCAAAGCTTGGGGTCGAATTCAGTCTCGTAGTGCTTCTTGAAGTAATTGCTGTCCGAGTGTGTAATTGTGATGTCGTCGTAGAAGCTAGCTCCACCCAGAACGAATTTTTCTTTCCGGCTTGCGGTCTTTCCTAAGAGCTTGAGGGCATCATCTGCGAGGACGCACATCACTAGTTCGTCGAAGGTTTCGGTCTTGGATTTTGATGTTGTAGTATCGTCGTCTCTATCTTCAGAAGAAGGACGTGTTTGGATAACGACACCCTGATCGTTCCTTTGTGTGATCTCAGCAACTTCTGTCTTGAGTCGAATTTCAACTCCTTTGGATTGCAAATCTTTCCTCCACTGGGGCGTGAATTAGTCGCGATTTTTGAAGGATTGGAGTAAGGGGCTCACGTCTTCATAGAAGTTATGCAGATTTGGGAAAGTCACCATGGTAGGCAGGTTGGGTAAGAGTGTCTCCGCATCGTAGTCCCATAGCTTCATGTTGGGGTCATCAAACAGCCTCTCTAGAATAGCACACGAGACATTCGCCGTTTGATTTCCGGTGCCCAGGAACAGAGCGATGAGTGGATAGACCATTTTATCGCCAAAGTCCTTACTGAAGAAGAACATGCGAAGCATGATACGGATGGGAACCAGACCAAGGAGTGGCATGGTCCATTTGATGAGCTTGAGGACTTTGCCAAATTTCCTGATGTCGCCGGAATACTGATTGATTAGGTTGCTCGGGAAGCAATTGGTCCAGAACCCATCAGGTCCTTTACCGAAAGCTACTTGCAACTTGACCTCTTGGGGTTCGTGGCCGTATTTCTTGAAGAAATTGAAGGTGTGTTTGAAGATCTGTCTTGAGTCAGCACGAATGTAATTTCTCGACGAGTGTTGAACCTACTGGAGAGCCTCCTTGAACACCGTCGTTCATCCAGTCTGTGCCATATCTCTCCTTGTCTATTGAAATTGACGTTGCTTGACCTCCTGTGACATCATTGCGTTCTATGATTGTGACTTCAAAATTCTCGGGATGCTGAGCAAGAGTAGCCGCGCATGACTGCAGAATATGTTAAGTTAAGCATTAACCCACAGTTTGACGTGTCTAATATTTCTATCACCTCAAATTTAGATATCAAGAATATAGAAGTTCAGCTTACCATTCCTGCAGCTCCCCCACCGACAATCATAACCTTCCTCTTCTTCTGGACCGACATTTTTGTATCAAACTTGTGCCAACAAGGAGGCTCAGTAATGGATATAACAATACGGAGCCGATAATCAAATGTGATTGACAGTGAGAAAGGAAGTGGTGGTGATGTGATGGACGAAGGTACTTTATGGAAGGCTGAGTCGTGAGGTCATTGACTAGTCATTTTCGTAGGAGCGACACAAAGAGTTTCGTACACGCGTGCCTTGGCGAAGGCAGGTAAATTGTAATAATATTTAAATTCGCTCTGACTGGAATTAGACCTTCGCACTTGCCAGTAATAGCCTGTCAAAATCGCAGATATCGGATTCACGCCTTCTCCATCTGAGCAGCTTTCTTCGGCTGGGCTGGGCGATGTTGGTACTCGCTTAGATAATAGTAAATGCCCCCATGCCTGTGTTTGGGGGCATGCAAAGTGTCGCTTGATGATCGGGGTATTGCAAAATTTGTGGCAGCGCAGATCACAGGCCAGAATTACGCGCTTCCCGAACTTCAACCTCAGACAGGCACTTCCAAGATCTGTAAATTGATAGCAACAGCAACAACGCTAGCAACGCTGTGGACTCAGTTATATCAGACCAATCATAAGCTGTTGAAAAGGCAAGCTCTTTCCAAAGCATCACATTTCCTGCTGACGCCCAGATCCAGGCGGTCATCGCACCTTCCTAGGTCGCGTGAGCACTCACGTGACATGCACAACATTCACCTCAGCCAATCTTCACCGGAAGACAAAGCACTTGACTCACCTCGGACTGCTTTTCTAGCAAGGATCTCGTCCATAAATCTTGCAGATATCGATTTGCAACAGGTTGTCGCAGATATCTTAGCTTTTCGATCCATAACACCGCTCTTTGAGGACCAAAAACATGTCAGACACCGAATCCGATGAAGACTTCAAGAGAGCAGTAGCTCTATCTCTACAAGAAAGATCTCCTGTTCCAGGCAGCAAGTCTAATGCAATCGATCTTGTAAGTGACGACGACGACGACGAAGACGATGATCTCGACGCTCCAGTGACAGCGAGGAAGATTCGAGGCTCGGAAGACACCTCAACGAAACCATTCAAGTCCGTCAAGCCAGGACAGATAGCTGGTACGCCCTCACTGCAGACGAATGGCGGTATTGGTCGCGAGACATCAAACGGTGGAGGAGAGGCCGCGATGGGTGCAACTCAGACCAGTGGTTTACTTGGTTTGGATCGAAAGGCCATGGAGGCTGAGCGCTTACAACGGCAGAAGCAAAGATCGGAAAGTAGCCAGCCAACAATCAGTAGCAAAAGACATGCTTCGATCTCACCACCCCGCCTAAGAGAGCAAGAGAAGGCCAGTGCAGATGAAGCCTTTGGTCAAACTCATTTCACGTCCCAATCAAACGAGGAGAAGCGCCAAAAGATGTCGCCCATCTTGCCAACCATGCTTTCCCGGAATGAAGAACTTCTCAGCAAGCCCGGTATACAACATCCGGATGGCGTTGTGAAAAAAACTTGTTAGTGTTGAGAAGTCCAGAATTTCCTTTCGTGAATGTTTCAAGACGCATTCGGGACATGTCTTTCACTCTTCCCAAGATAACCTAGATCAAGCATTTACTGACACCTCCGTTGTCTAGGGGTGAAAGGAGTCCCTCGCTTAGGTGACGACATCAAGATCGAGGAAGTCCTGCAAAAGGACGACCTTAAGCTAGCAGTTCTCAGTGCTTTTCAAGTCGAGCCCGAATGGGTTGAATCAAAACTTGATCCGAAGACAAAGGTGATATGGGTTCTTCAAGCTAAGACTGCTGCTGAGGTACGTGGATGCTCTACGCTGAGCTTGCTGTCAAAGTTAGCACCCTGCCAGCTTGTTTGTGATCAGGTTCAACGACCTTTTCAGCGTAGCATTGATTGGAACGTAGCTGGTCATATCGTGTTTCTTTAGATTTGCGAGACTCTTAACAGCTTGCTAGTCATTGCTCTTTCGAGGTCGCTGTAGTGCAAACAGGCTTCCTTGCTTTGGGGACGGGCACTAACATTTAACAGAAGCAGAATATACGCTCGATGGCACCTAGCAAGTATCGGTTTTGTTTTCCCTCTATGGAGGGAAATATAAACTGCATGCACTCCAAGCTTCAGCTTCTCTCGTACTCAACACATCTCAGAGTCGTCGTCCCCAGTGCAAACCTTACATCTTATGACTGGGGCGAGACAGGTGTAATGGAGAATGTTTGCTTCTTGATCGACCTTCCACGATTACAGCCGGGTGAGGAGGTTCCTGAGCCTACACATTTTGCTGAGGAGGTAAGTGCCAGGATAATGACCATTTCTTGTTGTTGGAATGTCTCGGGCTATTCACCACTGAGACTGTATCAAACGATCTAGATATGCTAAATTTTCAAACAACTAGCTGTTCTTCTTTCTTGATGCCATGAGCCTTGACCAAGGAACTATACAAAGTCTTAAGAAGTTCGACTTCTCCCGTACATCACAGATGGCATTTATACACTCCATGTGAGTCTTAATATTTCACTCCCATTCGAAGGTGGTCTAACTTCCTGTAGAGGTGGATCACATCCAGACCAGGAGACATGGAAACGAACTGGATATTGTGGCTTGTAGGATACCATTTCGCGTCCTACACTTCCCCTTCAATCCTTGACATGCTAAGGACTGCTGACGAATGCCACATGTTGCCAAGGTATATTTGAGATTCAGCTCTAATTCAAGTCTTGATTTCTAGGGGAACGGCTATCCAAAACCTTGGCTTGCAAACAGATGCAGCCCTGAACATTGACTTTCTTGTATGAAACCTTTACCCCAGGTATAATTACTCGTTACCCATGTACTGATCTTTCTTAGGCAGCATCAATTGGCAGCCTTAACGAAACTTTCCTGATGAGCCTGTACAACGCTGCACAAGGTAAACGCCTCTATTCGTACCTCTCTCGATCACCTGGTATCATCTGGGATATCTTGGAAATGTGACATTACCAGTATGGGAATTTTCCGAGGCGACCAGGACAGGGTCTTGACGTGCCAAGGTTTTCGCGTGATGGATCCGGTTGACATGGCCTTCCATGAACCAAGAGCTGACAGGGTGAATACTACAGGGGATGACGGACTCGTGGAGTATGGATGGCGTGCCGGCAAGTCAACAAGGAACAAGGGAATGTGTGAGACGGAGCACAAACTCTCGGACACCCTGAAAGACCGCTTCCGTATCTACTTCCCAACTGCGGAGACGGTGGCTAATTCCCGCGGAGGAATTGGGGTATGGAATTATCCTCAACTTCGCGTTTAAGCGCTTAATGCCCGAGTGCCGACTGACATGTTCATAGTGTGGTGGAACCATTTGCCTACAAGCGAAGTGGTACGATTCAACGACATTTCCCAGGCATCTGATGCGCGATTGCCAGAGCCTGAGACCCGGTCTGTTGATGCACAGTAAGATGATGTTTGTCAGGGGAAATGGTGATGAACAAGACAGAAAGATTGCATGGGCCTATGTGGGATCCGCCAACTTGTCTGAGTCTGCCTGTAAGTTTCATTCCATTGCCGTCTGATTTGAACTTTTGCGCTGTTCTTCCTTGATCTTTCCATGGCGCCAAGCAAGCCATATGTCAAGTTGTCTCTCATATGCTGCACATTAGATGCCAAGATTCGACGAGACTCAAGATGGCTTCAATTGTCTTGATGTCCTCGTCACGAGACCATTGCTTACGCGCTCGTCGTAACTTGCCTCAAAAGGAAGGTCACAAAATCTTATTTTCGACAGCCTTACCTTACTGGAAATTTCGAGTTGGTCAAGAGCTGGCCAAGACTGGCTCAGCCGCGTGTCTACACTGATGTTATTGTTATACAAGCGAGTTTCTTGGAAGCGCTATCACAAGATGCAGTCCCATTTGAAGCTCCTGCTAATAGACTTCAAACCGTAGGGGGACGCCTTGTAAGGGACAAGAATACCAGAGAGCCAAGACTCACCTGTCGAAACTGGGAATGCGGAGTCATCCTCCCAGTGGTCGAATTGACGATCAAAGCGGGCAGTGAGCAACATTCGACTCGCGAAGACAATTACGAGGCATCTTTGGGTATGGATATCTTCGTTGGTCAGGTACCCGTACCCATGCAAGTACCTGGCAGTCAATATGGACTTCGTCGGCCTTGGTTCTTCCAGCACCATTGAAAACGGCATCTTCCAAGGGCTCTAACAAAGCCAAACGCATTCAGACATGATGGCAGGTAATGAGGAAATGTCTGGCAGACCGTAATTACAACTGGCGCAACAGCAGTCTTCGAACATGGAATGTTGGCCGCGGCGGATTTGGTGTGTTTATGCCCATGACTCGTGTAGATAAGGAGATGAGAGGTACTTTTGTTCTTGTGTGACATTGTTTTTACTGACAAATACTGGTTTGTGAAATACAATTTCCGAGTAGTGGCTGAGTAGCCTGAGGCATGGGCACCTTTGTGTTGTTAATGCCTACCAACTCGACACCCCAGAGCGGATTCTGTTGTGTTGGTGCAGTTGGGTGTCAATTCGATAGGGCCAAAGGTCGACTGCGCAAGAAGCCACCTGCATCATCCCAGCTGTTAATCATGCGCAGAGACAGCCATCAGCCAGAGCGCACAGGCGTTTAATCGGGAGCAGCCTTCCACAGCAAAACTCTACGCCCTCTTGTCCTTCGAGATATTGAACGTCGATGTTGTCCGAGCCCACATGAACGACAGATTTGGCGTAGAGACCAGGTACGTCTGCAAGCTTTCGTCATAAAGGTACACACACGCAGTTAAGCTGAATTGCATGTCCTAGAGCCCGAGATTTGCACCTTGGAGTAAATCTCGCATCGGACATTTCAACAGACAGTGCAATGCTTTGTATAACTACGGAGCATTACTGAAAGGAGGTCTAAGTCAAGCACTTCTGCAGACACACAGACAACTGAGATCAGAGAAACAGCTGATTAAGTTCTAGAACATGCAGCCACTAGGCTCGCACGAACCAAGGGGAGAAGATGAACCAAACGGATCTCGTTCCAACTAATGTTTTCACCAAGACAGATGGGAGAAAGCCAACCACGTGAAAATGTTTCAAGTGGTGAAACATTAGCTACGATGACTATGATATCGCCGAGGATTATCTGCATTGTACGCTATTGTTGAAGCTCTTGAGCCATACACTTATCGTAGGTGGTCTAGTTGGAGGTAGCAGCGGCGCCTGAGAAGGAGGACCAGTGTTCTTCGCAAGTTCGCATTTTGGTAGTTCGATCGACTCCCTCTTCGTCTGGTCAAAGCGTCGAGAAAGCTGCCTAAGCCTTGCTGTTCCTGCCGATCTATGACCATTCGACCAGCCAGCATCCTCGCCTTGAACTCGAGGATGAGTGGAAAACAAGTTCGGGTTTCTGGGCAGCGAGGACCGGGTGGGAGCCGCCGGCTTGTTTCGTCCCGGAACTGTCCCATCAACCGAATCTCCTCGCTCAGATGAGGGGCTCTCTCTCCTCTGAGTCCTGGCTCCAAAGGCGCCTGCTCTACACTACTGTCTTGACCCGAACTTGAACCACGAAGGATTTACTGTATGTGTGGATGTGTCGGTCTGGCTTGGTCAAGCCCACGCGTCCCGTTCTTGCAGAAACGAATACTAGTAAGTCGCAAATCCTGATGAGGTTGTGAAAAGCCCCGATCCGATTGCTCCCACCCAATCGCCTCCACCTGCCCAAGCTCCCTCTGGCCCGGCAAAAGCCTTCCATCAGACCTTCAGCAGCTCAGGTGGTCATTGAGAATCGATTCTGAGGTGACTGGTCCTCGAACCCGAAGTTTCTCGCTTCGTATTCGCACTTACATGTATGCACTTCCCGGACCCCGAGGCCAGGACTGTATTTCAGAGCAAAGGGTGAGTACCGAACATTTCGGCAAGACTTTGCGGATGTCGTCAGTTGGAGATCCGGACGATTAGGTCAATGCTTATTAGATGGTCGTGAAGTTTTTATTATTATTTTTTTTTTTATAAAAAAAGCAACTTGCGGATCTCAATGTTCACGACATGCTGAGATATATACAATTCCCACAGGTCGTCAGACATGTTTGCATCTTTTCCTGATTCAACAACATCACTCAAAATAATGAAAAACCCTCCAAGACTCCAGCATCATGCACAGCCAGGCCGTCGTGCCTCATAGACCGCCAATCGCCGAGACAACCCTGGAGATCGTGGACCTAGACTCCAATAATTTCTCAAGGTGTGGTGCAGTCTATTTAGCCAGCCGAACCTATGAGATCTGATACCGACGTCCTGGCGAGAACAGCGCTTGCAGTAGATGCTGCTGAAGATGGACAGGCATAAAATAATGCCAACGCATTTTCATATTGATCCCTTCTGTCATTTTTTTTACCATTGGGTCAGCTGCTCTAACAATCTGTATCATTTGGATCTGACCATGTATCGTCGATCTTCCATAGCCAGACCTTCCACCGCGCTACTGTGAGATCGATCGACGACGAGCGTCTGCCGTAGTACAAAGCGTCCATTGACGCCCTAACCTTAACAGTTATGGTTGTTTCTTGCCGTGGCCAGGGCAATCATTCATAAACCTTACTCACGGAACGCCCCTTGTGCTGGAATGGCAAGCACAGGCGCACACTACTGGGCGATTTATTTTTACGATTTAGGAGAAACAGATCAGCAGTGTCTGACCGACAAAGCATTGCCAATAATTGATGAAATATCTCTCGCGGTCCCTCGAGTCAGCCTGCAGAATGTGGCGCCAGACACGCCAGACATCTAGTTTCTCCCCCTTCCCAATTCAATCAAGCCAGCCGAGCAGCTGGTCTCAGAATTCATTCCAGCAGGAATCAGAGGTAGGATCTCATCAAGCACTTCCATCTCCCCTCGTGGAACTGCTGTACTTACTTAGCTCATAAGCTAGTCCCACAACGGCCAAGAACTAGCTGCGATTAGAGAAGCGATCTCTTATAATTGCCGCAACCAGAAGAGAAAGTTTGAATCGCGCAACAACGGGTTGTCAACAAAGTTCAATGGACTTTCTAAATCCCCGGTTTAGGGTTGCCATCAACTGTCAGTGAAGCTTAGGTTGGAGCTTTGTTCAAAGTCAAAGAGATTAAATCAACTTCATCTCTCGCTTCAGCCTTATTCAAGAACAAGCTTGAAGTGTAGAGGAGCAGGGACTTCGGAATCTGAATCCAAGTTCGAAGACGGGAGTCCGCACCAGCACGCCCTCTACGCATAGCATCTGAACTACTGTGTTCGGGAAATTTTCCCGCTGTTTGTGCCGCTCTTCGACCGTGCCAATTGAAGACTGTGCTTGGTGCCCCAGATTCACCGCTATGACATGTCGATGAATTGACGAGTTAGATCTTTGCCCACGATGCTGGGACCTGAGAATTTGACTTTCTACCATTTTTGAGTTTGAGTTCCAACCCAAATGGCGCCTTGTCCCTGGGGTAGATTGAAGTTAGAATCACCAACAAGCAATGCGCATCGTGGGGAGAACTGATCTCGCATGGCTCTCACAGCTCTAGCCATTCCTCAGTGTAGTGTCAGAGAGAAGTCTAAGAAGAGTGTGACGCAAAGCCTAGAACTGACTGTCCTAACCAGTAAGTTGCCATCAAGTCGCAGGTAAGCTACTGCCGATGAGGAGAATAAATATTACGTTACACCCCCAACTGTCTGAGTAGATCAGTGCCCAGTCCAATGTGGAGAGAAGATCGGCAAATTAACCAGATCAAGTCACATCAATCAGATTTCAACCTATGCGTGTCTGCGTGTTAACAACAATACCTAGGGAGCATCAGATAGTAATCATTTTAGCGTCACTATTAAGATCTACATTCCACGAAGACTGGGCAGGCTTGCGTTTTCTGTCTCCGTCCCACCACCAAAACTGCATGTTCATCCAGTTGGTATGGTTCCCTAACGGCCAACCAGTGGCGCACCGTATATTTCGTCGTCATGATGCAGAGCCCAGACGAGAAGGTCGGCGGAGAGACAGATTGGTCGGCCTATTTCGAACTACTGTCGGACCTCGCAGCTTTATTACGATACTGATGTGTACTGTAGTGCCGCTGTGTGAGGTGGTGAGCAATGAGCATGCCTAGGTAGCTGCTTCGCCATGCGCGAGACGCAGCAAGAGTGGCCCCTCGGCTCTTAAGAATGCGCGAATGCGAATTCGAATAACGCCATGAGCTGGGGTTCAAAAGAACCTGACGTTGCACAAGATCACAGTCGGCCTTGCCCAGCTTTATCGCGCTCACTGCCCCTTTCATACCCTGGTTGCCCCATATTTTATATCACTATTTCGATCATATCACATCGCGGAGTGTACCCATCTCGGTACCTTGAGCTATCCGCCAGCCGGAGAGACCTTTCCTTTACCTTGTCAATTCTTTGTATAAAGTTATAAACTCGGCGTGTGCGGACACAGCGACGCTTGAATACCGGCAGACAACAACGATGGATGCTTTTAGACTGTAGGAATGCCGATCTGCTTCCGGGTCGCCCGGTTGGCTATGGCCATGCCTTGGTTTTCATTCAAGGTCCCATACTGTATCCAGTGGCTGCGTGACGACGAGCTTGCGGATTTCGTGGATAGCTCGGCCGAGCAGTGGGTGGTGGTCGGTCTTCCAGTTCGCACCGGATACCAATGTATAGAAGCTTGAAGGGCAATAGTTACACCGACCGTGATTTAGCAAGAGAGTAATCCGAATGCCGAACTGACTTCTCGATGGCAGCAGGGTCAATTATTGATGCCTCATTAACGTATGATTTCGAAGTGGGCAGCAAGCACCACCACTAAAGAGCCTAGAGAGGTCACTAACACTCGCTATACCGGCACGTCAACTACTCCACAAAGCGATACCCTTTCGCTGGGGGTACCTCAGTGGTACATCTCCACCTTTTCATACCTTTTCACCTCACTGCTCGTGCAGTAGAGTTTGCTGGGAATCCGACAGAGCGAGAGTTCCGTTCGACCAAGCAGTCGGGTTTCTACGACCACAAATGGCGTCTCTAAGAATAACAAGTCTGGGCAACAAAGCAATCGAGAGTCTAAAGCGTTCAAAAATACCATCTCCAATAATAAATATTCAAGCAATCAATGGGTTGATGGGTCTTGTTTCGCTCCAGCAATCCCCCTGAATCCATTACCAGCAGGGCTGAGACTGCGGGATCTTATTATTAGAACCACAAAATGATCGTTGAAGAACGAATCTGGGAGGTTTTGGATTGAGTGGATGACTTGCAAAGGCCATAAATAAGAGTTGGTCCTTGGGTATCAAACAATGACTGATCAAGGGACTACCATACCATGCCATGATTCCATGATTGCACCACTATATCACAGAGCAGGGAAATAGCTACAGAAATTCCTATAAGATCGTTCTGTCATGAAAGGCCCAATGGGCATAGGAAATAGACAGGTACTCTGGGCAAAAACTTGAGTATCTCTGGTCGCGATCCCACATATGGACAATATGGTTCAGTGTTGTCTCAAGCTTTCCGCTTGAATTCTCACCCCGGCATGGTAGAAGGACGAGAGACATGGCGGGTAGGGCAGCGAGTCGGGGAGACTCAGCAGGCCTGGTTTGATTGGACTCGGTCGATCTTGGGCATTTGGGCGCGGTTCTTCAACGAACGGTAGTGTAAGACACGGCCAGCTAACCTTGCCGCGCCCTGGTCTTGCAGTGCTGTATCGCCGCATTAGGCGTAGTCCTGGTCGCCATCGAGACCCTTGGGCTTGGATCGAGTCCTTGTGGTGTGCTCGCTTCGTCCGCCTCCGCCAGTCCCTCATCACTTTACCAAACATTTTCCATCAACAATCTCTCTCCCTTCAGTATTGCAGTATACTCAAAAGTATTGCGGTGTCAGTAGTATTCTACGTCGATGGGAATTTTCCTATTTGGACGGTGATCAATTCCAAGACTCGTATCTCGCGGCAACCTCCACTTCTCTGTCATGGACCCCCTGTTGTCTTCTTGACGTCCCTGTCCTTCTTCCTTTCACTACTTGATGAAGCTAGGGCAGCGATGGTCAACGGCCCACAACCCTTTTGGTCCCTGTCGCTCCTCCCCCGTTCCTCCTCTTCGGTGCGCCACGCGCTATTTAGTGTACAAGTAGTCTCGCGCCAGGTGTGTTGGATCCCTGTTTCCTCGAAGAGCAGAGCTGCATGCTTGGAGGAGACCCTGTCGAGCTTGTTGACCCTTCCCTGCTCTATACTCCCGGACTGGCAGTGGATAGAGTCTGTGTGATGGTCTGCTTACTCCCTGAAAGGCCCTCAACAGTCAAGGCTCAGAGATCCAAGCTACGTTCTATTTGTCTTAGCTGACGGTAGTCGCCGCCTCTGTCCCCTACCTCCCGGCCTGGATTTGTTTATGAAATGAATGAATCGCAAACCTGCCTGTCCTGTTTCCTGACCTTCCCTTGCCCTTGTCCCTGCACGCTCGAAGTGTCTGATATCCTCCCTGTCCTGTCCTCTCCTGTCATATCCTGGTCGAAAGCTGCCCTGCTCTGGCTTGCAGTTTCTCTCTATTTCTTCTCCACGGAGTCTCCACCACGGTACTTCTCGGTACTACTTGAGAGTCAAGCCAACTCAACGCAGGATGGACAGGCTTTGATCAAAAGCCCCCCATACCCAGCAACCCCAGTCCTCCAATATCGATCGAGCCGGTATCAATTGAGAGCTCCATTTTCCGGGCTGCCAACCCCCAAAAACCTCCCGCCGCGCCTCAACCTTACGACCTTAGCTTAATATCCAAAGCTTCCCAGCAGCCTTCTTTCTTCACTTGCATGCCGTTCTGCCCAGACTTGTATTCTCCAAGCCAAGCCTACACCCCTCAAATATCTGGCTCAGCCTCTCTGTCGTCGTCGTCCTCCTCGTCGTCGCCATTCTCGCCGTTATCGTCTTCCTCTCAACTCTCGGCTGCGCGTCATTCATTCTCCTTCTTCCCTAGTCCATCCCGGCATACCGCAAGAGTCAACGGCATTTGTATTGCTCCAGGATTCCCGACCTGGATAGGGCTCCCCTTGGTCACATCCGATTGCCAAGCGAACCTTGAGAGGAGACAAAACGGAAAGCACGTTCACCTAACACCTCACCCTGCCCTACCCTGCGAACCCACCATCCCCTTCCCTTTCTCGCGGGATCAGAGCAGTACCTTCCGCATTGTGCTCTTGTAATCTACGAATGCTCTACCATCAACTTGCTCGGTCCAAACAACCTTCGGCCCATCCCTTCTTCCTCGCGTTTGAATGTTGGTCAGCGAACTAGACGGCGAGCACAAGGCCAAGGCATAAACATACCCACCCAGCTTTACTGTACCCTCCCCTACCTGAACAGGGAACCCAAAGCTCGCAGTCGATCCGAACCTCCCTCTCCACCGGCATCCCACCGCCCCGCCAACTGAAGGTTTGATAAAGAAGTCCTTGCTCCCATTCCCCAAGGAGTACCGGAGCATCAACTGAAGCCATTCCTTTCCACTTCAGGGATATCCTCCGACGACATCTGATGAGATTCTTTGCAACTTCACCTCGACCATATTAAGCAAACATCACTTTCCTTCCAGATATCCTGTCACACTCTCACAATGGCATCAGCTTCACCACTCTCGCCAACCTTCTTTGGCCATATTGCTTCTACTCAGGATGCTCTTCTTCTTTTCGAGGCTTGTCTTAGCGGCGCCTTGAACCATGTTGCGCGCCGTCCACACGACCGCGAGAGAGTCAGTCTGATCAAGAGCGGAAATGTCTTCATATACGAGGAGCATTCGTCCGGCATCAAACGGTGGACTGACGGGGTACCATGGAGTCCCAGTCGGATCTTGGGGAACTTCCTTGTGTACCGTGAACTGGAACGGCCATTCCCACCTGGAGAAAAGAAGAGGGCAATGAAGCGTAGCAAAAGGTCTCCAGGCATCAGCAAGCCGGAGCCGTTCGGTGGAAGTGGCATGAGTAATGGCTACAATGCAGCTTCAACAGCAGCATCAACCTTCGACCCCCAAAATCCCAACTCTCTCAGCAAAGAAACAGAACGCTCATTGATCGGATCTTTGGTAGACTCCTATGGATTCAAGGAGGAAGGCTTGGTGAAGAAGACGGTCAGCGTCACAGTGGGGGGTGTTTCGCACCATCTTGTCTCCTACTACACCGTCGCAGATGTTATGAACAACAAATTTACGACCCCCTCCAAAGATCCCAGATTCCAGCATATCACACCAAGACCTGATCTCATCACGAAGCAAAATTTCCGGACACCAATTGACGAGGTCGACTCTATGGACCGAATTGACGATCGATCTGTTTACGCCAGCTACCCATATGCTCGCAATGGGTATGAAATGACCAACCAAACAATAACACATCGACCAATGTCTCTCCCTACACCTCCCATCACTTACGGATCAAACTCAAGTATGTACAATGGATATGGGCAATATGATGGACTTGGGCAAGGCCATCCACACGGAGGTTACCAAGGGCAATTTGCACACTCCCCAGGCCTCTATCCTGCGGTCAAGTCTGAGAGCTATGAAGCTGGCGCGTACAGAACGCAGCGATACAATTCTGTCATTGGCATTGGTTCTGATACATCCAGGGCCCAAGTACCACCAGTGAGCACAAATTTCGCGCGCCGCTCCTCGAACTATGAGCAAGGTGGCTCCGTTGATTCCGGGCTATCCGGCATATCATCATCTTCATCCGATTCAAAGCTCACAACTGATTCCGGATATTCCTCTCAAGGGTTTTATGGCGGCATGAGAGACACAAACTCTTCGCATAGCTACTCGGCTAGATCTCTGCCAACACCAACTCACCAAACAACATTTGAGCGAGTACCATCTCAATCGTACAGTGGCCCGGAGACTCCGAAGAGTGAGAACATGTGGTTGGGCCATCCGGGGCTTGGTGGTAACACAAGTGTTGGTCACGGTCATTACATAGCGCCTCAGCAACAGTGGGCCAGCACCGGTACATCTTAGTTTGCTCTCATTCCTTTGAGGAACCAAAAATCATGTAATGACGAATTTCTTTGGACTGGGCGGTCGTAGTACAGAAATCTGGACCATGAAGGCTATTTTATTGGCGTACTTGGCTATTCGGGTAGGATCATAGGTGGGAGGGGCTTTGTTATCATGGAGCGGCATACCCTCACTTTCGCTCCAAAAACGTTCGGATTGGTCTACTATATTTTTGCTTTGGGCGACACACAGATTCGGGGCGTCATTTGGGCATGTATTCTTTGTAATGTACTTTTTATTGTTGTTTAACACTATAGAAGAAGGATACCAGTGGATCGGCTCCCGAAAATTCATTATATGAACCATGTACAATCAATGTCCGATCAAGGCTTGAACCTTGGCTCGAACCAGCATGTTATTATTGAGCCGTCAGAAAGCATACATCTAATAATGGCGGTGATAGCAAAAATCTGACTTTACACAACAGCGCAACCCGGTCTATGACCGGCACGGTAGCCTCATCAGCACATTCGATACCGAAAACTGGTTTTATTTTTATGGGGAGTTCGGGGACGGGCGAACAAGTGACGGACAGTATCTGATTCAGTCCTTTCTTTCACATTCCCGATGCCTGAGTAACATGGTACCCAACATTTACAGAGTAAAGCGTTGACAAATGACAATTAGCAAAGATTCAGCCATGTCCAATAGAGAGGCATTTTCATATTGGGCACAAATCTGTCAAGATCCCTACATAGTAGGAGTCTAGATCTTTCTCTGAGACTTCTAAACTCTGTGTTTGGGTTGCTGCATGCAGGCTGGGAAGGTTGTGTGACTTATGTCTAAGCAGAAGCGCAACACATCGAAGCTTTTCCATTTGTCGCCTTGCAAATCAACAAGAACGGACATGACAAGTAAACACCAGTCAACAAAACCTAAGCTATGTTCTCGTTATGCCGTTTTCTTTGATCTCAAGAAGAGGTGTCGTCAGGAGCTTAGAGTTTAAGCCTGGTGGGATGGCTTGGTTACGGAACCGTACGTAATGCATCCCAGGTCCAGGAGCGGGAGGGGTGAGGTTGGCATGGGACGGGGAATAATTTGATACTCGTAGAAGCATTGGGAAGGATGAACGGGAAAAGTTGCACAAGATAGGATAGCATGGGACACGAAGCAGGGTTGCGATAGGCTTACTTACGGCGTTGTGATCTTGCGGTCTTGTCTGGGGTAAAAGGGTTCGGTACAGGACCCGAGCGTGCCTTATCGAAGAAGGGGGCCCAAAAGCTTCCCCTTGTCATCATTCCAAATGCGGGTTTCACGCCGAAACTCTGAAAGTCCAGAAGGCTAATGCAGCTCCAAACTCTATCTGCTCCACCAATTGCTAGTGCTCCTGGTTCAAACTTGTCCGTTTCGAGAATGAACTCCGAAGCAGCGACTTTGAGAGAGGTGCGGTACGGTAGGGTGACCGAAAGTCAAATCCAAATCTAAAAGTCAATGCCGTTTGAGCTAAAATCCGACGCAGGAGCGGACATAGATGGTGGGATCTGGGAGGCGGTGCGGTGCATGGATAGATGAAGTCCGGAGCAGCAAGTCGATACGGCGCGCTTGAGGACGGACGGCACATGTAGTCGCGCGTCTATTCGCTTAGGACCTGTTTTCGCAAGGTTGTTTGAGTTTGGCTTCCAACGACGAACCAGGGAGAGGCGACTCAGAACTCAGGAGAGGCAGCTCGCTCGTACCTGGGCCTTTTAAAGTTGGCAAATTTCCCTTCCCGCTTGCTTGCTCTGAAACCGGCACTTCTCTCCATCTACCTTCTCTGCGGTCCTTTCATTCGTCGCCCTACTTCTCTCTTGTTCCGCCATTCCTTCTACCTTCCTTTTCCATCTATCTACCCTCCACAACGTGCTCACGCAACCATGCAATAGCCATGATGCTGTCTCGGAAACCCGGCCCCTGCCTTCAATGGGCTCGGGGAGTAGCTCGCACCTACAGCAGACGATTACCTTCATCACCTGCTGACTCGAGATTCATGCTGTCCCAAGGCTCGGCGTACCTTCCCCAGCCCTCGGCCTTCCTGACGTCGTCACTGTGGACGTGTACTCGATCCTCACGAAGTAGCGAAAGTGCTTGGCACATGTAAGTTATCAATCATTCTCCCAAGACAACACACAGCCGGCCTCGGCGAGCCTGAGGTTGATTTGAGATTAGTAGAACTCAACCCAATTCCCTGCGACACAGGGGACTCCCTTACTCCACGTCCAAACAACCGGGTGACACCCAAAGGTATGCTGAAGGGTTATTTCCTTGTTTCAACGACTCGATCCGCTTGGCCTGGCGAGGGATTCTTCCATCGCCAAGAATATGGGAATAGCCCGATCACGTGTACACCTCCTTTTGGACAGAGCTGGTACTCAGCTGAGCGCAGCACGACGATACTAACAGCGATGATCCAGATCTACAGCTGCCGAGGCCAAAAAGCCTTTTCTCAAAGTACTTACGAAGATAACCCCACATGAGAACATCTACACGATCCCCAACATCCTCACCTTTTCTCGTCTCATCGCCGCACCGGTTGTGGGGTATCTCGTGCTCCATGATCATCATGCCTGGGCCGTGGGTCTCTTCGCGTATGCCGGAATCACCGACCTAGTTGATGGCTGGATAGCCAGACAGTGGAATCTTCAGACCGTTGTGGGAACAGTCATTGATCCGATGGCCGACAAGACTCTGATGACGATTCTGACTGTCTGCCTTGCCATCAAAGGCGCGCTTCCCGGTACTGCCATTCCGTAAACTCCGTCTCCAGGTTACAATTACTGACCCCCACGATAGTCTGGCTCGCTGTCATTATTCTCGGACGTGATGTTGGCCTTGCAATCACCGCCATCTACTACCGCTGGATATCCCTTCCTCCGCCGAAGACTTTCGCGCGGTACTGGGACTTCTCCTTGCCATCAGCGGAAGTTCATCCTACCACCATCAGCAAGTACAATACTGCTCTACAGTTGGCTCTGATTGGGGCTACTACGGCCATGCCGCTAGTGACTGTTGATGTCTCTGCGGCGATGACCGCAATGCAGTAGGTCGATCTTCTTGCTTAAGAACTTTGTCTTTTTTCTGTCCGGCTCAAGAGGATGAAAAGCTGACAATAATACTCTAGGTACTTGGTCGCAACTACCACAGTGTGGAGTGGCGCGAGTTACATCTACTCGAAAGATGCTGTGAAGATATTGAATCAAGAGAAGGGACCCAAGGCTGAAGAGGCCAAGGGGAAGAAATAAGTGTGTAAAATCAGTTGTACAAATACATAGCTCTGCCAAGCAGGCATTGAGCATTTTCGAAACGAAACTGGCAAGCGATACATTCTAGATCTCAATTCCGACTTCTTACCTTCATGAAAGTATGTCATCGTGAACAGCTGAACATGATATACAGATCAATATGTGGAAAATTCTGCGGCTACCGTGGACTAAATTGGGATACGTTAGCAGCTGCACTTCACTATTTTGCGCAATACTACCGCAAGGTTGCTCTTTAATGCCAGTGGGGTGTTTGGCTATCGCGAACGAACGAGAACTCCCACGGTCCATTACCTTCGGCCCCAACAATGCTACGTCCCTTGAAGTATCTCTCCTGATGAAGTCAACTGGAGAGTCTTAGGTGTCTTCTATAATCCCCAGCCCGCAACCCACAAGTCCCTTGGCTCCATGCCCATTTCATCCCTTGGAACTCAACGCGGCTACAATTGAGATGGGAATCAAACCCATCAGAAATGACCAGAGCTAAAGAGTTTCTGTCCTCGTTTCCTGGGTGGAGGTCCCTCCACAGCCGGGCCGCTCCTTCACTATCCCCTATTTTGTTATTGTCTAAGCGAAGACCCTGCCATGCGTTGAAATTTGAGATCACTCTCTTCCTCCTGCTCCTTTTGAATAAAGTGTTTGGTTGTGCCGGAAGTTTTTCACCTTTCTGCGAGAGACGCGTCTCAGTCCCGCTAGCAAAGAGCACGACTCCTGGTGTTTTGATACTCCTTGATTGCCCTCGTCAAGTTATCACGTACCAGCCAGCTGGTAGGATCAAGGAGACAATGGTAGGAGAAAGCCTTCACTGCCGTGTTACTCATTTGGAACGATCCTATGCCTGATTGCTTCCATCGTTTGCGTGAACAAAGGCACCGAATATGGAGTAGTATGTATCGAAGTCACCTCTTCACTGAGGACCCATCATGTTCGACCCCGCCCCTCACGGCTCAGACGGCTTTAAGGGGCCGATGAGCAGAAGTCTACAGCTCGTATCGTAACGAGGAAGATATGCTGTCTCTCCGAGGATACAATGTCTGGACGATATTCTCATCTCACAGTAGCCTCGCGTTGCGTCGCTAGGACCTGTACATAGTCGGAGCACAAAGTATCTTAATCCTTACACGCAGACAGAACTTGCATTGAGTAAATATGTGTTCCCATTGGTCCATCACTGCCTGCCCCCTTCGAGACCACTACGTTGTTAAATTTGACAGACCATGGTAGCTGGAGGGGAGACTTCTTCCCAGATAGGAGTTGACTCTGTTTGAAGTCTTGAGCACCAGAAAAAGAATGACCCATTTTGCTGGAAACCCCATAGTAATCGTCTTATGCGTAAGCTAGAGTGCGAAGCAAGGCAGGTCAAGCAAGATGCTTTGAGAGGAGCGAACGTTTCCATTCTGCTGGATAGGATCTGGAATGTGGAACATGGGCTCCGTAGCCTTGAGAGAAGGAGGGTCAAGGATTGACACTGCTGGTTCGGTAAATGACACCGTCGGATCCTTAAAGCATATCTATCACTTGCTTGAGCACGGCAACCTGGGCTGTATGAAGATGAACAGTCAGTGCATTTGCGATCCTGATTATTCGAACGCAGTTGCAACCTCTGGCAGTAGAGACTGCTCCGTGAGAATACTGGTTGAGCTGCGATTATTACCTACATCCGTCACTTCAATACTCTGATGGATGAGACTAGGAGCCATTAGTCCTTGAAGTAGCTGAGCAGTAACAGAGAGATGATACAAGCCAGACACCATTGATCTGCGGCATGAATCGAGTAAATTTCTGTCTTGATATATCCCTCTCCAGAAAACTCCAAACACCTCGTCATTACACACATCACGCTCGCATCACCGTCTTCCAGTCTCCTTCCGTAACCTCCCCGCCGCAGTTGTAGGAGGAGGCTCAGGCCAAGAGGATACCGCATCCTCCATCTCTTCCAGAAAGGTCGTGCTATTATGCACGCTCGTCCCACCAATCACAATACGAACGCCAGGCGACGAAGCATTCAGCTGAGAGACTGTCTTCGCTTCCTCGAACGTGACGCCTCCAACGATGAACAGGATGATATCCTGAGGCTTGTCCCTCGTTGATCCGCCTCCTTCAACGAATGGGTACTGTTGCTCCCTGAGACGGCCCTTGATGAGATTCTGTAGGGTAAGCTCCAAGCGAGGTGAGTGCTGTGTGTAGACATTCTCTACTCCCTTAAGACCTTTGAAGCGATCTCGAGCCCCTGAGAAAATACCTGCTGATTCGAACATGTCTGAGATACCGCCGGCGGACTGGGTCTGCTGTAATGAAGAGTGGTAAGTAAGAAGTTTGGCAATGAGATCAATTCGTCGCTGCGGAACATTTCCAGCAGCACCGAGTAGGTCCACCAAGATTGGCAAAGCATTTTGTGGATGCTTCTCGTATCGTAGGGAGTAAAGTGCTACGAGGCGAAGCTTAGAATCGGCGGTGACCGTGGGCGATTGGATCAGCCTCTGGACATTCTGGCTTGTGTCAGTGTTGACAGAAAATCTTCCGATTACACTTCATACCTTCAAGTCGCTAGCATGGTTATCATTACATGCTAGACTTTGCTCCACCTCGCTGACTTCGAGCAGATTCTCTGCGCCAACTTTCCGACTCAGCTCGCCTACCAGAGTGACATGCTTACTCACATTACCAGAGAGCTTCCGAAATTCTGGATACTCCTCGATAAAGCGCTTCATGTCCGCTATTGACTCGATATTTGAGCTGTTCTTGGTTTTGGACTGGTACTGCTCCACATAATCCTTGATGTTCCCACCAAGGTCTCCAAAGTTAAGATACATGTTCTTCTTGAAGAACGGATCCTGATCCTGAGATAGTACGACCTCCTTGAGCTCTGGCCGAACATCTGGAACATCGCTCAGATCCACGCGGCCATTTTGGATGCCCAGAAGTTCATGGACCATTGCCTGGTACGTCCATTGAGTAAGGAGAGGGGTAATAGGGTCATCTCTGCGGTCCAGGATGAGAAGTATGGGAGGTGTATCGACCTTTCTGAAATCAAATAACTGATCCTCTTGAGTGATATGGTATCGAACTTCCGTAGCCAGCTTCTTAGCCAAAAGGCTGTTCTTCTCGTACCGTATTAAAGGCTTCTTCTTCAATGACAGCAGCACCCCAATCAGACCTTCAGTCGTCCTCTGTAAGGCATCCGTATTCCACATATCCGGGTTCGCACTCCAAATCCGCTGCCTTGGGAATGCTAGATCCAGGGTGAAAAGGTCCGGGTTCACAACGATGTAATCTGCGAAATGTTCCTGCACCACTCTCACAACTTCATGATCATCCGCCTCAGCCAGGCGCTCCAGCGATGACTTCTTGACCACATTACTGAAGTAAATGTTGTATTCGCCGTACTTCGGTTCTCGAAACTCATCAATGAGGAATTGTATCGAATCTGCAGATGGCCGCACAAAACATAGACATCGCAAATGTCTCATCTTCTCCCGATTTTGATTGTCTAGCCGGTCTATCAGGTAAACTTCGTGGTTCAGCAGCGCAGATTGTGTGATTGCTGTAGAGACTATGGACACTGTGTCGCTATCCAACAGTAATATCTTCATTTTGGCAGATGGGGTCCCGGATGCGCTGTCTCCAGCGGATACCATCTTGGAGATGTACCCAGATACTGCCTGTACGACGTCCATGGTGTCAAGGTTCGGGAACTATTCTCATATCTTCGAAGTACTGGACGATACCTCCCAAGGTGGGAGCTCGAGGCGGTTCTCGACCGGGAGGGCAGCCCGAGCTCGACAAGACTCTACGAAGCTTTGAATCGTCCTAATCAGCCTTTCGAATGGTGGTTCTGACTTATGCGCTGACAGCTGGCTCGCAGACTCGAGGATGGAGGGGTCGGGTCCTGAGGTTGGATGAGGCTGGTCGCAATTGCCTGGGGTTTCGATCCTTAAAGGACTTTCAATAAATGGTGGTTGCGTTTAATTCGCTGCAATGTGAAGAACAATCGTAATGTCAAATCGTAAGAGATCGAAATTTGCGGCGCAGCAATACAATTCCTGAAGGCAGCCGCAATTGGTATTGAACAGATGATCTCAAGTCCCAACGGTGATTTCTGGTACCTTGCTAGGGAACAAGGGCGTCAGCTAGCCCTGTAGCACGCGCAACCGCCCGCCTGACCGCGGCAAAACGTCCCCTGACGTCCAGGCTTCATTAGCTCTGCTTTTACTTCTGATCCTCATCTTGTCCCACCCGAACCAAATACCACGACCATTCCACATCAGAAGCTCAGATCCTGTTCCACCGTCGCAGATGGAGAAACGATAGCACCAAAGCGCAACATCAGCATCTTGTTCTGCAGCTTCAGAAAACCACTCGTACGGTACAATGCTGCCCTACATCAACCTTCGTAAGGCCCAAGAGAGATATTCCCATGTTCTGGTGCGGCCGCGTCTGACGTCAACCAGCTTTTCAGTATGCTGCTGGCATCTTGGGAGCTTCAACAGATGAGCGTAAGTAAAGGAAGCAGCAAGCTCTACTTGCTTTTCCAAATTCTGCTTCAGCTAACAGAATATCAGTCAAGCTCATCACTTCTTTTTTGCTTTCATATCCACTTGCTGGGCTCTTGAAGCGAGTACCAGATGAGAAGCCATACTTGAAGAACCTCTTTATAATTGCGCAAGTCTCCTCCAGCCACAAAGCGTTACTCCTGCTCACGAATACAGTGTCTCTACATTCTACCTGGTTGGACTCTTCGACTTATGGGGCGGCGTAAGAACTTTAGCTATAAGCTCCATCGGCGCATACTCTATCGCACAATATGTTGATGGGCCTTTTATGCCATGGATTGGTTTTGTCTTCCTCATGGGACACATGTCCGTGAGCCATCTGGCACGTCAATGGGTAAATGATCCTGGAGTTGTGGATATTACAGGCGCACAAATGGTCCTCGTTATGAAGCTTACGGCTTTCTGTTGGAATGTTGCAGATGGTCGACTACCAGAAAAGGATCTGTCCGACTTCCAGAAAGAAAGGGCTCTCAAGAAGCTTCCGAGTCTCCTAGACTTCGCCGGCTATGTTCTGTACTTCCCAGCTCTTTTCGCAGGACCAGCTTTCGACTATGCGGATTACAGACGCTGGATCGAGACTACCATGTTTGAAGTACCAGCTGGCGTTTCTCCTTCAAAGAAAGCTCCAACGCGGAAGAAGAGGAAAATCCCTCGAAGTGGCACTCCAGCGGCTTGGAAAGCTGCTACGGGACTTTTCTGGATTCTTTTGTTCTTGAAGTTGAGCGGCTGGTACTATCCGGATCTTTTGACTGGCGACAAATACATGACATATGGTTTTGGTCACCGAATCTGGCTCCTTCATATGCTTGGCTTTACTACCAGACTGAAGTATTACGGTGTCTGGGCTCTTACGGAAGGCGCCTGCATCCTTTCTGGTCTTGGTTACAAGGGGGTTGATCCAGTGACTGGGAAGGTATCATGGGATCGATTGCGAAATGTGAACCCCTGGGGTGTCGAGTCGGCTCAGAATACCAGGGCATATCTGGGTAACTGGAACATGAATACCAACAACTGGCTCCGGAACTATATCTACCTTCGTGTAACTCCTCGAGGAAAGAAGCCAGGTTTCCGTGCTAGCATGGCAACATTCGTCACAAGTGCATTCTGGCATGGATTCTATCCAGGTTATTACTTGACATTTGTCCTTGCTAGTTTCGTTCAGACAGTAGCAAAGAGTAAGTCTTGCCCCCTATAGCTTGGGAGCCAGTCAATACTGACCAAACTTTAGATTGCCGACGCTACTTCCGCCCATTTTTCCTCGACCCAAAAACCACCCAACCAACCTCTTACAAAATATACTACGATATATTCTCCTACTTCATCACCCAACTAACCTTCTCTTTCACCACCGCCCCCTTCGTTCTTCTCACTCTCCCCGCCTCTTTCCTCGTTTGGGCCCGCGTTTACTTCTACGTCGTGATTCTGACCGCCCTCGCAACAGCCTTCTTCGCCTCGCCTGCCAAAGCCATGCTCATCAAGAACCTCAACAAGCGAGCCGGGACCACCGGTCCACTGCAGCGAACGCACAGCCAGGAGAGTCTCGCGAGTAAGGAGCCGGTACTAGGGTTGCCAAGTGAGCCGCAGAAGGATTTGGAGGAGTTGATGGACGAAGTTAAGAGGGAGATGGAGGCGAGGCAGAGAAGGGGCAGTTTGAAGAAGGCGGCTACTATGCCGGCTGGGAAGGCGAAGGCGATTTGAATAAGCATGATCTGATTTGATTGTCCGAAGCGTTTCGTCTGAGGACGCAGGGGGGCGCGCTCTAGATGTGCGCCTGCTTAAGCGCTATGCTATTGATGCATGGAGGGGATGAACCAGAGACGTTTGAACGGGGCAGGGGCAAGGGAAGCAGAGGAAGACGAGGCTGGCGTCTCGAGAGATAAGAGTGGCAAACTGAACGTGAAGCGTGAGAAGGAAACTCAATGCCAAATATATACACAGAGCACATGTGCTCCAAATGCAGCATCAAAAATACCCTACAATATATTCGAATGAAATGAAATCTTGCCTTGATGACTTGAAGGAATTATGCGAAGGAGCCCGCTTTTTGCTTAAGACACATTTGTTGATGTATATTTCTCACTTGGACACATTTGGGAATTATCAATAGTAATATTCTGTTCATTCTCACTCTCATCCGTTTCTTCTATCCCTCTTCATCCCGATATCCTCCCTCCGCTCTCCAGAGCACTCGATTACACTAGCTGAACCAAGCGGCATCTATCTCCTTTCGTTCTGCTCTCTCTCTATCATAACAAAGCCTCTTTGGGCGTAAAAGAAAAACAATACAATCGAAAAAATGCATCAGCGCATCTCGCATATTTCGTAACCAGAAACCCATTCATGTCAATCCAAAAATGATTCCGCATTCAAGAGGGTATAATGCTCGCAACCCGCCCGCCCTTTTCCATCCCATTCTTCAGTTGTTGTAGCAGGTGAGGCAATGATGCAACCTCAGTAAATTCAAGGTGACCATACCGAATCGTCGAAGGNGTGTGTATGTATAATGTACAGAAAAGTAGGAAATGGTAGATGGTGAAATAGATTGGTAATAAAAATGTTGTAGTGTTGTGTGCGCAGTAAATGGCAAGATAGGTAGATGGTAAATGAGATCTAGTGTCGCTTTTGTGATTGATGTGATGTAGGAAATGTGACGTGTCTAATTGTGAAAATGTGGTTGAGAATTCGTGAAATGTGAAGTGGTGTGGTATGGTGTAGAAGATCGAGAGACGTCTTCACCACCCTTGATTAATGCCCACAACTACAAGAACAGCCTGCTGTGTATTAGTTGCATTCGATTGAAGCATGCGGGAGGGTAGACTTACAATAGCAGCCAGAACAAGTACTCCGACAAAAGACATGTACCGATTCAACCTGCGCCACCATTTTGCGCTCTCGTACCGGGCCTCGTCCATAGGACCGAATTGGCGCGTGTAGTCATTAGTTGTCTCGTGCTGATTCTCGCGGTCGTGGGAGCTATCCAGATTACTCCTGCTGTTGTCCCGTTCGCTCATGTTGCGAATTGGGCGAGGGGGCAAGGGGAGAAGAGCTGCTATCATCCATGCTGCGGCTCGAATTAATGAAGGATTCATGAGCAGGACAAAGAGATAGAGCTTACCAAAGGGGAAAATAAACCCCACAATAAACATTACTATTTGTACATTCCGTCGTCCGAACCATCCACCTTCCGTAGACCAGTTCACAGACGGCGGTTCCCAGACACTTCGACGGGTAGCCCGTCGATCGAGTCGTAGGTGAGGTGACCAGATGCTCGACATGCTCCAAGTTCTGAAGCGTCGCGAGTATGGGTCATTTGTGTTAAATCGGCCATCATCGCCCCTTTGAGGCGCCGGGGTGATCTCCATAGACCCCCGCGTTGACTGGCCGTTCATCTCCCGCGGTCGCCGCCGCGGGCTGTATATACTTAAAGGAAAGTGATCCGTGTTGGGAGAGCCTGTTCGGAAAGAATTACTGCGGCTGTCGGTCCCCTCCGTGGAACTTCCTGGCGCGCCTATATACCGCCTTTCTCCACTCCCATAGTACAGCTTCGCCCAAGTAGGTATAGATCCCGCAAGCAAACTGTTTGCTCGTGAACTGGCGGTCGAACGCATGGTGTTCGTTCGGCCGTTGTCTGAGGAGCCGCTGTTGAAGTAGCTGGACAGCCGCGTCCGAGACGGTCTCGCCCGCAAGTCCTGCATGTCTGTGATCCCATCTCCATACTCGTCCAAATCCTCAACCATCCTGATCGAGGAACTGCTATTGTGACGTCCATTTCGTGCGAATGCTGGAGCTGGTGGTTCTATCGAGTCGGTTCGTGATCGAGAAGATAGTTCTTCTTGTGCCACTGAAGAGCTGATGCTCAACACCTGCCTGCTGTGCCGACTCTGCGAGCTCGGGTATCCGCTGCTCCTCCTGCCATTGTCGCTCGACCACGAGCGGGAGTTCCGATCGGTGCCGCCATCCGACACCGAGAGCACAGTTGACAGCTGTGAGCTCCATTGATGAGGGTGCTCGTTCATGTGTGACCGCGGTGGGTGGAAACTTAGACTTGGAGGCTCCGCCCATGAACTCGACCCCTGGGGTTTCTGTTTGAGGATGGGTAATTGTATGAGTGCGCCGCTGCCTACGATTGCTCGGAAAGCTTCTTGTTGGCTAAGTACGGTTGAAATCGATGTCAAGGAACCAGTTCGAAGCGATTCTCTAGACCGGGACTTGTAGTATCCTAGGGTTTCGTTGGATCGTCGACTCCGTAGTTTGGTATTAAGCGGAGGTACGACTAGGGATTCTTGTGAATATCTTCCCGGTTGGATGAGGTTGATGTAGGAGTTTGCTGGGGAGAGGTCTCCGTGTAACTCGTAGTTGCTATTTTCTTCTTCTGACGGTGAAGTACGTGGACGGTAAATGACAGACTCAGGTGGGGAAGATTCTCCGATGATTTGGTAGTTGGAACCACTGGATGACGGAGGTGCAGCGTCAGAGTTCGTGGCAGAGTTCTCGCCGTAGACTTTGTAATTGGTGTTCTCGGAGGTGGTTGTGGTGGTTTCCGTAGATACAAAGGACGGTTTCGTGGAGAGATCGTGCGACACTGAGCCGGTAGGTGTTCCGTCTGATGTCTCTGGCAGAGGTGGGAGCGGGCTTTCAGACGAAGTAGCGGCTCTCTGCTTGAGGTCTGGAGTTTTGGGCACCTTTCGAAGACCACCGACGAGTTGATAGTTCCAGGGAGAGTTGCTTATATGATCTGCAGATATAGGTTGCTTATTACTTTGCGAGGCTGATGGGGTGGCAGGAATCACAGCTGATGACGCTTCGGAAGCGCATAAAGTCGTGGAATTAGATCTCTCTCTTGCATTGCCGGTGTTCAAGGGGAGCGAGTCGGACGATCTTTGACTGGCTGAGAAGAAGGAAGTCGGTGATTTCGAGCCATCGTCCACCGACTGAGGTGATTGGGGGTCATCTTGGAGCAGGGAGAAGGTCTTGTTGTCCTTGTGGATGTGCAGGCGCTTCTTTGCAGGGGGCTTCGGCCTTGAGATGGGAGATCCTGTAGCAGAACTGGGGCTTTGAGGCTGATGTGTATGCGTTGTCGAGCCCGAAGAGGCACTGGCACCACTGAAGCTCCTCTGTGCTTGGACTGTGGTGGTTCGTTGAAACTCCTCGTCTAATGCAGGAGTGTGTGATCCCTGGCCGCGCCCCAGTCCCAGTCCCGGTTGCAGCCCCTGCAACTTTTCCTTACCCTTTCCTTTGCCGGGCCCGAGAAAGTGACTCGGATGAGTTGGGAGGGGTGTCCGTGAATAGATCTCGTCAATTCCATCTCGTCCAAGCAGTCGCGGAGGAGTTGAGGGCACGAGTCGGATTCTGGCAAGTTCGTTGTTGTGCGAAGGGCTCCTCTCGTGCAAGATGCGTCTAGGCGAGTCGGATTCCGACATGAGTTCGTATTTCTCGTTCCAATTCCAATTCCAATTCCTATCTCAATTTCAATCTCAATCTCAATATTCGATTGAAGCGTCGTCCGGCTGCCAGCAAGCCCATGAGCGTTCATAACGAGAGCATTGAGACGCTCAAATTTGATGGGTCGTGTCCGAAGAGGATGATAGTAGATATAAGCTGAGTCTGTCTGTCTTCCTGTGTCTTCCGGAGGCGAGCAAGTACCGTACTGTATGCGTACAATCTGATATAAGTATGGGCGGGGGATGGGCTCGATATAGGAGTGGTATCTGGGTATTGAAGGAGTCGTCTATTATGAATTAATTGTCATAAAGTCGTGGAAGCGCGTGATGAGTACAAGAAAACAAAGTAACGAAATGTCCCAGGAACGAGTGTGAGGGGGAAAGGCCGGCGGATAAGCTCGAAGGCTTCAAATGATGACAGAGAGGACTTGAATAGGAACAGAATGAGAGAGAGGAGAGAAGGAAAGCAAGATCGAGAGATCGAGAGCCTGGAATCCAATCTGTCGCCTCGGCGGCGACATATCTGGATGGATTAATTTGGAGATGCCGCCTTGCCCACTCGGTGCTGCACCTCCCGATTGAGCGCCGTCGTAGTTCAGCCTCTGGTGAAAACCGGTTTACCATTGGACGGCTGGGCAAAGTTTATGCACCAGCTGCAGCAGCGGGCAAACCATTCGATAGAAGGCGGCATTTCGACCAGGGCTTGCGTTTCTGCAGGTCTCCAGGAGGGAAATCAGGGACGGGAACGGTGTAGAGCCACGTCGAGCTGGGGTGTTTGTTTGGTAAGGAGCGAATCTTTGGCGCGACTTGTTGCTTAGCTGCATCGCAAAGCCAGCGCCAACGATGAGATCCGCCCTTGTGCATCGCGTCTGTTGGCCGGTATGGAGGGGCTAAAGTCGGTGTAAGGAGTACAAAGAGAAAAGGTTAAGAGCTTGAAATTATTGCGATATCCTGTCTGTTCATAGGTATCTACGTGAAAGGAAGAGGAGAAAGTGTGGTTGGAAGAAAGTGTTGTGGTCTTGATGTAAGGATGGACCTGAATTCCTCATGCACTTGGAGCTATGGAATGCCATTGATTGGCGATAACGATTGCGATCATGAGAAGATCATATCAAACTATCCACCCTTTCCCTCTCTATCAACCCCTCGTGTCCGTCAACGATAGGTGCGCTGTTCCGTAACCCCTTTTGCATCAGGGTTCCCCAGCTGGTGCAGGTGGAATGGATCTTTTTAGATGGTTTAATCTCCGCCTTTTCCTTACCTTCTTTTCTCTCTGCATCCAGCCGCACAACAATTGGTGGCTGGGCTCCATCTGCACATGCACATGCACCGAACCTTGTCTTGACATGTCTGCTGGACGCGTCGAGACGCGTAGAAGTGGAGCTGTTGATGACTTCATTTCGCAAGCGAGAGCCGAGCTTCCATTCAGGGGTAAGGGGAAAACATCAGCCACCTCCGTGATTTATCGATTACGACCTATCACGAGACCCAGGGTCACGATCTTGGAAGTGAGACAATGTGAGGCAGAAGGTCAGCCTTGTTGAGGACGACTCCGACTGTGACTTTCTGCTTCTATATGCTTGGTGTTTGAAAAGACTTCAATGCGACTGTACGCACTTGAAATTTGAAAGCCGCGTTCCAGCGCCAAAAATGCACATTCTGTTGGCTATATGCCGGTCATTGTTGACCACATCGTCGAGCAATGTTGTAACAATAAATGGAAGCAGTTCATCCCTCCACATCCTTATCTTGATGATTGGGTTCCCTCTGCAGTCTATGCGCCGATAATATTCGAATGCCATCTGGATGGTCGGGCTAAATATGCAGATTCATGCGTTCCCCATCTCGAAACAGAACAAATTTCTCTTAATTTGGAATGCATATTAGTACTGGCATCAAGGTAGTATTGTTATCGTACCTGGTGGAAACGTATGATAAATTCTCGATTGGTACAGAGCATATCGATAAGGTGTTGCGTGATGCGGAGAGTGTGGATTGAGATTGAGGTTGAGGTTGTTGATCAACTCACGATGATCCGGTTGGAGGCGAAGTCGATGTTCCTGGGCCGTGGAGCCGAGAACTCTAATTCGTCATGCAGGTGTCGCCGGATGCAGATGTACAAACAAGCAAACACACAACTTCCGGCATTCAGGATAGCTTGCAGCGCGTGAACCTGTAACTTCCATCCCTTCTGCAGCCCGGTGTCCGATACAAAGTGGCATTCCGTTTCCTTTGTCATTCCTGAGCCAAGCGAACAAGGATAGCCGTGTACCAGCCTACCAGCCTCACCCTCCACCAATGCATCTCTATTGAACACCACAACCAGCGATCAGGATGGCCCCAACCGGCATCTACTCTCGTCTGAAGGCGTTTTATACTGGGGAAAAGGGTCAACCTGCCTTGCAAACCATCTGCTGAGCATAACTGACAAGAAGCAGAGCCTGAGTTGCCGCCCATTAGCACCACCATCGCAGTCTTATTATTGGTATATCTATTATGCTAGAAGAATGGGACCTCCATTAACGACTAAGTAGATTGCATACACTGTCATCTATGTTGCACCGTTCTACCTCTCCTCCACCACACGCCCTTCACCAACACTATCCCGCGATGCACCCTCCGTTATTCGTGGCCGAATACGCTCCGTTACTACAACCTGCATAATCTGCTCGCTATTCACATTCGTACTCCTTTCGTCCTTAGAAAATGGAAGCCCATTCAAGAGCATACACCTCATGGGATGGTTCCCGATTGGCATCTTGGAAGCGTTAAAAAGTGTCGGGCTCACGGCCATCCTGTTTCTAGGACCCCTCTTCGAAAGTGGTATTGCTGAAGGAGGATGGCGGAACTGGATTCGCCTGCGAGGGCTTAACACTGTCATCAGTGGTTGGATCGGGTGGCGCAATTTTGTCGCAGTATGTACTCCAAAGTCCTGCTTCATATGGAAACAAATCTGACTGATAGATCTAGGGCCCGATTACTGAAGAGGTCCTCTTTCGGTCTGCATCAGTACCTCTCCTTCTCCTCGCTCGAACATCCAATACGACGATTATTTTCTTGACGCCTATCATCTTCGGTCTGGCGCATATCCATCACTTCTACGAGTTCCGAATCACGCACCCCGATACGCCTGTTATCGCAGCAATCGCGCGATCAGTATTACAGCTGTCCTACACCACGCTTTTTGGAGGATATGTTACGTTCTTATATCTGAGGACTGGAAGTCTATTGTGCGTTATTCTTGTGCATGCCTTCTGCAACTGGATGGGCTTGCCGCGCGTTTGGGGGAGGGTTACTGCGGGGGAGCCCGTTTCGATGGAGAGGGGTTATGGGGAAGGAAAACGGAGCGAGGACGGGCCCGGTCGAGATGAAGACGGAAAGTTGAGTATTGTTTGGACGATTGCGTACTACGTTTTGCTTGTTCTTGGTGCTATCTCTTGGTGGAATTACCTGTGGCCGTTAACGGAAAGTGAACTTGCTTTGACGCTGTTCTAGATTAGATGGGAGTATATGACTTGACGGCATAGAGGCGTTCTTGGAGGGCCGAAATTATGGAAGGCAGAATTCACAGGCTTTTGTTCCGAAGTACGTTTATGTATTTTATGCCCGGAACGGCAAATCGATTGCTTAATCAGCTCGAGCAACGGTTTTCTACCTGCCCAGCCTTCCAAGCCTTCCATTACGACGGCAATCACCATACTCTAACTAGGTTCCATCCTTACGACCAGTAAGTTGTAGAGAGTCAGTGTTCTGAAAAAACATCGAAAGAGCCAAGAAAGTTTAAAGGGCTAAGCCCCTCCACTCACGTCCAGGTTTCAGGGCTGAGCTCCAGAAGCATCTGTCGTGAAGATAAGGCGGCTTCGCCTTCATTTGGAGAAGTCCATTCCACGATTTCAAGTCTCTTCGTATTCGAAGAAACAGTCTTCTGTTCTTACTCATATAACATTTCTGTCTGTGAGATTCAGTGCAATTGACGAAGAACGAGTCCATGACGTCCCGCAGACCGCATACAAAATCCCGGAACGGGTGTGGGCAGTGCAAGAGAAGAAAAGTCAAGGTAAGCCAATTCTTGCAATTTTGTGCACGTCAGGTATTGTATGCACTTGTCAAAGATCAGATTCGCTACCTGTTAAAAGCATTCTGACGGTTTTCTCAGTGTGACGAGCGTGCTCCGAAATGCAGTAATTGCTGCAAATGGCGAGACCTCTGCGATTATGAGATTTCTGGACTACCCACGTGCTCTCCAGCTGGGAAAAGGAAAGGCAGCAGGTACGCTCTTCTCTCTTTGCCAAATACTCTCGTAGCTCACAGCATACGAAGTGATTCACCGTCCCATGTGAAGAAGCGTTCTTCTCCCACGCCTTCTGCGCCTGGACCCTCACTACCCGACATCAATCTCGAGCACCTAGAGCTCATGCACCATTACTCCGTTTCCACATCACGCACATTTCACACTTTCAACGATGGACGCTGGGAAGTTCTTATTCCCTCTCAAGCCGCTTCTCACGAATTCCTCATGCATGCGCTCCTCGGCGTCTCAGCACTCCACATCTTCTACCTCAAAGGCAAAGACGATCCATCAAGCAGCCAATACTTAGCACGGGCTCACGTCCACCATGCCGAAGCACTCACTTTATTCCGGTCAACAGTCAGAGATATAACGCCTGCTAACGGTACGGCCACTGCAGCATTCTCCTGTTTGTTCCTGATCTTCTCGTGTGGAACGGCACATCTCCCAAGTACCGAGCAAGGGCAGGACCAAGATCCAATTGAGGCGCTCTTCATTATTCTACGATATTTCCGCAGCTACCGGAAACTTTTCGTCGCAGCAGAAACAGAGAATTGGATAGGCAGCCTCTCGCCATCACCTTCGCCATCACCCCACCCTGCTATCATGCCTAGTCCATCTTACACTCCGAACTCCGGGGCTATGAGCGCCCTGGACGATTTACTGACCACCAATGCCATATCTACGGATAGCTACGTCCACAAAGCTATTTATCACGACACCATCATCCAGATGCAGCGGTCCCTCGACTGCGGCTCGTCGCTTCCAAGGATATTATGGCCGTTGTCGATATCGGATGAGTATCTGGCTCTACTGGAGCAGAGACGTGATATGGCGCTGATAATTCTAGCCCATGGATGCAATCTAATCATGGAGCTGCCGTATCGCTGGTATGTGCATGACTGGATTAGGCGGATGACGAGCGCAATCGCAGAGCAGATCGGTGGGGGATGGAGGGAGAGTATGAAGTGGCCGATGGTGAAGTGTGGGGTTTGGCTGGATGATGAAGGGGAAAACGCTGTGGCATGTATTCAGGATATGTGATGTCTACTTCAGGGCGTAGCATGCTAGACCGATAGGGTTCTTCTTGATTGTACATATAGAGCATCACTTTTCCCACTGAGGATCATCCAAGCGACGTGGTTTCCAAGTGTCTCGCTGCTGTATCGATATCATGTCCGCATGTATTCCTAAGAGAGCTAACATTCCACCACTACATTCCTCAAAAAAATAGAATAGCAGGGCCATGCGACCTGCCGCAAAGCCATGACCTTACTTCAAGGCTCATCGTCGGAATCCGAAAGATCTTCTCAGTCTAGGACACGATCAAAGCTTAAATAGAGTTAGCTGCATCTGTCAAAAAGGCGCGACACAAGTGCATTCGTTCCTCGCACACTAGACCTACTCCGGCCACCTCGCTTAATTTTCACTGACTCTTTCTGGTCATCTCATCTTCTCTTGGCTAACAATCTCTTGGCTTACTCATGCTCGACGTAGTGGATCTATTTTGATTTGTTCACCTTGGGGGTGGTCGTGTGGGAGTGTGCCAGGGTACCAATCGTATAGAATAATCTGAAGATGGGATGGAACCGATTGGTGTGTTTTGTTTGGGCGCGATTGTGGGCTTCGTCTGATCGAAGTCGTGGCTCTGATGTGTTGTATGGATGGCACCGCCCCATTGAGGCTCCCTCCTGGTAATGAATGGCTTGGCGATTATTTGTATCTACTTTTTGTCAGCTAGGATGTTCCCACGAGGAACCAAAGTTTGACTGGCAGCAAAGTGAGCTGGAAGCCAAAGGCCGAAGTCTCGAAGGATCATATATACGACATAGTTCAAAGAATAAGAAACTATTCATGTGCCACATTGTGGCGAAATGACGACGCCACTTGTTTCGAGGTTTCTTTCATTTAGTTTGAAGGGTATACCGCGAAATTGGACCGGTGTGACCTCACTGGCAGAATGATGATTGCCGAAGTGTTAGAATTTATTCTTGGATTACATAATCGACCTGATACGAAGTCGAAATTCTCGAGGAAGGCTAATCAAAGCTTTGAACTTTTTTTTCAAGACTCAAGAGCATGTTAAGGGGTGCCATTATCGTCACTTCGGTATGTTGGTTGTTTGTTTACGCTCCCGAAGAGGATCATCTTTAAGCGAAGGAAATCAAAAACAGCGAGCACAGAACAACCGAGATGCTCTTGAAAGACGTTCACACCATGTCACTGCCGAGAACAACCTTACTTACCCCGCTTCCCCGTGAGTAGGAAGGTAGGGGTGCATACCTCGCGACACAAGTCAGGCCCATGTCATGTAGTGAAGCTCAGTTGGTTAGACACCAGAGCTTCAACCCAACGACACTCCCCAAGAGGTTTCACTTTGAAATTTTTAAACTGGAGGGTGCTAGAAAGCCTGATGCCCCGACACGCGTTGCAATATAGTTTTCCTAAAGTAAAAGGTCCATCTTCGGCAGCCGAGTGCCATCTTACCGCACTGTTACAGGTGGAGAGCAGGTAGGAAGCAGCCCCTGAAGCTTGAACCACTTTCAAGAGGCATACCAGGGCGCTTGTATCTGCATGCATATCGCTGTCATGGCCAAGGTCTCATCTCATATTGTCGAGGGTATCCGAGTAGGTTGGTCTTCAAAAAGAGGCATCTAGGGCCATCCAAAGCCGCCCGGGTGGAATTGGACTTACGAGAAAGGATCGAAGTAGAATTAGTGCGTTATAATTTTTTGACAGTGGCAGTGAAATTGACAGCCAAAATACAGCAGTCAGTTCATGTCGGATGGGTCAAGATACTATCGTCATGGCCGTGATCACGAAAATGGGCTATGAGTCTCGACCCAACTGCAATGCTCGCATAGACAAGCTCAGAAGCGACAGTTTGAAGCCCTCGAACACTAATACTGCCAGACGGATCTACGTAAGCTGCTACAGCATAATGAGTGTTGTGCTTTCGAACGCCGACTCGTTGATGGCCGAAAGCAAGGGATCAAAGCTATTTTAGACCTAGTCCGTACAGCAAATTAATGCATAGCTTGCAGGATTGAGGAATGAATTTAGTCTTGACAAATATTTCCCTTTCGATCGGCCAAGACCATATTTTCCATTATACAGAATAATCAGTTCATATTCCATACTCGTGTCAATTATCATTACTTCTGAGTCATCTCAAGGCCTTGCCTTCTTGTCTTCATCTCACATATCTGATCACAACACAACCATACCTACAGCCCCCGCAACTGCACCCATAGCACCCATCCACATTCCTGTAGGAGCGGCACCAGCTGTACTAGAGCTGGTTGTTGCAGCTCCAGCTCCAGTCCCAGTCCCAGGCGGACTACTCGTCGCTTCCGTCGACGTACCAGCCCTACTAGAAGTCGTAGGAGTAGTGCTCACGGTCCTCGTCGCAGTTGCCGCCTCTCCCGTGATAGCACCCACCCCTTGTGATCCACTCGGAGTATAATACAGGCTGATGGCCGTCTGACTAGGGAATTGGTCGCTCATAGCAGTATCCGTACCCGTGGGAGCAGCTGCGTTGCTCAAACTCGAGAATATAGCCGCGAAGGAAGCGGTCGGTGTGCCTGTGCAGAGAGCGTTCGAGGCAGATGTGATAATGGTGTTGAAGGAGTCGACGATCTGAGGAGAGCGCGCGCCGTGGACATAGTTGCAGTTCAAGCAGCCGAGCCACTGTATAACAAGCCGTCAGTAAGAAGTTTACATGCGAAGGGAGCTCGGATTTCACGTACGTCTTGAAAGAATGATCCGCCACACATGCATTGCGCATGCGCTAGGAGATATATTCCTGTTGTTCCATTTGGCGTGCAGGCCGATTGAATGTTGATGATCTCCTGGCAGGGAGGAACGACAGGAGTGGTGGTGTTTGGGAAACACACTTCTGCGACTGCGCTGTATCAGTACTCGGGTAGAATGAATCTCGATCGGAAGACTTACGATAAGCCTCTTCATCTGTGCCATTTGTCTGTCGCGCAGCCAGAAGATCCGGAATCTCGAGGATCGAGGCCGATGCTGCACTGAGCAGAGAAGCTGCGAAAAGGGGAATCGTGAGAAGCATTGTCGCTTGACTTGCGTGCCGACCGTGATGCTTAAATCGCGCAATTGATGGTTGCAGAGAAGGGTTCGCGACAAGAGAAAGAGAGGAAACAGATACTTGAGATGAGGGGAAGCCGAGCAATTAAATGTAAATTGCGGTCCTCGGCCGATAGCTTTAGGATGTATTTGGAAAGCGTTCCCATGGCTGCGCCGTACGGCGACGGTGGCATTCCTAAATTGATTACCAGATACAGCCAAATAGGCTGGGCATCGGATTGACGGCTTCTTCTGGACACTGAGCAGAAGAAAGTGACCCCATTTGAACTCGCGGGTGAAAACCAATCAATCCCGGGTTAGACGCTTGTCTGCGAGGTGCTGGAGACAAACTTAGGACGTTGAAAGAGGGTAGATGAGGCCATCGTGAGATCTGCTTCTCCAAAAGATAAGCATTTCCAAGACTTTTGGCGTCTTGGCAATGTCAACATATTCAACGTCTGGTCTTCATCATTTGTAAACAAATATAATTCGATATCATGAGCTCATCAAAGGAAGCATCTGTGTTGGCGGATTTTCACTTCTTTGAAGCACGTATGAAGACAGTTCATTCATGACAACCACTTGTTTCAATTCTGTTTCTTAGAGCTTTATCATTCCATCGTAAAATCCATCAAGCGTACAGTCAAGCAGTTTACAGCATCAGTTTGTCTTCAATCCCTTCGATATCTTTCCGGTTGTCTAGCAGCATTGCTCTGCACATCCGCACCCACAGCACTCACACCCGGCTTCTTCTCCTCCACGCATTCCAACATCATCGCCCATGGCAGGAGCTGGCTTCTGTAGGAAAAATCACCGTCAGCTACAGGCTTCACCCAGAAGCATTCATGAGATTGACTGCCTTACTGGCTGTTGGAGCTCGATGTTGCTGGTGCTGGCAGACATTGGCTCAGGAGCCTGAATCTGTTGCTGGACGATCTGATCGGAAGGCATAATGACTGGAGGGCTGTTAGTCCTCACGACTGGCGAACTCTTTAAGCGATACCTACCGGTTCTGTGTGAATGCTATCTGTGTCTGTATTCTTATTCTGGGAGGAAGAAAGTGTCGAGACTTGTCGAAGTACTGATGGGCGAGTGCCGCGTGGTTTTATGCTCTACGGCAGGTGGGGAAGGGGGCTTGTCCTTCCTCCTGTGTCAGTCTGGTTCAGCTCAGCTTGCTTGCTCCCTGTCTGCTCAGCTGAACCGTTTCTTACTTTGGATGCAGTAAACTTTGTGCAGCCACCGCTTTTATGCAGTAGTACCTGTCATATCGGCCAATCAGGGAGAAACGGTGAGCTCGTGTACGGCCCCTAGTGCATGGTGCTGCTACCGTACGCAAGCCTTGTCTGCAGTTCGTTTGATGACAAGTACAGCCGGACCTATATGGACAGAAGCCGGCCTTTTTTTTTGGTTACGTTGTATCGTCCTGATTTTTTTTTGTATGGAATGCATGAATGGCTGAATAGCTTCAGATTTGGGAATGCGAATTACTTCGCTGATGTCATAGCTTGCACACATAAGCAGGTAATCGCGTACACTCTTACTCATTATACTCAAGATCAGATCAAGCCAATCAATCGAAGAAGCTTGAATTCAATTTGAGTTATTTCGCGCAACTACAAATTAGGTTTCTTGAGCATGTTGACGAGCTTACGGACATTCGGTTTAACCCGGCTGCGCCCGAGACGCATCTCAAGAGCCAATCTGTTCGGCAGCAGCGCGGACAATTTTCTCAAGTGAGAAACATAATTATTCTCAAAGTTATACGGCAATGTCCTTCCTGCTATTCAGAGATGCTTTGAGGAGCCGGAAAGCTAGTGGCATACACATGTGACAGCATGATGGAGGTTCTTTCTTATCGCACGAACTCACTGTCTCAGCTAGCTAGCTATATCATGAGAATTTATTCAAGGTCGTTCCACTTCTAGGCTAAAGAAGAAGACATTGCCCAAAGGAAGAAAAAATGTGGATGTCTGAGAGTCATTGACCACCTGCACTATTTCACGTGATGAAACTTCGGGCCAGTTTTCTCTTCATAATTCAGCGTCGGCATCTACGACCAGCTGATGTCCAAGATTGAAATCCGATTGCTGCTATACTTTCATCTAGCTAATGTCTCTACGTTTATGTACCTCTTCACTACCGACAGTGTTGCGAGTGTTACGAGTGAACGACAATGCTCCATTTTTTTCCCGAAGGAGAAACTCAATACCTTGTAACTCTTGCAGAAAGTAACCCAATTCGCATTTTCTTAATTGGGCTGATGCTCAAGGGGCAAGAAAATGGACATTAGATTGTTTGGCAGGAGATTCAAGACTTGTTTCATTGCCTTAGAGGGTACCAGAAAAGACGTTTGATTTGATTTTTCTAGGTCAAGATCACTGATGGCACAATGGCCATTCTTTGACTTGCTTATCACCTTTTGATCTGGTTTCTTTCATACTGAGTGCTGGGCAGACCGTCATAGCAATGCAAGTTGGATCCACAATTTTGTGTTTTGTTTCACTTAGATGTTATGCATCGCTGGCATTGCCTGTCATCGCTGCCGCTGCTCACCACTTGCTTTATTGGCTCTTTTAACACTGCTGCTGCTTCCCAGCACTTTTCAGTGGCGTTTCTTTGTCTTTATATTATAAAGTCTTCGGCCCATCCCCCAGCCCCATGGGCGGCTATGCATAGCAATTCCACAGGATCCTTGTACCCACCTAGTCAAGCTCCGCACCACCATGACGACTTTCGAGAGGGCTCATATTCCCAAACTGTCAGCAGTCATAGTCTACCTCCGATATGCTCAGCTGCTCGTTGCCATCGCAGTGTTTGGTCTCACCGCTTACGTTGTGACCTACTACGCCTATTCCGGCGCATCCTTGTCTTTGTTTACAGCAAGTACCCCAACCCCTTGCCAAGTTTCCGAACTCAACACTAAATGTCGCTAGGCGATTGCGACACTCATCATCACTGTCTACTACATTGTCACCATCAATCTTCATCCGGTATTCTTCAACTACTGGGCCGTCATTGGTCTCGATATCTTCGCACTGGTCTTCTGGCTCATCTCTTTCGCCCTCCTCGCTTCAGAAGCAGCAGCATGGACGATCATCACGCACTTCGGCGACAATTGCGCCTACTCTAACACTGCATACTGCTATAGAAAGCGTGCTCTGGCACAGAAACGGTCGACTGATTATCGCACGTACCGCGATGCGATGGCAGCAGGCGCTGCACTTGGAGGGTTCGAATTGTGAGTTGGAACATGCGGTGGCCCATTAGCACTGATTCGAGTCAATTCGCTGGCTTCAAGCAGTGCTCTGTTCGTGGCAACTCTTGGCCTTACATCTCTTGCTGTGCTGAAGCACAGAAGCACAGGCGGCCATTGTGTTCCCAATCCTGGGGCAAATATTGTGGCTGCAGAGTTGAGGGACCAGGAGCTGCTTGCACCGCCGCAGCAATATGCTTAGCTCGTACCAGTACGGACTTATATCTATTTGTTCAAGCGTGCTGGGTATGTCTCTTTAATATTTTGTGCTGGATGGGTGCTGTTTTCCGAGTACTTCGGCGCGCCTCTGAGCCGTTGAAAATGCTAGCTTCCAAGGACGGCAAATGATAGCATGCGCTAAGGCTACCTTGATTGATGCTTCTTCGCTTTGGGGTCATTCTGATTGCCTCTTTCTATTGACAGGATTGTCACAATCCATCAGATCTACCCAACAAAAGGCGCGAAGTTTGAAGGGCAATACCCGAGTCCTACGGGATTTCAGGAAATTACTTGGGCTCTGCGTGTGTATGATGTATTCACCCGCAAGTCTCGGCTACCTTGCATTCATGATGACACCGCTTTGTTCGATATTTGACAAAGCGACTGTATCGTATAGACGTTATGAAAGCGGCATGGTTGTCCTTTTTTGTTTGTACTTGACTCCTAGCCTCAGTTTCCTATCATTCGTAATTTGTTGGGCCGCTTGACTGCTTCCGATACCTGAGGAAGGTTTCTAGTCAAATTGAAGATAAATCTTTCTGATGTCTGGTTTATCTAGTCTTCAAGGCTTCACAAGCAACTCCCAGCCAGCTGCACCGAGTCCAATCAGCCCTCGAACGCACAGGCGACAAGGTGAAATTCTTAAGGCCGTTGACATTGGCTCGACTTTGTATGATGTTACGGCTCAGGTCAGTACACTTCACCGAGCCAGAACTTCCTTCCACAGCTTAATCCAGCGCAATCGCACCCGATTGTTCCTGATCTTCGGTTTTTAATCTTGAAACTCCCTCAAAGAAGGCATGCAGACTCAAATATTTGTGCTATCAGACACTACCGACAGGTAAGTACTTGTCTCAACGGCACGTCTATGATCTGCACCGTTTTAACATGCTTCTCAACAGCCGACCACCTTCGAATCGTTCGAAACCACACCAAAATCGGCAAAAAGTACGGACACCCCCCGCGGATCCTACGGCAGTGGGGATAACACATTTCTCAAGTATACTGGCAAGAGCGGGTTGACTCCAATCAGACTGTCGGGAGATGAGATAGCGGATCCGATTGTTCGGGACAGAGTCTGGAAAGTTGAAAGCCATCAGCGAGGTACTACATTTGGGTTCACAGCCGAGGAACTTTACAGATTGGGCGCCTTAGCTGCATTAGATGAGCGACCGATGTCGTCCGATTTGCAGAATGCGTTACATCCCGTGTTCGCTCGCCAAAGATGGCAAACAGAAGGCAGCATGCCAAAGCATGTTGGTGCGACCCCCATACTTGGAGATGATGATGGTTTCTGGCTGGTGGGTGAAGTCCTTTTCCTTCACCTGAAACGACATCACTGATGGATATCAAAGGCAGAAAATCCAAGGGTCTGGGATATCTTAGAGCCTTGTCTAGTACTCGCTTCTCGTATACTGGTTAATCAGTGTGAAGATTCTTGGTTTGACATCTTCCTGTCTTCCACATGTGGTCGGAGGCGTGGAGGTCTGGCTGACAGCTTGTGTAGGCTCGCTACGCTCTTCAGGGGGAAGCGCATACCCATGGCCAATCATCCGGATCTAACGCGGGTTGTTGGTCGAAGTCCACAAGAAAATTTGAATGATGCTTCAACAATCCGCGCCGATGCTGACCGTGTGGCAAAATTCCTGTGAATGGGTATGAAAAGCGGTAATATCGATTTCGATGGGCTTCCCAGAGCATCTGATACAGCCAAGCATTCCGCTGGGACAACAAATCTTGGAACTGGCGGCCCAGGGAGACCAACTACGGTGGAAATCTGGCTAGCTACTGAGTTACTTCAAGTAAGTCTGAATCCTGATTGCCGACATGTCACCCCAGGTGTTCAGTAACTTTCAGCACGGCTTTTTTATTCTTCGCAGTTTGGACCAAGTACGACAATTTATGTGATGACTGACGAAACTCTCCATATATACAGCCTTTACCCCGGAACGACCTAACAGATGCCGAAATGTGAGTACTGTACTACGTGGCTCCTTTCCACCCATAACGTTTTGGCTAACGACTTGCCTAAGAATGGCTCAAAGGCTCATATTCGCATAAAGTGGTGGACAGCAACCGAGAGGTAGGGTGTGGCGTGGTCAGAATGCATCACCACGGGGACCAGCAAGGGGAAGATTTCGTAGTCGAGGTGGATCTTAAGGAATCGGGGAAGAGGGCAAGGAAGCGGACAAGGAAGGGGCTTAGGGCGAGGAGGTCGGTCGAGACCCCTTTGAGTTGCTCCTGGGCAGCCACAAAATCTGAGATCCCTCAAAAAGTAAGGTACAAGCAAAACAGAAAGAAAACGTAGAGCTGCAGTGAGATGATCAGCAAGAGCATTGAATTGAACATTGGAAAATATGCGCTGAGTACCCTCAGGTTTCCTGACTGACCAGGTTGCTTGGGGGTTTATTTACTTCGCTAAGAAAGGATAGAGGGGGCTCGCTTATATACGGAATTCTCAGGTGAGTCACTCAAGATCTTGACCTCAAGGCTTCTGAGCAGCGGCTGAGAGATCGAGAAACGAGAGTATCCTGAACAGCTCATAAATCAATGAACTTAAAGAGGCAGCAGGTTGTGTTGACGTGGAAGTTGTTATAAATGAAGTATATTTAGGGCAAAGCTATTGTCGTCTCCGATGTTATCGTGGAAATTTCTGTTTATTCCGCGATGCAAAAATACTTGCACCAATTATTAGCAAAGAGGTCTAATTAGGAGACCTGAGGCCGTCGAATGCAATCTTTGATGCTCAGAATAGATGTCTGAATGGCCAAACAATTTCACCAAGGTCTCTTTGTCGACCACGGAATCCTTCCCATGGCGTTTTGGGCCAGAGCGGACCTAAGCCTGATGCAGGGTCTAGCAAACGAGAGGTCTATAACTATATACACTAGGGACGCTTGAAGGTTTGCGAGCTATTTCTTGGAGCAAGTGAGCGACAACAGATTCATACAGTGCCCGAGTGAATGCATTCGTCTGAGAATATCATCATATCTGAGAAGCTGATATGAAGAGCTACCCATAACTCGGTTCCGACACTCAGACCGATCCCATAGCAAATTGTCATCTCAGATTGGGAAGGCACATATACCAAAGATCTCGCTCGTAGCTTGTGACCTGAAGCCACCAACAACAAATGGCTTCCCCTTCGAGAACCCTTAGACTACTGCTTGAGAGCGATGTCTATTTCGTACCATGTATCCTATCTTACGCTGTACAGTAACTTGATTCCTGGCACAAAATTTGTCCCGCTGCGGGGTTTCAGAATCAAGGAAGCATCAGCATACACGACAACCCTTCCCATGAACAACCGGCAGTGTTGCCATTTTCAAAGTCGCTGTCAAGCACCTCCAGGATGCTTCAAGAGGACCAAGATTCTTATCTCCGCCTTCAGAAGGTGATGAAGCTCTACTGACTTCTCACTTGAACGCCAGATGATCAGTATGCCTACGACACCTAGAAAAACCTGGTTCGCTCGTGTATTCAGGCCAGGGCGCAGGCATCAAACTAAGTCTTTATCCATTTGCTTATTTTCATGCTGGGGTGCATATGTTTGGACGACTGAATTTTTATATACGCTCTTCCGAACCTTCTCGATCAATCTCCATCACCAGATATTTTCAGCTTTGTCAACACAAAAGAAAACACTTCCACAACCACCTAACTTGGTGAGTTCGTAGACCTCATCTCTCCCTACGAGTTTCGCTATCACTCAATTGTCTGTTATACCACCAGTGTTGAGGATAAATAGAGGGATTGTTTCATCATGACCTGCCGGTTATTCTGGAGACCCAAGGACATCCATCAATAGGAATCAGTGCTTCTGATTACATTGAGCATGTTTCTGTCACCCGATGGAGTCGCTGGGCTGCGCGATAGCTGAAGAGCAGAGAAAGAATACAGGACTGCACAGCGCTGAGTACTCTGCGATAAGTCATGATACAGAGCGACTCGAATTTTATGTGATACTGTCAACGCTTCTTTGACTGTCATTCCGATTTTTTTGGCTCTTCGAAAGACAACCGACACTTGCAGCGACTAAAGGCTCACCATAGATTGGAAGGAGGTCGAGACCTACTTTCGTTGAATGTGCTCTTCTTTTGAGATTGACCACGAAAGTTTGCTTTTCTCTCCCATCAAATCTTCCTGGGCTCACTGTAGTCTTGAACCCCCCATCAAATCGTAGAGGGGACCTTATGATACCCACCACTAAATGAGGCTTTCGAAATGACAAGTTATTGAACCTCATCAGGCTCGAGATAGATTGCGGCAAAGTTGATATCCAAAGCTTTAGGAACAGCATTCACTTCACGTCAGGATTTGGTATCCAGTCAACGCTTTCGGACCTCCGCTTTCGGACCTCGTCCGATATAAAAATCCTGAAGACCACGCCATATGGAACGCAATTGGGCTTTGAAGAAGAGAATTATGTCAAGTCAGAGGATGTTTAATCCTTGCGGCTATTGTTGTTTATCCTGCTTTGGAATCGGGCTGGCTCTTACCCCAAGACGATAAGATTTGAGATACACGAACTCTGTGTAAGAATCCCTTATTCTTCAAGCTACGCAGATATTTCTACATCTTACCACCTTCAATCCACATCGCATACTCAATGGCCCATCAGTCCATAACTAATGGCAAGGCGTATAAAACCCATCCATTCTCATATTTCGATGGAACTAAAAGTCTTGTACGCAACTATATTGAATGCTCATTCCTTGTGGCAGTACTATTTGACACTATTCCTCAGCCTCAGTCTCTCCTGTCCAAGCCCCTGGTGGCCAAGTTCGTCCCGGATCTACGAGCTACACTAGTTCGCTATGCATAACATCCGGCACCGGGAGAAGGGAGCGTTACTCTTTTTGGGTTTGGCCATCGCTTGGTTTCGCTGACAATGATGTGACTGTCATTGTTTCCACATACTCATTGTACCAAGGTCAATTTCAATTTGCGTCTGACAGATAGGTATGTCTTTCGGGCAAAAGCTTGGAAAGGAAGAGTCAGGGAATGGAGAGAAATAGGGGAAGAAAGTAGAGCAGTCTGGGCTTTGATTTGAGAGAGAACTCGCATCAGTCAACTTCAGTAGCAACATGGGTCCACAACCCCAGATCTATAATTGATTTATTCTACAATACTGAGAAGGGGTTGTTATAAGTGTTTTGACGTTAATGGTTGGCGTGCCAGAGGCATGAGGCTTGACTCAACTAGCATTCACTGAAGCCGTCACTTCACGTATCGATGTCAGAATAGAGCGGAAGATTAATACGACTTCGAGGAGTAAACATAGAGAATGATTGATATTATGTGTTTTAAGGGCATCTTGCCACCCAGTGAGAATCTATAAAAACAGCCAAGAACATCCTCAGATTAGAATATCGGCCTTCCATTCCGTTCCAAACGCCATGTATGCAGTCAGTCGTTCATCCATCACCCGCTCTCCCTATGCCTCTTATATACAGCCTTCAATCCACAGTTGAGTCCGCTTTGCACTCCCAACAACATTACGCAAGCCCTCAGTCCCCAATCCTTTGTACGAACGTCCGGATTTAGATGTTCTTCTTGACAGTCTCGGGAGGGCCGTATGATCTATCATCCTCGCCTTCAACAGCCTTGACCATCTTCTCCATTTCCTTACACTGTCTCTCCCATTCCTTCTGACCCATCTTGCTTTCCCTGCGGAAGAGCTCCTCGTTAGGCTTGCGGTAGCTGCCTCCTAGACGATCCCACAGCGTAGTGTATTGCCCATAGTTGTAGTTGAAGTACAAGTGGTGCATGGTATGGCACGCGGCGCCGTTCAGAATCGGGCTATTGGCTACGTATTCGCCATCGTGGATGAAGACGGTCCAGACCTGGACGAAGAAGAAGAGTGCGAGGTAAGCGATCTTCTGGAGTGGGAAGATGAATGGGAAGACGTGGTAGGGTAAGGACTGCGCCCAGCCGTCAACAGGGTGGAATGCGATTGCTGCGTATGGAGTGGGCATGATCCATTTGTGGTGGGGCTTGTGAAGCGTCTTGTAGACGAGTGGGTGGTGTAGGCCGCGGTGGATGAAGTAGACGAACATGTCCGTGAAGAGGATGAAGAAGGGAAATTGTAGGTAGTTGTAGTATTTGAATGGCTCGTTGTCCAGGCTGTCGTAGAGTTTCGAGTAGCCTCGTACTTCGGCGAGGAAGAAGGGCATAGTGAGGAGGGACATGACGGGCATGGCATCGCAGGCTTGTCTGATTTCCTGGCGGATCTGGTTCTTGAGGAACTTTGGGTGTTTGAAGGTTGTCTTGTCGAAGACGAAGATGTAGGAGAGGGACGAGACGATGAAGTAAAGAGCACCACCGGCAAACCTGGGAAGTTAGCGGAGTATTTGCAGATCGATTGGAAGACATACCACATGATGAGGAACAGAGAAAAGGCCTGTCGGTAGATATTATCCCTATTCAACTCGCTCATGTATGCCGCATCGCGGGGCGTGAAAGACAAGAACGAAGTGGCGGGCTTGTACTGCCATGGCGAGGCTGCCTTCAAACCGGCGATGGTAGAATTTGAAGCGCCGTCTAAGCTGTAGGGGGGAGGCGAAGCAGGGAAGACTTTGGCAAAGACATGGTCGAAGAAGAAGGTATCGCAGAACTCGAGGGCGATATCCATGGTGGCGACTGTTGATGCGAGATGCGAAAAGGGGAAGTTGTGTGATCAATAAGGGACGTGCAACTCGGCGTGGAATACAAACGCCAAATGAATGGGTTTAGGGCGACCTCTCGGCGTCGAGGTCGCAGTGAGTCAGGAGTAGGAAGTGGTGAGGATATTGAAGGGAAAGAGGTCAAGATGTTTCTCTTGTAGAACCGCTGAAGTGCAAGTTCGCCTGGGCTTTGAGTAAATTTATCGCTATCCGTACCTGAGTTAGCTTGTTGGTGGAGACTGACGAATGGGACGAGCGAAATCGGAGATTTAGCTGTGAATGTGGGGCTAGTACGGCGGCCATTCGAGATTTTGGCGACGGGTGAGCCGGTTACTTCATGTCCCGGGCGATGGAAATCAGACGAGAAGCTTTTGTCAGGAGCTTTTGGGTGAGAACGGGTCGATCGAACACGCGGGATTGGACTTTATCAGATCCGAATCGTAAGGTATTGGGCAGTGTTTGCCGAGGCCTGCGTATTCGGGAAGAATCAATCCAGAAGGGTATATAATGAGCTGTTGGGCTTCACGGTGTTAGTGAATTCAGGGTTCAAACCACCCGCACCTTGTTTGTGAGCGAGGCTGTGAGGTCTTAGACTTGAATATTTGGAAGTCTAGATATCTCTATTTTCTTTCCGCTCCATTATTGGTTGCTTTGGATGACGAAGCGGCAAAGACAAAGTACAAGAATGGTGAGAAGATATGACTGATTTTGTCACAAAGCGCACAAGCAGCTTGGAGGAACCAAATTCAGTTGGGTATGATGATCTTCCACTGATATCGAGTCATGTCTTACAGAGAATTGTCATTTTCGATTGGGTTCAATCATATAACCTTCACGCTTATGTATGACAAGTCCACTCCATGGATGTGACCGAGCTCCTGGTGACAAAACTTAGAAGGTTTGCGCTTTGATGCGAGCAGAGGAAGAGATGAGTCTCGACTGAAATCTGGGGTCAAGTCATGTGATGGGTGTATATCTTGCTTTCGGAGGTTTCTTAGGGCCGAGTAGTAGATTTAAGACTAGGATGTAATGAAAGAGATTGGATCACAGTGGTATCTGGCTCTATGTCAATGATCTTCTACATACTGTAGAGCGTCAGATGCCACAGCGTCAAAAATCACGTGGAGTTCGTTCCAATGAAACCACGTTGTCTCAGATTGCTCCTGCATATCACCCGTCTGTTGGACAAGAACGGTTAAAGGCGAATATGACCGAATCAAACCTCTCAACCAGTCAAAATAGAAACATCCATTCAACATCTGATCTGTCTGCCATGCCATGCCATGCCATCACATCAAACCCCACGCCAAACACTTTGCGGGAATCGCCCCCTTTTTACTTTTAAGCCACGTCGGTTGATGAAAGAAGGAAACAAGCGAATGATGATTGCGCAAGGCCCGGCTGGGTCAGGGAGCGGCTAGTCTTCTGTACGGTACGGTGCGATATGATGCAGATAGATAAACGCACGTTACAGAAGGGATCTGACACCCTGTCCTTCCCATTCTTTCCAAACTGCAGCTGACTAGCTGGGTTACCTCTCGGTACGGACTAATTTTTATGAATGATCTGGGGCTCACTCGGGCCACACAATGCGGTTCGGGCGGCTACGGGAGAAGCAGAGGCCATCGCACATCGATGAAAAAAGGTTATGGGATCTTTAGATATACCGGACGGAGGAAATCCCGGTGTTGACGATGATGTAGCGACCAAGTCTGGAAGAGCCTCGATACCAATGATCATTCAAAGTAGACATCTACTCGGCGTCATCTAGTCCTTTCTTAGACCTAGCTCGTACACAAGTGACTGACCCTTCGGCTGCCACACTTTGCCTCCTCCTCCTCCTCCATCATCCATGGCATGCCATCGTTCATCTGTCCATCGGGCGCTAGAAGCTGGTGAGAAATGCGGTGGTCAGAAAGAAGGGAACCCAATCCAAAAGAGGCTTGAATCATCCTGATGTGGATCCAGCTTGGAGGGGCGGGGAGCTATTCTCACCCTTGACGGCCTGATAAAGTCTTTCCTGGGAAGAGCCGAGCGGTTATTTGATCTGGCTTTAACACCTGTCAGCGGAAGACCCTTGGCCTGTCGGCGTGGCTTTAGCTAGCTTCTTTAGCTGCACTAAGCTGCACCCACATGCAGCCTGCAGATGCACGACAGGGGCAGACCCATGTTTGAGCGGCGTCCGGGCTGGGCTGTCTTTTGCGGGTAGTGGAGGTTAGGTGAGTTTGCATTGCTCCACAGAGTTAGGTGAGTTATTCGAAGCGTGTTGCCCTGCCCTGCCCTGCCCTGCCCTGCTCTTTTGTCGTTCTTCCCAGCTTTGAACTTCTGATCCCCTTCTTACCACTTCTTCCATCCTGGAGAACCCACCTCTTCGTATTGAACCTCCTCCCCTTCAATCATCGCGATAAACTCATCGCCGCCTCTGCCCATCTCAATTCCCATCAAGGGTTCCTCGAAGGCTTCTGTCAATAAGCTCTTTCGTAGCTTGGTCGATTTCCGGGCGAGCCTCTCCCCTCCAGATCTTGCAAACGAACCTGTACCGCAAGAACCAGCCTGCCCTGTTGGTGCGCATCTCGAAGTCAACATCAAACCGAAGCGCACTTCCATCATTGATCACTATCATCAACAATTATTATCTGCAGCACAGCATAAGGCATTCCTCTGCCAATCGCATATTTTGGAGCTTGTCGCAAACTTTGTTTTGATCAAAATATCAATCGAATAAAGTCATCGCTACCCCACGACCAGTACTACAAAATCTATGTCGATGTATGCTCCTCATCGAGGCCTAGGAGGGCCAGCACCTGGTGCACCCAGCGGCAATGCTCGTCTGAATGAATTGTTGGATAGCATTCGTGGAGAGTTTGAGAGCCAAGCTCGTCAAGGACAAGATGTGGAACATGCAAGTAAGTTGCACTATGCTGCATGCAAATAAGCCACATCATAATCGCATTGGAGTTTGCGTCTACACTTACTGACTTTACCTTTGCAGTGGCCGCGCAGATAAATGAATTGCACACTATTCGAGAGAAGGTCTACGGAATGGAGCAGGCACATATCGCACTTAAGGCAAAGTAAGTCGGCGTAATCTACTTCGAGATCATTACTGACTATAGCAGGTACGACGAGGAAATCCAACGACTCCACCGTGAGCTTGAGGCTCGAGGAGGTAATCCGCGCGCTCTTGGAGGTCCACCCCAGAACTCGGCTCCTTCACAAGCACCTCCGGCCATCGGTCATGGCCCAAGCAACCTCTTTGGAGGAATAATGGCAGGTCAAGGAGGGCAAGGGGCACCAGGTCTCGCACCACCGCAACAGACAGAGCAACATGGGCCACCACAGCACCAGATGCCTCAACCTCCGCCGGGACCGCCAAGCATTCAAGGTCCTCCCCCACCACCACAGCAGGCACCCTTCCAGGGTGGATATCCTGGAGTGGGCCCTAACGGATACTCACAACCTCCTCAAGCTACAGCTTCACCTGGTCCAGGCAAAGGAAGACCATTGAACCGTGGCCCTGGAGGACCACCTACTCCTCAATCAAATCAGCCAATGCCATATCCAGACCCAAGGGCTGCCCAATCCCCACAAGTTGGCCACCCAGTGCCAAATCAACACAACCAGTTCCGAGTCGGAAATGCTCTGGCAGAATTGGATCTTGAGCGTCTCCCAGCACACCAGAAGAAGGTCGAGGCCGATTGGTTCGCGATCTTCAACCCCGAGGTTCCTCGCGTATTGGATGTGGATCTTCTCCACACTCTCCAACACGAGAGTGTCGTGTGCTGTGTTAGATTCAGTCATGACGGAAAGTATGTTGCTACTGGATGCAATCGTTCCGCCCAGATTTTCGACGTCGTAACTGGTCACAAGATCTGCATTCTCCAAGATGAGTCTGTTGACTCAGTTGGCGATCTCTACATTCGAAGTGTCTGCTTTAGTCCAGATGGAAGGTATCTCGCAACTGGTGCTGAGGACAAGTTGATCAGAGTAAGTTTTAAGATCTAATTTCAGAAGAATCTGCTAACAATCCTAGGTCTGGGACATTGCTACCCGAACCATCAAAATCACCTTTGCTGGCCACGAGCAAGACATCTACTCCTTGGACTTCGCTCGCGATGGCCGAACCATTGCCTCTGGCAGCGGAGACCGAACTGTCCGTCTTTGGGACATCGAGGCTGGACAAAACGTCCTCACTCTCAGCATCGAGGATGGCGTCACCACTGTCGCCATCTCGCCCGACACCAAGTATGTCGCAGCCGGATCTCTTGACAAGAGCGTTCGCGTCTGGGATGCCACCACCGGTTACCTCGTCGAGCGTCTCGAGGGTCCAGACGGACACAAGGATTCCGTCTACTCCGTTGCTTTCGCACCAAATGGAAAGGATCTCGTTTCGGGCTCCTTGGACAAGACCATCAAGATGTGGGAGCTCGTCGCACCACGCGGCCAACACCCAAGCAATGCACCAAAGGGCGGACGTTGCATCAAGACTTTCGAAGGTCACAAGGACTTTGTCCTCTCTGTCGCTCTTACTCCAGATGGAAACTGGGTTCTCTCCGGATCCAAGGACCGCGGTGTTCAATTCTGGGACCCCAGAACCGGCAACACTCAACTCATGTTGCAAGGCCACAAGAATTCGGTCATCAGCGTGGCGCCAAGTCCAAGTGGTGGCAGCTTCGCTACCGGCTCTGGTGACATGAGAGCGAGAATCTGGAGCTACAAGCCATACAACCCATAAGCGACGGGATGGACTAAAAATGTGATATATTGAACGATTACCTGTGGCAACATATGGCATCGATCATGGCGAACGGGCTGGCGTATTTGGGGGCTGCAACTGAATGATATCGACATCACTTTCTTGTGATGTTGGCCGGATGAAGGAATGGATGGGTTGGCGGGTTTCTTTTTGCTTGCTTTTCTTCAGATGTATTTGATGTCATGAGCATTATCTGTCGTTTTCTTCTAGATGGGATGGGTGGATGGATGGACTTGGCCGGCGAGGAAAGTGGCCTGCGTCGACTGGATGGATGGCTTGAGGGTTTGGTTATTCGATGGAAGGAAGGGGGTGGAAAGGGGATGATATGCAAAGTAGTATAAAAGAAATAAAAACGTCAAGTCTCAGAACGATGCATTTCTGTGAAGTGCTGTTTACAATCCTTCTCATCCGCGCCAATGTAGCAACGAATTATTCTTCCTCGTCGGAACATCCTGCGCCGAGTGTAAAAATCCCACCTTCCATCGTCACGGAAACACTCATCGAGAAAGGAAACGCATGTCAACGCCGCGCACTTTTGTTTGGGATTTCATTGTTCGCTTCGAAGTAACATCACACTCTGTAAACAGCCGAGCTGAGAAGTGGGTCTGTTGATGTTCAAGGCATGTTCGCAGGCAAAGAGGGGTTTCGGTTAGGTCTAGGGAGATGTTGTTGTCATTCTCTGGAGTGCTGTCGATTCGAAACTTGACTTTGTAAGGGAGGGTGTGGTGTGGAAGTCTGAGTTTGGAGTGAGGGTCATGGAGATAGGGAGGGGCTGAAGGCTAGCGGCAGGCGATGGAATGGGATGGTGTACCATTGTGTATTGTAAGCCCGAGCGGCCGAGGGAGGACGTGTGTGAATCTTCCCATGGAGTGCTAGTTCGATGGTTTTTTCTCGCTTGGTATCTGCAAGAAGACTGGAGGTGGCTTATATACACAGGATCTCATACAATCATATCGAAGACTGAGTGCAGCTTCACTAGTCCGGAGAGTGAGTGAGTGATTGAAGGGCAGAATCTAGCTATTTGAGCGTCGCTTGCGAATGGAAAGGGCGTTAGCTTCACTTCTCTACGTTGATCTCGTCATCTTGTGACGTTTTCCGATATTCATCTGTGCCATGGAATGTCTATTGTCAGAAGTATAAATGGTTGGAGGTCTAACAATGGAGAAAAGCCTCTGAGCAGATTAACACGGCCTGGAGGCTATTAAATGGCGTGGCTTTGGTGACATCGAGAAAGATATTAACGAGCGGAGTGGATATGGTGAACGTATACAGTGGTTTGTTATGTTAGAGTGCAGAGTGGTGGTCTTGTTTGTCATTGATGCTTTGCCATCAACAATCCAGTTGCTATAAATGGTGACAGTAACGCAGAAGTAGCTATTTCACATAAGAATGAATAGGAATTGGTGAGCAACTAGTGGCAGGCAAGTAAGATTTCCTGGTATCGTCTACTTGCTCATTATCGGATCGTGACAGATGATTCGCGTAGTGAACGTCTTTTCTCGAGAGACGCGGAAGCACGATTAAGTGCCACATCTCATCGGATCCTGTACTTACTCCAGCTCGAGGACATAGCAAAGAATGATGTTCTTATAAAGTCCTTCCATCAATGTTTGGGGGAAGATCGGACACCGACCGGACTCGAGGAAGGAGAATATAGTGGTCAGGGGTATCGTGGGGTGAATAGAATTGAGCGCTGAAGTTGCGGGGATATGATGCACTGTCTCAACCCGAGGCTTCTGTAAAAGTCCCTCAGAGGTGTGGAGAATCGTTCCTGGTAGTCCCAGGAAACACCACATATACCAACCCCTGTTCTTGGCATTCGTAAGTTGTGTAAGGAGGAAGGAGGAAGGTCCAGTGGGGAATGTTTGGCTGGCGTGATGTCTGGTAGAGGTAGTCTCTACTCGGATCGTTTGTTACCTTGTGTCCCATGGTCAGGGCTCCTGGGTGATGATAGATTGTTGTCAGCCTCTTTGTTGCTGTCGAGTTCAAATCCGAGCGCAAGTGAAGTTTTGCGGACAGCGAGAAAGAGTCTCCAGACAGAGATGGGTCTTGGGAAAATCATCTCCAACGAGGAGAATGTTCTTGTCAGGATTCGAGTTGCGTTAGAGAGTAAGTCCGTAGTTTTATCTTAGCTTTCCTACACTGCACATGTACATGCGCAGGTTTTCGTTGAAGGAGTGTATGGCCCGAGGACAGCATGAGCGGGTCATCTCTATATAATCGAAAGACAGCGCATCAAACGCTTCTGAAGGACGTTCTCCTCAGCTTGTATGTGAATATGAATTTAAACAACAGATGGCATTGGAAAGAGTGATTGAGCCCAGCTCCGGAGTTCTCGTCGAATGGAATAAATGTGTTGAGAGTTGAAGCTCGGTTGTGTCTTCAGGTACCATTTCGTACTTAATGAAAACCGTATACAAATGCCTCGACCGTAAAAAATACTTCCCCACATACAGAAACTTGTACAGCTCCAGTGCCATGCTTGTATGCTTCGTAAGATTCTTCGGCCAAAGTCGTACTCAGTCCTGAAGATGCCGGTTACAACGGGATATGAAAGCGTGCCCGTTGGTATCTGGTTAGATGGAAGTGAACATTGGTTACTTCGCTGCAAAGGACGGGTATCAAATAATGGATAGTTTTGTTGTCAATCGATTTGCTGTTACCAACAGGGCGGAACTAGTGGCAGTTGCTGCGGACTGGTACTTGTGCATTACGCGGGCCCGATGTGGTAGGATGCTATTTAGTACAGTGGTGAACGGTCAGCCATGCATTGGCAGGTTTCGCTTGGGATGAAGCCCAATAAACATCAAAAGTTGACTCTCACGTTTTTAACGTCGCAATCCATTCGGCGATCGTTCTAATACTAATAATCGTTGAGATATGGACAGGGGCTGCGATGTGATGAATGCCAGTCCGAAAGTAGAAATTGGCTTTCTTAAGCTCGGCGACGAGTATTATCATCCATCTGGCATTCAGCAAAGAAAGCGATCATGGTGAGTCGATCCGTTGATAATATGTCATAATTATTCACCCTGGGCGGTTGTGATCATACGCTGAGCCTAAAATCCAGTCTACAAGGAGTCGGAAACTCGAGATCAAAGATGCTACAAGGAAGAGAATATTGCTGCCAAAGGAAAATTTGCTGTCAGTGGTCAATTACGGGCTTATGTTTGCGGCCTCATTTTAGACGTAAATGCATGATATTTGAAACTGTAGCTGAAGATGACTGAGCCTAGCTCGACTTGCTGAAGTACTAGGAGTCTGGATTGGACGGCTCAGGCGAATCCTCGCCAGAGCGAATCCCTTGCCGACCCAGATTCTATACCACCTTGTAGGCTTGATTCTTGATCAGGTAGAAAATCTGTGAATTTATAGGGGAATTACTTGGTTGCCACAGTGAGCGGTCCAAGTCTTCATATGAAAGGTGGGAAACTAACCAGTACTACAAGTATTCACCTCGTGTATTAACTCATGGCATCAAACCCTCTTGGAATATTTGACATTCAGGAAGCTTAAGGTAGAGAATGTTGCATGTAGCTTCACACCGCAGGAACCCGGAAGCACATGTGAATCACGACTGATTTAGATTTTGAGAAGTATGCTAGTTTCCCCTTGAATTATCTCCACGTTCCAGATCGAGGACCACAACGAATGGTACGTTTCTCGGTTTCATCCCACCAGCGGTATTCACCACCATTGCCGCATTGACCATCAAAGTCTGCTCTCCTCTCCTGATCCTCCACTCACAAGCAGACGGCCATTCATTTACCTGCTCTGTCTCTAACGGTGTGGCTGCCTTCGGATCTTTCACACTTCCATCCCGATTCCAAGTCACCAAATTCGCCCCGTGACCTTCGTGAATATGACCAAAGCAGTGCATCAATGGCTTGACACGACTCACAGCTCGAAGGAGGTTGGGACAGCCTATATTCTGGCCGTCGACTTGGTCGAGGATCGAGTACGGAGGGCCATGTGTCATAACAATGTCTACTCCTGCAGGAATCGGGCTTGTTGCAATTGACTTTCGGTTTGGTGCAATCTGCTTCGCATCATTAAATCTGTCCTCTGTGAGCTCGTAAGGGAAAGCCCAGCCTCCAGATCCAGGCGTATACGGCGAGGCGTAGACCGTGAACTTCGCCCCATTTTCCAAGGAAAAATTATAGGTATCTTCACTAAGATACTGAATATTATTTGACCTCACCTCGGATCCAGTCATGATCTCCAGAGCCGCTGCATGTAAATTGGCATACTCGTCATCAGTCATGTTCTCCACTCTGCGAATTGGGTCAAGAGATATGTCGTGATTACCTGCGATGACTAATTTGAGTTCAGCAGGAATGGTATTGAGCATTTCAATGCTTGCTCGTAGGGTCTCAAGATCGCCGAAGTTTGTGAGATCGCCGGTGTGAATGAGGACGTCGACTGGAGGCATGCCGGTGATGTTGGGGGTGTGCTCGTGAGTGTCTGAAATGATCATAATGCTCGTGCCAACTTCATTGGAAGTCATTGTATGGTTTTGTTTGATTCCAAGTGATATGCTGAAGGTAATTTGTTGTTTTGGTCGTGTTGGCAGGGTATTTGGAAGCTGAGGTGTGTGTGGCGCAGTGGGAAACAGGTCAATGAAAGATGAGGAATTTTCACCTTTTGGTATAAACTAAATGGTCAAAGTTACTCATGAGTGAATCCGCTTGAAGCTAAAGTAACTCGACTGTCTGCTATCTCACTAGGTCCCGGACCCACATCATCGACTACCTAAGCGAGCGAGTCCAAAGAATGTAAACAACAGGGGCAAACGTAATTCAGGAGATATCAAAGTAGCATGAGAAGCATATTATAGCATGAGCGTTCTGTTGTGTCCAAGAGACTGACTCATACCCTTTCATACAAGATTGAGACTTCGGACTGGCGCTATATGTAAATTCTCAGAGATGGTCGGGAAAATATGGTGAATTGTGACCCAATAATGTTCTCAATCACAAGTCCAATATCTTGATCACACGGCCTTCTGAAAAGCCTTCTTAGCAAGATGATGTCTGTTATAGAAGCCTCCACAGCTTACGACAGTCCCATCAGGGACCCCTTTCTCTACGAGTTTATCATCAATCTTGCGCTTGATATGAATTCTGGCGACCAGTAGTTTTCTGTCCTTTTGTTGATTTGATGCGATTCTAGATCCAGACATATCCATTCACAAAAAAAAAATATTTCACATTTCAATCCTAATGAACACGGCATTCAGGATGCCTTTGTGACTCGATTCGGGGCGAGTCGGCTAGCGTGTCATTTCTTTCAGCCCTGTGTCTCTGCACTACTCTTCTCAAAGAACCCAATAAGGACAAGAAGTTTTAACCAGCAAAAAAAGGTCCCCACTGGAAGAAACACTCGCACCATCCCGCTTGTACCTCCTCTTCTAGCCGCAAAATGTCAGCACCTCACGATTCTTCAAAATGGACCATCATATTTGTCCTCGGCGGGCCAGGAGCAGGCAAAGGTACTCATTGCGGCAAACTCGCAACCAATTATCCAATCTCCCACCTCAGTATGGGTGATATCTTGCGGGAAGAGCAAGAGAAGCCGGGAAGCAGATGGGGTGAATTGATCCGGAGGAACATTCTCGAGGGAGTGATTGGACCGCCTGAGATGTCTGTGTCACTCTTGGAGGCAGCCATGACCGAGAAGTATGAAAAGGAAGGAATCTCAGTGTTCCTGCTTGATGGTGAGTCCCCTCCCCCTCACGACCCCCAAGATTTGGTACATTGATTTCGTAAAGCTAACGAGAGTGGTACAGGGTTCCCACGTCGCATCGAGCACGTGGAACTTTTCGAAACGAGGATCTGTGCACCAGCTGCTGTGCTGTTCTTGGATTGTCCTGAGGAGGTCATGCAGGAACGACTATTGAAGCGAGCGGAGACGTCTGGTCGTGTGGATGACACCATTGCCATTATCCGGAAGCGGTTCAAGACTTTCACTGAGACGACTACACCTGTCATTGAGCATTTTAGGACACAAGATAAGGTCATACGGAATGACGCGGGGAAGGATACGGATGCTGTCTATGAACAAATTCAGGTCATGATGGAGGAGAAGTTTGGGGATGTCTTGAAGACAAGTAAACGAGGCAGAGATTAGCAGCTAGACCAGAGGATTGTATGAATGCAATTTTCAAGAGACTATATACAAGATTCCTACTGCATGGTTGCCACGACTTGTGAGGGTAACTCAGAATCTGTTGACCCAGCAAAGACCAGAAGCAGAAACATGAGGATTAGATTCCGATGTAGCAGTCAGCTTAACAATACCAACGATCGAAGCCAATGGCGACTCGGGCGCAACAGCTACGTAAACAGTTTTCTTCTCGCCAAACTTCGCAGTGACCAGTGCATTTGGCAGCTCAACCTTCCACCCCCATCCTGTGACGCTTGCCGAAAGTCGGTAGACATCCGACTTAAGATAGGCGCTGATATCTTGCGGATGTGGTGCAGCAGCTGCTGCAGAAGAATAGGTACCGGTGTTGTAGACTTGGAAGGAACAAGCAACGCCCTTCTTGGTGGGGCGGCTGCCGATACTCAACCAATTCACGGCGACTTTGCGTTTATGAGGATCGCTGGTGCTGCTGTTCAAGGATCGAACAGCGGTTGTGTATGATAACACGCCAGTGGAATCTCGGTTAACGTCGACAATGTAGATGTGCAAACTGTTTGGCTTGTCCACGAACTCATACTCGCTTCCTGAGCGCGTGCCGGCATGGAACAGTGCATCCGCCAATTGGCGATAGTCACCTATCGTGATGTACGCAGCTGTTCCATCAGGTCGATAGAAATCAAGAAGTTTGATATCCTGTGGATTGGCATCAATTGTCCATTGGTAAGTGCCTCTAGCATCGTTTCTCGTTTTTGAGATCATGACGCCTGAGTCTGGCTGGAAAGAGTCCGCGCCCATCCGATCAATGACTTCGAGATCGTAATTATTATAGGCTCCGCCGTCGCAAAATGGGTCTGTGTTGATATCGCATGCTGGAGAGAGGTCTGCGTTCATCGCCACGCGGACTCCCATCAGCTCGCCTGGGGCTGGTTCGACTGAGCGAGCAGTGATCTTTGCCACTACGAGACCAGATGTCGCCAGTGCTTCGCGAGATACGTTGAGAATGCTCTCTTTACCAATCAAGCCAATTTGAGCTTTGTCTCGCAGAGTGTGTAGTGAACCCATGGAACCTCCCTGTTGAGGAGGGATTTGCCAACGTGTGTGAGGTCCTCCTGGACCATTGAAAGATCCTCGGGACAGCATGGAGAATGGACCTGTGTATGTCCGACGTGGAGGAACACCGAAAGGATTGTTGTAATTGTCTCCAATGTTCAGAAGATGGCTCAATTCGTGAGCATATGTTCCCATTCCAGAACTTTCGGCCTGAGTTGAAGATCCACCACCCGCATTTGGCCAAATGGTGGAAGCAGAAGCCCAAGAAGACCACTCAACGTATCGAGTTTTGGCATAGTTGCGAGTTCCATTCGCCGTGTTGGGGCCGGGAGGGCCAAAGGAGTCCGGAACATCTTCCTTAGTTTGGAATTTCATCTCGCCAAACTCCTGCCATGTGGAGCTTTCATCTTGTCCTGCAGACAGGATGAAAACTAACTCATATGAGTCCGCAGCAGCATCGCCAATGTCTGCCCTCCAGGCGCCCAAAGCATCGGTGCGGATATTTAGATTGCACTGGAAGCCAACAAGGCACTCATTCGGGTTCATGTCATTACTGGTCCCGTACTGGAATGCTCTTGAGGGCATTCTATAAGGCCCAAAAGCAGTCAAATCGACGCCAACCGGCCACCAGAATCACCCATCCAGTACTCGTGAATCGTATGACCTTTGTTGAGCTCATTGGGCTTATTCAGAAAGTCTCTGTAGAAAGCCGGTACGGCTTCGCGGGATATGGTTGGCGCATGTGGTTGCGGGTTGTTGAAGACTGTTGATCCTGGAGCCAGTGTGATGACGAATGGGCCATCAGAGTAGTCCACAGTGACTAGGGCGATGTTGAAATTACGATTTGAACCTCGAACGGTGGGATCAGACCAATTGGTGCCTGGAGGACTTTTCCACTGCGTTCGACATTAGCAATGCTTTTTGTAGACGGAGAGATCGATGATTTTGAAGCGTGGAGGAAATCTAAAATGGATATTCTGGTGGTACAAATCGTGAAAAGGTAACGGTTAAATGTAGCACGAGAGTCATGACAAAAGAAACATAACGATTGAATCTCATACATCGTCCCAAGTCATGTTATCCGGATTGACCCAGTCTTGTAAGTCGAGAATCGCAAAAGGGTCATCGTCGCTAAAATCGCTACGCGAACTCAGTGGCGCCGCAGTCCCAAATTGAACAAACAAAGCACCAACACAAGCTGCCGCGAGGTAGTCCCATTGGCGTTGAGATCCATTGAGAACCTTCATCGTTTTGACGGTCGAAGTGTTACAACGAGGTAATTCCTTCGAAGAGACCAAAGTCCTCAAAGCTCTTGAGGCTGGCAAGCAATCGTGTGAGGCGACGTCCTGTTTTTATAGAATGCAATTGTAATCAATGAAGGACGACCCCTCAATTGCTCTGCAAACGACTCCGACGATCTCCTAGCATCGACTTGGTACCTTATCGTCCAAAGGCTTCAATAGGAAGCTCAGAAGCGGCCAAGCCTGCTGCCAAGATGCGTGTTCGGCAGATCGCTTGCAATGTTACCTGCCATATGGGGATGGAAAAAGTCACTTCCATTTTTCGAAAGTGGGATGTGCTTTATAAAAATGGTCTTTTTGGAGGCGTCAGCCGAGCATTTAAGCATATATCAGAGATTGTGCCTGCATGTTCGGCGTTACTTGGGGGTACGGAGGACTTTAGCCTGGTTGTGTGGAGAGGTGTTCAGCCACAACGAGGGAAGTCGCATGTAGAGCGAATACGACTCGAAGCTAGACATCCAGAGTAGACATAACTCATCACTGCACGATTTCCAAATACAAAGGTCTGCAACTGGGGCGAGGAAAATCCCTGACCGGTTTAAACGATCGAGCTTGCTTCACATCGTACAAACATGCAAGAAGCCGAAATTGGTGTAAGGAATCAATATGATGGCTCGTCCTATATTCCTTTCCAGTGTTCGTTATATGGAATCCACGTTCAATGATAGGAGAGCCATCTTCGAGTATAAGTGGCTGCCAAGTGAGGTCTCTTCAACAACACCACTCGCTCTCAACTCTGAAAATTTTGATCTAGACCTGACTGCATGGCATCGCATCGACATAGAGTAACACTCTCGCAAATACGTGGCATGGAACGGAACCACTGTAACAATCAGATCTGCACATTCGAAGGAGAAGGGCTTGAGATATGGATCACTGAAGATGAATGGTAGAGGTAGTGGCGTTTCCAACAAGTCCATTCGCCTGCCATTCTTCGCCTCAGTTTGGAAGTATAGTTGCACGCTTCGGCTTCAGTACACTTGTACGCTGTTCCTCGGCGGCCCAGATTTCTAGGTTGACGTTGTTCAGAGCTTAGGGCTCGCTGATGATCGCGTGCAAGTAGAAAGAAAAATACAGAAATCGTCTGAAATACAGTATAGACTGATATACTTATGTGACGATACAAGAAAAATCCACCGAAAGTCGAATCAATCAGAGGAGGAGTATTTGGAATGCTTGGAAGGCCCTAGCTTGTCTTAAAGGAAGCCACGTCGAGAAACAATCCCAAACCAGGGAGCTGACGAACAGAATTTGAAAGATCGAACAGCAAAATCTGACGACAGTGGCCACCAAAACAAAAGCAAAAAGATCAAAAGCAACGAAACTGAAACAGGATGACTCAAGATATCCAGATCTTCTTCCCCTTGGATCAAGGAATATACACCGCTCTATCAATCCGCCTCACGATCACCAAATAACCTTTCAAGCCGGTGATCGAACGTTTCCGAGATACCTACAAGATATTTGGCTCAAAACATACTCGTCAGCTTCTACCACGTCACGTTCGGCTTGCCGATAGGGTCTTCCTGGTCGGGTGTTATAGTCGGGCATGACCATTGGGCCGTGCCTCGTGTTTGGAACTCTGCTTTGCCACTTTGTTTGGAGTGAGGGAGGTGGCGAAGACGGTAAGATGTGAAGAGTTAGAGGATTGGTGCTTGGAGCGGTTGGGCCCTGGGAACCTTATTTAGAGTCGGGTGTGAGAGTGGGATGTGGTGGGGTGAAATGATGTGATGCGATGTGCTGTGATGATGATATCGAAGGCTAGAAGGATGAGGGGTAATTCCAGAAGAGAGAGTTGGATATGGGGTCCGCATGCAGAGAAGTGAAGGCTGGGAACTACCCGACGGATCAACAGGACTCAGAGAGAAGGAAAGACAATACAAAACTCTCGTCTTCACAGTTGAATGGATCTTCACGAGTAGATATCAGGTATATGGAATAGAAGAAGTGTTGCGGTTTTAGGACCCGGAGTCCATCCTTCATTGACGCTTAGTGTGTAGTGCTTGTCAAGCCTGGCCCTTTGCCCGATAGAAGCGACAAAAGAAATTGGCGTCAATCTTGACAGCCACCCGTACCGAAATACCTATCCAAACTCCTTCCATCCTTCCTGCCCGATCGCTGTCCCAAGGAAGGAAACTCAAGGAAATTTTCGCGCGGAGCGTTGTAAATACAAAGTCGCTGGTTCACTTGGCGACTGCTGAATGTAATTTGGTGTAAAAGATGCACGGCGCCGATTCAAAGCGATACATAGACATGGCCCAGTGAAGAACCCGATCAAGTTAATGAGCAGATATCAAGACTTGGACAATTCTCTGCTTGCCGGCCCTCCGTCCCTCCATATGTTGCAACGACTTCCCAGTCATTTGAACTTCTTTCGGGGCAACTATCTTCTTTCATATGTTGGTCTTTTCGTTTGTTTGCTTCTGTCTTTTCTTCACTATGAGAAGCTGACGAATTTGGGGTCTCTCGGTAAGCCGTCAGGGCCGATATTGTTCTTGGCGAATCGTCCCTCTGTGTGTATCCTCCTTGCCTCGTCAAAGTTCACTCTGCGGCTCTTCATAATCTTCTGGATCTCTCTTTTACTCTTGTCGTCCAACCCTCGTCTCGAGTCTCCCGAGGCGACGTTCCCGGACAGGTCAAAGGCTGATGATGACAAGCCGTTTTCGATATCGGCTGAGAAGGAGGAGGGGAGGCGGGAGTAGAGAAATGATGATCCGGGTAGTGAAGGCATCATGTGAAGCCAGAAAGAACGCGTGAGGAATAGTACTATTCAAATGTTAGCCGCGTTGGGAAGAAAGTTGGAAGATCCGAAGCATACCGGTTGATATAACGAGGAGGCTGAAGACGGTGCTGTAGAGGAGGTAGCCCATCTTCTCAAAGGTGTAGTGTTGCTTGGGGGAGTTGAGTTTTATAGGAGTACTGGGAGTGCCTCCTCTTGATGCTCCTGAGTCCTGAACCAAGTATTTAGATTGTGAGTTGGGGCATGAAACTCGAATGAGGGATGTCAGCTCATCGAATTCATGCCGCGCTGCCGATGTCAATGCGATGTGAGGCGGAGCTCAAAGGTGACGAGGCTACGCGCTAGTCCGAGAACAGACTGGCACATACATGAGTGGATATTCGCTTAGATACCAATCAGCGGCTCGAAGATCTCACACCTTGGGGAATTCCAAAATCGAGGTTGAAGATCTAAAGTTCAGGAACGACTTGTCAAAGATCAGATCAACTCACCGCAAAAATGCCACACCACTCGAGCCAAGTGTCTTCGGACCTGATCTGGGAGATCGTCGGTACGTTCGAACTCTGCGAAGAAATTGGGATACGGGACGGCGCGAGGAAGAAGATTGAAGGCCGCTGGTTAGGGTTTTGAGATGGGGAGCTGATTCTGGAATTGCAGGAGCCCAAAATGCCTTCCTTGTGAAGCGCGCCCAATCTGGAGGTGTCCGATTCTCTCGCGATCCTATGAACTTGGTCAACAAGCATTCTCGCAAGGTTTGCATTCTACCTCGAATAATGCAAGGATTGGAACTAATATGGAATACAGCACGCCGGTTTCGTCAACGAGAAGGTATGAATATACTGAATGGAAGGGAATCTACACGGTCGAAATACTGATCTGGATAGGCTGTCGGAATCCAAGCTGCTGAGGGCGACAAGGGAGGAGTTACTTTGGTCACCAAGAAGCAAAAGCACACCCAAAAGCCAGGTGCCGCTGCCCACAAGACCACCTTCGGCGGAAACAAGACCACAAGAAAGTCAGTAGATGGAACATTATTGGACATTAGCAGGATACTAATACTTCTTCCAGGACCTACAAGGCTATTGTCTCTAGCACCGCGAAGTCTGGATACCGACCTGATCTCCGTGCCCCAGCTGTTGCCCGCGCATCTGCCATCCGTTTCTCTCAGCGTCCCAAGAAGGATACCCCAGAGGCAAAGGTCCGTGGAGCAAAGGCAAAGAAGGCGGCTGCTGCGAAGGACGAGTAAATTTGGGTGGGCATAAATGGAAATGGGAACGGTCTTGCTAGTCACTCATGAATAGAGCACAATTCCAGGAGTTACTTTTTTGCAGCTGATGGAGAAGTGTTTTGTTTGCCTTCGAGCTCGCTCAAAGCATGCAGTTGTGATATTGGGAATCAGAACTAATGAGGCTGTTGTGAAGTGGCTTTGGCTGGTGTCTGGACGGGTTGCCGTCTCGGAGAATATATCGGCTATCGTGAATTTGAGATGATCAAAATACCATCCAACACTTTCCAAACTTACAGCAATGGTAGAAGTCTTAGGAGAGTTTCCGACATGTGAAGATCGTGAACAACCGGTCCAACTGAAAGGCGTTGCCCGATCCTCTCCGAAACAGAGCTACCTCGGCCAAGTGGTTNTCATTAGTGCCAAATATAACTTCAAAATCTACCTGCAAGGTACAATTCTATCTTTTTGTTGCTTCGTTTCCAAAACACAAACCGCACCAAAAAGACGTTGTTCCAGTTCGACACCTCATTTGTAACTTGCCCAGGTAAGCACAGATCCCTCACCCATCAACCCTTGCCTTGCCCTGTCCTCCCGCCCGACATGTCCAACCCCACCTCGCGCAATAGCGTGCCCAGCGTAGCTCAACCCCTCCAACAGTTTCGAGTAGTCAGAAGACTTCAAAAGCTTCACTCTTCTCGAGCATAACACTCCTCTCTCAAAGGAAACTTCTGACCCTTTCGCTCTCTCAATACCCAGTAATCCGCAATCTAGGTATGTTGATTTAGATGATATCTTGATAGAGGGGCAGTGTCCAATGGATGCGGGGTAATTGCTAACCTGGAGTGCAGATTTCAATCACCACAAATACCGCAAATATGGGAATCAAAGCCGGTATGTCCGCAGAGCTTCAAGAGGCTGCTCGAAGAGCTTTGTTGACAATCATTTAGTTGTTGCCGGTGCTGCAGGTGGAATTGGACAGGTTAGAGGCTCCCTGACTCTATTTTGTGTCCTTGCTAACTATCTCCTCAACAGCCATTGTCCCTTCTCCTCAAGGCATCCCCTCTCATCACGGAGCTATCTTTGTACGATGTTGTCAACACCCCAGGTGTTGCTGCCGATCTCTCCCACATCTCCTCGCCTGCCGTAGGTACAAACAAATCAGGAATAAAGAAAGTTGCTGATGGGCAAACAGAAAGTTACTGGCTACCTACCAAAGGATGATGGAGCAAAGGCTGCCATGAAGGATGCAGATATCGTTGTTATCCCTGCTGGAATTCCCCGTATGTAGAAACCCTTGGCGGCTAAAAGTTTTGATATTGACATTGGGGATCACAGGCAAGCCAGGAATGACCCGTGATGATCTCTTCAAGATCAACGCCGGTATCGTCAAGGGCCTCATCGAGGTCATCGCCGAAGTTGCACCAAAAGCCTATATCCTCATCATCTCCAACCCAGTCAACTCGACTGTACCAATCGCTGCCGAGGTCCTGAAGGCAAAGGGAGTCTTTGACCCCAAGCGTCTCTTCGGTGTTACGACTCTCGACGTTGTTCGTGCCGAGACTTTTGTTGCTGAGATCGTTGGCGAGAAGACTCCATCAAGCTTGACGATCCCAGTCGTTGGTGGTCACTCTGGAGAGACCATCGTTCCTCTCTTCAGCCAGGCTGGTGTCAGCATTCCAGCCGATAAGTTGGAGGCTTTGGTCAATCGCGTGCAATTCGGTGGTGATGAGGTTGTTAAGGCTAAGGATGGCGCTGGATCTGCTACCCTTTCCATGGCTTATGCTGGTTTCCGGTATGCTTCTCTCTCACGCTTAGAATGTTGTGTCACTAACAACAACACAGATTCGCTGAAGCTGTCCTCAAGGGACTTGCTGGTGAGAAGAACATCATCGAACCATCCTTCGTCTATCTCCCAGGTGTTCCAGGTGGCGAGGCAATTGCCAAGGAGACTGGCTGTGATTTCTTCTCCGTTCCCATCCAACTCGGTGTAAGTCTAGCTTGATGGACCTGACCCACTTTTACTAACAATTCGTCTAGACCTCTGGTGTTGAGAAGGCAATCAACCCACTCAGTAACATCAACGATGCCGAGAAGACACTCCTTAAGGCATGCGTAGAAGGACTCAAGGGCAACATCGCAAAGGGTGTTGACTTTGCCCACAACCCACCACAAAAGTAGTCTTCCCATCCTCAATTCCCCCTACGTCCAATCCTCGCAACCAAGAAGCGAACAAGACAACAACCACTCCATCTCTCGTTTAAACAGGATGCATGGTTCAAATGATTTTGCCTTTTCATTGATGAGTCTATTTTGAGCGTGCTTGTTTTCCAAACGAAAAGCAGAGAAATATCATTGACAGGTCTGGCTCTTCTTTGGTAAGGATTCCGTGACTGATCGTTGGCGCTTGCTTAGATAGGCTGTAATGGCTCCTTTGACTCCGATGTATTCCGATATTTGATACGAGGGTATGTGGGTGGCTGGAGATTTGTTCCTTCTCTCTTTCATTCGTGCTTTTCGATATCGAAATGGATTGATTGATTGAGGGGAGGTTGGAGGGTACTGGCTGAAGGGAGAAGTGATGCTGGACTTTAGGAATTGACGACGAATGGGTTTATGACATGGAATGAAAAAAGTAACAATATATCCATCAATTCTGATATAATCAACCTGATCTCGTGATTGAAGTCTTCAGCTGCTGTGTCTCCCAGCCCAATGCAATCATCCTTGAACTCCAGATATGCCCAGCCCATAAACACCGAGTATGCCGCTAAATCGCACGAATATCATGTCACAAAACCGCGCCTTGACCCGTAGCCGCTTTCTTCTCATCATGGCTTGGCAACTATACTCTTGATCTGAAATGTCGCTCCAGGTAACTCACTCGTCTCTGCCTGCACCGTAGCATTGATTCCCATGCTCGCCAACGCACCCCTTATGATCCCGCAGGGGAACCAAAGGAAGGGCTGGGCTCGGACAACGGCTTGGCCGCCAGCTTCTGTTGACATGCGTGCGAAGGGTCGGAAGGAGTTGTCTGTGAGAACGTAGACGCCCTACATACATCTTTTGTTAGTCGAGATCCGACATTTGGAGAGGCGGGGGAATAGGAAGCGGGTAGTGAGTATGGCAAGGGGACTAACTCGGTGATTCGTCTTCAGGTTGTCGATTTGTTTCCTGAATACTAACATCCAGAGGTCTTTGCAGAGGAATTTTATTACGTCGAGGGTATCTGTGAAGCGTGGTCTGTCGCGTGAGAACCTGTTTTTGAAATTCTGATCAGCAGTTGCTCTTCTTTCAGTATCTTGCCATGCCGTGTTCCTCAATTGCTTTCCCAACTTCCCAGCAAATATCCTGTTCCAGCGGAACCCCAGGAATAGGAATATACGAGCACATAGAACATAGCACAAACCTTTCAACAAGCCCCTGACCAACCCTATATCCCAACATCTCCAACCTGTAAAACACCGCATCCCGCTCCTCCTCCTCGTCCATTTTCCTTCCAGCACCACCTGCGCCCACTCCTCCTATAGTTCCTCCCGCTGTACTCGTCGTACCACCATCCCTCACATTCGACGCCACGCTCGAGCTCTTCACACTCTCATGCCCAGCTTTCGCAGGTATCCTGTCGTCTAGAGCTGCAGCGTCCACTTCGTTGACGACTCGGTATGCCATCGGTACAAGCTCGATCATAAGGAGGTCGAGACATGAGGAGTTGAGGAATGTCGCGGATGGGTCGGACGCATTGTAGGGTGGGAGGGGGGCGTCGAAAGACATTTTGGCTGAGGGTTGCTTTGGCTTTGTAGTCGCTGCATGGAGGGGTTTAATGGTATTCGAGCTTTAGGGAGCTTGGAGCTTGGTGTTTGGATGGGTGGATTCGAGGTGGTTCGGAGAAATGAAGGGCCGAGGTTTGACGGGGATGGAGGGGCAGGGGACAGGGGGAGGAACGACGACGACGACTTTCTTCACTTCCTGACCTTTGTGCTTCGATTAGGATTGATACAACAAATTTTCTGGATTTTGATTTTGGCTGTTTCTGATTTCATACTGTACTTCTGATTTGCCGCCTCAAATCTCTCTGATTGACATTGATTTGCGTATTGCCTGATATGCTTGCTCTCGAGTTGCCCTTAAGTCTATTGTGTTTGCATTTACTGTACGCGAAGAATCATGCTTAGCTTAAACTGTAGAGCGGTTTGAACGTCCCTGCTTACTGAGCTTAGTCAAGCATGAGTACTTTTGATTTTGCGTTCATGGAATTGAATGGTGCTTGACTATGTCCTGGCAAGATCGATACCCCGTTGGGCCCTGCTACACTTCTTTGAAGATGCATGTAGCTAATGGAACTCGGTCCACTATGCAGCACCCTGATCTGTCTGGAGCTTGCACTTATGAACCACCCAAGCCTTTCGATCGGTCTGCTATTGAAAATATGTGTGCATTAGAGTTTTGACATCTACATCTATCCACGTAGAAAAGCTGGGTCTCGTATCCAGTATCAAGGTCGAGTGAGATATATAGAGAATAGCCTCAACAATTTCAAAATTACTGAAACAAGAGGCACAACAGAAGGTACAATTTGGTCCCAAGCCATTGCTGCTCTCAAAAATCAAATGTTCCAGATATTCGTGCTTATCTTGTTCCAACGACGGGCTTCAGACCCTACCAGTGCAGTGAATAGGACGGTAAAACTACTGTAAACTCTTCAGGGCTTTGCTTTCGTTTCTCTACGGCTGCTTTCGCTATCCTGAAATCCCCAGCCTGCCACGAAGCCAAAACATATATCTCCTTCACTCGTCAACATCGCACCAGACCAGACCACAAACGCGATCTGGTCACCACGAAGCTCGGAACAATTCACGCAGTCATGGCTTCACAATCTGCAGATGAGTAAGTGCGTTTTCCTATGTCCTGGACGTCCGAATTGATATTACCCAGGCCTGCTGACGCTCAATCCCAAGAAACCATTGATCCAGCCATGCCCAGCCCACGGACCATGCCATCTCCGACGTTTGTAGATGCTGCGTAAGCTTCCTCCTAACAGTACAGAAAGCCGTTTAACGTCATATCTGACAATTACATAGACCTACTTGGGCAGTCTTTTGGGCAGGCTGGAACTGGTGGGCCAAACTGAAGCCGTCGTCGAATTACCGTCAATCCTCACCCCATTGCAAAAGAAGGACCCTGGCATCCCTAATACAATTCGGATGTCCCCAGTCACGGTAGCTACTTCATCTTTCGTCGAAAGGTACCACTCGACCTTCGAATCAAGATATATGAGTTCGCCTTGGTCAATCCATACCTCACCGATCCTGAAGCTGTCCACCCCCACCGGTCCCAATTCGGTGCTACCGTAAAATACAACCTATCGCCTTAACTCTTGAGAACATGCAAGCAGATATATGAGGAATGTTCCAGATTCCTCTACGGCGCCAATGACTTCGTTGCTTCTGGATTAGGAGACACTTGGGATCACTCCCCCTGGCCAAAGCTCGTCGAATGTCCTCTGTCTAGGTACTTACATTTGGGCCACCTAAGTCACTATATCTCGAGTTCACGAGGTCTTCGCCACTGAAGAAGGTCCGGAACTGGAAGCTTATCTTTAGCCAAGCTGCCGGCAAATATCGCCCTCCAGTGGCAATACGAGATTTTGCCCGACTGGTTGTTGACTCTCTCCCATTGGCATCCTTTACAGTTTCTGCTATGTCCTACAACATGTTTGACACATGGCGTGATCGTCAATGTAGCTGTCACCGATATCACATTTCGACACACCTTACGCCAATCAGAATGCTCCGGAATGTTGATCGATTACAATTCGAAGATCCTGGACGGACGATTAGCTCAAAGCTCCAGTCGGAGCTGAAGCTAGTTATTCAGTCAAGTAAGCCTGTTCAATACGTGTTTAAGTTATATACACGTCTGCTTCATTACGCCCAGGCCTTTGAGCGTCATGAATTCACTCGATTCTTGATGGAGATGCCTGGGTGGTGTTCTCGTTCCGAATTCGCCTCGCAGTCTCGAGACGCGAAGATACCCAAAAATCAGAATGTCATGAGCAGCGGCAATCACGATTCTAAAGGCTATGGACTTAACGCCTTCTAAACCATTACTCCGCACCCCGTTGAAGCAGCTCTGGAATTGGCCAAGTTTGCCAGTGACGAAACCGATTTCGAGACTTTCATCGATCAGCGCAAGATCATTGTCGAGTTTCTCGAGCCACAATATCAGCGCATAGCAGCAGCAAATGACTTGTGGACAAGCTTCGTCAAAGAGCACAAGACAGCAAACGGTATTTTGGGGACGCGTTCGGAAACTCCTCTCCATAATCCGACGGACCAAACAGTAACGGCAATCATTCAAGCGACCGTATTACTAGAACGATATGCGAAAACAGTTGAGAGAGATTTGACACCGGAAGTAGAACTTATAGTTCGTTTGCACCAAAAGTATGAAGATACTGGCTACGACAGGCTTGAAAGAAAAAAGGCACTGGCTAGTATGAACCGCGCTCTAGAGCATCGTGACTGGCCGTTGTGGGGGAGCGAACCTTCATGATGCTGCTACAGAAATGGATAGGCAATACCTACAAATACAACAGCTTCGGAAGCGTCTGTTCTTCTTCTGGGACAAAGACGATGCGGATCATGGGTGCGAACTTGATATCAGGCATGGAGATTCGACGAGGCAATTGTGTGGTATGTGGACGAGCCTGAACTGGGGCCTTTTGGGCAGTGAGAGACATGAAGTATACTACTCTTCAGTCTTGGTAACATGTCGGTATAATGAGGTAGTGACAGGAATGGTTGCGTCCTAGGTTTGCGCTTTGTACGTGCTGAGATATTGTTGTGACTTTTACTATTGTCTTCCTGGAAGTTTCCAGGACCCTAGCCTTGTAGCCCTGCTAAGGATTATGCCGTGCTGTCAGGCTTTCTTGGGTCCTGAGTGCCTCGACTAAGTCGATGGAGCCTTGATGTGTTTTGGTTTTCTGTGATCTTTCTGCAGCTTCCCAGTTCATACCCTGGTTGCAGCTCAGATCTGTGGAACCACACCTGCAGGTGTATTCATGGTTCCGGAAAGACGGAGCATATATCCCCATATTCTTCTTACTGTGCTTCGTGATGTTGTTTCAATACTGTGTCGACTATAGCTGATATTCTCGGTGTTGCTGCCAGCAGAGTGGCCATTGTCCAACTTGCCGGAGCCGAGGTCAATGCCACCAAACTTTTAACGACACTCTGGAAAGATGTGAAAGATGCACCGAGACAGATTAGGAATGTGTTGAACTAAACCGAGATGCTTGGAGCTGTCATAGAAGAGATAAATGTTCAAGATTTTCTCACGCCGGAAAATGAGGTTTTAATGACCGCTCTATGCCTCTGCACTGATGTCATGGCAGAGTTCGAGTCTTTCCTCCAAGACTTGGAGAAAGACTTAGGAAGAGGGAAAGGGCTCAAACACTGGCTCGGCTGAAGGTCGTGTTCAAGGAGAAAGTCTTGATTAACATGATAGGGCGGTTGGAAAGGGCGAAGAGCATGTTAGGATTAGCCTTACTCATATTGTCTAGACACTAAACAGGCTCCTAGAACAATGCTAAACACTGGGATGCGTTTGAAAGGTCCTAACAAATTCCACAGTGCTAACTCAGTGCGGCAGTGTTCTCCACGTTGTCGGCACTGCGTGTCGAGGCGAGGCGAGGTCTTCTGAAATGTTACGATCTGCGCACTGGTATATAAAGTACAAAGCAAAGAAAACTCGTGAAAGCCTGCCGTGTGATATCGTGTGATTTCATGCCCACCTCTCCTTAGGATGCACCTCCCAATGTTTGTACTCCATCATCGCGGTTTCCTCATCTATCCCATCCACCCTCATATGCCGAGTCCAGCCCAAATATCAATCGAAAATGTAGAGACCGTATTTCCAGATAGTGCGACGGTTCATCACACATGGGAGCTGACAGTTCCGCTTGCAGACATGACCAGATCCATTGTTGACGAAACCAAATCCGAAGTAAAGCAAATATGGAACACGAAGTTGAATGTTCACGGCGACAAGTGTTCCAGTATGAATCCAATCGTAAAGGCCAGCCGAGGGCTCACTTGTTCAATCCTTGCTGAGTGGATTCTCCTGAGAAGTGACCCTCGCCAAGGGGTTTGACTTCTCTGCCGTGGGCGTGCTGTGGCCCTGCGCGGGAGTGCCAAGACCAGAAAGAGGGCTCACGAAACCGCTTGGTGGAACAGGGATGCGGATATCCTCCGGAGAGCCAGGTATCAATGAAGGGTTCAGGTCGGGAATGTAGACTCGCTTGGCCTCGTTTTGGTATGAAGCTGGAATGATCTGGTAGGATCATTTAGTATCTTGGTGGCTGAGGGGAATAACAAGTTTTACTGCACATACCTCAATGATCTGGTCGCGGGGGAATTTTAGTGTCGGGATGCTCATGGCATCACAAGCCATTAGGTAACCATACAGAACGCGGAGAACAGATTCATGGGCAATAATGAGAAGATCGTTCTGCTCTCTTTCAAGCTCGAGAATGATGGGCTCAAGGCGGACTGCAAGATCGTGGTATGACTAGAGCACTGTTAGCCGATTTGTGGCATGAAGATAATTAGACAAAATACCTCAGCTCGAGGGTAGCGATGGTGGTAAGGATCCATTTCGTGTTTGTGGACTTCTTCTGGATACATTCGGCGAATAGCATTCTCGGACAGTTTCTCGCAGTCGCCTGGATTCAGCTGGCTCATCTGTGATCTTTGGCGGACTCTAAAGCCTTTTTCCTTGAAGTAATCAGCAGTCTCGACGGTTCGCTTTCTGGTCGAGGTCCAGACTGTCAGTGGTTTTAATGGTGCATCTGAACCGCCAGCGGCAATCAGGGCTGCCCTCTCCGCATTTCGGTGAGCAAGTAGGGTTTCCATCATCTTCTGGGCATATGCTTTGCCTTCTTCGCCGAGAGGTGCATCAGTCTTATACAAGTCCTCCTGGTTTGAAGTTCCAGCACGGGCGAAAAACGTAACACGAGTCTTGATGTGGAGATTCATGAGGTAGAATACTATTCGATGCGAGAGGTATCCGAAGCTGACGTTGTTGTACTCAATGCTCTCACCTGCGTTGATCATCTTGACAAAATTGAGATCGTCCTCAGTCATGGTCTCGAAGTGAGGTATCTTCATATCGATTCTCTTGAGGTACAGCTTTGCAGCTTCAACAGGATTCATGTCAACGAACTGATCTCTGTTAGCAGGGTTGGTATAAGTCGACTGCTTCTGCTTACATCTGGCGAAGATATCTTTACACTACGCGCATTCTCCTCCAGAATTCGCTGGTCTGTAACGTAAGATTCGAGAAAGAGTGTCTCGAGTGATGATTAGCAACATGAACAGCCATAGATCATATGCTACCTACCTGTACATCGTGCTTGGCAAACTCCTTCGCAAGTGAGCGCCGTCCACCAGCAAGAGGATTGACAGCATCGTAAATTGCTACTTGGCCGTTCTCGTGGTTCAGCCAGGCATAGATGTCCTCTCTACACTTCTTCAAAATCTTCTGACGAAGCATCACAGATGGCGCAGAGGCGTTGATGAAGAAGTAGTCCTCGGGAACGTCGACCCCTGCACCCATTGTTGCTCGACGGTAATCACCGAGGTGGAACACTCTAGTCTTCACACCGAGCCTGGAGAGGATGATTAGGCGATTCTAATGATAGCTTTCGGTGCAACTTACCATTGCAGGTACCGAGATAGCGAGACCGAGATATGTCTAAGGCATATCATCAGCATTGTTCAGGACAGGGCCGATTTGCGACTTACGTTTTTCCTCGTGCTGGAAGTCCGACAAGAACAATGGCGATTCTACCAGAATGAAAGAGTCTTCCAGACATAGTACTGTAAAGCTGGGCAGGGGCCATATGAGGCGTCTTATCATCCTTGACATCGTGAACGCCGTCTATGAAGGTAGACGAGCGTCTGCGATATCTCGGCGAGTTTGCCGCAATCTCAGCTGTTCTGCGTTCATTGGGTTCGGCATTAGCAAAGATACTTGAGCAAAGCTCCGGTCTGATGTCAAGCTTTGCAGCTCGGGTGAATTTCGACTTTTGGAAACGAAAATCTAGTCTCAATCCTTCACGACGGACATTCTTCGAGGTCGCAGCTGCCTCAGCTTCAACGAAATCCGGCGCCGTGATAGGCTTTCCGGTAGATGCGGAGGGCTTCTTAATGAAGCTCGGAAGTTTCATTCTGGAACAAGAATCGACAAGGAAATGGAAGAATTGAATAAATCAAGCGTGGAAGTTGGGCATATTTCTTTTGATGCTGAAGAAGTTTTGGCTGAGAAAGAAACCACTCACAACAGCGTGTCCATGGTTCCAGAATGACAAGAGCAATGCTGACAGCTCGTGAAATCAGAAGAGGAAGGTACGACAGCAATTGGCGCGCAAACAATCAGATCGATCCTGGATTCACCAAACCGATTTCTCGAACCCAAGGGCCAGCGGAAAGAGATCAGTAGATAACGTGCTGGGTTGATCGAGAGGCGTGTTTTGACTGTTCGAAGATCGGAATCTGGTAGATCTCTTTGCCAACTCTCACGACTTATCCAGATCGGGACACCTGGTCAACAACCTGTGACTTTGTGTTCTTTGACGATGATATCTTCGAGATGTTTATGAAGAAAGGAAGCCGGTTACTGCCGCAAATCAAGACCTCGAGGAAACAACTAGGTGCAGCCAAGCTGTCGCTTATCAGACCAATCCTTCACCCATGCTCAAAACCCACTATTTTAGCTCCCTTCCCAGCTGATTGGCAGCCTGACTGCCTGACGACTTCATGAAGCTCCTTTAGAAAAAAGTTGAGCGCATCTCTCTTTCAGGTGTATCTGCGTGTCAACCACCAACGAATCTACAACTCCCAGCACCCACCCCGTCCTCCTGTATCTCCGTCTACTACGGCAGATACCTCCTTTGCTTACTCCTCCCCTCCCTTGTGCCGATTAACGACCTCCGCCGCCTGCAATGTCTGCCGTCCTAGAGCTTGAGAAGGAATCGCCTTTGGGCTTCCTCTACAATAACCCTATCTCAGTGGGCCTCGCAGATTCATACATTTCATTCTCGGAACGGAGGGCGGCTTTGGGATTGTCGAACCCAGGAACGGTTGAGAACATTGCACGAGAGGTCCAGCGCGATGTCTTCCTGAACAACTACACCTTCTCCGGTTTAAGGGCAGATCTCACCAAGGCTTTCAGCATTGCGCCATTATTTCAGGTCTCCCATGCCTTCTCTATGGGATCTCAAGGGCTGCCTCCTTATACATTTGCAGCTCTCTTTGGTACTAACAAGGTTCGTAATGACACTCTAGGATTACATCCGTGAATCTCGAGTTTAGAAGAGCTCCGAAGCTAAATTGGGATCTAGATCTTTATGCAAGGAAATGTGGACAATGAAGGGCAACTCTCAACCAGATTCAACTACCGCTGGACACCGTCGTTCGTGACAAAGACTCAAATCCAGATTGCTCCTGGAAATCAAGCAATGGCACAATTTGACAACGAGTATACCGGAGCCGACTTCACTGCATCAGTGAAATCCCTCAACCCCTCGATCATCGACGGCGGCCTCACTGGTATCTTCATTGGTAGCTACCTGCAGTCTGTTACTCCCAACCTTGCTCTCGGTCTGGAGGCAATTTGGCAACGCGCGGCGCTGAACCAAGGTCCGGAGACAGCCTTGTCATACTGTGCCAAATACAAGGGAAGCGACTGGATTGCCAGTGCTCAGCTTGCTGCAGGAGGCGCAATTAGCACATCATACTGGAGAAAGCTGACGGATAAGGTGGAGGCTGGAGTTGATCTCAACCTGCAATTTGCTGGGTTATCAGGAGCTGGAATGATGGGTGGACCTGCACGCAATGAGGGTGTCACTACTGTTGGTGCCAAGTATGACTTCCGAATGTCTACTTTCAGAGCCCAGGTAGACTCAACTGGAAAGCTTAGCTGCTTGTTGGAGAAGAGAGTTGCTCCTCCCGTCCAATTGACCTTCGCGGCTGAGATGGATCACTTTAAGGTCAGTTTACCTTCACCAAGCATTATAATTCCAGACTAACTCTCCCTAGCAACAAGCGAAGATTGGTCTCGCCGTCTCGATCGAAGCTGGAAGCGAAGAGCTCCAAGAACAACAAGAAATGGCAGGTGGTGCGGCTCCGGCTCAAATCCCCTTCTAATCGACTCGCAACTCGAGATCCCCACCCCTCCGCTCCTACCTAATCGAATATAATGCCTCCAACGAAGCGCTTGTAAGCCGGCCGCCTGAATATACCGAATGTCCCATCAAAACCCTCTTTTTCGAACACCCTGTCTTACTATAACCACTCTGGTACATCATGTGGCGGTATCTCCGGTGTTACATTTGCGATTTTGTCGACTGTCAGCCATGGAAGGGTCTCCTGCATTGGTTGGTGACGGCTGAAAGATGTGACGATCATAGATTTTTCCTTTTTGTGTGTCTTGTTGTCGCGTGCATCTCTGGGTAGCAATGTGAGCGTGTTGGCCCAGAGCTTTTTGGGGGTACGTTACGTGTGTGTGGATGGACGAAATTCTGTATTATAGTGGTGGCTTTTGTGCTTGACAGGTTTGGGCATGTCGGCATGAGATGCTGCTAGATACCTGTGTACAAAAGGAAAAAAGAATATGGTGCATGATCAGCCTCTGTTGATTTTTGTGATATCGAATCAACTTCTCATGAGGACACGTAAGGTACGCTCTCATTTCACTGATTCCAGTGGCCTGTCACATGTCCTTCTTCATTGCCTCTGCTGTCTGCATCATTGTACCGCGCTAGCCTACCAGATCGGATTCGGGGCAGCAAGTCAGCCTTTGTACTCGTACAGTATCTGTTTTCTGTTCCAGCGAGCAGCAATTGTGTTATATGAGTCCATGGAATCGACAAATGGCATGAGGAATGCCATTGCAGCTGCTTTGAAATGAGGCATAAGCAGCATTGAGAAGAGGCGAAAGCAATGACTAGACGCTCGGCATCACCAGGGACCATTCACAAAAAGCTTCTCAAATATCCCACAAGATGCTACTCTCACGCAGTTCGGCGTTCCGAACTTGGCAATCTGCCCCCAAATGCGATGGCTTCCAGCTTTCAGACTATTCGCGAGCAGTCCGCTTCTGTGCCGCCGCTGTGGTGCCTTCCTCCTCACGACACCAGCCAGTGGTAGTCAGCCTTGTCGCTTTCGTCAAGATATGGTGTATGCTACTCTTTTCTTGTATCCTCGAAAGCCCAATGTCGTACTCCGGCATCCTCCATTATTGGTGTTCGTCAGGTCTCGGCTTCACGCTGCTGCGGCTCGGGTCTCCAGTCGAACATGGCAAGAGCGACGTGCTCTTCCGAGGCTCTGCCTGCCTTTCCATCCGTCATTGCCTGCAATGCGAGCGGGGAAATTCTTAAGTCATTCGAGTACTGAAATAAGCAAGAAGCGGGCATGTCTTATTCTTGCCAAGCTGTTGAAGGACGTCTGTCCTTCGACAGCGAATCGTTGACTAACATCATACAGATCCAAACCATCAGACCATCAGACGATCTTACGATCATTTCGGCAGGCTTTGTACACTGGGTGTACTACGATCACGATCAGCTACCATCACCATACGATCCCAAGCAGCAATGCGAGGGCATATCAGGAACAGCGATTGTGGAAAAGTTCAGGCCATGTTCACGGGGTGAATCACACGATCAAGTTAGTCAATTCATTCCTTCCCCTTTCACAGATCTTCAGCAGCTTGGCAAAAATAAAACATCAATTCAAATCCTCCTTGTCCTTTTGCTCTTGTTTGTTTTGCAGGCTGTCGCCTTTCTGGCAAATCCAAACGAGGCGGCTCGACTTTTGCCTGTGGCTTATGGTGGAATAAGCGAAACATCGTCACATTTGTTGTTAGCCAAGCTGTTTGGAGATCACTTCAATCAGTTGAACCTGTGACTAACATCTCTCAGGACAATCAACAGTGAAAAACGATCCGATGAGATTCAGCGACGATCAAGTGTAGTGGAACACCAGAGTGGAGTTCCTCCCAGTGACAGCATCGCAGACGGCGGTGCAAAGTGATATAATCAGCGATTCAGGATAACGTTTACGTGAACTCATGAGCCCCGGCAGACGTGCCGAAGTGACTAAGACAACTGCGCAGTTGCAATGTGTGTAAGTAACACTTCATCCTCCTTCCCTGTTCTTCAAACAGATTGGCTACAACAATTCTTTTTTTGGATTTTCCACGTCTTCTCTATCTAAGAATCTCAGCTCTGAATCAACAGAGCGAAGCATGGTCAATTTCCCGTCGGTTCATAGCATGAATCAAGCAATGATTTCTACACTTGCATGTTACTGACCAAGCTGCTTGGAATTTCTCTCACGCCGTTAAGTCATAACTAACGGCTCTCAGGGCAATTCCAGACATACTTCAAGAGACGAATCAGATACTCTTCATGCCATTAATAAGGCCTGATTTCAGGAACATTTCAGTGTTCGAACAATTCGAGACAATTCAGCCCTTTCCAACAACTCAGACTTCAGGAACATTTCAGATCCAGCAACAATCAGATACTCCAGCCAACTGCGCAGTTGCAATGTAAGTAATACCCTTCCTCTAGTCTTTCAAGCAGCTTGGCAGCATTTTATTTTCGTAGACTCTTCCCACCTTAACCGAGGAGTTGGTGTAAGCGAAACACCATATTGTCAACAATGAGACTCTGTTGGCTTGAGAACTTTCTGTATCGCGAAAATATATGCTGATCACGCCGACCGTAGTCTTGGACTTCTACAACACAAGCGTCCTAAGATTACTGGTCTAGGCAACGGCCTCTTCGCCTTGATTACACAAGGTGTCACGAAGACGGTCTCGAATTTTTCCCTGCTCATCGCCTTCACTCGATCGTCCCTCCCCCAACTATGTCCATCAGGACATAAATCCGCTGATCTGCACACTGATAATTTTGGCGATTTTTCAGGTTCTACAACTTGCTCTTCCCGTGGCCGGCAATCTCGGAATGGTCGTTGGCCCTTTCCGAAGCGTCTTAGACTCACAAGTATCGCCGACACTATTTCGGACAACCTTCGCATAAAGACATGGCTTCTGGCAGTCTACTCAGCGTAGAGGTGGGAGACACGAGCGTAGGATTGCCCAAGTATTCGCCGCTATCTCTACGAACGGTGCGTGATGGTGCATGAGCAGTCTGGGCTCCATGGCAGGCATTTATTTTGGTCCGGTGAGCGTGTCGAGACCTCTACTTACGGCGGCATGGAGTTCATTTGAGGTGACCTGCCACGATCTCTGTCATCGGGTCTCGAACCTCACATACGTCAGGATGGCCAGATATCTAATGCAATTACAGGAATGCGGTAGCATCAAGCCTCGTTGAGCATTGCAAACCCGAACATTTCCAGACCGATGTACCTCACCTGTCCCCATCCGGCTCTGCTTCCATCCGTCCAGGACCAAGTCAACCTCCAGCACCACTCTGTCGGCCGACCTCTCTCACAATTATATTGGTCCCAGCTCTTTGATGTTCGACACTAGCTCCTTCTGCCATCGAAATGCCTTGGACGCATTTACAGTACCAACCAATATCGTCAACAGTATGTCCATAACTTGCTCGACCTCTATCAGGCTATTCTTGACAATCAAACAGGACTGGCTATCTCAGGAAGGAGAAATGTCGGTCCAGGCAAGACTCTCTGATCGTGAGTAGCAATCTAGCCGCGACACAGAATTCACTTTTGACAAATATGGATCGAAGGGTTTCGAGCTTGGTAAGCTCATGTCGGCGTTATTCTGGTATTTACACCCTTGCGATTTTTAGTGATCGAACAGATCAATCTGCCACGCGCGGGCCTACTCGAGCTTAACCCAGTAGTAGTGTATGCGCTTCTGGTCCCTCTCTCCCTGCAAATCGACTGGACCTTTAGCCATGCGCTATGTGTGATATCACGCACCAAGTCATTTCACATAGGCATTTGGACCAATGCGGATAGCGATTATCGACCGACCTCTGATCTTTCGTCCTAGAACCACGTTCTCCATTCCATCCATTCACGTCCGGCAGATCCAGAACAGCAACACTTTTAAAGTCACAAGATCATTTTCCTCTTCAACAATGCCGACACCGGAATCGAAACCCATAGCTCGCATGGCATCGTGCAGATGCAAGCAATTTTCATCTGCCGTCTGAAATTGGAAGAAGCGTCAGGTACGAACACGTAGTGCGAGGCTGGTGGAAGGACAGAAGCACATGTGGGATATGTTCCAGGGTCGCGCTAGGGTTCTGTTGGATCAGTGGATGATGGACATGCAGGCTACAGAAGTGAAGGGGTTCATTGGGAACAAGACTTCGGGAACAGATGTGTTGGCGGTGCGGGTTGAGCCGTTGGCTGGATTTGGGGAACAGCCTATCCTGTGACGAATTGTCACGATGGATTGGAAGAGACTTGGCCATGATGGGTCGATATCGAGGAGTGTGGGAACACCCCCACTCTAGCCGATTGAGCAATTGGCGAATAGTATGCTTGGAGAGTTTGCTGCACGGGATTGGCACATGTAGGAGGCATCATGGCTCAATAGGAAGCATGCCGAAGCAGAACGGCTGAGTTCATTCGCAGCAGAAAGTCATCGACCAGAGCTTGAAGGCAGAGAGACTGGCAGGTGATGCCGTGATGGTGAAAGGTCAAGTGGCTAGCCCTCTCGATCAGCTCATTTCGATGGTGCACGAATTCACGATTGCAAGGCAGCACTTTCCGCAGCTCTCATCTACCAAGGAACAAATCCACTCCTTGGTCCGTGTTTCAAGACGGGTCGCTTACAACGATGAAAGGTCGATATCAAGGTGGCAGATCGATTGCGTTTTATAAATTTCCGCGGCAAGTCTATTTTTTCTTGAAACGCACGCAATTGAGGTGAGCACAGACGAACTTTTCATTGTTGCAGCGTGCTCTGACTGCAGAGATTAAGCGATGTTGCTCAATCCTAGAAGACATGTGAAGTGTCGGGATTCGGTCTGCGACAGGATACTGATTTGACGTGTGGCTTGAGCTTGAGCTGAAATTCCAGTGGAGGTGGCTTGATGCGCCGGGCTTTAATTACGAACATTTCGAGTATACTGGCTGGATTCTTCAAGTTCTGGAGAGTGCACAGTAGGTAGTTGGTCGGTCTGCTTCTTCTGCTTCTTCTCATTTGTATGAATTGCTGTCTTATGATTGCATGTTGTCATCGATAATCAATTTTTTCAGATATGTTCTCGCTCCTTCTCGGTGTTCGTGTCACCCATAGCAGGAAGTCACTGACAGGCGTGTAAGCATGGATGGAGCTCCGCTTTACAGGCAGGAGGTGCTCTATGCATAATGCATTGATCTCCAGAAGAACTCTCCGGTACATCTCGGGATATCGGAGTTCTGAATCTTTCGATGCCGTTGAAGTACCAATGTACTTTTCATACAAGAGAAGTTCGATAGGAAAGTATGTTTTTGGTAGCGAATTAGGCGAGGGGATGTTGTTTCGAACATGTTCGCTAAACAGCATAAGCTCCCAGCTAGAAGATGTCGGCATTTGGAATGGCGAATCATGTCACAGCACCTGGAGCTATCAAACTTGTTGGTTCTCGGAGCAACCTTAATTGCAATCGCGGCACTAAGGGGATGTGGTCAGTGACAGCTTTGACTTTCTTCCATCATGAGGTTCGAGCTCTCACGCAAAACGCAGGTCAAAGCAATGAGAATACCAAAGGCAGAGGTACTTGTACATGAGGAACGATTCAGAATATCTAGGGAGCTGCTCCCTTCTCAATGTCTCATCCTTTTTGGTTCTAGCGAACATCCGTGGCCAGCCTCTTCTCAATTTACTTGCTCGCAATCTACCGAGAATTTGTACATATGTTCGGATAAGATACTCACGAGTCGTTCGGAATATCTTCTTCTCTTGCGAGGTGGCGGTACTATCTCCCTCTGTATCTTCCAGTTGCAGATCGCAAGATATCTTCCTTTGGCTTGGAGGTGATGTGGGCGCAAGCTGCGCACTAGATCTGTCCATTTATACACCCTAAATTACATGGCTCAAACGACACGTACTGCAGCAGATTTGGCGAACAATGGCACGGCGTGGGGCGATAGTACGGGACAGAAGACGGATGTCCTTCAGACTGTCAATCTCGTGACGACTATTCTGGTAATCTCGCTTCTCACGCCGTTGATGCTTTTGAAGGTATATATCAAGAGTTTCGTCGTTGGAGGCTGCTGTAGAGAGGACAGTGAGTCTCCCTTTCCTCTTTAGCATTGTTCCAATTTCGCAAGGGGAGAGTTGTACTCTATGAGAACGTTTGTTGATGAGATATACGCGATTTAGCCTTCTGCTTATTTGCTTGGGTATGTCATTCGCCGTTGCGCGCTTGACGGGCTACTTCTAATGATAACAGTTAACGACAACGGCATACTGCGCTACGGGATTTCTCAGTATGTCACTCTTGGATGATATGAGCATCCCCCGGAGTATGGGCTAACTTACGGCGAACAGTGGCACATCATGGCGGAGGAAATCACGAATGGGAAGTCCCACGAGAAGAACTAATCACGTTCCAAAAGGTCAGCTCCCCTAGCTTCTTAAGCCTACCGCACGAGTCCGCACAGCTAATCAACGCAACTCAAAGATCCTCTACGCCGACACCATCCTCTACGGCCCAGCTGCCTTTTTAACCAAAACAACGCTGCTACTGATATTCACGAGAGTCTTCGCCCATTGTACCTGGACGGTGAAATTCATCTATGCATTTATTGGAGTCATGGCATGCTACTACGTACCCGTCTTGATGCTGAAGATCAGACTTTGCACACCCATCGAGGGCCTTTGGGATCCAAGTGTCGAGACCATGTGCTTCAACCAGCAGAGTATCTTCTTTACAGATGCGATCGTGAGCGTGGTGACGGATGCGATGGTGCTATTCTTGCCCGGGCCCTTGTGAGTTCTACTCTGTTTCTCTTTATTTACCAACCTTCCAAAACACCAGCGCAGTCAGATCTAGGTTGAGCTCGAGGACCCCTGTCCCAACCTCGCTTACAGCGAAACATAAATACCCTGACTGACCATGATCAACAATCAGAGTCTTCTCACTCAATGTCACCATTTGCAAGAGACTTCGCATAGGAGCTTTGCTCGGCGCCGGTGGTCTCGCACTAATTGCCAGTACCTGGAGAGCTGTGCTTGTGTGGTCTCCTACTGCGTACGATGACATCACGGTCACCTTTGTGAGGATCAATCTACTCGGGTTTGTCTCTCTTACCCCTCCGCCTCAGATCTTGGCGGGAGGGAAACCCCTTTTCAAAGATGGAGTTGCGCTAACTTCGAAAATCAGAATCGCAGAAGTAGGCATCGGTATAATCTGCGCCTGCGTCCCGACCTTCAACATCCTCTTCACCCGCTACACCAAGGAGCACTGGGGTTCCAACGCGAGACACGCCGCGACCGGTGGGAGGAGTCCAGCACTGAAGACGAATAGAATTAGGCGGTTGACGGGTGATGGGAGGGGTATCCATGTCTGGAGGAAGGGACATAGGTATAACAAGAGTCTGGGGAGTGAGGTCGATGTTGACGTTGTGGCGTTGAAGAATGTCGAGAGCGAGAGAGAGGATGGAGAGAGTGAGACGTGTCCTGCGAAACGAACTGTCGAGCGGTGTAAGAAGAAGAGTAAGGGGAGGAGAGGAGAGGGGGATGATATGGAGAGGAAGGTGAAGGGGGACGATGGTTTGAAGAGAGATGTTGAACGTGGAGATGAGATGGGAGACGTCATGACCGTCGAGGCCGAACTTGAAATTGAGCATGTTCGAGACATGAACGCAAGGAGGAACATAGAGCGCGAAGAGGATTCTGGATGGCCGTTGTCGGGAGGTGGAAATGTCGTTTCATATGCGGAGGGTGAAAGGCCTGTATGAATCTATTGGTGTATGAAAACATCGAAAGAGAGTTATGTCGGCGGTTATTGGGCAACAAAATACCATGGGTTGAATTCGGCGTTTGGGGTAGGTGGGCACCGGGCGATATAATGTACCAAGAGATCAAGCTGGTACACGAATACAAAGAGCTCTATATTCTCGGGTGCTCTGAAGCTCGTGAAGAAATACTCTGAACATTCTGATATAGAACACGATCGAATTCATCCAACTTTGCCATCCTCCAGTAGCCCCTCGCTGATGGGAAAATCGCCAGACCACTTCCAGCGGCCGGACAGCAAGCCACCGGTGATTGGTACATGTCACGGTACCGTGCCAAATAGTACGGACATATCCCATGTACCGGGGAGAAGAAGATGTGGCTCCAAGCGAGACAAAAAGTAAAAAAAATAAGGACATAGACTTGTGGAAGAGGGTCGCGGGAAGGAATGGAACGGAAAAGCAATTTATAGTGCACATGGTGCATGTGTGGTTGCGCCACTAGAGCTGGCGTTGGGTATGCTAGAGATGTGTGGATGGGATGTGCAGTAGATTGGGGCCGGATGTTCGTTGGGATCTGAATTGTCTTGCTGGGTAGGAAATTTGAAAGAGTTGAGATGCATGGTTTGGGGGCGGTGTGTAGGTAGGTACGGGACGAAGAGTCATCTCGGTAAGCGAGACTGAAGCGGAGAGACGATTGAGGGCTCTTCTTTGGGGCCTATTTATGATGAAAGGGGGAGATCGAGTTGGGAAGATGCTTATGTAGATCTGTTGTGGATGTAGTGGAACTGCAGGAGGGAGGGAGGAAAGAGGCGAAGCGAGTGTGTAGATCTGTGGTTTGAAGTGTATCTAGGTACTGTAGGTATCTACAGAACATAGATCGAGATTGTGTGACTGTCCCCATCAGCTCGGTACCTTGGTACATACCTGCATAGTAAGCCTCGAGGCGTGGAGGTGGTGTTGAATAGTTTGGTTCGGGCTCGGGGTGGCACCCGCCATTCGACTGGGTTGTGTTGCATCTTCATTGGTTGAACGGATTGTTTGTTTGAGAAATTGTGGATGAAAGAGGTGCTGCTCCTATTTTAATAATTTGGCTTCCAGGTTGGAGGGGAGGTTCGGATGACGGGATCCTCCTGTCGAGTATATGCATGTCGCTGGAAAAAGCACTTTTCAGCCCGATTGAGACGAGATGTGAGTGTGGCGACGGGAAGGGGTTTGGCGAGCTGTTGGATGTTAATGCACGTGTTGATCTCCCATGAGACAAGATGGCTATTAAGCGTAGGGGTTTGGGGTGTATATCTCATGTACGATGTCTGACCTGCTGCGAGTCTGCAATAGATTATTGGTAATTGGCGCTGGAAATTTCAGGAGAGGGTGTACACTGTTTAGATATATGGTGTGGGTGGCGACGACGATCTCTGTTGTAACAAGATGTGGTGTGCAGTTGACTGGAGATGAGATGAGAATGGCGGGCTGGGCTGGGCTGGATGGCAACGTGGGCTTAGGGAAGGGAAAATACCGCACTCATAAATCATGTATTGGGGTGTGTGCATATATGCACATATTGAAGCATACTGGATTGGATCGGCTAATGGTGTTGTTGAATCGCTGTGTTATTATTCCTTACGCCGGATTATGAGATCTGATCGATTTAAGCGGGTGATGAATTAGTGGTGTGATTTTAGGGATGCTGATATATGTTCCGGAGCATCGTCACATTTTTTTGATGTGGTGTTGTCGTCGGCTCTTTCACTCAATGCTTCCCAAGCCTGGAGCTCAGGTCCTGATACCCCACTTTGAGAACAGACCATCAGAGCACCTATTTTACCCCTCATTCACGTCCCACAACGACGGTATCCTAAGCGCCACTATTGACTTTGGCGTCAATGACGATGGTGATGATGATTTGAAGGAAGGGTCGGATCCGTGTGGATGCGGAGGCAAGTGTCGTCACGATGTAATCGCGCGCATAGAACCTTGCTGTTGCCATGTGAGTGAGATCTCATCTGGTATATGATCAGGTGGGATCTTGAATATCGAATACAATGCTTTCCAGAGTTGTGATTGGTGGATGGTAATGCGACGGTGACTCGCTGCTGAAGGCTTGAACATTAATTGGTAACGAGCTGAATCCTGATTTGTAAATATTTCTGGCTTTGGAGGCAGTCAATGGTTCATAGCTGACTCGGGGTGTGCAACCGGAAAACACCTGCGAGGTCAAAACGCGACAGGATGGCATGAAGAGTTGAGCTTGAATAGCTGATTGACAAGACGGACAGAAGCCCCGAATGGAAGACTTGATCAGGGGAACTGAACTCGCCCGCTGGCAAATTTTAGTGTCGAATCGCATCAAAGAGATGCACGGTTTCTGTTTGCCTTGAAAAGATGCTTGCTTGATTTGTCCATCTGTTCCTGCTGCTGTGTGCTGTACAGTGCTGTGCCAGGAGAAGCTGTGCGAGTGAAAAGGGAACTTATATGATCGTTTTGCCTCTCTTGCAGCACGCTTAAGCTTGCAGCTTGTAACGTGGGCTTGCTGGAGCCCGAGATGCTGACTCTGCTACTGTAGGTAGAGGTAGGGTAGACATGCAGGTATCCGTATGCTCGTGCCAGATGCCCAGATTCCGGCCAACGGTAATAAATGGATGGCTGGCTTTGTCCTTCTTGCTCTGCTTATACCTTCTGTTTACTCTCGTTATGGACTGCGTGTACCACTACAGTTCGTCAGTTGCTGGCCGATCGCATCGTGTTGTGTGACTGAAGTCACGGCAATCAACATTTGCACTGTTGAAGGCTGGAAAAGGCGGTTTTCTGCCTCGATGATTGGACTGCTGGTCACCAAGAGTACACGACCAGATCGGAGGAACAGTCTCACTTTCCGAGATGCTTCGACTTAGCCTGCTCCGCGTGGAATGTCCTGCCTTTTCTTACCTCGTGTTGCCTCAGCGGCTCTTCAATGCCCCAGAACAGCAATGAACTGACTCTGCTTTGCAACATCGTGAGCCTGGACCTTGACGGATTCGGGATCTGGATACCGCCACTTATTTTTGGGATTTGTGGCGGCGGCCGGCTTGTCTTGTCACCGGTCTCGCTCGGCACCTGTCGGACCAGCAAAACATCGTCAGTGGTTGGAAATGGGCATAGTGGTTACAAGTCAACCCCGTTTAGCTTCCTCCGAAGCATTTAAACCTCGAAGCTCCAACAAGGGGTTCGGTCACGAGCTCCCTTCTGGAGCGCTAAATGTGTCTGAGGAGGACCAAGAGTGGAGCGAGAGGAGGGGCAAGAGGGGCAGAGGTTGGCGCCATGGAGTTTTTGGTACGGTATCGAACTTTGATCCTGGTCTGGATGGCGCGCTCGTGGCTGAACCATCATGTAATATTAAGCGTTTTGAAGGAAACGGGTATGGAACTGGAAATGGAATGGAATCCATGCTGTTTCCTGATGTCTCTGGTTGCACATCCACAGCAACCCCGTGACTATCTCTGCTGGGGGAGCATTGGAAATATTGAGCGAAGTCTGCCCTGGTTGGCTGGCGGGGTGAGGGTTGTGAGATGCAAGAAATCCGGCCAGGTTCACTGATGGAACCTTGATAATGGAGATTCCCATGTTGATGGTACTCGACCCTATTGGTTGTTGAGGTTGCAATCTGGATTCTTCACCCGCCCGTACATGAAGTCTGATCGTGATGTACTGGTTGTAAGCAGCTGAAGCTCAGCTCAGCTCAGCTTGCTCGGAATAGCTTCACTTCACTTCAGTTCATTTCTCTTCAAGCTTTCAAGCTTTGAGCTCCAGACTCGTGGACGTCGAGTCCAGGTCTGTGCAGGAATGGATCTTCGGGACGGAGGTTTCTCTTCTAACTCTAACATGAGATTGAGACAAGCCAGTGCGCTTTACAGGTCTTGGCGAAGCATAGCTTGCTGTCTACTGTATCCCGCAGCTCGACGTTCTCTGTGGAGAGCTGGGAACAGTGGTGAGGTAGAGCCTGCAAAGAGCATTTATGGCTGGATGGTTAGGTTTGTATGCCTTGCTGTAGCAGCTAACCAGCCCGCATGCCGGGGTCTTAGTCCAAAGTTTCTCACGACTACCACTAAGGTACTGACTTCAGAACAATAACTACTTTGGCTTTGATTCGTTGCCCAGGTTCGCGATCAAATTTGGAGATGAAAAGGGAGATCCGCTGTCTGGTTTTGTGCATCTCGCTCCATCCTGGTGGCCTCATCTGTCTCCTGAGAAAGCTGGTCAACAAAAGCTCTCCTGTTCTGTTCTGTTCTGTTCCTCACTGAGGGGTGAGGTTTGTTCACTGGTCCGTGCCTGGTATTCCCTGCGCTCATCCAGGTCAGGCCTGCTAGGCTCTGCTCCACTGGCCACGAGCCTGTCAAAGATTTCAACCCGAGTGGCCAGTGGTGAGATGGCCAGTGGTCATGGTGAAGGATGACGGACAGCCCGCGAGACAGGCGAGGCGAGTCCAGGCGACGGGTGAGCGTCAGATAGAGTGCGAGGCTGCGCGGCAACAACCACGAATTGGCCTGTGCTTGATTAGGGAAATCTATTTACATTTCGTTTCGATATGAGCCTCTTTATCAGGGGCTCTATGTTTCTATCAATAGGAAATACTAGCGCTGTTTTGCTGTTGTTCGCATCACATCTCATCTCATCCTTGGTGGCTGGATCTCGCTCTGTCATTCTCGCTTTCACCTGATGTTATCATTATCGATCTCGGGAGCAGGACTCGGCGGCTCGAATACAAAACAAAGTGCAGGAAGTAGATCTCAGAGAGCTAACCAGCTACCTGGTTCTCATCAAAGCAGGAAAGGCACAGCATGGGGATATGTACTGTACTACAGCTTTCTCTTGTAACCACGGCACGCCCGCGTGCAACAATAGCCGTTGATGTCTCTGATCTGGCAAGAACAGGAGGGGATGAGATGTACGATGTACGCGCGAGGTGGCGAGACATTTTGTGACCGCGAGTGCGAGGTGCATGTAGGTATCGGTGACTCTGTACCTGTGCTGCCCTCTCTCGTGAGATAATTCCTGCTGTCTGGACCGACCTGCTGGAATGGTGTTCATTCAGCTGATCAGAAGAGGATGCAAGACGGATGTACTTGCTCCAAAATGCCCGCTATCGTGTAGCAATAAATCATACTTTGGGTGATATGTTCTTGAGAGGAGGACAAGAGCGTTACAATACTGGTAGGTATCGATTGAACGCATTGCCACATAGTGTCGTGGCTCTGAACGGGTTCTATTCCCTAAAGGCTTCACTTTGTACCTGACCTGACTCTTGGCCCAGACTGGCCCGCTCAAATGCACTTGATGTGGTAATCAGCTTCAGCTCCAACATCCAACTTCCAGCTCCAGATGCAGCTCTGAACAGCTGTTCAAGCTTGAGCTATGGCAGATCGGACGGTAACCCAATTGCAGGACTTCAATCCAGGGCCGATCTCATAATTCACCAGCCTTTAACGATGTCGCTTATGCATTTGTGTCTGCATTGGGAGGGGTTGTGATGCAGTACCTGTGCAGTACTGGCGTCAATGACCTACCATAGCGGCGGATATGGATGACAGACAGGTAGACACTGTATTCGACTTTCCTTTAGGACATGCGTGTGCTGGACCAGCATCAAAACTGGTCCCATGATGGCAAGTGCATTCTTTGCTCCGCCGCGAAGGCAAAGCGAGGGATATTGAAGGTAAAGACCGTATGTGGCGTTGTGAGGACGGAGGATACAACACGATGCAGTACCGACTAATGACAGCAAGCCGTTCCATTCATTGCAATTGTGATAGTGCATGACGGTCATGCTTCTAGCAGAAAGAAGATAATATGGAAGCGTTTGTTGTCGTCGGCGCTCCGAATAGCATGGCTGTGCTGTCGCAGGGGAACACAACACATGGTCCGCATCTTTTTGTCCCCATTATTTCTAGAACAAAGAAAACAAAGGCAAACTCCTCGAAGCCCAAATCTAGAAGATCCTGAGCCCCTCGAAATCGCATTCCATCACCGTTTTACACTTTCCCACTGCGAGTTCCTCGGCAAAGATCCAGACTCCTGCCACTGCACACGGCTCCCCAGCCCCTCCCGCAGCCAAAATCTAAAGCGCGAAAACATCATCGTTTTTCCCCTCCCGCCGTCGGCAACAAAAGCGAAGGACGAAAAAGTCAAAGAAATACTGTACCCCGTCAATTCAAATAATCGCTTTCTCTTGGTATTGACGTCTTAGGCTTTGTTCTGCTATCCTGCGTCATATTGGAATGGGCTTGAGCTTTGAGGTTTAAACTTCAGTCCTCGAATCTGTACTCTTATTACTTGAAGGAATACCGCTAGCCGCCCTCAAGCTCGAGTCGTCAAATAATTACACGCAACTCGAAGGCGCTTACATTATTTTCTGGTTGTCCCAGACGCCGTTATTTTGCCATATTCACGGTAGGTAGGTTCTGTAGGAATTCGAGATCCTTCTCCTGTTGCTCCAGTCCTCTCCTCTCCCCCTCTCTCCCGCATCTCCACACTGCAGAAAAGTCACACATGGTCCAAGACTAAGGGCGAATGCAAGTCCAGTCCAGCATCGTGGGTTCTTATTTTCTGCCTCAATTGCCGACTGCTTCGCTCTTTCCGTACCTTACTCCCTTTCATATCCACCTCTTGAAAAACTCTCACTCCACAGCCGCTTCTCATTTCATACACTCCACTTTGCTTTGCTCAATCATCACGACGTCCCGTCCTTGTCCTAGAGGATCATTCGGTTCTTATGAGCCTGAGCCTGTCACAACCTCCCCCCTGTCATTGCAGGATGAGGATGAGCAGCACAACGTCAGTCAAGCGAAGCTAATTTGGTAAGCGACTACAGGAGGCCGGAGCCACCAAACACCCACAACCAGGCCGCCTACCTAGGAATCAACAGTGGAGTCAGCCAACCATTCCCAGGACCCAGGACCAGGACCCATTTCGTGGGCTCGTGAATGACCACAAGCTCGAAGTCAACCCCACCACAGCCTCCTCTTCTACCAACCACGCCGCTCCTTTCTCTTTCACATCTTCAACTCTCACCTATCGACCTACTGTAGGATTACCTACATACAAATCTACAAGCTACAGCTTCACAGCCTCTGTCCGACTCCGACACTGCGAGTCTCCTCTTTCTAGTAGTAGAGCGAGCGAACGAACGAACGAACGAACGAACTGCCATCTGCCACCACATACATCGGCATACTCATACTCGATTCGATACTCCACTTCGAGTTCCCGTACAATACGCGACACACACACACGCTCACTGCGCAACGCACCGCACCGCACTGTACTGTACTGCAGCAAGCTGATTCCTTCGAGACACGCACAACCCAGCACAGCACAGCATCCTCCGTACTGCACATACCAGCTGGTCTGCCCTGCCTGCCCTGCCCGAGAATTACGCCAACAGGCATTCGAAAGCATCGACGCCCAGCCAGCCCACCAGGACGGGCCTAACAGCACACACCATTCCCTGCAGTCCTCCCTACTGCCCGCCTCCACCTGTCCCAAAAAGGTAGCGCTCTTCCCTACGGTTGAGACCAGTGACTTCGTCCAAACGGTCGTCCCCTCTTCCAACCAACAGCCTGGAAATCAATCCCTCCCTCGTCCCCTCGTCTTGTCCCCTCCCCTCCTCACCTTTCGCTGCTACTGCTGCTGCTCCTGCTCCTGCAAACTGCAACTGCGCTGCACTCCCCCTCCTTGCCCCTCCCCCCCCAGTCAAGAGTCGTGCTTAGTCCCAGCTCATCTCAAATTGGAGCGCGTGAGCAGAGCCAGTCTTTCGAGCCAAGGAAACCCAGCACCTTACCTAAACTACTACGCCTGTTTCCCTACCTCGACCTTACCTTGTTCTCTCTTCTGACGACCTTGACCTCCACACATTATTCACAACCTCACCTCACCACTCTACGAGTTCGCAACGAATCGATCTACGCCCGACCCCCCATCGTCAATCAGCGTTCCACCGCCCCGTCAACCCCTCTCTCACACAACCATTCACTCTTCGTCTTTTCAGCCTCAGTTTCACTCGGCTGCAATTCCGTTACAGAAGCAAAAACAGTGAATCAGATCTTGGTGGGACAGCCCGTCACGTTACTGCCTTGTTCACTCGAGTTGATCGCAGACCGGTTCCTTGTCGCTCTACCCTGCACTCAATTGCCCAACACGGACTTCATCAGGACATCAACAGCTCTCTCAACAATCCTGCTCGTCTTCAGTCCTCCGCACTCAAGATAGCAACGTTGTTTTGGACCTCAAGATGTCGCAAAATCGGCCGGCAGCCTTCTCGAGTCTGAGGATGGGAGGTAAGACCACGTCGAGAGCTCAGCTTTACGTTCAACACCTGCTAATAATTAATTCAGAGGTGATCCGCGAGAAGGTCCAAGATGGTGTTACCGGCGAGACTCGAGATATGCAATACACACAATGCAAGATCGTAGGAAATGGCTCCTTTGGTGTCGTCTTCCAGACTAAGCTCTCGCCTTCTGGCGAGGATGCCGCAATCAAGCGCGTTCTGCAGGACAAGCGATTCAAGGTGCGTTATGGCCGGAACTGGGTCATCTGGGCAGTACTGATGTCTATTAGAACCGTGAGTTGCAGATCATGCGCATCGTCCGTCATCCAAACATCGTCGAACTCAAGGCCTTCTACTACTCCAATGGTGAACGAGTGCGTAAACCCCGCTGCCATATTTCTTTGTCAATGCTAACGAGGGTGCGGCAGAAGGATGAGGTCTACCTCAACCTAGTTCAAGAATATGTCCCCGAAACAGTCTACCGTGCTTCCAGATACTTCAACAAGATGAAGACAACCATGCCAATCCTCGAGGTCAAGCTTTACATCTACCAGCTTTTCCGTGCCCTAGCCTACATCCACTCCCAAGGAATCTGCCATCGCGATATCAAGCCACAAAACTTGCTTTTAGACCCAAGCAGTGGTATTCTCAAGCTTTGTGATTTTGGTAGTGCGAAGATCTTGGTAGAGAATGAGCCTAATGTTTCTTACATCTGCTCTCGTTACTACAGAGCCCCCGAGTTGATTTTCGGCGCCACCAACTACACAACCAAAATTGGTAGGGTTCCCCGCACTTGCAGAACTTGAACTTGCTTCTAACCTCATAACAGACGTCTGGTCAACTGGCTGCGTAATGGCAGAATTAATGCTTGGTCAACCATTATTCCCAGGAGAATCGGGTATTGATCAGCTTGTGGAGATTATCAAGGTTCTGGGTACGCCTACGCGCGATCAAATCCGTACCATGAACCCGAATTACATGGAGCATAAATTCCCCCAAATCAAGCCACACCCATTCAACAAGGTCTTCCGCAAGGCTGATGCGAACGCAATCGAACTCATTTCGCGTCTCCTTGAATATACCCCCACCGAGCGTCTCTCAGCCATTGATGCTATGGTTCACCCATTCTTCGATGAGCTGCGAGATCCTGCAACCCGTTTCCCAGATTCGCGTCATCCAAATGGCCCTGTCAAGGATCTCCCAACTCTGTTCGATTTCTCTCGTCATGGTATGATCCACTCCCACTGAAACGAAATTGCATAGCTAACTTGCGCGTCAGAACTCTCCATCGCCCCACAGCTCAATAACCGGCTGGTCCCGCAACACATTCGTCCAAGCTTGGCGGCCCGTGGTCTGGATATCGATAACTTCACGCCCATGGCCAAGGACGAGATGATGGCTAGACTGGATTGAGAGCCCATGCTTGCTCAAAGATGATTGATGAATAAATGCTTTCCTGTCGTTCGGCAACTGGGCTCTATGAGGAGTCGATTGTTTCGGAACGCCTCCCACCGGCAAACCACCATTCAGCATATTACGTGGTCCAGCAAAAAGTTGTTTTCACCACCTTTTGCAGACCTTGATTGATGTGGAAATACGGAGCATATGGGAGAATACGGGATCTATGATGGTTACGCGTTTGGAAGAATACCCATGAGATGAGATATTGGCTGAAGACGGTTTTTTCTTCTCCCTACGATATTTCTCGGTCTCAAATGGTCAAAATTTCCGTGGACACGACTCGATCGACTGGTTCATGGATTCTGGCTCTCGATCAACCTTTCACCTTCGACAAACCTCTTTTTTTTAGACTTTTTGCATGACGGAAATGGGCTTTTGCTTTTCTATTCTTCTTGTCCAACTATTGGCGCGCCTCTTTCGATAGCGAGCAGATGGATTGGGCGGCTGGACTTCCACTTTTTCTTCTCCTACCTCCCAAAGACTCAGGCGTACTTCTACATTTGATGGCACGCTTGTGTTCAATGATTGCATGGAATGGGTTAATTCCGCGAGGGAGGGGGCGATCGCCTGGTCTGGCACGGTCAAAAGATTCCTTTTCCTTTACCGAGGTCACTGTGCCATCAGTGGCTATTAAAAGGGGTTCTGGCTGGCAGAGATCATCAAAGATTTTCCATACATGAGAGACTGGGACCGATACTGAGACTGAAACTCAAATTGAACTTCCCCTCAAATGTTACTCTTCCGGTTTTTATGCTGAGGTGAGGCTTGACATGCTTGAAGTGCTTGCTGAACGATTGTGAATCTTATTGCGAGTGAGTTCATTTTAAACCCAAGATCTATCGGCTTGAAATACATTTTAAACATTATATCAACTCTTCAAACCTTCTCATAGGCCCGTCTCAGCCGAAATAAACAACTTTCGACTTGTAGGTTGATTTTTGGGTCCCACGTGACGAGCTCGCAAGCTTCTAGTTCGCGTGTTAACCCAAGGGTAGCCGTGGACCCTATTTTATTTCGAGCAACTTAAAACAACATCAATTGTCAACCTCACGACGAACTCTGCTTTGCAACAATGGCAGACTATGACCAAAGACCGCGCGGAGGCCGCGGAGGATACAACAATCGCAAGAGAAGATACAGAGGTAAGTTGAAGCAGTGCTATCCAATAAACGTGGTAACAAGCAACGAGGCTGACGAGTTGTGTTTCTTCCTCGAACAGATGAAGACGACTACGACCGACGCCCACAGCGCCGCCGCTACGAAGAACCTCTCTCCTCCCGAGTCCGCAAGCAATTGCTCGCCATCGCCGAAGTGCCTGTCAAGCGCGTCGAGGATGAAGTCCACAGCATCGCCAAGACCGTGTGCGACAACTTCGAGGACGAGGAGCTCAAGGAGAGCTTCTACGAGCTCGTGGCGCAGCTGGTAGTTGAGCAGCCGTTTAAGATCCCGTTCGTGGCTGCGGTTGTGCTGGTTGCGAATACGATGCGCAAAGATGGGCAGGCGGTTGCGGAGGAGGTGCTCAGGAGGACGGCGCTGCGGACGAATGCTGCGATTGCGAAGGGCGAGTGGAGGGAGACCAAGCTTCTCATGAAGTTCTTGGGGAGCTTGCAGGGACTTTTGGATGGGGAGGGCGTCTGGACTGTGCTGCAGGATATCTTGACCAAGGCGGTGGATTTGCAGACGGAGAATAACGAGGAGGTCAGTTTGAGGGAGAAGAGAAGGTGCTGATCGTGCTGGACTCTTGCTAATGTGCTTTGTGCAGACTATTGGCCCTGAACTGGTCAAGATCATTCTCTTCACAATTCCGTATGTTATGGCTTCTTCGGCGACCGATAACCAGGACAAGGCGGCTAGTATGGTCGAGAACACGGACATCATTGCATCGGAACCGCATGTCCTGCAGGCGCTGGTGGATCCTTATCCAGGCAATGGGAAGGAGGAAGCTGCCTCGCCGACTGGTGTATTGATGCTACTGCAGAAGCAATTGCAGAATGAGGCTTCAACTGGATGGGAGCTCTCTTGTCTTCCTAGACCATGGAAAGGTGTTTTCGAAGAGGGGCGTGAGGATGTATTGACTGAAGCACCCAAGCATACTTTGCCCGCCATCATCATTCCAGAAGTCGTCAGCAATGGCCCAAGACCACTATTCCCGGAGCTCTACTTCTCGGTTTATGCAAACCAAGATGTCGAGACTGTTGCACCCACATCCGATATTGCATCTTGCTTGATTCGAGACGCTATTGTTGACACGATTAATATTCTGGACTACAACAGAAATGCCACGGCTCGTTTCTTGATCGACATCGACTGTTACTTCTCGCCTGGGACTTTCGTTAAGAGAGCTACCCCATTCGACAGACTCCGTGACATCGAGGGCGATCGCTCGACCTGGAAGCCAGAAGATGTTGCAGTCGATGCCGTCTTTTCCCAGCTCTTCCAACTCCCAGCACCAGAGCACAAGCTCGTCTACTACCATTCTGTCCTGACCGAATCGTGTAAGATTGCACCGGCTGCAATCGCACCCAGTCTGGGCAGAGCCATTCGTTACCTGTACCGCAGCGTGGACTCTATGGATCTCGAGCTCAGCTATAGGTTCATGGACTGGTTTGCTCACCACTTAAGTAACTTTGGTTTTACTTGGAAGTGGACTGAATGGATTGACGATGTTGAGCTGCCGTCTCTAGATCCGAAGAAGGCGTTCATTGAGGGCGCACTGGATAAGGAGATTCGTCTGAGTTTTGCTCAGCGGATCAAGGGCACTTTGCCAGCGCCATACCAAGCTTTGATCACCGAGGAGAAGGAGAAGGATACCCCCGACTTCAAGTATAGCCTTCCAGGTAAGTTTTGGTCATTGATGTTTTGAGAATACCTCTGACGCGAAAGCAGATACGCCCTTTGCTCAAGAAGGCCAAGAAATTATGACTCTCCTCCGCAAGAAGTCTCCAGAGGATACCATCCAGCCCGTCATCGACCGTATCCACGCCCAAGCAACTGAGATGAAGCTTGGCGACGAGCTAGTCTACTCAACTGATGCATACGTAACAGCGATCTGCTACATCGGCTCCAAATCCCTCTCGCACGTCCTCTCCTGCATCGAGCGTTGCAAAGAGCGTCTTCTAGCCCTTGGCCCCGCTTCCCCCGCAGCTCGCAAGCAGATCATCGATAGTGTAATGGAGTACTGGAAGGACCAGCCCGGAATTGGTGTCAACATCGTCGACAAGCTCCTCAACTACACGATTCTCAGCCCAGCTAGCGTTATCGACTGGGCGCTCTCGAAAGACGGTTCCCGTCTAGGCCAAGCTCATGTCTACGAGATGATTTCAGCTACTATTGGGAAGGTCACAAATCGCGTGAGACAGGTCGTCCGTGCGAAGAAAGTCCCAGGCCTACTACCTGAGCAGAGAGCGCTTATGGAAGAGACGGTCGAGAGGGAACGCAAGGCAATGAAGGATCTATTTGATTCGATGGAAGATCAGCTTGTCGCGTGGGCGAGCGGGAGTAAAGACCAAATGGTGCAAAGTGGTGATGCGGGTGGTCCTGAGGATCGCATGATCAAGCAGTGGGCTGAGAGATGGCTGAGGGTCTTCAGACGGAAGATTGCGGTCGAGGAGGCGTGGGTACTGGAATTTGAGAGTCAGAAGGTCGAGGAATTCGTTGCTGGTGTGACAGTTGAGAAAGCCAGTGTAAACGCGAATGCGAATGGAGAGGGAAGTTGGAATGCGATGGCTGTCGATGAGGTCGATGGGGGTATCTCATAAACCCTTCGGCCTGTGGACGAGAGCATGAGGTGTACACCGCACGCGAGCTGACATGCGAAAGTAGGAAAAGAACGGCATTTGCATCGGAATTTATTTCTCTGCTGCTGCTCACTGCGTTGGGCCAGGTAGCACCTTTTCACTGTATTTTCCGATCACAAATCTGTACTGTACAATACGGCGCCTGGTGGCGCTACGTCCGCACTTAAAAAAGAGACAGAGACAATAAAAGATACATAAAACAGGTCTATCATGGCACTTGAGCATTCGGAAGTATGTCATGAAAACTCTGGATGGTACTTGAAGTTCTGGACAATAATTGAAGGGGAGAATGCGTATATGCAGTTAAATGTTGGGGTGAGATAACCCTCTTTAGTGTCTGGAAGTAAATAGTGTAAGCGAAATCTGATTTTTAAATCTCCAGTCGCATTTCGCAGACAATCACATAGCTCGATTCCTCGAAACCTGATACGCCAGCTAGTCTTTTTCAAGACATGTGTCTCTCTCATTCAACGACACGGATAGAGCTCACAGCTTGCTGTTCACTATATTGATCACGCCTCTCTGCCCGCACAACTATTCAACTTTCGAATTCAATGTTTTGGAATCTAGCTATGTGTTCGATCCCCAATGCCATTTTGAGAAGTAGGTATGAAGGCATGAAGGCTACTTCCTCGCCCTTCCTACCCATTAAGGACTCTCACCTATCTTAGCACTCCAATAAACGCCTGCAATGCCCCCTGAACACCGTTGACTTTTTGCAACCTTTCAATCCAAGGGATATGTCTCTGGAATCATGTCCCTTTGCCATGCTTTTCGTACAATCGTCTCTCCTATCAAGATACCCCGGTCATCTCCTTCCCGCAAAACCAGGAGGAGCTTGTTGCTGCTGCTGTGGGAAACCTGGTGGAGGTATAAAGCCAGGCGGCATCTGACCGGGTGGAGGACCACCGAATCCCGGAGGCATAGCCTGTGGGAAACCTGGTGGTGGCGCAAATCCCGGAGGATGGAAGTCCTGAGGACCGCCATAACCACCTTGAGAAGGAGGAGGACGCTGCGGTAATCCCGACGGTGGAGGAGGGAGGGGCATATTTGGTCTCGGAGCCATTTGCTGCTGTTGCTGAGGCGGCGGAACAGCATTATATCCCCCAGCACCGGGACGGCCACCGAATCCGGGCGGGAGATTTGGCGGCGGAGCTCCATACGCAGGAGGCATTCCACCCATTCCCATGCCCATGCCATTATCAATCATAGCAGCTGGACCCTGTGGCACACCTCCATTCATCAGCAGCTGCGCAGGCATACTCTGCACTTCCGGCACGACATTATTCTTCTTGCCCGAGCTAGCGAGCATACGCTCCGCCTCATCACCGTGTCTCTCGCCCTTGCCGTCCTTCTTGTACGCGTACTGCACGGAGACGTCCTTGTTCATCAGGTACTGGCCGTTCATGTTTGCGATGGCGTCGTCGGAGGCCTCGAAGCTGGCGTACGAGACGAAGCCGTAGCCTTTCGAGAGGCCGGACTCGTCGCGTGCGATTTTTGGGGGTGATTGGAGGGAGCCGAAGCGCGAGAAGGTGTCGTAGAGGGTCTTTTCGTCGACCATGGGGTCGAGGTTGCCGATAAAGAGCTCGGCGCCGACTTCGATTGGTTTTTGCTTGTCTGCGGAGGCCTGGATTGGAGCTGTTAGTATCTCGTTCTTTCTTGTTTGACTTGCAACATTGGAAAGTAAGTTGTTTAATATGAAGTGAGGCAAAGCTGAGAAGTAGGAAGACATGTAGAATAGAATGAGGAAACAGGGCAAGCAAACATACCTTATTGACTCGAATCGGCTTCCCATACAACCGCACCTGGTTCATGATCCTCGCAGCATACTCTGCATCTTCTTCACTAATGAACTCCACGAAGCCATAACCCTGATGTGTCTGCGTAACCCTATCTTTCGGCAGATGGACGTTGACAATTCGGCCAGCTTGCAGCATAAGTTCCCATACCAAACTATCCGTAACTCGCTCGTCGATATTGCCGATGTAGACGGTAGCTTCCTTGTCTTGCTCCCTAGACTTTCGCATTAATTCCAATTTTCTTTTTGAATTCAGTATATGGCATAGGAAAGGAAGACTTACCAGTGTCGTGCGCCAGACATCTTGAGATTTTTGATTCCGTAGAGATGTGGTGAGGAGCTCTTCGTTCAGCAGGCGCGTTGACGGTTTGATACTGAAGCTTCTGAAATGATTTGACGCTAGTACAGACTAGGCGATCTGCGATAGGTCTTGAATGTTTTTTGGGGACCGGGGTTACGTTTGTTCAAGCTCAGGACCACGACTTTGCCAGATTCAATCTAAATCCAAGTTTGTGAGTACTCGGAGGTTTGATGGGATGCTGAGATGGTTTGCTGATGATTTGGTAGCTTCCTTTCGATACCCCAAGCAGTCAAGATGCAACTTTCAGAAGAAACCAAGGTCGGTCTTGCTAGATGGCTGGCATGCCGGAGGGATGTTAACGGGAGAATAGGAGCGCATCGGAAAGGTCATTGATCTATCTCGAGTTGCTATTCACTAGTATGAAGCCCCCCTCTACGATGTATGCAGCAGTTGCTAACTGTTGCAGTGGCTACCTTCCCCTGATCATCTACCTTGGTACAGCATCTCAACAGCTTCAAAGCATTACAGAAGACTAACAAATCCAGGCTATACTCGCAGCGAGCCTCGCCCATCTTTCATCAGGTATGCAGTATCATATATCCTGCTCCATAAACTTTGCTAATAGCACTACAGACTCTTCTCTCCTCTCGCATAGACTCGATGACCACCACCGACGAAACGAACCAGCTACCCTTCCACAAGCCAGCCAGGATGAGCATTGTAGGGAATGAATGCATATGGAAAGCTATATTGGGAGAGGAAAAGGCTGTGTATAGCATAGAAGGCGTTTTTGAAGGACATTTGGGCTTGTTAAGGAAACCCAGAAATGGATGGATGGAATTACTGTTACACCACCGATAATTGTACTATAGCATGAACCAGTGCAGTCACCACTTGAAAAGACATATTGGCCTTCTGATCTGCATATCTTATGATTATTTATGACTACAAAGTGTGTCTTGGGAATTTGGCTGTGAGGATTAGATATCAATCGGAACCTCGGCGATAAAAAATATTGGGAGCTTCAACCTCGTCATCTGAATCTACAACACCAAACCACCATGACAACCCCAACTCCGCCCTTATGACATGAGTGAAAACCATGCGCGCCTCTCCCCCGCGCTGGTCGAGACCATCGCCGGCCTCTCAGCCGGTACCATATCAACACTGGCCGTCCATCCGCTCGACGTGATAAAGACCCGTCTTCAAAGTCAAGCGCCCCTCCCATTCAATCCCCTTGCGAAACCACCACTAACACTGTCCAGTCCAACGCAACACGTCTCGAACTCCTATAAACGCCTTCACGATCCTCCGCTCCCTACTCTCCAATACCCACCCTATTCAAAGCCTCTACCGTGGCCTCACGCCCAACCTAATCGGCAATGCCAGTTCGTGGGCTTTGTTCTTCTACTTCAAATCCCTCGTCGAAACCCAACTCATTGCCTTCCACGCTCGACCATCCCAGCCTCTCTCAGACTCAGGCCATAATGTCCCTGCCGCCTCACGTAGCGTTCTCACGCCACTCGATTACTTCCTCGCCTCAGGGATATCAGGGACCTTGATAACGCTCTCTACAAACCCGATATGGGTTCTCAAGACACGCATGTTGAGTTCCGACAAAGGAGCTGAGGGCGCCTATAAGTCTATGTGGCATGGCGCTGGACAAGTCTTCCGGAATGAAGGAGTACGAGGCTTCTACAAGGGCGTCGGAGTCAGTCTTCTGGGAAACAGTCATGGCGCCGTACAGTTCGCTGTGTATGAACCCATGAAAAACGTCTGGCGAAAATTTCTGGCCCAGAATGCTCTGCAAGAACCCATGCAGGATGGGAAGGAAGAGAAGCTGGGCAATACAGCTACCCTGGTGATCTCTAGCTCGGCGAAGATCTTTGCTGGGACAGTCACGTATCCGTATCAGGTTATAAGGAGTCGGCTGCAGACTTATCATAGTGAGAAACTCTACGGGAAAGGAATTATTGGTGTGGGGACGAAGATATGGAGGGAGGAGGGATTGAGGGGGTTTTATAGAGGGTTAGGAACAAATGTGTTGAGGGTGTTGCCTGCGACGTGGGTTACGTTTTTGGTTTACGAGAATGTGAGGTATTATCTGCCTCTATGGGATGGAGCGGCTTAGCACAGAAGTCTTCCGTGGAGTCTGTGCTATAAGTATATCGGGTCATTGGTCCCTGATACCCAGGAGGAGCTCAAGGAGCTCCGGACAGGTACCTCACGAAAATATGATTGTATAGCACTGTATTTGAAGTATTACTCTATGACCATGTTTACTTGCATTGTGCTGTGTTATTTATGCAAATCTCTTTCTTATTTGAGATTCTTGTCTTCGATGCTCGGCGCATGCCCGTTGTCATTTACCCAATTATTCGGCTTGAATACCTGCCCCGCTTTGGATCGCTCTGGCCATCCTCTCGAGACCTCCAACAGCGTCTGATGTCATGCTAGAGTTGCTATGCTTCTCCCGGGTCTCAAGGCGGACTGCAGAGATGCTGTCGGTTCTTCCTCAACCAGCTTAGCGAGCCAAAACAGGGTGTAAAGAGTGAAAATATACAGCAAAGGAGCAAGCCCGGGTCTTCTCGATATTCATCTATGTTGCAGCAATCTCACAAAGATTATGCTACATCTATTCCACTCAATCATTATCTGAGTCATTCACGCCTCTAGTCAACTATCGATGACCCGGTAGAGCATCCTAGTAGAGGCTAGAGTGGTTAATCGACCCGGAGACGTGTTAGGATGGACCGTGTTCTCGCTTATATGTGTTTTTACTTACATTACCTCAAGTCCAGCGACTGAATAACTTGCCCCCATTTCCCTTCATCCTTCCTTCTGGTAGCCCAAACTGTGCCTACTTTCTTCTTTATATCAAAGTCAAAAGAAACATCATGAAATCGTCTCTCTTCCTTTGCAAGCCCATCAGTATTCTCACCTTCCTCAGCAGCAACAACCCACTCCGCCACCTTCGCCACAGCTCTGCCATTGTATAACCCGTCTTTTCCAACAAGCTTCATCACACAGATAGCCTTTCTCCTCAACTTTGGATCCCGACATCTGCAGGCGATGAAGAATAGAGGTTGAGCCATTGCTACGTCGAGCGTGTAGCAGGGTCCTTTGGCTCTCGGATTGATGGAAGAATTATGATTAGCTAAGACCACAGTGGCTGTCGAATCCAGTAGTTCTCTGAATTCGTGAAGATAGCAGTCGTAGATGAGCTGGTCTTTGTAGAAAAAGGTTGAAGTCTTGATGAAGGCTGCTAGGTACTGTATCATGACAGTTTTGATTCCCAGGCTCGTCGCTTCATCTGAGTTTTTTGGCTCGGCTATCAATCGATCGAGTGCTTGTCGCCATGATTGGAGCAAGGTCTGGATGTCTTGAAGTTCTGTTGCAACTTTGGTAGGTAGCGCCCCCATTGGCAAACTTTTCAGGTTCGCACTTCCATGCCGCCGGTAGAATGAATATGTTGCCGCGATAATGGTATTGAGACTCGACCTAGCGTCCGCGATAGTTTTGAAAGACTGAGGGACTTCAGGCTCTGAATTGCTCGAGCCACAGAGCCCAAGAAAAGGATACTCATCGACACTCAAGCGAGTGTATGCGGTAACGAGATCTTCTGAGTCCCCGCAATCAATCTTAACATTTGCAGCGTACCTTCTACCGTTTGTTGAGAGTGTGTTGTAGATATCTGGCTTCCCAGAAGGAAGACTTTTGAGGATCGCCTCTCCACTTCTCATATGTAAGAGAGCGCCCATCTCATGACCTTGCAACACTTCGATGGCCAGGAAGATCAAACTTCCCAGAATAGCGAGCTTCCAGTCTGCGGTTCCGTTCTTCATTCTCTGACCCAACATTCGGGAAGCTAAGCTATACTTCTTCAGGCTATATTCCAGAATAGGAATGGTATACGTTGGAGCGTGGGTATTAAACCGTGTCAAAGCACCGACAGCTAAACAAGCGTGGAGGACGAAGGGCTCAGTATGGGCAGCTCGGAGGATGATGCCTTTCCATAGGTTGGCGTTGAAGTGCGTGGAGAAAGAACTGGCGCAGACGGTGCGGAAGAAGTCGAAATGCTGTGCTTCAATTGAGTCACTTAAAGTGATGAAACTGGGCAGTGAATTGGGATGCTCCGTTCCGAAGAGATACTCGAATCGGTAATGCTGTTTCCTTTCATTATTGTCGATGACCTTGGATCCTGTTGACGACTGTGACCCTTGGCCTCTAGGTGATTCATTCAAGGCTTTTGGTCCTGCCCTAGGACTAGCCAAAAAGTCGCAAGTCCGCCCTGTGGTCGTGCAGCGGACACAAGCAGGATGTGTCTGATCACATTTCTTACGTCGAATTCTAATTATGGTTATTAATGGTTAGCTATGTCGGACCTGCCACATCGCTGGGAGACTTGGAGACGGTTCTACGCCCTCAACCCGAGGCTCAAGGGTGTACATACTTGCAAGTTACACATCCTGCCTTGACATTAGGGCCTCTTCTGCGTGTCTTCTTGGGTTTCACTTCCTGATCAGTCATTTTCCGAACCTATCTTGGGACGTCGTGGCTTCGAACGTGCTTTACGCTTGTGCATCCTGAATTTTCACCATATTGGGACACGGGGCCGTAAATAATATCGTTAGTGACCGCGCCTCGGGAAGATATTGTAAGCAAATGAAGAAGTGGTCTGCTCTGTAGTACAGGGAGCTGATGAGTATGTTGCTGACTGATTCGTCAGCAAAGAGGATGTATGTCGTTGCAGCTTTACCGAGAGTCCGTGATTCGTTCGAGCGTAAATAGAAGTAAAGAGATTAATGGAAGCGAACATTCCTGCATCACTTGCGCCAATCTAACCAGGCTGGCTGGAGGCTCACTCTGACTATGTTTTTTCAGCGGCGAGAGACAGAACCTCAATGCCGCATCGGACTCGGAGGAACTCCCTAGAAGATGAACAATGGTATGATTGGGCTGAGCGTAAACTCAAGATCATGATTGCTACACTTGGTTGCATGTGTGCTCCATTAACAGCGGAAGCCGTACGGAAACATTAGACTATTGGACGCCAGGCTATCATCAATCTTGATTGTCATGGTATATAAGAAGTGGCTCATCGAATTCAAGATTTGTGAATCGATAACGACCTTCAGCGTCTACAAACATCTTTCATAAACCCATCGGTGCAATGAGCAAACTACTCACAGTTTTCGGTGCAACTGGACAACAAGGAGGGTCGCTTATCGACTACGTTCTCAAAAACCCCGAACTATCCTCAATGTATCGTGTTCGCGGCATCACTCGAGACAGATCGAACCCCACTGCCGTGGCTCTTAAAGCCAGAGGAGTTGAAGTGATCGAAGCAGACTTAGACAAGCCTGCCACGCTTATTCCGGCACTCGCAGGATCATATGCTGTTTTTGGTGTCACAAATTGTAAGTTCTTCCATTGTTTCGCGACATGTACTGTCGTCTCTTTCGATATCCTGACCTGGCCACACCACAGACTGGGAACGTGCCTCGAAGGAAGTTGAGATTGCCCAGGGGAAGGCCATAGCTGATGCCTCAGTTGCCGCGGGTGCGGAACTTCTGATCTGGTCGTCGCTCCCAAGTGTCACCAAATTGAGTAATCGAAGGGCTACTTTCAAGCACTTCGACAGTAAGGCCAAGGTTGAAGAATATATCCGCACTCTGACAATTCTGAGTGCCTTTTTCATGGCAGGTTGGTATATGCAGAACCATATTGGATACATGAGACCTCAACCTGTGAGTTATCATATTATGTACATTGAGTTATCTGGATTCTGACTTCTGTATCAGGTGGGAGACGGAACTTACAACCTCTCTCAAACATTTGCTCCGAATGCTACCCTTCCCATGATCGACATCACCGATACAGGGAAGTTCATTGCGCCCATCCTGCTCGATCCCGCAAAGTACAATGGCAAGAACTTTACCTGTGCAACCAAGTTTCTCAGTCCCCTTCAGCTTGTTGACGGATGGACAAAGGTGACTGGGAAGACTGTCAGGTATTCTATGGTCAGTCCAGATGAGATGGCATCCGAAGCAATGACTCCCGAGATGCGAGCCGAGTTGAAGAAGAGCGCGAATCTCATCAATGAGTTTTCGTATTTTGGGCCGAATGGGCAAGCGGATCTGGAATGGACTCAGGCACAGGTCAAGGACAATTTGACCACATGGGAAGAGTTCGTGAAGAGTAATGAGCCTTGGTTCGGAGATGTATAATTTTTTTAGGTGATAGATTCTTGACATACCTCCAACGTTGGCATTAGCGAGCTAACTATCTCCAATTCAAAATGACAACAAGAAATGAATAATGCAGAAGTCTTGTCACTTCTTGCGGAATCCAACCAATGAATAGGATGATAACCTGGAAAAATGTACCTGTTTTTGGAAGTTCTAAATCCTACGCTATGCATCGCCAGTCCATGCAATGTTGTATATATACATACAACCCAGGCCAAACCCAAGACATAAGAAAAAATGTACAATATTGTACAATACATCCGTCCACCTACTTGTTCTCCTTCTCTTTCCCCATTCATGCATGCCCGGTTCCTAGACCGGTCATATCTTGACGTCAATATACCTCTTCCTATCCCTTATCCCCAACCAAAAACCTCCGCCACACCCACAGTATTAATCCTCACTCCCACCAACGCAACAACAACACCCACCACATCAACAATAAGCAGCACAAACGCCGCACTCATGAACTTCGGGCTGAAAATCCTATAGAGCATGAGATGTCTCCTCAAATGCCCCGCCCACATCGTAGTCGCCAGTCCAATAACAGCATAATACGCAAGATGCCACGCCAACGCCGCAACCACACTCCTCAGTATCCCTGTCTTGCGCGGTTTCTGCTTCCACAGGACGACGAGCGGGACTGCTATGACGGCGAGGATCTGCGCACCGTAGGTGTTCAGCCCGACGAGGATGGGTGAGTAAGGGTAGACGAGGGAGTGGAGTGGGATGAAGGCAGATTCCCATTGAATGGAGGAGAGCGTTGCTTGGTGCCCGGTCTTGAAGAAGTGGAAGGAGCCGAGGAGGGCGAGCATGATGGGACCGATGGGTGAGCTGGTCAGGGCGTTGAGATCGAGGATTTCGACTAGGGAGAGGATTTGCCAGGCCATGAGACTGAGTGCTCCTGCGCCCATGGGCTTTTGCACGAGGAGGAGGATGAGCAGGAAGTTGATGAGGAGCAGGCAGTATCGGGTTCCATGTGTGTTGGCGAAACCAAGAATGGTAACTGTTGCGCCGGAACTGTTTGTCATTTGTGCATTGGGGGATGAAGGAGCGGCGGTTGTGCTGATGGATACGCATGGTGGTGCGTATAGGAAGGCTGGACAACCTACACCGAGAGCTATGGCGAAGATTGTCTGAGCAATTGGAACTCTGATGGACTTGAGCCTTCCTTCTGGAATGTATGATGAGAGCCATTCTCCATCATCTGCAGCATCTAGAGTCCAGAACAGGGCGCTAAGAATGAGGAGACCTCTGAAAACCCAGCTGATCCAGGCGGGTGCGAACCCTTCGAATGATCGACTACCAGTGTAGTAAGACTTGATGATAGATGGCAGGATTATAGCGATGAGAAAAGGAATAGCCAGTTGCCAAGGCGCGGAAGTAGAAGATGTCGATGACGCATAGTAGGTAGATCTGCAATACGGCATCTGCTCCTCTCTACAGAGCTTCGAGAAAGACGCAGCCCATCCCAAAGCAACAAACAGCACAGAGTGGTAGACGGCAAGTGTCCTATCCGGTACATTTTCCAGACGCAGGGAAGAAACAGCTGCAGCAACTCCAAACGTTGAGATGAAGAACAATAGGATCGAGTCTTCCCAAATGGTATACGAGTTCGACGCGAAGCCGATCGACTGTGTGACCGTAAAGACAACAGCCAGCCAGCCCCAAAATGTTGTCGGGAAAGGGCTAGTGAAAGCCATTCTTCTTCTCATCTCCTGGTAGAGAACACCAACAAGGCCAGAAACAGCACAGACACCCAAGATGAAATTAGGGAGCGATTCAGGCTTGACGGAAAGGAAGATAGCTGGCCCACCAGCAGCTCCGAGAAGCGTTCCCAGAAGAGCACCTCTCACGAGTGTTCGACTCGTAGTTTCATCCTGGTCGTTGAAAGTTGAATCTTTTGCGAAAGCATCGAGCTCCAACTGCAATTCTTTGCGATCCAATTCTGGATCATCAATTGCGTCTCCATTATCCGCATTGCTATTCGCAAAGAGTATCAACGCCAATACTCCACCCACAAGGATGGCTATACCGAGACCCATGCTAGGGACATCGAATCGAGCCCACAGGCTTCTGCATATCCTTAAAGTCTCGGCTTGGAATGCAGAGAATGCCATATAGCCTTCTTTCCAGTGCTGTTTTCCTGCTCCAGCAAGAGCAGTTTCGGCAGTCTCCCACAAAGTATGCGGCGAGCCTTCCAGGGTACTCTCATCAATCCCTCTAGCTTGCCAGTACGCTGCTTGGTATCTCTTGATACCAGCAGCTGTCATTCTCGCTATAGCCGCAAGATTCTCCCAGGCATCGCCCTTCTTTCCAGCAAAAGCCTCTTCAATAGGCTTGCCCAGATTACTGAACGGAATTGGTAAACCCAGTAAAAGAGCCAATGTCGGCACCAGATCAATCTGATTTACCGGCCTGATTTTGGCGTTCTCGGGGGGCGTGACGAATGCAGGGTCAGTACGTCCGAAAATGCCTTTCTTGGAGTACATCCACAACGCAGCCTGCACTTCATCATCACTCTCCCCGCCATGATCACCCTTCCCATCCATGCCATGATCTCCCATGACAACCAACAGCGTATCATCATCCAGCCTCTGCACGACCTCCCTCAACACCCCATCCATCTGAGCTAGCTTTGCAGTCATAGCTGGATGATTCGGACCATAACGATGGCCCGCATGATCCACACCCAAATAATGCGCAATCATAACATCCCACGCCCCCTTCTTCTCTTTCCCAAGTAGAGGCATGATATGCTCATTCACGCCATTGTCAAGCGTATGTAGATCCCAGACATCGAAACTCGGATACGCTCTACTGATGCCTTCTTCGAAATACCCCGGGAAGAGAGCAGTCCACGTATCATCTCCCAGATGTACGATCCTCCTTCCCGCGTCTTTCAATTGCATAAGCAAGTTATCTTCAGTGATAGCCTCTCCTCCAAAATTCGAGCCCATTTCCACAAACGTTGGAAGCGTTCCCGTCGTTAACCCTTTGATCCTAACAAGCGTCGTGGTCGGTGGATCCGCGATGAACGGTAATAGGAACGCATTTTGTGGTTCCTTGACAGCAGTCTCGTACAGAAATGGTAACGAGTTATGGAAAGCTTGCGCAGGCCCTGTTTCCGTGGTATTGGCAAAGGGGATGGTGAAATCGTAGCGTAGAGCATCTATCACAATGACTACTGCTTTCTCGAAGGTCTTAGGATGCCAGCAGCCTGCTTCAGGGGTGCCTGAGCCTTTGAAAGTATTGTGGAGTGCGATTGGGGGCGAGGAACAGCTTGACTTCTCTTCAAGCACGAGGCGGGTGAGGAGAAAGCCTTTGGTGAAGAAGTAAATTCCTGAGGCGTGAATGAAGCTGTGATTTATGTATTAGCCAAGTTCAGATCCAATTTAAATCCCAGTTCCAACTTCCAATACAGGCGCATCTCTCATCCTCCTGCGAGGACCAATTCCCTTGTCCAGTGCCTTTCCTCCAAACCAGCAGAAGTAAGGAAACATCCACACTCACAAAACCCAACAAAAGAACGCCGCAACCCAACTCCACTCCCCCTTCCACCTCACAACCTTCCTCTCGCTCAACCTCTCCACAACACTCTTCTTCTTTCCCAATACCCCACCACCAGCTGTCCCGTCACCCAAACCCGCATCCTTCAACAACCCCGCTACCTTCTCCCTATCCTTCTGATCCCGCGCATCCTGTAGTGCTTTGGCGCGCGCGTATTGCGCGGCGATGGAATTCGGGTTGCCAGTTGAGGAGGGAAGAGGAATGGTGTTGCGGACTGTATGGGGGACTGTTGATTCTGGTTTTGGTGGTGGTTTGGGGGAGGACATCGTGCTGTCCTGTCTACTACTTTTCTCTCTATTGCTCAAAAAATAACCCGACAATGGACTATAGTGAAGCTGGACAGTGATCCAAAGAATGTGCCATCAGAAACTTGGCATGAAGGAGTGTATGAAGAGAAGTATTGTAAGTAAGTATGGCTTTACTGGACGTTAATACTGCCCGCGTACGAAAGTCGGGTTTGGCGGACGCGACACTATTTTTTGTTCAGGGGCCGAGGTTCCGAGTTTCTGATTCGCTAGGAGAGCATCAAGGCTAGATGAGCTTCCAATATATCAGACATGGCTCTCTTCACTAATGCCTCATTGAAAGGAGCAAGCGAAGAAACCGACCAGTGTTTCTTGTGTAGGACTTGGAATGTTGGGTGTGTTTCAATGATTGCGCAGTTTCTTGACGTTCTGGTAGCTCCAACGTCCTGAATAAATTCAGTCATTGAGTTACCCTCGATGTCCAAAATTGCAACAGACTTCTAGCCACTTCCCACAGTTATGAATATCAAATATACATATGCATTCTAGTCGCTGTAATTGACGGTTCCATGATGTATTGATTTTCACATATCTCACTCAGAGAAACTTCACAAAACCATAAGCGCTTGCTCGCTCATAAACACATCACTATACTACAAAAGATGCTTCGCAGTTCTTTCCAGTCCTCCTACCAATGACCATTCTGTACTTGCCATTCCAAAGTCCAATTGTGCCTCCCACCCTTCTCTCTTTCCCTCCATAGCTTTCGCCAGCCCCAAGTTCTCTTAAGTCTTCGCATTCTCCATGCATCTTCGCGAACCTGCTCACAGAGCCAAGTTATACGAGTACTCGTCCTCCATATTCTGGCTGATCCAAAGCACAACCGAGCTAATCTCCAAGTTAGCAAACCATCTCCCACTCCCGGAAAATAAGCCTCAAACTCACCTCAACATAACCAACCCATTAGCCACCAAATTCGCAACCCCCATATACATAGTCGGCCACGGCGCACTAGGCACCACATACTTCAAAACCAGCACCGTCACACCACCCGCCATCCCTCCAGCCAAACTCGCAAACCCCAAAAACAGCACAACCCGAGCCTTCCAGGCCACCCCACTACCGGAGTACGAGAACGAGTCGGCGGAGAGCCGGGTCTTCTCGATGCTGTTTATGATGAGCATGCCGAGGGAGGAAAAGATGAGGGGCAGCCAGTCGATGAATGTGATGTGGATGGTAGAGCCGTTCTTGGCGCTGTGGGACCAGACGGCGGCGTCGAGGAGGACGAAGAATGCGAGGGAGAACTGTGGGAGTACCGTGTTAGCTGTATACATTTCATATTTCCGCAATACTTTCATCTTGCAATCACTGTGTATGAACAAGACATAGTGGGGTGCCAAAGGAGGTATCTCCACCCCACCATCCACCTTCCAGATCAGCCCTCTCTCGCTCTCACACCCTCCCTCTCCGTCCCCAACCCTCAAAAGAGATAGAAACTCACCAAAGCCCCCGCGCCATAAACGCCCGAACTCCTCGCCGTAGCGCTATTCATCCACTCCGGCTTCCTGAACTTCCAAAGGCGCTCTTCCGACATCTTGCAGGTTATCGATCAATCACTCAATCAACTTTGTTTGTTCTGCTCCTCTTCCTTCCCTTCTAATCTGAGAATCTCCGAATCGGATTGGATGAGAGAAACCTATCGGTAGTGTGGTGAGTTGTTGTGTCGCAAAAGTGTTGGTGGTGAGTGAGCTTGATGGAGTGAGGTTGATAGCTGAAGCTCGGCCGGCCTTGCTGGCTGGCTTGCGCGGCTGACGAGGTGGGTCTGAACAGCATTAGCGCGGATGACACGTGAGGAGGCTCATTTTGAGGTTTACATACCTTCGACCTAAGGTGTAGATGGAGAGCGAGAACAGCCGCAAAAAGCGTTGAAAATGTGCATTATATCGTGAAACAGATTTAAGACAGACTTTCTGATGAATCTTGGAGGGCGGAATTCGCTTTGGTGAGCTGTGAATAGCCATTCCTCTGCGTCAGAATCTACCTACCTATGCCTTTGGGAATCTCGACGAAAGTCAACAATTCTTGCCGAATGGGGTTATGAGATCCAGGTCTGGCTATACAAAGCTGATAATAACTGGTAGACATGCATTACAGGCATCATGTTCAACCTCTCAAGGCAAAGGAATCAAACCCTTTCCAAGCCACACTGAGTCTCAGCACCAAATTCAATAAAATAAGGTCACAGAGACGTCTAAGAACATGATGAAGAAACCCAATCAGAATACAAATTTCGCCCTTCTTTCATCCCAATCGTAATATGCCTACCTACTTTACAAAGCCCCTTCAGGTCATCTCTCTCTCCTCGACCACCGGAAAGCGCAATCATTCAGTCAATCAACCGTTCCGAAGCAACACCAAAGAAGAAAAGCCTCCATCCCATACATAAAGTAGCGCTCCACCACTATCTTCCCAATTCAAACGAGAAGAAAGACTTGAAAATACCACCCAGCTTGAACTAGCCAGCTTCAAGAAAAAAAGAGGTCCAGGTTTCGTATCGTGTATGCTATTTAAATTGGATTTTTCTCATTTCTTTCGATTCTCAATTACGCCCATTCATCCATCCATCCACCTGCCTGTGACTCCTCTCCACTCGATTTCACTCCACTCCACTCCACTCCCTCTCTCTCCGCTCCTCAAAACACACAATACACAGAATACATCAGGGTTTCTCACAGTGTTCTCCTCTCACTAATTTCCTCACACTCTGTTTCGTCCAAAATACAACTCTCCCATTCGTATGGTCTGAGAGAGAAAGGGCAGGTAAAAGCACTCCGAGAGAAGAAAAAGCAATCAACCCTCCCAATGCACGCATGCCATCAGTCAATCAATCAATGAGTTCAGTCGATCAATCAATGAATCAAAAAAAAAAAAAGACGAGGTTCCCATTCCATTATGACAGTTCTCCTTTCTTTGGTGGTAGAAAGGAAAGGACTCCTCATATTACACGCTGCGCCTCATAACGCCTTCCCTTTCATCTTCGTGTGTCTCTTGCTCGCGGAAAATAAACAAAGTTGTATTGGGGGAAGGGAAGATCTTAGATCTCAATCGTTTTCATCGTGGTATGGTCATCCTCAACCGTAGCCTTCTTGAGAGTGCCATTGGTCAATCCGTTGGTCTTGACGGTCGTTTCTGCTTTCTTGTTCTCCTTGTCGTCGTCTAATGATACAGGTTCCAGTAAGGACTCCAAGGTCTTCTGCTTCTGGGGCTCCTTGACGTCTTCGCTTGGTCTTGGTGTTTCTACCTCCACAAGCTTCTCGGGCTTGATACCATTTGTGTTCAGTCGGATTGGGGTAGCACGTTCTTCGGTGACTCGAGCCAGCGGACTGGATTTGCTGTAGTTTGGTCGATTTGGACTGGCCACAGGGGAAGCTCCGCTGAATCGTTGCATTGACCGTCCTCGAGGCTCACCATTGACTTCCGCAGTTGGACTGGCATATGGTGAACCAGTTGGAGAACCGCTGGGCTGCCCGTTCATGGGAGCTGCTGATCTGCGTCGTACATTCTTTCTGCCATACTTCTGATCCATTCTCCATCTCAAGATATCCAAGTATCCAGGCTCGACGTTTCTCGACTTGAATTCTCTCAACTTCAATTCATGGGTCTCCTCATCAACGAACCATTTGCCGCTGTTCAGGTCATCTGCGAAGGTAGCCAGGAAGGCAGACCAGGATCGAGCAACCACGTATTTGCAGTCATAATCCCGACCAAACAAGATAACTTGACCCCATTTTCCAGAAGGTCCTGGCGCCAGATCAACTGCCAAATTATTTCCGCCCCAGTCTCTGACCAGAGGAATCCACGAAGGATGAGCGTACACCTTCTGAATAGCACCAGCGGGTTGAGAGTCCTGGCGGGAAAGCAGCTCTTGTCTCCAGTGAGGGTTTTGTGACGATCTTGGAGCATCCTTCGACGAAGAGGCGGCGGAGCTTCCACCGAAAGCCTTTACAGGGGCCGATGGCTTGAAATTAATGGGCTCCTGGAGATACTCCGCGTTCACCTTCTTCCAATTCTCCCACTCCTGCACAATCTCCTCGCAATCTAGCAGCATGGAGCTGAAGATAATTCCTGTTGGATTGCCACCTCTCTCTTGGCCATCATGTACCTGCAATGATTCACGGACTTCCATTGGGAGCGAGCAGTCCAATTGGTGCTCCAGCTCATTCAAGTCATTTGATGTGCAACCCTCGCAGAGCTGGTCGTAAAGTTCTGGATAGTTCTCCTCTGCCCATCGATCAATTCGCTTCCAGGAATGTCCAGGGGGAGGAGGTGGAGGAAGACCCTCATTGAACGGTTGTAATTGGATTTCACCTGCTGTAGCATTTTCGAAATTCTCGTTTGTATTCGTCCGGTGGAGAGCAGCACTTGATCTCATGCCAGGTGAGTAAGGGGATGGTGATTGTGGCGAAGGACTGTGTGGGAGGGGAGATCCTGGATAAGCGCCACCGTTCAACGCGGAGGTGGAATGTCTTCCTGCATCTTCAAAGTACGGAGAACTGACATCGGCGCGAGATTCTGATGCAGTGGTAGCGACGGAGGTTAGAGGAGCATGTCTGCTTTGTGCGAGAGGGACGTGTTGTCCTGTGCGGTAAGGAGAGTCGTAAGAAGAGTCTGTTTACATTGTTAGAAAGGCTGTTTCCAGGGAACCAACAACAAACATACGTCGGTCATAACTGGTCATCGTATGCCAGAACGATCGAAAGGCTGAACCGAACCTGGTGGCACAGTACTATTAGCATGGTTGCATATACTTTTTTCGCGGTGCGGGCGGAGAGGGGATGTTTGTCGCTGGCTGGTCGAGGGGAGCATCGCAATGCAAAAAAGGGGAACACTCACGACGCCATATCTGGCGATGGTGCTGTGGTTGCAGACAGCTTGAAATTGGTTTATTGATCGGCCTGCCGTGTTGGCTGTAGAAATACTGCGAGACGTGGTGAACGAGTGATTTCAATGTTGGTGGGTGAAGCAGCGAAGAACTGGAAACGAAGGTGGTGGTGGTGGTGGTAGTGGTGGCAGAAGTTCGCGTTGTTGGAGGTTTCGCAGCAGGTTATGGACAGTCCTGGCACGGTAAGGTACGGACGGTACGGGGGTACTCTTGCCTTTTGTCGAGGTGCAGCTCAGTGTGCAGCGCAGTGGAGCGTCAGTGATGAAAAGCGGGGCCGTGATTGGCTCCACTTCCACTTCCACTTCCACTTCAACCTGCCAATGTCGATTCAAGATCTGCAACTTTTGGAACTGGAATATGCCGAATTAATCGCTGGTTTACCCAACGACGGCTCTTAGTTTTTCTTAACTTGACTTGACTCGACTTGACTTGGTGAAGGGGTTCCTGAACGCCGACTTGTTCTAGCAGCGGGAACGGCTTTGCGATAGCAGATAGGGGAAGGGGAAGGGGAAGGGGCGATTGAATGCCAAGACTAGACTCGATCGGTGGTGGAGAAGAATGTAAAGTACAAAGTGTCCCGGGGATAAAAGTTCTGGATATAATTTTGAGGTCGGAAGGCTCCTTGCCTGTTGTAAAATGCTTGCGTTGTTCAAACGAGGCAATCTTCTCGAATTACGGGGAACAATGCTATTTTAATACTGCCTTCGTGGATATGTTAGGGGGCCATTCGTCAGATCAGATCTGTGTCGCTTCACCTCAACGTCCGTCTCCAAAAATACAGAAGGGAGATGCGTCTCCGTCATCAATCTACCATCGTTGTAGAGATGGCGATGCAATCACCAAGAGCAGGAGCAGGTCAAAACAGAAAGAGACTTTTCTCTCTTGATCATCCCTTAAACGTTCAGACTATACAATTTCGGAATGGACTTCACCCAGCCCCCGTTGGAAAAGAAGATTGAATCAATGGATGAAGCTTAAAACCCTGATGCTTGATCTCCATCCAAGCCCAGGGCAGGGCAGGGCAGGGCAGGGCAGGGCAGCAGGGCAGCAGGGCAGCAGGGCAGGTCAAGTCGGTCCGGGTACGTCACCGCTACCAAAATTGAGAAATGCAACGGGCCAACATCAAATCTCAACTTTCCTGAAATCATTTAATCTGCCGGCTATTTCCCACCGTTATAAATAAATCCACACCGAGTCCGCATTCTCACGCTTACTCTTATTTCCAATTCCGTATACAAGTAGAATACTTACAGCATCAATAAGAAACCTCCTCTCCCAACTCCAAACACAAATATCGCCCCAGATACTACAAACATGCATCAACATGCCTCAAATCCAATCACCAGACTCACGCCAACCAACAAATCAAAATGCCGCTCCTCAGTTGTTCTGCAGCTGTGTTTCATGTACTGTACGGGGCACAGAGCTTGTAGCGCACGCACGGCATCCGAATCTGCAGGTCCCTGGGAACGCCAAAACGCCATTTCCTTTTTCCTTCAGCGGACCAGCCTGACGTCTGCCACACCAAAATCAGCCACCCATTTCATTCATTTGCCCACCACTGACGATGGCACGCACCAACGCGAAAGTTCCTACTGGCTGCCAGTTTGGATCCTTCCCCCCTCCATACCGAGCACAATTCACTTCATGGCATCCAAACAACCAGCCTCTTGGCGTCATTTTGCAGCTGGGCTTACTTGTCTTCCCTCTCCCCTCCTTCCAACCCCTGAATTATCCTGTGGCTTCCCTTCCTCGCTTGTCCTCTCTGCCGAGTGGCAAAACCGCAGACAGGAGAGCAAGTACAGTAGCACAACATTTTGCCCCTTCAAAGTAGCATTGCATCTGCAGCTGCATACCAGGAGTCTGTAGATGTCTGTATCCCCACGTGAATCCTATTCCGCGGTACAAAAGGTATCCAGCCAATATCTTCAATCAAACCTATCAATTCCCCAGTCCTACCAGCTAACCACCTAACCAGCTCTCGTATTGTTTGTGCTACCAATCCAGTGTATGCATCCGTTCAGAGATGTAGATCCCCAGGCGCAGCACACACATCGAGGTATTCGGGCACTGCTGATTCGCTGACCCCGCATTTAAACATCAAATAGGAATGTGGTAGACAAAGTCTCAAGCCACTCTGAGTGTCTATCACAGTGTAGATCTGGAGGCGAAAAGAGTGAAGCGAGTACAATAAACATGTTGTGTGTGGCGTAAGGTTGGCTGAGATCGATATCTTGATAGTGGTATGGTATTTTCGATGAGGTAGGTATGGAATCTGCGGATTGTATAGAGATCTAAATATACATGTCCTGTCTGGGCAGGAGAATTGGTGGCAACATGTGGCTGCAGAATTATAGTCCGGGTTCAGGACATGGCTTGCTTATGTCACTGTGTATGTCTGTTACTGTACACGACATGGTATTGAATTATGTACCAAGAAAGCCAGAAGAGCCTCGCAAATAGTCATTTACATTCAGAACCGCTCAAAGTCCTGCTATCTTACATGCAAAGAAGTTTAGATGCCGAACTCCTTCCTGGCACTACCTATCTCAAACAAGTCCACTAGAAGTCCTAACTCTCCCACATATACTCACTCAACTGCAACGAATGCTCGCCCATGCCTCTCTTTGCAACCGTACTAATTCCCCTCTCGGGACTAGCCAGCTGTTCACTATAGCACAACTCCACCAACATCTTCAGCTCCTCGAAACTGAACAACTCCTTCGCCCCATTCCCACTCTCCTTCTCCTCCTTCGCATGCTTAACAATTGCGTCCGGGCCTGCAGTGAACAAGTCGAAGAACTTGCCCGCGCGGTCGAGGTTGACGTTTGTCTCGATGTTCTTGAGATTTTGCTGCAGAACGAGGATGTTGAGTTGCATCCTACCGCAGCCATGCGCGTTCATCGCTTTGACCATGCCCGCGTTGCTGACGAGGAAGGTGTCGATGAGGAGACCGAGGCCGGTGCGGATGAAGGAGATTTCTTTTTCGCGGAGGAAATTGGTAATTGTCTCGTCATAGGAGACAAGATCGGCGTTGAGACTGAGAATTCTGGGATCTGGGTCATTAACCACTTGCTCAAGGAGATATGGAGCTGATTCGGGAGACAGGGCGATGGCTAGGGAGTGGATAATGTGACATCTGATTTCCATGTGGAGTGTGAGTAGGACTGTAGCCGCGAGTTCTTGGTAAGAAGAGACGATAGAATCAAAAGCACTATTTTTCAGTCAGTAACGTGGTGTTTTCTAAGAGTATGGGTACTTACACGACCGTCTCTTGAGTCATTGGCAAGTAGACTGGGATTTGGTCGTCTTGCGCTCTCGTGACATCGTTGAGCAAAGTCCATCGCCTATTCGTCGGCTTCTGCATTGTCGTCCGAGATGAGTCAACATCATTTCGAGTGATGTGACGGAGCTGGTCTATCTTGATAGCAAGCCACTTCATGCTCGTGTAAAGAACACAAAGTGAGGAGATGGTCTCACGATCCAGAATTATGTCGTCCAGCTTCAAAGGTGTCTCGTTGGTCTTGATGATTAGCAAGCCAGTCTCTTTTTCAAGCAGTTCTCGGTCCTCCTCTTCTGAAGTCCACAGCTTCTGCATGGTATCATGGATATCATCTGGCCCGCTTGCCAATAGGGCAGATAGTTTCAAAGTCGGTCCATCTATATCTCGGACGCGTGAGACTAACGACTTGAACCAGTCATAGCAACGATCGTAGTATCGCATCATCTGGGTAATAATGAGCGAACTCAGAGCCTGATCGTGAGGGATTGTGTCCAGCATTCGACAAAATGCCGTGATTAAGGCAAAAAAGGCCGAGGTGCCCTTGAATACCGGTCGCCTGGCGATCTTTGTCCACTGTGGATCTTGCTGGAAAGAATCTGTCTCTTCGAAGACCGTATCGCTCAACTTCCCCAAGGTTTCATCCAATTGGGGAAGAAATACATTGACGAGGAAGTTATCCAAAAATGATGTCAAAGTACTTGTGACAAGGTCAGACCCAGGCGGAACAATGTTCTTAAGTCTCTGCAGGAAGCCAAGTGTGGGTGGTAACAATAAGCTCATATTGAACACACTTGGCTCTACCAATGACTTGTGGACACCAATCCCCCCAGTTTTGTCATAGATCGATGTATTTGCTCCCCGGCGCGACCCGGTGGAATCTATCGTACTCTCAATCCTACCCTGACCCTTCTTGCCATCTGCACCTTGCTTTCGGCTAGACATGAGACCTGGCACGGCTGCCCTTATGATACCTTCGAGCTCCTGGTACTCCGTTGTCATCTGCACAGATTTTGAATCAGCGTCAGAGAATGAGAATAGGTGCTCTCGTTTCGAGTCTTTTGTGGTGCCACCAATTTTCGGTGAGGAATTGAACTGGTACACATCCGCGTCGGTTGTGACATAGTTGTGCAGCAAAGACCGTATTTCATTTTGGTAAAGATTCCATAACTCTCGGAACCCTCCCAGGAGCATCGATGAATTCCTCCCACCCTCTCGCCTCACGACAGACTTGACGACGTCGTGGAAGACTCTGTGGCTTTCTGCAATCGACTCAAATTTGGCGTACAAGGTCCAAAGCAGATCATAGATGACATCTGCTCGTATGCTGTTCTCCCGACTGCCAAATGCTTGGTTGCCTTGAGCATTTGACAGACCACCCCGCAGGGAACTCGGGTGCTTCTGATCGACCTCACTGTTTGTTTCATTAACGATTCCGAAGAGCTCAACTGGGAGCCGTTGCTTGATGGTATTCACAGCAGATTCGAGGCGTCCAAGTTTATTTAGAGACTCGACTAACAACTCAATGTAATAGAACGTGTCTGCTTCCGGGTTCCTTGAGGGGTCTTCAACAAGCGGCTCGGTAAGGTCCATCGCGTCGAGCACTTCGTAGAATGGCCGTACAGCAGCAGCTTTCTCTGGTTTCTCTTTCCCCGGAGCTCCCTGACCCTTTGCCAGACTCTGCCATCGCTCCTGACAATAAGGCGACTTGAGGTACAGATGATCATGAAGCTCTTCCACGAGGATGTCTGTCAGAGCAGTTTCTTGGTTCGTCAAGTAACTTCTCAGGTCACTCAAAGCCCCAATCTCGTCCAGTGCAGGAGTTCTTATCCGCCGCAGGGCAGTCTGAAGTATGTCCACCGCAGTCAGGAACCTTTTCTCCGATATCCGTGCTTCTAACTGATCTGGTACCAGCCGCAGATCTTCAATCTCAGAAAGTGTGTGTATTAAGTCGTCATATTTTTGGGATGCTGTCGCCAGCTTCTTTAATTCTGGATCCGTGGTAGATAGACTCGCTTTCGACTGAGTCAAAGACTCCTTTAATGTTCTGACCCTCTTCTGCGACGTCTGAATACTGGCTTGGATCTTGTGAAATGTACCAATTGAACTGTTGAAGCCCTGATGGTGCTCGTGAACAATGGCTTTCAGTGAGTCTTGAAGGTAACGATGCGTCTTCTCGAATTGCCGGTACTCGTGTGCTCGTCCAACAGAGCTTGAATCCAACAACTGAAGTGCAACATGTACAGGCACACATTCGCTCTCGCACATGGCTGGCCATTCTGTCTTGATGTGCTCCAGCACTACGCCTATTTGTCTTTCTGCATTGCTTTCTGGCGCAAGTCTTGGAGGGCGCGCAGATGCACTTCTTGCTGCTGGAGGAGAAGGTGTAGTTAACGGAGGCGTTCCATATCGGTCGTCATATCCAGTTCCATAAGGATCATAGTCGTCTGCCTCCCTGATCGGTTGCCCATAGCCCCCTCCATTGCCATTGCCATTCGCGTATGGGTCCTCGGTGAAGCCCCCGTACCGATTCCGGGACATGGCTTATTGTTCGCAGTCGCCTGATCTGTACCGATGTATGGATGCCATCCGCAGATATTGTATGATCTGTCAAGTTCTCAAAACGCGCAAGCTCATATCTTGTTGACGATACATTTGCGAGGGTCAGTCGTCGGCATGTCGGAGCTTGAGCTTCAGAGTAGGACTAGCGTAGGCGGTAGCGGGAGGGAGCTAACTATTTATTTTCCTCCACCGACCGATTTCATGTTCTTCCCACAACAAAATACTTCTGCACTTCAAGCAATGTTGAAAGCATACAACTCCATTCTGGCCTCTGTGCGAGGCAAGGCGTCCTTTAACAGAGGATTGCTTCATCAATCCCAATTGAAAGGACCTACTGAGTTTCACCTGTTCGCAGACCTTCCACTGGAGTTGAGAAGACTTATTTGGACTTTTGCTCTGCCGTCGAGGATAATTGAAGCTTCTTTGAAGTATGGTATGTCTGTCCTGTTCGAATCTAGCTTCAAGGCATATTCCAGTACTTTGCTAACACGAAGATCAGCTGAAACTAGTTGGCGATGCCACATTTCAGGTTCCAGGTTGGACAGCCTAGACTCCAGGCAGATATATACACTGTTCTCTGTCAATTCCGAGTCGAGGGCCGTCTGCCTAGAATCTTATATCTCCTTCTGTGGCGTTTACGTGCACCGAAGGCTAGACGTGTTATACCTCTCATGGCAACAAAGTCAGCCGGGCGCGACGATTCAGCATCGATCAAGTTCATTACCTATAGAAGGTCAACCTTTCAACCAGCTCCACACTGTTGCAATTACCCTGATGCGCAACAGCGAGTACGATGACAATCGATTTGGAGCTCTGGTTGATTGCTTGCGAACTTTTGGGACACCCCGACAGCTTCTGTTGTGTCTCATCGGCCCCAATCTTCCCAATTTATTTTCAGACATCACCGGGTTCTCTATTTCAAGTGGGAAGAACGTTGTCCTCTTGGACTGGCCAAACAAAGTCGAGGAACACATGGGAGAGTCTGTGATAGGGCATGTTATGGCGGCCTTGGAGGCTGAACAGACAACCAATCCCGACTTCAAGATTCCCATTGTCGATGGAAGGCTACGATATATAACCGTCAGCAATCCTTCACGACATGTTCTCAGAGATCCTCTTCCGTTTTAGCCTCAAAATCGGAGACACAAACACAGTGTCCCATGATTTTCATAGAGTGTCGTGGGGGCTAGAAAGTTGTCGATCTCGATTCGCTCATCATGCCTTGCGTTGTTTCTTCGTCTGTCTTTATACCCTTTTGCAGCATTTATATGCAAGCTGGTTGTTTTCTTTCTCCTTGCGCGAACACACGCCTCAAACACTCTGGGCCTTGCTTCCTTTCCTTCGTGGATCGGTTCAACCTATGGCATAGCCCTATTTTTGGAAGGCGAAGACTGACTTCGTCCGATTACTCACCGCGATATCTTATCCTTCGGGCGTAGATATAGTGGTCCATATCTTCTGGTCGACATCCATCAAATCTCCTTTACTCTCATGGAAAGGGCATATCATGCAATGGATCTAATGTTTAACGTGTGAATGAGTGCGATTATAATTACAGACATTACAACATCTTTCAAACCTCAATCCTGCTAGTTTCCAGATTGCAACGTGAAATCCGTTTCTCAAATGAGTGTATACCAAGTTTGAATGTGTGAAGTTCTGTTGGATCAACTCGGGTCTAGGTTGGTAGGCCATCTCTCCCAAAAGGAGTTGACAAGGGTACCGACTCTTCTGAAGGATTGCCATGTTGAACAACGTTCACAAGAGCACCACCACTTGGCTCTTTGACTCAAACATATTCATAATCCGAGAGTCTGCCAGGTGGGCTCTCGCTACAATTTGCTCAACACCCTCGCAAGTGCGGTCAGCCGCCGTGCCGATAGAAATTGGCTCTTGGAACGAGCCTTGAGAGTTCTAAGGAGCACACTGGCCACAAGATGAGCCACAACTTTTCACTGTTTTATAAATCGTTTACAAACTATGGATGTGGCAGAGGCTAAGTCAGACAATGTTGACGATGTCAATGTTGATGTTGATCACCCAGCCGAAGGGCGTGATACGGTTTTACGATATCCAGCGACTTCTCACAACAACCAGCCAGAGGTTCGGCGTTGGAGAAGCAGCGAGACTCGGCAAATTTGAAGGAATCCGGAGAGATCTAAGCAAGATCATGGTTCATGGACTGATGGCCTCGCTTAACATAGGATCTTCTGGAAAACAACGATCTACTTCCCGATGCCTAATTTCCCTCGATTCAGCCTCTATCCAGTACCCCACACTTTCGAAACCTTCAACTTAGATCGTCACAAGACGAGCAGACTAAGTACGACACAGTGTACAGTACTTCGATCTGCTGATGACTTGAATGTCGTTTCACGTTTGATTTGCGCATCTTCTCATGACTTTCTCAGCTACAATTTGCTGCACTATACATTTTCAGTCGCCATCATAGGGCAACACCACACCGATAATGTTCTCAATCATCTCCCTCTCCTTCCTTTTATGCCTGAGCTCCATCCTCATATTCGACGTCCTAGCACTGCCTTCGAACTCACCAGATCTCTCACCCCGCCAAACAAAACCCACGAAACCATACGTAAGTCTCAAGGTTTTCTCTCCAGCCTCGATCCGATCTCCACCCTTCCAGCTTTACATCTCATGTAATGCTCGACACATCTCTATCCTGCCCACTCCTCTCAATCAGCAAATCAACACTTACAATCCCACAGCAACTCCGCGGCGTCCAATCCCCCATCTTCCACCTGTACCTCCAAACCCTCCCCCCCAGCAAAACCTCCGCCTCTCCAGTCCCAGTAATGGGACCCGAGTCCACCAGCGAGTACTTCATCATCGGCTCCACCATCCAAAGCGTCAACAGCAGCCTGTATCTCAACATCGGCGAGAAAGTCGGCGGGAAGAGTTTCCTGCCGTTGAGCTTTGCCAGGACGGCGAATACGACTGCCTGGGGCCTAGAGGGGGATACGGTGATTACGACGACGGGGAGTACCTACGGGAGACGTATGTATTCTTCCTTGTTCTACATCCTTGGGGAGGGAAATGACTGGTTGGTGGGGAGAAGGGTTGTGAAGTCACTGCCTGGGTCCTAAGTCTCTTCTCTGTTTCGAACACAGTAAACATCTGGATTTGGCAGCCTAGAATATGGCAAGTGATCCCACTTCACGACCTAGGCAGTCATATGTCAAGAATGGCGTGGAGAAATTGGCAGGCATCGCTAAGAGATGTCAATTTATTCCGTCCTGTTGACACAAAACGTAGCTGCCTGCCAGTCGATTGGCACGGGCAATGCTTCGCATTCTAGATTTACAGCGGATGCCTATTCACCGCGTGTTCGATCCCATCTAATGTTTCTCGTTTCCTTCATCAATATACTCTTTTTTTCAAGGCGCCGAATGACATGCCGTTACAAGCATATTTCAGCTTCTGCTGCCTACCTAGTTACCTCAACTTACTCGTACCAATCGACTGACCAACTATATCTCTAGAACTCAACTTCCTCGCCTGTAACTCCAAAACAAGCGGCTACTACGATCTGTACTTACAGACAGGAAGTGACGTTCCGAGTGGTGTGACCTGTAGCAATTACCAGACGATTCATACGCCTTGTTTGTGCTGAGATGCAGATGCCGGCGCAGTGTCAATTAACTCCTAAGATGAACTGATCTTCGCAGGGTTACGACTTGAATGGAGTGGTATTGGATGAAACGGAAGGGTAATGGACTCGAGGCGGGAACGAGAGGAAGGTCGATATAGGCTCGAGAGCGCGTTCCGCTGTATATACGAGCATTGAGCAAAGCTGTACATACCAAGAAGCTATGAGTAAAAGTGTACATATACACATTCCGTCCATAAATCTGTCCATTATGCATTAAACATTGCACATTCTCCTTAGCTCCTCTTCTCTGAGTCTTCCTCTCCTGTTCCACCTCGCCCTTCTCAATATCTCCCCTAAGGAACCACACTCCCTAGCCCCTCTCCCCTCAAATCCGTAAAGAAGCCCGCCCCCTTGACACTCTCCATATCCGGGCTCCCAGCCGCCGTAACGTTACACCTACTCACCAAATCCCCCGCCTCATCCATCTTCCCCTTCAAAAACTTCACATAATCGTTCATGCCGCAGCTTCGTCCTGGTCCATCCTGGCACGCTGGAACAGGGTAAACGGCATCGTTGAGGAGGATACGGATGTAGATGTCTTTGTTGGCTGGATCGGGTGTGGAAGTCGCTGTGGGAGTTGAGACGGAAGATGTCGACGAGCCAGTTGTTGACGTAGCAAGTGTGGTGGCCGAGGAGGAAGAGGTAGCAGTGGGAGTGGCAAGACACGAACAAGCCGACGAGACTCTACTTGCCAATCCCCCACAATTGCTCACGAAAGTTGGGAGTGGCAGACCCGTCGTAGCAGTGAAAGTCGGGCAGAAACTCTGCACTTGCGCCGACGCACCGATCATCTGGCGGAGACAGTTGTCGTGTGCGCAGTTTGGTGCGATGGTGTCCGTGGCGCGCTTTGCAATTTCTTCCTCTGCTCTGGCTCTGCTCTTAGAGGATGAAGCTGGGCAATTGAGTCGTTCCAAAGCGACGGTACCACGCATACTGACGAAATGACTCGCAATATACGTATATCCCTCCGGAATCTCAGTCGCGCCCAGCACAGTGGTGTTATCCCATACACCTGTAGCAGCACCCAGTTCAGTTGTCTGCCCATCATTGAAAAACGCCATGAGAATCTTTGGCAACTCAAAGCTCTCCCCAGCAGCATTCGTGCCATTGACACCGGGTCCCTTTGCCAACAGTCCAACGAGACTGTTAAGGTACGGAAGCATCATCTTGGAAGCGAGGTCGACGCCAGGCCCGATACCGTAATAGTAACGGAGGTCTTGAGCGTATTCATATTGCTTAAGTTCGGCGTCCGTGAAGATTGAGCAGAATGGGGACAGCGTTCCGGTGATCTGGGATTCGAAACCACAGAGATAAGGGAAGATGAAGACGTCCGAGTCAGTGAAGACCAAATCGCCTGTGATCAAAGCGTTGAGTCGCGCGGTGATAGGTGGGAGGAAGATGGATTTGTATGTTGTCACTTTTTGTATTGGTTAGTCTTGCACAGGTCTCGCGCAGCGAGGATTACGGGATTGAACAAGCTTACTGTAATCGCCGCCATTGCCGTCCACGAAGTTCGGGCAAAGGTTGCTTGGGGACAGCGAGTTGAACAGAGCATCCGGAGAAGCAGTAGCATTGACAGTAATGACTTGCCCCAGGTTCGTGGCAAGATGGCCCATGAAGCCTCTGACGAAGCTTTGAGCAGTTTGCACGACTCGTGCGTACAGGTTGGCCCAGACGATGAACTTGTCGCCGTAGGAGTACAGATTGGGGTATCTATCCACGGCAGTCAGTCAAGTGGTCATGAATAAGAAGGATGAGGTCTGACCTAGTTCTCAGCTGGTAACCCATATCATGAGCTTCCTTGTAACCAGTAGTACTCTCCTGAGCAATTTGCGCTGCAGGGTCGGTGAGAACTGGCTTCCAGGTATGGAAGAATGCCATGCTGCCAGTAGCTTGGAAGGTCGCGTTTTGTACCTGAATTGGTTGTCAATACCGGCATCGTAGACATATCCTCTCTTCCGACCTTCATGTGGTGAGAGGGATCATCAGTGACTAACCTTGTTGTAAAGTGCAGTCCACTCAGCATACGCCCCAGTGTCGGGGTATCTACTTCCGTGCCTCACACTGTACGCCACTTGCTCGACGGTACAGCCCTCAGGGACCTCATTGCTGATGCCGTTGATATTGGGGCCTATGTTCCATCAGCACTGTTCATCGCCCACCCTCATCCCTTCTACCTTTCCACTCTCACCCCACTCCCAAGGGCAGAACTATAAAATCCAAAGAAGCCGACTCACCAGCAAAATAAGGACTATTAGCCGCGAGCCACTGCAACGGCTCCTTTGCCGAGTCACTCGCTGGAAGCAAGATATCATTCGGCGGAGCGAGGAATATCTGACCATTGACATCTTGAATCCTAGCCGCGAGTAACAAAGCACCCGCGAACTTGAGGGAGCTGAGGACTGCCATTGTTGCTTCTTCTTCTGCTTCTGCTCTTCCTTTTTCCTATTGCCGGTCCAAGGAGTACAGTACCTTAGTCAAACAAAGACAAAAGACAACAGAGGTAAAGAACAGAAATTCAAAAGCTCAAAACCTTAACCAGGAAACCAGGCATACTTATAGCCATTCTCTAGGTCGTCCCAAGACCGAGGTGTCGGCACACAAACCGATTGGGGAACCACCACCGCTACCACGTTGTATGCTGCTATGCATTAACTTGACAGGAAGAGAAAGCCGCTAGACTCTTCTCCGCGTTCTTGTAGATCATTGATAGAGCACGTGGGTTGATGATCTGGTTGTCCGATGTGCGTGTGTTTATCGCTCGGAGATGATGCCCGCAAATTGCCGGGGGACCCATCCCCTGCCAAGATTTATCTCCACACTTCATATATCCTCGCTTTTGTGCTGGTGAAGGAGGCTGGTTTGCTCCACAACCGGGCAGGCCTTGCATGAGAAGCGGGTTTGCCAGATTGAAGAGTTCAGGACTAGGCAGGTGACGGATGTGATGCATCGTTACTAAGTTATTCAGTGACCACCTTTTCATTGATTTTGTAAAGAAATTGCTCGACTACGAATGAAAAGCATGCCGCAAAACATGGAAGGGACCGCAGTAGAAAAAAGTTTGTATGATTGAAGACCGATTAATTGATCGATAAACGACAACGTGTTGACCTATCCTCCAAGCAAAACAGCCAGCTAAGAACAAGCCAGATATCCGTTCTCTGAAAGAGACCACCCAATCGCTCGACCGCTACCAGAACTTTTCGGAATGTAAACACGTTGTAGGACAGGAAAACACGGGAAATGGCCCTGCTCGAGTCTTCTTCGTCTTGATCATATTCGTGAAGTTCGTGATGTACGCACAAATTGACTGTAGAACGCTGAGAGGGGTCAGCGCATATCTCGGGGAAGAACGTTGGAGCCGCGTACCTTAGAAGCACTTGCGGTGGACAATGGAAGGTCCACTCTCGTCGTACTCTTGCTTTGAGATCCACATTTGCTGGAAGGTAGAGAGGGAGGCGAGAATGGAACCACCGATCCAGACAGAGTACTTTCGCTCGGGTGGTGCGATGATCTTGACCTTCATGGAGGATGGTGCAAGAGCAGTGATTTCCTTTTGCATACGGTCGGAGATACCTGGGTACATGGTGGTTCCACCGGACTAGAATTGGTCAGTAAATTTCAAGATTCATCCGCAGAATCCATAACTTACCATGACGATGTTACCGTAGAGATCCTTACGGACATCAACATCACACTTCATGATGGAGTTAAAGGTTGTGACGTGGATACCACCAGACTCAAGACCCAATACAGATGGCTGGAACAGCGCCTCAGGAGCACGGAAACGCTCGTTACCAATGGTAATAACTTGTCCGTCAGGAAGCTCGTATGACTTCTCCAAGCTGGAGGACTGGCTGGCAGTCTGGATTTCTTGCTCGAAGTCAAGGGCGACGTAGCAGAGCTTCTCCTTGATATCACGGACGATTTCGCGCTCGGCAGTGGTGGAGAAAGTGTAACCACGCTCAGCCAAGATCTTCATGAGGTAATCGGTCAAATCACGACCAGCCATATCAACACGAGCAATGGCGTGAGGAAGAGAGAAACCCTCGTAGATGGGGACAACGTGAGTGACTCCATCACCGGAATCGAGAACGATACCAGTGGTACGTCCGGAAGCGTAGAGGGAGAGAACGGCTTGGATGGAGACGTAGAAGGCTGGTGCGTTAAATGTCTCGAAAACGATTTGGGTCATCTTCTCTCTGTTCGACTTTGGGTTGATTGGGGCTTCGGTAAGAAGAACTGGGTGCTCCTCTGGGGCTACACGCAGCTCGTTGTAGAAAGTGTGATGCCAGATCTTCTCCATATCGTCCCAGTTGGTAACAACACCGTGCTCAATGGGATATCTCAGGGTGAGAATACCACGCTTGGACTGTGCCTCATCACCAACGTAGGAGTCCTTTTGACCCATACCAATCATGATACTGCGGTATTTATTAGTTTCAAATTCTTCGTATATTGCCCGCCGAGGGGAAATAGCGGGGTTAGGAGGCCTTACCCATGGTGGCGAGGACGACCAACAATGGATGCTGTAATGGTTGTTAGCTATAGAGTCCTTCATTGCTGCTAGATCGCAATCGAGCAGAGGTAGATGAGTTGCGACCAGCGGTCATTGTAGCTGTTGGGATACTTACGGAACACAGCTCTGGGAGCATCATCACCGGCGAAACCGGCCTTGCACATTCCGGAACTACACAGCCCGTCAGTCACATCCCTCGACGGTGTATTATATTCGAGTATCGGGACTATCGGTCGAGGAGGCTCGATGAAAATGGAGCCCAGCGAATCATCCACAGCTAATTTCCAGACTTGGGGCCTCGAGGTGGTGGGAGCTTACCCATTGTCAATGACGAGAGCTGCGACTTCTTCTGTAGATAGCAAGGAGCATTAGCAAGTATTCAAGGAGATCCAGCTCGATGCGCTGAAGGTCTAATCGCGGCGTTGGGGATGGAAAGTCTGCTTACCCTCCATGGCTGCTGATTACGACTGAGCGTCAAATAAATGTGAGGGTTTGTGGGATGGCGGTGTGAGGTTCTCGCAACGATAAGGTCGAGAGAACAGAGAGTAGATGGTGAAGGACGACGAGGGGAGGCTCGTGGTCTGGGGTGGACTCGAAAGGATGTGGAAATTTCTTGACGAGGTTGAAGTGAAGTTGAAGTGGAGGAGAAGACAAGGACAAGTGCAAGCAAGCGGAGGACGATGCGATGTCACAACGAACGAACGAGGTCGGGTTGTGTGGGCCGCGACTGCTTGATCGGGGAAGGCGAAGCAGGCAGTTGATTGGAGGAGACAGTCTGCCGCTTTAAGGGTTCAGCAGAAGGATCTCGAAGTCTGGGCGAATGCAAGTGAATGGGGAAAGAGCGGCGACGGGGCTGGTGTACGAACAAGCTGTCCGTTGATGACAGTGGCTGGGAGGAATAATCAAGACTGGTTAGAGTACGTTCGGTTTGAAGTTCGGATTAGTTCCTGTCAAGACCGACTTATGTCGGCGTTGGATCTACTTCAAATAATGAGGTGGCTATGAAGGATTCCGGATGCTCATCCTCATGCTATGCTCAACAATATCCCAACCTAGCCAAGCCGAGACATATCCACTGCACACCGCAAGTCGAGCAGGCAGACCTGCAGACTGCAAACTGTAAAGACAGCCATTCTGAATCCCCTCAAATTTCAATTCTCACTCGGACGCCTGCAAGGCAACACCAAAAGAACTCCATGCTGTGTTCCTGTATCGCCGCCTAACGCGCGTCAAGCAACATACGTCGCCGCCCTTTCTACTATATTCACTCTGAGCCAAGCAGGCACTTGTGCTTGTCAGACACACAACCGCATCATCTCTCCTCCTCGGGTTTCCTTTGATGTAATATGGCTTGCGTAAGTATGCAAGGGCAGCACCAAAAGATTCTTCAACCCAACCTCAGCCACCGACGGGCCGGCTGGGCTGGGCTTTGGACTTCCGATTTCCCCATCGAATTGAAGACACCAAGTGTCTCCTACGGTGCCTCAGAGGCCAACTTGATGCAATTATGGAGGGGCAATCGTGGTGGGGTAAATCGCATCACTTGATTTGAGCCTGCAAAAACTATCAATGCATGAATTGAATCCGCCACATGAAACCTGGGATTGCCATGGTTTGGTATGATTGCTGTTCAATTAAGCTTCAAGGTTAGGAGATCGATAGTAAACATTTTGTACCATGGTTGAGCTGGGGAGCAGAATGATGATGTAGTGTCACGTGGTAGTACATCTAAATGCTGGTAGTCGTAGAAGTCAAGCAGAGAGGAACAATTCAGGAGTAATTCGTTGAAAATATGCTCAAGTACTTCGATTTCGAGACCGGCTAACAACTGAGAATTATACAACACTGGCCCAAGCAAGATCAAAATCAGCAGAAGGCCCTTCCTGCCTAGCAGCCTACTTCCAGTCAAGAGTTAAGTCGGATCATCTATTTTCCGCTCCGTACAAATTCGAAGCTTCCGGCGGCATCTCGAATCTTTTGAGATTCGAAATCTCGAATTTCACTAAGTCCAAACTACTATACACAGACTCGAGTCTTCTTATATTTCACCTCTCCAATACACTTTCGTGCACTCCAGAAGATACACTCTCTTAAAGCCTCCTCCCATTCACGAACCTCAATTCCTCACAATCTACCAAACAAAAATTACCCCTCCATCAAAACCAAACCTCACTTCACGACCACATTACACACCACCCTCACAATGGACCCCAACCTCCAATCCCTCCTAAAATGGAGCGTCGAAAACACCTCCACAGCCACACCCCCCTCAGCAGATGGCAGCACCCCCTCCTCGCGCCCGATCAACCCCGACGCCCTCAACGCCCTCTTCGGCGGCCCCTCGGACGCAGACCTAATGAACATGTCCATGTCCGCAATTCTATCAACAGACCCAGAAATCACTCTCGAAGACAAAATAACCGCCTTCGACAACTTCGAACAACTAATCGAGAATCTCGACAACGCCAACAACCTGACGCCTCTCTCCCTCTGGACACCCCTCCTCTCCTGCCTCACGCACTCCGAAGCTGAGATAAGGAAGATGGCGGCGTGGTGTGTGGGGACTGCGGTGCAGAATAATTTGAAGAGTCAGGAGAAGCTGGTTGAGGAGGGGGAGAAGGGTATCCCGGAGTTGGTGAGGGTTGCGAGGAGGGAGGGGGAGGTCGAGGGGGTGAGGAGGAAGGCGTGTTATGCGTTGAGTAGTGCGTGTAGGAATTTTCAGCCGGCGATGGATTTGCTGACGGGGGCGATGGGGGTGGAGAAGGTGGATGCGGGGGATATGGATGAGGTTGATGTGTTGATTGGGGGTTTGAGGGACGGGGTGAAGGCAAGTGGGAATGCTTGATTTGGACGGATAGATGGATGGATTACTTGATTGATTGCATCGGTGTGGCGTTTGGAGTTTGAGGGCAAAAGGTTGGGAGGATGTCTGTAAGGCCTGTCGCTGCTGAAGTGAGAATGTTGCTCAGGCATATTCCAGTCGTCCTGCTTCGAAGGTCATGAAATGGGACCTTAGTTGAGCCATTTGAGCTCCATATACCCAATATAAAAGCTTTGAACACGATCCATGGAGGAGACACAACTTTTCAATATTTTGCATGCCGTGCTGTGGTTCTTTATGAACTTTCTGTCATACAATGCATTGATTTACAACTAGTATACATGGTGTACATTCTATCCGTACCTGTCTAGCTCCTCCCGGACCTCTAATCAATCAGCTTTCCATAAAATGGAACACCCATTGCAGTCATAAGTAATCTGGCATGTCTGTCCGAAGTAGCTGAGGTCTTGACTGTAACGTGGAATCCTGGAATGAGCTTTGGTGGGTACATCTTCATACATGATTAGCGTGTGAACTCGAAAAGCATGAATAGATCTTACATCGTAGTTGATCTCAACTTCTGGGAACAAAATTGCTCCCTCCCTTGTAAATCCCCAAGTAATATTTCCACTGCTGTCACCAGTGGATCCTACACCCCGTTAGCGAAGCATCTTAACTCAAGCACCGAAGCTAAAGCTTACCTTTCACACCCGGCCAGTCCTTAATCCTAGGAAACACCAAGTTTATACACTTATCCACAAACTCATATGCCTGATCCCCTCTCATCGTACATGTCAACGAAACTGGCATCTGCTCCCTGATCCCAAACTGAGAAACACTATGCTTCGCCTTATGCACCAACGGCTGCACTCCCGTGATAGCCTGCAACATCATACCCGCCACATGCAAATGCGACGAGTCGTCAATCGCGCCCTTTACCATACTATGCACAGTGACCTCCTCGATCTTCGGTATATTGCGGAAATCGATGTCCTTCTCCACGATGCGCAGCTTCTCTCCTGGGCCACGAGGTCCACGCTTCGGACGCCCCTTGTGGTATGGAGAGCTATCGTCCCATGTCCGTAGGCGGTCTGCTTTGGGGACTTTGACTGTTCCTGGTGGGGTGTGGACGTATGCAATGGTCATGAGATCTGGTGCGATCATGGCTTGGTAGGTCTGCTCAAAGCGACTGCTGTTGAAGGGGCCCGGGACGAACTCTCTGGAGGAGGGGTCTGATTTTGGAGGAGGTTGATGGGGATGTAGAGGGCCGCGATAATATCTTGGGGGTTTGAATTGGTAGCTATGAAGTGTTAGTAAATAAAGCTGAACATCTCTTCCTCCGCGCCATTGGGAACGTACCGACTGGCAGGAAGCTGTGTCCTTCTCCTCTGAGACCTCTTGATTGGATCATAGCTCTTTACTTTCTCATCCACAGCTCCATTGGACAATAGTGATGACTTGGACTCCAGGTCCTGGAAATCCTCAGATGTCTCCTTTGTCCCTACTTCCGTCGAAGCAAACCGTCTACAGCTTCGATTTATTGAGTTTGTGGCAGGTCTGGCATCTCTGGTCGTCAGCCTCCTTAGAGCAGACGGCAGCTCTCTCAAGGCCATTGCGACAGCTCGAGGTGTGGTATTCCTAATCGTCCAAAGATCTCCTGGACGTCTGTAAGTGAGGCATCAAATGGCGAGGCAGAAAAATAGTTGTGTCTAGCGGAGGTTTATGATTGGTTAGATCTTCTTCCGCTGGTGGTCTAATTACGTCGGGGCGACGGGCCCCTTTGATCGATCCGACAGGGATCTATCCGGTCCCCTGGACTCACGTCCACTCACTCACTTGCTCACTCAGTAGGGAACTTTCGTACTCGCCTCAACCTGGCTCGCATCCTGAATTCAATACGCCGACACTCACTGGATTGGAGTGGTGGGGTTGAAAGACCGACGCCTCTCCTCTTCCCTTCCAAAGTTGCTTGCCTACATCAAGAGTGACGACTCTGTCTTAGCATCTTCAAGTTCCACCGAATATCTACCTGGCATGGAAACGCTCTGAAAAGTTGAAAAGGAGAACCAAGCTGTTCTACTTCGACATCCTTCTGTGACCCCGCCATAAAGAACAGCGCAACACCCCACGAAAGTTGGAACGAACAACCCAGCCAAGACACAATTGTTCACCACTCGGCGGATCTCAGAGGACAGAAGCACCCAGACAAACATACACCATGAACATAAATNGTCTTATGAGCAGGCGGGACAAGGATGGAAGTTCGCATCGTCGAGAGAAGTCGCGCGACAAGAGCGCGGACAAGAGTACAGACAGAAAGGTAATGTAGCTGGAAAACCCCTCTATTTGGCCCCTTTACTGCTCATTGCTCATGCTGGATTTAAAGCCCCAGCATGCACATTCTTTCTCCTCTCTGTCAAAAGCATTTTCGAATTTAAACAGCAAAACGAGTCCGCTTGTTCGCATTTCGCAGATTGTTGTACAAGGCACTGGCGCTGACTTTGGTCCCCTCTTCCATTTACAGTCTCGACCTGTTTCTAGCGACGGACTCATGTCCATCTTCAAGCCGGATCCTCAGAAGAAAATCGAAAAGGAACATGCGAAGGAATATGCAAGCAAAGTACGAATTCCTGCCTCGTGTGCCACAGGGGGCGCATGCTGACTTGCAATTTCAGGTTCAAGCGGTCAAGCAGCGATTGAAGCAAGAAGGTCTCACAGACGTGAAGGAGGAACATATCAACTTTGCCCTGGGATCTCATAACGCCGATGGGAGTGTGGAGAAGGCTGTTCAAATGCTGCTCATATTTCAGAAGTCCTTGGAAGGAGTTATCAAGCCTTACAGTCCAGACGTATACATGCGAGGCGCAATAAACCGGAACGCTGTCACTTGCTATATCGACTCGCTGTTATTCGCAATGTTCGCCAGGCTGGACAGTTTTGAGCCCATCATACTTCGAGGGTTTGAGCAGGAACCGAAGCGTCGCCTTGCAGCAATCCTAAGAGTTTACGTCAATATGCTGCGGCAAGGGATACTGATTCACACTGATATCGTATGTTGGAGAGCTTTTTCGAGGCGCAAATTACTAACTGGCGTTGTAGACTGAGCAACTACAAAAGGCGTTGGCGGAGTGTGGCTGGGAAGAGGCCATAAGTCCTGACCAACAAGATGTTTCCGAGGCTTTCAACCAGCTTGCAAGTATTCTCGAGTTACCACTACTTTCATTGAAGGTGGATCTTTTCCACTTCGGCCGAGACGACGACCCAGATGATCACAAGGTCATCGAAGAGCGCCTACTTGATGTCGCAGTCCCTGACGAACCACCTGAAGGAAGGTCGCACGTTCGCTTGGAAGATTGTTTGGAGAACTATTTCAACAATCGGGTGCTTGTAATGAGACGACTAGAACGCTCAAACACAAATTCGTCCCTCAAACCTTCCAGTTCGCATTACGAGGAGAAGGGTGAGGCTTCAGCTTTACCGCATATCAATGTCAATGTCAACGAACTGAATTGGTCAACACCCGATACTCCCATTACCCCAGGTACACCCCTTACTCCTAATGGTAGCAGAGATACTGGTCGAGACCGTGCGACCAGCATAATTCGACATGTAATCATCCCAGAGGAGGGCGATTCAACCTTTTCATCTGAAGGTACAACTGTTGTGGAGGTTGATGGTAACGCTAGCATTGTGTCCGGTAGCGAATCATTGCGCAAAGGTTCCGTTCGAAAAGAGATCATGATGCCAGCGTGGCAATTTTTCAACCTAATACGTCCGTCACCATTTTTATTAGATATCTTACCATTTATTTACTATCCTTATGAAAGACATGTACTGATTGGAAATATAGCTTGGTCTACGGATAGTCAGACGAAGAGCGACGCTGCTGTTGCCGCTCATTTGAGGTCAAAACCGGTCCTTGGGATCTGCCTTAAAAGGTACGGATTCGACAAGGGCCAGCCGTTCCGAAAGAATACTCTCATCGATATTCCTCTGGATATCCGATTACCCCATTTCATCAACGACAATGGTGAAGTTGAAGAAGATGGTCCTTTGATCGGACAATTCAAGCTCTCTTTGCAATCAGTTGTTTGTCACCGCGGCAATTCGACCAATTCGGGGCATTACATCTCGTTCATCCGAGGGACGACTCCAATTGTCGATGGAGATTCTAGATCCAAAAGAAAGCTCAGCGATGCGAATCGACCCCCTCATTATTCAGAAGAGCGTTGGATCAAATCAGACGATCTTGCTTGTCCTCGGGTCGTAAATGTGGACATTGAGGAGGCTCTCAAAAACGAGATGCCTTACTTGCTTTTCTATCAAGTGCAGCCCTACGAGAACGTATCGCCGCCGCCAGGTCCTGAACTGGATGTCGAACCTCCTTCGTACACCGACACATCATTCAAGGTTAATCTCACCGAGAGCACACCGGTAGACAACCAACCAGGCTATTTTGATGGCGCCAGAGATGATCCTACTCCGAGTATTAGGGTCTCCAACGATCTCGAGCGGCCTCAGACCCCACGACGAAGCATTAATCTTCCAGATGACCGATCCGAATTTCGAAGAGGTAGTTTGGCTTTCACCGAGAACAGCATGGCAAGCACTTCCAGCAGCCTAGTCGGGACTTCTGCCCCAGTGACTCCTATCGAGGAGACAACCGCCCAGAGGATGTCACGAGCCGCCTCTCGCTTCGCAAAATTACCTAACAAAAGCCGGCCGACAAGTCAGTCTGGAGAGAACAGGGTGGAGAATCGCATCAGTGCCACGTTCTCGCGCCTCAACTTGATGAAGAGCAAGGAAGGGCTCAACAACCCCGAGAACGTCAGACACTCCATGAGTACTGGAGATGTCGCATCCGAGCCAAGGAAGTCGATCACCTTTGACGACGTCAACAATGAGTTCAATGCCCATGTCGCCGAAGGCCCTCCTATCATTGGACGTTCGAAGAGCAAGAAAGAGAAGAAGCGAGACAAGAGTAAGGGCCCCAATGAGAAGCTGGAAGGATCCCACCACCATCACGGCCACTCTCACAAGGAAAAGGGGAAGGGGAAAGTCAAAGACGGTATTCCGGATAGGGAATGTAACATCATGTAGATAGGCGGTGCTATTTCGCCAGTGTCCTTTGTATAAATATGGGAGGAGTTTACTTTGGCGATCCATATTCGGGCGCATTGCATGAGCGATCAGGATGGGACGGGCAAGAAAGCATGATAGTTCGAGCATGTTCATCATCAATTGGCGTTTTGGGTGCCTGCCCTCGAGCTAGGCTTTTCGATTTGGCGAGCGGGCGTTTGTGGAAAGTGTTAAGTTGCGTTCGATTAAGGGGCTGGGCGAGTTGGCGTTGAGACACCGATTGCGGACAAGGTGTCTTTCCACAGTGGGAGAGAAGGATACTTCATTCTCGAATGTAGGATTGGTTACAACATGAATACATCACACCATGAAGCACAGTCGGATGTAGTCTGAACACAAGAGACAGAGATATCTTGCCGTGCATCAACCTGCAACACCGAGTTACAACCGAGATTGCCAGACCGGCAAATCCTTCAAATTGTCTCTCTTCTCAGCGTCTAAGGATCACAAACTTGCCGCCATTATCGAGTCTCTATTCCAAGCCCTTGACAAAGTCAGCTGGTGTGGTCAATTCCCGTCTACATGACCAATCAAACCCGTTTCATTGCAAGACAGTGCTAAACATCAAGCCTCCTCCCCGAATTACCCCAAAATACACCGAATCGCAACACTTACCCCACATCCTCCACAAACGCCACAACTTTCTCCCCACTCTATAGTATGAAACTCTACTTGACCCCACCCATTCTCGAGGACTAGTACCTGAGCAGGGCATACAAGTAGGTAGAAGTGCTTTGCTTCAAACGCATAATCATTTCCTGCTTATTTGCACTCGTTCCTTTTCTGGTCTCTGATTGCCTTCTTCTCTCCTCCTATACAGAAATCGCAGAAGAGGAAGTATAAGTACGCAACGATGGCTCTCCTCATCTTCCTCCCTCTCCTCATCTTGTTCTGTCTCCCGCTCTACTACATCGTCCCAGCATTTCTTTCACCACTTCGACATGTGCCTGGACCTTTCTGGGCGAGGTTCACGCGGTTGTGGAAGTTGATTGAGATTTATGGTGGGCATTTTGAGAAGACAAATGTGGAGTTACACAGGAAATATGGTGAGCTCAGTTACTTTGTTGAAGGCAATTCTTAGGCGTGTGGTTTGTCTAGTGACTTTGTATGAATATTTGTGTTGAGAGCATGACGTGACGGCTGCGAAGAGTTGCGAACCTAAGAGATGCCGCAAAATTGCGTTGCTAATGTACTTTGTGTGGTGATACAGGTCCCATTGTTCGCATCGCCCCGGATGAATACAGTATCGACGATCCCGAAGCCACGAAGGAGATTTATGGTTTAGGAGGTAATTTCGTAAAGGTATGTTTTGTTCGCTCACCCACAAAGCAGAACTATTCGTCGCCAGTGTATAAGCTCACCAACATCATCTAGAGCTCTTGGTATATAGCCAGCAGTAACCCTGATCCCCACGCCACAGTAGATCTCTTCACAGATCTCGATCCAAAACGCCATGCAGCCAACAGGAGGAAAGTGGCCGCACTGTACTCGATGACAAACCTAGTGCAGATGGAGCCATTCGTTGATGAGTGCTCTGACTTGCTGGTAAAGAGGTTCAAGGAGTTTGCGCAAGCGGGGAGGCAGATGGACATGGGCCATTGGTTGCAATGTTATGCCTTTGATGTTATTGGGCACATCAGTGTAGCAAAGCGATTTGGCTTCCTCGACGCCGGCGAAGACATATCCAGCATGATATCCGCCATCGACGACTACCTCACCTACCTCACCCACGTCGGCGTCTTCTCCGAGTTCCACAGTACACTGTATGGTCTTCTCTCCCAATTCACCAAAGAGGACACTGGCATGTCGGCCATCGGTGCCTTCGCCCAAGCTCAACTTAGCAAACGGAAATTTGAAACTTCTCGGTCTGAAAAGAGAAGTTCTAATCAAGGCGACTTCATCACTAAGCTCCTCCAGTTGCACGAGGCTGACCCAAGTAAAGTCGATATGAAGGATGTGTTCTCCACGCTTCTGACCAATATTAGTGCTGGGTCGGATACCACGTCCATCAGTCTTGGCTCGGTGATCTACCATCTATGTCGATATCCATACGCTTTGGAGAATCTACGGAAGGAACTCGAGGACATGGAGAAAGCAGGCAGCATCTCCAATCCAGTGACGTTTGCACAGACACAGCAGATGCCGTATTTGCAGGCTGTGATCAAGGAGGCGTTGAGAATGCACCCGGCTACTGGGTTACCGCTTGGGAGAGTAGTTCCCAAGGGTGGGAAGGTTATCTCTGGGCAGATGTTTCCGGAAGGTGTAAGTCTAGAGAACATGTACCTTCTGAGAAATGTACTGATTTATGTGGCAGAGTGTGGTGGGCATCAACTCCTGGGTTGCACACGCCAACACCGATGTTTTTGGTCCCGATGCTGCAGTCTTTCGACCTGAGCGCTGGCTTGAGAGTAAAGAAAAGAGCACGATGCTGGATAAGTATTTCTTCAGCGTAAGCTTGATTCCCGTGAGAAATTCTGGTAGATTATTGACGGAGAACAGTTCGGCATGGGCTCCCGCACTTGCATAGGCAAGAATATCAGTCTCCTCGAGATGGCGAAACTCATTCCGCAGCTGTTGAGGAACTTCGATATAGAGCTTGCGAATCCAGATAAGGAGTGGAAGACAACGAATAAGTGGTTTGTGAAGCAAGGGGGCTTCTTTTGTAAGGTTAGGTTGAGATCGGCTGGCATTGAGAGTGCTGTTGTGGCGTAGGTCAGGCGAACAAACAGTCGGATGTTTAATGGAATGTTTTCAGATTGTCTCATTGTGACTTCGAACGCAGCATGTGAGAAATCAGAGACTCGATCTTCCTTGCAAGCCTTTGTTGATCGTTGCTTACCCTTACACTGTCTCGCCTCGCTTCCGCTCAGAAGGTCGCATAAGAGAGTCCTCGGTTCAGACTTAAATGGATGAACACACCCGTGGTGAGTCACCGGAGACGACCTCGTCAACAATTATAAATTAACACAACTATGCAAATTATACTTTGAAACTAGTAGTTGACTGATCCTTGGAAAATTTGCAATCGGGATTGACATTGGGCATCGGGAGACATTCGCCATTACTTGCCGTCTCCTCACTGCAACATCAAGACCCTGTCTTACCGAGCAATCTCCTTGAAGCATCTGGTGCAACTCTTCCGCAAGAGGGCGAAGGAAATCCTTCTCTTCCGTCATCAAGATGCAGGAAGACTCTGTCCAATTCTACGCTCATCCGCAAGAGCAAGCTCTCAAAACCTTCCTACCACTTCTCCGTCCTCACCTCCCAACCAGCAACCCACTCTTCAACCGACTCATCGCCCCTCACAACATCCCATCACGACACTGCCTCTTCGCAGCCACGTTTCCACCGTCAACTACAGACCCGTCCACAAGCTCACCACCCGAATCCTGGACCATTCTTTTCGCCGACCGCTCCCGACATCTCGAATCCCAAATCTGGCTCTTCAACCCCTTAATCACACAACCCCAGCTAATATCCACAAAACACCAAATTTTACTCACTCTCCACATACAAGCAGTCATCTCCTTCCACAAGAATATCCAAATCCCCCTCGCACCAGGCTGGCCCTTCTCACCCATCCTCAAATTTGGCTGTCTGCACGAAACCCTCGCCACAACCCTCCTCTCCATCGGCAACGCCAAAGATGCCGTTCGCAGACAAACAATTTGGAACTTATGGCTCGTTGAAACGGGTCCCGTCTCTGAGTTCGAGAAGAGGAGCTTACCGGAGGGGTTTTCGTTGGCGAGAGTCCCAGATGAGCAACTCGATCTCGTGATTTCGACGTCTTCAATCCCGAGACAGGCGGAAACGCTGAAGCAGCAACCAAGCGTCGGATTACTAGATGGAGAGGGCAAAATGGTAGCTTGGGGTTACATAGGTATCGATGCTAGTTTCGCTACGCTATATGTCTTACCAGGGCACAGAGGCAAAGGACTCGCGAAGTGCGTTGCTGTGGAACTGATTGGGAGGTTAGGGAGGGGAGAATTCGCGGACTTGGGGTTTGATGGAAGAAGTGGGTGGGTGCATTCGGATGTTTATGAGGGGAATGAGGGGAGTGAGAGGGTGATGAGGAGTCTTGGGGGAAGAGTGGAGAGCAGGAGTTTTTATGTTTGGATTGATTCGGAGATGTTCTAGATACAAAGAAAGAAGAAAGGCGTCTACGGCGTCTTGAGAACCTATGCTATGGGCATCAATTGTGATGCGTGAATCTGGACCATTGACATCCGTCCTTTCTTAACAATGGATCATACTGAATCCAAGGTATGCGATATGAATCAAATCCTACAACCCGTTTTCGCCAAATAACTTAATATGCTGGAACCACATGTTTCATTTTCGACTTCAACCCTTTCAGTATCCATTCCATTGCACTGATCCAGAAGCAGGAACACCGAATGGGAATAGAGGATAACCATTTGCAGCCCTTGCTTGGGTAGCATGACCACCATAGTTGTCGGTAGGGTATTGACCAAGCTCGTTGAGCAGAGCGGTGAAGTCCTCATCCTGAACATCCTGGGCTTGAGAATAGCTGGAGCCACTAGATGTGTTTGCAGAATGTGTCTGGGCCATGACAGGAGAGGACTGGCTGTATTGATTTCCGACATATTGATCGTGGCTTTGAGTGTTCGGCTGGTATGAGTTCTGGGCCTGAGGACACGATTGATTGAAGGACTCGAATTGACTCTCGGAGGCTTGGGGATAACTGGGGGCGTTTGGTTGATATGTGTTCTGGACCTGAGGAGCTGGCTCATCGAACCATTCGAATTGGCTTCTGATGTCTTGTGCAAGGCCGGGAGCATCAGAGCGATACGATTTCTCAGCCTGGGGTTCTGCTGAATTGAACTGGATTCCAAGACCTTGAACCGGTGTGTCCGCATCTGGCAACTTCGAACTTTCCACCTGCACCTCAGGAACGTACTCGATGAATTGAATGGGGCTGCCATCAGTCCGAGACTTCTTCGTGCCTTTTGCAGCCTTCACCTTGGGCTCCTTTCTTGTGCTTGGTCTTCGATAAGCCTGAATCTTGGTCTTCTTCTTTGGCACCTCCTCAGACTCATCGGCCTTGTCAGTTCTCTTGCGCTTCTGACTCTTCAAAGTAGCATCAATTTCTTGGATGCGCTCCTCGTTCTTGGTGATCTTGTCGAGAGTTGCTTGGGTATTGGCTTGTACGAGGGTGATTTGCTTTCGAAGATCTGCCATTTGCGCCTCGATTGAAAGAGCTGGCTCTTCAGGTTCTGCTTCGTCGACGGTGGCATCGTCGTCATCGTCGTCAAAGAACTTGGTGGTATCTTCTGTGATGAATCCTGCAGTGCTGGCAAATTCTGCTGGAAGGGAAAACTTTTCAGCGAAGACGTGTTGCAGGTGGCTCTCGGAGTGAGTGTGAAGGTTTGGATAGTAGCCCTGGTGTTGGTAGAATTGGGAGTTTTGCTGGTTCTCGGGAACGTAAGGTGGTTGTTGCAGATCAGTGTTATCGTAACAGACCTCGTCGCCGTACTGTTGGCTTCCCGAAGAGCAAGTTCTTGGCTGGCGGCTTCCTTTATAGAAGTGCCTAGAGTGCTGCTGATGTTCTGGAAGGTAGGACTCTGGTTGCAGCTTATACTCGTTAGCAGAGAGCTCGTCGCTTAGTCGAACTGTTGGAATGCGGTAGGTTCGTTGGTCATCATTCGCATCATTACTGGGCCCTTGATTCTGTTGATTTGTTAAACAGTGTGTTGTTGGCTGCTGCTGACTTCCTGGAAAGTAAGATTCTGGCTGGAGGTCATGCTTATCGAAGTAAGTCCCTTCGCTCTGTTCACTTGCTGGGGAGTAACGTTCAATGGGATGGAGAGATTGAGTTTCGTCTTGATCGTCCACAGCATCGGGTTGATTGGGTTCAATTGAACCACTTTCTGGTGAAGTTACCGACTGCTGTGTAGACTGGTGTTGAACTTGGCTGCTCATGGCACCGGCTTGAAGAAGCTGCCACAGCTCATTATCAGATGCCACTCCTTCAAAGCTAGTCCAATCGCCGACGGGAGAATCTGTGAAATTATAGATCGCATTGTTATCGAGAAAGTAGTCATCTAGGACTTGCGAGGTATGGGATGCGATGTCTTGATCGGCATAGACTTCGCCAATGACATCCTGAGAGGAATTCTCATTTGCTTGGTTAGTCGGGCTATCTGCCTCGTCGTCGGAATCAAAGGGAGTGGCTGAATCAGCAGATCCAGCTTTGGGAGAGTAAGTTGCTGTAGAGGTCGAAGTATCGAAGGCAGGCGAGTCCTTCTGGCCAGAAGCGGAAGGGGTAGCAACATCCAGTGGAGAATTGGTCTGTGCAGCAAGCAGATCGGGGTCTTGCTCAGCTGTGTCAGAGCCGGCAGCTGCTACGTATTCCTCTTCGGCGTGGAATGACTCTGACCGGACCTGAGGGGTTGCGCATGCAGAGGTATTGTTGAGGGTCTCGGGACTGCCGATTGAACTTGCCTTATGGCTTGCCATTTTCGCTTTTCCAATTGGATTTGCAAGTCGTAACTTTGTTGCAGGAAGGAAAGAAGTAAATTGAAAAAAGAATGAGAAATATGAAAAGAATTACTGTGTATGTGCTTCTTGCCAGACGCCATGCTGGTGCCATTGTTGTTCGCCCTTCGCAAACCACAATGCTACTGTAAGCGAGGGACCTCAATACTCAACACCTCGCTTCAGTGCTATTGTAGCACACCATTCTATTGTGAAGCGAGAAAGACCCGGCGCAACTATAGTACAGTGAGAACACCGAAAAGTTGTGCATCGAACAATCGATCTCGTGTATTGTGCTTCTCATTGAGACAATGCGGATTTGAACGATGACTCCTGTCTGGCGACATCGCGACTTCCATGATGATGCATGTCCCACGACACGTTGGTACCTCTAGAAAACTATCTTTCGGGCTTCCTGAAGCACACAGAAATAGATAGTAGGAATGATCACATGGTACTCTGAATGCTCTGGGTTAATGGGTCCATGAAAGGGAAGCATGGGACGTAGACAGGAAGAGCAACAGTACCCTCAACACTGGCGGACGGTGCCCATGATCAAGCGGCCACTTACATGCTACCCAGACCAATTTATAAGTCTCCAAAGCGTATATTCCGCGCATACATCAGGCTTGAATGTGCGGAAGAACCAATTTCGTAAGCTAGTTGTCTCCCAGTCTAAGAGGCAGGGCCGCACGACTTTGCATCTCTCTCTGCGATTTGTCTGTTCCCAAGCCAGTGAACGTTGACCAACATATGGCATCTCAACTTCCAGCTAAAAATACATCGCTTCCATGTGCATCAGAATGTATCTGCCGCAATTTGTTGAACCGGGTCGTGACAGCTGGCAATCATTCGTAATGATTGGAGAGGTAGGCCGCTCCCCAGCAGTACATTTCCGGCCTTGCAATTCTCCATATCGACCTTCAGTCCTCATGAATCAGGGATCAGAGCATATATCCGGACTGGATACAACTCTTTGGGCAGCCCCTTCTGAATCTCTGTTTTCTTGATCTTCAAGCCGGCTTTCTCGAAGATATCCCTGAATTTCTGATCACACCTATGCTTGCGTCAGTAAAATTCATCCCCTCACAAGTCCTACCAATTGCAAAGTACCCACCTCGTAACGCTGCTGTCTAGCTCATCAAACAAATCCTCTCCACTCGTGCTCAGGTTCTCCTTGACGACTATCAAGCCATCCACGTTAACCCCCTTCGCGCACTTCTCGAGGTAGGACTGCAATTGCAAGTCGGTCAGATGACCCAGACACCATTGGTTCCAGATGAGGTCGTATTTGGCGTCGGGGGACTGCTCTGGAGACCAGTCTTCTAGTCCGATGTTGAATATCTTACCGATGCCATCTTTGCCCATGAGGTTATCGGCGAATTTGGTTATTGGCTCGACGATGTCGACTGTGGTGGCAATGCCGAGGAGTAGACCTTCTGTGATTCTTCCAATGCTGTAGAGCCGATCAGCCCGGGCCCTTCTATATTTTGTGTGTTCGCGAATGAGTTTGGCATTGAGTAGTAGATTTGAGGAAAGGTGAGCGCGCCAAGCGAACTCAATGATACTCCACCAAATGCAAGAGGATTTCACCTACCCAGCACCACAATCTACAGCCCTTCCCAATTTCGTTGCGCTCTTCCCTCCCACCCCAAGCTTAGCCAGGAAGTTCTTAGACCCTTGCAAGTCCACCTTGGAGATGTACGGGAAACCTCCTAGCATGCCATTCACATCGGCATCGATGGACTCCCAGTATGTGAGGGCATTCTTGTGGTTGATATGTGCATCAGCCATTTTGTCTGGCTCTGAAGGTCTTAAAAAGCAATCATGAATGTCTCATTGTTCTGAGCGCTTACCACGATTTCATCTTCGAAAGAGCATTGCTTTAGGTGAAATGTGGTTCGAGATCTCTCGCTTAGTGCGGTAGCGCGAGGCTAAAACGGGTAAGGCCGAAAGTATCCTTTTGGAGCATATTCAAAGGACTTGAATGGGAATTTGGGCGAGAAGGCAGGAATAAAGTTATTATCGGTTACATTGATCTGCTTGGCAAGCTGAACAAGGTGCTTGGTAAACTCATTCACTACTACCGAATAAACGCCTGCCTTCCTATTCCTAAGCCTGGGCCCCATGCCATATGAGCATACAATATCCCAAATACGTTTCCAGTACTCCACCCAAACCATTTCATTGTTCTTCATCACTACTATCCACAATAAACCCCGCCTGTACCCTCCGCCTCGCCGGCCTCGCTACAGGAACAACATCTTCGTCCTCGTCCTCATCATCATCTATGACCATTGCAGAGGAGGTCTTGACCACTTCTGGCTCTGGAGAGGCAGGGCTGCCTTCCTTAGAGACTTTCCTTCTCTTTGCCTGCGAAGGTCTTGTGTGTGGACTTGACAGCGGCGTGTCTGTTGCATCATCTTCAGATTCAGCCAGGACATCATCTCTAGCAGCCGATGAAGATCTTGCGCTTGCCCGTCCTGCACCATCATCACTTTGCTCAGGGGAGCCGCTCGTTCGGTCGTTCCGAGTACCACTCAAAATCAGATCGTCGTCTTCTTCGCTATCATTGGTAATAGCACTTGACTGCCTCTTTTTGCCAGCCTTTCCTTTCTTCTCCTTGCCAACATGAAGCAGGTCCTTCATCTTCTCGATATTATTCCTCTGCCGCATCCTTTCTTGCTCTTCGCGGAACAACTTATTCGTCTTCTCTCGAATTTCCTGTTCCTTGGCAAAGAAAGCCGCATCGGCGTCTTCATCGTCGTCGCTATCCACGACATACATCTCACTCTTAATCTTCCGGTTCTTTTCCAGCTCTCTCTGCCTCCGTGCTTCCGCGCGCGCGTTGAGCTGCTCTTCGGTGAGACCCTGGTCCTCCCCATCCTCGTCTTCCTCTGTGCCTTCCTTTCTCCTCAGTCTCCGCTTCTTTTTCAGCTCCTTTAGGGCATCTGATTTCCTGGCTGTGGGACCGCCAGGTTCGAAAAGCAATTCTTCCTCCTCATCATCGTCGTTACCGTCGTCGTCATCAAAAACCGCACGTTTGCGAGCGGCCGTGCTTGCTGACTTGCGCTTGATGAAATTCCCGGCCTCTTGCCCATCATCGAAAACGGGCGGGCTGAACTCGAATTTCTTGACTAGATCAAGAGCCTCCTTGAGCTGTTCCGCTGATAAGCCGGACGGAATTGTCCAAGATCCTTCTGGGTCGTCCTCGTCGCCAATACGTCTGAATCCGACCAGGTTCATGAGAAGGCGCAGATGTCCATTCTTGAACATAGCAATTTTACGGGTGCTATTGTCAGGCTTAACCACTATAGAAATGTCAGCTCGGGTCGCGCCATATCAGCAAGGGGCAAACTCACAGATTGACGGGGGCGTGGGCCGTTCGATCTCAACTGCAGGCGTGTTATCGGCTTCCGAAGCTGGATCCTTCTCAACGGAAGGCAGAGCTGCATTCAAGCCCTCCCAGCTCCTACGCTCGCTCTCGGCCTCCACCAGTTGCGTCTTGACCCATTGGAGATGTTCTCCCTCATTCCTATCTAACATCGCACCCACGACGACTCCAATCTGATCTTCCCATTCCTTTCCTCCCTTGACCTCAAGTTCTGCAGCTGCCCTTGGCTTCGAAGCAACAGTCTGCTTTTCATATCCGAATTCAAGGTAGTGCGCAGTGCTGTTGATCTTGGAGAATAACATCTCGACCACCAGCTCGGGTCTCTCTTGGAGCTTCTTCGTACATTTCCGTATAATTTGCTTGACCAACTCGTCCCACTCCTTGAAAGAGCTAGATTGGGAGTCCAGACCTTCTGGACCTTTGATCATCTTGTGCAACAAAGCGATGATGTCAACTCTGAATAGCATGACACTCATCTCCTGCTTAAAGGCAACGCGGTAGAAGAATCGATGGCATCGCTTTAGTTGTGCTGATTTGAGGTCGTTGTAGTATGCCGTGAAAGTAACAAATGTGTCGATACATCCTTGGGTCACAAATCTTGCACTGAAGCGTTTGAAGTCGAATTTCCGTTCTCCCGACACTCGCTCAGCCCTCGCTTCATCTTCCCCATCCGACTCATCCACAATAGCATCATCCGCTCCGTCTTCACCAGCAGTTCGAGCAGCTTTCTTCTTGCGTCGTACTCTTCTCCGCGATCGCACTTGCATGTCGGTATTCTGTTTGGAGTATTGTTCCAAGATGCGCAGGTAGTTGTGTGCAAGCTCAGTACACGAATCAAGGTAGCCAAATCCTTGGTCTTTGTAGGTCCGGGTAATATTTGCAACTCTGTCGTGTGTCGTCTCCTCGTAGAATATACGGTTGAGAATATTCTCGGCAATTTCTTGGTCCTCCTCGAGAGGCGATTCGGACATCTCCTGAACAGTGAGGAGAATCTGGGTGAAGCACTTCATAGTTGCACTCAGATCTGCCCATGATTTGTTCTCATAGGTCAAGTCCATAGTTCTGTTCAAAGTGACAAACATTTCCTGGTTAAGGACGGTTGCCACCAGTGAGTAACTGTCCAGATCTTCAGGTGCAGTTGGCTTTTTTGAAGCTTCTTTGTTCCGCCTCCTGACTCTTTCTGCTTCCAGGAACCAGGACACTAGGAAGAAAAATTGCCTCGGATGATATTCCATTATGCGCTCCGCCTCTCGATCGATAGCTTTTCGGATATTGTTGAACAGCGGATTGAAGCCAGAATCTAGGAAATCTTCCACAAATGATCGAAGGTGCTTGTTCGCTTGTGCATTTAGCATGACCGGTGTATCGAAATCCAAGGGCCCGTTTTCGCCTTTTGGTGCTCTCCTTGGTGGCTTGAACTTCTTCGTGCTGTCCATCTTGGCTAGGGTCCGCGTACCATCCAGCAAAGCCGCCTGGCCAGAGATGGTGGTCATTTTGGCATCCTCTCTCTGCATCCACACCATGGTACCAAACCTGTTGTGTCTTGTTGGAGCATTTTTCTGGTATCCCCTCAGCATAGCAGCTTCCTTCTTCCTCAAGTTCGCTAATTCATTCATGTTGCTGTTGTCTGCTTTCCGTTCGTCCATGAACAATTTCTCGATATCGACACCTTTGATTAAGTGGAAAAGGATATCCAAAACCACAACATCCTGGGTGTTAAAATCCTCTCCCATCGTAGACGAGACTGTTAGCAGTAGGTGAAAGATATCCTGATAGTCGAAGGCAGCAATGGTCGCGGCTCTCGATATCTCGGCCTCGTCGCCGTCATATTGCACATTCGGAGGCGGTGCAATCTGTGCAATGTTTCGCAAGAAGTACAATAGCAACTTGATGATTCCTTCATCTCTAGTACTCCGGTCTCCCATATTCTCTGCCATTGACGGTAGCGCACATCTTACCGCCGTATGCAAAATCCTCGCTCCATCGAAGTTGATAATCGAACGCTTGTATCCGAGCTGGGCGATTTGCAGATAGGGAATGTGTCGGTGGTGGTTGACTGTCATCTCTTGTGTATTCCTCTCCAAGGGCCAAGTTAGAGGTACCAGTAGTTCCAGACATGCCAGGGCGATCTTCGACTTCAGTCTGTCCTCCGTAGCGTTTTCTTGCCATGCCGCGAGAATCTGAAGAAGATCCCCTCCAACGAGGTTCGATTCTGCTAGACATCGTGCAACGTCCAATCGATTCGCTTTTTCGTCGTAAAGTTTCAGCCATTTCTTTAAGTCGCGCAGACAGGCCAGCGCATCGTCTCCAAGTACATATCTTCCATCTTCGTCTGCACCACTTCCTCCTAACTAGACGCGTCTGTCAGTCCAATGCGTCAACACAACGCAGAAATTGTACCTACAGCGGTAACAAGACTCGAAACATACGCCCTGACCTCAGGGTCGACGACGTCTCGTTTTCCGTCAGCCAATTCCATAATGTGACGATGGTTGTTGAAATTGACCAAAAACTGTGTAAATACACAGAAACGGCTTTACGCGTCTCTGAAGTTCAGCGACGCGCACCCCTGTATGTCTTAGATTCTTTAGCGCTTCCGCCGACCGCATCTCTTGAGCCGAAGCTAAGCTCTAGAACCTCGGTAAGCTTATCTTGGGATATCAACATCCCTCCTTCGGCATCAGAAGCTTTCTTTCTCACATTTTTCGTCTGCACAACAGTCAATTGCCAAAATGATTACGCCTGTATTGAGAAGCAACTTGGCGCAGGGTCTCCGTCATGCGAGATGCTTCAGTTCAAGCCCGATGCTTGCGGCGCAAGAAGTTAAGAGGCTTGGTGTCGTAGGAGCTGGACAGATGGTATTTCCAATCTCAGCTTCTATTTCGTCGACTACACTTACTGATGGCATTCTAGGGCCTGGGAATAGCATTAGTAGCTGCGCAAAGGGCTGGAGTACCTGTCACATTAGTAGATACGAACCAGGCGTCAATAGATAAAGGTCTTGCCTTCGCCGGTTTGTGTTCCATTCCCCGATATCTCCTGAGAACCCCATTAAGACATTCCCTTTAGACAAATTACTTGCCAAAGACGTCTCGAAGCAACGCATCACACAGTCCGAGTCCGATACGATTCGCGAGCTCCTCAAGCCATCCACAACTATGGACTCCCTCTCCGAAGTAGACTTTGTCATCGAGGCCGTTCCCGAGATCCCTTCTCTAAAATTCAGCATCTTCTCCTCCCTGGCACAAATATGCCCTCCACATGCTATCCTAGCTACAAATACCTCCTCGATATCCATAACAAAGATTGCGGCTTCGACGACCAAGGATCCGACAGATACAAGTGCGAGCTCGAGGGTTATCTCCACACATTTCATGAACCCGGTGCCGATTCAGAAAGGCGTGGAGATTATTACGGGCTTACAAACCAGTCAATCGACTATTGATACGGCGATTGCGTTCTGTAAGGCGATGGGCAAGGTCCCTTCACAATCCGCGGATTCTCCAGGTTTCCTCGCGAACCGCATCTTGATGCCGTATATCAATGAGGCTATTATCTGCTTGGAGACGGGCGTAGGGAAGAGAGACGATATCGACGCAATCATGAAGAACGGAACGAATGTTCCTATGGGTCCATTGCAACTGGCAGATTTCATCGGCATTGATACATGTCTGGCTATCATGAAAGTGCTGCATGAAGAGACAGGAGATTCAAAATACAGACCTAGCGTATTATTGGGCAAGATGGTGGATGCGGGGTGGCTGGGCAAGAAGAGCGGGAAAGGGTAAGTTGACGGTCTGGTGGGGGGATTATGAGAAAGAATTTTACTGACCTCGATAGATTCTACGACTACTAGATCACTCCTGGAGGGATACATGTATAACAAAAAAAGGTTTATTAAGGTGGCCCAAGTACCCAACTAGCTACACCGTACATGGCTCCCCGTTCCTTCTACTATGACCAAGATTGATCATGAGACCTATCCAAAAGCCAGAAAAGATCCTCCTATTTGCCATTTCAGCCTTCACATTGGGTCGCAAACTCCAGCACACAATTTGAATCTCCTTATATCATCATCCCCTCACCATGCACACACCACTTCACTCACTCAAAATTTTCACCACTTGACTCACACCCAATCAATCACCAAAATCAAAAGATCAGTCAAATCAAATCAAGTTCATCCAAAAAGTATATAACTAGAAGAAGCAGTAGATCGCAGCAGTCCCAGGGTATTGGACACATCATCAAATTTGATCAGAACCAGAAGAAAAACAAGAATTTCGTAGCACGAAAAAAGGACTAAAACTATCTACAGATATAAAGGTAAAAAGGTTCGGAGCCCAAAAAAAAAGACACACACCATTGCCCTTGCAGACACCAGAAAGAAAAATCGGTCTTCGGGCCAGCCAGAAACATGTAGAGGCCAGCCCTGTAATCGAGGTTCTGAGGAGAGTGTGTGTGTAGTGGAGATGGTGGTGGTGTCTTGTAAAAGGAATGGTAAGGAAGCAAAAAATATACACAAAAATAGAGCCCAGATTTCCATCCACAGTCGAGCCGGCTCAGTACGTGACGTGAGGACGGCTCGAGATTTTCTCATTCGCAAGCAACTGGTGGCTCATTCCTTTCCCGCGTAGTAGAGGATAAGGACCGGGAGATGTTTTGCTTGCAAATAGGCTTATTACAACCAACTGCATCAATCAGGAGAAGAAGAATATAGAAGAGTGAAGAGAGACAAAGGTTGTCATCGTCGTCGAGTATGGTGATTTGAATCGAAGAAGGAAAGTGTTGGTTCAAAAAGCGTGAAGTAAGTCTCAGCAGCCCTTCCTTCTTGCTTCCCGCCTGGAGTGCAATCAGCTCTGAGATAGGCAAGGGGAAGTTAAGTGGAATCGATAGGCGACGGAATACTAGAACGCTGGTATTGGCGAAGTACTAGACTCCTCAACGACAAAAATATCGGTGACGGAGCGGCGAAGGTAATGATGTTTTGTGGTGCTGAGTATTGATTGGTTGGATTGCAGGTGTAAAGAAACCTTGAAGTTGATGGCAGGTAGGCAAGTTGATATCAAAGTAAAACCGCCGACAATCGAAACGCCGAAGATTGATGCTTTCGTGACCAAGAAAAGAGATATTTGTCGTTGTTGGGATATAGCGCGAGAACAAAACACCCCCCTCATATCGATAAACAAAAGAATTTCGAGCAGTAGAGTAGAGCTGATAATGATAATTCGGAAGAAGCGAATTCGTGTGTAATCGTCAACGATTGGTCGGTTGCGGTGGAATCGGGGAAGGTGAACAAGGCATGAACGAAAACTCGCTTGGGTCTTGGCACTTCTAGGTTTTGTTCCACCGCACCCTTGGGGTCACCTTGTCAGGTTCGTCATTTCTATGGACTCTCGAAAGTCCCGGGCATCTCAAAGCTTCTCTTTCGCTTCTGTCCAGTCTCATACTCTACTGGCCTCAGATATGATGTATCCTCGTTATTTCTCACTTGTTGTTGCTGCTGCTGGTCGTCGACTTGATTTTGGCCCTGGTTGTTGTGATCTCCATTGCTTTGGCCCTGTCCGAAGTCTCGATCATTGTGTTGGGCACGAACAGGACTGAGATTCGAATTGTAAGCGTTTGAGAAGTCTTGTGGTGGAGCCATAGGGGCAGAAAGTTGCGGGATGTTGTAGTCCCGGTTTCCATGTGTTCCATCGACGGGAGTCCGCGGCAGAGAGAAATCCACGGGCGCGGTTAAAGGCGCGCTTGCATAGCCGCCAGTGAAAGCATGAGCGAAAGAGCTGCTGCGAGGAGTAATGCCGTGTGGTGAGTGGTTCTGATTTGGCATGGCGCGGTATTGGTTTCTGAGGTCCAGGCCGGGTGGGAAAGCTGCCGACGATGCACGGAGACGCGACATCGAAGAGGTAGAAGCGCCGTGCGACGGTGGATATGTCATGTGAGTCGGTGAGCTTTGGATGTTCGAGTCTGTGAGCATGTTAGCACGTGGGATCTTCGTCAGGGGCTGAAACCCGTTTTGGATTTGGATTTGGGACGAACTTGAGTATGAGTTCCCATCGTACTGGTGCGCATTAACGGCGCTATTGCTCATTTGCTCCGGTTGATACACAGACTGCTGGCGACCGCTCAATTGAGGACTAGGCTGCCCCGTTTGGTAACTATTGTAGTCTAGTGTTTCCCCTTTCCATGACATGCTGGATCTCAAGGGAGACTGAATAGTATCAGATCTCGCTCTTGACATCGTTTCGCGCAGCTGCAATGGTTGAAGTGGGCGAACGTGCTGTCTCGAGTGAGAAAGCGCTTGATAGCTGTTCTGGCGATCAAACGGGTTCGAACTTCGAGGTCCTGTGCTCATCGGACTCGAGAGGTGGCTCGAGTAGTATCTGTCTTGAGAATTCAATGATAAAGGAGAGAGGATATCCGGAGAGCCCATCGATCCTCCAGCAAATCCAACATGGCCAAAAGCTGGGCTGAGACCAGTAGGCGACATATGGTCCTCATTCTCGCTCCTTCTCATTGTATCCACCATGAGTGGTCGCATCATATGGTCGGCATATCCTGGAACGAAGTCGACAGGCGATTGCATTGGAGTTCCAACACCATGAACAGCGCCGTAGGGCGAGTGCAGGGCTTGCACGTTGTCAAAATCATCTGGAACAGCACGCATCTTCATCATGCGCTCCCGGTCGTCCGCTGTTAGTCGCTTTATCTTCGCGCGTCTGTTCTGCGTCAGTCTATCGTCTAAAGCGCGAGTAATGCTTCACCTACCGGTTTTGGAACCAAACTTGGACCTGTCGAGGGCTCAAGCCAGGGATCTCCCGCGAGAGCCTTTCTCGGTGAGCGGCATCAGGATGCGCCTGCTTTGCAAATTCACTCATCAAAAATCGAGTTTGTTGATGTGTAAGTCTGGTGAATGGTCAGGTTATGATCCCGAACCAAAAAAAAACAGGTGTGGTCTTACCTGAATCTCTTCATCTTTCTACGCTCCGCCCGACGCTCAGCAGCTGTTTGCGGCGGAGCACCCTCCTCAACTTCTGCATCAATCATATCATCGTCATCATCAAGCTCGTCATCTTCGTCTTTGATATCCCCTTCGGCGTCTCCGCTTTCATTGTTGGCTAGTGTGCCTTGATGTCCTGGTGCGCTTGAGGCGGAGCTCAGTGGGTTCGATCCAAGAGACCCAAGAGACAACGCTGTAGACTCGGTGGAAACGAGAGAATCATCGCGAGTCTGGTTGTTTGCTGGATGATTGCAGTCCCCAGGAGCGGAATCTGGCCGTTCTATGATTGGTGATGGCTGTTGACTTTCTTGTCTTAATGGCCCAAGACTATGTCTGTGCTCCAACGCCGGCCTTTCGCTTCCTGTATGTTGAATCTGATTGTTGTCTGTTATATTCGAGGTGCTCGTTTGGTCGTATGATGGCTGTAGTAAGCCATTGTCACCAGGAAGAGGGAAAGTTGAGTACTGTTCTCGCCAGTCTGGCTGCGCTGGCAATGGATCAAAGTTCGACATGCGGGGAGACGCGACGTTTTGATATAAAGCCTCGAGCTTGCTGGAAGACCAAGTGTTCCGTCCTGAATCGAATGGCCGTGTGACAAGCATTGAGAGAAGGATTTGCGGCTTCTGCTTATGCAACAAGTCGTGGACGGTTGTGACCCAGTTGTAAAGAACTGAAAGCTCGGGTTTCCGGTCGAGGCTGAAAGGAGGCCAGCGAGTTTTGATGTCTCGAGCCTTGGAATGAACGAAAGTGAGGGCTGCTGAGAAGAATGGCTGATCACTGACCAGAGGAGAACATATGGCCTATCGAAGGCAGGTTTGGTTGTGTAATCGAAGCCTGCCGAGAAAAGATGAACGAAGGGTGGTGGTGAAGTTTTTCTGAAGTTCGGAGAAGTGTAGAAGTATGAAAGCTGATCGTCCCAACGCAGTAATTTGGATTCGATCCCTAAGTAGATAAGGCTGTCCAGATCCCTCCACGGTGGGATCTATGGTGGATCAGACTGACAGACTTTCGGACTCTGGGCGTGCTTCAGAACGCGTATTGTAGCCGAAAAGGGTCGATACGTTGGGGGTGAGAGTTCACAGACCACACGTCTATATTTGAGATGAAGCGGCGGGGCAAGTTCTGGTCAAGGATGACTTGAGTTCTTAAACAGTTGTGGCGAGTGTCCTGCGTCGTCCAAATGAAGGGTAAATTGCTTGCTGGCTTTATGACGTGCGGCGAAGTCCGTTTTGGGAATCTTGAAGATCCTGAGCAGAGGGGAACAGGATCCGCTGCCAGCTTGATTTTCCACGTTCGATCGACGAGCGTCGGATGATATAGTGCAAGATTGAAGGGAGTTGATCTGATGCCTGGCTTATGATCACCATTAAAACAAGGGCACTGGACCCGAGAAGCGCCCTGGAGCCCTCGACCAGATTCTTTTGAACTAGCAAGCCGGCCCCTGCTTATGCAGACAAGGAGAGAAGCGTACCGCTGCTGAGAAATATCAGTAGTCTCTAGACCTCCTCGTACAGCAACAAGTCAGGCGCGGTTCCACACCCGGAGAATTTCTGCTGCTGAGGAAGATGAGTACAGGGCCTGCACGGTGACCCCTGGGACTTGTGTGAGAATTCGCAGCTCAAACTTCAGACGACAGGGCAAATCACTACGCACGTCCAGAAACGGTTGTATTTGGGGCGTTTGGCGGGGGAGCCCAGGTGAGAAACGGTAGCAGCATGTCACGCATGAAAAGCTACCTCTTGAATTCGAGTAAACTCTGGACTTAGCCACACAAGAGAAAATGATATTCAGACAAGACGAGAGAGGGGCTACCCGGCTCAATGACTAGCGCGATGTGGCAGCCCTTGTCGCTGGTGTGGGGAACAATAAATGGTCGAGGAGGAAGCTCGAAGACAAGCAGCCACACGGAAAAGGCTCTATCGAGAACGTTGCAGGGAAAGATGAGCTGTGTGACTGGGGGAGGCCTGGTGCCGGCTCTATCGTCCGATGCTGGAGGTAGAAAGCCGCCAAAATGGACCAACAGCAACATGCGAGCAAAGTAGGTTCAGGGGAGGGGAGGGCTTGTTCGCGAGGTGCATCGATCTCGATTACCCTGGTACTGCAGTAGGTACTAGATAGTACATCGAACAGCTACTTGACATTAGTAGGTACAGTAGCTTACCGGACTGCACTGATGAAGGACGTTGACGTGTTACAAAACACGCAGTCGAAGCGAAGGGACATGATCGAGGACGGCCAGCCCAAGTCTAGCTCTCGGCTTCCGGGCGCCATCCATTGGACTCCAAAGACTGCGAGGCTGTTCTTCTACGGGTCAATGCATAGCCGTTGTCACAACGAGTGGGTAGGTTGGGTAGGGATGGCAGTGCCAAGAGGATGCTAGGTGAAGGACAGCGGCAGGGGAGAGCAACGGGCAGGGACAGGGAACAAGGACAGGGAATAAACGCAGGCGCAGGGAGTTCACTGCTCAAAATGTCTTCGAGAACGATTCGATTCATATCGACTCGACAACGTGACATCCCTACCCGAACTAACCTGACTGCCATCTCATCGTCGGGATCACTTCGTCGGGGATGATGGTGGGATGGGAGGGACGACTCTCAGACAGCCCAGCTCCCAGAATGGTATATCATGGATTCAAAATGCGAGTCGAGTCCGGCACGGAGCCGAAAAAGCCCTAAGCATCTCCAGTATGTCGGTCGAGACAAAGCACGCCAGCAGAACTGATGTTATTGACGAAGCTTGCTGACACATGTTCCTTGCGGAGCAGAAACAGGAACAGGACAGGTAGGGAAATGGCCTCGGTTACACCACGTCCTTACTCGCTCGCTGGCTGGCTGGATGTTGCCAGCAGACAATCCTTAATCCTGTCATCCTGGGGATAAATTGTCTGGAGTAATGCACAATGCACTGGGTGCCGTGCATATCCTCGGAGGAGTGCGGTACGATAGAATTCGATAGGGTACTTGTAAGCAGGCAGATCAGAGCCAGGCGAGCCAGAAGACACCACCTGCAACCATCAGGCTGCACTGAACAGCAGGCTATCTTCCATGGAAGTTTCCAAGAGTCTTCTGTCACCGGTGACCAGGCTGCAGCAGTGCGATAGCCTTGGACAGAAATTGGAGTGTTGTGCTATGGCAGTTGTGGACATTGTGGTGTGGTCAGAGTGGGTGTGGGGGTGCACTACAGTGCATGCCTGCATCAATACAAGTATCTGGCTGGGCTGGGCTGGGCTGGGAGTCTGGGACACTAGCTCTCGCAACAACGGCCATAGAAGGACTAGAAGCAAGCCATAGAATGCTTAGGCCTGAAGATGCTGCTGGTCTGTTCTCACCAGTTCAACTCGGTTCTGCGGTAGAGGAGATGAAGTGATGTGAGGTGGGTGCTGGTGCTGGTGCTGCCCCTCATGTCCCTGTTGTTCCGGACGGAGGACGTCTCTTCTGTTACTCTGATGGGCCGAACTGGCGCCCGTCGACGGCTCGGTTTCATGACAGCTGGGTTGGCATGGACATGAGGCGAGACTAGAGCGACAACCCACAGCTAGACGTGAGCTAGATGCTGTTTGGGTAGGTGGGGCCTTAAGCGACCCTGAGACGAGACGGCATGGCTTGGTGGGCACTGGGCAACCAGAACAGAGCCAGCCTGGTGGTGCTACAAGCTAGAGGGGACTTGACCATGGTACCTCCGTAACTCAGTATTAGGCCTTGTCCTTGTATAAACTCTCATATTCGAGGTCTGAAGTTGTCTCTCGCATCGTCATCGCAACTTCGCAACATCTGTTGCCCTACCGGCTCATCTTGCACCGAGTACCAAGACCTACTCCATCTGCTTAGAACGTCCACAAGATAAAGTACAGTATCATACACAGGATGACTTGTGCTTGTTCTGTGTCGTTCCGTTCTGTTCTGTTTTGTTTCTATTGTGTTCGCTTGTCAAATCTTCTCAGAGTTCTTGCGAGCATAATACGCCCTTTTTCAATATCATGTCTGGAGGTAAAAGCAAATTCTGATATGCTTCACGGAAGTTTCTACGGAGGCACTGTGCCTGGACTGATCACTGATCAAGTTCGCAGTCTCGCAGATCTGCACAGAGTCCGTACATACGAGTACCGAGGCGCCGCACCCGTACTCTGCTAGTTCAAACGCCTAGCGACAGGGACTTGCTGGTCCACTGGCGATAGACTTCAGATGAGATCGTCTGTGCGGTGAGCACCATGATTTCCAGCCCATCACCCATCCCTCCCGCGCCCCTCTTCACACCACCGCAATCCCGAACATCAGATATCGGTCAAAGACTTCCCTGTCGCGCCGTCCGTGGGAGCTTAGATTTGCATTGCACCACACGGCACCAGACCAGACTTCAAGGGAACACAACGATTCCCAACTGGCCGGTCCGTCGCCCCGGGGCCCGGATTCTACTGTATTGGTAGGTAACCTCTGCACGACAATGCAAGCCTTCCAGTGCAAAAGTCACTCGACAATTCTACGAGTAAGCGAGTCTCCAGTGACATCTGGCATCGTGAAAGTTACATCCGGTACGGCTGCTGTGTACAACTGCTCTGGCTGGCTGGCTGGCTGGCGGACGGAGATCATCTCGTCCGTTCTGGTGTTCTTCCCCCGCTAAAAGTCATGATTCGACGTACCTGACGCACGAAACCCTGAGCCTTGTCGCTCAAGATCAAATTTGCAGGGCTGATTCTGGACACCCCAAGAGGATCTGATGCCAGGATCTTGACGACGGGCTGCGGAAGAGAGTAGCAGCGATGAGACCGACCGAAATGTTGCCTCTGCCAGCGTAATCTTGGAGCCTCCGACCTCATCTCTCCCAGCGTGTCAGAACGTACTCACTCGCCCGACCCGAGAATAAGTCCTGGAATGGACCCAGCACAGATTTTGGCCTTTGCTTTCGCAATTACCTTTTCCTCGTCACGTTCACCGTCCGGTGTCGTAGTCGCATAGGGCTGAGACGGATCAGAGACACGAATTGTTCCATTGCTTAAAATGGGCACAAATGCATAAGAGAGTGCATAAATGTTCCTCTACCAGGTCAAGAAACCTCGCAACGAGATCGCGATATTCCTCGAATCGCCTGTGAGGACTTCTTGGCAGGCTCGAAATAGGATGCGGAGGCTACATTTCTTGGAAGCACAACATATGGTTACGATTCGCTGCACCCGCGAATTTCTGTTTTCGAGGAGAAAAGCTACGGAGTGCAAACAGTGTACGAGAAAGAAGACTGTGCACTGTGCAGATTCACAAAGAAAGAACGAAATGCAGGTGGTAGACGGTGGATTTTGCTAGAGGGAGTAAGTACTCTCGTACTCTCATCACCGCATACAGAGATTTGGCAGTGCTGCAGGAACACAGGTACGGGAAATTCTTGAAACGGCACGGCTGCTGCAATTCTCCCGTGAGTCGGATGGGTGGATTGGAGTGGGGTGGGGTGGACTGTGTCTTGGTTCACCTGCAGCAAAACTCAGAGCAGTGGGGGGATTGATCCTGAGGCCACTCAGCCGATTTCCGAAATGCAGTGGATGAGGGGACATCACAGGGAGTGGAACGAGGGGCACGCACCGCATCGCTTCATTGATTATCATCACTTCATCACCACGATGACCTTCCTATCGACACTTCCTCTTCTGGCAGCCCTTTCTGAATCACACTATTCAAAAATCCATTTTCCCCCCTCTTATCCCTTGTCCAAACGATGTCGGCTCGCAACCGGCAATAGCGCTTTCGGTTAGCTGAAAAGCGGTTGTGTTTGGCAGCATCGTAGCATGCATATCTCTACTTCAACACACTCTAACCGCAGAGGAACTAGCAGCGTCGTACACATGCACAGCACCTATCTCAGCCGCTGGATGAATCGATCTGTAGAATCTACCGGCATTCCTCGACTTCTGCTCAGTGCTCATACAGCAGCCACTATTTTCTATAATGCTACCTCGCTTGCCGATGCCGCAGCTGCTTGTAGCGAACAAGCCGGTCAACTTGGTGGTAAGCTGGTCGACAACAGCATCGCACGATGCTGGGCATGAGCTTGCTCCTCCATCCAGCGTGACGGTGAGACTTCGTCCACTTATCCTCTTGTATACGTACCGAGTCGGGAACGGCCGTCTTAGAAGCGGACCTGGCGTCTATCCACCGGGCAAAACACGCAAAGAAGGCAGGTGAAGACGAGAAGGTGGAGAATGATCTCCGCAAATCCGAGAACATGTTCTTCTTCTTCTAGCAATTGTGACGACGTCTCACCAGCCAACCCCATTTCCTCAAACTGCCTATCACAGCAACAGTCAGTCCACTTCAGTGCATCACCAAGGCAGTGAGTCGCAACCACATGACGAGTTGTTGTTTTCAAAGTCCGAGAATCTGACGTGTGAGCCATCCATCATCGATTCATCGCATCCCCAGCCCCCATCTTTTCAGTTCTTATTCACTGTCCACCACACTCGCATTAGCTCCAGCAAGCACATCAGCCAAATTATTTGGCGAGTTCTGCATGATGCAGCGGACCAGTGGAAAGTCAGTCTGTTGGCTTTGCGGAGCGGTTTAGCCGTGACTTGGTACGCAGATGAGGGGTGCATAGCTCGCTTAAGCCCTGGTGCTGCTCAATGCTCATCTTAAGAAAGACCAAGTCTTAACGCAATCCTTGTATACGACCCTGTACCTGGCTGTCAACCTGCCTCCGTGCGTCGATCAGTGTCCTCGATGAGCGCGCCACAGCAGCCACGAGGTGACAGTGATCCCAGCGCCGCCAGTCAGTTCAGAGGTACCGGCCCAGTCTAACCACGTGAAAACCAACTTGACGCTATCAGGACTTTCAAGCCACACGATACGAGTCTGCCAGACCTGCATGCAGATTATCAACATCTTCCAGACCTGCAATTTCCATTGCCGTATGACTTCTGTGCTTCTCTGCAACCTTGAGATCACATTGCATTCCTGCATGAGCATCGAGCACATAAGCTTCCCCAGTCCCTCACCTCGTTTGGACGATGTTGATCCTGATCCTGATCCTGTTAGTTCTCATTTTGACATGTCGCAGTGCCTTCCCTCCTTTTTTTTTCCTGTCATGTGTGTTCGGGAGGTTGGAGCATCCGCTGGGCGGAAGTTGGGATTCCGTTGACAACCGCGACAGCCTCTCGACCTATGACAAGCTCGCGAGCCGGCACTTGGGGGCGTTAATCTATTTTATATTAACTGAGCGGTCTCATAAGATTAAGGTACAATATCACGCAGCATACAAGCTGCGTACCTGGTTGTCCTGCCAGGTAGGCATTTTCTAGATGCTGTCCGACTGGTAGTTTTTCTCCGAGTAGCATCCATCTAATCTCTCTAGGGCTGCCTGGCTTTGGCTACTTGACTGACCGACTGTTTCCAACAACCTGAAACTCAGAATCAACGACAAGTCATCAGATGGAGGCGCTTGCGTAAGTGGGGATTGTCTTGGCAGCCGCGTAGAAGCTCGGTTTGGAGTTTGAAGAAACGGGTTTTGTGGACCGTGGCCGACGAGAATGAGGTAAGCCCGATCCTAGATGTTGTTTTTCAAGACTGACTGTTGACTGATGCTTGTATCAGGGGGCGGCGAACATCTAGACGCGCATCCCTTCTTCCCACGTGTTTCAAGCGCATGCGGCTGGATCTAGGTGGACGACTGGGTCTGTTTACTAGGTGAGTGGACTCATGGTGGTCCTAGATTTCATTTCCTCGGATGTTGTGGCATCTCGTCACAACATTCTCCTTCAAGATACATTTCCTCTCCCTGGCCCTGGTCCCTTGCAAAAGTCTCTGTTTTCAAGATTCAAGAAAGATAAGACTTTTCCACTGTTCCATACAACTAAGATTAGATGGAACGGTCTAGCTACTTGGCATTTCTGGTAGCTGTAAGGTTCGCCGGTAATTCGATCTCGGGAATCAAGTAGGTTCAGACCTTCCTTGGATTCCCTTACAGAATTGACCTCGTCATAGCACCTAGCAGAAACGTTCATCCCAGATTACCAATTCTTGGTATAGACATCCCAGCTCAACGACGGTCATGACCAGCAAGTTTTCTTGGAAACGGCCTCAGCCTCAACGTTTACATGTCTGATCTCGACGATACCCTCAGTCAGCTACTCAAGCTCTCGGAGGCGCCGACACTCACTGGGTCCGGAAGTCTGGCACGATTTGTGTTCTCAAAACTAATCAAGATGGGACGACTTCGGTGTCGTGTCAAAGTCTAAAAAAATCTTCCCACATTGCGAAACAAAAGTTTGTCGAGCATGGGACGACATTTGGACTTGATTAGACCACCTGACCAAAGGCTTCCAAAACAACCATCTTTGCAGAAATCGCAAGAACGTTCGTTCTCGTTCCCAGCATACGAGCCTTCACTTGATTTTGAACTCCTTTTAACGCATTCGGATATGCAGCCATATCTCGGAGATCGTCGTCAACTTTCTCCAACTACACATTTTGACTCCTGGTTTGAGAAACCTCTCGATATCGAAGTCTCATGATGTCCACAGTACTATTGATTCTATTTTCAAGAGTTTCAATATTTCAATATCGAGCATTACCCCACTTTCCCCACGTCTGCAGCGTGACCTTCCCAATTGGGGGCTGCAATAAACAAACTGCGCCAACCTAGCCAATCAAGCGGGATTTTGCCGAGCCTGCTATATGAAATCAATATCAAACTCCCGGCGACTGCATCTCGACCCAATCCACAACATCTAAAGCTGTTCCCCAGATCTATCTTGTCAATTTATTTGCTATCCCATGTCTTTCAAGCTATTCCCACTGTCATTAGTTTCTGTCCCACCTTGCACGGCACAGCGTCCAACCTGTCACCCAACCCACGTCAAGCCACGCGCGCGTCGTCAAGGCACATAACGTGCCGTTGACATAGCCAAGGTGGTTAGAAGTACCGGTACAAGTTTCTATACCGCAGCGTCTATTCAGCCGCCGGCAATGGCCATGTACACACACATATCAGCCATGCCTTGTAAGGTCCAGGTCATGCCACACCGGCGGTATCGTCGTCAACAATCAAAACCAGACTTGGCAGCGCCTCAAACCCCATCTAATTCCCTCACTCACATCACTTTCTTTGCAATCTGGGAAGTCGGCATCCGGCTCCCTCTCACTCACTCAACAAGCACTTCCCTCCTCTCCCCGACCGTGTCTCTGACCCGAAGTCCCCAACCTCCTCCTTCTCTTCGTCCGTATTTGTCATTCCAGTCATCCATTCGGTCGCCTGATATTGACCTCCCCTCTATCTCCCACAACTCAACAATCTAGACTTCATCTCCACGCTCTCAAAGCAGAACCCACCCTTCGAGCTTCCGGGGTTCTTCGCGGAAAATAAAGTGTCGTACATGAATTTCATCAAACCAAGAAAGATCCTTCCAACGAACGGAGGGTCCCTACCCTCCCTCCCTTTCGGAGAATAATTCATCGCGTTCCTGACCCCCTTCCTACTTCCTGCCAAACAGAACCACGTTGCCGCCCAAGCTTTTCTCATATATTGCGTTCGTTATATGTAAACCCATGATATCCTGCCTACCGGGTCCAACCTACTCTATTGTGATCTCCGCTAGATGGGGTAGCTAGCCCTACCTACTTTACGTGCCCGGTGTCCATCGTTTCTATTCCATCTATCTTCCCGTTGTTATATGGCCTTTCATTAACCTTAAAACCCTCCCCGTTGCCAACATGGACATTGCTCAGGTAGCCCGGGGTCCTATAGCTTGTATTTCTTTTCTTTTCTTTTCTTTCCTTGCTAAATGCCCTGCCTTGCACGGCGCCGATTCCTCCGTCAATTCCGCCCTGTAATGTCTCTAGTCTCTCGTCTCTTTCTCCACGATCTACCCGGTCACGGCACGTAAGATGTTCCTGTTCCTGCCGCCTCGTCTCTTCGTATCTCGTTCAAAAGTCCGGGGTAGCGAACCAGCTAGCTAGATACCTTGTGACGGACAGACCAAGACTTGATCAGTTAGTCAGTAAGCCTTGCCGTCAGCCAGCCAGGCAGTCCATCACTCAGTCATTCAGTCGGGACTGGAAAAGCAAACCCGGGGGTCCGTATAGCCGCGCATGCCATAGCATAGCGTGCCAAAGCAAGCTTGATTCTTTTGCATTGTGGATTGATCAGGAAGCCCGAGGACATATAGCTTCGTGGGACTGGGGTATCGATAAGTCTATTGAATCTCGAAGTCCATGGGCATCCACATCGAATCACCACAACGTACCCCATCACACATGTGACTCTCCCCTTGCGAGCAAACTCTTGGAACGAAAATTAGGATGATGCCTTTCATTTCACTTCTTGATATGGCTGTCGTATATCTTAGCTTGTTCTAGTCCTCGAGTGATCATCAAGTGAAGTGAGGTGAAGTGAAGGGAAAGTCCCGCGATTCTGTCGGGTCTATGGTTACCAACGGCATATTCCTACTCGCACTACTGCCATGTCATGCTATGCCATGCCATGCAAGCAGCACGCTTACAGTAGTGCAGCACACGGCTGCACCATGCGTATATCAGACAGATCAGACGAGGGGCATGGCTTTCAGCGCACCTTTCATTCACTCATTCACTCACCAAGTCTTGAACTGACCAGCAAGAAAGCAAGGCAGCCGGCCCGTCCTTCCAATAGGAGGCTTGAAGTACTGTTCCCCGACAGATAACTCAGATTAACTCTCGCTGACAGCTCACCACTCACAGGCGTAGAATGCGGGCGAGCGAAGAACGCGCTGGAAATCGAAAACCATGGAATGAAGGATAGCGACGACCACTTCTGGTTTGGTCCCCGCGTCTTTCTTGTACCTGGATGCAGGTGCGGTACATGATTCTGATGCTATACCAGCCAGCGATACCATCCACTTGTCCGCCAGCTGTGCAGCTAGGTGGAGTCATAGGAGTGTTTCGAGACCCGCGTTGGTACTTGGTATGGTACTATTGTTCATAACACATGCCAGATTAGAGTTCATGCTGCGATGTGATGCCATCGATGTAGCGCAGCTGATGTGCATATTTTTCTCTCCGTGAATATTCCGCTCGCTATCAAGACAAGCTCAACTCACTAAAGCATGGCAATCTGTCCTCTTCCTTGTATTTACTTCCAATACCTGGTCTGAATTGGATAGCAAGAGTAGAATATCAATATCAATATCACAGTGGGAGACTGGAGGCGGCCGAGACCGAGAGTATAGCCAGGCACGGCCAGCCAAGTCAAGCTTGAAATATCGAATCTTGGTGAAGAAACATGCGAGATGTGTGGAACTGGACCGCACATTACATTGCAGACTGCTGCAATAGCAACGAAAATAAGATCTCGAGTCACGACTGATTCCCGCTTTCTGCGGCTGGTTGGACGAGCATCGCCGAGCCATGAGGGGAACACACGGCAGAGGAACTTGGAAGGACATGGTAAGCAAGCGGGTTGGTTGCAGAAGTGAGGGGTAAGGCGCACTGGTGAGGGGAAGATTTCGAACGATGCATGGAACGAATGAAGAATGGAAGGGCGGCGAGAGGAGTGGCCGGAACGGCACACAGGACAGCGCAGCGTTGCACGACGTCCACGTGAACTCTAGGCAGGTACGGAGCCATGACCAGTAGCATGCATTGCGGAGTTAATGAAAGTGGTGTTTCTCACATGTCAAGTTGATTTGTATGTTTGGGAAGTGCTGGCCTGGTAAGTGTTTCTACGTAGTATTCCCTCATTTACTTGCGACTTATCAACGGTCTGGACTTCAATTGAACGAGCTGGTGTGTTGGCCCGGATGTACTGGATATCGCATAGTGCTTTTGATGAGGAGAGCGTGTTCTTTTGATGGCGAGCGCGTTTCGTGCATACTTTTATCCGTACGGCCCGTCTCTTGCTTCGTGTGTTTTGGGAAGGGGTGAGGCGGACACAAAGGTTGATTGCGAGGCTGCACGAGATTCTTGGACATTCTTATCCTGGGTAACTTGACGCGAGATTTGCATTGGTCTGTTCATGAATGTGTGTCTATGTCTTGTTGACGCTGTTTTGCAGAAATACGTTGGTGTTTTGGTGGAAGTGTGGCTGGTGGGAGTTATTTCTGTGACGGGAAGAGCGCGAGATGTGTTTGATCCTGATTTTGGCTTACGTTTCTATTCTGGTCACGAGGGGAATTGGATGAATGGGTTGAATTTTGGGTTGTCGAGATGCCGGCGTCACTCAGTCATCGATGCTGGGGAAGTGTGAAGATGAGAGCTTCCAATGGAGACTCCACGCATCTTGCCCATGGCAAGAAAAGTAGAACCCGGAAATACCATGATCTAATACACCTTCTCTATTTCAAAGAAAGCTTTGCGTTTTCCCTTCATATGAAATCATGTCTTGGTCATTTGGTCGCGAGTAATCAAGTTCTCCAAGCCGACAACGTTATAAAGTGTATCCATATTGATAGAGGTCACCCCTCTTACCAACATCAGTTCTTGAAAGACGCCAACAGCTCTAAAAACGTTTGATCTATTGAGTTAACTGTGTCTGATGTAGGCTCCGTCGCCTCTTGAGAATTTTATGAACTCTTCGTCCATTCACATCAATCGAAAAAGAAATGTCGTTAAGCGAGAAATCCCCGAAGGCGATCAAAACAAGCCAGACACATTCCAAAAGAATTTGGATGAAGACAAGAATCATCTTCCAGACTGATCCCAACAGCTCGTTATTGTTATCAAGTGCAGGAGCGTTGGAGAAGAAGCATTGTACCAATATCTTGAGCTTGCAAACTTCATGGTTTCCAAGATGCCGTTGAGCCGTTAAATTGAAGCACTTTCAGTATTGATCAATTCATATGCTCCGTAGTACTGCAGATTATCTGTCATAGATAGCATATATTCGAATTTTATACAAGTTACCAAGAAGATCTCAGTTCTTTGATTCTTAAAGTACTGACGTCTCTCATCTCTCTTCGCCGCTTGCCATTAAGCTATTTTCCTGTTGGAAACCAAACCTACACTGCCTCGTTCGGATCCATCTGCAAGCACTTCTGCACTTCGTCCATTGAACTATCAACGGTTCTGACAACAGTACAGGAATTTGGATCAAGCCATGCTTCTTGCCTCCATGTCGCCAATCGAGATTCGTCGAAATCCATAGCCCCCCGAGGACAAAATGCTTAATAATGCTTCGAGTAATCCGCCGAATGCATGGAGGCGGGAAACTTCCAAGTTCATAGAGCAAACTCGGATTCAACGCGGATGAATAGCCCTCCCATTCGTCTCACATATCGGAATTGGAAGACATCTACAGAGAGAGAAGCCCAAGAAGGGACGCCAGTAATGCGGAAAAGCGTCATTATCAACCAAATTTTCGGCAGACTTGCTCTCTCGCTGGGCCACTTTGGAGAAGCTGAATGTGCGTTGAGAGCGCTTTTTATTACGATACATACCTAGGTACTGGGGATAAGGAGAAGCTGCACCCGGTAGAGAGAGAGCGAGTGAGGTGTTGAGTCTGGTTACGTCCTTCCTCGTTCCCAAAACGGAAGGCAGCCCCCTCCCGCACCTCTCTCACCTGGCAACACCGAACCCTCATCTGCCTACCACACTCATCTACCCCAATAAGCAGAACCCCTCCACCCAAAACATACACAGCTGCAGCTCTAATAGCGCAGCGGGCGTACATCCGCCCAACCACTATCCCACCATACAGCCCTCTCCAAGATCGAGAACCTCTGACCGGGCATCAGTCATCGTGACTGTGTACAAGTCCCAAGTTCACTCTTCACTGAGACTAGAACTTTGCATCACTATCTGTGTATGTGGTCGATTCTCTCTAGTACTTCGGTATGATCTGACAACTGTGGATAGAAAACGTCTCTCCTCTTCTTAGGAAGTGGATGAGTCTGTAGAGTCTCCGTGATGATGGAGATGCCCCTCTGGCGAGAAATCGATGAGGGATGATTCCGAGAGCGATCGTGACATTGCATGATTTTTTTTGGGACTTTTGGCTTTTGACGAGATGATTCGGGCCGAGGTTTGTAAAGGAGGCAGCGGGGTGTGAAGAGAAGGGGAGGAAGTTGGCATGTAGTTCCTACCGGTTTTGGGAAGGAGCCGCGACGGAGAGCTGCCAGTGCGTGATTCGCTGTTTGTGCTGTAGAGTTGACAGTGTCAACATACCTCACTAAGCGCGATGAGTCACGGAGACTCTAAGAAGCTCAACTACACACAATATAGATCTCGAAAGCATGTCCTCGCAGTCTGGTGCCCGAGTACTTTTTCACCCGCCGAGTTCAACGTCCCGAATATAAGACAGAATACGAACGTGCTTCATGCAAGCCTTGTATGTTGCTCTGCCTCTGTGAAGGGGAAAACGCTTGAAATTGATTAAAATGATGGTGCTAATAAATATGGGAAAGGAAATGACATCTGCACCACGAACGGCTGGTACTGACTCCAAGGCAACTTGGCATCATCAGCATTATCTTGATCTCAAATAACCTTGATGAATTTTGCAAATGACTTTCCTTCCCTCACACCCAGAAGAGCAGGGCTAAAGGTAATGGTATCATTCATTCTGTTGCTATACCTACAATCTACCGCCGTTGCCGCCTGCTCAAGAATCAAATTGGTGTACAGACACGCCCTCCAACCCCTCATACCAAAACCCGAAGTCCAAAACCATGGCACAAATACATGCGATCCATCTGTCCCAAGAAGGTGACAACACCAAGGTAGACATACCATTCCAAAAACCAATGCTCAAAAGACCACGCTACTTTCCGAATACAAACTCCCTCATACTCCCTCCCTGTTCAACCCCACAACTTTTGACTGATCTAATGATATCCGTTCGTCTTCGCACTGCTGGCACCCGTACTTGCCCTGTTCGGACTCCTCCCGTTAGGGAGATCCGAGAGAGCAGTATGCTCCTCTTCTTCCTCAGGGCCACCAAGTAGTCCATCCATAAAGCTGATATAATCATACTGCGGCATGCCTCTATCTTCTTGGAGATCAGGACCCTTATGCAGTGGGACGAACTGTGTCAGTTTCTCAATAACATCGTCTGGCACAAGACTATGTCTCAGATCCATCTCCGTGACGTAGGGTTTGCCATCTGCAACTTCGCGGAAACTCTGGAAGACTTGCTCGGCTGTGTTTTGATCCTCGGTCACGTCGACCATGAAGCGGATGAATTGTTCGAAGGTCACGTAGTCCCGCCCGTTGGAAGTCTCGAGGAAGTAGTCGTGCATTTCGTCTTCACTGAATACGAGACCGAGGGATGCGAGAGCGGCGCTGAATTCGAGTTCTTGGAGACTGTTGGTGACGTCTCGGTCGAAATGTCGGAATACACTTTCGAATTCTTCGAGTTGGATGGGTGTCAGGTTCGTCATATTACGGGCAACAACTTGGTTGTCCAGGAAGGCAAGTTTCTTGGAAACAGAGTTCTTGACCAGGCTGAGTTCGTAACATAACTCGTCGTAGGTATATGTTGTGAAGTCATTCTCTTCGATATTGGCTTCTTCGCACTTTCGATCCACCTCTTCAATCTTCTCTAGGTACTGGTTCATGGGAGATAAGTTCTCATTTAGTCGTCGGACGTGCGTCAGTTGGTCTTCGACGTCTCCTTCGAGACCAGAGATCGCTAACTGCATGGTATTAAGGGCGAGAGCAAAATCATTGGCCTTGTCTGCGAAGGACTTCCGCAGTGCGTTCTTAATGCTAGAGAAATTTTAGCTGAAGCCTTCAGATAATGGAAGAAAACACTCACTCTCTGATGGTCTCGTTAATCAGTTGTCCCCTTGCCATTTCTGATCTCATCAAGCTCGCCCATTCGTCGTCCAACACACTTAATCTCAGCTCTGCTGGTGGATCGTATGGTCGTAACCGATATGTGCTCATTTTCGTTTTGATATTACCCAGCAGCGCAGCCAAATCACTCTTTTCCGCCACCCATTCCCTCTTCTTCCCCCTCTTGTATGCACTAAATTCCGTTGACTGCTTCTTCGCATCAACGTATGTGCCCTCAAACTTTGCTCCTTCCCACCTCAATCCCTGTTCATGGATCTGCTTCAGGAGTGCCCTCATCCTTCTCTCGTAGTTACTTTGCATCTCCCAAGCGCCTTGCATGTTGTTGACGAACTTCTCAACTCGTCGACCTGCATTCTCGACCTTCTCCATCTGCGAAAAGGCATGGAACCAGTATGCAATGTATGTCATCAAACTGCGCTCATCTGGTTTGGCAACATCGCAGACATCCTCCACATCCAGCAGGTCGGGGATCCCAATTTCAGCCTTTGCAATATCGAATGCTAACTGCATGTTTCCGCGGTGGTCGTTCTTGTCCAATGCATCATAGTCTATCAAATCTGGTCTGTGGATGTCCAGAAGAGCACAAAATGCCAGGCCATCATTCCAACTGTCCGTGAAGTTCCGTACGTCGACTTCGTCGTAACATGCCGTTTTCCTTTGACACCAGAGAAGTAGACCCTCTTTTGCAGTCATGCCCTCTTCGTTGATATCCGAAATTGTAAAGCGTAGAATCAGGGTCCATATCAGACCAAGTATGATCTTTCTGTTCCCGTCGACCACATCCTCAGCACCAATGTTTGTCATTTGTATGCCTCGAGATTTTATAAAGTCCAGTGATAAGTTCGCATTTTCAAATCGTTGTACGCGGAGTTTGGGCTTCGCTGCATATCGACCCAGGGATTCGTTCGAAAGGCATTCGAGGAGGTGGATTAGAATGACCTGGAGGAGATTTGATTAGCAGAAGTTCTCCTGCAGAGAAGAGAGTTTCTTACTCCATCGCTGAGATCCTTCACAAGATCTACCACAGCCAATTCTCTTGGTTCGATTTTGGTATTCAACCTGTATACTAGTCAGCAAACACAGCCTTGTAACCTGTCACTTTATTTCAGGCCTACCATTTCGTAAATGTCTTCTGCTGAACAGTAATCCATTGTTGCTGCTCCGCAAATGCCATCTTCACAAGTGCCTGTTCATGCGGCGGTTCAATGGCCTTCAATCCGTGATCTGCTGGTAAACTGGAAGTCTGTCTGAATCCCCGCCCTTTCTTTCGACCCAGTAAATCGTCTTCTTTTCCGGTAGTTGTAGCACTGCGTTGGAGACGAGTAGTGAACTGTTTAGAGCGATTGGCTTCTTTCTGCTGTGACGAGCGATCGCGACGTGCTTTGATACTTGGTGGTGGTGATGGTGGAAATGCAGGTGTGACGACGCTCTTGTTTACTTGTTCAGGGGTTGCGGGCGGCTCCGCACTGCTGGTCGGGCAACCAGCCTTGCCATCATCCGATGCTGGGGGTGTGATCGCCCCTTCGCGAGCCCCTGAAAACCCATTCATCGTCGACATTGGCATCGACATTGTCCAAAATCAACAAATCAACCACAAACTTCGCTTTCTGGTATCTTTATGTCTCTTCCTCAAACTCTATACTCTACTCAACTACCTAGATGTTGGGCCATTAGACTATTTAAGAGGATGCAAGAAATCTCCCTTCTCTAAGCAGGGTGATGCATGTGGGGTGTCGTCCTCGAATGCATAATGAAACAAATCTTTCCTCGTCGCATCGAGCCCTCCGCCACTGAGCTTCCGAAGCTCATCAACTCCCAAAATCGGTACCCGTCGCCAGTGTATCATCGAATCCATGCCGAAAATCATGATCGCCTCCCCATTTCCCCTTCCTGCACAGAAGATCTCAGGAGATCCTTTTGAAGCCAAGATGGGTCCACCGACCTGATAAATCACTTAGTCCCGAGGCATAATAGAGTGTCTCTTATGAGGATACTTGTTACCATTTATATGATACAAAGTACGTCTTCGCTTCCCCTATTTCTGCAAATACCCAAGATGATCGTGTAGGAGGCCAGGTATGTTCAGGGAGTGCTTGCATAAGACTCCCAGGCGTTTGGAAACACTTTACCCAGCTGCCATCCCAACACGCGACGCGTTGCATAGCCCAGTCCACGATATCCCCTGATAGTCTTTCTATTTCCTCAATTCAGGGGTCCAGAGGATCTGGTTTTGAAGACGAGATCAGCAATTCGAGTCGCTTCAGATCTACCTTTTCGGATGACACAAGACTTTGTGTCGAGCGTAAGTGTGGCGGTGTCAAAACAAGCGCTCCAATAAGCCTCAATATCTTTGAATCTGCAGAAGAAGGAAGGTATCCGAAGAACTGCTAGTTGGTGGAAACTTCAAGTCACTACATGTTGCAATGTTGTGTTGGTATCGAAAGTCCGAAGGCGCCTCTGTAGAGCATCGCTTCGAAAGATCGAGCTAGGCTATTTTTGACATCGGAACATTTTCATTCTGCAATCCATTGCGGATGTACGAATTTAACCAAATTTAGAAGCAATATGTCACATTTCGACCTGGACACTTCAGATTGTTTAAGCTTGGTCCAAGGCTTTGCGATGGTCATCCTCAAAGCTGTTGCTTTTCACTGCTTATCGATATTCTCTTGGATACCTATTACGAATAGCAATTTAAAACATAGACACCATAACTTCAGGAAGCCGTGAATTCCGATTTTGTTCCTTGACAACACTCCACCTGTCCTCATATGTAACGCGGGTATGGTCACGTGATATGCACAACCTCAAAATTGGGAATATCGTCTGCATCGTGCTCGTGTCGTCCTGAAAACAATTAACATCGAAAAATGTCCACCGATTCAACAGCGACCCTCAGAGCTCTAGACGAGGGCTACGAAGCTACTCAGTCACTCACCTTACCATATAGAGGACCTGCACCCAGCACGAAACCTCTCAAGGCGGCCTCGCAAAAATTCGCGAACAGTTCCAACATCCTTGTTGACCCAACTAAAATCTTCCGAACGCATGTCATTACTACGTACAAGACAGATCGACTAGGATCAAAATCGTGGAGCTGTCAAGCCTGTGGGAAGGGCGCGACCAAGGTCTACCATTCAGCCGCATCACTTCTGTCGCCACTTGGATCCAGCCTGGTTGATGAGCTCATCTTCACGTGCAATGCGCCACGGTGTAGCAACTATGGATCAGATCTCGCGGATCACTTTGGAAGGTACCAGATCCCAGAGGCAACAGCGACGAGTTGCGAGAACTGTGATAGAAAGTCGAATGTGAAGCTCTGTAGTGGATGTACATTCTCATGTAAGCTAATATTCTCCACATACGAACAAGGAATCGCTCACAAAGTATTTCAGATGGATCTAGGACTGGAAGAAGCAACATGATCGGCCACCAAAAGAAACCCAGAAATCGCCGAGCAAAGAGCCAGCAAGGTCTCAGAAATCGGCAGCTTGATCCCATTGTGGCGGAGCAGCTTCTCCTAGAATCCGGCAGATTCTCCAACAATGACGAACGCGACTTACCTTGATGGTACGAATTTATTATGGCTAACGATTGATGTATGGACGAGTTCAGTGCTACCACTGGGGTTGTGGACGACGTTGTTTTGATGGAGTAGCGTGGTCGAAGAAGGATACAATTTCCATGTCCTATCATTTCGATATGACTTTGGAAATCAGGTTTCTCCAAAAATTCGTGAGCACGTATGTGGACTATCGATTCGGCATTTTTCGGAGTTATGGAAGAATGGATACGGCATCACTCATGTCTCGAATGGCTTTCAGTTATCCAGGCTGGTATCCTTTTAACACCAGCGAGTGTGTATTTCGGGTCAGATCGTTTGGCATTGGCTATCACAGATATTCACTACAGATTGAAAGCAGATAATGAAGTATTCCCCGCAATCCACAATTACTTTGACACGATCTGTCGTTCAGTCACCGCCTGAGCTGCCTCACAAACTCTTGCAGAACGAAAATCCAAGCACCCGTCGTGTGAACCCCATTCACATTGACCACAAGCCCATTACGTTGCCTTCCGAGTCAGTGAAGTAAGCGACAAAGCCCATGTTGTTGGGAAGTTGGACCTTCGGGCTTTGTAACATCCAGTAAGTCAGCCACGTTCCCTCGAACAAATCCACAGCTAACTCACATATAAAGCTTCCCCCCTGCCTCTTCAACCTTCTTCAAGCTCTCATCGACACTATCCACTGTGACCGTGTTTCTCACAGACAGCTTCTTCTTCTTCTCGTCATTGTTTGGATGCAGAGCAGCAGAGAGGAAGTCCTCAGGCTCGACCTTGACAAATCCTCCGTTAGTGTGGCCTTTGTTGAACATAACAAACGTTGGTGAGCCGTTAGCGTCGAGCATGGGGGGCATGCCATCGTATGTCCACTGCTGGTGGTTAGCGTACGTGTCGAGAACTTGGATGAGGCAGGAGAAAAGAAGGAGGAGAAGCTTACGCCGAAGACGTCCGAATAGAATTTCTGCACGCGGGACATGTCGGTCGCTGGGATTTCGGTCCAGGTTATGGAGCCGGTCTAAATGTTGTCAGAGATGAACGAGACATTGCAGGTGAGGTTTTATTACAACGGGACGCTTGTCTGTGCATGACTCGGAGGCCATTGTGCGATATCTTCTGATCGTGGAATTTTGAAGTATAGTCGATTGAGTTCACGATGTTGTATTTGACAATCAGATGAGGAACAGAGGATCAAAGTACACTGGATGTAAACCAGACCTGGAGCTTGCTTATATCTTTCCCAGAGCGAACACCTAGGAATCTTCGGTCTCAAAATTACCCCGCGTCTTATTCCACGAAATCTCGATATCACTTGTCATGAATTTCAGAGAAAGCTATGCCTTGCTCCTTTGTTTGGTATATCCTTGGCTTCTATCGTCAATTGGTCAATGGCTCGGTGCTGCCTGGAACTTAGCAAGCCACGCACATGATTCCGCGACACTGGTCGCGTTGAAGGGATGCAGAAACACGGTGAGGAGAATTGATGCATAGATTTCTTGGCTGGGCTGATCAGTAATCAGGTTCATTTCACCACCATTTGTTTTGCTGTGTCACACCAAGCTCGCCCACTTTGACAATTGAAGCGGGGTTACGGACGTACGACCACAACCCCGGAGATGAGGACGGCATGTTGCGTTAAGATATCTATTAGTGCGTTCAACACGGGACGACCTTCCAGTCATCAGATACGGCAGACCAGCTCATTCCTTTGTCTTCTCGAAAGCCACAATCTGCTCAGTAGCTGCCTTGACGGACTCCTCGAAAGGAGTGAAGCCCGGCTTCCCGAACTTCTTCAACACTGCAGCGGCACTTTCATTGGTTACAGTGCTCAGATCACGACCTGCATCTGGAAGATCACCCATGAATTTCCGCTCAGGATACAACTTTCGGAACACAGCTAGCATTTCATTCCAGGTATACGGTTCGGCATAGCCAAAGAGACGCTGGTTCTCGACTGCTGTATCGAGCAGAGCTCCAATATGAAGACGCGAACAGTCAATTGTATCGATGGCATATTCTGGAAGCATCGTCAGTCTGTTTCAAAGGTTCTATGGCTGAACATACGTGGTGGAACGAAGTTGTGCAGGGTCAGTTCTCCGTCGAACAGGCTTTTGAGCCATCCAGTAGTACTTGGGAAGCCCTGATACTCGGGATCGCAAACGAGTCCAAAGTTCGCACTCGGCAAGACTACATTACATTAGTTGTTGAAGGTTGAATGTTGAGGAAGAGTGGGTACCAGCATTGAAGACAAAACCTGGCTTTGTCTCCTTCACGAATTTCCACGACGCCGCTTCCGCTTCCGCCTTACCTGCTGCATACACGTCCATAGTCCTCTCAGGTCCATAAGGTGGTGGTGCCCAAGCAGCCTTTATAGCATGTTCGTTCCAGGAATCTGGTCCGATGCTGTACTCGAAGTTCGGCTGAGGATTTGCCGCAGACCAGGAAGTCGAAGTGTAGACGAAAGCCTTGACCGAAGGTTCTTTAGCAGCGGACTTCAAGGTGTTGACAGCGCCATCGATGACACCTGGAATTCCAGTGTTGGGATCGAAGGAGCCGACAATCGAGGCTACATGTGCAACGCCAGATACCCCTGGACTAGGTCAGCATGAAATGGAACGACCTGAGATGCTGGGAGTATGCCTTTGACCGCTTCGTCGAAAGCTCCTTCGTGTGCCAAGTCGGCGACTGGTACCAGTTCGAAATTGTTCTTCCCATACGATTTGTCGAACTTCTTTTGCATCCAGCTTGCCTTCTCCACGTTTCTGACAGTACCGCGGACTTTGTAGCCCATCTGCGCATCAAGTCAGTACTGGTTCCCTCCATCTTATAACGACGTGGTTACGGAATACATGTTCCGTAACATTCTCCCAACATACAGGAAGGATCGAGTAAGACTTACTTCAAGTAATAGGCTGGCGATGTTACTTGCCACAAGACCATTGACTCCTGTCACAAGAATCCACGATCCAGTTGGTATTCTCGGACTTGGATACATGGTGAGTATGTCATAAACTTCGAATGAGCTGCAGCTAGGTTGGAGTTCGACTTGATTTGATTGACAGATCGGCAATGATCAGGTACAAACACTGGGGGGGAGCGTGCATTTATGTACTCTGAAGCTGCGTTAGGGAAACATTCCAAGCCTTCAAGACAGCTTGGAGTGACGTAGCAAACGCTCAACATACCTGTGTGTATCGAGCGATTGCTCCGCGAATTTGTAAGTGAGGGGAGCCGTGACGACAACTGCATATGCTCCCACTGAGTGATGGCTGGATTAAGATACGCTTTCAAAAACAAACCCGGAGTTCCTGACACAAATGATTACTATCTATTGGTGTTCTTTGTTGATTTTGAAAGTCGTCATCCAATCGTATCGAGTTTGTGGGATCTCCCCAGCGATCAACCAGGAAGTGACTACCTTGGACGCCATACCTCATCGAGGCAACTTGATAGATCGTGCATGTTCACCTCCTTGGCGTGCATCCAGGTACCGGCGCTATGAGACCGAAAGGAAGGCTTTCCGAAGACGGAGATAATCATGGTAGCCCTACGGTATTACGGTGAGGCACATGGCTTATAAATCAACGAGGCGTCTGATTCGCATCGACTATGGTGGGCTATGCCGCTTCAAGGCAAGTAGAAAGTGACGCTAATACTGTTCTCGACAGTGTCACTCCCCCCACTCACATGTCAGTATATGAATTCTGTGGCTTTCAATGCGTGAATTTGTGCTGATGAGAGCCTGTGTTGCTCTTGGCATTGCTCTCTCGTAATCAGAGAGAGGCTGCCTATTGGTCGATTTGAGGTGCTGTAAGCAGAGGTACCTGATGCTCAAGCTTGTCTGCCAGCTGTCAGCAGGGGTCCTGATACTAAAGCTCTTGAGAGCTCTCTTGGATTTCTGTTTCTCGGCCATCTGAGTCTCTTTAATTTCTGCTCTCGCAAAGTCCTCCACAAGTCGTGAGTTGGAGGTGGACATTCAAGTTTCGACAGTTCAAGCTACCTCACGATGTCTGATATCTTTCGCGATGCTCCGATTGGGCAGATAATCCGTCTCGTCACAAAGAACAGACTTCTCCAGTATCCTGAAGAGAGAGACGACTTCAAGTATACAGCCGACTACCTTGAACGGCCTCCAGCAGAAGAGAAGCCTCCGGTGACAACCACATCATCAAATACGATACCCGTCGCAAAGAGCGAAGAAGCTGAGGGCGAGGCAGTAGCTACACAAGAAGATGCCGACACTTCTGATGATGAGTCGACTCCTCAGTCGCTGCGAGCCAAGTTGACTATGTCGAGAATTCTCAGCCGTCCTATCATCATGGAAAGAACGGTCACCATGGCAGAAGTGGCACAAGCATACAATGCAGCCGTAGACGTGGAGAATATCTCGCAACAAGTCTGTCAGAGGATCAAGCCTCATATCAATGAAGAGGGTGTCACGATTGTGGATTGGTATTCGACGACTGATCCGGAGAATCCACAACACTACTCGAAAGGAAAGAAGTGGGCGGTGGTTTTGCAGCTCTAGTACGAAACCTTCCAACCCCTGAAAGTCAGATGCGCTAATATATATTCAAGCATGTATACCCTCGCTGTTTACAGTAAGCATCTTTACTCTGGCTATGTACTGGAGGGGTGCTGAGACATATCCCTTTGCGTGTCTGACAACCTGCAATTGTTTGACTACGAGCACTGACAAGAGTTTAGTGGGTTCTGCGATATACACACCAGCCATTCCATATATCGAGCATATTTACCATACTATCCCAGTTGTCGCATCCTTAGGTTTGGCTCTCTATGTTCTTGGCTATGGGGTCGGACCTCTGCTTTTCTCTCCACTCTCCGAGATTCCAATCATCGGACGCAATCCCCCTTACATGTAGGCCTTGAACACCACATCTTTCACTTTATGCTCAAAGCATGACTCACTTAATCGAACAAGTGCTTACATTCCTCCTACCCAGGGCAACTTTCGGTATCTTCGTCGTACTCTGTATTCCTACGGCGCTCATCGACAACCTCCCTGGATTTCTCGTACTGAGATTCTTTCAAGGCTTCTTCGGCAGTCCTTGTCTATCCACTGGAGGCGCGACTATTGGAGACATGTATTCCCTCATCCAATTACCATACTTCCTTGCTGGCTGGGCAGGATTCGCAACTGGAGGGCCTGCCCTTGGGCCGCTCATAAGCGGATTCTCTGTTCCTGTGAAAGGATGGAGATGGTAAGCTTTTCTTTCCAGCTTAAAAGAGCTTCTTCGAGAAGATTCAAAGCATGTGCTTGTTCAAAGTCCTGAGACAATATAGGGCAAGAGAGAGAATACGCTGACTCTTCAGATAGGTCAATCTGGGAGATCATGTGGATATCGGGTCCTGTTTTTGTAGTCATGATGTTCTTCTTCCCGGAGACTTCAGCGCAGAACATCCTTCTTCGTCGCGCAGCACGTCTTCGCAAGCTTACAGGCAATCCGAATTTGAAAGCACAATCTGAGATCGACCAGGCCAAGCTCAGCGCATCAGAGGTTGTCACGATTAGTCTCTGGCGCCCCATCCAAATCAACTTCCTCGATCCTGCAGTTGCTTTCACGAGTCTATACATATCGCTCGTCTATGCTATCTTCTACTCGTTCTTCGAGGTCTTTCCGCTAGTGTATGGCCCAGGTCCGGAGGGGTACGGCTTGAATGCAGGACAAATCGGATTGATTTTCCTGAACATCATTGTTGGTGTTATGATATCTATACCGGCCTACTTTGCCTTCCTTCACTACCATTTGGAGCCAAAGATGAAGAAACATGGATTTGGAGCTCCTGAGGAGCGACTCATCCCCGCTCTGTTTGCCTCATTCCTGACCCCTATCGGCCTCTTTATGTTCGCGGTACGTACTGGGGAAACGCGTTCTCTTTTCCTCTTCAATTTTCACAAGCTTCCTGAGACATGTGCCCGAGAAGTCCTTGAGCAATTACTGATTCCTCGTTGCGTAGTGGACTGGTAGGCCAAGCATTCATTGGATAGTCCCCACGATTGGAGTCACAATTTACACAGTCGGCATTTTCATCATTCTCCAATGCGTGTTTGTCTACATCAGCATGACATACCCTGAATATGCTGCGAGCTTGTTCGCTGGAAACGATTTCTGCCGCTCGGCATTGGCTGCAGGTGCTATCCTCTTTTCTCGGCCTTTATTCTTGAATGTCGGGATTGCGGAAGGAGTTACTTTGCTCGCTGGCTTGACGGTTTCGGGAGTCATTGGGATATTTGTGCTGTGGTATTACGGTGCCAATTTGCGGGCAAGGTCGAGGTTCACGGCGAAGTGAAACGATCGATTGATACGAGACAAGGGAATAGTGTATGGTCAGATCAAAGTGGAGACGCATCTCCCTGTAGTCGCTGAGGCAATGTGTATCTATGTACGTGAGATTTCACATCCAAAGTTGTTCAGCCCCCTTTTCCTCGGCTCGCTAGTTTAGTTTTAAGCGAGCGGATGTTTACATCAAAGTCGAAATGCGTAAGATCGTATTCTGGAGATTTAGCGGTTCGTACAGAACAAATTGAAGTTCTGGTGTGTTCTGAAACTTTGAGATGACTTATGAGTGCAGTAATGCGCAGTCCATGCTGTGTGGTGCCGCTGTGCTTCCGTGAACCAAAGCTCAATTTCCTTTTTGACAAGTACCAGTTCGTTCGAAGCAGCTACGCGGTGACTCTTAGCGCCGTGCTTAATGCATAGCGTAATTAAGTTTACCCTTTTGAGTTAGGTTTACCGGGATTTCATTATGCTGCAGGGTAAGCGGGGTACAGTTATAGGCCACAATTCTGCACTGCGATTTGTAATCAGCAATCCCGCAGTGAGAGGTTGAAAAACGGATAGTGTCAGCATAATCGGAATCAAGAACGCCGTTTTAATGATCTGACCTTGAAAGTCTTCACTGCCTCTCATGACATTGTACAACCTTTTCTGCAGCTCTTGTACGTTGAGATGATTCTTGGAGAATGGTCCCGTCAACGGATATTGGTGGAGGCATTTATCACTTTGTGACGTATACGGGTGCCCCTGTTACTGATCCGGAAGCTAAAAAATTGGCTAAGAGGGATGTTATGCAACATGTCCACCGTAGCAGGAAGAATGCTCTTGCTGCTCCACGGCACAAGCCATTACTATGCGAGCTTGACGTTCCGCAAGAGTTTGGTGAAGGTCATGCTAACTCTTCAGAACGTCCCCATTTGGGTACCTTCCAATATTCTTTGGCTCCCCCTGGCGTCCAGCCTAATGCAATGTCTTCAGCTTTGCCCCAAGCACAAGCGGTTAGAGGCAACACATCGACGACAGCACCACTACCCGACACTCTTACCATGTCTAGGCTAGGGGCAGGTCGGGGCGACCCTTTTTTGAGATACCCAATCAAAATTACCCACAGATCTAAAGAGCTTGTTGACACCAGTCAGTTCTGCCCATGTGGTTTAGTATTTTGATAACATCTGAGCTAACACAAGGAGTAGTCTTTGATGAACGTGGAGGTAAAGCTAGTCCCTTAAGGGTGGCATGGTTCCAGATAAGCATACTGGATGCTGCAGCGTTCCACCAATTGTTGTCAGGGGCTGCAACTTACTTCAACAACCTTCGAAATGGCGATGGTCTGGCAGTTAACGGAGAGTCTCTTGCCCATCACACCTACTCGCTTCAATTGGTGAATAGACAAATGAGCGATGTGAAAGTAGCGACCACGGATGGTGTCATATCGTCAATAATTGGGTTTGCTTGTTACTATGTACGAGTTCCTCCCCCTCCCAAAAGTGGACTCAAGACTGATGTGGTCATCAAGCATTTGATTGGAGATATGATTAATTGGAGGACGCATCTGGATGGACTGAAAGCGGTCATCCGTTTGCGGGGTGGTATTGAGACTCTGGAATCCAACGAGTATCTGAGGATAATGTTGTCTTGGTAAGCGCTACGTGGCTTCCTAATAGATGCAGCTAAATCGTTCAGTATCGATATCTCGGGATCCTGCACTCTTGACGAGACGCCAAAATTTCCTCTGCCGGCAAATCCGATCCCTTCTGTTGCATCAGGCCGGCCATTCTCGAATCTAGCATCCCCCTCCCAACACCATGCCGAGATTCTACAATTTAACTTCCCAACCCGATTCAGGTTGCTTGAAATTCTTGCAGACCTGTTGCAGGAATCCGCACACCTGCAAAGTGAGATCCACCGCACCAGAGAAAATATCTTCACGAATTCGATGTATATTTGCTACCACACCAACCCACTACTTCACAGCCTGCTGTCTCTCCCAAGAGTGGATGAGCCATCCACGCTTTCCGACATGGCTGAAATGATCCGCCTAGCTGCAATACTATACCTGATCGCTGTCCGACAAGCCTTTGGGATATACCCGACACGAGTGGTGAGCCAGATTCGTAAGCTGTCAATCTTGCTAATGACATCCGAGGGTGGTGTTATTGAGGCGAATATGTGGGAAGAACGTGGCTTGGGGTGCATCCAGCTCTGGGTTATCACTGTTGGTAGTGTAATGTGTGGCGAGAAAGATAAGCTTTCGTGGTTTGCGAAACACTTGCATGCTTCCATGCATAGGATGTCTGTAGCAACCTATGGGGATCTAGAGGATATATTGAGAGGCTTTTCTTGGATTGACGAACTTCATGGACCTCTCTTAACAGAATTTAGAACGAAATTAATGACTTAGTGCTTTCTAATAAAGACCGAGTGCTGGTCTCTTTTGCCAGAAATACGTCTGTAGACGGATCACAAAGTTCTTTTCCATGTCAGACGCATCTACATCAATTCAAAAAATACTCATCGTCAGTGCGGGGTATAGTGGGGTAACGGACATGTGGTCGAAAAGTAGTTCGGGCATTAACAGAACTCTTCAAAAAGAGGTGGAGAGCTGTGGTGGATGATGTACCTCACTTACTGGATGCTCGCAGTCATTGGAAAGTTTGCCCGGGTCCAGAAGAGTAACTGGTTGAGGAGTTGTTAGGTGAATTACTTGGTTTCGCCGAGAATTTCCATATCTGGACTCGCTTGCCCACCCCGCATGATGGGACGTTGATGCTGAGAAATCGCCATACATAACTCCCCATCTTCTGAACATGAATTGAGTTTCGACATCTCCTTTACTCAAGACACAAGAACCTCACAGAACTTTGACGTTCGTGTTTACAAAGCCTCCCCAACTCCACCAAAATGCCACACGCCAATCCGTCCCCGTTCACAGTCAGTATCGACTCTCCAATAAGCGAGCACCTCTACGTGACCGACGGTCTCCTCCCACCCCATCAAATCGAACGCCTACGCCCTTCTGATCCTAGCCTACCGATCTCAGAACTGCGACAACGTCTCGAATCAGATAATTATCTTTTCCTCAAAGGTCTGCTTCCTCGCGCCGACGTCCTCAAAGCCCGCGAAGCCTACTTCAACTTTCTCTCACCCAGCGGAGTCTTGAAACCGGGTACCAAAGCCGTCGAAGGGATTTTCGATTCCAGCAAAGACATTACTGGTTTTCCAGGAATAGGCGCCGGTAGTACTGGTGGCAATAGCAAGCCCGGTGGGGAGCAGGCGGAGGCGTTTGTTGATCTTGCGTTGAAGGCGCACACGGAAGGGTGGTACGCGGAGGATTTCTGCAAGCATCCAGTGTTGAAAGACTTCGTTGCTAAGTTGAGTGGGTGGGGAGATGATACGTTGTTGTTTCGAAGGTCGCTGTTGAGGAACAATATTCCTGGGGCGCATGCCATTGGTGTGCATTATGATCAGATTTTCTTGAGATATGGCGAGGTATCAAACCTTACGGCTTGGTGCCCACTAGGAGATATCAAGATCAATGGCGGGGGTTTGATATATCTTAAAAACAGTATGTCTAGATTGTCTGAAAGGGGTGCAGTGCTTACATGGTGGAATCAGGTAAATCTTTGGGTGAGGAAATGGAAGCTGAATTCTTTAGAAAAGCCAAGAAGGACGGTCTGAATGATGAGGAAGCAAAAAGCGCCTTTAATAACAACATGCTGGTTACTGGACTGCTCTCAGAAGCTCCAGCAGAGTTCGCAAAACAGGTGAATCGACGGTGGCTGGTCAGTGCCTATGAAGCTGGAGATGTTGTTTTACACGATCCTTTTGCTGTGAGTTGCTCCTTTCACTGAGAACTTCAGGTCGCAAGTACCTTTGAGCTGATGCGGAACTCAGATACATGCTTCGACCATAAATTACGATCCTGAAGGTGTTATCAGGTTGGCGACCGATCTTCGGTTCTGCGATTCTTCAAGACCATATGATAAGGTGAGCCCATGACAGTCCTAATGTTGTGAACTAAATTGAGGACAATCAGCGGTGGTGTAATTCCTACGAGATTGGGTAAGACGAGAGTATCCAGAGGCGATAATAACTACTAACGAAGTGCTCAGAGACGGCGTTTGAGCTGCCCCTGGTGAGAACGGAGGACATCCGAGTGAGAAACAGGTGCAGCTGCGTTTTCCGAAAGAAGGGTGCTAGATTATGTTGAAATGATATTGGTAATGCCCATCCGAATCGATGTTACGCTCCATCATCTGTGATTCTGTCGTTTCATCGAAAGCTCTCTGCGCGTCGTGTAAAGCATGAATCCAATTCTCGTCTTCCCTCCTCCGTTCAATCTTATACCACTCAAAGATTCCATGCCTCTGGAACTCGGATAAGTTTGAAGTGCCTTTAAGTACTAAGCCCTCCACGTGACTCGAAAGCGGACTGTCTTCCTTCACCACCAATTTGGTTTCCCGCACCGGCAAAAGATGGTATAAATGTTTGCCGAACTCGCTTTTGTGTCTTATGGATTCGACAGTGTCCCACTCGGTGCTGACTATGAAAGGTCGAAGCTCATGTCTCTTCAACTCCGTCGATACCTCAAGATTCAGATCGAAGCCCACTCGTCAAATGTCACCTCGTTTTTGGCGGGCTCTCGCCAGCCGGCCCTGAATTCGAAGAGTTCCACCCGTCAACTGTCCATACGGATCCAAACTTGCCTGCTGAAGGGCCGCATGTAAGACTCGAATAAGTATTGTCGGAGAAAAAGCAGCGTCTTTCAAGGGATGCTGAGGCTTCGGAAAACTTGCGAGATCTGCAGCTGTACTGATTGAAGCCCAGGACCCTATCAAATCAGTCAGCTCTGCTTGACTGTTGGAGACCATTGAAAAGAAGAACTGGCTCAATGTCATGACCAAGGCTCAGTACATAATATACGTACAAGTGGGAGCTACATATTCCATGGGACGTGGCTGCAGATTTCTCATGGAAGAAACTGTGTCGACCTCATCTGTATCTTCGACTTTCCATAGCAACTCTGATGCTAAATTATCTTCTCATAGCCCAGCTAAGTATCGACCACCTAAGTGAGGCTGAAATCGAGCAGCAATACCAGATATAGCTATCAATTTGTCCGTGAAAAATGTGAGTGGCGCTCGGGTGTAGAGTTTCACAACTTTTGCCCAAATGGTCAGAGCTGTAGCCTTGTCGATCGAAGTATCTGCTCTGACGAGTGCAGAAAAGGCGTGTTTCAGTCCATGATCATCGTGTGGCAGGATATACTTGGGGTAGTTAGGGTTGATTTTAGGGACAGCACGTGGAGGGACTCCATCGGGCCAGTCTTCACTGGCCGACAATTGCCCGCATTCCCAGAAAAGCTGATGGCTCGTGAAATGAAGTACTCGAGGGCTCAGTAGCCTTTCCTGACAGACCCAGGCCCTGAGATTAAGCGGAGAGGATGTCACAAATTCGTTCCAGGTATCAGCCATCCGGAGAATGTAGGACGCTTCCATTCCCTCTGTATACATACTGATCCGAATGGGAGAGTATGCTGGTTTGTCCAAGAATAGACCGGCCTCGGAGTCTGATGCAGTGAGAGCTGAGATGTTGTACGAGCCATTACCGTAGATTGAGTGCTCAACGCTGACTCAGTCGCCCAATCTTCGAGTGAATCCTGGATAATACACAGACTATCGACCCACAAATACTTAAAACCGAGGCATCTAGTGACGATTATAGCGTCTTTGAACGTGGCCGACAAAAAAGTAGTCGGTATCATACATGAAAGCTCCTCCAGATTTTTGGTGGTAAGTGTGCCGGGAACGTCTTCACCCCATCGGTGGCTCAAGGTCATGTACTGAGCCGATTTCATGACTTCGGAACTTTGCTGAAGTTTCACTTGTTCCCAGCTGTCATCGCCAACATTGATCAAATGGCGTGGAACAAATGGTGTCCTAGATCCCAGTGGTGTACAATTGCTGTGTTTGAAACACTCTTCTCCCCAACGCTTCACTAATGACCAAGTTGTATTTTTGTTGTCTGCCATGCTCTCAAGTCTCTGTCCATTCCCCGTACTTCCAATTCCCTCTAGTCCAAGGTTTGTGGCTAGAAATGGACGTCAAACTTCGAGTCATTCAGTAGGGATCTCTTACTTGCCCTTTTGAATAAGAAACTTTCTTTCCAATCTTGTGACGCTCCTAATATACTTGCTTTCAGCCAGCTTGATCTGCTCATTGAAGTACAGATGCATTGCTGATTCGTCTCCTCTCCACATGTACGTTGTTGAAAGTCGGAATTCGGAGGCGTCGAAGTCGAGGGCTAATTCCGGACTCATGCTTTTATATACCAGAGAGCACACATCGCAACCTTCAGCGATTCGGATCTTCAAGGATCTATCGACATAAATAGGATCCGATATACCAGACTTGTCATAATTGCGGAGAAATGAATAGCAAGTCGAGCAAAACTTCGACTCGTGTGGCGACATCGCTCCCCTCTATATTTGAGATTTTAAGGTGCAGAGTTGTGATGTAATGTGTCAGGCTTCTCTGATAACATCTTGTGCAAAATCAAATCGGCAGAGGAAAGGAAAATGCAGAGATAACCTACGAGAATGCAGTGCTGAGTCAAAACAAAAATTACCGTACCAATGAGAAAGCATATCTAGGCGGATCGCTACTTGCGCGACATTACGAGGATACAACAATACGATCCAGCAGAAACAATCGTACTAAGTAATTAATTTGCTTTTAATGTCTCTTAAGTATAGTCCATAGAAGCTTACAAGCATTCGCAAATTACGAGATCCAGGCTTTCTTCTCAAAAAACACTTCGAGTTCGACGATCATCGGGTACAAGTACGCCGCATTGATCCTGCTCGCTTTACTCCTCTACCACATGCCAGCTCTGCAAGGAGGGATCGGGCGAGATTCTTGGGATCCCATGGGTAAGGATTGCCTCTTTGCTTGGCCAGGTCTACCGTGCGCTTGATAATCCGGATGCAGGCCTTCTCTAAAATATTTTGGATTCGCCAGTCATCGGGACCAAGTACACTACATCGATCCTGCCCCCTTTACTCCACCACTACATATGGCCTCCACATCATGATATCTCGCTATGGTTGGTTACCATCATCTACAATGGAGGTTCGGATCAGAGGCGTTGGCTCCGTGTCAGGGTGTGCAGGCTCGCCCATGCCGGCTCTGCATAGAACTCGCTATTTGGCAAAGTAGTACTGCCACTTCCTCTCCCCAAAGACACTTCGAAGTCTATGCTAGCCAGGACCGGAGTATGCCGCGCAGTCCGGTAGGAATAGCCAACAGCTCTTGTCTTGCCAATACTGGTAGCGAATGTTCATCTTCACATACCTAAGCGACAAAGAACTTGCTGTTGGCGAAGTAGTATTGCCATTTCTTCTCCTCGACGCCGGCCACTTTGCCGTAGCAGTCGAAGGTTGCATCCTTGGTGGCCTTGTCGCCGGACTGTGTGTCGGTGGAGCAGTTTACATCCCTCCCTCGGCGGTGCATGTACCTGTACTGCTAAAATCAGGGTACTCATTGACATGTCTTTCTGTGCAGCTTGCACCTTTCTCGCAGTAGCCATAGATGCCGAAGGATCGGCAGACCAGCGCAGACAGTGAGACATTGCCAAAGACGACTTGTTTGTCATTGAGGACTTCGCTGAAGAAAATGTGTCTGCCGTCGAGGTGAGGCAATGGGACTGTGATAATGAAGCTTCGGCCTCTCGATCTTGCGGATGATAAATTGGCTGTTGGAGGCTTTGCTGAAGATGCCGATTTTGCTGTCGAGGTGGTAAATCGGGAACCGTTGGTGCTTATAATAAAGAGCTTCTGGCTGGATCTTGCGGATGATGGATCTGCCGTTGGGGACTTCGCTGAATACGATGTGCTTGCCGTCGAGGTGGTGGAGTTAAGACCGTGGTGAGGAAGAATTGGTAATCGTTGGTGCTTGTCGTGAGGTATTTTGTTAGCTATTCCATCTTTTAATCTGTGCAGGCTCTGGCTGAGTACCGTAGATCTATTCTCTACTCGTTTCATTGCCAGTCATAAGGTCTCCTCCTTGGATCATAAATTGCTCAATCACACAGTGGATGGTCAATCCCTCGTACGAGAGAAGCTTGCCAGCTTTGCCTTTACCTTTCTCGCCAGTTTAGAGAGCGCGGAAGTTCTCCACAGTCTTAGGTACAATGTCGTTGTGGAGTTTGAAGGTGACTCAGCCTCCTTCGCGCATCCTGCCGATACTGATGCTGCTGTCGAAATAGAAACGGCTGCATTTAAGTGGTGTGATGTCCTTGCTGTCCGTCCTCCCCTTCTACCATGCGATCTGTAGCCATGGTGGTTTCCTCCTGAAGATGTGATTGACGTTGAAGATGTTCAATGAAGGAAGAGGGGGTCAGACCTTCCTCTCTGTTATGAGATCTGCAGCAACGGTGTTTTTTCCCCGACTATGTGATCGACGTTGAAAATGTTCAATGGAGGACGAGGAGATGGAAGAAGCAAAGAACAGGAACTCGAAACGATCTTAGACAATACTACTGACATTAATCTGGCTCAAGATGAATAATGAGGAAAGCCTAATCTCAATCGTTTTTAGAGACAATACTACACACATCCTAACTATTCTCGTCGTGGAAATGTTGATGGCACAATATCGTACTCAGACGCACAGAGAAGTCCATGACCAGCTTGCCTCCCAGCCAACCACAAGCGATTGTGGGCGCTAAAGCTCTGGATAATCGTTCAAATCCCAATCATTATCGTGTGGGGGCTCCCCAAAATCCTCCTTGTTGTCAAGGTCCAGGGGCGCAAGTCCTGGCATCGAATTGTCTTCTAGTCCGGGCTCATCTAGTCTATGATCCTCTTTATCAGGATCATCATCCTCAGATTCAGGGTCATACGATTCGAGATCGTCAGGTACCGGATCGTTTGACTCAGGATCATCATCCTTGGATTCATCTTCCCCCAAGCAACTCTTCTCCATCAGCATCGGATTCGGTATCCTCTTCTTCAGATCCGGCATCCGGTTTCTCAAAGGCCGCCGCTGGTATAACGAGTCACTTGTAATATCGTTGGTCAAGCGTTTGACGTAGAGCACGGATCGTGTCCTTCTTCTTAACCTTGACAGACGATCCTTATCGGTGAACTTTGGACATTCGTCCGTTTACCCCTTGATCGTCTTGAGTTCTATTCGTAGAAGAGAGGCAGATCGTGCATAGATATCCCAAGCCTTGATCACTGCATGGAGATCTGCAAGGTGGGGTGACTTGGGGTTCTCAACACGATGGCGTCCTCTGGACTGCTTCAAATCCTCTATCGTCTTTTGTATCATCTTCACAAAGCCCTTGTGGGAATTGGATCGTTGTGGTAGTGTCTGCTTATCTGGTGCCTCCCCGCCTATTCTGCAGGAGATGGCAGATCGTAGAGCATAGTGGAAGAGATCTAGAATCCATTAGCAATGTCCATCTTTGCAGTCTAACACATGAACAACATGCTTTCGACATGAGATTTTGGAACCGTTTCCAGGTCGTCCAGTCGGGACCTTTGGTCGCATCGAGCCTCATCTGATCGTTCCGACTCCAACCGACAGCTCGAGACTGGGGAGGATCGTTCCTTGGACGCTTTGTAGCGCGAGATGCTTCTGATCCCATTCGTTTCGACATCTTGGTGTCTTTTGGAACTATTGATTGTGTGTTGTTCTTCTGCCTTGCGGAGAAAGATGTCTCAGTGTCGAGTGTAAAATGAGAAGGAGCTCACCAGGTGCTGCAACTTCCGCTCCTGGGCTGAGGAAGGAGGCACGGCAAGTACTGGAACTCGCTGTACAGACCGCGAAGATCATTAAATAGCCCTTGAAGCGCTGAAAATTACTTCGAGATGATAATGGCTACATGAGCAGAGTTTAAGACATACAGCCATCGTGATAAATAGCTTAAGCGAGCCCCTTTCCTCCCATTGTTAATCAGCGTTTACTGCTGCTTCAAGTAAATATCAGATCAACAGGAGCGAGAAGTAAACAACTGTGTCAAAGTAATCTAATTTGGGTACATCTGCTTTCGTTTTCAATTTGCTGAATTACCAAATGGCCATGCAAGCGAGCATCCAGAATCCGGCTGAGCAGTCCATGCATCGATATTGTGAGCCGACGTGCTCCAATTTCAATAGTGATAGGCCGATGGTCCCATGGAATCCCATCGTGTCGATTCCGAGGTCCCGCTTCATAGTAGTATCAGCGAGAAAGAAGTAAGAAAGGGGCAGTATTCATCCAGCTCTGTGTTGAGATTTCGAGTTGCGCAATGCTCTATTGAGGCCATTCAGTATTGCACTTTTGCCCAGCTATACGAGACAATTTCTAATGGATTCCACGTGGAAGTCCCTCTTGCTAATTCGAAGCAGCAAAATACAGACACACAAGAACGCTAACTTCCCCGTATCTCTTTGTCTCAGCAACAACGCTTCAGTCGACTAATATTGAATAAAGCAATTCTCAGACCTGTCAAATTGAGAGACATGTCTTCTGTATTAGCCGAAGATTCTCTTTACGAGACAGGATGTCCTTCACACCCAGTTGCAAGACCACCATTGCCTATGTGGGGGGTCTCGAACGGTTCGAATTACCACAATCAGCTCTTCCCATACTTCGCCTAGAGCTGAGAGCCGTACGATACTCAATCTAAAGTCAGGAGCCGGGGTTGAAACATTGCGCAGCATTCAACTGCCAGTCGCATTTCAGTGTCGACCCTTGGGCCCTGACGCGCAGACTACGAGGAAGTGATTCGATCACAGGCATTGAGCAGACACCACGCAGAAGCTCCGGAGCATCCTCCAGCGATAAGTGAGATGCGAGAAGCCATTGGAGATAAGCAGGCGCATTGACTTTGATGGGCAGATCAACGTGTGGATAGCTGAATCTCTGGATGGGGTGGGGCTGGTACAGGAATCTTGAAGGGTCTGAGCTTTGGGGAACGTTTGCGAGGACTCGTTGTAAGAATGTCCCAAACTCGTTACAGTACATACAGAGGGGTAAATAGACCGAGATTCGTCAGGTCTAGATGCATAGTGGGGTCTGGTAGCCCTGCATAGGCAGATCCTGAGATGGTTTACTTGGACGTCGAGCATTTTCAGGGTCTCCACAAAGGAGCTTTGACGAGACGTTCTGTAGGAGAAAGGGTACAAGACACAGAAACAGTACAGATATCTGAATGGTCTCAGCCTTACGGTGTTTGATCAGCGTGTATCGATAGAGGTATGCCGCGGAAGTAGTTCCTCCACTGCGAAGCACAGGCTCAAGACTGAGATTTAGACAACAAGGTGAACGATAACACAAAAGTGCAATTACGCCATACAGAGCCTTATCGATGTCCTCGACTGTTTCCAAAGCATGTCTACGCTGATCGGAGTTGCATCCTCGATGTCTTACTGGATGCTGAATATCAGAAGGCGGTAGAACTTCCTTCTTTATTTACTTCTTCGGTCCGGCTGAGGCGCTGAAGATAAAAGGAGACGTTAACTGAATGAGCGCTTTATGATGGACGCGAATTGTCATTGGAGCGGAAACAAGTCGCATGAATACTCAAATGGCCCAAAAGGGGTTCCCTTGCGAGTCCTCTGTACTGTATGCAACATTGCAAACCAAAATCGAATATGCCTGGCATGTACCTTCGTACCCGATGCTCCGAGCATACAGTACCAAGATCCTGTCGTAATTAATACTTGTAGGAAAGATACGCATTCCAGTCCGTGCGACGCAAACTTTGCGTGAAGAAGAAGTAGCCGAAGATTTCGAGGAATCCACTTTGACTATATACTCATGTCTATTACAGACCGGTCGGTGGTCTTAAAACTGCAAAGCTTGCGAAAATGAGGGGAAAACCGGGTGTAATAATGGGTGGGCACGCTTGAGGTGATATGACAGGTACGTATGTACCTGTGCACACCTGCGCATGCGCACCAGGGTACATTTTCTGAGCTGAAACGCAACAGAATTGGGTTTGAAGTGCGCCAGGGTGTCGTTTGACGACGGCTGAAGCCGTTGTTACGTTCGTCTGATTTGGGATTCGCACAGAGCCAAATGAGACGAATTCAGTGAACTCTAAAGCACAGCCTCGAGCAAATATATTGCTGCGAATCTCGAGATCTGGTTGACCGAGATCGAAACTGCATGGGTACGTGAAAGGTGCAAATTTAAGCAGCCAATGAGCAGGCGGGAACCAGCATGGGCTCTTGTAAGTTTCATGCCGAATTCCAAGATTGGAGTGGATTGCGAATTTTGGGGCGAAGGTACGTACCTTGAATTGACGAACTTCTGCAATTCCTCGAGGAACCTCATTTGATCGGCCATCTTTCGAATGGATTGGTTTTCAGCATCAGACATGTGTGTGAATCGAAACATGTACCAAGATGGGGACAGAAAATGGCCGAAGTGGGCGAACGCGAGATGCCTGGACCTGCATCATGCAGAATTGCCTTTTCGTCCCTGTCAGATGCTGCATGCCCTTGGTAGGATGTTGAGATCGAATTCTGGGGCGTCCCTCATGAGGTTCCATCGAATGGTATTCGCTGGTGTGGGAGTTGTTCAGATCGCGTCCGGGGTAGAGACGATGGATCTTCGCCGGGGAACCTCCGCCAGATTCCCAGAGCGCTTCCATTTTGCTTTTCTCATGAGAGCGCGCCTTTGGCGGGAAGCTTAAACATAAACCCGAAGAAGAAGATTCTCTTCGATCATAACCGGGCCAAGACGACGCGCTGGTCTGGCCCAGTCTGTGCGATACTTCAAAGGTGGACATCTCACGGCCCGGAACGTGTGGGCTCTCTTAATCCTTCGTAAGCAAGAGGTGGAGTGGTCGAGCAAAGGCCCAATTGTAGCCCGTGTGTGACTCTGAGTCTGTGGGCGTCAAGGTTGGAGGAATGATAACGGGAGAGAAGCTGATCACACTCCACACCTCCCCTTCTTTCGTCGCCGACCATGTCTTGAGCGGTCTATTGACTCTCTTTTCGAAAAATGCTCAAGAGAAGGTGCTGGCAGACAGATCAACCACAGACCTTTGGTTGTAACCCCTGGGCGGAAAGAATGAGATCGAAAGACAGTAGCCTCAACAAGGCGGAAACTATACACTGGATGCTGAGTTAAACAGATCAGTGGAGACCTCGTGAAGATCTGAGCAAATGAGTACCTCCACATGCCAAGGTACGGAGAACAAACACAGGTAGGTAATGAGAACGATTGTCGTAAGCTTCGGCATATTCATGCAAGCGTGTCGCAACGGTCAACACCAACAATAGCGAGGTCAGACATAATGATCAGAGCGAGTCTAGGTTGGAATGCAACGTCACGTGCCTGATTTCCTCCCAAACAAAGATCGGGACAGGGCAGTTGCACTTATAACCACGCAGCCATCCTACGTGCAGTACCAAGAAACATCTTTCCGCTACATACCAGCATGCATTGGCGATGTTATCAGTATTGTACACGACATGTGCTTCCACCACCTATCGACATCAGGACCAATAGCAGACACGTGCTGACTGGGGGCGGACGGCGATAGTTCCAGTTCCATACTCGTGCGCACTGTTGATGCTGCCCGCTCCTTTGCCTCTGATACTTTCTTCCGCCTTCCCGTCCCGCTGCCAGCTGCCAATGTGTTTTATTACACAGCAAGTGCCATGGACGGCTGGCCATACCATGATCGCCTAGCTGTATCTAAAGCTGTTGTGCACTTTGCAGCGGCACTTCTAGCGAAGGAGTTCGAGTTATATTTATCTCCCGCGAAACACTTGTCACAAACCCAATCTGCAAATCTTCATGCCTTCTCTCGCAATTTTGAACACTTTGGGCTTGAAACCCGGAAGATCTCACGACCCTTGCGCAACCGGCCAGCTGGGTCGACAGGGGCTAGATGCATATCCTGGGTCCGAGCCCTTGCCCTTGGTGGACGCACTCCTCGATGCCAACGAGAGTGCCACCGCTTGAACATGGGTAAATAGATCGATGGGTCAAGATCCGACGAAGTCTAGCCTCAGTGAGGCGCCTGTCAGCATTGATTGCCCTTGTCGTCCTATACTTTTATCTCATATACGTTGCATTGTCCCCCCTAGGAATACTATCCTTATCCAATTGCTGTAGAAGTCGGTTATCGAGTTCGTTGCAAACTTGAATGGACTTCTTTAGTTCGTTTGAACATTTCTACTGATTCTTGGAGCGCTGTAAATTCGTCCAACAGAGTTCATCCAAGATCGTGAGGATGGCCATCGCAGATTGCTCATGGCTGAATCAATTTCCGTTCGCCATGGCTGAAGGATGTCATCGACGGCACGCCACCGTACCATCTGGCTTACAACGTGTAGAATGATACATCTAATCCTGTTTCTTGGAAATTCGTCTTCTATGCTGTCAGGGCTGTTTATCTTGTCTTCTTGCCCAGGCCACGCATGTTGAGATGAACACGATGCGTAGTGTCCTCAAAGTGGCAACTTGACTGCCAATCTCATCTTGCCCTGAGATACGAAAGGCTGAAGGACCTTGTATGGCAATCGCAAGGCTGTCCAAGAAGACGTGAGGCTGTGGCCTATGAAGAGCAGGAGAGTGGAGAGTGTGGTACAAGGGTTGTCCGCCCTGCCAGGGTTGCACTGACCAGTGCGTACCATCTCCATGGGATCAGGGCTTGCAGCCCAGCCAAGGGCTTATGCAACCCTCCACTTCTGGCGTTCTGTTTTGCAAGTTCTGGGAAGAGGGAAACTCCACGAGGATAGATGTCACTACAGTGACATATGACATAGTCCCATTTCCCCAGCTCGCAACCTCGCCTGGTGTTGCCATGCACGACCAGCCACGGTAGTATGGACTGAGAGCCAGAGATACAACACGAACGCCAGCGGAGTGTATTGTGTTGGCGATGTGTTCATGAACAGATTTCGCATGACGTGGACCCGTGGATGCTGGACTCTGTGTAGTAGACCAGTACTCGAAGTTGAATGAATTCCTCTGAAATGTGGTGCACTTGAAGTGCAGTGCAGTGCAGTAGTGTCTGTAGTATCTCAATAGCATTGCGCTTCTATTACCTATCGGTCGCACTGACCAACATTTATGGTTGTTTCCGCGGAAGCTTTCCGGTTCCCCGCCCGCACGTCCAATCCATGGACAGATCCGTTCCCAAGACCGAGAAGGCGACGTTTTTCTATCATATCTCAACTCAAGCTCATCTAAATCTCGTCCCATCCCCTTTCCAAGCGCAGACGCAAGATGCTGAGAATCTGAGATGATGCGAGCTCGAAGGAGGCGAGTCTTGCAGCAGCCGCCCTTTGCGCTGGAAACCCTCAAAAGCCATTGCCGAGAGTTGACAGTCCGGCAAGCTGTCTCCACCCACCACGAGAATTGGTGTCTTGATTGGACGACGAGCTGTTGGGCTCTCAGCGGAAGCCAATCTGGGCATCTGGGATAGCTGCGGCGGGTTCCACTGATTGTCATGGCCCGTCGAACCTAAGGTCCCTCATAAGAGACTTTTGCCTTCAGACGACATTAGGTGGCCCTCGATAGTTCGCTACTAGCATGTGCTTAGGATGCTTGGAGTGCAGGCATGCCATGACACTCTTGATCCCCGAATTCGAATCCTGCCTATTTGCATTTTCGCAGTCGCCGAAAATAAATTCTGACATTGGCCTAGAAAGGAGTACCAGAACCGGAGGTAGGCTATCTCAGAGTCCCGCAAGACCACACTACGTACCGTTCCGCCCCGGCACCGATCAGGGCAGGGCAGGGCAGGGCACGTCGGAAGGGACCACTGACCGCAGCTAGAGCAAGCGATTAGCATTTTCTCCCTCACAACCATTACCACCCACCCGCACACCCCCACGCACTCCTTGGTAAGATGTCTTTGCAAGCTTAATCCCTCCCGCGATCCTTCGTCAAAAGAGCTGGCACTTTGCTGCATGCCCATCATAGATCGTGTTTGGTGCCTCGCAAGATCCCTGATCCTGGGTTACCAATGTCTTTGACCTCTTTGCTCCTTTCCCCTCCAACTGACCCCCCATCCCATGCCTCTCGACAGGGCTCGATGTCCACCAGCACGCCGACCCGTTCCCCTGCTCCAAGGCTACTAGCTAGTCGAGGACGATCGATGCTAGTCACCTCTGGCCAATACGCAGAGAATCCCCAAGCTTTTACTTCCCCATTCTGACGTCTGGAAAGCATCTCACTAAGTCCAAGAGCATGCACCAACAGGCCCACGCCATGCCCTGTATGGTTTGGCCTTTTTATCATTTACACTTGTCTCTCAAAACGACTGCGGCCTTGACAGACCCTGGTCAATTACACCCTTGTCGGGTTTGGCAAGTACTGGCACTCAGTCCCTTAGTGCCATTTTGCTATGAAGATGTGAATGTCGTCGCTCAGCTTTTGTATGGGAGAGTCTTCATACAACTGCGTCTCAATGAAGACAGTGACTGCTTTCCAGCAAGAGCCTTGTCAGTTTCATTCAATGCCTCCCGGTCTGTGGCTTATCATTGGTGCGGTGTCAGTCGGCCAACGCGGGATGGATCTTCTGAACCATTTCGAAATATTGCTCTAGGCGGTGGGGGCTGATGGCAGTCTGTATATGAGGAGAGCAGTAGCCATCTTGTGAGATCTCGGAATGAAATACCGAACGATTGGTAACCCCTCCTAACTCGACCCCAGTTGTACATCAGCTCAAGCCAAACACTTCATCAAAAGTCGGTCTTCAAGTAGCACAGCCAGCACCTTTCGATCATCAAGACCATCTGAACATACAACGCACCGAGAACCCGCATCTTCACCAACCACAGTCACAGACACACTTTCTCCTTCAGTTTCTTTCGGCGGATATTTGCTTTGAATTATTTCCTGCATCGACTTTCTATTTTACTTCTCATATACTCTACATACGATTTCCACAACAGCAATACAGAAATTCTCGGTTCTAGACGTCTTGCCTCGAAGCAAGACACAACCGGCACACTGGCAGTCACGGCACAAGCGCCAGGCCAGGCCTGGGGACGTTGGTCTGAACAGAACACACACCAACCGATTCAGACCTTCTACACAATGGATATTTCTGGTATTGTTCAATCATACGACTCGCGAGCAGCCTCATCGGCGGCACTTACTCGAACAATCATGGCGCCTCAATATAGTTCGGCACAAACATACAGCGGAGCAACTAGCCACAACATGGTCGCAACACATCAGCAGCAGCAACAACATCAACAGCACAATCCATTTAGTTTTGGAGGTTACTCTGGACCAAACACAAACATGATCATTCCAGCTTTCGCGAATTGCAACTTCATCCAGCAGAGACCACTTCCACGCCTGATGCAAGTAGACGACGATGGAAGTCGACAAGTCTCGTACCCTGGAACATCTCGAACAGGTTATATTGAAGAACACCACAGCCAAAGCCCGCCGATCAAGACCGAGTCCATGTGGCATGCCCCGGCCACTACTCCAGTATTCCACTCAACCGAAGTCAAGACAACTCCAACATCGAACCAGGCGCAAGAGGTCAACTTCGGAACAGAAGTCGATACGCTGATGAAGGCCATCCAGGCAAAAGAGCAAACTACCCCACCACAGACAACCTCCTCTGTCGAACAGATCAGACCTGTGGTAGGTGCTTTCCATTCTCCCAATCTGACACAAGCTACTTCCCAGATCGGAATGTACGCTTCAAGAGAAGATTCGAAGTACAAGCTCACCAATGCTGCTGTTCAGGAAAATTCAAGTAGTCCGAAGAACTCGAAGAAGCGTTACCAATGCACTATTGCAAACTGCAGTAAGAGTTTCTATCAAAAGACACACCTGGACATTCATGAGCGAGCTCACACAGGAGTGAAGCCATACGTAAGTCAACCCAAGCAAATAGGTACAATTTGCTAATAGCTACGGTGCTAGCCATGCAAAGAGCTGGGCTGTGGTCGAACATTCTCACAACTCGGAAACTTGAAGGTATGCTAAACATCGAGAGTTCCAGCGACGCAGCTCTACTTAAGATATCAACTGCTAACACACTTTTTCAGACTCACGAACGTCGACATACTGGCGAACGTCCATACCAATGTGAAATCTGCGGAAAGCGATTTGCTCAACGAGGCAACGTTCGCGCCCACAAGATCGTCCATGACCAGGCCAAGCCCTACCTCTGTCGCCTCGATGACTGTGGTAAGCAATTTACGCAGCTGGGCAATCTCAAGGTACGATATTTTTTGCCCTTCTGTACACACGCACATCACGATTCTCCACTCTGGCAAGCGCATAGTGGCAATTTTCACCTCCGTTTCAACTCCGGTCCCTGACCCACAATATGTTTACTTCTTCGCTTGTACCCCTCCAAACAATCATCTGCTCAGCCACACCCCCTTGAATCCCTCTCTTGCATAATGGATCTTCCTCTCCTATTGCTTAGCTCAACCATGCCCAAGCCAAACGATACAAGGTTTACAAAAATCCAAGCTGACGAGCGTGCCGTAGTCCCACCAAAACAAATTCCATATCGAGACTATCCGGAAGCTGACCGCCAAGTTCGCCTCGATCAAGGACGGCGACATCGTGCATGCCGGCGACAAAGAGCTGTGGGAGTACTTCGCCAACTTGTACAAGAACAGCAACAAGGGCATCAAAGGCCGCGGCAAGGACCGCAAAGTCGGCTCCGCGTCCAACATGTCTCTCAACTCCGGGATGCGCAGTCTAGGTGTCAATGGAAGAGGGTTCAACATGGCGGGCTCCGGCCGCGGTAACATGATGTCTGGTATTGGCGGGATGGGGAGCCATCATGGAGGACGAGGCGATGGTGGACAGTACGACATGTTCGATGTGGATGATGGGAGCCAAAGTGGACATTCCCACAGCATCAGTAGAGGTGCAAGCTCAGTTGGGACATGCTACGAGGATGCCCCATCAGATGGATATGAGGATCAAGGAAGAGGCACCAACGAGTTGGCTTTTGGCGACAGGATATACTAATTCTGATCGTCGAGCGAAACATGAATAGGAAGGTGGGTAGGAGGGTTGAAGTTGTGGATAGGAAGATGGAGGACGAGACTTGTAGCTATACAACGGCGCGAGCAGACGAAGCAAGAACACTAAAGGCGCCATTTACGACTGTTGATGAGAGACGAAAGAGATACGACCTGGAGGGAGCATGGATGAGCGAGAGCGACTCAGCAAGCAAATCAACGCAACGCGAATGGTGTATTATTATCACGAGCACGACGAACGACATTTGGATCTGGACATAGACTTGGAGCAATGGATGGAGGGAAGGGGAGGCATGTGGATAGACGGAACTGAATAGGACATATGGTTGGGAGGCGGAAGGAATGGGTGGTCGGACACCCACGGTGGGCTGGTAACTCTCGAGGCATTTGTTTTGGTTTTTGCGACGGGTGGTTGGTTTTTCTCATTTCATAACATCAGCTTGCGACTTTTCATTTTTTCCATTGCTTGCATCAAAGTCGACACCCATCACTCGGGTCGCAATCTTGTATTCTCGTTTCCATCATGTTTTGTGTTTATCCACTTCGCACATTCACTACGGGACTCTGTACGGAGAGCAAAATATTTGTATCAAGGGAGATGGGGTGGATATCTGTCAAAGACTTTACTGTTTCAAATGCCTTCTTTCTTCGCAGGAAGAATGTTGCCATCATCGGAGGTAGTCTACTTTTAGCTTTACCCCTTTTAGGGAAGCTGTCTGATAATCAGTCAATCACTGCGCTTGGTTTAGAAATATACTTTATTGACACTACCAACATCTACGGAGTATGTCACTGGAGATGTGCACTTCTGGCAATCGTCTACCTTCGTGTGCTCATTGGATGAATGATTAGTATCAAGCTTTGACGCGAAACTGAGGATAATGATATTATTATTACCCAATATTTGCCACCACTGTTTCCTAAACTGTGTATTGACTGATAGATAGCTCGATTGATTGACGTTCCAGGTTGTAAAAATGGAAATGCACTTTCGTCCCGGTCTTTGAGGTTGGTCGCGACCTCTCGGTTAGCTTCTTCGCCTTCTCAACACCCCCTCCCCTCCCTACCCCTTTACAAGGGTCAGCCGTACAGGTACTGTAATGACCCCACAATCTCAGACGTGGGAATCTTATCTTCAACACCTCGTCCTCGGAGAACTCTATGGCGTAATTGGCAATCGAGATCTTGCTATCAAGCTCATATCAAGCCTGTTATTGCCTAGCATATTCAGCGCCGTAGGGTTGACCGTCGGCGAGGTTGAGCTCAAATCTCCTTGTCCTGGCCAACCTCACTCGCCTAGAGGAAGATGCGATCACGTAACGCCTCACACTGTGGCGCTTATCACCGGGGGTCTGCACCTGGGCGACCAGCCCACGAATCCCGCGCTGCGACAACAGATAAAATGCTGTCCTTGAAAGCTTTACCTTGCTAAAATCCTAAAGTGCAAGCGACCTGCCCTTTCAGGGTCCTGGGTCCAGTTCATGCTGGTGCTGGCACGTCGGGCTGTAAATCGCGCAACGAGTGATAATCCGGACCCGAAACCCGTGCTCGTGGTCATTCTTTGGAACAAGATTTTCGTGGGACAACGAGGTTAAGGGAGGGATTTACACTGGCTGACAGCCTTGCCAGAATTGAGACGATCGAAAGGGTCGGGCCAGTGCGGTACGGCCTTCACCGCTGAGCGATTCGGATAGGATAGGAGATCGGATAGTCCTAAGATTGTGGTCCGCACCCTGGAGCATGCCGTTTTGTACAACCGGGGAGACGTCGTGCATCGATTGATGAGTCAGGGGTGGTGATGGCTGGACTCTGGGAAAGTCGTGTTAGGTTACGTGCTTGATGGCCGCAGTAGGTCCTGTCAGTGCAGTGGCACAAGTTCATCATGACCGCTGCACAGACTTCCGCCTGCGGGACGAACCTTTGTAGATGAGTTGACGTGCGTCAGTTATGGCCTAATTGCTGCACTGTAGCCTGTGGGATGTGATTGTGCAACGAAGGGGTGTCCTTGGATGCAATTGCATGCGATAGCGTCGACATATTGGCAGGTAGTCGGCGACTGTCAGTGGTAGGTACGGGTGAGTTGTAATGTCTTGGGAAAGTAGTGGATGGGGAGACGAGAGGGCACAGAACGGTGAGGCGAGATGGGCGAAATGGGCGAGGTGTGGGTGTGTGGGGTAATCCTAGCGTAGATCATGCAGGGCATTCCCTGCCCGTCTTCTGAGTTGTCCAGTTTCCCACTCAAAGAAAGCCACTGGGAATAAGCTGCATTGCGTACCGCGCAATGATCGCCTAATGAGAGTAGGGCTAAGGCTCGATGTCATGCCTCGCCGACGATCTTCATCACATCACCCATGGCATGTCCTCAAAGGGTGCTATAATAGTCCCGACAATCTCGAGATCTGACCGGCAGTCTAGATCGGGCAAAGGCCAGCACGGCTGAGAGATATGCGCATAATAGGAGTACTCTTATCACACAAGAATGGCGTGATGAGTTGAATTGTTTATCGAATGATCTCCCAGATCAGCCTCCATGTAGAGTTGAGACGAAAAGAATATTGTCATTGGGTTGCAGGGCGTATGTGGCTTCCCCCTCCAGCTCCCAGTCAGCGTCATTGATGAGGACTAGGATGCCCGGGCGGCTGCATGCATGCAAGTCGTCAGTGAGTGTATCCCGATTTGTCTGGATGTTTTGAGAGGTTCTGAGAAGCGAGAGGATTGGAAACGGTGAGGGTTCTGCTTTGGCGGGGGAGCCATGTACAAGACGCAGACAAACCCATGACAAGCTGATGCACAGCAAGCAATTGATTGATCGCGATCATGCAACGAGCAGAGACTGGAGAACAATGCAGAATCGTTGAGAAGCGGTGTATGGTGACTGCATGGGGATTGCAAAAGTTGAGAAAGTGGCTTACACGTGACCGTCCAATAGAAACATCTCTTTTCTTGTATCCTTCATGAGCTCTTCGCAGAGGTAATCAACTAGCCATCCAACTGTAACAGCGTTTCCCTTGTCATCTTGAGCAGGGACTTCGATTCTGTGCTTGCGCTCGTCGGAGAAGAGCATTTCAAGACCACCACTGAAAGAAAAATTTAGCGTTGTACCCCCACGCCTCAGAGCCTGAAGGGCACTTACGAGAACTCGACGGTGAGAGATATCATGGCTTCGGACGTCATAACGTATGTATTATATGTGGCAGGGTTTGTCGAATATGCTGAGCTGGTCGTCTGGAAGGGTTGAGGAATTTTGATGAAACGACGCTGTCGTCAGGAGAAGGTGTGGCCTGCTCGCTTAGCGTCTCCGATTGATACTGTGTCAGAGCCAAATGATTGTACTGTAAAAGTCGTAAGGGTTGCAATTGTGAATTAAAATTAGGGATTGGACTTATCTGTATTCAATGTTCCCATTTTAATTCACAAATTTCGATAACCTTTTGACCCGAATTGAGTTCTCAGAAGGTCGAAATTTTCCTGCCCTTGGTCACCCTCAAAGTCATCACGATAAAATGTTTAGCCGAAAAATCTTCGCTCAGAATTATCATCGCAAAACCCCGTGACCAGTCCACACAAAGTCGGAGCCAGCAAACTCTCAAGGCCGCGAATGTTGGAGAGTGAGGTATAACTCTCTCTCAATGACCTCGTCAAGCAGCTCCAGAGTCTTCTCATTCCACAATTATTGAGCTGCTGCCTGGGCATGAATTAAATATGGCCCAAGCCAACGCTGAATATCTAGCGGCAGGGGCAAATCGACACCCCTCTGCTGCAGATTGGGACGTCTTATCTGGCCTGCTGGCATATGGCGCTGATAGAAATGTTGCGTTATGGTATCCACAAGTGAGTTCCCTCCATTCCAGCTCTCCAAGGCTGTGTTGTTGCTCTCGACAGAGACCAACAGCACGACTTCTTACAAGCTACAATGACTAATTTCATTAGGATGAGAGTTCAAAAGGAGTTTATTCGCTTCTCAGTGGTCACACAGACATTGTGAATGCCGTCAAATTTGTGCCTGAGCTACCAGGTCTCCTGATCAGCGGTTCAGTGGACAAGACCGTGAAAATATGGGCCAAAGATAAATCGTTCGAACAGTACACATGCATCCAGACCCTCTCAGATCATCAAAGCTCCATCAATTGTATAGGTGTATCGAGTCGCTCTCCTAAAATATTTGTCACCGGATCAGCAGACTCAACAGTGAAGGTATGGGCTTTGGATGAGCAAAATGTGGCATCCCTACAGCAAACGATCTCCATCACCCCTCGTTTCTTTCCTTTATCTCTAGCTCTCAGTAACTTGGCTGGTGGGCTGGATTCGTATGTGCTTGCCGTTGCGGGCACGAAAGATATCATCCAACTCTACATTCGAGACTCGTCGAAGAGCTCGGATTTCAAGCTTCAAGCTACTCTGTCTGGCCATGAAGGCTGGATCAGATCTTTAGAATTCACTCAGGAGAGTTTTGATCCAAAGAGTGATCTCATCTTGGCATCTGCCAGTCAGGACAAGTACATCCGGCTTTGGCGAATACATCAAGGAAAGGAGCTTCCCGCTGCAGCAGCGACCGCAGACCCTTCTCTTGGAGCTTTCCTGCCTGGAAAGTCTCTCTCTAATAAAGCCCACCGATTCAAGGCAGACAAACTGGATTTCTCGGCCACGTTCGAGGCACTTCTACTGGGACACGAAGATTGGATTTACAGTACTCGATGGCGGGCTACCGCGGACAAATTGCAACTTCTTTCAGCGTCGGCGGATAACTCGCTTGCTATTTGGGAGCCCGATGAGGCGACGGGAGTTTGGATTACGATCGCGCGAATGGGCGAGATTAGCGCAGAGAAAGGCTCTACGACTGCAACGGGAAGCACAGGTGGCTTTTGGACTGGTCTGTGGTCTCCAGCTGGTGAGACTGTGGTCTGTCTTGGACGTACAGGCTGTTGGAGATTGTGGGATCATGATAGTGAGGCAGATAGGTGGATTCAAGGTGTCGGTATCAGTGGACACACCCAATCCGTGACTGGAATTGCGTGGTCAAAAGGAGGCGACTATCTACTTTCCACCAGTTCTGATCAGACAACGAGGCTACATGCCAAATGGAAGCGAGACGATCTTGTTTCTTGGCATGAGATGGCAAGGCCACAAATCCACGGCTATGACCTGAATTGCATCGACTCACTAGGGGCATCAAAGTTTGTCTCAGGAGCAGACGAGAAGCTGCTTCGTGTATTCAACGAGCCTAAAGCCGTTGCAAATATGCTGAGTACTCTCTGTGGATTCTCGGGGTCTCACGTCGAGGATATGCCAGATGCTGCCAACATGCCCGTGCTAGGCTTATCAAACAAAGCCATCGAGGCGGTAGGCGACGACGAAGAAGTAGCACAAGGCAACCCCAAAGATCGCAACGCTCCAGACCCCGCCTCCATCGTCCGCAAATCGACACTCAGCCAAGCCCATCCACCTCTTGAGGACCAATTATCACGCCACACACTCTGGCCAGAAATCGAGAAGCTATACGGACACGGGTATGAGATATCAGCGCTCGCCGCCAGCCACGATGGGACGCTCGTCGCCACAGCTTGCAAAGCAACGTCGATAGATCACGCCGTCATCAGGATCTTCGAGACGGACCATTGGCATGAAATCAAGCCGCCGTTGACGGCACACTCATTGACGGTTGCGCGACTCAGATTCTCGTCAGATGATCGATACCTTCTCAGTGTCGGCCGAGATCGGCAATGGGCAGTTTTCCAGCGAGATGAAGATGAGTCACGCAAAACAACGTATAAGTTGGCGGAGTCGAATCTAAAGGGTCACTCTAGGATGATCCTGGATGCTGCTTGGGCACCAACTGCAGGAACCGTGTTTGCGACTGCCGGAAGGGATAAGCAGGTGAGGATCTGGGCGAGGGAAGAAGCAAGTACAGGTGGATACGTTTGCAAGGCGACCATTGCGGAAGATGCTCCTGTGACAGCAGTGGACTTCATGAATGTATGCTTGCCTGATGGACATACATACTTGGCCGTCGGAACTGAAGCTGGCCGCGTCAGAGTTTACAACGTGGATGTCAAGAAGGCGTTCTTAGTAACGGAGCTGGAAGTTGAGTATCGAAGGTCAGCCCTTTTTCTTCCGTCTTCAAAAGCAATACTGACGCCTCAAAGCATATATCCATACTCTTCAAAAGCTGTTACGCAACTAGGTTGGAAGCCAATAAGCAGAGGGAAGACTGAGAAGATTGAGATGGACCTTGCAATTGCAAGCGAGGACAGTTCTTTACGTGTCTACTCTATTGACTTGCCTAGTTCTAAATAGATATCAGCTGTCTTTGAACTCCGGCGCAGTGGTAATGCCGCACCAGTCTATAAACCCAAGCTGGAGCAGTTGAATTGCTCATGGTGTACTGTAGAGGAAAAGTGTCTCAGAAGCAACGAAATTCCTCCAACTTCTGTCTGGCTCTTAATAGAGACCAACCCTTGTTGAACGCCGGCCAAATGTTAAATGCCATGCCCACTTTCCGTCAGCCAGAGCAGTTGAAGTGCTCATGCTGCTTTAGAACATAAATGCGCCCAGTTGAGAGCACAGAGACTTTTCCCTCCCACCACCTAGAATCTTAATAGAGCCCAGTATCTGTTGAACGCCGGCCCGATGTTAAATGATGCGCCGACATATGCAAACCCAATCCAGAGCCGTTGAGGCCTCATGCTGTATCGTAAACGAAACATAACCATAACCCAAATAAAACGTATCAAAGAAATCCTCATCATATCATCTCTCATCTTCTCGTCCATCGTGCCACCTAGAACGTCCTCTTCTCAATACTCTCTGAGCCATAGCCCCCAACACCAGCATTCAAATACGCCGTCCCCTCACTCGTTTTCCCCTGATTTCTCGGCCCTCTCTCCCTCAAATCATCCTTCAACCACGTCAACACCAACTCACCCAATCTCGAGTTGCCCGTATCAGTCCCCCTTCCATCCAGCTTGAATGTCTCGATCCCACCCCACTCCTTAACCTTCCCCAGACTCATGTGTACCAAATGCGTCGGCCACGCCGCCAAATTATCCAAGATATGCGTCGCATACACAATCGTACACTTCCTCGTCTCCGTCTCCTTCTTCAAGAAACCCAAGAAGTTACTCCTACTCAACAAATCCAAATCGACAGTAATCTCATCCAGCAGCAAGATCCTCCAGGGTCGGATCAACCCCATAGCAAGCTGTACTCGTCTGCGCTCCCCATCCGAAACGGCATGCATGCGCCAATCGAGATCAATGTCCAGCACGTCGACCAACTCGTCCTTACGCTCGGGATAATGATCGCCGCCAACTGACTTTAGCAGTTCTCGCACACCGATATCTGTTCGTACAATAGGGTTCAATACCCATTCTAGCCCGAGATATGTGACGCCCTCGAGACCGTCTTTGAAGGGGTCGAGTCCGCCGACGGAGATGGTTCCTGAGGGAGCGAGACGCTTGCCAGAAAGGAGGCGCAGGAGAGTCGTCTTGCCGGCACCATTGGCGCCGATGAGTAAGGTGCGCGAGGAGGGTGGAAGGGAGAGAGTGAGGTTTTGGAGGCCGAGGGAGCGGTCGGGGAAGGTGTAGGAGAGGTTGTTGACTGTTATTTTGGGGGCACCCGTCTGATCGATGTATTGGGTTGGCATTATGCTGGTCGGTCTGGGAAGTTATTTGAGTGGTAATCTTGAGGGGATTCGTTGCTGAAAGTCGCGGCAACGGAGAGGAGACGGAAGTGGTGAGAAAGTGGGATGGTTGTAAGCTTGAAATGAAAATATTTCGAGATCATGACGGCGTCATTCTGGTATCTTATCTTATCGCCGACGAGACCCCTGTCGATGTCCAACAATTTCGTTTGGACCAGAATCCAAACAGAATGTGGAAGCAACTTGGAAGTACTGTAGGTTTCTAGATACATCATATGAATGGTCCTCCTGAACAAGTTTTCATTTCTGAGATTGTGCAGCGGCCGGTGAAAGGAGCGACTTCACAATCGCTGTGCCAAGGCAGGTTCAATAAGCGAATGTATTTTTATAACGAGTCGTCTGATGTTTGACAATCATGCCATCCTACACTGTTTTGCTTCATGGGCTCCTGAATTTTAGTTACCTCAATCTCTATTAAGTCGTCTTATTGATAGAGCTCGCCTAGGGCACCTGTTTGTTCTCTCGCAACATGTCGCGGACGGAAACAAGGAATTTTGGCTAGAAGTCTGATATCAAACTAGGTATTCGTTATGCTCTATCAGCAGATTTGTCAGTATACCAGGCCATTTTCATGCTTATACACCGGTCTATGGTCCCCCTCCCGGTTTAATTGTCTAGTGCTATCGATGATATAATTGGTACTTTTAGGGGTCTCTAAAACTTATAAAGTATAAACCTAATCACAAAACGGAATTCTATAAGTCTGATCTCTGTGTTAGACGTATAGGTTTAAAAGACAGGGTTTGAAATACACTAAGAGTAATATCCTCAACATCCGCCAGACAGTTAAACCAGGGAGGGGACCATATGCATTTCCGACCTCATACTCCCAGAAATAGAAGGTCTCTTCGCACGGGAAGCTCCCGTCTCAAAAGTATCCAAGCCCTTCAACACAACCGCTAATTCATCACCCTGCACAAACACCACATTTCCCGTCCTCCCAGAAACGCCCAACATCAATCTTCCCATCCCCGAGGTACTTAGCCAGTCTACGGGGAAGAAGAAATGCCTGTCGAAGAATTCGGCGCTGAAGTTCTGCGCGTCGGCAGAGCAGACCCAACCATCTTGGTGCAGGAAAACGAGTCGCCGTGCGTAGCTTCCGATAAGCTTTTCGACTTCATCGGCGAGTGGTTGGTAATGTGAAATTGGAGTTGCTGTTGTAGAGTCTATGGTGAAAGAGGCAGTGTACCAGAGGAATAGCTTAGATCTTGAACCCGAGGCGAGGGATTCGGCGAATGTGGTGGCTATTACTTCGCCGTCGAAACATGAGGTGACGGAGCTTATGAAGAGTTCTAAGAGAACCGGCCCTGTTAGTTGAATTCCTGCCGGTAGAGTAATGCGCTCGAGTGTGTCCCATGAGAAGATATGGGCAGCGTTCTCGGCGAAGAAGATAAGTTGTGTTTTGTTTCTCGGATGGGTTATCCACTTATAGGACTCTCGATTCGGAGATAAATTCGTTGATATTATGCCATAGCCATCGATGCCACAACTACAAAGTATGTCTGATATTGGTGTAGATACTAGAAGTCGTGTGCAGCCATCATTTGCAAGGACTTGTGTGATCGCCCGGCATTCCCGACGTTCGAAGAGCTTTTCAGCTTCACAAGTCGCTTGTCTCCAGGTTAGGCGATACAGAATAACAGTGCCATCAATATCTGCGGCAATAAGAATTTGGCCTAAAGAATCGTAATAGAGATACGTGATGGTACTGTTGCAAGTGTTGTGGACGAGCACCTTTTCCATTTCCCCGGTCTTTCCATCGTAGAGGCAAATTGAGCCGTCGATTTTGCCGCAAATGACCATCTTTTCTTGCTCACAGTCCACAAATGCAGATATGAAGATGGCAGGATCAAGATCTTGTACCATATAGTCCTGAGGCGGTGTAGATATCAGGGCTGTATCGCTGTTGTTCTCCATGTTGTCTCGCAGCAATGCTGAAGGATCCCACACTCGACAGTAAGGTCCCCGGATATCGATCAGCCGCTGACTGTTGGCGCTGAATACGAGAGATTTGATGCTATACTCTTTGGACACGATACGATATATCATTTTTAACGTCTCGAACTCGAAGATCAGTATCATACCAGCGGAATTACCGCAAGCAATCATTGTTCCGTCTGGAGAAGAGACGAGAGAATGTGCGTTTGCCAGAGTCCTTGCTTGTATTCTGCGATCCGTTGTATCGAAGACCACAAGTTCTCCATCGTTATATCCAGCTGCGAGTAAGACACGTTCTTCAAAAGGACTGAGAAGCAGACTAGTCACTGACGCAATGCCGGGTCGCTTTCTGGAACGGGGTCCTAATGACCCAACATCCTGCCCATATATATCATGAATTTTCTTATTCTCGATATCCCATACAATGGCATCATGGCCGCGATATGCAACCGCAACCATTGTCGACCCGCCACCGATGACCGCGGTCAAAGGGTGATCGGTCACAAAGTCTTCGTCCAAATCCGCTATCCAGCTTTCGAGATGTCTGCAAGCCCCTGTTGTCAGATCCCAAAGTACTAAACGGTTGTCGGAACTTGCGGCTAGGAGAAGAAGATCGTTTTCCAAGAAGGACACATCGATGCAGACGGTCTCAATCTCGAAGAACCACTCTCTAGCCCATGTTTTCACGTTCCATACGCAAACAGACTTTAACGCCACAGATGCTAAGAGTGTTCCCTGTTGTCCGAACCGCAGGAGTCGAATCGGTTGTTGGTGTGAAAGTACTTGAAGTTCTTGACAGGTTATCTCATCGTGAATCCTGATACAGCCACTCCGCTGTCCGATTGCGAACTGCTCCGACGAGCATGCAAGAGCATTAGGGTATTCTTGATGATACGCAATGACTGATGAACAATCATCCCATGCAGTTTTTCGCAAGCCATTAACAGTAATAGAACGCCTAGAGGATCTGAACTGGGATCTCAGCGCTGAATCCGGTGGACAAAAAGGAGGTATAAGATTGTGTATGGATGATGGTGACTGGGATAGATTCCTTCCAAAGTATGTAACGAGTCGCACAAGATCAATTGACCAAGCCGCCAGCAATACCATGTCTTTATTAGTAGTGGGGAAGTCAGTAGACCTTCTATGGACGTACTGCTTCAGCTCTTTCCCGGTTAGGATGAGTCGCTTGATGTCAGATTCCTTCGCAATGTACTCGATCCAGGCCAGAACATATCTCTTGCTAAGAAAATTCAATAGAGCCTGGAAAATGTCATCGTCTGAGGATGAGACGAATGGAATATGCTCAGGCAGAGCATTACATGCGTATGCTCGGAAAGACGAGGGGCCACGTAGATCAGCGGCATGCGTGGCGCCGAGCTGTTGAAGTTTGACGCCCGTCATGTCTTGTCCGCAAAGATATTTCAAACACACCATAGCTAGTCTCTTGTGCCCTTGTGTTCTTGTAAAGGCAAATTCTGAAGTGGTGCTCGGTTCTAGGAGATATTCTCGGGCCGTTTGGTGCAACATCTGTACTCTTGAATTATTGTCGACGAAGAGTAGTTGGCCACAAGTCGCAGTGATACATCTTTCCATATCATCAACGGTGTCATTCATCTCGAGCTCAAGAGCAGCATGTAGCTCGGATGTTGTCAAGGGCCGTGTCGCGCAGACTGTCCAGGCAAGGATTGCTTTTATAAGTGGCTTCCCTCTCTTCAGTCCTGACATGGAAGCCAGGATATACGAATACAACTGATCCATGTCTGAGGGTACTTCTTCCAGTACTTGCCGAACATCCTCCGATGTGTGGACATTCCTCAGTTCCCTGAGTGTGAGCCGAACCCACAAGAAGCATCCGGATGACTTTTCCACAATCGAGTTTCTGATAGCCTCCCTCGCCGCGTTTCTGTCTTGACCGATTGCGGGAAGAGTGTGAATGTACTCGGCGATGTAAAGACCAATATCAGCCTCCGTACTAGACAGGGGAATCCTCTCTGATACAATAGTTAGCTTTCGAGAATAAAACCACTCGTACGTCTCGGAAGAATTCCGTGATGTCAGGAACACTCGGAACGTCTTTTGTTCTGCAGCTTTAGCCAGCAAAGGAATCATATCAGAGCTGTTCCAACATTCGTCCAGAGCATCAATGACCAGGTAATACGCTGTGGGGAGCTGAATCTTGAATATGCCTTCTAGAAACATTTTCCGCCACATTTTACGATGGTCGGCATTGGCCAGTTGAGGGTCCTTCTTGCATTGCCTTATAATATGATCAAAGACTCTCTGATGTTTCGAGGCAATCTGCCATACTATCGACCGTAAGAAGACATTGATGTTTGATTTTTGTCTATCGCCAGAGGTGAAGAAGTAAAAAGCACAAGAGTGCTGAAGGCTTTTCAGGTGATTGACCACATAGCCCATGGTAATCGACTTTCCGGTACCAGGTTTGGCAGTGAGCCAATACATTTGAGAATCCGACGCATCTCGCCAATTTTGAAAGGACTCAGAGCTAGTGATCCACTCACAGGATCCAGGAACACGTTCGGAGTCGAGTCGCTGTCCAATTGATAGTCAGCTAAAAGTGGCTATCGCCTAAACACCACCAACGGCGTCATGGTGCCAGGATGGGAATTAGCAAGCCAATGGAATAGCTCTTCTACACACAGATAGGACCAAGAAACAGTCTTACCTGATAATCGTCTTTGTATCCATCATCAACATTGAGGTACTCTTTTAACCACACACGTTCTGCATGGCCCACCTCCTGCTGCTCTTGCATAGTCCTGTTTCGAATAATATCTACCACGGAGGCAATACCGTTACGGACAGCCAGATAATTCGGTTCTTTGTCATGCAAAAACTTGCAAACCTCTCTATGGTTGGCGTTCGCCAAGAACGTACTCTGTTCATTCTCATAGCCCAGCACAGCCGAATCCTTCGGCACCACAATGGCTTTCTTCACCCCGAAATTCATAGGATTTGTTTCGTAAAAAGAGTACAGAAGAAGACTTTTTGAATAACGAGGAAATTCGTCGTTGATGGCCTGGATGGAGACGGAGTTGGGATGCAGATCTGCGACAAATGGTCTGGAACTACTATTCGATGCTTGCAAGGCTCGGCTCAGTACCTCTGCCATGTTCGACCCTCGATGTGGGGTAGCAAGAAAGAATATTGACGAGATACGATTGCCGATCTCTTGGAACTCTTTGAATTGTCTCGAGAGTATGTATGCCCTCTTGGCAACGAGACCACCCAAGCTATGGCAGACAAGCACAATATGCGCCAATTTTTAAGTCAGTAAGGTTGTATAAACTTGATGTCACCAGCTATCGTGATAACTTACCACATCCCCTTGCGGTGCCGTTGGGCTGTTTTTCAACCAGGTGAGCAAATCCTTTGCGAAATCATGGATGTTCAATATGCTCCTTTTGCCCCAATTCGCATCGTAGCCAAAAGTGCGTATCCGCACGTCTCTGAAGCCTCGCTCTCTAGGGAGCCATTCCTGTGGCCAGAATAGATTTGGATCATCATTCTTGGTCCATGTTTTCCTATGCGTAAGCAGTATCAGCCGCAACAAACGTAACAAGGAAAAGCGACGCCATCAATCGGAGTGCGATAGATATTACGGCGGCGCAATCTAATCGAACGCCTACCTAGACCCGCCTCCCAGGCCGTGTATGAAGACAAGTTCCGCAACAACTTTCTCAGGAGGCTCATAGACGGTGACCAAACCCAGAGGACCTTTGACGTCCTTTTCAAGTTCCAAACTGGCAGCCTCTCCAGTACGGCCACGGAACAAGCCTGCGCGCTGAAAGAACCCAGACGTGGCGGTTGTTGCCCTCCGATGACTTGCTGGGGCTTCGAGATCCATCGCCTGGCTCGATCATGAGGCAGCGAGCGATAATAAAAGTTGCTCAAAACGTGTACAGGAACCCAATCGTTCAGTTGATTGAGATTAGAAGTAGATGGGTATTCGGATATTCAGAATTTCATCGCGCATAATCAGGCAAGAAGGATACGCTCCTTCAGTCTTCTATGCCCACCAGATGTGAAATGTGGGACTTTGTGCATGTAGGAGCCTCTTGAGGCAGCCCAATAGCCGCCGAAGCCTTGACAAGGCATAATTGCAGACGTAACCAACCACATGTGCTTCACAAAGATGTCTACCCTGCAAATTTGAAGGAATAGGGACCGGAACACGCAGATTTCCCTGGTCGAGTTCCCCAGGGGTTGACTTTGTCGTGCCTTACGCATGATTTCTTCTCAAGAAAGCCTACCACCAGTGTACCAAGCAAGCAGGTAGATGGCAGCTTTCCGAAATCATCCGCCATACTAGTCAGTAGGAAAGTAGATGTAACTTGACACTGAGACATACGGTGATCGTGCATTGGGGACGGCGTGGGTTCCGTCGAGCCCATGATGTCGAGGTGGTGGTTGTGAGAGTTTGAAGAAGAGCCCTGGAGCAGGAGTTAGAGGTTAGAGGTTAGGTAGGCACCTAACTTCGGAAAGGCGTAAGTTTTCCCATCGCATGTGCCTGAAGCGAAACGCTAAGCTGCTAGCCACAGTGATAGACGACCCTAAATGTAGGCGAAAGCCCCACTAATTTGTACTTTTCCACCCGAGACTCTCGACTTTGGCCTGACACACCTTCTGATCTTCATAACAAGCAAACCTCACATCTCAGCACACTTCGATGTCCACTCTTATCTAACATTTAAGTAACACAGAACCTAAATTCTGGTCACCATATAGAAACGCATATGGCTCAGCCACAACCCACTTCACCGTCACAGGAACTAACATCCATCACACACCTCCTCCACCTCTTCCACCACCGCAACAAAAACCAACACCGCCTCTCAAAATGGTGGAAGTCATTCTCCCAGCTCAGACGCCAGACTGGGAAACTCCTCACTGAATTCGAGGCGTTAGAGACATGTGTAAAGTTCTCTTCAGCTTCGGCTTCAAGCTCAAGCTCAAAAGTGAAGAAAAGGATGGAAAAGGAGGGGAAGGGAGGCTCTGGGGAAGGAGAGTCGAAATTCGTCAGAGCGGCGAGAGAGACGGTTGAGCAGCGCGCCGAGTTTTTGGAGAGGTGGGTGGTGCCAAAATGGTTTCTGTGAGTCGTTTCTTCTTCTTTTGTTCGTGTGCTATATCATGCATTGTATGTTTTCGTGAGCGGTGCTGGAATAGGATCAATGGCTGATGACGATGAAAGGGCGTTCTCGAATCTCGTGGCTGATAATCAGTACGCGGCTTTGGGACTCATGCTTATGGGTACGCTGGCGAGGGTGCAGACTGTTCTGAGTGAGCTTGGGGGAAGTGGGAGGGCAGCTGCCGATGGTGACGGTGGGGAAGAGTTCGAGGGCGAGGAGAACGAGATCTTGAAGGAAGAGAATTCTGGTGGTGCGCGTGAGACTGAGGCTGATCTTGGAGAGGTTGTGAGCAGAGAGGCTGTCGCTGAAATTGAAGAAGATGATGACGAGGTGCAGCTCAAGAAGCTCAAGAAGTCAAAGCGAAAAGCAAAGACTGACGGAGATAGAGATGGTGAAGCTGGCGCGGCTGATGGCGAGGGATCACTGCCTGCGAAACGACCGAAGAAGAAACGGAAGAAGGGAGGCGATGCTTTCGATGATTTATTTGCTGGATTGATTTGAGCGTTGAGCGTATACCCATTGTCTAGTCTATCTACAGTTTCAAGCGCTTTTGCTGCAGCAAAATCCGCAAGATTCTGTTCCTTACTTTTCCCCATCCTCCTCAGTTCTAATCTATTGGTACATCGTCCCCAGCCAATATAGCAAGCTCCCAAGACCAACATTAACACCCAGATGCTGTCCTAGACTCCACGCCATACTATACAAATACTTCGGCGAGAAGACCGTCCAGATGAAGAGGTGCGTCCGCAGTATCGTGCAAGCAGCCATCACGAACACCAAGCTCGACGTTACGAATACAGTCAACAGAGCCAAATGCCGTACTAACAAATTCCCCTCTTTCACGTTTGCAGCGCCAGTCCTCTTGAGGCGAAGTAACATCATAGTCGTAGCTGACGTCCAGAAGATAGGACCAGTCCAATTGCTTGCGAAGGTTAGAATGCCCACGGCCACCACGTTGTACCCGCTAACACCATTATAGGCGCTGGAGAGGTCAACGGAAGAAATAGCATTGGAGCCACCGAAGGCGAAGAAAGACGTGTATTGGAGAAGAAGGGAGGTGGTGCTTATTTCTATGAGGTTGAGATCTAGATCGTCGAGAAGGTAAAATTGGATGGAGAAGAGCAGGAGAAGAGGGATATTAGTGGCGCGGGATTGCGTTATGAGGAAGAGGGTTAAGAGGTCGTGGATTGTGTGCATCGTTGCTGTTGATGTCAGATTGGTACCGAATGGCTTTTGATAAGGAATGTGAATGCTTACGATTTGGGCGTTTCTGGTTGGCGAACCCAGATCCAATTGTATAGACCAACGCGAGAGCAATGGCCCCAAACGCTAGTCTTGCCCTTCCAACCAGTGATGCTCCAGCACCAGCCTCGCTATCTGCCATGTATTTAGCGATCCCGGCCATTAGCTCGGGAGAATCCTCATGAGTAAATGCTAGCTTGAAAGTTATGGCAGCAGTGACAAGGGCAGTCGAGATTCCGGCTGCTGCCATCTGCGGGAAGCGATTGAACGCTCGAGCGGCGAGAGACTGGAGGTTCCAGAGGTACGTGAGTCCTACGCATGTCCACAATATCAATCGATGCTCAGAGAAGAACGTTCGGGCAATATCAGGCTCGCCGGCCCATTTTTGGCCAGTCTGGTTCCAGCGTCGTGCGAATCTTGCGACGATGAGTATCATGATTGAGCATGCCGCAAGCAGAATGCTGTTTCGGCTCTGTTTGCGTGTGCTGTATTATTATTAGCATTGTACTCGAGTTACCCAACGGGACATATACCATTTGACCCAAAGGAGTACAAGCCATGCCGATGTGGCCCAATACCAGAAATGCTGCTCTTCCTCTACATAGCTGCTAGCGAACATCATGACCCCATAGAGTACAGATGTCAAGAGGATTGGGATCGATTCCCTGAATGAGTTGGACAAAGTGGGATATGCAGCGGCTGCTGCGAGAAGAAGAGCCAATGTTGACACAGCTTGCCCAGTAACAAGGTTTCGGACATCATAATTACTAGCTGTGCTGCTCATAATGTCTTGTGCCTCTTTCAGCCACTATTTGCTGTTAGACAGATGTATAAACCAATTTGGTTTACTGACCTTGGTAGTAATTTGTAGCCACTCGTCGATGGCCTCATCATCATCCTCAATTTTTGGCAGGCTCTCGGAGATGATCCTCCACTGGCATGCGAGTTGATCTACGTTGCTGGACAGGTCTTTGCAATCATTCAAGAGACTGGCGACCTGGAATGACGGAAATGCGGCTGTAATAACCCCAAGTATTTGTCTCGCATTCCTCAACAGAATCCGGACTTTGTCACTCTCTGTATCTGTTAGCAAGAACCCAAATTGATGGAAACGAGGTACCGACTTCTTGGCCAGAAGGGCAGAAAATCAGGAATCATGGCCCCAAGATTGTTCCGAGGTGCTGGGAATCCAAGCAATGATCCCAAAGTTGGAGCTATGTCGGACTGCTCAACTGTAGAGTAATACTGGAAGTTCTCCTCAAAAGGGGCTGGCACTCGGCGACCTGAGCTTATTGTTCTCAGTTTTGGCGAGAGGAAGACAAGAGCAGGTGATGTCTCTCCAGGAGCTGAACCACCGTGGTTGCCGGCATCATTCATGCCGTGATCTCCACACAGGACAAGAAGGGTGGACTGGAGATGCTCCTTGTTTATCATGGCTTCGTAGATTGTCTTCACTATGCCATCCATCTCATGCTGTTTTGGAATCATGTTCGGTCTACTTCGTGTTAGTTATGATAGGTCGCAATCTCTAGCAGGTACGTATACCCTCTTGGCCCGGTTTTGTGACCGATATGGTCAAGTCCAAGATAATGCAGAACCATAGTATTCCAGTCATCATTTCTCAGCTCCTCTGGTACATGTCTCGTAACATTATTGTCCACTTCTGTAAAGTCCTGGTTCAAAATCATATTCAGCTACACCTCTATATACAATTACGAGATGTCGACTGACCGAAACGAAAAAGCTGGATGTCCCATCTGCACGGTCGAAGGTCTCGGGGAATAGCTTCAGCCAAGTATCGTCTCCGTACATGATCAATTTGCCTGTACCCTTCGCCTTCATTTGTGCAAGCCATGTGTCTTGCGTTGCAAGTGTAGAGGATGTGTCAGATTCGGCGAAATTCAGGATCAAGTCGAGGAAGGATGGTGTTGATCCTGTAGTAATGGCTTTAATTCTGGGCATAGTAATGGTAGGAGAAGTGGCATGGGCGGTAAAAGGCATGGCTTCTCCATTCTGTATCAAACTTTAGAGTGAAGTCGTCAGCTCAATTCTTTATCATTCTTGGAAATAAGGCCTACCTCTGGGTGAAGAGAAATCCTGAATTGTTGGAGTATACGAAGTCACTACCAATATCAGTTTAGTCCCCTCGAAATTTAGGAGATTCTACCTTCGCAAGGCATCTACTACCATGAACACGACCTTGTCGAAAGGTGCTTCGGGGTGTGGCCCATATTCCAGAGCTTCATATTGGGCCAGTCCAGGTAGGAAGGGTTTGTAAGGGAAGAATCCGCTGGCAAATATCAATATGGCGATTGGGATGAGGATATTTGCAGCGAGAAGGGAAAGAGTCGAAGTGCGGGGAGTCATCTTGCTGGAAGAGTCCAGCTCATCTAACGGGTTAGCAATTCAGAAAGATTGATATGCATAAATGTTCAGTTCCGCAGGCCATTGCTTCATCCGCGTTGTTGGACTAAGGAGTCGGAGTCGAAGTCGAAGACGCGGTTCGAGCAATCTGTCATTGGCGAACGCGATTTAAGCTCGGGAGCTAGGGCACAGGCACTCACTGCACCGATAAGACATGCTTATCTCAAGGTCCCACAATAAAAAGTTGCCGCATTTTTGTAGACCTCGAGGGGAGGATGAGGGTGTTCTGGTGCGGGTGCCCAGGTCGAGTTCTTCGAGGTCGACTTTGACCTGCTGGAATTGTCCAGAGCTGAGTATCTGGACCTATAGTATTTTATGCATGTAAAGATGGAAAACGTGTATGCCACGGTGTAAACTCCAATTCTTGATCTTTATGTCAATTTTGCAAAATAAGGCCTTTGATACGCCTGCAAATGTAGCCTTCGTGAGATCTCAAAGACGCCTGAACTCCCCAACAAAATCTCAACAACGCCGTACAATGAATGTCCCATCGCCGAGCTTCATCCTTCATTTCTTTCCCTTCGTCTTCTTGACTTTACTCCGCTCGTTGTATTTGGGGAAGACAATTGCGCTCCTCCGTTTGCTAACTCGTCTCTTGATTTCTCCCTTCCCAGACTTCGAACTAGCTTTCTTAGAGTCGACTTCCATAGCTATAATTGAATATTAGCTTCTTGATCTTGCCATAAGGAATCGTACCAAGTAGAAACGCACCTTCTGTCTGCTTGATCTGCTTGATCTCTGTAGCTGGAACTACTTCGTCTTCCGTCGCAACTGAACTCTGTTAGTCGCAAATAGAATATGCCCCCAGAAATTCCTACCATCTTCTGCCTCCATATCCACATCTTTCTCTGCTGCTTTGGGCTTCGGTTGCGCAGCTAATGCCAGGAGTTTCGCGGAAAGTCTCGCTGTACGGTCTGTTTCCACCGGCCCAAAAACCTTGCTCTTCAACTTGACATTGTTCGCCTTCTTCGTCGATGCTCTTGCGCCTTTGGCCATTGCGTTCGAATTGATATGATCAGTAGTGAACCGAGAAGTGATTGACGGTAGGGTAGGAATCGAATAGAATCAAGGTTGTTCGAGCTCGGATGCGCTTGACACTTTTCTCGCCCACGCACGAGCACCTCCACCTCCCGCAGTAAGTTTTCAGCCTAGTGCGGGCCCATGCCCGCATTTTAGCGCCTGATTCTGCCCAGTCTGCTTCGAGAGAAAGCGCGAGACGAGGCGAAGCGCAGGCACGTTCAACGTGAGGCCGTGGCTCATATAAAGCCCTTAGAATTCACCAACCGGTGATAATCCGATTCTACAAAAGGGGAGAGAGCAGCTCGAGGCGAGACAAAGATCAGAAACATCTATCGCGTATTTCTTCCTCCGCCAAAACTTTCTACATCCTCTCGCCATATCGCATTTCCTGCCATTCCCCCATGCCATTTTCTGCCTTGGCGCCTGCACTCCAACTTCAAGTCGAAGAGAATGGCCTCAATGGGGGGTGGCTACCTCGATCCTGAACCACTCTGCCGGGTCGTCAAAGGCGGCGGCTTTCTAAACAGAACTCTACAAAACATCTGCATAGGAGAGGGTCTAAGCAAGCTCGGCGTGAAGGCGGAACTTCAACAGCGCATCATCGACAGTACGTTCCTTCCCACAGCCTCGCCTCAAGAGGCTACCCCTTCCATACCTATACTTCCCCGCCATGATAAATCCATATCCAGACTAATGCTGGGCCCTCTAGGACTCCAGCTTTACGCGAGAACGAACAATGCCCCAGCTTTCCAACGGTTGAAGTCCATGATAGACAACCCGAACAGTATACAGCCTGGCGGCATGGCGAGCGCCTCACCCTCAGTCACCGGCACTCCAGCACCCCCAAACTCCCATCTCAACGGTGCTGCATACGCAATAACCGGAGTTGCGAATGTAAATGGATTCCGGCCACTAGGACATCCGAGTATGTTCTGCTATGTCGATTCATTACGCTACCTGGGTTCTGACAGTCTAATAGAAATCGAATTCAAGCCCAGTCCATATTTCGAAATCAAGGAGCAGATTGGAAATCCTTCACCATGCGAAGGTATGCAATGTCAAATCAGATTATCTGTAGCAAAGCTAATTCTAATAACAAGTAATGACTCAGCACCGGCACACTGTCAAGATTATTCTGAGACCCGCCGACTACCCAATCCTCTCTAGGGTACCCGGTGATCAGTCTCTGAGAGTAATGGTATTCTGTGCTGGCGATACCCATGGCCGACAAGACATTGCTTTTCCGCATCAATCTGAGATTAAGGTCAATGGAGGCGAGGTCAAGGCTAATCTGCGTGGACTCAAGAACAAGCCAGGCTCCACAAGACCTGTTGACATCACAAAGGATCTTCGCTTCAACCCTCCGGCTTACAACAATTCAGTCGAGATGACCTACGCTCTGACTAACAAGGTCGGTGGTGGCCTTTCTCAAGTCAGCTACCTTTCCCCCGTTTTTACTCATCTGCCCCCAACCCAGCTGCTGTTCACCTTTTGCGCCATGCGATCCTCTGGCAAGACTGACATTTTCTATAGAAATTCTTCCTAATCATCTACGTCGTCAAGGCTGTACCGGTCACGGATCTTGTGAAGAAATTGGAGGCGGGCAAAAGAATCTCGGAAATGGCAGTCCTTGAAGATAGTATGACTCACCTCCACTCTTATACCTCACGATGCTGATAATACTTTTAGTGCGGAGTAAGGCGCGAGATGCCGACATTGTGGCTACTGCTTCTGTTCTATCACTGAAATGTCCGCTCTCCACCTTGAGGATAGATTTACCGTGTCGATCAACAGCCTGTCGGCACAATCAATGCTTTGATGCCACATCTTATCTACAACTTCAGGAGCAAGGTCCTACTTGGCTTTGTCCTCTCTGCAACAATCCGGCTCCTTTCGATAATCTAGCGGTTGATGAGTAAGTAAATTTCAAATCTACCTTATTTTCACATTGCTAAGGTCTTAAAGATACGTCAAGAACATTCTGAAGAAGACTTCAAGGTCAACTGACCAGGTTATCATTCAGCCAGATGGAAAATGGGATTTGAATGACAAGAAAAAGGAGACCTCTCGACCCCCTCGGCCAAGTAATGGCGTCGCTAGTGATTCTGACGATGACCTGGTTGAGATTACGAAGTCGGGCGATAGTGTGCGAATGGGAACACCTCGCGTTGCAGCCCCCTTGCTTACAAACGGAAGTTCTTCGACTCAGTCTCGCGAGCAGTCGAGTTCATCTGTTCCAAACAGGGAGTCAATGGGTTCCACAAGCGGGAAGCGAACAATATCAGCTGTCATCGACCTTACATCCAGTGGTGACGAAGATGAAGAGCCACTAGCGCGGCAACCGAAGCGACAGTTCACTGGCAATGGCTATGGAGCTCCTGCCACAAGTGTACCAGTCTACCGGCCTCCGCCTGGCAACGTCACATACCCACCACGTCCGGCTTGATGGTTCTTTCTACACATTCTTCCTCCTTCAGCGTATTCTTGCTTCACTTGTAAGATAATTTTATGATTCCCAGTGCTATAGCGAATGGATCTGCGGGCGTTCAGGTTGAGAGGGGAAAGCATTTGGGGAATCAACAGGGAGTTGATCAGACAGGCGTTCAGAGGTTGCCAGAGGGCATTGCTTTTTGCTTTTATGACCAGGAATGAGTGGGATCATGAAGTCCGTGACTCTATGCCTGGAAAGAGAAACTTGATTTTCTCGCAAAAAAAAAAGGATACTCAATGTTTATGCCTTACGCTCCGGTCCAGCTCTTTTTCGGATCTCAGTCTAGATGGCTACGGTCTGGGCTTGCTCGAAGGCAGGGTCTAGCAGTCGCCTCGAATGCACAAAAGCATACAACAAGATCCTCAAGCTATGTCTCCATGCACCTGTGAAGTGCATTTTGGAAATACAAGGAACTGTTGACAGCTTTTCAGGATTTAAAATCATACCAAAATTTTCAACCATGGATACAAGCCTATCCTGGACACATCAGACTGTACATGCATTGCCTCGAAGCTTATCGTCTTTGTGCTTCGAGTATCTATTGTGAAGGACTTTTAACCACCCAGCGCTGAGGACATCAGCACCGTTTTTAATACCTCGACAGAACCGAGGAGCATCAGCTTGACTTGCCTACTGGGCGAGATATTTGTTGGCGTTGGGAGGCCGTCCAGAAACTGCAAGTTCAGACTCAAAGAAAAGCAGCAAGTACAAATGTATGGCGAAATTAATCGATGGACACAGCCAGCCTCTTCTCATATCTTCTGCAACAAAGAGATGGCTGGCTATAGTTATTCCCGGCTTGCTTTCGTTAACTCTCGAGGCGCGACCAGAGACTGTCTCCCTCACTGCAAGTGCAGCACCTATGCTACTGAGCGATGATGCAGCACATCATTCGGCCAAACGGCCGTCTTTCTTCTGTCATGAGCTTTAAATATTGTTTTTGATGATCAGTGTGTACATGACACTAGCACAAGGGCTTTTGGTAAGTCATAGGAGGGAGAGAAAGCTGTGATTTCCCAACTTGAATTCTGCTTCCTGAAGAATGTATACCCAGATGCGCAGAAGCACACGTAGCGTATTGAGCTGACGACTTTTATATTTCATTCATTCGTGTATTGGGACTATTCCGGCCCGATCTGAACGATCTGTCCAACTCCATCGCCATGCCATATGTGTTCGTTTACACAAGCAAAGTAGCGCTAAATTGAAAGAGGAAGAAATAGCTCGCTCGCTCGCTTGCAATATCACGCACTCCACGCTATGCCATGCTTAACGCCAGCCCATTCAGAAAAGACAAATGTGTTCCGAGTTCTGACCTTCAACCACTCATTTGCTCATCTGATCCCCCACTATCATCAGCAGATACTATAGGGTGATTGTGTACCCTCGGCGGGGGCGTCAATCTGGTACAGACAATCAGTCAACGCACTTTATGGTCGCTGGACCCGACGTATGCCCACTTACTTCAATAGCTCGAACTCATTGTACTTTCTCAAATACTTGGTACCACGCCGATAAGCTCGCATATGATCAGCTGGGTTCTTGGCTTTAAAAGACGTGCCGATCAATTTTGTAATGTTCTGAGCATCGTGGAACATGGGGTCGAAGACGATGAGGTTTTTGGAGCCGTCGCGTTTACGTTCGAATCCGATTATGGTCATTGAATGACCTAGCGCTGTCCGTTAGCTATTTCATGCCAGAATTTGAGTCGCGATTTGGGGGAGGAGGGAAAGGAGGGATGGTTCAGGAAGGAGAAACATACCTGAGTGTTGGAAGTATATGGGGGGGAGATAAGTACAGCGGACTTTGGGATTGTAGTCGGTGCAGCCATTGACGAAGTAGTTTTCTACAGCGCGGAACAGTAGCTCGTATGCTGGTGTGGACTTGCCTTGCGGTTTGAGACCTTGTGCATCGCAGCTGTATTCGTTAGTACTACGATTGATAGATGGGAGTATTCCAGGCTTACGCAATTCCTAATGAACAAAACATTGCTTGTGCCTGTAATCAAGACGTCAGTATATTCTCAGCGTGAAGTCGAACTGTGATTGTGGATCACCTACGTCTGGTGTACCAATGTACTTTCTCGTGCCTCTGATTCCGCCAGTCTCGATGCGACCTGTAGAGTTGATGCCGATATCCCAAGCATGTTCGATGTAATCCTGGATCTGGAAGATGCTAGGTTCCTTGCCTCTAAAGCACTCGGAGCCTTGCGAGTCAACACCGATGATATAGGAGCACAACATCTGTATGTTACGGTATCCACAGAAGCCACCTAGAAACATTAACAAAGCCCCTGTAACGATCTATAAAATGCAAATTCCTACCTTCTCTTCTAAGCTTGGAAACATGCTTGACAGCAGGATCGCAGAAATACGCAAAGTCGACCTGCTCATCCTGGTCACACAGCTGCTCAAGGATCGGAACAATACCCGCAGTCATGTTCGGACATATCTTGACCTTCCGCAGCGTTCCGTCGCGGTCAAAGACATTACTGGTCTTGACAGCACCATCTTCTTCTAGAAGTTTGACAAGCCACGAAGGCATCTGTTTCTCATTCGCATGGGGACCGAGTTCCGATTTCTACAGCATTATTAGAATTCACGTGATGCTTGTGCTTGAAGAAAGGAACTCTTACACCAAGTCGCCGACGTGCAGCTGGTTTTGAGACAGAGGAACCCTTCGAGGACGAGTCTGGCATCTTCAAAACTTTCTTCCAAGCAGCCTTAGCACCAGCACGCCTATCCGGAGAAGGGACATCTGGAGCGACAGTCCGAATATTTTCTTCATCTTCATCGTCCAGGTTCCGAAGCGCATGGGAAAGCTTGATGTCGAACGAATCAGCGACGGCAGGCTCGACTTTGAGCCTCACACTTAAAGGGCGGTGCGGATCGTCTGAATCAGCAGTGTCTTGCTCTTCTTCGTGCATCTCGATGTGGCTCTCGAGTTCGGCCGGAAGCAGATCTTCGCCACAGCCTTCGATGGGACAGTGGATGTACTCCTCATCATTGCTAGAGTCCAGATCTACGAGAGCAGCTACACTGGCATCGTCTTTTACAATAAATGGGGACTCTCCTCCCTCTGGATGTTGCGTCTCCAGATGTAGCTATAGCTTGTTTAATAAAGGTATTTATTAAGGTGTGCAGAACTCTGTGCATGAGACAGCAGAAGGCTTACCATAATTTGATAATCCCCATCTGCGCTATACCCACAGAATGGGCAGATAATTGGCTCTTTAGAATCCATTGTGGCTTCGACGGTGTTGTATTGAGTTGTGGTCTCAGCCTTGTCCGGGTCGGGACGTCGCTTTTGTCTCAAGTAGGTGCAGACACATTCCACGAATGAAGTATGGTTTAGGATTTGGGCTTAGAAATCGAGCTCGGCTGCTTGCGGCATTTTTGAGTGCAAGGTCATCCAAGTGAATTAATAAATGGATGCCGCGAGGCTGAAATTATGGATTATTGGGTTGTCAGATATGTTTGGTGGCTTAGCGGGAGATGGCGTGGCCGCATGAATGATGCGCTCAACTGGGAATGCACAACTCCACTTGCACCCTAAGAATATGCTTGTAACATTGTCACAGACACACATACTGTCCGCTTTCTCAGTCATATACTTGTTCGGAACGAATCTCTATTCTTACGATACGACTGTCTACAGACTTTTACCATGTCATCAAATCGTGCGGCAGACACATCCGATAGTGCGAAAATGTCACATCTGCCTGTAGCTCACGCTCACTAACAAACATCCGAAATATCCCAATTAAACTTTGAGATCCTTCAACTTCTCTGCAGCTTCTGCAGGAGCGGCTCCAACGGGTGCAACCTTTACTTTTGGTGCCTTCTCACCTGCCTTTCCCTTCGCCTTTTGGGAGGTAGAATCCTTGGGTAGTTCCTTGGAGAATGGGATAAAATCAACAGCTCCAGGAAGGTACTTCCGAAGTGGTTCTGGAACATTGAAACCCTGAAGTCTCAATTAGTGACGTGTAGAAGGATAATATTAGCATACACATACCTCTTCAGTCTGGAAGTTCTCCAGAAGACAGCACAGAGCTCTTTCCGTTGCGCAAAGAGTTGAGTTCAATGCGTGAACATACTTCTTCCGGATCTCCGTCTGTAGCTTGGCACCATATCTGATCTCAAGAGCGCGAGACTGGTAGTCTGTGCAGTTTGAGCAAGAGACAAGCTCCTTGTATTCGCCTTGGAAGGGGAACCAGGCCTCCAGATCGTACTTCTTGGATGCGGCGTTGTTCAATGCACCAGAAACGATAGCAACAACACGATATGGGACACCAAGTGACTTGTAAAACTCCTCGGAGACAGCGATCATCTCGTCGAACATCTCCCATGACTTTTCCGGGTCGGTGAGGATAAATTGCTCGATCTAAAGCAGCATGGTTAGTAAGTGAGAAATGAAAAATACTCGACGGCCTGTACCTTCTCAAATTGATGGACACGGAAAATTCCCCAAGCATCACGACCGTGGGAACCTGCTTCTCTGCGGTAGCATGAAGAAAACCCAGCATATCTTCCAACTGTTAGTGAAGCTCTTTCCAAACACTAAGAAGGAACCATACTTGATCGGCAGATCCTTCGCAACCAACCACTCATCGGCATGGAAAGCAGAGATTGGCTGCTCAGAAGTCGCAATGAGGTACTTGTCATTCTGCGCATCTCCATCCACAACCTTGTACAACTCCTCATCGAAATCCTCCAACTGTGCCGTCTTGGCCATGTAGTCCTTCAGCATGAATTGCGGAGTCTGCAGAGGCGTGTATCCCTTTGAGTCGAGAAATTCCAATCCGTAATTGATCAAGGCCTGGTTCAAGAATACACCCCATTTCTTCAAGAAGTATCCTCTGTGTCCAACAACCTTCACTCCTCGCTCAGGGTCGTAGCCATCCAATCTCGTCAGAACTTCGTGGTGGGAAAGAACGTCGCGCTTCTCGACCGTTAGGCCTTCAGGTGCCCAGTCTCGTTGTACTGCGTTGAAGTCCTACACATCTGTCAAAACAAATATCTTTCGGAACGCTTGATCGTATGCGAAATTACCTCGTTCTGCTCAACCGTCACAGAGTCATGAACGTAATTGCCTATCGTTCCAATCTTCTTCTTCAAAATCAGTTCCTTCTCGGCGGCAGAGTCCACCAGAGCCTTCTTCTCCTTCTCAAAATCCGTCTTCTGCTTCATCAGATCCGCAGCATCTTCCTTAGCCTTCCTCTTCACGCCAATTTGTTTCTGGGTCTCGTTGATCTTCGTGTTGATTTGAGTCGCAGCATACTGAGCTGGAGGGAGATCAGCATTTGTGTATTCTGTTTCGTTTCAAAGCCAGTACTTACTTTTGCGGTGGTCCTCATACAGCTCAATTACCTCGTCCACAACCTCCTCAGAGGCATACCGCCGTCTCTGGGACTCCTTGATCTTCTCAGGGTTGCCACCCTTCTCCTTGATGAAATCGAAGACGTCGAGCATTTTGTGGGTTGTTCTTTGCTCTCAGAAGAGCTGCGATCGGGGTATCTTGTTGGGTTTTATAGTCTGGGTCTCTGTATATTTGAGTCACGACGAAGACGAATTGCCAGTTATTTCGGTTGGTGGGGTAGTTTGGAAGGCCTGCAGGGATCCCGATCGCGGTTTAGCCTGGACGCCGGAGGGCTCATTGATATCACGTGAAGAGGGGTATTCTTCCAGGTTGAGGCTGGAACTTGAGGGGTTGCTGAGGATGTTTAGGGGAATTATGTCCAATACCTTTGCTTGCGTTATCACTGTAGAGGTCTCATGGTACTTGATGGCTCTGTACACGCGGCAGTCATTGTGCGCCGTCTTCATGCCTTTGTTGACATTGTATGCAGAAATCAGAAACCGTTGATTCATTTGCTTCAAATCGCTTGATGATGACCGACTGACTGTAGCTCTGTGCCTTCAATCCACTTGAAAGTGTAGTAAGGCCGTTATCCTTAAACGCCAAACCAAAGAATTCCTCTCCTAACGCCAAACAAACATCCAGGGAATCAAGCAAAATGCAATCGTTCCGCCTGATTCATCAGTATATCCTCCTTGTCTTGCTCCTCTACATGACCATGCACTTGTTTCCATCGGCAGGCTCGTTTGGATTCGTGAGCTTCTCAATTTGACCGATCATCAACTCGAATGCCTTGCCAACATTCTCATTGTAACGAGCACTGGCTTCGGTGTAGGCACAGTTGAACTTCTCAGCCAGAGCCTTGCCTTGCTCAACTGAAACTTGGCGCTGGTCAGGACGGAGATCACTCTTGTTACCAACCAGGACAACGGGGACCCAGTCGATTCCCTTATGAACAGAATCAGTATTGAATAATGAGTATTACGGTTAATGGAGTAACTCACAAGGTGGTTCAAGATCTTGTCGCGGATGACCTGAACCATCTCAAAGGATTGAGTGGAAGCAACCGAGTAGACCAGAACATAGCCATGGATACCGATGAAGTGCTTGGAATTCAAGATCGAGTACTCATCCTAAGAAAGTAAATTAATCAGCCACACATCTCACGGCCTCCGATTTCATCCCACGTAGGGTCTCACTCGAGGTGAACATGTGATCTACCAGGGTGGGTGGGAAGTTGCATCAAAGTCTCACGTACCTGACCAGCTGTGTCGACGATCTCAGTGGCGTACTCTTGGTTCTTGTACTTGATAACCTTGCTGAAAGTATTCTCAATGGTGGGGTAGTAGCTCTCGACAAAGTGTCCATCAACAAATTGGACGGTGAGCGAAGATTTGCCTATTCGAAATACTCAGCTTTGAACACCAAACATGACTTTTGCCTCGAGCTTGGCAGTAAAAGTGAGCTCAACATCAAACGAGTGCAACATACCGACAGAGCGACTGCCAACGATAGCGATCTTTCGTTGCTTAGGTGTAGCAGAGACCATCTTTGCGAATGGCCTTTTTGAGTTTGGTGATAGAGATTGAGTTGGGATGAGAAGGGATGGATGGTAGCAAGAGAGCGAACTGCTGCGAACTGCTGCGAACTGCGCTGATGTTCGAGTTGGAGTCGTTGGGCAGCAAAATACTCGAGGTCAAGCTTTGCCTCTCGCCTCGCCTCGCCTCGTTTCTTTGGGTTAGGCCAAAACTCCCCGCTGCTAGGGAGACGTCAGAGGCTGCGGCTTTGTTTAGGCTATGCAAATGGTGAAGGTCCCTGAGCAAGGCAAGGCGGTTGTAATTTATTTTCCTTGGAAGAAAGTCTTGTTCTGTCATTATTTCTCTCACTTCTTTTCTTGAACCTTTTGCATGTGTTGTGCCTCAATACAAGAGATCAAATATCATGTTGAACGCTCGTAATGTTCCCTCAGGGGGTAGCCGCGACATTTTGGAGTAGTGATCTTCCTGGGTTAAATTTCGTATATCTACTTCTCTGGATCAGATCTCAGCCTCTTGATCTCATCCCTTCTCTTTCCATCGATTTATGTTCTGAAGCAATCAGGTTTTCCAATCAAGTGTCCAAGTCTTCAAGCCGTCCAAAAAAATATTAGTGACCAGTAGGAACCTCAAGTCGTGTATCGTGGTGTCATAATCAACACTTTATTTCTTCCACGAATACAAACATTTGCTTTTGGCAATCACATGCAGGATTCTGTAGGTCATCTGTGGTTTCTGTGCAACTTTTTGAGCAAAATGTGATTGCTGGTATAGAGCAATCAGGAGTTGCCAGGTAGGCGTTGCTGTAAATAGAGCTTCGGGAAGGTATTCGGACCTTGGCTCCTGTTTGTTCATGACCGTTGGTAGCTAAATAGAAGGTCAAAAGTTGGAAAGTCGACGAGACTTCCAGACGAGCTGCCCTGCAACTGAAAGCAACTGAGGATGAGTGTTCAGGTACAGTGAAGCAGGAAACCAATCTCCATGCTCATAACAAGTTTTTCCTCGGCGTCCATCCCCCCGCAAAGATTCATTTCTGTTCTCGAATCGATCATGGCAAAGGATCAGCATGTTCAGCTGGTAAGGCATCGTCTCAAATGCATTTTTGCTATTTGCTTGTTCTTTCGAGAATAAATCTGTTCGAGAGTGTGTAATCTACCATATCTCTCCCGGTCCCCTTTCCAAATGAGTTCCAAACCTAGACGCCCATCACGCCAGTCAAAATGATCTCCATGTTGCCCTACACTATCTCCAAATCCATGCACGTATGCTTTCTCGCTGCGCTCCGGGGGAAATGCTCGGTACCGCTCCGCTAAAAGTACACAGAAATCTATAGAATCTCCATCATGAATTGACGTCTTTATCGTGGCACTCGTCTCGTCTCATCGCCTAGATTCAATAGCCTATTCTTCTCATTCCCTTTATGCTTCGGGGGTTTCAATAATTTCTCCCTCCCGGTTATCGCCTTCGCATCTCTCTCGCTCGAGTTTCATTGGCATGATCATGGCCAGCTCGGGGCAGTATTCGAAGTTACCTTTCCTCCGGTCTGGGTTCTTCCATACATCGTCCGACAGGCCTTCTCCACCATCTCGTATGTGATAACCCATAGGCTTGTCGTGCCATACGTCCTCGACAGAAAAATGATCTTCCTGCTTGCCATTTGCTACTTTAGCTCCTGGCAGGACTGTGATTCGCTTGCCAAACCACTCGTCTTCTGGTTCTGTGTCGTTATATCTTGACTGAAATCCTAAAATCTTCCTCACTGAAGAGATCCTGCGCAGTGATAATCCTCCATTGCCTGCGAATCTATCATCCGCGGTTCTAGAAGCAGGATGTTAGCATAACTTATAACTGATTAGAGACTTCCTAAGCCTACCTTGGAGCACCTGCCCAGCTGTAATGCAGCCAATCGTTCAGGCTGTCATCAGACCGGGCGCACATAATGCTGTCTGATTCGAATTTCAACAACCATTCCACATCCGGTAAGAACTCATCGTAGAACCGAATATCTGTAAGCATGCGGTAAACATCCTCCTTCGAGTCGATCTTCCATGGTTTCGGCATTATCACCAAATCCAGCTTTCCATTTGCCTCTTGATATTGCGTCGCAAAGCTCCGAGAAACGCTGATGACGCTCTTATTCGTCCCAATGAACACGAATCTCCAATCCGGAGGCACGACAGCGATCATATGTAGAAGTTGTGGAACGAGGTGAGGGATCGGGCGGCCCTCAATGAGCAGGGCGACTTTCGAAGCATTAAATTGAGCTTTCGGGTCGTATTTCGGATGCCAGTCGACTTTCACTGCTGGTAGGTGCTCAATCGCATCGTGATATTTCTCCTTTGCGATGTCCTTCACTGTCTGCTTGTATGCGGGCAGTAAACTTGCGATAGTCCAGCTGGATGTTACCCGTGTCAGTTCTCTCCCCCAATCTGGAAACGGAGCGCGGGGATGGGAAACTTACGTTATGGCGAGAGAAACAATTATCAAGATCTTCGTCCTATTGATGACGAATATTCCACTACCCAGAGAAGCAGCATGCGTAGTTGTCATTGTCGCGATCGGGGTGGAGCACAGGGGCTCTCGGAATTATGTATGGCGCTGTATGTACCTATCGTGAGTCGCAAGACGGGGGAATGATGACGGGTCCTGCCAGCGACGCGCAGAGGGGGCGAGACCACCAGAACCTAGGGATGCGTGGTGGAAGAATGTTGCATAATGGGCTCTTGGATGAGGTCCGTAATGCTGCTCGTCAAAGGGCAACAGTGGTGAGGTTCGCAGATCGCAGATGCGGGAGAGAAACGGGAATTGAAGGTGCGAAACATGGAAGAGGGAGATGGGTACGTACTGAACTGTGCTGTATGGGACGGTATGAGGAGGATCGGATCTTGGGATTACGAGGCTTTGGTTTAACGGTAAACTTTCTAAGGCCCAGAATGTGGGCCTATCAGGGGCCTGAACGAACCCTGTAACAGACCCAGAACCTGGAAATGCCCAGCTGGAGCTAAATCAGGTTCAGGCCAGCCCTTGTCACTTTTACTGTAACATCGGTCCGCTGGTCAGCATGAGTTCGTTTCTATTACAACGTCTCGGTTTTCTATTCGCACCCCACGATCTTTCGCTGATACTGACTTTCAGAGATCTCGCGAGATCTCCATATCTTGTAGACTTCAAGATTGTCTGTGGAAGGCAATGTTCTCCCATTACTCAAGGCAGCTCAATCCCCTATCGGAGTGTCGATAGATTGGTCCATTGTCTCATTGTCTCTAGCTATTCGTCAAGCAAGGGATGATCTATTGCTTAGAAGTAGCATCGATCGTCCTGTCCCCCTTACTCTTTTCTAATCTTTATCCTTTTCTGTCTATTTCTTCTATAGAAACCAGTTTTGACTTTTCATATCTCTATGTACAAGCGTCTGTAGCGTTCAAGAATCATTCAAGAATCAGATCATTTCTCCTCGGATCCAAGTAGCATCTTGACGTTGTTCAAGGCCTCCTCTGGGACTGATGAACCATAGTAGAAGTTGAGAGTCTCGGGAGACCCGGACAAGTTTGGGTCTTATTCAAAGGATCATCTCTTCTCTTATAAAGCTTTCCCTTCCCATTCATTTCAGCTCAAGAAAATCGACTGAGGCGTCTAGGCCACGATTATTCCAATTTTCCATTCTCGTCCCATCGCTTACCCCTGTAACCCCTATCCATCCATTTATTAGGAACAAGAAGATAGTTCTTGTAAAGTTGTCCCTAGCTTCAAGACTTTTTCTTTTTATGATTCAACTGAAGCCCGAAGAAGTTTCGTCTCAAACGAAAACACAAAGTTGAAGAAGCAGTAAGATTGTCCAAGAAGATGTTACACAACAAAGCACAAGGATCAATCTGGACACAGAAATGACGAATCGCTTGAGATAAATTGGATTGCGCATTAAGCTTTTGATACCAGCACACCTTATACACCACGCCAGCAACATGAAAACCTTTCTGTAAACTTCAATTATGCGCCTCATGGAGTTGGATTTTTCTTCAAAATGCTCTGCTTCCCACCAAAATGGCCTGATGCTCAGAGATCACGATATCGCCACGACACAAAGCAGATCATCAGTCTATCATAATCATGAGTCTCTCCATGAAAGGTGGCCGGCTTATGTTCCCATCTGTCATCTTTTACATGCAATAATAGGCGGTACAAACGGGATCTCGGACCTCTTTTTCTCAAGCTCCGTGACTGATCTGGCAGCATGAGCATGAGCATGAGCCTGCGATGGCCTCGATTAACCTTTATTTTTGTGTTCCACAGTGCGGATTCCAGCATTTTGTGGTCCGAAAGCCGTGGTGTGTTCTCCTGGAATGTCGTCCTCCCGCACCTGATTCGAGGGTGGCCAGCTCCCGTTTAGATGCTCTGAGCGCACAACCAAACACTTGTACATAAATCGGAGTTATCTGATCGAGTCAACCTGACGATCTCGGATACTTGCTGGTTTTGCGTATTTTTTCTTCCAGGTCAGCAAAGCTGCCAATAGATTGCAATAAGCAGGATGCGACAAACAGATGGCCGATTCCATCGCCGTTGGTAAATACACACATCCCTAATTTTGGACAATAGATTGCTCCAGGGTTTGTGAAACCTCAAGGGATTCACCCCAACTTGTACCCAAGGGAGTTTTGAACCACGTCGCGATCTTTGCCCTCTTTTTCGGACTTCATTCCTCCAAACTTTCAGATGCTTCACTTGGAAGGCTTGGCAGGTATGGAGGTTTCATCCAATACTGATGTGATTCGTCTGAACATCTTCATTTCGATGTGTATCGCTGATAAGGCGAGGTCACAGCCGAGTTCTCGAAGGTGTACAGTACTTGCCCTAAGAGCGACGTAGAGATTATACAATAAATATTTGAGGCTCCTTGATACGATCCAGTGGTCTTTCTATCCGCATGCCTGCTAGAGCTGTCTCTTCTCGTGTCAGCGACTTTTAGACTTCACACTAGAGAGATGATGCGCGGCTGAGTACGACGCTACTTGCACAGGGCTGGCTGGCTGGAATTGAGCTAGACTTAAGGCAGAACATCTAAAGGTAAGAAAATTGAACATAAGAGGCGGTGATGCCGAATCTCAATGTCAGCAAGAAAGATATTCAGACACTTCGAGAGATATCTGGTAAGTAGCAACAGCAACATGCTGTTGCATGCTATCAATTTCCATTGGTGGCTTCGCAGGGACCGCTAGGTATGCCAGGAACCGTCAGATAACGGAAGATTGCCATGTGTGGCTGGTGAAATGATAACTCCAACCCCTGGAATGCTCAAATGTCTCGAAGAATAGGACACCTTGCTAATTGATGTTTACGTGTCGCCAAATAATTTCGAAGGCTAGTAAATACGAACAAGTCATGCCATGAATAGACATTTGATCTTTCGTAAAAGGTGCATCTTTCAGTGCTGACAGCCTCGTATTCGACGTCAATGGCAAAACCGTGTGGGATTGCCTCATTATCCGTCTAAGGTGATTCGAGTGAGCAGGCGAATGGAAGCGCTGCTGAGGGGTGAGATGATAAGGGACCCCTCCTAATCGGTAATAAGCCGTTGAACTGTTTGTTGCCAGCCACCTCCAACAGCCACTGAGCCACAAGCCATTCTAAATCTGCGGCCGCAGAAGGGGTTTTGCTGAGAGGATTGTATCAAACACTGCTGATGTTATTGCAACTTCACATTTTTCTGATCGAAGTTAGTTTGCAGACTTGCAAATTAGATTGTTCTCCCTGGCTTGACTCAGTGTTCCGACTTCGTGGTTGACAGAGCTGATCCACAAGTTGACCATTTTAGCGAACCCTTGAAGGCGGTGAACGCGCCCCTTTTCTCCCAGGCCCCAATTTGTGTGGATTGACCTGTCGAGGGGCTTCCACTTCAAAACTGTCCAGTATCACCAGCCTTCAAGTCTGTACGTACCTACGCACGGTATCTGAATAATTTTCTGCGCATTCTGCACAATCTTTCGGTTCAGCGCCAATTCTTCATCATGGCCGCAAACGGAGCAGGTACGTTGGGGCGCAAAGTGGCCCATACAGTGGGATGGGATGTTGACATTAACAATTGAACAGCTCCAGCTTCAGCAAACAAGTTTTTCGAGGACTTTGGTGTTTGGAAAGATGCGCCAGTTTTGACTGGAAGCACAAAGTACGAGCCATTGCCAGATGTCAAGAATATTATGATCACAGGAGGAGCAGGATTCATGTAAGTCTTTCTGGGCGTCAGCGTGACAGCAAACAATGCTAATTGTCTCCAGTGCTTGCTGGCTCGTACGACATCTTACTTTGACCTATCCTAATGCATACAACATTGTCTCTTTTGACAAGCTCGACTACTGCGCGTCCTTGAACAACACCCGATGCCTACAGGATAAGAAGAACTTCACTTTCTACCATGGAGATATCACCAACCCCTCCGAGGTCATGGACTGCCTCGAGCGTCACAAGATTGATACCGTCTTCCACTTCGCCGCGCAATCCCACGTCGATTTGAGCTTCGGTAACTCGTACGCTTTCACACACACAAATGTTTATGGCACACACGTTCTGTTGGAGAGCGCAAAGAAGGTCGGAATCAAGAAGTTTATCCACATCTCCACCGATGAGGTCTATGGAGAGGTTAGAGATGATGCGGATGATCTGCTAGAAACCAGCATTTTGGCTCCAACGAATCCATACGCTGCAAGCAAAGCCGCCGCAGAGATGCTTGTCCACTCCTACCAGAAGAGTTTCAAGCTGCCTGTGATCATTGTCCGCAGTAACAATGTGTATGGCCCACATCAATACCCCGAGAGTAAATATCCCATGCCCAATTGGATCGTCAATTGCTAACTCAAGGCTAGAAATCATTCCAAAATTCAGCTTGTTGCTCCACCGCAGACAACCTGTTGTTTTGCACGGTGACGGAACTCCAACGAGAAGATACCTCTTTGCAGGAGACGCCGCAGATGCTTTCGATACCATTCTTCACAAGGGTCAGATGGACCAGATCTACAATGTCGGCTCATACGACGAGATCTCCAACTTGACTTTGTGCTCCAAGCTCCTCACTTACCTCGACATCCCCCACTCGACACAAGAAGAGCTCCACAAGTGGGTCAAGCACACCGTTGATCGTCCTTTCAACGATCACAGATATGCCGTCGACGGCACCAAGCTTAGACAGCTCGGCTGGGAACAGAAGACCAGCTTCTCGGACGGAATGGCCATCACCGTTGACTGGTACAAGCGATTCGGCGAGAAGTGGTGGGGTGATATCACCAAGGTCCTGACTCCTTTCCCAACAGTTACCGGAACCGAGGTCGTTGCTTCCAACGAGTTGGTAGAGGATATCCACGACAACATGATTGTCGATAGCGACGACAAGATGACCCTGGCGAAGAAGAGGAAGACGGAGGCATAGAGCAGAGTGGAATGGCGTAGAGCAGAGAGGGGCATGGTAGAGCATGTACATGGCGATCTGGCTTTTGGCATGTGTTCCATCCATGCATAGGCATTTTCTAGCAGCTTAATCCGCGCACCATTAGTAGCGTTATAGACGGCGAAAAAGAATGACTTTGATTGATCTCACTGGCCCTGCAAGCTTCCAAGACACTCGCTCACTTAGTCATTCTTAAACCAACAGTGGCGGCAGTATGAATGGCGTGATGTGAACATATATAGCTACAATTTTGAGCTAGACAAAGGCCTTCTCAACTCCCATGCCAATAGGCTTCCATCAACATGGTCAAGCCGGGTCAAGACTCGACCGCATGTGCATGCGAGCTGGTCCTGGTATGCTGGTTACGTGGAAGGCAAGGCATTGACCGCGAACGGAATGAGTGAGTAGACGCATTTGCAGCTGCAATGAGCTGGATCTGAATCAAATGTTTGTTTTGATTCAAATTCTATCCTGAACAGTGCATATCCCAAAATACGATTACCTGGGACGCCTGGCGCCAGCTTTCGGCGCTTTTGACGGAAGTTCACGGTGAGAGACTAAGATGTTGGCTGGGCTTGGTAGCGACTGCCTCTGTCTGTGTCATGATCAAGAGTAAATACTACAACCCATTTGGGATCTGCGAAACGGTGACTTCTCCCAGCTTATTTTCTTCGAGGACGCCCGCTTTTCACTCCACTCCATGATTCTCACTGGTAATTATCCGTGATCACGTCCCCCACCGCCTCGAGCCGATCCGGTTCGGTACGGACTCCTTGCTGCTCAATGCATATCATCGCCAGGGTCCAAAAGAATCGGTACGGCATCTTTCTGTTGGTGTTTCCTCGCTTCGCAGCTGATCAGGCGGCCGTTGCTGGTGGTTCAGCCACGGCGAGCACGGCCATTCGCCCGTCCCCTAGCCCAAGTACCGGCCGACCTCCAAATGGCCCGAAGGCCTGATGCAGCATCCTGGCGCCGCCACAAGCTGGCCTGCCTCCTGCCCTGCCCTGCCCCGTACTTTTGACACTGGACGCTCATTCGAACAACCAGATCCAGGGATTTCTGGGGCTGGCCTGGATCTGCGGAGAACGGAACATTCCATACTTCCATGATTCATTCTCCATTGGGGAATGTATCAAGCTTGCGATGCACTCTGGCATGCAGCAGTGCAGGTTGTCCTTGTCCTTGTCCTTGTTCTTGTTCTTGCTGGGCACACTAAACTCTGGCTCGACTCTCTCGCTCTTTCGCTCTTTCTCGGCATCCAGAGATCATGTCCAAGGATGCGATGCCATGCCATGGATGGGCACGGACTGAGGCCCGGGTGGCTCGATTTCTTAAGATAGGTAGGATGGGGAAGACGGGGCTTGATATCGGACGACTGCCCAGTTCAGGAACTTGTGGGCGGTATCACTGACAAGACTGGCCTGGCTTTGGTGGTCTAAGTCGGCGGGCCTATCTTTGTTCTCTCCTCGTTCCACATTTGCATCTTCTCTCTTCCGCCTTGCCCTCTCGCTGAGTCGCTGTTCACCTGCACCACAGAACGGTACATACAATATTTGTTTGCTGCTGCTGTTCCGCTGGGTTGGTGTCCTGCAGCTACATCTCGCCCTCACCCACTACTGACACTGACTGACACTGACTGACTAACAACTGGACCTGCAGCATTTAGCCTGACACTTCCCTTCTAGGGCATCCTCTTGCCTCTAGCAGCGCAGTCCGGCTACCCAAGAGCATGGAGCTGGCGACCAAATCCCGCTATCCTGTCACTGGGAACTTCAACCCGTCGCCGGTACTGGTCCGTTGCTCTTAAAAGGCCTGCTGGTGCCGCCACATCGAGACTACTGCTCCTCAGTCACCGCCTCCCCGCCCAAGTTCCCGTCTCCCCTCTCTTGGTTCCTGTCCTGTCTTGTTCCTCAAAACTTTAAATCATCTTCTCTTCTCCAGCTGAGTCAAATACCGCCCCCTTCGCTCTTTGGAATCCCCACCTTCGACGACATATCCGCCTCTTCCTGTGTGGTCATGAGAGCTTCCGCCGCACAGCTCCAAGTCAACACGGACATTAGGAGGGGCAAATATAGACCGAGGTAGCATTGGTTGGGCGGCGTCCTACCCAGTGGTTCAATACAACTACTTGATGAAGATGGCACAATTGGACCGTGAGCAAGAGCGCCATAATTTCTCCAACCACTCCTCACCAACACGAGAAACAGAATTGCCTTTGGTACTCGATGAAGATCAGATTGACAACGAGATGGACGACGATGAAGACCTCGGAGAGGACCTTGTTCGGTATCGGGTCCAAGCTGCCAGAACTTTATTCCATCAGCCTCGCTCAGAAAGCGACACACTGTAAGTCCAATAACTTCCAGATTAACGTGCAACACTGCTGACCATTTTCACGTAGTAACTCGACCCAATCCTTATATGATACTGATATCGAGTATCAGACAATAAATGAAAGACGATATTGCGAGAATTACAGCATGCCAAACGACGATGCGGAGCAGGGGCGACTACAGATGCTTCATGATATCTTCCTTAACGTTATGGGTGGTCGCGTTTCAATGGCTCCTTTACAAAACCCTCAAAAGATATTGGACATTGGGACTGGGACTGGAGAATGGGCAATAGCTATGGCCGAGTTATACCCAAACGCGGATGTCACTGGGACTGATATTGCCAAAATCCAACCAACTTCGGTACCATGTAATATGGATTTTCAGATCGACGATGCCGAGTACGATGGCGGGTGGACATGGACTCCCAATAGCTTTGATCTGGTCCACTTTCGAAATATGATTGGAGCATTTACAGATTGGAATCAGGTCTATAGAGAAGCGTACAAAGCTATCAAGCCCGGTGGCTTCATAGAGGTGATGGATCTGGAGATCGCCTCTTTGCCGGACTATTTCCCCGATGATCCCATGGTTGTCAGGTGGTTCAATACGTTCGTGGAGGCAACGAAGTTGGCCGGGAGGCCTATGACGACTGATCATCTTGACTCGCAAGTCCTAGCAGCAGCGGGGTTTACGAATATTTCAACTGTCGCGAAGACGATTCCGTGTGGGGTCTGGCCATGTGGCGAAGAGAAGAAGACGGGCATGCATTTTCTGTCCGTAATATACGACGGCATAGAGGCAGCATGCCTCAAAGTCTTCGTTGAGCAGCTGCGCTGGGAGCCGGCGGAGGTCACCAAACTTTGCAAAGAAGTGGCAAAGGCCATTCGAGCCCTAGCACAAGATCAGCGGAGGTCACAGGGCTTCGGCATGGACGTCAAGGTCCTCGTCGGCAGGAAGCCGGGCGGGAACGAGCTGGAGGTACCTGATGACAAAAGTTCTATGGGCGACAGCATGCGAACCATAACGAATGGTGAATTGTCTAATGGCGCCTAGTTAACCTAGTAGCTACTGGCGAAATGGCGTGCATTGGGTTGGTCACGGCGGACTCTGAGGATTCTAGCTGGGCGTTGGTTCGGGAAGCTCTCATCTGTTTGAAGAGTAGCTCTCAGTCTGTATGCGGTGCGTTGTGTTGCGTTATGGATTCTTGTTTACAGTATGATGATTAGTTCATAGATACCCTATATGTATGAAGATTTTTTGTTGAATCTACTTTAACTTTCCAAGTCTAGTCTTCAAATTTGGTGTTTACTATCGCTATCATGTTGCTCTAATTCTTCTACAGCCGTTAGTTTTCTTGCTTTGCTTCCGCTTTTCTCATCGCGAACTTCCCTCTTCACTCTTTGATCTTACCGAGAAAACAACTGGCGGCGAGACTGAGGCGCGTCACTCGGCTCCGGCGATCATGCACAAGCAATTCCGAAGTATGGGGATAATGTAGCTACAGGATGCCAGTCCCTTTAATGGAAGCATATCCTTCCGACCTACTGGTTTGTTCTGTGGATACATGCCAGCGCCCAGTACAATCCACCATTGTCAAAACCCTCTCTCTGTAGTCGGCCGTGAGGTCCAGCCGTTTCTTGTCAAAATTCATGTGGCTACCGACAGGTGTTGTGGTACATTCTGTTGCATGTCAATCGGGAGCGGCGCCACCCTCGGCCATACTGCTTGCACTTTATGGATTTATGTTCTATAACAATAGTCGCTATATTCCAGGCGGCTCCTTTCTGACTTTCAAGACGGGCCATTCATGCAAGAGATTGAGAGTCGTCTCTTAATCTTGTCCAGCTCAGCCGGGATTCCTTCTCTACATGGCATCCATCGTCTGTCAGTCCTTGGCCAGTTGGAAGACCACGGCACTTTGTGGAAACTTTGGGGTGATAAGAGAAGAGGGGTAAGTTTGCCTTTTCATGTCACAAAATAACCCCACTCATGTCGAACCTGGAGGTCATGTAGCATGTGGTTGTGCACCTGCGTTGACTTTAGCAGCCGCTTTCTAGTGGAACTGTGTGTGCCTTTCTAGGCAGGTCTCTACGGCACCTCAATGATCGGAATGCTTGCCTTGAACAAAGAAAGAGCTCAATCATCTTGGCATCTGGCAATTGAAGATACAATGTCGTTCATAATCCAACACGGGATCTCATTGTGAGTGGTGGGTGTCTGCAATCGTCCGTAATATTTCACAGTATAACCTAGCTGTATTTATCGATCTTCTCTCCCTCCTCCATTCCCGGTCATGACCGAGAGCTTTCTGGTGCTTCTAATAAGGTACCCACCATGCGTTTCTCATCTCTGATGCTTACCATCGGCGTCGCCGCTATCGTTCAATCTGCCGCTGTCCCAAAGTCCCATGCCCTTCATGAGAGACGGGATGCGGCATCATCCAAGCAATGGGTGAAACGCGATCAGCTCTCTCCTTCAGCCATCCTACCTATGCGAATCGGATTGAAGCAACAGAACTTGGAGCTTGGCCATGACTATCTTATGGACATGTACGCGATCCACGACTCTGTCCCTCCCAGGCTGACCAATATCAAGATCCCATCCAGACTCGCCCAATTATGGAAAACACTGGACAGCCGAGGAAGTTATCCAGAAATTCGCTCCTGAGCAAGAGACTATTGACACCGTCACCGAATGGTTGACCAGCTCTGGCATCAAGGCTAAGCGAATCACTCATTCGGAGAACCGAGGATGGCTGGCTTTTGATGCTACTACTGAAGAGGCCGAAGGCCTACTTCACACCAAGTACCATATGTACGAGCATGATGACGGTCATATGACTCCAGCTTGCGAAAGGTACTCCCCCTCTTATCTTAATCCATTCTGAATGTCGCTTTGTTTGTTGACATTTTCCAGCTACCACCTCCCCAAAGAAATCCAATCCTGCATCGACTACATCACACCCGGAACCAAGCTCTTCGGCCCACGCAAGCGCGCCCTCACTTCCCGCACATTCAGCGGCATTCCCAGCCCCAGCAAGAAAGTCGATCCTTACGAGGGCTTCCCACCCACTGCTGCAGGCGAGCTTTCCATGTGCCACCGCTGGATCACACCAGCTTGCATCCGAGCCCTGTATGGCGTTCCTCAGAAACCGGAATATGCTGATGGGAAACCAAGAAATGATAATGCGATGGGTGTTTTTGAGACGGGAGATACTTATGCGCAGCAGGATTTGGATCAGTTCTTTGCTAACTTTACGAAGCATATTCCGAAAGGAACGGTAGGTTTTAGAGAGCCCGTACTTTCCTTCTCTGATGTCTCGAATTTTCTTGACATCCCTTCGTACTCTGGATAGACCCGTCTGAAGGTGGAAGTGCTGACTTTCGTGGTACATAGCATCCGATATTAGCTTCTATCGATGGTGGAGAGGCGCCTGAAACGGATGCGTGGTTTGGGGGTGGGGAGTCGGCACTGGATTTTGAGTTGGCTTTCCCATTGCTATATCGGCAAGGCATTATGTTGTACCAGACCGATGATTGGTACTGGACTGGATGGGCTAGCTATGGCGGCGGAGTGAGTTGTCTTCCTGAGGTTGCGCGGCTCCTGATACTGAATGGAGCAGTTCAATACTTTCCTTGATGCTTTAGACGGTGTGAGCTATTCATGGTCCTTCTCTTGTGTGGGTTTCACTGATAATTCCAGTCTTATTGTACCTATTCGGCATATGGACAGACTGGCAATGATCGTATGTGTCACTCATGCAATGCATTTGGCGAGGACTAAGACTTTCATAGCGGAGCTGGATCCCGTATACCCTAATCCTTGGACGGAAGATGGTTATCAGGGTCAGTTGATGTGCGGTGTTTACAAGGTCGGGACTTCCAATTTCCCTTTTACAGTTCCACTGAAATGATTAGCCTGCAAATGTGATCTCGGTTTCGTACGGTGGGCAAGAATCAGAACTGCCAGAGTCATATCAGAAGAGACAATGCTATGAGTGAATTGCCTGTCACCATTCATCAATCAGTCATTTATGTTCTCCCCAGATACATGAAACTTAGTCTTCAAGGCGTGTCTCTCATCTGGGCATCCGGCGATTCAGGCGTTGCTGGGCCAGGTTCTAGATCGGATTCAAATGGATGTATTGGCAGCAAAGCCACAGTCTTCAGTCCAACCTGGCCAAACAAGTAAGTCAACACAGTTCAACACCCATCCACAACACACACTTACCAACAATTCAGCTGCCCATACATTACCAACGTTGGTGCCACCAAAGTCTACCCTAACCGCACCGTCTATGAGCCCGAAAGCGCCTGCAACGACCCTATCGGCCAGCCCTACCGCGTAGCTTACTCTTCTGGCGGAGGCTTCAGCAACTTGTACCCTGCGCCTAGCTATCAGCAATCAGCGCTTGAGACGTACTTCACGAAGCATGCCCCGAAGTACAAGTCATACAATGGGAACGAAAACTTTGACAAAGAGGATGGTGTTTTCAATCGTCTGGGTCGAGGGTACGTCAACTATTCTCCCATCTACTTACCCATGCCCTCAATACCCTCCTTTCAAGAATAATTTTCAAGATTCAGCTGAAACTTATATCTTCAAATAGCATTCCCGACGTTGCGGCCAACGGCGATAATATCCCTGTTTTCTTCGGCAACGACTTCTCCCAGTCAGGAGGGACCAGTGCCTCAGCACCCATATTCGCATCCCTCATTAACCGTATCAACGAGCAGCGTCTCAATGCGGGAAAATCAATACTCGGGTTTTTGAATCCTGCATTTTACAATAATCCGAGCATGCTAAATGATATCACGAATGGGACGAATCCCGGGTGTGGGACTGAGGGCTCTGAGGCTGTTGAGGGATGGGATCCGGTGACGGGCTTGGGTGAGTGTGACCTTAGTCTCTCCTCTAAGCCTTTGGGATCATGGGTGGTTTTGGGGTTGTTGTACTGATGTGTCGTTTAGGGACGCCGAATTATCCGAAGATGCTGGCGTACTTCATGGGCCTGCCATGATGTTGATTGAAATTGGAGTAATGGAAACGAATTCCTTAGATTGGCTTGCGGGAGGTATGAATATCATCTTGGTCGCTGACTCTCTTTGTCCCTTAAAGATTCTTTGGTGGGATTGACTGGTGCTATGTTAGGCTCTCTGTGTCGAATTTCAACGAGAGTTTGATTGGTTCAAGCTCTAGTTCGTTTGTGATATTGAGGTTTTGCGATCTCAAAACTTGACTAGCCTAGTGAGGCAGCTTAATCTTTCCAGCGACATACTTTCTTTGCCAGGATGGATCAATAGGATGTACTAAAACGTTGATAATTGACTGCTCCCATGAGTCCCCAGTCTATCATTCAAAATGGTAGCAGTATGCTTGGAATTATGGTGAGAGAAAGTGGACTTCTCGCTTACGGTAATGAAATGTCAACACAATCTACAAATTTCATGTTTGGCAACCACAGCGGTGCTGGCTATGTAATACTTTCTTGCTTATAACTCGACTCCCAATGGCAGATGTATCATGCGTTGCTTCATTTGAGAAACTATTTGTTGCGATGGAAGAGCAAGAAGTATTACGTGCACTGAGTGACAAAACTTGCTGGTCTTGGAACACTTGGTGACGACCTGCACCTCTTCTACTTAAAGCTGAACTTGTTTCTTCAAGAAGTCACTCCGATTTTAAAGAAGGAAGATCTGTATTTCTTTATGTAGTCTCTGCCTTGTGAATGCAAAAGGGCAGTTGGCTGAGGCAGCTATGAGTCACCCTGTGACGGATGACAGACTTGTATTTGGACGACAGGTTGGGGTTTTCAAGGTATGGAACGTCACAGAAGGTCTGACTGATATTGAGGACGTTTTGAAGAAAGTTACTTGCGCATGTGTTATGCACCGATGAACTGGAACTAAGCATGGCTGCTTTCCGAGTTTTGTTCACTTGCTCCACAAGAGAGCGGGATACCGAACTACAGGACTGTTTTGTGACTAGATATATTGTCTGAACTTTAGGTTTGTGATTCAAAGCACTCCTTGGAGACTGTACAACCTTGTGAATGCATAATTGTTTCGAATAACAACACTTTCGACGCATATAACCCCAGCTTTCGAGTCCACAACTTCTTCCTTATTCCAAATAGGACACCCGACACACACCTTTACGACTACCAACGCCAACACTTCGATGTAAAGCAACAATAACCAACCCTCCAGATTCCGCCTTCGTAACAGAAACACCAATTAACGCTCGATCCGCTTTGATTTTCCCCTCCAGAAAACAGGTCTCCAAGCCAACATGTGTACCGAGCTCCGTCGAGTCTGTCCGAATCCACTTTGCAATCATAGGACCTCGAAACTCTCGCTTTATGTGCCACCTCCTCCATTCTAGATCAGTCAAGCCCCGTCATATAGGACCTCCTCCACGTATTATTGATGATTCACCCCATCAAATCTTCAATCGAAACCATACTAAGACTCCTGTATTAGATGCGACACTACTGTCAGAAAATCATCCTGGCGATCTCATCGCCGCGCGAAAGAAGACTTCTACTTCAAGTCCTCCAAGGTTGGAAAGACGGTTGTGAGAATTAGTGGTTGCAGATGTCACGGTCATATCCATGTCTTAGGCCACCAGGATAGTATGGAGTCTACGAATGGGACGTCGAGTTCTGCTGAAGAGGTTGGCCAGAGGGATCGGTAAGGGCAGGTGTTGTCTCGTGTTGTGATGTGAGCAGGGAAGGGCAGGGGGCGACAGAAGTCGAGGTGAAATTTGTGCAAATTCTGACATTTAGCGTTGGAGTTGATTTGGCTTGGGGCGTTGAATAAGTTGTCTGATTACTCTGGTGAGAAAAGCGTTGGGCTCTGTCATTTAGTTTCTCTTCTTGATCGTGGTCTATTTGCGACTATGGGCCCGCCGATTGGATGCATGCGACTCTTGTTACAAGAAGGACTGGGATTTATTTGTTTCTAGATGGTCAGTTAAGAAATTCATGCGCGCTGCCACACAGTGTTTTGAAATGCATGAATACTGATAGGCGATTATGACTGACGAAGCCTGTTTCCACGTCTCTGGGGAGATCCCAGGCCTTCGGCTATTGTCAAGGCAAGATGTCAACAAACCTGGCGTATTGGAGTCACTGAAAACAATGTGGTAGAACGATGAATCGATGTGTCAAATTCATCTTATCACCTGCAAGGATTATCTCACAGATTTACCATGACTGAGAATGCCATAGCCAAAACCCCAAACGCCTCGCCAATAAGCTCGCAAGCCAAGTAAATCAAGCAAGTCTCCAAAGCTATTACAAATCTTAGGTATCCTTACGCCAACCAACCCAGCCAGCCATGTGCAAGTCTTCGTCCATCCACATTGTAAACATACCCCGAAACTCAAATTTGAACCACTTAATCATCTGCGATAGATGTCACGCTCCCGATCCCGTTCTCGGTCTCTGTCTAGCGGCTCACGATCCCGAGGACCTCGATCTCTATCACGGTCTCGAATCGGACTGCGACTGCGGCTGCGTGTTCGTCCACTGCGGCTTCGCTCGTCATAGTCCAGTCTTCCACCATCTCGGTCTCTGTCGTGTCTACGATCCTCAACATGTCTTCTCACTCGGTCATCTCGTGGTGGTCGGTCATCTCTTTCCCTTGGAGGTCGACCGCTGTCAGGACCGTAACTCGGTATATATGTGTCGATATTCGGAGGTCCGCCTCTACTTCTTGGCGGCCTATCAAGGTCACGAGATGTTGATCTGTAGCCGTCTCGGCGATCGCCATCTCTACCACCGTCTCTTGGGCCATCGTACCTGCTGTAATCTGCTGGAGGTGGTGGCCTGGGCGGAAGTCTAGTATCTGGCCGATGGTCATCGCGAGGTCGTGCCCAAGCTGGTCTGCGCTCTTCTTGAGGTGGAGGAGGAGGTACGCCGTTGCGATATCCGCCATGAGGAGGCGGAGGATGTCGACTGCCATTATGATGGCGGTGGCCGTTGTGAGAATCTCCATTACCGTAGGACCCGTTGCCCCCTTCTCCTCCCCAGCCACCTGCAGGTCCCATCCCGACAGTTCCGCCTTTGGGTGCTGGTGGAGGAGCTGCTTTTTGACTGCGAAACTTCCTCCTATCCAACTCATGAGAGTCTTCAAACGTCGGAAGATCGCCAGGTCTAGCAGGAAGTGGCGCAGTGGAGAAGTAAGGGTGCTTGAGCGCATCGATTGCATTGGTCCTCTTCTTCCAATCAAGCTTCAATAGCTCGTTCAGTAGAGATATTGCCCCAGGACCATAGCTATATTTGGTTAGTTCCAAGTTTCAATCGGGCAGCAGAAAACTCACGGAGCAAAGCGCTTTGCCAAGGTTGGAGGGTGTGGTTGGATACTCAAACCTTCAGCACCTGGTAAAGATCGGAATTCTGGCATATTCTCCTCCGTCGGGGTCCCCATCAAGTCGAATATGATTTTGAGCTGATTGGGATCACTATCTCCAGAAAGAATAGGCTTTCCAACCAGCATCTCTCCGAATACACAGCTGTTCTCGTGTTAGCTGGGCACAGATTCACATGGTTTGTCAACCTACCCAACTCCCCATAAATCGATTGCCGTTGTATATCTCCTGAGGTGTAACAGCAGCTCTGGCGGTCGGTACCACCGAGTTACCACAAGTGTTGTATAGTCCCGATGAGCTGTACCACCACCTTTCCCAGCTACCGGTACTTCCTCGTCATAATGCCGTGCCAGACCAAAATCTGCAATCTGAAGAATACCTTTGTTATCGATCAGAAGATTTGCAGCCTTCATATCTCGGTGAAGAATCTTCTCGTTGTGCAAATACCGGACTCCCTCCAGTAATTGCAGCATGTAACACTTGATATGGGATTCCTGCAGTTTAACTTGTGGATTTTCCAGCAGACCGGAAAGATCGTGGGACATGTATGGAGTAACCATGTACATGATAGCTCGTTTCCTCTTGTCCACAGTCTTGTGATGCTGCTCGACAGCCATTTCCTCCAACTTGAGAATGTTGGGATGCGACAGAAGCTTCAGCAGCTTAATTTCTCGAAGGGCGGTGATTGGAAAGCCATCCTTCTCGTTGTGCATCAAGATCTTCTTCAGCGCAAAGATGGCGCCTGTCTTCTTTGATCTTGCCTTGTGGACTTCTCCGAATGTTCCCTCTCCAAGCTTTCCCAACATCTCATAATCGGTTATCTTCGAGCATCCAACGAATGTACTGGAGTCGCGTATATGCTGCTGCGCGAATGCGGTCGAGGAGATGCCGTTGCTCTGCGGGCTACCTGCGTGGATTGGAGTCGCCATCTTGAACGTTGAAAGAAGCTCGATCGATTTGGAGACGGACACGGTGTGCTGTTTGGACGTCGTAACCGGAAGAAAGTGTTGGATGCGCAAAGTTGCGACTAGATCTCAGTGCTTTTGTTCATTGACTGGCGGGGCCGAGATGGTTCTCTGTATCGCTGGTTGTTGGTAGAATGAGTCGATGTCCAGGGAGAAGCATCAATCGCGATTTTATATTGCCGAGTATTGCATTTCGTAAAAAAATTGTGCAGATGCGCCGCTAGTGAGAAAGTCGGAAAGTCGTGGAAGACTATAAGATGGATTGCAAGTATTCTTTAGCAACGAGGACAATCGACCTCATCAAGCATGAGCTCCAGAGTGCGGATCGGATTAAGTAATTGCCGCGCCCAAGATCTTAGCGCGGCTCAACTAACGGCATCACGATCAGACCAAACACCCCCTCAGGTCCAGTATCACAAGACAATTGTACCGTGAAGTTTTATTTGCGTCAGTATTCCTTCATTGTCTGTTTATACGGTCACGCTGAGCTATTGTTGGTCTCTTCGAAGCCATTGAGCTGTTGTCGGTCTACCTGGAACCCTTGAGCTGACCCCATGGATAGGAAAATGGCCGCTGGCAAACACCCAGTACAGATCCCACCTGTCCGACCCTTATATCGCTTTGCTGCGACAGGTCTCGGCGCGTCAATGTGGTTCTTCGTAAGTTCTCTGCTCGATGTCGTTTTCGGCTCATGGTAGCTAACAGGGTGTAGTTAATGTATCGGGCGAAGAAAGACGGTAATTCCTCCGGCTGGCCCCTCAGCAACCTCATTCTAACTTCCGATCAGGTCCTGCGTTACTCGGCTGGAAGCACCCATGGGATCATTGAACAATTGAAGACGAACCAGAGGTTGGGCGACTATGGTCTTGGGCAGTGGATGCCGGAAAAAGGCTTCATTGGAACAACACTTCGAGAGTGGCTCAGAGCTACGGATGGGCGGACGATTACACTGTACATACGGAAAGCAAATGCAACGGAGCAACCAATTGAAATTCTACCGTTCTACGCTCTGTGGACGAATTCTGTTCTATGCAGTGCTGGGCTTCTCGAACAAGTAATGGGTGACCCCCCATGTGTCTCCTCCCTCATACGCAAACAGCTCCGCACATGCCATGTAGAAGATCTGCCACCTATAGTACCACATGGCCGTGTCCTTCTCCCCATAGGTCTCGGTCAAATGAGGCCAAATATCCTTCTTGCTAGCAGTCATTTTGGACAGCCAGTCCTAGTGTTCATGTCAGCTTTAATCAGCGAGCAAAAGAGTAACTGAAGACTAACCTCACAGGTCTTGGCATAATGCTTGCCAGATACCCACCACTGAGTCTCTAATTTGAGGTCCTTTTGGAAAAACAGAAGTAGGTCGGCAGAAGGCATCGTTCCTCCAGAGAAGAAATGAGTGCTCATCCAGCCCTCTTCGAAGTCATACGGGGTGGTCTTGTGAGCGAAGATGTGAACAAAGAGTTTTCCTGATGGTTTCAAGGCTCGGGAAACCTTGGCCATGAGAAGTTCGTAGTTCTTCATGTGCTCGAAAAGCTACTGTATGTTAGACAGAATGTGGGAACATACATTTATCACTTACCTCGATGGAGACGACACGGTCGAAGCTCTCTTTCTCAAATTCGTAATCAACGACATTGCCAGTGATGACAGTCAAGTTTTTGAGACCCTTCTCCTTAGCCTTGGAATCAATGTAGATTTTCTGAGTTCGCGAATTCGAGAACGCCGTAATCTTGGAGTTAGGAAGCACTTCAGCAAAATACAGAGCTCCCGATCCCCACCCACAGCTGGTTTTCAAAGTAAGTTATAATTCTGTAGTTGACCAGTCTGGCAACTAGACTCACCCTAGATCCAGAATGCTCATCCCGTCCTTCAATTGAGCTTTCTTGACATATGTCTCGAGCATGGCAATCTCAGCTTGAGCAAGCGTCTCTCCACCTTTCGGATACAAACAGCACGAGTACTTCATCCGCGGCCCAAGACAAGCTGCAAGAACTCCTGTTCCGACCTCATAGTGTTGCTCATTTGCCGTAGCTGTCTCAATGGCGATCGGTCGACTTCTGAGTAGCTCGACGTAGCTCATTTTACGCTCGTACTCCTCTTCGAGAGAAGTAGTCTGGATAATTCTGATACGGTCTGCTAACTGGCGCCTGATTCCCACTCGAATCACAGCATTGGGGAGATATCCCCCGTCGAGGATCCAGTCTGAACGATCGGTTAGTGTTGAGGTTGCGCGTGACTCACCAGATCTTACCATAGTTCATAATTACCACTTGAGTAAATGTTGAAGAAGATCTGGAGGATATCACAAATACTTCACAGAACACTCTAATAAGTTGTTGAGGTAAGTGGAGTAGAAAATGTTTGAGAATTTGGCACCCGGGATCAAAGCGCGGTTGGTGTATCATCTCAAGTAGACCTTGTCGTTTGCCGTAGGTGCCTTCAACATCGCCAAAAAATCACTAACCGAAAATGTTACGTCACTGACAGCAATGCTGAATATTTGTTGCTTCATTTGTACATGGTGTTTTATATATACACGATATTACCCTCTTTCTTAGGGTACCTCATTTCTATTGTAGAGCTCGCATCCCTTCCAGCACGACCTTGTAGGCCTTGCGCTTTTTGGGCTTGCCTGAGACAAAAGTCTTCACCGTACCCAGTAACTTCGCCAATCTTGGGAACACATAGTTTTCGGAGGTCCAAGCTATTGCGATGTACCCAATTCCAAGAATCAAGATGAAAGACTTGAAGTCCCAATCCATCTTCGTCAATTGCATGAACTTGGCTACCCCTGCTGAGGGATCGAACAGTAGATATGAAGAGAAGAGTAAAGCGACGACAATTGTGACGACGAATGGCACTGATATTTGTTAGTACTGCCTTGTTACAAGGGCAGGGGCGACTTACAGTTGTGGGACATAGATTGGCGAAAGGGTGGTCCTACGCTGAGGACGATTCCTGACAATATATACTCATAGCAGGAGACCAAGAAAAGGGTCGTATTCTCGGAGTTCTCCACGTTAGATTTTTCTCTGTTTAGATGGGGAGGAATGAACCTGAAGAAGTCAGCATTGCTCCAAGGGATGCCCAAAGGACTACTTACCAGGGTTGTCTTCGAACAGCCTGAAATGCGACTGCTTGAATCATGATACAGATTGCGATCTGACCAAGCAATGGCGTGAGAACCTTGCGCGACACGAGGTTCGCCGTTGGTCGCTTTTGGCAAAGAACTGGGAAGGGACCGGTCCAACCCACTAAGTGAACGTTAGCAAGCTCCCCATCTGGCCCGAAGCGAAGGCACTCACTGAAGATGGCGATTGGTAGGATCAAGAGTAGATCGATGAATAGAAACTGGCATCGGATTAGCAGCTTGTTGCGTTACATGACTGGGAATAGAGATACCTGGAAGTCTCCTAGATTCGATGCGGATGCGTAAAGGAAGCTGACGGACGTGAACTGAATGGCGGAGTAAAGACTCATGTATTTGAAACAGCTGAAGCTGGTCACAAGAGCAGCGCGACCCTCCCGGATGACTTCAGGAACGCAAGTGATGTCAAAGACACGACTTGTGAATGGTGCCGCCACAGATGCCTCTGCCTCCGAGAGGGAGATGCCAACATCTGCTGCTGTCAGAGCACCGCAGTCGTTTGCTCCATCGCCACAGAAACCGCAGCAGTAGTCTATGCTCTGAAGCTTCTCTACCAGCTCATGCTTCTCATCGGGAGACATTCTGGCAAATACTTGTCCGCACACGAGCATCTGTAACTGTTAGAAGGAGCACACTCGTTTGTGGAAGGATGTAACGAACTCTCTGTAGAACATCTGGTGGGGCGAAGTCGATGATCCACCTGAAGACGTCTCCACTGACTGCGAGCGAATAGTTTCGAAGGTTGGAGATATCATATGGAAGTGATGCATCTCCTTCCGCAGGTGGCGGTAATGGCTAGAAAGGTTAGAACGAGCGAACCAGGCCGAGAATGGAGTCTTACGATGAGAGTATTTTCATCAAGCGTAAAGATGCTGTTGTCGATACTCTCCCACTTCAAGACAGCTTTAGGATCTTGAAAGTCGCCTAAACCATCTTTAGAAACAGCACAAATCAGGACAGGGTACTCAAACCTTCAGCGAAATGTGGTACGAAGCAATGTGCAGTTTTATCGATCAGATTGCACTCCCTGGCAACACTGATGGCTGTTAGAATATTGTCTCCAGTACACATGACCTTCCTGATGCCTGCTTCAGTGAGCTCATCAAGGACGCCTGCTGTGCTCGGCTTCAACTTGTTCTCAAAAATAATGAATCCAATAAAGTTCAGACCAGACTCTGCCTCGTCTCGCTTCATTTTCTGGACCTTGACCCAATTCAGCTTATTGATGTGTTTGGTAGCAACGGCAATGACACGGAATCCTCGGTGGGTATAGTATGCAAGTAGATCCTCGTAATCGCTTGGGACTGCGATGAATTAGTAAGATTATCCCAAGTCATTGGAGAAGAAGGGTACACCTACAGCTTTCGGCTTTGCAGATATCCTTCATACATTCTGGAGCTCCTTTGACGTAGATGTCGCAGCCTGGCGAGCCAAAATTTCGAACGATAACACTTGCTCTTCGAAGCTGGGAGACAAATTCAAAAGACTTCAAGACACCGAGTTCTATGGGAGACCTCTGCTGATTGTGTTAGCGGAAGTAGATGCAGACATTCATACGTTGACTTACAGCTACACTCTGCGGAGATTCATTATCATCTAGATCATACTCCATGCCTGGAGGTGGTCTGGCAATTGATGGCGAAAGGCCACCCTGCTCCTCGTCATCAGCGTCGCCGCCCTTTTGTTCGCCTTCCTCGAAGGACCATCCGGTAAATTCGAACATTTTCAGATCTAGAGGATCTCCCATAAGTTCGCCGTCTACGACTCGCAATGAGTGACAGGTAGCCATGGTGTAGAGTGCAGCCTTGTGGGCGTCATATATAATGGTAGGATCTCGCTCGTATGCAGCGCCAGGAAGCAAGGATAGAGCATCCGAAAGAATTTCGCTAAATCGATTTGACGGTCTCTGTGCAACGCGAACCCCCAGGACGTCCAAGCCATCCTCTGTAAGAGTTCCCGTCTTATCGAAGCATATGATATCGAGCTTACCTCCGACATTGACTCTTTGAGGGCTGATGCAGAAGATCTGCTTCTTCCTGAGACGCGTGAGAGCAAAATTCGTACCAATTGTGAGAGTCGCTGGTAGAGCTGGTGGCACAACTATTGTGATCAAGTCTAGAGCTCTGACAATGATCAAATGCCAAGCCAGTTCTAGTCGAACAAAGTTTATGAATGAAGCCACAAAACCGAGCATAGCAATGCCGCCCATGACAGATATGTAGCGGAATGAATCTCTGTAGAACTTGAACCCCGAGGGTTTGGGGAAGAGCATAGACCGGACAAGTGCTCCTTTGGTAGTGTTGAATCCAGTTCGTACAGTCATTGCCAATCCCACTGCCTCGTCGTCTTTGTCATCTTGGGGACGTCTGGCACGAATGATCTTCGTTCCACAGAATAGAAAATGTCTCGCTAACTCAGGCGCAACAGATGTAGCAGCTAAGTTGAGCGCTGCCAATGACTCATCACTAGCTGGGACTTTTGAGACGGGAACAGATTCACCAGTCAACATGCTCTCGTTGACGATACAGTCCCCGGCCAGCAGAATGCTGTCGCAGGGAAATTGCGTCAAAGCTGGGTCGGTGACTTCATACACATCTCCGGGAACAAGCTCGCTTGATGGAACATATCGCCCTGGACGAGTCAGCAACCGCAGACAATTAAGTGGGTAAGACCTACAGAAACCATTTCGTAGCACGCGGATGTCGCATTCGAACTTGGATATCTCTCGGAGTCTTTTCATCGTCTACATGACTATGAGTGCAGTGCTCGCCAAAAAGAGGACTGGAACTTACGGAGCGAGTTTCGATCAGTGTTGTAGTTATGCTCACCACTGAAATGAGGAAAATGCAGGCTGCATAGTAGTAATACTCATCAACAGACCAAAGAAGCAAACTAGCTATCTGGAAGACATAAAAAGGGTGAAATGCCTTTACGGGTCAGTAGACGCTTTGGACTGGAAATTCAATTTACACACCTCGTCCATCAAGAGCTGCGGAATAGTTTTCTGCTTGATATCGATCATGTTTTTGCCAAAAACGAGCTCCCGACTCTCCTTTTCATCGCCGTCAATTCCAGCGCGAATAGCCTTTACATCAGTCCATGTTGGGTCCTTCCAGCTGTTGCAAAGCATGAATTTGTCCTTCAAAGGATGGAATGAAAACCGCATGTATCTATAGTCAAGCATCCGGAGATCGTCAATGATAGGGTCGTCATCCTCATAATATGACATGATATATTTGCTGTGCGATGCTCCGAACACCGTGGAAAGTGGCCGGCCATATTCCTTGGACTCGACATCTTGAACAACAAACTCGCCCCATTGATTCTACCACATGTCAGTCAATGTTTAAATCAGGTTGGAATATAATATGTCCACGAAGATGAAAAGACCACCGCGGAATTATCCGATAAAAGGCTTTAAGGCAACTACTCACCTCAATGACAACCCATGAGCAGTCGCGCAAAGGACATGGCGTGCCGACAAGACGCACTTGCCACCGAGGAAGCCATCTTAGCAATAGATATCCAAGTCCAAGCGTGAGGAGGCATATGGTGAAATATATGGCAAAACCAGCAGTAGATGTTCGAAACCCCGCCACAACTATGGTCAGATCTTCGGTCACAATATATATCTTCTGGCTCGTCCGATGCCCACGCCCCAGAACACTACCCTCTGTCCTTGCACTGTCACTTCTAAGCAATCGATCGTGTACCGAAGTTCGGGAATGTGCCCCAGATGACGATCGTCTCATAGCTGAAAGCTCTTCTGACTCTAAATCTGTAGAACCCTCTTCTTCGCCAAAGTGTAGCTCCGACTCGTCGTCTTGTATGGCGCTTTCGTCCGAAGGTGGGAGAGGCTCATCGTCGTCCTCCTGGTAGTAAGTGAAGCTTGCTGTAGAATCCGCCCGGCCTCTGCGATGGGCAAAAGAAGATACACTGGTCGGTACACTCTCGCCCATTGGACCCGCAAACATCTCGTCCTGGGCCATTTCCACCTCGTCCATGAAACTGGTGGTCGAAAGATTCGAGTCTCTCCTGTACATCTGCGCGTGCCCAGGGCGAGTTGCACGATCGCTGCTTCGACGCCCATTGTGGATGGGCACTCCATTGGATCCGTCCATGGTGTAAATAGCTGTTCACGCACTTGAGCGTGGGCGGAAAATGCAGCTGAAAGGATTGCTTAGCACGAGGTAATCATGGCATTTCGAACTGGCGCGTAATGTTGGTGTATTTTATCGCAAAGGATCAATCGTGGAAAATGCAATGGCGACTGGTAAACTGACAAACTTGGATAAAAGACCTAGTAGATATTTGGCACCAAGTTTATTCCAGAATTAGTGGGTTTTGGCCTTTGGTTTCTGGGTGCGGCGGCGTTTGCTTTGGTTCAGTCTGCTCTGCTCCTGGTCATCGCTCACGTCCCGGTTTGCCTGTCTGCCTGTCTTATCGGCTCTTATCGCCAACCGAGTCATCTCTATTTTTCTTCTCGAGCAGGACCAGAAGCAGTTAGACCCTGGTAGCCCACCTTATTCCTTAGCGGGGTACCCAATTGACTGCAACTGGTTGAGTCTTGTCGCCGGCCCTCACCAAACTTCCTGCCCCATCATCTTCCGCCTCAGTTTTTACAAACCCTTTCTCTCTCGAACTCTCCACCCGCATCATCTTTCACGACACAAACGCGTCTATTCGAGTGCTTCCATCTTCTGCAATCTCGCAATACCTCTTGCAACCAACAAGATGTCTGAAATTCCAAAGAAACAGACGCAGACTGCCCCGTAATTCCTCACCTTTCTCCCCCACCGCCGCCAAATCCTGGGGAGCCATATATTCCCCCCAAGGACCACAGGACTAGCAGGCTGACGTTTCATTATAGTACTCCTCAAAACACACCCGCTAACAATGCTCCCATCTCATCCCACGCCCAGCAGCCAGGTGTTGGCACGATCAAGGAAGGTACGCGCATAATATTTGCCCCTCACCGAAATTTTACGTCGACCACTAACATCCATAATAGAGGAGTTCGACCGTGCCGCCGCAGCATCCATTTTCGCACAGAATCCCAAGCTCGTTCAGATGATCCAAGGCAAACTTGGTTCCCTCGTTGGTCGATCATCAGGCTACGTCGAGTCTCTTCCCGCCCCCGTGCGCCGTCGCGTTGCAGGTCTCAAGGGCGTCCAAAAGGAGCATTCAAAGCTCGAGGCAGAATTCCAGGAGGAGGTTTTGGAGCTGGAGAAGAAATACTTTGCCAAATTTACCCCGCTCTACCAAAAGCGAGCTACCATTATTAACGGTACTGCTGAACCAACGGAGGCAGAGATCAAGGCCGGTGAGGAGGACGAGGAGGTGGACGATGAGCCTGTTGAGAAGTCGGAGGAGGCATCTGATGTCAAGGGTATTCCAGAGTTCTGGCTTTCCGCCATGAAGAACCAAGTCTCCCTGGCAGAGATGATCACCGACCGTGATGAGGCCGCCCTCAAGGATCTGACTGATGTCCGTATGGAGTACCTTGACAAACCCGGTTTCCGTCTGATCTTTGAGTTCGCGGAGAACGAGTTCTTCACCAACAAGATCGTCACAAAGACCTACTTCTACCAGACTGAGAGCGGATATGGAGGAGACTTCATCTACGACCATGCTGAGGGTGACAAGATCGACTGGAAGACCGGCAAGGACTTGACCGTACGAATTGAGAGCAAGAAGCAACGCAACAAGAGTAAGTTTCTTGGTTTGATATGATTGATTCATGTTTTAACAGCAAATTTCTAGACACCAAGCAAACCCGAGTGGTCAAGAAGACTGTCCCAACCGAGTCCTTCTTCAACTTCTTCTCCCCACCATTGGCACCAACCGAGGAGGACGACGATGATGCGGCTTCCGATATCGAGGAGCGTCTGGAGCTTGATTATCAACTTGGTGAGGATATCAAGGAGAAGCTTATTCCTCGTGCCATCGATTGGTTTACCGGAGAGGCCCTTCAATTTGAGGAGTTGGACGATGATATGGAGGAGGGTGACTTTGAGGACGAAGACGATGACGAAGATGACGCCAGCGAGGATCACGATGATGAAGAGGAGTCGGACGATGATGTAAGACTCATCTTCAGCCCGAGAGCAAGCAGGATGCTAACAAAGCCACAGGATGATGCTGCGAAGCCCAAGCAGGAGGCTGCTGAGTGCAAGCAAAGTTAAATGCTATAATGCATTCCTATACCCCACAATCACACCTCCGAACAGTCACTCTCTTCACCACATACGACCAACATGCATGGTCATGACCTATGCTTTGGCGCATTTCCAGGGGATCCAATGCATCTGTGGTCTTCATATGAAAGACGACGACACAACGTTTCTGTTTCTAGACCACCTACCTACCCTAATCAGCTCTTGAAGCCGTCTCTCCTTCTTCACATTTGTTTGCACTGCATTACTTGGTCCATACAGATATGTTCAGGGGCGTTCTTCGTAGATGACAAATGAAAAAGTTTACTGAACCTCATTCCAATGTGCTAATGCTTTGTGGTGTGTTATTCTAACCCTTGCTTCCGGACCAAGGGGGCTTTGTTTTGGTGAGTGGCCGATCTAAAATGTTGGGGCGTTCCAGTGCCCCTGAGGCTGGAAATTCCGACTTCCAGGTTTTCCGCTTCTTGATCGAACAACTAACTATTCGGTTGGAAATGAAAAATAAGAATCAGAAATGAACATACGTTCAAGCTTCTTGCGACATAACTAGCATACCCGAACAGGTCATGTTTCCACCCCACACAAAGCTGCACAGGCATCCCTGCTTTTGTGCGGTTTGCGAGGAGAGGACAGCGCGAAAGACATAGCGTTGACAGGATTGGCTGGCTTTGGCGTACTGTAGTCAAAGATACTGTCAAGACATCGAAAAATGTTGGAGTGGCACAAATGCTAGAGACAAAATAGACCTCACTGAAATATGCACAGAGGTTGACAGTAAATATGGTAAGACCACTCGAGGACTTTATCAGTCCATTGACTGTGATCTTGAGCAATGGCTTGCAGAATATAGATAGAAGTGAGTGAACATGCCTGACAAGATATGGAGTATATTCCTCCAATTCTTGGTAGTATCAAGCTTGAAACATATGAGCTTGAAAGCACCAATACTTTAGATATTGTACACACTGGCAGGTCATTACATCAATTGAATCTTTCTCAATCCTTTTAATAAAGTGCTTCGTAGGATGTAGGATGCTTCACGTTGATGAGAGGCATCTGCAGCTCTGATGCACCCTCAGACGCCTCCTGCCATCTCTCTCTCTCTTCCCTCCAATTACTCGGCGCTTGGTCCTCCCTAGCAAAAAAGGGGTAGACGCTATTTCTAGGCTTGCGGCTTGCTCTCAGCACTTCTGGAAACCAGCCGAGCACATTATCCCTGCAAGGCGCTCTTACGCGACCGTCTCCGAACCCGTCCCTACCTTACCAAACATTCTCAGGACTTCACAGGACAAGCAAGACACCGACTCCTGACAGTACGGTTCTGTTCATGACTTTTGCATCTGGGACCGCCGACCATCATCCTAACTTCCTCTGCCGCGGCCCATCTACCTCTTAACGCCCTGACGATTGCTTCTTCTTTCTCCAGCAACTTTCTGCGCCAGGAGTTTGTTGGTTGATGCATGCTGCCCCTGTTGCAGCTGTCCTCTGCCGCGTTCGTTACTGTGTTTGTTGAAGGATCTTAGACTTGAGCTCGAGAGACGTCACGCCGGCCCCTCTGAATCGCCCAAATGGCGCACAACTATGATATTGGAACGAAAGCATGGCAGCCAGATGCCACAGAAGGTTGGGTGGCCTCCGAGGTCACCTCGAAATCTGCGGAAGGGGACAAGATCATCCTCATCTTCACTTTGGCAAATGGCGAGGTTTGTTCTCTCCATGCTGGGCAAAGTGGTTATGGATAGTCCAAACAATATGCTAATTGTTTTTTTCCTCCTACAGACCAAGAAGATTGAGACCACCGAGGAGGAACTGGCGGAGGCCAACAACTCGAAACTGCCTCCGCTGATGAATCCTACGATGCTCGAAGCAAGCGATGATCTCACGAACCTCTCACATCTGAACGAACCTGCCGGTACGTTTTTACAAAGGATTTCGAGCTGGATGGTACTGATGTCAAGTTAGTTCTCCAGGCAATTCGGTTACGTTATTCTCAAAAGGAAATCTATACATACAGTGGTATAGTCTTAATAGCCACGAATCCTTTTGCACGAGTGGACTCTTTATACGTTCCTGGAATGGTACAAGTATACGCTGGAAAGCAAAGAGCTACACAAGCACCCCATCTCTTTGCTATTGCGGAAGAAGCTTTTGCGTATGTATAGCTCTGCGGAAAGTCATCCGGGCCCCTTTGCTGACCACAACAGTGATATGTTACGGAGTGGGAAGAACCAGACTGTCGTCGTATCAGGAGAATCTGGTGCCGGTAAGACCGTCAGCGCCAAATACATCATGCGATATTTTGCAACCAGAGAATCGCCAGATCAGCCAGGGACGAGGAAACGTGGAGTGGAGGCCATGAGTGAGACGGAGGAACAGATTCTTGCCACCAATCCCATCATGGAGGCCTTCGGTAACGCAAAGACAACACGAAATGACAATTCCTCCCGCTTTGGAAAGTACATCGAGATCATGTTTGATGATAAGACGGCTATCATTGGGGCTAAGATTCGCACATACTTGCTGGAACGATCAAGACTGGTGTTCCAGCCGTTGAAGGAACGGAATTACCACATTTTCTACCAACTTGTGGCAGGAGCATCAGAGAAGGAACGCCAGGAACTTGAGCTTGAGCCAGTTGAGAATTTCAACTACCTCAATCAAGGAAGCTCCCCTACCATCGACGGAGTTGATGACAAGGCGGAATTCGAAGCATTGAAGAAATCACTCTCCACCATTGGTGTTACTAGCAGCCAACAGTCAGAAGTTTTCAAGTTGCTCGCGGCTCTTCTCCACCTAGGAAATGTCAACATCACCGCATCAAGAACGGACTCGGTGTTAGCTTCCACTGAACCATCACTTGTGAAGGCGGCCTCGATACTTGGAGTAGATCCTGTTGAATTCGCGAAGTGGACTGTGAAGAAGCAGTTGATTACGAGAGGAGAGAAAATTACGTCGAATTTGACCCAACAGCAAGCCATTGTCGTCAGGGATTCCGTTGCCAAGTTCGTCTACTCAAGTCTCTTCGACTGGCTGGTTGAGAATATCAACAATGCATTGGCTACCGAACAAGTGATTAGTCGTGTCAAGTCCTTCATTGGAGTTTTGGATATCTATGGATTCGAGCATTTTGCAAAGAACTCGTTCGAACAATTTTGCATCAACTATGCAAACGAAAAATTGCAACAAGAATTCAATGCACACGTTTTCAAGCTAGAACAAGAGGAGTACCTAAGAGAAGAAATCGACTGGACGTTTATCGACTTCTCGGACAATCAGCCTTGTATCGATCTCATCGAGGGGAAACTTGGAATATTGTCCCTCTTGGACGAAGAATCGAGACTTCCCATGGGTTCTGACGAGCAATTTGTCAACAAATTGCATCATAACTATGCCGCCGACAAAAATAAGTTCTACAAGAAGCCTCGTTTTGGTAAATCGGCCTTCACTGTTTGCCATTACGCTATCGACGTCACATATGAGTCTGATGGATTCATCGACAAAAATCGTGACACTGTGCCCGACGAGCACATGGCCGTTCTCAGAGCGTCATCTAATCAGTTCCTTGGACAGGTTCTTGATGCGGCTTCTGCTGTCAGAGAGAAGGACAGTGCATCAGCTGCTTCGGCGGCAGTGAAGCCCGCAGCTGGGCGGAGAATTGGAGTCGCTGTAAACCGAAAACCGACACTTGGAGGAATCTTCAAATCGTCTCTGATTGAGCTCATGCACACAATCAACAACACAGATGTGCACTACATTCGTTGCATCAAGCCTAACGAGAGCAAAGAATCATGGGTTTTCGAAGGACCTATGGTTCTCAGCCAATTGCGAGCTTGCGGTGTTTTGGAAACCGTCAGAATCAGTTGTGCTGGGTACCCAACAAGATGGACGTACGAGGAATTCGCTCTTCGATACTACATGCTTGTTCCCTCGGTATCCTGGACGTCAGAAATCAGGGATATGGCGAACAAGATTCTCACGAAAGCCCTTGGAGCAAGCAGCGGTGGTGGAATGGACAAGTATCAACTTGGTCTGACCAAGATCTTTTTCCGTGCTGGTATGCTGGCGTTCCTCGAAAATCTCCGAACAAATCGTCTGAACGACTGTGCGATCATGATCCAGAAGAACCTGAAAGCGAAGTACTACAGGCGCAAGTATGTTGAGGCACGAAATGCCATCTTGCTCTTTCAATCAGTCACCAGAGCCCATCTTGCTCGAAAGCACGCCCAGGAAACTCGCAAGATCAAGGCTGCCACGACCATTCAGAGGGTGTGGCGTGGACAGAAGCAAAGAAAGAGCTTCACCGCTATTCGCAACAATCTCATTCTCGCTCAAGCCGCAGCCAAGGGTTTCTTGCGAAGACGGGAGATCATGGAGACTCGCGTTGGCAACGCTGCTGTTTTGATCCAAAGAGCTTGGCGGTCAAGACAACAAATGAAAAGCTGGAGACAGTACAGACGCAAAGTTGTCATCATTCAAAGCTTGTGGCGTGGTAAGCAAGCGCGCCGTGGTTACAAGAAGGTCCGTGAAGAAGCACGCGATCTTAAGCAGATCTCCTATAAGCTGGAGAACAAGGTTGTTGAGCTCACACAATCTCTTGGCTCCATGAAGAGGGAGAACAAGACTTTGATCAGTCAGGTTGAGAACTACGAGAGCCAGATCAAGTCTTGGAAAACAAGACACAACGCCCTGGAAGCTCGCTCCAAGGAATTGCAGAGCGAGGCAAACCAGGCTGGTATTACAGCAGCGCGCCTTGCAGCAATGGAAGAGGAGATGAAGAAGTTGCAGACTAATTTCGACGAGTCAGCTGCGAACATCAAACGGCTGCAAGAAGAGGAGAAGGAGCTCCGCGAAACTCTCAGGATATCCAACCAAGAGCTCGAGGAAACAAAGAGAAAGAGTCAGGTCCATGAGGCTGAGAAGGATACCTTGAGACAACAATTGGTAGATCTTCAAGATCAGCTCGAGCTAGCGAAGCGAGTGGTCCCGGCCATGCCAACCAACGGCGAACTTACCAATGGGGCCGCCGCTCAACTGCCCTCGAACGGCCTCATCAATCTCGTTTCGTCGAAGAAGCCAAAAAGACGAAGTGCAGGTGCCGAGCCACGAGAAATCGATCGATTCAGCGCTGCTTACAACCCTCGTCCTGTATCAATGGCGGTCACCGGGAGCAATCTCCATCGTGCCGGCCTTCCGGGCACAGCTTTCATTCCAGGTGTTGACAATGTCGAGTTTGAGCTTGAGAATCTCCTCGCTGATGAAGATGGCCTCAATGATGAAGTTACAATGGGCTTGATCCGCAACCTCAAGATCCCAGCACCAGGAACAACACCTCCACCCACTGACAAGGAAGTCTTGTTCCCCTCGTACTTAATCAACTTGGTCACCTCTGAGATGTGGAACAATGGCTTCGTGAAGGAATCGGAGAGATTCCTTGCCAATGTTATGCAATCGATCCAACAAGAAGTCATGCAACATGACGGTGACGAAGCTATCAACCCAGGTGCTTTCTGGCTCTCCAATGTCCACGAGATGCTCTCCTTTGTGTTCCTCGCAGAAGACTGGTACGAGGCCCAGAAGACCGATAACTATGAATATGATCGTCTCTTGGAAATCGTGAAGCACGATCTCGAGAGTCTGGAGTTCAATATCTACCACACCTGGATGAAGGTTCTGAAGAAGAAGCTTCAGAAAATGATCATCCCAGCCATTATCGAGTCTCAATCACTGCCTGGCTTTGTGACCAACGAAAGCAACAGATTCCTTGGCAAGCTCCTCCAAAGTAACTCGGCTCCAGCGTTCAGCATGGACAACCTCCTGAGCTTGCTCAACAATGTCTTCAAGGCTATGAAGGCATATTACCTCGAAGACTCAATTATTACCCAGACAATCACGGAACTGCTCAGACTGGTTGGTGTCACTGCATTCAACGACCTGTTGATGCGACGAAATTTCCTTTCCTGGAAGCGAGGTCTTCAGATCAACTACAACATCACTCGAATTGAAGAATGGTGCAAGAGCCATGACATGCCCGAGGGCACACTCCAACTGGAGCATCTAATGGTAAGTAGCCCTCGCTCACCTACAATGCACTCTGCTAACAATAAAACAGCAAGCAACCAAGCTCTTGCAGCTCAAGAAAGCCACATTGAATGACATTGAAATCATTCAGGACATCTGCTGGATGTAAGTTTTCCCCATATTTTAATCGGACTTCTACTAACAATTCCCAGGCTTTCACCCAACCAAATCCAGAAGCTTCTCAACCAGTACCTTGTGGCTGATTACGAACAACCTATCAACGGGGAAATCATGAAGGCAGTCGCATCTCGTGTCACTGAGAAGAGCGATGTTCTTCTGCTCACTGCCGTCGACATGGATGATAGTGGACCATATGAGATCGCTGAACCTCGAGTCATCACTGCACTGGAAACCTATACTCCATCTTGTAATTATTCTCCATTCCCTTTATATATGGTCATAGCTAATCGTCAACTAGGGCTCCAAACTCCACGACTGAAGCGCCTAGCAGAGATTGTTTCTGCCCAGGCCATCGCGCAACAGGAGAAACTCGACTACCCTCTCGACGATACCAATGATCTCACCGACAACGAGATGAACGGATCATAATCACATCTGGTCGGCTAGCTTCTGAATGCTTACGACTTCTTCGCTTCTCCTGTACCATTTTCTCTCACGTTCTTTTTTGGACGATCATCTGCTGCTGTTGGCTTTGAAAAGGGCATCTTGTATATGGAAGGCCTCACCTGTTAGCGTATCTCATGTATTATGTGGGATCTTGTTACTTGTTGAAATGACTGCACGTGGGATATCGAGGTGCATTGTACAAGACATCTTCGAACTGGCGTTGAATTTCTTTCCTCTTAAATGGATAATGGTGGTAGGAGAAAGAGAATCTTTCCACACCTTTTAGGCGTAAGGGTCAGCTGCATGTATGCATGAGGCAGGTAGACATTAATACTCCGAATGCTATCATGATCACAATCCAGAGTTGCCACTACAGCTTCTGTTCTCATTTTGCTCCAGGCTCAAGAATCAATCAGATAATGTTCTTCTAGGTCAACCAAATTTATCACCATGAATTCTTACCAGCACTACTAAAGACCTCGAACTTTTCATGCCACTCATCTTGGGATTGAAGTCAGAAACGATCAGACTATGCTCACCTACGTCAGTCACAGAAGTAGTGACTTGAAAACACGAACACCATCCCACAAAGCCTAGCTCCGTCCTTAGACCGACTGGTCACGTGGATATACGCTAAGATAAGGACTCCAGACGGCTTATCAAGGGGTTCAAGAATTTTGTTGATTTCGAGTTTGGAAGACATCAATTTCCAAGGATACCGCCACAACACACAGCATGCGCACTCAACCAAATATCATAGTGACCGGCACGCCTGGTGTAGGCAAAACAACTCACTGTGAGAGCCTTGCCCAAAGCACCGGCCTTAAACACCTCTCCATCAACTATATTGTCAAGGAGCGGGGTTGTCACGATGGGTACGACGAGGAGTTCAAAAGCTGGATTGTAGATGAAGACAAGGTGGGCAGGCTTTAAGATATTGGGGCAAATGTGGAGCTGACTTCTATATTTCCAGTTGTTGGATGCGATAGAAGATGAGGTCAAGCAGGGAGGCTACATAATTGATTGGCATGCTTGCGATTTATTCCCTAAAAGCTGGATTGATCTTGTGGTTGTGCTGCGTGTGGACTCGACGCTATTATATGATCGATTGAAAGCGAGGTTTGTTTTGCCCTTACTTTTGTGGCGTTCGTACACATCCTACGAGGTCTACGTAATTGACACCCACATAGAAATTACCCCGAAGCCAAACTCCAGGAGAACCTCGACTCGGAAATCATGGAAGTTCTCCTGCAAGAAGCGCGCGATTCCTACGATGAAGAGATAGTAGTGGAGCTTACAAGCAATAATACAGATGAGATGGAGAGCAATGTTGAGAGGCTCGAGTCGTGGGTTAAGCAGTGGAAGAAGGACCATACGGAGGGTGCTCAGTAGGACATAGGTGGAGATCTATTGCTGCATGCTGGCTATCATATCGACACTTTCAGGACTCCTCCAGCCATTTCTTGAGCTTCTCCAAAGCACGGAATCGATGCGAGATCTTGTTCTTCTCGACTTTGTCCATCTCGGCATAGCTATCGAAATTAGCTTTTGGCTCGGGGTTTTGATGGTGGGACTGGGAGAAACTTACGTCTTACCCTCGTACTCGAATATTGGATCCCAGCCTAAATATGATCAGCATTGCCGTTTATAACACAACAAGAATAACAGCACAACTTACCAAAATTCGTTGGTCCTCTTGCCGGTACGATTTTGCCCTGCAGAATTTAGTCCGGGCTAAGAGAGGAACAGAAACAAGGACTTACATCCGTCCTGCCTTGGAAGATAATTGGCTCGTGGCCTGGACCTTCACAGTAGGCAAATGTGCAGACAGCTTGGGCAGACTTGTCCGGGAATGCCGCGAGCATGTCATTGAGTCCTTGGTGGCCGAGGGCTTCTAAGAACCACTTACTATAAATCAAGAAAGTTAATTGATTTTGAACAAAAAAACGGAATCATTAATCTACTTGCTTAGTGAAATGATGGAATGATTTTGTGACTCTTTGGCTGTGACATACATATAAGGACCTGGAAGTTCTTTCAGCGCATTGAAGCATAAGCATGTATCCTCGACTAGAACAGGGCCATTGACCTATAGAACTTGAGTACTATATCAGAGCAAAATCTTTGGCTCAGAGACGACTTACCGTAGCAGCTGCTCTCCGACATTTATCAGACGAAATCTCCTCAATGGTGCCCTGGATCTCAACCAGATCCAATGCTTGGCTTTGCAGGTCTACATTGTCACCAAGAATGGCCTTGACTTCTGTGAGCTTGTTCTTGTTGCCAGTGATGAAGTTGAGCTGTTTGGGAGCCATGGTGGGGGTGAAGTGGGATGTAAACCTTGGCTGGAAATGAAGGCTGGTGTGGAATTGGGCTTGTGGATAGGAACAAAGGCCTGCGACAGAGGAAACGGAGTTTTCAAATGCGTGTGAATCTCAAAAGCTGAATCGCATGAGCTGAGAATTCTTGAGAATGATTGTTGCGTTGGAAAGAACTTCAACGTAGTTCATGTTTATCGATAAAATTCTCGCTAAATCGGATCGAGCCACCCTCTGTTAACGACAACTCTCACAGCTGACCTCGACCATCCAACAGACACCTCAACCGAAAAGATCTGAATTTCACCAATGCTTCTCATATTATAGTATGTGGGGATATTTCGGTCTCCAAGCATGATGGATGACTTTTACCAATCGACAATCTGCACAGACTGCCTACCTCAGGGGCTCCTCTCCAAAATCTACAACTCGATACCCATCCCTCCAGCCATTCTAGCGACCTTGCTTCTTGGTCCTCTTCTCATTTTCCTCACTGCTCAACTTCTTCTCATAGGAGCTCCTCCGCATAATGAGAATGATAAAGATAATTCATCATGGATGATCCCTTTTCAGCCCGTACCATGGCGAATTTTGGCAAGTGTAAGACCGTCATTCATCCACCACGCGAGTACAAAAATGCTAAGTGTTCAGTTCTTCAGAGTCCCGGAACGGAGTGAAGAGAGACACGAGAAAGCTTCAGAAGTACAGAACTTTCCGTATGAGTTTAGAAGAATTTCAATTGACCGGACATAGGACTTGAACTCATGCAACCGCTCCCTTTTAATCGAGCCAGGCATGACCGCTATGATACACACAATAACCCAGAATCTTGAACAAAACATTCCGCAAATGATCTCTTTCATCAATACCCCTATCGACCTTCAGCCATGGGAGCAACATGCCCAAGCACAGTTCATCTCCTCCTCAGAAACAGAACTAAATCTCCATTCCCTCATCCGAGACATGACAGGACACGCTATGGTCCCTGTTCTGTTCGGTCACACTTTATTAGAAAAGTATTCTGATATCTTGCATGACTTATACGACATGGAAGCAGGTAGGAATTACTTGTTGAAGAAGCTCCCACCTTGGACGCCTTGGCCTGGGGTCGTGCAAGCACATATGGCGCGGTTCAAGGTTCTCCAATGTATGGATGAGTATCAAAAAGCACTTGATTCCATGGTTACGGGCATGGGTGCCGATGCTTCTTGGGGAGACCTGGAAGATGTGAGTGAGATGATTATGAAGAGGAACGCTATTTATAGAGGTAAATTTGACTCCCGACACTTTTTCACAAGCGGGAACTGATCACGGTATTGGCTTAGAACATGGACTCGAGGTTAAAGAGCGGGCAGATGTAACCGTTAGTCCTATCTCCCATCTCTTCACCATCTTTCGCAAATAGTCGAAATTTCTAACAATTCCTTGATCCAAAAGATCCTTTACTCTCTCGTCACCATCCCCACGCTCCTCATATTCTGGCAAATTTTCCATATCCTCAGCACGCCCAACCTCCTCTCCCGCCTCCGAAACGAACTCGCCCCTTACGCCAACATCACCAAACCGTTCTCCATAGGCGCTATTTTCGAAGCGCCGAAAATGGCACTCACTAGAGAGGCGCTGGCTGAGAAATGCCCATTGCTAAGATCAACATATCTCGAGACGCTGCGACTTGTTGACCATGCTGGGCTTGTGAGTCGGGAGTTCAAGGATGGAGGAAGTCCGAAGGAGGAGATTACTTTCCCGGAGACGTTCGATCCTGTGCGCTTTCTTGAGGCTACGAGAGGAAAAATGACTTCTCACGAAAGTTCAGACAACGAGTATATCAGTGAGGAGAGCATATTATTCACGGAGCAAGTAGTTCTTGCTGTGGTAGCGAGTATCCTAGTATTTTGGGACTTCGAGCCTGCCGAGAAGGGCAGTGGGTGGAAAATTCCCGGGAAGCAGTGGAGTGCTGGGATCGCTGTGCCGGTAAATGATTTTCGGGTTAGAGTTAGAAGGAGGAAATTCGAGTGGGATGCTTAAGGAACAAGGAATGTTGATATTGATATTGGCTTGGGTAATGCAGAGGAAGTCAAGTAAATTCATAAACTTCAAGCAGACTGGTCAGAAAACATGCTGCCTGATAGGACAGAAACAGCTGGCCTTTGCACACGGAATCGAGTAGAAGCAGGCATTTCTTCGGAAATGTTGGGATATTTCAGAAATACGAACTTTGCGGGCTAAATGGATGCCAAGCATCAGAGTCTTTCAAAGATATCGAACTGAACCTTCTATGGCTTCGACTATTTTATTTCATACGAGACTTCTTCTAGTGCATAGCTTAATCAAAGCACGCATCTCTTCTTCTCGCTTAGACTATTCAAGCTCATTGCTTCATGGCCTTTCGAAGATGCAGATATCTGCAAAGGTAACTATTCCTACATTAGAGTGGAGATATCCTTCCAGTCTGATGACTGCCCGCTTCCCCAGTAATGTGGTAGACTCGTCAATCGAGTTGTTCAGTCCTCGCCTGTAGGTTTATACATGATCGTAGTGACGTACTACAAGAAATTATTAGCACTGTCTTGAATTTGCATCAAGGAGCTTACCTTTCGCTTGTATCTGGTCGTTGCCGAAACAGCGAGTACGTTGTTCTTGATACTGCTAGTGGCCAAATGGTTGAGAACGGTATGATTTGGCATGGTCAAGACACTGTTATCGTCTTTCATTGGTGTAGCCGCATTGAGGATTGGCTTGCCCAAGAATCCTGGAAGACTGGGCGGTGTTGGAAGCTTCTCAATAGCAGCAGCCGCGTATTGATAGGCGGAAGTTTCTTCGGCTTTGTCAAGATCAACAAGATACTGCGGGACTTGTGAAGAGTATCGTCCCGGTGGTAGAACAGGTTTGGTTCTTGGAGTCTTTGGGGCCTGAGGGTCGCCTTCTTCTGGAGCTTTGGACTCGTCTTTTGGAACCTCCTTTGCCTCAGTGTCTCCGCCCGAAACTGGTGCACCTGTTGCTTGTACCGTGGCTGGAGCTTCTTGTGGTATATCATCTGCGCTGACCTCGATATAATTTACCAAGTTGTTACCAAAGTCTACTGTGGTTGGGATATGCTTGGAGCATTGCATAACACCATCAACGATGAATCTGATATGATGAGTTCCTGGCTTGACATGGATGATAGCCCTCAAAATATCTGGTTGGCCAGGACTATGAATCGTCAGTTCAGCACAATGTGATAGGGACACCAGGGATTACTCACACGGCATGCAGACGGTACTTCTTGTTCCATTGAAAGATCGTACCTGTCACATAGACCTTCTGCTCCGATCCTTGTATCTTCCACTCGAAGGGTGTTGGGACTGTGGCCTTGTTCTTGTCAATTCGCAACTCCTCTGCATCCTCTTCGTCAACAGTAGTGGTACTGAGCGCGGAAGAACGTCGGCCCAGAGTTTCATTGTCCAAAGCCTCTATGTCTAGAACCGGAGCCTCCATATCTGTTGGGGCAATTATGGGCGATCCTGGCGTGTGGACCTCCTCCTCGATTGGGAGGGGGAGCCGTGGAGGGCGAGTCAGATGGTATGACATATCTTGTGTTGCCGGAGGGCCTGATGGCTCGATTGACTGAGAGTATGATCGCGAAGATGTGGCATCAACGTTGGGAGCAGGCGCAGGGACGTCGACGGGTTTACTGGGCTGGTCATTCCTTTCCGACTTGGTCTCTTCTTTGGACTGCCGGGCACCCATCTGCGACTCGCTGCTGTGGTTGGATGGCGGCGTGTTGGTATTGCTGTTCTGACTCGACGGCGGCTGCGATAGCTGTGGAGCAGGAGTATGCGACTGTGACTGTGATTGCGATTGTGACTGGGAGTTGCGTGTTCGATGCGCAGTGGTTCCACGAGCTTGGGCTAGAGATGGCTCTGCAGGAGCTCGTTGTGCTTGAATCAAGCTGCGGGGGTCTCGTCGCGTGGATAGAGTTCGTGAAGCCTCATGGCTGGAGGACGAAGGAGAAGACGAGGCCGAGTGCGACTTCGAGTTTGTGGAGGGGCTATTGCCCATAGTGAATTAGGTAGTCAGGTAAGGCAGGTCGGGTCGAGGCGAGTCAGTCAGGTAGGGCAAGGAAGGAGCGATAGTGATGCGAAAGGTACAGTACAGCACTGTAGATGTAGATAGGTACGGTGCAGGCGGGGTTTGCCTTTGCAGATGTGCCACGAGAGAGGGGTCGAGGTCGAGGTCGAGGTCGAGGTTGAGATCAAGGAGTTTATAGGGCAGGAGTCGGGATTGTCTACATTGACATCGTGCTGTGCTCGGTATGTTTGTTGTTGCTCTGATGTTGTATGAATAGCTGTTGAAAACACTGCGACGGGGATGATGGAATAGGGCAGAAGTTCGAGAGTTGATGCTATCACGATCACGATCACGATTCCCCGAGTCCGGTCAGACCAGGCCAGGACAGGCCCAACCCAACCAATGTCGCCAACTCCCCGCCAAATTGAGCAGCCCAGCCTATCATCCCCTCCCCCTCCTCCCTCCCCACGATTAGCACCACTAGCGCTGGAGCTTCCACGCCTACGCCCACGCCCACGCCCAGAGCATCCGTGCATCTCAGCCTTGCATCGCATCCGTCTCAATTTCAATTGACTACCCGTACACGAAAGAGCTAGAGTATCATTGAGGCTTCTCATATCATCTCCATCGGCAGTCACGTTTTGCTTCACTTTAGAGGCTGCTTGATCCTGCTGTCAGTCACTACACAGAAAGGTGTGGCAATTCACAGATGGGCTCTGATATTGACTCAACTCGTCAGTCGCAAATATGACATGGATCTCAGTCCTCAGCACCACATTCTACTATGCCTCTCTACCTATTACAACGATCTTCTGGTGGATCATAGCATGTTTCACGCCATTTCTAAAACTCGCAATGCATATATTGTCAGGCTTCCTGTTGCCGTTGAAATTTCTGGCAAAGTTTGAGGTCCGAAGCAGACTTTCTCTTGAAGTGCATTGGCAATAGCTAACCGTTTTCTAGACGATGTTTATCTACCTCGGTGTTGCGTCTATCATAGGCCTCATCACTGGTTCTGTCCTCCATCTTTCATCCAGTCTTCTTGTTTCCGTCTTCAATTTGACTGCGACTTCGGAAGAGACAGGAAGATCCGCCGCCTCGGTTCGAGCTGCGCATGAGCAGAAGAAGCTTGAGCAGGCATGGGACAGGATTCCGACCAATAACGAGAAAGGAGATCTGCGCAGTGATCCTGAAATGGAGAAGTTTGCAGAATGGCTTGAGAAGGGAGACCAAGGTGTGCTGGGGCAGACCCTACTCGAGGAGGATGACTCGGATGATCTGGATGGATTTTAAGAGTCCTTGGCAGCAATTGGAAGATTCGCACATTCTGCTGGCATTATTTTGTCGTATTCTGTTTCTGGCTCGATTGCTCATTCTCTCCACTTGACGAATACCTCGTCTGTCCTGAATCGTTGAGTACAGGTACTTTCCTCCAGTGGTGTTCTAAAGCCTGTTTCGTATGCCAGCAATCCAGCATGAGCAATCATAATTCCATTGTCGATGCAAAAACGTTCGTCCGTAGCGAAAACGCTCCCCCCCCTGTCCTTTGCCATCAATCCCATCATTTCTTGAAGTCTCTCGTTACAGCCCACGCCTCCAACAATCAGCACTTGATTACTGCCGACATGAGCCATAGCCCTTTCCGTGATCTCCACTAACATTGCGTATACCGTCTCTTGTAGACTGAAGCACAGGTCTGCAGTAGTAATCACTTCTCCACTGATTGGATCTCTCTGATCTGGATTCGCTTTGAGTTCTGCTGCAAGGATGTCGATACAGGAAAGAATTCCTGCGAAGGAGCAGTCCATTCCTTTGACAGCATATGGGATATCCAAAAGAACCTTTCCTTTCTTCGCCAGTTGTTCGATGTTGTATCCGGGAGCGGGGTCGTTGCTGATCTCGAGGGTGCGTGCAAATCGATCCAAACAGTTTCCAACCGCAATATCAAGTGCCTCCCCGAATATTCGATACCGTTGCTCTGCATATGCGATGACCTGTGTATTGCCTCCACTCACATACAAGACTACCGGGTTCTGGGCGCCTGTAATCTCCCGTCCCATTTCAATATGTCCCACGCAATGGTTAACACCGACGAGTTCCTTCTCCCACAGCAAAGCAAGCATGCGCGCAGCGACAGCCACGCTCTGCAAAGGGGCGCCCATTCCAGGTCCTTTTGTGTAGCATATACAGTCCACATCTTTAATGGCAACCCCGGCCTGGCTCATGGCCTGCTTTACGAGCTTCACCACCCATGATCGGTGGTGCTTTGCCGTGTCCTTCGGTAAGAAGCCTTCTCCAGGGGGGGATACGAAAGTATGGCGGATATTTGAGAGAATCTGTGCCGGTTCCCCGTTTGGAGGATGAGAAATAACACCAACTCCGAGTTTGTTGGCGCTGCCTTCGAGACCTATGGCAATCATTTCGAAGGGTTTCGTGGCTTGAAGGAGAGAGATAGAGGGGAGTCACTTGTCACTTTCGCGGGGTTGATGACCCTGGTTCACCTCGCGCGATAAAGAAAAGTTGATAAGCATCTAGCTTAGAAAAATTAAACAAGACAGGAGAAAGAGAACCCAGGTTTATGACATGGAACTTGCTGTGATTAAGGTGGGAGTTTCGAAATGCTTTGATCTTGGGATAGATAAAGTACTCCAGATAATCACTAATATATGCAACATTTGGGGGAAAGAAACTGAGAGGCAGAGCAGGGCTATTTTCACGCTAGTCAGGAGCTAGTGCCTGCCTGCCCTCGCTTGGGTCTTTACTTTGAGAAATGATCTCTACAATCGCATCCTCTTCCTCCTCACCACCTCGAAGTATTTGAGCTCGACCCTTTCCTCAAGACAGCAAACATGGACAGCCACGACTCTGAGTCCAAGGCCGAGGCCTTCCTGGCATGGCTAAAGACTATGGGCGTTGTCATGAGTCCCAAAATCGCATTGGTTTCTTTTCAGTCAGCATCTCGAGGTCGGGGAGTTGGTCAGTACAGCAATCTCTTCTTGCAGACCCTCCACATACCTTTCCCCGGAATTATCTGGGCCGTGTCTGGACTATTCAATGATCGAATCTCATGTCTAAGGGCCCCGAGGAAAGTCACTGACTTTGACAGTGGCGCTGGCGGATATCGAGGAAGACGAAGGCTTGTTCGTCATCCCACGTTCAGCCGTCCTCAACACAACCACAGCTCTTCATGCTACCGATACTGCTGCTACCCCGGCGATTCTCGATATGCCTAGCTGGCTGGTACGCTTTCCTATTCCGCCCATTCGCTAAATTTTCATTTAACACCCCCACCGTAGGCTCTCACTGCAATCATTCTCGCCGAAGGACAACGACAAGATTCCAAGTGGGCACCATACCTTGCGCTGTTACCCCGAGAACTCGACAGCCTGGTATTCTGGTCAGAAGCGGAGCTCAAGGAACTACAAGCCAGCACGGTGGTGAACAAAATCGGACGATCGGCTGCCGAGGACATGTTCTCCCAACACATCTCTCCACTGAAGTTGGGACATTCAAGTGTAGACATGTGCCACCGAGTTGCATCCATTATCATGGCTTACGCATTCGACATTCCCGAGAAGGCAAGCCAGGATGAGCCCGAGAATGCGGAAGAAGGAGATGATCTGGTTTCGGATGATGAAGAGGACGAAAAGACGATACTGTCTATGATACCTCTTGCAGATATGTTGGTAGGTTCAATGTCCTTAAACCCCATCGCACGTCCAGGAATGGCTTGAACACTGCCCTCTGTTCTCATAGAATGAGTCGCGCCCTCGACAGTTCCCTGGGCTAGAGCATGGACATCATTCGATTCTTCCGCGGTCCCAATCAATACTGACGGCTAGCTTCCTAGAACGCCGACGCAACAAGGAATAATGCCCGCCTGTGCTGCTATGAGAACGACCTGGAAATGAGAAGCACCAAGCCGATCGCGAAGGGAGAAGAGATATTCAACGACTACGGCCAGCTCCCCCAATCGGACCTTCTCCGTCGTTATGGTTATACCACCGACAATTACGCTATATACGACGTTGCTGAAATTTCAACGGTTTCGATCCTCTCATTGCTCACCAAGGAGCAGTTTCTTGGCACTAAAGTAACTCTTCCATCATTGAGCCGTGAAGAGCTAGACCGACGAGTCGAATTAGCCCTGGTGTGTTTATTCCTCTTTGTTGTATTGTCGTTTTAGGCGTCGGACCTTCAGATTCGTTGTTTGAGATTGGACGTTCCAGCTGTTCTTCCTTCCTGTAGGGATATTATGTGCTAACACCGAACAGCGCGAGGGTGTGTATGAAGACTCTTATGACATTTGTCACTCTAGCCCCGATGCCCCAAGCATCCCAGACGAGCTCCTTGGACTACTGTATTTGCTCTTATTGGATGCAGAAAATCTAGCCGCAATCGAGTCCTCTCAAGCCTCCATGTCAAGCCGCTCTAAGCTTGCAACGGCTCTCGTTGGACAGGTGGTGGCTATGGTTCTCGAATCGAGAGCCAGAGAATACTCTACCACGATTGAGGAGGATCGGACACTCTTACAAGCTGGCAATCTCACCAGTCGGCACCAGATGGCTATTCAAGTGCGCCTAGGCGAGAAAGTGGTATTGGAAAAAGCTAGCCAGGAGGCCAAGTTGTTCGAGGGAAGCGACAAGAAAATGCGACTGAAGCAAGACTCTCCATCTGAACCCCAAAGCAAGAAGAGAAAACCCGAGGAAAATGCGGCGGGACGAAAGAAAGGGAGAATGAGGTGATACTTACCAGCACCTACCTGCGAAGCTATACTAGCGAGCGGCATCTGGGATTGTATTTGGCAATGGAATGAAAGGCAGCTAGCAAGCGAGAGATAGTAATGGGGCCAATCGAGGTACGTCATGAAGAAGTTTCTTGTTTTGATTTGTTTGAGCTCGTGTGAGCAGTGCTAAAGTTACATCAGGTTACCCGATCACCTCCTTCCTGAGGTAACCTCTGTCTATTCCGACAAAGTATGCGCTGGCCCATTTCCGTGGACAACGCCTTCAAATCCAAAGGAACATCTGTAAGTGATGCCCTGCAAAGAACCATGATATACATATTGTTCAACAAACACGCGCGTGGTGTGAGGGGTGTGTGAGTGATAGCGGAAAATTTCGTCCTTCTAGAGCTTCAAGTGGGCGCTTGAGGTTGTGGTTGTGCAGTTGCTTGCTGTCCAGCTGCGACCGCTCGATTTGCTGGGCTGGTGCCGGTAGGTCTGGCTTGCTGGACCGACCTCTCATCTTGTCGAGAACGCTGATTTTGTGGGTTCAGGTGAGCTGGGAAAGGGATGGTCGCACGAAATCGAAGAGCCTTGGTATCGTAAGGATCTACCTCATACACCGGTTGCTCATCGTTGTCATCATGGTCATATTTCCAGCGATCCGAGATCTCTGTATCTACTCCCTTCTGTGGTGCGGTCATTCCTCTACGGTCAATCCAAAGCCGGCCTCCTCTCCCGATTCTTCTTCGATAGGCTGGCTGTCCACGAGGTTCGTCTTCTTCTGGAGGAGAACCGTATCGGAACGAGAATGGCTCTGGCATTTCTTGGGCTGGAGAGGGGTGATCGAAGGATTCTGATGTCACGGAAGATGGAGGAGTCATCAAATACTGATACTGAGCTGTGGCAGGTCTGAATCCCATCTCGGACCCTTGCCCATGGACTGGCGATAGTGGCTGTCGAGTAAGATCCACATGACCCAGGTTCCATTTGCGGTGTTGCTGGGCTTTCTCTTCAATCTCTACCTGCAGGGCGTTCTCCTTCTGCGCCATAATGTCACTCAACAATATGAGGTCAGCATCAAGAACTTTGCCATCTGGTCTGCCTTGGAAGCGCATCTGCGATCCAGGCAAGCGAGGAGGTTGGGCAAAGTCTGCGATCTTTCTCTTCTGTGGCTGCGGTTCTGTTAGCTGTGTAGAACTCGGCGTGAAAGAAACATACCCGTTGGTTGATGAGCAGATCATCGTCATCAGTTTTGATACCAAGTCTGACCTTGGCCTCTTTGACCTTGGCTCGTTCCAAGAAGATAGTCTTTTCAAGCTGCACGAATTGCTGCTTCGACACTTCTCTTGCATGCGCGAGTACGACTATCTCGTTGGCTGCCTCCAATTCCCTTCTCAGCCTCTTCAGCTTTTCTACACTCTGCGTGTCACGAGCTCTCGTTTTTCTGGTCTGTCGAACATCCCGACGTCTGAAGCAGACGTATGGATCAGCGTCATCTTTGTTTTGGTCGACTTCTTCCTTAAGTTTCGGTTGCAGTGGATGATTATCAGAGGCTTGTCTACGACCCTTCCAGTACTCAAACACATCCTTTGCGAAAGCAAGATTTCTGCCTTGAAATCGCTGGGCGATGAGAGACTTATGATCTTCAAAGGGTAAGATCGTACCATCTACTGAAGCAAAAGGTATTTCAGAGTCATGCTTGTCCTCGAAGATCTCCATCAACTTCTCAAAATCATCCTCGGAACACTTCGCTGCATGAGGTTTCTTCTGGTTGTATGCTTTCAGAAAGATATCATCCTCTGTGGTCATGTTATACTGGACGCCAGTACATTCTTCGACTGTCTGGGAGGTACGGATGTATGTGGCGGGTTTACGGTATTCCAGACTATAGAGGGCATCATAATCGATGTCTTTCCCTTCTTCGGCAGGAGGAGCTGGAATCTCTTCAACCTCCTTGGCAGTTGCACTGGTTGTGGTTCTTAAAGCAGCCTGCAAATGGTATTCCTTGAGAATAGTCAGCGATCAATTGCATCACATGAGTAAATGTCATGTGGCGTAGTCAGATGATATAAACGTGACTTACTTTCTCCTCCGCCGCCTCCACACCCGAAGGACCACCTTGATAGACATTCAAAAGTGAACTGTAATCTTCGGCATCAAATTCATCTTCTCTGAAGACATGTTGGGGTGTTGTCTTCGCGAGCTTCCTTTGACGAACTTCACGCCGGCCTGGATTCTTATTAGGAGCCATATTGTTGTTGTGGTGTGTTGCGTGTTGCGCGGTGTGTGGTGTGGTCAGGTGGTGCGATCTGAAGCTGCGATCGCGACTTTTCCACGCTGAAAATTCGACACCGTATATTTGATGTCATGTTGCGATGGAACACCGATTTTTAGAACATCTCGACGCGTTGAGGATGTGCTTTTGATGGACGAATTTCGAAGCCTGCAGCCAGGTGTCGTTGAGCAGCAAAGTTTTCGCAATCGGAATGACGGGGATTCTGTCTGGCGCAGGAATTTGATCCAATCAGAGACGGCAGGCTAGAGACTAGACCGTAACCGAATATCAAAATCCGTCCCGCTAGGGAGATAGGGGGCGACTTTCTTATCATTCGATAATTGTACAAGTCATTGGAATCATACATGACATATGTGAGTAGCTACTATGTATTCACTATCATTTTCACTATATCATCCGGTGGAATTCTTCCAATGAATACAACCGTCCTAAATGGACTGCACGATATCTACCGCGAAGTGACAATCAAGCTTTTGGACATCCAGCAAGTCTGGAATGCCACTACAATGTACGATTGCATTAGTTCTCCAGGCCAACAATTCCAACAACCTATAATCTCAGTGCACATATTACACTTGGTCCAGCTGTGGCGTTTTTGCCATTTCATATGACATGCCTGTCATTTCTGGTGCAGCCTTCTCCAGCTCCGGGAACTTTTCCAGGCTTATTAATAGCAGAACGGAATGCAAATGGCGGTAGAGATCAAAGTAAGCATTATATTAATCCAAATAATTGTGACTATTACGCATATTCCACGCGCTTCTTATAACAAGGCGTTCAAGTGTGTCCTGAGTGAGTTTCTGTTCTCGGCAAGCTTCGTTGGTGCCAAGGAAGCTACATTCCAGCAAGATTACTGTCAGGACTTGAAAGGACTCAGTTTTCGGATTTCAATAGCAGATTCCTTCATGTTTCCTCAAGGACAGGAAATCAGGAAATGATGCGCCCGCGAATGATTGTTGTCATCAATGTTCAATGTAACCACATGACTTCGAGCTTTTATTAGCGCGGTGCCGTTGGACCCTTCGAGTCGAGGCTCTTCAACGACCTCGACCTCAGATACCCCACAACCTCTACCCCTCGACCCCGCACCACCACCACTACACATCATTCAAGATGGGTAACGCCAGCAGTGCAATGTTGGAGAATATTGTGCAAGGCTCAAATTGTATGCATACTTGCGCCCACTCTCATTGAAAGCTGCAAGCTGATACCGTCCTGAAGTTGATCGAGATGAGGTCGAGAGAATACGAAAGAGGTTCATGAAGCTCGATAAGGTGCGCATTGCAGGGCACATACTTCCATTGCTAGGCTACTGGCAGTGCTAACGTGAATGCTGGTACATAGGATAATTCTGGCACGATCGAGCGCGACGAATTCCTCAGCCTTCCCCAGATCTCCTCGAACCCACTCGCGACCAGGTCAGCAACTTACACTCTAGCCAAAGTACTGGCGTTGGCAGAAAGCGCATAAAGTTGACGGTCAATGAGCAGAATGATAGCCATCTTCGATGAAGATGGAGGCGGTGACGTAGACTTCCAGGAGTTCGTCTCGGGGCTCAGCGCCTTCTCGAGCAAGGGCAACAAGGAGCAGAAGTTACGATTTGCTTTCAAAGTCTACGATATTGACCGTGACGGCTACATCAGCAATGGCGAACTTTTCATCGTGCTAAAGATGATGGTAGGCAGTAACTTGAAGGATCAGCAGCTCCAGCAAATTGTGGATAAGACGATCATGGAGGCGGATTTGGATCGCGATGGCAAAATCAGCTTCGAGGAATTTACACGCATGGTGGAGAATACAGATGTTAGCATGAGCATGACTTTAGGTAAGTTTGATTTTCGGAACCTTGGCGGTTGGAAGACTGTGATTTTGTACAAGCTGACATATTCCAGATCAATTCTGAGTTGCAGGCTGCTGACGTGCAGTTAAAGGCATTCACGATATTACGGCCGGTATACATATGGTTCAGGGACAACAGAGGTATCGAGTTTCGGGATACTGGCCAAATAATTGGTAGTATGAAGATCTCTTGCTCCATAAACCAGAAATGCCACGGCGTTGCAGTTTTCCCAGTTCAAGCCTGCTCATTCTAGTCTTCTCGTCTTCTGGCTCTGCCCCCTGGCTAAGCATCAGCTTGCTGTTTTTGAAGTTTGGTATGATACAGGAAGTCCTTCCCGTCATTTGTTTACCTGGAGCTGAACGTAACAAATACCTTTCCTGGACTACGGCTTTTGCACTTACTCACCACCTCTTCTTCCTTTCACCAGCCTCATGTTTCGACTACCTGGGATATCTCGTACCACGGAAATTGCTTTCATCAGATGACTCGGTCTCGCCGTTAGAGCATGAACACATTTTGTATTCCGCGTCAGCTGAAGGCAAATACATGCCCGAACTTTCGTCCTAGACTTTATGGTTTCCAGTTGGAAGGTCCAGTTGACGAACAGGGCGCATGAATTATGCCCAATCTGTGACCCTGTGCCGAGATAGTAACGTGTTGTTGTTATTGTTCGTGAGCTAAGTACCTGATCAGTTTTTGAAACGCTACTAACGACAGCGTATTCCCATATGAGGGCTTTTTCGGCAGGTTCATTCGATGAATCCTGAATCATGCGTACCTAATCCTGTCTAGGCTCCAACCCGCAAGCCGAGCCGCCCATGGATCGATGCGAGGATCACGGTTCTAACGATGAGGGTGAAACATTCTAGAAGGAAAGAAAAGAGATGGAATTTGTTTCAAGATTTGAAGCACGTGCCTGATATGTCTAGCGTTTATGCATCGGAGAAATGATTTGGAAAATCTTCTCGGATCCTTCCAGAAATGAGGTCAGGCAGGGCTATCCTGTTACCTGTTCGAGACACTTGAAAGGGGTTCTCTCGATGGATGTGTCAGTGAACGCGATTAAGAACTCGCAGAATGTTGGACGCCGGTAAGGCTTAGTGTCGATTTAAACATAGCCCCGTATTGGGCACTTCCTTGCTTGGGCTTTTGGTGATTTAGATGTCTCCTTTGGGAACAGCTTGCGAGTGCCGAGGAGTATGCTCCCGTCATGCAGAAGTTGGGTTGGAGATACATCGTGGAGAGCGGAATTGAAATCAAAACTTGATACCAACGTGCAAGGCGAGAAATGAGGCTGGTCTAGCCTCATACAACTTTCAGACGAGGGATAATATTGAATTTGAGATTCCGTGGCAGGATGCGTTGTTGAAGATCTGTCTGAACTAGTCCTTAGGATCTGATGTTCACGTGGAGATCCAAGGTCTTTCCCTTGATAAATGGATAATGCGCCGAGAATTCGTCGAGCTTGCATGGGCCACGAGCTGCCTGCCGATGTTACTGTAATTTTGATTTTTATGACGATGGTTGGTCCGAGATCTTCGGGGCGCCCCAACGAGGCTGATGCAACGCAACGTCCAATTCCAACCTCAATTCAACCTCGGTGTCATTCCTCGATTCTCAACAGCTGTATTGGGAAGTTTCAACTGGGGATCTGACGATCCCAATTGACACGAAGTTGCGAGCATTTCGAGCTCTGATTTTGCTCGTCGTCAAGTGTTTCTTGGTTGGTCCTTGTCGTTGCGATTTGATTGTCATTGCATGCGTCCGAGCAGATATTCCATATTGCGCAGTCAGTGCAATTCAATGCGGAGACTTCCGTGGCAGGAGTAAGACAAGAAACATTCCAAGGATATTCATGATTGCCGCGGTTGCTTTTCTTCCTTGCTGAATTGGTTACTTCTGTCTCTGCGGCTGTACCAGCCGTGTCTGATGAGGCGTTCATGGCGTCCAACGAGGCGGACCATGTGAGGCGTAAGATTGGCTGGATCGCCTTAGACTTGGAACATGCCCGAGAATCTGGAACAACCAAACTATCGAAAGCGCTGCTCTTACTGATGCTGCTGATAAATGATCGGATAGGGTGAAACTGAGTGAGGTGAGGTGAGTGAGTTTATTGCGGTATTGGCGTTGCCGTGCTATGTTGTCTTGTTGTCTTGTCTTGTCTTTGTCTTGTCTTATCCTTTCCTGTCTCCATTGTTTGCACTTCTATCGCGGGAGGAAAGTGAGTAGTGATGCAGGTGGTTGAAACAATCCTGACATATCCCAGCCATGAGCCATGACAATTACGGTAAAGTCAAGATACTGTCGCACAGCTGTAAATTGAACTTGAACAAGCAGCTTACCTGGGTAGGTAATGCCCCACTACTACCAGTACTGTATCACACAGGGCCTGCCCTGCCCTGCCATGTCTGGCGGCGATCCTCCAGTCAGGGGTATCATGCAGGCTCATGCAGCAAATATATTGACAAGGTATAATTTGACGACTGCTCATGGATCAGGGTTTGACATTCTCTCCGACGAGAAAAAGCAGCACCACGACCGGTTGGGCACGACTGCACCAACGCCAGCCAGTTGCAGTCTCTCCCGCAGAATCGTCAGGGGACATACTACAGTACTGTGGAAGCCCAAATCAAGAAGCCCGAAGGATACCAAGCTCGCAGTGCATAGCGTCTTTGCTGCACCACTGGAGATGACCTACCTCGCCGTACCGATAGAGTTCAACACCAACGTCAGGCGGCAGCTATGCTATTTTCCAGCGCAGCTTCAGGGACCTAAGCCTATATCATGTGTGCTGGATAGCTGGAGTGCTCGCTAGGCTGGTCACTTTCTTGTCAAGATGCCGATGCCCTTGGTCGCTGGAGTGGGATGACGAGGAGCCTGGAACGGGAATGGATTTTTAGACGTTCAATTTGGCCAGTCAAGCTGAAAGAAATAATTTTGGTAGGAAGTCCGAACCGGTTATGGTTGATGAACTTCCGGGGTCGCTTACTTATTCAGTGCTATTCAGGAAGTCACTGACCAAGAAACCATACCTAGGGACAGACACTCGACAGAGACGAGTCATTGTTGACTCCTCCTTCTCTGGTACCCCAGGGATGAAGATATCTTGATTTTCAACCACTGATCAAGAAAGCAAAACAGGGAACAACGGAGGGTAAGTTGCGCAGTTCCATGATTGTGCAGCTGGTTTCTGCCCAGAAAGGAGCCAGTTGTAGCTTCTCTCCTCGAATACTGTCCAACGCAATATTATCTCCTTTCTCTTCCCAAGTATGACAACAATATGCACTTTCAAGGACTTTCCGATATCAGGCGACTATCAATTTTCTCAGGCGGCATCCTATAACCATGAACTGGTCGACACATTGCTTCTTGTTATCGCCTTCTTCTCAATACTTCGCCATCCGCCTCTCCTGCCGCTCTTTTCAGCTGATTGATTTCTTTTGCGATATTTATATTTGTATTTGTAGAGGATTCACTTGGGCCGGCCACACGAGACCGGATGGCGGGATGTGTGGCTGAAGCCTCTGCTTTTCTCTCCGCACGACCCCCGAACGCAGCTCAGCTCAGTCCCAATACCCTGGCCCAATAAATCTGGGCACCCCTGCAGTCTTTTTCACTACTTTTTCCTGGCTGAGGCTTTCCGAATTTCTTCTTCTACTCGATCGGACGCCAAAGCAAGCTTCAACTGTTTTGCTTCACTAGTCACTTTCCAAGCATCACCAAACGCCTCATCCGGCGATCTTTGAAGGCAGCGGAAGAGGGATCTAGTGCACCGGATACCGTGGTAGACACGGAGTCCAGCCCAGTTGGGTCAGGACCCTGCGCTGCTTGCCCTGCCACACACTTCCTTACAAGTCACGTCGTTCCATATAATATAGCAATTTTTCCATGCGATATCAGAGACGACGCCCCGCGATTCCTCTATCTTCCTAGCTCTGAATAGCTTCCAGCCCAACCGCCTGCCTGCCCAACAGTCTGCCGTCTTCAAGTTGCAGGAGCTTACGCCTAAGTCGGGCCTCAAATCTTTCTACTCGTTGATGTCCTTGCAAAAGAACATCTTCTGCTTCAAAGTCGAACTTCTCGCAAACTTCTCTACTTTTGGGCAGCTAGCAAGCCACCTACAGATTGGCCGTGGCGTATCTCCTGTGCAGTACATCTGTCGTGCATGAGAAGAAGAGAAGAAAGCAGCAGTACAGAAGCTTCATCCCGACCCAACTCTAAATCTCAAGCCTATATCCCAGCACCCAACCGCCAGCAACTGCCAACTTTCGGCATACAGTACCGGAGTGTGCTACTTTTCCATCCCTATCCCTATCCCTTGGTCCGCATTTGAATATCTCCGGACGAACAAGAACAAGAACCTCAGCAAAACCCAGCAAACCCGAGCACCCGTACCCTTGGGCTGATTGGATTCGGGCAGCAGTACCTCATCAATCAATTGTACTGTGCATACCTCTCTACCTAAATAAAGCAAGAGCAACATTCCACTCTTGCCCGCCTATCACAGCGCAGAACAGCCTCGAGGCTTGACAGCATCGTGCAGGTTGTCATCTCGAACAGACCTCATATAACCTCAGGCCTCATTCTTAACGCACAAACACACGCGCGCACAGAAGTTGTTGATCCCCCTTCGCTCCTGGCGTAAGATGAGAAGTGCCTTGATTTGTAGGAGGATCGAAAATTCCGAAAGAGCATTCCCAGCTTCCAGTCAGTAAACGACTACCTAGCCTCACGTCGTCACGTCCAGTCAAAAACGTCAACGGGGGCTGGTACCTGGCATTAGTTCGCAGACGTTCGGGACATTCCAAGCAGTTCAATTGGACAATTGGACACTTTCAGATCTTAGCACCAAGAGCATCGGACCCAGAGAGGGCCAGGAAGATCAGGAAGACCCACAGCAGCAAGTCAATTTAGTGCAGCGCCAGCACGTTAGTCGAGTCGAATCGAGTGAAGTGTCTGAGAGTCTGAGGGCAGCTAGTGAGGTGTCTGGGATTTTTTGTCCTCCTTTTCAGCCGTACCATCGCAGATCTATCGTTCGCCCATCGCGTCCTACCCACTCCGCTGCTCTCCTCTCATCAGATCTGTCGTCTTCCCTCCAACCAAGCGAGCAAGTTAGCTGGGAATTCCTTGCGACCATTTCCAGGTACCTGCAGTCCTGCGCCCTACCACTCACTCACTCACTACTTGCCACGGCTGTCCAGCGGCTGCCAGCCTGTCGACGTACTGGAAAGAAAGGCATCTGGAATCATCTCGCTGTCGCCTCGGCAAAAACTTTCATTTCCTTTTATTTTATCCAGCATTGCTTCATTGTTCGGGTCGACCAGAGCCGGCCCTCCGAGCCTATCTTTTCATCGTTGCCGTTGCCTCACTTTACCTCGTCATTGCGCCTGGCCCAACACCGAATACAGTATCGCAATCCCGTATTTAAATGCTGCTAGCCCGCCGCTGTTTTGGTCTCTGGCACTATTCCGGTTTACACTTCAACACATCCAGCGAGACAGGACCTGACAAGAGACCACCACCCGGTCCCACTACTTCGCCATACACTCCCCTTTACTACCATCGGCATACACAACTCTACACGTGGCTTGCAAGACATATCGCCAAAGGAAGCAAGCGTCTTCGACGTCAGCCACAGATCATCTTCTCCATCGCTCTTTTCCCTCTTTTCCCTCCACTTCCACCAACCACCGAGCGCCTGGCTTGGACTCGAGTCAAAGCCCTGCCGGCTAACAGAAGCCTTTAACCCGATCTGCATACATCACCTCACTTCACTTGCACTACCACTTCCTGCCCCCACTAGTGTTAGTGTTAGTGTTCGCATTTCGAATTTCGAACTTCTCATCAGCAGCCAGCAACATCAAGCACTGTGATTGTGAAGCAAAGCAAGGCCAAGCACGAGCACGAGCAAGCCAGCCAGCTCAATACTACCATCAACCGCCTTTCCCCTCACGTTATCCGCTTCTTGCTGCTGCTGCTACTGCCGCACAGCTAAGGGGGCTCTATCACCCATCACTTCTACCTACGGCTGCATTAGCACTGTAACTCTCCGGAGGTACAGCGCTTCACTGCACCGCGCTTCTGCAGTCTGCACGGCCTTCGAAAAACGTTCGCCTTAGTGCTGTTCTCATCGGTTCAGACTCGACCTAGTTCGGCAGCCGGCCTTCCTCCTAGCAAGACAAGCCAGGGCACGACTTCTTGACGTTGCAACGGACGCTCTTTGTCTCCAGTTTCATCAACTTTATCTCAACCTCATTCTTCAGTCTGTTCGAGATCTTGAGGCACTGTACGCGCATGACAGGGGAATTTCTGTATTCAGGCGTCTCGATTCATGCGCATCCCGTTTGCGCGCTGCTTTCACCATCTTCCCTGCAAATTCCGGTCACTTGGAGAAGACCCATATCTCCTTTGTATCCTCCTGATATCTTAACAAATTCGGGCACCGACCAATTTCTGTACCCAGCTCACCATCGGGTTGTTTCTCCATAGATTGCCCTTCAACGCTGAGACAAAGCCTCTTTGAAACCGGGTTACATCAGATCTCGTGGTCACGGCTTCTAGAAGACTAAGTTGACGTGCGTGCGCGCTTTGCCCATAGAGAAGGCTCCGGGATAGATTACTTTGCCTGGACCACAGCAAGAGAAGCGCTTTGCGTTGTACCAACCACCGCCGAGTCATCATCAATTTGTATAGGTCCGGCCCAAACCCTGACACTGGTGCCGTTTGCCCTACGAAGCAGATATCCCGCAAGGACCTTGCCTGTCCGAGCATCAAGGATTTACCCAGGAGCGGATGACGGAGTCTTGCCAGCAAAACGTTGGGCTTATATTCGCCGTTTTGTTCATATTATCTTCTTCCTGCAGAATTGATCTCTAGTCATTAGAGATCCGAGCCTTACGCCTTAAGCAGTAACTTGTTTCGTGCTTTTAGACGAACGACATCCTCGTCGTATAGTCAAGTCTGCTTCCAATTCACTCGACTCGGCTTTGCCAGCCCGTGGACTTTAAGGGACGCGATTCGCACAAATCAAACCCAAATTTCGAATGCTCCTGTCGTCTAGGCCACCCACTCTTCAAGACTGCAGGTATGTCCATCGTCGCATTTCCACTTCTTCTGCACAAGAAAAAAACGTTAACAGGGTTACAGCATACCCGATTCCACCACCTCTTGTGTACCTCCGAAATATCACCCGAGAAAATACCTCGACGCGTCGCGACAAACTCCCTCGAGGGAGCATGAGCTTGACAACTAATACACCAGCAAACTGGCACTCCTACAATCAACGCCAGCTCCTCTGCCGGTGGCGGCGCATCGACTTGATCCCCTACTAGCAGGCTCGACTTCAGCCTTCGAGCGGGGCATGGACGACAACAATCGCCGGAGAAGGCAGAATGAACCGCCATATCAAGGATCGGATCCTCGATTCAATGCAGACCAAAGTCAGGGCCGCGGGTTCTCGAGCTCTTCTACAGACCGGTACCGACCTGCGCCCTTAAACACTTCGCCATCCACAGGTCGAGGAACAGCAGGCGCATCTGCATATTCTGGGTACTATCCTGAGCCAGCCTCGTCTTTTGCGGGCTCGTTGCCATCCAACACCCTTCAGTACCAGCCAGGCTACACTCAAGACCAAAGGCAGCAGCAGAATTTCGCAGGCTATACCCCAGACATCAGCATGTACAATGTTGGACAACAGGCGGCCCAGAATACTGTGTACGACTCGGCCTCGCAGTTCCAGGCTCGGCAGCCTGCAGCAATGCAAATGCTGTCAGATGTCGCAGCACCCTACTTTCCAGGTGAACAAAATAACCCACCAGGCCCGCCTACGCTGCAACATCATCCGTCTTCGGGGTCCTCTGCAGTGTATCAACACCAGCAGAGCCCTGCAGACCGCAGTGCCCCTCTTCTTCAGCAAGGTTACCCCACGAGCATGAATATGGGCGCAATGACCCAGAATGCTCCAGAGATCATGGAGGAGGAGGACTTTCAAGCACAGGGCCCTGGGATGGAAGCAGCCTATACGGCCTACCAAACGGCGCTAAAGCAGATCTTCCAAAACACAATCAACGGGCGCCTAGGAGAAGCAAGTCTTTCGCTTCTTGAAGTATCTGAGTGGCTTCTGGGTCATGTTGGGGATCTAGGTAGGCTCCCTCTTTCTTCTGTTGATCCTGCCCACTAATAGTTTTCTGATAAGGTCTTACTGTAGACGAAGTTGCACTGCACAGCGATCGGATCCGTCTCTGGGGCGAGTTTAATACGGCATGGCTCAGTATATTCCAGAAGCAAAAGGATATGCTGGAATCTGGGCAGCAGCTGCAGCGTGGCCAAAGCTTCATGACCCAAGAATTCATTAATAAGATGGCCAAGGATTTGATCAGAATGTGCGATGCTGTTGAGAAACATGGCTTGGTTGATTACCAGTACGGAGTTGCTGAGGAGCAGATAATTATGAGTGCGCATTACCTTTTGCCGGAGACAAGAAAACTCTGCTAACAACAGTACAGTTCTCACTGAATGTCTCGACCTCCAAGAGTCAATAGAAGGGGTCGGGTCAAATCAGGGCATGGGTAGAGCACCCCCTTGAGCCTCCAGCCTTCATTCTCTTCTTTTCCTTTAATTTTGTCTAAATACTATGTAACTCTACGATCCTGCCATGAGTTTAGCGCTTCATGTTTGATGTTCTATGGCAGTCACGACAATTCTTTTACGCGGGTGGGGATCCAGGTGTTGGCGGGGTTTACATACCGGCATTTTCAGGGGTAAAAAGGCTTTTCACGATGGCAATGGGATTTACTGGCGGCTGGATGGGGTGGTCTGGGGAACGGGACGGGAATGGTAAGGATGGATGGCATTACAGGGCGGGCTTTCACGAGCACTCCGGGGTCTGTTGCCTATTGCTAGGCACTGTGATTTGGTCTGGAGCCGACTGCAGTCACTACTTACTTGCGTACGAGCGCAGTACATACACCTGCCACGAATAGAACATTGCACATAACTAAGAAAGAATATACGATCAAGTTGTCTTAGCTCGATTGGTCTTCATTCCCGCCCTTCCCAGCACACTGCACGTCGTCATAGGCATGTAGTCATGGTGAGGTTACATTCAGAACCCCTCCCTCCACCCCACGTCCATCATGTCTCAGCCTCGCTTCCCCTCAACCCAGCCCATAAGTAGCAGAAAAAGAAAACATACCTGCATGAAGATCAGATCTAGCTCAGCAGATCAATCTAGATCTCACATCCCACAGACCTGGTTGACACAGCACAGCACAGCCCGATTTCCGGATTCCCAGCATCGGGGTTGTCCCGGATCGAGTGATAACTTCCCTGCCGTGTCTGCAAATGGCACAGCGTCTTTTGCTTTTGTGATTCATCACATTTCGTAAACAATCTGTCATATGACGACCTGCAACAAAGGTTTCCTATCACTTTTTTGCTCAACTTGATAGTGTTACTAGTGCAAAGAGAGACCAGATCACGGAGCGCCTGGATTTTGGGCAGTGGGCTTGTCTTTGGTCAGCAGGTTGCAATTGATGCTATATCAGGTTCTACTAAGATACGAGATGACAATTGACTTCTCGATGATCAAATAAGTTTTGACAACGTGTCATTGAGCTGATTGCGTACTCAACTGCCTTACTGGTTAGCCCCATCGAGGCCCTACAAAGCGTCGACTAAGGTTCAGCGAACGAATCAGTTGGGATCCTAGACTGATAGGCACCCAGTCGATGTGAAGCGCCTCAAACTAAGAATTCAAGAAGGGGCGGAAATAAGAGTAAGCAGAAGGATAAGAAACAGAAACAAGGCCGGGGATTCAGCGCTTGTAATACAGGACATGAAGATCTTGTGCCACGTCAAAAGGGCAAGCCAACAGAAGGCAATCCGATCTACATCGTTTGGTTCGATTTCATTTGCCAATGCTACGAGGCGTCAGCACAGCATGCAGCAGCTGGGAATCCTGGGTCCATGGTCCTGGATCTGCACTTAATTGGGTGCCGTTGCCACGTCGAATGGAAGTGAACCCGGGGTTGGTGTTTGGCTTTGCCTGTGGGCTACAGACCTATATTGAGTCTGTTATTGGTGTGGGTGGGGTGAAGAGCGCGAGGCTGTTCAGCTGCAGCTACTTGCGGCAAAAGCAAAGAGGAGAAAGTTACCTAACAATACGTCAATGGTCAAGGTGTGTAGAGGTTTTATATTGAACTAATTATCGGTAAATATTTGATGTGGTAAATAGATTTTGGTGCTGTATATTCATTCCCCCCCCCAACAGGTGTTACGGAGTTCAGAAGCGGCGTGATCATAAGCTTGGTCCGAGAACCAAGTTTTCCCGCCAGTTTTTGCATCAAATCTATATTCGCAGCATTGTGTCGTTGACTTCAGACTAGATAGCTACCAGGAGACGGATACTTTGCCATTTTCACTTTCTGCACCCTCCCAAACATCTCCTGGATTGGCACTCACCAGCATTTGAGTTCAAGTACAAGTACAAACGACATGAAAGAGGTTATCTTCTGCTCGACAGCAGACGATTTCTCGATACAATAGAGATACTTGCGTCTCCTGGCTGAAGTAATTCGATCAAATCATTTCATCTCGTCAGATAGGCACTGTCCGTCAATTTTACAGCGTGCCCGGCAGCTTCCCTCGCCAAAGAACCTGACGAGCTGTGGGCAATATGTCCTCTCTATACAATATATGCCGGACGAATTGGAGACAAGCCTAAAAGTCTTCGAATTGAGAAGGCTCTCAACCCCAGAAGATCGTTAACTTAGCAACCTACACAACGTAATGATCGACCGCGAGATGGTATTCGCCTTAGTACAATATAATACAGGACACAGAGTCTCTATCTCTTCACCCATGCCGGCATTTTTCTGGCCTTGACATGACCTGGTTTCTTCCTTTCCACTCTTCTTGGGTCGCGAGTTACACAACCAGCTGTGATGCGTCAGTGTCGAACTCAAATGATATCAAGGATACTTGAAAATACGATGGATCTCCCCAGAGCTTACCTCTTCTTAAAGCCGGCTTCAGGCCAGGTTCGTGAGCCAGTAACGCCTTGCCCACAGCCAAGGTCAAAGCTTCTGCTTGACCTGTTGTGCCACCACCAGAGACAAGAGCCCATACGTTGTACTTGTCCATCCTGTCCGTAGCCTTCAATGCCCAGATAGCACTTTCCCTATCATGGATCCTCCCAAATGCCTCTGCCAATGTCTTGCCGTTGATCAAAACTTCCCCAGTACCCTCTACAACCCAAGCTCTTGCCGTTGAAGACTTCCTCCTTCCAGCCCCCAAAGCCCTGCCAAGATTGTCTATCGGTATGACCTTTGTGTCATTCTGATATGGGTTGATGTCTTTCTTGTACTCATTCAATGCCGCCTTTACTTCCGGGGGCATGAGAGATGGATGTATGGAATTCAACCGTTGAAGCAATTCGATAATCTTGTGGTATTTGGAAGCCTTGACCGATTCTCCAACCATATTTCGATACTCAACCAGCGACCGCCATGCTACTCTTGGAGCTTCTCCTGGCTTCACTGTTGGGAGAGCAGAAAACCTGCGGACAAGGCTCTGGAGGGCAAGGAGATCATCAATGAAAATTGGCTGGGCCGTGAAGTAAGATGGTGAATCGGGAATAAGTCGAGCGAAGAAGGGAGCTTCATGTGATTCTCCGTCTACGCCAATCTCTCCACCGAATTTGATTGCCGGAGCTGCAATGCCTGCGCGGAGTCGAGTTGAGGTTGAAAATTGTTTTGTTGAAGCTTTGAGGACAGCCCTGCGCGTAGGTAGATTGGGAGAGATCGCTCGCGGCGTACAGGCGCTCCGAAGGCCTTCACGAAGACTTGCAGGAAGCCATGCCACCTTCATCGTGCGATTGATACCCGCAGTAGCGTTGTCGTGGTCAGAACTTTTCGTTGACAGCTGGATACGAATATTAAAAGTAGACAGCCGAGAGAACTGAGGTCCTGCGGCCTCAGTTGATTTTCAGGCCTTATGAGTTGCCTGAGGAGCCACAGTAGGTAGATTCCCGCTGCCTAGCTGCATTTGCTCTAGCTTGCAGCCCCGCCACACATACTAAACGACCTACTTCAGAGATTTTTCCTGTTGAACTTCCTTCAAGCTTCTTCTTCTTCCAAACAACATACTCAAATCACGACACCGCAAACATGGCCCCATTCGGAAAGCTGTACACCTACCCGGTATGTTTCTTCTACAGCTTCTGCATCTGAATATGCAGTTTTTATCCCTCTCCAGACCTTACGACTAATCATTGCAATAGGGCAACCCCCGCTCCACCGCCATTCGCGCTGTGGCCAAGGCCAATAATGTCGACATCGAGATCGTTGAGACTGAGCCAGCGAAGGGCGTTTCCGCCGAATACCTCAAAATCAACAAGCTCGGCAAGGTCCCGACCTTTGTCGGTGCTGATGGTTACACTCTCCACGAGTGCATTGCCATTGCCATCTACAGTACGTGCCCATACCAATGCCCCTCCTGGGACACCACAACACAGCACCATGCCCCCTTTTGGCGCGCGGTCCCTGCTATGATGAAAAAACCTTTTCAGTTATCCCTGTCTTAACAATCGTGTGGACTTATTAATTAGACTCTGAGCATTTAACACAAAACACTTTACATTTCTTCATTGAGTTATTTATGACCAGCCACTGACAGTCCTAAAGTCACCTCCCAAAACGAAAAGACCACTCTCCTCGGCAAGACCAAGCAAGAGTAAGCCCACCTACTATACTAAGCGGAACGCCATATGCTGACTCCAACAGTTACGCTGCCATCTTGAAGTGGATGTCTTTCTTCAATACCGAGATCCTTCCTACCCTTGGTGGCTGGTTCCGTCCTCTCATCGGCCGTGACCCATACAACAAGAAGAGCGTTGATGAGTCATCCAAGGCCGCTCTCAAGGCAGTCAGTGTTGTCGAGGAGCACCTCCAAAACAACACCTACCTTGCTGGTGAGCGTATCACTCTGGCTGATCTCTTCGCCGCTGGTATCATCTCCCGTGGTTTCCAATTTTTCTTCGATAAGACATGGCGCTCTGCCAACCCTAACGTCACCCGTTGGTACGAGACAGTCTACAACCAGCCAATCTACTCCGCTGTTGTTGACCCACTCGCATTCATCGATGAGGCCATCAAGAACCAAGCCCCAAAGAAGCCAGAGCAGCCCAAGAAGGAGGCCGCACCAAAGGCTGCCCCTAAGCCAAAGGCTAAGGCTGCTGAGGAGGAGGAAGAGGAGGAAGTCCAGGAGGCGCCAAAGGCCAAGCACCCCCTTGAGTCTCTCTCCAAGCCAACCATCCCTCTTGATGAGTGGAAGCGTCAATACTCCAACAGCGACACCCCTGTTGCCCTTAAGTGGTTTTGGGAGAACTTCAACGCCGAGGACTACTCCATCTGGAGAGTCGACTACAAGTACAACGAGGAGCTTACCCAGGTCTTCATGACTTCCAATCTGATTGGTGGGTTCTTCGCTCGTCTTGAGGGCTCCCGAAAGTACATCTTCGGCTGTGCTTCTGTTTATGGTGTGAAGGATGACTCTGTTATTCAAGGTGCCTTTGTCATCCGTGGACAAGAGGCTCTTCCAGCTTTCGATGTCGCTCCCGACTACGAGAGTTACGAGTTCACCAAGCTTGACCCAACCAAGGCTGAGGACAAGGAATTTGTCAACGACCAATGGACTTGGGAAAAGCCAGTCACCGTCAATGGTAAAGAGTACCCGTGGGCTGATGGCAAGGTCTTCAAGTAAAGTTGAGGCCTAGCATGGGCTCTTCAATCTGTCAATTAGCGTTGGGGGATAATTGGGATGGGATGGATGAATTGTAATGATCATGATACATGGAAGGGTGGGAACACCCGTGAGCCCCACAAGGTTCGCAATGCAATGCAATGCCACAATGACATTATATTTATGATTTCGCGCAGGTCTTCTCTATCCATTAATGCACCTTTGATGACTGTAATGCTTGTTGCTTGTCGGGTATCGAGTCAAGGAAATTCGTTCCACAATGTCTTTTTTGCAAATCGCCTCAATCACCTGTTGAGATCTCATGAATTCAAATTCATTGTACCTTTATAGGCCACACCTACGGCCTGTCCGAACACGGAGTGTCTTCGCTGTCCTATAATACACCATGAGCAGCGAACATTAGATAGGATAGAATTGTGAATGCTTACATCTAGCAACCAACAAGTGGCTCTCGAAGATTTGAGAGGACTTAGTGTTGACCACTTCGGTGGCTACACTATCCATGGTACTGGATGTTGTGGGCTGAAACTGGTGGAACTGCCCTGAAAGGACGAGCTCTTAAATATGCAGCAACATTTGAATGCATGCTAAGGTTGTTCAGGTAATCATGGACTTGCGGTAATATCTGCCCTGGCTCATCTTCGTCACCAAAGAACTCTGGGATCGAGATCATATTGAATGGTTCTGTTCTCCCCTTCTCAGGCGAATCATCCACCAAAACAGTGTTCGCGTGGCTCCATCTCTCCCCAAGGTCGAACGAAGGGTGAGAGGCCGCGATCTTGGGGTCATTCCACAGCTTTGTCAACCTTTTATAGCACTGTGTTCTCGCATTGTAGTCGCCGGGCGATAAACCAAACATCTCCCGTCCCCATATTGCCACGACCTTACGTCTGAGTTCCTGGTCAAGAATGGCGTCGCACATCAGTTTGACGTTTTCCGGTCTCGCAGACGACCATATCACAACCGTGAAAGTGTTGATACAGTATCTGAGGAACTTGGCTGTATTTGGTCGGGCAATGAACTTCGAGGGAGCTCTCTTGTTAGGTCGGAAGAGAAGCGTGCCATTCAGATCGATAACGACGAGGAGATGTTGAGCTTGGGGAAGTTGTCGTACAGGCTCGCAGCTCACAGAAAGGTAGATCGGAGTAGGATTTGGTATACCTCCTGACTCTGGAGATGGAGGGATGATTGCGTCTCTTGGAAGCTTTGCAGACGGAGTTCCGTTCATGTTTCTGCCTTGATTCGTCCGCCAGTTAGGATTTCGGTCGTTTGGAATGAAGCCTCGAGCTTTGGAAGATCTGGTGGCTGTTGGATGATATTTGGAGGACGTTTTGCCTTTGATCGAGACCTTCTTAAGAGATTGCGTGACGGCGTCAATGTCGTCTGTAGGGACGCTGTCTTTTGGTTTTCGAGGAACAGAGTGGGTTGTCTCCAAAGAAGGGGAGGATGGTTGAAAAGTGTCTGCTTGCGGGTTCATGGTCGCAGCTTGGTAGGAAAATCGCAAGCTCTTGTTGAAGATGCCATAGGCTCTTCCTCTTGGCCGGTACCGCAGAGCGTACATCAAATGTGAAGTTCACTTTCGAAAAAACTTGATAGAAGTACAGAATCACTAAGTTGCTCCAATGAATTGCCGGTCTTTACCGCCTCTTGGCACAGCTTGAATTGGCTAAGCTCTACAGAAGGCATGTCTGATAACAACAATTTTTGACATTTTCACAACCACAGCAACTATGTCTTCCGTAAAGCGCAAAGCACCAGAAACTCTTCTCCAGCGTCGTGTGAGGCCCAGATGGGAGCCTAGTGAGAAATTGGAGGAAACCAACGAGGAGACTTTGGCAGAATCGAGCGCAGAGAACGACGATGAGGGGGTCAGAGATGCCGCAGAAGAGAACGATAGCAGCGAAGAGGTTCGTTGAAACCAGGATGTCTGATTATATGCGTTTCTGACACTTTAGCAGCCGGAGTCGGACGAGCCAGAAGAAGAAATCACAGACAATGTGGCCTCAATATCATTCGGCGCATTAGCTAAAGCACAGGCTTCATTGGAACCAGGTCGCAAGAAGCGGGTTGCGAACAAGGTCGGAGATACGTGGGAGGATAACGAGGCACTCGAACGGAAAGCTGGCAGAAAGGATCACAGGGATTTCAACAGATCAAGTAAACATGCCCCCACCGAAATATCGAGCAAGAAGGCAGTTTCCCGGAAGCGTGAGGTTGTACCTGTTGTCAAAAGAGCATATCGCGACCCGAGATTTGAGGCTGTAGGAGGACCAATTGATGAAACGAAAGTCAGCAAAGCGTATGCATTCTTGGACGACTACCGTGAAGACGAGATGAAAGAGTTGCGCAACGCAATCAAGAATACGAAGGATGAGGACGCCAAGGAGAAATTGAAGCGGGCATTATTGTCAATGGAATCAAAGAAGAAGGCTCGGCTGAGGAAGAACAAGGAGCAGGAGATTCTCGACCGACATAGAAAGGAAGAAAAGGAACTGGTGAAGCAAGGAAAGCAGCCCTTCTATCTCAAGAAAGCGGAGCAGAAGAAGCGTGTCTTGCTTGATACTTTCGGGGATCTCAAGGGGAAACAACTCGATCGTGTCATCGAGCGGAGAAGGAAGAAGGTGGAGGGCAAGGAGAAGAAAAAGATGCCGTATGCACGAAGAACTGTGGAGTAGGTTGACATTCCCCAGACACAATCACATTGCAGCATTTCCTCGAGGACGGCACTTCCACACTTTGAATATTTTATTCCAACTGTGCATTCTAGCTAATGTACAGGGTGGCGATGATCTTTTTTGTATTTATTTACAAAAGATTGGCCTTCTTCATGCTGTTTTCAAACAATTCTCGACACCTTACACGGCTCCCTAGCCTTGCACATAGTAAGAATGCGCCACTCAGCTTTCTATGCAGGCTATATGTCTCTTCTGGTGGGGGAGCCAGCCTCTCCCTGATCATCAGCGGAATTAGCTCCTTCACACGGTCTGTGATTGTCTGATTTTTGAAGTCATAAATCTCTGGTGATGATTCCAGGAACGGCTCAGCAAGCGTCAGAACGGATGCGATGTGCGCATTGAGCATAGCCTTCGACTCTTGTCCGGTGAGATAGCCCAATTCAATTGACAGGGCCTCTACAGTATTTCTGTCTGACCTGGAAGCTGCTGCTAGCAGTTGTGTATATCTCGTAATGAAAGACTCCGGGTACTCTCGTGACGCTCCAAAATCTAACAGTTCCAACTTGTTCGTTTTGGCATTGAATAAGAAATTCGTCCAGTTCGGATCCGTCTGCATAAATCTGAATTCGGTAATTTCGCGAAGGCAGAGACGAAGGATTTGGGTACCAATCCAGTCTTTCTGCTCTTGTGTGAAACTCTGCACCCTAGTGACCCCAATACCATCCATAAATTCCATGGTTAATACCTGCTCTCCTGAAGCTTCCGAGTAGACTCTCGGGACAACAAACACGTCCTTCTCGTCTTCTAGCAACTCTTCGAATCTCCGTCCGCATTCGGCTTCTCTAATGTAATCGCATTCCCATGCCAGTTCAGTCCTGGCATTAGCGATGGTCTTGTCCAGAAAGAGGCCCTTTGGCAAAAGTCGGGAAGCAGTCAGGAGAAGTGCAAGGTTGCTGAGATCTGAATCGATGGAGTTGGCAACTCCGGGGTATTGGACTTTCACGGCTACACGAGCACCGTTGGACTTCAAGACAGCACTGTGGACCTGCCCTATTGAGGCGGCCGCCAGTGGCTTCTCGTCAAAGCTGGAGAAAATCTCTCTCCATTCTGAACCCAGATTCGCAGCAAGAACTTGATCACGCTGGGAAGGCGGCATGTAATCTGCCCTGTCCTGGACTCTCTGCAAGACTTCTCGGATTGGCTCAGGCAGCATCTTCGAGTCCTGGAAGCTGATGACCTGGCCGAGCTTCAGAGCAGCGCCTCGCATACGTGAGAGCTTCGTCACGAGTCTGTCCATATTGCCCGCGCTGAGCATGTAAGAACCTTCACTGCCGCTTCCGCCTACTCGGCGAAGACTTTCAGAGATTGCACCTCCAACCATACCAGCCGCCAAGCCCCCATAGTTCCAAAGCCTCCCTAGTCTCGATGAAGGCACTTTCGACTCTTTCAGTTCATACGGCATCGTATTTGATGGGCTAACGGCTTCCTCCGCTAAAGATTCGGCGAGCTTCTCGACGTCTTCATCGGGCTGTTTGGAAGTGATATCAGATTTTAAGATTCCCACGTGTTGATCATCCTGTAGACTGTGAGTTTCGACCTCATTGCGGCCAAATTCTTCTGTAGGCACTGTCCGATCGCTGGACGTACTAGTCTCATCTTTCTTCTGCCCCTTTATTTTCTGGCCTCGCTGAACATCTCCGCCGAGAAGCCTCGCGACCCGCGGGCTGTGGAACAGATCGGTATTGATTCCCTCGGGAGGAGACTCGCCGTCAGCACGTAAATTCGCCGAGCTGTAGAATGTGTCTGAGTTAATCTCTGTTTCCGGCAGATGGGGTTCTCCTTGTGCGTTCGATGCATTGCTCGGGAGTTGTACTCGAGGTAAAGAGGAAACAGGGGGCGAATTATGTGTTGACTTTTCATAGAAGCTATCCTCACCATGTCCCTCCTCCAGGGGACCCTCCACAGAGCTATCAAATGCATCTGCCGTCTGGAAGGGTATTTGTGTCGGCTCTTGGATAGGTGCATTTACAGTAGTTGACTGTGGCTCTTGAGAAGGGACAGGGATCGATGAGGCATTTGAAGAGACTGGTGCAATTCCGTCGCTATTCAGTGGGCTTTTTGCCGGCTCATCCTGCGGTCTGATAGACAACACCTCGTGGTCTAGTTCGGCTTGATTCAGGTCTGCATCCTCCGCTGGGATGGTTCCATCTGGTAGGGGAAACCGGTTGGCCTTCTCCTGCCTGATCTCTAGGTCTGCCTCGGGAGCTTTATCGACAGCAGAATTGGATGATGACTTTTCGTAGAAATGATCTTGATCGATTCCGCTTCGAGGGCCAGGTTTTGGGGGTCCTGTAGTCGATTCTTTCCTTGGGACTTCTCCTCCACTCGGACGAGCAGGTTTTTCTGAAGACCATTCTGGCGCATCATCATTCAAGCGTGAAGCAAGAAACGAAGCTGCTTTGACAGTCTCGGTGACACGGTCCGTTTGGTTGCGCACAGCTCTTGCCAGTGTTGATGTCCTGTTATAAACTTCGAGCTGTCTTGATCTTAACGCGACATGCTTCTGGGCCACGCCACGGGAAGCATTGAAGAGCGCGGCAAGGTCTAAGAGTCGCTTCCCAGCCATGACAGCGGATTATGGCGGGGCCTGCAAGTGGCTATCTTTCCATTCTGCACTGCAGTGTCGAGACGGAGTTTAAAGTCGCAGGGAGGGGAGCGCTGTCGTTGTGTGGTGTGATGGGAAAGAATTTACAAAGTCGCCAATGACGTCTTGTAATGGAGGTGTCAAAGCTCAAGCTCACCAGTTCGGTTTGCTTGGCAAGGGGCTCGGCTAAGATGTCTTGTTTACCTAGATATTTAAGATTGATAGATATGGAGGAGTAACGTTGAGACTACATACTTTACAAGTTCAAGCGGGAAATTCAATAGAAAGCACCTGAAATGAAGTATTGGTTGTGCTGTGGCATCAGTGGTTCGAGAGGTAAAGTCATTTGATGAACGGCTCACTATATACATCATAGAACAACTTTGTGCCGTATCTTGCATTTACATATTTGCATTTGCATCTTTAGGATACCACATTCATTTCCACAATTCTTACTTAACATTTAGAGCTGGCTTTCCTCTTCAACAGCTTCACAGAAGAGTGGTGAAGGGGTTCATTGTACTATCAACCATGCGCGATCTGCAATATTAGCCGCATCACCTGTGGAACTTAAGCACTCATAGTTGGCTTTATCGCCTTAACTCTTCGACGGTGCTTTCGATGCTTGCAGATAAATCCATTATGAATTTCGCATTAGATGCAGCCCGAAATTGGGGGGGTATGTCCTAACTACTTGCTCGAGGGGGTCCACCGGGCCCTCAAGCCAGACTTTGTCCGAACAGTATGAGGTGTTTGGATTCCAAAGTTGGATGAGGATCCACGAGAGCTTCCTCCCCCAACTTTGCTCCACAATCTCTGTGCAGCTGGCGTCAATTGACCTGACTCGACCCTTGGGCTGCTAGGAAATTTCGGTACGGGGGTTGCATCTACTTTGCCTGTCATCCCATTTTTGGTTGATGTTCGCTTGGATTGCGCATTTCTGTCAACCATTCGGTGATGTAGATCTTCTCTCCTACTCTGGTCCTTGATAACGAAAGGGTTCCTCACCAGCTCTCCTCTTCCTAGGTCGATAATTGGAGCAGGTCCATACGGCTCATCCTCTGGCTCATCATCTACAAAGGCATACCCATTTACTCGAGGTGTTTCACTTCCTCCTAATCCTGATTCCGAGTCAGAGGCCTGTCGTCGTCCGGCGATGGCGTCTCGGACAGCGGACATGGATGGCGATGGGGGAATCTTGGGCTCGTCTGGGGCAACGATTGCGATCGGCATGCGGGTATTGCTGTAAACAACACTTTTTGGGGCCGCCCTTGACTCATTCTGCAACCTTTGGGCTATTGTCTCAACGGAATCTTCCACGCTGTCGAGACGAAACATCAAATTGTTATCCGGCTTTGACTTCCATGAGTCTGGACGTGCAGGTTTCTCATTGACATCCTGAATGGCGAGCCTGTCTCTTTTCCCCCCATCATCCAAAAGAGAGCCTCGTGACGTCAGGAGCTTCGCTTCAATCTCTTTTTGCTTCAGCATCATTTTCGACGGCAACTTATTGTTGGCTGACCACATCCAGGCATACTTCTCAGCTCGTTTCTGATTTTGCTTGTCGAGAAGTTTGTAGAAACTTTCGTTGTCTTCGCTTGTGTACAAAGACTGAAATCTGTCCAGACTCATGTTGGTATCAACCTCTGGTATTACTGTTGCCTGCGTTGATGTCGTAATATCGGAGACACCCGACATTGGGGTATCGCCGACAAAAGTCCTGGGAGTATCCGATGCTCGTAGCGGGGTTTGCATGGAGGTGCCACGCCTTCCTCTTCGTCTGCCAGGCGTCATAACTTGCGTGAGCCTGCGGCTAGCTGTCGAAATCCATGCTGGATCTTTCGAGTCGAGGGCATCCAAGTACTCTTGCTGAGTCTCTGTCTCCAACAGCCCAGGGAAGAAATCTCGTGCAATGATTTCGGATATCGCATCAGTGTATGACTCCTCGTCGATTACATTTTTAGGTCGCTTGATTCGTTTCGGTGGCGGAGGCATCAACTGAGTATCTGTTGACTTGCGAACAAGCGCTGAGGAGGTAGGTGGCTCCATGTCCGCGCAGCGCTACTTAGAATAGCTAGCAGGCGTTACCATTCGAGTTACAGTCGATGTGATGCGATGCGATGTTGTATTGTTTTGGAAGAAAGCGGTCCTTCATCGCCGATTGTCCTTGCGCAGGTACGGTTAATCAACAGGCGAAGGGTGCGTCACGTCGAGGCTGGAAAAGAAATGGTGTGTAAGCGTCCTAAGGCTGATGTGACGGCGATCGGGTTCCTGGGGACTATTGCGGTATGCTGTTTTATGCTGTGCTGCTCTGTGGTTGAGAAGCTGGGTGTTCGAAAGGACAAAGGTCGTGGTCGTGGTTTGAGATGAAAGATTGTACTAAAGTGAAGGTCGGAGCAACAGCCTCACCATAGCCATACCTTAGCCAAGACCAGAACCCCACCATCTGAAGAGTTCGGCTAGCCTAGCCTGATATAGTTTAACCTTATTTCTCTTTCCCACCTGCCCGCAACTTGGTGTCCGAGTCCGGGTGCTGACAGGGGTGCGCAGGTGAAAATGCAGTGCAGTGCAGTGCAGGCGAGTGCAGGCATAGATCATAGATGGGAAAGGAAAGCTTGGACTCGATTTCCGTGTAGCTGTTTGTTCGTCCACGCCGCCTCACTTACACTTACACTTACACCTTACACTTACCCTACCTACCAGCCCAACCCAGCCCAGCCTGCCTCTGCCACGCTGCCAATCTGCCAATCTGCATCTTCTGTTTGCTTCCTTACTTCCAGAAGTTCCAAGCCCGATCAAGCACTTTATTTGGACCTGCATTGTCCCTCCTAGCTGTCTACTACTGCGGTCAAGTCTGCTTATACTTTTCATACAGCACCACGCCCTTAGATCCTGCTCAGCAACCTCGATTGCCCTGCCCTGCTCTGCCATCTCGTCCGCCGCCGCCCACCCATGACTTCCTCCGAGGAGCAGGCTGTCGCCTTCAAGAACGATGGCAACAAGGCATTTGCTGCGCACGACTGGCCAACAGCTATCGATTTCTACACCAAAGCAATAGAGCTGGATGACCAGAAACCAACATACTACTCGAATAGGGCGCAGGTATGTTCCTAGTTCTCAAAATACCTGCTCGCGTGACTGACTCGAAATGAAGGCGAATATCAAGTCTGAGGCATACGGTTATGCTATTGCAGATGCTACAAAGGCAATCGAACTCGACCCTAACTTCGTCAAGGTATGCGGTTCCTCTGGAAGAAGTGGATGTGCCGATCGCTGACCGCAACCCAGGCATATTACCGCCGAGCTGTGGCCTATACAGCAATCCTAAAATCAAAAGAGGCTCTAAAGGACTTTAAGACCGTTGTTAGGAAAGCGCCGAACGACAAGGATGCGAAGCTTAAGCTGGCAGAATGCGAAAAAATTGTCAAGAGAGTGGCTTTTCTACAGGCCATCGATCCTGGGGACGAGCCATCTGCTGCCGAGGGTCTGGACCTGGACTCAATGGTTGTGGACGCCGATTATGACGGGGCACGATTGGAACAGGAGATGACACAAGAGTTCATAAGTGATATGCTGGACCGATTCAAGAACGGGAAGAAGATCCACAAGAAATACGTTTATCAGATAATCTTGGCGGTTAAGAAGATCGTTTATGACGAAGCAACTATGGTTGAGATGGAGATCGAGGACGATGCAAACCTTACCGTTTGTGGAGATACACATGGTATGTGACCTTTTTGTCTTCCGCGAAAACTGAGCTAAATTTCTACAGGCCAATTTTTCGATCTTATGGAACTGTTCCGCTTGAATGGATTCCCAACCGAGAAGCACTACTACCTTTTCAATGGTGACTTTGTTGACAGAGGCTCGTGGTCGACTGAGATTGCTCTTCTGTTGTATGCGTACAAGTGGTTGCGCCCAGCCTCATTCTTCATAAACCGTGGAAATCACGAGACTGACGACATGAACCGTGTCTATGGATTTGAAGGAGAGTGCAAAGCGAAATATAATGGTACTTGTGTCCTTTCCATTTTTGCGCCTGTCTTGCCACAGCTCTAATCGTGACCGTATCTAGAGCGCATATTCAAGCTTTTCTCAGAGAGTTTCTCAGCACTGCCACTAGCAACTCTCATTGGCAAGAAATACCTTGTCCTTCACGGCGGCTTGTTCTCTGATGACAAGGTCACCCTGGATGATATCCGGAAGCTCAACAGGCACAATCAGCGACAACCAGGGCAGGCGGGGCTAATGATGGAAATGCTGTGGACAGATCCCCAGACCGAACCTGGTCGTGGTCCCAGCAAGAGAGGTGTTGGAATGCAATTCGGACCAGATGTCACGAAGAGATTCTGTGAAAACAACGGCTTAGAGGCCATCATTCGCAGCCATGAAGTGAGGATGGAAGGGTACGAGGAAGAACATGACGGGAGATGCATTACAGGTATTCTTCCCCCAAACAGTCTCACGTCGAAGTACTAACCCTTGAAAGTCTTCTCTGCACCAAGGTATTGTGACAGCACTGAGAACAAAGGTGCCTACATCAATATCGGCCCTGACTACAAACTCGAATTCCACAAATTCGACGCCGTCCCACATCCCAATATTAAACCCATGGTTCGTTCTCCCTTGAAGTGACCTCTCTCAATCTCCTTCGCGAATTTTCTGACGATGTACAGGCCTATGCGCAAAGCAGTCTTATGTCTATGACCTAAGAACCCATAGCGGCCTCCTAGAAAAGCATGCGTGGACCTCTTGGGATCGTTTCGTTGCACACCGAGCATTCAAGGCATTGCGAAAGGGCGTTGGGATACCAGAAGCTGGAAGTGGACACCCCAAAAGGACCAGACTATGACAGGTGTACAAATAAGGGGTTAGATACCCGTCGCAAGTTGACTCAAGGCAATAGAGATGTGGATCGTGCTGCGTGTGCCGAATAAGCCCTTTGCCCTTCGATCCTTTCTTTCACTGATTCCAAATCTGATCTGCTTCTCTTTGCGCGACCAGAACACTAAGCCAGTTCCCCGAGGTCTTGATTCTCCATCCCATCTTGCCGCTCATCTCAGAACCTCCAATCCATCCTCCAACAGCTGCAAGCACATGGCTGAGATCTTCTCGAGGAACCCTGATCCAGGTCTCCTTGCCCTCCACCTTCAAAATATCAATGGAGATTGCTGAGCCTGTGAGTCCGAGAAACTGGTTCAGAGCGGACCCAATGTAAGAGCGCACTGTGAGAGAATCTAATTGGGAACCTGTTCCGCTTGGCGATTCAGAAACCAGCTGGAGGCAGACGTATGAGAACTGGGGTGTCTTTATGGTCTTTGACGTGATTTCATGTCCTCTGTGTAGCTTTTGTTGGCTACTCTTCTGATCAGCAGTACTCGCAATATTCCCGTCACTCGCCATCGTCGGTGCAGCTCGATTAAAGTATGTTGACTCGAGATCCTCCTAAGGACTTGATACTGAAGTGCAAGGGAACTGGCAGCCAGCATGAGTCTGAATTATCATGCGTCGATAATTATTTGAGTACCGGGGCAACTGTGGGTTTGGCCGTCTTCTCATGCTTCCAGACCGAAGTTCTGAAGTTGAGCTTGATGATATCAAGCTCTGGGTCATTCGCGGTGCTAAAATGATGCGTTTCCAATTAATACTGATGATACTGAGAATTTTGGCGCTAGTGGAAAGCGAGGCTAAGGGCGCCCCGCCTCTCGCCTTTCCTCCTTCTCTTCTCTCCCGTCCTGAATTTCAAGAAGACATGGCCCGGTGACAGCTCTACCTGGCGATGAGACCGTGTCCATAATTTCCGGTACAAAAGGTAAAGGTACAGTTCGGGTCTGATAACGTGATCAATTTTCACCGATGAGCCAATCGTTTCGGATTTCGCGAGTTGGTCGCATTATGCCCTTCGTGTTTACAGCTGCTCATACACTTCACTTGCTCTAACGAAACTTCTTGTTGTCTAGAGATGCAGGGGTCCTCGAGACTGAGGAAAGTGGCTGCCTTTCGCAACACTCTTCTCTCCCATGCTATGAATCTAAGTAGATATGGGAGCAAAGGATAATATCGCGAGGTGCATTTATAATTTCATTGCAAGCTCTTGCGAAAACAAGATATTAGAACATTGGCGCACGTGTGGGCCGATATTCCGAGAACGAGTTAGGGAGCCACGTCAATATCCACTTATCTTTCCCACTGAACTCGCCTCCCTTCTGAGAGGGAATCAGTACACAGCAATATCAGCTTTCTTCGAGAGTTGAATGGTGCGTCTGGTTTCCTGAACCCTATGTACGTATCCATGACTAGCAGTATCATGCTCTCCCATTCTAGCTCCCATGTGGAATCTTTTCCCATTCAATCTCATCTGGCTCCTTCCCTTAACAGCGCGGTGATCAGCTTCTAGTTGCACAACCAAGCACATTGGTCGCATCGTGTAACTCACAATAGTTGGTCCCGCTCATCGTGAAACCTAACTTTTCAAGTACCCTGCCGCTTCTGCTGTTGTCCCTCTCTGTCTCTGCAATGAAGCGTCTCACGCCTCTTTCAACTACGGCCCACTCCATGACAGCCTCAGCCGCAACTCTCGCTATTCCTGAGCCCCAGCTACCTGAGAGATCAGAACACTGTCTTGCCCATGTGCCAGGAAATTTTCGATACAAGGAGCAGAGTCCCGGCGTTCTGGATGATGAGAGGTTCGGAAAGTGAGGATACGTACCATTTTTGTGCCACGCCGTACCTCAGCTCAACCATCTCCTGCCAAGGCGGAAGTGGAGGTTCGTCAGAGGCTCGCGGCGGCATAGAAGTCGAGCTCGCGTCACGGACACCTGCATAGCCAACCCAGTCGATATTGTTCATCATCGTCTGCAAGATATCGAATCCACGTTCGTTGAAAATCGTGACATCCTGCGTCGTTCCACCTAGCGCTCTTCCTGTATAGCTTCTGAGTCTGGAGAGATCACCATCTTCCACTAATTGGCCCACAGCAAAGTCGCCCATCTCGGTGTCTCTCTTCCAGGACCTATCAAGAGCTGCCCGGGTCTCCTCGACATTCCACGATCTTGCCAGAAAGCCCTGCCCGAACCCCATCTCACAAAACTCCTTGTTGGCATGCAGGCTTGCAAAGAAGGTCTGGTAAGAAGGTATCCGTTTCGCAAGCAGCGCAGGGACAAGGATCAGCGATCTACTCCGAATAAGTATCGCAAAGGGGGCGAAAGCTTCCGCATCTTCTAAAGGCGACATGTCATTCCGATCTGGCATTGTCGGGAATAAATTCTCACTCTTCCGCTGCTAAGGTCAGCAGTCAGCAACAGAAGTGTTGATTGCGCTAGTGCTTGACAGCGGTGTGTACTGCTCCCACCCCGCTTCCAATGAATAGGGAGTTACTGTGGAGCAATAAATGCAGGGGCTACAAGCGAGGCGTATCTGCCAGAAATAAACATCAATACAAGCTTTTCTTCGGCTACGAGTACCTAAATACTCATCCTGGATTTTTGACAAGATCTCAAATGTGGAACTTGGATTTGTACTCGGAATGTGTTTCTGAACATCACACGTCTTGCGGTGTGGTTTATTGTATACAACACATAAGCATAAGTACGACAGCCCTTCGGCCAAAGGCGGTGTTTTGTTGTGGTGACAGGCGAGAATCCAATCAACCTTGGCAATTGATAGACACAAAATGTTCACCACCGTCCGAGATGTTGTATCTACGACCGAAGAATCTATAGAGGGCGAGGTCCATTCCCGGTGAAGTTGAAGAAAATTCTGCACGCCATTCGAGAAGTTCAATAATATCTCAATCACAACATCAGTCTCATTACCGTGAAGTCCAGCCGGACATCTGATCTAACTCCGCATCATAACCAGTATATTGTCTATGCTCGGTATGCTGTACTCCGTCACCAGAGGGCACTCCAGATCGCTACAGAATATGCTCCGCCTCTAAACCGATGAACACTAATAGCAAATCACGATACGGCATCTGCCTTGAGATGATCTTTTAAGCATAGTTTAAACTATGTACAGAGTTGCCAGAAGCTAGTGTCTGTCGCCTCGTTAGGACGTACTTCAGTACATTGAAATGCTGCTCGTAATCTGGGGTTACAGAAAGTGCGAATTTCTGTAAATCGAGTCCATGCAGGCGCTTTAGCGCACACTCTACTGAGTATTGCTGAACAAGGTCACAACAACTTTTCTTCGCAAATTCAACAATCCTCGTCCCAGACCGGTGAATTGCATCACCTAGGGGTAGCAATTTTTAATAAATTTGGTTTCTGAGGATGTCGTACGGCTTGTTCTTGGCATTCAGGCGCTTTGTGGGGAAGGTCAACCCGAGGATGTAGGACACGGAGTTCAAGCTGCAGACCATCGAAAAACGTAAAATCCAGGTAGTTGCTTGCAAGCTAAATGTATAGTGCCCTAAACGCGTAGAAATTATGTAAGGTCCTGTCAGGTTGAGGTTGCAGCATTCCCACATCTCAGCTGCATCTCATGTATGTGATAAGTCGAACGCAATAGCAACCACACACGCCACCTCCCACGCAAGCTACCTCACGAAATATCTAGCCAGACACTAGAGAACGTCACTACACTTTCTCATAATTGAGTCTTTGAGTTCAGATCAAAATGGCGACATCGCGTCCAGTCAACCTGATGGCGACTTTGCGTCCGAAGCCAAACTCGGTTTCCCGAGTGCGTTCTCCTTACACTACGTATACGCAACTCGGCTAACACCTCAAGCAGCTCAAAGAAGTTCTTTTCGATCTGAGCAATGATGTCAAGAAGCACGAGCCTAGTTGCTTAAGTTATCAAATCTGGGAATACAAGACGGAAGACAAAGCCACCGCTTTCGTGCTTGTTGAGAAGTAAGACTGTTCCATGCCGTACAACGTTTCCAGATGGGCTGAAAAATAATCCTTTGCAGTTGGGCATCCCAGGCAGCATTCGATGACCACCGCAAGCAGCCTCGCCGACAAGATCATTGAGGACGAATAACTATTGAGTGAGAATGAGGAAGATCGGTTCATTTCCTTGGTCGGAGGTTTTATGCAACGCTAGTGAATGTTGAAAATGATCGGTGCTCGAGATGGCTAGGGTTCGGATGCCCGAGGTCGAGCGGGAGTTGAAAGCGTTACAAACGTCTCTCTTGCTTCTCCCAGAGAGTCGGAGTATGTACGCAGGAAGCAATACTCTGGTGATGACAGATTCATATCGAGCTTCATTCCATAGCACAGGCCGACGTGTAACCAGAGGACGGAATATTTTCATTCATTTATCAGCGAAAGGAAGTCTAGAGATATCCAGAGGTACTCCTGGGTCGATCGCGAATGTTACCGCTGAAATACGAAATCGCCCCGACGTTCTCGAAGTCCATTTGTCCACGAAAGATTGTTTAATCTGTTCCACCATATAATCGAAGTCTTTCGTCTTCACCTTAAGTACATGGGCACATCGCATCGCGTCCACTCATCCAGCAAGTGCTTGCTCGCACCACGAAGGAGAACATGGAAATGCTCCAAAACTCCTACACTCTGTAGCTTTGGGTCATTTTTGAAATATATGACACTATCCTCGGAGGCACCCTCAAATCGCATCTGTTGAATGAAAGTTGGGTCGACGAACTCCTCGACAATGGTCCTGGACTCGGCTGTCAATTCCCCTTGCTCAGTGATAGCTAGTCGTGTCTTCATCCAAACCACTACATGAGTAATGTCGGATGTTAGCCCGTAGAGCCAGTCATTGTAGATGATCTTGTAGTCATATTCATCAGCGAAAGGCTCGGGGTTATTCGGTAGAATGGGACAGTTCAGCGGCTGCGGAGATTTGGAATCGACCCAGAATAGACGGTTCTGTAAAAGAAAGGCCGCGGTCGAACTCTCATTTGAAATGGCCTCTCGCGACCGGTTGATATATCGACGGAGGACAGATGGTGCTCGAGGTAAAATCGAGAGATCATTCTTGGCTGGTTACGGACAGATATTAGCTGCATGAAATTTGTTCCCAGCTAAGTGATCAAAGGAGGAAGCAAGTACCAATCGCTATCTTCAGATTTGTCCAGGTGTATGGGACAAACTCATCGTCTATCATGGAGAGAGTCGCTTGATCGGTTGCAGTCAGGTGGAAGGGTGCAGCAGCCATCTTCAAGAGTTCCGGTATCTAGACTGGGAATGGAAGGCGGCAGTAGTGCTTCGCATGATCGGGCGGGGAAGACCTAAATAACAAGTTGAAGTACTGGTTGACTTAGGTTTAAAGTTACTGCAGGCAGACAGCCGAAACAGATCCATCGAACCCATAAATCGTAACACGTTTAGCGTCCCTGAGTGAGGGTTAACAAAACATATCGGAACTGGTCCCGGTCGTTGATACAATCGCTTTGATTTGGTTCAATGGCTTTGTCACACCGCAGGATATGCTTTGAGATTCTGAGGAAGCTTTTGATTTCCGCACGGAAGTAGCGGTCAAACCCCCGCGCAGATTAAAATTGCTGGACTTCCACCTTCGCGACGATTGACCTGAGCTGAGCACAACATATTGAAAGACGTTAGTGTGAACATGTTTGTCACTTGGGTACAATCGATACTAGATTTTGTAAGTAGGAGTCCGAGGCAACAGTCTTCTATGAAATGTGCTACTACTACTCTATTGCTGATCTGAAATTCCGTGGTAGAACATTGGCTCTGACAATTTCCATTTGGCTCCAGAGTGAATGGAAGCTTAGTCACACTCGAAGAACGATTTCGTTGCGGCAATTACGAGATGCTGCTCCTCAACAGTCATGTTGAAATACAATGGCAGCCGTACAAGACGCTGGCTGTCGAGCGTTGTGAAGGGATCCACTCCCACAAACCGACCAGATTGGAGCCCGATTCTATGTAATCAGGGTGTTAGTGGATGGAACGGGGATCTCCGCTCAGTGAACGTGAACTGAAACAAATTTTACTTACGGCCTTGAGTGAAACGGTACGAAGTGTGCGGATGCAAGTACTCCGTTCGATTTCATGTGACGAATGAAAGCGACCCGCTGTTCTGGTGACCTGGACTTGAAGAAGAACATATGGGCGTTATGGGTGCAACCTGGGGGCGATATCCTTGTCAGTATATCGCATGTAACTCTCACGACCATATATTTAGTGCTTATGACAAGGACCAAGGTAGCAATCAACTTTCTAAACCAGAGGATGAAATATACCAAAGGGTATCGAAGGAAGCATTATGTGACCACGTTCAGCCAGAGGTTGGAGAAGCTTTGCATACCGGCTCCAGTGTTCGTGACTAGAGCCAAATCAGTTCATACACAGGCACAATAGAAGGAGGAATCCCATACCGTGTTTTCTGGACTGGGGATGCTTTCTCGAAGTGGCCCCACAGATATGCGGCTTGGACCTCTGACATGACAAAGTTGGAGCCGATATCCTCCCAACAATACTGAGTGACCAGACCTCGAAGAAACTGCAATATATTCGTTCCGTTTTCATACACTACCTCTGCACGAGCCAGGAGCGATTTTCGATTGATCGAGATTGCCCCGCCTTGGCGTCCAGAGGTGAAGTTCTTGGTTTCGTGAAAGCTGAAACAACTGATATCCCCGATAGATCCAAGGCATTGAGTCTTATATGTAGATGTGAGGGCTTGGGCCGCATCTTCAACAACGAAGACGCCATGTTTCTTGGCAGTATACATGATACTATCCATTTCGCACGCCACTCCTGCATACTTGAGACATATAGTATCAGCATTGATATTTGAATCCCGAATTCGAGGTAATAGAGACAAAGTAATATACGGTTTAAATAATTTGCGTCGAAATTCTCATCTCATCTGATAGCAGGAAAGGGGAACTCACATGCACAGCTACGATCACCCTTGTCCTAGGTGTTATGGCCGCTTCGATCAATGTGTGATCAATGTTCATTGTCGATAAATCAATATCGACGTATACCAGGGTAGCTCCTCTCAGAAGCCACGCGTTGATTGTAGATACATAGGTATATGAAGACAAAATTACCTCGTCTCCCGGCTTGACATCAAGAACTATCGCCGCCATCTCCAAGGCAGAGGTGCAAGATGTCGTCAAAAATACCTTACCGCAGCCATTCAGCTGGCCTATGAATTCTTGACAACGACGAGTGAATTCTCCATTGCCACCAAGGCTCCCACTTCGTATCGCTGCTTTGACTTGTTCAATCTCGGAGCCCAGAAACAGAGGTCGGTGAAAGGAATTATCGAAGTGTTGTCCAGCATATTGCCTGGCGGAAAGTGCCAGCTATTGTAGATTGACGGTCGTGAAAGTATATAGGCAACTAAAGAAAACAATCTACAGTAAAGGAGTCTTCTCTTTTGTGTATAGGCGCACTTTCCTAGGTTGTACATACTTCACGTATTGGTGATCTTGGTAGAGGCGCGTGTACACTACATGATGCAATTGTTACCAAGAAACCAGGACACGTGCGATGGTGAAGATCCCCGAAAAGAAAGTCCAGCTTGAATAAATGCAGAACATCAGACAGTGTGACCTTGTAGACCACAACGGAACAACAATACTCCCATCCTATGCAGATTCTCCCAAGGATGTGCTGGGCGTCAACGAACGCGTCGTAATTTTGGTTCGTGAGCTATTGACATTATGGTGCTACTCACGGAAAGATCGACTTGGAAAAGGACCTCGATCTCACTGTGGAACCTCAATGCTGTGCTCACGAAGTGGTACAACCTTTTCACCAGCCGATCATCAAGACATGGTACGTGCCACGGGTTCAGCCATCGGGTTCCTTTCACGATTTCAGCTGTCGCCGTGCATTGAAAGCACCGGAACCTCAATCAACCAACGCCATACTGCGTAGCACGTCAATACCAAGGCAATTAGCTCCGCATGTCGCTGCATGTCTCTGAATTCCAGCCGATCTCCCGTCCAGCTTCCCGCCTCGCTTATTCAGGGGCAAACACAACATTGCGGTCCGAGCGCCCATCACTTCCTTCTGCGACCAACATCTCTTCTACCTTGAAAACAAAGATTGGAGCAACCGACCAACCGCTACACAAGCTGAACAGGCTGCTTGTTACAGACATCTTCTTTCCCTTCAAGTAACATTGCCTTCATTAGTATCGCTACCATTTCCCTGTTACCTTCAAATGTGGCCGGCGGCCTGGCACATGGGGACGCAGGATATCCCATGTGAAAGATGTTGGAATCGTATCCCCGTGGAGGAGAGCCATGGAAGAACATTAAGTAAAACTTTTTTACCTTTCACATTGTTCAAAAGATCGCAGTAGGAGTGTGTGCCGACATCCCCTCAGTCCAACACTCTTCGGTAGCCATCCTTTGAGCACTGGGATGGATCACCCTTTCTGTAAACAGATTCCGGCCTGGCTTGCTCCTGGTTAATCGGCCAGGCCTGAGATCAATAGTCAGGCTGGTGTACTAAGAGACACTTCCGAATGATGCGTACGTTATCTGCGAATAGGAAGTTCGGATAACCTTGACATATCTACCGCGGATGAAGCCCTTACTTCTAGCTGTTCCGGACATCCTAGCAACGAACATGTAACAATTCACTGTCTCGGTTGCAGCATCATCACCACTCGTGAGTACGTTGTGCATCCTCTTGCCAGTCGAACTCTTGGACCCCGACTTCAGATAAGACGTGAAGATCAGCAATCTCGGCAGAGACTTCCTGTATCGAGTGATACGACCATTTGTTGTGGTGTCGATGTTAGTGACACGACCGTGTCGATCAAGACAATTGAAATAACTCTGGACGCTTCAAATTTATGAGACAGGTGTCACAGCAAAGGATCTGGATCGCCAACTTGTCACTGCAAGCCTAGTCTTGAAGGTACACCTAGTAAAGGCACAGTGACCCCCCACAGCCATGACGAGCATCCATCCCCACGAAACCAAATCTCACAATACCAAACATAGATTACGCGTGGAATGTTGGAAATATGAGCTTGCTTTCGTCAGAAGGGCGGTGGATCCGTCCTCGACCGCCTCGGTGGCTTCAATTTCGTTCTTCGCACCTCTTTATCATCACCACGATTTGTGCAGCAGCATCCACGGTCAGTTCTGCCAATTAAGAGTGTCTTCGGTGCATGTTTTGACGTCTATGGTATTCTAGGATGGCTTTATCTATGCAATTGTGAGCTCTTCCTGGGTCTTTTGATGGCTGGTATCTAATCGAGCCACAGCTTGTGCCGGTCTTGCCATTTTCCCTACAAGATAGGTACCATGTCGCGCCTGGGGGTTAGTATGGACTCTCCTACCACTGTTTCTGGGTCATGGAAAATTGACACCAACAGTTCAGAAATGGACTTCCGGGCTCCTTGGGATCTTCGGTGCGGTTGTCCTGGTCGGATCGCGTAAGTCCTTGCCAGTCACAGATCTTTCACCCAGTCTATTCTGAGAACTACTAGCGATTGTGGGTTTGGTCTCCGACGGTGGAACATCAAGGAAGCCTGCATATACGTTTGGACTTGCATGTCTGGTAGGAGGTATTTCAGCACTCGCAATCACAGACCAACTTTGGATGTTGGTTGTGAGTAGGATACTCCAAGGGATTTCCGCCGCAGGTAGGTCGAAATTGTCAACAAAAGTTGGTCCTTGGCTAACCGAACAAGTCGTATTTACGGTTGGTCTAGCAATCGTCGCCGATAGCGTCGAGCCTAGGGATATCGGATACTACACGAGACATGTCCTCTCATCGATGAGCTGTGGAGTTCTCATGGGCCCGTTCTTCGGAAGTATCGCTTTCAATTTCGCTGGTCACTTCGCCGTTGTAGGACTAATGGCGTTGACTGCGCTTGTCGATATCATATTGAGAGTCTTCATGATCGAAAAGGGCGAGGCAAAAGTGTACGAATCATGCCATGATGTCACAGAGCGTTCGAGGCTTCTCTCGAGCTGTAACGCGCCTTCACCGGCCACCTCGGCCAAATGGAGGATATTCGGGCTCCTTGCTAATCCTAGAGTAGCTACGGCGATCTATGGAGTATTTGTACAGCGATGACCTCTGGAAACCCATCGTTTCTAGACTTAGCCGGCCTTTCTTTGTTTTTCCTCGTTCCATTGTAATCTCGAGAGGGTCAACGCTGTACAATAACGAAAACTAACAAATTGAACAGCGTAGTCATCATTGCCAGCTTTGATGCCGTACTGCCTATATTTCTGGAAGATGTCCTTGGTTGGACCTCCTTTAAGGTTACTTTGTGCTTTTTGGCCGTTGCAATTCCGAACGCATTTCTGGGGCCGGTGGCAGGAATGTTGTCAGATAAGTGTGGTCCGATGTGGCTTGCCTGCCTCGGGTGTATATTAACAGCGATTCCAATGATTCTCCTCCAACTTATCCATGAAAACAGCAAAGAGCAAATATGGCTTCTGTGCGCTCTTCTGGTGGCTGTCGATTAGTACATTCCTGTGATTACCACTCGCGTCTCCCAACTGATACATCTTAATAGGTACTGCTGCCAGTTTTAATATATCTCCACTCGCAGCTGACCTTTTATTCGTTGTAGACATGCTTGTAAGTCACTAGACCGGGACCAAAGCTGATTTCATGGGCTTTAGTAAGTCTTGCAATTGACATATCGCTGGTTGATCAAGGTTTCGAAAGGCGATACAGCCGCCTATGCACAGTCGTATGGGCTTTTCACATCTGCGATGGCTGGAGGTACCCTCGTGGGACCCGTGCTTGGAGGATATCTCAAAGAAACATTTGGATGGACAACTATGACGTGGGGTCTCGGTATATGTGCTGCGTCTGGTGCCATCCCGGTTGTCAGTTTCCAAACCTGCCTTTCGTGGTTCTCCGCGCTGATTTGTCACACCTAGGCTTTATATACCGGACGTATCAGATCGAGGCATGCGACTGATAATCCGATAGGAGACTTAAAGGACAGTGCAGAAGCGAATAAATTCCCCCTTTACGCTGATCCATCTTATCGAGACCTATCTTGCTCAACTGCCCGCTGCTCTTCGTCTCCTTGGACAGTCGTTCCTCTTTTGATATCATAACTCTCTTAAAGTTGACCCTTGTAGCAAGTTACGCCCCTCTTCGGCTCTGTAAATAAGTCGTTCCCAATGAGCATTATCTTGTTTCCCTGGACATCTAACTAATAATTACTATTCAATTGTTTCCTTTTAGAGTCTAGTATCCTTGTTCACCTTGCATTACTAATATAAGTAACCTTGAATAACCAGGGTTTAGGGTTCAAATATATTGTATTTGCAGCTATTCTGCTTGAGATACAAGTGAGAATTCAAGTATGAAGCCTCCGATCATTGACATAACTGAGCATCCACACTCGGCTTTTCTGTAACAAGAAACATTAAAAGAGTAATCGAGAACCAAAGGTGCTTTGAACCAGACTTGCTCCTTCGGACGCCTCGCACACCTGCATCAAGTACTAATCCACAATGTCCGCGTCTTCCAAAGTTGGTTCTGCATAGCTAACAGGGTAACTAGAGATAACGCAAATGGTGTGAGTTGACGTCCAGCTCGAATTATTTGTAGACCAATCTGCCTATTTTGGCGTTGGTTGATAATTCTGGTACCATCGAGTGTAGCTAATCTGAATATGGAATCTAAATGTAGACGACCAATACTGGTGTCGTTCGACTCATGCCCTCTGTCCAGTGCCTCCATTATAAGGGTATCGTTTAGTATGTATTTGGGCAAATTACCAAATCCTAACTTGGTCGAGTCACTGTCTTACTTCCCCAACGTGAAGTGTATAGATGTAATCCATGAGGACTATGGGATTTCAATAAATATATACTCGTAACGGCGTTATCTCTTTACATTAGAAACCTCTCTAACACTTGTAACCTACCTTGCCTCTGACAAAGTTGCCGCTGGCAATAGGCCAGAAGTCTCCGACAAAGTAGTCGTAGTGAACAGATGTGATCAATCCACGCGCGCAGGCCGGGTCATCAACATTACAAAAATCGCGGAATCGGTCACTCCAGAGGTTGAGGGACTTCTTCTGAGCAGCATTGCGTGGATAAGTCTACACGAAGGATCATAGTTAGCACATGGCAGCTTGATACCAGGGACTCCACATCAAGGAATATGGACGTTACATACTCCATCTGCCCACGAGCCGTTTCCAACATTGTAGGACTGGCTGGCTGTGTGATGAAGCTCTCCAAAGGTGATAATTGCGGCGATACGGCTGCCCGGGAAGGTGCTGGGGCTCAAGGCTGTTGTATTGGGCTGCACGCAGAAGGGTCCGATGAGTGAGACTCCCTGGCCACCTCCAGCAATAATGTCGGAGACGAGTGCTCCTCCTTGAGACCACCCGGCCAGTACCAACTTTGCCCGGGGGCAAGCTCGCCCATAATCTGCTAGATCCTGCTTGGCCATCTCAATGCCCGCAGCCTGGTCATCACAGATGGTGTCGCTGCTGTTGGCCTTTTCGAGATCGCTCATTAGCCATGTGGTTGGTTGTAGGGAAAAAGCCCGCTTGCAGCGTCTGGAGCGCAGTTTTCTTTCTTACATTGTAGTTGATATTCTGGTACCCGCACTTCTGCTCCCCCTCGCATATCTTATCGACGATAGCCGTCAAACGGCCTGGAACCGTCTCACCGTGACCACGGGCCAGGAAGACTTGAACGTCGTTGCACCTTGTGGCTGCGGCAGTGGCGTCGGCTGGGGCCGGGAGACAGCGGGTGGCGGCCAGTAGGCCGACCAGCAGGAACGGGCTGGCGGACTTCATAGTAGCGGCTTGGACCTCGACTAGATACCACCGTGATACTAGGTTTGAAAGGGTGAGAGGGATTGAAAATGCAAGGAACTTATGATGGTAATCCAAGGTAGCGGGGTCCAAGGAAGAGGGAATACAAGGAGGGAAAGTCAAACGCTCTTATAGTACAAATCGTCCTTAATCATTAATCGCATATTGCGCCTTCTAGAGCTAGAGCTAGAGCCCCATACCTACTACTGTATGCAGGTGGTCAATGGGTGCAGGAGGACGGGCCTGTCTGCCTACCACGGATTAGGTTGAGAAGCGGGCCAATAATCTTGGAATCCCACTATTGGGGCTCCTCGTGTGCCCCAAAGCTTTACGAGGATATTGGTATTGGTATTGGAACCGAGCCTCCCGAGCCTGCTTAAGATTACGATAAAGATGTTCTGGATCTTGGGGACGCATGGCTGTCAGGGTCTCCCTGGTCCAGTATTCACACCCCCAGTCGAATCCTTGGTCGCTTGACTCGCTTCTTAGTAGAGGTAGAGTTCTTCTCTTTTTCCACACCACGTCCAAGTTCACAACGTGGTACTATTCTTGGAAATGGAGCCAAGAAGTTAAGCAATTTTACTTACCTCAGTACATTGCCCAAATGTTGATATAATTTAGAGGTCTCCCAGTCCGCGAACTAAAGGCAAGCATGCTTACAGGCTACAGCCTGCTATTGAAAGGATTGCCATTTCAGATAGCCCCTCCAAGATAAAGTCCTTACCCACCTGATTCCTCGTCTCCCCTCTGGAGTGTCGGATTGGCTCCCGACGTTCTAACCTCCTTGGAACGGGACCGACGTAACTCTTCACATCTGCTATCCCCACCTCTATTCTCCCACATCTCGCCCAATCGCGACAGCATACTGAGCATGCGTTCCCTTGGGAATCGCTGCTGAGTACTGACACTTTGCAGACTCTGGGAGCACGGTGTGCCCTGTTCTGCTCTACTCGTATTCATTTGTCCTTGGCTAACGAATACACCTTGGGAATGCCAATCGTGCTCGAGACCGAGCTCATGAGCAGCTCAGACAATCATGCCCCATGAAAACATTCAGGATATGCTTGTATCTTGCTACCGACTGTCATGGACGAAATTCTTTATTGGTCTTAGTCCCCAGTCTGCCACTGCTGGAACCAGCTCAGCTACGGCAAGAAATGTGAGTAAGAGTACAAGACTTCTTACATCTTCAGTACTAGGCTCAAATGTGCTCAAACCCTTTGGTACTGCTACCTCCATCACTCCTGCTTGTCCGGCCAGGGGCATGTTCTTCCACCTTGACGCTGGTCGTCTTAACGATGTTTCCCTTCTTCGTTCCATTGTGCTGCTGTTGGCCCAATACCGCGCGCTCGCTCTCGCTATCGGATATCTTGCTATTATCATCGCCGTGCCACACATTATTCGTGGTGCGGGCCTGGCCACCAAAATAAAGGTCATGCTCGCTGCTTAATTCGATGGCATCATCACTGATAGGATTCCGGCGAGAGCGAAATTGGCCAGTGCGTGAGCCGTACATATTCTCGCGGTTGCCGTAAGACGCCGGGCCATTGGTGCGCGAGGTGGTGATAGATGAGATGAAGCCAGGGGCGAGTTTGGCAATAACGGGCTTCATGGCAGGCGCAGAGGTGCAGAATAGGCCGGCAGCGACCTCAACGGCACTCCAAGTCGTGATATCGAAAGCATCCCCTACCTAACTATCAGCGATGGCTCTGGTCAACAAAGTAGAAAATAGTCATACATGTCACGTCCTTGGAAGTACTGGTATGGATTACTCTTGTGATGTTGATAATGGAGGCGATCACGACCAAAATACTAAGTAGTACGATACAGCTAAATGGTGGGGTAGTCAGTAATTGCTCTTTTATCCTTATGTTTGCTGTACTACATGGAGTAAAGTCCTCTCCAGACGCTCATCAGTAAAGGGCTGAACACCCAAACAACTTACTACAACGCAATCTTCTGTCTCTTGGGCATCTTCAGTGGTACTGGACAACAGTTATTGAGCCGAATCAACGCCATACGAATGGTGCATGACTTACTAATACGCGGAATAGCGAAGCCTACCAGTAAGATATCTGCCAAGATATTACATGCAGTATTTGTGTATAGTCCAGGTATCTGGGCATGGCAAGTTCGCAACGTGCCTCCCGGCAGCCAGGCATCGGGAACATGTGTGCATCGGAAGAAGATGTCGCAAAGTAGGGCAATTGTATACAGTGCAATGAACCCTTCAATACAGCGAACTATGATCTTACTCGACCTATCTTGGAACACCCGCAAGTAGAGCTCGCAAGTCCCGATTTTGGTGGTGCCCAGTACTGCCTGGAAGAGAATGCGCGAGACAAAAGCGAGGATCAAACGCACGGCAAAGATGTTTTTGTCGAGCAGAACGAATTGGATATGACGTCCTGAGCCGTAGGTCACCAACTCGCAGTTGACGGTCGTCAGGGCCAGAGCCAAGAACTAGCCCAAAAGAGTCAATTAACGTCCCACCCCACCATTCCGGCCACCCCCCCATTCCGGCCACCCGTTTACACCAAAAATCATCAAAACTCACTACTTTGAATAATTAATAAGTTTATTATTTATTAATGAAACAAGCTAAAATTGAAGATTTGGAATATTTTTTACTAAATCTTTTCACTGATATTAGTTTTAAGTATTT